>JAABUK010000001.1_pt1 | contig 819396 bp, 605 predicted proteins | sample 5559141 | NCBI WGS metagenome assembly JAABUK01 (sample SAMN10711869, study PRJNA513367) | rock metagenome | isolation source: Antarctica rocks | place: Antarctica: Victoria Land, Pudding Butte nord | collected 2016-01-03 | reverse complement strand
GCCCCATGTATGCGCGCATGCATGCCCCATTGCTGCTCCCATGTGGCCCATTGCTGCTCCCATATATGGCCTATCTATGCGCGCATACATGCCCTATTGCTGCTCCGATGTGGCCCATATATGCCCCTATATATGGCCTATATGTGCGCGCATATATGCTCCATTAAGTGGTACAAAGATTAGGACAATTAGGAAAGCGATCAAGAAACGCCAAGCCTTATACCTAATTTGGACTAGCCTCTTGGCATTAGCTTTATATAAGGTAGCTTATAGGGGCAAGAATAGGCCATGTATGCGTGCATGTATGCCCTATTGCTGCCCCCATATATGGCCCATATATGCGCGCATGCATGCCCTATTGCAGCCCCCATATATGGCCCATATATGCGCGCATGCATGCCCCATTGCTGCTCCCATGTGACCTATGTATGCTCCTATACATGGCCCATGTATGCGCGCATGCATGCCCCATTGATGCTCTCATATATGGCCCATGTATGAGCCCATTACTGCTTTAAAATATGGCCCATTCTTACCCCTATATATTATATATAGCTAATGCCAAGAGGCTAGTCCAAATCAGGTATAAGGCTTGGCGTTTCTTAACCGCTTTCCTAATTGTCCTAATCTTTGTACCACTTAATGGAGTATATATACGCGTATATATAGGCCATATAGGAGCAGTAATAGGGCATGCATACGCGCATACATAGGCCATATATAGGGGCACATATGGGCCACATGGGAGCAGTAATAGGGCATACATGGGCGCATACATGGGCCATATATAGAGGTATACATGGGCCATATATAGGGGCATATATGGGCCACATGGGAGCAGTAATGGGGTATACATAGGCGCATACATGGGCCATATATAGGGGTATACATAGGCTATATGGGAGTAGTAATGGGGTATATATAGGCGCATATATAGACCATATAGGAGCAGTATTAAGGTATGTATACGCGTATATATAGGCTATATATAGGGGCAGTAATAGGGTATATATACATCGGCAAATCTCAAAAGTAAATGTCAGCATGCTCCAAGCGCTATCAGCCCTGTCAGAAAGCCGTCTACGGGTTTGCGCTGAAACTCCATGTTAAATGCCGACCCGAGGTTCAGCAGGATCAGCAAGTCAGGGGTCCGGGCAGGGTCCTGTCAGCAAATAGTACTTGCTGTCAGCAGGTTCAGCAACTCGATAAATAATCAGCAACTCAAATATCAGACGGATAGGGCCCATTACATACCCTATAGCATGCCCCATGGCATGCCCCATGGCATGCGCAATGGCGTGCGCAGCTTGCGCATGCCATTGAATGGCATGCGAATGGCATGCGAATGGCATGCGCAAAGGTATCCCCATGGCATGCGCAATTATGGCATGCGCCAAGGCATGCGCCATGGTATGCGAAATGGCATGGTATTCATGTGCGCATACTCCCCGGATGTGCCTGGGTGACGCCCCCGCGAGAACTTTCGCCAAAACTCATTATTCCGGGCCCGGTAGGTCGCTGGCGTTGGTAGTCGTCGCTGGGGGTCGCTACCGTCAATGGCGACGATCATAGAACTTCATTTATTTCAGCCCTATGATAGGGCTGGCTGCTGTCAGTATACTAACGGTATATAGTTGCTGATGTTGCTAATCCTGCTGAAATTAACCCGGAGTTAACCTGCCCGGACCCCTAACTTGCTGAACCTGCTGACAGGACGCTGGCAGCCCTATCCGTAAATTAGGGCTACTAGCAGCGTCCTGTCAGTAACTTTTCTTGGTAAAAGTTACTGGCAGGACGCTGCCAGCCCTATCCGCGCGGTCGGCAACTGGGGTTTTGGCAGGAGTTTTTGAGATTTGCCGATGTACGCGTATATATAAACCATATATAGGGGCAGTAATAGGGTATATATACGCGTATACTCCGTATATAAACTATATATAGGGGTAGCTCTATAAGGAGAGTAAAAAGGAAAAGAATAATAAAGAATCTCTTCCCTTCTTTAAATTAAGGAAAGGAATTATTTTAGGTTTATCCCTTCTCTTCCCTACCCCTTCCTCTAAAGAAGAGAAGGGAAGAGAAAGTAATCCCTACCCTATTCCGTAACGTAGTTATAATAAACTAGTAGTAGCGCCTTAATAAAGGCGGTCTTTAATTTTTAAAATACTAGTTTTATTAAATTTATCTATATAAAGGGAACTATAGGTTTTATAAATTTCGTAAACTCCTATATAATTTTACTATATAATTTAATAAAACGATAATAGAAGTTATAAAACCTTAGAAACAATTAGACTTATTTAATTATTCTAGGCGTTAATTAGTCCGAAATCGTCGAGACCCTTTCTAGATTTATAACGATATTATATAAACTAATAATATACCTTAGAAACTCAACGGTATCGATATTAAACTCGTATTTCTCTAATTTAGCGAATAAACCGTATTCCTTTAAAACTTCGAGAACTTCCTTTATATATCGTTCGTAATTAATAGAGTTATTAGAGTAAATTAGAATATTATTTAAATAAACGATAATAGTTATATCTATTAAATAATATAAGGTTTTATTAATATATAATTAGAATATAAACGGGGCGTTAGCGAGTCAAAAAATATTATATAATATTTAAATAAATTATATCTAGTCCTAAAAGCTATTTTTTATTTATCTCCCTCTTTTACTCTAATCAAGTTATATACCCCTTTTAGGTCGATTTTCGTATATAATTTTACCCGATATAAACGATCGAGAATTTTCGAGATTAAGGGTATTAGGTATTTATTACGGATAATAATAATATTAAGGCCCTTATAGTTTATATAGAGACGTAGGCTCTTATTCTTCTTCTTAATAAATAGGATCGGAGAGCCTACGGGGGACTTTAAATATTTAATAAAATTTAATTTTGAATTTTATTCGATATAGTCCTTTAATATAATTAATTCCGTTTTAGAAAGATTATAAAGGGGGCCGAATAAAGATATTATACTTAATTAAATTTTAATTATATAATTTAAGTTTCCCCGATTAAGAAGTAATTTAGTCCCGGCCTATTTATAAAATATATTTATATATTTTAAATATATAATAGGAAGTATTTTAGGGCCTAATATTTTAAAAGCGATATAATAAATATATACTATTCCGTCTTAGGCTTTATTATTGAAATTAGGTTATTCTAGGACTTTGATATTTCCTAGTACCCGGACGGATCTTATTAACTAGTCGATGAGGGGGTTAACTTCTCGTAATTATTAAAAACCGAGAATTATATATTAGTCTTTTATAGAGATAGCTCGAAATATATAATAAAATTATTAATTATCTACGCTTAAATTAATCCGATATAATACGTAAAAGGACGCTGGGTTAATGATACGGTTATTAATATTAACTACCCTAGTAGCCCTTATATTAAATAGTATAATATTAAAGCCTCGGATAAAGTCTTCGTCGATAAAGTTTATAGTAGTACTATAGTTAATTAGAGACTAGAGGGTTAGTTTAGTATATTAAATAGTATCTAAATATTTTTTTAAATTTAAATATCGGTCGAGATATAGTTTTTAATATTATTAGAAATAGAGGTATCCTAGGATATAAAGCGTAAAGACTCCTTTTTAAAACTCTATTATAATTTAATAAATTAATATTTAAAGTTACGCCGGAGTTACCTCGAAGGTAGTAGGTAAAGATCCTAAATTAATAAATTATCCTTCGAGGATCCTATAACCCGTAACGTCGCCTTAGATATTACGGGCGTACGTTTTTTATATATAAATAATCGATAAAATTAAGAATATATTTCTCTACCTAATAACCTTTTCTATTATAATATATATAAATACTAGTTTTTCGGCGCTTCTTCCAGTAATCCCCGTAGATATCCGATCGCTTATTATTATTAAGGGGTAATAGCTTAAAAGAGTTATTTCCGCGGTTATATAAAAGAGACCGGCTAGGTACTAAATCGTTCGTAAACCGGACTTTCTTCTAATGGTTATAATTAACTTTTTCTCGGTCCTTAAAAATTCGTTTATTAATTTTAATATAGTTTTCGGCCTATTAAATTATTTTCTTAAATCCTATAAAAGTATCCGGTAGCTCGTTTCGGGATTAATAAATATAATTTAATATCTCTATTATTAGTTTTCGACGGAAGGCGTAATAGATAATTAAATTATTCTACGAAAGGTCTATAATAATAGTTTCGAAATAATTAATAAAATCCTGTACCGATTCGTTCTATTTTATTTAGATATATTTTATCTTAAACTCTATATCGAGCCTTACGTTCTTAATTAAATAGTTCTCTAGTAATTAAATTTATAGTAGGTCCTAGTTTTTAAAAGTACCCCTATAACCCGATAGTCTTATTAGTTATATCCGGGTTTTAATTTTAGATCCGAGGTAGATATAAATTATAAAGGCTTATATATCTAGCCCGTTAATAATTTATAAATTAAAGAAGTCGTTTATATCGATAATTTATAGGCTGACGTTTATAAAAGACTTTATAAAAATAAATAGTTCGTTATATTTAATCCTTCTTTCTCGACCTTAAGAGGGTATCGAGGCTTAGGTTAATACTATAATACTACTAGTCTTTATAGTAATTCTTAGGGTTAGTTTTTTTAGGTCTATTAATAATCTCCCCCGTTAAAAGAATATCGTTATATATAAAGTTACTTCCGTCTTTAATATATAAATTCGATCGAGTAATTATCGGGTTATATTTTATAAAATAGTATAAGGGGCGATAGAAGTATTCCTAGTAAATTTACAATAAATAATAATAATAATATACTATTAGTACTCCCGATTAACCCTAGAATTTAGGGTATATAATAACTCGATATAAATATTATTAATTTAGGTAGGCGTTTATACTAGGGAGATAACTCTCTTATATAAAAAAATAAAAATAAATAACCCTTAAACCCGACGATTATATATTAACTATTTATATAGAGTTACCGCTCTTTTTCTTTATAATTATAACGACGAATAAAAGCCCTTTAAAGATTACTAGAACCGGTACCGACGGTAAAGGTATATAATAAATACTAGTAATAACGATATTAATACTAACTCGGTATAAAGAGTACCGGTATAAAGATTAAAAAAAATACTCTTAAAATAATTAAATAAACTAGTAGACTCTATAAATATTAGGATAATAATATTAATATAAACTTTTAAATCTTTAAATCTTTAAAATTTTAAACTTTTAAACTTTTAGAATATTTAAACTTTTAGTACTAAAAGAATATAAATATTACTATATATAATATTAAGGGATTATTTTAGGCGTATTAAGGGATTATTATTATTATTTATAATAAGGGTAGAGCCTATTAGGGGCTTAACCTTATAGATAGTATAGACTTATTCCGGGGCTGGGAAGCCCGGAGCGCCGCTACTCTAGCTGGGCCCTAGTTGCCTGTTGCCCCTAGTTGGGCTCCAGTATGAACGAATTAATCAATCAATCAATCAATCAATCAAACCACTGCATGTTGGGGGGAACCCATGTCTATCTGGTGGGTGACAGACCACGGCAATGTTTGAATGTTCATGACAGCGATGGTGAACTCTTAGGGGCGAGGAGTACTCGTACGCGCCGGACGCGACAGATGGAGCATGCTTGTTACATGCTGCAAGCGGTCTCTGACTATTTGTAGAATCCTGGGTATGGCATTTTAGAGATTGCATTTATGAAGCCGTCGACGAATATGGAGATCAGCACCTTCACCCCAACATACTCCATTATGGCCGTATACAAAACCAGCCGTGCTCGAGACTTTGTCCTTTTGGGGTGGTGAGGGGACGCGGTCCCAACTTGGGAAAACCAACATCCAGCGCTACTAGCCAGGCTTGTTGCAACGATCTGCTTTGGATGTTCGATTACGAGCCCTAGGATAAGTCGTATTCACGATGGAAGTAACTAGCTGCGGATGGCTCCCCTCCACCACCAAGGCATCGTCATACCATGGTTGACGACGGGACTAATTTGTACTTGTGTGTATATTCCGTCTAGCGATGAAGCTTTCAGCTGATTGTACATAGATCCGAAGGTACAGACGACCAAACGACATTCGACGATGTTTGGATGTGGCAACGCAATGAGATCACTTGGAACAGGCTCGAGGCAGCCAACGACTCACCCAGAGGACGGTTTGATCACGGCGCTGCTTTGAACCATGGATTTATCTACGTTTTTGGTGGCCAGACACATTTACTTTATCCCGCTTGGCGACCTCGCAGTCTTTCATATTGAGACTCGTATTTGTTTCCTATTTCCACCTTCTTTGCCGAGTCCGTGGCCGCGATATGGACACATAATGGTTGCCAATTCCGACGGAATATTGAAATTTAGCGGCCTGTTGTCCGATGCCAGGGGACATCCAAAGGATGACAATTCGCTATGGGTACTTGAGACAAAGAGGCTCGTACGTCACATAGAGGCATCAACCACAGCACCACCACCGTTCCTGCCAGATCAGCTCTCTGAACAAGACCGACCGGTAGAAGATACCAACATGCCCGGATTGTACGACCGAATGGCAAGCACCGAGACCGAAGATCCCATCACCCAAGGCAAGAGATCGCGTTCCTACCACAGTGTTAATTTGTACTGGCACAGGGCAACGAATTGATCAGGACGATGACAGTTGATTGGTTTTTTCGCAAAGCCAGATCAAGAAAAGTATATGACTCGAGAGGCTCTGCTGGACACTCAGGCAGACGGAAACTTCGTTTTTGATACGTCGGTTGAACAAACCGGAGCCTCAGGCGAAATGGAAGAATATAGGGGACGAGGGTTTCAGACCGTTCGAGGCGAGGTCACACCTATTGGAGGGGTAACCATTGTTTTGGAATGGCAACGGGCCAGGGAAGTTGGGGTTCTTGGTACTCGAAGACTCAGGTTATATGCCATCTGATCTGATTTTCGCCTTCAACTTCATCGACGAGTGTAACACATATACGCTCCAGGCCAATCTCTCTATTCTGTCCTTGGCACCTCTAAGCGTTGGTAAGTCTACCTTCCACGAGCAAGCCAACCTTTTAGCTTACCGTGTTGCCAAACAGAGGAAGAACGGACTCGGTAAGACACAGCAACGACGCAACATCAGCAAAGAGAGGAGGACCAGAGACAAGAATTGCAGCAATTGCAGCGACGGCAAGAGGGAACGGCATCACAGCAGCAGCAGCGGCCACAGACTTGAGAAACACTCAGGGTAGAGATAGGCGAGGCTAAGGAGTGATGATGATATATATATATGACTGCATTTCAGGAAGTTTTACCGCAGCAATAGCATCGGCGTCGTAGAGGCGCTAGAACACTCTGGTTGTCAAAATGAGATTGTCGACTACTTTTTCCCAGGCATTGATCAGCGTCGTGTACACGAGTATGATCTAACGATATACGCTTTTGGTAGAGTACCTTAGGGAACGGACGGTATCCGTCAAAGAAGCTCCGAGCCAAGAAAAGACTGCCAAAATGAAACTTGCAAGCAGATCACATCACATGAACATGGTGTGACTCGATTCCTTGAAGAGCAGTGAATTATTCGTACGAGTCGGTTGAAGTACGTATGAGCCAGCAAGAGCCATGGAGCCATGATACAATTTAAGATTGGTCTTGACATCAATGATACGAAGCGAGGTCGATACGAGCCCAAGCACAACAATGCATACAAATAATCACAAGCACGAACGATTGCACATCAAGCAAGCACGGTTTCAAATCTTGGTTTCATGATCTATCATGCAATGCAGCTAGCTCATTTGATGCATCATTCCTCCACAACATGTATTGACAACAACCACCACCAATCACACCCAATCACCCCCTCTGAGCCTCCCCACACACCACCTAACCCATAACCTTCTCAATCGCGGCCTTCAACGCCGGCGCATTCGCGCCCACCACCGTCTCCGCCACCTCTCCATCCTTGAAGACGATGAAAGTGGGCATAGCACGGACTGCGAGCTCCTGCGCGACGTCGGGGACTTCGTCGACGTCCAATTTGTAGTATTTGACGTTGTTGGACATGGTGTCGTCGTTGGAGAATTCGACCTGTGGAGGAGAGAGGTGGTATTAGTGGGGGTTGTTTTTGCGTGGGGATGTTTTGAGAGGGGGGGGGAGGAGGGGATGGGGATGGTGATGGGGAGGAAGAAGGATGAGCAAGGTATGGGCATGGCATAGGGATGAGGGATAAGGGATGGAGGATGGGGCACATACGATCTTAGGAGCGATCATCTTGCATGGAGCACACCAGGTGGCGAAGCAGTCGATCACGACGATGGGGGAGGCAGTGATGGCTTCCTTGTAGGCGGACATACTAGAGAAGAGAATACTGTTAGCAGGGATTCCGGTGAACGATAAGGTGTGAGCCAGAGGTGAGCCGGATACTGGCTGGGGTAGGAGAGAGAGTGATTGTAAGAGGATGTTGTAAGGACGGGTTGAGCATGGTGTTGGACTTACCTCTCGATGTTGTGGACACCCATCTTTGCAGCTGTTGTTTTGAACGTCTTAGGATTGACAAGAGGCGTGAATCGCTGTGCTGTAGCTGTAAAAGTTGGAAGTCTGCGTGTTGTAACGAAGCGTCCGGTTCTGAGGAAAAGGTTGGAGGATGCCAGAATGCCGGGGGTGTTAGGGTGACTTTATAGATTTCCTTAATCAACAAAGGCGCGATGATTTGGAATATAATTTTCACAGTTGCTACCCGGTGGTGGAATAAAATGATTGTATTGCCTCACAGTATTGTATTTGATTCAGGGTGGGTAAACTAGGGTAGATGACGCAGCCCTTTCGAGATTGATAATGCGCTTTGGCGGGGCGGGGCGATGCAGGGAGATTTGGAATTGCGTGACGTTTTTGCCGATTAGCGGAATGAGGTGATTGATGATTAGTCATACTACTGTCTATACCAACGTGTATACAAATACTTTCGCATTGAGATAGAGTGCGATAGTATTTGGTGGAAGATTCGCTTTATTGATACATGTGACCCACTTATTTGATATCCTTTTCGGTGGTTACATACAATCCATAAACTACATGTATCAATCACCAAATGCAAGATCTTTCTACGGGTAGATCTGGCAGAGCTGCAACGGGCTGCTGCATGACCTCAACCCAGGTACGCATTTTGAGTGGTTGCGAAGGGGAGACAGGGACTCGGGAAGCAACCAGGGTGGGGATTGAGTATTTGTGAGCCGTGGCTTTGGGTGCTGTGGGTTTTGTGGGGCTGCAGCATGCCTTATGATGTGAGACAGAAGACGTTGATGTTCGGATACGGATTTTTGCCACGACTTGGTCTCAAATGTTTCCTACATCGCTGGATATATTTGATAATTGACATCTCCTTCGTACGAGGTAGTTGGCAATTAGTAGTGGAAAGGTTAGTTGGACGGATGGGAGGTCCGTGTGATACCGATCTTCAGATTGTTTTATTAAATACAAGAAGTTATGCTTGAAGAGACGGCCTTGCCATCTCTCTGCACCTTGGCACATCAGGAAACCTTGAGAGCGAGCGTTGTTGTCATGGACAGCCGCTGAGGACGCCAGAGGCTTATTCTTGAGTGTAGACATCCCAAGAAAAGAATATAGGCGTTCCAATCAATGCCCTCTTCTCAAAATTTGAGTGGTTCGGCCGAGGAACACCAGCAATGTTCTGAGGCGCTGTGGCGAGCAGGGCCGATGTTTGATGCTCGGATTATTCCGATTGTGGGTTGAGAGTGATGAATCCGCTGAGTGGACCACAATGTCCAGGTTAACAAGATGGGGTATAGTAATGAGCGAAGCCATTCGTCATGCAGACTCCGAAGATGTACAGCGTTAATCACATAGGAAACATATTGTAGCGTAAACACTAGTAAGTACTTTCGGCCCTCAATAAACATCATCATCCTAGCTCTCTGGCAATCTAGGCGAAGGCATTAGAGGACTTCGCTCTCCAGACGCTGCTGAGACGCCGCTGAACCTCTTCAGCTCGCCTGAAGAGCGAGGTGGTAGATTTAGCAGTCTGGCGCTACCGGCGCTGATGTGTCGTGCATGGCCTTTGCCAATATCAACAGACGTTGCTCGCTGAATGGTGGGATATGAGACATTCTCTGGGCTAACTGGAGAATCTCCTGACGGCGATGATTCAGCAGACTCGACCTCAGCGTTTTGGAAGTCATTGAGCAGACCCTCCCGTGACTTCATTCTCGGTCCGGGTCCTTGGCGTACGATCGTGGGATGCTTACCCAAAGCACTGTGCCATTTGCCTTCTTCCTGGGCTGAAGCCAAGGGAGCAGGTTGAAATGAGGAATCCTCATCGTCACTATCACCGCCGATATCAGTGGCTGCACCCATGTATGGCCGCTTTCGCTCTGGGATCCTCGGCGGTTCCTCCCGCGCTGGCGTGAGACTACCCATGTATTTCTCTGCCTCTGGTGTCCCTGGGACATTCTCGTCATCTGACTGCTCAAGCTCTTGTAAGCGTTGCTGTAATGAGCCCGCGCTTTCCCGAGCCTGTGGCTGCGAAGTCCGCTTGACTGGTCTGCCTGTCAACCAGGATCCTTCCGAATCGACTGAGGCCAATGATTGAGACAGGACTGCGCTTGACGGGACTTCAGGGGAGTTTGCCCGAAACGAGGCGTTTCGGCTCAGAGCTACCTCCTCACGGAAAGCAGGATGGATATCGGATAAAGGTGCATTGGGGTTGACGGAGTCGTGGCCTCGAGATCCTGGGATGTCTGGCAGAGAAGGTTGGCCATGCTCTGGAGACTGCATTCGAGAGTCCGGAGGTGATATAGGTAATTCAGGAAGATCTTCCTTGAACCTGGACTGGGTTCGTATGGGAGTTCCTGATCTGACCTGTGGTATTCTCGTAAAGGCGGATGGGGGCATCTGCCGTCCTTCCCTTTGACGCACTATTGACTCCCTTGAGGTGTTGGAGAACTCCGAAGGAGTAGCCCGTCCTTTGTCCATAGAACCGCGTTTCGCTCTGGTGTCACTGCGCCTGAAGATTGACCTCCAATTGGTGGAGAAACGAGCACTCGTGTCCGAGTCTCTTCGCTGATCTGGGCCGGACATTCCTGGAATATCGGATGTATTTGATTGCGCAAGCTCGGAGAATTGGGAAAGATTGGAGGGTTCATGAAGGTGGCGAGTAGGAGATGTCGGTGGAGACATGCTAGCTTGGGACAGTCGGACTTCTTTCGCAGTCCCAAGGAACGGCTCATCGCGTTCGTCATTCGGCGTAGGAGCTTCAAGGTGGGATGTTGAAGCCCCAACAACCGGGTCATGGAATGGGTCTTCCACCGGTAGATGTTCTCTCGATGGGTCCTTGAGCCAAGATTCAGGCGTTTTCACAGCCTGCTCTCTTGAGGGCTCTTGCAGCGTTTCTGCGAGTTTTGGTGCAGTAGCAGCCCCTCCAATACCAAGACCAATGTCCTCCTCTTCGTGTCTTTGTTCACTGGCTCCAGCCGCTGCCTCCTTTTCTCTGGCTTCACGCTCCCTCTGTTTTTCAGCCTTCCTTTGTAGCCTCCTTTCCAGCTTTTCATGTTCTGATTGCCTCTTCTTCTCTAGACGTCTTCTGTCACGCTCCATCAACTCCTTGATCGTTCCAGCATCCATGTCATCAGCCAGGTCATCAATCCTTCTCCTAGATCTCGGCCCTTCTTCCGGAATCATTGGTTGCTTGTCCTTTCTCGTTGATGTTCTCGAGGGCCCGAAGCTGCTCGCTGCAGACCGTGGATTCTCGGAGTACTTGATGGTAGGTCTGGGAGATAGGGCATCGAAGGCACTGACCTTAAAGGCATGCTGATCAGAGGCAACGGACATGGTCGAGTGCAAAGACTCCTGCATGGGCAGCGAGACATCTGACATCGGTCTATCAAAGTTGCGATTCAGGCCACCAGGTATCTTCTTACTATCACGAGCCATGATGCCGGGATGATGAGAGGATGGGCGCTTCGGTATTGGGATAGGCGAGCTCATTGCTTTGATCTCTTGCTCGCGAGCATGATCATCTGCCTTCCGCTTGCTAGACTTCCGCCTTATGATACCTTGATCATTGGCGCTTCGCTTGCCAGAGAGCGTTGGCGGTTCTCGGACGACACTGAAGTTCTCGGGTTGCAAACTTGTGGCCGACATGGTATTTTGGAAGTAGTACGATGGTACGTCACCGCGGTCCTGTGGAGCATTGGTGGGCTGTTGATTTGATCTGTTCATGCCGCCCTTTTCGTTGAGCTCTTCTGGCCTATGTAATTGAGGGATGGCGGGGACAGCAGGTATAGCGTCGGCCTTTTCGTTCATCTTAGTCCTTGATTGGGCTTTGGTCAGCTTGCCAGTAGAGCTGCGTCTTCGTTTCTGACTCTCTTTGCGGCTTGTTCTCCGTCCAAGGGTTGGAACACTTCTGTCGCTTGTGTCACGCACTGGCTCCGTTCTCGCCCTGTCCGGCGGTACAGTTCTCGATGCGGCCATAGCTTGCTCTTCTGATTTGCTTGACTTCTTATTCTTGCGGCCAAAAGGCCAAATCGCCATTTCGTCTTCAGGCGCCTGTAGTAGTCCCTCTCCTCCACTGGTCCGTCGCCTCCTGCGACGCCAACATAGGAGGGCCGACAGCTTGAGTGATTTGTGAAGGTATTCGCGAATCAGGTCGCATTGAAGTCGAGAGATATCTCCGATGATGGCATTCCATGCGCGTAATTTGTCGTGGGGCCGTTATGGCTGGATGGTGTCAATGGCTTGAAGGTTATGACAGAATCGGGTAGAGTGCGACCGGGAAGGGTTCTGTAGGGTTGTAACCGGACCTAACAATGATCGTGGATGAAATGGATTGTAAGGAATGACAATGAATGAAGGTGTTCAAGAGCGCCAAATCAATCAGGAGATGGTCGTTGATGGAGGCGTGCAGTGTGGTGATCTGCTGCTGGAGGTCGGATGACAGTGAGGCTTGGGGGGGAGCTTTTGAAGCGGGAAGTTTTTGAACACTGGGCAGTCGCGATGCTCAATTGGTCATTAGACGGTGGCTTGCACCCTAAGGTAGGTTTAGCGGCAGAATTTTGGCAGGCACGTGGCAGGGTCTTGATTGTGTTCATCTCCGCTGTGCAAACTTGGTCATCCAAGCGATACATCTTGCTATATGAATGCCATCTCCGACTCTGTAGAGCTGACTTGCGTTCTGGAAAGGCTTGACAGGTACAAAGGTAGTTGTGTGTTCATGATCGGCTTCTGATTGGCCGTGTACCTGATCCAAATCTGGGGTGCATGCAGCTCAGCCACGGACTTTCTCGTATTTCCTGTCCCTATGTACGGAGTACGAGTACTTGGTAGTCACCAGGCACGCCAGGCCAAGCTTGATAAACCAAGATCGTTGACGTTGAGCAAAGGATTTGATGTGGCTTGACCTGCTCAGTTCATTGAGTAGCGTCATGTTTGGTCTCGTGATGCAAGCCTCCATCTAGATCTCTGACATAACGCTCTAGACTATTCCTTTCTCGTTGCCATGTACTGTACATAGACAACACTACATTCTGGTTTAGCGAACGCCGTCTGGTCAGCGACAACGTATATAGTTGATGTGTTGTGAAGATGGATTTCCATTGATTCTACGGATCTCTATCTTGCGAAAGGTGCATTGCCCTTTGGGGAAAACCTTGATCTGATCCACTATTGACATAACTCTCCCTTCCTCTTTTCCAACAACTTTCTACCCAGACGCCCTGCTAAACGTGGTGCCTATACTGGACTGCGGAGCACTTCCTAATCCAGCGAAGCAATGTATGCCCTGTACACTCCTTATGATGCTGCCTAATGATAAAACGTAACTCCTCGCTCATTCGATTTCCGTCGCTATGCTGTTTCTGATGTAGATGCGGATGGGGGATCAATCCGAGAGATAGCGGTGATAATGTATTTGGTTGACTTAGATGCTGAGCACCTTGATGCCCATATCGATGACGGGCGTGCTTTGATTCTGCTTCTTTGTAGCCGTATGCAATGCAGTATTAGAAAGGCGAACGGCTTTCTGTGCTGCGAAACGCTCGTGGCCAGTGATGAGACGTCTTCTTGGCTTGGCAATCTTGCGAGCCATTTGAAATTTCTCAGCATCGGCGTCGTACTCTCCGGCGACAGACTGCTCGCTGGAAGTAGTGGAGACTGGGCGGGCTTTGGTGGTTTGCTTTTTAGGCTGAGAGAGCTTCAAGCGGGTGGGCCCAGCTTCGCCTTTGCTGTTGGTAGAGCAGTCGGACACCGAGGTTGAGACTGATGCAGACTCGGAGTCTTTGATATTTTGCCAATCTTCCTCCTCTGTCTCGTCGGGATCGATCCCCTTGCTATCCTTCAGCTTGCTGAGTGCGGCGGAGAGCTGGTTGGGGTCTGGAGAAAGCATATTGGCATCTTTGGTCCGGACAGTGAGAAGATGTTGTGTCTTGAGTGGGTGAGGTCGGCTCTGTCGACGATCTTGCTTCTTCTTTGGCTTTTGATCCATTTCGTAGTCGTCATCGGCATCACGCTCCATGCTAGCTGGAGAGCTTGTGCCGCTAGTCTTGGCACTGCTCTGAGAGGATGGCGGTAGAAGGTTGGAGACGGCTTCGTTAACGTTGCCTTTGGTTGCTTGTAGGGCTTCTTCGACAAGTTGACGTTCGACTTCGTAAGGGAGTGATCGAAGTGCGTCTTCGACCATCCATTCCTTCACATATGAGTAATTTGCGAGTTCTGCCTTCATGGTGGCTTCGGCTTGGGCGGATGGCTGAACGATGTGCACATTGGGAAGACCCTGATGAGGGCCGGCAATGTTGCGAATAGAGGAGTAATGCTCGTATGCCTACCGACAAGATTAGCTGCATCCCGTTGTGAGTAGAGTGAAGTACTTACGTGGTGAACTATGTAGACGGTGCGAGTCCCCTCACCAGCATTGTTTGGTGTTGCGACGGTATAGAATTCTCCGTGCTGTTCTCCGAAGATCCACACGCTGACTCGAAAAGCAGAGGCAAATGCAACGATTTCCATGTTGTCACCATAAGAACCCCCCTGAGCCATTATCTTTAGATAGCGTTGGAACGTGGCTTCAACTTCGACCTCTGTAGGTGCAGCTGCATTCAATGAAGCTGAGAACGATCCAGCATTCTTGCGTTTCGGGTTTCGACGTTGCCCGCCTCCAGGATGGACGACGATGAAAGATTTGAAGTGGTCGGAATTGGCGGTCATGTATTCAATGACAGCAGCACGAAGCTGTGCATGTTTGGATTGGTCTCCATACAATTGGTCGGAGAGGGCGTGGAAGAGGCAGTTTCCTGCAAGGCAGTATTAGTGTACTTGGTCCAAGAGGGCTGCGTAGGTGGTTGTTGCAGTAGGGGCATGTGCCTACCATTGCCTTGAGTATCAGCAGCATAGACACCGATAGCCTTGAGAGTGGGGTGGTCGTCCTTGCGACCCATGATGTATGTTTCGAGTGGTTACTGTATATGTAGAGAGACGTATTGGAAATTGGTGGTTGCAGATTCGTGTAATGCAGATGTGTGAGCAAGGCCAGCGAGCGAGGTACTTGGTGTTCTGTCAATTGTGGAAAAGTGTTGCAAACTGCAGAAGAAGTCTACGAAAGGAAAAGTTTGTGGGGAAAAATGCAGAGTCGAGGAGGCTGGGAGACTATTTTCCAAAATGTTCTGGTTGGTCTTTGAAACGAAGGGGGCTGGTGGTTTTCCCCCAGTGCAGTCACCTTTTGAAAGTGAATGTGAGGCAGCGTTCAATGATGGGTGGAAAAGTAGCGGCGGATTTTAGGGGTCTCGTCCCACAAAGCCCCGTGCCAAGAGATGCCAAGAACTCCACACTCCGTAAAGTACCCTTGAATAAGGTACTTGAAAAGAGGAATTCCGCAACTCTTACTTCTAAGTGGCTTCAATGATATGTGAACGCTTTCAAGAGCTCTACTTCTTTTCACTCTGTTGAGAAGAGATTTCAGTGTGGGCGTGATCTTTGCAGGCATCTTGTCTCACAGTTGCTCCAGACCGTGATCTTTTTCACATGTCATTCTTGAAATCAGGTCCCACATTGTGGTTCATTTTCTTGGCAATTGAGTCATCCTGATTCTTATTGTCGGATCGGCACTTGATTACTGTAGAATTCGTATACCACAAAATGGCAGAGTCAAGTATTGTGATTGTTGGGTGAGCCACCAAATGGTCACGGCGCCACCTGTTCTCCACCACCCCACTGATCCATCCACGAACACAGTGCGGGCATTGCGGGTCTCACCTCTGCCTTGTTACTGTCTAAGAATGGCAACTACAAGATCACGGTGGCAGCGAAGCATATGCCCGGTGACTATGATATAGAATATGCATCGCCATGGGCAGGTGCAAATTATCTGCCGTCAGTCTTTCGAATTTTTCACAGTATTTATCTGATTCTGGTAAAATTGCTAAGTGCAGCTAGCAGAGTCTCCGCCAAAGGCACCAAGTCTGCAAAGTGGGAGGCGGATACATGGACAGAGTTGGAGCGGCTGGCCAGGCTCCATCCAGAGACCGGAATCCACTTTCAAGGTCAGCCTGCGCTTACACTACAGCCCTTGTGAATATGCATTGACCTTATCCCAGAGGCCGGTCTTTACAATCGTAATGAAGATCTCGAAGGTGGCAAAGCCGTAGCGTTGGCAGCGTCAACTGTATCAGATCCATGGTTCAAGGAATTTGTTCCAAATGTCAGTGGTGGGCACCTACGCCTAGAGAAATTGCTAATGTAATTATTGCAGTTCAGAAAGGTACCGCAAAACCAGCTTCCTCCAGGCTACGATAATGGCAACCTTTTCACATCCGTCTGCATTGACACAGCGATATACCTGCCATGGTTGAAGTCTCAATGTTTAAAAGCGGACGTCATCTTTAAGCGAGGCGTCTTCAAGCACATATCTGAAGCAACCCGAGCCCACCATTCTGGTAAGCCTGCAGACGTAGTGATTAATTGCACAGGCCTGTCGGCTGGTAAGCTTGGTGGTGTGGAAGACAAGGACATGGTACCTGCTCGTGGACAAACGGTACTTGTCAGAAATGAGGGTGACGGTGTGATGTATGCCACGTCTGGAACAGATGATGGAGACGACGAAGTTTGCTATACCATGCAGCGACCTGCTGGTGAGTCCTCAACAAGCCTTCCTGTCGATAATGACTGGCTAACAAAGGATGCCAGGTGGGGGCACACTCCTGGGGGGCTGCTATCAGAAAGGCAACTGGGATTCCCAGCCCGATCCCAACCTAGCCGTCCGCATTATGAAGAGAGCCGTAGAGATCTGTCCTTCACTGACCGACGGCAAAGGTATTGAACATCTCAGCATTATCCGCCATGGCGTCGGTCTCAGACCTGTGCGTTTAAGCGGCGTGAGACTTGAAAAAGAGACGGTTGATGATGTCTGGGTCGTCCACAATTACGGTCATGGTGGTGCTGGGTATCAGTCTTCGTACGGATGCTCGCAGGATGTGGTGAAGCTTGTCGAAGATGCTTTGCGAATTCGAGCAAAGCTTTGATCAAGCGGTTTGAGGTGATTGTTTCTAGAGGTTAATATCAACACTTTTTGGGCCATACCTGACGAAATACCGGTCTTCAACTAGATAATCATACTGCAGACAATTTCATGACTAGCTACCAGTCTGTCAAAACCAGAACCTGGGTAAGCGGATTTCATGGCATTTAATCTTCCAAGAATCTGCCAGAGATGCGGAGCGCCTTCATCTTCCAAGTCATCGCAACTAGGATCTGTAGATCTAGATGTCTGATGGCTATATTAAATGAAGGACGTGATGCCATCTCAATGTCACCATACCTCTCCGGCATCACTGTAATCTACCGATCACGTAGTTTCGAAAAGCTGCATTCCACCCCTTGCATACCATTTCAATGCTAAGGAACCCATAATCCGCGAGTATGTATCCTGCCCCACGAAAGCGGTTTCCCACTCCTCGGACATCAGAAGATCCTGCCCCACGAAATTACTGCATGGAGAACCAGTGAAGATCCTAAAATAGGGCAATGAGAGATACGAGGATACGAGGATCGAGCCTACAAGGCGTGTTATTACGGGAGCAGTCCATAAGCTACTACGATGAGAAAGAAGACCTTTTTTCTCGAAGGAGCTTGGATTCCATATTTGGGACCCTAGAGGAAGCGACTGCTGCCGAATCTCGCCCCGATTTTCATCGCGCGCGGATCCAGTGAGACTCTACTTTTTATTTGCTAGTGTACTACCAAACAAGTGTAGAAAACACATCGTTATATACGACAGAGGACCTAACGCACTGTTCAATTCGATTCGTTGCCTTCTAAAGCCAAGCGGGCTTCCGTGGCACCGCTACACCAAGGGTCTTACTGATGAGGAAGAATCACTTTGTTTAATGCAGCTTAAGCATACCGAGTCCGTCGAGACTGGGGGCGAGGGCGATACGTCGTTCACCTCCAATCCCGTCAAAACCGGAGGCGAGGGCGAGACGGCATTGAATGGGACACCAACTATGGATACATCTGAATAATTTGGTCAATTGGTACCAGATTAAGATAGTCTTGGCGCCCTAATAAAGCGTCTAATGTCCAGAATAGGAATATGGATGCCAAAATACGATTTCTGAAACATTTGACGATGATCATGTTGATGATCGAACTCAAGAACTTCTGCGTATTAGATAGGATTCGTATGGTTAGATAAACAACTACACCACGCGCACTGTGGCGGCGAGATTGAGTGATGTGGAGAGAGCCGCTTTGGAGAAGTGCCGAGGGGACGTAATGGATGAGAATTCCGAGATGCAAATGTTTGAGGCTGTTGCTGCTGGATTTGATGCAGAATAGCAAAAGGATGGGTTGGCGGCAGAATTGCTCCATACAATTACGGAGGAGGCTGGTTCGAGCGTGAAAGAGATGGGGGAGGATGGGTTTAGGCTTATGGTCAGAACGATTAAGGAGGTTAACGGGGTAAATGGGACAAAAAAATGGATTCTTACCTTTCGTGAGACAGCGTTTGCGCTGGGGGCTTTTGGAATGACGGGGGGGGGGGGGGGGGTTTGATTGGGTTGGAGATGTTTAAGGATCATATTGCATGATACGGCATCGACAGCCTCGCTCCAACTACCGCTATGTCATGTGAGAAGCAAGCGACAATGGGTGAGTTATTGATGGGAATACACTGTCATCTAATCATGTATCCTCGACCAGGATCAGCGACCATCCTATCTCCTAGCAATTGAAGTATCAATTCAAGGTAGCCCAGCTCCTGACATGTGTGAATACCTGGCAAGCCGTCAAAATAAATAGTTATTGCGAGGACAACTGGGCTCGGCTTTCAGACAAGATGTATTTAGGGAAATGGAACCTTGAACTTGTGACAGTTAGATTGAGCCTTGATTAGGTGTTTACTGACTCGATGACTAGTCCGCAAGCCTCCTTTAATGTCTAAGTCGACAGTACTTTGTGTGTACTGACACTCACGACCAGTCCTGATGCGCATTCAACAAAGAAATTCGAAGCCTTTGGTGGTCCACCGAGACTAGCACCCTGCCAGGAGATGTATTAGTTCCTCAGTACCATCCCGCGCCCTTCTCCCAGACTGGGGGTTGTTCATGGTCGTAGCGAGCCTCCTCTTTCTCATATATGCCGTGAACCCGTTCCCTGTCAGCATCATAGCCCTCGTCGACATCTTGTTCCTGATTCGAGATGTTAATCTTGGCACGCTGACGCCGGCGTAGAAGCTCGATAAGTGTATCATTCTGCTTATTACCCTGGCCAGCCTCTTCAGAGAAGACAACGAGCAGGAGCACCTGACCCCACAAGACGAGCAAGAACAAAGTATTGAAAAGAAGTATAGTGTCTTCGGACGTGCTGAAGAATTGCGTCATGTCATCAATGAATGTCGAGAGTGTGTATTTGCCGTATAGTTGATGGAGATGATTTTGGAAGGTTTGAAGGGGTTGTGACATATTTTTGGTGATACTTGCGGGTAAGTGAAGTCCGGAGATTGCTTCCCGGGCTCTACAGCGGTTGTCTTGGTCCATATTGGACGGTTTGATCTTGTGATGATGGTTGGAGAATTGAGGACTGGGGGTTCAGGTTTACGAAAGGGGGCGACTGAGAGAGGAAAAACGTAAATTATGACGGGAAGATGGGGGCTCAGTGACTCTCTTTGGGCGATTTGCACGATGTATTGATTGAGAAGTAAAAAGCCGCTTCTCTTGGCGAACGCCTTTGGCTACATCGAAAGCTTGTAGGCATCTCCGCCTGGACCCGGTAAAGCAAAAAAGGTTAGATAGGCAGTAAGCTTTTTGGAGACGTCTACCAAGCTTGGTACCGGAATAAGTGGCATTCTCGGATGCCGGTGCCATAGACTTCAACACAAATCGCCCTCTATGAGCAGCAAGTCGGGTGAAGATGTAGAGTACATACCCTACTCTGGAGTCATCTGAAGTGTTGATAGACCAACTCTTCGCTCCTCTGCAGGTGTACGATGCGATTCTCGGGCTCTGTAGCTTGTGCAACTGCTACTTGACCTGATAGCTTGCCTGCTACTCCAGGTCTGAAGACGGGCATCTGTCATCAATCTGTCCCTCCCCATATACATCATCATATTCATCCGAGATAGTATAAACAGCCACATTGAACCTCCTCTGCGCTTCTTAAAACACCTGAAGTCCGTACGTAACCTCTTTCATCATACCATAAGTAAGTAGCAATTATCCAAAGCCTGTACGAGAGAAAGTTGTAGACTGACAGCCTTGGATTTCGTATTCGTATGGATTGTGCTGGGGCTGGAGAACTCCATTGTCATTGTCAATGTGGCGCTGTAAGTTATATGGGACACTCGTGAGGACTCGGTGGAAGGCAGAGTGGTTAATGGGTGCGGTTTTGTCAAGCGCGATCTTATATTCGGAACTCTCGATATCCTCGTTAAGAGACTGGTTCTGGGAAGGGTCGAAGAGTATTGAGAAGACATTATTAAGGAAGGGTATCACCTCGGGAAAGTCGCGTTGGTGGTAGCGAGTAGCTCTGGCTGTTCCATAGGGAGAGATGCCGCATGGCTTCCAGTAATGGAGAGTAGCAAAAAAGCGATTGTCTTCATTAGAGCACGTAGCATGGGTCTGGGAGGTCTCAATTGGATGGCACAGAGACCTGCTCGATCTCTAAGATAAGAAGAGAAGCCCATGCTTTGGTGCGTAAGAGTATTTTTGAGATTAAAGTGACCTGGTGTAAGACAAATGTATGCGACCAAACTATCTTCATGCTAGGTCAACAGCCTGCAATTCACATTGGGGCGTTCATAAAATGGTATTGAAAGACGCACGAAGACGGGTATGATACCATGGGAATGTGCACTCGAATTGAAGAACCAGCGCAAGAGCACTCACCACTCACCAACTCAATATGGTGAAATTCTCGAGTAAAGGCGAACCATTGTGGGCATTTTTTCCACTACTGAATGTCAAGGAACGCGGTCATCCCTCCCAAGCAATTGACCTGTCGTTGGCAGCCCTGGGGTAGCAGAGATTCGCGCTCTAGAGATTTCCGGCTGCCGTTACGGCATTCTATACTGACAAAGCGTAGTCTTGGCTTTGGTCTCGCAACCTCGAGCTCCTGAGATGCACCATCGTTCAATCGCATATGCTGTCAGCAGAAGTTTCATCTCCGTCTGGTCAACAAGCTTGAGCTTAGTGTCACGAACTACGCAACATACAAAATCACTCAATTGCTCCAAGCGCTAACCCACCATGGATCTCTCAAACATATTGTAAGGCAACAGCCTTCCTCATTCCCAAGATGCGATTTGGGCGCGCAAACGCTTTGCGCAATAGCATCGCGTCTGCGCATCATTTACTGACTCTTAACTTTCTCCTCATAGTCGGCTGGTCAATCTTGCGATTGGAGGTGTGATGATACTGGGCGGCATTGGGCAATTCTTTCCAATTGGATTGTGGGACACCTCGAAATCCACATCCCTTCTAGATCATCACTAAGTTTGGCGATAGCCAGAGTGTTATTGTTGGATGCTATGTGATCATTTTCGGCGCTGGTGAGCTGGTTCTAGCTATACTTGGTACACACTCCGACTGACACTGGCGTCTAGCGACCGTTCTGCTCGAATTCCAGATCCCATCATACATGTCCAGATGGGCACCATTCCTATTCAGCTTCCTTGGACGCGGTATTTGTGAGTCTAGTCCCATCTTTGTCGCTACCGAGAACGCGATCTGACGGAAAGCGCCAGTCTACATCTTCGTCGGTACCATCCTTCTTCACCAACCAGCCATACGAATTGTCGCTGGCTCTATTATCGCAATTGTGGGACTCGGCTATTGCGTACTCGAGTACATACCATCGATTGAACCGCCACAGAACATGAGAGACGCTGGCGGCGAATGGGGAGCCGAACAGATATGAGTTGCAGCTAAAAGAAGGCGGATGAGGGAAATTCTATGAAGGCCCGTGGAGAAAGAAGGGGAGACCCTGCGCTTTGATACACCACCATTATTGTCCGCCTACGTTGCTTCGATCTGCGACTGAGAGACTTTTCGAAAAAAAGAATCATGTATTACACTGCTAGCGCATGATAGCTGAGATGGAATGGATATACTCGTACTATTCACCACCATAACAACCGTCCAACCTGGCAATTTCCTGCGCGGAGAAAGATCCGATTGTTGGGACAAGGGACTGCCATATTTCAGATACAGAAGGGCTGTGACCGAGACAGCATGGCATTGCTCCGACTACCCGTATAGTATGGGGAAGCTGTGCCTTATGAGCCTTGCGTAGTTTGATGTAGCTTGTCCCCGCTTGCCCAGCGCTCACAAGGCGGATGGCTCTCTAACAAGCCAATCAGAAAAGGGGTAAACTGCTTACAGTAAGGTTTCCTTCCTAAAAGCTGGGGTCTAGTGGCATTGGCGCAAATGCGGTATGGGCATCCGATAACTCCTCAAACCGATTAGGCGGGTTCGTCAACTGTAATCCAGAAAGTAAGAAGAGGCGATTTCGCAAGGCTCGAGACTCTCCCCTGACATCCCGATAATCTTTACTCAAGTTCCTGCATCTATAATGTTCACAGTAAGACGTGGGAAGGAACGACAGGTCTCAGCTGCTGCAACTACGTCGATCCAGCATACTATAGCTTAAGTACCACATCGCCCCAAGCTTAGTTGTAAGATCTGTCAACCCCGGCTGACTAGCGTCAAGTGGTGCTTATGCTCAACGCGCAACACCGGCATTCCAAAAGGTCTAATCTATTGGAGTGCATTTCGATCAATACCGGCTTATTCGCAGAGCGAGAGCCTCACCCGAACGTCGCATTTACCCTTGCAATCCTCTCTCGATCAGATCAAAACTCCTCCACGACCAAGGAATGCAGAAATGATGGCAGCGGTATCTGCGCAGGAATAAGAGATGCCTCAAGAGGAGCCTCAAATACCACGTCAACTGCAACACCACCTTTCAACGCAGTCATCAGACATCGAATTCGAGGCCGCGGAGCAGCTTCTACAGCATTCTCGAGAGGCGCGCGAAGGTAATGGGGACAGCATGGCGGTAGCTACAGAACACAGAACTCTACCAGATTTTGCTACGAATTTTGGCATCTCGGACGAGGATCCGAGATTCGGCGACGGCCTCTTTGATCACAAGCGCGAGAGAGCGCAGACATACTCAACAGATCCACAAACAGACGCACAGCAGTTTCCCATCATTGAGCCACCAGCTCTAGGGCAGGTTTGCAGGTAAGGGCTAAACCAAGATCAATACATAGGTCAGGAAATCTCCACTCGAGACTGACTTGGGGTGTCCAGTAACTGCCGCACTACGCAGACTCCTCTTTGGCGTCGATCACCTAACGGGTCGACTATCTGCAACGCTTGCGGGCTATATCTAAAAGCTCGGAATATTTCTCGACCGACTAACCTGAAGAGGCCGTCTTCAAACCCTGGTTCAGCACCTGGCTCGGATATGGATGTCCAAGAGCACCAACGAAGCATGTCACCACCGGCCACGGATTTCACAGGACAGCATAGTAGGTCCACGTACGTGTCGGCTGGCGCAATACCAAAGGGTTCGTGCCCTGGTGGAGGACACTGCAATGGTACTGGAGGTGCAGATGGATGTAACGGCTGTCCGGCATTCAACAATCGAATGTCGAAAACCACGCAAGTAGCCGTCATGCAAACACCTGCTGGGCCAACAGCATCTGAGCACTATGGTCGCGAGAGGTCGTATTCAGCTCATGCGCCGCATGAGGAAGAGAGCCCCAGACCATCGATTGTCCAAGACTCACTCATCGTCAACCAGAACACGACAAGCCTCGTCCTCTCTTGCCAAAATTGTGGCACGACCATCACCCCTCTCTGGCGACGAGATGAATCCGGTAGAACGATATGTAATGCCTGTGGTATGTTACCTTCAGATATCTGCTGGCGTTGATTCTAACTACCTGTAGGACTGTATCACAAACTTCATGGCGTACATCGTCCAGTGGCGATGAAGAAGTCCGTCATTAAACGAAGAAAACGAGTAGTCCCCGCCACCAACGAGCACGACCCCAACGCGTCGCAACTGTCAACCTTCCCAGTCTCGCCATCGAATACATCGCAACGTCTCGAAAGTCCCGACAACAGGGGCAGACAGCGTCATACCTCTAGCATGGACGCCAATAGTCCTCTCGATCTTCGGCCCAATCCTGGCCATCGCGACAGTCCCGAAGTGCGGAATAGACAGAGGATCGACTCGAGTATGGACCTCAATGGCCCTGCTAATCTTGCCCTTCGCCAGCAAGAACGGCAAATTGAGCATCAAAATCACCATGATCCACCTCCGATAGAGGTAGACTTTACTGGCTATCGACTCGATCAGCGACAGGATGATCGAAGGCGACCATCAGGTCATCCTCAACAGCAACATCTCCCCCCTATAGCTCAAATGCAGGAACCCCCCTTGCAGCCTACGGAGCCATTGGCTTATCCAAATTTGAGTCCTTTACCGACCTCGTCATCTCGAAAACGAAGTTACGACACTACAGAGCGCGACAACCCATCGCCATCAGATATGCAAGGCTCAAGTACAAAACGACTTAGCTCTATCTCGTCACTACTAAACCATCCACAAGCATTTTCTGATGAAATGCCCATTGATCCAAATCTACAGCCGCTACATCGACATTCACATCCAGAATCTCAGCCACATCGCTACCACCTGCCGCCTCCACCAGCGCCGGATGGTCGGCCGAGAGAGAGCACTAGTAGTGACCCTGGAGCCTGGGAGTTGAGGGAAAGGAAAGCGAGGCTGCGGAGGGAAGCTGACGAGATACGGGAAATGCTGAGAGCTAAGGAGCGGGAATTGGAAGAGTTGGATGGAGATGGTTAATTGCAGTGTATAGACGTATTGGATAGTAGCTTTGGAGATACCTCGGCAATATATGAAGTATCGCACAACTCATAAACCATCTTGCCAATATGCCTTATCGAAGTTTTGTTTTTCCGCTGCCTCTGGCTCGCGCTGGTAGGTCTGGGTATGGGTATAAAAGGAACGGAATGGTAAGTTCAACTTCTGTTGCCGTTCTTGTAATGTAAGGATACGGATGAAAACCTCTCAAAGTCCCACAACATCCATCAAGCAGCCGATTTCGGTTTCTTCGTCCCATACTTCGACCTAGCCGTAATCCTATTGCCAACACCACCCTACACACACAAAAATTAGCCCTCCCCTCTCTCCCCCCACAGACCAAAAGAAGTATCAACTCACCAAATCCATCGCCCCCCTAACTAAATGATACCTCACACCCGGGCAATCCTGACTCCGCCCCCCCCTCACCAGCACCACAGAGTGCTGTTGCACATTATGCCCCTCCCCCGGTATACGACACGTTACCGCCCTGCCCGAGGACAGCCGCACCTTCGCCACCTTCCGCTCAGCCGAATTCGGCTTCTTGGGTTTCATGATGTACACTTTGAGGCAGACGGCTTTCATGTGTGGTCTGTTGACGAGAGCGGGGGAGACGGAGTGGCGCGCGCGTTGGGGTTGGCGGGGATGGCGGAGGACTTGCATTAGGGTTGTGTGGGGGGAGGGGGTGGTTGTGAAGGCTCTGGTTGAGGTTTGGGTAAGAGGGCGTAGGGTTGAGGAGGAGAATTTGGAGATGATGAAGGGGGCGGAGGTTTGGAGGGAGAGGCGGGCGAAGCTGGGCAGGAGGAAGGGGAGGCGGAGGAAGGGGGTGGTGAATGGTGATGACATTGTTGTGGTTGTGGATATGGTAACTGCGGAATTGAGGTCGAGGATGAAGCAGCTGGGATCCTTTCATAGGCAGGGAAGGCGCTAGTCGGTGCGCCAAGACAATGGGATCATGTTCAACGCGCGCCATCTTCAGGAGCTGTTTCTTACTTTCTTTTCTTCGGTCAATGAAATGCTTTCTTGTTTTCAATTAGATATAATCGAGTCCCATTGCAAATGTCTGGTTTTCGTGCACGTCTAACTATGTCTATCTCTATTTTAGCATCTAGAAGCTTCGAATGTCTATTGACTGTAGTCCATGCAAATGCACCATGACTGTCGTGCGACCCTCAGATCATTCATCTTTTTGGCGCATTCCTTCTCTAGTTCTTCTTCTTCGCAGCTTCAGCACTCGCGTCGGCTACCTTCTTGACTGTGGTCTTTCCCTCGCTGGCAAAATGTCAGGGCCAATTGCTAAATAGAGAATTGGTGGAGAGCTTACTAGATCTCCTTGGTGGTCGCAAGAATAGACTTCCAGTCTTCGAAGACTGTGAACGGTACGCCTTCGCGCTCACAGTACGTGATGAGGTCTGCGATCGTCAGCGAGGCGTACTCACAGGCTCAATTGGAAGGCGCTTCTCACCGTGACCCTTCTTGGCGAACAGCAAGTCAGTCTCGCGTGCTGCTGACAGATCTGACACACCATCTCCAGCATAAAACATTGTCGGTCGCGGCTCATCAGGATGCTGCTCGAAGTGCTTCGCATACGGTCGAATCGTCAAAGACTTGTCGTGCCCGAAATCACTATCGTCATGGAATTTGAGCTCCCAACCACCCTCCTCGTCCATCTTCTTCGGTGGCCGATCCACAGCCTCGTTACACACGACCTCTATATCGTTGGCTTCTGGGCCTGTAAGGTGCTCGAGGATTGCCTTGATAATTGGTGTCATCCCGGAGGAGAGGACGATGACTGGCATCCCGACTTCTCTTGACCACTTGTAGAACTCCTTGAAGTGTGGATCGAGAGGGACAGCGTCGATGAGGAGCTTGACACATTCAGGATAAGGGGTCTTGACGCTGTCCATCATCGCTTTGAAGGAGTCTCTGCAACGCTAATTAACCAGGCAATCAGATTCGATCCCTCCACCTTTTGGCAGCCCATACCGAAACGTCTCCTTCTCCTCCAATACATCCTGATTGCCTTGCTTCCTTAATTTTGTACCGAAGCCAAGGTTGTCCGTCTGCAGACGGAGTGAGCAAAGGGATTTCGGGAAGATACTGGATATGCATCTACCAGCCAATCATTGCCTAGAAGTCTCTGTCAATACAAGCTGGCTTCGTAAGAAAGAAATACGCACTGTCCTGGAGGGTAATGGTTCCATCGAAGTCGGTGAAAAATATACATTTTGGCTTTTCCCTGAGGGTCTCTGTCCGCGGCTGGATCAGTCTTCTGCCTTGGCATTGACCATTGAGATTTGGACTCACCTGGGTAAGGCATGATGAGAATAATGCGCTGGAGAAGGATGTTAGGAGGAGAGAAGGACACTCTACAACTTCAGAAGACGGTTGTTCTTGCGTTCTTTCGTTCTTTGCGCATCTAAATGCGACTATCTCCAGGTGGGGCAAACGATCATCATCTCGTGCCAAGCAGCCAAGCACGCGGTCGTGTTTAGGCCCCGCATCTTCTCTATGATCCCTCGTCTATTACACTATCAACATGTTAAGCATTCTATTCTCTCATCAAGCACTTTTCACTCATCTTGGCTGCGATAGTCACCACCGTAACCATGTCTTTTACTATTTTGCCTAACGAGCTAATCTATCAGATCTCTCAACGAGTGCAGCCAGCTGATCTCGAGAACTATGGGTGTACGAGCCACCGGATTCGGAATATCGCGGCACCTCTTGTGCAGGAGCACAGCCAGCTCAAAGCCGAGTACACAAGAATATCCCTTAATCATGCCGCTGCCGCCGAGCTGCTTTACGAAATCTGTACCCACCCCTGGATAGCCCTGTACCCAAAGTCTCTCGAGATCAAATCGAACAGGAATTGGAAGACTTTGGAGCACCCTCGAAACAGAGATCGTGCTCAGGTTGAGCGGATCACCGTGAAAAGAAGCCTCGTGGAGGAGGAGGACATAAGAGACTTGATTCGCAGGACTGGGCTGATACCAACGCACGAGATGGAACGCTGGCTTGATGAGATCAGTAGAGGCGAAGAAGACCACCTATTCGCGCTCATGCTTGCCTGTCTTCCGAATGTGGAAAGGCTTATATTTCGGCTAGATCACGAGAGAATGGAGCAAGTGAAAGAGATGGTTCGCTTGATCAAACAGCAGCCTTCATTTCCACACCGCCCAAAGGCCCTATCGAAATTGACTGATGCAAGGGTCTTGGAAAAGGAGGGCTCGACGACTTGTGACCTGGAGCTCTTCCCACTGCTCGCTTCCCTTCCAGGGCTCAAAATGCTGCACGGGCGCAACCTAGTTGGAAGGTATCGACAGTGCTATCGAGATGGATGGCTAAACTATCCTGGAGCCAGTCCAACAATCACGCACGTCTCGCTCGAGACTTGCGGCATGTCAGTTGAAGGTCTAGAAATGCTCTGTGGTAACATCAAGGCGCTTCGGAGCTTCAAATACATCGCACACCGACCAGGCTGGGGCTTGCATCGTATGAGTGATACGCTCAAAAGCGCACGTTCTACGCTTGAGGAACTTGTGCTCTCCACTGGCGCTGGCGAGAGCCGATATATCGGTCCACTGCGAACTTTTACAGCCCTTAAGCATCTCACGGTGGACTCAAGCATGCTCGTTCAACGGAGCAAGATGCAAAGAGCGGTGGAGATTCTTCCGGCTTCTATCGAGACTGCAACGCTGGCTGGTAACAGCCTCACTAAACCGCAAGAGCAGCAATTTCTGAGCGACTTGTATCGACCTAGCTTCCATTATCCAAATCTTCGCGCCCTGTATGTGGATGATAGTTGGGGAAAGAGGAATATTGGAAAAGATCATCTGAAGTTGCAGAAAGAGTTTCACAAGCAGACTTCATACATGGTTCGTTACAAATGATAGCTGGATACGAAGGCCAATTTCGGTGCTTCCACACGGATACCTCGTCCAATATATACCAATCATCTGACCGGACTGCTAACGCCGACGCTGCGGAATCGTGGGTCTGGCTATGCGATAACATCTTTGGTTTGACATTCAACATTTCTAAAGGCGCATCAAGTCTAGCTTCGGCAAATACCAAACAGAGGCTGCCATGGATTGGCGGCGTCAGCACCAAATTTCCTGATCTCAAGCCCCATCAAACCACACGTGATCACATTTCCTCTCAAATAACCTTCCGCACATGGGTCAGCCTGTCTGGACATCGCCCTTCGAGATCCATTACCACCACCGTCGATGCCCAAGTCCAATCGTAGACTCACAGCCATCAGCACATCCTACCATGTCGTCTAGCTCTCCTTCTAGCTTCCCTTTGAGCATAACATTCCGGACAGTCTGTGTATAAATCTACGGTGTTACCATTGCTGAGTCGATGCCCGGGTGCAAATTCGAAGACACACCGGTCGAGGTCAGTCCTGCAGCTATGGCCACAAGAGAAAGTGTACTGGATTAATTTGCACATGGTATGGTCTCGTGGGCCGTGGGCTGATGCAGAGATGTTGTGTGAGGAAGAGGGTGGGGTGTGGACGGGGTGTATAGTTAGTATGGCAGGAGCCGGCAGTGGCTAGATATTCTCAGAAGATATTCAGTCCACATAAATGGGGGGTAGCTTCTGTATGGGCTTGTGTTTGCAGAATATGCTTATTTGTATAGGGAAACGAGGAACTTGTGCAAGCAGCGATCCCATCGAGATCCGATAAGAGAATTTCTGTTGCGTTTGGTTTTCGCTCTACCCCTCTTTACATGGAAACCGCTCTTGATGCAGCAGTTTTCGCTTTTCGGAAATTGTAGAGTCTCTGGGTGATGGCTGCATACTGGCCTTCTCTTCCGCCTGCCCTGCACGCTGATAAGGCTAATGTTTGGATCCTGTTAATTACCTGCTTTTCCACTTGGAGAAATCGCTTGGAAAAAATCAATAGGTTGGTTCTAATGTAGTGATATATTTTGTTAGATGTACTTCAGCCATCTAATTGCGAAGTCTTTGATGAAGAAATTCATCCGAGGATGAGGCAGCCTTTTTGCATTATAGCGAAAGATCAGATGCTGCTTTGTACTTCCCACTCTTCTGCACTGATCTGCAGGCTACCTAAGCTTTTGCACAAAGTCAGGCTGCAATATGCAGAGAAATAAGGCATCCTATCGTACTTCACGGTCAGCCATAAGCCTCTACCCATCGCGTGACAACGCTAATTTGTAGGCTTCACCTCCTTCGCAACTTCACAGATACAAGATTGGCTGCCGTCCAGGGGTGGTATAGGTGCTTGGAAGAACAAGCTGCACTAATTTTTTGCTAAAGTGCCTTTGAGTGAGGTCTAGGAATTACTCTGGTTTCCCAAGTGAGCCACTTGATCTATCGGACTCACCAATCAACATTTCACATCAGACGGCCCTACTCCCCAAGGTTGGTTTCAATACTGCATGTTGTGCAGAGTCACAAATATAGCTATCTTCCCATCTTTCTGAGCTCTCTCTTGAGCATTGCGAGCCTGCTATCAACTTCTTGCTCCCTCTTCCACCGTTGTTCCTCTCTATCTTTCCTATCCTTCTCTGCTTGACACGTTGGACATAAATATTCCAGTGCGGATTTTCTCGTCGCAGAACCCCCGGGTGGGTTCTTGTTTAGGCATACTCCTTCGCGCCTCAACTCGCAGGTGATTTGGTCGGTTTTTTGGTAGTGACCGCAGTGGTACCAGTACTCATGTTTGCGACACTGAAGCAAGTGTAAGAAAAGTATCATACGTGAAGCTGGGTACTTTGGTGCTTGCTTACCATCTTTGTTGAAAGCTTCGCGGCTTTTGGTTGGCAGATGTTGGGAGACGAGCCTTGGAATGGGAACCTTATGACGCAGATTATCGGTTTTGTCCACGCTTCGGTGAAATTTTTTGCAGACTGAGATTTTGTTCTATTATATGTTTCTTCCAGAGAGAAGCATGCAAATTTATAGCGAAGGCCATTTGCAGGTGTAAGCAATGCATGATCCTGCTTTGCGCATTCTATGGGTAATACAACACTGGGGACCCAGAACTTGGTCAGAGACAGAATTGTGAAACGTGGATGCGCGAGACACCAGCGGCCTGAGGCTGTGAGCACATGTGCTACCTTATTGTTCGATACCATAAGATACAACGTATTGGCTATCCAAGCGAAGAAGCTAGTGCTACAAGAATAAGGGAGTATAGTCTGATCGCATGATTACATTCTATCGGGCTCAAAACTTGCCTGGCCAGCGATCATGTTTCTATGATAACGAGTCTAGACAGGGCTGCAAAGTGGAGTCGAGGAAAAACTTGGAAAGCCTTTAGGCGGCTTCCTACTAAGATCGTACGACTTCATTACATTCCGAGCTACGATTGGAGAAACTTTGGAAAGCACTGTGTCACAAGGGGAGCTTGTACAGGGTGCTTCATTTCTCTATGCTTTCCTCGAAGCACTACTCTTGGCTTCACTACTCCATAATATGTCGCGTATGGTTCATCCTCAGCTAGAATCGGAAGATAAGTCGTCTATTTTCATCTGCTCTTCAACTCTTCTTTACGCTTCGCCACCTCCCTATCAATCTCCCGAATTCTTCTATCGCGCTCTCTTCGCCTATCGTAGGCCTATTGGCACTCACTGCATCGAACCAGAATCGATTTCTGGTCTTGTTTGGATCCCCCCCAGCACAATGCCTTATTCTTCAGGAGGCACATGTCGAATGTTGGTTAAGGTGATCTAGGCTCGACTAGGGGAACTGTGGTTACTGTCTGGATGAAAGTAAGAGATGGTATGGGGCGAGAAGATGACTCTCTTTACCTACCTATTCCGCTTCAAAAGGTACTACTTCGCTAGATATCGTAAGAAAGGTGATCGAAGACTTGGTCAAATGTGGAGCTATGTTCGGAGTATTGCCTGTCCTCGTTATTTCTCTCACAAAATGTTCTGATATGCAATGATAGTGGAGAGAGGGGCAGGGGAGCTTTCATCTTGTGGCCTAAGGTCAGCTGCTGCTCTAGTGTTTCCTCCACCATAGTTACATGAAAACTCTGGGTCCGCACTGTAGTTGCAGAGACACGAATATCGGGTAATGAAACAGCGAAATCGGAAGTGGAGAGCACCGCTACTCTTTTCGAAAGGCTGTGAGAAATACTGAACATATAAGTCCCACTGATTGGTCGACTAGTTGAAAAGCTTCCATGCAAATCGGAGGGTCTCTTCAATAGTGGTACAACATACACGGCCAGGTAGGTATTCTGGTTCGTGTATGACTTTAGAGACGTGGAGTCTTCCCCTTTTCACCGATACTCACTAGAACAGTGATGAGACAGAACAAGTTCATGATCTAAATGTGACTGAAAGGAGTCTTAATCGATCAGAAGGACCAGGTCTGCGTTTTACTCCTGTGGTTGTTTCTGTACGTTGTTCCACCATGTTCGTGGCTCTCATTCTCACAGTATTCGTCACCAGCATCGGCGGGATATATTTCATCGTGTTCGGGATTGTCCCTCCGATCTTTTGCTACCCTCTCGCGCTCAAAGCTGCTCTCACTCTCCTTTCGCCTAACCTTCTTGCCAATGTCTCCTACCGCTCTTTTGCGGCAATCTCGACATTGATGTTCAACAAATTGCTGCCCAGGCAGCCGTTGCCCGCGACAGCGAGACCTAGCCTCGCACACTAATCTCTTAGGCCTCCTATAGCACCCACAGGAGTAGAATTCTTCCACGTCTTGGCACATGATGGGTATTCGGTAGGAAATGAAATGGGTCGGCTGGACTTTGTAGGACCGGAGGAGGTGTTGCGATGAATGTATGGTTGTTCCTGTTCAACTGGATGAGCTTTTATACTGATTCTTAGCTTTCTGACATCGTGAGTTGATAATTGTTGGGAGGACAACTTGCGATGAAGCAATAGAGACCGTAGGTCGTTATTTGTAGATATGTCAGAGACCTTCAAAGGGTGTTTGCCTCGTACGAACGCTATCCTGTAGTACGAAGCTGCAGACATAGCACAAATCTCTTCTTCTCAGTACCATATACCGCCCTTCTGGCTTGGATACTGATAGGATGTTAGTAATTCCCTTATCTTGAGTTACATGGGAGTGTCTCCTAATCTACGGCTTGCATCTTGGAAGCTTGATCATTCATGTCTTATAGACTCATGCTAATATCATAATAGCGTCATCCCTCGCCTACTTCGATCTGTGCTCTTTAGATCTTGTAGTTGGCTTCCTCTCTTCTTTCCCCTCTTTACTAGGGTTCATGTGTGTGTTGAGAGCGTTTAGATCTCCTCGACGACTTCTACGCACTTTCTGAATCCTCTCAAGCTCCTCGCGCGCCTCTCTATCCCTTCTCTGTCCTCCTCCCATGCCTTTTCCCTCGGCTCTCTTTTGCGTTCTTCTCGTGCCTCTCTCTCTTTCCTCTCGATCTTTGCTCGTGCCTCTACCTCTTTTCTCGAGGTCGCTACCCGTTCCTCCCTCTCTCTTCTCTCACTATCTTTCCGTTCCTCTCTTTTCTTCCTCTGCCGCTCTTGGCGTGCCATTCGTATCTCTGCTTCACGTGCCGGGCGAGCCGCTTGGCAGTCTTGACATCGATGGTCGACGAAATGATGTCCGGTTGGATATTGTCCGCTATATCTTGGCGTCGGCTCGTAAACATTCCTTAATATCTCCTTGTAGCAACCACACTTGTAGAAATATTCAATGTCTGGGTATACAGTTGGTATCTATGAAATAGGGTCAATGGTCAGCTGGTCTCGATGCGGCTGTTATTAGGACGACTGAGAGGAGAGGAGTGTGATTTTTGCCGCTCTGCTTACATTTGTGCTTCTGAAGGGTCGTTTGGTATTGCAGATAGGCTTCGTAGGGAGTGGGCGCGAATACTGGTTCTTATCCCAATGTACGTGTTTGGTCATGATCGACTTGGGTCCTCTCGCCTGCTGTTTCATGAAAGAAGAGAAATGTTTGATTAAATCTTTTGGTACAGCAATCTCTGTACTACCAGCTAAGGTCACTGGTTGCCTCTGCGTTGGCACGCTCCAATTCTGTGCGACTATAACACCTCACACCGGGATACACGATGATTGAGTGACATTATTTCCAGGAAACACAATCAATGGGATACAAATGCTATACTAAAAGATTACCTGGTTTCAAGACCGTGTGACAAATTGTATGTTTTGCAGCATTCAAGCGTTGACTAAAAAGGATTCATTCTCGTAAGTCCTAAGACAGTGCAACGGGCTAATTGGTTGATTTCTGCAATTCATGGCCATGATTTTTAAAAGACAAGCGCCTAGTGCCCGAAGGTTTTCAGGCTCTGTCACCATTTCACGACGTTCTGACCACAAACGGTTTCGAAATCTGGGTGAGACTTTCGTTTGATTGCGAAATCTTTTACAGATAGCATGATCGTTGGGACAGGTTTCACGCCTATCTTTCCGATCCGCCTCGGTAGCAGCCTCGTGCTGTAATAGAAGCTCCAGCCTCTCTTTCATGTCCTTCAGTTCCCTTAGATCCTTCTCCGACAGGCATTACTCACACTCGCCATCATGCTCCAGGTAGTTTCGCTTCAGGGTGTGGCCGCGTTCGAGTTCTCCGGGGCATCGATGCAAATGCGGATGAACATGGCCGCACGGGAATGAATTTGGGAATGAAATTTGGACTGACCAATACATTGCTGAGGGGGTCCCTAGCGTTATTGTAATTTATAGCTGACCAAGACGGCCTGGATGAGGATTGTGCTTGTCTGCTTGATTATGGTGTATTTTGGAATGACTGTCCTCTGGGTGCAAAATCTGTGTCCGGTTCCAGCTGAAGCTTAGATTTATCCTTAATCTGGGGCTCTAATACACACCAAATATGCGTCTTCAAATCCTCGGTCATTGAACTGGCGGCAAGTCGTTCTGGCCTCTATCGGAAGGGAAAATTCTTCGACGAGCTTATGCGTGTGGATTCCGGTGGGATAAGGGACTTGAAGAAGCCAAGTCGCGTTGGTATCGCGAAACCGAGCGAATTGCACTGTCCTTGCTTCGATGAAGTAGGAAATTTGTAAAGTCTGGGCTAGGAAGAACATGAGTAGGATAGAGCAAGACCTCGTCCCGGACACGAGGCTACAGAAGCATTCTCGTGTCCTAGCAAGTAGGTCTAGAGATATGCGAATATCAACTATTCATTTACAGATCAACATATTTATAGGGAGTGATTAGATACGTACTAACAATCGTGACGCCCTCGAAATTCCCTCGATTGCACAGCTTTCTAGAAGCACCTCATACATACCCTCCCTCATCGCTCCAATCCTCTTTCATGTGTCCATCATGCCTCTACCACTCTTGAACAATCTAGGCACTCCTGTTCTCTCGACTGCCAGTACAGGCTGCTTCTACTCATCCTGCCCCCTGTCTTTATCAGCTCAATACCATCTCTCATCATGTTTGCCGTTGTGTATGTCTTCTCTTCAGGCTCGCTCTCCTTTTGCCCACACTCTAAGATCTTTGAGAGCACATCTTTCGTACCATCTTTCACCTCACCGCTCTTTGTATTGGTATCCTTTAACGTACTGCTTCTCTTCAATCTGTCTTCCACAGTAGCTGTAGCTGTTTTCTTCTCACAGCCAGCTGTGGTTACCTTCTCTCCATAATCTCTCATCCGACAGATCGTAGCCTCACTCAAACCCGCCTTCGTCAGAGCAGCCTCCCGTGCCGAGACGACCTTGTTGTATTTGTCCAGCTTGGCATTGAAACGCTCCCATAAAAGCCATTGGGGAATCTTAGCTGGAGCCCCTTGTAATGGACTAGTCGATACATATCTCTTGCCCTCGATGGATGTCGTAGTGTGTTGGGGTATGGCTACAATTTGGCCATGCTCAGACTGGGCAATGTCAGGAGATGCTGTAACATCCACAGTATCAGTCCTTGCGCCGAACCTGTCCCAGGAGAATATCGGCATGTTGTTTGATAGTTTTCTGAAGTGAAATTGAGTACTGGTTCTGCGTGTAGAGTCTACAAGCCACGGAGATTGCGAGAAATAGCACGGCGATCGGGTGTGTCCCAGGGTTTTTGAATACAGTCGAAAGAGGCTGATAGTCTTTGATCACAATGTGCTTGTTATCGTGGAAGGATTCACCATTTTATTGTCAGATTGTTGTTCCATTGACAGGTCTGACCTCGAACTACAAAGAAAAAGCTCGACCATGCCATCAAGAAGTACTTTCTTGAAAGCGAGGCGTAACAATGGCGTTGTATCTGTTGTCGATTTTAGCTGTGCGTTGATGGTTGTTTGGTGACATTCATTATTGTCAAAACTAGAAGAAGCTCTGCTTGTTGAGGTGAAGAAATGAGTCACGTTTATGGAGTATGAGTTCTTCACGCCCCAGGTTGTGGAAGGAGATGCATTTCTCTTCCGAATTATCTTGCATTATTGGAGTGATGAGCATGTGATAAGGATCCTGCAAGCGACGATTCCAGCATTTAAAAAAGGGTGCCCGGATCGTAGTCAATGATTGTGTTACTCCAGAGCCAAAGGGTATGACGCCAAACAAGAAGTAGGAGATATGGTATGTTCAGTTATGTCATTACTGACTCTCTTGACTACTTTCCCAATGTCAGCTAGCTGATATAGCTCCGGGCAAGCGGAAGGTGGTGCACAGTGACTTAGTAGATGCGGCATTAACGGTTACATGAAATGGCACGCTCTAAGGATCTTTCATTCGGCCCATGCTCGAATCTTTGTTTTTTAATCAAAAGAGTGTAAGAAAGCGTCATAGTAGGTGGGAACCTCCGGTGTGTCGAATGAGACAAGAACTTACTAATCACTCTACCTGTATCTGGGTATATAGCCCTTGCAACCTCATTTCGCTCATACTCCCTACCTCAACCCCCATACGGATTAAACTCCTCTCTAAGCACCCTCACCTCCATCTCAAACTCTATTCTCAATCCCTCGCCCAGCTTCGCAATTTGCTTGAAAGTACAACGCGCCCTTCTCGCCTCATCATACTTTCTCTTCATCTTCGCGTCAAACATCGCCTCAAGCTTTCTGTACTCCTTCTCGTAACAGAACAGACAGCCCTCGGGCCCTTCGTAGACCTCATTTATCCTCATCTTGGGGCAGGATAGTACTTTGGACCATAAGACCTCGGGCTGCTTGGCGTGGCGATCGGGGACTAATTCATCGTGTGTGTATTTGCACCTTGTGCAAACATGACGCTCGAGATAGCACATAGTTTTTTGTGGGGTGGTTTAGCTGAAGACGAAGCAATGCAGATGCTCACGTCGGTATTCGGTGATGGCTGGCTGTGAGGATTCTGCTGGTGTGGTTGCAGAATGCTGGGGCCAGAAACAAGAGGCGGAGAGGCGACATTATATAGGTGAACGTTGTCAACCGAGGGGAGCTCGAAGACAACCAGTACTACAAAGGGACAATAAGAGGCAATGCACAATCGAGTCGGAGCCTTTATCTCTGCTCAAGATTTCAACAATGCTCTTGGAAGGCAGCTTTGTCAGATGACGGTCACTTTGTTGCCGACAAAGCCCATGAGATAAAGGCACGGAGCCGAAGATGCGGGAACGAATGGCATGCAGGATTGGCGAGTGAGGCATGAAAGAATGGCTAATAGTAGCATGTATATCAGAAAAGTCCCTGGTAATCAGTGAAATCTATGACACTTTGAAGGGAACGAGGGTGCGCTCAAGGTTCCCATACAACTTCAATAAGACTCATCATACTTCCCTGCGGCGTGGTGATGCCTTTGAACGTGAATCGGCTATCTGCACGCTCGAACAGCTTGCGCCAATCGTGCTCATTGCGTTCGCAGCTGTTAAAGCAAGCGCATTATAAGGTCCATGTCTCTTGAAGGATCGGATCGGTTAGCATAGATTGTAGACCTGAGATCAGTCTTTGGCTCGACTCACAGTCCAATTTTCTCGGTCCATCTTGTCTCAGGCTTATCGGATAGGACGGCCTCGTAGACCAAAACTTTGGCACCGTCCTTCATAGCAGGGACCAAAGCCTGGAGAATCCGAATGGCGTATTTGTCACTCCAATTGTGGAGAATCCATCGCAAGAAGTAAACATCAGCGCCTTCGATAGGCTGCTCAGAGAAAAAGTCCTTGGCAACAAATTCGATTCGTTCTTTGAATTTGAAGGGGAGGAATTTTCGTCCTTGTTCTACTGTTCCGGGCAAATCTTGCACCACAATTTTCAAGTCATTCGTTGACTTGGCTAGAAACTGCGCCACTCCGCCTTGACCTCCTCCGAGGTCGACCAGCACGGCCCCTGGACGATCCAGCGACTGCCAGTCGTAAGCCAGATTAAGATGCTGGAGATCCCAGACCTCTGCCTTTGTAAACCATCGCATGCCGGCTCCAAATCGCCGTGAGCGATCAGGATGCTTAGCAAGGTAGGAGAAAAGTGGGAGAGAAGTCTCGTTCTCAATGCACCAGCCTGCCTCATTGTTCTCTCCTGAGTCTGGGTATTTGATTTGTGCTTCGATAAACTTGTTGAAAGCAGGCCCATGCTCGCACGTGATCATGCCGACCTGCAAGAATCTATGAGTAAGCACCCCATTTCACAGGTGATTAGCTAATTAGGAGACATCGCTTAGGAAGAGGAAATGCGGCAAAAGATCTTGCGTGCTCTCGGGATAGGTATGTATAGGTATATGGTACAAGTTACATTGGGATCGGACAGCTTAGATGAAGTACATACCATGTCGAAAGCGTCTGAGTCTGTGGCCAGCATACGAGAAAACGCTGTGTGACGAACGTGATCGGGTGAGGCTTCACCAAAAATATGGTTAGCCATGGCGTGACGCACGAACCGGTACACGAGCGATTTGCTGAGTCCGCAGCGTTCAGAGATCTCGTGATAGGTGATGAACCCATCCAGGGGTACAATCTGTGGAATCTTGTACACATAGAGCACACGAATTGTCAAAATGTCTGCAACCTACAGCAGCGTCTACTGTTAGCTGCAATTGACCTCAGATTGGAATGGTGGAAGTGCCGAAGGGCTTCTGGACAGAAGTCACGAAGGGGAGCAATCACCCCGAAGAGGATGTCTTTTGACGCACCCACAGGACCTAGTGCGAGGCGCTTCAATGTCTGTGTCGAGTCGATCAAAATTCTTCGAGTCTCCTCGAGATCGGCTGGAAGACTCTCAAGAACATCTTGATCAAAAGTGGGAGCAGGCAAGCCTTTCAGACTCGTGAATTCGTCGAGGCGCTTGGCCTTCGCAAGGATTTCTTCGGCTATTTGTGTGAACGACATTGTGAAAATGGTGAGTCGATTTTAGTGGAGGCTTTTTCGGAAGTACCGATCTCACGAAAAATCAGGATATTTCAGCAACGCTTTGGATTTGGCCCAAGATGGTCGAGTGTAGTCATGAAAATAAGGTTGATCTATAACTCTGTTAGTAGTTTTAAGTTTGTAAAGACAACAGTCGTTGTAGTATTCTTGATTGAGATCGAGATGGTACTTCTTGAAGTGCTAGGGGCGTTCAAAAGTTCGTTGTTGGATCCATAGAGCTAATTTGCTTCAATAGGAATAGCGGTCTGATCCTGATGAGAAGTCCTTGATTTATGACGAAGATCCTCTTATGGGGCTGACCAGTCCGATTAGCCGCAGGGTTATCTCATAGATGGGAGACAGCGGTACTTGACGTTCATATGTGCCGTGGTCTAGACCCCGCTGGAGGGGATACTGATTAGCCCTGGAGTGGGGTGAAACGTGAGCCACGTACGTGTTCACCAGCAAAAGTCAGGGTCTAACATTAAGCCTATTCTCATCGCCGGCGGATTTACCAGCCGTATAGGAAGCCCCAAGCATTTTCTACCGAACACTGATGGCAGACTACTTTATCAACATACATTCGAAGAGCTAAATCAAGCGCTCCCCCATGTAACGACGGTTTATAGCTTATTACGAAATGAGTCTAAATTCTCAGATACCCATGCACTCCACGCTAAAGCACCATCGCTGCATCTCGAGCCGCTGTATGACACGATAAGCATCTCTATAGGCCCAGCAGCTGCGCTGCTTGCCGCTCATACACACTCGCCTACAATTACCTGGCTCGTCGTCACTTGTGATCACCTGCTACTTACGGCTGAGGCACTTCAAAACTGTTCAAGCCGTATATTCTGCCTCTTACTTGCTTCGATAATGCTAAGGGATTCGGTGAGCCACTGCTTGGGATCTGGAGTCCGGAAGCGTTGGAAAGACTATCGGACAATGTTAGGAAAGGGAGCACAGGTCCAAATCGAGTGGTGCAGGGAGATGAGAAGGAAAGTCGTGGTTCCAACCGATAAGAGACGGCTCCTAGGAGCTGATACCCCAGAGGATTGTAGAAGGCAACGAGCATTGCGCGAAACTCGGTCGAAGATTTTCGTTGACTTCCTCGCTTCGAAAGAAAGGATCACTGACTATGATCGTTGCCAAGGGATGGGAGTAGTGGAAAACAATTCACGTGAGCTTCATGTAAGACTTGGCCACGGCCTTCTGTTGCAACGACCCAGCAGCACGCGGAGAAATGGTCTGACCCTGTTCGATGCTTGGTCGTCGTGGATGGCGACTTGATTCGTTACAAGGTCTGATTGGCCATGCCAAAAGACGCGCAGATGGTCTGGCTTTTTAACTACCCTACGAGCAGCGGGCAAAGGTGGCGTCTGCTGAGAAGGGTTGCCGATGATGTTCAGCGTGACACTCATTGGCTTCTCGGTGGTTTGGCCGTGCAAAAAACGCAGACACGGGATAACCAGAAAACGAAAGCACGCTACTGTTACCATAAGGGTTCCCAGGCAAGCAAAACAAAGGAACCTGTCATCCGGTACCTGATCCAGACTTCGGCTCTTTGGAATCATTTCCATCTGTAAGATTGTGTTGTTGGGAAGGTACTGTTGCAAATAGAATAGGATGTCCAGGCCTGATAGCTACTTTGTGGAATCTCTTATCGCCGTCAAGATTCTCGAGACCCCCGCGAACAAAGTCAAATGTACCAACAGTGACCGCGCCTGTCGTGAAGAAGGTATCATACGAATCTGTGGCGAGGTAATCTTAAACAATGTCTTCACACCTTCGATGATTATCCTCCACGAATCCCAAGTAGCTGACTTCGACACCACACCTTCAACGCTGATTGAAGATAAGGTCATTACTGTCTCTGATTCGATGCGGCTCACTCCTTATTTCCCTGTGCCGAAGTGTCGAATTTGGGCGTTGAATGGCTACTGATGTAATCTTTCTTGCAAATTCGACGGAGAGCATCGACCATTGAAATTAGTCCCTCATCTTGAGCGAGTGGCCCTGACGTTTCTTTGGCTATCTCTTGCAATATTGAAACAGCCGCAGAACAGAATATTGGTGCATTGGTATGCATTACTTTGGAAGATGCACTAAGGTTATCCGTACCGAGCACACTTCGCACTGGAAGATGTTGCATAGAGCCACCGAACATGTGATGATATTTGAAAGCTTTAGATCGAGGCAAACTGTTCAATGATGGATTGAATTGATTCAACGTATGCTCTGAGCATTGCCAAAGTGCCGCCTTTCTGAAACGTCTTCGATGTTGCCAGTGACATGCTTTGCGAGGAAGAACACCAAAGCAGTCAAAGGTTTCACTTCGGTTCACTGGTATATAATGATCATTGACGGCGCGCGCATGAAATGTAACTACATCCCAAACGAGTGAATTTAGGATTACTTTAAGCATTGCCGGTACTCTCATCATGCGGTGGTGCTTGTGACGTAATCGAGGATGCGAGCCCACGAATACCGTTTGGGGAAGGTTTATCCGAGCGGGCGCACTAAGCTCTTTTCGAGCAGTCGTAAACTCCTCCGTGTCTTACGAAATCTCACCATCAATCTCTGAAAATCCGTGGCTAGAAAGGCGACTTGATTCTCTTCCGGTGCGTAGATCAGAGCGAACTAAGAAGCTATGCTTGGCCCTTTCCGCTATTAATGGTTGCATTGCTTTGATAATCATGCGGACTTGCTGTCTAAGCTATATTATGTATCCCATCATTGGCATGTTTGCGTTGTCCTTTCGTCACACTCGTCATACTCTATAATCAATAGCTTGAATGCCTATGCATTGTTCAAAATATATTACAAATGCTGGAAAGCAGCCAGTCTTTGTAGCCCGAACACTGTTTTTGCCCGCGATGATTTCCACCTCCCTTACCTCTTTCTCCCATCTCATTGCCGCTTGTCCCAGGTATCACTGTGATCAGCAAGCTTATCTGCCTCATAGTAGGCGTCCACTGATGAAAATTCGGAGGATTCATCCTCACCGATGCACTTTGCAGCAGCTGTTCCCCTCCTAACCTTCATTCGAGCGATTAGCTTTTGACTGCCGGCGACCTCGTCGCCGAAGGGATCGGAACTCTCAGTGGGGTTTTGTTCTGTCATTGACGCTTCTGATGTTTCATTGGTTGTGTCTGGAAGATCTCGTTGAATGTCCTCGAGACCCAGATCCTCAGCCTCGTCATCAGGGACGACTAACGTTGCAGGCACAACGTCTGGCACATTTCCTGTGTCCGCAGCGGCATCAACATCGGCGACGGTACCACAAGTGTCTTCAACATCAGCCCTAGGAGCAGGTTTTGTAGTATAGCCAGTCTGGGTTCCAACGAGATCTTGTGGATTTCTAGGCTGCAACCTCACGCCATTGGCTGACATGAAATACTGCTCATTGTAGGTACCAGTATTATCGGTATATTCGTGCTCATTCAATGCTTTTACTCTTGACTCGGTATCTGCGTCCATGACAATTTCTGCTTCTGATGCGCCGTCTTTCTCGTTAAGGCCTGCATTGCTAAGGATTGGACCTTCGTGGGTGTTTGCGTTGTGATCAGCAAAAGGCTTGCAGACAGCTTCTGCGTTGATGACATGGCGAAGCTTGGAACTATCGCATGTGCCAAGTCCCCTTACCATTCTATCCCAATTCACGCCTGAGCAAGAATAGGGGCCCCCATAAGCAACACCACCCTTGACATCGAGATCATGCATGGGCACAAAGTGCGGCCGCTGTAGGCCTTGATAGTCCCAGGAGGACCAAGCGTCCTGTTTCAAGACTTCGCGCGCCCAAGGATTGGTGGCTTCTGGAGCTTCTTTGTCGGGTTCGTACGAGTCAGAGAGCCAAGTACCCCAAGGCTCGTAACAAATCGTAGTGAGTCCGGTGAGATAGTTGCGAAGTTTAGTTGCATTGCCCTTTTCGTATAGCTCATGTGGAATGGCCTTCTCTGACTGGAATATGCAGGGATCTACCAATTTGGCAGCTTCAGCAGAGACCACCGCTTTCCAGGAGGCCCCGTCTTCAATTTGCACCTTGTGGTTGCTCGCAAGGACAGCCCAGAATGACAGGGCCGATGGAGTCGCACAAGGGTGGTGGACGGGTGTATCTAGAATGTTGTAATGATGGATTGCGCGTATCAAACGCCGATCTGGAATAGCTTTCTCTTCGACCGGCCCGACTGGGTTGGGCTTGTGCTCTAGCCCCATCAGCTCGTCCAACACAGCAGCAGGGGTTGGGCTCTTATCCAACTGCCGTCGTGTCTGGAACAGCGAATGCCCCAATTCAGACTTCAGATAGTTCCATCGAAGGTTGGCGACGGCCAATGCAAGCACGTGATCTTCTATGAAGCCTCGTATCCAGACACGGTCAGGAAAATCGTCCTGCCAGAGATAACCAACAATCATGTTCAGCTTGTCCATCATGTCAATTATGTCGTCCGGAATGCTACCGTTAGTTTCTGCCACGAGATGCACCGCCATAGCCTTTATTTCGGCTTCATCGATGTCGGGTGTCCCTTTGCTAGTCTCATAATTCCAGATCTCAGAAAATTTGGTCTTGATTTCGTTGATGATCTTTAAGGGGATATCACGAGTGCGCTTTAGGGGAGCGGACTCATTTTCGGAACAGGTAGAGGCAGGGTAAGTTTCCGCTTCACCGTCGGAGTCGGCAACTTTGGTATTCTCGATAGGGATATCGGCGCCATTGACCTTGATAGTCTGGAATAACCCAGGGCGGACAAGCCCAACGGGTCCCAGCTTGAGAGCGCCTGGGAGATATGAATCATCCGACGAGGCTGAAGTTTGGAAGACTGGGTCGGTATTGGCGGATCTTGACCCGTTTGACACCCGAGGATGGTCACATTCATCATCCAAATCTGTAGCTTTCTGACCAAGAATTACATCCAAGTCCATGTTTTCTAGCTGCGTGGCTGGGTCAACCATCCTGGACTGGTCTGGGGTTGAGAGGGAATCCCCTGCTTGTACACCATCGAACCTTTCAGCTTTCGCATCATTATTGTAGACAGGTACAAGGTGAAGCTGGCCCGATGCCTCGTCAAACGCTATTTCCACCCCGTCAGCCGTCTCGGATACTGCGGCACTGAGCTCTAGGGGTGGCGTATGCTTAAGTGATTGCTTTTCCTCTGCAACATTTGCAAGATCAAGGTGGTCTCTTGTGCCACCAGATTGAGCAGAAGGCCCACATGAGAGCACGTCAAGAGCGCAACAATCTCGGGATAGGTCGGAAGTATCAATATCGAACGAGGGCAACGACTTCACCTGCTCAGCAAGCATCAATCTTTCTGCGAGAATTTGGGACACTGTCATGCGAAGGACCATTTGGTCTGGCGAGGTCAAGCCGGAAGTTGAAGTCAAGGCTGCAACGGGACTGAGCAACATCGGAACGCTATCTTCCGACGCCGACCTATTCTCACTGTCGCACCAATTCTTGTGCTGCCTAAAAGAAACATCGATATCCAAAAATCGTGGGAGAAAAAATGCGGTTTCGTCGACTTTACTCTCTTGGACAACGAGACAAAGAGCGTTGAAAGTTTTGGACGGTCTTCCTGCAGCCACAGGAACCTCGGGCAGATCTCGAACCACCAACTTGAATTCAGGCGACAGCTCTGTGCTCGTAGCACGAGTCGATTTCCCAGCTTGAACACTGTCGGGAGAACCCGTAGTCTGCAACGTAGAAGGTGCTGAATCACTAGGCACAGCTGGTGTTATGCCGACTGCAAGAGCGCACGCTTTCTGCTGGAATCCTTTCCGTGCGGCGACGTCTTCAATGAGAGCAAGAGGGATAAGCTGGCCACCTGAGTAGAGATAACCAGGCGACTCTATAGCCTTCTCGCTCTTCGCCGAGGCAAGAACCTGGCCTTTTGAGAAGATTTCACCCATGATCGAGAGAGGTGATTGGGATGCCTGCTTCTCGTTTCGGTCAAGACCCTCGTTGGACGAATTGGCTTTGCCGTTCAAAAGTAAAAAACCGAGGATCGAGAACGATTCTGAGGCTTGGACATAACGCTGGTCGGTTGAAGGCGCCTTCAAGGGCTTGCACCTCAGAATAGAAGGATCTAAGTCTTGCAGAGGAGTGGTCTCTTGCTTCATCAGCGGCCCGAAGCTTAGCACAGAAGAATCCACGTCTTGCAAGCGAGGAGCTTTCTGCTGCTCTGGCCCTGTCTGGGAATTCTTATTACCACTAGGCTGCCCGGTAAGAGCACTTGAGAAGGACTGTGATGAACCAGAGTTCTGGCTCGAAGTTCCAGGTGTTGACGAGATTGACAAGGATACATCTTCACAAGTAGTGAAGTCCCAACACATAACGTAACGAACGCCGGTTGTCTTGTCAAGGTCCACAGTGTAGGATTCCCAGTTTGCTACTGGAAACTCCGAGGGAAGTAGGAATGTGCCTCCATAGTAAGGAGTCACATGATCCCAGAGGGTTGCTTCCGCTTTGTATTGTGTTGTCGACCGCCCACGGCTCTGGTGGATGGCACGCTCCCAGTGCATTGTGCAACCCGCATCTGGGACAACAGAGTTGCTGTTCTTGGCCAGCTAAACAAGTTAGTGTTAGGACTTATTCGCAGGTTTGGTATTGCCGTGAACGTACCTGATTGAGGAGAACTGCCCTCACATATGGTACCCAAGCTTCAGACATTGTGGTTGAGAAATGTGGTTGCTTGACAACAAATGGTAGGGATTGTGTTGACGTGACAATCGTGGTTAGATAGTATTGCAGAACAACGGTCTAAACACAAGTACAGGGATTTGCTGCTGAGTTGTAATTAGATTCAAGATCGTGGTGAAATTCGAAGTCTTTGAGAGAGTGTATGATCAGGTGATGTGTTTGGAGTCCTTTTAGATGTTGAGAAGGGATGCAGCGAACGAAAATATGTGATGCAGTGCGTAATATGTATGCAGAGAGGTGCCTTGGTATGGAAGCTTTGCCCGAGACGGAGCAAGGCTATTTGAATCGTGTTTGGGGATGTTGTAGAGAAGATAGATGTCTGAACAAGAAGGCTGAGCTGGTAGGGAAACTTATAGTGAAAGCAAAGTTGTCGCTTGAACATGTGTTACTTTGTTGTCGAGGGGATTGCAAACGTGATATGCTCGAAAAGTGTCACCGACGTACCTATGACCATGATCCACCACTACAAAGACCCACTTTAACAACGTCGCCGGCATCTGACCCCGCTATCACCCCGCTCGACACTTTAGGTTGGATTTTGCGTGTTAGAGATGGGTGCAGGTCCTGGGCTCGTTTCGTCTGCACTGGTGCCAGGAAGTGGATGGAGAGCACCCATGCACCAGATGGGAGAATCCAATGCGGACCGAGAGAACAAGGGCTTTAGAAGAACCGCCATATTGAGCATCCAATGCAAACATAGCAGTCATTATATGTTTGTATAGTCGTGAATTTCATAAGAACGAAGATATCTCTTTTTCTTTGCTTCTTAAATAAAGAGCCTGAAGATTACGTCTGCGCTACTCTATCACCCAACCTCCCAGCACTCTCGTTAATAGAAGGAAGGCGCCATCGGAGGCCATCTTCAATCAAAAAAAGGCATGGACGAGGATTCATTTTACGAAAAGAAGCATGTGGTCGCCGATCGACCAATCGTCCGCACATAGGGTGGCTGGAAGTGTGGAGCACTGTCTCAGCCTTCTTCATCCATGAAAAGAGGAAGTGTCCATTCTGGGTTAGCGATCCTTGGATGAATAGCGTTCAGGTAATTAAACTAGAGCCACAGCCGACAACGTGACTCCCCACGAGAATTAGGCAATAGGACTTGACAACAAAATAATAAAATCTTACTACTAGGTCTTATTGTACCACCAGCTGATACTGATTTTGATCTAGAAAGACTTTTCCTGCCCGAGGGTCAGTGAATCGGAAGGTGGCACACCAAATGGGGCCTAGTTGTATAACACCACAGATTTTACCCTTTTTATATACTTGATGGCCCAATAAGTACCTAGAATCTAGATGATAAGCCTTTACGCTCTGAACAGTCCTCTAAAGGCTGTGTAGAAGGTGTTGTTGAAGAGGATAAGGGGTGAAATCTGCGGTTTTATAAGGCTGGGCCCCATTTGGTGTGTCACCTTCCGATTCACCGACCCTCGGCCATCGATGAGATAGGCGTGCAACGCTTCAGCAAACGCGGAATTAGCTGCCAATGTAGGTATGGGACACCTCCATGGTAATGAATCTCTTTCCCTTGGATGAATGCGAACTTGGTCAATTGCTCTCGTGTAGGATCGCTCAGGCTTCATATTGAGACTTTCGAGCGAGCTGGTACCCCTTTCGCTTTTCAGCAGAGTGGGGAAATCAACCAACTGAGCGGCTTAGTACTCTCGAATGCTGTCAGTCGAGACATTTACGTTAGAGAACAGTTCTCAACCATCACCCTTGTGGAGGTTTCGTCGCCATGCTCAAGGTTTTGCAATTTGCCATTTTAGGCTAAACGATAGACGCCGTTGGCGATCTACCCAATCAACGCTTCGACGACTATTTGCTGCATATCTGATTGATTCGCACCTTCGCAAATCTTCGGATCTGCCATTAATACGAAATTCTCATATTCAAAGCTCTCGTATGCTTCCCACACCGTTTAGCCGTCATCTCCTGTCCGCATTGAAGCTTTTCACGCATCAATCCCAACTTACAGCTCCCCTCGTTCGCCAAATAACACGCCGAACAATGGCATCCGCAATGGCAAAGCGCCTCGAGGGCAAGACGATTGTTGTGACGGGAGCCTCGTCAGGCATTGGCAAAAGCACAGGTGCTTACCATCACGTCGACCCACAGCCTGCAAAGCGCTGATCGGAATCCAGCAATGGAATTCGCGCGGACGTCTCCAAAGAACCTTAAGCTGATATTGACGGCTCGACGAATTGATACATTGAAAGAGGTTGCGGCACAGATCGAGAAAGAGGTGGGGTCTGGCGTGAAAGTCCTGTCTTTGAAGCTGGACGTCAGCAAGCCGAGCGAAGTCAATGGCTTTGTGGAGTCGCTGCCGGCTGAGTTCAAGGATATTGATGTCCTGGTGAATAATGCGTAAGCCTTAGGACTAATTCTAAAAGGGTATTAGAGAATGTTTCTAACGCAATTGGCTTGCAGTGGCTTGGTGAAGGGAACAGCAAAGGCACCAGACATCCTCTCAGAGGACATTGAAATAATGATGGCCACCAATGTTACGGGCTTAATCAATATGACGCAAGCAATCATGCCAATTTTCAGAAAACGCGAGGATGGTGGTCGAGGAGATATCATCAATATTGGTAGCATCGCCGCTCGAGAGGCGTATCCCGGTGGTTCAATCTACTGCGCAACAAAAGCCGCTGTGCGGACCTTCACAGATGCTTTGCGGAGGGAATTGATCGCTACAAGAATAAGAGTGATGGAGGTGGACCCAGGACAGGTTGAGACGGAATTCTCTGTTGTGCGATTCTACGGCGACAAGGCAAAAGCAGACGCGGTCTATGCGTATGTACAGCGTTTCTTAGTGCCTATTTAAAGCTAACGATCGTGTAGTGGCTGCGAACCCTTGACTCCAGATGACATCGCAGAGGTCGTCGTCTTTAACGCTGGTCGACGGGAGAACGTGGTTGTAGCGGACACGTTGATCTTTCCCAACCACCAGGTAAGGCACAGTCCGTTCTCCAATTACCACTGCATTCGTAATGTTGTTGCTGTGCTGATTGCTTCCTTAGGCTGCCGCCACTGTCATGCACAAGAAGTCATGATCATCTGGAAGACCGCTAATATCTTCCTAGGCTGGTACCGGAAGAGCGATGTACAAAAAGCCGTTATAGACTGTGGTCATTCATTTCATAAGCATACACTGCCTGATCCAGTCACGTCTGATGCGCCTGCTATTGCTCGCCCTTTAACTTCTCCTCGATTGTCTCCAGATCTTCAGCCTCGCTGAGCTCTATGATCTTCCCCGCTTCAGCAGTGTTCTTCATCAGCTCCTTTGCCCCAGCATACAGCATTCTCAATTCCGCGTTGCAAGTGACTGGGAGGTAGTAGAGCAGGACGTAGGGCACCGAAAGGCGTCCTGAAGCCTGGTTCCGTGTCAGCTGAGAATTATTACCCTAACATGCAGATGCACACACCAGAGTCAATGGATAGCTGAGCAGCACATATCTTGGGGAATGCGCAGGCAACTCCTCTGCTAATGCTGACATATCGGAGTAGACTTCATCGTCGGCTTGTGCAATCTCGAGGGTAGACTTGTCAATTTGGTCTGGTTCGAATTATCAAGTCAGCGCTGTCTCCTCTCCAGTAGCGTCGCCAGACATGATATGCATACATCGTGAGATCGATGCAAGACGTACATATCACCGCTCGAGGGTCCTTCGCCCTAGAAGTCCCAAGCCTGAACTTCCGCAGCTGCTCTTTCGTCTCGGGAGAAAACGTGTACAGCCTAGATTCAGAAGACTACAGCAGTCAGTTTTCGATCGACAAGATTCCGCGAAGGATCTTCTCCGTACCATTTCGAAGCTCAGTGGTCAGTATGAATGCGCTTTGCAGCTGATTTCACGCTGATGCCGGATAATCTTCGGCAATTTCGGCAGATCTTTCCCGCCATCAGTGGATCTTCGTTTGAACTTAAACCCTCGGACCTAGGACTTGCATAAAACTTTTGCACGCGCTCAACTTCCTCTTACGTTGATCCTGATCCTTCATGCTCTCCAGACTCGGCCAATTGAGTCGACAACTGTCACGACCGATCCCAAATTACGCTCACACTTCAGCCGCAGCTTCGCGTTCATTATTCGGGAACAACATCATGACATCAGTAACAGCAGCAGAGAAGAGCAAGCGAATGATACATACGGCAGGATGCATTATAATTGGGGATGAAGTATTAGGTGGCAAGGTGTGCCCCATTGGACAGCCTACTGCATGAAATCCTTCCAGCTGAGCATTATGCGAGTCAGACTGTCGATACGAACTCTGCGTACCTCGCGAAGTTCTGTTTCAAGCTCGGCATGAGCTTAAAACGAGTGGAAGTTATTGGCGATGACGAAGTCGAGATCATCGAGGCTGCAAGGCGAATGAGTGACAACTACGACTTTGTGGTTACGAGGCAAGTCCCGATGTCCGAAACCGAAGGCTGAGGATTCGCTGACAAGGCAGGCTGTAGTGGAGGGATTGGTCCTACGTAAGCGCGGCAAAGCATGCTTAAAGGATGCTGGGAGCTGATTGAAGGACACCATTACCAGACATGATGACATTACATATCAATCAATAGCGAAAGCCTTTGGACTAAATCTTGTCGAACATCAGGATGCCTTGGAGCGAATGAAGAAGCTGTCCAAACCTCATCCGTCGCAACCGAACTTCTCGTACGACGTACCTTCCCCGGCACTCGAAGCGAAGAAACGCATGATTAGGCTGCCGATCGATACTTCAAGAGATGACAAAGACCAAGTACTTTTCGTTGACGAAAGTCTTTGGGTACCTATATGCGTCGTCAATGGGAACATACACATCTTACCCGGAGTGCCTAGGCTATTTGAGAAGCTACTGGAAGGACTCAAGCCAGGACTAATACCACGGCTGACTGATCCAGAGGGCGAGGGTGTATACAGGTTGCTGATATCCACCCCAATGGCAGAAAGTGCAGTGGCAGGATATCTTACTGAGCTGGCAGCAAAAGTCGAACCCCATGGTATCAAGGTCGGCAGCTATCCGCGGTGGGGCAAGAAAAGGAACTCGGTCACGCTTGTTGGAAAGGACAAGAACTATATGCTTGGAATCCTACCAGATGTAGAAAAGAACGTACAGGGGGTCAGGGTTGAGAAAGAAGAGGAAATGGATCAGAGTGACGACCCAGATGAGGGCTGAAACCTCCATTTTGCGAGACGTTTGCCCTACAGGTTGCTGTACAAAGCATATGTCGGAGTATGGACAAAGAGCATAAGAGGTATTCATAAGCTTTTCCGCCAAGGGAGACTGCTTGGTGAGATTAGATTATCGGAGTTTTATTGATGGTGTACATAGCTGCTCATGCACGGCTACGCCGCAAAAGCCGTTCGAAGCTGTAGGAGGTATATCTATATTACTTAGATGTACATGTACCGTAGAGGCAATGATCCTCAAGGCGTTCCGTAGGAAGGCGGCGCTTTTGCATACCGACAGGATGGATGCTGACCCCTTGCCACATCCCTTCTACTCCCAGGCTACTTGAATAGCCATTTCGCTCCCTTCTTCAAACATTTTCCTCTGATGTAGGACTCAGCTGCAGTCAGACAAACCGCTTTGAATGTGTCTTATCGATATCGTCAAGCTAGACAAAGTGCAGCAGGTGACAACAGTGACAGTGCGACGGCGTGGACGGGTCTCAAAAAGGTTTCCCTTACCCACCAATCACATAAGCTCCTTAGTCTCCCGCCGGAACTGAAACGACGGCACAAACCCCAAGACCCAAAAACCTTTCCATCGGGCTTTGTCCGGGGTCCTAGCTATCTGAAGGCATTGCGGAACCTTTGCTAATCGTCGGCGCTAAGCAGGCCCCTTTTAGACCTCCCCCCTGTCACTCTCCCTCTGCCCCCATGCTGCAAGTGCCACGAGGAGTTTCGGGGAAAAATAGAAACTTGCTACTAAAAAGGCACCTCAACTGCAATTACATCGACCTCCACTCGTTGTTCAACCCACCTCGGTCCATCTCAATATCCATTGCCAGTCAACGCACACTTCCATCGGCTCATCAAACCCACTACCCTCACGGCCTGATACCCATTCGCCGCAAGCGAAGCGCAAGACATTCTTTCGTAAGACTTGCTCAAAGAACCGAAGCTATTTCAAGCTCTCAACCCCCTTCCCACACTCGCGTGGATACCCTCTAGCGACAAGCGAACCTCTCTCCATCCTCTACCCCAGCTTCCCTCGTGCTCTGTCGTCATCCGCAACCGACAGCTCGGGTACCCCATTCAACCCAATCAACCAAAAGTCAACGCGCTTTCCACGCCCTCGCATTCCCCATTCGAGTTCCTATATCGAGCTCTTCCTAAAATCTTACTGGCGCCATGTCTAATACGGTACGTGCCTTCTTGCCGTTTTTGGAACTGCTCGTCCACCCATTCGAGCTACTACAATGCATCGAGCTAACAGTCCTCCGCTGCAGTTCCTTCGAGAGTATAAGCTCGTGGTTGTTGGTGGAGGTGGTGTGGGGAAATCATGCCTGACTATTCAATTGATACAAAGTCATTTCGTCGATGAGTACGATCCTACAATAGAAGGTAACAGTCACCAGCCCATCCCTGATGAAATGAAACTCAGAGTCCCTTACGATCCGTGTTGTCAAGACTCCTACCGAAAGCAATGCGTTATAGACGACGAGGTCGCGCTGCTAGATGTCCTGGATACGGCTGGTCAAGAAGAGTATTCGGCGATGCGAGAGCAATACATGCGTACGGGCGAGGGGTTTCTGCTGGTCTACTCGATTACTTCACGGCAGAGTTTCGAGGAGATTTCGACGTTCCAGCAACAGATACTGAGGGTCAAGGATAAAGATTACTTTCCGATCATAATAGTGGGCAACAAGTGCGATTTGAGTGGGGAGCGAGAAGTATCACTACAAGGTACGTTCGATGGTCTCGCCGCAGGCGGTCTGCGGTGCTTGGGTCTGCTCTGCTTGGACAGCCTTTCCTTCGATATAGTCGTCTTCCCCGACGCCGGATATACCTTGCGAAGACCACCACTAATACGAGTATACTATACAGAGGGCCAAGACCTTGCCAAACAATTCAACTGCTGCTTCATCGAAACCTCGGCCAAATCCCGCATCAACGTTGACAACGCCTTCTACGACATCGTGCGCGAAATTAGAAGATACAACAAAGGCATAGATGACTACGGTCACACCAACAACGGCTCTGCTAATGGCCCAGGAAAGCCCGGAGTTCCCCAGAAAGATTCAGGCTTGGGTTGCTTCGGGGGGAAGTGTGTGGTAATGTGAGGCTGAGGTGTTGCGCCGTGGGGAAGGCGTGTGAGAATGTTGTGGCGAAGAGAAGAATGTGAGGACCCTCATTTTTGTGAGAGAGATTGATTGGGAAAGCAATTGCATGGATATACCAAAGAAAAACATCGGCGCCGGCTGTGGAATGTTAGCTGCGAACGTTGTGCGGGGTGATGGAGTTGTGGAGCATGGCTCGTCATACCTTTCAAGAGGCTGATCGCCTGGGAAAGTGGCATTTACTGGCTTCTGACGGTCTGGTGGGGTGGTCAGATGGTGTTTGAATGGGTAGCGTTCTTCTCTCTCTTTTCAATTGAATACCGAATTGTGGTCCAAAGGTTTTCTGGCAGGTTCTGTTGATTGGTCCCGCCTGTTCACTTTTCGCTCAAGGTCTTCTCCCAGTGCAAGAACTCCTGCGGAATTATTTCTATGTCAAATGTCTTCCTTGTACTGAACGTTTGACATGCACACAAGGACAATCTGGCATCCGCCAACTTCGCTTACATGATAGCTTCCCTCCCCCTGATAACCTATATCTCTCCAGTATCTCAACGGCCAGTCTACCTTCTTGTACTCTTTCAAAACAACCCTGAACCTCGACCAGATCCCCGATGAACAGGCCATTCGACCTTCTTCAAGCACCAGCCGACGTGCTCCGAAAGCTAAATAGTAAGCACTTCCCCACCCACTCGAATCATCTACTAACCCTCTTCCATTTATAGAAACCCAGCCCTCTCCCCCAGCCTACTTCATCACAAAGTCTACGTTGGGTACCCACCCATTGAACTCGCCACCGACGACCATCCATGGTAGTAAAGCGGCAATGCCAACTACGTCCACCGCCAACATCCTCTCTAACTCGCTCTACCCCAGAAGCTACAAAAATATTTTAAATCTCGCGTGTTTTACTAGTTGATTATCATCAGTTCTCTACTTGATATATCAAAAGACTCGTGACTAGAACGCTTTTGGGAGGAGGTGTGGTCACTGAATGTTGTGAATGGCTGGTGGATCGTATTCTTGTAGCGTGCCAGATGACGAGGTAAGTTTGATGCTGGACCAGAATATTCTTAACCCCCAGGTAGCTAACGGTGCCCACCTGCGTTGCACTTATCGTGTTTGGGCAGAGTAAGTTTTTGCTGTAATTAGAGGTGGATTCAACGCTGTTACTGCACCAGGCCGTTCAGATACGGTGAAGATTTTAGACTTGGTTTCACTTATATCAGCTTTGCTGTCGGAGTGTTATTCCAATGCATTTCTTGTAGCCAGAGCCCAGCGAATGTTTCCGCACTCCATCCTACATATTGATCAGGGACGCTGACAGCAAGGAGGAAAACACAAGGAATGTCGGCGCACAGACTCGAGTCGAGCGCATAATTACTCGCGGCTATCTTAATATGTGAGGTAAGCACGCCTCGGAAGCGAACGAAAAGCAAATTTTGAAAGTAAGCTTACTATCCTTCTAAATCACTTTACTGGTTACATCCAAGCCAAGCGCCGCTGTGCCAAGCACATATACACTGAGGTCAGACATCACGATTCGAGCGTCTATACTGCCGAACCAAATTTGGTCTTCAGCGCGAGCGTTGTTCACAGTCTCGTCGGACATTGCAGGTGTTTGAAGAGCTCAGCTCCGCACAGAAATTCTTGGTGGGACGTCTGATGTGCGAAAATAGGTATCCTTCGTTTGTCTTTTTTCACCATGGGCAACTAGCAGTGCGATCTCCAAGGAAGCACCTTCGCTTTTTTGAGACGCTTCTGGCAACAACCGTCCTGTGAGCCGTCGGAGATTGTTTTCAAAACCGGAAGTGGAGATGCTGGGCGCTTTGAGGCTGTCTTTCCCATGAGTGCAGTATTATTGGAATGGGAACCTTGGCAAGCAGGCGAGAGATATATAAGAAGGCTCTCCTCCATGATTTCCCCCCATCACAACCTACTCCTGCCTTCAAATTCCGGTCTCAAAGCAACTTCACCCTTGCCTAAACTACCAAAACCACTATCACCTCCACCACACGAAAAAGCCCAACATGCACCCACGCACCCTCTACCTCGTCCTCCTAACCCTCACCAACCATTCCCGTCGATCTAACCACCATCCCATCCTCCCCAGGGGGCTCATCCTCCTCCTCCTCCGGCTCCAGCTGGGCCTCTGGTGGTACACCCCCGTCAACTCCTGGATCGACAGGACCAATATTTGTGATTTGAACGCCGTCTCCGTCTCCGTCCCCGCCTCCCGAAGAGGGGTACCCCCGTGCTAATGGGAATGGGAACGGGAATGCGGCGCCCGCGACGGAGGGAGAGGGGCGTGGTGGGCATGGCGGAAGTGGTGGAGGTGGAGGTGCGGGAGGAGATCGGCAAACTGATGAGGGGGTACATGTGGATAATAATGCTTGAGTGGTTGGGGAATTGATTTGCATGTGGTTGAGGTTTGGGATGGGAGGTGTGGGGAGGAGGGTGAGCGTTGCAGACTATTGTTGTAGATAGTTGTGATATTCGTTTTTGGGTTTCTTTCCTATGGTCGTTGATGCAATATACAAGGGGTGATGTATAATATGGGGTTAGTATATTGAAAGTCTGATGTTTGAAGGCCTAAGATGATACAACAGCATGCAATTGCAAAAAGATAATTCTCACCTCTCAAAGGTCAATTCATGAATGACGGATATGATGATTTAATCTTGGCTTCATACTACGTACGTGGTCAGATATCTCTCTTGACTGAATACCCAACACTGGTCCCAATCGGCAGCACTTGCTAATGGCGAATACTACTGCATTTCATTAGCAGACACGTCCTTCAGGGACGCCAAAAAGACGATTGCAAATCACCTCTTAGGAAAGACTGACACTGCCTAGAACTTGATCCTGAGAGCAACTCACTCTCACACGCACTCCAATTTGCCAAATGGGAGGAACGTCGCAGTAGAGAGCTTATACAAGTCTCTGTGCTTGATATCCTAGACATCGATACCATTTCTACCTTCCATTTATTTCCAGCAGTGAGCTTGCTCATAGGCTACAAAATTCCTAGCAATGGTCCCAAAACACTTATGAGGACCTCGAATCATCGAATTAGCGTCAAGCTCCTCCAGAACAGTCGAAAAGTAGAACAGTGTGACATGGATGGCTTTTAATTTCCTTCTAGCATCAATCATATTGATTCGGTGCGAAGCAGTGGCAAAAGTGTTTTTAACTAGACAGGCAGCGCTAGCATTCCATTATCACATTGATTCATCTACAGTACTTTCTCGCGTTAAACTGATTAGATGGCGTTCGGGGGTTATTGTAATGAGAAAAAATCACAAAACCTGCTAAATATACTCGGCCATAAATTCCCGTTTACTTGAAGCACCTACTCCTTGTACGACGAGTCAACAGCCTTACTCGCAAATCAAAATTTTGGCTCGCCACCTGACAAATGCTCAAATAACCGCCTGTGGAGTCTCTGGCCCAACAGCAATCAGCTGTGCAGCTAAGTAGTGCATGTATTCCTTTCTGACCAGGCTGAAATGCTTGGTCGTAGCGTCCTGGCCAAGGCAAAAGATCATCCATCAAAGGCAACGACAGCAATAGCAATATAGATCCAGGTTTGCAAGGACAATTACTAGCAGCAACAAGAACAACCACCCTACAGGCTCATACCAATGTTCAATAATAGTACATGCCATCTCCGTTCAACCTTCCTTCGTCTTGAAGTTTCTTCAACAACAATTTCGCCCTTGCTACCACGGCCTTACCATACTCCGGCCCCCATCGGCACGTCAAGAGGCGTACTCTTAGCGAACATAAGCAACGGTATATCAAGGTGGCCCTTGCAGGCTTCTCTCATCGCTTTACCATCCTCTTCTTCATATCCAGCACCCAAGGCTATCGCTGCTGGCGGCTTCGAATAATCATGGGTTCCAAGCTCTGCAGCTTCGGAGTTACTGGGCGATGGTTTCTCACAACGTAGTATAGCGGAGATCTCCTCTCCTCCGGCCGCAGGAGAGAGGCAAGCGTGTATTACTACGAGCTTATCAGATTAAATCCAATAATAAGTACGGTTCATCCGACCTTCGTATTCTGGCTTCATTAGCTGGATCACCCCACGGGCAATCTCAGCTCGTTGACCACAGACGACCAGGGGAAGGGGATTAGACATGGTGTTTGACATGATGATTCTAGATGAAGAAAGCTGAAAAATCAATAAGATTATCGAATGGTGTAAGACAACACTCTCTAATCCTGATCACTAGGCCTGTCAAGTCTGTTGTCCCTGTGCAAAAACTTGTCCAAAAAGGAGCGAAGTGGACTTCTACAGAACCTGCCCCTCGAGCGAACATGGTGGGCCGTAAGTAATGCCCTCGGCCGCGACATTGATGAGTACTAGGCATCTTGGAAGCCTTGACCCACCCCGCATGACTTTGGTAAGTAAGCACTAAAAAAGCACTTAGCCTGGTTGCTTACGCAGCGATGGTTCGCAACGAGTAGAGTGGCTAGCTCCAGATGATGTCTCAGAAGCTCCGGAATCATCGCGGGGAGGCTTGGGGTCTTGCGGCTTCTCTTAGGGGCAGTTCCAGGCGGCCTTGCCTAGGACGTCCTCTGGTGGCATCAGGTCGAAAAAGGCACTGTGCTACAAACGGACATAGGTCCAGAGGGGAAGCCTGGAGCATGCAAAGCATAACAGCAAATTCTTCGCGTTCGGTGATTAATGCGTTAGGCGCTGCTCAAAGACCGTATCCCTGGATACACTTAAAGATCAAGGCCTGTTGGATGTTGTTCCATATCTTCGCAACGTGAATGGAGAAACATCTCGGGGCAGTCAACTGCAGCAATTGCGGACGGATCTCTTCGAGAAAATACCGCGTATCACCGCCGACAGAAGTCACCCCAGCCTTGCTCTTGGCTTCGAGCTTGGGGGAAGAGTGGGCTTTCATCGTGACAATAGTTTTGCTTGCGCTTGGAGTGCGAGACAGAAAGTATTCAGTGTTACTCCGTCTGGCTGGGGACCTGTCCGGTAAGCAGATCTTTTCTCCAACACGGTGTGAGTGTTTAATAGGCAGACATGATCCACGGTTCCGTCGCTCCTCTCCCAGAGTCTAATGCCGCGTCTGGTGTCTCAGAATTAGACTGCTTCGTGCAATTGATGGACGACGCTTTAGCAGAGGCGGAAGTGCAAATTTCTGCTGAATCAGACAACGCAGTCAATGGAGCGAAGTATCTTGGAGTCAGGGCTCACGGAGCTTGTCGGCGGTCATGTGAACGAGACAGAACCCGGATCAGCGTATGAACTATTATTCGATAAGGAGCCATGACAGACGCCAGTGGATGACACTGAGGAGCACAAGAGAAGGCTCTCAATGTCTAGTATCAATACTTTTGATGCAGGGATCGAGCGCGCCACTGATGCTAATGCAAAGTAGACCTTTTTTGTGTGAGAGACGACTGCGTCTTAAGCATAAATCGTCCTGCTAAACGGCATGCTGTGTCGTATGCCCATTTTGAGATTGCTGGGAGCCCTGGTAAAACGTCTGCTCAAAAGATCGGCGACTAGAATGGTATGTGGTAGTTGAGATGAACGGCCGGCGACCAGAGTTTTCAGGCCTATCGAATACACCATCAGAAAAAGTGTCATAGTCAGTAAATAAATCAGTAAATACATGAGTCTGAGCGGACCGTGAGCATGCAAGTTTGTTTTGTGCCGATATCTTGACTTGCAGCAGAAAGGTGAAAACAAACCAAATTCGTCACTACCTCAAATCTTATGAACGCCTTTCCTCGAACGTAGTGCCTTCCCTTGACCACTTCACGTACTACCAACAGCAGGTAACTAGGACACAACTCGAGATGCCTATTAAATCATGTGCTCAATTTCCTGCATGTACAAGTTGACATGCGAATCCATCTTCATATATTGATCATGAGCCGAATGAATCTCATCCTCGATATTCTCCTTAAGGTCTGCCATCTGTAATCATAGTCAGCATTACTATCTAAGCCCCAGTCCTCTTCCCCCCCTCCCCTCCCCACACCTTCATGCGCACGGTTCCAACATACCTTCTTCTCCGTCTGCTCAATTCTCACCCGCCTCTTCTCCATATCCTTGCCCTTCTCCGCCCTCTCCTCTGTCAACCTCCTGTGTACGTTCCTCAGTTCCTCCATCTTCTCTTTCGCCGACTGCGCTTTTTCTCGACTGCCATTTCTAACAGTCTCGGTCCTCTCCAGCCACCTCTTAAGATGCCGTTGGAGAACAGCTTCCGTGCGCTCAACTTCGCGAACATTGTTACCGCGTTCGGACAGGGCGTCTCGTCGTTTGGCGGCTTTGAGATTCTCTTCGTCTTCTTTGTGAAGCTCGTTGGAGACTTCTTCGAGGACCTTGGTACAAGAGACGACGTCGTTGGCAACGACACCAAAGGTGTCTGTGCTTGTTTGGAGCGCTCGGGTGCGCTTTTCTAGGGAGTCTATCTGTGTGCGATCCCGGGATAGGTTGTCGGAGAGTTCAGTCAGGTTGGCTTGGAGGGCAGCAGGCGATTGAAGGACGTATGGTCGCAGCTTCTCCGACTCTTGCCTTACGCCTAGGCACTTCTCCGTCTTTTCCTCTAGTACACCTGTCAATCTGCTCTTCTCCCCCCTGACCCTCTCTAAGCGCTCCGCTACCCTCTCTTGGCCCTTTTTCAATTCTAGCAGGCGCTGCTTCAGCTCATCGTTACGCTTCGTCTTCTCTTTCACCTGCTGATCCATCGTCTTGCGCTCCCTCCGCATCTCATCAAGCCGCGACTCCATGTCTTGGTTGTCTAGATATAGTGTCTCGATTCGTGATTTGGTGGTCTCGGCCTTATTGAAGTGCTCGTCAATGGTAGCGGTTTTCGATTCTCGGAAACGGACAAAGTTGATAATGTAAGAGAAGATATTTACAAGGCGGTCGTGGGTAGGTTTTAAGAGGTCATTGAAGGAAAAATCGGTGATGCCGCACTAGATCAATTAGCTGTTCCATCCACAAACGTAGTCTCAAAGTAATGTGTACCTCAACAAGTAGCTTCCTTAGCGACACATAGAAACCCATCAGATCCCTTGTATCAGCTGGCATGATCTCCATGTGTTCTCCACAGATATCCTCAGCGGCGGCGCGCATGGCAGGTTCTACTGTCTCTCGCGTTGCATTCATCAATAGCTCTGCGAACCACTCGAAAATCTTTTGAATCTGCTGAGGGTTTGGCTTCTGGAGATCCTCGGGCGAGAATTGCACACCGATGTCGCTAATACAGCCTGCAATTTCTCGATCAGGCTATAGCAAGTCAGCGATCAGCCTCGAATGTCTCGGGGAGCATGGATCCTACCAGGCGCATCATCGCATCGCTATCATTTTGTTGCTGTTTAACACGGCCACCATTACTCTGGCCCTGCGAGCGAAATGGTTGGCTCATACGATCCATTGTTAAGGAGGACTTGGTAGCTCTTAGTTTAATGTCGTGTGATGCTTTGAGATGACCTCGGCGAGCGCAAGATGATGTCGTGAGGGTTGTGTAACACTGAGCGAAAAGGCGAAATGTAAACAAAGAGCTGCAGATCGTTTTAGCGTGGGCGGGCCGTATCTCGCTTAGTTGACCAATCCTAGTTAAGAACTTTTGGTGATGGATATCATTCTGCTCCTTATGCTGCATATTGCTAGGCGTATACTTGTATTCGGGTCATGTACCATGCGAAGAAACGATATCGCAACTAGCTGCGTATAGAACAGGGACGCCATAATACCAAGCCTATTGCCGAATTTCTATCACCAGAACCTGAACGAGCGTATCCTAATGCAGGCGTCACTATCCGATCATGGGTCGGTCTACACGAGACTCGGAGATGAGATGCTCAGAGTGAAAGTCACATTTGTCCCCTTTGACATAAGAAAAATTCAGATAACATCTACGTCGCACAGCGCCAGTCGTCCATTGGATTCCTTTGTCACTCATTTCGCTCTGATCCCTGATCACCCCTTATTTCCGCTGGATATACACAAGTATGACAGAATATGGACACTCTTGTCGCTAAATTTCAGACCCCCAGTCATCTCTGGAAATGCCAGCGTATGTCGCGGAGCCTCTGCTTGGGATTAATGTCTGTATTGCGAAGAGAAAGGGCGACAACAGATGGTAGATCTAGAATCATGGCTGGTTATCCAATGGAGAAGAAAAGCCAATAGAAAACTATGGTATGCAACTTGCCTCAAGAAATAGGATTCGGATAATGTACTCTCAGGACCGCGTATACGTGGCTCATTCCCAAAATTATTCGAACAACAGGATTGCACCGTCCCGTTCCGGATTAGTATCAGTCCTATTACCGTTTCCTTGCGTGACATTGCTCTTGATGGTGCATGCTTTCGAAGCTGTTGAAGCCGATGGACCCTGTTTTGGGCGTGGGTAACAACAATCGTTTTCGTGATGAATCCCAGGCGGGCCCACAAGCTCGGATCCAGAGCCAGGTGCGACTTCTAGGTTGGAAACAGGCATCGGTAGGCCTCCAGTCCGACTGGGTTCATATTACCCTCGGAGATTGAGAGTCTGGCAAGGACAGCGAGATGTGGGTAGGAGCGTCTCGCCTGATCACAATTAGTTCATGATTCATCACTGAAGATTCCAACCATTGAACTGTCTTCGTAGCTGCGAGACAAAGGATCCCTTCTACTGAAGGCGCAGTCTCGATAAGTCCGCAAAATATGGTGTATTACCTGTAGGATGTAGCAATTTTGCGTGGCATTCTTTTGTCGGTGCACCGCTCTCGTCTTGACAGCTGCACAACGGCGTTTGCGCACCTACGCCTCGCTTGCGGCTCTATCAATGCATAGAATTCTCAAAATCCTATGCAGGAAGAAGCACCTTAGCCAGTCTTTCCAGACACACAGTGTCAATCAGATGTCTGAGGCTGCGGCTTTGCCAGTCGTGTTCTCATTGGCTGGATAACCCAAGAACAAGTTGAGTAAGAAGAAAGTTTTCTCTCGTAACTTTCCCGCACACATGAATGATGAAGTTCGAGGCTCACTCTTGAGCTAGATAGATATTTCAATCATAAGATTAGAACAAAGCATTTATAGAAGCTGTCTCCAGGGCTATCCCCAGCTACAGCAACTCCAATTCAACAACCCTTCGCACAACCCCATCATAACGTAGCGCTCAGCTTCTTCGCTGTATCACCAACTCCAAAGCTCAAAACCAATGCGTCATAACACTGTAGGTCATAACGTAGCTCAAATCCCACATCAGCAAACCCAAAAACCGCGATTCCCAGGCGCTAAAACCCGCCACCACTCAGCTTCCAAAATGCACAAAGCTTCCGTATAGATTCAACGAAACACAAGGAGCAATATGATGTATATCAAGACCAACAATAAAAATAATGCAAAAATAAATCAAGCATGCATGGGAGGAACAAGGTCGCGCCCAGATTCGAACTGGGGTTGCCGGAATAGTTGGTGATTTTGATGAGTCAAAATCCGGAGTGATAACCACTACACTACGCAACCGTGTGCCTCTAGTAACCATATGTTCCATAATTGTCTATATTTATATCTCTAATTTGGGCTTCTGTGGATCCAAATCCGCGAATCTTTTTATTGGCGGAATCTGGCGATACAATCATGTGCCACTATCACGGTACATATTCTTAGCTAGAAGCCACCTTCTATATAGCTACAATTCCTGCCACGCATCCGGCTTCCTAATCTGCCCATATCTTGTCCATCTCGAGTGGCCCCAGAGCTCTGCGATCTCAAAATCCGACAACCCCCTTCGTCTCATCTCTACTATACGCATTTTAAGCCACTCCTCCCGCCTTTCTAGGGCCTTTTGCCTCGCTGGTGGATCATCACCGGTCACCGATCCAATATTACCGTGTCCTTGCTTGGGATGGACAAGTTTCCATGGCCAGAATTCGGATTTCCTTGCGCCTTCGGGCGATGAGTCGTTTGTTGAAGGAGTGGTGGTAGTTTTAGGCAGCACGATTTTAAATTCATCATCGTGTAATGCGCAAGCACAGAGAAGAGTTTCGGCCCTGATGAAAAGACTAGAAGGCTTTTGCCTTTGTCGCCATAGTACGCCACCACCAGTGAGCAGCCGCAAGCGTTCTGGGTCTGCGAAGCTCAAATCGAAGATCTTGCAGGTGATTTGTGTGCAGTTTTCAGTAGAGTCGGTCGGACCCCAGACGAAGCATTTTTGATATTGTAAGTTTGGGGAATAATTGTCTTGATTTCCGGTCGTGTGGGGAAGTTGTAAGCCGCCGAGCACAGCGTGATTGGAGGAGACCGAGGGCCAAAGAGGGCTATAAGGGTGGGTCCCGCCTATCTGAGGAGACAAGGATTTGATGCGTTTCCCTTGGACGATGTGGTACGGCAGATCAGATGTTGGACTGTGATTGTAAGAGGGCTTGTAGTAGAAAACTTCTGGGATATCGTATATGTAAAGCTCTGATCGCAGATCCTTTTCATTCGAAGACTGCCAAATGATTGCGACTCTAATAGTCCTATGGATGGTGAAGGTTGGTGCTACAGTGACATTCTTGTATGTTGAATTGGATTCAGGACGAGACAAGAGGGCCGAAGCGATGAAAACTCCGGTCTCTTCGGGCTCGACTTCTTGCTCCTTCGGAGGTGGACGAGAATACTCACGGGAATCGTCAATTACCACGTAGATATTGCTAGAACAAGTTTCCTCAGCTAGGAATCGTGGTCCTGCATGAACGCGAGCCTTTTCTGAGGAACGAAAAGGACTTATCAATTGGTCCGGTGGAAATCGTGCTAGCACTGTCCAGCCATTTAACGGTGATTCTTCAGCAACGTTTAACGACTGGGCTATTTGGACAACGTTCAGAGGCCATTGTTTGGCCACTTCGGCGTCTTCGGGAGATCCTAATGCCTCAAGAGAGAATCGACTCTCAAAATTCGAAAACGCTTTGCGGACGGTGATACTGTAAAGTCTAACAATATCACCAATATCAATTCTGAGGACAGAAGGGGTATCACGCTCCATTTTAGTCATACTGATGATCCGGACGGTCCCTTCTGTGCCGTCATGCTCAGCGGAGCCAGCATACTGGGCTAAATCCTTCCAGTCAAAGCGATATATCACTAACGTAGTTCTGATCGGGTCTGTTCCCATCGGTCTCTCATTGCTCAGTTGAAACACCATAAATCCAAATTGTGACCCTATCCTGGTCGCAGAAACATACCGAGAACCTGGTTCAGGGAGCAAGAATTGCAGACCACGCATGCGAAACCTAGTACGCCAGGCATCGGGATCTTTGAAAGTCCAAAATAAGTTGCTATCGACGTCCAATACTTTCAGCAAATCTCGGTGACTGCTCCCGCCATCCGTGCCAAGGACGCAGGACAGAACCCAATCATTGGACATGATACCATGGTACCAAGCCTTGCAGGTGTGTCTCGCAGCATCTAGAGCCGCAGGTGACAGATACGAGAGTATCAGGTCGGAGATCTCAGAGGGCAAGCTGACTATGGGATCGCTGCTCAATTGATGTAGACCAGGTTTAAGGGATGCCTCCTCAGCCACCAGGTCTGATTTGGGACCGCCACTGTGATTGAGTCGCGTTTGACATGATTCTGAGCTGTCATTCGCCAAACTAGTCCCAAGGCTATGGCCAGTCTTGTTGTGGTATGTTTGGCTGAAGTTTGGCTGGTCCGGATTGAGGTAAGCTCGGGACGCTTTCTTGTGATTGCGTACATTATGTTTGGGCGTTGCCTCTTCCGCAGCTAGACTAGACTTGGAGCCATGGCCCTGGCTGTGTGATTTGCGTCTCGCGTGCCTGTCAGAAAGTAAAATGCGTTCCTCCGCTGAGGATGGGAATGGGAGGTGGAGAGCATCAAATGAGTCACTGAACTCTGGCGTTCGCAGCAAAGCGAATACTCTTTCCCGCGAGCGAATTTGTCCCAGATCTTGTCTCGGTTGTAAGGGCTGCATTTTACAAGTCGGGATTCTGATGGTAAACAAAAGGAGCACACGAGCAATGTTGCAAAAGAGAAATAAGATCAGAGACCACCGTTTTCGCTGCCTGGCAGTCGCATGTAAATGCGGCCCAATAGGATCGAAATCTACAGGCAGTAGTAAACGGTCCAATACTGAAAGGAGCCTCTACGTGACCTGACTCGAACACGGTAGGCGATGAATTCGTGGGTAGCCTTGTGCAATTCTCTAGCATTGGGTACATATGCCAAACGCGTCAAAGTTACTAGGACGCAGGACCTTTTAGGTACTGGTAACTCAGCATCGGCGATTTGCATAGTTCTAGGAACGATGGAGAATTATGAATTTAGCGATGTGTCAAAGCTGCTGTTGGTCATGGCGGAATCTAATCGGCGATGAGGTTGAAACCCAGCGACCACGAAGAGATACCCGAGGTGAAGAAGTCAATCGCCCTAACTTTCTTAATTCCACCTGGCTAGAGGCTAGAGATACGTTGAGAAGCACCAGTGCGAAAGCTGGGAAAACTTGCCCTGTTGGAAAGCTTTGACCTTTTTCCTGCGCAAACATTCGCTAATCGTGCGGGCACTGAGCTGAACTCATAGTTAGTCGTGATGATCTGTATATCAATAATGTCGATCCTGTCTTAAAGCATGCATAGTGAGTGCTTTATAGGATCATCAACGCTAGTTCTAGGCAACTCCGCAAGGGCGGTTCGAACCGTGTGCTGTAGATAGTCGTGATAGTATTCGTATTATGATCGATCTCTGAAGTGAATTACCAACGCTCTCAGGCTTTCCATGTGCTGCTTCAAACGCAATTTGCGGTAAGTGCTCAGTGCACACCTATTCAAATGACGCCGATTATGACCGAAGCCGAGTCAATGCCAAAATTCTAAGTATCAGCCATCCCGCGCACTTTTGATGCGCAGTGACGATTAGTTGGGAAAGTCAGACAGAACAAGTGAGAAGCGAGCGCGACCAAAATGCCGCTCCTAGAACTAGCATATCTCTGGAACTGCCCTAGACCCAATCACCAGCACTCCGCGGCAGATCATCAGCAAGGTGACATGGCTTACCAAGTCTCCAGCACAACGCAGCGAATGAGACCTGGGAAATTTCCTGAAGAGGTTTGGAGATTGGGATGTAACCGACGCTGGGGAACTGGGCGATTGCTGGTTGCTGGGATAAGGTACTGATTCGTAGGCTAGCTCATTAGCATTCCGCCCGGGCTTGTTTAGCGCCAGAACCTTCAACCGTGGTGCGCTCCCCCAACTAAGATTCCACTCCCCTCCCACTTCCAACTACCAGTCCAACCTCAATCCTCGCCTTGCCCTCCACAACAACGATATAGGAGACCATCTCCGGCAAGGCATTTCGTTTTGAACGAGCAAGGTCCTATAGGCAGTACATTCAAGGCAGTCCTGTCTTGGTTCTCGTGGGTTTCGCGATCTAGGAGGAGTGCCATATCGTCATCAGGATCCGGACCCGTCAGCAACCTCACAACCAAGACAATTTTAACTTTCGACGTCTGCATAATACTACAATACATACTAGGATATCGCATAGCCATTCACCATCATAATTGCTATTAAATATCTATAGATATGAGTTCTTTAGGACAAGGTGGGCCCGGAGGAGCTGAGGATAATCCTAAGGGCCTGAAGAAGTTCATGAGGAGAGCAAGTCTCGTACTGAAAAGAGACAAGTCCAAGAGACAATCCATCTCCGATGGCTCTGCCTTCGCACCCGTGAAGGAGAATGTTGCGCCAGGAACGACTAGCTCAACGCCATTGAACTTGTAAGCATGAAACGTCCATGTCGACTATCCTCTAGGAAGCCAGACTAATCATACAACTACAGCAACCCTGGCGCAGCACCATCATCCACCACCGCAGGCGGTGCCGCTGCCTTATCGGTCCCTGCTGGCATCACTCAGACCATCAGAGATAACAAGCCGGCTCCCACTCTCACCAAACCACATACCACTATGAATGCCAAAGAAAATTCCATGTTCCAAGAGGAGAAGGCCCGCGCCTTGTTTGCCAAGTATGGCTTAACTCTCGAGCCTGGAGAGTGGAAGGTCCCCGCTACCCCAGGGGTACCAAGGGTGGAAAAGAAGGTTCGCCTGAGGGTGCACCGTACCTGCCACCGTTGCCAAACCGCCTTTGCATCCGAGAGAGTCTGCAGCAACTGCAACCACAACCGCTGCAAGAAATGCCCTGGACTTCCCAGTTCGAAGCAGAAGGCTTCAAAGGGCAAAGGAGTTGCCGCTGGAGGCATTGCCGTGGATGATGGATCCAAGGAAAGCACTGGTGCTGTGAGCATGCCGAACCGTGCGACGGGGAACCCATTGGAGAGAAAGACACCTACACAGCGTGTGCGCAGGACTTGCCATGAATGTGGGACACTTTTTGCTGGAAAGGCCGTCCAGTGTGGAAAATGCAACCACACGCGCTGTGACCAGTGCTCACGGGATCCGTATGTTCCTCTTTGCTCCAACTTTCTAAGATGTTGCTAACAGCTTCCAGGCCCAAGAAGGAGAAATACCTACAAGGCTACCCTGGCGACTCAGAACAGACTTCAGCCCACGGTCAACGTGAGACGGATACAGGTACGAAGGTTCGCTCGAACTGCGAAAAGTGCAATTATACATTCGGGGACTCCCATTATTTCTGCGCAAACTGTGGCCACAAGAAATGCGACAACTGTCCTCGCCAACCAACTCAGAAAGTGAGCAGGCCGCTTGATGCAGACGCTGTGAAGAGCGTGGAAGAACGGATGAAAAAGCTGGATGTGTCCCCGCAGGCTTCGGCTGCCTGATGTGCACACATCGGCGGATAATGGCCGATCAACCATGACGAAGGGAATGAATTTTTCTTACGACTAAGATATGCTAGCATTTCCTTCTTCACTCCTAATGATGTTTAACGAGAGTACGGCGAGGGGTGAATTTCATGTGACAACGGCTCGTGTCTTTTCCTTAGGCTATACCGAACCGCTACCTGCGACTACTACCACAGACGCTGGTTTCCAAACACAGGGGCAACGTACCACAGCTGCCTAGACATATCATGACACACTTAGTGAATCCATGACTTTCCATGCTCTCCAAATACTTCACAGTACGGAGTCTCCCCGCAAGGGATCCTCACTTCATCCTTCTCACAGCACTGACTGCCAACAATCCAGTAGTGAAAGTCCATGGCTAATGCAAATCCTTAACTTCGGAAACCGGCAAGTCAAGGCTCAAAGTCAATAAAGACAAGAGGCAATCTATGGCACAGCCTTACAAGCCGTGTTTTTGCAATACCCATTTAGCCTTTTGACCATCAAAGGGAAAGGAGAAGGCAAAAACAATCCGTTGGGATCAGTACTCGTACCCTGGCTCATGGTGCGGCTCGGTGGTGCGGGCCGAGGAATAACGGCACCATTCGACTCGGGGGCCACGTCACCACCAAGAGAATTTGCAATGAGGGGGCCTCTAAGCGAGCCCCCAAGAAATCCCCTAGATGGCCCAGGCACGATACTTTATGAACCAAATAGTTCGCAATAAAGGGCCCCGGAGCTAGCCCGGAGAGGCCCCGAGAGATCCCCCAACTAGCGCCTAACTCTCGGGGCCCTTTTAGGGACTGGCTTGGTGGCTCGCTTAGGGGCCCCCTCATAACGGAGTAGGCTTACAACAATGCTCGTGATCTTCACCATGAGCAGTTACGTAAATTGACCAACAACTGTAAGTAATCTGACAGCGCTGTGATGCCAAGGTCGAATCTCGCGAACAACGCCCAAAGAACAGAGACTTCCGCCATTGGAGCCAAATCAATCAATCGTGACGCGAGGAATGACTACGGATCTTCCCCGAAATGTGACATACGAACTATCGATTCAACTTGATAGAATCGTCGTCGCGGGGAATGATATCTCTGCATCCGTTTCGTGTGCGCTGCGCGTGGGTGATTGATGCGTTGGCCTTGCGTGTGGATCGCGCGGACTTATTAGAACTAACCCTAGGGAGCCTAAAGCTGTATCCTCAACATTATTGGCATCTGCAGATCTGACAGTGTGACAGAAGTGATAAAGATCAATTCATTGGTAGCCTTATGATCTCGGTCCCAAAGACCAGAGGTGAGGATGAAGGATCCGAAGATGCAGGCTTCGCGCCCCGCAGGGCTGGCAGCCGTTAGGCAGGCGCTGGGCTACACCGCCTGTTGGTTTCAGCTTCGTTGCTACTACGTCTTTATCCAATGGCGTGATGTAGGCTTATCCAAAGCGAAGGCTAGAGGTGGGATGGGCTGACTGCAGCCTGGTTTGAGTGACTCCGCGTTTTCTACAAGAGAGGTGCTCTGAGTCTCGCTTGTCTCTGCCAGCAAGCGAATGTAGAGAGATTTCACGAGTACATTATTCTTGTACTTCGGCATTCCCAATCATTCAATCGACAAGAGGCTCCTGGTGCTCATTCGGCAACAGTCGTTTCATAAACATTGTCAAGATGGGCGAGACTTCCATGGAACCCTCCGACCGAGCTCCACAAGAAGTTATTGGAGACATTCCCAAGGGTACTAGCCACGTCAATGCCGGCACCAATGAAGTGAAGAAGCTCGAGACCATGATCAGCGATCTCCAACTCCGTGTCGACAGATACGAACGCGGTCCAAACTCGTCAGCAGCAGCACCAGGTATCGCAACATGGCCAGGACAAATGCCTCCCCCACCAGCACCTTACATGCAAAACGATCCGTTCCGGTACCCAGGGCGCGGAGCTTGGGATTCCTCCAGCGAGAGCGAAAGCGAGGATGACGGGCCGAGTGCCCGCCGAGAGTATGCACCTAGAAAAGGCCATCGCCGCCGCTCAAGGCACAGAAATGATAAGGGAGGTAGGCCTGAGGAAATTGATGATGCAGCTACCGAGAAGGATAACAAGACCGGCGGGCCAAAGCTCAATATTGTGCGCTGGAAGCACACTCAGAATCGTTATGGAACTCCTCGTTGGGAGAAAGATGATGAGTCTGCTGTGATCAAGACTGACGAGAGAGATTTCAGCATGAAGAGTCTTTTGACTGTTATACGGGAGTTTGATGATAAGAAGCAGTTCTGGCGCAGAAATATTGAGATTGTGTCTCCCGTCTTTCCAGATTTGCTGGAGGATGTGTCTCAGTATCATACTGATGTTGCCCTCGTGGAGGGCGAGCTTTGTCTGACCGAACCTTTGATGGTGCTCTTCCACAACCGAAAGCGGCTCACAGGCATCGCCGATGCCACCATCGACGGTGATATCGAGTTTACCCCACAAGGTCAGGATCATGCAAAGTTCATCCTAGATTTCATGCGCACCGACTGCGGCGATCTCACTAAGAAGTATAATGAAATCGAATCAGCCAACCCATCAGGTCTCATCACCTATAGTGAGCTATGGATGTTGTACAAGCCTGGTACTGTGGTATACAACATTGACAATGGCGAGCATGAAGCCTTCGTGATTGAATCCATTCGTGGCATGCAGAAACGACGAAGAGGCCAGTCTGGGCATCATAGCTATACCAGGCTTGACCTCGTATGCTGGTCGATCAACTACGACGGCGAGATCTTCGGTCGTGTGTGGTCCACTCACTGCATTGCACCATTTCACGAGACGAGGGAAATCAAATCATTGGACCTCGTCCCAGAGAAATTCGTACCCGAGAAGGAGAAAGTTCGGTCCTCATTGATATCTCGCGGCAAGAAGTTCTGGTCTCTGCAAGGCCAGAAATACCGCGAATACACAGGCGAAATGTGGTCCCAGAACGACGCCAGCGACGAAGCCGTCAGAGTCATGGTCGACCACTTGACCTACCAACGCCGCAACAGCTGGCCAATCATCATTGACCGGAAGCGTGGTCCTTCCGAAGCTCAGAGCAAGAATTGGCGAGACAACAGGTTCATCCGCGACGACGACCGTGGCCGCGGTAATCGCAGAATTGTTGCTGACTCGTACGAGAACGAATACTACACTCCCGAAACGCTGGATGACTACGATGATCCCCATCGCGGACCCGTTCAACGTAAAGATCCTTATCGGCGCTTCAAGACTGACAGGCCGCCGCATCGTATTGATTCGAAATACAACAAGTACGATGGGATTCAGCCGGGTGAAGAGCCGGATGAGCTCACGGTGTTGCTTTGTCCGCAGCAGGTTCATGGTTATGATCTTCGTGATAGAATTTGGAAGAATCTCAATGTGACTCAGCTGCGCGATGTGTCATTCCGCACAAACGGGTGGGATCGTCTCGTGCTCGATGCCGAATACAAGGACATTGTGCAAGCTATGGTCTCCTCCTACGTCGACAAGACAGCTATGCTTGACGACCTGGTAGCTGGAAAAGGCGTAGGACTCTGTGCATTGCTTCACGGACCTCCAGGCTCCGGCAAGACTCTTACAGCTGGTACGTCCCCTTTACTTCCCCATTATCCTGTCCCAAGTCTCAAACAAGCATGCTAACTAAACACCTTGTTCAGAATGCGTCGCCGAATCCTTCGAAAAGCCTCTCTACCAAGTAACCTGCGGCGACATCGGTACCAACCCCGAAGGCCTCGAAGAGCGCCTCGAAGAAATCTTCGACTACGCGCACACCTTCGGCGCCGTGCTTCTCCTCGACGAAGCCGACATCTTCCTTCAAGACCGCGATTACAAAAACCTCGAGCGCAATGCCCTTGTCTCTATCTTTTTGCGTACGTTGGAGTATTTCAAAGGCGTGCTATTCCTAACCACGAATCGCGTTGGCATCTTCGACCAAGCATTCCAATCACGGATCCACGTCACCCTCGGCCTACCATCCTTAGACCAAGACCGCCGCACTTCCGTCTGGGCGATCTTCTTGCAGGATCTCGCTGCCAAGAACGTCATCAGCGAATCTCGCTATGCAGAGCTGATGAAATTAGTAAAGGAGAAATGGAGTAAGGATAAGCTTAATGGGAGGCAGATTCGAAATGCGGTGAGGACTGCACTTGTGGTTGCGCAGAAGAGTGGGGTCATGGTTGGGGAGGCGGAGTTTGAGACTGTGTTGAGGATTTCGAGTGAGTTTGAGGGGTATATGGCTGGCTTGACACAGACTCAGAGGGGCGGGGTGGAAAGGGGACAGTTGGAGGGGTTTATGGAGATTGAGAAACCGTGAGGGGGTGGGGGAATGCGGAACACGAGGTCAGACGGCGAGTTGATGAGATAATGTGGTGTGAAATAGATGTTCGATAAGATATGACATGCGATGAGATGAGATGCTACGACGACATCATTCTTCACACTGCCTTCTACCTCTGGGCTTCTGATGCAGCCAATGTAACATTTCTTGCACATCTTCACTACCTCCAAGCCTTCTACGCCCCCTAATGACCCCGAAGAACCCTTCAACCGCACCCATAAACAAACGCCTACACAAGTTCAATAACGGACCGGATACAACTGCTCCAACGTGAGCAACCACTAAGACCCCAGCTTTCCCTCCGCGCAACGATGGCTGCATAAGGCACGCGTCTACGCTTCTCAAGCAACTCGTCAGCCACAGTCTTTAGTCTCCTGCATGTCAACGAGAGAAATATCATTGTCCTTCATGCTACCAAATGGTCTGTGCGTGCGTCCACATGCTTAATTTCATCCGATGGGGTTCGCTGGGGAGGTTCCAAGAAGAGGCAGACTTTGGCAGATTTGGAGGAGGGTGAGGTGGGGAGGGCTGTGAGTGACATTGTGAAGGATTTTGAAGAGCTTGGGTGGTGTTTTGGGGACAGTGCGGGATGATGAGCTTGTTGGTGCCTGGGGAGAAAGAGAAGGCTGCGAGGAAGATTGACTTTGCTGGATTACGGGGGTGAAAAGTTTAGCATTTTGCTGAGGTGAATTGATTTTGGAAGTTGTAGATCGTTCTGATCACGGCTTGCTATTATATGCTTGATGATATCTCATGGACAGACTGCATGGGTTTCAGTACTCTGATTCCTGCATCGCTTGACCATTCTTCCAGGTTTGGCTCCATGCGAAGAGACCTTTTGACGTTTGCGTCTGTATCAATCCCAAGATAGTCACGAGTATGCACAGCTGTCTTTCCATTGTGACAGTCCTACTTACAATATACCCTATCAGCACCTCACCATTCAGGCTTATAAACGAAAAGTATACTGATCATAACACCTATTCGCACCATACCCGGGGACTTGATTGAGGCTTCCTCGTCCACAGCCTTGCCGCAAGGCGATATCGTCTCATCCTACATTTCCGACCCCGCCAACCTCCCTTCCCCCACTTCCAAATATCATAATCGCCTTTGCGTATCACAAACTTTCAAACGCACGAACACCACAGTGATCCATGTCCAACATCTGCCCTCCCTCAATCCACGCACGTCCCCAGCTCATCAATCTCATCAGCGTTGTTCCCTCTGGAATCCGTCTGCGCTTCCTGAGTAATTCGTCCGTCACAGCTTTCAGGCGTTTGCAGGTTAAGGAGAGCTCAATTACTGTGACTATGGGGGTCAGCGCGGCGGTAATGTAGGCTTTATAGAGAGCCCTGTCGGAATAACCGGGGTGGGGTGTGGTCTGGAAGATGTTGTAGCAGATATGGAGGAGGTTTTCGTTGGGAAGGCGGTAAGCAGCATTTTGAAGGACTTTGATCACGAAAAAGCTTCTGAGTTTCTCGTATGGAGCCAGAAGCAGGTTTGTTGGTTGACGCTTTGGGGGGAATTGAATGGCAGGGAAAGTGGGAATTGGCTTCGAAAGTGGATGTTATTTTGAACCCTGCTGGAAAAATAATAATGGAGAGGCAGGACAAAGGCTTAGTATTTCCCAATATGGTTCGCTCACTGAGAATTGTCAACGTCTTATGTGTAAGCTGCGCAATGGGATTGTTTGATTATTTGACTAATTTCCCAGATTCGTATTTTTGTGAGACGACCTCTTGACTTTTGTGTCTCCCAGATTCTCTTGCACATACCGTCTGGATAATACTAGGAAGAAAGGCTTCATAGGTTTTTTTTCGCTACTTTCTAAAGCTACCTTATGGATATGATCCAAGAACTCGACTAATCAACAATGAGTCCAGGTACCTCATAAATTCCCCCTACCTCGATTCCCGTAAGCAAAAGATTGACTACCTCCTCGGCCTTCCAATGGCCAGTCCAGTATGATGCGTAAAGCTTTCACAAGTAAAAGCGAATGCACATGCATCCAGTCATCGAATCGTACCATCCACTCCAAACCCCAAATGGGCCTCATCTCTCCACGCCGAGTTCTTTCCCAACGAACTTGCCATGGTTCAAAGTGTCGCCAGGGGCCAGAGATTTGCACCCAGCGCTGCCGATGCAGCTCGTCAGTCACGTCTTTAAGGCGTTTGCGGTGACAGAGAGTTCAATTATAATTTCCAGGGATCTCATTTCTTCGTGAAGTCGATCTCGATAAAGGACATGTTCGATGGAATTTGGCCCGGGAGCATACGGATCGTAAATGCTGATATTGAACTAACCTTGAGGTATTGGAAGGCAGGCCTAACTACCTGCCGCCTTTGTCTATCGTGAAACAGCAAACCGGAGACTCGGCCAGAAAGTCGTAGAAGATGAGGCCATAAAGCGTCAAACATGGTCTGAAGGATATCCTATCTCTCCTCCAGCCAAATCAATGCAAATGATTACGTCCCAATCGCCCTGCTCGTAGCCCATGTTGAGCTCCCATTTGCGCCAGTGGGCGTGCCATCTCCCAGTTTTCATACTTCGTGCCCTAGTGCCTATTCATCATAAGCTGCCTCTCTCTTACAGCCACCCAGTTCCTGACATCAGCAATACACACCTGTCAGAGATCTGAACCGGGGGAAGGCTGTGGCGATATTGCTCAAGGTGTTTTCCGCTACTGGTATCTCGTCGAGGTGGCGGTCGTAGTCGGATGAGGCCATGGTTTGGGCGTAGGGTTGGAATGCGGTTGGTGGATACAGGCTTGTGAGGATTTGATGGAGGAGTTCTTTGGGGACTTTGGAGATGGGCATGGTTTTGGAGTGTGGAAAAATGATGTTGTAATTAATGATAAATCAGGCTGTAACCCCTGTCAATGTTAAATGGGACAGAGATCTTACCGGCAGTCCCGAGAGTCTTGCGGACCCAAAGTGTCGAGCTTGTCATGGCACACGATCATGCTCCTGTGTCATGGTTCTTTCGTGATACTAGAAGCGTGATATGAGTGTCACGATAGCACATATAGAAGAAGCATTGATACAATTTGTCCTCAAGTATAGCTCATCAGGATGTGTTGCGCGCTACAGAAGTGGTAAAATTCCACATGAATACCTTAATCACCGCGCCAGGTCATCTCAATACGTAAGTCTCCAACTCCTCCATCGCAGCACGAAAAATCTGGTCTTCTCCCGTCACAAGTGTCTCTCCCGCCGGCTGCATACCCTCTAATAGTTCAGAATTCTGTTCCTGCGCTCGTGAATTTGGACCTTCAATTTGCCCGGGTGCCTGACTTGGTTGGGGAAAGAAGCCTTCTGACGCGAACTGACCGCTGACGGTGTGTGACGTGGAGTGAGCTGACATGTAATCTGGTATTTCGTATTCATGAGAAGTGCTGGGAAAGCTGGCCCTGTAACGTGGCGATTAGCCAGGGTCTGCGTTTGAGGAGTTGCATAAAGGTCAAGACTTACATGTGTGGTGATCCTGAAATTGGAGAGTGTGATTCACTTAGTCTCCTTGCTCGGCGGTTGAAGTTAGTTGTGTTCTGGAGTAGGTAATAGGTGCAACGGTTGACCATCCCAGGGTAGTTGATCCTGGTCTTCGTCAACCACACTGAAGTCTGAACAATGTGGGACTTACTGATCGCGACTGAGTGTGTCCAGTAGAGTCCACATATGGGGAAAGAATTTCTCGTCATGGAGTATGGCAATAAAACCGTCGAGCTCGCATTGCACAATGGTATAGGGGTTAAAGCTGAGCTGTTCCACGTAGGACTGGCAGAAGATCTGGAATCTGTGCAGAGATGGGCCATCGCCCAGGTTCCAGTGGTTTTTGTCGAAGAGGAGGGGATCGAAGACGACAACTGGCATAACCATAACCGGGTTGTTGTTGTGATCTAGGCTTAAGACTGGCATTAAAGCCATAGCGATTTTGACGTGGATCAGTCCAGTACACGAATGCAGAAGTAGTTATAGGGAAAATATAAAGACCGAATATTGGAAGATGTGAGGTAAACAAGAATGTTGGGCGTTGAAGTGAATATAAAGAGCCGGAATCCGTTCCGCCACACGAAGAACTCATTACATGCTGGTATATCTGTGTCTGTACGATCCATCTACGATGTCCTGAACCAAAAGTTGCCAGAAAAAGATTTTGTATCAACAAATTCTCTTTGACTGCAGAATACTTGAAGATTGTTGGCCCAACAACATATTGCACATTGCTTCACGGATCTAGCACATTGCACAAGCATTGCGACAGCTCGGATAGGATTGCTGACTGGGGCTGATTACATCCATCTCATATTCGTGGAGAGTATTGCTCGTCTCTACCAAGTGTTCTGGGATGTACTCTGTGACCCGTTCGAATCCCTCCTCAAGTCCGCAAGATGAGACGCTGGTGGTGTAATCATAGGGAGAGCATCCCGTCCCACATCAGGCTGCGATCGATTATTGCCAGATTTTGGTGGCGATGTAAAGATAGATTGCACAGACCCTAGATTCTCGTTTGAGTTACTACGCTGGGATCGAGTGCTACTTGCTGGTGATGGCGATCTAGAGTCATTTCGTACAGGCAGTAACCTGTCGGTCGACTGGAAATGCTGTGGGATCTGATATTGGCACATCGAATCGTCAGTGTTCCTTCGCTGGTGGCCATGACGCCTTTCTGCTCCTAGACCTATCGTCTCAGTAGGCAATGATCTATTTTGGCCACTGCTCGCCATTACGGGTGAATTCTGGGCCTCATCTGGGGATGGGGAAAGAATCAGTAATGGACCTGGGGCCTGTGTTTGGTTCTCGATATCGGGCTCCTCCGGGCGAGAGAGCTGGAACGCAGACATGTCTGGGAATAAATCCGTGTCCCGAAATTCTAGGTTGTCCAAGAGGATCTCGGACTTCGAGCTGGACCGCCGGTCACAGCCCTGTAGTTTGGCGCCAAGTCTTTGCTTCTGCTTCCAGCAAGTAGCACAATAGCGTTGGTCACAATCTGTACATTCGTACATTCTGCGAGTGCCCCGCTGCTTACACTTGTCGCATGCTAGGAATGAGTTGTGCTTAGACGGGCCATAGTTAGATTGATCGTGCAACGAGCTTTCCATAAACCAGTATCGAAAGCCCTGCAAGTCCAGAGCTGCGACGAGCAGACGAGGTGCATTTATGAGCCTAGAGATGACCACTTTCAGAGAGACGCTGCTCCCAATTCCGAGCGAATGACGTTGTGACACGAGCTCATCGCTGCTTGGCTCCACCCTCCGGAAACCCTGCCTTGTTAAGAGACGAGCCTTGAGGTAGTCAAATATGGCGTCTCTGTGTTGAATTATAGCAGCTATGATTACGCAGGCTGCCGTCACCCATGGAGTCCACTGAGTTGTGTCAGCCACTCAGTCCATTGGAAATATTAAAAGTCTACTGAGTTTGTACCTGTCCCATAGCATCAAAGTCCTCACTGGGTGTCTATTCAGCATTGAAAAATATGGAAAATGTCTTTGGAAGATTGTTCATACCTCACCGGCCAATTCCACAGCGCCAATTCGTTGATAATCAACGAGCCAACAAAAAGGGGAGGGCAAATTATGGCTGCTAGTATGGCATTGCCAAAGAACATACTAGCAATGAACTTCGCTGCGTAATAGCGAAGTATTGAGTTGCTCGGGCTTCCTAGGAAGAAGATGGTTCGCATTTTGCGTGAAGTAGTGCCATTGAGAAATCGGAAGACGCCGTTTCGAACCCGTGCTTGAGTCCACCTGGCTTCTACCACACCGAATACGCCATGTGCTATTATGAAGGATAGAAAGACCTCATCAACGTATGCTACGTAAGTATACGAATTCGTGCGTGTGATCATGTCTAAGGCGTCATCTAATAGCAGCGCTTGGAGGTTTGATCCTTTTCGAAGAGGGGCGTGGTCGGGACTGACAACACCACATGTGCTCTTGCAGTGACACAAATTGTAGTGGCTCAAACTCACCAGTCTCAAGCTGCCTCCAGAGACTGCGTCGAAGGAACACCTCGGATCCTCGCCCACTGGACAATAGGCTACCTGGCCACCAACAACGAAAGGAAATATGCCTTTAAATGCCACCAGAAAGCTAGAAATGGTTGCCGCATACATCAAGACGCCCCACAGAATGACCACCGCCTTGGAACCTTCGGGTAGACGTCTGAGGGTGTATGACCAATTAAGGATCGGAGCGAGAGTTACTGAGCCAGCAATCAAAACCGGAAGTATTGCCGCCAAATCAATATCCCCGTAATGAGAAGGGAGCTCCGGGAGCTCTTCCCGGTACCAAGCTCGGTCGTTCAGGTCTGGCGAATTAAACTTATAATGGCTAAGTTGGATCGATCAGTCCGAGGCCCAACGTCTTCCAATAAGTCATATGGTACTCACGCAAGTAGGGCAAAAGTGTGGACGCAAGCACCCACACTGTAAGTCATTGCAGCTCCCAAAGCGGCAGGACACAGCCACGTTGAGTGACGCACCAAGAGCGCAAATAATAGTAGACAGTAGTACAAGAGCCTGTTCAAGAATCCGTAGGCTCCAGAGATAGGGAATGTGCACAGTTGTCCTACAACAAAGTTCTTCCGAGATAGTAGATCTCCAAGAACCGAGGAGCTGAGGACATCAATGTTTGTAATGGTGGGGTCGATGATCAGAACTCCTAGTGTTGCATTGAACAGTATATATGTCAAATCGCCGTAGTCACCATCATCTTGTTCAGCAACCAGAGACAGAGACTCAGCGACGCTAGCGACTGCAGACGCGTTCATTTTGATTGCAAAAGCCTGAGGGCATGAAGCGTTAACGGCTCGTTGTAAATCGCTACAACAGCCAGGAAGCGAGGGGAAATTTGCAAAGACTTTAAATGTTGAGACTCGAGAGAGAATTGCGTCATGCTGAACTCGATTCACAAGGTGCCAGCTTCCCCATACACGATCCAACAGAAGCTCAATATACCCTTGGCAGAACTGCGGGATCCCGTTACGTATGCAGGACGAAAACCAACTGCCGATCGTCGCCGCGAGAGGAGCCCTCTATGCACCAGCGTTTGTATATACGATCCCCTCGCTGCGTGTCCTCACGTCAGGTAGAAGCCGGGAAATTTCTTTCCCCATGGTTGTTGAGTTTCTTTTGCCAGAGTCTGGTCACATTTGCTGCTTACCACCGCTGTTATTTAGACTCAGTCTGGGGCTGGAAGCTACATACTCGAGGAACCCGGTGCCCCGTAGACGCAATGCGTCTTCTCATGTCTATGATCGGATGCGGGTTCCCTGGAGTCATTGGTAGGTGCGTATTGAATTCATCGGCAAATCACATAGTCAATGGATAAGGGAGGTCCATGTAAAAGTTGCATGAGAGCAGTTGCACGATCTTCCGACAGCCACGGATGGAACAGAATTTAGTTTGAGATTCTCATATAGCTGCAACGATTCGAGTTCCTGTTAAGGGTATCTTGGTATGATTGGTATTGTTGATACAGTCAACATGCACATAGCCGTTTCGAATATGCGTCCATACACTGCAACCAGATAGTAGATGCACAGTAATTTCGATCCTTTCCAAACAACCCTAGAGCTTCGGATCCTGTCTCGTCGAATCACTTAATTTTCGGACCGGCAATGCGACACCCTCACTAGGACCAGCCTGAGCAGACGAAGTACCAGTCCCAAGACTTTCGCCCGAGCTCTGCGCCCGTACCATAGCTACTCGCTGCTGATTTTGCAATCGAGCACTCATGAGCCAATGCAACTGCATACGCATGCTCCCTATCGCCGCATTTGTATGGGACAAATCTTCTTTGACACGCAGGCTCTCGTTCAAGACCATCATGCTGGCCTTGGCGTCGACCTCTGAGACAGCGGCTGAAACGCGATTGACTTCTTCGCGTAGGGATTCGTGAAGGCAAAGCAGGTGGTGAGCTGTAGAATCGAAGGGTCCAGTGTCGGAACCCGTCGCTGAGGATGACGAAGCATCAATCAGATTGGCCGCGGGACTCAAGGTCTCTTGTATCGTGGAAAAGGATGTTTCGAGGATCGAATTCTTGTGACGGAGGTGCTTGAGGTCGGCTTCGTGGGCTTCGAGCCGATCATTCTGCATCATCAAGAAGGGGACAAGCTTCGAAAGAGGGCACGTATTCTGATGCTCATCGAGTACCATGCGCCTGGCGATGAAATCGCACCCGTACTCTGCGGCATTGCATGGGAATATGGCGTCCGGACATCGTTCGATATGGACTTCGAGATCTCGGTGTAGCACTTGGGCATGACAATCAGGACATGAGGATTTGCCAATCGCACAGGTATTATTTCGATGGTATTCCAGATCCCGCGCCATGATATCCCACAGGCAGTCCTCACAGCGTACCATACCATGAAGGCATCGTTGCTTCTCCTCATCCTTCCTCTGTATCATCAATGGGCAGTCATCCGAAGGACATCCCACTTCCGAGTAGGCACAGTATTTGTCTACGTGAGACTGCACCTCCCCTCTTGCAAGTATCTCGTCACACCCCTCACTCCTCAGGGGGCAATTGACACGTAGCTCGTCCAGTATGTGGGTCAAGATCTTGGGAACAGGTGCTATTGCCCGATTGTCAATTCTTCTCCGGCAGGATGGGCAGTTGATGGAGACGACACTGGGGTTTTCTGCCTGGTGATACATCGCGTCATTGACACAGCGTTGGCAAAATACATGCTCACACTGAAGCCTGACAGGGTAGACGAAAGGTGCATGGCAGATAGCACACATGAGATTGTGGTCGTAGGAATCGACATAGTCCAGAGCTCTGAGATCGACGGGGTTGACTTGAGGTCGCTCGGATGGTGGGTTTGGGGCTGCCATCATTGATGATCGCTAGCTTAATGGGTTGGAAAGGGTTGTCCACGACTTTCTGCGTCCATGAGCATATGGTGTTTAGCTACAAGCTAACGAATGTTACTCGGAATTCACGATGCCCCGAGGAGGGGAGTCCACCCCTAGGCTGGCGCTATTGACGCTTGATCCCAGGCGAGGCCGCCTAAGATAACCCTAAAGAGCAAAGCAAACCTCCCCGGCGACGACCTCGGACGTTCTACGATAGATCCAGCCACTTCGCTCGTCTCAAGCTGAAAGCGGCTTTCGGTAGTGCTTATCGAGGAGATTGGTCGGGGACGGATAGGGATAGACCCCATTTTACTAACGATAGACCCCCTTATCCATAGACCCCTCCCTATATAGGCTTAGCTCAGCCCTAGCCCTAAGATCTATACTTAGCGAGCTGAAGTCTTTTTAGTGCTTCTTCTCTAACTTCTCGACCCTAACACCCTATTATTTATCATTAAATAAGCCAAATTAACCGACGTCGCACCCCTAGTATATTTTTATGGTATATTATTAGCCCATAAGACGTAGATATAGTGGCTTTATTAATATTCGAGTACTACCTCGCCGTCGCCAAGCAGTTGCTCTCGGCTTAATAGGAGGATTTTTCTAAAATACTAGTATTCTACCTTAGAACTATCCCACCCTAACTTACAAGCTAAATTCAGGCCTAATCTACACTAAATAAACGATAACGTAGCTGTCTACCTTATAGCTGTATTCTATACTCTTTCTAGGCTTTAGTTTCTACCATTTATAGTAGAGATACCGTTTACTCGGGGTACGGAGAAGGCTTCAAGGGATCGGGCTAGCGACGGCGAGTAGGGTAACGGTAAGGGTACCCAGTACGGCAGATATATTATCGATGACGGTAATGACGATGGCGTCAAGTATGGGCGACGACGAGGTAGTTATTGTTGATATCCATGGGGTCTATGGAATGGGTATACCGTTAGTAAAGTGGGGTCTATCCCTATCCGTCCCCAAGTCGCCCAAGACACCAAGGGGTCACCCCTAACCATCCACTCATAGGGCTGAAGCCCGTAGATCCCGAAAGGGTACCCTAAAGCGCGCTGCTTAGGCGACAAGACCGATCCCCGCTGGTCCCTGGACGAACGATTCCAGGGCGCCCTTTCTCAGCCCTATGAGTGGATGGTTAGGGGGGACCCCTTCACACCCTTCTAGGCGATGTCTTCAATAATACTCAAAGACCACCGTACGATTAAGATGCGAATCTGAAGAAACCCATTTCGTTCTTGCGTCGAAACCCGAAGCTTTCACGAAGGGACAATAGGATTAGGAGGCTTGCTGGCTGTAAGCCCGGGAGTGTCGTGGGACCTCACTACTCGATAACCTCGTTGCATTCTCACTCAGACATCGCCATTTCAAATTATCATGTCCTCTCCTATTCGCACCGTCCTTTGAGGTCAACAAGCTGCCGTCATGCAAATTGTCATAGGATTCTCGAAGCCGGAGTGTGAACGTTAGATAATTCTCTTCCACCAACAGAGTCAGTCTGACCCATTCCTAGCAATTCACGCGGTCCTCTCCACTACGGCGGGAGAAGCTGAGTTCCAACTATCTTACGTGGGAAATCCCCACCGTCCGGTGATCCTACAGCTGAGGGACTCGGGACGACAGACGATTATTCAAAGCGACCAGAAGCCCTAGTCCTTGGTGGCGGGTCCGGGGAAGAGGACGAAAAGGAGATGAGGGAAGCCTGTAAGGGCCACCTCAACGTAGCATAGATTGCGTTCGATAAGAGCAAGCTAATTGGCGTGCCTCCAGAGCTAGAGTATACCAAAATCGTGGTAGAAAGGGGGAAAGCATTGTTATTGAAGGTGCAAGAGGAGGGAAAGCTGGACAAGGATGGGGCTACTACTACTGACTGATGATGTTGTCTTGCACGGTAGGTGACGCTACTGCTGGTAACCTGGTTGCACATCAACCAAGATGTAGGGAATAACAAGACGGGACTCGATTTGATAACGCATGCTAGCTCTTCCTGTCTAATTAAATACACTACCCCTGCCTCGCTATTATGCGTTGCAATTGATCACAGCAGTGAAAGGAACGTCATTTGTGTCAATTTGTTCTCTTTTTATCGTCTTTCTGGAAGCGCTTGATGTTCGTTGGTAGTGGTTGGTGCTGGTAGCTACTTATCTCTGGCTCGTATCACGGATAGATTGAGCCAAATCTTTCTTTGAATAAGTCGCTACGAACAAAACCTTTTGGTGGCCACTTTTTCTTGCTTTTCCAGTACTTCGCAGGTTCCGGCGTCAGAATAACAGGATGCAATTTTACGCTTCTTGTTTGAGCTCGACTCGACGATGGTCCTTACGCTGTCGTCGGCGTCGGCACAGCTTCCTAGCATGATCTTCATCTATCGTCAGCGTGATTTGAACGTCATCGGCAGTATAGGATCTTCGAACTCTGGCGTACCAACGATAACGTCGCCCCGGGAAAGGTCCGCTATGATCCAATTGTATTTGCATTCTTTCTGATTTCTCTCGACGACACGATCGCCGTCGTAGCTGTCGCCCTATTGCGTGATTCTGGCAAGATTGCCCATGGTAGGCAGACTCCGGCAATCCTTCTATCTGCTCCCCTACGCTTACTATCCCTCCAGGTGTTACAAACATTCATATCATAGTAGGAGACGCCTCTCCCTTAAGTCCCGACACTTGAATCCAATTTTACTTCGACTTTTCACGCCCAACCGTCGCCCGAACGGCGTGTCCCCAAAAGCTTAGCACGCAGCGCATTCGCAATCATCACCCATAAGCCTAAAACATGACTCGGATTGCTAGGCAGACATAGGCAATCCTTCTATCTGCCCCCCAACGCTTCACACTGCTTCGGAAATCATGACCATTTACATTATTATAGTACAGGTCTCCTCCCCTAGGTGCCGACTCTTGCATGCCAGTAGTGCTCCGAGTCTTGACAACCAGCCCAACCGTTGCCCGAATGGTGCATCTCCAAAGCTGGACAGATCCTTCATCAGAATGTAACGCTCACGGTTTTGACGTGACTCGTGGTCCTCAGAAGTGTTCGAGACGTTGCAAAATCTGTATAAGCAAAGCACCATGAACATCTGGAGGACGTGAAAATTTCTGATGGCCGCGCCAATTCAGTGCCTTTAAGATATCCCCTGAATACTTCTTGGGGTAGCATAGTGCTGAGCAAATAAATTTCTCCCCAATATAGTCGTGAGTGGTCTCTATGCCGAAATCATTACTCTCGTCGCTGATAACCCCAAGTGCAAACGAATCAACGAAGAATGAGGCGATGGCGCTGGACATTGGCTCAAATAGCTTTCCCATAATTCAATGCGCCGTCGTACAGCTACGTTTGCGGCCATCATGGGAAAGGCAGCGAATTTGATTTTCTCGCAGTAACGGTATGTTTTTGGCTGGCTTCGCTTATTTGGTTTCCGGTGGCTTGTGGAAGCTATACTCAGCTCGTCCTGAAGCAGGCTCAACGATGTCAAGTCATTTGTGTTTCGCAGGCACTCCCCCGGACCCATACGTTCGTAGCACAGCGTCTTCGTCGACCTGATACCACCAGAGGACGTGATCGAGGTGAGGAAGGAGGATCTCTTTGTTACTCGATCGCACAGAGATGGAATTGGGTGAAGGGTCGACTAGGTGGTGGGCGGGAAGACAAGGCGACAATCTTATAGATCGTAGTATTTGAAGCCGCGCATGTGCTCAATCTTGCTGTCGAGGAACCATGTATCCAGTTTGCAAGAATCGGACGTTGGATTCTTGTTCGTTTGGATCATTGGAGGCTGGGACTATGGTGATCAGATGGTCAAAGCGGTGAAACTTTCAACGTCTGTTTTCATGGGCGCTTTATTTAAAATGATTTTATTATTACCGCGCCGTTTATTAATTCATTTAAAGGTAGTAGAGGTAATAAAAAGTTCGGGTAATCTACTATTAATCATTTTGGGATTTTTGGTTTTGTCGTATCTTCAGCTATCGTCCGCCGTAATTAGGGCTATCTCACGGGTGGGCCGATCCTGTCAACCAACCCACGGCCCGAGGGCGCATGACACTATTCCCCGCCACGCAACATCTACTCCTTACTTCCACTCACCCAAATCATATAGAAAAAATCCGAAAAAATCCAGAGATTTAGATTAGACCTCAGAGATAACACTATCTTAATCTTAGGTTCTAATTCGCACTGAATGGTGAGGGAAGAATTAATAAAAATCGGTACCTTTGATGGTTTATGCGTCGATCACTTTTTTTGCGTGGCGGGGAATAGTGTCATGCGCCCTCGGCCCAGGATGAGAAGAGCTTATACGACAAGCTGCGGTGGATCCTAGCTTTGCAGACGGTGCTCGTTCGCCGACGGGTGACTGGAGTGTCAACGACCCTGACGGGGTAAAGCTAGAATAGGTCATTAGTCGTGTCGGGACGTGAACATTTGTACACAATCAATTTGCAAGATCTAAAGATCTGTTTTTGCGTGGATGGAAAGATCCCTGTGTTCAGAAGGGATACGATTTGGGCACGAAGGATTTGAAAGCGGATAGGACGAAACCTGCTCCATTCAGCTCGCTTTAGCTCCCGCTCTCCATATAGCAACTATCATATTCCGGCTTCATCGGCGGTTTGCCATGTCCTCTCTGCCAAATATACACGATACTCCCTCGAGGTCCTATTTGAAACTCCAATCCCCGAAATTGGCTGCCTAAGTCCTACCCTAGCCCCTACGAAAGTCCAACCTTTCCCCAAACTCGACTGCAGTTGACAACCTTTAAAAACAATATTGGTAGGAAAATATCCACCAGTAGACTTCCAACCATATGAGACCGAGAACTATCAAAATGCGTATAAAGTGTTGTCGAGGTCATAGGATAGATATCTCTCGACAATTTAAGTTGACGGCCTGATATGTTCATGACAGTATCGATAGTTCAAAGTTCGACGTACGTGTGTGCGAGTCATTCACAGACTTGCTTCGATTTGATTAACGACAATTTCTACCCTTCGCGGTTTGCACTCTTATCGATGAAAAGCTCGTGAGACTTGACGTCACCGCCGGGTGACAGGCGACAACTAAGCCGAGAAACCCGCTAAAACTCCCGCAAAAGGACTCTATGACGGGGCTAGCAAGGGACATAATTCGCTGACAACCACACGTCAAAGCTTCAGAGGAAACGACGAACGCACCTTCTGCCTAGTGTCTCGCTCATTTGTCCTAATTCAAATTGTGCATGGTTACGACGATAGCCATTCTGAATCTCCTTCCGAATAGTCAATAATCCGACATTAGTTTTGATGACAATGATGAAGGTATGGGCTTCTTGCAACGGCCTTGTTATCACAGTTACCAAACATCACGTGTCTTGAGAAGCCCGTGTCGCTGAGTTCGATACGTCTTTAACAGGGATCTACCAGTCTTGATCAACCCATAGATCAACCAATCTTGCAAAGCGGCCACTCTTGTGGAACTCGGGTACGATTGGAGGGCCTTAGCCGGTGTTATTGCCTCAGCGTGGGCTTCATGATAGCACGGTCAATTCCAAGAATGCCTATTGTGCGTGGAAACGAGCCCCAGTATTTCACGACTAAGGGTGACGCTGGTATCTTTGCGATCGAAATTCTGACGGCGCCGAAAGCTAAGGACAGCAGGTTCTTTACGTTGCCATGGTGGAGCTCGTGTGACGGAGTCTTGGGGCTTCGATCTTGCGGCGGACATAGCGAATGACCTAATTGAGAGGACGGGGATACGGGGCAACTGACTCGTTCGATGTATAGTGATCTCAAATGTATTCTTACAAAGTCTTCACCCACAGTAGACGTCTTATCCACAAGCCTGCATTTCAAATTCTCCTCCATCCTGAATTGTTCAAGACTAGTCCGGTAAGCGCCCAATTACGAGGAAAGCATTAAGAAACTTCTTGCGACTATAAACCATGTCAGCTGCGAGTGGAGGTGGCAACGATACACCGTGTCTACCATTTATGTAAAACGTGTAACCTCTCATATCCGAAGTCCGTTGCTATCTCTCAACCACTCTCTCATCCCCAAATCGAACGCCCTTTGGTATCTTTGGTGAAGTCTCCCACTCCCCTCTCCCATCCGACAACTACGCATCCTTCTCCTCCTGCCCATTCCTGGCGCCGGCCTTGCTCGTCTCTTCGTTGCTGAGATTGATACCATCCAAAGGACTGTCACCGATGCGACCTACCTTTCGCGCAACAGGAACACCCGCATTCTCCTCCTGTCCAGTCTGGTTCATGTCATTATCTACGTGTATCCGCCGTTTGAGCCCTGCCTCAAGTGTACGCTCCTCATTGGTGATGGCGTCACGGACAGGGGGCAGATCAGGGTCATCACGGTCAGTGGATTTGGTACGAGATAATGTGCGGGGGAGGTGGAAGCCGAGCTTTCCAAGAGGTATGGACAGCCCATGGACACCCTGTGCGTACGTGTGAGGTAAGAGGAGTAGCATACAGGAAGAGGAAGGACGTACAACTGAACAGATGACAATGAACCAGACGACAACGTTAAAGACTTCTCCAAGGCGTTCCGCATCCGCACGCTCGTGGTTTTGGTAGGTAATTTGGAGTAGAAATTCACGACTTATATAGAGATAGAAGATTGCGGAGACGCCCATGGGGCCGAAGAAGCCAACGAAGAAGGCTTGTTTCCATTCTTCGATCTGGTGGATACGTTTGTGCATGATAAGGACGATGGGCAGGCGGCGGAACATGAGGACGAGGATAGCGATGAATATGAGTCGGTAGATGGGAATGACATTGTTGTGGGCAAAGCTGTACCAAGGACAAACGGCACCATACCAGGCGAAAATGGATACGTTGAGAAGCATGTCGATGGTGGGTTGGAAGGAGTCGTCCTCCGTCTTGAGGCGGAACCAATCGCTATGGGCTAATCAATCCAGGTTGACCTTATGTAGGTCATGAAGAGGGACTTACTCCCAAGTGAAGACGTTGCCGGCGATAAAGCACGCAAGGACATCGTCGCTGCCAAGCATACCAAGTGTACCTACAATGAAAAGCTGGAGAATATTTATGAGCATGACGCTTCTCTTAGGCGATGATCAAAATTGAGTAACATACCGCAATAGCAATGGCGAAAATCAAGAAGCTCTCCCGGTCGACAAATTTGTGATCCTCAGCCCACCGCAAGGCAACTCTGAATGTATGTCCGACCAAAGCTCCGTAGAGCACGCTCATAATGATTTCGTAGCCCCAAGTAATGCCAAACCAATAGGACATGGCCTTGCTCGCTCCGCCTGACTCCCCCAGCCCGCCATCATGGGTGTATTTAATCAAGTATAGGGCGATGAACAGGAACGGATACCCTAGGCCGTCATTCGTTCCAGACTCGGCTATAATGAGATTTTGCAGCTTCTTCGGAATGTTCTTGTCGGCGAACTTGCCCTTGACAACCGAGGCAGAGAGGACGGGATCGGTTGGCGTGACACAGGACCCTACGGCTAAAGCGTAGACGAACGGTATATTGGGGACAAGGGCCCAGACGAGCAGAGCTGTGGTGATCCACATGGCGCACATGCCAGGTCCTAAGAGGTACACAAGACTCCTCCATTCTCTCCTCAGGTATCGGCTGGGAAGTTGTATGCCAGCGAGGACCAGCTGCACGCCGAGAACAAGGCGAGTGAAATAGAGAGTAATGGCTTCAAGGGTCTCTTCATCGCCCCGGGCATATTCAAGCGGTCGTAAGAGGTTCGTAGCATGCGGGGAGAAAACGATGCCCGCGATCAAGGAAACGACTGTTGAAAGTGATCAGCCTCGTGCCCTAACGTAAGCACCATCGCTGTCAACTTACAGGCTTCTCCAACATAGAATCTCTCCTTTAGTAGATAGGAAAAAAGCCCAAGTATAGAGAGGAACCCTCCTGTTATTGCAGCAACCCTGTTGAAATTACTGATCTTGAACTCCAGAATCTCGGAGGTAGTAGGCATAATGAACTAAAGCCCGATAATAGAATTGATAAAAAGCGTCGCTAGATTGATCCTTAGACTATGAGAAGTACTTCAAATTCTTGGCGTCAAGCGCCAAGCCATTAACGCAGCTCCCAGCCCCTACCCTGCCACCCTCTCTAATGACGCTCTACATTAAATCCAAGTGTCTCAATTCCAAAGATCTGCCCTCGCAGCGGAAGGCGGCCTAAACTTATGTTACCTAATGTCTTACTTCGACCATCGGCTGTGCGCAATGGCGGCTCCTCGAACCCCTAATCCAAGTGCATATAAAAATCGGAGGATCAGCAATTTGAGTATGGGAATAGGTTCTCCTCGCCATCAAAACCATGACTACCATTGCTGAATCCTTTCCGCCAACGGCTACCCACCCTCAACCAGTGAGTGCTTCCACAACCACTCGCCAGTGCGACGCCTAACGATTCCCCTATCGCCAAGTGTATCTATCTTCGCATTCGACGACTGACGTAGACCCCCCAAAGAGCTTGTGAGCCAGATCATCCTTTGACGTTACTTGACCTGGTGCTGGACCTGATTCCACGAGGCAAGTAACAAGTCCTACGTCCTCTCGGAAGCCATCTGCCTGCACTCGAGAGATCTTATATATCATGTACAGAGGGCGATGTCATTCGTGTAGCTGTATTATACCTTCTGAATCCTGTTAATAAAGCGGTGGAGCGTCTATGCCTAAGCGGCTGTCGCCACGACTGTATCACAGACGCGTCACATGGTACGACTTCTTGAATCGACATTGTCTGGAGGTATTGCGATGCTTAGGATCGGTCAACGAGCTTTGCTAGACTGGAATTCAAAAACACTTACGCGCTGCATTGGGCGGACTTCGAACTTGTTATAGCCGACTTCGATCCGATACGCCAGTCCATACGTAGTTGGAGGGTATAGTGTTATCTTTATTCCCTACTACTACCAGTACCCGCCAACTGGGAGGCTAGTAGTCGGTGGGAAAGCCAGGGACTATGTAGGGGTCAGTTACTGTAGAGGCTAGTCGCTACCGAGAGACCGGACGTAATTGTTTCAGAGAAAGAAGCTGGGAGCCCATAATGGAGCTAAATGTCGAAATAATAGCCATTTCCGGCCCCAGCTCCAAAAGTGGCTCCTGGTTCTAATTTCGGTCTCTCCACGGCCTTTGTAAAATAGGTCAACAAGATCACTAATTTTGGATTATCCATGGTCTAGGAAAGAGGTTGCGCTATTCATCCCTTGCTGTGCTGCTCCACCGCATCTATTGCAGATATCACACAGATTGGAGACGTTCTATCTTCAAGCGCATCACCACCCCTTTCTAGCGTTGGCGGTGGTCATCGCCAAATCAAATTGCGAATGGGTGCTATCTTATGTACTTGATCGAGTATATTGACCGAATACACCGCAAATACCACTCATGGGATGGATATACTGTCAAGAAATTAAGCTAAATCCTCGTCGGATCCTTGTTTCCTGAAAGAACTCCGCTTGTTCAAATCGCCAAAATCTCAATATATTCCCATGTTCCTCCGTCTTCTCTTGTACGTGAGCAATTAATAGCCGTAGATTAATACGAGGAAGGTTTCGCCTGGATGTATCAAATCTATAAAGATGAAAACGTGTCGCACATCTTGTACTAGTTTAGATACAAGAGGTCTTAAAGATAGTAAGCCCTACTCCGTTACCTAACCATCCCACCTTCCCGCTCCTTCCATTCCTTTTTACCACTACTCTTCGTCAACTCTAGTCCGCTTCGCAAAGCTCCATTAAGGTCGTCACTATTTCCAGTGTTCCTAACATTGTTACCCCGGCCGGGGCTAACACTGCTGCGGGCCTTCTTCTCTTGTTTCCATGGACGGTATCTCGGGCTTTCCGCCCAAGCTCGCCAGCACAAGCTCGTTGTCCGCCGTCAAGTCGTCCATGATTTCTAGGTCGGCTCGAGAGAACAGTCTAGGCAATATCAGCCAGCGTAGTAGAATCAGCGCGCAGATTAAGACGGGAAAGCCGATCGCGGCAATCGTTGGAGATATGGCGACGCATGTGAGCACACCGAGAAGTTGCCAGAAAAGATAGTGTGCAATGTGTCAACGCCATAGGGCTGCGCGTTTAAAATCGCGCTTGGAGCGCTTTGAAGGTTCCAGCTAGAATACTTTTACACACATTGAGATTTTGCAAAAGCTACAATTATTATAAAAGCTTTGTGAGAAACAAATGACGATGCGATCGGTCTGGCTCATCACCGAAAACGGGGGCATATCTCGGTGCTTTTGTTGTAAATCGGCTCAAGGGTTTCCCGTATACTTTTCAAAAACGCTCGACTCCAAGTCAATACCCTGGCCCCCTCTATCCTCCGCCTGCCTACGAAAATATATTCTCTTGGCCCATTTCCATGCCTCGACGCCGCCAAAAAATAAGACGGCCTCGATAAAAACAACGCCCCACTCCCAGCTGATTCCCTCGTGTTTGAAAACGACGTGGTTGATGACCGGAATGTAGAGAGTAGGGAAAATCGTCACGAAGCCGGCGATGATAGCCCAGAAGAGGAACTGGTTCCGCCAAACATCGTACATCCACTGCGTGAAGTATTTTTGGCTCTTGGGCTGCATGCGGAAGAAGGAGCGGCGCATGTTGACCATCTCCCAGGCTAGGAAGAGCGCAAACCAAGTCAGGCAAACAAAAGTTGTGGCCCGAGCGCGGAAGACGGTGTCGCATTCCTCGCTGTAACTATCATTACAGTTGGAGCCGAGATCTCCGTCACCGAACCCGAAGAGGATGATTGAGAAGGATGTGAGGCACAGGGTGGCCATCCAAAGACCATAGACGAGCATGTCCACCATGACCTCCACCGTGAAGACGCCCTCTTTGAGAGATTGAGGCGGGCGGGCCATGATATCTGGTGCGGCTGCTTCGACCCCAAGACCCATGTCCGGCATGCCGGACGTGATCATGATGATCCAGAGAATCTCAACCGGGGCAAGAGGGAAGACGGAGAGACCGGACGAGTCTTTGAAGGCGAGGCCGATGACGAGGGTACAGGCTTGAGCAATGTTCTCCGAGAGGAGATGGAGGACGAATTTCTGGATGTTGTCAAACATGCGGCGTCCTTCTTCTACGGCGTTGAGGATAGAGGCGAAATTGTCGTCCGTCAGAACGATGTCCGATGCATCTTTGGCCACGTCTGAGCCTGCTTGACCCATAGCAATACCGACGTCGGCGCGTTTTAGAGAAGGAGCGTCGTTCACTCCATCTCCCGTCATAGCAGTAAAGCATCTGCGCCTATGCAGCGCCTCGATCATGCGGACTTTGGTGTTTGGGGAGCAGCGAGCAATGACCAGGGGTAGCACAGGAAGCTTGTCGATATCGTCGTCGGAGAGCTTGTCAAACTGGCTGGCCGTCATCACCATCGCGTCTGCGACGTCCTTTGCGATAGCTGTCGAGTTGGACGGAATAATGCCCACCTGGGCTGCGATTGCTCTTGCAGTGCCGGGGTGATCACCAGTCAGCATGTGGACGGAGATGCCTGCTTGGTGGCACTGCTTGACAGCACCGGCAGATTCGGGTCGCGGAGGATCGTAGAGTCCGATTAAGCCTTGGAAGGTCAAGCCGTTCTCGACGTCTTCACGGCCATACTCCACGTCAGACCCACTCTGTCCCGAGATTTCTCTGCTGGCAAACGCAAGCACGCGGAGACCTTGAGCAGCCAGGGCCTCCATATTCTCGAGAATGCAGTTATGGATTCCTTCGGTCATTTCGCTCGGAGGAGATCCGTCCTCCCACTGGACAAGACTGCAAGAGCCTACGACTCTTTCAACAGCACCCTTCGTGAAGACCATATTCTTATCGTTGTCCGTTCGAGAGAAAATAACCGACATCTTCTTTACATCGGAGTCGAAAGGGAATTCAGCGACTTGCATCCAGGATTGCTCTTTAACGAGGCGCTCGCGGTTCCAATCGAACCGTGAAACAAACACCTGAATGGCGATTTCCGTGGGATCTCCACGCGCAGTCCAACCATCTCCACTCTTGTGGACGTGAGCGAGGTTGGCGAGAGACGCCACGTTGAGGTAATCCTCCAGAGGCGTGTTACCCTTCAGCAGCTCTTCATAAGATGTTCCTCTTCCATTCTTTTCAGCACCCTCGCTCTTCACTTCGATGCCACTTGGAGGTGAAGGGTCAAATAAGAGGGTGCCCGCATTAGGGTCAAATGGATCAGTCACAGTGCCGACCGAATATGTTCCTTTCGCGGGTATCCACGCTCTCTTTGCCACCATTTTCCCTTGTGTGAGCGTGCCAGTCTTATCCGAGCAGATATCTATGAATCTTATCAGCATGGGCTTTGACATTGCAAGAGGACGAACCTGTAACTGCTCCCAAGGCTTCGAGTGAATCCAGTCTGCGCACGATTACATGTCGGTGTACCATTCTCTTTGTGCCAGCCGCCATAGTAATCGTCAAGACTACAATGAGGCATGCAGGTATCATACTCAGACCGGTGGCAACAGCATATATGATGACTTCTGCGTTATTGGAGAACTTGTTCGCACCGAGCACAATGATCGCACAGACGACAGCAATACCGAAGAGGAGGATCGCGAGTTTCGATAGTTTCCTCTGGAGAGGAGTACCAACGTTGATGCCCAAGAAGTGACCTATGAAGTCACCCGCGGTCAATCCCCAAGCCTGGGCATAACGAAGTGGTTTGGCAGAGCCATCTGGTTTACGTTTGACCGGACGGGTTTTTTTCCCTGTTGCACGTAGAGCGATGGCGATAGAACCAATCTCAGTCTTCATCCCGGTTGCGAAAACTATTCCACGAGCTCGACCCTTGGAGATTGTGGAAGAGCTGAATGCGATGTTAAGGCGATCGCCTGGGCCGATGTCTATATCGAATATGGCTTCGGCGTTCTTCTGGACAGGTAGTGACTCCCCAGTCAGGAGTGCCTCGTCAGTCTCGAAGTTGACCGCCTCGAGCAGTCTTGTGTATAGTTAGTACGAGTCGATTCTGGCCAAAGTCCTACTTGCCTGATGTCCGCAGGTACGGTATCTCCAGTCTTCAGCTCTACCATGTCTCCCGGTACAATTTCGGCGGTGGGTACGACTTCGGTCTTTCCGTCTCGGACTGCAGCTGCAGTCGGAGAGCTAAGAGACCTCAGTGAATCCATCGTCTTCTCGGCATTGAATTCTTGGAAGAATCCGACCACGATGTTCAGGATAATGACGGCAGCAATGACGCCTCCCTCAATATACGACTGAATGCCAAGACTAACCACCATAGCCAATATCAGGACCTGCACACATGGATCAGAACGACATTGTTGGTTTTGTGGAGAAGATGGGCCGCTTAACTAGCATCATGGCATTTGCGACCTGACGGACAAGAATCTTAATCGGTTGAACGCCAGGACCGTCATCCAATTCATTCCGGCCGTATTCCTCAAGCCGGGATTTAGCTTCGTCAGTGGTGAGGCCATCGTTGGTATTGGCACCAATCTCACTCGACACGGCGTCATTGGCAAGGGCGTGTGCGGGGGCGGAAAGTGGCTTGTTGGCTTGACCAGACACGCGGTTCTCATTGACGTCGTCGCTATTGTTCTTGCCCATCTTGAGTAACGCCGTGAATTAGGTTATGTGTTCGAGATGAATCGTGGGGCCATGAAGTTTCCTTTGTATTATCTGCTGAGTAAGGTAATTGCTCTTCGGCCCGAAGGCAAAAGTCCTGTCACCGCCAAATCAATCTTCGATTCAGAGTACCTTAGTTTAAGGCCCCAATAACCGAGAATAAGAGCAAAAGTCTATGACAAAGTTTTAGAAAACTTAATTCTCTTAAATCATATCGTATAAAAGAAGTTCATACGACTTAAGCTTTCTAAGTTATGAAGTTATAAAGTTTCAATCTTTTGACGATAAACTCCTTAACGAGGGCGGTGCCAGCACTTTTGCGCACTGCTTCGGCCTAGGTGGGGGAGGATTGCTTGGCGCTTGGCGCCTAGCCTTGGCTAGGCATCTCCCGCCTATAATAACAGCCGGAGATAGGGAGGATTGCTTGGCGCTTGGCGCCTATGCTTGGCCAAAGAGGGGCGGGGGAGTGTTCCAACACCTATGGGGACTGGATCGTCATGATTTCTGCTTGTTTTACTAAGCAGGCATGCATGAGGCGCGTGTACTTGGCGGGAAGGGTTCGTATCAAAGTCCTTGCTGCGGTGGGCTGTGCTTGAGTCCAAGGTTCATGCAGTGATGACTCGGTATTCATAATGTCACGAACGCTTCCTTCTAGTGACACCGGGTAGTTCATACGACATATACCGCACGCCAACCAAGAAGATCGAAGGCACTGAGGAACGTCTCATAAGTATCGTCGTACTTGAGGGCTTCTTTTGGCCTGTCCATTGTTGAAACAGTCTATTTAACATCGACATCGACATCGAAGCCAAACGATCCCAAGATCAGGGGAGAAGTAACATCCAACCGAACAGAAGGCATCGCCTGGTCAAAGTCAATGTTACTGCTCCAAAGTTAGAAGAAGTCCTTTCTAGCACCTCGGATCACTCGAATGTTCTCACAGAGCGCGAGGCCAATGACCGCGGAAGAGGAACACTCCCGAGAAGCAAGTTCAAACGACAGCCTAGATGAAAGCGCAACGAGTAATACTCGGTTACCGCTTCTGGGGCTGGATTTCAATAGAGACGAAAATGCCGGACTTAAGGTAGATAAGTGGCCAAGTGTACTTGCCTGCAAGAAGGCGTACAAGAGATTTGAAGCGTTTGAAGATGGCACTCATGTGCATCTCCTCAAAAGCGCCAAACGGCGAAAGAAAGTGGCGGACGTACTTCGCAATGTGTTTGAAATTAAGAAGGACAAGCGTTCAAACAATAATGATCTGCACCTGTCTCACATGTTTATGTGGGCGGATTTACGGAGGCACAAACAAAAACAGTTGGGACCAGACAAGACGGGCGGGAAGATACTTACAGCCACTCTGCTGGAAAAGTATGGAAAGTGCGATGAGGTTGTCGGTCGAGGTGGCTTTGGTGTCGTGAGCATATCACATAAACAGGATCCGAAACACCCGAATATCGAACAGCTCTGCGCCGTTAAAGAGTTCCGCCGGCGGCCAAGGCAAACGCCGAAAGGGTACCAGAAACGCCTTACGTCCGAGTTCTGTATTGCCTCATCGCTCCGTCATCCAAACCTTATCCATACTCTCGACTTGCTGAAAGATGCGAAGGGTGATTATTGCATGGTCATGGAATTCTGTGCCGGAGGAGACTTGCAGTCTTTGGTTCATGCGAAGGGCAAGCTTGAAGTTGCCGAGTCGGATTGCTACTTTAATCAACTCATGCGTGGCGTCGAATATATGCACGATATAGGTGTTGCGCACCGCGACCTGAAGCCAGAAAATCTTCTTTTGACAAAACAAGGTGCCTTGAAGATTACTGACTTTGGTAGTGGGGAATGTTTCCGAATGCCCTGGAAAGAGGAAGCACATATGACTGCAGGGCTACGTGGCTCGGCGCCCTACATCGCGCCGGAGGAGTATGTGGACGCGGAATTTGATCCACGAGCCGTTGATGTCTGGGCTACCGGCATCGTCTATATGGCAATGAGGACAGGGCGGTGGATGTGGAAAGTTGCGAAGAAATGCGAGGATGAAAATTTCAAGTGCTATCTCACAGGAAGGAGGGATGAGGATGGCTACGGACCCATTGAGACCTTGCATCGGGTGAGCCGTTCAACTTGACCCACTCAAACATAAAATCTTGCTGACACGAAGTAATTCAGGCTCGTTGTCGTAACGTAATCTACTCGATCCTCGATCCCAATCCTAGGCGTAGGATCACAGCTTCTCAAGTGCTCAAGTCGAAATGGAGTCTGGAGATTAAAGTCTGCAAAGCGGGGACTGAGGGGTCTTAATATAATAAGACAATGATATCTGTAGAGGTACAACCCATACACGACTAGGCGGTAGATGTGGGTCGTGAAATCCTAGACCTCACCAAGGACGTTCATCGTTCTTCTAAAATTTCGAGATTTAATTCTAGATCCTAATTTCTAGGCTATCTGAAAAGGTTATCCTAACGGTATTAGTTGTCTATGTATAAGGAACGACCCTCAAAAACCTTCCCCTTTCCCCCCGGGCGGGCAATCCGTGATTATACTCTTCCACTATCCCCATTGTATATCCCACCTATAATGATTTTGCTTCACCAATGGTTTGCTATGTACTTCTGACAGATCTAGACGAAAACGCCCTGGAGGTCCTGTTTGGGACCCGTAGCTCCCGAATTTGGCTACCTGTGTCCAATTATAGCCCCTAATATCTCCGAGGACTTAACGCGGCCCCCTCCGCTCGTAGACTGGCACTACTAGAAAGGCTGTTATCTCCCCGGAACCTGGGTCTTTTTAAGCCCCTTAGCTTCCAGATCCTCCATCCCAATAGTCGATTCAATCGCGGCAAGCAACGGATTCGGGCCCATTGGAGCCGTCTTTAGGTCGCGGAAGAGCAAGTTGCCCTGCAACCCTTGTTGGCTACTGATTGTTTCCCCAAGTGAACCTACAGCGGCATCAACGGCTAGCCGCCACCCCTTTTCCCCCCTCCCCCCGGAGGAGGAGCATTCTTTCGTGACCTCGAGCCGTCTGGTACCTCACACGTTTGCCAACCCATCGGATCAACGCTCGGTGTGAGACAAAATGAGACCCAGCGCCGTCATGCGAAGTCCATGTAGGAAGCTTAACTACAAAGTTTGCAGTATTAGTGAGAAAGGAGCTTTCAAGAACTGGATCACTTTCGCTGACCCCATCATCGAGATACCAAAAAGGCTATCTAAGTCCTTCGCTTGAAATGTCCATCGGGATTTAGCGTGTGCAGAAAGCTGTGCATTCCTTGGTATTTTCTTTTATTTTTTCCCCCCCACCACAGCCGCACCACCGGTACCAGCTCCATAAATGACTCTTCTGATTTATTTACTTTATATAAGTAGATAGCTCTATTTAAGGCGACTCTAACGCCGTAGAAGTTAATAAAATTAAGAGAGTATTTATTAAGTTATCAGGCTTAAGATATAATTAGTAGGTTTACTCCGTTTAGTAGTTATTAAACCAAGATTTTAATCTCTAATATCTTTTATTCTAGTTATTTAATTAAGCTAGTTCCTATAGTATTAAAATCGCCTTGAATAGAGTTATCTACTTATATAAAATAAGTAAACTAGAAGAGTTATTTATAGAGCTAGTACTAGTAGTACGGTTATAGTAAAGGAAAATTATAAAAGAAAATACTAAGGAATATATAGTTTTCTATATACACTAAATTCACGTACCCGTTTCCTAGTACCGCTATTATAACTAAAAAATAACTCTATATACGTAAAATTATATATATTGATTTTATATATATAGATTTAAGATTTTCGCCTATAAAGCCTCTTAAACTATATAATTAATTAAGCGCTATAATTTAATACTTATTTAAATTATTATTCGCGTTATAAAGACCTCTATTTCTACGGTTTAATTAATTATCGGCGAAAATAATAATAAAGATATATCTTTTATAAAGTTTATAATAACCTATATTACGATATATATTAATATCGAAGAGTTTATAAAGACTAATTTTAAAAGAAAAGCGAACGCGTTTTATATAAATTATTTATATCGCGCTTTTCGAGGGGTAGCCGAATAAATATTATTTTTTAATATTATAATTATATTTTAACTCCCCGCTACCTTAATGAAAAAGACTTTTAAGAATTATAAAAGAAAATTATAAATTATTAAAAATATTTATAAATCTTTAAAGAGTAATTTAAATAATAACGCTAATACTTTTAAATATAAATAAATCTAGTAATAATAATAAATTATCGTATCTCTTTAGGGTTCTCTTATTTAGTTTATATTATTAAATAATACTAGCTCCGGCCTAAAGGTACCGATTATAATAAAGAATCTCTAAATTCGAGTATATATCTCGTTAACGGTAGTATAGGTATTCCGTAACTTTACTTCCGTAAAACTACGCGCCCGTATTTAATATATAGCGAGCCACGTGTCACGGTTTACTAGTAGATTCCTGCTATTTAGTATACTAGACTATATATAGCTAGTGTAAATACTATAAGTATATAGGCCTAGTATTTAAGAATAGTAACTCTTTTACTATATACTAAATACTATACCACTATATTATAACATAGTAGTAACGGCTTTATTCGATATTAATTAATTATCGAATAATCTACTAGGAGCTCCTCTACTAAGACTTCCGCTACTTATTAACACCTTTATTAATAGACGAGACCGGAGTAGAATATACCCTTTCCTATGTCCTATATAAGTATAACTACCTTTACGCCGAAGCCTTCCGTAGGACGGGAGCTACTATTATAAGAAATATCTATATCTCCTCCTACGTACTAGTCCTTAAAGTCTTTAGTATAATCCTACTCTTAATCCCTTAATATATAAATACCCCGTTTTTATTTATCGAAGTAAAGTTTCCTAACGAAAGCTAAATATCTTTATTATTTTACTAGTTTATCTTTTTAGTCCTAGTAAAGCTTTCTTTAATTAATATCCTTTTCGAAGAATCGATATTATCGGTTTTTAATTACTAAATTAATTTCTTACCTACTTTATTTAGTTAACGAATATATTTTATTTACCTTCTAGATCTCTAACTTCGTTAACGCTACTAGCCGAGTATATACCGACGAGGTTCCGGAACTTATAGGCTATATAATCGACTATATTACTAAATACTACCGCCGTATAGTCTCTAGTAGAGCCCTAGCTCCTAGACGAACGAATCGAGTAACTTCGGTAGATCTACCTATATATCCTTATTAGTAGTCTACGGACTTACCTACGTTTAAAAGAGTTATTAATATATTCGTAGGTTAAATTTAAGAGTTTCGAGAAGGCCTAAAGATTAGCTAGTAGATTTAATACTACTTTCTACCGTCTACTAGTAATACTCTACCGAGAAACTATACGCCTAAACCGACCCCGTCGGATTCTTCGGGCTTACGTACTCGATAACCCTTATATATATTAACTATATCTACCGAGGAAGGTATTTTTATCCAGTTAATTAAACCTAGTAATATAGTATTTAACTTTTAGAATATAATCGTAGATTAATTTTAATAGTACCTTACGAGAGCTATCTAAATAGCGATATAAAGATTATTATAATAAATTTAATAAAGTCCTTTAGGTCCGTTAGGTCCTTAAGGTTAATTAAATACTAATAATAAAGCCGCTCCCGGTAGTACTAGATAGAACTTTAACGACCTCGGTTATTTTAATCTATACCTAAATAAGTCCTATAGCGAAGGCGACGTTATTATAGTCGGTCGAGATATCTACTATAGAAGCGTTATCCTTTTCGTCGAACGCGTATATAACCTCGCTACCGTTAAGGGTACTATAACTATTTGGATTAACTTTAATACCTCTCTTAAAGGTACGGCCCTAGTTTAATATACCGCCGAGTTATTAAACCTAAAGAGGGTTAGTCTATAAGCTAATAAAAATAATATTAAAGAGTAGTATACCGCCTTTATTAATTATTTTAAAGAGGCTACGGGAGTAGCCCTAGCCTACCTAATAAATAAAAAGTACTCCTTATATAACGCTCGTACTCGACGAGAGCCTACCGGCTACGTTTAGGTTATTATCTAATATACTAAATCTATTAAGATTAATAGTATCGAAAACCAGCTAACGTTTATTTATTAAGGTATAGTAGCCGAGCTTCGTACCTTTATTAATCCGCCTAGTATTAATATTATAATATTATCGTTTATCTAGACCCTAGAATTAAAAAAGAATACCTAGTTCGAAATAAACGGGAGGTTATTAATTTTCTAGAGTTAGAGGCCGTAAAGCTAGTACTAGTAGCTTTAGTATAATAGTAGAAGCCTTCGGTAAGGCCTACTACTTTACGGAAATAATAATCGTTAAGGTTAGTAGTATTTCGGCTATTAACCTTCGAATTCCTATTCTTAACCCTTTTATAATAGATAATAGTAATAGCCCTTTAGCTACTAATAGTCGTAATCTTTCTTTATTTAAATAGGTTAATTTACTAATAACGTTAATTAATAGTATAGAAACTAGTAAAACCCTCGCTACGTACCCTAGTAAACTACTTTACTACCTCCGCGATAATAACTATAAATCACCGGCGCACTAAATATATTAGGTTCGATATCGTTATCTACTATACTACCTTAGTAGCCTTAAGGTAGTTAAGGGTTTTAAAATCGTTACTAAAATAAACCTCCCTAATAACTAAATAGTTATTATAATAAAACTATAATATATTAGGCCTCAGTTAAAGACGATAATTTAGAGTATTAATAAACCGACGATATCGATATTTAGAATAAACTTTACTAAAGTGAAATATATTAATATAAATTATACTACGCTAGTAAACACCCTATTAAATAAGACTACGGAGTTAATCCTTACTCCGATAATAATTTATAGTATAATAAATAATTCGATAACTTCGTCGGGATCGAAACCTATTACTATAATTATAAAGCGTCTTTTCTATTAAAGACTAAACTCTATAAGTATTTACGGGAAAATTATTTACTAAAGCTTTCTAGTAAAACTATAAATCCTAATAAAGCTACGAAGCCTTTTATTAATAAACTCGATAGGTCTTTCCTTAATATAATTATAAAGCTTTCTACTAATAAGTTTAGTAAACTTATAAACCCTAATATACCCTTCGAAGCTAACGCTATAACTATTAAAATCATAGAATCTAACTATTTAAACCCCTCTATACTTGGCTCAGGCTTCGTGTTCCGAGGTTAGAACTACGTTTATATACCCGTTAGACTTACTCCTATTATTAAAGAAGAGGAGGAAGACGAAGGCTATACTAATACCGGATATAAAATCATATTAACTAATAAGCCCTAAATCTTATCTAAGCTCCCTGATATTTAAATTAGGAAAATAACTTTACTACTCTGTATTAAGAGTATTAACTCGGTTACGTACGAGACGGATAAATATATTATTATCCCTATCTACGTCCCGGGCGTTAAGGATAATAGTACTAAGGTACTATATTATATTAGAAGGGAAATTCACCTAGTTAACAATCTAAAAGTAAAGATACTTATCGGTAATAATATTATCGGGCTAGAAAAGATAATTATCGATATCTATAAAAGTACTACATTTATTAAGAGTTATAGAGTTACTATATTTATTATAACTTATTAACGAGGCTAATATATACGCCGCCTAATCTATACTCGTAAGGCTCTTATTATTCCACTATATATTAAAGTTATAATTCTAGTTTATACCCTAGTAAGTTTATTAGACCGGGATTTTATCTTCGAGTTTATCGTTTAGGTTAATCTAACTCTTTATATCTATCTTATTAACTCTAAAGTTAGGTACGTCTTTATTAGGAATAAAACCGACGCTATTATTTATATCCCGCGAAGGCTTCGCCTAGGTATACTTTATAAAATTAATTATAAAAACGTCTACTTCGCCGATCTATTAGAGTAGCCGGCCTTAGTACTAGACTAGGCTTCGTAGAAACCTTCCGTAAAGTATTAACCTACTAGCTAAGGAGGTTATAAAACACTTTATTTAACGGGGACTTCTATAACCTAAAGATCGACGAGTTAAATTAAAAAAGTAGCCATTTTTACTACGGCGGCAGCTTTTAGTCTATTAATACTCGTTAATAATATTATTCCTAGTATAAACTTCCCCGCCTCCGTAAATATAAACTTTATTAACTCGGTAAACTCTAGTATAGCCTCTAAAGTTAAACTTTATAATAATGTTATAATCTTCGGTAACCCTAATAAAATAAGGGCCCTATTAAACCTTATCGACGAGTTTCCTATACTATAGATTAATAAGGGATTTATTAAGGTCCCCGAGGAAGAGTAGATAAAGATCCCGTTATATAATAACTAGTAAATTAAACTCCTTAATAATAACTATATTAAAGTTTATCTACTCGGTATTAAAGATAAAGCTATCGTTAATAAGACTTTCGACGAATTATATAAATAGGGTCGTCTAGAGTATATGACCTAGCCTACGCTTTTTAATTATCTAGTCTTCGTAGTATAAAAGACTCTACTAGACGGTACGCGTAAAGGTAGAGTAGTAGTAGATATATACGACCTTAATAACCTTATCGTCCCTAATGTCTATCCTATACTACTATAGTCTAATATTATTATTAGACTATTAGGTTATACTTACCTTTTAGTATTTAATATATATTTATTTTTTTATTAATAGCTAGTGTACCCCGCCTTTAGATATATATTTACCGTCGTAATATATCGCGGTCAGGAGATGTTTAACGTACCTATTATAAATTATATAAACTTAATAGTATATGTATAGTATTAAATCGATAGAATTTTACGCCCCTTAAAGGCTTTCGTTTAGGCCTATATCGATAATATTATTACTAGCTCGAAATTCTTTCCCGAGTACTTTAACTACCTACGCGCTCTATTCCGTCTTCTAGTTAATTATAATATCGTTATCGTATTTAAGAAAACCTTCCTAGGCTACCCCGATATTAATTTACTAGGACGTAGAGTGAACTCGCTCGGTATAACTACGGTTAAGAATAAACTGAAAACTATTAGTACCCTTAACTACTCTAGTACCCTTAGGGACCTCGAGTACTACCTTAATCTTATAGGCTACCTCCGTAGCTCGGTTTATTATTATATTTAACTAGTAGGACTACTATAAAACTTAAAGATAAACTTATTTAAGGAAGCTCCGATTAAGGGTAATCCACGTAAAACTTATTTATCTCGATACCGACTACTATTATTTATAGCCCGAGAGGAAGTAAGTTTCCGAAGCCTTTAATAAATACTATCGGTAGCGTCGATTCTAGTTTATTTCGACTTTAATAGGGTACTATAGATTAACCTTAATACTTCTTAAAAATAGGGCTTTAGCGTATAAATCTTCTATATTAAAAGGGATATTTAATTTAAACTTAATAAATAATTATTACGAACTATTATCGAGTTAATTATATTCTTATCTAGGGTATTAACCTCTATAGAAAAGAACTACTAGCCTACGGAGCTTAAAATAGTAAAATTTATATAAATAATTAAGAAAGTTAGATACCTAATAGAGTCGTCGAAGTATACCGTCGTTATTTAAACTAATTATTCCGCTATATTTAATATTATGAAATAATTATCGATTATAACGACTACGTCTACGATAAGGATAAACGTTCGATTAATTAAGGTTTCTTAGTTCCTCCGCTAGTTCCGTTTAAACGTAAGGTATAAACCCGGTAAAGAATATATTATACTAGATACTTTATTAAGGTTTACTAGCTCGAATTTATTAACTTTATTAAATAATTATTTAAAGCTAGACGTACTCTATAGTTATACGTCCCAAGGCCTCGTTAATAATAGCGAATTATACGCGTACACGACTACCTTTATAGAGATAAACGATGATTTTTATTCGCGTCTAGTAGAAGGCTACGCGAAAGACCCACGCTAAATAAAAATTATTAAATTAATTAATATTAATACTAAGATACGACCTAAATAAATAGATTTAATAGCTTCTATTCTAGTTACGCTACTCGAGTTCTCTACTATAGAAGTAGAGCCTAACCCTAGCGCGGTCGTTATACTTTCTTTTATCCGTAGTACCTCTAGTTTACTTTACTACGTTAATAAATTCACCGGTTTAAAGCGTTTTTATATTCCTTAACCTCTTATAAAGGAAGTATTAGATATAACGTATAACGCTAGTTACCTAGGTTTTAATAGATACTTCGAAATTATATTTAAATCCTAGTATATTCATAGGTTTATAAAATAACTCCGTAACTATATTAGGTACTACCCTAACTACCTAGTACTATAGACTCGTCGATACCGTCTATATAGTATTATATAATTAATTAAAAGCCTATTTATCCCGTTCTATATATTTACGCTCGACTAGATCCTAGCTATACTAGTGACTATAAAAGACTTCGACTATACTATAACTATTATATATAAGTTTATTAAACGTGTTATATATATCCTAGGTAAATCTACCTAGAATACCGGTAATTAGGTTATCGTACTATTAGACCGCTTTAATATCGGCGACTAGGGTATACCTAAGGTACTACTATTAAATAGAGACTCTAAATTCCTTAGCGATTTATAGAAAGTTATATTTAAGTACCTTAAAGTCGGTTTATTATACTCTACGGCCTATTACCCTTAAACGGACGGGAGTAGTAAATATATTAATTAAATTATTAAGATAACGCTACGGTTCTATATATATATACTCTACGATTTAATACTCTAGCCTACGGTACTACCTCGAATTTAAAGTTTATTAAATAATTTACCCTCTACGATAATATCGAAAACGCTAAATAAGGTCTTTTACGGCTTTACCTTAAACCGACCTTTTAACTTATTAAGTTTAGGTATACTACTATTATAGTAGACCCGTGTCCGTATAAAAGTAACTGATATTATTAACTTCGTATAAATAAGCTAGAAATACTATTACGACCGTAACTATTAATTTATATATTTTAAAAAGGGCGAAAAGGTCCTACTACGTCTTTATAAAGGTTACTTTATCCCCTAGGCTATTATAGCTACGAAAATTCATAAGTTTAACTAATAATATATCGGACCTTTTAAAGTCCTAGAGTATATAAGTAGGTAAGCCTACTATCTAAAAATATTAAGCCACTAGAGGGTCCACCTAGTTTTCTTAATAATATAACTAGAATTTTAACCTAGTATACCGGACTCTTTTAATCGTTCTTTACCGGAGTAGCCCGACTCGGTTTATATTAATAATAATACCGATAAATATAAGTCCTAGGTTATAGAGCGCCTCCTTAATAAAAGGGTTCGCCGCCGAGGTAAAGGAGTATTAATAGAATATTTAATATAATAATAAGGTTACGGCCCTGAGTTTGATTAATAGTATAATATTAAATACCTTAATAACGCTTAAGACCTTATTAACGAATATAAAGAGGAGATATTAATAATAAAGCCCGATTTAATACCGTCGATTATACCTCGCGGAAGTCTTTAATAGGTACCTATAATACTAGTACCTATAATACTAGCTCCGACTATATAAATATTTACTACGCTAGTATAGCCTTCCGGAAAAGGGTAGTTAAATATATTTACCGTAGTCGTTCTAAGGTATAATCGGAAGTAAATAGCTTTCAGCGTTTAAATCCATTCTTAATATAAACGTTAACGAGGACGCTATAGCTTTCTTTTATTCGTAGTATATTATTATAGTTTACTAATAGATTCCTACTACTTAATATACTAGACTATATATAGCTAGTGTAAGTACTATAAGTACACAGGCCTAGTATTTAAGAATAGTAACTCTTTTACTACATACTAAATACTATACTACTATATCACACCACGCTTCTTATCTATAATTTATATATATTATAAATACTCTACTACTAAAAAGTAGCGACCTAGAATTATATACCGAAAAGATAGTAGATAGAGAGCGATTTATATATAACTAAGAACTTTAGGTTATAATATATAATAATAAAGTTTATATAATAAAGAATATTTATAGAGTAGTTATATATAAGGTCTTTACGACTATAGTAAAAATAAAATTAAAGAAGATAACCGGGCCTTTTTTTTAAGAGAACGCGGCGAGTTACCCGAAGGCGATTATTATATATATTATATAATTTACTAGGGCTAAAAGGGCGAGGCGAAAATTAAAGATATTTTTAATTCTCGCCTTCTCGTCTCTATAAAACGCGAACCGGGTTATAAATTAAAAACTTATATAAAACGGGTAGCGAAGTCTATACGAATATTATAAATTAAAATATAAACTAGTATAATATATTAGATACTAATGATATAAATATAAAAGAACCCGGTATAGGGCGTAAATTAAATACGTTTATTATATTAGATTTTATTTAAAGAGCGAATATACTAAAAGACTTTAATTAATATTAAAATATTATTATATTCTTTATAACGGGTTTTATTAAATATTTAACCCCGAATACTTTATTAAAGAATAAGAAATTTTAAGAATAAAAGAGATTAAAAGGAATAAACTAGCCCGATATTATATTATTAAAATTTAGACTAGAAATAAGTTTACTTTAAATCTCGAAGACGTCGCTTAGGATAAAAAAACGCCCTCTCGGACTTAAATCGGAGCCGGATAAATTTCTAGAAAATCTAGAGACCTAGTTTAACCCTAAAAAATAAAAGGGTAAAACGCGCTAATCCGAAAATAAAAAGAATATAATTTAAATATTAATAAACGCGCTTAAATAATTAATAAATACATTTTAATAAATAATAAACTAAGGCCTCCCGGTAAATAAATTATTAATTATAATTAACGGGTTTTTAAAGGAATCGGCGATATTTTAAATAATATTCAAAACGCCTATTATAATTAATACGTTAAAGATTTTAATATTAATTTATATTAATTTAAAAGATAATACTCCGTTATAGGATCCTATATTTATTTCCGATAACGCGATAAATATATCGACGAATATAAAGTCCTTATAAGCTCGCGCTCGGGGTATTAGAAATCGAATATTATTAATAAAAATTATTAATCTATATAAAGACTCTAAGCGGGCGAAAGAGAATTAATTAAAAATAAAAATATTTATTAACCCGATACCGAGACTAAAATCGATATTAAAGTTAACGCGATTTATATTAAAGTCGATATTAAAATTAATATTATAAATACTAAAGTCGATATTAAAGTTAATATTTATATTAAAGTCGATATTAAAATTAATATTATAAATATTTAAAGTACCTAAATCGACGGTAATATTAATAATAAAATCGATAATAAAATTAATAAAGAGTTTAAAAAGAAAGAGGTTTACTGGGGATAACGACTCCTTTATAATTACTAGGATCTCTAGGCGAGTAGTAAAAAAATTAAAAAAATTAATAAAGAAACTCGGTAGTAAAGCGCGCTATTAAATAAAACGAGAATTAAATACGTAGGACTATATTAATAAAAAATCGGATATAAGGTTATTATCTTCGGGAGGTAGTTTAAATAATTAGGTTTTAATATTAAACGAGATATCTAATACCTATTACGATATTATAAAGGGGAGGATTTAAATACGCGATATTTAAAGTAAATAACTTAAAGTAGAGGCCTTAGCTCTTTATCCTCTAGTATAATATTATTAACTCGAGATTTATTATTAACGAATTCTTTAAGTTACCCTCCGCCCGCGAAAGAAATATTATCGCGGTATAAGAACCCTATTAGAATAAATTTAATAAATTAATATATAATTCTTTTAAAATTAAGGTGTACTTCGATTTAATATATAATATAACTAAGGCCGCCGCTTAAAAATCACGGGTATTAATATATATTAATAAATATATCCCGCGAAGTAAATAAAAGTTTATATATTTAATTTAATATCTATATACTACCCGAATTAAAATCGGTGAAATCTTTTTATTTATTTATAATATATATAACCCGCCGGATAATAATAAGGGAATAAAGAATATAACGGAGGTATTAAATAAAATCGCCGTTAAAGAACCGGACGCGGAATATTTATTTATAAATAACTTTAATATTTATAACTCTAAATAGGGAGGGATTATTATTACGATATTATTATAATATAGAGCTAAAAAATTATATAATATATTTAATAAATATAACCTCCGGCTTTTATTTAAAAAGAGGATAATAATATAAAAGAACCTCGATAAAAGATATAGACCTAGTATTATTAACCTTATATTTAGTATAAATTTAATTAAATTATAATTATTTTATTATCTCGCCTACCCGTTAAATAAGGGTTTAGATAAGAGATTAAATTATATTCTTATTAAAATTAATCTCGATTTTATATAGCGGGTAGCGGAGGAGTTAAAGAGAAAAAACTAGGCGAAGATCGATATTAATAAATTTAAAAAAAGTATTTATAATTATTTCTTTAATATACCCGCTATAGCGTACCCGTTAAGATTTATAATAAATTACTTCGTACGATTATTTATAATAACGTTTTATATTATTATTAATAAGGTAGTACCCTAGAATATACTATCGAAATATATATATACCGGATTTGAGGGCCCTATAAAAGAGATTATTAATTTAAAAAACTATTTTAAGGGGGTAATTTATTTATAAAAATAAAAAACCCGTAAATTTACCCGAAAGAATAAAAGAGACTATAAGATCGTTAGGAAGAAAACGAAAACTTTTATATAATAAACTTTAACGAAGGAATATCGTAATAAAGTTACCGAAGCTACCGATAATATAAATAAAATATAAAAACTAGTAAAATAAATTAAGAATCGAGATATATTATTATTAATCTTTATTTTTTTAATCCGAAGGCTAGTAGGCCTAAGGTTATTAATATTAATAATTTATAATCCGCGAGAAAAAATAATAATATTTACCGAAATATTTTTTTTAACCCCGCTAGAAGCCGAGCTAAAGAATATTTAAAAATTCAAGATTTTAAACCCGATTTAACTCCCTTTAATTATTTAATATAAAGTTATATAAGCCGTTAATATAATATCGAATAATAAGATTTTAGGATAATTAAATATACCTAACGAAGTCCTTAAATATATATTATTAATAATAACGGAGATATTAATATAGTTATTTAATATTTACTTTAATAAATAATATTACCTAAAGTTATTCAAGATCTTTATAATAATTATATTTAAAAAAGTAGAGAAAAGAGACTATATAGAACCAAAATCATAACGATTAATAATATTATTATATATTATAGGTAAATACCTCGAGGCGGTACTCGTTATAAAATTAAATTATATTATAAAGATTTACGGCCTACTCCCGGAGATTTATTTTAAGGGTAGAAAGACTAGGTCCTTAAATATAATAATATATATATTTATCGAAAGGGTATATACCGCCTAGAAGAGGAGAGAGGTCGTAATTATACTATTTTTAGATATTTTAAAGACGTTCGATAATATTTCTTATAAAAGATTATTTTATAATTTAAAAAAGAGAAGAGTATCTAAGGAGATAGTAAAGTACTTTATTAATTTTATAAATAAAAAAAATATAAAGCTCCGGCTACCTAATTAATCCCTCGATTAAAAAATAAAAACTAGGATTCCCTAAAGTTCCCCTTTCTCGTTTATTATATTCCTTTTTTATAATATTAATTTACTAGACTCCCTAAATACGGCCGGGGTATAAATAATTAATTATATTAACGATATTATACTACTACGCACGGGGAAGACTTTCGAGGAGAACTATATAACGATAAAATATAACTATAAAATCGTATTGAATTAGGCGCGAAAATATACGTCTAAATTCGCCCCGGTAAAATACTAACTTATTTATTTTATAAAGAAATATAACGGTAAAGGCAACCCCCTAGTAATAATTTAAATAATTTATTTACCCGAGGATAAACTTCTCGTCCCTTAAGACGTAATTAAATATTTTAAAATTTTCTTCGATCGAGCTCTATTATAGAGCGACTAGGTAAAATACCTAAAAAATATAATTATCGCTCGACTTCGGGTAATTACCTCTATTATAGGTAATAACTAAGATATATTTATAAAGAACCTCGTTTATATCTATATAGTATATATCCTACCCCTTATATTATATATAATATTAATATAACTCCTTAGCGCGGATTATAAAAATAAAGAATATAGTAAATAAATATAAATAAAATTATATTTAATATAGAAAAAAGTAACTAAAATAGTTTCTAATAAAATTATCTATATAATTAGCGAAGTATTTAATATAGAATTAAAATTCGTATTTATTAAAATTTAGACTAAATTAATAGTTAAATAAAAAGTTCTTAAGACTATAACCGGCCCTTATAAAGACTAAATTATAAACCGGCCAGAGTATATAAATAGGGCCCTTTTATATATACTATTAAAATATATTTTTAAAGGTATAACTACGGAATATTTAGAAATCTAGGTACCGTTTATTAAACCCTTATAAAAAATATCTTTATAGATTAAAATCGAAGACGAATTACTCGCCTTTATTATTTATAAAAGATTATTAATAAAGAGGCCCGTCTTTATTTATTATACCGACGGCTCTAAAATCGATAATTAGATTAATAACGCGGTAATAAATTATAAAACTAATACCTAAAGAGGGCGCTATATAAACGAATTATCCGACTATATAATATATATCGCGGAAATTATAGGTATATTTCTTACTTTAGAGTTAACTTCGGACGAAGCTCTCGTTTATTTAAAATTATTTATTATTATTTTTACGGATAATTAAATAGTTATTTAAATTATCGTAAACCCGAAATATAAATCGGGCCAATTTATATTAAAATAAGTTATTAATAAAGCCCGCTAAATCGATAAATGAATTATTATTTATTAGATCCTAGCTTATATAGGAGTCCTTAGAAACGAAATAATAAATAAAAGAATTAAAGAAGTAGTAAAAATAAAACTCTTTAGAGTTAAATATAATTAATTATAAATTTTCTTTAAGTTATTTAACTCCTTTAAAAATAAGGCTAAATATAGAGTTTAAAAAAAATAAAATTATTTATAAAATAAATACCCTTATAAACGAACCCTATATAAAATATATAATAAGGTCGAGCCTAGGAAGAAGTCTCTCGCCCGATATATAAATTTTACTAGGGAGTAGTCTATAATACTCTTTTAATTATAGACGGGTAAAATTAACTTAAACGATTTTCTTTATAATATTAATAAAATAGACTCCTACGAATACTTATATAAGGAGCGCCGCTAGATAATAGAATATATACTATTAATATACCCTAAATTTATAGAACTACGATATATAATACTTTAATAAAACGGATAAGAAAATCGGAATATAATTACTCTATTAAATAAAAGAGTATTCTATAAATACGCTATTATTTTTATAATAGGGACGGGGCTTCTAACGTAGTATTAAAATCTACTAGATTTTTAAATATTTATAAATTCTTAGGTTTAGGTTTAGGTACTTTATATCGAATAAAAATACTTTAATATTATAAAGTAAATACGCGCCCCCGAAAGGGGGTATTAAATATTATATATTATTAAAATATCTTATATACTTTCGAAAGAAATAAATTAAAAGGTCTTATTATTTTAATATTATAGTCTTTCTAGGCTAGGTAATAACTTATATAAATAATAATATATACAACTAGGAAAGTCGTACGGAGGGTATAAATATAAAGTATATAATATTAATAAACGCCCTCGAGATATTAATTTATAGCTAGTACTCTATAAATTTAATATTAACTAGTACTAGCCCGGAGGAAAGTTTATTTATTATAAATATCCTATTTATTATTACCTACTACCTACTATATACTTCTTATTATTTATTATCTACTTTTTATTATACTCTCGGTTATTTACTCCCTACTACTCTAGTCTTTTTAAATAACTTTTATATATTAAAGTAAAACGCTTTTTAATATTCGAATAACTATAGCTCTTATAATTAGAATTAATTATAAATAGAATTAACCCCGAGGTATTACGATACTATTAACGCGAAGATTTTAATATATTTAAAAGGCCCTAGCCTAAATCTTTTAATATATTTACCCGGTATAGAGCCTACTTCTAACTTTACCCTATATACTAGCTCGTCGAAGTAGTATAAAAGAATTAAGTTTATATTATAAATATTTTTTAACGAAAACGTAATATTTTTAATATATACTTATAGCCCTAGATAACGGCCTTTTATAAAATAATAAATATTATAAATAACCCTAGTAACCTAGTCTAAATATACTCTCGTTAAATCGTTTACTTTATAAATTATATCTAGTATATTATCCCTAGCGGATAATAGTATTTTATAATTAAAGAGTTTTAGAATAATCTTTCTCTTAACTAGTCTACTAACGTTATCGCGATATTAAATATATATAACGGGTACGAGTACCCTAAGAATATATAAAGCCTAGATCTCGGAGGAGTAGTCTTTATCCGCGATATTAACTTAAAAGAATAATACCTAATTTTATTCGACCTAAATATTAAAATAAACGAGTAATTCTACGATTTAATCCCTAACGATTATATAGCCGATATTTAAAGAGTTTTTATATAATTCGCGATAAAGCCTAAGCGATAACGGATATATAAGATTTATTTAATCTAGTACGGGAATTGATCCTGCGGTTATAAAGATATTATATTTATATATAAAGACGGTAATAATATTAGCCCGCGGGAAATATATAATAATAAATTTATTAAAGAGACGGAGTTAGCCCGAACCTAGATATATTTATAAATAGTAAAATCTATAATATTATATAAAGGCGACGACGGCCTCTACTATTACTTATAAAATAAAAGAATACTAGGGATATTCTAGATAAACTTTAATATTATTAATAAGAGTTACTTTTATTACCCTAGGCCCGATACGTTAGAATTCGCTGGTATTATAATATAAATACTTTAATAGCCTAAATAACTGTTATTTTAATAACTATTAACGCGCTAAAATAAATATAATATTTATTACGTATATACGCTCCTAAATAATAATACTAGAATATTTAATTATAAATAATAGGATAGTTCCTTACCGAATTAATATTAATATATATTAAATATAAATATAATAACGATTCTAGAACCTGATTTATACCGCGAGACCGCTAGCTCCTTATAAGATATACTATATTAACTTTAAATATATACTACCTCGGTACTATACTTAAAATAAGTTATATTCGAATATATTAAAACGCGAAGATATATACTAGGCGGCTACCTTTTAGGTATTATAAATAAAATATAAAAAAATATCTCGTAAAATAATAATCTCTTCGCTCTACTCGGTAGTCTTAAAGGATTTAATAGATTAATATTTAATATAACCGAGTTCTAGGCGGTAGCTTTTATCCGTAATTATAATAACGACGACTAGTATTTATTAATATATAATAATAAAGTATTAGAATTTATACCTTAGGGCTACCTCCTATATTTATATATTTATAAAATACTAGGAGTACTCGCCTAAATAATTATAAATAAGCGCCGATAAACGATATACTTTATATTTTTAATTTAATATAATACTACGGGTTAAAAGCCTATATATTTATTATCAAATTTATACTTATATAAAATAAACCTAGAGTAGGTACTAACGTAGATTATATAAATAAGCGATGGTAATAATATATTATTAATACTCCCGATTAATTCTAAAACTTAGGGTATACGATAGCTCGATATAAATACTATTAATTTAAATAAATATTTATACTAGGGAGACGATTCTCTTTTATAAAAGAGCGAGAATAAATAGCCTTTAAGCCCGACGATTATACGCTAATTATTTATATAGGGTCACCGCTCCTCTTCTCTATAATTATAACGACGAATAAAAGTCCCTTAAAAACTACTAGAACCGGTACCGACGGTAAGGGTATATAATAAGTACCGGTAATAACGATACTAGCACTAGCTCGGTATAGAGGGCACCGGTATAAAGGTTAGAAAGGACGCTCTCGGGGTAGCTAGGCAAACCAGTAGGCCTTATAAACACCGGGATAATAGCGTTAGCGTAAGCTTTTGAACTTTGAACCTTTAAACTTTTAGAACGTTTGAACTTTTGGCACTAAAGGAATATGAACATCGCCGTACATAGTACTAAAGGATCATTTTGGGCGCACTAAGGGATCATTATTATTATTTATAGTAGGGGTAAAGCCTATTAGGGGCTTGACCTTGTAGATAGCATAGACCCATTCCGGGGCTGGGAAGCCCGGAGCGCCGCTACTCTGGCTGGGCCCTAGTTGCCTGTTGCCCCTAGTTGGGCTCCAGTATGAACGAATCAATCAATCAATCAAACCGCCATCATAGCTGCTCATGGCAGAAGAAGCAGCGAGAAGCGCCGACATAAAGAGTAAAGAGCGCATATTTATATTATCGACAAGCAATCCGCACAGCGACCTGTTGATGATGAAAGAGTTGTTTTCAGGATAGCCAAGTAAAAAACAAATAAGTCTTTGGAAACACGGTGCTTTAGGGATGTCAGATAGGATACTTCGAAGAGAAGCTAGCTCAAGTCCCTATCCTGACGTAGATTCTCCCTGTCGATCCTTTGGTCCATGCTTTGAGTCTCTGGAACAAATTGGCGCAAAGGTAGCTAGATTAGGCGCCCGGGAACCGAATCAGAGGGAGACCCAAATTAGGTCTTCTGCACAGCGATGACCAATTGGTGAATGGCCACCAATCTGAAGATACTACCGCTGGCGTAGACAGGAGAGCATTGAAAAATAGCTATTTCAGGCTCTTGGAGACCAGACCCGATCCTTAAATGTCCAAGTTTGGGTTCCTAGGTCCGGAGTGTTCAGCAAGAGAATCGGTATATTCGAGGTTTGTTTGCCTAGAGTGCATTTTGAGCTCTTTCAGCTACGTACTTCTGGCATTAAATAAGGTAAATAGATGTAAACTTACAGGTTCAAGTCATGTCACCAGGACGATATTTCCGATGTCGAGGATACTCGTGTGCAATTTCTGCAAGTTGACAAGGGGCGATTGAGATTTTAGAGGGAACTTGACTGCTCGAGTGATTTCTTGCTTCGGCCTTGACGGGAGAGACGAAAGACCTGAGTCAGTAGCTCTTGAGGGGAGAGAAGAGCGCCCATTGATGAGACGGAACTCATCATTGCTGCGTATCACCGCAGACCTTGTGTCCTACGTTGCCTCGAAGCCTTATGGAGGTTCATTGAGTTGTAGCTAAAGTTCAAGGAGTCCTCCTAGAAAGTGTCTAAGCCTTGCAAGAGACGGACTTAGCACCCCCAATGTCCTTTTTCTCTGAGCCGTGACCAAAAATCCATCGGCCCAGTCGCTAGTAGAAGTCAAAAGAGCGTCTAGCGGAGCGATTTGAGCTCGATACTCACCCGTCAATAGATGACGTCAAGGTCTCGTCCAAGACGTCTTTCAAATCGGCGTAGGCCTCCTTATAGATCCTGTCCATACCCGCTTTCCGGTTGCCGCCCTATGCGCCCAATTTGCGGACGGGGACCGCAAGTGGGAAGCAAAAGCTTTCAGGCAAGACTTGAGAGATATTCTCCGCAAAACAGATGCAGATGCGGATATTGAGGAGTATTACGACAAGAACGGCCTAGCACGGCCTTGGGAAGCCGCTCCTACCAGCGTTCGTTACGGGGATGGCAGTGATGAAGGGAGAAAGAAAACGCGCCCAGGGAGGAATCAGAGGCAGAACAATGGCTCTGCTTCAGAGGAGCTAGACAGCACAGATGGCCAGAACAAAGAGGAGCTGCAGACGCAAGTCAACGACCTAAACTAAAGGGTCAAATGAGCCAGATGATGGAGCTTTTGAAGCAGATGTCCAGTGCGAAGGCCTGATTGCAACACAGAGGCTAGCCCTTCCCAATTATCGGCTCCAAGCCCATGGTAGATGAGATTGGCCTCGAGGGCTGCGTCCAAAGACCTTCGTCTCTGACTCGTGGGGAGGCGTGCTATTTGCAAGATTTCCCATTTGAAAAATGACATTTGTTATCGTTACTCTTTAAGTCATTGCCTTGTATTAATCTTCTTCCTTTCCTATCATTCTTCTTCGTCAGTCGTTTCTGTCAATTCGTGGCCGGTACTCCTTCCCGTCATTTTCCTCTTGTCACTCCTTTCTGAAGTTTTATTATCGTCAATCGGCGTCTGTATTTCCGTCATTGTCACTCCTTTTGTCGGATTCATATCTTTTCATCTCTCCTTGAATTGCAGTCTGCCTTGGAATACTTATCCTAACCTTAGATCTCAATAGCCATTTCTGATATAGATGGATTCAGAGTATTGTCAACGTAGAGGCAATGTCATCACAATCTCCCCGGACCACATAATCAAGTAAGGAGTTCAATTGTCGCGGTGGCAAATTCTTATTGATCCATAGGGTGGCGCTTTTCTTCTTGACCTTGACTGCACAGCAGAACTCTCTTGCCATAGTCCTTGCCCCGGGAACTTTCACACTCGTCCCCCGCAACAATGACCGCGTCTGGTGCGTGTCATAGATCATGCTCTGTGATAGCTTTTATTGCAACATGAGCTGTGCGCCTGGCTAAACATGTCTTCCAAACTAGCTGTTGTCTCATTGTGAAAAACCTCGATTCTCAACCTGGGCGATAAGATTTACATCTGTATGCTCAAATGTCCCCAAACAATCTATGCCTCGTGCACCGTGAGCCTCTTCGCTGGGTCACAGTAAGATCTTTGAAGTCCGCGTCAACGTCTTCCACAAAGAGAACGGCTTACACGGGTTGATCTTGTTGAAGCCATCCCGAATGACTTTGACGACGTCGCACCAAGGACTGTCGCCAAGATTCTTCAAGAGCCCATTCAGTGCATCTTCGTTCGCAAAATAAGATATCTGGCGCTCGAGCACGACAGATGATGGCTCCTTCGTCAACAGCGAAGATGACTTGTTCAACCACGGCGTAAATGCACTGCACGACAACAGTGAACAGCCACTCCAAGACTTGAGGGATTGAGGTGCGCTTGAAAACTTACAACGACACCGAAAGAGAATATATCGGAGGGCTTGTTAACGTGGCTCTGCGCATGCGCTTCCGGACTGCGCCACATCCAGTTGCCCACGTATTTACCAACGATATTGGATCCAGGAGGTACATATGCTGCGTCTTCATCGGCGAGCTGGACCTGCTCAAGAACCATTCCGTAATGGTCCTCTTCCCGCTCGACCAAGGAATTATTCGCCTTGACATCTGCAGCGCGTCAGCCATCGTCCAGGGGCCACACGTACAGGAGATGCCTAGCTTACCAGTGTAGACAATAATCAGATCATGCAGCGCCGCAAGTCCAAGCAGCATGTCTTTGAGGATTCGCTTCGTATGTGCGATCGGCAAGTCCTTCCGGGTCAGGCTAAGGAGGTTATCGGTGAACTACTTGTACACGAACGTTGACTGCTCCGAGACCGTGTCTACAGGCGGAGATAAGAAAAGCTGCGCAGGTCGCGGTAAAATACTTGAAGTCAGACTGGGACACATCCTTCAATAGAAACTTTTCAGCCCCCAGCGCTGGGTCGGCGGAGGTCAGCAAGTTAGATAGCGTCGCAAGTTGAGCTTCAGGAGCATGTACGTGGCGGTAGACACGGCGCGGCGGATTTCCTTTCTCCTGGAGGACTCGCTCGATGAGATAATGACTGCCGGATTGGCCAAGTGGCTCCGCGGTCGTAGACGCCATCATCTTTATTTCATGCTGGGCGTGGTCTGCTGCTAGTGGTGTTGGCGGCATTGGGCTGGCATGGCGAGGAAGTCGGACTGTGGCAGGTAAGGCAGCAAGTACAGGATTTTGCGAAACCATTGAGTTTGCGCGCTAAACGGATGGCCCGCACACCACTTTTGGGTGGGGCAACCACCAAAATCAAGTGAACGTATATATGATGAGTTATTCGTGCAGTAGGCCCGTAGTAGTGTCCTAATTAGGTAGAATTAAAGCTAGGCTAAGGCCTAGCTATAGTAAAATATATAATCCGCCCTTTCCTAGTTTTTATAAAGGTATAGTTATTATTATTATTTTTAAAATACTTTTAAAAAACCCTAGAAACGATAATAATAAAAATTATTACTAAAGAAACCCCCTCCTAAGAAATAATACTCGTTTATATTATTAAGAAATATTACTACCGCCGATAAAACCACTTTTATAACTTCTTTATTTATTTAATAAATAAAGTTATCTTAACCTCGCCTAGAGTAAACTCCGAGTTATTTAAAAATTTATAATTTAGTTTTAATTTCTTTTAAGACCTTAGTATATTTAAAGTTTATTATTAAAAAGTTAGATAATAGCCCTAGGTAGCGAGTTATTAATAAATAAAATAATTTTTAACCTAAATTAAATTAATTTATACCTCTATTAAGTTATTTTTAAAAACTTTTAAAACTCCCTTTTTTATAACTCGAAAGAGTTTCGATAAATTTATAAACTAGACTAAGAATTAGGCTAGACGTATTTTTATTTTTATATTATTATTATCGTCGAGGCGTAGTTTATTCCTACGGAGGAAATCGTTCGGTAATAAAGATAAAAATAAAGATTCCGAGCGAGAAACTCTAATAATAATAATAGGAGTAATAATTAAATTTATTATTACTAAAGTTACTAAAGTTTATAAAACTATTAAGGTTATTATTATTAAAATTATTAAATTAATTATTATTAAAACTATTATTATTTAAGCTATAATTAAAGTTATTAATACTATTATTAAAATTAATACTTTAGTATTCTAGAGTAAAAACGGGTTTAATAAACCTATTAAGAAGTATATAATATAGGTAGTACTTTACTAAATATATATTTTATTATATTAAATAAAGAAGTCGACTATCCTCTTTAATAAAGTAAAGAATTATAATATTAATAGTTTAAGTTTATTCCTATTAAAGTAAGTTTTTAGGGAGTATTAAACGAAGATTTCTAAATATATTTTTAACTATAAACTATTCATTTTCGGGTCTTTATAACGGCGATATTATTATATAAAAAATTACTAGCGACGAGACGATATCTATAGTCTATAAATAACGATAATAGTTAATATATTATCGAGGGTTAACTAGATATATTCTTTAAAAATAGTAAAAATAAATTTAAAATAGAATTATTATTATATTAAACTTCTACTCCTATAGAGGAAGTATTTACTATTATATTTACTTCGTTATAACTAGTCGCCGTTATCTTTCTTATTACTAGTTCTAATACCGGAGTTAGTATTAATAGTTTTATTTCTACTTTACTTAAAGTAATTAAAGAGAATAATTTTATAAATCGCTAATTTATTATTTTAGAATAATCGAATACCCTAGATCTTAATACTATTTTAATTTAGAGTATTCTCAGCCGCTAGGTATATAGGAAGTATAAATACTCGAATAAAAATAAATACTATTAAGTTAATAAGGATAGAATATAATATATATTATTAAATAAAAATACTACGATTTAGCGGGGAGTTATTAAACTAGATATTTTAAAATAATTAAATAATTAAAGAGATACCGCCGGCGAGAATAAAAAAGAAATAAAAAAATAAAAAGAAATATAAAGAAAGAAATAAAAAACGAGAGTAAAAGAATAAATCTATATTATTTAAACTAATACCGCTAGTAAATTATTTATATCCGTTATTTATTTATATATATATATCTTTTTTTATTTAGCCGGTAGCCCTTCTTTTAATAAATATTCGAATCTTTATATTAAAAATTAAGATATAGGCTAGAAGGATTTTAGAAAAAGTAAAAGAGTTTTTTTATTACTAACCCTTTTATTTTATTATACGCGGTTTTATTATTTTACTTTACCGCGGTAGTAATTTAATTAATAACGACGTAGTTAAATTAATTAAATAAATTAAGCCTAGATTATAACCCCGCGATAAATCTAATTTAAAGAATATAAAGAATAAGTTACTAGATAAAAACTATATTATAAAAGATATTTAAGAGTAGAAAGATAATAAATTCGAATATAAATAAAAGAAACTAGAGATTATATCTAGAATAAAATATTTATTTACTTATTTTACTAGTTAATTTAAATATAAAAAGAATAAATATTAAATAAGAAATATTATAAACTTTAAATATCTCTTGAATCTTTCTATAAAAAACTCGCTAGCCCTAATTAACTATATTCTAAATATATTATTTAGTACTTTTATTAAAAGGTCTATACTAGTAATTAAAGGCCGTATTATCGATTTAGTTAAATATAATAACGACGACGACTAGGGCTACGGAGTAGACGAGGATCTAAATAATTTATATACTTTTATTAATAATTAAACTACCGAGGGGTAAATAAATTAGATTTATTAATTTCTACGAGTTATTTATAAATCTATATATATAAATTATTCTATTACTCTATATTATTATAGATATTACCGTCGTCTTCCTCTTTTTTATCCTATATATTTATTTTACCCTTATAATTAATATTTAACTACTAGAAGATATTATTAGGATCTTTATAACTAATTTATAATTTTATTATTAAATCTAGGAAGTAGCTAAATCGCCCCTCGTTTATATATATTTAAATAATATTAAAGTACCGTCTTATCTAGCTCTTTAAAACTAAGAATAATATTTTAATAAAATTAAGATCGGGTAAGTAAAGAGAGAAGTATTCGAGTAGAATACCGGTATTAATATATAACCTAGCCAGAATTAGATTATAATAAATACTAGTATTATTATAAATTATTATTAAGAGTACGTTATCGTCTTCGAAACGGCCGTAGCGAGGGAGTATATTATATTTAATAAAATTATTAAATATCGCCGCCGTAATTAACTTTTAATAGATAATCTAGTCGAGGTAACCGTTAATAATATATATAAATAAAAGACTTTATCTCTTACTCCTATATAAGTTTTAGATAATTAATAATATAATATTAATAAAGGCCTAGTTATACCTCCTATCGCCTATTAAAATTAACTATATCGACGTTATATATAAAAATTCGGAATATACTAGTATATTTATAAATAGTATTTTTATCTAGAAAGATTAATTAATTAACTCGTTACCTCGTTAATTTTATAAACTAAATTATAAAGTAATAATACGTTATATACGCCTACGCCCCGTTAAAGACGCTAGTATATTATATATATCTATACTCCGCTACCTCTATAATATTATTATTTATCGATATAAGATTCTGGCTTTAGTATCGCGGGGTTCTAACTTTTAATAATTCTATATCGAGTTAATATTCCCCCGTTTTATTAGAATTCTTAGAGATTAATTTTATTATTAAATTTAAGATTTAAAAACTACCTAGTAATAAACCCCGTAATTATTTTATATTTTTTATATTATTATTAAGCCGCTAGCTCTACGCTAGTGGTTTTAAATATTATAGTTTTGATCTCTTAAATCTTTTTAAAGAAAAGGCCTATTATTATTATAATATCGGGTTTAACCTCGGGACGTCTAGAAGAATTTAATAATAATAATATTAATTAAACCCCCTCCGACGACCCCCGCCGTAAAAATAATAATAAATTCGAAGGTATTACTACCCCCGAAGAGACTTTAGACGTATAATTTAAAATTATTAAAAAAGAAAACCGTCGCCTTAAATAATAATAAAAGTTAGGGGTATTATAAATTTAAAATTTAAAATTATATAATCCTATTATTTCTACGCCCGCTAGCGGAGTATTAATAGAATTTATTATTTATAATAGAGGTCCCTTAATTATTACGCCTATTTACGTTACGGAATAGGGTAGAGATTACTTTCTCTTCTCTGGAATCGACTAAGAATTTTAGTAAATTAAGTACCGTTTACCTCGCTAGAGTATCGTTCCTACTAAATTAGGATAAACCTCGAGGAGGCCTATTATACCTTTATTAACTTCTACCCTTATAGCCCGCTTTATTATAACGAGTACTTTTATCCCCGTTACTATAGCTTTAACCCTCCTATTTAAAGAGTTATTAAACCTCGATTCTACCTAAACTATTATTAAAGGTAAATTAACGAGAACCCCGGTTATTAAGGCTATTTATAAGAAATAAAGGCTATACTTTTATTATAAGTCGCTTAAGTATAATATAAGAGCCTATTTAATTAAGCTAGCTAGTCTCCGATCTAGTATTATAATTATTATCGACGACGACGAGAGCGTTATAAAAGGAGTTATCCTAGATACGGGAAAAGAATAGTCCCGGTATAAAGTCGTATACTAGGACTATAGGTACCTAGAACCCTATATATACCTTTTTATTTATCGGCTATATCGTTTAATTTACCTTCGTTACTAACTAAGTTTTTATTTAAGTTTACTATATAGTTTTTTAAGACCGACCCTACTTTTCGTAATAAATATATAATTATTTCCTATTAATTACGGTATAGCTAGTCCCGAATTTAAATCAAAGTCTTAATTAATACTAGTATATCCGGCTACCTTTTTATTAATTATAATTTTATATATATTTAACGTTTACCCCTTCGCCTTCTTCGTTATCCTCGTATTATCCGACTCTTTAATAACGTACCTACCGTTATAAAACGTATTATTTATATCGTAGAAGCGATTTTAAATATTTATAATTATTAAGAACGAATAATCTTTTTCGTTATTAAGTTTAATTAGTACCTTATCGTAATCGACCTATTATATCTCTACCGTTATAAAGCCACTACCGATTTCTTAGATAATTCCTTAACCTTCGCCTTACGTTTTTATTTAAGAAATTATACCCTAAATCCTATAAAAGTTTTCGCGGAAGATAAACTCTTTTTTATACCCTAAGAAAGTTTCTAAACTTAAGAATCCTAGTTCTTAATCTTATCCAATACCTACGTAGGGTAAACCCCGATTTAAAAAGAGTCGCTAGTATATAAAGAGCCGTTATTATTTATAGACGATAACGTTATTATTAAATAACTAATTCCGACTCGAGAGAAATTACTTTAGTTTTAGGTTTATTAATAGTATACCTAATCCTAAGTTTATAAAAAGTAAACCTCGACTTAAGAAAAGTTAACTTAATCCTAGGCTTATTAATAATATACCTAGTCCTAGGTTTATAAAAAGTAAACCTCGATTTAAGAAGAGTTAACCTAGTCCTAGGTTTACTAGAAGTAAACCTAATCCCTAGCCTAATTTAATACTCGTATAAAATAACCTAGAACTTAAGAGGAATTACCCTAGTTCTAGGTTTATTAATAATAAACCTAGATTTAAGAGGAGTCTTCCCCGTCCTAGTCCTAATTATTTATTCTTATAGGAACTAGCTATAATAACGAGTATAGTTATATTATTACTACCGTTAAGTAAGGAAAGACGCCTAAGATTAGGTATCGTAGCCTAGCCTCGCTTCGTTCTAAGTCCTAGCGCTAAGAATAACGAACCTAATACCTAACTATTCTTAATATATACGAGATAGGATCTCGATTATTTACCCGGCTCGTTAGGCCTAACGAGTAAACCGTATTTAATCTATTATTTATAGAAATCGATCGATTCCTAGGTATTTTAGAAGAAATCTCGACCTTAAGTACCTAGCCTCGTTAAGAATCTAAATATTATAAACCTAAACCCCGCCTTAATTAAAACTTTAAATTAAGTATTTATAATTAAGCCTAGAACCGAGTTATATTTAAAATAAATAAGGAGTTTTACCTCGCCTCCGTCGTTATTTAAGAAGAGCTTTAAACCTACCGAGATAATAAAAATATTAACCTAGCTACGATCTTACCTACGCGGTATTATAAATTCCTAGATATCTTTTTAAGAAAAGACGCTAATACCTTACCCCCGTATCGGTTATATAATTATACTATTAAATTTAAAGAAGGGTTATAACCTCCGTCGTCTAGTTTATATAATATAAATTATAATAAGATCCTAGAGCTCCGCCGTTACCTAAATAAAAACCTTAGTAAAGATTTTATTCGAGTTAGTCGGTCTTATACTACGTCCCTTATCTTATTCGTAAAGAAATTTAACGGAGGCCTACGTTTCTACGTTAATTACCGAGGGCTGAATACTATTATTATAAAAAATAGGTACTCTTTACCCCTAATATTAGAAACTTTAAATCGATTAAATCGTATTAAGGTATTTTTTAAATTAGATATTATATTTATTTTTAATCGCCTCCGCGTTAAAGAGGGCGACGAAGAATTTACCGCGTTCCGTACCCGATTCGGCCTATTCGAATACCTTATTATATTATTTAGATTATATAATAACCCTACTTTATTCTAGTATTATATTAATAATACTCTTCGTAAATTTCTCGATAAGACTTATAACTATATATCTCGACGATATTCTAATTTATAGCGATATCGAGGAAGAGTATAAAATCTATATTAAACGTATCCTCTAGAAACTCCGCGAGGCGGGGCTCTAAATAAATATTATTAAATACGATTTTTATATTAAGAAAGTTATATACCTAGGATTAATTATTATTATTTAAAGAATTAAAATAAATCTAAAGAAAATCGATACGATCTTAAATTAACTATAATTAATTAATATTAAAGATATTTAAAGTTTCCTAGGGTTCGTTAACTTTTATCGGCGCTTTATCTATAAATTTAATAAATTCGTTATACTATTTATAGCCTTAATTAAAAAAGGTACTATCTTCGAGTAGAGTATTCGATATTAAATAGCTTTTAATACCTTAAAGAAGGCTTTTACCTTTAATACTATCTTAATTTATTTCGACCCCGACCGTAAGATTATAATAGAAATAAATACGTCTAATTACGTATTTAGGGGGGTTTTATCCTAGTACGACGATTAAGACGTCCTTCGTCCTATTATTTATTTTTTAAAGAAGTATAACCTTACCGAGTATAATTATAAGATTTATAATAAAGAGTTTATAGTAATCGTCCGCGTATTTAAGGAATAGCGCCTTAAACTAGAGGGATCTACTCTCTTTATCGAGGTAATATCTAATTATAAGGCTTTTAAATATTTTACTTTATTTAAAATATTATCTCGCCGTTAAGCGAGGTAGAGTAAATTCTTATCCCGTTTTAATTATAAGATTATTTACCGGCCCGGTAAAGAAGGTAATAAACCTAATATATTAATATATCGGTTAGGAGACCTCCCTAAAGAGGGGGATAAATTAGACCCTAAATATTAATATTAATACTAGATTATATTAAAAAGAAAAAACCTAGCCCTAGAAGTTCTTAAAGACTATATTTATAGTATATTATTAAACGTAGCGACCCTAGCCTTAATCCTAGTTACCCTAGTTATATCGGTAATAAATTTAGAGATTCTCGTCTAGCCCTTTTAGTTATACCTCGTATTAATTTATATAACCCCGATAAACCTCGATATAAACGTCGATCTAGAACCCTAGACCCTACCTACGTCCTATAAGCCTAAATTAAATAAAGACTAGCCTATTAACCTAGATAAAGACCTATACGATACCCCGACTTATTAGTTATAGGATATAACTAGTTAAGCCGATTAATTCGCCTCTAGAGTCCTAGAAATACTATATTCTAAAATATATTATTATAACGGAATTCCCCTCGCTAAATACGAAGATAAAGATAAAGTTCTCTACTTCCGAGGAAAGAGATATATTCCGAATTCTAGTAAATTACGCCTTCGTCTAATCTAGCTAGTTTATAATAATATCGCGGGTAATTACCTAGGTCGTATTAAATATTACGAATTAATTAGTCGGGCCTATTAATAGCCTAACGTTTATACTACTATCTAGCGATTCGTTAGGAATTATTATATATATCGAAGAACTAAGCCTTCTCGCTAGCGTATTTAAAGATAACTACGCTTATTACCGCCCCCGTAACGACGTTAGAAAGATGTCTCGATAAACTATATAGATCCCCTACCGCCTTATACCTTTATAGGAATTATTTATAGGTATATCCTAGTTTTCGTAGACCGCTTAACTAAGATACGGTACCTAATATTAATTACGTCGATAGAAGTAGATAAAGCTTACGACGCTTTCTACTAGAACGTATAGAAGCTCTATAAACTACTAGATATCTTTATTTTAGATCGAGGATCTTAATTTATATCGGAGTTCTAGGAGGCCTTATATAAACGCTTTAAAATCGACTAACGTATATCTACCGGGTACTATCCTTAGACGGATAATTAAACCGAGTAGTTTAATACTATAATAAAATACTACCTCCGTATATATATTAATTATATATAGGATAATTAGGTGAAATAACTCCTTAGAGCGGAGTTTTCTAATAATAATACTAATTCTTCTAGTACTCTAGCCTCGCCTTTTTTAGTTAACTATAGTTAATATCTATATATCGGTTTCGAGCCTACCGAATCTTTACCCTAAGATCTTACTACCTAAACCCGTACCTATTTAATTATTACCGATAAATTCGTAACGTAAATAAAAACCTTAAACGATTACCTCCGCGATAAGATACTTATCGCCTAAATTATTTTTAAATCCTCGGTTAACTAATAAAGGCGCCTATATCCGATATACTTAATAGACGATTAAATATAGTTAAATACTAAGAATCTGAATATTATACGCCTCTTAATTAAGCTCGACGATTATAATATCGGCCCCTTCCGAGTCTCTAAGGTTTTTAATAATCCTCTCGTAATTTAGCTAGACTTTCCGTATTTTATAAAAATTTACCCCGTCTTTTATACTAGCCTATTATAATTAATAGTTAATAACCCTCTACTTAGATAAGTCTAGTTTATCCGAGAACTTATAACTACCGAAGATAACTAATATAAATAGTATATTAACAGTATTTTAAATTCTAAATACGATCGCCGCTATAGTCTACCTTTATTAAAGTACTATATTAATTAAAAAGGTTACGTTGTTATATAGGAACCCTTCTAGTACCTTACCCGTTATTAATAATCTATCGATAAATATTATATCTCGAATCCTAGCGCCGCTGGCCTCTACGAATTACCGTATATTATTTAAAGGTACTAGTATAAAGAACCTTTATTATCTTTATCCTAATCCGATTTTTAAGAAGTTAACCCCCGCCTATACTATAGCCTATTCCTTATCCGTTATTATTCCCTCGGTTATCGTTCCGTATCGGCTTCGATCGATACTTCGTACTACCGTATAAATAAATAGTACCCTATAACCTAGCCCCGCCGTTATTATTTATAAATAATAACGCTAACGCCTAGCTTTATTCGTATACCGCCGCCTATTCCCCGTCCTATCCTTTATTCGTTATTATCGATTACTTATTTTATAAAAGCTCGACCTTAAAGAGGGGGCTACTATTATAATATAGCCTTATTAACCTAGCCTAGCCTAATTTACCTTAGATCTAATTTAGGTTTAAGCTAGTTTCCCTATTTCTATTTTAATATAGCCGGGATAAGAAATAAATAAATACTCTGTATATTAACTCTTATTTAGATAGTAGCTGGCCCTACCCTAACTTTCGTCCTTTATCTTTTATCTTAATCTACTCCTATATTATAACTAGGCTATGGTTTAATAAACCTGGCCGTTAGTTTAATAAATATCTAGATACTAATCCCGTCCCTTGATAGGATAAATATAAAGAAGATTACGACTAATTAATTTATTAATAACTAAATATACCGGCCTTATATATATAAATATACTATATAGTATTTTAAATTAAGATAAATAATTTTTTAATAATATAATTAATATAGTTTCGGTATAAGGGAAAACGAGGTTATAAATAAATAGAATAATCGGATTTATAATATTAAAAGCGGGATCTCTAGTTATTATTCACTTTAGTCCTATAATAAAAAATTATACTCCTTCGGTAACGACTTTTATATTAAAATAATCTCTTATCTTATCTCGTATTAATAAACTATAGTATCAATCGTAGTAGTTATAAATAATTAATAAATTATTTTAAAATAGAATCGAAAGTCCAAAAGTTCATAATTAAATCTAAATTTCGTAGTAAAAGTAACGATACTAGTTTAATCGGTATAAAGATTAAGATAAATATAATAAAGTATCGACCTTTAGATATTAATTATAATATATTCTTACCTAGTATATATAACTTTTAATCGCCGTATAAACTATATATCCTTCGGGGCTATGATAATCCGTTTATTATAAATCGCGTAAAGATTAATTACTACGATTAAAATTAATACTATATATTTATAAAGATAATATTAGGTTATTTATTTACGAGTTCTTTAATTAATATCGTCTTTAAGGCCTTTTATAACGCGTTTAGACCTATAAAATATATACGAAAATAATATTTATAAAAAGTATATATAATTTCGCGTATAAGGCGTATAAAGAGTAGCTTCGGGATTAAAAGATCGGTAGTTTTTTAAAAAAGTCTGATTTTTTATAAAGTAATAACTAGAGAGTTAAATTAAATAATATTTTAATTATAAAAGTCCTATTAATTACTACTCTTTGGTTTTTTATTTTATACCGCGACTTTCTTTACCCGAGGTTTTCTTATATATACTTTTTATATACTAGGTACTTTCCTCGCTACCTTTAGATTCCGTCGCGTTTTTAGTAATCGAGGGCTTTAATTTACTCTCGCGTTATTATTAAGGCCATCGAGTAATTTAAAACTAATATCGGCTACGCTTTTATTAACGGCTAGAAATATAACTATTAACTTAAATTAATAAAGATATAGTTAAATCTTAAAAGGAATTTTTAAAGGAGGGTTAGAATATTAATTTATTATATATTTAAAGTTATTTTTTAGCGGGATATTAATTTAAAACGTATAAAATAAATATAAATCTATCTTTATAATCTTCCTATCCGGTATTAATATAATTAAGTTATAACTACTATATATAACGTACTTCTATAAATTATATAATCGTAAAAAAATTAATAATTCCTTTTATTTTCCTACCTTCTTTATTAATTTCTGAAATATATATTTAAAATATTTTAAAATAGTAGCTTCGCTATTAATAATACTAAATCTAATAATTAATATTCTTTTATTTTTAATTTAGTTACCCGAGATACTTTTTTTATAAAGAGCTTAATAATTAAAGGTTCCGATAAATACTATTATATATATATAGTAGAAATAACTACCGTTTTTCTCGAATAATTTTATAAATAGGAGTAGTATCGTACTTAAAAGATAAAGTAAAAGAATTAGAAATATAAGGGTTATATACCTAATTTCTCCTAAATATCGCCTAAACTGGCTCCGGAATAAGAGTTCTTTTATAATAATACTATAATAAATATAAGGGAGTCGAGAAATATTTATAAAAAATATAACCGAATAATTACGAGGATTAACGCCTAGAATAGTATAAAAACGTATTTTATATTAAATTAATATAAGAGGAAAACTTTATATTTAGGTATAAAACCGATCTAAACTATATTATTTTTTAAAGATTAAGTATATTCTAACCCGCTTAATATATAGGTATAAAGATTAATATAAATATTTATAATCTTAATTATAGAGAAATAAAAGAAAGGTTAACGTATTACGGTTTAACGGCCGAGAAATAATACTTAAAGACTTCCCTAAATTATTTATACGAATAATTATCGGGCTTAAACTCTCTTTACGATTTATTAATAATATTAATATATAACGAGCGTTTAAATATACGAATTCGTTAATTACTCTCTCTTTTATATTTATAATTAAAAATTATATTATAAAGAAATATAACGATATTTAAGATTAATTCCTTCGGAATTTACTTAACGACGGTACGAAAATTATTATAATATTAAATTTATAGTCTTCCAAGAACCGATAAAGTTATATAATTATAAATATATACTTTATCGACTAGCGATAATAGTACTATAAAGTACTCCTAGTTTTTAAATATATAAAGAGAAAGTATAATAATATTAACCTAACCTCGTACCTAAATATTATTATTCATCGTTATAAATTAAAGGATCGGATAATATTAATTACTATAAATAACGCCTTTAATAATAATAGTATATATTAAACCCTCGAAACTATATTACCGGAGGAAAAGGCCTAGTTTTTAACTATAAAAAAGGAACTAGAAAATAAAATCCGTGATTTCTATAATAATTAAAATACTTTTACGAATACCGGAATTCACCGCGTTTTATACTTTTTATATATTATTTAATTAAGCTTAAAGGAACTTTTTAAAATAATTAAAATCTTATTAATAAATAAAGACTTTTAGAAAGATTAAGACGATAAAGTAGATAAATAAAAGTTTTTTAAAATAAGAAAAGAACCTAGGATCCCGTTTACTTTTATAAAAGTACTTCTATATTTGAAATAATATACTAATTATTATACCGATATCTATTTCTTTATTAATATTAAGGGATATAGATTTATAAAGCCTCTACTTATTTTAATAAAACGGTTAACGGCGCGAGCGCTTTTAGGATATCTAAAAGTAATTAAATAACGAGAAGCGTTAATTAACCGGGCCGAATTAAATATAAAAAATATATAATAAAAAATATCGAAATAAATTTACGACGTTAAAGCTCTTCTAGGACGTAGCGATTAAATAGGACTTAATTTATTATATATTAATCCGCGCCCTAAAGCTAAGGCCGGCGTTAAAGGAATTTTTCTATAAATAAACGGAATAATTATAATTAGATAAGGATGAATAAACTTAAATAAAATACCTTATCGAACTTTATAAACCATTCTATTAGTATATATAAACGATAGGTATATTATATACGCCGATTATTTATATAACTTTTTCGGTCTATAACGCGTTATTTAATTATCTTAAAAATAAAGAAAAAAAGTTTATAAAAAAAATTACGCCTTAGAAAAGATTTATATTAAAAAGTCTAAAAAAGGCGTAAAATAAATTTAACTAATATTATTCTTAGACCTAGTTAACTTTAGGCGGGTTATACGGTATAATAATTTTTTTAGAATTAATTTAAAAGACGATTATATTTAAAGACTAGAGATAGAATAAAGAGACTACTTAGGTAAGAATAAGAGGATTTTTATTAAAAATAATTTAAAGAGTAATTCGACCGGCGCCCGTAAATTATTTAATAAAAGAAAATTTATACTAAAAGAGATATCGAGGTAAATAGTTTTAAATATTTAATTAAGAGTAAAAATAAGGCGCTATCGAACCCGAAAAGTTAAAATAAAGAATTTCGAAAATACCGGGAAACGAGTAAATCTTTTATTTATATTAATCTTTATATCGATAAATATACCTACTAATTATATATAATATTTAGTAACGACGACGGTAAATTTATATTTAATAAATAAAAGGACCTTTTATTAATATTTAATTATCTCTTTTATACGGCCCGTAATATCTTAGTCGTACTTTATACGGGCGTTAGATATAAATAAATATTTAATATCGCTACCTAATTATATATAACTTAAAAATCTTATAATCCCGAGACGTTCTTAACTTTTATAGTCCTTAATTATTTTTAATTTAAAGAAAACGAAATAGTAGTATCCTAATAAGATTTAGATTACGAAGAAATAATAATCTTTAAAAAATACGAAGTAAAGGTATAAAGGCGGGACGAGGCTACGATAAAGAGTAATAATAACTTTATAAATAATAAAGACGAAGGCGGGTATAATAATCTTATAAATAAAACTATCGTTTTAAGATTTAATAATAAGAACGAGGGAAGTAGAGAATCTCTAGCCTTAATTACTAATTTAATTTATAATTAAGAAAGAATTAAAGAATTTAATCTTTAGGTAAGAATTTATAAAGTAATATAAATATATATAAAAACCGTATTAATAATAAAAAGGCTCGGGAAAGTAACCTAAAAATTAAAGTTTCCGGGTACCGAATAAACGGGAGTAATTCGAAATATATATATTTTACTCGAGACTCTATATCTAGTTATCTAATAAAGAGGAAGAAATCGAATATAAAATTATTCTTTAAACCGGAGGTAATTAATAGACTTAAAGGGTTAAAGGATAAATAAAAAAATAAATAAATTCTATTAAAATTATATAAAGAACCTAGCCTTATTTTAAAATCTTTAAAGAGTTATAAAAAGACGAGTAGGGCTTCGAAGTATAAAAGAAATTAAAGAAAATATAAGGAATAAAGATATATAATATAAATCGAATAAAGTTAATATAAAGATTAATATAATTATAACTAAAAGCTTTATAAACTGGTTATATTAAATATTTAAATATATAACTAGATATACCCTTTACGTTTATATCTAGAACTTTATTTAATAATATAACCTCTTTTTAACTTAAAGGGGGCCTTAAAAATACTCCCGATTTAATAATTTATATTATCCCCTTCGAAATCTTCTCCTAATCTTTAGAACGAATAATATCCTTCGTCTTTTTTATAACCTAAGTATACTCCGGCCCTAATATTATCCTAAACGCTTTCCGCGCCTCTTTCGTATTTTTATTTAGTCTCTAGTTATACTTTTCGTATTTATAATTATCGGGGTAAAGATAATATAGTCCTAATATTATAACCTACCTATTATTAACTTAAGTAAATACGAGACTTATATTTATTCTATAACGCCGATTTTATTTATTAAAGTTATACTATTTATACTTTTTTAGATTCGTATTAAACTAGGCGGCCATATTCTTTTAAATAATATATTCGGTAAAAGTAAAAATATAATAAGTTTATAAGTCCCTTTTTAGTAAACCTTTTCGTTTATATTAATTCATAATTAGTATATAATTAGATAAAGATTAATATAAATAATATACCTTAAAATTATATCTTTTATAATACGAAAACCCTTTATATATATATACGCGAAGACGGTATTTATTATAATAATCGAACTTAGCGCGGAGTAATTTAAATACTATAATTTAATATCCTCTAATAATATTATAGGCCGATCGGTCCTTAGATTTTATTTATAAATTAAATAAAGCCTAAATATTACGAGCCTCGGCTTATTTTTTACTTTTATTTTAAATATTATAAATTTCGTCCTAATCTAATTACTAACGTACTTTAAGAATATAATTACTAATATTTAGAAAATTATCGATATCCTCTAATAGTTATTTATCGACCTAATCTACGTCCTTATTATCGTTAATTATTATTTCTTTAATTAACGAAACCCCGTTTACCTAGGTAATAACCTACCTATATTTACCCATAATAATCTTATTATATATTAATAATATCCGCTTTAAGTAGGATATATTAATATAAAGATTAATATAAACCTTTTATTAATTATTTAGATTTTAGTCTATTTTAATAATCTTTATTATTCTTATTCTAAAAGAATATTCTATTTTTATTAATTTTTTACTTTCTTTTAGGCTCGCTAAACTATTTTTATATTTATAATTTTTACGCGTCTAATAGCGGCGTCTATCTTTAATAATAATAAAAGGTATTTTCTTAATTTTATTATATTAGGGTTCCTAGAAAGTTATTCTTCGGCTTTTCTCTTTAATTATAAACCTAGTATATACCCTCTCTAATCTCTTCGTAATATAGAATTTCCGAGAGGATTTATTCTATTAACTATTAATATTAATTATTTATATTAAGTATATAAGATTAATATTTCCGACGACTTATAATTTAATATTAAACCGAAGTCGTATCTAGATATTAATTAACCTCGTATTTCTTCTTCTTTAATTATATATTATTTATTTAGGCTTTAGATTATTTTTCTTTATAATATATTAATCGTTATTATAAAGAGCTTTACTATAAAGAAAGGCCGTAGATACTAGTCTAGTTATTTATATTAATCTTTATATTATTTAGATTAAGACTTCGATCTAAAATCTTATTTAAGAGTTATTAATAATAGGAGTTATATAATCTAATAATAAATAAATAGGGTTTACTACCGAATTAAATACGATAATATAAGAACCGATAATTAAATAATTAAATAATAAAGGAGTTAAACGATTTAACGAAGTTATTTATAAAATAGGTAGTTCGTTAAGTCTAGAAATAAAAGAAAAGCGGAGGCGTTTTAGAGAGCCGTTATTAACGCGGCGCTAGTAATAAATCTAACGGGTAATAACGTTATTAAATATAAATAACCTTAACGATCTTTATATATAAATACTGCGCAGTTAACGTATAATAAGTTTTATATTAAATTCTATAATCTACTTTAATTAAGTAGTATACTTTTATTCGAAAAATTTAACGTATACTAACTAGTATTAATTAAATTTATAAGTATATATTCTTCTTTATAAAGCGCTCGTTTTACTACGATAGTATTAAAATAAACCCTCTTTCTATTAATTTAAGACGTATTTTAGAGACTTAAAATATATTAATATCTACTATTAATCGCGATATAAATAAAGATTAATATAATTAGTAAACGTATTAAGTAGATATTTAGATTTATTTATATTATTAGCCCTACCCGGGAAGGGAGAAAGGGAATAATAGGTAATTTCTTTCTTTCCTTAATAGTCTTTACCCCTTCCCTTCCGCTCCCTTCCCTACTAGAAGGGAAGGGAGCGAGGGTTATTCCCTTCCTTTCTCTTCCCTATTCCGTAGCGTACGCCTATTAATGAAATAGTAATAAGTTTAACTACGTTTAATAGAGATATCCTTATTAGGGCGAAAATACTACGCTTTAATAAAATATATTTTTATAAAGGTACGAGCGAAGGTAAATATTTATACTAGTTCCGCGACGTAAATATTAAATTTTTAATTAGTCTTGAATATTTTACTACCGACTATTTAAGAATCGTATATTATATAAATTTATTAAAAGGTAACCCTTTAACGTAGTAGTATAAATACTACGATTTATATAGTTTAGTTAGTATTACGTTTAGTTTTTTTAAAAAGTTTTTTTTTAATTTAATAACGAATTTAATTAACCGTCGTCTCTTTATTTACGAGAAGTAGGAGGAAAGTTAAATAATAACTTTATTAAAAAATATCGTTATTTAAAACCTATTTTAAAGAAATAAAGGCCTAATTACTCTTATTTTCGGAGGAGTATAAAATAAATTTCTTCGTAACTAAATTTAAACCTAAGTTTAAAAATAAGATTCTTAATACTAGTAATATATTTATTTAAAGAGAAGAAATTCTTACCTAGGTTATTATATAAAAAAAGAATCTAAAGTATATATAATTAATAGGCGGTTTTAGTTCTAATTCGGGTTTCTAATTAAAGAACTTTAATAAAGAAAAATTTATAATAGACCGAATTATTAAACTTAATACCGGCGATAATATTAAATAAGTATATTTAAAAGAGAAGGGTAATAAATATAAAGTTAATACTATTAATTCTTTATATAATAAGATTATTTATTATTATTATAGAGTAGAAGGTTATATTAAGTCTAAATATCCTAATATAAATAAACTAGTTATAAATATCGGCGCGGTATCGGTAAAAAATAATTAAACTTAATTTACGCCTCGGAAGAAGGGTAAGAAAAACGATTAATAAAAATATACTCTTTTATTCTTTTTAAGGGTTAGATTACCCTCTAAAATAAAATTAAATAACTTATTATTTTAATTAACTCTAAAGTATAAATTAATTTAATTTTATAACGATTCGTTATTAAAAATAATTTAGAATCTTATAATACTATTTTACTACTAGTTAAAGTAATTAACGAGTAAAGTATATATTATTATAATATATATTAATTAAACTATTAAATAATCGATAGTTAAGATTAAGGGCGTAAATATAATATTTTATTTTATATTATAGACTTTAAAGATTTAGATATTATTCTAGGTATACCTAGATTACGTTAATTAAAGATATTAATTAATTCTGAAGCGGATTAATAGCGGTTTAAAATTAATTCTAATAATTTATAAATTAAGAAACCGGCTAAATTTATTAATAATTTTAAAAATGAATTAAATATATTCGCGGTCGTATATATTATAATAACGCGAGGCGAATAGGAAGAACTTCCTAACCTAAAGATTCTTAAGGAACTTATAAAGTTTTATAATATTTTTTTTAATAAAAAGGCGAGTACCCTATTTATTTTTAAATAAAGAGATTATATTATTAAAATAAAAATTAATAAAAAACCGCTTTATAAATCTTTTTATAACTTATCTTAAACTAAATTATCGGAGTTACGGCGTTATTTAGAATCTTTATTTTATAAAGACTAGATCCGTTATTTAATTTCTTTAACCGGAGTATTTATTCTTTTTATATTTAAAAAGAATAATAAATTATATCTTTATATTAATTATCGGGGTTTGAATATAATAATTATTAAAAATCAATATTTATTACCCTTAATTACCGAGATATTAGACCGTTTATACGGTTCTAAAATCTTTATAAAATTAGACTTTAAGAATATTTATTATAAGATCCGGATTAAAGAAAGCGATAAATAAAAAACTATTTTCCGAACTCGTTATAATTATTTCGAATATTTAATTATATCTTTTAGGCTCGCTAATACACCGGCGATATTTTAAATTTATATTAACTATATATTTATAAATTTAGTAGATATAACGTATATAGTATATCTAGATAATATCCTAATTTATAGTATTAATCCGGCGGAGTATTAATAGTATATTAAATAAATATTTAAATAATTATATTAATTCTAATTATTTATTAACCTTAAGAAGTATTAATTTAATACCGAAATAGTCGAGTTTTTAAATTTTATTATATTTATTAATAAAGTAACTATAAACCCGGAATATATTAAAACTATTAAAGAATAACTTTAACCGAAAATTTATCGGGAGGTATAAGTTTTTTTAGGCTTTATTAACTTCTATAAACGGTTTATTTATAGTTATTCTAGTATAATTACACCGTTTACTAGCGTATTTAAGGGTAATAAAATGAATAAAAAAATAAATCCGTTAAAATAAATAGACGGCGCTACGGAAGTATTTTAGATCTTACGAGATATATTCGTAAACGCGCCTTTTCTACGCTATTACGATCTAATTAAATAATTATATATAGAGACGGATACTTCTAATTTTAACTTTAACTTTATATTATTATAATAGGATAAGAATAATTATTAGCGCCCTATAATATTCTAATTACGGAAATTAAATTCTTTAGAATAGAATTATAAAACCTATAATTAAGAATTACTTATTATTATAGCGGTAATAAAATAATAACGATATTATTTAGAAGGTAACCCCTATTATATTAAAATCTAGATTAATTATAATAATTTAAAGGGTTTTATAAAATAAAAGGAACTAAACTTTAAGTAGGCTCGTTAAGTATTTAAATTAATTATTTATAATTTTAAAATCTTTTATCGGGCTAGAAAATTAAATCCTATTAATATATTATCGCGGCGCTTTAATTATAAGAGAGTATCGCCGTTAAATATTAAATTATTATTAATATTTTAGAATAAACTTACTCTTTAGACTAGTAGTTAATTATCGGAAAGAAATAAAGAAATAAAAGTAATTATAACCCCTACTTTTTAAATTATAAAGTTAAGAGTAGTAATTTTAAAGCGGGACATTATAGTAATATTTAAAATTATATATAATAATCCTAAAAGGCCTATTAAAATATTAATTCGGGAATTATAAATCTATAATAATTAAATAAACTCTTTTCGAACTAGAGTAAATATATTAAAGGACCGCCGTTATATAAAGAATAAAGTATAGGTTATAAACTCTAAAGGATTATTAAAATATAACGGTCGTCTTTATATATTAAAAGATAAAGCTCTAAAAGAAGAGTTTATAAAGTTATATAAATTATTTACCCGAAATTTTTTCTAGGAGGGTAACTTAAAATAAGTTATAGATTATATTAAAATTTACGATATATATTAACGGACGAAGGCGCCGCGATATCGTTTATATAGCGAATTAAATTCGCTTCCTATTATTATTTAGCCTTAGAAGGAGATTTCTATAGATTTTATAACCGGCTTACCACTTAATAAATATAAAAATACTATTTATAATACTATCTTTATTATTATAAATCGATTTATTAAAATAATTAGGTATATATTTATAATTATTAAAATTAATACTATTTAATTAGCGGAAGTATTTTTTTTTAAAATTATTTACCGCTATAATATACTTAATAATATTATTAGCGATAAAGACTCTATTTTTATAAACGCCTTTTAATCGGTTATATATTTTTATTCGAAAATTAAACGACGCCTAAGTATTATTTTTTACCTTTAAATAAATAGGTAGATAAAATATTAAAATTAAATACTAAAGTATTATTTATATATATTTATTAATAATAAATAAATTAATTAGGCTAGATTACTACTTATAATAGAATTCTTAATAAATAATAATTAGAGTACCGTTATCGGAACGACGTTGTTTTTCTATATATATAATTATTATCTTAAAATCCGTTAAGAGGTCGAGGACGACTCTAGGGAAAAAAAAGTACTAGTTATAAATAATAAAATACGATAATTATAAACTTTAAAGAATAAAATTATAAAGCGCCTATAAAGCGCTACCGAATACTAAATTAAATAGTATAATAAAACGTATAAACTATAAAGTTATAAAGTTAATAATTTAATTATATTAATAATAAAGAACCTAAAGTAAAAGCGCTTAAATAAGAAATTATCCTATAAATTTATAAGGCCCTTTAGGATTATTAATAAAATATAAATATAAATTTACCGCCTATTATTATTTTTTATATATAGAATTTATAATACCTTTTATATATCGTTACTTAAGTTATATTATCTTCGCGACTATATTAATACGGCGGAATCTTTTATATAAGCCCCTGAATTTATTAATAATAATAAATTATAGGAGGTAGAAGAGGTAATCGATAAAATTAAAAATAAGGAAAATATCTAGTATAAAGTTAAATAAACTGGTTAGGGCGAAGAATATAATTAATAACTATTAGACGAAAAGTTTATTAATATTAATAAATTAATTAAAGCCTTTAAATAGGCGGGTAGTAAACGTAAATATATAAATATAATTAAAGAGGTTACTTAATCGTATGAAATTAATAATACGGAGTAAACGGAGTTAATATTAAAAGTAAATATTACTACTTTTATATTAATATTTATATAACGGACGTTCTCCTTTATATTTATAACTTTATTATATAGTTTTAAAATATAACTAAATTCGATTTATTATTAAACTATTTATATACGATAGCGATAAGATATTATATTTATAAGAATATTTTTATTTTAGGTATAATTTATATAAATACCTAGAATATATTATTAAATAGTATATTTAGGTAAATTTAACTAGCGCCGATTTAAGAAAAAAAGAATTCGTTATTATTATTATATTATATAAAAGATTTAATTATTATCGAAATTATTAGAAGAAGACGTAGTCTCTTTAATATAATTTTTAAGGATATTATTTTCCTTAAGACTCTCTAGGTCCCGTTTATATTAATAGAAATTTTCGGCCTCTTTTTCGAGAATCTTATTTATCGCCTTTAATTCCTTAATACGCTAGTTCGCCGCCGTTAATTAATTCTATAGATTAACGATTATAGTAGAGGCTTATTTATTAATTATTATTATCTTATTATATACTTTACGCTACTAGGTAATTTCTTTATTTATTAAATTATATTTATATTCTTCTTTAAAAGTTCTATTATCGATATAGGTATATTAATATATAAACCTCTTTACCTTCTTTCGGAAAGATTTAGAGATTTATTATTATTAATATATACCGCTTTAAAACTTACGGTTATAATTTACTTTTACGTAATAATTAATTCCGTAGCGATTAGTATAATAGAGTATATAAGGAGGGGACGTACCTTAAATATAATTATTATTAAATTAATAAAAATAGACCCGGTAAAGGAGCTATAAAGTGTAGTAAATCATTATTATAATTAATATTACGTAGTCGCGCTAATAGCGGACTGGTTATATTTACTAGTATATTTATAACTAAACTATATTAATATAAATAAATTAATACTATTAGTAAATAGGAGTTATTTATAAAGTTAGAAGAAAACTATATATAACGAGAGTATTATCTATATATTAGTTATGATACTAGAATACTATTATAAAGCTAGAGTAATAATATATAAAAAAAACTAAAGAATTTACTAAGAGAGAAAATAAATAGGCGAGCGAGTTTATTTTAATAATAAACCGTCGCGCTAAATACCTTATTATTATAATATATCGATACGCGCCTCCGCTCCGCTACCTCGCTCTTATTAATAAATATAACCGTTATTATAGTAATTATATTATTATTAATCTCCCGGTATAATATTAAGGTTATACCGTTTATATATAGTACTTTACTACTAGTATTTTTATAGTATAATAAGAGTATATAGTAAAAGTAGTTACCGTTATTCCGCTACTAGTACTATAAGTACTATAGGAATAATTTAATATACTATATTTACTACAAGTACTATAAGCGTTATAGGAACGATAATATATACTATTTCGCTCCGTTATTATTATATATAATAATATTATAGGGACGAAAGAAATATTATTTAACTAATTACTATTACTATATATTAGCGCTATAGGGACAGCTTTATAAATATATTATTTACTTATTATTAATATTATTATATAGTAGGAGTAGTTTAATAGTATTACCCTTCTATTATTAATACTATATAATAGTATTATAAGAAATAGTTTCGTGTCGCTCCGCGACTAATATTATATATTAGCGCTATAGGACCGATAGTATAAACTAGAAGATTTTTTTCTCTTATTTCCCTTAAGGGGTTTAAAGGTTTTTTAATAAACTTCGTAATTTAATTAAATATAATTCCGTAACTAGTACTATAGGTATTAAAGGATTAGGTACGTAATCTTATATTTAAATTACTATATAATAATATTATTATATTAAATAACTCTTTTCCCTTATTTCCTTTAGGGGGTTTAAAAGTTTTTTTAATAAATATTTTTTAATTAAAGTATTTAAGTACCTAGGGACTAGGGCCTAAAGAAAAAAGTAATTATAAAATAATAATATATTATATACGCCTGCGCCCCGTTAAAGGCGCTAGTGCGTTATATATACCTACGCTCCGCTACCTTTATAATATTATTATTTATCGATATAGGGTTCTAGCCTTAATATCGCGGGGTTCTAACTCTTAATAATCCTATATCGAGTTAATATTCCCCCGTTTTATTAGAATCTTTAGAGATTAGTTCTATTATTAAATCTAGGATTTAAAAACTACTTAATAATAAACCCCGTAATTATTTTACGTTTTTTATATTATTATTAAGCCGCTAGCTCTACGCTAACGACTTTAAATATTATAGTTTCAATTTTTTAAATCTTTTTAAAGAAAAGATTAATTATTATTATAATATCGGGTTTAATTTTAAAATATCTAAAAGAATTTAATAATAATAATATCGATTAACCCCCCTCCGACGACCCCCGTCGTAAAAATAATAATGAATTTAGAGGTATTATTACCCCCGAAGAGATTTTAAATATATAATTTAAAATTATTAAAAAAGAAAATCGTCGCCTTAAATAATAATAAAAATTAAAAGTATTATAAATTAAAAATTAAAAATTATATAATCCTATTATTTCTACGCCCGCTAGCGGAGTATTAATAGAATTTATTATTTATAATAAAGGTCCCCTGATTATTACGTTTACCGGAGGAATAATAATAAATTTAACTATATTTAGTAGAGATATCTTTATTAGGGCGAAAACGCTACGCCTTAATAAAATATATTTTTATAATAGTATAAGCGAAGGTAAATATTTATACTAGTTCCGCGACGTTAATATTAAATTTTTAATTAGTTTTAAATATTTCACTATCGACTATTTAAGGATTATATATTATATAGACTCGTTAGAAAGTAACTCTTTAACGTAGTAATATAAATACTATAATTTATATAATTTAACTAATATATAATTTAATTTTTTTAAGAAGTTTCTTTTTAATTTAATAACGAATTTAGTTACCCGTCGTCTCTTTATTTATAAAAAGTAGGAGGAAGTTAAATAATAATTTAATTAAAAAATATCGTTATTTAAGATTTATTTTAAGGAAATAAAGACCTAGTTATTTTTATTTTTAAAAGAGTATAAAGTAAATTTCTTTTTAATTAAATTTAAGTTTAAATTTAAAAATAAAATCTTTAATACCGGTAATATATTTATTTAAAGAGAAGAAATTCTTATTTAAATTATTATATAAAAAAAGAATCTAAAGTATATATAATTAATAAATAGTTTTAATTCTAATTCGGGTTCCTAGTTAAAAAACCTTAATAAAAGAAAACTTATAATAAACCGAATTATTAAATCTAATACTAGCGATAGTATTAAATAAATATATTTAAAAGAGAAGAGTAATAAGTATAAAATTAATACTATTAATTCTTCGTATAATAAAATTATTTATTATTATTATAAAACGGAAGGCTATATTAAACCTAAATATCCCGATATAAATAAACTAATTATATACGTCGGCGCGATATTAATAAAAAACGATTAAATTTAATTTACGCCTCGGAAGAAGGGTAAGAAAAATAATTAATAGAAATATACCCTTCTATTCTTTTTAAGGGTTAAATTACTCTTTAAAATAAAATTAAATAATTTATTATCTTAATAATTAATTCTAAAGCGTAGATTAATTTAATTTTATAACGGTTCGTTATTAAAAATAATTTAGAATTTTATAATACTACTTTATTACTAGCTAAAGTAATTAGCGGGTAAAGTATATATTATTATAATATATATTAATTAGATTATTAAATAGTCGATAGTTAAAGTTAAAGACGTAAATATAGTATTTTATTCTACGCTATAAACTTTAAAGATTTAGATATTATTCTAGGTATATTTAAATTATATTAATTAAAGATATTAATTAATTCTAAAGCGGACTAATAGCGGTTTAAAATTAATTCTAATAATTTATAAATTAAGGAACCGGCTAAATTCACTAGTAGTTTTAAAAATAAACCGAATATATTCGCGGTTATATATATTATAATAATATAAAATAAATAGGAAGAATTTCTTAACCTAAAGATTCCTAAGGAACTTATAAGATTTTATAAAAAATTTTCTAATAAAAAGGCGAGTACCTTATTTATTTTTAAATAAAGAGATTATATTATTAAAATAAAAATTAATAAAGAACCGCTCTATAGGCCTTTTTATAATTTATCTTAAACCGAGTTATCGGAGTTATAATATTATTTAGAATCTTTATTTTATAAAAGCTAGATCCGTTATTTAATATCTTTAACTAAAGTATTTATTCTTTTTATATTTAAAAAAGATAATAGATTATATTTTTATATTAATTATTAAGGCTTAAATATAGTAATTATTAAAAATCGATATTTATTACTTTTAATTACCGAGATATTAAACCGTTTATACGGTTCTAAAATCTTTATAAAATTAGACTTTAAGAATATTTATTATAAGATCCGGATTAAGGAAAGCGATAAATAAAAAACTATTTTCCGAACTCGTTATAATTATTTCGAATATTTAATTATATCTTTTAGGCTCGCTAATACACCGGCGATATTTTAAATTTATATTAACTATATATTTATAAATTTAGTAGATATAACGTATATAGTATATCTAGATAATATCCTAATTTATAGTATTAATCCGGCGGAGTATTAATAGTATATTAAATAAATATTTAAATAATTATATTAATTCTAATTATTTATTAACCTTAAGAAGTATTAATTTAATACCGAAATAGTCGAGTTTTTAAATTTTATTATATTTATTAATAAAGTAGTTATAGACCCGGAATATTAATTAATTAATTAATTTATATATTTACTCTAGTAAAACTATTTTACTAATAAGGGAGTTCCGCGAATACTCTTTTAATAGGGCTACTAGCGGCGTCTACTAGCCGTTAAAGAAACCTCGTCGGTTAAAAACTCTAATTTATTAATAATTTATTTCCTCTTTTTACTAATTAGTAGCCGATAGTTATAATTATTTTAAAATATTATTTATCCTTCTCTCCGTTTCCCTTCTATTTTAGTTTTAAACTCTATTTACTTATTTTATAAACCTATAGGCCGCTTTATTATAAACTTATTAAGTAATCGATATCTATAATCCTCCGGCCGGCGGCTTTTTCCTTTTCTTCCTCTTCTTTCTAACCCGGAATATATTAAAACTATTAAGAAATAACCTTAACCGAAAATTTATCGGGAGGTATAAATCTTTTTAAATTTTATTAACTTCTATAAACGGTTTATTTATAATTATTTTAATATAATTATATTATTTATTAATTTATTTAAGAGTAATAAAGTAAATAAGAAAATAAATCCGTTTAAATAAATAGACGGCGCTACGGAAGCGTTTTAGATTTTACGAGATATATTTATAAACGCGCCTTCTCTATATTATTATAATTTAATTAAATAATTATATATAAAGACGGATACTTCTAACTTTAATTTTAACTCTATATTATCGTAGTAGAATAAAGATAGATAGTTATTAATACTTTATAATATTCTAGTCGCGGAAATTAAATCCCCTAGAATAAAACTATAAAATCTATAATTAAAAATTACTCGTTATTATAATAGTAATAAAATAATAATAATACTATTTAGAAAGTAATTTTTATTATATTAAAACTTAGACTAATTATAATAATTTAAAGAGTTTTATAAAATAGAAAGAGCTAAATTTTAAATAGGCCCGCTAAATATTTAAATTAATTATTTATAACTTTAAAATCTTTTATCGGGCTAGAAAATTAAATCCTATTAATATACTATCGCGGCGCTTTAATTATAAGGGAGTATCGCCGTTAAATACTAAATTATTATTAATATTTTAGAATAAACTTACTCTTTAGATTAGTGATTAATTATTAGAAAAAAATAAAAAAATAAAGATAGTTATAACCTCTACTTTTTAAATTATAAAATTAAAAATAATAATTCTAAAGCGGGATACTATAATAGTATTTAAAATTATATATAATAATCCTATATCGGTAAAGCGGGAGACTGTACGAGAAAATCGAGGTATTAAATATATCTTTTACTACTTTAGGCGGAAAAATAATAAAAAGAGAATATTAATTAAAAAAAAAAAAAAAAATTTAAATAAAAATCCTGAAAATAGTAACTTCGGATTTAAGATTTTAAATCGGTGATTTTCTACTAGCGCCGGGTAGCTCGCTAAGACTATATAGAGTATTATAACTACGCTAATTTAATTTAGATTTTAAATTACGTCGATTTATAAAAATTATATACGCGCGTTATACCCCCTAAACTAGCGCGGTATTATAGACTATATAATTCATTTATAACTATATATATCTAATTATAAATCGGTACTATTTAAATTAATTTATTTAAAATAAATCGAGGTATTAAATACGTATTTAGTAACTTCGGTATTAAATCGATCTCTAGGGTTAATATATAAATCAAATAAATCTAAACGCCTTTTCTATCTTTTTTAATAAAATATAAATTTATTATTTTACCGATATAAAAAGCCTATTAAAATACTAATTCGGGAATTATAAATTTATAATAATTAAATAAACTCTTTTCGAATTAAAGCGAATATATTAAAGGACCGTTATTATATAAAGAATAAAGTATAGGTTATAGACTCCGAGGGACTATTAAAATATAACGGTTATTTTTATATATTAAGAAATAAAACTTTAAAGGAAGAGTTTATAAAAAAATATTATAATAATTCTCTAATAAGTTATTTTAGCGCTATAAAATCGTATAAATTATTTATACGAAAATTCTTCTAGGAGGGTAGTTTAAAATAAATTACGAATTATACTAAAATTTATAATATATATTAACGGACGAAGGCGCCGCGATATCGTTTATATAGCGAATTAAATTCGCTTCCTATTACTATTTAGCTTTAGAAGAAGATTTCTATAAATTTTATAATTAATTTACCGCCTAATAAATATAGAAATATCGTTTATAATATTATCTTTATCGTTATAAATCGATTTACTAAAATAGTTAAATATATATTTATAATTATTAAAATCGATACTATTTAACTAGCGGAAGTATTTTATTTTAAAATTATTTACCGCTATAATATACATAATAATATTATTAACGATAAAGACTCTATTTTTATAAACGCCTTTTAATCGGCTATATATTTTTATTCGAAAATTAAATAATATCTAAATACTACTTTTTATCCCTAAATAAATCAATAAATAAAGTATTAAAATTAAATACTAGAATGTTATTTACGTATATTTATTAATAATAAATTAATTAATTAGGCTAGATTACTACCTATAATAGAATTTTTAATAAATAATAATTAGAGTATCGTCGTCGGAACGACGTCGTTTTTTTATATATATAGTTATTATCCTAAAATTTAATAAGAGGTCGAGGACGACTTTAAAAAAGAAAAGATATTAATTATAAATAATAAAATATAATAATTATAAACTCTAAAGAATAAAACTATAAAGTATTTTTAAAATACTACCGAATACTAAATTAAATAATATAATAAAATATATAAACTATAAAGTTATAAGGTTAGTAATTTAATTATATTAACAATAAAGAACCTAAAGTAAAAGCGCCTAAATAAAAAGTTATCCTATAAGTTTATAAAGCCCTTTAGGATTATTAATAAAATAAGAGTATAAATTTACCGCCTACTACTACTTTCTATATATAGAATCTATAATACCTTTTATATATCGTTATTTAAATTATATTATCTTCGCGATTATATTAACGCGGCGGAATCTTTTATATAAACCCTCGAACTTATTAATAATAATAAGTTATAGGAGGTAGAAGAGGTAATTAATAAATTTAAAAATAAAGAAGGTATTTAATATAAAATTAAATAAACTAATTAAAACGAAGAATATAATTAATAATTACTAGACGAAGAATTTATTAATATTAATAAATTAATTAAAGCCTTTAAATAAACGAGTAGTAAATATAAATATATAAATATAATTAAAGAGGTTATTTAACTATATAAAATAATAAAGCGGAGTAAACGGAGTCGACGTTAAAAATAAATATTACTACTTTTATATTAATATTTATATAACGGACGTTCTCCTTTATATTTATAACTTTATTATATAGTTTTAAAATATAACTAAATTTAATTTACTATTAAACTATTTATATACGATAGCGATAAGATATTATATTATAGAAATACTTTTATTTTAGGTATAGTCTATATAAATATCTAGAATATACTATTAAATAATATATCTAGGTAAATTTAATTAACGCCGATTTAAGAAAAAAAGAATTCGATATTACTACTATATTATATAAAAAATTATATTATTATTAGAATTCTTAAAAGAAGATATAGTCTCTTTAATATAATCTTTAAGGATATTATCTTCCTCGAGACTCTTTAGGTCCCGTTTATATTAATAGAAACTCTCGACCTCTTTTTTAAAAATCTTATTTATTATTTTTAATTCCTTAATATATTAATTCGCCGCCGTTAATTAATTCTATAGATTAGCGATTATAGTAGGAGTTTATCTATTAATTACTATCGTCTTATTATATACTTTATATTACTAAGTAATTTCCTTATTTATTAAATTATATTTACGTTCTTCTTTAAGAGTCCTATTATCGATATAAATATATCGATATATAAACCCTTTTACTTTCCTTCGGAAAAATTTAAAAATCTTTTATTATTAATATATACCGCTTTAGAGTTTACGGTTATAATTTATTTTTATATAACGGTCGATTCCGTAGTAATTAATATAATAGAGTATATAAAGAGGGGACGTACCTCGAATATAATTATTATTAAACTAGTAGAAATAGACCCGATAAAGAACTTATAAAGCGTAGTAAATTACTATTATAATTAATGTTACGTAGTCGCGCTAATAGCGGACTAGTTATATTTATTAATATATTTATAACTAAACTATATTAATATAAATAAATTAATACTATTAGTAAATAGGAGCTATTTATAAAGTTAGAAGAAAACTATATATAACGAGAGTATTATCTATATATTAATTATAATACTAGAATACTATTATAGAGTTAGAGTAATAATATATAAAAAAGACTAAAAGAGTTACGAAAAGAGAAAATAAATAAACGAGCGAGTGTATTTTAATAAAAAACCGTCGCGCTAAATATTTTATTATTATAATATATTAATACGCGCCTCCGCTCCGCTACCTCGTTTTTATTAATAGTTATATTATTACTAATCTCCGGGTATAATATTAAGATTATATTAATTATATATAATATTTTATTACTAGTATTTTTATAGTATAGTAAAAGTATATAATAAAGATAGTTACCGCTATTTCGCTACTAATATTATAAATACTATAGAAATAATCTAATATACTATATTTATTATAAGTACTATAAGCGTTATAAAAACGATAGTATATACTATTTCGCTCCGTTACTATTATATATAATAGTACTATAGAGACGAAAGAAATATTATTTAATTAACTACTATTACTATATATTAGCGCTATAGGGATAGCTTTATAAATATATTATTTATTTACTACTAGTACTACTATATAGTAGAGGTAGTTTAATAGTATTATTCTTCTACTACTAGTATTATATAATAATACTATAAGAAATAGTTTCGTATCGCTCCGTAACTAGTACTATATATTAGCGTTATAGGATCGATAATATAAACTAGAAAACTTTTTTTCCTTATTTCTCTTAAGGGGTTTAAAGATTTTTTAATAAACTTCGTAATTTAATTAAATACTATTCCGTAACTAATATTATAGGTATTAAAGAATTAAGTATATAACCTTATATTTAGATTACTATATAATAACGTTATTATATTAAATAACTTTTTTCCTTTATTTCCCTTAAGGGGTTTAAAGATTTTTTAATAAATATTTTTTAATTAAAATATTTAAGTACCTAGAGACTAAGGTTTAAAGAAAGAAATAATTATAAAATAATAATATATTATATATACCTACGCCCCGTTAAAGGTATTAATATATTATATATACTTACTATTAATAGACGGGATTAGTATCTAGAGGTTTATTAAATTAACGGCTAGGTTTATTAAACTATAAATTAATTATAATATAGGAGTAGGCTAAGATAAAAGAAAAAGGACGAAAACTAGAGTAGGGCCAGCTACTATCTAAATAAGAATTAATATATAGAGTATTTATTTATTTCTTATCCCGATTATATTAGGATAGAAATAGGGAAACTAGTTTAAATTTAAATTAAATCTAAAATAAATTAGGCTAGGTTAAAATAAATAAAGTTATATTATAATAATAACCCCCTCTTTAAAGTCGAGCTCCTACGAGATAAATAAACGATTAATTCGATTAATTAAATTTTATAACCTTAACTCTTATTTAAGGTTATAAAATAATTAAGATAAAAACGTATCGGAGTATTCGAGTTATCGATAATAATAGATAAAGAATAAAATAAGGAATAAACGACGGTATACGAATAAAACTAGGCGTTAGCGTTATTATTTATAAATAATAATAACGGGGCTAGGTTATAGGATATTATTTATTTATATAATAATATAAAGTATTAGTCGAAGCCGATACGGAACGATAACTAAAGGAATAATAACGGATAGAGAATAAACTATAGTATAGGCGGGAGTTAACTTTTTAAAAATCGGACTAAAATAAAAATAATAGAGATTCTTTATATTAATATCTTTAAATAATATATAATAATTCGTAGAGGCTAGCGGCGCTAGGATTCGAGATATAATATTTATTAATAAACTATTAATAACGGGTAAAATAATAAAAAGATTCCTATATAATAATATAATCTTTTTAATTAACGTAATATTTTAATAAGAGTAGACTATAATAGCGATTATATTTGGAATTTAAAATACCGTTAATATACTACTCTCGTTAGTTATCTTCGGTAATTATAGGTTCTCGGATAGGCTAGATTTATCTAGGTAGAGAGTTATTAATTATTAATTATAATAGGCTAGTGTAGAAGACGGGGTAAATTTTTATTAAATACGAAAAATCTAACTAGACTATAAAAGGATTATCGAAAACTTTAGAGACTCGGAAGGGGTCGATATTATAATCGTCGAGTTTAATTAAAGAGTATATAATATTTAGATTCTTAATATTTAACTATATTTAGTCGTTTATTAAATATATTAAATATAGGCGCCTTCGTTAATTAACCGAGGATTTAAAAATAATTTAAATAATAAATATTTTATCGCGGAGGTAATTATTTAAGACTTCTATTTATATTACGAATTTATTAATAACGATTAAATAAATATATATTTAGACGGTAAAATCTTAAGGTAAAAATTTAATAGACTCGAAATTAATATATAGATATTAATTATAATTAATTAAGAAAGGCGAGGCTAGAGTATTAAAAAAATTAGTATTATTATTAGAAAACTCCGCTTTAGGGAGTTATTTCACCTAATTATCCTATACATAATTAATATATATATAGAGGTAGTATTTTATTATAATATTAAATTACTCGATTTAATTATCCGTTTAAGGATAGTACCCGGTAAATATATATTAATTAATTTTAAAACGTTTATATAAAATCTTTTAAAACTCCGATATAAATTAAAATCCTCGATCCGAAATAAAAATATTCAATAATTTATAAAACTTTTATATATTCTAGTAAAAAGCGTCGTAGGCTTCGTTTATTTTTATTAATATAATTAATACTAGGTATCGTATCTTAGTTAAACGGTCTATAAAAATTAGGATATATTAATAAATAATTCTTATAAAGGTATAAGGCGGTAGGGGACTTATATAATCTATCGAGATATTTCTTTAATATTATTATAAAGGCGGTAATAAATATAGTTATTTTTAAATATATTAACGGGAAGGTTTAGTTTTTCGATATATATAATAATTCCTAACGAATCGCTAGATAATAGTATAGATATTAGGTTACTAATAAACCCGATTAATTAATTTATAATATTTCGTATAACCTAGGTAATTACCCGCGATATTATTATAAACTAGCTAGATTAAACGAAGGTATAATTTATTAGAATTTAGAATATATCTTTTTCTTTAGAAATAAAGAACTTTATCCCTATCTTTATATTTAGCGAGGGGAATTCCGTTATAATAATATATTTTAAAATATAGGATTTCTAGGACTTTAAAAACGAATCGATCGGTTTAATTAATTATATCCTATAATTAATAAATCGGGGTATCGTATAGGTCTTTATTTAAATTAATAAATTAATCTTTATCGAGTTTAAACTCGTAAGATATAAATAGGGTTTATAATTCTAAATTAATATTTATATCGAGGTTTATAACGGTTATATAAATTAATATAAAGTATAACTAGAAGGGCTAGATAAAAATCTTTTAATTTATTACCGATATAATTAAAATAATTAAAACTAAGGCTAGGGTCGTTATATTTAGCGATATATTATAAATATAGTCTTTAAGGACTTCTAAACTTAGGTTTTTTCTTTTTAATACCGTCTAATATTAATATTAATATCTAGGGTTTAATTTATCCCCTTTTTTAAAGAGGTCTTTTAACCGACGCGTTAATATATTAAATTTATTATTATTTTTACTAGGCCGGTAAATAATTTTATAATTAAAATAAGATAAAAACTCGCTTTACCTCGTTTAATAACGAGATAATACTTTAAATAAAATAAAATATTTAAAAACCTTATAATCCGATATTATTTTAATAAAAAAAGTAGATCCCTTTAATTTAAAATATTATTTCTCGAATATACGAACGATTATTATAAACTTTTTATTATAGATTTTATAATTATACTCGGTAGGGTTATACCTCTTTAAAAGATAAATAATAAAATAAAGAATATTTTAATTATTATATTAGGATAGAACCCCCTTAGATATATAATTAAATATATTTATTTCTATTATAATTTTACGGTTAGGGTCGAAATAAATTAAAATAATATCGGAGGTAAAAATCTTCTTTAAGGTATTAAAAGTTACTTAATATTAAATACTCTACTCGAAGACGGTACCCTTTTTAATTAAGATTATAAATAATATAACGAGTTTACTAAACCTATAGATAAAATATTAATAAAAGTTAATAAATTCTAGGAAATTTTAAATATCCTTAATATTAACTAGCTATAGTTAATTTAGAATAATATTAATTTTTTTTAAATTTATTTTAATCCCTTTAATAATAATAATTAATTCTAAATACGTAATTTTTTTAATATAAAAATTATATTTAATAATATTTATTTAGAGCCCCGCCTCGCGGAGTTTCTAAAAAATAAATTTAATATAGATTTTATACTCTTCCTTAATATCGTTATAAATTAGAATATCGTCGAGGTATATAATATAGGTCTTATTAAGAAATTTATAAAAAATATTATTAATATAGTATTAAAATAAGGTAAGATTATTATATAATCTAAATAATATAATAAGATATTCGAATAAACCGAATCGGGTACGGAATATTATAAATTCTTCGTCGCCCTCTTTAATACGGAGGCGATTAAAAATAAATATAATATCTAATTTAAAAAATACCTTAATACGATTTAATTAATTTAAAGTTTTTAAGATTAAGGGTAAAAAGTATTTATTCTTTATAATAATAATATTTAGCCCTCGATAATTAATATAAAAATATAGGCCTCCGTTAAGTTTCTTTACGAATAAAATAAAAAATATAATATAAAACCGACTAGCTCGAATAAAATCTTTATTAAAATTCTTATTTAAATAACGGCGGAGTTCTAGAATCTTATTATAATTTATATTATATAAATTAAATAACGGAGGTTATAGCCCTTCTTTAAATTTAATAATATAATTATATAATTAATATAGAGGTAAGGTATTAATATCTTTTCTCGAAAAAATATCTAAAAATTTATAATACCGCGTAGGTAAAATTATAATTAGGTTAATATTTTTATTATTTTAATAAATTTAAAACTCTTCTTAAATAATAATAACGGCGAGGTAAAACTCTTTATTTATTTTAAATATAACTCGGTTCTAGATTTAATTATAAATATTTAATTTAAAACTTTAATTAAAACGGGGTTTAGGTTTATAATATCTAGATTCTTAATAAAATTAAATATTTAAAGTCGAGATTTCTTCTAGAATACCTAAGAATCGATCGATTTTTATAAATAATAAATTAAATATAATTTACTCGTTAGGTATAACGAGCCGGGTAAATAATCGAGATTTTATCTCGTATATATTAAGAGTAACTAGGTACTAGATTCGTTATTCTTAATATTAAAATTTAAAACGAAGCGAGGCTAGGTTATAATATTTAATTTTAGGTATCTTTCCTTATTTAATAATAATAACGATACGGTTATATTCGTTATTATAACTAGTTTTTATAAGAATAAATAACTAGGACTAGGGCGGGGAAGACTCTTTTTAAATCTAGATTTATTATTAATAAATCTAGAATTAAGATAACTCCTTTTAAGTCCTAGGTTATTCTATATAAATATTAGATTAAATTAAGAATTAAGTTTATTTCTAATAAGCCTAGGATTAAGTCAAGTTTTTTTAAATCGAGGTTTACTTTTTATAAATCTAGGACTAGGTATATTATTAATAAACCTAGAATTAAAATAACTTCTCTCGAGTCGGAATTAATTATCTAATAATAATATTATTATTTATAAATAATAACGGCTCTTTATATACTAGCGACTTTTTTTAAATCGTGGTTTACTTTACGCGGGTATCGGATAAAATTAGAGATTAAGATTTTTAAATTTAAAAACTTTTTTAAAATATTAAAAAGAATTTATCTTCTACGAAGATTTTTACGGGACTAGGGGTATAATTTCTTAAATAAAAATATAAAGCGAAGATTAAGTAATTATCCAAAAAATCGGTAGTAACTTTATAATAATAGAGGTATAATAGGCCGATTATAATAAGGTATTAATTAAATTTAGTAATAAAAAAATCTATTCGTTCCTAATAATTATAAATATTTAAAATCGTTTCTATAATATAAATAATATATTTTATAATAGTAGGTATATTATTAAAAAGTCGGATAATATAAAGATAACGAAGAAAACGAAGGGGTAGACGATAAATATATATAAAATTATAATTAATAAAAAAATAGCCGGATATATTAATATTAATTAAAGTTTTAATTTAAATTCGAGACTAATTATTTCGAAGTTAATAAGAAATAACTATATATTTATTATAAAAAGTAGGGTCGGTCTTAAAAAGCTATATAATAAACTATAACGAAAACTTAATTAATAACGAAAGTAAATTAAATAATATAACCGATAAGTAAGAAAATATATATAGGGTTCTAAATACCTATAATCTTAATACGCGATTTTATACCGGGATTATTCTTTTCCCGCGTTTAAAATAACTTCTTTTATAATATTTTTATTATTATTAATAACGGTTATAATACCCGATCGGAGGTTGGCTAGTTTAATAAAATAGGCTTTTATATTATATTTAAATAATTTATAATAGAAGTAAAATCTTTATTTCTCGTAGATAACTTTAATAACCGGGGTTTTTATTAATTTATTTTTAATAATAATTTAAGCCGAATTAAGATTTATTAACTCTTTAAATAAAATAATAAAAACTAGTCCGGTAATAAGAATAAGAGTATTTATTATATTAAAATAAATTATAGAGGTAGAAGTTAATAGAGATATAATAAACCTCCTCGAGGTTTATTCTAATTTAATAAAAGCGGTACTCTAACGAGGTAAACGGTACTTAATCTACCGGAGTTCTTAATCGATTTCGGAGTATATACGAACGTATTTATCGAAGATATATAACCGTTAGTTATTAATTTTCCTCTAAGAGATAAAGGCCTATTAGGTAGTATAATTAATATTATATTTTATAATATTAATTAAGAATTTATTTTCTATTCGAGAATATTCTTTCTTTTAGGAGACGAGGTTAAAATATTTATTAAAAAATATAAAGCCTTACTTAAATTCCTAGATATAATTCCGAGTATCTTTTTATCTAAACGGGTTATTATATACTTCCCGTAGTTTCTTTCGTTAATCGGTAAAACTAGTTAAAGTATAGAGACTCTTTTTTCGGTAACGGTTTATTAAATTAAAGGCCTTTTTACCGATAGTTAATTTAAACTCTATATAAATAATTTTATTACTATTAATAAAGTAACGGTTATAATTTATATATATCCGTTATATTAATATTTATTTTTAAATATCTAATTTATCCTAGTCCCCTTTATAGTCCGAGATATCTAGAAGTTTTTCGGATTTAAAAGGTATTCGAGATCGTAAAGAAATAAATTATTAAATATTTAAAAAGAAAGATAAGCGTAGGCCTATAATAATAATATTATTAAAAATATTTTTATCGAATACCTAAAGCGGAGGCTAAAGTATAATTTAGGCTATAATAAATACGGCCTAGGTTATTACCTAAATAATAATATAAACTAGAGATTATATATTTAATATAAGAAAAGAAAGAGATATAAATAAAAATAAAATATTTAATAAGAAATTACTCTCGACTTAAATATATAAATAATCGAAGGTATTAAAGAAATTAATAAGGTTATTCTAAACTTCGGCGAGGAATTATTATATACGATTTTCGGGGTTAAAGGGTTAATCCTTTATAATAATTATTTTAATATTAAAGAGTATTAATTAAATAGTTAATCTTTTATAATATTAAAAAACGGGATTAATATCTAGAGGTTTATTAAATTAATAGCTAGGTTTATTAAATTATAACCTAGTTATAATATAAAAATAAATTAAAATAAAAAATAAAGAACGAAAATTAAAGTAGGGCTAGTTATTATCTAAATAAGAACTAGTATATAACGTATTTATTTATTTCCTATCCCGACTATATTAGGATAGAAATAGGGAAACTAGTTTAAATTTAAATTAAATCTAAAATAAATTAAATTAGGTTAAAATAAATAAGATTATATTATAATACCTACGCCCCGCTACCTCTATAATATTATTATTTATCGATACGGGGTTCTAGCCTTAATATCGTAAAATTCTAATATTTAATAATCCTATATCGAGTTAATATTCCCCCGTTTTATTAAAATTCTTAAAGATTAATTCTATTATTAAATCTAGGATTTAAAAACTATTTAATAATAAACCTCGTAATTTCTTTATATTTTTTATACTATTACTAAACCGCTAGCTCTATACTAGCGGCTTTAGGTATTATAAATAATAATAAAATAAATCTTTAATAAAATAAAATCTAATAATATTTGAATAGTTTTAAATTTAACTATTTAAAATAAATCTATAATATATTTATATTTATATTCTATTTTATTTAATTTTAATAGTTATTTTATTTAAAAATAGTATACGGGCTATCCGTTTAGCGCGTAAATTTAATAATTTCACAAAATCCTATAATAGGCCTTAGCGAATTAGCGTATATAGAAAGTTATAGAATTTTTAATATTTTTAAGTTTCTACTTATTATAACTCTACTACCGGTACTAGTTTTATAAATAACTCTTTTAAATTACTTATATTATATAAATAAATAACTCTATTCAAAGTAATTCGAATATTATATATTTTAATATTTTCCTTATACCCGGTATAATAGTCTAGATTTATTATTCGATTATTAAATAGACTCGCGCTATAGATTCTTTTTATAAATTTATTCGTAGATATTTCCTACTAGATAAAAAGTTTACGAACTATATTTTTTTTTATTCGAAGAAAGTATAAAGTTTTATTTATAAATAAAAAATCACTTCGATTTTTTCGAAAAACTTATAATTTTAAAATTATTAATAAATCCGGAAACCCCGATTTTTTACGTATTTTATACCGAAAATATATTAAATACTAGAAATACGTATTTATTTATATCGAGTATTTTAAATATATTATATACTAATAAAATAATAATTAAATAGTAATTAAATAAAAAAAAAAAATTTAGACTTTAAATTTTAATAATATCTAGACTAGTAGTTTAATATAGGAATATAAATAACTTCGAAAATTCGCTTTTTATCTAGATTCCGAATTTCTAATTAGATTTCTATTAACGTTACTCTATAAAGTTATAAAATTATTTTTAGAATTAAAATAAACTCTCCCGCGTAGACCTTAACTCTAATTATATAATCTTAGCGCCGAGACTTACTACGACTATAAAATACGCAAAATGTATTAATTAAATAACGATTAAATAGAATCGCTTTTCCGGATTTATTAATATTAAAGCGATTAGTAATAAAGATAATATTGAATTCGTGAATAATTATCTTATATTCTTATATATATTATATTATAATCTAGAATTATATCGAAATAATTAATAAAGGAAATTACTTCTAATTATAATCTAGAAATTTTAAATAATAAAATAATCTTTTATATAATAGAAAAAATAAAGATTTATTTATTTTAAAAAATTAATATCTAGTTATAATAAATTTTAAAACTAGTAGATTTAAAGTATTTAGAAGTTTTATCGCTAGTAATATTAACCTTAACTACGCCGCGGAATAGAGAAGAGAAGAGATAAAACTAACCCTTATTCTCTTCCCCGGAGTAGGGAAGAGAATAGATAGAGAAGGGAAAGAAATATTAAAAGAAAATAAAGAAGAGAAGGGATTCTTTATTATTCTTTATCCCTATCCTCCCTATAAAGCTAATAGTTATAACCGACTAACACGCTCTTTTAATACGTACCCTAATTATATTAATTTTTATCTTAATTTTAGGTTATACTAGTTATTCTATTATATTTTTAATTTCTTTTACTAAATATATATTCACGACTTATTATAAAGAAAGTAAATATAATATATTAAAATTTTATTACACTAAATATTATAGAATATTAATATTTCCTCTATATACTCCCGTTAGATTTTTTAATAATTTAATATCCTTCGCCTAAATAGTTATATACTTAATATATATAATAGTAAAATTCGTTACTATAAGTTCTAAAAATTAATATATTTAGTAATATAATAGGTTTAAAATTTATTAAAAAATAATATAATTATATAATACTCCGTCGTCTTTTATAGTACTTTTAAAGTAGTTAATTATTATCGGAAATTATAGCCTAATTATATATCTTATATAATCTCTCGAACTAGATATTAAAATAGCGCTTTAGGAATAAAAAGCTTAGTAGTTTTCTAATAATATCGAATTTAGCGAAGTATAAATACTAGTAATAAATTAATATATTAATTAAGATAAAATTAAGTGAAAAGACGAAATATTTACGTCTTTAATTTATATAGCGTCGACGGGTTATAAGAATAACTCCTATTTTTTATCCCCGCTTCTTAATTTACCGTCGTAGGGTTTTCGTTATAACTAGGGCTTTTTAAGTTATTAGAGGGTATATATTAATACCTTTATTATTATTTTAAATTAGGTTTTTACCCGATAACTAAACTAGATCTCCGCTTATATCCTTTACTTTCTCTATATTAATAGATTAGTATAATAATTACGATAAATCTAGAATAAAAAGTAAGATATTTACGGTTTATAGATTTTTTTAGGGTCTAAGATTTCTCCCTTTTTTAAAATTAAGATTTTTTAGCCCTAGGGGCTATAAATAATAATAAATTAATATATTAATTATAATAAGGCTAGGATATAAACTAAATATTTTAAATTTTAAATTTTCGCTATTATTTTAACTAAGATAATATATTAATATAATAATTAAAATAATATTAAGAGAAAGGGTTAGGAAAATTATTACTTAAAACTTTATTTTAAATTAAACCTACGATCTTTTTTTTCTTCTTTATCTTTTTATTTTTACGAGTTTTTTAGTTTATAGGTATTTTATCCTAAATAATTAAATATATAAACTTTTTTTTACTAGGTAATTTTAAATCTTCGAGCTTTAATTAATTAATCTATAATAAGACTCTTAAATTATATTTAGTACCGATTAATATCTTGGTAGAATCCGGCTCTTTTTATCTAATAACCGGTTTTTAGTATTTAATTATATACTTAGTCTCTGTAATAAAGTATTATTTATATAATAAATTACGAGGTCTCCCTTTACGGTATAAATAGGATTAATTTAAATCTAAATAAAAAAGATAAGATAAATAATTAATAAACGGATTATATTAATATTAGTAGTTATTATCGTCTAGATTATATTTACTAGGTATAGGCGGATTTATATATAGAGTTATATTTAAAGCCGTTATAACTAAAGTAACTAATAGCGGTTTACTCGTATAGTTATATATATTAATTCTAGGTTTTTCTAGATTATAGTATATTATAGATTCCTTACTATATATAAACTCGTCGAATTCGAACTTATCTAGGGGAGTGTCTAAGCGATATTATAATTTATAAAAATAATTTTTATTTTTATTTTAATCTTTATACTAGTAACCTTACCTATTTAATATTTTTATATATATTTATTTAAGAGCTACTAGATTCGATAATTTATAAAGGAGGTATTTTCTATATTTTATAATTTTAATTAATATTATTTATCCTAGACTTTACCTTAGTAACTTTACTATAATATTATTTTACGATTAAGTAGTTTCGAGTAGTAGAAGAGCTATTAATTATAATCTATATATAATATTAGTACTATTTATCCTAATCTTTATCCTAGTAACTTTATTAAATTAAAATTAAATAATCTTTTAAGGAAAGACCTTACGTATAATAATAAAAAATATAATAATAGTAAATATTACGATAGTTAGGCGTCTTATTAATAAATTCCCTAGTTATATTTAATTTTACTTTATTTATAATAACGAAAGAATTAAAAGATATAAAGAAGAAAGCGCCTATATAAATCGTTAGAAGTTAATTATATTAATCTATATATTAATAAATATACTATATCTTATTTTCGATTAATTAAAGATTCCTAAAATAGTATCGTTAATATAATTTAGATATTAGGGTAAGGTTAAGGTATAAGATAAATAAGATAATAAGATTTATAATACTAAAAGCGGGATTCGGAATTAACGCCGCTATTATTTATTTTTAGTCGATTAATAAAATATTATATACTAAGGTATAGACTTTTATCTTAATCTAGTAAATTATAAAAATTAATAAAACTATTTATTAATTTCATAATTACTAAATTTGAATAATTTAATTTATAAATAAATTATAAATTAAAAATTTATAACTTAAAGAAAGGCTCTACTAGATTATTAGATATAAAGATTAAGATAAAGATAATAAGTTCTTAAATTATATATATATTTTATAATATATTTTTAGCTAGTAGATATACTCTTTAATTATTATATAAAATATATATCCTTCGGGGCTAGAGTAACCCGTTTATTATAAATCGCGTAAAGATTAAATATTATAATTGAAGTAAATTACTATATCGGTAGAGATAATTCATAACCTATTTATAAATTCCTTAATTAATATCGCTTTTACGGTTTCTTATAACGCGTTTAACGCCGTAGATTAAATCCGAAAATAGTATTTATATAACGTATATATAATTTCGCGGATAAGGCGCGTAAAGGATAATTTCGGGATTAAAAGATCGGTTATTTTTTAAAGAAACCTAATTTTTTATAGAGTAACGATTAATAAGCTTAGCGAATTCGAATTTAATATAAAAAGATCCTATTTACTATCGTTTTTTAATTATCTACCTTATACCGCGACTTTCTTTACTCGAGTTTTTTTAAAAGGAATTTTATATATATTAAATATCTTTTTTATTACCTTTAAACTCCGTTAATTAATAAAGAATTAAAAGCCTTAACTAGTTATTATTATATTATATAAACTATTAAAGAGTTTAAAATTAATATTAATCGTACTTTCTATAATCACTAGAGGTATAATTATTAATATTAATTAATAAGGATTTAATTAAACTTCGGTAGGAATTTACGAAAAAGGGTACGGATATCGGATAACTATATATTTATAATTATTATAGCGGGTAGTCTAACCTATTATATATAAAAAAACCGTAGATTTACTTTATTATTATATTTTATTAAATATTTTTATTATAAAGTATTCCTCGATTATAAAATATAGTTTACCTAAATAAACTATATAATTATAATATAACTATTAAATTCTTTTATTTTCCTACTCTCTTTATTTATTCGTATAATTTATATCTAAGATATCTTAAAGTAGTAGTTTCGTTTTAGAGAACTCTATATATAGTTAATATTTTTCTCCTTCTAGTATAATACCCCGGGATACCTCGTTTACAGTAAAGATTTCTACCGAATATCTTATAATTAAAAGTAGCGACTACCGCTATTATATATATAGGTTAAAAATAGTTATCGATTTCCTTATATAATTTTATTTATAATAATAATATTATAATTAAAAAAGGAAATATAAAATTAATAAAGTAAAGAGTTATATATTTAATTTCTTATAAACCTCGTAAAAGTTAGCTCCGGAGTAGGAGTATTTCGATTATAATATTATAATAAATACTAGGGAGCCGAGGAATATCTATAAAAAATATAACTATATAATATTAAGGATTAATATTATAAATAGTATAAAAACGTACCTCGAATTAAAGAAATATAAGAGGAAAGTTTTAATATATAAAATAAAGCCGATTTAATATATACTCTCGTTTAAAGACTAGGTATATTATTATTCTTTTAAATAATAAATATAAAGATTAATATAAATTCCTAATTATATAATTTAGAGAATTAAAAAAAAGGTTAATATATTAAAATTTAATAGCCGGGAGGTAACCTAGGAGGACTTCTCTAAATTATTTATACGAATAATTATCGGGTTTAAACTCTCTTTACGATCTATTAATAATATTAATATATAACGAGTATTTAAATATATTAATACTTAATTTACTCTCCCTTCTATATTAATAATTAAAAACTATATAATAAAGAAGTATTAAGAGATTTAACCTCTTCTTTTTTAAAACTTATTTAACGACGGTATTAAAGTTATTTTTATACTAGATTTATAGTCTTCTAGAAACCGGTAGAGCTATATAATTATAAATATATACTTTATCGACTAGCGATAATAATATTACGAGGTACTTTTAGCTTTTAAATCTATAAAAAGTAAATATAATAATAGAAATCTAGCCGAGTACCTAAATATTATTATCCGTCGTTATAATTTAGGGGACCGTATTATATCGATTATTATAAATAACGCCTCTAATAATACTATAATATATTAATTATTTAAAACGATATCCGCGGAGGAGAGTATATAATTTATAACTATAAAAAAAAAACTTAAATATAAACTTCGCGAAATTTATAACGAATTAAACTTTCTTACGAATATTAGAATTTATCGCGTCCTATATTTTTCTTATATTATTTAACTAGGTTTAAAAGAACTTCTTAATATTATTAAAATCTCGTTAACGAATAAAGACTTTTAAAAGGATTAAGACGAAAAAGTAAATAAATAAAAACTTTCTAATATAAGAAAAGAACCTAAGATCCTATTCACTTTTATAAAGATATATATTCTTAATTTTATATTAATCTTTATACCTACCTTTATTTATTTATTAAATTTAAAATATATAGATTTATAAAGCCTCTACCTACCTTAATAAAAGCGGTTAACGGCGTAAACGCTTTTAAAATATCTAAAAAAAACTTAATAATAAGAAATATTAATCGGCTAGGTTAATTTAAGGATAAAAAATATATAATAAAAAATACCCGAACGAATTTACTACGCTAAAGCTCTTCTAGGATATAATAACTAAATAGGATTTAATATATTATATATTAATCCGGGCCCGAAGACTAAGGCCGGTATTAAAAGAGTTCTTTTATAAATAAGAGGAGTAGTTATAAATAAATAATAACGAATAAAATTAAATAAACTACTTTATCGAGTTTAATAAACCGTTTTATCGGTATATATAAACGATTAATACTTTATATACACCTATTATTTATATAACCTTTTCGGTCTATAATACTCTATTTAATTATTTTAAAAATAAGAAGAAAAAACTTAAAATTAAAAATATAAATTAAAAAAGGTTTATATTAGTAAATTTAAAAAAGACTTAAATTAAACTAAAATAATATTATTCTTAAACCTAGTTAACTTTAGGTAGTCTATATAATATAGTAACTCTCCTAAACTTTATTAGAAAAATAACTATATTCTAGGGTTAAAGTTAGAATAAAGAGATTAATAAAAAATAGGAGGATTACTACTAGGAATAATTTAAGAAATAATTTAATCGGCGTATACTTATTATTAATTAAAAGAAAATATATATTAAAAGAGACATCGGTATAAATACTTTTAAATATTTTATTAAAAGTAAAAAAAAGATATTAATTCCGAAGAGTCGGAGTAATAAACTTTAAAGCTACCGCGAAATAAATAAATCTACTATTTATACTAATCTTTATATTAATAACTATATCGGTTAATTTAATATAGGATTTAATAATAAAAATAAATCTATATTTAATAAATAGAAGGAACTTTCATTATATTATAATTATCTTTTTTATACCGCCCGTAATATTCTAGCTATACCTTCTACGGGGGTTAAATATAAGCGAGTATTTAATATTACTAACTAATTATATTTAATTTAAAAATCTTATAATCCGGAAACCTTCTCGACTCTAATAATCCTTAATCGCTTTTAATTTAAAGAGAACGAAATAATAATTTCTTAATAAAACCTAGACTAGGAAGAGATAATAACATTTAAAGAATATAAAATAAAGATAAAGAAATAGGAAGAGAATATAATAAAAAGCGAGAATAAAGATTTAATTAATAATATAAATAAAAGTTAGTTTAATAACTTTATAAAAAAAGAATTTAAAGAATCTTCTAGGACTTTTATTACTAGTCTAATTTATAAAAAAGAAAAAGTTAAAGGATATAATTCTAAGCCTTAAATAAAACGTCCTATAATAATATTATAAATAGAATATTAATATTATAAATAGACTCAAGAAGCCGTGAAAAATAGATATATAAATTTATAAACTAGATTTTCCGAGTATATAATAAACTAGAGTTCTTCGAAACGCTCGTATTCGACCCGAGACTCTATATTAAAAAATTTAATAATAAGGAAGAAATCGAATATAGGATTATTCTCTAAATTATAAGCGATATCTAGGCCTTATATAATAATTAAATATCTAGGCTATAATAGTTTAGAGGCTACGTAGGGAAACGAGTCTTTAAAATTAATTTTATTAAAATTAATTAAAAAAGCTAAACTTTTCTAAAAATCTCTATAAGGTAATAGAAATATAAATAAAACTTTAAAGAATAAAAAGAGATAAAATAAGAGTTAGAATTATAATTAATAATAAAATATAAATAAAATTAATATAAAGATTAGTATAATAATAATAAGAATTATTATATTAATGAATTTTCGGGTATTTTAATAGGCTAGCTATAATAAATATTAATTTAAATAATTACCCGTATTTAATAAAAGTATACCTAGAAATCTAAACGAATTTACTACCTCTTTTTAATTTTATAATAACTTCGTAAACTCCCTAAATTAAATAATTTATTCTAGCTCCTTTTCAAGTTTCTTATATTTATTAAATTTCTAAAGTACCTTTACCCTCTTTATTATCTCGGTATACTCCGGTCCTAGGAGTATCCCGAATATTTATTTTATATCTTCCCTATCTTTATCTAGTACTTATTTATATTTAATAAAATCGTAATTATTAAACTATAATTAATTAGGTCCTAATATTATAACCTATTTATAATTATCCTTATCTAGTTCTATATACCGATTTATTCCTCGGATATCCTATTAATTTCCGTTAAATAACTTATAAATCTTTAGATTTATAATAAACTAAAAAGTTATATTATATTATAATATACGCTTAAGTTTATCGAAGACTTTATTAAATTATAGTAAACGTTTTTATAACTCTTTATATATATACTAACCTATAATTAATATTAAATAGTATATAGATTAATATAAAAATATACTAGATAATTATTTCTTCGTATATATAAAAACCCTATATACTTATATTTCTTTAGCGAATATTTATCGTAGTATTTAATCTTCGCTTATAATAACTTAAATACTATAATCTAATATCTTCGATAATTATTATAAATTACTTATACTATACTTTATTAACTTAATATAATTAAAGTCTTAATAGTATCCTTTTAATTTTCTTTTTCGGTATTACTCTCGATATTATAATTTTCCTCGTCGTCTATTTTCTATCGAATTTAAAATATATAATTTATTAATTTTAATAAATTTTTTAAATTCTTTAGGGGCTCCTTATCTATTTAATTTAAATCTTTATTATTATTAATAATTATCTCTCTACCTAAAGACGCGCCGACGGTTTTTATAATAACGCGGGTATATTTACCCTGAAAAACTTTATTATATTACTATATATTAATCCCGTTTAAATAATATAATATAAATTAATATAAAGATTAATATATATTTTTTATTAATAGTATCGATCTTCGCCTATTAAGTTATCCTTTATTAATTTATAATTAATAAATTTATTTATTTCTTATTACGCGTTAAAACTTTTTCTACTCGTCGAATTATTTTTTAATTAATAATTTTAGCTAGCTCTACCTAAGGCTCTTCTACGGAATAATTTATTAAACGATTTCTTAATTTTACTATATTAAGGTTATTATTTAATTTCTCTTCGATCTTTCTTTTTCTTTATTTATTAAGTAAACGACCTTAATTACCTTATTTTAAATTAAATATAGATAAGAACTAGCCCGAGGTTTACTTCTCTTCGTCGGTTATAAAATAATTAACGATATATATAATATATTAATTTATTCTAATACTTATTATTCGGTATTAAATTTAATTGATATCTAGATATAGGTTAGTCCTAGGCTTCTTAATCTTCTAGCTTAACTATAAAATTATTAATAAAAATTATTTTATATTATCCTTTCTTATTATTTATTATTTAATATTATAATAATATTTATAATAAGTTTTAACTAAAGAGACTAGTTATTTTAAATATATTAATCTTTATACTTTTTAGATTCTAATATAGATTTATATTCTTATTTAATTTTTATTAAAAAAGAGAATTCCGCGATAAAATAACTACTAAATAATACTAGGTATAAAGATAAATATAATTATAAGAAATTAAATAATGAAAAAGCCGGATATTAAAATATTCGAGTAGTTTAACGAGTTTATTAATTAAATAAATAATTAATAAAATCTAGAAGTAAAAGGAAAATATAAGCGATATAGAAATAAACTACTAGCGCGGTATTAATAACTATTATAATATTATATAATATAAATAATCTTAGTTATCCTAGAAAATTATAATTATTAAATCGAAGATTTACTAGGAGTCTAGGACTTAATATATTTAATATTAATAAACCTAGTCTAGTTACTTTATTATATTTATATATATTTAATATAATTAAATTATTAAATCTTTATAAATATATAAATAAATATATTAAAATATTTAATATATTTAGTAAAAATATTTAGAAATATATTAAACTACCTAGTATAACTCGCGGTTAAAATAAAGATTAATATAATTAAAATACGCGTTAGGATAATATATTAATAGGTTATAATATTAGCTTTATAGAGAGAGTAGGGAGGGGATTTCTTATTATTTCTTTCTCTTCTTTACTCCGGGGAAGGGAATTACCGAGTCTTCGTTTCTTTCTCTTCTTTTCCCCGGTTCCCTTCCCTGGCCGGGGAAGGGAAGGGATTCCCTACTCTATTCCGTAGCGTAACCTTAACTAGGTAGAGATTCTAGATTATTCATTTCCGTATTATTGAAGAATTACGATATAGTCCTCTTTTTCTTCGTTATTAGAGTCGAGGTAAAGGCGGTAATTATAGTAAAATTAAGATGCCCTAGCTACTAAAATATATACAGCGAAAAGAGAGAAAGAAAAAGTAATATATAGAGTAGATATAAAATAAAAACGTAAGTAGCGGCGTGTTTAGTACACCGATGAGTTACCGCAGGCAAACGGAAATGAAGGGAAAAAGTAAGAGGGAAAGAGTAGAATATAACGTGGTGGGAAGTCGGTGGAGCCATCACCGGCTCCTTTCTAATAAGGATCCAACAACATGAGCTGCATGAAGCCTGTCGTCTAAATTTGCAAGGGCGCAATAGCGAGAGCAAGTAGCTAGGTAGCAGGAAGGGCTGAGGAGGAGTACGGGGGAGTAACGAGGGAGTATAGGAGAGCAGCGAGGGGGTAGGGGAGAGTAGAGAGGGAGTAAAGGGACGAATTAGGCTTTAGCGCGGGAGTAAAGCGGCGGTACCTTAATCAGCGATAGAGCACGTGTTGGACTCAGTTCGGGGGAACTACATATAAATATATATATGTATAGACAGAGAAAGAGAAAGAGAAAGAGAAAGAGAGAAAAAACGAGAGAGAGGTAAGATGTCATAAAGTCAGGTCATGAAGAAAGGTATGTTTGTTCAATTTCATCGTATTTCGTATTCCATTCCTATCCGTAGAGCTGAAACTAAAGTATTGACAAGCCTGATTTGAGTAGGTGAGCGTTCCTAAGTGATGCAACTATTAGGTGCCGATGAACTCCTCATCGGCGTATGAGCATCGAACATCGCTGTAATAGGTACCGTGCTATGGGGATATCAATTTTTAGGCCGATGATGATGATGCTGGACAAAGGAAATGAGTTAGAACGAATTGGTGAAGAATTGCGCCTTTAAAAGTCACAACCATTGGCATCGTCGTAGTACAATCCCCCTGCCTTTGGTGCTGACACTTGCTTCCCAAAGTTGCTCCGATGCATTATGCCCAACCGTTTCCCGAATGGCGTATCCCCGAAAGCTGAGGACACACCAAACTCAAACTCGACGCCGACATCCTTGAAGCTTGCCTTTAGGTCTTGATAAGTGCTCTCGAAATTCAGAGGTTCTATGTCCGCTTGTCGCGGTGCACCTTCATCAATTTGATGCCACCAGACTACGCGATGTAGATTTGGCAGCAGATTGCCTTTGTGGATAGCTAGTACTTCAATGAACTCCTTTAGTCTCGCGACACGGGACGTTAGGCTATTGAATTCTTGCTGCGCGGATCTTGCTTGTCGGCCACCTATGGCATTCTCCGGACGACGTGTTGTGTAGACGAGGGAGTATTGGAGTTGGAGCTCTTTGAGCTGGTACGGGAGTGCGCAGAATAGGTCTTCACCATTGACTTTAACCAGGCGTCCGCCGTCGAGTCCCACAACGAAAGGCTCTGGGATGGCCAACATTGTCAAGCTAATATAGTTTGTGAGCTTGATAGTGGGACCGTTGAAGAAAGTAGCAGCGTCACTGAAAGCGATGGCGATCTCCTGTAGGGTTCCCGAATGAGGCTGAAGTGCTGCAGCGATTTCGACTGGTGTCATTGTATGTGGTTTTCCCCGTGCATTTCTCGCGGATATAGGGAGGTTTGTTTCGAGCATGAAAGCTTTGAGCTCTTTGATCAGCAGAAGTGTGTCCGGCAGTATCCCTAGTTCCTGAGGCGAGCAATCGACGAAGCGAAGTTCTTGTATCGGCGAGCTCCTCGGAGGGCACGAAGTAAAGGGAGGTCGGTGCATCTCAGGTACGAAGGAGATATGTTCGATTTGCAGTTTGCGAATTCGGTCGATCCGGAGATATTGCGGCAGACATAGACGAGAGACTTCAGAGCCGTTCCAGAATTCGCGCCTATTGTAGTTGAAATCAAGCCGCAAGGATTTGGTGACTTCGTTAGTGTTGAAACCATAATCGAAAAACGGGGGAGGGTTGAGGCAGAGCTCTCGTAAGTTGTTGAAGCGGGAAAGACCGTCAAACTGTGTAGCCAATTCCTCGTACCAGTGGTGCTGGCTCACCTCCAATGTCAAGAAGGTCACACGATCGCGTAAATGCTTGTACAATGTAGCCTCTCTTCGAAATTGGGCGAGATTAGTCACACCGCGTCTCCGGGTTCCGCCGTAAGTTCCCGTCGTTGACCCAATCTTCAGGTGAATGGACTTGTAGACAAACGGTCGATTCATGTCTCTAAAGTATCGACAGACTCGAGAGATCGATTCAGGGTGACCAAGTCGTTGCTTTCGCGTCAATTGCTTGAAGATCTTGTTGAAGATTTCAATTGGTAGGTCCGTGATACATGCCGGTGCTTTGGCCTCGCTCGGATCTGGAGCTATGTCATTGACGTAGGACTGCTCACGTATTGCGAGCTGATTTATGGGTAATGTGTTGGGGTCGGCAGTGCTGTCCATTGTTGATGAAGCTGGAGGCTGCGTACAGATGTAACCCTCCGGGATTGACTGGGCAAGAGAATACAAGAAAGACGAGAAGCGACCATTCAACTTGACGCTCTCGAAGGATTCGAGTGATGACGGCGATGACTAAGGGGAAATCGAATAGGACTCTTGAAGGAAGCTCTTAGCTGGAGAATCTTTAACTCGGTGTGGGTGGTAACTTCACCACAGCGATGAAGAAAGACGTCAAGCGACCGTTCGATTTGAGTCCCTCGATATGTTCGAAAGATAAGGGTGACGAATGAGGAATAAGTGGATTCAGAAGCAGAAGAACAAGCTCATAACTGTAGTAGTTTAGAACAGAGGAGGGTGGCAAATTCACCACAGCGATGAAACTTCGTACATGGAAGGACTAAGATAGAAGTAGAAACAGACGCGAAGAAAACGCGAAGAGAACAGCTAGCTTAGTACAGCTTGCTATAGTAATCCGGCCGGAGAGAATACTGTTGTATAGCAACCGGTTCTATATTTGTTTTAGAGAATATACACTCTGCCTTGAAAAAAGGCACTGGAATTCTTTATTCATGTCGTCTAAAGTGAGATCTCTACAAGGAAGCCAAAAGAGATGCAGATGGATTGTGAATGTAATGCCCAACGACAGGGGTACATAGACAAGCGGCCAGAACAAAGGCGAGCATGTGTGTGCAGCGTGGTGCCTTGTTCCAATGGAAAGAGACGCTCTAGATACTATGAGAAGGCACGAAATCACCATTGGGACATGCCCAAGGTAGCTGCTCTGCAAGTCGACTCTTGTTGAGGTAAAGTCTTGACTATGAATGATACTGGACGTGGGCTGCAATACTGTCACTGTGAGCAAGATATGAACGTTACGATTAGGGATAGTGAGGTAATCGGGTAGCATTCTTGATCTTAATGCGAAACTAGCCAGGTTTTCAAGCTTGACCACAGAATGTCGTATGGAAGCGCGCGTTGTCCATCTCCATCATCACCTCAGAAAAATCCACCACCTGTAACGTCCGAATGGATCATTACGAAGAAATCGGAGGGGAGGAGGCAGGTAGCGGTTGCGTAGAGCAGCGGGAGGGGAAGGGCAATGAAGAGGCTGGCGATTTTCGTGACTATCATGCACCTGCTCTGCCTAGACTGGTGTTAGCTTCATGGTGAATGTATGAGTACTTCGTTATGCTTACCTGGTGCTGCACGTATTGGGCGAAATACTCGTCCCAATGCTCACCCAAAGGCTCATCCAAATGGTGCAAAAATCGCGCATAGTGCTCATCCCAATCCTCGCCGAAAGGGTCATCCAAACGCTCATCGTCTCCTACATCATCCACTTCGATTGCCAGGGCACGACTGTACCTAATAAGCAAGGTTGTTATGAAGTGAGTTCGGCAGGCTTACGCGCGACGCTTCTCTGGTATGTCCCAGCTTGGATGGTCCGTGACGGTCAAGCATTGGGGATTCCCATTGAGAAGGATACACTTGGGGAAATGGTCTTTTAAGTAGTCTTTCCGCTTGTATTGTCCGTCGCAGCGAGGGCAGTGGTAGTTTCCATCGCCATGAGGGTGGATCACTTTGAGTGGAACATGAGCAGGGGAGAAGATGCCGCATGCACTTGTAGGCTTGATCCCATTCTTGGGGAGGCGACGAGGTAACTATATTTATGTTAGTTGGAGTGTCAACAAGTGTGCATACTAGGTTGTTAGTGTACTGGGGCACTCATGATTAAGTCCGTAACTCCGATTGGTAGTTGATGTAAGGACATAGGTTTTTCCGGAACTCAAACCCAACTTATAAAGTATTTAGTGTGCTTACTAATAACCTGGGCGACAGCGTTAGTGTTCGCTAGCCTTGGCGTGCATTCGCATTCGCCAACTCTCATACGGAGTAGTCCCTGCCAAACAGCAATTCCAGTATGGCGAACCCCTCACAACTTTATCTCCTCGCCGACCACATCAAACTCTCCCTCCTCGAACGGCAACGAGCCATTTCTCTCAATCTCGAACCAAGTTCCCAAGATGGCCATATCTCACGTTCACTAGACTCGATGCGCGAGGGCGTCGAAGCCTTAGAACAAGTAGGGGACAACAACGACCAAGCGAAACGGTTACGAGACCAATATGATGATCTGACATCACAATTCCGCGGCTTCCCTACCACATCTACCTCCTCTGTTAACCAACCCAACGACCCAGCTCTCTCCTCTGACTTCGCAAACGCCAAAGATACAGGACCGCGGATACCTTCGTCTTCGTCGTTCATGAAACGATCTGCGGCCGACTCGCCCAATCCTTCCAAGTCTGTACGCTTTAGGGATGCACCTCCAGATGCTGAGGAGGAAGCGAGTCGCGCTGCGCTATTTCCATATCGGGATGAGCCAGAGGAGCCCCCAGATCGGAGTCATTTGGATAACCAGCAGATACATTCGTATCATAAGAATGTTATAGCCGACCAAGATGCACAGTTGGACCGGTTAGGGGAGAGTATAACTCGGCAAAGGGATTTGAGTATACAAATGTACGTTGCCTAACGGATTCGCGGTGTTGCCTTGTGCTTACAATCGTTAGTGGGGATGAGCTAGACGATCATATACAGATGCTGGACGATTCGGAACAAATTATGGATCGGCATCAGTCGAGATTGGATGGGGCCAGGAGACAATTGGGAAATGTGGCTCGAAGAGCGAGGGATAACAAGCAGATCACAATTATATTGATATTGGTCATCATACTGGTTTTACTGATCATCATATTGAAGAATTAGCGACCGGGTGTACCATGTTTGTTTGGTCTCGCGCTGCATCATCATGGGCGGCGCTTTAGGGAGAACAATCCTTATTGTACACGGAATTATTTGGGGGAGGGATTCACGGGCAAACCTCGAGATTTCAGGGCGGTGTTCTAGGCGCAAATTGGAGGCTTCTAAATAGCCCGATCTTTTGTACAAACAAGAAATAATTCGCTGACTGCTGGAGATGAAACCTTCATATTGCCGCGTATTCCTCACATCTACACGTTTGGTACCCGTCTTCGTCCCATCAACCGCACTCTTCTACCCCTTCACTTTTTCGAATGAGCATGGTCTTCTTCCATAGCCTCTGACGTCTCCTTTTGCAGACTCTCAATATCACCTTCCGCATCTGTTATCTCTTCCCTGTCCGCCTTGAGCTGTTGCAGACATCCTTATTAGCTATACCACCCCAATGTATGCCCCCATTCCTCAACGTGACGAACGTACAGCAGACTCAGAATTGCTGCTCAGTTCACTCTTCCAGTGTCCCTTCCCCTCCTTTTGCTTGTTGAGCTGATCATCTTTGTGGTGGTCTATCTTAGCTTTGCGTTCGTCATCGTCCAAGCCTCCACCATTAGCATTAGCACCGACCAAGCTCAACATAGCTTCATAAACAGAGAGAAGGAATGCTGCACAAACGCACGCTTACTGTGGTCTGACTCACTCAGCGCTGCTCGAGCGCTGGAAACGTGGAAGGGGCGGGAGGATAATGAGACGGGCCGGAGAGGTGTCCGCGAGCGGAGGATAGTGCGCGTGAGGAAGGACATGTTTGAAAAGATCAATTGTTAATGAGATAGAGGCGATTTGGAAGGTGAAGGCAGTGGTAGGAGGTGTAGGAGGAGAGTTGAGACTGCTTGCCTCGGCAAAACAACCTACGTCACTACCGAGCCTATTGCGGTCATAGCTCCGTCTTCTGCAATTCTCCAATCAATCGTAGGATTCATTCTACTCTAAATTAACGGATATAGTTAATACCAGAAAGAGCCTTCTGGGTCCACACGGTAGGGAACAGCAAAACCCTCATTCAAGCCTCCAATCTCCAGATTCTCCAACAACTCCGCTCGACTAAAAGATGGCCACATATTTTGGAAACTTCACGCAACTTGATGCCATTACAGTGACTCGGCAGACTAGGAAAGGATCATGTAATGGCTTGATACATGCGCTGAAGAGTCGCCGCTAACAGATACCTTACCATATCTACTATATGGTATGATCAGCCCAGAAAGCGGATTTTCTATCCAACCCCAATGGATTGTGTATGAATCGTGGGACAGCGATGACAAGAAGCAGAGGCAATCAAAGTTGTGCATACACGCATGTACGCAACAGTAAACAGACATGACGAACATCTTCGCGCCACAATCTCGCGGAGCGACAAAATCAAGCACGGCTCGTACCCTTTCGTTGAGTTACCAAGGTAAACTCAGGAGATTGATCACTCACGACCAAACGCAGCCCGGTCTATCCATGGCAGCATTCCATTGTACCTGGAGCTTTGTAATGACTGTTTATAGCAAGGAAAGTTTTCGCTTCAGAGCTAGCCGAAACAATCGTACCTGCAGAGACGGGGCGCCCCCGCGCCCCTTCGCCTTTGAATCTTATCATTCCAACAATGTGTGAAGATACTCCCTCTTAACGGAAGTCTTATATCCAATGTGTCAGCTCGCGCTATCAAGCGAGGAACCGCGCCTCAACCTCCATCGAATATTTATGCTTATCTGACTAAGCTTGCTGCACAAGCTTATTCGCATATTGCCGCCCAAATCAGGAGCCTCCTTACTGATTGACCAACATCACCTGAATCGGACCGCGGGATACCGTAGAAATTGAAGAGGAGCATGGTTTCTTGATTCTTCGGCAAGCTGTGGACGAGCTTTATCCTCCAGCCAAATTCGTCGCTGTGTAAGTGGACCCCAACACTTGAAACTAGGCCTCGCGCTCAGCTCTACCAGTACCGTATCTGCAGCCAGCAAGATCTGGCAGAATACTTCACCATTTCGTCACGATGTGTTTCAAGTTGCTCCGATTTCTCTGATTAGCCCATTCTAGCCGTGTCAGCCTTATCGAGCGGTCGAACAGTCTATAGTCCGTATTTCGTCTGTATGCCTTAAATCTGATTTTCTTGAGGTCCACCCCCTGTGCTTATTATCGCAATTTATGTAGCGTATATATATGGAGTACCACTGAAGCGTTCTTTGATATATCATTTGCATTCTGTACCGTCCTCACGTCTGGAAAATCCCAACCTTGTGACTGCAATTCGCATTGATCGATCTTTGAGGATAATTGTACAACGATGGTTCAACTCAAAAAGCAACTGCTAGCGTGCTTCGCAGTACTTGCTGTGGTCAGCGCTCAGGAGGGAGCTCCCGCCGGATACTGCACTGCTGATACAGACTGTGCTTGCACCATATGCCCAGGAGGGAAGCCAGCAACCTGCCAAGCGGCAGGAGAGGGACAAAGCTCGGGGTACGTTCCAATTTCTATCCTCGGCAACGTGTATTGAAAAATAGCAGAACTTGCGGTTGCCCTAATTTCCAGCCCGGCACGTTGAAGAACGATCCTTCCTGCCAGCCAGCCCCGAAGACGTCAAATCCTCCGCCACAGCCAACGACTACTGCCCCACCCCCGCCTCCGTATATGGAGCCTACATCAACGCTACAAGGCCCAACCACGTTTCGCCAAGTCATAGTCCCGGTGGAGGAGATACCTGCATGACCATCTCAGCCGGGTGTTATGCCATCAGCCCCTTGTATAATGTCGGACCATCGACGACCTGTACCACCACATTTGGATCTTCGACCAAAGCGCACACCCATGCTCTGACTTCTTCTAACGAGAATCTATCCTCGTCGTAAGTGTCCTTTGTTGATCTTTTGAAGGCATATGCTGAAGCAATGTACAGGATTTTACTGGGCCCGACTTCTTCATCGGAGGCCCCTGCTTTGACTGCGACCACGGGGCCTGGGTCTTCTCAGATCGCTCCTCACAGCTCGTCAAAAGTCCAATCCGTTCTCAGCTCTGCCCTCAGCTCCATCCAACTCCCTTCCCAACCATCTGTCTCGTCGTCTTTCGTGTCGTCATCTGTACCTGGAACTCTTCAGTCTTCACTTCCGGCTCTGTCTCTGGTATCATCGACGGCTTCGTCTGCTCCAAGCTCCTTCCAGGCATCAGGCTCTGTGCTGTAAGGATCGATCGCTCCGACAGGGACTCCCCAGTCCTCGCTGTCAGCCTCGTCGTTCGTCTCGCCGGCTTCTGGTTCATCAGCCCTGTTAGTGACCGGAACTCTTCATTCATCGGTAACCGGACCTGGTGCATCTCAGATCTCTGCCTCTATAACAATCGAGCTTTCAACTCCTAGTGGTTTCCAAGCTCCCGTCATCATCCCGTCCTCACTTTCCCAGCCTGTCGCCAACGCAATTTTACAGGTTGCCAGTGCAAGCAGCGCCGCCGCCGCCTTAACTGCAAACCCCAATCCACAGACCGCAAACGCCGCAAAGTCAGCCATCGACAGCGCACTCGACGTGGCCGAAAAGTTGAAGGATCTTACTAAGGATGCCGGACTTTTAGCACTGCTCAGGCAACTAATTACTCCATTGACCGCAGCAGAAATAGCTGCGGTCGCCGCAGTCGTTGCACCCTCTGCAAAGACCGCAGCAGATGTAGCAGCAGCGTTGGCTTTAGCAGATGCTGCTGAAGCGGCACTAGAACCCCCTCACGGAGCTGGAGGCCCAGACAGTTGTCTTGTCAACGGGAAGCGTTCGACGGGTCATAGTCGGCGACTGCTCCAAGCTAGCGCGGGTGGTGCGGGCATCTTCTGCCTGGAATTCACGGGATCGGTACCCGACCCAACGAACATGAACGACGTTCCAGGCAATCAGGAATGTGATGGAAGTAAGCAATCACTCCGTCTCTCTCTCCTTTGAAAAGAGGTACTGACCGAAATCAATAGCCAGCGGCCTACACTCTTACACACAGGATGCAGTTGTCCAGGCACTAAAACTAGGATTGAGGTATATTTTCGGCCAACAAGTCGCCGGTACGGTCCCCACCTCGTACCTTCCAAGGTCTCTCCTATACTAATACCTCACAACGTGTTCAGGCAGTCAGAAGTACCCGCACACCTATAACAACAACGACTCCGGCGTCCACACCCTCTCCGCCTGCGACGGCTTGGATATCCAGGAATTTCCAATCATGAGCGACGGAAGCGTCGTGGCTGTTGGTCCTGGAGTCAAGCCTCAGACTTGGACCCCAGGGTCGGAACGTGTCTTGTTTGCGCTTGGGAATGGGTTCGCGTTTTATTGTGGGCTTATTACGCATATTGCTCCTATGCCGGGATTTGTAGCGCCGGGTATTGTGCCGTCTAAAGACTGCACGCCGACGCCTTAGTGAGGCTGACATGTTAGTGGGTATGAGGGAAATGAAGGGAGCTAATAATAGAGGACGACTTCGTATCCTTGCGAGAGGAGGGCAAAGTGGATGAAATCTTGGAAGAAGCGATTGTAAAAATGTGCAAGAAACATCACCCTGTAACGTGGTATCTTTTTAGCTCCCTAGATCTCCAATAGTCTCGATTATTTTTTGGCATGCACTGCACATCCTGTAGAGTTAGTTGCCATTCTGAGTCTTACATGTATTTTAACGATTAAAGTCGACCTGGAACAACGTCTTTGCCAAAATCAGAATTAGACTACGTAGAAATTGCTTTCAATGTACTCCGAGGCTCTACATTTTAGTTATATTATCATCCAAGCGCTTCAATGCTTCAAAACTCTCAGAATTCTGCGTGTAAAATGATAAGTCTCCGTGTCAGGCCATAGCTACAGTGCCTACTCATCAGCACCACAAAAAAACTTTCACACAGAGTAACCATATCGCCATACCCAATTATTCGTCCTTTCGAGACGATCCTGTCATGCCCAAAATCGTAATAGACACACTGCACGATCTGCACTATCTATCGCAACACACCAGCAATCATATACGTCCAAAGGTCAACCTGGCCGAAGATCCTTAGCTGCACTTCGAATAATGCAGGGGGCTTTACTCACATGTATAGGGCCAATCTAACAAGACTTGGGGGACAAATACTCAGGAACCCTCCGACGCCACATATGGCACCGAGCATTATGAGCCCGGCATCATGAGCGTACTGCCTGAGATGGGAATTGGAGATGAAGGGTGTATCTGACATGCTGGCTCTATAGAAAAGAGATGCAGCGTGTAAGATAAGGTGTGGGCTGTATAAAGTAGTTCTAGGTGTAAGATTTAGTAGCCTCAAGATAATTCAATGATTTTGGAAGACTCCGGACCAACCTGTTTTTGTGGCTTACGGTACCATAAAAGACACATGAAAATAACGGGTAGGCGGTATCAACAATCGAAATTTGCTGCGGGTTGATATTCAAGATTTGCAGAATAATGACGCAGAACCTGAAGAGGATTGGTTTTCTCTTGCTTTGCCTAAGTCCACCTGGGGAATGTTAGGCCAACTGAAATAGCTACCGTTTTGAGCTAGGCAGCCCCAAAGATTTTCATCCCTCTGACGCCTTACCTTTGAAAATAAGAAAGCCAGACTTCATCCCCGTTATGCGTTTCATGACCCAAATTCCAATCCTCCCTAGTCATTGGAACTCCCCAAACTCCCCATCATCAAACCCCAAATCAGCCGCCGTTGCCGTCTTGTGCTCCATCTCAAAGTTCCTACTCTTCCTCTTCTCAGCCCTCACCTCCGAGGCACTCGGCGGAGGCGCCAATAATGGCAATGAACCTCCACTCTTCTCGCCATACGGAGGTGGCGCTGGCGGCGGCTTTATCGAGAAGAGCGCATTCCCGTCCCCTCCGCTCGCAGCCCCTGGCTCTTCATCGTCTACTTTCCGCCTTCCTCGTCGCCCTATATCAACTCTGATCGTCTGGCCTTCTTTCAGACCGTAGTCCTTTTTGGGCTCCTCCGCCTTTTCGGCAGCCGCTTTCCCTTTGCTGATAGGCTCCATACCTAGTACTTTTCTGCACTCTTGCAGACAAATGCCGAAATCGATCGAATCGGCTCGCTCTTCGAAGCCGATGCCTAGGGTGGCTTTCATACCTCCATCGCCTACGACTCTGATCGCAAAGAAGCGCGAACTGTCTAGCACCGCTTCCACGGCCCTCGGATCCGTATATGGCGCTTTAGCAAACAGTTCAGCTGTCGAAGGGTCTTCAAGTAGGATCTCGGTGCTAAGGCTCTCGCCTGAGCCATCAGGAAGTGGGATCGCAGTTTCAATTATGCGAAGGCGCGCAGTGAAGATCTGGCGCTTGTTATTGTCTGCAGTCCATTGGGCGGCCGTGTAGCCTTTATTACTAGTGAGAGGGGGAATGTTGTAGATGTGAACGGTTGAAGCGATGAAGAGGACGCGCTGGATAGCATCTGAGGAGAGGGGTGTAATGTCGGAGGCGGATGCCATTGTCTAGAAGGGATCTGGGGGAAGAACGGCAATGGCAGATTAGCAGCACATGTTCACAATCATGAGAAATGAAGATACCCTAGGCCAACGCGACCTCAAACCCAACCAACAGCTCGTGCATAAGTGACTGGTTGTCGATGGATCGAGGGTCCATGTAGAGATCTGATAACGGTTGTTTATCACTTGGCCCTGCAAGGCTAGCTTAGCGAGCCGAGCTGTCAGGCACGCCCAGAACGACATAGTTCGCAATGAGGGTGAGATGGTGATTCAGCAACGATTGGAGATACACTTAAACTTCTAATTATTGAATTTTAGTTCTAGCTGAGGCGAGTAACTTATATACCGACAGTTTTACGATTGAAGCTCTCGTCGTTGCGCTATACCACTTTATAAGCTTGCAGTTTTGCGATTTTCGCGGGTCCTTATTGCGAACTATTTCGTTCTGGGCGTGTCAGGGCCTTGGACTCGAACCAAATTTCGACTCACCAACAATATGCAATACCAGTCAGCTCTTACAGTAGCTGTACAGGTCTAATGCATACATACATGTACTGGTGAAGTCTGTGACCAGCCAGAATGTCAGCATCCCAAGATAGAATGCCTACACCACCTCCAGAGGCATCACCCTCATCTAGCTCTACTGCCAACTCCAATGGCAGCCCCTCGTTCGAGTAAATATCCTCCAGAACCGCCAGATGTCGAGTACCATACTGAACAGATCTCTAGCATCGTCTCAATATACCATTCCCACCTCCAACACGACCCTCTCCTAACCCACCCCATCGCCGCCATAGAAGCGCTAATAACCCTCCTCTCCGCCTCCCCACCCTCCACAATCTCCGAAACGCTTCAGACTCTGGCCTCCTACACCGCAACCCTAAAAGACTCGGTTGCGAACCCCATCGCGCTATCAGCAGGCACAGACCTTTTCCAGCGATATATAATATCTACCCTCCAGCAACGATCGAGTCTAGAAGCGAAGCGGAAACGCAGCTCTTCGTCATCGGGTGCGGAGGATTTCAGGGCTATACGCGCCCATTTGCTTGCGAATAGTAGACTTTTTGTGCAAAGGGCTAAGGAGGCAAGGGGGAAGATTGCGGAGGTTGCGAAGAGATTTGTCAAAGACGGATCTACAGTCTTGACCTGTGGTCGATCGAGAGTAGTGGCTGCGGTGTTGAACGCTGCTGCAGACAGTGGGGTACGATTTCAGGTGATCTACGCTGAAGATGGACTTGTGCCGGCTGATATTACGAGAGCTACGGATGTCGTTGGGGGTTTGAGGAGCAAGGACGTCCCCGTCGCGAGGATACCTTTCGCTGCGCTAGCTACGGCCCTACCACAAACGACATTCGTGCTTGCAGGCGCTGAAAGCGTGGTCGAGAACGGAGGAATCATCTCAAGTATGGGCACCTACCAGATGGGCCTGCTGGCCAAGAGCGCAGGCAAACCATTTTACGTTGTCGCGGAGAGCCACAAGTTTGTGAGGCTATATCCTCTGAGTGGCACAGATTTACCGATTGAGCAGAACGTGCTGGAGTTCGAGACTGAGACGGAAGGCGGGAAGCAGGAGCAAGGGAAGCGGAAAGAGAGATGCGAGGCTGTGGATTTCACACCCCCTGATCTGATAACGGCTATCGTGACGGAATCTGGAGTCAGTACGCCAAGCTCGGTAAGTGAGGAATTGATCAAGATATGGTATTGACGTGGAAAGCGGAGATCTCAGTGATTGTTGGCGGCACAGGCAGATTCACACTGCATGTATGACGAGGAGTGCTCGGACGATTATTAGAATACCCATTTATTGGATTCAAATTGCCACCCACCAACATGTGATGCTGGTGGATGTATTCTTGCGCGCCAGAAATTGAACACCAAACCTTGTATTTCGCACACTGCCCCTCAAATGCATGACAGCACGTATAATACATTGAAAGCGTAACTCAATTCTCCAACGCCCAAGGCTATATGCCGTATGTTGTGACTCCGGTACATGCTTCGAAGCGCCGATTACGTTGCCCCTGATGCGGCTGTTCCAGAATGGCCTGCTACTCATGACACATTCATGAGATGTTCTAGATCGGCTCCTCTTCCAATCCTTTGCTGAGGCCCTTGTCTAGTCAATCTTGCTGGTCTCGAAAGCCGGCTGGCTTCTCCATGCCTTGCATCTCGAACCATCTTGATGTACCTAGGCAAGACGGTCAGCATATTATCAATTTCGAGTAAAATGTTGCGTTAGCACGGAAAATACTTACATGAGTACCCTTTCCAATCGAAGTTGTCTTTCGGGTTGCAGTGGCATTTGTTTTCTAGTCGCTTTTGCTCCGAGGTCGGACAATGTGTGAAGGGCACGTGCCAGTATGCGATATCCTCAAACCAATGGATTTCCTCTTTCTTAAGCAGCAAGCCTGCCGCAATGGAATGTACGGGAGCGTCGCCCCATCGCTCGTAGAAGAATCCACCATCCTTATCGAAAGTCTCGAAGAAATCAAGGTAAGCTGGTGACCGTAGCCAATTGAGGTTACCAACTTCGAAATTGGACCACTGGAAATGCATGTTAGCCCTGGAAGCCGCCATCCTTGGTGCAGTGACTTGCAAAATGGCAATGATTGTACGTCTCTCCTTCGTCATCACTCAACCATTTCATCGAGTTGCCCTCAGGAATATGCTCGGGGTGATTAGCGATGAACTTCTTCGCACTATCCCATATCGTTGGAATGGTCTCGGCGTACTCGTACAAACTAAGTACGAAGCTGTACTTCTTATTGTTTTCGGCCATGTACCTGAATGGATCGAAGTTAATGTCACAGAAAAGTTTGACGCTTGGCTCGACACGCCAGTACCACTCGTACTCTTGCATCAATGGCTGTCGGAAGAAGAACCCAGATTCGAATCGGCACATGTGTCTGTAGCTTGTAGAGTCACCGTAGATGATCTTCCGTTCAGCCATGTCCTCCCTGACTTTGCGGGCTTTGTCCTGGTCGATGAATTTTGGGAACGACCAATGCTCCTGTGGTATCTTGCCATAACGGGTCTTTCCAGATATCAGGGCCGTAGTGACTTTCTTGAAGTTCTCATCAAATTCTTTGTCGTTCAAAAATACCCAGTCGTAGTGGTAATTCCTGTTAAATCGATCTTCTACTTGGCGGATTGATTCTGCAATATCCCATAAGTCGGAGTTTCGAGCCAATGTAACAAAAGTTGCATTCATCTTCCCTGTTAGCGGTATGCTTGCATTCGATGTCCCCAATGGCATCGCCGAGTCAGGGGAAGGAGCTAGTGTCTTCTCTTCTGACGACGGAGGTCCTGTCGGTGTCTTCCCATTAGGCCCCGGCCCCTCCACTGACGCACCACTATTCGCATTTTTCTTCCCTTTCCATTTCTCAAAGTTTGTACCACCTGTCTGCTGTACTGTTGGGGAGGAGGATATGAAGTAGATGATCATGAGACCCTAGTCGATCATTGTCAGAAAAGAGGCTGGTAATGAGTAGCGTAGACACCCACGAAGAATGCGAAGAGGACATAGCGAATTATCCGTGCTGAACCCGCAGCCATCTCTGCTGTGGTTCCGCCTTTCGGCGCAGGGGAGCTGTCGTCACGACTATCTGATTCTTTCGAAGGTGTCCCAGGAACAGGCTTCGCGCGACTGCCTCGCTGGCGAAGACTCTCAGAGCCTTCCACCTTAAGCCGACCTGTCAAGATTTGCCAAGACTAATTTTTCTTGTTCTGCCGGCTGGCCGTTTGCGGTGGTGTGCAGGTCAAAATAAGACCACCAGAGAAGCACTGGAGTAGAGAGGACTGTAAAGAATGACTTTGTAAGACGGTGTCAACATTATCCAAAGCAGGAGGTTGGAAGAAAGTGACGAAGCCCTTGCATGAAACTGTAAATGAGCAGAGATGCGGGTTGAAGCGTGATACGCTAAGATAGGGGAAGATCGCCACTAGCCGAGAATGGAAGCTTCTCCCGAAAAGCTTCAATCTTGGCCTTGACCACCACCTTCACCAACATTCCAAATACTTTGGCTTTTTACGCACATTCCCTTTGTCTTTTTCACTGTTCCGTTCTCTGGCTCTCTCATAGAACTACACATATGGGATCTATCACCCGCCACTGAACGTTCTTCCACTTTCCCTCCATTGGTTCTTCATGATCAGTCGCTTTATATTGAGCTGTTGCTGGTGACCGAGTGATAGCTAGCCATCATGTCTTACGCATACTTTCGGCATCCAGCCCAAGGCCCAGGTTTTGGGAGTGCTCCAGATCCGTTTACGAGCATCTCTCAGAACCGCGAGTTGGGGCAAGATGATGACGAGGGGTATGTGCTATTTTCACTCCAGCCAGCTTCAGTCTTGCTCACACAAATAGCGTCGACTTCGACGATACTTATGATGGCCTTGGAGATCGATTAGAGGAGGCTGATGACGACTTCAACGATGATACGTTTGGTGGCGGCGGGGGCTCTACGAAGAACGTAGGCAAGGATTTCGACTTTTACGCGGGCACTTCTAAAGTCTCAAATGCAATTAACGAAGAAGCCGTGCGATTCAATCGTCAGCAACCACCTTCAAAGACCCCAGCCAGGCCCCCAAGCCCACCCAGACAAGTGGCGAAACCACTCAGGACTGGATACGAGGCGTACAAGAACCTATCATATATCCCAGAATTACAGGTTGACGCCAGCCTGTGGGGAACAGCCCCTACAAATACAGCCAATACTCATGCTTCTCAGCAAGTACAGCAGAGTGGCCCGCAGCGGAGCTCTAGCGGGGCTCCTGCGAGGAAGATGATGAGCTTGGAGGAGGTGGAAGCTGCTATGAGTGCACAGTCAAAAAAGCCCAGTCCAAGTCCTGCTCCTGAGCAGCAGACTCAAGCACCGTCTCCCTTTGGTATACCGCAAATGCAACAACAAGCGCCTCGGTTCCCTAGTCTCCAGCAACACGGTCCGGTGTCCCATTTGCCATCTATGTACCAGCAACAAAGCCAAGCACCGCACGCTGCACCAAGTCAGCAATTTGGCCAGGGGCCGACAAGATTTCAACAGAGGCCTGTGCAGCAGCCAGGTCACCATATGCATAGGTCCTCCCAGATCGCGCAAGCCGAACTCCCAGCACGAGCCAGTCCGGCCCCATCAGCAGGAGTAGCCCCTCAGGCAGCTGCGCCACCTCATATATTGCAACGTGGACAGCAACCCGCCTATCAAGCTCCAGATGCTCGTGCATCTCCACAACCTCGTCAAATTCTGCAAAATCCCAACCGGCAATCGGGCCAATTTGATCCCAGACCCAATGAACCACCGACGGCCGTACCAACCCAGCAGACAGGCCCCTTGCCTGGTCAAAACGGTGTCCAAGGCGGCTTGCCCATCATATACCATCCAAGTCAGATTATGGACTTACCGGAGGAAGAGCGCAAACAGTACCTCAAAATGGAAGAAATGCGAGCCAAGCGGAACCACAAGATACTCTTGCTATCGAAAGGCAATGGCCTTATGACGCCTCAAGATAAGAATTTCATTACACGTATCCAATTACAGCAGCTCATGACAGCCACCGGAAACGTCAATGAGCAAGACCCCGATGCTTCTTTGTCTGAAGACTTTTACTACCAGGTTTACAATCAAATCGAAAATAGACCTCGCCATAACCCACAGCAGCCTCTCAGCAACTTTGCGCAAACGTATCTCTTTAGGACTGGCGGTCGTCAAGTTGGCATGGGTAGGAGGCATAGAGGTGGAGACAGCCACATGCAGCGAATGGAGCAACAAGTGCAGCGTGCCGTAGAGGCCGCGAAAGCTAAGCCGAAAAACAAGCAACTAGTCATCGAGGGCAGCTTGGGCAAGATTTCTTTCAGCAATGCGAAGACCCCAAAACCATTGCTCAACATCAAGCGCTACGACGGTGAATCCGGCAACCGGCCTGGAAGTAAAAGAGTCCCACAAGTTGCTTTGAGCACCACAGATCGAAAGGCGATACTGAAAAACCTCGAAGCAGTCTACATGGATCTGATGAGAATGGAGGACCACGACCGCCGCCAACCACCTCCGTTGATCGAGAATGACGACCCCATCACGATTCAACGCGCTGTGGATTGGCAGCAGACTTGGAATGAGCTGAACCAGAAGCTCTGGATGGATCTCAAAGTCACCGAACCAGTCATGCCCGATTCGGCGATCCTCCACCCGTTTATCGCATTACTCTCTTACCCCAAGGGAAAGAAAGCTATTCCCCGTATATTTAACCACATCAACGAAACCCAGCGTCTCACAATATTGACAATGATCATCCTGCATCTCGACATACTGGACGTGATCCGTCTCGCCCAGCCTCAATTACGTGGCGCTCAGCCGTCTACCGTTGCTCTTGAACAGATCGATCTCTTCTTGCTGGCTGTTATGCCCAGCCTCTTCTCATATGTCACTGAGGCAAAATTTGATATGGTCATCGGCATGTTGGGGCTTGTCATAGAACGAGTAAATCTGAATGCCGTTGCTCGTACGCGCGTGGGCCTTGAACTTCTGACCATGATCCTCAGCCGAGCAGCCATCATTAAAGTGACCGAGAAGACGAACGACGACACCTGGGAAGAATGGCTCGCTGTGTACAACCGCTTCTTTGACATGATTGAGCTATCGCTTAGTGACATATTCCCGACCGCCGTCAACGCTGGTCAGGATCAATATGTGTGGCAATTTTTGGCTGCGACTGGTAGCGGAGCGGGCCCAGAGCAGCAGCAGAGACTTGTTATTGCTGTTAAGTATGTCTAATCTTTCTCATATCACTGAAGATCAGGCTAATGTATATCTAATAGGGACCGAGTCATGGAAACTCTACAGCAGAGCAAGACGCTGCCGCCTGATATGGCGTTGCAGAGACGTGGCAACGTCAATCTCTTCATGCAAGCCATCGGCCTCGATGTTGATTTGCTCGATGGCTAAAGAATTGGGTCTCGTGCCCTTGACTCTGACGCCTTATCTACTACGCGCAGCACTCATTGATATTCAATGTGTACAACACGGATGACGATCATGACCGTCTTACCATTGACCGGTCTAAGATTCAGACGAGCGATTAGCTGGAAGGGAATTGAATCGGCGATTGGACGGCGTGTGAGTGTACGGAGATATACATGACCCGCACAAGTGAGGGGTGAGGACTTTGAAAGGTGTGTACGATGCTCCGGTAACAGGAGCGGAGGTTGAAAAGAAAGATGTGCATTGGCCGGAATGGCGTGGTCTTCATTAGCTTTTGCTTACACGCTTGCAAATATTTGGAAGGAGTACCATGAATTAGCATAAGACGGGTTTCTTCGAAGTGATTCGAGGTACGCTGCTATGCAGCCGTGCGGCTGCGCACCGCCGCACGCAGCTGCCTACTTCCCAAAGATGGTGGTGTGGAGACGAGTCTGAAACAGACTTCCCTTATTTTGCATTTAGCCTTTCCATGACCCGAAGATATATCACTCACGCAATCCTCGTAAGAAAGTGACTATTACCCCTTTACTCTATCGTGCACTGATGGCTTAACCCTTCTGCCTAATTACTAGTGTGAGTACTTTTATGTCGCGATCAACACCATCACAACAATGAGGATCGGTAATACAACGACTTCATCTCCTTTACCGCCTTCGTTGATGTGTCCGAAGCCGCACTCGTTAGGGGCTAAGGAGGCCCTAGCTATAGGTGCACGCGCTGTCGGGATAGGAGCGCCGTTGCTGTTAGCGTTGCTGGCGATGATGGTAATGTTTTTGAGGGAGAGGAAGTGGGTACAGGCGTCGGTTGCTAGGAATGATGCGTTGGTTGATGATACGAGAACAGTCATTATGCAGCAGAACGAGGTTGGATATTTAGAAGAAGCTGGCTGGGATGGTGATAGAAACGGGGTGACTGGTGCTGTGAGTGAGATTGGGGCCGTTCGATTGGAGCAGTTGGGGGGGGGGGGCTGGCATAGCTATTGGAGGTCTTGTGAGAGAGTGGATCGCTTTAGTGATAAGAAGAGCGCGGGTTCTTCGTTGGGATTCCGACCCCAATACAAGATGGGTGTACTAAGGGCTGATTGCGAAGAGTAGATGATGGTAGCACGGGTAGCTCCCTATGCGGGTTGTTGAGAGTCAAAGGTCGCTTTTTGGGAAGCTGACGAGTGTCAGGTTTCAGGTACACTTTTAGCTCGCTCAGTGTCTAATATGTTAGCCTCTATGCATTGCAAGTTGCTCTGTTCTCTTGCAAAATTATGGTGACGATGACGATGACTTGCTGGCGCGTTTGGAATGGAGTGACTGCTGAAACCTCAATAATAAAGTCTGGCATGGATTGAATGACCGCTGGTCGTATCAATGCGGTCACGTCCAAAATTGACGTTTTTGACATGGTGGGGCGTCTGTGATCGAATACAGCAAGCGAAATCGGCCATGGCTTAGTGATGTTTTTTACTCTTTCCCTCATTCCTCCATCTCATCCCCTCCCCCAACGGGTATCTTCCCCTCATTCAACTCCTTCTCCAGCCTCGCAATCTCCTGTAAGCTCTTCGCACTTCTAATCAACGCCTCAACCCTCTTCTTCTCCTTGTCCGTCAACTTAACGCGGTAGCTCTTGTCGCCAGCGCTGGCGGTGCCGTTGGCGATTGAGGAGGCGGGGATGTCGAAGGTGCGAGATTTAACGCCCATGATCTGTAGATGGGCCTAGTATTAGTAATCGTGGTTCAAAATTCAAGGGAGGGGGAAGTGGTGGACCTTCGAGGCTAGCGCTGAGGGTTCCTTAGCTGTGCCAAACAGCTCGGTAGCCTTTTCTCGCTCGACGTCTTTTACTTTTTGGTAATCGAGAAAGCGGACGGTAACGCAGCGCCATATTATCCAGTAACGATAGTGCTAGAAGATGGGAGTATCAGCATAATACGTATCTTGTGGATCTGGCTGGCCATACCTCTTTCCTCGTGACTGGGTTCTCGAGCAACGAGAGATGCGTAAGCCGCGGGAAATTCCTCAGGATATCTAGGTCTGCAAGCTCGGCGAAGTTGTTCGAGGTGAGAATCAAAGTCATTAGATTGGGTAGTGAGGTCGCGAGGGTGGGTTGTATGCTGTTGACTCGATTTCGCGCAAGTAAGAGGGTGTGTAATCGCGGATTGAGTGGGAAATTCGACAGCGCAGTTATGTCATTGTCTGTGAAGTCGATGGCGTCTTGATCCTGTAGCCCTGTTCAGCGACCTGACTCAGTATAATGCTGCGTAGAGCATAGAACAGAGGAGAGAAAAACCAACCTTTGCAACGCCCAAGTTCTCAATGGCGGGTATTTTGTGGCCTATGGTTCTCGTTTATGATATCAATGGAGCTCGCCTCGAAGTGTAGTATCTGCTCTTTTCAGCTTGTACGCACCTCTGAGATCCAGTTCGCGCTCTTTGAGGGGGTTGAGGTAGGAGAGGGAGTTTTGGATAAGTTCGGCTGTGAGTCTCATGGTTGCGGTTGTGGGGGATTTGGGGCGGCGTCTTCGGGCAGGAGTACGTGAGTAGCAGAATTTCCTTGATATCAATTTCAAGATACGGGTCAAATCCAATTGCAAAGCTTGTGAATTGAAGAACGTATAAATGTAAGATGTGAGAACTCGCCCAGGTTCAATATGTTCGTGCTAGGGCTGAGCTAGTCTTGATCTAATCGATTATCAACAATGGAATCTAGTCTCGTGACTACTTTGATGCTTCCAGAATTTGACCACTAGGATGCTTTGAAGATGTCTGCACCTATGCAATTGGCTCGAAGCGTCCGGAACTACCGTATGGCCCCGATTGTTCACAGATTAGAACAAACGATCGGCTATAAATCCAATGATGCCCGATATCTCTGGGAAGCGGTTCAAGCCCCTGGAGCAATTCTGCGCTCCGAAGAAGTCGCTGGTCCCGGGGCTGTTCGACATAGTGCTGGCCATCAAAGACTCCCAGATGGAAACAGGAGACTCGCTATCATAGGAGACACCGCCCTGAAGCTTGCGCTGGTGGAAGACTGGTATAAAGGGGAGGAAATTCGAGGTCAGAGATAAGGAAATGAGTAATTATCGATCTTAAGACAGCTATCTGACTACGTTCACCAGAACGAGTCTCAAGGATTGTTTCAGATCTTGGCTCGAACACGAATCTCGATAAAGTCGGCCGAGCCCATGGCATTGATGCATTAATCAATACGAACCCAAGCCAGCCGAACGAGGTCGCACCAAGTTTAATGGCCAGTACACTCGAAGCAATCTTCGGGGCGGTCTATTTGGATAGCGGTATGAAATCTGTTACTCAAGTAATGCGAAATCTGAGTATCATGCCTACGCTTGTGCGCCGAACCCAGACTTCGAAGGGCGGACGGTTTCAGGAAGCACTTGCCCAACAGGAAGAAGAATTGCGAGCTGTTGCGAACGACTCGGAGGAGCTGAGTGAGATGCAGAAAGCTGTGTTGAGTCGCCTTGAGGCCCGGAACTGAGTGTTGCGCTTAGTGCTTTCCAGTGGCTACTTAGCTGGTAGACGCTATGCTCCATCGTGCCTGAGATAATTCGGCCTCAAATACTGAGCCGTAGATCAAACCAGAGCCTGCCCACGAGCAGCCTGCGCCAATATCCGAGCGTCTCCACTGGCTTCCTTGAGGGGAAACAGCAGGAACTAAGTCCATTGAGGGGAAACACTGGGGGCGGGAAGGGCGAAACGAGAGGATCACGAGGTAGGGAAGAGCAGGCACAGGGACGATATGACGTGAGAAGTGTCTACGATTTCGATGCTTACTGGTCCTGATTGACCTACTCCATCATTAATATCGTGAGATCTCTCCATATTCCTGAACTAGCCTATTCTTCGGTTGCACTGCCACCGAAGCTCGTGCGAGTTCTACAGAGTATGGGTCGAGTACAACACCGCCAAAGACCATAGAAACCTTGCCAACGTGATTACAACTTTGGAGATTGGATTTCCGGAATTTGGACACTAAGTCACTATTCTGAGCTATCTGAAAGGGACCTGGAGCTTGAGGTAGGCAGTAAAGCTGAGATGCTGGCAATAGCACAAGTGATACCACAACTCAACGCAACTGCAATAGTGTCGCCTCTGCTAAATTTTTGAGTGGCGAGCCTCACGCCATATTTATGACGAATTATGCGCGATTTTGGTAGTTGCTTACCAGTCCTCGTGAACATGACCATTGCATCGCAAATAGACTGCAAGGTATACATATAAGAAGCTGCTTGGCACCGTAGAATATGTTCTCACTATCAAGCCTCCAAACACTTAAATCTATCAATCGAATAATAATTCGTCCAAAGCCCGAAAAAATGCTCTCCAAAACCCCCCTCACCGCAGCCGCCCTTGCGCTCGCATCCTCAGCAGCCGCACAGACCTTCACCCTCAACGTAACCGCAACCCCTAGCTACCTCGACAGCGTCGTCACAGGCTACGCGACCCTCAGCTACGCAGCACCGCCTACATCGGCCAAATCAAACAATAAATCTACTCCGACAAGCTCCTAATCTCCAGCATTGGTGGCTATGGCTTAGCCTTCCAGTCCTGGCATCTCGGTGCTGGTGAGTTGCAGACGGTCTATATCAACCCAAACGTGACTGGGCCAGTGTTTTTGACGAACCCGGGTGGAGATGTGCCAGCTGGGATGGACGCACATGGATTCAGTTTTGATAATGCGGCTAATGCGTTGACCAATGATTGGGAAAATGAATTCAGATTTTGTCAGGATGTGGAGAAAATTGCGATGAATAGCTGGGAGTTATGATGGGAGGGTGATGGGGAGCCCAATGGGGTTGGCTGCTTGACTGGCTGCTTGATTGGGATTGACTCGATTAAGGTGGAGGCGTGTGAGGATTAGAGCGAAGGTGGAGATGCATTTGCATGAGTGGAGATGCATAGCGAATCGGGTCAAAAGATTTTGATATCCCTGGGGTGTTGGATTATGGGGTATATTTTGACCGAAGCAATATAACGACTCCCAGGCTTCCCCGATAAATTGAATTTGCTCGAAGCGAAATTCTAGGACTGGGATTCATTACTCAATCCCAATCCAGTTAATAGACGAAACCGCCTGAATGTTCAAGTGATTGTTCCACTGGGTTTCCCTTGCAGGCTATACTTCTATCGCTAACGACGATTTGAGCTGTTCTATTTCTATGCCTGCACACCGTCAGTCTTTTAGTGCGACATGTACAAAGATGATGCTGGAGTGTGAGGATATGCGATTCTCAGATAGGAGCGAAAGAAAATTACATTTCTTTCGTTCATCTGGTCCATTGACCATCAGCTGAACTATGCTTTTGGGTTGGTCATCACTGAATCTATATGTGCCCACGGTGCAATAAGCAATTCGACCTTACCATGTAAAGAGCAAGGATTCATGTGGTTGAATAGGTGCCAGAATCCTTAGTACTTCCACCCTCAATCTTAGGCTGCTCAAATCCTACAACATCTTCAACACCAAACTTTTCGGACGTCGCCCCTTGAGCTAAATCTGTACCGTCTTCCGCACCTGTAGGTGATGATGACACTTGCTTGTCGCTCGTCGAACTCATAGTTGGGCTAAGGGGTCGCTCGTTCTGCTCGCCGGGCTTGTCAAGATTGTGTGTCGATATTAGATCTAGAGCCTGGTCATTTGGTCATTCTAGATCGTATTGATGGTGATATTGCCTTCCCTTCTTTTCCGCTCTTCCTCTCGAGCCATTTCGATTGACTTCATTGGCGTAAGAATAAATATGAATTCTGAGTGTCAACAACGTATTGGACCAAGAGATAGAGAGTCTTTTTCTGAGCGATTCGGGCTTGTTAATCCAGTCATACTTCCTCAGTTCGGAGCTCATGAGCTTGGAGGGGCCTTGTCGTAGCCAGAGAAACCACAACAGTGCTCCAGCTAGATTTCGCCTGACTCGGTTCAAGTTGTTACCCCCTGTGCACATTATGAGGTAATATCTAACATGCAGCAATTCACTACTTACGCTGATATATGTTGCACACCCACGGCCGAGTCGAAGAGGCAGAGTCCCAACACCAATTTATAGAGCTGAGACCGTGGCCAGGGTAGTAAACTTTTCATGATGGTCCGGGGTCTTGCGAAAGCTGCCACAGTGTCTATGCAACATCAACAACCATCATTTGCAGGCCAGGGATTGAACGCTGAGGGTTGTGACAGACTTGGCATAAGAACAAATAAAAATTGCGAGGGCTATAGAGCCTAGAATGAGCATTATAGAGTTCTTTCAGAGCAAGTAATCACCCTATCAGCGCTCATGATAACTTGGGGTCGTGTAATCGTTGGCTGTTGAATGGTGCTGAATGGCCCAACTTTCGGCCCATTTCGAAAGTATTTTGTGCTTAAGTCGACTGCCCTGGCGTCCAAGATTGCCAACTATTCTGATACCAAGCCTTGGTAATCTTTTGCGCCATGAAACAATGGGGATCCATACAAAGGCATGTCAACGACCCACTCGCTCCGTGCGTCAGACGCGCCCACGTCTCGAAGTCTACGACTTTCTGCCTTTCCGTACCCCTCTGTTGAACTCGTTTCTTAAACTCTTCTCTCTTTCTCGGATTGCTGTCTGGAGTCTCCAAAGCTTCCTTACGACTCCTTGTGGAGAACAATTCCTCGAGCTCCTTCTAGCGGTCTATATTTAATATACCGGTAGTAGTAATAATTCTAGAATATATTTTTAGTATTAGTACTAGTCAATTCTACACCGTTTTAAATATTTATAAAGTAAAAAGTTAAAATATCCGAGGTATAATAAAACCCGGTTATATATTACTCTCTCTCGTCGAGAAAAACTATAACTCTCTTTATATATATAACTTTTTTAATTTATTTTATATACTATATCCATAGTAATTAAATAGAGAATAAATAATATTTATTTTAATTCTAACTTTTCTAGTAAATAAATATAATATTAACTTTTTTAATTCTAGATAATTACTCTAAAATACAAATATAATATAATTAGAAAATAAGTTTTTTAAATAAACTAGACTTAGTTCTTTATTTTTTAATCGAGTATTATAAATTCTATTTCGATTCTTTATTAAGGCTCTCCGTTTAATACTTAAATATAACGTCGATAGGACCTAGATTAATACTTATAGAGAAGAGTATTAAAAATTAAAGAATAATAAACTTCGTATTAATATAAAATAAAATTAAATAAATTTAATAAATTTAATTAATAGTTTAGGGAACGTCTATATTTAGAATTTATAATTAAAAGTTTTAAAAGAAGTTAAATACGAAGTTTTCATTTATTAAAAAAATACGTAGTTTATATAATAAAAGGAAACTATATTAAAAATAATATATTTATTTTATTTACTCGGTAAATATAATAAATAATCTTATATTTACTTTATTTACTCGGTAATTATAATAAATAGTTTTATTAAGAGTATCTATTTAACTTTTAAATAGAGTAAAATTAATATTATATAATATTCGTAATATTAAGTCCCCCTCCCGAAACTTTTATCCCGGAAATTAATTTTTTATTATAATTAATATCTAGCCCCGTTTCCTCTTTATCTTTTTATTATAAATAATAATTTCGTAAATCCCTCTTTAACCTAAAGTTAACTATACGGATTTATTGATACTACGTTAATAAATAGTATTTTAAAAGGTATAAAATCGGGGGTCGTTTAGATAAATACGTAGAATATATTCGTACTAGGTATAAATATAACCTAGTATCTTTTTCGCCCGTAAAATAGTCCCGTTTTTAAAAGCTGCGCGAGGAGAAATCGAAGGAAATTAAAATAATATTAATAAAGTAAACCCGGTTTTAAACCGAAATCGAGTTATTAGAAAAAAAAGAAATATAAATAGTTAAAGGCGAGTTAAAGAATATTATTAAACTAAAGAAAAATAAAAGAGTCGACGGTATTAATCCTAAACTTAATAATTTTTTATTTAATATATCCTCCGAGTAATTATAATAAGGGGTTAATATAATAATAAATAATATAAAAGATATTAATTATTCTATAGAGGATTTGGCCCTAATATATTAGAATCTAGTATTACCCTAGGTCTAATAGGGCTAGCGGTAGAACTTAGCCCGATATCTTAATAAATATTAATAATAATATTTATAGTAAATCCTACCCCGTAATAAAACGCCCCTTTTAAAAGAAAGAAGTTAACGCCCTCGTTAATATACTTAAATAGAGTATCGTAAATAATAACGTAAATAGTATTTATATATAGAAATTAATAAAGTAAATATAATATACCTCTAGTTTTTAATTAAACTACGGATAGGCCCGTAAAGTCTTAAAATTTAATATAGAGTCGTAAAGATTTATTTTAGTAAAAGTACTTTAGGGATATTAATTTACGATACCGAGGTAAAGCGATAAAGAGGTATAAAGATAACGTAGGTAACTAACGATAGAAGTTATAATATTAATAAAGTAGGGCCGTATATATTTAATATTATAAAAGAATTAATATTAAAGGATTAAGGCCCTAAATATATATTAATAAAATAAAGTCTTAGTGTAAATCTAGGCTAGATCTAGGCTAGATCTAGATAAAAATCATTTAACGGTACTTTTAGAATAAAAATTATTTTAACGCGGAGCTAGTCCCGATTTAATTAAATAATTCTAAAATTTCTATATTATCCGAAGCTCTTTTCTATATAAATATATTATTCGGTTAAGAAATAGTAATAACGAGGGGTATATACTTAAATCTATATAAAAAAGTATATAAATTTATATATAACTAGGCGAATAATTTAAGATTATTAAAGAGAAGTTTTATTAATTCTTAGTATAATACCCCTTTAATATTATTATAGTACCCGTACTTTAAATAGAGCTCGATAGGTAGATTTAATATAATAATTATTTCCTAATAAAGATAAATAAAGGGGTTAACGTAGGAGATATTTAATAATAAAATATTAAATAATTAATTTTTTATATATAAAAGGGAGGTCTTAGCGTAAATTTATAATTTTAATATAGTTTCTAAATAGTTATAAAAAGTCGTTTACCGGTATATTTGAAATTAAAACTATTTTAGCGCGAGGTTAATTTTAATCCGATATATTCGCCCCTAATAAACTAGTTAAAAGTTATACTACTACTATTATTAAACGAGTATACTAAGTATAACTAGGGCTGGTTATATAATTTAATATAGTTCCTACTCTTACTTTTACTCGTATTAAATATAATTAAAATTAATTATATAATCTAATATAGTCTCTTATTCTTACTTTTTATTAAGGTAACTACTCTTATTAATAAAGTTACTATTAAGATATAAAGTTATTAAAGAAGTTAGAGCTAGAGTTATTAAGAAAACTAGAGTTATTAAAGTTAGAAATAAAAATAAAGCGGCTTCTAGAGTAACGTAGGACCGCGGGCTACGATAAGTTAATACTTTAATATCTATTCTCTTTATAAATTAACTTTACGTTATTATTACTTCCGGTTTAAATATCGCTCGTATTAATAATTAAAGTAAAGTAGATTTCTACTACTATTAAATATTAAGTTAAAACTACTATAATAACGTAGTTTACTCTACGGTAAAACTTAATATAGGGCCTAGATTAAATATATAAAGACGTAGAGTATTTTCTTAAAATAATATTAACTCCTATTACTCGGTATTTAAACTCTTTCTATTAAGATATTTCTAGGAGCGAGTATTATAACTAGCGTTACTTAAATATTAAATTGAAATATCGTTAATTAACTAGCGAGCTAAATATTAACCCGGCTCGTTATAAATTAATTTAACTTTACTATTAAATCGTCGAAATAAATCGTATATAATAAAGTAGCTAGTTTTACTACTAGTTAACTAACGAAGTAACTATTAAGTTAACTAGCGAGTTAAATATTAAATTATAAACTAGGCGACCTTTTACGGTACGAATTTCTTAAAGAGATCTTTTATAATAAGGTACGCTTTTTATATAAATTTATAAATAAACGGAGGAGGCGAGACTATATAATATATAAAAAATAGCGTAGCTAGTAAAGTAACTTATTATTTTAATATTATTATTAATATTATTTCTTTATTTCAAAAACGCGGAGGAGTTTATTAAATCGACACTTTTATCCTACTAGATACGTATTCGGTATATAAATACTCGTATAATACTTTCGTTCTACGAGATATATATTCGGTACGTAAATATTTATATAATTAATTCTTAAAAGAGAAGATCTATAGGTATAATTTATATATAAATTTATTATATTTACTATCCTAGGAATAACGTATAAAGTGTATTACCGATAAGAAGGTTACGTTATAAAACTTATAATAATAATATTTCTAAAGATCTTTAGCCTCGCTAAATAAAGTAGATTTAAATAATAATTTAGTCTCTTTAGTTTTTACTATTATTATTAAGGGAGCTAGTACTTTTAGGGGAGTTAAATAAAAAGCTAGTTAATAACCTTATTATCGAGAGTTTTTTTACTAAATCGCTAAAGTAGCTAGCGTTATTATAACTAGTATTAAAAGAGTAGTTAAAGAAACTAGTTTATTTATTAGAAATTATTTCTCGGTAGTTAATTAATACCCTCGTTCGCGGCCTTATTATCGAATACTCTTTTATCGAGTCGTTAAAGTAGTTAATATTAACGTAGTTAATAATTTTAAAAGAGTTACCGAGGGAGTTATTTAAAAAAAAACTAAAGAAACTATTATTAATTAACGTAATTTTATATAACTACCGGGAAAAGAAGAAAGAATAATAATACCCTCGTTATTAATTAACGTTAAGGATAATAGTATTAAAGAAGCTAGCGTTACTATAGAGAGTATATTTCTAGTATTATTACTAGTAATTAATAATTAAATAGGTAACGACTAAATCTAATAAGACTATATTTACGTTTAAGATATATTTAGGGTACTTTAATAAATAAAATTCTAGAATTAATAAAAAGTAACTAGAGGAGCTAGTATTATTATATATAAAGTCTTTCTATTCTCCTATTACTACTTCGTCTCGAATTATTTAATAAGATACTCTATTTATTTAATATTAATAAACCGATATATTAACTCCTTTATATTACGACCTAGGCCGTAGGAAAATTATTTAAATACTACTCCTTTAAGATATGAGAGTAGAAGTTTTCGTACTTCTTCTTTATTATATTATATAATTATATTATTAACGCGATCCTTAAAATCGTAAACGTTTTTAAATATAAATAAGTTATTTTTATAACTTTTAGGGTCGAAGAATCTAATCTCTTTAACTTTAAATTTAATTTAAATATTTACTCCGGTATTAAAGACTTCTAGAACTACTAAGTTTTAAAAATTTAATAAACTCTTTCTTTATTATTAAAGAGTATCTTTAACTAAAGGTAGTTTTATATATAATACGACTTCTTCGGGAGTTAGGGTCCTAAGAGTATACTAGTTAATAACCGCTTTAATAAATAGTATTTTAATATAGTACACGATTAATTTAAGAGATATAACCTACCGGGGAGTTATAATTTAACTATTAAATAATTAAATTTATTAAGCTACTAAAGACTTAAGTTATTAAATATTTAAGTATTTAATTTATATAATAATTAAATTACCCGGAAGAAAAGAAAGAATAATAATACCCTCGTTATTAATATTAAATAATAAGGACTTATTAAGGGTTAAAATTAAATAGTTAAGTAATTAAATTAGGGGGTATAACTAAATAATTTAACTACTATTAAAGACTTAAGGGAGTAAATTAACTTTAATTACTAAAAGTTTAATAAATTAATTAAGGCTAAAGGCTTAGTAAAATTTCTTTCAAAACTAACTCTATTAAAATCTATCGAATAACGAGGTCTTTATAATTAAAACTTTTATATAGCGCTAGGCTATAGTAGGTTTAACTCTTAAATAAAAAATAATATTAAAGAAACCGAATAAAGATATAAAGACTTAGGAAACTAAACTAAAGGGATATTAATTTAATAATTTAACGAAGAGGTCGGTACCGTCGTTTAATAAAAATTTAATACGGTATATATATAAGGTTTATTATCGCTACGGAGGCGTTAATTTCTAAATAAAATTTACTCTCGCCGCGGAGTAAGGAGAATAATATTCAGGGGCGATATATTATAAATACCCCGAATAAAATAAATATAAAATAGGTTATTTTAACGACTTAATAAAGAGTTTAAAAGTATTCGTTTAAGGTAATACGATACGGAACGGAAATACTATTTATATAATACTCGCTATCGACTCCGAGTAAATATATCACGGAATAGGTACGTTAGGGTTAGGGGTTTAAATAATAGTATATTATTCTATAGAGAGGTAATTATAGACTAGTTAGGATTATTGGGTAATAGGCGGTATTAAGCCCCGGCGCGCTAAACCCCCTAATACTCTTATAATAATATACTCTCTCCCTATAATACTCGCCGCGAGTACGTCTAAATCTATAGTATAGTAGCTAGGGTTATAATTAATTTAAATAGTATTAATAGAATATAACTAACGGAGATATTTACTTTAAACGGAGTTAACGGTCTTCGCCGTAGTCGATAAAACCGAGTTTTACTTTCTTGACTTTATCGCTAATTTTATTTACCCCTAATCTTTTAAAGTTCTTTACGGTTAATAGGGCGGTATTTAACTAGGGAAATTAAGAAAATAATTTAACCGAGAAGTTATTATTAATATCGAAAATCCTAGTTAAAAGTAAGGAGGTAGAGTTCGTTTAAACTATTAATATAATAGAGTAACCGGGTTTTATCTTATATTAAAAGACTCGCTTTAACGTAGTAGAGAATTTATTAATCTTTTTTTATATTACCGCTCTACGGTCCTAGGTTTTATATATTATTATTTTTATACGGAGCCTCTCCTTTTTAAATACTTCGACTATAATATTTACCATAACGTTATCGTTTTTAAATAAATCTATTACGTTTTTTAATTTATTTACCGTAGTTATTATTTCTACTTTATAATATTAGATTATATAATCGAGGCTCTCGCCGGTTAATATTAAGTATATTATCTTCTCGCCTATCGTTAATACTATATCCTAGTATATTAGGCTAGAGGGGTATATAGGTTTTTTCTTTATAATTTCTACCTCCTCTTTTTTATTATTAGATAACTCCTAGCGCTAGATAAAGTTTATAATTAATACGACGGGGTCGGCGGGGTCTTTTAATATAATAGTATTTTTTATAATAATCCTTTATACGTCCTTTATAGCGGTATCCTTTTAGACTAGTATAAATACCTTTTTCTTTTTATCTATTAAAGAGAGTTAGGGTAATAGGGTATATTGTAAAAAGATATTTTCCGTTATATATCGTAAAAAGATAGTTCCCGTTCCTAGTAAAATACTTTTAATTAAAAAGGCTTTACTAATAATATTTAAATTAACGCGTATATTTATTTTTACTTCGAAAAAGAAAATACCCCTATTTTATACTAGTTCGGGGAAGTTTCCGTAAAAAATTCAACCTTTATAATTAATAACACAGTTATTAATTAGCTAGGTATTCCCGTAATTTATATAATTTAAACTACTCTTATAAGGTTCTTTATTAATATTAAAGTTTAATAACTAGTTTATAAACCGAAACTATTTAGAAAAGCCGAGCTCTATAACTAGTCCGAGCGTTATATTATATAACTTAATTTAGCGTAGAAGGATAATACCTTTTATTTTTATATTAAAAGCGATTAAATCTACGTTAAACGCGTTAGCGTTTTAATATACCTTAATTATTATTACCTTATCGGGGTTCTAGTAAAACTAGTTCTTATAATTATTACTAATTATTACGCGGGGCTATTATTTATATTTATTTTTATTAATATTTATAACTATTTAGTCGTTAATCTTTCTATTATTTTTATTTATTATTTTCTAGTATACTATAAAGATCTAGATCTTTATATCTTTTACACTAGCGAGGAGCTCGAGGTCCGAGTTAATATTAATTAAGAGGGTAAGATAATAACGTAATACGTAAAAGAATTTCTAATTAAAATACTCGAAAGCCGCGTCGTAGGGGTTAGTAAAATAAAAAGGGTAAATATAATAAAGAATTATTCTAGATTAAAGATTAAGGAATTAATAAAATAAATAAACGATTTAAAAAAGTATATACCTAAAATTAAATTCTGGATTTATTTCGTTATAATTATAACTAGTTAATTTATAATTATTTTATATTCGTATAAATAACGCCTCTAGATTTATTTTAAAAAGATATTAATTTTAGTCTATAATAACGGCGCCTTAATATTTAATATAAAGAAATTATTAATATTTATTATATAGGCTAATATTAAATAGTAAGGGTATTAATAAATAAAATAAAAGTAAATAAAAATAGAAATAGAAATAAGAACGGTACGATTTAATCTACGCTAGTAGTAAATATTTCTTATTTATATTATTAACTTCACTCTTTAGTATCTTAATATAAATTAAGGTAAACTTTTTATAAATATATTTTATAGAGGGGCGGTATTTTACTATTAGGGTAAAGAGGTTTATATACTTTATATAAATTCGCCTAAACTACTCTAGCGCGGTATATATTTTATATTTTATATAATAGAGTTTATATTTAATATACTATACTATTTATATCTACTTCTAAATATCGTATATTATATTATTATAAGTTTACTCCTAGTTATAGGTACCGCTAGTACGTCGAGCCTAGTATATTTAATTACTTTAATATTTACTCCTAGTTATAGATACCGCTAATACGTCGAGCCTAGTATATTTAACTACTCTAGTATTTAGTTCGACTTTATCGGGGTTCGTCGCTAGGCCTTAATATTAATAAATACTAAAGATAGTATTCGTCGACTAATTTATTAGAATTTTCGATATCTTTTATAGGTTATTATAAGGTAGTATTTATACCTTAATAACCTCTTTTATTAACTAAGTATTATAATCTACTATAACGGCGTCTAGATTTTAGAATTTCTTCGACGAAGTACTCTCGGTTATTTATACCGTCCTCGGTAATCTTATTAATAGGTATTAAGGGAGGAGCGATATAATTTAGAATAATATTAATATAATAGGGCTCGAGGAGGTAGATATAAAAAACTAAATAAATTCTATAAATATTAGGGAGCTTTAGGCGGTATATTTATAAATTTATATAAAAAGTAATTTTAAACGGCCCTGTTACGATCAAGGTTCGCTGAGAATCTTAGTAGGCTTAGTATACTTGGTACGCCAAGGGTCTACTCACTACTCGACGTAGTATATAGGCTAGTAAGTAGGTAAGCGCTTAATCGTTTATTTACTCGATACTAGAATAAGCGAGTAAACGAATAAATAGTATAGTTTCTTTCTTTTATATAAACTACGTACTTTCCTAGTAGATAAGAGCTTCGTATTTAATTTCCTTTAAAACTTTTAATTATAAATTCTGAATATAAATATTTATTAAACTATTAATTAAGTTTATTAAACTTATTTAGTCTTATTTTATATTAATACGAAGCCTATTATTCTTTAATCCTTAATACTCCTCTCTACGAGTATTAATTTAGGTTTTATTAATATTATATTTAAATATTAAATAGAGAGCCTTAATATTTTAAATACTTTTAAGATAAATATTTTAGGATTAATAAAGGCCCTAGTCTTAAGTACCTAAAACGGTATTAAGAGACGTAATATTATAAAAGAAGGGGACCGTATTAAAGTTACCCGCCTAAATTATTATTATAGAGAGCGCGAGAAGTTTAATAACTAGTTATTATAACTTTAGTTATTCTTTATATTTAACGAGAATATGATACTAGTCATTAAATAGATAATTTTTATAATAACCTATATAAGAGGTAATATATAGAAATAGGTTAAATTATTCTTAAAGCGCTATATAGAAGTAGTAAATAATACCGATAACTTATTAATAAAGCTTTAGATAGAGAACTTCTTTAAGTTTAAAACCGAGATTCGTTATATATTTAGACTATCCAACGAAAGTAGTATAATAGTTCGTATTATTCAATACTTAATATAACGAAGATCTGCGTCCGATTACTCGGTATAATTTTAATATTATATAATATTTACGGACTAGGACGATACTACTTTTATAACGATATATCGATAAGGACTAAAAGATAATATAAAAGACGAACTTATACGAGTAGGAGCCGTTATAAAGGACCTCGATATATTTATCGAATAAGTAATTAAAATTAATAATAAATTATATAAATATATAATAGAGAAACGTTATAACGGAGGGACTAACGGATAAGGACGTTTAAAAGTTTATAATAACGGATATAATTCGGTTAATTATTACCGCTATAAGAAACTTAACCCGTATAGTTATATATTAATAAAACTCGATTTTATTAAAAAGGGACCTATAAAAGGATTCTAGAAAAGAGGTAAATAGTAATAAAGGGGTAAAAAAGTAATAAATTATTATAGTTATAATAAGCCGGGCTATATCGCTAGGAACTATTATTCGAAAAATATAATAAATCGATAATAATTAAATATATTTAAGAAGGAGATACCGGATAGCGTAATTAAATCCTTTAAAGATTTAGTATAAAACGATTCTACTCTTAATAATTTACTCGAGAAGTAAAGGGAGATTAAAGAAAAGATCGCCTAAAGAATTCGAGAGCTCGAAGAACTAGATAATAATAATAATAAAATTTTAAAAAAAGACTTAAAGGAAGGATAAGAATAAAAATAAAGTATAATAAATTCTAAAGGATGACTTTAGGTAGTAGACTACCTCGATAACTCTAAAACCTAATTTATCGTATTAGAAGAAAAACCCGAAGACGAGAAGAAGGAAAAAAGATAAACCTCTAGAATTAACTATACCTATAATAAACATTACCTATAATATAAGGAAATACACTAATTAGTATATACGAGCGAATATTATAAATATTATTACGATAGTTTAGGAGAGCGAAAGTATATTATAAAACTAAGATATAATTATAATTAGTAGAATAACTATTTAAAAGATAATTATCTATAGTATTTAATAAAAGAAAAGGGAGAATTAGGCCTTCCTAGGCTACGATAAGTACGAAACTAGATAGGATATAATAAGAAAACGAAATATTATAATTAAGATAAATAGTATTATTATTTAGCTAAAGATTACGAGAGGTACTTCGAGTCTAAAGAGTACTACGGATTTTTATCTTCGTCGGGAAAAGACTAGTCCCTTATATTAAGAGGAAATATAAAGAGATTAATATACTAACTTTAAAATAATATCTATACTTAGTTTAGTACGGTATATATATACGAATACCGGTAAAAGTTAATGGATATAAGGTCGTTATAATAATAGATTTAGGAGTAATTAATAATTTTATATTTCGAATAATAACTTAAGTAATTAACCTATTAACTCGAGAAAAGAAGAAATAATATAAACTTTAGTAAACCGACGGGTCGAAGTTATTAATAAGAAAAATAGATAAAGAAACGTTCCCGTTACTAGTTATTATTTAATACTACTATAAAGAGATTACCTTCGATATAGTAGGAATAACTATTTATTATATTATTCTAAGGATACCTTAATTAAAGAAATATAATTTAATAATAAATTAGACGAGAGGAGTATTTATATTTCCGTGTATTAAAAACGTCGCTAATATAATATCTATACGCCTATAAAGGATAGTTATAAATAAGAAGTCGAATCGTAGCCCGGTCGAAGCTTATAGTATTTTATCTTCGTATAAAGATAACTTTATAAAAGGATCCGACTCGATATATACTAACTAAAGAGGTTAATAAGGCGAATAAATTAAAGTTTCTAAAGATAAAAACGAACCTCTTAATATCCCTAAAGAGTATTAACGATAGAAGTACCTCTTTTAGGAAGAAATAATTATAAAAGTATTACCTAAATATTAATTATAGGATTATAAAATCGAACTCGAACTTAATAAAACACCGATATTTAAACCTATTTACGCTTTATTAAAAAAAGAACTCGGAGTACTTCGCGAGTATATCGACGAGAATCTTAAAAAAAGATTTATTCGAGAATCTAAATTACTAGTAGGTTATTTAATCCTTTTTATAATAAAAAAGGATAGAAGTCTACGACTTTACGTAGATTATCGAAAATTAAATAATATTACGGTAAAGAATCGGTACCCTTTACTAAATATTAACGAGTTATAGGATCGGTTAGCGATAACAAAAATCTTTACGCGACTAGATCTTCGAGGCGCGTATAATTTAATTCGAATAAAAAAAAGCGAGGAGTAGAAAATTACTTTTAGGATTAAATACGGTTATTACGAATATTTAATAATACCCTTCGGATTTACTAACGTACTAGTAACCTACTAAATATTAATTAATAATATTATACGAGTATACCTAGATATAACGGTGATTATATACCTCGATAATATCTTGATTTACTCTACTAATAAGGAAGAATATATTTAATATATATAAAATATCCTAACCTACTTATTACTAGCTAGACTTCTCTTTAAACTAGAGAAGTACGAATTTTATAAAGAATCGGTTAAATTCCTTAGGTTTATAGTTAATACTAGAGACGTTTATATAAGCCCTAAAAAGATTAGGAGTATTAAAAAATAACCTATATTATATAACGTTAAGACGGTATAGAGTTTCTTAGGATTTACGAACTTTAATAAAAAGTTTATTAAAAACTACTCTAAAAAGACTTTATTATTAATAGATATTATAAAAAAAGATATTACTTTCTAGTAGGGAAAAGAATAATAATAATCTTTCGAGGTACTTAAAGAAGCCTATAAGAAACCGCCGGTATTATATTCTTTTCGAAGTAACGAACTAGCTCGAATCGAAACCGACGCTTTAGATTTAGTAATAGGCGCTTATATACTTTAATAGAGAGACGATAAATAGTACCCTATTATATATTATTCTAGAAAAATATTATTAGCGGAATAAGACTATAATATCTATAATAAGGAATTACTAGTAGTAGTATCCGTATTAGAGTAGTAGTAGGTATATATAGAGAGTTATTTAGACTTTATTATCTTTATAAATTATAAGAATCTTCTAAACTTTACGATAATAAAATAATTAAATCGAAGATAAGTTAGATAGTTAGAGTTATTAGGATAATATAAATTTAAAATCTTTTATACCCTAGGAAAGGATAACGGTCCCGCCGATATATTTAATAGGCGAGAAGACTATATAGAGGATAAAGATATAGTAATATAATTAGTCCTTATTTAGTAATAGGATAAATCGCTAGTCCTAGTATAATAACTAGTAGCGACGTTATATATCTTTATTCCTAGAATTATAAATAGTATCTAGAAGGAATATAAAAACGATACCTTAGCCGCTACGTTAAGAAATTAATAATTATAGGCTAAATTATTAAAATATAATAGAAAGACTTATTTTCCTAAGGGATATCTTAAGGAAATTATTCGCGATTATTATAATAATCCGGTTTAAGGATACTCTAGAGTTATTAAAATTATAGAATTTATCTATAGAGAATACGACGCGCTAGGATTAAAGTCGCACGTCGAGAAATATATTAAAGAATATATTAAATACTAGTAGAATAAGTTTATAAGGTATATTAAATATAGTTAAATCTAATTCGCCCTAGTACTAGAAATATTATAGGACGATATTACGATAAATTTCGTTATTAAATTATTAAAATTAAAGGACCTAATTATTTTAGAAATTTTTAACTCGATAATAGTAATTTATAATAAACTTAATAAATACGCTATAATAATACCTATTAAGGAAATTTATAAGGCCGAATAAATCGCCTTCGTATTACTAGATCGATTTATTAGGGATTATAGGATACCTAGGTCGATTATCTTTAACCGAGATAAATAATTTACCTTTAATTATTAGAAGATATTAATTAATACTATCAGAACTAAGTTACGGATATTAACCGTATATTATTTATAGACGGATAGGTAAATAAAGCGGATAAACTAAACCATAGAAATATATTTACGATATTACGTAAATAAAAAATAAAATAATTAGGTAAGACTTCTACCTATAACTTAACTGGCGTTTAATAATATATAGTTTAATATAACGAAACTTATACTATTTTTCGCGAATTATAATAAATACGTTAATACGTTTCTCGATCCGAAATAGGGATATAACGCGTATAGGGCGTTAGTCTATATAATTAATATAAAGGCGTTATATAAAGAAATATAAACCTAGATTAAATCGATAAATACTCGGACTAAATTAACGGTAAATAAATATCGAAAAGAGTATCTTTAATTAAAGGAAGGGGATAAAAGTATATTTTTTAATAAAAAATATAATAAGTAAAAGACCGAGTAAGAAATTAAACTATATTAAAATCGGATTATTTTCGATTAAGAAGAGTAAGGGACTAGTTAATTATGAATTAAATCTTCTAGCCGACGCTAAAGTATATTTAATATTTTATATCTCTCGATTAAAGTTAATAAACTCTAAAATATCTTTATAAGATACTTTTTATTTTTAAATTAAAGAAGAAACGGAGTTTAAAGTAAAGGAGATTTTAGGCTAAAGAGGTTAAGACTACCTCGTTAAATAAAAAGATTACGACGAGTCGGAGAATATTTAGGAGTTATTAACGAATTTAGTTAATTATCGGGAACTTTTAAAGAAGTTCTAGGAATAACGATATAAAAAAACCAGTCGAGGGTCCCTAGCGAAAGGGATCTTAAGGATATAAAATTATCGAAGTACGGAATCGAGGCCATTATACGTTTTATTTTATTAAATTTTTTAAGTTCTTTAAGACGCTCTAACTCCTCTATATCCGTAAAATCTTTATCGAATATCTTCTATTTACGCTCCTTTAGGAATTTCTTTTATTAGCGAAGTCTCTTTAACTTCGTATTCTTTTAATTAGCGACTTTATTCGCCGCTTCCCGCTTAATTTTAGTTTTTTTTTCTTTATATTCTAAGCGCTCTAGAGCCTTATTAATTCCTAAGAAATTAACGATAGACTCGGAGGGCTCGTATTTTTTCCCGGTTTTAATATACTCCCCGTACTTCGATAATAACGAGGATAATCGATATTCGGTTTAACGTATAGCGTAATATATATATATAACTATAATTATAAAACCTTTAGAAGTAACTTATTCCTATAATTTATTATATTATTTTATTTAACGAGAAGATATAGGATTATCTTTAAAGATAAAGAAAGTTAAAAGGGAGGGGTAGTATTATAATTAAAGTTCGCTAAAAACTTTAATAAACTTAGTATATTTAATACGCTAAGGGTCTATTTATTACTCGATATAATATATAGGCTAGTAAATAAGTAAGCGCTTAACCGTTTATTTACTCGATACTAGAATAAGCGAGTAAACGAATAAATAGCGTAGTTTCTTTCTTCTATATAAACTACGTACTTTCCTAGTAGATAGGAGCTTCGTGTTTAACTTCCCTTAAGACTTTTAATTATAGATTCTAAATATAAATATTTATTAAATTATTAATTAAGTTTATTAAATTTATTTAGTTTTATTCTATATTAATACGAAGCCTATTATTCTTTAATCCTTAATACTCCTCTCTACGAGTACTAACCTAGGTCCTATCGACGTTATATTTAGGTATTGAACGGAGAGTCTTAATAGGCCCTAGTTTTTTATTATCGAGTTTTTTACTAGGATAATTTATCTTTAAATTTATAATTTTAAATATAATAAAATCGCCTACCTCGAACTTAATTCTTTTATAATTTTAGTCGTAGTATTTAGCCTATTTATTTTAGGCTTTAGAAATTCATATTAAAATCTTATACTATAGTATTATAATTTCTTATACGACTTTTTTTATATTAACTAAGAAGTACTTCCCTATATAAGAGTATAATTAGAATAATATAAAGTTATAGTCGTTATTCGCTTTAAATAGGGAGTATTTAATTATTAAATAATAAGATATATTATATATATATTCCGTTAAGGGAAGATAATTTACTTAATTATTTTATAAATAATTAATAAAGTATCTTAAGTATTATTCTAATATCTAATTCTAGCGCTCCGTCTATTTATCCGTTTAGGGGTAAAAGTTAATAAAGAATCTATAATCGGTCCTTAATTTAATAAAGAGTATTCTTTAGAAACTAAAAGTAAATAATACTTTATAATTATTATAAATTCTCTCCGGTATACTATAATAGTTAATTACTATTTTAATAAAGAAGTATACGAATTATCTAGAGTTTATATCTTTAATATATAATATATAATAAATTATTTTTATTAGTCTATCGACTATAATTATAATATAATTTAATTTATTATTACTTCCGTATACCGAAGACCGTAATAAATCGGTAACGAAGTTAATAATAATATTTAATTATATTCTAGTCGGTACCGGTAGCGGTAATAATTCTCTATACTCGATATAATAACTAGGTTTAGTTCGGTTATATATTTCGTAAATTTTAATATAATCCGTTACCTAACTAGGTAGTCCGGGCTAGAAAAACTAATAAATTATAATTATTATAATTTTATCCCTAACGAAGTATCCCGCGATTAAATTATCGTAAAAGGTTTAAAGGACTCGAAGTCGGAGGCTTTTTAGGATATATAAATACGATCCTTTATAATAAAGGAGCTCGTTTTTTTAAAAGAAATATTTATTATCTTTAATATCGTTATTCTCTAATACTTTCTTAATATCGTTAATTAAAGTATAAGATAATATCTCTTCCTCTTCTTCTACTATATATAATTATAAGTCGGTATAAATATTAGATATCGTTTTACGGATTTCGTTTAAAGTTATTATAACGAGCTTAAAGAACGGGGTCATTATATAACTCTCGCTAAATAAATAATCTTAATAATCTAAACGTTTATTAAAACTATTTACGGGGTTTTTTTTTTTTATATAATACTTTATTATAAAGTTAAACCCCGCGAGGAATTTTACTTAATAAATTTAATATTATATAAATAATTTAGTTCCTAGGAAATAACGGAGGTTATTATAATTTATAATAATCTTAACGATCTTTTAGGATCTTTTAAGATAGTATTTTTATATATAGAATCTTTCTAAAATAACTAGGAGTTCTTTATTATATATAGTATAATTCCTCTTTAATAGTTTTAATTTTCTAGAGTAAAAAGCGACTAGGTATTAATACGAGTCGTTATACTTTTATAAAAGAATCGCTATAATAGCGAATTTACAAGTATTTATCTCTACGCGAATTTCTTTAGAGTAGTCGAACTAGATTAAAAATAATATACCTAAAAACGCTTTTCGGAGTTCGTCGAAATTATTCTAAATATCTTTATTCCACTCGAAGGAGATATATTTAATAAGGTCCGTTATAAAGATTATAATTTTATTATAATTTTAAATAAACCGTTTATAGAAGTTATAAAATCCTAGGAAAAATTATACGTCTTTAGTATAATATAGTATAGGTTAATTTTAGATTATAATAACTCTATTAATATCTATCGCTATATTATCCTAGGATATAATAAATCCGAGGTACTCGACGGTTATTTATCCGAATATATACTTTTCTAATTTAATATATAGCCCTATACTATAGAGGCGCTCGAGGATTTATTTAATATAATCTTTATACTCTACGGGGTCCTCTGAATAAATAAGGATATTATCGAGATAAATAATAATAAATTTATCTAGTAGGTCCGATATAGCTCTATTAATATAAAACTAGAAAATTAAAAGTAAGTTTACTATACTAAAGGGTATAACCTAGTATTCGAATAATCTATATTTAGTACGGAAAACGGTTTTTTATCTATCTCCCTTTTAGATATAAAGGAGGTTATAGGCGCCTTTTAGATTAATTTTTATAAATTATTATATTTTTCCTAGGCGGTCTAGGATAAGATTAATAAAGAAAATAAAGTATTTATTTTTAATAATAATAACGTTAAGGCCTCGGTAATCTATATAAAGTTATAGTCCGTTATCTTTTTTCTTAATAAATAGTATAGATACCCCGGCCGGGGATTTAAACTATTTAATAAACCTACTTTATAAATTCTAGTCGATATAGTCTTTATATATTTTAAATTTAGTCTCCGTTAAATTATATTATAATTTAAAAGAGGGCGTTTTACCCGGTTCTAAATTAATTATTTAAGCTAGTTCTTTATAGTATAGAGGTAGTATTTCCCTAATAATTTTATTAAAGACGTCTATATAATCTTTATAAATTTATAGGAGTATAACGATTATAAAGGCGTTATTCTTTTTAGAGTTTAAAAAATATACCTAAATAAATTAATAATTTATTTTTACTTCGTTAATAAAGTTTAAGGCCTAGAGTATTTTAATATTCTCAAGGATTTTTATCTTTTTTATCTTCTAGTTAATAAAAGGGTTAATTATCTATAATTATAATAGACCTAAAATAATCCGATCTTTTATATCGATAACTCTAAAAAGGTACTTTATAAGTATACTACTATTAACTCTAATATATAAATAATAGAGGTAGTTATTTCTTTATAGGTTAATTTCTATACCGTTAATACCTAATACTCGGGGGGATATATAATTAATAAGGGATATATTAAGAGATTTAATAAAGAAATTTAATATAAAGTTTATTATATTATTATAGTTTATTATACCTTTTAAAAGGATAATTATATTAGTATAAAGATACTATAACTAGATACTTTTATAAAGATATTAGGTTTAATTAATACTAGCCTTAAAGAAGTATAACGTTATAAATATAATAGCGCCGTTTCTTAATATAGGCTTTAAGGCTAGCGGTCGCGATATAATTTTTATTATAACCGATTAAAGTTTTTTAATTTAGAGGGTATAGGGTATTTAAAGTCTCCCTTTTAATAATTAAAATAATTATAATCTAGGTAGGCTCCTTCTACTCGTTAAATACGACGTCGTTCGCGTTTCTTTTCGTCTATAATATAAATACCGGGGTTATATATATTATTATTTATCCTATTCTAAAAAGATTTCCGGTTTTATATCGGTAAATAAAGATTCGGGTTTATACCTAAATTAATACTTTAGTCGAACCTTACTCGCTTATAATTTAATACGGTATTATATTCGTCTCGCGAATATTTATTAATCCTAAGGTAGTTTTCCGCTTATTATACTAAAATTTTAAAATTTATAAACGTATCTAAGTAGGCTCCGGGGTAGAGTAAATAAATAATATTATATATTTTATAACTTAGCTTCCGGCGGAAGTTTATATAAATAATAAATTTATTCTATTCGAGGTCCGTTATTACGGATTCGAATTAATTAATAAAGTTCTAGACTCGCTCGTTAACTTTTATAATTAAGTATTTTATAATTAATTTAGTTTCTAGTCTTATATCTAGTAGCCCGTAGTTATTTATTAATTAAGTTTATAGTTTCGGTTAATCCTCGAAACTCTCGGTATCTCTAGCTAGGCGTAATCTCTAGGTATAATTTTTTAATTTATAATAAAAGTATACCGTAACGGTTTTCGCTTAAATAAGGGGATTATAAATATATTATAATTTAAAAAAGTCGTTAACTTCTATATATTATAGACGGATATCTACTACGTTATAATTCGTTTTATATTAATATAGGTCGAAGGTAAAGAGTTTATTAACCTTAACTCTTTTTTAATATTTTATATAAGCGCTATAAATAATAAAGAGGTCGTTCCGGTAATATAATATTAATACCGATCGTCCGAACAAAAATACTAGAGTAGGTTATTATAGATTTTCGGTAGTTATATTACCCGCTATAATAATTTCTAGTTAATTAATTCTTTTTTAAAGGGCTACGAATTATATCGAGGTAACTAAACGTTTAAATATTAATAATAATTACGTATCGTTATTTAATAGTATAATATTACGGTATTTTATTAGGGAGGACGATATTTTAGCTAAACTACCTAAGACCGATAATTATCTTATTTAAAATAGAATAATATATTACGGAATAAATACGTTAGGGTTAGGGGTTTAAATAATAGTATATTATTCTATAAAGAGATAACTATAGACTAGCTAGGATTATTAAGTAATAAATAGCGCTAAACTCTAGCGCGCCAAGCCCCCTAATACTCCTATAATAAAATAGAATAAATAGATTTTAGGGGCGATATATTAAAGATTCTCCGAATATAATAAAGAATAAAAAATTACTTCGATAATTTAATAAAGAGCTTAAAAGTATTTATTAAAAATAATATAGTACGGAAGCGTCTATATATAAAATAGGAGGATTAATTCGAAGGCGATATATTCGAGAAACCCCGAATAAAGTAGATATAGGAACTTAATAAGTTATTTTAAATATAATAATTAATAGGGAATATATTAACCGTTGTAATAGTTATTTTATATAAAATATAATTTAAATAATACGTAGTTTAAATAGTCGTTCTAAATAAACGTATTAAATAGATATTCTAAATAGTCGTTCTAAATAAACGTACTAAATGGACTTTTTAAATAGACGTTCGAGAGATATATAAGTAGGAATAACGGAGGACGTAGTTTTAAGGAAGGGGCCTATTTAAGGGGACGTAGTTTTCGAAGTAAGAGTACTATATATAATTAGTTCGAATAGTCGTAATTTTGAATAAATAGTCGGTATATATAGTATTTATACTACTAGGCTATATAGCTAGTTAAATATATATAGCGATATACCCTAGATCGTGGATCTAGCCGTTACTACTATTTAATAAAGGGTTAATATAATAATAAATAATATAAAAGATATTAATTATTCTATAGAGGATTTGGCCTTAATATACTAGAATCTAGTATTACCCTAGGTTTAATAGGGCTAGCGGTAGGGCTCAGCCCGATATTATAATAAATATTAATAGTTATATTTATAGTAAATCCCACCCCGTGACAAATTATAACTCGAGGATAAATTCGATTAATCGGCCGTACCTTTTATTCTTAACAAAATTTTCGTAGGAGATTTAAATAGTTTTTAAAGTTTATATTTAACTCCTAAATATTCTCTAATTCGTTATATTCTTTTTATTTAACGAGGTAGTTTTAATTTTTTTTATCTAAATTTTTTTTTATCTCGAATTTTTTATTTTTTTTAATCTAGAAATAAAAAGTATTTTATAAAGATATTTTAAAATCTACTAGTTTTAATCGAGAAACGTAGAATATTAAATATACTTTAGCGTCGGCTAGAAGATTTAGTTTATAATTAATTAATCTTTTACTTTTCTTAATCGAAAATAGTCCGATTTTAATATAGTTTAATTTCTTACTCGGTCTTTTATTTATTATATTTTTAATTAAGAGATATATTTTATCCCCCTCCTTTAATTAAAGATACTCTTTTCGATATTTATTTATAATTAATTTAATTCGAGTATTCGTTTAATTAATTTAGATTTATATATTTTAATATAACGTTTTTATAATAATTATATAAATTAAAATCTTTTATACGTTTAGTCTTTATCTCGGTTTTAGAAATATATTAACGTATTTATTATAATTAGCGAAGAATAGCGTAAATTTCGTTATATCGGACTACGCGTTATTAAATATTAATTAAATTATAAATAAAAGCCTTATTTAATCGTCCTATTTTTTATTAATATAATATCGTAAATATATCTTTATCGTTTAATTTATCCGCTCTATCTATTTATTTATTTATAGATAATACGCGGTTAATATTCGTAACTTGGTTTTAATAGTATTAATTAGTATTTTCTAATAGTTAAAAGTAAACTATTTATCTCGGTTAAAAGTAATTAATTTAGGTATTTTATAATCCTTAATAAATCGATTTAATAGTACGAAAACAATATATTCGACTTTATAAATTTCTTTAATTAATATTATTATAGTGTATTTATTAAATTTATTATAAATTATTATTATAGAGTTAAAGATTTCCGATATAATAAGGTCCTTTAATTTTAATAATTTAATAACGAAATTTATTATAATATTATTTTAAGGTATTTCTAGTACCGGGGCGAACTAAATTTAACTAAATTTAATATATTTTATAGATTTATTCTATTAATATTCGATATATTCTTTAATATATTTCTCGATATACGATTTTAATCCCGGCGCGTCGTATTTTTTATAAATAAATTTTATAGTTTTAATAACTCTAGAGTATTCTTAAACTAGATTATTATAATAATCGCGAATAATTTCTTTAAGATATCCTTTAAGAAGGTACGTTTTTTTATTATATTTTAATAATTTAACCTATAGTTATTAATTTTTTAATATTATAATTAAAATATTATTTTCGTATTCTTTCCGAATATTATTAATAATCCCGGGAATAAAGATATATAATATCGCTACTAGTTATTATACTAGGACTAGCGATTTATCGTATTATTAAATAAGGACTAATTATATTATTATATCCTTATCCTTTATATAGTCTTTTTATTTATTAAATATATCGGCGCGACCGTTATCCTTTCTTAGGATATAAAAAATTTTGAATTTATATTATTTTAATAATTCTAATTATCTAATTTATCTTCGATTTAATTATTTTATCGTTATAAAGTTAAGAAGATTTTTATAATTTATAAAAATAGTAAAATTTAAATAACTTTCTACGTATACCCTTTATTATTCTAATACGAATACTACTACTAGTAATTCTTTATTATAGATATTATAATTTTATTCTACTAATAATATTTTCCTAGAATAATATATAATAAGGTACTATTTATCGTTTCTTTATTAAAATATATAAATATTTATTATTAAATTTAAAATATTAGTTTCGATTCGAGCTAGTTTATTACTTCGAAAGGGATATAATACTAGTAGTTTCTTATAGGTCTTTTTAAATATTTTAAAAGATCGTTATTATTTTTTCCCCTATTAGAAAGCGATATCTTTTTTTATAATATCCGTTAATAGTAAGGTCTTTTTAGAGTAGTCTTTAATGAATTTTTTATTAAAATTCGTAAATCCTAAGAAACTCTATATCGCTTTAATATTATATAGTATAAATTATTCTTTAATACTCCTAATCTTTTTAGGGTTTATATAAATATCTTTAATATTAATTATAAAATTAAAGAATTCAACCGATTCTTTATAAAACTTATATTTTTTTAATTTAAAGAGAAGTCTAGTTAATAATAAATAGATTAGGATATTCTATATATATTAAATATATTCTTCCTTATTAGTAGAGTAGATTAAGATATTATCGAGGTATATAATTACCGTTATATTTAAATATACTCGTATAATATTATTAATTAATATTTAGTAAATTACTAGTATATTAATAAATCCGAAGAGTATTATTAAATATTCGTAATAATTATATCTAGTTCTAAAAATAATCTTTTACTCTTCGTTTTCTTTTATTTAAATTAAATTATACGCGCCTCGAATAGTAAGAATATAGTGTCAACGAAATAAAATATATAAAAATTATAGTGTTAACGAAATAAAACAGTAGTTAAGATTTAGTTTTAGTATATTATATATTCCTTTTCTATCTAGTAGTACGAATAAGTTATTATCTTATATTAAGGTACTAGCTCTTATACCGAGGTATTAATAATTATAATAGTTACCTTTATAAATAAAGGCTTTACGTTCTCGAGGCCTTAAAATAAAAGTATAAATAAGAATAAATATTATAATCGTTAATATAATCTATTCTTTATTACCTCGATTTAGAACTATTATAAATATATTATATTAATAGGAAGACGACGACGTTTTTATTTAAAATCGTCGAGACGGAGATTAGTTATTAGGTTATAAATACTAGATAAAGGAGTATGCGTTTTTCTTAATATATTTATTATAATACCTAGTTAGGGTTCCTATTTATCGGTAATTAAAATATCGGTAATAGGGCGTTCGTTATAACCGATAGTAATTATAATAATTTACGCGGCCTTATTATCGGTAATAATTTCGATAACGGCGCGATCGTTATAATCTAAAATAATCTACGCGGTTATACCGAACTAGTTATATAGTTTATTATTATCTTTAATAAATTTACCGCCTAGTATAATATCGGTAGTTATTTATTATTTAAATCTCTCTCGATTATATACTCGTTTTAAAGCCGGATATCTCTTAATTAATATATTTATATTTATATTAATATTAGTTAAAAGATTATTAACGAAGTCTTTAATACCGTTTATATATTTTTAACTCTCTTGATTAATTTCGCCTACTTATTATCGGTTAATTAATCTTTAGGTATTTCGATTTCTACGGAATCGAAAAAACTCCGTAATAAATAATCGACTTTATATTAATTTAATAGGCGGTCTTAATATTAAATAAAAATAATATAAAAGACTTTTAGGACCGATAAAACACGGACTATCTTATTATTAATTTTAATAATAAATTCTTTTAAGAAATTTATATAATTACGTAAAATAGTATTATTATTCGCTAGGATTTTATTTCTAGTTTCTAACTCGTTTATACGGGTTTCGGATTTAGTAAATATCTTTTTAATAATCTCGATTAAGAACTCCCCTTTAAAATTATTATTTAAATCCTTTAACGATATAAAAATATTTTTAATCTCCTCTTTTATTTTTAACGGCTTCGTTTATTTATTAGGTTTTATTTTCTTCGAGCGCTTTATTCCTAAACCGGTTATATTTACTCTTATAATATTAAGCGAGAAAATTTATTTTATTTTACCTTTTTCGTTTATAATAAGGCTAGTACGCCTTTAAATTTATAATAATATAAAATTCTCCTTCGTTAAAGACGGTATAATCGTTAATATAACCGGCTTAAATTTATTAGTTATTATAAAAATATCCGCTATTATTTACGTTAAAGAGGCTTTTTTTATATTTAAATTAATTAATATTTTATCCCGTTTAAGCTTTTTAGTTATATACTTTATTCTCTTTTATTTAAAGCTCTTAAATATAGTAAAAAAAGAAGTAATTTATTAAGAAATCTCGGTTATAAGGAAAGACGAAGTCTAAAATATAATTTAAAATATAATTAAGAAATCTTTATTACCGATTTTAATTTATTATTCCGTAGTTATAAATATCGTACTTTTTTTATTTACCCGCTTCTTCGCGGGCGTAGATAAAATAACCGTAGCCTTTTACTTTAAAGAATTTATAATTTTAATTTCGGTAACGACTTTTACTTTAAATATCTCCCTAGTTTTATTTAACTCTTTTAGTTATATAATTAATATCGGTAAAGCGGTGAGCCCGTATTCTACCGAAAAAGGTAGAAAAGGCGTTTAGATCTATTTAGCTTATATACCAGCCCTAGAGATCGATTTAATACCTACTTTCGTCTAAAGTATCTAAATACGCATTTAGTACCTCGACTTATTTTAAATAAATTTAAATAAATAGGAATAAGCTAGTCTAAGTAGTACCGGTAGATAATTAAATATATATAATTATAAGTGAATTATATAGTCTATAATACCGCGCTAGCTTAGGGGGTATTACGCGCGCATATAATTTTCGTGAATCGACGTAATTTAAAATCTAAATTAAATTAGCGTAGTTATAGCGCTCTATATAACCTTAGCGAGCTACCCGGCGCTAGTAGAAAATCACGGATTTAAAATCTTAAATCCGAAGTTACTATTTTTAGGTTTTTTATTAAAAAAAAATTTTTTTTTTTTTTTTTTTTTGAACGTTGTCTTTTCGTTATTTTTCCGCCTGAAGCCGGTAAAATACGCATTTAGTACCTCGACTCTTCTCGTGCGGTCTCTCGCTTTGCCGATGAAGTTATTAGATATTTATATAGTTTTAATATACTTCTTTTAACGTTCCTACGCCTCGATACTAAATAACTTTATATTAATTAATTAAAAATCGTTATTATCGATTATAAAAAAGATTATTTTTAAAGTCGATTTCTTCGGTAGGAATAATTTCGTTATCGATTCCTTTAAAGATTTCTTTAAAATCGAAAACTCTTTCTTTAATTCGGACTCGTTTTTATTATTCTCGTTATCCTTATTAAATTTCCTAGATATCGACTTCTCCTATATTAAAGACTTTTTTAAAGTTATAATTTTCGTTACCTTCGGGCCCTTTTTATATAATTTTTTCGATAGCGTCGAGAGATCTTTTACTCTCGTTATCTCGTCCGTCGAGAAATAATTATATTTTTCTACGAAGATATATCGGCTATATTTCCCCCCTTTTATTAAAATTAATTAATCTAGTTTTTATAATGAATTCCCTTTATCCCCGTATAATTACGCGTAATTAAAAATAATCGTATATTTCATACTACTATTCTTTATTAATCGTATCGTAATTAATTACCCGTTATTTACTTATTTAGGTTATAAATTATTTCTCGAGTTAAATACTTTTAGCTAGTTCTTAAATCGCGTATTTAAAGAAATTTTATTATATTAAATAACTAGCCCGGCTTATAATAAAGAAAGATTTTTACTTATTAGTAGTTAAGTATCTTTATTTTCCGTTATATTATATACGGGCTTATTATATAATAAATTCTTAAACTCTTTATTATCGACTCGACTATCGACTTCGGCCTTAATAACCTACTCGTCGTCGATTTTATCGCTTTATTTAGAAATAAAAGCGCCGGACTTCTTATTATCGTTTTTATTCGTTATCTTAATTATTTTAATTTTAATTATTTTCGCTACCTTCAATCTTTACCTTTACTTTATTACTCTTTAGGGTTACTTTAATCGGTATTTTTAAAATCTTTCCCGAACGTAATTTAGTTATATCGTAATTAAAGATTTATTAAAACGAAGATATTATATTATACCCGATCGGGGCGAGCGATATAAGTAAATTATTAATATTTAAATTAGGAGAGTAATATATTAATACTATTTAGCGCCTAAAATACTATAGTTAAATATTATAATAGCGGTAGTATTTATTAATTCGAGCGAGGAAAACGATTTATTATTATTTAAATTAACTAGAAATACTATATTAATATAACGGGGCTACTAAGAAATTCGTTATTATTAAATAATAAAATTATCGTCGCGTAAAGAAGTGAAAATAAAACTAAAATTAATAAATAAATAAAATAATACCGTCCCTTAAATTACCTACGTAATTTATAACGACTTTTTATTATAATCGTTAATTACGCCTTCTACGTTTTTAAAATTTTATTTATTATATTATATATTTTAATAGGGCCCCTAGCCCTTCTATTTAATTAGGTATTATACTATTAACCTCTTCCTTTATCTTAGAAACTTTCTTATTCTTTTATCTAAAATATATTCTATTTTAAAATAATTATTTATACCTTTATTATTATTATTAAGAATATAATTTACTCGATCTTTTAAGGACGGTTATATAGATCCTCTCTTAATAGAGTAGGTTCTAAGGCGGCGATTAAAATAACGGGGTAAATATTTATTATCGGCGGTAACTCTAATTTATAGACTAAATTATTAATTCGTTTTAGAATTTTAAGTGGGCCAGCTTTTTAATTTAAAAATTTATAATTCTTTAAACCTAGGATCCTATAATTTTTATATAATTTTAAGAAAATTATATCCCCTTTTTATATTATTAAGGGTATATATTTATTATTATATTGAAATTTAGTATTAATCGCCGCGAATAAAATCGCGTTAGCGGTTTCTTTCCGGTTAATTATTCTAGTATTAATAAAATTTATCCTTCCTACTATATCTTAAACTAAAATTTTATTATTAAACTTTATACCGTAAATAATCTCGTTCGGTAAAAGCGTCGTCGCTAAGTTTAAAGAATTATTTATAATAAATTATAATGTATTTATAAATTTATCCTATAAATTATTAGGGTAGTATATTAAATAAAATCGTAATATTATTTCTATAATTTAATTTATTCGTTCCGACTAGCCGTTAAACTAAAGGTAATAAATAATAAAGATTATTAATTTAGTTCTTAATATTTTAAAGATTATTTTTTATAAATTTAAAAGAAACTTAAGGTCTTTATTAAAAATAATCGCCTTTAGAATTCCCTAATCGGTAAGGGCGAGAAGTAACGCGTTTATTTATTCTTCGGCGTTAAATATATTTTTCCCTAAGGCCGTAGTAACTATTTTCGAGAACTTATAAATAATAGTTATTAAATAATTATATCCGTTTATAAATATAGGGAGCGTTATAACGAAATCAATAATAATATAATAATAGATTTTTAACTCTATTAGGATTAATTTTAAAATACTATATAATATATATCTCTTTATCTAATTAAATTAATATTAAAAGTAGTATAAAATATAGTATTTAAATCTTCGAGTTAAATACTATATATAATAATTATCGGCGATATTCTTATACGTTCTATAAAATCCTATATAATTTCGCTTATTATATACGAGTTCGAAAATATTCTATTTTATTAATTTTAGGATATATAGGCGTTCCTTATTAATATAATTATTTTTATATTATATTAATAAATCTCTAAAAAGGAAAGAAATATTAGTATTAATTATATCGATATTATTTATAGACCCTAGGGTTTCCTTTTTAAGTTTATTCTTCTTATTTATAAAGAAAGTTATTACCCTTAATTATTTCTTATCTTTAAAATACGCCTTTTATAATTTAAAGTAGTATTTAGAAAATATTTTAATTAGGGTAAAATAAAAAGCGAAGATATCGTCTAGAATACTAGGACCTTTAATATCGAGATATTCTTTTTTACCGAGAAAACGAGATAAAGTATTTAATATAATATTTTACTTTCTAGGATATTAACGAATATCGAGATCGTATTATAATATATATTAAAAAGCTTATATTAACCGTAGGTTTATTCTATTAGAAGAGGATAACGATAATATTATTTATCGGGTAATATTAATAGTTACCGAGTAATTAATAAAGATAATAACTTTCTTTATTAGGATTTATATAAATAGGTATAAAATCTTTTTTAATATTTAAATTAAGCCTACTACTTCTAATTCCGTAAACTAATAACGCGATTCGGTAGGATTAAGTAATTTAGATAGGAATAGAATTAGTTATATATTAATATAAAAGAAATTATTACCCTAAAGATCTCCTTTAATATAGTATACTATAGTATTAATTCCGTACGACTTTAATATATTTATATTAATATATAATTAACGAGCTAGATCCCGATAATATAAATAGGTTTTAGAGGTAAATACCTTTTAAAATAATTTAAAAAAAGTTAATTCCTCTTTTATAAATACGAAGTAAATTTTTCTAGAATAAATCTTTTATATATTCCCGCCTTAAGACGGCGAGCCCTTTAAAAATTAAGTTTTTCGGCGTTAAAATAACTTAATAATTTAAGCGAAATATCTAATATTACTTCGTAATTAATTTATTATTCCGATATATATTTCTAAAGCCTATAGTATATCTAGGAAACGAAGTTTCTTAATTATTATAATTCTTTTCTTAGTAATAGTTAAATTTAATTTATTTATTTTCTAGCCTAGAAATATAACGGAGAGGTAAATTAAAAAGAATTTCTTAAACTTAAATAAGATCTTAAGGCCTACGAATAAAGCGAAAATAATTATAAAATATTCGATATACTCGGAATAGGACCGTAAGAAAATTACGATATTATTAATATAATATCTCGCGAATACTCTATACGGGCGAAGAAAAGTATTTATTTTATATTAAATATACGGAACTAACTCTTTCTATTTTATTACTATAATATTATAATACTTTAAACTACGGTAAAAAACTATCGTAAATTTATAATAATTATCTCTCTTAATTAAAAAGAGATAGAATTATTTATTATAATTAATAATATTTATATAAATATATTTTTATATTAACGAAATAATATCGCTTTAAAGCGGAAGAAGGTAGTTATTAAAAATAATAATTTTATTTAAATTATAAATATCGACTACGACTTTACCCTTCCGTATCGGTATTTTTTTAAGGCTTTTATATACCGTCCGTTATATAACGAAGATAGAGAAAGCGAAAAAGGAAGGCTCGATAAACTATAATATTTTCCTTTATTAATATATTTTATTGAATTTCTCGTTTATTAAAACTCTTATATCGGGGCTTAATAAATAAACTTTATAACTAAATTTCGTATTAAATAATTACTAGTCCGTAGTAAACGGAATCGATAATTACTCGGATTTAAGTAAATTAATTATATCTTTTATATCTTCCTAAATACGAGGGTATTACTCTATAATCTCTTTAATTATAGTAATATCGGAGTCGTTATTATAAATTATAATTTTATTCGGTAATTTCGTTTTTATAAAGAATCGACCTTAGGCCTTAAGATTAACCTCGGATTATAAAGATTAATAAAACGTAATACGATTTTATCGTCCTCGTAAATTTTCGCTATAAAGGAATAATTATTTAAATCGATAAAATATACTTCTTCTACCTCGTATTCTATAATTAATTCTATTCGTTAACGGCGAGGAATAATAAAAGACGTATTCCCCTTATTACGAATATTAATAAAGTTAATTACTAAATCTATAAAATAAATATAAACTCCTTTTATTTATAATTCGAATAAAAAGTCTCGGTCCGGTAATTTTAATTTCTCTTTTAGCGAGATTACTACCGTTAATATAATTTATATTAGAATTACTTAACGGCGCTTTAACTATATAATATATCGGATCCTTATATTATCCCTAGTTATAAATTAAATAAAGATCGTAATATCTTCGTAACTACCTAAAATTATTTAATTATTAAAGAGGTTTATAACGGCCTTCTCCTAGCCTAGGATATTTATACCGATAAATATATTAATTTTAAGATTATCGATAATATAGAAGTTTTTAATAATTTTAATTATTATTTTTATATTATCCTTCGTTTTTCCGTTTATATAAAATATAATTGAAGTTTATTTTATAATTAAATAATAGTTCGAGTCGATACCTCTTAAAGTAATAATTTTATTATAAATCTATAACTTAAGGCCGGGGATTCGTTATATAATAAATACTTTATCGATTATATTTATCGGATACCTAGTATTAAAATATCTTAATTCTCGAATAATATTTAGAGTAAAACCTATTTAGCCGGTAAAATAATACTATATACGAAATATTATCCCGTTAATTAGTGAAGGCGGAGTAATAAATTCGATTATTAATCTACCCTTCTATCGAGGGGAAGATTTAGGAGTTATCGACTTTAATATTATTATAATCTTTAGGATTAAGATCTTCGGAGTAATATTTAACTCGGTATTTTTAAATTTTATAGAGGTAGGATTAATTACTTTCTAAATATTAATCGAGTATATATATTTCCTTTCTTTTAGGTATATATATAGTAGATTATTCGATAAGAAGTTAGATCTATAGTTTTTATAAACGAGATATTAATTTATTTTCCCCGTAGAAATATAATACGTAATTAAAACCGAACTTAATATTAATATCTTTATTAACGCTTTATTCTTCGTTTATAATACTCTCTTTAGTATTATAATAAATTTTATCGGCGTTTATATAATAATTATAATAATTTATTAACGGAGCTTCGGGAGAGCCGAAATAATTATCGGTAAATTTAAAGAAAATACTATAATCCGTATTCTTATTATCAAGATTATTATATAGCTCATTAAAGTAAATAAGTTATATTTATATTTAATTACCGAAAGTACTATATAGTCTCGGCGGGTAATATAGGTATATCCTATGGTTTTTATAATTTTAATTATTATAATTCTAGTTCCCGTAGCCCCGATTCCTAGCGAATGAATTTTAGTTAAGTTAAATATTTCCGGCGGTAATTATAAATAGTTATTTTAATAATAGTAGAGCGTTTTTTAAAAATTTTTACGGGGGAGGCTTTTAAGTTTATTATAATTATTATTACTACTATATTTAAAATATAGTCTACCGATTTTAAAAATAAACCGGTTAATTATAAATATTAATATAAGAGAAAGAAGGTCTAGTTATTTACTAGTATAAAAAAGAACGAGAATTATAAAGATTCGGTTTTATAATAAATAATCTCTATTTTTAAAAGTCTTAAAACTAAGGACCTTAAGGTATTTAAAAATCTTAAAATTAAAAAAATCGATACTATTACTAAGGCCGATAAGGTATTGAATTATAATATTTATTTTACCGTTATAATAATTATTTATCCTTAGATAATTATTTATTTTCTTTTATATCGCGATTCTTTTCTCGCTCTTTAATTTCCTTTCGATGATTTTTATAACCTTCTTTATTCTTTTAAATTTATATTCTATATTATATCTTCTTCCTACTTTTAAACTATTTAATAAATTATTTAATCGAAGTATTATTCGTTAAAGAAGGGATAATAACCTAGAAATTAATATTAAAATAATTCTACGCCTATATAGTTTATATATACTCTTCGGTAATATCGGTTTAAATAATATATTTAGTTACGTTTTAAACGTAGATAAATAAATTACTTCGTTCGGTCGTATTCTTTAATATATATAACTAGCGACTAAACTCTTCTAAAATTATAATTATTATAATTTTAAAATAATCTTATAGTCTAGTAATTTAGCGTTATAGATTATTCGGTAGTTATATTATTATATCTTTCTTATTTTAGGAAAGGATCTTAAGTTATTAATTTATAATAATACCGCGGAAGTAATTATTTAGATTCCTCTTTACTATATCTTTATTTTTTATTATAACGAAATCCTAAACTTTATTATAGAAGGTATAAACCTCTCTAAATATTAATTCTCTAGGGTTAAAAATAATATTACCGGTATTTTATAACTTTGGGTAATTTAGATAAAAGAAACCTAATTCGCCGGTACGGAAATATCTAGTTTATTACTATATTTATTAAATATACCCGTCTTTATTAATTAACTTTTATAGTTTAATAGGTCTTAAAGGCCCTCTAAAAAATTAACCCTAATTTTATAAAGTAATTTTAATAATATTTAATATAATAGATCGTATAACCTAGATTATAATATTATATAAATTTAAATCGATCTCTACCGGCGGAGGCGATATTCGTAATTAATTTATAATTTCTTCATCTACAAAAGTGCAAGCGACTCTGAGAATCTTAATTTGCTCGGAGCGCTTAGGCCCGCTCGCGAGCGCTAAAATGGCTTAGAGCCGCTTAAGAATTCTCAGGCCTGCTCAGGCTCGCTCAGGATTATTTAGGATTCTCAGGGCCGCTTAAGGCCGCTTAGGGTCGCTCAGGATTATTTATTTATATGGCTATTACTGCTGCTATAGATATGCGCATACATGGCCATTGCTGCTGCCATAGATATGCGCATTCATGGCCATTGCTGCTGCCATAGATACGCGTATACATGGCCATTGCTGCTGCCATAGATATGCGCATACATGGCCTATAGATATGCGCATACATGGCCTATAGATCTGCGCATTCAGGGCCCATAGATACGCGCATACTGGCCTATAGATGCGCGCATACATGGCCCATAGATATGCGCATACATGGCCATTGCTGCTGCCATAGATATGCGTATACATGGCCATTGCTGCTGCCATAGATACGCGCATACATGGCCCATAGATATGCGCATATATGGCCATTCTTGCCCCCATAGATGCGCGCATACCCCCATTTATGGCCTATACATACGCGTATGTATGATGTTCCATGATCGCCCCTATCGACGGCAGCGACCCCCCGGAACTACCCCCAACGCCAGGAACTTTTGATTCCCGGATTCAATCGATTCGCGCGAAATCTACGCGGGGGTGACGCCCCGGCTGTGCGACACCGGATATATGGCGACGTTTTGCCAGGTGCAGTTATATAGTTCGACAGCGACAGCGACAGAGCCTTGGCCATGAATAGAATGGGGCCATGGCCATGAATGGAATACGCCATGGCCATGAATGGAATGGCGCCATGGCCATGAATGGAATGCGCTATGGCCATGAATGGAATGCGCCATGGCCATAAGTGGGGCCATATATGGGGGCCATGCATGGGGGCCATGTTGGTGGCGTATTCTAAATTTAGGTATTCTCACGAGCCAAAAACATTCTCAGGAGCGCGCTGGATTCTCAGGAGCGCTTATAGGGACTAATAACGCTCGAGAGTCAGGACATAATATTACCCCGCTTAATTAAGCTTAACCGGCTCACGTGCGCTTATAGCGCTTAGAGCCTACCCTACACTTTTATAGATATTATTCCTACTAGGATTAAGGATTAAATAAAGTAAATTAATTTCCTTTAAAATTATTAAAACCTCTTTAACTTTATCTTAAGGAGCTAGACTAACCTTTATTATTATTAACTATATTCTCGGTTTAATTAAAGAGAATTTTTTATATAATATTATCTATAGTAAAAATTAATTCTTATAAAAGGAACTAAGGTATTAATTTTCTCGGAGTTAATTAAATTATAGATTTAGTTAGACTAGAAACTAAAGAAAAAGATATAATTAAAAAATAATAAATAAAAATAATTAAAATCCGGTCCTTAACCCTTCTTTAAGAATAAGGTAATTAAAGATTTAAAATCTCCTTATCTCTTTCTTTCTAATCATTAAAGTACGCCGAATTAATATAATATTTAACGCCTTTAACGAAAGCCGTTAATACTTCCGTAATTAAAGGAGGGTATATTTAAGAAATCGGAAATATAAAAGAGTTTTCTTCTATAGAATTTTCTTCTTCTTAAATATTAATAGAAATAGAATATCTTCTTTTTACGAATAACTCGCTATTTTTTAATATATCTAATAGCGGATCGTGCTAGTCGATAATAAAAAGAACTACTTCTTAAATTAATCTATTAATATTTTTATTATATTACTCGAAATATTTCTTTAAAAATATAAATAATTAAAACGCTAGAGAGATAATAAAGTTTAATAAAAATAGTTTCTTTACCTCCGCGTAGTTTATAGGTAAAGAAAATACGATAAATTATATATATTTATAAAGATCTTCTATTAGTATATAGTTCGAAAGTTTATTTATATACTTAGTATTAAAGATTTAAACTTTAATTACGTAAATTAGAAATAATATAGTAAAAGGTAAAAAGTAAGAGATTAAGAGGAAATTTTTAAGATTCCTACTTTAGCGCGGGGAAAACCTATTGATTTCGTTATAATAATATTATAATTTTTAGTAGAGTAAATACCGTTTCTCCGCTTTCGGGTAAATATAGGCTTTAGATTATAAGAAAAGTAAACTCCGTTTTTAACTCCGTAATTCCGGCGCGATTTAATTTTCTTAATAATTAATTATAATTAGACCGAGATCTTTAAGAAAAGGTAAGGATTTTTTATATAAACGAAGATAATAATATACGGTATAGACGGCGGCGACGTTTTAATTTAATATAAATTATTCCCTACGCCTACGGCCGAAATATAGAGTACTTTTTATAACCGGGGTATAGATATTCCTTTAAGTTTATAAAACGCGTTTATAAACCGATTTATATAATTATAGAAACCTAGTATAATAACTCGATTATTAAAATTTAGGGTAGGCGTAGCTAGCGTAAGGAAATACTATTACTATATATAAGAATTAAGACGAAAACGAAGCGGCTCGCTTCGTTCGTCGTCGTAGAATATTAACGGTTAAAGGGTTAGTATTAATATTATACCTAGTAGTAAATACGAGGACGAATTATAATTAATTTATAATTCTTTAGAATAATTCGATCTATATAAAGAAATAGTAGTACGGATAATAATTATATCTTCGAGATATTAATAGAGGATTTAGTACTTTATAGCTAGTACTTTAAAGGCTAGTAACTAATCTCCTTTTATTTATAAATAGAATTCGACTACGCCGTTATTACTAAATAGTAAGAATATAATATTAACGAAATAAGATACGTAAGAATTATAGTATTAACGAAATAAAATAGTAGTTAAGATTCAGTCTTAGTGTATTATATATTCCTTTTCTATCTAACGGTACGAATAAACTACTATCTTATACTAAGGTACTAGCTCTTATACCGAGGTACTAGTAATTATAATATCGAAGATCTAATTATATAAAGATTTTTATTATTATAAACCGATTTTATAGTTTATTAATATTTAGTAAAGAGTACCGATTCTTTATTATAATATTATTTAACTTTCGGTAGTTTATATATAATCGTAGAGTTTTATCCTTTTTTATTATAAAGAGGATTAGATAACCAATTAATAATTTAGATTCTCGAATAATTTTTTTTTAAAATTCTCGTCTATATACCCGCGAAATACTCCGAGTTTTTTTTTAATAAAGTATAAATAAATTTAAATATCGATTATTTATTAAATTCGAGTTCGATTTTATAATCCTATAACTAATATTTAGGTAATATTTTTATAATAATTTCTTTTTAAAAAACATATTTCTATTTTTAATATTCTTTAAAGATATTAAGAGGTTCGTTTTTTTTTTTTAAAACTTTAATTTATTCGCCCTATTAACCTCTTTAATTAATATATCGAATCGGATCCTCGTATAAAACTATTTTTATACGAAGATAAAGTATTATAAACTTCGACCGGGTTATAGTTTTATTTTTTATTTATAATTATCCTTTATAAATATATAGGTATTATACTAGCGACGTTTTTAATATATAAAAATATAAATACTTCTTTCTTTTAAGCGATTATTAGATTATATTTCTTTAACTAAAGTATTCCTAGAATAATATAATAAATAGTTATTTTTATTATATTAAAAGTAATTTCCTTATAATAGTATTAAATAATAACTAGTAATAAGAACGTTTCTTTATTTACTCTTTTTATTAATAATTTCGACCCGTCGGTTAATTAAAGTTTATATTATTCTTTTTTTTCTCGAGTTAGTAGGTTAATTACCTAAGTTATTATTCGAGATATAAAGTTATTAATTACTCTTAAATTTATTATTATAACGACTTTATATCCGTTAATTTTTACTAGTATCTATATATATATATACTATATTAAACTAAATATAGATATTATTCTAGGGTTAATATATTAATCTCTTTATATTTTTCTTTAATATAAGGGACTAATCTTTTCCCGACGAAGATAAAAATCTATAATACTCTTTAGACTCGAAATACCTCTCGTAATCTTCGGTTAAATAATAATATTATTTATTTTAATTATAGTATTTCGTCTCCTTATTATAATTTATCTAGTTTTATAATTATAATTATTATTCTTTATCGTGGCCTAGAAAAACTTAATTCTCTCTTTTCTTAATTAAATACCACGAATAATTATCTTTAACGTAGTTATTCTATTAATTATAATTATATCTTAATTTTATAATATACTTTCGCTTTTTTAAACTATTATAATAGTATTTATAATATTCGTTTATATATATTAACTAGTATATCTCCCTATATCGTAGGTAATATTTATTATAGATATAATTAATTTTAAAAAATTATCTTTTTTCCTTCTTCTTTTCCTCGGGTTTTCTTTATAATATAATAAATTAGGTTTTAAAATTATCGAGGTAATTTATTACTTAAAATTATCCTTTAAAATTTATTATATTTTATTCTTATTTTTATCCTTCCTCTAAATCCTTCTTTAGAGTTTTATTATTATTATTATCTAGTTCTTCGAGTTTTCGAATTCTTTAAACGATCTTCTTTTTAATATCCCTCTACTTCTTTAATAAATCGTTAAATATAATATTATTTTATATTAAACTGAATCCTTAAAGGATCCGGCTACGTTATCCGGTATCTTTTTTTTAAATATATTTAATTATTATCGATTTATTATATTTTTCGAATAATAGTTCCTAGCGATATAACCTAGTTTATTATAATTATAATAATTTATTACTTTTTTACTCCTTTATTATTTTTTATTATTTTCTAGAATCCTCTCGTAAATCTCTTTTTAATAAAATCGAGTTTTATTAATATATAATTATATAGGTTAAGTTTCTTATAGCGATAATAATTAACCGAATTATATTCGTTATTATAAACTTTTAAATATCTTTATCCGTTAACTCCTCCGTTATAATATTTCTTTATTATATATTCGTATAGTTTATTATTAATTTTAATTACTTATTTTATAAATATATCGAGGTCCTTTATAACGGCTTTTATTTATATAAATTCGTTTTTTATATTATTTTTTAATCCTCGTCGATATATTATTATAAAAGTAGTATCGTCCTAGTCCGTAAATATTATATAATATTAAAACTATACCGAGTAATTGGACGTAGATCTTCGTTATATTAAATATTAAATAATACGAATTACTATATTATTTTTGTTAAATAGTCTAAATATATAATAAATCTCGGTTTTAAATTTAAAGAAGTTCTCTATCTAAAGTTTTATTAATAAGTTATCGGTATTATTTACTACTTTTATATAATATTTTAAGAATAATTTAACTTATTTCTATATATTACCTTTTATATAGATTATTATAAAGATTATTTATTTAATAATTAATATTATATTCTTATTAAATATAAAGAATAATTAGAGTTATAATAACTAGTTATTAAATTTCTCGCGCTCTTTATAATAGTAATCTAGGCGGGTAATTTTAATATAATTTTTTTCTTCTATAATATTACGTTTTTTAATATCGTTTTAAATATTTAGAGTTAAGGTCTTTATTAATTCTAAAATATTTATTTTAAAAATATTTAAAGTATTAAGGCTCTCCGTTTAATATTTAAATATAATATCGATAAAAACTAGGTTAATATTCGTAAAGAAAAGTATTAAAAATTAAAGAATAATAAACTTCGTATTAATATAAAATAAAATTAAATAAATTTAATAAATTTAATTAATAGTTTAGGGAACGTTTATATTTAGAATTGAAAATTGAAAATTTTTAGGAAAGTTAAATACGAAGTTTTTATCTACTAGGAAAATACGTAGTTTATATAATAAAAGGAAATTATATTAAGAGTAATATATTTACCCTATTTACTCGGTGAGTATAATAAATAATCCCGTATTTACTCTATTTACTCGGTGATCGTAGTAAATAGTTTTATTAAAAGTATCCGTTTAACCCTTAAATAAAATAAAACTAATCCTATATAATATTCGTAATATTCTTATTTAATTTAATTATTATCTAATTAATATAGATAATTAATTCCTAGTCTAGAATAAAACTTTAATATAAATAATTTAGATAATAACGATAGTATTTCTCTCGTATTTCTAGTATTAAATTAGGTTTAAAATATAGAGAATATCTATTATATTTTACTTCGATAAAAGTTTTTTTTATTATTATTCGCGAATTTTTAATATTTATTTCTTAAATTATTATTATTATTATTTATATCTTTTAATAATATATATAGTTAAATATAACTAGTTATAATATTCGATTAATTTTCTCTTAATATAATAGTAGAGGTTAACTAGAATATATATCGAGAATTAAATTTTAAATATATATAAAATTATTATTATAAATTTTAGTTAAATTTAATTAAATATCGAGTATTTATTAATATCGTCGATATTAGAATCTTAGTACCGATTTATATATATAATTTAAAAATTAAATTTTAAAAATTCTTTATTTTAATCCTTTAGACTTATCGAGCTCGTTAAATTTTTTCGAGTTACTTTATTAACTTTATAATTAGATAATAATAAATCTAAATATAGAATTATAAAATATATTAAAAATCCTTATTTACGAAATTAGTATAAATTATAATATTATAAATAATTATAATATAAATATTTTTTTCTATTATAAAATATATATAAAAATAAATTTATATTAATTTATATATAATAAATTACTAATTTAATAAAATATTTCAAAATTTTAATTAATAATAATAATATAAAAAATTATAATATATATTATTTTTTTAATCTAACGAAAAATACAAATTAATATATAGATTTTTAAAAATAATTTATTTTTAATTTAATAATTATAATAAATTTAAATAAATATTATATATAATATTTAATTATTAATTTAAAATCTCGCGAGAACGGAGAGAATCTAGAACTACTTTAGCGATTAGGAAATCGAAAAAAAGGTGAATTTATAAATAATACGAGATTCTATCCTTAGACGTAGTAACGTTTATTCTATTACTAAATATATCTAACTTGAAGAGGCTTGGTGTACTACGTCTAAAGGACTAAGGTAACAAGGTTCCGAGTGTAGGTAAATACCCCGCGCATAGCTAGGCTAATTTCTCAGCGTCGTTTTGGTACGCTTATAGTAAATAGGGCGATGTCTACATGTAAACAGCTATTGAAGAGATTTCTGTAGTAGGGCTAAATTACGGGCGCCGGGCTTAGCTACGTCAGCTATTCTGGACACTTTAAAACATAACCTCGTAGAACTCTATCCTAGTATTTTCTTTCTACCCCGACCATCAGCTTATCATCCGACGGCTCCTAGAAATGAGGCGTGTTCAGAGCCATTGCCATCAACAACCCAGCGATCAATCCAGCACAAGGTAGCGTGAGTACCCATCCAGAGAAGATGTACGCCAATTGTTTCCAATTGACCGCGGCAAGGTCGAAGTTCATCAACGCCACACCAACGGCCGCACCGGTAAGACATTGGGTAGTCGAGACAGGGAGAGCCAACTGCGAAGCGAGCAATACGGTGATAGCAGCGCCGAGTTCAATAGAGAAGCCTCGAGTAGGACTGACGCGGGTGATGCGGTTACCCAAGGCGCGGATGATATGGTATCCGAAGAACCAGAATCCAGTGCCGAGGAGGAAACCGGCGATGACCAAGATCCACACCGGGGTGCCTACCTTGCTGGTGACTTTGCCCGTGATGAAGGTGTCATAGGCAGCGACCCAGGGTGCCACGGCGTTGGCGACGTCATTGGAGCCATGAGCGATGGACATTATCATGGCGGAGGCGACTTGTGCGTATGTCCAGAGGTGTTCGACCTTGTTATCGTAGATGGGGGCGTGGGAGTGAATCGCATGGAGTTGGTCTGCATCGAAGGTGACGCACTCTTTGCTGATGCCACGGAGGAAAGTGTACTTGACCCAGGCGAAAGCACGGGCAGGGTGGTAGATGGGCTTTCCCTCGGTGGGACCCAGTAATCTCTCGCGGGCCCCTATGGGAGCAGGAGGATCCAACGAGGACTCATCAGACACTTCCTTGTTGATATCTGGGGTAGACATGTGGACGCCCTTGGCAGCGATCATCTGTGTATCTTGCGATAAGGTCGGTGCGAGATCCTTAGACTGATGTACGATCCTGGCACCGCCAGAGTAGTCCTTGACGACCCTCTTGCCCTTTGCTGGGAAGTAAAGTGGAGGGTTTTCGCGCCAGAGCAGCGGGCCCAATGGAATATGCCATACTCCGACACGTGTGTCTTCGCGGACCATACGACGATGCAAGTATGGGATGAAGAAAACGTATATGAATACGAGCACACCGAAGAAGACACCTAAGATAATGCCGATGGCCTTACCAGCACCGAATTGTGCCAATGAATCGCCGCCGGGAACTTCGACGACCATGAAGAGCGCCAGTACGGCCGCGGTGAAGGAGAGGTAGACTGGAATGAGGCGCATGCCCCATTTGAAAGGGTCCTTGCGCTGGAGGATGCCGAACTTGATGGTTCCAAATAGGATAGCGGCAAAGCCAGCGGCGATCAGAGGTGCAATGGCCCACGACGCCGCAATTTGGGATACACTCCCTGTCTTCCAGCTCCATTGTACTTTGGCGCCCGCAGCAATGCCAGCACCAATAAGGGCACCGACGACGGTTTGGGTGGTGGAAACAGGAAAGCCAAATCTCGTAGCAAAGATAAGCCAGGATGCGCTGCCGAACTCGGTGCAGGCCATGGTCAAGATCAGGGTAGCTGGCTTGGCAACGAAATGCTTGAGGTCAATGACGCTGTTCCTGATAGTGCCAGTCACACGCGATCCGAGGGCGACAGCGCCGACGAATTCGGTGATCATGGCCAAGATACCGGCTTGCGGCATGCTGAGAGTGCGCGCGGCCACCGATGTGGCATAGGAGTTGGCGACATCGTTGGCGCCATTTCCGAAGGAGCTGACGCAGAAGGCGATAGAGATCAAGGCGATGATCCAGGTATACTTTTCGAGCACGGCCATTGCTGGGTGCGTTTGGACGCAGAAGATGAATCAGAGAAGAATGGAGGGCTTTGTCGATGCGGCGGTCGAAATGTCCCTAGGACCGGAGGTGAGGTGGCCATATCTATATATATCAGATGACAGTAGATGTCGTGGCTCAATCATCTCTACCTTACTGCGTACACACTCAAGATTGGGACGAGGTGAAGCAAGCCATTGAACTTATGGTTGATCCAAAGACGAGGACGTATTTGAGAACGTGTTCACGACGCTTGCCATAATGACGCGAGATTGCGCCCTTGGCAGCTTGGTATTCACAAGCGTTTATCGTCGATCTCGTTGCCACGGTGTTGGCAGAATATATAAATTCTTAGGGACGAGTTTTTTGTCTGATCGGTCGCTTGGCGCCGTGGTGATTAGCACCGCCCTAGTCCTAGGCCAGCAACGGCCTACCACTAGAGAGCCTGCATCGGCGACTTTTCCCGTCTGGCCGAGCTGGTTCCACGATTCCCTCGAACATGCCGCCAGTAAGCGTGGGATGATGCTTTGAAAAGTCCAAATGCCCTAGCTGGATACTGCGATCAGCACACTTCATATTCTTGGCATTTGCTCATAGCTCCTTCTTCAGGCCCTACTGGGTAGGGGTGCCAAGCCGCCAAGCCGCCAAGTCCGTGCTCCGCCCAAGCAGCACATCTGAACGACTGACCTTCACTGGAGGCCAATGATAACCGATCTTGTAGCACGTGGCGAGACTATACTCGAATCCAAGCCCTTGGCTCTTGCTGCGTTGTTACGAATTCAATAAGAGTCGGTTAGATTCTCATGCATCGAGTACTCATCCTTGTCCTGTTAGTTGCTCTTCTACCTCCGTACATTCTTAGCAATACGGTGGATTGAAGTTACTTTCTCCAACGGAACGGACTTGATTTTGATAGTCACATTTGCTTGAAACTTACATAACCAACCCTTCTCATTAGAGACTATCATTATTCCTATACCCAGGCTTCATCTCACGTGACGCTATCACGTCGCACTATCACGTGACTAACTATATTCTAGTACTTGCTCTATATTATCCTCGGGTCGCTACTAGCGCCTTGGCTCGAATATATTAGCGCGTAATATCTCTTCCTCCTCTTCTCTCTTTAATTTATATATTCTTAATTAATAATATCTTTATAACTTAACTCTAGAATAACTCTAATATTATATTTAAATTTAATATTATTTCTCGTTATTATAATCGATCTCTATTAACTATATTTCTTTAATAATTAAATTTATTATTAAATATTTAACTCTCTAATTTAATATTATTATATTATTTCTCTATATAATATAATTAATAATTAGATTTAATTCTATAATTAATATATAATATAATAATAATAATTTAGAGGAAAATAAAATAGAGGAAAATATTTTATTCTCTAAAATTATTAATATCTTTTAAATTTTTTATTTATTAATAAATCTAAAAACTTCGATCTTTATATATTTTATATCGAAAATACGTAAAATACTAGAATCACGTATTTATTAATATCGAATATTCTAATTATATTATATATTTAAAATATAATTATATAATTAATTTTTGAAATAATCGATATTATAAAGTAGTAGTACGTTATATACGCCTACGCCCCGTTAAAGGCGCTAGTATATTATATACACCTACGCCCCGCTACCTTTATAATATTATTATTTATCGATACGGGGTTCTGGCCTTAGTATCGCGGGGTTCTAACTTTTAGTAATCCTATATCGAGTTAATATTCCCCCGTTTTATTAGAATCCTTAGAGATTAGTTCTATTATTAAATTTAGGATTTAAGAATTATTTAATAATAAACCCCGTAATTACTTTATATTTTTTATATTATTATTAAGTTACTAACTCTACGTTAATAGTCTTAGGTATTATAGTTTTAATTTTTTAAACCTTTCTAAGGAAAAGGCCTATCGTTATTATAATATCGGGTTTAACCTCGGGACGTCTAGAAGAATTTAGCGATAATAATATTAATTAAACCCCCTCTAACGACTCTTATCGTAAAGACGGTAATGAATTCGAAGGTATTATTACCCCCGAAGAGACCTTAGATATATAGCTTAAAGTTATTAAAGAAGAAAACCGTCGCCTTAAATAATAATAAGAGTTAAGGGTATTATAAACTTAAAATCAAGAGTTATATAATCCTATTATTTCTACGCCCGCTAGCGGAGCGCTAATAGAATTTATTATTTATAATAGAGGTCCCCTAATTATTATATTTACCGGTGGAATAATAATAAATTTAATTATATTTAGTAGAAATATTTTTATTAGGGCGAAAATACTACGCCCTAATAAAATACGTTCTTATAAGGGTACGAGCGAAGATAAATATTTATACTAGTTCCGCGACGTGAACGTTAAATTTTTAATTAATCTTAAGTATTTCACTACCGACTATTTAAAGATTATATACTATATAGACTCGTTAGAGGGTGACCCTTTAATATAGTAATATAGGTACTACGATTTATATAGTTTAGCTAGTATTATATTTAGCTTTTTTAAAAAGTTTCTTTTTAATTTAATAGTAGATCTAGTTAACCGCCGTCTCCTCGTTTATAAAAAGTAGGAGGAAGTTAAATAATAGTTTTACTAAAAGATATCGTTATTTAAAGTTTATTTTAAAGAAATAAAGGCCTAGTTACCCCCGTTTTCGGAGGAGTATAAAGTAAATTTCTTTTTAGTTAAATTTAAGTCTAAATTTAAAAATAAAATCCTTAATACCGGTAGTATATTTATTTAAAGAGAAGAAATTCTTACCTAAATTATTATATAAGAAAAGAATCTAAAGTATATATAGTTAATAAATAACTCTAATTTTAATTCGGGTTCCTAATTAAAGAACCCTAATAAAGGAAAATTTATAGTAGACCGAATTATTAAATCTAACACCGGCGATAGCGCTAAATAGGTATATTTAAAAGAGAAGGGTAATAAATATAAAGTTAATACTATTAATTCTTCGTACGATAAAATTATTTATTATTATTATAGAGTAGAAGGCTATATTAAGTTTAAATATCCCGATATAAATAAACTAGTTATAAACGTCGGTATAATATCGGTAAAAAACGATTAAGCCTAATTTACGCCTCGGAAGAAAAGTAAGAAAAACGATTAATAAAGATATACCCTTTTATTCTTTTTAAGGGTTAGATTACTCTTTAAGATAAAGTTAAATAACTTATTATTTTAATTAACTCGGGAGTGTAAATTAATTTAATTTTATAGCGGTTCGTCGTTAAAAACGATTTAGAACCTTATAACACTACTTTACTACTAACTAAAGTAATTAGCGGGTAAAGTATATATTATTATAACACGTATTAATTAGACTATTAGATAATCGATAGTTAAAGTTAAAGGCGTGAATATAATATTTTATTCTATACTATAGATTTTAAAGGTTTAGACGTTATTCTAGGTATACCTAAATTATATTAATTAAAGATATTAATTAATTCTAAGGCGGACTAATAGCGGTTTAAAATTAATTCTAGTAATTTATAAATTAAGGAACCGGCTAAATTCACTAGTAGTTTTAAAAATAAACCGAATATATTCGCGGTCGTATATACTACGGTATCGTAAAGTAAATAGGAAGAACTTCCTAACCTAGAGATTCCTAAGGAATTTATAAAGTTTTATAACGTTTTTTTTAACGAGAAGGCGAGTACCCTACCTATTTTTAAATAAAGGGATTACGTTATCGAGATAGAGGTTAATAAAGAACCGCCCTATAAACCTCTTTATAATTTATTTTAAATTAAATTATCGGAGCTACGGTATTATTTAGAATCCTTACTTTATAAAAGCTAGATCCGTTATTTAATTTTATTAACCGGAGTACCTATTCTTTTTATATTTAAAAAGAATAGTAGGCTATATATTTACGTAGATTACCGGGGTTTAAATATAGTAATTATTAAAAATCGATACCCGTTACCCTTAATTACCGAGATATTAGACTATTTATATAGTTTTAAAATCTTTATGAAATTAGACCTTAAGGATACCTATTATAGGATCCGGATTAAGGAAGGCGATAAATAGAAAACTATTTTCCGAACTCGTTATAATTATTTTGAATATTTAATTATACCTTTTAGGCTCGCTAACGCACCGGTAATATTTTAAGTTTATATTAACCGTGCGTTTATAAATTTGGTAGATATAATATATATAGTATATCTAGATAATATCCTAATTTATAGTACTAAGCCGGCGGAGTATTAGCGGTATATTAAATAAGTATTTAAATAATTATATTAGTTCTAGTTATTTATTAACCTTAAGAAGTACTGATTTAGTACCGAAACGGTCGAGTTTTTAAGTTTTATAATATCTACTAATAGGGTAACTATAAACCCGGAATATATTAAAACTATTAAGGAATAGCCTTAGCCAAAAATATATCGGGAGGTGTAAGTCTTTTTAGGTTTCGTTAACTTCTATAAACGGTTTATCTATAATTATTTTAGTATAACTATACCGTTTACTAATTTATTTAAGGGTAGTAAAGTAAATAAGAAAATAAATCCGTTTAAATAAATAGATAGCGCTACGGAAGCGTTTTAGATCTTATAAAATATATTCGTAAACGCGCCTTTTCTGCGCTATTACGATCTAACTAAATAATTATATATAGAGACGGATACTTCTAACTTTAGCCTTAACTTTATATTATTATAATAGGATAAGGATAGTTATTAGCGCCTTATAATATTCTAGTTACGAAAATTAAATTCTTTAGAATAAAACTATAAGACTTATAATTAAAAATTACTCGCCGTTATAGTAGTAATAAAATAATAGCGATATTATTTAGAAGGTAGCCCTTATTATATTAAAGTCTAAACTAATTATAATAACTTAAAGAGTTTTATAAAGTAGAAGGAGCTAAACTTTAGGTAGGCCCGCTAGGTATTTAAATTAACTATTTATAACTTTAAAATCTTTTATCGGGCTAGGAAATTAAATCCTATTAATATACCGTCGCGGCGCTTTAATTATAAGGGAGTATCGCCGTTAAATATTAAATTATTATTAATACTTTAGAACAAACTTGCTCTTTAGACTAGCGGTTAATTATTAGAAAAAGATAAAGAAGTAAAGGTAACTATAACCCCTATTTTTTAAATTATAGAATTAAGAGTAGTAATTCTAAGGCGGGATATTATAGTAGTGCCTAAAACTATATATAATAATCCTAAAAGGCCTACTAAAACGTTAATTCGGGAATTATAAATTTATAATAATTAGGTAAACTCTTTTCGAACTAGAGCGAATATACTAAAGAACCGCCGTTATATAAAGAATAAAGTATAGGCTATAGACTCCGAGGGACTATTAAGATATAACGGTTATTTTTATATATTAAGAGATAAAGCTCTAAAGGAAGAGTTTATAAAAAGATATTATAATAATCCTCTAATAAACTACTTTAGCGTTATAAAGTCGTATAAGTTATTTACCCGAAAATTTTTCTAGGAGGGTAGCCTAAAGTAAGTTACGGACTATATTAAAATTTACGATATATATTAGCGGACGAAGGCGCCGCGATATCGTTTATATAACGAATTAAATTCGCTTCCTATTACTATTTAACTATAGAAGGAAATTTCTATAGATTTTATAACTAGTTTACCGCCTAGTAAATATAGAGGTACCGTTTATAATACTATTTTTATCGTAGTAGATTAATTTATTAAAATAGCTAGATATATACCTATAATTATTAAAATCGATGTCGTTTAGCTAGTAGAAGTATTTTATTTTAAAATTATTTACCGCTATAATATACCTAATAGTATCGTTAACGATAGAGGCTCTGTTTTTACGAGCGTCTTTTAGTCGGTTATATATTTTTATTCGAAAATAAAACGACGCCTAAGTACTATTTTTTATTTTTAAATAGATAGGTAAATAGAGCGCCTAAATTAGGTATTAAAGTACTATTTACGTATATTTACTAATAATAAATAAATTAATTAGGCTGGATTACTACCTATAGTAGAATTCTTAATAAATAATAATTAGAGTACCGCCGTCGGAACGACGTCGTTCTTTTATATATATAGTTACTATCCTGAAATCCGCTAGGAGGTCGAGGACGACTTTAGGGAAAGAAGGGTACTAGTTATAAATAATAAAATATAATAGTTATAAGTTTTAAAGGATGAAGTTATAGAGTATTTTTAAAGCGCTACCGAATACTAAACTAAATAGTATAATAAAACGTATAAACTATAAAGTTATAAAGTTAGTAATTTAGTTATATTAATAATTAAGAACCTAAAGTAAAAGCGCCTAAGTAAGAAATTATCCTATAAGTTTATAAGGCCCTTTAGGATTATTAATAAAATAGGAGTATAAATTTACTATTTACTACTACCTTCTACGTATAGAATCTATAATATTTTTTATATATCGTTACTTGAGTTATATTATCTTCGCGATTATATTAATACGGCGGAATCTTTTATATAAGCCCCCGAACTTATTAATAATAATAAGTTATAGGAGGTAGAAGAGGTAATCGATAAAGTTAAGAATAAAAAAGGTATCTAGTATAAAGTTAAATAAACTAGTTAAGGCGAAGAATATAATTAATAGTTATTAGACGAAGAGTTTATTAATATTAATAAATTAATTAAAGCCTTTAAGTAGGCGGGTAGTAAATATAAATATATAAATATAGTTGAAGAGGTTACCTAGCTATATAAAATAATAAGGTAAAGTAAATAAAACCGATATTAAAAGTAAATATTACTACTTCTATATTAATATTTATATAACGGATATTCTCCTCTATACTTATAATCTTATTATACGGTTTTGGGGTATAACTAAATTTAATTTATTATTAAACTATTTATATACGATAGCGATGAGATATTATATTTATAAAAATACTTTTATTTTAAATATAGTTTATATAAACGCCTAGAATATATTATTAAGTAGTATATCTAGGTAAATTTAACTAGCGCCGATTTAAGAAAAAAAGAATTCGATATCGCTACTATATTATACGAAAGATTTAGTTACTATCGGAATTATTAGAAGAAGACGTAGTCTCTTTAGTATAGTCCTTAAGGATATTATCTTCCTCGGGACTCTTTAGGTCCTATTTATACTAGCGGAAACTCTCGGCCTTTTTTTTAAAAACTTTATTCATCGCCTTTAATTCCTTAATACGCTAGTTCGCCGCCGTTAATTAATTCTATAGGTTAGCGATTATAGTAGGGGTTTACCTACTAGTTATTATTATTTTATTATATATTTTATATTATTAGGTAATTTCTTTATTTATTAAATTATATTTATATTCTTCTTTAGGAGTCCTATTACCGATACGGGTATATCGACATATAGACCTCTTTACCTTCCTTCGGAAAAACTTAGAGATTTATTATTATTAATATATACCGCCTTAGAGCTTACGGTCATGACTTATTTTTATATAATAGTCGATTCCGTGGCGATTAATATAATAGAGTATATAAAGAGGGGACGTACCTCGAATATAATTATTATTAAACTAGTAGAAATAGACCCGGTAAAGGAGCTACGAAGCGTAGTAAACTATTATTATAATTAATATTACGTAGTCGCGCTAATGGCGGACTGGTTATATTTACTAGTATATTTATAACTAAAATAAATTAATATAAATAAACTAATACTATCGGTGAGTAGGAGTTACTTATAGAGTTAGAAGAAAATTATATATAACGAGAGTACTATCTATATATTAGTTATAATACTAGAACGCTATTATAGAGTTAGAGTAATAATATATAAAAGAGGCTAGAGGAGTTACGAAGAGAGAAAGTAATAGGCGGGCGAGTTTATTTATATAATAGACCGTCGCGCTAAATACCTTATCGTTATAGTACGTCGATACGCGCCTCCGCTCCGCCACCTCGTTTTTATTAATAGATATAACCGTTACTATAGTAGTTATATTATTACTAATCTCCCGGTATAATATTAGGACTATACTATTTATATATAGTACTTTACTACTAGTATTTATTATAGTATAGTAGGAGTATATAGTAAGGGTGGCTACTACTATTCCGCTACTAGTACTATAGGTACTATAGGAATAATCTAATATACTATATTCACTATAAGTGCTACAAGCGCTGTAGGAACGATAGTGTATACTATTTCGCTCCGCTACTATTACATATAATGGCACTATAGAGACGAAAGAAATATTACTTATTTAATTACTATTACTATATATTAGCGCTATAGGGATAACTTTATAAATATATTATTTATTTACTACTAGCACTACTATATAGTAGAGGTGATTTAGTAGTATTACTCTTCCGTTACTAGTACTATATAATAATACTATAGGAAATAGTTTCGTATCGCTCCGCGACTAGTATTATATATTAGCGCTATAGGACCGATAGTATAAATTAGAAAACTCTTTTCTCTTATTTTCTTTAGGGGGTTTTAAAGGTTTTTTTAACGAGCTTCGACTAATTAACTAAATACTATTCCGTGACTAGTACTATAGATATTAAAGGATTAAGTACGTAGCCTTATATTTAGGTTATTATATAGTAACGTTATTATACTAGATAATTCTTTTCCCTTATTTCCTTTAGGGGGTTTAAAGGTTTTTTAATAAATATCTTTTAACTAAAGTATTTAGGTACCTAGGGACTAGGGCCTAAAGAGGGAGGTAATTATAAAGCGGTAGTATATTATATACGCCTACGCCCCGCCACCTTTATAATATTATTATTTATCGATACGGGGTTCTAGCCTTGGTATCGCGGGGTTCTAACTTTTAGTAATCCTATATCGAGTTAATATTCCCCCGTTTTATTAGAATCTTTAGAGATTAGTTCTACTATTAAATCTAGGATTTAAGAACTACCTAATAATGAACCTCGTAACTACTTTACGTCTTTTATATTATTACTAAGCCGCTAGCTCTACGCTAGCGACCTTAGGTATTATAGATATTTAACGCGTAAATAATAATAAATAAATAATTCTTAATATTAATATATACTATTTTAAATATATTATTTATATTTTAAATTATAATAATATTATTATTATAAATATCATTACTAGCGCCTTCGATATTCTCGTTATATTTAAATCTTTATATATATATTAATTAATTAATATATATTCTATTTTATTTATTAAATATATTATAAATAAGTTATAAATGTCTTAAAATATAATTATCAAGAAATCGTTATTAATTATTCTCGTAAATTAATTTTAATATATTTTTAATTTATTCTATTAATATTAATTATTAATATTATTATATTTCTATACGCGATTTTATTAATATATAATAAATTTAAATTTTATCGTTAAAAATACTTTATTAATTTAAAAATAAAATAATACGGGTATTTTAATTATCGATAGTTAATATAGAGCGAAGTAAATATTACGCTACGGAATAGGGAAGGGAAGGGAAGGGAATAACCCCTGCTCCCTTCCCTTCCAGCAGGGAAGGGAGCGGAAGGGAAGGGGCAGGGACTATTAGGGAAGGGAAGGGATTACCTATTATTCCCTTCCTCCCTGCTCTCCCTATAGGGCTGCTCCTATGTATGGCCATGTATGCGCGTATGCATGCCCCATTGCTGCTCCTATATGGCCCATATATGCGCCCATGTATGCCCCCATATGTGGCCCATGTATGCCCCCATGTATGCCCCCATATGTGGCCCATGTATGCCCCCATATATGGCCCATATATACGCGCATGCATGCCCCATATATGGCCATGTATGCGCGCATGCATACCCCATTGCTGCTCTCATATATGGCCTATGTATGAGCCTATTACTGCTTCAAAATATGGCCCATTCTTACCCCTATAAGCTATATATAGCTAATGCCAAGAGGCTAGTCTAAATCAGGTATAAGGCTTGGCGTTTCTTGATCGCTTTCCTAATTATACTAATCTTTGTACCACTTAATGGAGGATACATGCGCGCATACATGGCCATATATGGGGGCATATATGGGCCACATGGGAGCAGCAATGGGGCATACATGGGCGCATATATGGGCCATATGGGAGCAGCAATAGGGCATGCATACGCGCATATATGGGGGCATATATGGGCCACATGGGAGCAGCAAAAGGGCATGCATGCGCGCATATATGGGCCACATATGGGGGCATACATGGGCCACATGGGAGCAGCAATGGGGCATACATGGGCGCATACATGGGCCACATGGGAGCAGCATTAGGGCATGCATACGCGTATACATAGGCCACATGGGAGCAGCAATGGGGCATACATACGCGCATACATAGGCCATATATGGGGGCAGCCCTATAGGGAGAGCAGGGAGGAAGGGAACAGCAGGGAATTGCCCCGGGCCTATCCCTGCCCTGTTCCGCAGCGTAGAAAATATAGTATTTGGATTTTATACTTAGACGTACGATCTAAAGGTTCCGTAGTAAATAGAAAGCGTTAACTCGAAGGGGCTTAATGGAGTTTGGTATATCTGAGGAACTAAGGGAAAAATTTCAACTATATGTGCGTTGGCTGAGTCAGCAATACTAGCTCAAACGTTAGCGCAATATTGAGCCTCGGCCCAATCAGTGAGGCGATGGGCATCATGAGCATCATCGACTATCTTTGTCAACTCGATTCAGCAAAACCGCCATCACCTACCTTAAGATTCGCATGTTTGCACATTTATCAAGCTGACCTGACTACTGTACGCTTCTTTCATACCCTTTATAAGGATCTCGAAGAAGGAACAAAGTGCTTGGAACATGGGCCAGACCAAATCCCAGACTCTCCCAGTCCTCCCTTTGCCCAAAGGATCGGTCTTGCTGCCAGGTATCACTCTGCGGGTACCCATCGCCAACCGAACGGATATACCTGCGCTTCTCTCTACAGTCTTCGCCAAAGACAGAAGACCGCGGCCAGACGCCACTTCGATCTCAATAGCATGCGTGCCCATCAACTCTCCTTTGCTCCGCTCAGACGGTCAGCATCTCCTTGATGATAGCGAGTCAAGAAGCCAACGGCAGGTCGATGATGAAGATACGAACATTGGGAATGCCGATCATCGGGACTTGTTCATGTATGGCACTGTAGCCAAGATATCCGGGGTCCAGGGACGGAGGGCCGAAGATTTGTCTTTGATAGTGGAGGGCATCAGACGTTTCAGGATAGATCGATTCACTCAGATGAGGCCATTCTTCGAGGCAGAGGTAGCATACCTTGATGAAGAGGTGGAGGTTTCAGATCCTGAAATACAAACTCTCTTCGAACATCTAAAGCAGCTCTCGCGCGAACTTCTGGCCCTTGTCCGAGTGGCCTCACTTCTGCCTCGATCTTCTACGAATTTATCGCCTTTGCTTGCGCGGCGCCTAGAACTCTACATTGCTAAGAAAGAATTGGGCGAGGCGGGCATACTTGCCGACTTCATGACTAATGTGGTCGAGGCGACTTTGGAGGAGAAGCTACGCGTGCTAGCTGCTTTGGATGTTAAAGAGCGGCTCAACCAAGTCATCCAACTCCTATCTCGCCAGGTCAATGGAGTCAAAGGAAGTGTCAGGATCACAGCAATCACCAGCACAATACCCAATCAAGGCCCAGACATCAACAACATCAACCGTAGGGACGGAGATGCTTTGGTGCGTCGAGCGATGAGAGGGTTTGGTAGCTTCAGTACTGGTGGTTTGCCTGGTCGTGGCGCGGGAGATGAAGGAGGCGAGGACGAGCCGAACGAGCTGGAGGAGCTCAAGAAGAAGATCCAAGAAGCCAAACTGACGCCAGAGGCGCAGAAGGTCGCTGACAGGGAGCTGAAAAGGCTAAAGAAAATGAACCCTGCCCAAGCAGAATATGGTGTCTGCCGAACTTATATTGAAACGCTCTCAGAGATTCCTTGGACTGCAGCTACCGAAGACCAGCTGGGTGTCGATACTTTGAAGCGAGCTAGAAAGCAGCTCGACGACGACCACTACGGTCTTCAGAAGATCAAGAAGCGGCTTTTAGAGTACCTCGCGGTGTTGAGGCTCAAGCAAGCTGTCAATGCCGACGTCGAGGCGCAGATTGCCAAAGCCAAAGAAGAGGCTGCTCCACCCAAAGAGAATGGATCTGATTTTGACGCCTCCCGCGAAGAAATAGAGGTCGATTCGACCAAGATACAAATCCTCCAGAGCAAGCGCCGAATCGACAAGTCACCTATCCTGCTGCTTGTGGGTCCTCCCGGCACTGGAAAGACTAGTCTTGCGAAATCCGTTGCTACTTCACTTGGCCGAAAGTTCCACCGAATCTCCCTTGGGGGTGTCAGGGATGAAGCCGAGATCAGAGGTCATAGGAGGACTTATGTTGCAGCGATGCCAGGGGTAATTGTCAATGGACTAAAGAAGGTTGGTGTGAACAATCCAGTCATCTTGCTTGACGAGATCGACAAGGTCGGTGGCTCCAACTTCCATGGTGACCCGTCAGCAGCCATGCTTGAAGTCCTGGATCCTGAACAGAACAACTCATTCAACGATCATTACGTCAATATTCCAATCGACCTCAGTAAGGTCCTCTTCATCGCTACTGCCAATACACTCGACACTATCCCCCCTCCTCTACTCGACAGAATGGAGACTATCCAGCTCTCCGGTTACACAACTGTCGAGAAACGTCACATCGCCAACCAGCATCTTATCCCCAAGCAAATCACAACCAACGCTCTGACATCCTCCGACATTGATCTACCAGATGATGTTGTCGATACGATCATCACCTCATATACGCGTGAATCCGGTGTTCGGAACCTCGAGCGTGAGATCGGCTCCGTCTGCCGTTACAAAGCTGTTGAGTATGCAGATGCCAAGGACGCCTCCACACTTGATAAGTATAACCCTCGAGTCTCGGTCGACGATCTGGAGGAAATTCTTGGCATAGAGCGCTTCGACGAGGAGATCGCGGAGAAGAAGTCTGTCCCTGGCATTGTCACTGGTCTCGTCGCGTATAGCAGTGGCGGCCAAGGCAGTATCCTCTTCATCGAGGTGGCTGATATGCCTGGCAATGGTCGCGTGCAGCTCACTGGCAAGTTAGGCGACGTGCTGAAGGAGAGCGTGGAAGTAGCTCTGACCTGGGTCAAGGCCCACTCCTTCGAACTGGGTCTCACTCGCAACGTAAATGAGGACATCATGAAGGATCGTAGCGTTCACGTGCATTGCCCATCAGGAGCTATACCCAAGGACGGTCCTTCCGCCGGCCTTGCGCATACCATCGCATTGATCTCTCTCTTCAGTGGAAAGGCTGTACCGCCTACCATCGCCATGACCGGTGAAATTAGCCTTCGTGGCAGGGTAATGCCCGTAGGCGGTATCAAAGAAAAGCTCATTGGCGCTCATCGGGCTGGGGTCAAGACAGTACTGCTGCCAGGCCACAATCGGAAAGATGTCAAGGATGTGCCGCATGAGGTGAAGAATGAGTTGGAGATCATTCATGTTGGTCACATTTGGGAAGCTATGAGGCTTATATGGCCCGATGCCCATTGGCCCGGGGAACAGCAGCTCGCTGCTATTGAGAGCAGGCTGTAATACTTGGCATGGTCGCCATCGAGGCTGCATGATATGTCCTTTTTGGTCTAGATTGATATCTCTATGTACATACTTCTGTCGAGCGACTCAGCGGAACATATGCATCGATAATCTTCAGAAAATTGATAGTCATTGTAACACAATAGTGCTCAAATAGAGAAGACGTGCACTACCATGATATCTCTAGTTCGGCTACAAATGCCCTCAGGATGATGACCAATCGGAGCTTCGCTCTCGCAACGCCATGCTAAATACAGTGCCGCTCTCACCAGCCAAGTAAAGTGCAGCTCACGCTCAGCCAGCACCCGTTCCTCGTCCACTCCTGCACGTCCAAGCATCTTCCCATGCAATTGTTCCTTCGTGTTGCATTGATTATATAGCGATGTATCTTCTGATTCTGTAAAGCGAAGTGTGAACTCAAATTATTGTGAGCTCAAGCCTGTCAGATTAGTCCCGAAGGTTGGTGTTGTTGATGGATTGAGCTTGAGACCAAGAAATCTTCTACATCGATGTCTAATCAATAGGATCTAACGAGCGCACTGATAGTGGCATCTACGCATCTTTTTAAACAATTCAGGTTCCGCGAAATGAATTTTGATTGCCATTGCATTGTGTACAGGATGGTATGACCTGGTTCGCGTGGCGAGCCTAATGCCCGTTGTGGACTTTCGCATCCTCCAATGGCTGAATATCAGGTAGAGGTCCCTTAGGCACCACAATGTTCTCATTTGTCTCACCTTTGCCTTTGGCCCTTAAATACCCGAATTTGTACTAAATTCTTGTCAGCTTCGAATCCACCAGAACAAATGAAATGCAATAAGCTCACGGTATAGAAGTTGACCGTCTTCCTCCAGATGTCCCCGTTTAGGGTCTTCCCACCATCCCAATACAGGTTTCGCAACCACCGACTCAACCTTGGATAGTCATGCCGTATCATCTTCAAGTTGCAATTGAAGATGTTGTAATAAGCAACATCAAATCTGATCATCGTCGTATACAACCGAACGTCCGCTTCCGTAATATAGTCTCCGAAGAGATACGGCGAATGGCCCAGCTCGCCAAGGTGTCTCTCCAGCCTATCCAGGCTCTCAAATAACGGATACAAGTTCGTCTCATACGCTTCCTGATTGGCCGCGAACCCACACTTATACACGCCATTGTTGACAGTGTTGTAAACCCAGTCATTCATCCCATCAATCTCCTTGCGTAGATGCTCAGGATAGAACCCCCCACCCGGCTTCGACGACTCGCGCAACCCTTCAGGTAGCAAATCGTCAAACTCAGAATACATCATCCGAATAACCTCACTACTCTCATTATTCACAATAGTCCCCACCTTCTTATCCCAAAGAACCGGCACCGTAAACCTTCCCCCATACTCAGGATCCGCCTTCAGATACAGCTCCTTCATCTTAGTAAACCCATACAACGGATCCTTCTCATCACTCCCATCTCTCCCGCTAAACGACCAACCCTCTTGCGTAAGTTCGCCATCACACACAACCAATTGAATGATAGATTCGAGGCCTTTGAGGCCGCGCACTAGGTTCGTGCGGTGGGCCCAGGGGCAGCCGAGGTTGATGTAGAGGGCGTAGCGGTCTCTTTCGGCGGGGAACTGGGAAGCCGGGGAGCGGGAGATGAAGGAGCGGAATTGGGAGGGTTTACGACGGAATTGGCCGTCGGGGTCGGCGTATTTGTGGGTTGGTGCCTGAAAGGTGGGTTTAGTTGGGTTTTCAAGCGAAGAAAGGTGGGCGCACTTTCTCGGACATCGTGGTGGTGTTGATGCTTCAAAAGTCGAAATGGACCTCGAGCAGAATGACTTTACTTGTATTGGGGATGTGCGCTTCAAGGAGCGGAAACTTCCGCATGTACCTATGTAAGCAATGGCCGAGGGGCAAAACAGAAATTCCGGCCAAGCAAAACCTAGTACTCATACCCACTCACCCAAACGATGTGGAAAAATCTCGAGAAATTCCTAGACTTAGTTTAGAGTCTAGACATAAGCCTTAGTAAATCTCAAGTTCTACTTCCCACTATATAGAGAGGAATGAATTATTAAAAGTCTGTGTTTTTGGTGGTTTAGGCGTAGATGAATATTGATCCCTGTTATTGGGACACGCTAGCCCCACTCTCGGTACAGCGGCTATACCCGGTCTACCGGCTTTACTCGTACCGCCCAAAAGTCTTGCAGTTTCCTATTCGGGATAGCTTATGTAGATTACCTCCGCCCGCACAATAAAGTAAACAATGGAACCTTTTCTACCCTAATTCTATTGTTGAATAGCCTCATAAACCGACTGGATACTACTCGCACAGACGTATCTAGCTGATAGGGCCATTCTTATAGAAGTGATGGTAATTGTAAGAGGATCTCTGGATCCCCAATACAAATTGAGTGCGGGATCCCGGAGATCTGATTGGTGGGTCTACCCGACACCATGCAAAAATCTTGGGCGGTACGAGTAGATAGTTGGACCCATAAGAGTTGCAAGCTCAAGTAGGTATAACGGTCCGGTCCGGACGAAATATTAATTACCCACACAAAAGCGATAATTGTAGCACCAGGGTCAAAAGTCCCTAAGAATTGGCAATAATAGTGCACAGACACTCTCATAATTGCAACGCCTTGTCGTTTGCGAAGTATTGCCATCTTGGTTGCTACATTCCATTCGACCCGTCGACGTGGAAAAGTCTAGTCTCTGAAAAGGTTTTAAGACATTATGGCTACCCCTAATGACGAATACCAAACCCCCTTCAATTCTCGCTACTGCAGTAAACAGATGAAGCAGTTATTTTCTCCTAGGCGTCGTTTCTCAACCTGGCGTCAGCTCTGGACATGGCTGGCAGAGTCTGAAAAGGAGCTCGGGCTAGAGATTAGCGAGGAAGCAATCACCCAGATGCAGAAACATATCGAGATCCAAGACGAGGAATTCCCAATCATCGCCGAAGAGGAGAGACGTAGACGGCACGATGTAATGGCCCATGTTCACGGATTTGGCTTGAGAGCGCCGGCCGCAGCTGGCATCATTCATCTGGGTGCAACATCCTGCTATTGTTCAGATAACGCTGACCTCATTTTCCTTCGAGACGGACTCGACCTGCTTCTTCCAAGGCTCGCAGTGGTCATTCACAAGTTGTCGGACTTCGCCCGCCAATGGAAGGACCAACCTTGTCTTGGGTATACACATGGACAGCCCGCTCAATTAACCACCGTCGGCAAGCGAGCCTGCCTCTGGATCCAAGACCTCCTAATGGACCTCCGCAACATCGAGCGCGCGAGATCCGATCTCCGATTCCGCGGCGTCAAAGGCGCAACAGGCACGCAAGCAACATTCCTCGCCCTCTTCAAAGGCGACCATTCCAAAGTCGAAGAATTAGACGAACTCGTCACCAAGAAGGCAGGTTTCGAATCCCACTTCATAATCACATCTCAAACCTACTCTCGGAAAATCGACCTCGACACAATCAACGCTCTCGGCTCTTTTGGCGCGACCTGTGAGCGGATTTTTGGTGATGTGAGGCGGCTGGCGGCGCTCAAGGAGCTGGAGGAGCCGTTCGAGGCTGAGCAGATTGGAAGCTCGGCGATGGCCTACAAGCGAAATCCCATGCGTTCGGAACGGGTGTGCTCGCTCGGCAGGAAATTGCAGAATCTTCCTATGGATGCTATGGGCACTTATGCGCATCAATGGTTTGAACGAACGCTTGATGATAGCGCCATAAGACGTATCAGCTTACCGGAGTCATTTTTGTGCGCAGATGCGCTGCTACAGATACTTGACAATGTGGTGGCAGGCTTCGTCGTCTATCCAGCTGTTATTCGGCGGAGGATGCACGAAGAATTGCCCTTCATGGCTACCGAACACATCATCATGGCTCTCCACGAGAAAGGGATCTCGCGCCAACACGCCCATGAAGAGATTCGTGTGCTTTCCCATGAAGCATCGGATGTGGTGAAGAAGGAAGGGAAAGACAATGATTTGATGGAAAGGATACGACGGACGAAGTTTTTTGAGCCTATTGTTGGGCAATTGGATCAACTACTTGACCCAAGCGAGTATATCGGCCGCGCGCCGCAGCAAGTTGAGAGGTTTACGGGTCCTGGGGGTGAGGTTCTGAAAGCGCTGGAGAAGTATGGGGAGGCGATCAAGGAGAGGGGCACGGTGCATCTGAGCGTGTAGATAAGCAGGGGCTTGAAGATGTAGAGCAGTCAGTTATTACTAGCCACAGACTATAACTTCAATACAATTGAACATTCTGTAAAGTCCATGGGTATCATAGCATGTCTACGAGAATGCCACGGTTTGATTGCCCTGCGCGCAACCCCTGCCTACCAAATCATGCCAACTTCATTCCATCTCGATTGTGCCTACTCAATGATTAGATGACCTCACTACTACGTTTTGGAACAGGCGTGAAAGGGCTTACCAGGCGGTTTGGAAGTGAGATCATATACCACTCGCGAAATTCCCTCCACCTCATTCGTAATCCTCAAGCTCACCCTTTTGATGAAATCTTTGGGTGGATAGAAAAAGTCGGCAGTCATGAAGTCTGTGGTCTGTACTGCTCTAAGGGATATCTAAGAACTGTAAGTATCGTGTGTTCAAAAAAGCGCAAGCCCTAAAAGGGTTACTTACAATCTGTGAATATACACGTTTGTCACCAGCAACTCCAACGGCTTTGACGGGTAGTAGAGCAGCGAATGCTTGCGATATTCCGTTATATAGCCCTGCGGAAACAATTTCTTCGATGAAAATGGAGTCGGCATGCCGTACAATTTTGAGCTGGGCTTCTGTGACTTCTCCAAGCACGCGGATAGCTAGTCCTGGGCCGGGGAAGGGGTGGCGTCCGACCAGGCGTTTGGATCTGAAAACATGAGGAATCAGCATAAGTTTAAGAGAAATGCCACACGTTTCAGGGGTTAGGCGCGCTCGAAAGCTGCCTCAGCCAATATCAAACGTGAAGAGAAGACCAAGGACACACATACATTCCGAGCTTAGTTCCCAATTCACGAACCTCGTCCTTGAAAAGTTCTCTCAGAGGTTCGATAAGCTATATCTGTAAGCAAAGTTTGATTATGGGGATCTACTGGGCGTACTTTTAGATGCATAGCCGCGGGCAATCCCCCAACATTGTGGTGCGTCTTTATCGTTGCACTAGGACCCTTGAAAGATATTGATTCGATGACATCTGGATATAGGGTCCCTTGGAGTAGCCACTCAATTTCGCCAGCTTGAGGGGAGTTTTTAGCAGCTTCTTCGAGGCGCTTGCCTTCTTCTTGAAATATATCGATGAAGTTGCGGCCTATTATCTTTCGTTTCTGCTCAGGCTCTGTGACTCCCTTCAGATCTGAAAGAAACCGCTGACTTGCGTCTACCACTGTCAATTGAATGCCGAGGTCTTCGGTGAGCGATTTGTGTACAGTCTTGGCTTCATCTTGCCTGAGTAGACCGTTATCAACCTACATTGAGTTAGTATCGGTACTCGAAACTTTAGTTGGTACCCACCAGAATGGCATGAAACCTTGGCCCAATGGCCTCTTTCATCAGCTTCGCCGCTACCGTGCTGTCGACGCCTCCGCTCACAGCACCAATTACTTGGCCTTTCTCCCCTACTAGAGCTCGAATTCTTGTGATCTCTTTGCCGACGAACTCATCCATGGTCCAGTGCTGGCGGGTTCCACAGATATCCACTGCGAAGTTTCGAAGCAGCTCAGTGCCTTTGGGCGTATGTGTGACCTCGGGGTGGAATCTTTGATTTGTTAGGCACTGTAGCTGCTCATCGGATGTAGTGCTATGAAGAGAGCTTACTGAATACCGTAGATAGGTTTCGTATCATGGACAATGGCGGCGAGAGGAGCGTTGGGTGTATCTGCAATGACGGAAAAGGACTCAGGAATATGTGAAAGCTTGTCACCTGATGAAATTCACAAATGAGTCGTCTTTCTAGGTCCCTCGTCGTTCCTCTCTTACCGTGAGACATGTAAACCTCTAATTCGCTGCCAAGGCCATTGAAAAGCTTGTCTACGTGGACTGCTTCGCCCTTATGCTTTTCTATTTTCACTTGTGCGTGGCCATATTCTCGTTTCTCTCCAGCTAGCACATTCTTATCGTCATGATGATAGGCAATTTCTTGTAGACTTGGATGGTATTAGAGAGCTGGAGCGTGGTAGAGATTGATACCTCACCCGTAGCAGATCCCAAGTATTGGTACGCCTAGATTGGAGAGCTGGGTCCAATCCACATGTGGTGCATCTTTAGAATGTCAGAGACTTTCAAACCAGTCAAAAAGCCCTCCGTACCTTTCTCGTATACAGAATATGGTCCACCAGAAAGAATGATGCCTTCTGTTGTAAGTATTGGTACGTATCGAAAGGTTAGGATTATAATCCACCTTTGGGATTCCACGGTAAATGGTGCAAATTAACAGTACATGGTAGCAATTCAGAATAAACCTAAATTTCGCTCAGTATTCCGATCTGCAGCCCCACTTGAATATTTGTTTAGTGCCATCGTACCTGTATTTCTCGCAGTCGCCGCGTAATGAGATGAGAGTATTGCGAGCCGAAGTCGAGGATTAAAACCGTGTCGAAGGCACTACTGGGAGGTGCTGATCCGTCGTTGGTACCCATGACAAGACGAGAAAAGTATATTGTGTTCTAATTCCGTAGTTTGTTGTGCGAAATCAGTGGGAAATGTGAGGATGAGTGCCTCTGTTTACTGGTGTCGCCGAGAATTGTATCTCTTGAATCAACGAGGACACCAATCATGATCTGGATTCAAAGGCAGGTGACTGCTTTCAAGTAACTCACGGAAGAAAAACCGACGCAGATTTTCACGATGAATTGCGCCAAAAAGGCATTACCCACAACCTGGTTCAGAAAGTTTTATATTCAGGGCTCGATTGTTCAAGCCCTTATCGATTAGGCAGGCTAAGATCCTTGGCAGTTTTTCACTTTCGAAGTGTGGAAGCGTCGCCTCAAAACATCTTCAAAATTGACTACCGTTCCGCAATTCACGATGGCGAAGCGCAAAAAAATTGCTGATGGGGACATGGAGGAGTTTGAAGAGCCAGAGAGCAGTGAGGAGGAAAGCAGCAGCGATGATGTAATTAAGAAGCCCCATTTGCGCAAGACTTCTAACAAAGACAGGATGCAAACATGCTCGACGTTGAGTTCGAGTGGTTCGATCCACAACCCGAACACGATTTCCACGGCTTGAAGACACTGCTTCGACAATTGTTCGACGTCGATGCCCAGTCATTCGACTTGAGCGCCCTCACGAATTTGATATTGGCACAGCCTCTACTGGGATCTACTGTGAAGGTGGAAGGCAACGAGACAGATCCTTATGCATTTCTCACGATCATCAATCTACACGAACACGAGGTGAATACTATGTGTTCCCTACACTAGAGTCTTGCTGAAAGAAAATCTAGGACAAACCCATAATTCAGCAATTGACCAGCTACATCCAAAAGCAGTCCAAGCGTGCTTCGTCTATATCGCAAATCGACCCACTCCTGAACCGGTCGGGGTCAGCCCGAGTTGGCCTCATCTTGACTGAAAGACTCATTAACATCCCATCAGAGGTTGTCCCACCAATGTACAAAATGCTACTAGAGGAAATATCCTGGGCGCTGGAGGAGAAAGAGCCGTACAATTTTACACATTACCTTGTCTTCTCGAAGACCTACCGGGAGGTAGCATCTACACTTGACGAAGAGGACAACCCCAAGAAGAAGAAGCTGAAGAAGGGCGGCAAGAAGACATTATCAGAGACATTCTATTTTCATCCTGAGGACGAAGTCCTGCATAGGCATGCTTTAGCATCTGGGAATTTTGAATATCTAAAAGAAGCTGGAGGCTCGGATGCCAAGAGGGCCTTCCAAGAGCTAGGTATCAAGCCGGAGGGACATATGATCTTGATTGAGGCTGCAAAGTTCGAAGGAGCAGTCAAGGCGCTCCAGGAATACTTCAATCAAAGCTGAAGTGGCTGCTTTTCTTCCATCTTGGGTGCAATTTTCAACGCAATACACCATTATCTTGACATCACTCCCACTCTGTCCCTTTCAATCGCTCCATCAGGTATTCCACCTCCACTACTTTTGTCAGCGGAATGACGGTTTCCTGACTTTATTAGCATCTTAGAAACGGGCTTATCTCTCCCTGGAGGGTGAAAACGTGTTCACCTCATACATTGCAACCACAGCGTCTATATTGATCTTCCCTTCGCTTTCGGCACCAATGCTAGGATCAGTCCCGTACGTCCTCGCCTTCAGTCGAAGCCGCTCCAGCACTTTCTTCTCAACCTTGGCATTCGTGATTGCTGCATCAATACCTTCGCGGTCCTCCTGCTTGATCATTTTCACGAACCGTTCCGTCTCTTGCTGAAATTTTGACTCAGCGACAAATTTGCCAAAATGTATTCTTCGAGAAAGGGCCTGCAAGCAGGCCACGTCACAGGTTGCGGCTGACCCATAGTTTTCTTGCTTCTCACCACGGTCCTCTCTGCCGAATTCCCGACAGACTCTAGGCAGGACAACTTCGATGTACTTTTCCTTGATCGTCTGATTGACATTGACATCATTAGGGTGTAGAATCTTGGGGTAGTCTAGAGACTGCAAGATAGGTTTCTGGACGGCATCAGGAAAGAATGCATATTCATCTGGCGACTCATAGCGGCGAACAAGTGATTGCACACGCTCTTGCTCTCTAAGCATCCAATCAAAGAGGCTGAGCGGGCTGTCTGGGATCTTGACGCCCCCAGGCTTGTAGATCGTTGGGTTCAATGGAAATTGGACACGCTCAATCAAGTGAAATGTGATGGTATCTTCTAACCGTCTATGTAAAATTAGCGACGATTTCCCAGAGAAAGACCAATCTTGAATTCATACATCAATTGGAAGCGAATATTGGCCAGGTCGAGTGCCTGAGAGGCATCAGACAGGTCGATAGCGGTATCCATAAGAATTCGAGGCAAACGCTAGTAATGTGTTCAGATATTCCGCACTGGCATCCAGCTATTCTTTTTGGGATATTGTTAATGACTGAACTCCCATGTAATAGAAAGTATCCGGCAGACAGCTCCTTGAGCAGTTGACACTTTTCCAAAGTTGTAAGCTGAGTGCTTCTCCCTAGTTTCGTCATGCAGGTACCGTGAGCTCGGAATAATTACACAAAATCGCCCATTGGTTACCTACCCCAGCACGTCATGTTAAACGTATTCGTCAATGAGCGGCCCCCAAGCGAGCCCTTAAAGGACCCCCAAGAAGTGGTTTTAGGCCCCAGTAGCGGGATCTCCCGCGCCAGCTCCGGGGGAGAGGGCCCTCTGACAAGTACTTTATTTGACAAGTACTTTATTGTTAACATGACCTGCTCGGTCAAGGAGCGGATAAACACCGGATTTCGTCCTTGTGAAGACTTTATGAAGAGGACAAATTTAATGGATCCAACATCGAATTTCCACAGCGAGCATTGAAAAGAAAGACGTCCAACTTCCGACCTGTCTAATACCGTGAAATCATCAGTTTTGACTATAAGGCCGCTGAGAGGATCGTAGCTCATAGTCTTTCCTACAATTTCATAATAGAGTATCTACCTGTAAAATTGGTCGTTGTTGATCTATTCTGATTGCCGCTAGGTCAGTTTTTTGAGCACCACCTCGGTCCTGCGATGACAGATTTTGGGTATAAAATCTCAAATCCCGCGGCAAAAGTAAGGTAGCTCATACATCCTGGTCGTGGGTCAACAATACAGCCTGCATCTGATTCGTTTGAGACAGAGTAGGTCGGAAGTTCATAGGAAGGTCATCCACATCTGCAGCCAGGTCGCGGGCTTATCTAAAGGAGCTATCAGCGCATAATGGCGAGCCGAGATGGCTCCCCAGCGCGCCGTCATCAGAGAACTGCGTCCGAGGGAAGCGGCGTGCTAAGTACTGCCTTGACAGTAAGACTCTTGCCCACCTGGCATTGTACAGTGCTAAACTCTACAGACTCGTCATATTGAAGCTTTTGGGCGCAAAGTAACAACCACTGCCGGCCATCTCATAGGCGACCCGACCAGCAATATTCACTATCAACATGCTATGAGCGAGCTGCAGAAAGAGCTACGACGGCCAGGGATCCAGCAGAGAGTCTTCTCGTACGCCAAAGCTTCGCCCACGGAGTTGGTCCGATCCAAGCTATCCACTTCTGAAATCCAGCACCGAGCGCTTACCTACCTGCCAGACGAGCTATTAGCCAATATCCCCGAGGACGAGAACGTCTATTCATTGTTTCAGGGTTTTCAGGCTACTTTGCCGGAGGAGGAGGAGACTGAGCACAGGAAAAAGCAACGGCGGCGTAATGTGAAAGGGCAGAAGCTACTGGAAGATGCTGAGGATGGGGATCCGAAGACGCCGTTGGAAAAGCTGAAAAAAGAGAGACATACATTGAATCACAAGCTGGAGATGATGAGTGTGCGGAAGAATATGTGCTCATCAGAGATCCGGGAAATCGACAACAAGATATCGAATTTGAACACCATGCGCAAGATAGTTCTCGACCGGCTAGGCGACCTAGAGCAGGACGAACTGTCTGTGGAACAGGGATTACTGGATGTCGACAACAAGCTGGAGGATATGCTAGAAGAGCTAGAAGATGCAGCGACGCTCGACCACACCGCCACATTACCCACAGAAGGCGACGTCGAAACTGAAATCACAGCCGAAGAGACCTCCTTTATGTCCGCCTCTATCTACGAAAAGCTCCCCTCTCCAAAAGCTAAAAGACGGACGCCTACCCGCCGGAAATCTATGCCCATAAGACACGAGCATTTCGAGCCTGGCTCAAGCATCAAAAAGTTCCAAGCCCACAACGACATGATCACAGCCCTCGACTTCGACGCCCCCTTCGGTACTATGGTGACATCCGCCCTCGACGACACAGTACGTGTCTGGGACCTCAATCTCGGTCGCTGCATAGGCCTACTAGAAGGCCACCAAGCCTCCGTCCGCTGTCTACAAGTCGAAGAGAATATAGTAGCAACCGGCTCTATGGACGCATCCATCCGCCTCTGGGACCTCAGCCGCGCGGAATACACCACCTCCTCAAGCCGCCTTGACAGCACAAAAGAGGAAGAGGAAGATGAAGACGGCCAAGCCTTCCACGACCCAAGCGACGAGCCCTCATCCGCGCTGCAAACATCAATCATGCAAGCATGCCCTCTCTTCTCCCTCGAAGCCCACGTCGCTGAAGTGACTGCCCTTCACTTCCGTGGTGATACTCTAGTCTCTGGCTCCGCAGACAAGACACTCCGGCAATGGGACCTTGTGAAAGGCCGCTGCGTACAAACACTCGACGTATTATGGGCAGCAGCCCAGGCTTCATCGACAATGAGTAGCAGCAATGACGGGCAGTGGCGCACTACAGGTCGCGTACCCGACGCAGCAGCAGATTTCGTGGGTGCGTTACAGTGTTTTGATGCTGCATTGGCGTGTGGGACCGCAGATGGCATGGTCAGGCTTTGGGATTTGCGAAGTGGGCAGGTGCATAGAAGTTTGGTGGGGCATACGGGGCCGGTCACTTGTTTGCAGTTTGATGATGTGCATTTGGTTACTGGGAGTTTGGATCGAAGCATACGAGTGCGTCACCCCTACACCCAACCTTCTCCTCCTTAAGATTGTCTACTAACAGAAGATAGATATGGGACCTTCGCACCGGCTCTATCCACGACGCCTACGCCTACGACAATGCCGTGACAAGTATGATGTTCGACTCTCGCCGCATCGTGGCCGCAGCAGGCGAGTCCGTTGCCAAGATCTATGATAAAACCGATGGACGGCATTGGGATTGCGGTGCTGGTGTTACTGTGGAAGAGGACGGCACGCAACCCAGTAGTGTGGAGAGGGTGAGGGTAAAGGATGGCTATCTGACGGAGGGGAGAAAGGATGGGGTAGTGGGGATTTGGACGTGCTAGGAGAGAATTTGAACCTTAAGCTGTCGTGTTGATAGCACTGTACATACTTAATACACCATCTACAAAGACACTTGTGAGGGCCCAGAAATGCAATGGACATGTCAGGCTTGGTATCAAAACAAGTGCAACCTTGGACGCCAGTGTGATCAAAATGCCCTCGAATTAAGAGGCAATTCGGCATTCGAACTTATCCAAGACCCCAAGATTGCACGTCCGCGACTCATCTTGAGTCCTGACAGAAAAACATTTTGCTCTTGCGGGTTCTTGTGCTGCCAATTTAGAGCTCTGTACCCCTTGCAACTGCTACGTATTGAAACACAAAGCCTGATATAATAGTGGACATTGTCAAATATTCTTCAATAACGCAGTTGTGTTCTAGAAGTCTATATGCTTTTGTGTATTCTATTCATGCAATCCAACTTCGACCAATCGCCCCCACCTCCCCCCAACACCTATCGCTACAAAGGCGGCAAGCTAAGCCTGTACAGAGTCGTAATACATCAATTCATAAAGTATAGGTCAAAAAAAGAAGCGACCGGTTCTAGCGAAGCGGCAGGCAGAACTATAGCCGCGAAAAGATGTTTCTACCGAAATGAGGAAGTGGGAGGTCATCTCGGACGGAGCTTTCCAAGTGGGGGCCTCGACGAATGTTTTCGCGAAGGATTGTCACTTCGGCTCCGTGATAACACATGAGGCGGCAAGGCTCGTCAGCTCGAGACAAGGCTCGGTTAGAGCTTTGTTCATCTAGGATATCACCGAAGACTCCCGCAGCTCATTTTCCTAGTAACAATGGTTGCAATTCAAGAAGTCGAGAAGGCGCTCTGACGTGTTCCATGACGCCTCCGGGGCCCGTAGGATTGGCGGTGTAGGTCAAAGCTTTTCGGGAAATACAGGAGAAAATGTTGCAGGATCGGCGGTGTGCCTCTAATGAGTAATGGAATATCGAGCAGTTTGGGCATGCGTTGTTCCATCAATTCTGGCTAAATTCAAGGTGAGAAAGGGCATGTGCCTTCTGAAGCTGACTGCTTCGAGAACGGACAGGCGAGCCTCTCCGTTGCCAGTGACGGCTTGCTTCCGTGCTCTTCGGCCACAGAATGGCCTTCCCTCAACCACGCGCACAAATTCTTTCCCCAAGTCGGGCGATTCTTATATACACCGAACTTCTCAGGCATCGAATCGCAAGCTTCAGCGAGTGATGGTCCGGATCCTTCGCTCTTGATGTCGGTCAGAGGGGTAAGATAGCTGCGCACAGCAAAGATGATTGTACCAGTCCGGGGGAGACACGTTAGGGTATGATGCTCGACTCGCAGAAACGAGGATAATGGGTCGAAGTCTGCATCTTGGGATGAGCTATCCTTAGCTTTGATGGTGTTGGCGCCGTCGAATGGGAGGTGGAGTACCGAGTGATTGCACTGGATTGACCACTGCATCCTATTAGTGAAGTCCGGGTTGAATGGAGTCTGGGGGAAGGTACATTGAGCCTCCCAACCGACTCCCCTCGCCCCATCCGTTCGAAGCATCGATTGACGCCTTTCTTCAACCGGCCTTCATAGCCGGGTATAGGCGCATGAATTTCGCTCACTGAGAGTCCGACTTTGGCAAGTGGTAAAAGTCCTTGAGGGAAACACGCTTGGAAGCCTTGAAGGAAGAATTCACCTTTCTCGTTGGGTACCATGAGATAGAAATCCTCTTCGACGTTTTCTGCTAGATGCCGTAGCAGAACCGCAGGGTCTGGAAGTGCTGTGGATATTCGATGCCGCGAACCCGTTACAATATTGTAGAAAATGTCACCCTTGATTGTGAATATCGTGGGGAACCGCTTCGGCAGCAAATTCAGAATAATCTCCTCGTACAACTCTCTTATGGCAGGGTAAGAGAGCGTGCTGGTTCCCATACAAATTTCGGGAGAGTCGTCCAGGAGTTTTTTTCGTGTGGTCATTCGATCCAAGTACCCTCGATCTATCCTAATCCATTCCTCTTTCTTGGACTTTTTGATGCCTATGACAGTAAGCTACGGCCGCATGCAACACATGCACTAAATCACAACTTACCCATTGTGACATGACGCTTTGTTTCGAATGGCCGGTACTTAATGGGCTCGACCGCCCTATAATCAAAGATATAGAGAGGTCTAATGCCGTCAATTGGTGTTATTGTGGGTGTTGCTGAAGAAGAAAAAGCCTTGGTCTTGCGCCGAAGCCGTGAGAGATAAAGGCCTGAAAGGAACGTGAAAGCTCTTCCCACAACGGCAATAAGTAGAGAGTAACTGATTGTGATAGCGATAAGACGCCCTAGGTAATGCATTTTGCTGCAGGACAGAATGAGTGTTAAGCATTCGAATGGGGATCTGACGTTCTGCTTCGGCGTGCTATTTCTGAATGGAGAAGAGGGAAGAGCGTTCTTTGTTATGAGATCAACACCTCGTAGTACACTTTCAACGTAGGGTTCAAGGCGGGGCAAGGCGAATCGTGACTAAATCATTGTGGCTTAACAAGTCTATCACGGTGAAGGCTAGGGGTGAATCAGTCTAATAAGCAATAGTGCGTTGTAAATTGAGGACTGTTGCAGGCGACAGTGCCCTGGCCAAGCGAGCGGTGTAAGGCTATTCTAGACTGTGACTTGATCCAACATCACAGAACACTCCAATCGCGGGATGTCGTCCACGGCTCCACATGTCAAACGGCAGTGGTCGGCAAAGCTGGCCCCCAATCACCGAGCCGACCCTAATCAACCGTTAGGAAGAGGAGCGCCTGTTGCAAAAGGCTTTGCCAATTTCGGCTGACCTTCTCCGAAAGCCCTCAGGACTTCAATCCGTGCCATTCGCTTCACCGACACACTCCTAGATCCCCCCACGTGAGGATCAATGGTTGCAGCAGCTCCATACAGATCAGCACTAGGTTACAATCCACTTATAAATCCCATTACTTGCAATATCGCGTCAAGATCCCTTAGCTGCATTTAAATTGCACCATCCTCCGGGCACCAGGGTGGAAGTGATAGCGATAGAGACCCTGTCGTAGATCAGGTTGAATAATTGCTAAGAGTAGAGACTTGCAATGAGAGATGAGGATATAGTAGGACATACAAAGAGCTCTAATGGTGGGTGACCAGATATGTATTCTGTAACTAGCTAGGTCTGCAGAATAACCGGCTGTCAGCGGTAAGCAGTAGCCCCTCAACACTTGTACTTTCGCTGGAAGGAAAATGATCTAGTCCGTAAGTAAGAACTTAGGATCGGTTTCGATTCTTCGCTCAAATCTAGACCACCAATCCTGGAAGCTTTTCAATGGCACCACCTCCTGGCCTCCAGGGCCGGAAGTGGAATCGGCAAAGCTTGCCAGAAAGTTGAAGGCATTCTTGATTATTCGTTGTGCCAAGGCTTTTGTTGAGAGCGATGTGGACTGTCGCTGCTGACCTGTTGTCGCAACAATTAACGTTGATTGTGAGGCCTTCAGAGTTTCCAATTGAGCTGAGATGGTTGCAGCGGGTTCGATGGATATGCCGACGGTGACGGCTCCAGATCTTGCCGCGTCATCGAGCCTTGTCGAGGTTGCATCCATCTCTTCCTCCGCAACGCCATTCCCGCCATTCGTCCCGTTGGCTGCCACACCACTCACACGATATATCGCACTTTGCTTTTCTGTGCCAATTGCACCCAGCAGATTGAAGTCTGCTGAGCCGGGGAATTGTATGTAGACACCTGCTAAGGTACCATCGGGTAGCGAAGTGCCTGGCAAGAGGAAGACGACGATGTGGGAAAAGTGGGGGGCCGAAGGGAATGCGAAGGCGCACTGAGTCTCCGTGATTACGGCAGGGTTGGTAAGGACAGGTCTTCCAGGGAGGATGAGCCCGAAAGGAGGTGCAGTCGACATCCTGGGTCAAAGACACATCTTAAGATATATTAAGAGCTTGAAAATATGTATTCCGCGAAAACATTTAAACCAATCAACAGATTGCACGCAACTGAAGCCTGCAAAGGAAGGGGAAGAGATGTTGTGCGGAGAATGCGGAAGAGGGGGGTATCACAAAATTGCTTGGCAGTCTTATCGATAAGCTGTTTGTGCGACGCCCGAGGGCAGTCGACTTCCACCCAGCACCACCACCCATCACAATGCTAAATTGAGATTTAAGAAGGGGTAAGGGCTTCCTTAGATTCTCTACAAAGCCAGAAACTACTCCCACGGCTTTCCAAAGCGGATTATAAGAAGCCACAGATATCTTTCGGTTTGTGAAACCGTTTCTTCCCCACCTCTCAAGCGACACAAACATCTACTGTGTGCAGAATGTTGACGAGATGGCCAATCTGAAGACCAACTTAGACCTTGTCAAAGGGGCTGACAAGTAAATCAATCGAAGGTTGTTCACAATTGAAGCTAGCACTGATCGAACACAGCTTCCCGTACTATGAGGACAGCCCAATCAAATATACCAACATTCGCTCTCTATACTGGGAATTTCATCTTCGAGGAGGCTCTGGGCCCCACGGATATATACCAAATGATGTCGTCGAAAAGATGCCGTGGGGTGATGCCTGGAATGTGAATCCCCAAGCCAAAAGCATTACACCGAAACTACCTGAAGTTGAGCAAAGCCAATCAGACACTATACGCAAAACACTGGATGAAGCAAGGGAGAGAGGGATATTCAGAGTATTGAAAGGATGGAGAAACGAGCTATACCTCATCACCGGAAACAGGAGCCAGTATGAGAAACGTGTCACGATGGAGCGGGCAGGGAGTGCACTTTTCGGAATCAATTCATACGGCGTGCACATGACTGTCTATGTACGCACCGAGCAAGGCATGAAGATCTGGGTACCAAGGAGAGCAAAGAATAAATCGACATATGGAGGCATGTTGGACAACACCGTTGCAGGAGGCATCAGCAACGGAGAACAACCTTTCGAGTGCATGGTCAGAGAGGCTGCCGAAGAAGCTTCATTGCCAGAAGGACTTGTCCGCTCGAACGCCAAAGCCTGCGGAACGGTCTCATATGTTCACATCAGAGACGAGAGAGCTCAGCCAAGCGCAGAAGTTGGATTGTTTCAACCTGAATGCCAGCATATCTATGACATGGAGGTCGGGCCTGAAGTCATTCCCAAACCGTGTGATAACGAGGTCGAAGACTTCTATCTGTGGACGGTCGAGGAGGTGCAGAAGGCGCTCGTGGAGGGACAGTTCAAGCCTAATTGTGCCGCTGTTTTGGTGGATTTCTTCATCCGTCACGGCGTCCTGACGGCGGAGAATGAACCTGACTATGTCGAGATTGTCTCGAGGCTGCACAGGAAGCTGCCATTCCCAACATCTTAGGCTGATTGGGTGGTTCATGCAGTCACAGGCGTCTTGGCGGAATTGGATGACCCAGTGGCATTACAGGCGTTTTGGTAGAACAGGGATACCCCAATAGAGCATGAAAATATCTTAGGACTGATCACGTCCCACTGGTATCTTTCCCAAACTCCGCGCACGCAACGCTAAATGACCAATGTTCTCCACCAAAGCTCATTTTTTCACGCAAAGATAGACATAGTCGATCCTCAACGGCGTGAGATTTTTATAAGGTCCTTCCATATAAAGCAACAGTCCCCCGAAGCTCACGAACACTTTTCTGTAGTAGGGAATCTAATCAGCACACCCAAATCCTACCAACAGCAACCCTCATGGCAATATCACTCACATCTTCTCATCATCCCCCTCCTCAAATCGATAAACCTTCCCATGACACACATAATCATAATCATCAGCCACACTCGCCTCTCCCCTCCCCACATCTCTCCACCCTTTCCCATCATCCTTGCTCCCATCTAGCGACAGCGTGGACGTAAGGAGGATCTGTAGGCGATCGCCGTTGTTGCAGGGGAAGAGCTCACTGTTGACGTCGAGGGTGAGAGTTGTCTCGCCGCCTTCGGTGTGGGCAGAAAGGCGGGCGACGCGGTCGTACTTTTGAGCGTTGATGTCGAAGATGGTGAAGGTGTCCGAGAAGAGGGAGGCGTCGCCCATAGTTATGGTGGGTGGGTTTGGGGGTTGTGATTTGAATATGGTGCTTGTGGAGGTTGTAGGTGGTCTGGTGAGTATTTGTGAAGAAAGAATGGTGCCGTGGAAATGTGAGGTTGCGGAATCTGGATGTTCGAGATGCAGGGCAGATTTTAGGGTTAGGGTTGCGAATAACGATCTACCGCCTGTCCTCCCTCACAGCCCGTACTGCCCACTCGGAGCGTTCAATGTCCTTTCGTAAGCGCAATATAGGCATTGCTGGCCCCTCCTCTGGGCCACGACAACCCTTACCAACGGCCTCACAGCCTCTGCCCGCCCAGGCTCCTGGATCGCGCCCCTCTCCCCTTGATGGGCGCCCAACAACCTCAACCGGCACCCAAACCCTCGACGACCTCTTAGCTGGCCATGCAGGGCTCGCCCTAGGTAACTCTTTGCTGATAGAAGAGAATGGCTCAACAGACTTTGCTGGAGCTCTGCTACGGTTCTATGCTGCCGAAGGGATCGTACAAGGTCATAAGGTGCACGTTGTGGGCTTTGGGGAGCAATGGGGGAGGGAGTTGCCAGGGCTTACAGGAGCAGTTGATGGGGAGAAAGAGACGAAGATTGATGTTGACAAGAAGAAGATGAAGATTGCGTGGAGGTATGAGAGGTTGGGGGAACATGGAGCTGGGACTGCTGGGTCAAGAGGTGGGATTGCTCTGCCTTTGCTTTCTGGATGTTGTGTACATAAAGCAACCTTTTCGATCAGGCGAGCAGCATATGTCCTTTACCTTGGGCTAATATTAACAGCACCACCGATACCACATCGCACCTCCATACCATCAACAGCAGGCCAAACCTCATCCATCGCGCCAACAGCATTCAGCCACACCTTTGACCTCACGAAACGAATCTCCCTCTCCCCACACAACCCAATCAACTATCTCCCCGTTTCCTCCACCCTTGCCACCAACTCCTTCACAACCATCATCCCCTCCCTGACCCACTCCCTCACCACCACATCTCCAACCACAATCCACCGCCTAATCATCCCCACCCTTCTTTCCCCCCTCCTCTACTCACCTCAGGCCAGCGATCCCACGCATCTCCTGCCCTTCTTACACTCCCTACGCGCCCTTCTCCGCACTCACTCAACCCGCCTAACGGCAATGATAACGCTACCACTCTCCCTCCACCCACGCTCGACAGGGTTGGTAAGATGGATCGAACATCTCTGCGATGGGGTATTGGAACTCGCGCCATTCCCTCACAACCTCGGCATTGAACCGCCACTGACAACGAGCGGCAAGACTGCCAAGCGGGAAGAAGATACTCCACAGGGTATGCTTAAAGTGCACAAACTGCCTATTTTGAGCGAGAAGGGCGGAGGTGGAGGCGGAGGCGATGATCTGGCGTTTTCGTTGAGTAGGAGGAGATTTGTGGTCAAGGCCTTTAGTTTGCCGCCCGTGGAGGGGGATCAGGATGCGCAGAGGGGGGAGGCGGAGGGGGGGAGGGTGAAGGTTGATATTGAGTTTTAGGGGAGGGTATAGATTGGATGTAGGCGGAGAAAAAACTTATTAATAAAGCGTGCCAACGTTTCCCGAGACAAAACAAATGAAATTGAAGATGTGGAACTCCACCTATGGTGGAGCGCCTTCATGCACTATCTCTTTACAACTAAACGAAAGGCGACGCCTTCTTCTCGCCCACCGATTTGGCCGGCGGAATAGGCTTGTTGCCCTCAACATAGTCGAAACGGCCGGCCACATCCATCAACCAAACATCATTCGGCGCCCTCGCACCTCCAGGCTTATGACTAAGGAAGTTCATTGGGAACCCAACATCGAATGGCGCCGCACCATCAGTCTCCTCAATATCCTTATCGCTGAGCTCCAATCCCAACGCCTCAACATTGCCCTTCAAATGCTCGATCTTCCGTCCACCCACAATCGGGAAGACATAGGGAGTTTTTTGCATCACATACGCCAGCGCCACGGACGTAATCGCAGTGCTTTTGCGGTTTGCGATTTCCTCCAGCGTATCCGTAAGCTTCAGATGCTTCTCACTCGGCCCACCCATGTTCCTCCCCTCCCCCCTTGCCTTCATCTCCTCTCTCTGCTTCTTGTTCTTGAACTCCGCTCCCCCCAACGCACCCCACGGCGCCAATCCCATCCCTTCACTTGCACACATGGGTATGATATCTCTTTCGAAGTCCCTATTCGCAGCGCTCCATTGACCTTGGTAGACGACGAATTGGCGCAATCCATGGTCGCGGACGTATTGGTTGGCCTTTGAGACGATCCAGGCTGGGGTGTCGGAGACACCGAGGTAGAGGACTTTTCCTTGGGTGACGACGGTGTTAAGAGATTGCATTAGCTCTGGGATACTGGTGGTGAAATCCCACCAATGGACATAAAGAATATCAACGAATGAATAATCCCATCATGTCCTTGGTACGTGGTAAAGCCAATTGTATACTTCGTCGCAATGACCACCTGGTCACGGAAATGCGGCCCTTTGGAATGCAGCCATTCACCGATCCAGCGCTCGGATTGCTCGTTTTGGTAGTTGTTGGCTGTGTCGATGAAGTTGCCGCCTTGGGAGTGGAAATAGTCAAGGAGTTTGAAGACTTGTTCTTTGGTTATGGCGCCCATAAACCGGCCCTGTTGTCAAGAATTAGTTGATGCGGGAAATTTGGGGTTGAAAGATGAGGGAATGTTACCATGCGTCACCGAAGTTCATGGCACCGATGTATATTGGAGATACTTTGATTGCGGCGGAAGGGGAGAGGAGTCAGTGGCGACCGAGGAGGGACTTTGGGGGTGGTGCTGGTTCCATTGTTGGATATCTTCGAATTCGACGTAGACCTTTGATCGCTTGTTGTTGTGAGAAGAAGCATCAAAGGGAGTTTCTTTGTCTAAGTACCTATTACTCTGTGCCAAACATTGATATCACATCTGCTGCATAAATCCGCTATATCCGAGTAACAACGATCTCGGATGACGGTAGGTAGTTGCTCTTTGAATGCTGACAAAAGGTGTGTACCTTGCCTAGCTTTTGTCAGCGAAACATTAAAAGCGTGCTCGAATAGGCGCAGATACTGAAATTCAAGCTAAAAAGGGAACAGAAGAAATGTCAGATATTAGCTTTCATGTACTAGCCTCCTCTAATCCACTATCTGATATATGCAATCCAAGCTGAAAGAAGCTAGAAAACAGGGTCAATTACAAATGCTGCTCGCTGTCATGTACAACGTATGGGGTATAGTCGGATGTGAAGATAACTCGAATACAGCGGGTATAATGCGTGCAGTGGAAAGCTATCGCAGCTCGTTGATGAATCCCAAGACAGAGCTGTAGCTTCGAAATGGGAAAAGGAAATCCGGAACGCCAGCGCCAGGTCCAGTAGAATGAGCTCGTAGCGTAAACATCTCATGTTGACTGACAGAGATACGGAAAGGTCGGAGGAAAGATCGGCTCAAAGTCCAAAGCCTTGTGGTGGTCCGCTCGCTCCATTGTCGGACGAGCCGTCTCCGTCGACAGTCTGTCTCCAATATTCAGGCAAACAGACGCAGACAAGCTATTGCGATGTCAGCTGATGCTCCAATTTATTAATCGGACGAACTTACTGGGAATGCTTTGAGCTCCCCGCTTGGTGCAGGAGAAACACCTCTTGATCCATTAGAGACTCCACTATCTCTTTGCGCTTTGTGCTTTCCGTCATAGTCTTCGGCGCGCTCGTTGATCCGAACTCCAGTTGCCCAACCATCGTCCCATATGCCAACGACCTTGAGCATGTCGCCCCTTTCTAGCTCAAACTCATCGCCAGCTCTTGGCTGGTATGCCCACAGCGTAGCGACCTTGTCGTTGGGATGAATCTCATCCTCCGAGTAGTAGTCTTTGAAGAACGGCAATTGCTCTGACTGTGCGCTAGCGACGCCCTCTGGAGATGAAAGCTGTCCTTCGGTGTTTGGAGAACTGTTATCGTCCAGTGCACCTAAAGCCGACTGGCTTGACAACGAGCCGTTCCGCTTTCCTGCTGTGGGCTTAGATTGTGCTCGAGAGTCTGGGGTATCTCCATAGTAGCCTTCGGATTCTGAGGTATCCCGATAACGCCTATTGCTCCCCCGAGCGGCACCAGCGACTGCCGGAGCGCCATAGGATGGAGAGTCACTGGAGTTGCCTTCTAATGCCGACATTCTGGCAACACGTCCCCCAGGTTGCGGTCCGTAGTCAGGTGGAAGCTCTTGATTTCCGGGCTGTGGTGCATATGACATGCTGGGTCCTCCTCTTCGCGGAGGCGTTGGTTGGTTGAAGACGTTGACTTGACTGCCCCTTCTTCGCCGCCGGAACCAAAAACAGCATAGAACCAATAGGCCTATCAATAGGGCTGCCCCTAGGACTGATCCAACAACGATCCCCGCAATCGCACCTCCAGAGAGACCAGAGGTTTTTTGAGCGGCAGCCGCAGTATTGCTTGCAGACGGAGTACTACTGGATGTAGAAGACGGAAAGAGCGGAGGCACGGAGGTCATTGTTGGTAGGATTACGCCTGGACATCGACTCGTCACATTCGAACCCACACAGCACGAGTCTGTTGCGTTCGGAGAGCTGGAGGCGCAGTAGCCGCAAAGGCCCTGAAGATTCTTCGAGTAGCCGCAATTATCCGGCTCGTTCTCTTCACCAGTGATACAGGTCCCACTCAGGGAATCGCTCGGAAGCGCGCAGTTGGTGAAGTCGGCACGTATCTGACTCAAGTAGCCTTCGCGAGGATTGGTGCAAAGTTGATTATTGACGGTAACCTCCTCCTCACTGGTTGCTTGTTGAGCCTACAGTGGGTCAGCACCAGCTGCTCAAGAAGGTGATATGAACTTACACATGATTCTGCACAGAGCGGCGGTGAGTCTGCACTGGAGAGCGAGCAGGGCTTGATCGAGTTCTGGACTATAGCATTACATATTACACTGGTCGTATATCGTGCATAAAAATTAGTTGTATTGGTCAAGTTGACGTTGCCGCACCCGAGTAATGTTTGGTATCTGTAGAAGAGATTAGTTGCATCCTCTCAACTCTGGGATCTGACAAAATGACTTCAATTGGACGTAGCTAGAGTTGACGTATTGGCTCAACTGAGTGTCGAAGGTTTGGGTACTGGAAACGAATGCAAGAAATGGGCTGCCAGGAGTCAGCATCAAGCATTCGACATGGTCCAGTCCACATGGTGGGCGTGCATACTAGAGCCCAGTAAGAGTTGAGCCTGTCGAAATGGAAGACGTATTGAAGGCCGGACACAGCGCTGATCCTTTCAGAGGTATGCAATTCTGCGCAAGCGTTGTCGGTATTGAGGAACCTAGCACTGCGAGGATGGCCACCCATCTCATCATCGCCATATCTCTGTTTTCCCTTGGACGTGCGCACAATGTCTTCATGTTGGCGCACTGACGCAGCAAGAGTGCCGTGAGATACTGTACATCAAGACATCATCAATCTGCCTGACTCTTCCACCTCTTTCCCGCGCATTGGCCCTTGCACCGCGATTATCCTTGTCCACCTCCTTGAAGCTGTCAATGTTCCCCAATGGATATTATTCTGAGACCGATGTTGCAGGCAAGGAGGACGCGAGATACGGGACCCTAAATGAAGTCTATACAAGAATGGAAAGGTAACGAACGACTGGTGTGGAGGTTGGAAGGAACGGTCGCCGTTCGGGGGAAAACACCACAGAGGCCAGATTAGGCTAGCGTGGTTAGAAGGGGGAAGGGCACGAAGGGGAGATTAACGCGCTAGATCCAGAAGTCCCGAAAAGCTTAGATTTAATCCCTGTCGTACCTGACACAAAGCTCCCACTTTACACATGTGACCAGATTTATATTCGCATATTACACTCACAACTCATTTTGAGAGCTTTTAGTGAGTCATGCCCCTCCGCAAAACATATATGCAAGTCCCTCCCTCTGAACATGCGAACCGTACAGACACAATGGATGAAACAGCCGACAGAACTGCTGCCATTAACCTTGGCGAAGCAGAAGGCAAAATCTCTAAGAATGCTCAGAAGAAAGCAGGCAAGCAGGCAAAGCTAGCAGAAGAAAAGGCCAATAAATCTGCAACCACGTTTAGCAAATCTGTAACCGATACAACAAGGGAAGCTGGGAGGGGTGAAGCAAAGAAGGCCACAAATAAGCATACCCCTAAGACGAAGAAGATCGAGGGGGCAGCCCTGATCGGGATAGACGTAGCAAAGGAGGATGACTTTTCTGGATGGTATCAGCAGGTCCTGACCAAGGGGGAGTTCCTGGACTACTACGATGTCTCGGGCTGCTATATCCTCAAGGTTTGGAGCACTCAATCCTTCCTCGAGACCGCTAGCTAACAATCCCAAGCCTGCGTCGTATTTCATTTGGGAGCAGATCCAGGCTTGGTTCAACACACAAATGCAAGATGTCCCAAGTTTGTACCTGTGCGTCTACTGACACGCAATTCAGACGTACCATCAAGGTCAAAAACTGCGCCTTTCCTCTATTCGTATCAGAAGACGTCCTCAATCGAGAGAAGGCCCACATCGAAGGTTTTGCTGCAGAGGTAGCTTGGGTGACTCACGCGTAAGTCCACCTTGCCTACTACGCACACATTAGCATGTTAACATAGGCGATAGTGGAAATACACCTTTGGAGAAAAAGATTGCAATTCGTCCCACCTCAGAGACTGTCATGTATCCATATTACGCGAAATGGATACGAAGTCACCGAGATCTCCCCCTCCGCCTCAATCAATGGAATTCTGTTGTGAGATGGGAGTTCAAGCACCCTCAGCCATTCTTACGGACGCGGGAATTCCACTGGCAGGAGGGACACACTGGTACGTACGTGTTTGTTCAAGCAAAGGTTGGCGCCCGCAATAGCATTTGAAGCCAAAAATGGCTTGGACTGCTTCTGTCTATGTTTTTTTACTCTGTGCCATGTCCGATTGCTGATTATAAAACCTCCGTAGCCCATCTCACTGCAGAAGGAGCAGAAATAGAGGTTCGACAAATTTTGGAATGGTACGCTGGTGTCTACGAAGAGCTACTCGCTGTGCCCGTAATGCGAGGTCGAAAGACCGAAAAGGAAAAATTTGCAGGTGCGGATTACACAACTACTGTCGAGGGGTTCGTCTCTGCTACAGGACGAGGAATACAAGGAGGCACAAGCCATCACCTCGGCCAAAACTTTAGCAAAATGTTCGGAATCACCGTTGAGGATCATAACAAACAGCCCACAAACGTCTGGCAGAACTCATGGGGGCTTTCAACCCGCACGATTGGTGTCATGGTTATGACGCATGGGGATAACCGCGGACTCGTCGTTCCTCCACGTGTAGCCGAATTTCAAGTCGTTATTGTGCCTGTCGGGATTACCGCCAAGCATACGGATGAGGAGAGGAAGGCGTTATATCAGCAAGTTGATGCATTAGAGGCTGTCTTGCAGGCAGCCGACATCCGAGTCGAATCGGACAAACGAGATGAATACACACCAGGGTGGAAGTTCAACGACTGGGAGATGAAAGGGGTACCGCTGCGCATCGAATTTGGTCCCAAGGATGTTACGAACCATGTAAGCCTCCTGATTGATGCTCTTCTCTTGAAATCATTACTAATGCGGCACACAGGTCGTTACAACCTCTCGACGAGATATCCAAGGCAACGACGGTAAAGGCACAATCCCCATCACCGAACTTGCGACCGGCGTCCAAGCCCTCCTCGAAACCATCCAAAAAGACCTCTACGATCGCGCCAACGCAAGCTTCAGATCACACACCAAGCAAATTTCGAAATGGGATGATTTCGTGCCTGCCTTGAATTCAAAGAACGTTTGCCTAATCCCGCACTGCCTGACGGAAGCATGTGAAGACGAGCTGAAGAGATTGAGCGCCAGGGCCGAGGAGGGTGATGTTCCCCAGGATGAGAAAGCTCCGAGTATGGGTGCGAAAAGTTTGTGTATTCCTTTTGAGCAGCCGGAAGGGATTGAGGCGGAGACGAAATGCCTGCAGCCGAAATGTGAGAGAAAGGCTGAGAAGTGGTGTCTGTTTGGCAGTGAGTATCTCGCCACCACTTTCACTAAGTGAGAATATTGACACGTTCCACAGGGAGCTATTGATTAGCACCGAGATCTGGTAATGATGACATGCTACAATGCATGCGAAACGATAGCAAACATACGCCGCAACGTGCATGAGCAGCAACTTATGACGATGATGGTCGAAGATGAAGCCAGCTTTGCAGGTAGCCCTATGCTAGATTGAGCTATCCTCAACAGCGCTCATCTGATTGTAGGATAAGTAGCAATCAGCATGAAGGCTTGAAAGTCTCTCGCTCCCAGAACTTTTCAAGGTGCCATTCGTTGGCATAGTTGTTGTCATACGAAAAGCTAGGGTCTTCTATCTACTTCTTCCTAATGCCCATGCCCATCATCCCCTCTCTGCTCCGGATCCAGCTTGATCAACGTATCAATCCTCATAACAGCAATGCACGCCTCCACCGCACTCTTCAACTGCTTCACCTTACTCATACTCGGCTCCAATACTCCGGCCTTAATCTGATCCACCACCTTTCCCCTCGTCAGATCCAATCCATAATTCTTATAATTCTTCTTCTTGACCAACGCCTTATCCTGCTCAGCCGCATTCGGACTCTTCCCCCCTTTCGACGGCGAAGAAGGTGTCGGCGGCGCTTCTTGGATGCGCTGTGATGTGGCGTGGTACGAGCGGAGCTGGGCGACGAGATCGGAAGAGTCTTTGGCGGCGTTGACGGCGAGAGTGCGGGGGATAATGAGGAGGGATTGGGCGAATTCGCCGATGGCGAGTTGTTCGCGCGACCCGACTGTGACGGCGAATTCTTCGAGGTAGATATGTAGTGCGGTCTCCACCGCGCCGCCTCCGGGTACGATGCTACCGCTTTCGAGTGTTCGTTTGACGGCGGATAGGGAGTCGTGCACAGAGCGCTCCATTTCATCGAGTTGGTAATCGTTGGAGCCACGGAGGATGATGGAGGCTGAAGTGTGGACTTTGGTGCCTTTGACGAGGATGCATTCGTCGTCAGAGATGCGCTCTTGGACCACTTCCTCTGCGTGGCCGAGAGACGCGGCTTCAAATTTCTCGTCGCCGTTGAGGTCAGAGAGGGAGGAGACGAGGGTTGCGCCTGTAGCTTTGGCGATCCGGCGGAGATCTTCTTTTTTGCAACGGCGGACGGCCATGGCGCCTTTTTCTATAAATTGTTTTAGGCAGAGGTCATCGATGCCTTTCGTGGTGAGGACGACGTTGGCGCCGGCCTTGAGGATCATGTCCACGCGCTCCATAACCATGCCGACTTCTCGCTGGCGGATCTGTTCCAGTTGTTGCGGGTCGTCGATTGTGATTTGCACGCCGAGTTTCATGCGTTCTTTTTGGAGGTTCATGTCTAGGCAGGCGATTTTGGCATCTGTGACGCGGGTTTTCATGGCTTGGGAGGCGACGGTGCAGTTGAGGGCGTAGCCTTTGACGAGGGTGGATTCGAGAGCGCTTTTGCCATGGGCTTTGAGAACGTTGACGGCTTTGACAGGGTATTTGGTTTCATTGCGGTTGTTGGTTGATTTGACGGATTGCATGGCGTCGACCACCATGTTTGAGAAGAAGTCTGAATCTGAGCCGATGATCTTGCTTGACATAGAGGTCTTTGCTATGTTGATGAGCGATTCTCTGCCTAGATTTTCGACCTTTGTGCTTATATTCTCGTTCATGTATTTGACTGCTTCTCGAAGTGCCAGCCGGTAGCCTGTTATGATCGTAGTGGGATGTATTCGATTCTTCATGAGCTCGTTCGCTCTTCGTAGAAGCTCTGCTGCTATGATGACCACGGATGTCGTTCCATCACCGACCTACTCGTAGTCAGCGGGATCCATGATACTGTCCCCTTGCATCACTGACCTCCTTGTCTTGTTGCTGTGCCAGGTCTACCAGTATCTTCCCCGCGGGATGCTCTACATCCAGAAGGCTTAATATTGTTGCGCCATCATTGGTCACTGTGACATCCTAAGCCTCTCAGCATTATGCTGCAGCCGCCATGGTCGCAATAACCTACTCCTATATCGTCCACCATCATCTTATCTAGTCCCGAAGGACCAAACGAGCTCTTGACGACATTGGCGATAGCTTGTGTAGCGAGCACTGCAGAACTATTATTTTTTGTGGTTAGAAACCATACAATCCAAAGCCCTTACCGTTCTGGTCTCTTATGTCGGCTCCACTGATTTTGGTTCCTCCCAAAAAGAGTGTGCCTGCGTTCCTAGGCTGCTCAAACATCGATGCCATCTTGTTCGAACGTAGATGGGGATTCTCGAACTTGGCTCAAAGCTTTTGGTTTTGGAACTTTTGATAAGGCTGAGGGACGCGACGCGCTAAGTTAATCCCTGCTTATATAATCCAATGGCGCCTTTCGAGTGCTAAAATCTCTTCCTCAGGCACAACATCGCCCATTTTACTGTCCTCCGCATGGCAGAGAATGATACGAAAGCGTGCTCCTACTTGATGTAGCGGGAGCAATTTTACATGATCGTGGCAGAACCACTATGGACAGTAATGAACGACTCATGAGAATCACCTTCACATAAGTACTTTATATTCCCCGGGATTACGAGGCCGAGCTGGGGGCAGACGGTCAACATCTCGTTGTAAGACGTATCAAGAAATATGACGTTGCCATAGCCATGGCCTACATTTTAGATCGGAACTACTGTTGCCGCTCCAGTAAGTGAGGATCGAGTTGCCCTTGTATTTCGCGAAACGAAAGGTATCAGCAGCGACGATAGGACCATTAATGACGAGTTCCCTGGTATCGGTCATTATAAGAGGCGCGAAATATTTGGTTGCGATAGACAGGCTTTCCCCACTAGGTGTAGAGAATAGCAGAGGCTTGCTATTGGTGGTAATCTGCAGCTGTGGAGGGGTGAAGTGATTCCGATGTCATGCGATTCCGTTCCCGCTCCAGGAGTGCATGCAGCCAAGGGGCCAACGTCTTGATATGCCTGAGGCGTGGCTGAGGCGTAGGGAAGAGACATAAAGGTGTGGGCCAGTGCGCCAATAAGACCATTGGAAGGCCTGAATTGAAGGTGGATGGCTACTACTACTTTATGTACATACCCCAGCACAGAAGTCTACGGAGCCCATTGAAGACGTATGAGCTCGTTTGGCGCACATGGTAGCATCTGGCCTTAAGAGCTGGCTTCTCCACCGTCGAAGCCACCACGCCTCAAGGATTACCAGCGCAATTTGTGTGGCAATCAACGTACGCCAGCTGCCGGGCTTCCTTCCCAACCAACGGTTATTTTACAGAATCTTACAGCTATCGGTAAGGCAATACGAGGCAAACTATTTCACGTTCAATTTTCGAGTCCTTCTACTTTATTAAAAATTACCTTCTAGAGGTCGAAAATCTACGATCGGATCAACCTTCAGAAAGACAATCCGACGTCATTTTTCTAGGAAATTGACAATGATTGTCTGAAGGAACATATGCGACACAGCGATGGAACTTTCAGGGCAGGCAAGCTGTCAACTTAAGCGACAATTACGAGGTTTACAGGGCCAGAAACTCATAATGGAGGAACCCAGTAGACCGAATAATCTACACATTAGCGCTCAAGCTGAAGCTTGTATCGATGAATTAGTACCTCAACTTTGAGACACCAGAGGTAAGATATCCAATCTGCGGCTACGAAGCCACAGAACAATCATGAAAACGAAGCTATCAACTACAAATTTTCGGTCGATTTCCTCACTGATGTTCTCAAGAGGCACTCTCAAACGCCTAGGAACACAAAGCGAACTCGTACTAACAATATCTTCACCTTGTCACAATCATTCCCTTGACCTTCGCACTAAAAAGCCAAGTCCCCACAAAACAAAAGCTCGCACTAGCCGGCATCTTCAGCCTAACTCCACCATCCGCTTCGCCCTCAACCAGCCGACCCGCGTATCGGGTCCAAGCTGAATCCAAAACTGGACAGCAGTCGAACAAAGTGTCTCAGTGACTGTTGCATGCCTCGCAAGCTTCAGGACCCTCGTCCTGAGCAATAACCCAAATAGCTCTCGCCAGAATTATAAAATTCATGAGAATAGTTCCACCCTGCGGAAGAGTTGATTTTCTTCTGACAAATCTTGGCTTCTCGGATCTGAAGTCGTATGGAGAGAACTCACACCTAAGGATTCGATGGATATCGAGCTGCTTGAATCGAGACATGGGCTTCCGCGGACGGCAGACTCGAAGACTGAAGAGCTGATGTCTGCGATCGCGAATGCACCGATCGGCGTCAAGATATCGCATGCTGTATAATCCTGGCTTCGAGATGATGCTGAGTGTTAACTGGGAGTATAGAGGTCATTGTACGATCTAGTAACGAAAACACAGACTATCATATTACTAGGAATGTATATTATAATCCTGTTCTTTCGAACTCACGTACATAACGCAATAGCTTGTATACGCCATAGTCGATATCCCTATCCCGACAGCTTACATCCCCAAGTAAAGCATGCAGTACTCAAGTTGATAAACGCCGAACCTTTTTCTCCAGGCCTCCCTGCCAATCGTCGCTTCAAAAGAACCAAGGTCCTATTTAAGTCAGTGTCAGCTAAACTCATTTGCAAGCACCAAAGAGCATTCCAATGCCAGATCCATCACACTCACCTGCAGAAAACTTAGACTGCTGTTCAGATAGAGCCGGGATCTTCAACACTTTAGCATGCACGGAGTTCATCGCCAGCAATGCATCCTCCTCCTTGACGACGAATCTACACACGGACCTTATATTAGCATCTCCCGCTGTAAAAGATGCGGGGTAGGGTGCAGGTGTAATGAGGTTAGCGAATGCGTATCAGATAATCACTCACGAAATATTGATCTGGCTTGCTCCCTGGCTAATGAGGTAGATGTTGATCTTGTCGCTTGCAAGGGTTTGGAAGACTTCTCCTACAAAGCGAAAGGAGCTCGGTATTAGCAATCTCCCGAAAAGGACAAAGGAATTAGCGGCGTACGGGGAAAGACTCACCAGCAATACCAACCATATTCCGCATATTGTGCCCAACGACCGAAACAATAGACATTCCACTAGTAACACTCACATTGCCTAGCTTCCCGATTTCGGCTGTCGCAGTTTTGATATCACTAGCCTGCTCCGTTGCCGAAGAAACAGCAAGACTGACCGACTTTTCACTCGTCGTCACCAAATCTACAACCAATCTAGAACGATCCAGTTGCTCAAAGATCTTCGCAAGAAAGCCATGGGACTTGCTGTTCCGGTGCGAGAGCACGTTGATGATGATGATTGAGTCTTTGACTGTCATGGCGGTAGGTGTGCGCCGGTATTGCAGCTCGCCGCTGCCGCCGTGATAGCCGTTGCTGATCATGAAGGCGGAGCTGGGCGTTGAGGTCCCGGATACTGTTGGCAATACGACTGTGCCCGCTCCGTTGGGGTTTGTGGCGTTTTTCAGGCGCAGGGGAACACTTGACTTTTGGATTTGCTCTACTGTCAAAGGGTGGATGACTTCGCTCCCGAAGTAAGTCAATTCGGAAGCTTCTTCGGAGGTAATTGTGGGCAGCAGCCTCGCGGATTGTACTTTGCCTGGATCTGCAGTGAATACTCCGTCGACTTCCTTCCATATTTGAAGCTCTCGTGCACCAACACCCACGGCACACATGGCAGCGCAGAGGTCAGAGTAACCCCGGCCAACGCTTTGGAGGAGCCCAGTTGGCATTTTACCGAAGAACCCTGTACGCCAGTCAGCGGCTTACATCCTACGAATGCACTCTTCTCGTACCGGTAACCACCGGCACTCTGTTGCCACATGCCACTATCCTTTCGCCAATTTGCTGTGCGATTCCATCGAAGAATTGAGTGCCAAGCTCATCGTACGTTTTTTCTGGCCCATGTGAAGGGTCTGGGTAGGCTTCATCCACTATGTGATTCAACAACACGACTTCTGCGGCGATGCCCTATTTCAATGAGAACGGAACCCCTGAATCCGCTGAAAAGGCCTTATAGGCCTATCTGGAGTTTTGACGAACCTTGCTCTCCAGTGCTGCGGCTGTTATGCGACATGATAATGCTTCACCCACGGCAAGGACGCGATCCTGAGATCTGGGAGATAGTTCTCCAACGGTCTAAAGTGGGAAGAATTGATAAGATTATCTAATCCCTGATGGTGACGCTGAAACCTAATTCTCAACTTACGTGTGCAGCATGAAGGAACTTACGAATCGCTTCGCTGTCTTCGATTATCTCTTGCTTCAATTTCTGGCATAACGCTTCGTCAGACACCCCAGCAGCATTTACCACTGCTGATTCTACAGTATTCAGATGCTCGTCTCTGATGAGGTTAATGACAGTGTCCAGTCGCTCTTCAGAATTTATGCTATGGTTGGTGGCATGGTCTGTGGCTTCAAGTAGCAGCTTTGTGGTTCCCGTAGTCTTACTTGTGCCAGACCGAGCTGAGCAGACAACTACGACTTTATCAGACAGAAGCCATCTTGGAACTATCGTGCCAGTGATGATGTCCAGAAGCTTGCCCAAACTGGTGCCGCCATATTTTTGCACCACGAAGGTACTGTCTAATTCTTTTACTGACATAGTAGAGGTTGGAATCTAGGATCTTATTTATGATATAGAGAGGATGTACTTCCGTCTGCTTAAAACACAAACATTCGGTTCAAGTAGTGATATAGAGAGGATGTACTTCCGTCTGCTTAAAACACAAACATTCGGTTCAAGTAGATCGCAAGGAAAACTCGGGGCAACGTATCAAATACAATACGAGCGGGTCTCATCACAGGGTCAATCGCTTACTCTGAACTTTGTGGCACTGAAGGTATTTCCACTCGCGAGCACAGCAATGGCAATACCTATCACCTTACCTCCGGCTCTCCATGTCTTAAAATAGTGACAGTCCAAAACAAGGGGTTGGCAGCCTATGACGCCATACAACATACTGCATCAAAAGCAAAGCCCGAGGACCAGGCATGCAAAGAGTCTCGAACAGCGGATCTTCTGTTCGGACTTTCATCTCTACTTTTGGAGAGAGCTACGTTTCCCTATCAAGTCGCGCGGTAGCCAATCGTGGTTGAGCATCTTATCGATAATCATTATCTTCTCCGCACGCGTCACGTGACCTACTCGGGATTTGGACTTCACATCCAAATTCGGGGTTCGCGATACCAAAAGCAAACACAACACCACGTAGACTCTACCGAAAGATGCACAGCAGGATGGATTCGGTAGGAGATAATGCCAATCTGCAGATCGAGATCGTGGGTGCATATGCACCGTCTTCCCATATAATGGCCTGCAGCAACTTCTTTCATCTCGATCCATAAACGAAAACGTCTTCTACAGAACCTCCAAATAAATACCAAGACATCAATCACAATGGTCGCTTCAGGATCTCTCAGGGACGTCGAGGACCCAGGATGGAACACCATTGCCCTCCACGGTGGTCAGGAACCCGACCCAATCAACGGAGCTCGTGCCACTCCCCTCTACCAAACCTGTGCCTACAACTTCACAGACGCCGCTGATGGCGCAACCAAATTCGCCTGGTCAAAGGATGGCTACGTCTACACCCGTATGGGCAACCCCACCAACATGGTCTTCGAGACGAGAATGAGCATGCTCGAGGGTGGTGTTGGTGCCGTTGCAACTGCGTCTGGTCACTCTGCTCAATTCATGGCTATCACCAACTGCTGCTCGCCTGGCGAGAACTTTGTCAGCACTTCATGGCTCTACGGCGGAACTTACAACCAGTTCCGCGTCTACATGAAGAAATTCAACATCCAAGTCAAGTTCGTCGTCGGCGATGACCCAAAAGATATCGAAGCAGCCATCGATGAGAACACCCGTGCTGTGTACATCGAGACCATCTCCAACCCTAAGCACAACGTTCCCAATGTCCCAGCGATTGCCAAGGTCGCCCACGACAACGGCATTCCTCTCATTATGGACAACACCTTTGGCATGGGCGGCTACATCCAGCGCCCCATCACCCTCGGCGCCGACATCGTCACCCACTCTTGCACCAAGTGGATCGGTGGCCACGGTACATCTATGGGTGGTATCGTCATTGACGGCGGCCACTTCGACTGGTCTGCTAGCGGCAAATTCCCCGGCTTCACTGAGCCCGCTGACGGGTATGTTTTCCCAATTCGCCCTACGGTCTCAAATCACTGTCACTAACTTCTGATCCAGCTACCACGGCATGCGCTTCTGGGAAACTTACGGCCACAAGGCCCTTGCCGCCAAGCTCCGCATGGACTCCATGCGTGACTTGGGTCCCTGCATGTCCCCCTTCAACGCCTGGATGTTCCTCCAAGGCTTGGAGACCCTGCCCCTACGCGGCAAGCGCCATTGTGAGAACACTCAGGAGTTTGCTGAATGGCTCGAGGCCCACGACTGCGTCTCCTGGGTGCTTTACCCCGGCTTGAAGAGCCACAGGGATTACGAGCACGCAAAGAAGACTATGCCCAATGGTGCTGGTGGTGTGTTGACCTTCGGTGTGGTAAGTTCTTACCTCAGCTACTAAGTAAAGGTTTTGTGTACTGACTGAACCCTAGGCTGGTAACATCGAACAAGTCCGCGCCGTCGTAGACAACCTAAAACTCTGCTCCCACCTCGCCAACGTCGGCGACGCCAAGACCCTCGTCATCCACCCATGGGTCACCACCCACCAACAGCTTCCGGACGAGGAGAAGATCAAGGGTGGTGTCACACCCGACTTGATCCGTGTCTCACTCGGTCTCGAGGACATCAAAGACATCATCTTCGACTTCCAACAGGCGTTTGTGGCTGCTGGCTTGAAGCCCGCTGAGAAGGGTGTCGATCCTTTCGCCACTGCTTCGGGCAATGTTTCGAGTGGATTCATGAAGGATTTGTCGACGAGGATGCCGAAGCCGGGGACTGATGGCTCGGAGGGCTGGGAGGAGAGGAATAAGAGATCGATGGCTACTAGTGTTTAGAGCTGCTTCCTCTAGAAGGGGATACTGGTGTTGGTAGTCACGAGTTTCAGGTAGAATAGATTATCACGGAGTCTTCTGTACTGTTTGTGAGCTACCAGACTAATACAATAAGATATTTATTTACTATTAAACCTTCACGTAATGCTAATTCCATGAATGATATATGATTATTTTGAGCGAAAAGAAACGTGCTGTATTCGAATGGGTGTTTGAACCAAAGTTCGCTGACCTTCTAGACGGTGCATGAGCTAGCGTTGTGCTTTTGATATGAGTTTGTTACAAAGACACGAACACACACAAACTGCACGTCCAATTTTTCTTCGCCAAAGAGGCCGTACTGCTCCCCTTAGAAGCGAGTATTACGCTACGAGTACTCAACTTTTACAGATTGCTGTGAAAGGAAAAGTCCATATATATTCGGGTAATGATGGAAGGTGACCTTTGCTATGGGGAGAGTGGATGCTATGCTTGCGCCCTTTAACCAACATACATAGCGTCGAAAGGCAGCTAGCTATCAAATATGTCCAGTCTGGTTAAACGTCGGGAGTTCCACGAGTTCGCACGCCAACACTAATCAGCAAAACATTGCGGTTTCACCCTCCTCTCCACCCATCAACCCCCCAACGTCTCTCCCCTTCCCCCAAAACCCACTCTTCGCCCAATCGTCTACTCGCCAAATATAACATTAGCTGCCTCCCTCTCATTAAACCTCAACTCAAAGATATCCGGGCGCGAATAACTCCCCACAGCATCGAAATCCATCCGCGCCTCCGTCAGCTCTCCCATCTTGAGCTCTGCATACACAATCTCCTCCCTATCCCACACTGGCTCCGTAATCATCGTTCCCAACGGCCCGATGATGCACGAACCGCCGTGGCTTAGGATGTCATTGCTTTCCCACTTTGAGCCGTCGGGTTTGCTGTCGCTAGGATTTTCGGCAGCGAAAGGTGGGTAGTCAGGTGGGAAATCCGAGACGGTGCAGAATTGGTTACAGTTTATGACGAAGCAGCGGCCTTCTTTGGCGATGTGTTGCATTGTTGCTGTCCATGTTGGCCTGGTGATAATTTTGGAGTCATTTTTTTGCCTCCTCATAGAAGAGAGGAAAACATTCAAGATAAATACCCAGAGAGCCACAGACTTTAATGGACTCATGATGCAATCTCAATAGGGTATGGCGGCTCTAGAAAATTCACCACTCACAGGTCGTCGGCATTAGGTGCGATCCATATCTCAATACCCTTCTGATAGAGCGCCAGCCGCGCAGCCGGCATGTAATTCTCCCAACATATCAACCCACCGACCTTTCCGAGCGAAGTGTCTGCAACGACGAGGCCGTCGCCGGAGCCGCGGCCCCAGACGAGGCTTTCGGCTGCTGTGGGGATGAGCTGGATGAATGGGTCAGTGATGAGGTTCGTTCGATGAATATTTGAGGGGGGGGGCGGGTGGAGAGAGTATCTGGGGAAGGGGGAGGAGAGATTACCTTTCGATGCGTAGAAACAAGCGTGCCGCCTCTATCGATTAATATCGCAGTGCAATACAGCGTAGCCCCATCTTTCTCGATAATGCCGGCGGAGAGGTAGATTTTGTTTTCCTTGGCCGTGAAGCATAGGCTGTGGAACTCTGGCGAGGGGATAGGCACAGCGGAATCGTAGTATTTGGCATACCATTTGCGACCTGATCTCGTACAATCATCACCATATCAGACACGATATTGAATGTTGACATGGCGGCTGGAAAGGGAATAATGTAGGGACCACCCACCACGAGGCTCACGACTCCCAATCGTAGCGTCAAACGCATAGCGCCAAGGATAAGCCGAGAGGAATCCTTCGCTAGACGTATCATTGAATTAGCATCAGTGCCAGAGAAGGAAGGCCTAGACTCTTTGAAGGGTCCCTTACGGAAACACAACAAGATCAGCACCGGCTTTTGCAGCTTCCGCAGTAAAATGTGCTACTTTGGCCAAACTCTTTGGCAAATCGAACGAAACAGGTGCGGCTTGCACAGCAGCAACCTTTACCGTTTCCTGCCTTCGTGGCATGATCTCGAATAAATACCCGATATTGAGACGAAAATGGGCGTTTGGGCGTTTTGGTGCGTTCGGAGATAAATCACACACCACTGGCTGTAGATATGAAAAGCAGCAGCAAATGACGCAAATGGCATTCAAGATTAATGGCTCCTGATACATCACTTCTGGCGATCCTTATTACTATCATGTGGTGTGTGTGGGGTTTGGCCATGCTGCGTTTGCAGATCAGCAAGCAAATCCCGAGGAAGCAGATCCCGAAAGGGGCAGCGCCAAGAGATATCGACGAGCAGCGTGTGGGACGAGCCGAAGCTGGAAATGCCGATCTGATGGAGGGATGTGCTGCGTGAAGCCGCAGAGGAGCTAATAGAATAAGGTGGGTTGGGAAGGACGGCGTTCCTGAACGTCGCGCGCATGAATGTTTACTATCTTTGTGCATACTGGGATTGAAGGGTTGAGGATATGACTGCGAGTAAGACGTCCTGTGTACGCTGGCTTGAGATGTGAGGCTGATGGGCGTGTGCAGAACTCAATTATACGCCTGATAGGAGGAATCCTTATGTAGATTTGATAGCTGATCAGAGCTTCGCGGTTATCGACACTTTACCGTTAGACAATGGCGATATTTTGGAAAAAGTTGACATTGCATACAAAACCTGGGGGGTCCTCAATGAGAAGCGCGACAATGTTATCGTGATATGTCATGCATTATCTGGCAGCAGTGATGTTTCGGATTGGTGGGAACCATTGTTGAGACCAGGGAAAGCCTTCGACTTTACGAGATACTTCGTTTTCTGTGCCAATCTTCTTGGATCGCCGTATGGTTCAGCATCTCCTCTGACAATTAATCCCCGGACGGCGGAGCGTTATGGACCATTGTTTCCAGATACTAGTATCAGAGATGATGTTCGGTAAGGCTAGTATTCATTTTGATGGCTTGAACGCACTGACACTCTGGGCAGTGCGGACAAGCTCGTACTCGATGCATTGGGTGTTGAATCAGTAGCAGCGGTAGTGGGAGGTTCAATGGGTGGCATGGCGACCCTCGAGTGGCCATTGTGTACTCCACCAGGGTACGTCAAGAGCATCATCCCAATCGCAACATCAGCCGACCATTGTGCCTGGGGCATATCTTGGGCCGAGACCCAGAAACAATGCATATATGCAGACGCAAACTTCCGCGACGGATACTATGATATAAAAAGTCAGCCTGCTGCCGGATTAGCTGCCGCAAGAATGATAGCGATGCTCACATATCGTTCGTCCGCGTCATTCGATCGCCGCTTTGGCAGGAAACCGCCGCCGCCGAAGATCTCCCACAAACCGCAGAATAGTCTGGATTTTGCTCCTGTCAATGGTGTGAATGGCGTTAAGCAGGATCCAAGCTGTGATGCGTTCCGCTCCGCAAAGCGCGCCAGGGTCGAGGCGACGAATGGAGCCCGGACACCAATCCACCGTAGTAGGTCCCCAACTTTCTCTGCTCAAGGATATCTGAACTATCAAGGCGAGAAATTCATCAAACGATTCGACGCGAACTGCTACATCTGTCTCACGAACAAGATGGACAGCCATGATGTAACACGGGGCAGATTAGAGCACGATCAACAACCGAACGACGAGGACTTCAGACAAGTTCTGCAGGCTGTACCATCAAGCGCGTTGGTAGTCGGCGTGGACACAGATACCCTGTTTCAACCTGAGCAACAGGCGAAGCTGGCGAGCTACATCCCTGATGCGACCCTCGCAAGCCTTGACTCACCAGACGGACATGATGGATTTCTTTTGGCGTTTGAAGAGTTGAATGAGCTTATCACGGATCGTTTGAGGCAGAGTACTCCTTGGGTGTACGAGGGTGAGCCGTTGCTTGATAAGAATGGAGTGGCGGCTGCTGCTGTTGTCAAAGATAGCGTTTTTGGCGAAGTGGAATCGCAATGGTGACGGGTCTGGGCATGTTTAGCTTGGTGCTTTGGCGTTCCCAGCCTTTCTCTTGAATGTGATATAAGGATTGTGACCAACATGCCCAAGACAAGGGATGCAATATTGCGGAGTGGTTAGACCACACCTCGTCGCAAATGAAGCGCGACTCATATGTGAAATGTGCAACAAAGAGCGACACACTCTCTCTCTAGTATATGACCCTCCAGGTTTGACGAATATCTAAGATCGAGTAGGACGTTCGCAATCATCAAGGCCACAAAGAGGAACCAACAAAATTTTCAAAATGCAGAGAACATTGTACAGCCATTAGGAAAAGCCGAGACTCCAGGGACAGAACTTAGTAGCCAAGAAAGGTTGAAAGAATATCATCGCTCAAAGCATGTACTCTACACCAGCCCCTTTATTACCGCCCATTTTGTCCGACTTTTCTACATAGGGAACCATTGCATTATACCATGTCGGGCAAGGCAGCCTCCATTGCACCTTTGATCTGATCTGTGCGTACTGTCAATAATTTTTCTTTCGCTGTGACCAGAAGGTACGTGTAAAAATGATCGTCTTGGAAAAGGTTGTCCAAACTCACCTCGCATGCCACTTAATGCTTCAAAGCTCATTGAGTAGTTCTCCAGGGCGCCGACTACCTTCTGTAACCCTTGACGGAGTTGACTCAGTAGACTGCCAACCATCTGATTCGAGTTCGCATCAGTCGTGGCGCGGGTCTTTTGACAAAGCATCAACATCGCATAGCTACTCTGCATCGCACAGCAAGCAAAAGCCGGCATTGTCCGAGGTCCATTGAGACCAATGCTGGAAGCAAATTGCACTGGGGTGCCTTGGACTGCGCCAGCATTCGGATATGGTAGAGTTTCGAATGACTGGGCAATGGTGAGAGCGGCCTTCAAGCAGAACTTGGCCGAGAGTTGGCTGCTGAAGGGCATATTTTGACCTAGATAATCCATGATGGAGGGATTTGAGCTGGATGCAGAGCTCAAAGATGAGGAAGGTGATGGTAGTGGAGAGGTAGATGGGCGGGAGGAGGACGAGTTCGATGTATCTTCGAATAGACCGCTACAGCCGCATGCGCTTGGCGCAGCCTCGCCGTCTCGCATTCCCACGTCTCGAGCCGCTGGTTTGAGATCGCAGTGCTTTTCAGAGAATATTGGGGTGTCTGAAAATGCGCAATAGCGATGGACTTTTATCCTCGCACTGTTAAGCTTGATCCGAGCGATGCCTTTGAGCGCAAGCGCAACAACCGCCTCCGACGAGTCGACTGGCATATTCGATGCTGGCTCAAAAAACCAGGTGTCGGCCCTCGCGATCAATGGTTCCATCATACTGTTGAGCTCCTGCATTCTCTCATACACATACCCCAGATTTGTCTTAGTCTCCAATGCCTTGTTCTGGTCGATGATGAACTGTGTGGCAGCCATGATCGTTTGCTGAGATTGCAAGAATACTTGCCACGCCTATGTTGCTTTTTCAGCTCCTGTCCAACTACATCTTGAGAGGCGACTCGAAATTAGTCTACTTACGTCTTGATCAGATGCTATGCTCGGATATCTTGTCGTGAATCTGGGATCATGTACCGAGATTGTGGGAGGCTGCGAACGACAGGCAGATCAGCAAACTCTATGGCTTCAGATTCCAGTGACACCCACCGTACTACTGACGATAGAACCCTGGCATACGCATGTGTACTTTCAAGGCGCAGGACCATATCAGCGTTTGAAGAATCACTTGTGGGCGTGTGGCTACTCACACACATCCACCAGGCTCTGCTGCGTGCTTCTGAGAAATGGTCTTCTCTATCTCCTTGAGCATGAAGCGACATATCCATGGCTAGAACCAATGCTTGTCCCGCGCGGCTGCGCATCTTGTTTAGATTACCTCGCTGCGTATACTCGTAGATGCACATGATGCAGAGCGCTTGGACACTCTCCACCTCAGTTGGCACATAAGGGTGGAAGGGCGGACGCCGGCATGATGACGGACTGCCACTGAGTGCGCGGGATGGTGACGAATCGCTATCCATAATCTCTGACTCGATCTCAATGCTCTCCATGGTTGATTCCGCAAACGACTGAGCGTTTTTCCGTCGATACAGAATTGACTCCGCATTGGAAGGATCCTCTTCGTTGGGATGAGGGATCAGAGCGAGAATGGCTGAAAAAGCAAGACTTATAGGAGACGATGGTTCAAAGTCCCTAGCCGGACTAGCTTCATCTTTGTGGCCAACCAACGGACGATCCACTATAGGCGAGGATATCGGAGGAGGTAATATGGGGAAATATGGATGAATGAAAACGTAATACGCGGAAAGACTGCAAGGGAAAATTAGACTCTCGTCCATACAGTGCAGCCAAGAAAGCCAAGACGTATGAAAAAGGCTATCTCACATTTCTTCGTCGCTGCCGTAAAGCCTCACAGTTGGGCTCAAGTGCGTAGAATAAGTATCAGATCCGGACTCAAGACTGTTCTCGTTCTCCGGGCTCGGTTGGAAATCAGTGAAGACGCTGTCGAATATAAAATTGCTATCCTGGGAGAAGTCCAAATGGCTGAGTCCTGCTCCAGGATCGATGAACGAAGGTATCTGATTGAAAAAGACTAAGTTCGCGTAAGCAACAATGCCTCCACCTTGTATTGAAGTTCTTAGGCCTACATTCATCTATGCTTGCGCGGAAAATCACGTCTTGATCCTCGCTCTGACGTCTCTCTTGTGCTTGTTTTGCTTTGGCAACTCGAGGACCGCCACGTTTGCTTGGCTGGTACGAGCATTCTCTGCCTTTGGTAGCACACTGCAAACATCCCCTTGTTAGACCAAGCGACCTAATTTTATAGACCTATCAACAATGGATACTCACGTTCGTGCATATTTTCTTTCCGTCACAGCGAGTCCGGGACGCACGACTAAGAAATGCGTCAGCAGTGATTCCAAGGTATTACAAAACCAGGCCAGGAAGGGCAACATACCACGCGAGGCAAGCAACCTTCACAGGCGGAATTGCGAATGTCTTCTTCCGGGCTGTCGTTTTGTTCGTGGGCGCCTGGATGGGTTTACTGGGGGAAGCCATAGCATGGAAGGGCTCTCAACATTTGTTGAACGTATTGGGAAGTCAGAAGAAAGTAGCAGGTAAAGTCCATTGCTCAGGCACCACGAGAGAAGCAGTAGTAGGTCTGGGGATGAGGATGTGGCAAGGCGCCCTTCCAGTGTCTGGCTCAAAGCTCGGTGCATCGGCTTGCATGGAACCAGACCTAATGAATTTGATTGATTGGTACCGTAGACTCTGAATGGCTGCATGATAGAGAGAAAGAGCCATTCTGGGATAGTCGAGATCAATGGATGGTGGGGTTCGAGGCGGTGCAAAGATAAGGAGACCCTGGAAGATTGTCCCTGATCAACCAATTATACCAATTAGGCTAGCTCAACGTCAGACGGAGCTCATTCCACGGAAACTAACTTCAGAAATGCCAAACTCCAAAGTCCAAAGAGGAACCCTTCAAAATTGCAACTTCATCGCGACGATCAACAAACACAGCGCCGTCGACCACGACTGGAGGTGCTGATCAGTACAGATCTGGTAAGTCTTAGCTACTACATACTCTGCTGCATGTAACATGATTAAAGAAAATCACAATCTGTCAATCCACTGAAACCCTTTTGGGTTCTGATGTGAATCACCATGCTCCCTGAGCTTTATGACTGTTAGCATATTCACAAACATGAAGACCTTGGATCCGGCGTTGTACTCTTGACTAATTGCAAAAATATATAGAGGGCAAAATATGCTGAAAATTTCACCCCAGTCTCTCTACCACAGCGATGCCTGCTCCAAGTCCTCCTTCGGCGCCGCACCTTCCTTTTCCCATATTTCGCGTCTCCCAGAAAGTTGAACGCTACCTCCTCTATGAGATCAATATTATAACATGGCTCCGACAAGCCCACAACATCCTCGGCGTCCTCATCGGCACCCTACCTCAAATCCCACAGCAGAATGTCTTCCTAGGCTTGCCCCTAGAGCTTCAGCCTGAAGAAGCTCGATTGCTTTTCGAAAAGGGCGTGGCCTATGCCGTCGATGATCGAGAATGGCACTTGAAGAATCTGGCGTCTAAGACCAATGAGGATGTCGAAGCTTTTCGAGCGAATATGGAGAAAGAGAGGCGAGAGGTAGCGCGAGAATTCGAGAGAAGCAAGCAAAAGCGGACACAAAATGTTTTGGATCGGATGAATGACAACTACGATACCGCCGCCGACAAGACCTCGACCAGAGACCGCGTTTCAAAAGAGGACGATGACCCACCAGAGGAATCTCTATTTGCGGAATCCACCGCACGTACACGGACTATATCGATCTCCGACTCAGAATTGAATGCCTGGGCCATCACCCCGACGACTTCATATCCTCCGCTCTCGGAACCGTCCAAAACCACACCCAAAGAACTCCCAAAAGCCGAACCCTCTTCATACGCCCTGTTCAAGCATCTACACAGTCGAGGCTACTTCATGTCCCCTGGCATTCGCTTCGGCTGTCAATTCTCCGTCTACCCAGGTGACCCACTCCGGTTCCATAGCCACTTTCTCTCAATGAGCTACGAGTGGGACGAGGAAATCAATCTGCTGGATCTGATTGGTGGGGGAAGGCTTGGGACAGGCGTCAAGAAGGGATGGCTGATTGGTGGTGTAGAAGAGCAAGGGAAAGCTGAGGCCGGGAAGGCGGCAATAGAATCGGCTAGGAAGGATGACAGCAAAGAACCCAAAGTCAGGACGTTTTGCATTGAATGGGGAGGCATGTGATATAGCGATTGGCGATTCCTGCCAATGCATGCAGGGTTACCCCGAGTGTTACCCCGAGTCAAGGAAAGGCGGGAAGGTCTCAGCCGCTACCTAGTCGAACCCCCGTTTTGCATTACATAGAAAGAGTAAGACACCATATACCCTAATTACGATACGGACGGTATAGCTGACGCCGATAGTCAGCTTTGGGAGAATTACAGCAAGCCACTGATGTTTGCCCGCCTGAATCAGACTTCGCATGAACAATAGCATGGTTGGGGTGAACACGCGGGTTGGTGCGTACAATGCGTGTGTGGGGAAGGTGCTAGCCTTCGAATGAGACCAAATTCATGCTTAATTTGCACTACGGATGCGGCCACCAGCACACATATCAGAGCGGAGTAAGAGCTCTTGCGTTGGGATGTAGCGTAGCAATCTTCCCTGTTTGAAGCAATACCGAGCAGGACCTGTGGCCTTCGAAGGGCAAGGAACCCGAAGCAAGTGCAGAATGATAGGTATTGAGACAATAAACCATGCTAGATGGGTATGCTCCAATCGTTCTGCCATCATACCGGATCAAGAAACCAAAAATTGAAATATCCAGTCAACTGAGGATACAAGTAATCAAATCACCACAATCTATATAAGATCTACCCTATATTCTACCCCAAACACCCTCCTCATCATCCCAACGCCCCCAAAATCCTCGATCATCGAAGCCCAGTACCACCCTTCTTCCCCATCCCTACTCCCTCCTCTTCCCCACCCTTGGCAAACCCACCCAACACCCCACCATCATCCCAAACAAACCCACACAAATCGGATGCAACACCCAAGTCCCCACCCTCTGCGCCAACACCCCCGTAAAAAACGGCGCCACAGCTCCCCCCGAACTCCCCAACGCACTGATCGCCGCCAACGAACTCATCTGCACTCTCTTCGGCAACAATTTCGAAAATACAGCCGTCGCACACGGATATATCGGCCCCAGCAACAATCCCACAATAGACACCGCGACTGCTTCCCCGATCACGTTGGGGACGAGCCAGACGAGGAGTTGGAAGGCTGTGGCGCCTAGGATGAGACAGAAGACGGATCTTTTCTCGCCGATCTTGGAGGCGGGGTGGGAGAGAGCGAAGCGGCCGAGGGTTATGCCGGCCCAGAAGCCGGAGGTTACGTAGCCGACGTGGGAGGGGGAGGAGTGCCGGTAGGAGATTAGGAAGGAGATGACCCAGCCGGAGATGCTGACTTCGGCGCCTTGGTAGGCGAAGATGAAGAGCGCGCCTAGGATTGTGGTTTTGTTTTTAAATGCTGCCTTTAGGAGTTGGGAGCGCGAGGAGGTGGGGGTGGGGTTTGAGGCTGTTGCTTGCAGAAGATTTATGGGAGGAGTGTCCAGTTCGTAATTGCGGAATGTGATGAACGCGAGCACTAGGTTAAGTAAAGTTACGGAGAGGGAGATGAAGTAGAATATTGACCACACGTGGTCATGCGTTACGAGTGCCGTTGCCATCAAGGGCCCAAGAGTCCCGCCAATACCGTAACTACCGTGGAAGGAACCAAGGACGGTAGCATAGTTCGCCAGGTTTGCGCAGAAGACGTTGTTTGGTGCTAGGTTTGACGCAATCCCCAATCCGAGCAGAAAGAACGCGAAGACAACGACAGGGAAAGGCGGTTTACAGACTAGCATTATATAAGCGGCGGCAATGATCGATTGAGCCAAAACGAGAGTTTTCGCCCTGCCCAGGCGCGCCTGAAGGGCCTGTTGGATGGGGGCTGCGCTGATGAAACCTATTGCATTTCCGACGAAGATCAAAGAGACGATGGCGTAGCCAATGTGGTAGTCGGCTTCCATGTATGGGATTAAGGCACCAGGGGCGGCGTCATTGAGGCCATTTTGGAAATTCATGAGACAGGCGGCTATGACGCGGTAGCGGTTTATTGGCGGATTGGAGAAGGTTTGCTTTACTTCGACGGAGGCCGGACCGTATTCTGGGCTTGTTGATCTGCTTTGCTCTAGGTCGATCGGGCTTCGCGGTGTTTGAGTGCCGGAGGGTGTTGGGGGAATAGACGGACCATTGTTGCGGATGGTTTTGTTCAGCTCTTGGAGTTCGAACGCTGTTGGGAGATCAGGAAGCCCATGGCGGTCTTTGGGAAGGACTGCTGGAGGGTCTGCTATTCCAGCACTCTCATGGAAATCAATTAGGGCACCGAACGGCTGGGATGCCATGATGGCTACAACAGATACTGCAGGAAATGTCTGAATCTTGAACAAAACAAATGTCTTGGAAGTGGAAGACTGGATCTCAAAAATATGTGGACTCTGCGACTGAGTATATTTGATCGAAACCATGCGAGCAAGATCCTGTCCTTCATAAGAGTCTGATGACAGGGCACAAGACGCACGTCGACAAATACAGATGATCTCTATCCGAAGTTCAGCACTTTCCTGTTGAGTCCAATTTTTGTGCCCCTCAACCGGCGTCTCTTCGGAATGACGGATTGGTCAGCCTTACCCACACAGCACTAGTATTGCCGCACCCACGGCACCTGAACCTTCGGGCTCTCGGGCGAGTTTCCTGTGTTTGCCCAAACCTGTAGAGCAAGGAGTCACCAAGTCACATCACCATGGGTCGTCCAAAGCGGTATCTGCTCGCCACCGCAATGGAGACATCCACACCGCCCGCAGGATTGGCAGCTGGACAGGCAATAGCTCGAGTCAACAAAGCGGAGGGTAACAACTTGTACTCCGTGGAGCTGCCTTCGAAAAAGGAAATACTGCTGGTAGAGCTACCCCCGCGATTCCGTTCGCAGATCTGGATCAAGCGCGGAGGGTATGTCGTGATTGATGCGTCAGCATTTGAGGGTAGAGAGAACAAGCTTGGTGGAGAGATTGTCAACGTTGTGAGAGACGAGAAGCAGTGGAGGAAGCAGGCCTATTGGTTAGTCGTCTGCTCCGAAGCAGGAACGCAGCTAACTCACCAAGGCCTTCTCAATTCGCAAAGAAGCCTACATATCTGGAGGACAGCGACGACGAAGAGTCGACAGTGGGCAAGATGCCACCAGCTGAAGAGTCGGATTCTGGCGAGTGAGAGGGGAAACTACCCACACTTCCAGCACATGCTTCAGTCACGATATTCTTGCTCTTGCTCCACTGGAGGTCTGGCTTTCATGAAATCATCACGGCTGCCAACCCAAACACCTAGCACTTGCAGGGCTACACAGCCTACCACCACCATCGAACTTATGTTGGTACTTGGGTACACATTCCACGCCCACTCTTGTGCTGCCCAAACAGCGTATGTTGCAACGGGATGCAGCCCACTGGCATGGAGAAGGAAAGGCGTCGACCAAGCAATATATGCATAGAATTGATAGTGAAGACTTCGTGCACACAGAATGCCAATTGCCATGGATGTCAGAATTGATTTCAGAATCCAGTCCGGCGTGACATTAATTGAGATCTGTTGTTGCTTGCTCGGAGCCAGGGGCCTGAAAATTGTTGATATGAATGCCGAAATTGAAAGACCTGATGGGCGCAACCAGCGTTTCTGGACGAAAATGGCCAGGAGTAGCACGTTGGTGAGGAGTAAAGTCCCTGCGAACTCTCGAGATAGAAATGTTTCTTCTCCTATGAATCTCCAGTTTGTTGTCCACTTGAACATAAAAACTCTTCCTAGGTCGAAAGACCTCGCAAAATATCCTCGTCCATTAGTCAGGAGGAATGGTAGCGCGAGCGTGAATTGTATCTGACCCATAAGGAGTGCCGCATTAATCGCCCTCTTGAATGGCAAAGCCTGCAGCAGAACGATTCCAATTGCCGGAGCCGCAAGTAGGAGAGACATCTTCGTGCCCACCCCAAACGAATAAGCCATGTTCCCAATTGTGAAGATCCGTCGTTGATAGAAGTAGATCGCCACGAAGAGTGCCAGTACCGCAAAGCAGTCGTTGAAGAGCCGGAGAAGGAAGACGCTGTGTAGTCTTTTCGAGAGTATTAGGAGGGGGAAGATGTAGGGAGGTGCCTGTATTGGAATTAGTACAGGTGTTGTTGCTGGTCTGAGGCTATCATAACTTAGCCATTCGGTAGCAGGCCATGACTACGCTTAAGCAACTCAGGTACAGGACTGCAAAGATGCATTGGGCGCGAAAAATGTCGGTTCCTTTGTCGGTGACTTGATATAGAGCGTTGTAAATATAGACATGAGCTATAGACACACTCAGTCCCTGAAAATTGCGTTCATAGCTGGAGGATTCCCACCTGCTGGATAGACCAAGGGACCAGTCTGCCCCTTAATAAGAGTGTAGTCTCGTTCACCGCTGCGGTATTGCGCTATTTGCTGCATGTAGGCTATCCAGTCGATCTCCGTATCTACACAACAAGAAGTCAGTAAGGAAGCTCTTCATGACGCGGGAAAGAGCTTGACTGCAGCCTGTCAAGGAGCTTGGGAAACAAACAGGGAATTTTCCATATGATCCCTGCGCAGAGGAAGGCGTCCCCAATGAGAAGGAGCGAAGAGAGCCATCTTGTATGTTTTGGATTGTAGGCGAGGTCAACCGCTTTGTGGTAGAGCACCATTGCGCGTGCAATGGCCTGGGGATGAAAAAGAGCCCTTCGGACTCGATGCCGACCCGGTCCTGCAACGGGGGTGGCGGCTATTTAGGTCAGTAGGTCTACACTGAGAACAATCACGAATCGACTAAGTATACGAAAGTAATGCAGGATCTCCATAGAACAAATCGTCACGACTTATCGTTGCATTTGTGATGTTGCTCTAATACTTGAAAGCTTCTTCATTCTGCATGCATGCTTTTCTCAATTCAAGCTCGACCAATTAGCTCGGGACAGTCCCTTTTCTGCCCACCCCATAAAGGGAATCAGGAACTGGGCCCCCTAAAGGACTATCATAGGTCGTGGAAGAACAACAGCACCTCCAAGAACGCCGCCCTGAGCCTTGGTTTGTAATTCTGGAGACGGTCTCGAGTCAACTCGCAAGCTCGAGAATAAACAGTGACGAAGCCTCTGCTGATACTAATTTACGAATTCCAATATCTGGCCAAGTTGTCAGCCTCAGGCTCCTCACTCTTTCCATCGACCAATGAGTGAGAAGGCAAGCAGTCCGCACTTATGAAAAACGTTTGCTGTGACCCAGCTTTTCATGAGTTCCGCCTGTCGACGCAAATTTCAGTATTGATGCCTAGAGTGTTCAAATCATCTCCTGAAAACTGCAGAGACATTGATATCTCCTTATCGGCAAACCTCTGAGCCTTGGACATTGCCCGCTGTGGATGAGATCCTCAATCTGCTGCTGGAAGGTCACTTGCTGTTCTTCGCGAGCTTTGCTTGGGCTTCGACCTCGATTTGGTAGGTTAGGATGTCTTCAACCAATTCCGCCAGAACCCCTCCACTTCTCGTCGAGCACTGTTTTATAATTCTGGCTGTGCCTGTGCTACTTTTTTCCTGACTCCTAGCGACAAGGCTGCACTCTGTTCATCTCTAAACCTCTGGACGGTCTCGTCATGTTCTTCTGTAAGCTTTTTCACAGCTGCTTGTTGTAACATCAGCTCCGCCTTATCCTTTTTGAACTTCTGAAGCTGCGCTTCCACTTCCAGCATCCGGAGGCCAAGCTTTGACTCCTTTATGAACTTCACGTACGAGTCCAATATACCAACAGATGCCCACAGGGCGTTTTCAACCTTGTTGATTCGGACCGTCTCAAGGACCCATTGTGGCATATTGTCTGTTAGCATTGGATCTTCCCCTCTGAAGAGATTGCGAACGGCCTTCGCATCTCGAAGGCAGTCGTGTGCCACACCTTGGCCCAGGAATCCTCGGTACGGATTGCCGACTTCTCGTATCTTCCCAAGATGGCTTCGTGGTATCGGTGCCTTCCTGTGATGGGATCTTTTTCCGAGCTGATAGTGATTCCAACGCCTTCAAACAATACTTCAATCGCCTTTTCGACAGCTTCGTACCATTTGACGTAAAGTTCGGTATCGATCAATGACGCGAGACCGTCTTTAGGGAGACCTTTACTGATCTCTTGTGCATTCGTGATGTTGTTCATAGCCCATGCCATTGTGGCTGTATTGTTTTATCAGCCCTGATTCGGGACTTGATTTTACTACTGACCTCCTCTACTCGTGTAGTAGTTTCCTGACATTACTCACCATCAACACTCCGACACCAGAAATCAGCGACTACTGTTTCGCTTTCCGGTTGTGTGGACGAAGACGGTGAATGAAGTGGGGAACAGAAAGCCAAAAATTTGTCGCAGTTAGAGTACAGTGTTGAACATCAAACTCAGTCAAGTTCTTCGAGATGAAGTTGCTGGTCGAGGTGAAGTGAGTGTTGGTGGGAGAAAGCCGCCAGTGTCAGGCTACCAAGGTATTGGTATTCACACCCTTGCGTGCAAGAGCTTCTCTGCGGTATCGATACCGTAGAAGCATGCATTTGCTTGAGAAGAATGGTCCCAGATGCTAGTGTATTGGAGTCTTGAACGTTACGGCCGTGGTCTTGGTTGTCTGCAGTATGCTGTAATATTGTGCTTGAATATGCGAAAGTGGGGCTTGAAAGGGAAGAGTTGCAAGGGCTCCGCTTAAGGCATCTTCACTTCACTGCACATAAAGTCTTAATATGCCGCGCTATGCGATCATGTGAAGGAGCACGATTCGCGCTTGTGGGCTGTTACGTTGGTCAACTCTCAAGCATCTTGCCTATCTTTGCGATCTGAACAATCCAGAAGCGGCGAAAACTGTGATCATAAGATCATATCAATCCTCTTCAAAGCGCTTCATCAAGCTGGGCAGATAAGTCATGCATAGCCGTCCCCTACCTAATACAAGAGACTTCCTAATCTTCGCAGGAGGAAAAGGGTAGAAGAAGTGCCCTACGGAGACAAATTTAGTCGGATAGTAATTGACGGGGCACACGCAGCAAAAGATCCTTCAACCAAGAGCCAGGTTTCCAAAACCCTTTCTGCTTTACTTGAGCTGATAGTGATCTGTTCGGGACTTCAGATGGCAGACAAAAGCATAATTGGGGGTCGGAGGAGTGGTAGATGCCGAGCTTTGTGTAAGTGCTTTCCGTTTCATCTTAAGCTGGTAGTATGGCAATGATGAGCTTATACGAGCGGTATTAAGGTTCTGAAATCATATCACGGAGTAACAAACATTCTAGTCCGTGGTCAGAAGCAGTAAGGTTAGAGCAAAAAGATGTCGATGGATGCTGATATCCTTCTATGTGTGCATGTCTAAAAAAACAAGAGTGTAGTGCATGATCCAATGCAAGCAATGCACGACTTCCTCTCAATCCAACTCATCACAGTCATTCCCTGGCCTTGAAATATCCCTCCAGCCCCCGTTCTGCGAATTGGCGCCAAGTCTCAACAAAGTCCATCAAAGGTCGCTGATGAGCATTGTTAGCCTCCACGCAATGATCAACGCTGCCCGAAGAGAAGCTCTCTGATAATGCCGCGGGATTTTGGACTTGCCTCAGATTTTGCAAGCTCTTGCTGATGCAGTCCATTCACTCGCTCGAGCTCCTTTTCAAGAGCATGGTATTGTGCTTTGAGTGCCTCAATGTGGGCAGCTTGTAGGCTGTCGATGTCATCCTTATGTGCTTTGCCTTTGATGTCGAGCTCCTGTTGATGGGTTTTCATTACTCCCTGTAGCCGCTCGATTTCCTTTTGGCGGATGCTGACCTTTTCGTCCTTGTGGGTCTTGTCCTTGGTTTCAAGTTCGCGTTGATGGGCTTCTGCAAGCTCCTGAACTTTTGCGTCAAGTTGGGCTTTGGCGGCTTTGGCATCAGCGTCTCGCATCGTGATCAAAGACTTTGTGAACACCTCCTTCTGGCTGATCGATGCCGCGGCGCAGTGTTTAATAGAATCATGCGCCTTCTGTTCCAAGCGTTTGATTTCCTCTGCCTGCCTCTTCCGCTTGGCTTCAAGCTCGATATTGGCATTCGTCAGCTTCTCTACCTCCGGACCTCTATCCTTTTTTCGCAAATCAGCTTTCAGCTTCTGGATATCCTTGCCGAGTTGGGTCTTAGTCTTCAAGTCCTTTGCCGCTTCCTTAGCCTTCAGCACTTGCTCCGAAAGGTTGTCTTGCGTTTGCTTGAGCGCGTCTTGCTGGGCTTTGAGTTCCTTGACTAGTGCGGCGTCGAGCTGCTTCTTGGTTGCTGCGTCCTTTTTCAATCTCGCCTCTTCCGACGCCTTTAGTTGCTTTCTATCTTCGATCTCTTTCTCTTGCATCCTCAGTCTCTCCTCCTCTTCCTGTATCTTCGCTTCTCGATCTTCTAGGGTCTGCTGTTCGGCATGGAGGCTAGCCTCCCAGCCTTGGAGTTCTCGCTTTTCTGCAGCGAGATGTCTATCATATTCTTTCCTTCTTGCATACTCAAGCTTGAAGAAAGCCAATGATGACCATAAAGCTCGCTCGATGCCCCGAATCCTAGCAGCGAAGACGTTCCAATCTGGAGAGGGGCGACTAACCACATATCCCTTACCATATCCACTCATGACGTTTCGATCATCTTTGGCTTGTCTGAATTGGAACAGAACGTCGTCCCTGCCTAGACATTCGAAGAAGGGATTTTGTGGCTGGCTTAGCTCCATGAGGATCATCTCGTGGTGGGTATGCAGACCTTCTTGGTCTCTAATACTTGAAATTTCTGTACCGAGGCAGCTGAGCATCTGCTTAATCACACCCTCAACACCTTCGTACCAAGCGATGTATCGCTTAGCCATCTCAACCCATCCAGGCTGCTCTTGTATTAGGACACTGCTAAGACCCTCGACGCGTCGGATCTTAAGCTCCAACTCCTGTGTTTTAAAGTAGCACTCTTGTTCGTCCCTGAGGACTTGGTCGTTGGGTTGCATCATGGACTCGGCTGTCATCGTCTGTTTAGGTGTACTATCGCTCGTGTGACCCTCGGAGGGGCAGCTTACCTTCGGACGTCTTATTGGGGAGGTATGATATCGTGGTTTGTGAACTGTAAAATTGATGAAGAGTAAACATGATGAGAAAACCTCGCTGGAGCTTAAAATGTTTGGCTCCAAGTGTTACTCATGAACTGTCGACGTTGCAGTATTGAATGCTTGTTGGTGTTTGGATGACTGGCTTGAAATTATTCTTGGAGTGTCGAAGTGTAAGTGTTAGCGGTCGCGTTTGTTTACAATAACAGAATTCAGCGCGTACTCGTACACGGGGTAGAAAGTGACGTTGAAGTCCGCAGAGTCCGAAATTCTGCCATACAATAGGAAAGAAATTTAGTTATCAAGAGAGCTTTGTACTGGTACAAAGAGTATGCTACCTTTCTATTGTGCGAAGACATCTAGCCTCCTTGAACTGGACGATGTCTGGCGACTCAGGGAAGTTACCATTTCATTGTGCTAAGACCATAGAGCCGTCTCGAACATCACTGTAGGGTAGCATGGTTCCGACATTTCTTTGCAACTGGGACCAAGCCCGTGTAGCCCTGCCAACCCAGAGCCACACTTAGCTGATGCACGCCTGCCCCAAGAAAATTTAGCGCGCAATTTCATTTTGGCGATGCCTTCACTCTTCCTTACCCTAGAACAGTACCCCGCTACGCTCCATTTGCTTGAAAGCAGATCTTACAATCGGGACAGCCGAGGTGAATAAAGTCCGGACTAGAGCATGGACTCCAAATTCTTCAGCAGATGCAGAGGGTCAACAGCAAGAGGCAGATTTTTTTCAAGCCAAGCTGACCAACATCAAACAGACGATGGTGCAGAGAAAAATCATGAAACCGGGATAGTACCCACACGAAGATGATCAAACCTCTACCATTGCCATCGCCATTGCCTAGGTTCTATAATACACAAGCGGCAAACCTAGAAGACCATGCTCTTTCTATTGCGGCCTTCCAACGCCTTCTCACCCTCCTTGCGCCTCGTTCCACCTATCCAATGACCACCTTGTCATCCTCGGGGAAGTCATACTCCGGCACGGCCAAGTTCAGCGGCGCAGGACCCTTCCTCGCTCGTCCAGAGATGTCGTAGTGAGAGCCGTGGCAGGGGCAAAACCAGCCTCCGAAGTCGCCGGATTCGCCTATAGGGACGCAGCCGAGATGTGTGCAGACACCTGGTAGAGATCGCTGTCAGATGGGGTCTATGTGATGACTGGGGTGTGACGAGCCATACCAACCATTATCAACCACTCCGGCTTCTTCACACGATCAGAATCAGGTTGAGGATCTCGTAGCGATTCCCACTTCGTGTCTTCGGCTTCTTTAATTTCGTCCTGGGTACGGTGGCGGATGAAGACGGGCTTGCCGCGCCATTTTATAATGACCTGTATACCTGATGTCAACGACCCCTCTTTAATGCAGAAACACGGGCAACCATACGTTCTTGCCTTCAGGAATAGCAGCCAAGTCGATCTCGACCTTAGCCTGTGCAAGCACATCGGCCGAAGCGGACATATTGACCAGGAAATCTACACCGCAAAAACCATCAGCCATTGCCTTACCCTACATCAATTATCCACTCCAGACAACCATCCGCTCCTCATATTGCCCATTGCGTATGCCTACCTTGCACCGTAGCCTTCGCCCCCGCCGCCGTTAACAGCCCCATTCCACCAACCATAAAGTACTGGAATGTCTTATTCGACGTCTCCCCCTTTTTACTCATATAGTTAGCAAAGCTCGGTATCTTCGTTGTCGGATTGTCATCTTTGTTCTTGAAGGGAGATTGGAAGCGCGGTGTCTGGTCGTATTGGCCGGAAACCCGATCTACGACATCGGCTTTGGTGCGCCGTTGCGAGGTGGTGGCAATGCAGGCAGGGGAGCGGAGAGCTTGCCGTGGGCAAGCGCGGAGGATGCTGCCTGCTTTCGAGCTTAGGGGTGCCATTGTTGGAGAGGAGAGTGGGGTGAGGCAGACGCGAAGAGGTTTGGTGATGATGAGCTTGAAGTCGAGAATTAGATTACCGCACTATTTTTAGCGCAAGTACAAATAATACCAGCCTCATACCCGAACGTCACAGCCGTCATGTCGAGTATGCGTAAGCAGAGTCCAGAACGACAAGAAGTGGATGCCATTTCATTCAAATATGGCTTTCTACTCTCTACATGCTTTCTCTCATGCTTCGCTACTTGTGCCTTAGCAAAGCGTTCCTAGCAAAACCCGCGCTCGCCACTACCCTCGCAAGACCCACGCAACAAGTCCATTATCGTTCAACCATGGCACAAGCCTCGCCTCAACAGCCGCCCCAGGCTTCGCAGTCCTCACCCGCCCCAGCAGAAACCCTCCCACCTCTCAGCGGCCAAGATTTCTCCACCTACAGCCGCATGGCGCAAAAGATGGAACTCTTCCACAACTCCTTCCGGCAAACCTGGAAAATCCTCTACAGCGCCTGCTCCAGCGGCAAACGTCCCGCAAACATGAGTATACGGCAATTCCTAAACACCGGCTCAGATTTCTGTCATCATTTACATATGCACCACAGCATAGAAGAGCAGCATATCTTTCCTGTGCTGGCGACGCGCATGCCGGCATTTAGGAGGGAATTGGAATTGTTGACGCAGCATCAGGAGATTCATAAGGGGGTGGATAGATTGGAAGCTTATGTGGATGATTGCAAGGCTGGGAAGAAGGATTTGCGGATGGAGGAGATGTATGTTTACTCTCTTATTTGGTTTGCAGGCAGTTGTTGTGGGATTTATGCTCGAAGAGATGCGTTACAACAGTTTCTATTGTGTGCTGAAGGACCTATGTTGACTTCAAATCAACAGGAAGGAAGTTCTAGACAGCTTTGGAGACGTGCTCTGGGCGCATCTAAGCGACGAAGTGGAACATTTGTCTGCGGAGAATATGCGGAAGTATTGGAGTGTAGAGGAGGTGAAAAGGCTCCCGATATGATCAACAGAAACGCAGCTCTGGCAGTTGATTCAACTATTACGGCGTTACACTCGAGCCTAGAGTGAACAGAGTCCACGTTCAGGGAACGAGTGACTTTAACAGCGCTGTGCTCAGGCTACCTAGGTAATATCAACGTGGCAGATCTGCTGAGATGACAGGGTTAGTGAGAGACGGATCTCAAGACGATAACAACCTTGGAGCTGTAGCGAGTTGCCACAAGCTCGCCTCGGCTTGGTCCAGCAAGTCTGGACTGGTACCGTAAACCCATGGAGCGCAATGCACTGTGGTGGGTTGTTCTACCAGGCTATGAGAGATGTCAACGCAGAAACACGAGCGTTGGATTAGAAATCAAAATAAAAAGATGGAACGACATTATCATCCATCTATATAGCTTCGCTATGCTAGTGCTCAAAGCATCAAACGTTAACCAAGAAACCCCGTAACTATTATCTTTATCAACAGAATCCCCAATCATTCCTTCTTCTCCTCAATCTCTTTCTTTTTCTGCTTCACTATCTTCATCCTCATAAAATGGCAACAGAACGGAAAGAGAATACTATTAATCGCACACCACGCAAAAAGCACTCCAAAATTCAACCCAATCCTCGAATGCAGGTCGAAAAGAGTCGACCGCGAGGCTTCCACAATATTATGCAGCGGCCATGCGTACCCCCAGTAGTACCACTTGGGCGCCAGATCCAGTGAATAGAAGGCTGTCGACACGTTGGTGATGACCCAGAAAATAAGCCACATAGCCGTCCACGGCTGCCCGATAATCATAGCAACGTTTTCGCATGCGAGACCCAAGGCGTTCATGCCAACGAAATTTATCATCCAATACACCACAAACGTCCCCTGCCCATATGCGCCAGGATTATGCGCGACCTCCGTCCCCGTCGCCCCCGGATTACTAAAGGGAATCTGAAACGCCAACGATATAAGGCTATAGGCGAGCGACATGAAGAAGTATGCGCATATCGTCCCGATCCACCGCGTGACAATGAATTGCCAGAATTTTATCGCCGGGTGGCCTGCTGGGGTGATGAGTCTGGTGTAGATGGGGAGGAAGAAGCTGAAGCTGAAGAAGGCGAGGATGATGAGGTAGATGAGGCCGATGGTGACAGCGGGTGTCATGACGCGTGGGTTGAAAGGGCGCAGGGAGAATTGCGAGAAGCCGATTGCGGGGGAAAGGGCTTGGGGTGCGGCTTGGAGGTTTGTGATGGGGATAGAGGTATTTTGGAGTACCATGCGCGTCCACATTTCGCCGAACATGGAGGTTATTTCAGTTTGGAGGCTGTTTAGGGAGGGCAGGATGTAACCGTGATAGGTGTCCTGGTCGCGGGCCTCAACCCAGATTTGCTGACAAGCGCCGAGAGGATCGTAGCTGGCGTTCCCCTGTTGAACGGCTTGTTGGAGGAGGGCCGTAGCATTGGCATTGATGACGATGGCGGCCCAGGCTTTCCAGTCGAAGACGGCTTGGCGAACTTGCATCGGGTCATTATTGAAGTAGGCCGGGTCCATGGTTATAAATCCGAGATGGTTGCTGGATGTGCCTGACGATATCATCTTTTCTGTTTTTTGTGTGATCAAGGGGCCGATAAGAGGGGTGACGCCCGTATAGGGATCTTGAGTGCCGTCGAAATCAACGACGAATACGTCGAGGGAGGAGATGTTTTCGTCGACATGGGAGAGGACGGCCCAGTACATGGATAGGACGGAGAGGATGAATATGCAGAGAATCAAAACTGCCACACGATCAGTTCAGATGTCCCAAAAGCGCTGTCAAAGCTCAGCCTACCCGTCCTCGCCCATAGTTTCAGGCATTGCAGTCTCAGACTCCCTAACCTCTTGTCAAAGAGCCCCACAGGCGCTGGTGGGCCTTGCTGGCCACCTTTCTCCCCCCCATCATTCTCCCTCTCAATATCTTCGTAGTCACTAGATCGATTCCCATTTTGCTGGTGCCCTAGCGTCTCATTCGAATCTGAATGTTGTTCTGTTCGTCCTTGCGGTTGTCCATCGTTCAACGTACTATACATCTGCTGACAATGCTCACATTGTCGCCCCGCCATGTGGTTAAAGCACACGGCAATAAGTTGATGCGCTTGGGCTGCTGGTTGGTACGCTTGCTGTGGAAATTTAACAATATTTCTTTGCTGGGAAGGGCGTCGTATTGCTGCTGCGGTCTGCTGACTTGCGATGGGTTTTCTGATGAGAGGAAGAGCATCTTGAGAGCAAATGGAGGCCCTTTGAGCCAAATAGTGACTGCCGCGAAGCCTCCGCGAACTCCCACTGGTGATGACATTTTCTGCTGAAAATTGATGGGGCATTATTTACGAACCGGACGGATCGCCCAGGAACGGTTGGAACCGTTGAGCTAGGCTGGATTGGGGTAAGATGGGATTGTTAATAGATCCGGAAATAATATTGAGATCCCATTCTTGAATTCGAAGTGGATTGGGGTCGTTAGAGATTAAGGGTTAAAGATTTCGCGACGAAGGCGATTTATAAATTATTTTCCGAACATCTGGGCGACTTACCTATATGTAGCCGGAAAAAAGGTCTTCTCGGTGAACGAGGATTTCCTGCGAGCTCGCTTAAGCCAATCGCTTACCTTCTTCATACATCTATCGCTGCCCATGACGAAAGCACGTGCTGCAGCTAGTGCTGATAGATTGTATGTTTCCATGCTGGTTCCCTGGTTCCCAGACAAGTTGCCGCCTCGGCATGCCAAAGTCATTAGACTGGCATGCTTGAGGAGCATGCAGGCAAGGTTTCAAATATCATATTCCCAAACTGTGTCCTACTGCTCCAGACTATCCACAAGTGGCATCCCACGACGTGTCTCGTCGAAACATATACCACATAATGCACGCTGTCATCTCATCCTTCTTATTCGGGTGATAAGTTCCTCCAACTACTTCATCACCATTTCCTCATACAAAGTCCGCCGAATATGAGAACCCTCGGAATTCCTCTTGCATTGCTTGGGTCAAGACTAGCAATGTATTAGTATTCCATGTAGATATCGGGATATGCATCTACTTGCCAGACTGAACAGGGGTAAGGACAGGCGTAACACTCGTAAACTCCGAGTCGAAATTGCTCGTGTCTGTGGGGCTCTTGATCTCTGGCTTGAAAGGGGGTGGAACTTTCTTGTCCCGAAAGTCATCCCAATTGATGGTTCTGAAGAAGGCATGGCTCATAATTTCTTGCGCGTCAGTAGGTCCAGAGCCCAGCCGCAGCTCTGGCTCTCTCATCAACAATTTCTGTAGGATCGATACTGAGTCGCGTGGCATGTGAATTGGGTATAATGGTTCGTCTGCAAGAATGGCATCGTAAATTTCGTCTTCGTCTTCACCTCGGAAAGGCGATTGTTGCAGTAACATCTGGTATATGAGGACACCGAAAGCCCACCAATCTACTGCTCGTCCATATTTCTTATCGAGAAGAATCTGCAAAGATTGTTAGCTGCGATCAACGCAGTGCATGGAGATGAATCTACCTCGGGTGCCATGAACTCTGGCGTGCCACAGAAAGTGCTGGTATTTGATCCATACCACATCTCTTCTTTGCACAGACCGTAATCAGCGACCTTGATATGGCCATCGAGTGTCAACATAATATTGTCAAGCTTGAGATCGCGGTAGATAACTCCATTCTCGTGGAAATATTTCAAGGCCAGGCAGACTTCAGCTGCATAGAATCTGCACATCGTTAGAGTTGACCAGCGTAACATAATTAAGGGATACCAACTGTGCTCGTTTGCTGCCAAACTGTCCACGCTGAATGTGAAGCATGAGATCACCGCCACTTATATACTCCATCACGAAATATACGCGCGTCTCAGTCTGGAAGCAAGCATGAAGATTGAGCAAGAACGGATGACGTTCTTTGTTAGCGATTAGGAAGACCCTCTTTTCCGACTTCGTGCTCTCCACTTCATCATTCTCAATAATGAACTCCTTCTTAAGCACCTTGATAGCGTAGAGCTTCTTCGTAGCCTTGGTCTCCGCCAGCATGACCTTACCGAAATTACCCTTGCCAAGCACTGCAAGGAAGTTGAAATGCTCCAAGCCGATTCGCCTTCCCATCCCCTGCTGAGCTGCTGGGTCCTGTGCAGGCTGCTGTTTGACAACCGGCATGCTCTGTTGTGGTTGTCTGCTCTGGTCGGGGTAGCTCTGCTGGAGTTGCGTAGCAGCGGTAGGGGGTGCTGGCGCAGGGTATCCACCATAGCCTGCATAGTCTTTCGGATTATATACTGGCTGTTGAGGTTGTTGAGGTCGAACACTGGACGATGGCGCTTCATCAAAATCTTGATAGCCGCTTGAACCAGTTATTCCAGATAATGTACTGACATCCGTTGTGGTTGTGGGTCGCTGTTGTGACACTCGCTTACCACCATTGTTAACTCCCATCACTTTACTCGCAGCATCAATAGCTGCCTGGGACGATGCAGATCGAGGAGGCTGTTGGGGCCGGCGCTGTTGTGGGATACCTTGGCCACTGTAAGCTGGCGTCTTAGCAGCATCGGCTGCAGTAGCCGTAGGATACTGCCGCGCTGCTGGAGGCTGGGTATGTAGTTCTTCTTGGCCATGGGATCTTCGAGGGTCGGTGGTTGGGGTCGGCGCAGACTGTTCTTGACTTGGTGGGGGTTGGTATGATGGTCGCAGAGGAGGAGGTGTTGGGCGGTTGCCACCAGGTCGTAGGGTTCTTTCGCTCAAATTCGTGGGCTTCGGAGGGCGCTCGCGCCCTTGTTTGTCTTTTGTTTCTCGAGTGACTGTGAGGATCTGGTTTGCTACTTCCATGGACATTCCGCAGAAGTCAGGCACCAGATGGGCGCATTGAGCATGCACACTAAGACCACACTCTATTACAAGCATCAGCAACAAGAAGGGATGCACAGTGTGAATATCTTACCGGAACATTTCCTGTTCTTACGACCCAGGGGTAATATATAACCACAATGACAGCACCAGTTGGCACCCATGTTTGAGAAAGCTTCGAATCGATGTGGTATGCGATGATTCAACTTCTCTTCGTCGGGATCGCTCTCTGCGTTCGACTTGCTGATACACTTGGTAACGACCTTGCCGTAGCACTTCTTGTGACAAGTATACTTACAATCCTCGCATTGCATACCAGCAGAGTATTTTAGAAACTCTCCGCACAAAGCGCAACGCATGATGTTATAGAACTGTTGAAGCACGAATCTGTGGCCGTAGAGTTCGTGAACCTCCTCTTTACGTTGTCGGATAGCACCTTTTCGGTTCAGCCCAATATCGAATGGTCTCCGATCCTTAATCTGCTTGGTGAAGCTCAGGGTTAATTGTATCCTGCCCACTGGCTCCAAAGCGAACCATGCTTCGATATCCCCAGGGTGGGCGGTATTCTGTGTGGCCCCAAAGGCCGTGTTTGACGAGCCTCTCGGATCACGCTGGTCGCGACCTTGGAAGGAGCCCTGAGTCTGCGATCCATAAGCGGAGTCTTGCCGGCTCTGTGGCCCTGCATTATCCATTGATTCTGCTGTTGCCCAACCACCGCCCAAGTCTGCTTCGATCTTCTTTCTCCTCATCTCTTCTGCAATATCAGAGATCCGTATCCACAGCATTGCTATGGGCGTTGGGAGGGTTCCAGTTTTATCGTAGACAGTCAACTCGATCTCGTTGGCTTTGTCGATGTCGACCTGGTGCAGCTCGTCTGTCCATCTATCGATTCGCGTAGCTTTTGTTCGCATTTTGAATGAATCCTCGACCTTCAAAATGACGAAAGTTTCCGGCCCTCGCGCAAACCGCCCCGTCGCAGCGTGGTCCACGTCTTTGACTGCATGCACAGTCATTGAAAGTAAACCAGTCAGAGGTTTCCGCATGTTTGGAGAGTTCAAGCTGTCATCTGGATGCCTTAGTCAGAAGCTGCACAATGGGAAGCAAGTCAGGAATATGACCTACCGTCTGGAGCATCATTCGTGCTCTCCATATCAACGTGCAAATCCTCGTATCTCTTAAGAGCCTGTTTCAGCAGCTGGATCTTTTGGTTGCTCTCTATCCGCCTAGCTTCGGCCTCGGTTCTGCTCCGTCTGTCGCCTTCATCTTGATACAGCTTGACCATCTTTTCGACGCCATCTTTGTATTGCTTCTCAACGCTTAACTTGAACTCCAGTTGCGACAGCATGAGCTGTATTCGAGGCCCTAAGAATGGCGTATCGTATTTGATGAGGTCTTTCCATCAACATTAGCCTCAAGAAACCTCAAATCGCCAGTCAGGATACGCACCAAGCTTCGTGTAGTTCGGCCGTGGTTTCGACACCCTCTCCCCAGGCCCCGGAGGCCCAAATGGAGCTCGTGGCGGCATCATACCATGCCCACCACTCATATCGTTCATATACCCCCCATTCCCCGGATCCCCATAATCCCCTCCCTCCCCTCCATACCCACCCCCATCCTTCGGCGGCGGCGTTGGCACCCCCGGCCTCCCAGCCCCTCTTACGTTTCTCTGTTGCGGGCTAATTCCCCCATGAGCAGGCGGCTGGGGGCCCCCGTTACTTCCACTCGGGCCTCCGCCCATAGCTTCCATCCGCCGCATTTGTAGCTCCCGCATACGCTCTTCGAGGTAGTCTATACCTTTGCGGGATTCGCGGATTTGCGAGTCAAGGGATTGTTGGACTTGCGGGTTCGAGGATTGGCGCATGTTGATTGCGGCGTTGATAAGGACCTTTTCTCGCTCAATCTTGCGATAGACTTGGTTGATGAGGTCGTCATCGTTCATGGGGATGGCTTCCTCGCCTCGTGGGCGGTGCGTCATGCTGGCCGTTGTGGGGGATTGAGACAGGCGTGAGCCTTGAAGGAGTGTTTGGTTGCGTGTGTTCAGACAGCGAGCGGGATTCTCGGCTCGAAGGTCGCTGTGCCGGTATTGGTTGAACAGAACCACTGTGTAGATGTTGTATATGCTCCTTGTGCCGGAGGAGTGATTTGCTATGTAGCCTTCATGGTATATGGGGGGGAAAATAGTCAGTAGCTGCAGTAATATGGAGCGCTATCTCGTCCAACCGCCACTACAAAGGCGAGGCAAATTCATGTAAGCAGCAGCCGATTCCCCAAACTCGCCGACCTCTTACTGAACTGTCAAAGGATAAGTCAAAGATGATGCAGTAATCCTGTTGCGTATCACGATACAGAATGATCGACACCGGGAAGCTAGATACCGGTCTCGGTTCTGGTGAGTCCGGCGGTGGGAAACGAATGCAGCTAAATATTCCCAGCGTTCTACAATACTTAAAGGAGACCGTTGCTGTCTGATGAACCACGGAGCAGGTCGGTCTTGTGTACATTTTTGCTGACAGCATACCATTCTAATCTACATATCGTCATTGCTGGTCAAGAATTTACTGTCTCGCGCCTTCTAGAGCTGTCTCTCGTCCATGTTCACGTACTAAATCCGCTCAAATCGTTGCACGCATAATTCTTCACAACTTTCCAATGGTCTAATAAGCGCCTACCCGAGGCGTATATTTAGGCATAGGAGATAGCTCCACAGGCCCGAATCCAGACTGTATGATAGCAGTGTTCACCAATTGGAGTTCAACATGAGCTCCAGCGGCGTCAAGTTCCCACACAGAGACCGCCAAGAAATTGGTGCCGTGGTAGTTAAGAATACCCTCTGGCACGGGGAAGGATGTTTGTGGGCCGATGTTGTTGACTAGAGCACAGATTGTCAGTAACAGGACAATTGATCGAGGGTGTTCTGTGCTTGAGTCGTTTATACTGGCGTCCATGGCTGCCACCGATATTGACACCAAGCCTGTTGTTCATTGCGAGTGATCAAGAACACGAGCGAGGCATGAGGTCTAAAAGACAACTACTAGCGGAAGAACATTGTAGCTTACCATATTTCCCAAATTGATACCCATTGACATAGAGCTGAGCACGACAGTTCGACACCGCACCATTGGCCCTCGTTGTGTTACCAAATTCGAACGATAGTGGAATATCATAGCCCTTTGGCATACTCAATTTGAAGCTCGTGGTGTAAAAATGCACACCAGCAGCACCAAGCCCATCCATGGGCCTACTCCCATACCACCGACCGCTAGGAGGATTAGGCAAATGATAACCAAAGCGCTCAGCGTATAGTCCCCCCTCGTTCAACGGTCCACGAGTTTTATCAACGTAATTCTCGCCACCAAGATTACCAGTGATTTTCCAGGCAACATCTGCCGCTGCATGGCCTGATAAGTTGTAGAAGAGAATACCGCGCGGGTTCTTCATTTGATCGGATCCGACTTCTTGGTTCTCATCGAAACCCATAGTGTCCAGGAGGACTGTGACAACTGCTGGCTGACCAGTTGGGGGCTTGGGGTTGATTGACAGAGTCTGATTGTACGTTTGATCAGAAGGCAGGCCGGGCCAGGATCCTAGGAAGGTGTTATTCAGCCAGACAGAGTATCCAAAGGCGTTACCACCTGAGATCGAAAGGAAGATGTCCGTCTCGTTACCATTTGTCGTGAAATGGCCTCGGAATACTAGGTTGCCAGTGTTGTAGCCGTAATCGCTACCATAGAGACTTGTGGGGGTGGTCAAATCTCGTGGATTGCCGGTTGTGGTGAGGGAGGCGCTGGTCCATGCTGAGTCGTCATACTTTGAATGTATCTCAGGAAGACTATCGATTACGCTCCAGATCAAGTCGCTCAATACTGGGAACGAAAACTTTGGAGGAGAAAAGATTACTTTGGCATCGATTTGCCCCCAGCTGGTGTTTGAGGTCGTCAATGTCTCCCCATTGAAGCTAAGTCCAGAAACGGTGGACGGAGCGCCCACGACCCAAATTGTGGTTGTCTCATTGATGTCTCCAGTCAAATGTAATGTTCCATTGACAATTTCTGCGGTACGGAGCAGGTAGCCCGCTCTTATAATCACAGGACTGTTCGAGGGATCGGTGGAGTTGTACACCGTACTTCGGTTTGCTAGGGTCAAGATCCAGTAGTGGTAAGCTTCGTTCCGATTTATCAGATAGATCATCAGATTTGCCCCGAATGTCGACACCTGCGGAGTAAGGTTGACAGACCAATTGAGGATCTGGGTACCATTGACCAATTGGGCCAACACACCTTCTTCGAAACCAGTGTCATTGCCTGGAACGCCTGATCTGAAGGCGGCCTCATGGTTTTCGCCAACGTCGCCGTAAAGAATCAGTACTGTCTTGGTATCGTATGACTGCCAGGTCAACACCTCAGCAGAAGAGTAAATCAGAGTGTATCCACCAACTAATCCGAGAACTCCAAGTCAGCAGTACTCTGCCAAGACAGGAAGCCAGGCTTGAGACATGCATGGACCACCCTCTGGGAGCCAGTGCTCCAAAAACCAGTGTTTTGACTCACATAGCCTTTAGCTTAGCGAACAGATAAAAGATCCGAAATTTATTTCTGTAAAAGCAGATTACAGGCGGAAGCTGGGAAGAGTTCGCTCTGAGGAGTACATACCATCATAATCCGTGACATGGATCTTCGAATCCCGGCCATTCAAGGTGAAAGTCGAGCTCAGCTGCGGAATGCTAATGATACCCTGGCTAGTCGGCACTGTCAAACGATAGTGGGTCGATTTCAAACTGGTGTAATCAGCGTGTCGGACGATATAGAACGCCGTCGGGTTTCCGCTGATATCTGAAGAATTTCCCTTGAGCTTTGTAATAGTAATATCATCCGTATTGACGTAGCTACCGTTCGAAGCATTCATGGGCGTTGCAGTCAGATAGGCAGGCGAAATCATCAAGAAGTTAGCCTGGAGCTTAGCTTCTGAGTACTTCTCCCGGGTGATGGTTCTATCTTCTGCGATCATGGCGCCATAGTCATACTACACGGGTCTGTAGTCAGCTTTATTCTTGCCCGGCCAAGCATAAGCATGCATTGGAACCCAAATCAAGTCGGAAAAAGAGAAGACAACGACTGCGAAAGGATAACATACGCTGGTATACCCGCCCGAAAAGCCAAGGTTGCCCCAATTGGTACCGCCGTATGTCATATAGACGTTGAAGATTGTGACTCCAAAGCTATAATCATTCTTGTAGAAGATTCGCTCATACTGCTCGTTGAGTAGCTGTTCACATTTGGCGAACCCAGCACCGCCCCAGGGATCGATCGAGCCGCCTTGAGATTCTACCAACGCGTACGGAGTATTCGGGCTCTGCTCTAAATGCAACGCGCGATAATCTGTTGGTAAGTCTCTTTGCGGCCATATTGTGGGGTTGCCGCAGTCAAAGCCCAAAGGATAGGTATCATGACCATAAATGTCGACTGTACCAGTGCCGTTTCCCGGGGCAAAGAATCCGTTTGGGGTTTGGTCATTGCTGATAAATGGCACGACAATACCCGCGTTCCGGAGCTGTTCTTCCACAGCTATGAAGTAGTTATGATTGGGAACAAACGGGCCACTGACACCTTGCGAATACTCATTCTCCGGCTGCACGAGGATAACAGGCCCGCCATTCGTGATCTGCGCCTTCGCAATGATAGCACCAATATTACTCATGTAGTTGTCAGTATAGTTGAGGTAGTCTGGCGTCCTCAGGACAGCCTTTGTCCTCTGCAACCAGCCTGGAAACCCTCCACCAGAAACCTCGGCATTGATATACGGCCCTGGTCTCGCCAGCAGATATAGCCCAGCTTGACTAGCTGCCTCGAAGAATGGCTCAAAAGCAAAGATACCCTCAGCAGTGAAATTCCCTTGTTGTCCCTCTAGTAGGGCCCAATTGGCATAGAAAGAGACACCGCTGTAGCCAAGAGCCTTGATCTTTTGGAAGATATCAAGCCATAGGCTTGGGACTGGAAGGCGAAAAGGGTGAAATTCACCTGAATCTAGGTAGTCTGGAGTCAATTTCACATTCTGAAGACGGGACATGAGTCGTGACATATGTCTTTGGAGCAAAATGCTCTTGTAACATGTCTCACGACTCAAGGATAGGGTAGAGATTGGGAAAAAAGAACGCCTCAAAGCACATACAGAAAAGGATACGCTTGCCCCGAACAAAAATGGAGGAAGAGTCCCAAGTGACAATGTCTTGAAGTGCGTCACGTTTGTAAGGTTTGACAGAGATGTTTGGCTTGCTGTCGACTGCGAGGGAAGCGATTTGTAAGGAGAGGAATGAGAAAATAAGGAGCAAACTCAAGCGCTTTAAGAAGGACATATTTGCTCTGGGCGAGGATTCGAGTGGGAAAGATGCAGAGCGAGGGTAGGAATTGTATTCTCATATTGCGTTACACAGAACAGTCCCCAAGAACTTTCACCACCAGGCAACGTTACATTCAAATGGGAGTGACTCTTCATGGTAGCGTACCTGACGAATGCCTGTATGGTACTTTACCAGCCTTCCAACAGTCATAGGGCCTAGGAGACTATTCTTTGCCTAGGTTAGTGGGCAAAGCATTTCGCCGCCAGGTGCCGTCACAGCGAAGATCTAATTAACAACCTTCACTACGTACGTAATTCTTTCCCACAAGATGCCATTCTAGCCTAACTCGCGGGGAACACCATTACCTGCACACCCGAGAATTGAGACTCGTTGATAAATTGATCCTCACGGGAATTTTAGTTCAAGCCGAGGATACTTGTTGAGTTGTTCTAATTTTATCGGGTTGACGGATTCCTTAGCGTGTGCGGGTACTTCTGTCACCCGCGAGCCTATCAACCAGTCATAGGACTGAAGTGATTAAGGGGATCTCGAGCAGTGAAGCATTTATGAGGCAAGGGCTTTCCCGGCATGGCCGCCATTGTTCTTAGTCCACAAAGGATTGGTAGAGACAGTCTCGAGAATAGCTTAAAGTCCAACGGCCTAGGAGAATTAACAAAGGTGGTACCTGTAGAAGGCAGGTTTGCTATGCAAAGCGGCCTCATGATGCACACACGTGCTAACTTGTGAGCCGAGAAAGGGGCGAGAGAGTCCTATGATGGAGAGATGTCGGGCTCGACTTATTAGAAGCGAAGATTCCTGGACAGGGATTTTTGACAGGGTGAATATGCTGCGCTTCAAGTCCTTGAAATGCATGGGGATGACTATGCAAGGATAAATAACCTATCTAAGCATTCCGCTCTTCTAGACTCCAATGTAGAAGTTCAGAAATTCAAATCACCCTGCGCGGTGATTTGGGTACCTTAATTGTTTCACCTACTGTCATGCCATTACCAAATATATCGCGCTAGCTTGATCTGTATGATCGAATTTAATATGGATCCAACTTCCAAAATTTACCCGGCGCTAGCAGCAAAAAAAGGGTGATCGCGCAAAACTCGACCTACCTCTGTGACTACACTATCTGCAACGATAGAGTTCATGACAAAGTCGTAGAACAGAAGTCAATCTTGACTTTAATACTCGATCTCGTCGTCCAGGAGTTCTGACTGTAAAGCGATTGCGGCTGGAAAATTGATCGCTTCGACAGAGTGTGCGCGCGGCGTGTATCTCATACCTTCGGCATAGAGTCTAGAATTTCTCACCTTATAAAAAGCTCGCAGTACGAAATCCGCGAGGACAAAGAATATCGCTATCAGCGCTCCTGATGAGTCGACATGCGTAGTCTTCAGCTCTTAGAATTGCCTGAATACCTATTTGGGTGCTCAATGCAAGGGGGTGTAGTATTTGAGTCGATCGCAACTGCCACTCATTCTGACACATTCCTCGTAGCCTTACATATCAACCTTAATGACTGTTACCCAGCAAAAAAACGATCTTATCCATGAACCTTGATCTTTGAAGTCAATCAATTGCGAATATATCTAGCTTCGAGCCATCATATCATTACTATTACGACATCGCCGAAATGTATCCGGCGTCCATTATCTGGCTCCAAATCATGTGTACATGAGCCCTCGACTTTTCCCTCCCCTCGCATGAACGCCGCGCTAGTACCATACTCATAGGTATACATATATCCGTAAAGCTTTAGCTTCGAGCTGTGGACCCAGCCGTTGTGTACAAGTGCGCAAGATGGCGAAGAATGGCCCATGCAAGGCCTCGTCAACGATCGGACGAAAAAACCGAATCGAACATGGCCTCAATGAGGCGAAGGCCTGGAGTATTGAAGGAAACTCTTTTAGCTACTAGAAGTGGCTGAATTGGGTTTGCTGGCCCGGATGCTGGTTGGGTGGCACCCAGTAGCTCTGATACGGATGGACCGTCTGGGAGAAATCGGCCTTTGCAAGCATAGGATTGATCATACCACCTTTCAGCACAGGTTTGATAGGTGGCGCCGGTGGTAACGAAGTCGGTATTCCTTGGTTCGGTTGTTGAAATTGGTTAGCGTAAGCCTGGACCATGTTTGGTGCTTGGGCCATAATGTTCGGCATCTGTTGTTGCTGATCGAAATTGTTCTGCTCATTCCAGCCCCATTTCTTGATGAGGTCGTCGATAACAAATTGTATGCGCCAGCCGGTCTCCTTGTGGATTTTGTTGACGATCGTGAGAACCTCTTCTTGCTCGGGTCGGGAGATGATGCATTCGCCTGCATGGTGGATGGAGCGCAGAGCTACGCTGGCAACGCCACTGGTGAACTGTCAAATTGTACCTGGCAAAGATTGGATTTTGAACTTACCGATCTTTGACGTGAGCAATGATACCGCAGCATTCACGGGCATTGTGTATCTGCATTTCTTGCATGTCTACCACTTCCTGTTGGCTTATAGCAGCCATAGGATTCGTCTGCGTGAGTATGATGAGTGCTGTGTGATAGAACATGCGTGCAACAACAGTAGCTCGTTTGATCAACCTGTCTGTATGAGTAATTTTGTCCAACTTACCGAACTAGGAGCCTCTCACCAAACTTCCGGAAACAAGGATTTCGATGACTGCTGGTATGGGTACGACCGCCCCAAAGGTTGCATTGTGCGCGGAATAGCAGTATTCCAAGCGTCGCCCCAATCCTTTAACCGTTTCCACTCCTCGTATCGCTGCTGTATCCTCATGTTGTCTTGTGGTGGATCGGTGGGTCGTGGCGTAGTCGAGGCTCGGAAATTCGCGACCTTTGCCAAGATCCACATTATCCTGTACGTCCAAATTTCTTCGCGTCCAGACCCTGTCGGCTGACTGAAATCCATGTCGAGGCCCCAATCATCTGGATTCCACGCTACCTGCCAATTGAAATGCAGGCAACTAAGCAGCTCCATTCCCACATTCAGCCAGAAGCACGCCGCCCCAATTCCAACGGAATTGGCATTCCAACCACACTCTTTGATAAGAGCACGAGCACCAGCGATATGATTCATCCGTTGCAAAGCTCTTTCACACATAATTTCGTAGACATTGAGGATGACAGCGGTCGTCGCGCAAATGACAGTGTCTCGGTAGGGGTTTTGTAGTTGGTTGAGTAATAGTCTAGTAGCTGAATCGTAATAGTGCAAAGCTTTGTCCTCCTGATACGCTGGATTTACGAGTATCAAATGTCGGGCACCGCAGGCTAGAAACGCATTGAGTAACATTGGCTCTCCTAGTGAGTCAAAGGGAAGTAGTCGAGAGAACTGCAATGTTAGCCTCAAGTCTACACGTTCCATGCAGGTATACCTACATGTTTGTATGGGTCCATGCTGTCCATCCATATACCGACTTCTTCCACGAAGACTTGCATGAAAAGGAGCTCCTCGGGATCAGTCAAGGTTTCTCGCGTTTCGCTTGGTGGGGTCAACGTCTGCGGTTTGTTGTATGAAGAGACGGAGCTGGCACCTAATGTGTGACTCGAAAAGGTCGAGTCCGAATTGACAGAGCCATGCCTCTGACGCTGACCTGGCCCTTGGTCCTGCATTTGTATTGCTCCGGGATACGGATCGAAACTGGTTTGCGAAAAGGGTGCAGACGATGGCAACTGTTGGTGTGCAAGGACAGGTGCCTGTATCATAGCATCCGAGAAGTCAAATTGTGGTTCCTCCTTCGGCACAATGTCCACCTCCGCCCCGAGGTTTGCGTAACGACCCAAACCTCCTCTGTATTCAGATGCTATTTCGCGCGACTCGTCCTCGAAAACAACGTTCCACTCTTCGGTTGGTGGAGTAATTGGTGGGGTCTTGACGGTGGTGTCGATGAAATTCAGGCGCACACCGCGTTTGCACTCCCTATTGGACTTCTTGCAGTTCTGACAATCTGGAGCACCTTCGTCACACTTCAAATGCCGTTCTCTGCACGTCAAGCATCCAGTCCGCACCCTCTTTGGTTTTGCTGCCGCGGCTGCAGCAGCTGCGACTTCTGCCGGCACAGCTGCTGTGGCAGTCTTACTTGCCATTAGATGGAATTATCGAAGTAGCTCCTACACTCCCACTCGGCAATGCGCAGGCTTACAGGAGACTTCAGCAGCTGTACCTTCGATAGAGAAGAGAGGTAATTGCAGATTGGGTATAACAGTCTGTGATGTCGCAGATATTCTAGAATTCGAGTCAGTAAGACGGAAGGTGAGCCAGCCATTTGCACATACAGTGCGCGCACCGATGCGACGGCTTCGCAGGCCACAGAAGGGGCCTTGGAACAATGCCGGTAGATTATAGACGTTCATACACAAAGGTTGACGTCCAACGGTGGGGGATGGTGGTTAGGGGAAGTTCGAACCGCGAAAGATCTACGGCCAGCTGCCAAGGGTCGAGATCTCGACCTTGGGGGGCGGAAAAAGTTGTGACTTTGGCTTTGGAACGATTTACGGCACTTGTCAAAGCAATTGCAACCGACAAGAGGGCTTTGCTTGCGAAATGATGTATATGAACACTTTCAAGATTCTATAACTCCTGAGAATGATGTAAGAATTCAGATTGAACGCCTGCTCGTCCTTACTCGGTCGTCGACAAATGTACGGAGTATTCTCGCCTATGCCCGAGTCCTCCATGGTCTAGATTTCGCCGCTGACTTCATTCTAGGGTCGGTACTGGCCTGCAACAGCGATTGGCAGGGCAAGATGCGGGCAAAGACTCACAGTCCAGGAGTGCATAAAGCAAGCCCCGTTGCCTTTGACTGATTACATGGTCCGAGGCCATGCTCTGCCACGTTTTTGAAGGATGGTCTACAGCCTTAATTAAGCCAGAGCAGTGCCGCTAGTAGTCTGGCAAAAACTCGCGCCGAGGCTCGCCTGGCAGGAACTCGCCAATCGAGGTCTTGATATGGGTGATCACCTACTTTTTGAAGCCGAAGCCGTCTTGTAAACATGCCAATCTACCATGCTGCTGACATGGCAGGAACCATGCCACACTCTCAGAAGCGCCGTTGAAAGGCATGCGCCCTGCAAGCCTTAAAGGCTGTTGACCGCCGCTTCTCAAATCCTCTGTCGAGTATTCTCTTATTATCCCGCATATACGATGTTTAAATTCCGCTTTTCATCTAGTAATACTTTCACACCTTGCTGAATTCCTAGCCACGCACATGAAATGTCTTCAGAACTGTTACCCCCAGCACAGCCAGCCTTCATTCTACGTGGTCACTCGGCTCAGATACATGCTTTACATTTTACACAAGGCAACACTCGGCTTCTGACTGCCGATGCCGACGGCTGGCTAGTTTCCTGGAACTTGTCACTGAAGAGACCAGTTGCAGTATGGAAGGCTCACGGCAATGCTATTCTAGGTCTGGGGTCTTGGGGATCAGACAGGATCATTAGGTGAGTTTGGTGTATGAATGAGTTGTCTCAATTTTGCTAACACAAGACTACCAGTCATGGCAGAGACAACAAGCTCATCGTATGGCAGCTCGGCATTGCAGAAGAGACTACCCTCGACAAGACCCTCCCCGTTGACGCCGTTGCTACTTCATCAAAGCAGCCATGGCTACTGCACGTATTGACGGTCAATACCCTCAATTTTTGCTCATTCGCTATGTGTCGTGACGGCATGCCTCAGGTCCTCTCCACCCAGAAAGCCCTAAAGGAAACGAATGTGCCATATCCCCTTCTGATAGCAGTTCCCAACACGATCGACTCGGGCGGCATCGACATCTACCAGCTGCCTTCGCAGACTCGAGCTGCCCAAATATACGCGGACAGAACCATTACTACCGGCATGGTAATGGCCTTGTCCATTCTAGCAGACTCAACTCGAATCCAAGTCGCCGCTGGCTACGAAAGCGGCCATACAATGGTCTTCGTACAATGCGACCCAGCAGCTTCATTTCAGAAGCTCTATTCATCACAACCGCATAAGCAACCAATTCTCTCAATGTCCATCTCACCAACGAAGGATTACTACCTGACATCCTCTGCTGATGCCATTGTCGCCAAGCACCCCTTTCCCTCTGGGAAGTCGATTTGGAACACCGAGCTCAAACCCGTCAAAGTCAGCCAAACCAAGCATTCTGGTCAACAAGGCTTGATCTACCGCTCTGATGGCAAAGTCTTTGCGACCGCAGGCTGGGACGCTCACGTCAGAGTATACTCAGGCAAAACGATGAAAGAGCTCGCAGTGCTGAAGTGGCACAAAGTTGGGTGCTACGCAACAGCTTTCGCCACCGTCGAGCCTGCTGCCACCACAGAAGCACCAACGCCCGAAGACGAAAACGAAACATCAGCAGCAATCTCTCAACAAAGCTCCACAGTCACCAGCGTCCAACAACGACGCGATGACAAAGCACGAAGCACGCACTGGCTGGCAGCGGGAGCCAAAGACGGCAAAGTCTCGTTATGGGACATTTACTGAACTACTACCCATCAGCCGATATTAAACTCGTCTGCACCACCCGCGATCTGCTCTCTCATCTTCTTCCGCATTTTCCTCACCGCATCCTGCCCGTCAGCAGGGGGCAGATCCAAATCCACCTTCGCTGGCCTCCTCTGGCCATTACTTTCACTATGCCCCTCCTGGACTGTCCTCCTCTCGCCCCCACTCCTCCTCTTCCCCACCGCCTTTCCACTATTAGCAGTGCCTCCACGACCCATACTCCCCGGCCTCTCCCTCAACGCAAACGCCTTGGCCAAATGTCCCAAATGCAAGGCTTTTACGTCAAACAGTGCCCTCTCTTTAGCAATATGTGTTGCGTACGCCCTAACATGGCTCACAAATGCCTTCCGCGCCATTTCGCCCGCGCGTTTATCGTCGATGACCCAGCGCTCGATATCAAGCTGCCAGTCGGTGGCTTTGTCGTTCCATCTACTGGTCTGAACGCCATCTTTATCTTTCGTACCTGCGAAGCCCTTGCGCAGGATATCTTCAGACTGCTCGCCTTTCACCAAGCCTTCGCCTGCGCACTCTTTCAGCACATCCACATATCCTTCTTCTGGCCCAGGCATCAAAAAGCAAGTCGCTCGCCCTTCTTTGCCTGCTCGCGCTGTTCGGCCTACGCGGTGGAGGTGGTCGTCGGCGGAGAAGGGGGGGTCGTATTCTATGACTAGATCTATGTTTGGCAGATCGAGACCGCGCGAGGCGACGTCTGTGCAGAGGAGGATTGAGGGGGAGTTCGTGCGGGTGAAGAATTGGAGGGTTGCTGTACGCAGCTTCTGTTCGAGGGAGCCGTGGAGTTTGTGTAGGGTTAAGGTTGGGTTGGAGGGGGAGGAGAGGGTGGATGCTTGGGTGACTGTTGGGAGGTCGGGCTCTGCTTTTGCAAGGGTCTGTTTTGGTGCGTCTTCTATTAAGGGTGAAGCATCCAGCGCCTCTTTCCTGCGACTGCTCTTGCCGCTCTTCGAGTTCTGATCTGAGGGGGTGATCTCTGTTGGTGGCTGAGCTTGTTTACGCCCAAAGACTTCGAAGTGGAAGTCTACGCTGTCCGCGCAAGACAGAAAGACTATAGCTTTCATAACCGATCCTTTCCGTGCAAAAGTGAGCTTCAGCAACGCTGCGAGCGTGACTAATCGTTGCTTTGGCGGCACAACGATGTATGACTGCTTGAGTTGCGCTGGGGCCAGGAACGCCTTCTCTTTCCCATCGCCATTTCTCGTATTCTCGCCGTTGGCTTTAGAAGCTGCTCCAGGATCAGCTTTGATGTGTACGGCGTCTTTCAAGCTAATTTCTCCAAGCTTCTGGACTCCCGTCTTCATAGTCGCACTGCAAAGTATGGTGGTCCTCCTCTCTGGCAACCCATCAATCTTCTCCCTACCCATACTCCTCCTGCCCTGTCTGTCATCCAATCTCTTCACAATTCCCTTGATCTCCTCCTCAAACCCCAACTCCATCAATCTATCCCCCTCGTCCAACACCAGCCAACGCACATTACTCACATCCAGCACCTCCGTATGCTCTAAATGGTCCGCTAATCTTCCGGGCGTCGCAACGAGTACATTCAAACCCTTCCGCAACTTAGACTTCTCATGATTCTTCGTACTCCCACCCGTCACAGTCCCCGCCACCAACCACGGCAAAGGCCTCAACAACCTCGTAAGCACCGCAGAAATCTGATGCGTCAATTCCCTCGTCGGCGCAAGTATCAGCGCAAAAAGCCCCGAGGTACGATCCAATTTGCCGTCTTTCTTCAATTTCGCCATGGCCATTATGCGCTGTAGGATGGGGAGGAGGTATGCGAGCGTTTTACCGGATCCGGTCTCGGCTTGGATGAAGGCGTCGGAGGCTTCGTGGAGGAGTTGGGTTATGGTTGCTTTTTGGATTGCGGTGGGGGCGGTCAGGGAAAGGGATTGGGTTAGGTGGGTGGAGAGGAAGGCGGAGAGGCCGAGGGATGTGAAGGGGGAGGCGCTAGGGGGAAGGGGGGCGTTAGAGGGCGAGGGTTCCGGGGCATCTTCTGTTTGTGTGGTTGTAGGGGCTGTGGATTTGGCGGTGGGATTGTAGGTGAAGAGGGAGGAGACGACTTCTTTTGATTTTGTGGAAGTATTGCTGGGTCGTGCGTGGGAGTGGGGCTCGGCGTTGAGCTTTTGCTTTTTGACTGGTCTGGCGGTGTCGTCTTGGGAGATCGGCTCTCTCGTCTTTGTAGGGACGGCGTTGGGGCCTGTGAGTGTCCCATTCGTGTGACTTTTCTCTATTCGGCGTTTGAGACTTTTCTTTGCTTGGAGTCTGTCTTTCCAGCGGCCGCCTTTGAAGACGGGCTTTGCTCCTATGAAATCTTCTCCGACGGCGAAGTTCATCAACATACCATCGTCCGCCATGGCGAGGTCTGAGGCTCGTCGAGCTCGACAAAATGTGGTCAGTGAATCGGAAGGGTGATTTTTGCAGGTCCCTGAATTGTGTTTGGCCGAGGTTTGCCCGCGAAGCTTTTCTTCGCGATACTCGTTCAACGCAGCAGTCTTCATCACGTCAACAACGCCATTTGCTGCCTCCGTGTCAGCTCACCGCTTGACTCACGATGTGTTTAATCACTCATCCAGCAGCTTCGTGGACAACTTGGGAAAGAACTTCCCTCGGAGCTTTTCACAATTCAACAAAGCGTTCCTGTGGTTGACCCAAAGCTACAACAAACATCTTCTCCTCTCTGCTAGAGCCACTATGCCACGAATCTTCAGAAAATTGAATTACGAGCCCAAGAACTTCTTGATAGCCATTACCGTACGATGGCTCCGCTTCGCCCGTCGCCGAGCTATGAGGCAAGGACGAACAATTGGTTTTGTGCCAACAATGGGTGCCCTTCATGAAGGTCATCTCGCCCTGATCCGGCAAGCAGCCAGGGAAAACCATGAGGTCTATGTTTCAATATACGTTAATCCCACACAGTTCGGGGTGAACGAAGACCTAAGCTCCTATCCCAGGACCTGGCCAGCGGACAAAAGCAAACTCGATGAACTGAATGTGGAGTTCGAGGACAAGGGTAGCAAGGCTCGCATCACCACTGTCTTCATGCCAAGCACGAAAGAGATGTACCCAGGCTCACCCCCTACTTCTGAAATTGACGGCGCCGGCTCGTTCGTCACCATCACTCCTCTGTCGACGAGGTTGGAGGGCGCATCTAGGCCTGTTTTCTTCCGAGGTGTTGCAACAGTCTGTATGAAGCTATTGAACATAGTGCAGCCCGAAAGAGTGTACTTTGGGCAAAAGGATATCCAGCAGACATTTGTAGTCAAGAGAATGGTGCAAGACTTCCATCTCAACACGGAAGTACGGGTTGGACCAACGGTCCGCGATAAGGATGGCTTGGCGATGAGCTCAAGGAACGTGTATCTTGGAGCAAGGAGACGCGTGGTGGCACTGGCGCTTCTAAACTCCTTCAAGGAGGTCCAGGCCGTCTTTGCTCGCGGAGCCAGGAAGAGGAAATACCTGTACAATGCCGCAATAGACAAGCTGGAGTGTATCCGGAAACAGCAATTGGCCCTGCCACGCGAAGAGCGTGCGCGTTTCGACATCGATTACATCTCAATAGCGGATCCAGACACCCTGGACGAGCTCGAGGAAGTGAGTTCGGAGAAGGGAGCTATCTTGAGTGGTGCTATCAAGATGTTGCCGACTGAAGCCCCTCAAGAGGGAGAGGATACAGGCCAGGATGGAGGCACGATGGTGGTTAGGTTGATCGACAACATTCGGTTGGATCTCCTTTCGTCCAAGGTTGGATACATTCCGGAGCTCGCTACCGATTGATGACAGTTCTGCATTACCTGTTGGGCCACTCCATCAGAAGAGGTCATAGATCATCCATCTTCTGCTGCTTGTACTTCTTCGTGGCCCGATCTGTCGCTCTGTTCTCGAATTGTGATCCATGAAGTTCGAATATGAGACTCCTAGGCTGGGCAATATCCTCATCTTTCTCCTTTCCAGTCAATGCTTCTTTCTGCTTCTTGCTGAACTCAGGTTGGGGGATGTCGAAGCGAAAGATTGAATACCTCTTTGGTATGGCTAAGATCTGGATTAGCGATGTTCCATGTCTGCGACTTGCACATGGCCAGTTGAGGTCTCACTCTTGAGCTCGTTCTTCTTGGTAATAATTTGAAACGTGAACTTCGTATCCCTCACCACAATCCCATTCAGCCCAACCATGCTCACACATCTACTTCTCACCACCGTCACCTCCGCACCATGGTAGTCGGCACTTGTAAGCTTGCTACCCGCGCCCTGGGCGGTCACAAATGCCTTTGCACCCTCCTCTATACCCAGTATTTCCCACATGTACCCAATCCACATTTTGTGTAGCGGCTCGTAGATCGCGTATTTCTTCACATCGTCAGGAATCTCGTAAATGCTTGATATACGCTTCTCTTTTGCAGACAGAGGCTTGACCTTTTGACGTCGTTTGGTCTTCTCGTCCTTGCGGAGGCGCTGCAATCGGCGCTTTGCTCGGGGGTCTTGAGAGCTTGGATCTGGGGAAGTGGGGCGGAGATGGAGGGGCTTGCGGAGGACTTTTTCTGCGAAGATAGCAGCAGCTGACTCCGGGGCGTGAGCTTCCCTGAGCAGAATCTCTGCAATGTGCCATGAGGCCGCCATCACGAAATAATGCGACTAGAAAGCTTGTATGCTATATTTGTCTGGAGTTCTAGGGTTATAGTGGAGGTAGCAGAATTGGGGGCCAAATCTGCCTCAAATACGCGCTAGTGGCGAAACGCGAGCGGGATCGTTACGCGCAAAGTGCAATCAGATCTGTTCGACCATTGTTGCAACACCTCCTTGCTGAGCACTCTTGTCTTTGGCATTTCCTAGGCCCATTTCCTAACTATCTGAGTCCTCTTCGTTGCCAACCAGACCTGTTAAGGCTACGTTGCCTGATTGTCGGCTAGATCTTGAAACCAATTCAACATTCCAGCGAGGGCTCACAAAGAGCGCCTCCTGGAATACAAACCCACATGCAAAAGGACAGACCGCAATCAACTACACCATGGGTAGTAGTGCCGTCGATGGCAAACTTATTCTCTTCCCCTAACCACCCTAGGTGGAGCCCTACAAAAGAGAGGACCGCATCTGAGATCCTAGCCTCCTTTTCACCCAAAGATCAATCCAAGAAATCGCTTTCACCTCAGTCCTCCCCTGATACTGTTTCAATAGCCATGACGACCACACGGGGCCTCCGCAACAAGGGCCAAGTTTCCTATGAGATCTCCAGTGATTCCGACAACCCCAGCTCCCTCTCTCGGAATGACTCCGCATTCTCGTCACCCGAGAAACCGGTTCGAACAAGAAAACGCATCAGCATTGTCGATCTAGATGACGACGAAGATGAGTTTGAAGAGATTGAGCCACCAGGAACCCCGCCACCTCGCGTGTCTGCAGCAGGCCATTCTCTACGCCAGCACGGCGATCTACATCTGTCACTTAGAGCACAGGAGAACGGAGACAAGCGTGTAGCGAAGAAGAGAAAACTGAACAAGCATACAAGCAAGAAGTCAAAGATCATACTGCACTCTGAAGCGCCTGCTCCCAGAACTGCGCGCAATGAGATTAGGGACTATATCAATGTTGAGACTGGAGGAAAGAGGGCCAGATTTTTCGTTGATAACAAGGACGTTTTCTTGCCATTGTTGCCTGAAGGCAATCATGTCCAGCGCCTTGTAGCTCAACGTAAGGACGGCGACGCTGAGCTGAGTGTCCCGTACGAAGTCCTTGAGAAGCAACCTGCAGGGTAAGTACAGCCTTGTCGACTCCCACAAATATATGTCCTAACCATGTCACAGGGTTGAAGCTACCATGAAGCCGTACCAACTGCTGGGTCTTTCGTTCCTTGTCTATCTGTACAAGAACGGTGTATCAGGCATTCTCGGGTACGTACCTTGCGGAGCGATACTTCCCCATTTGAGCAGGGTTCGGGAACCTTTCCCCAAGAAAGACCTCAGAAACGCGTCTCATAACCCAGAAAATGTCCTTCAAGAGTAATGCTGACTTAAGGGATCTGCGCAGTGATGAGATGGGCCTTGGCAAGACTTTGCAAACGTTGTCCTTGTTTCAATACCTGAAGGGAAGTCGCAAGAGGACGACGAACACCGAGATTCGGCCCTGCCTTGTAGTATGCCCACTTAGCGTCCTTAGCTCTTGGATGGCTGAGTCTCGACGATGGACGCCTGGTCTGAAGGTCCTTAGATTTCACGGCTCGACTCAGGAGCGTGACCGCCTGAAGAAGATAGCGACTGGCGAAATAGACATGTACGGGAACCAGACCCGTACATCTCGAAAAAAGAAAAATGATCGTCGTACCGCTACAGGCAAGCCCATCATTGATTTGGACTCTGATCTGGAGGACACGACCGATGAACGGGGTGTAGATCTAATTGTGACCACCTACGAAGGATTCCTTGCGGAGCAGGGATGGTTCAAAAAGGCGTTCGTCTGGAGCTATGTTGTATTGGATGAAGGCCATAAGATAAAGAATGACCTCAGCCTGATATCAAGAGCGTTACAGGGGCTGGGTGCTGAGTATCGCCTAATTCTTACAGGAACACCACTGCAGAACAACCTGGTCGAACTTTGGGCTCTACTTCATTGGCTTTATCCCGAAGTCTTTACGGAGAAAACTGCGGATCTCTTCAAGGACTCTTTCAACTTAACTAAAGGCCAAGCTAGTATTCAAGTTATGGACGATGCACGTCGACTGCTCGAAGTTGTCATGCTGCGGAGAATGAAGAATAGCCCTGGAGTGGACTTAAACCTTCCACCTAAAATTGAAGTCCTGCTCTACGTCCCGCTCACGCCGATGCAGAGGTTCTGGTACATGAGACTTCTCACACGCGCTGATCAAGGCCTCCTTGAGGAGTTGTTTCAGGGCCCTCACAAGAAGGAAGCCCTAGCATTCGAAGAGGAAGCTCAAGATTCAAACATTTTGGAGAACAACAACATTGTAGAACTCGAGGCTATGTATACGACTGCCTGTGAGCCCGAAGCTCCTGCGGAGTGGGAGGAGAGTAAGGAGATCATGCGGCAAGCTATTGAGCATGAGCAGCAGGATGAGAAGCGAAGTTCAGCTTGGCAAAAGCTTATGAATATTCTGATGCAGCTTCGAAAGTGTTGCAATCACCCATACATCCTTCCTCACGCAGAACCGGACCCATACTATATCGGGGAGCACGTCATCCACGCCTCGGCAAAGTTCATCGTCCTTGATAAGATTATTGATGAATTGGTAGTGAAGCAAAAGAAGAAAGTCCTTATTTTCTCTGGCTTCACCCGTATGCTGGATTGCTGCGAGGATTTTCTAAGTCTTCGTGGTGGCAATGGCGAGCAATTCAAATACCATAGGCTCGATGGACGCACTTCACGTGCAAGACGAAATCTCGGAATACGCATGTTCAATCAAGAGGGCTCGGACTACCGCGTCATGCTTATCTCGACTCGTGCTGGTGGATTGGGCATCAATCTTGCGTCGGCTTCTGATGTCATAATGCTTGATCAGTCAGTAATTTGAACCCTCTCTATGTAAATGCTGCTAACCAATTTTCATAGGGATTGGAATCCACAGATCATGCTACAGGCCGAGGCTCGGGCGCATCGTATTGGACAGAACAAGCCCGTCACGGTTTACAAGCTCTGCACGCAGGGCACAGTAGAAGAACAGATGATGGGACGAATCCAAAAGAAGCTCTACCTATCAGCAAAGGTCACCGAATCCATGAGAGATATCCATTTTCAGTCGAAGAAGAAAAAAGGAGCAGGTGGTACGATCGTGAAAACGGCCGAGGATGACATGCCGCAACTGGGAACAAACCAATTGATGTCGCTCGTCCGTCGTGGTGCGCAAGCGCTCGCTCACCCTGAGCTTGATGTCAATGAAATGATAGGTTGGGACTGGCCTACGATGCTGGAAAAGTGCAAGGACAAACCACTAGATATCCATGTGTCGGAACAAACACAGACTGGTGTTACCGTCAAAGAGGAGGATGAGAAAAGGTGGCTTTCGCAAATCGAACAGGTTGAGTCACGCATGTTCCAGGGTAAAAAGCATAGCAAGATCAGAGAGTCGAACGGCTTCGACGGGATCGCTCAAGAGTGGTCCAGAGAGGATAGACGGGTTGGCAAGAACACGACTGTTATCATCGATGGTCACGTTGTTAGTAAAGAGAGCGCAAATTGTGCAGACTGGGAGGCAGTGCCCACAATGGCTGGTAAGGATCCGCGTCTGGCAGAGTCCAAGAGAGAAAAGAAGCCAGAGGTCGTCAATCAGGAAGTGAGTATAGACATCTATTCGAGGCTGTGGCTTAGCTAATTCGGCATAGCAATGTCAAGTATGCTGGGACGGTGGCGATCTGATACTCTGTTCTGGATGTCCACGTTCATACCACTACATGTGCCTCGACCGGGATTTCAAGGCCAAGTCGAAAGGCAAGATGCACTTTCACTGCCCCCAACATCAATGCGCGGATTGCGAGCAGAACACTACCAACGCTGGCGGTATGATCTACCGATGTCGCTGGTGCGAGCGTGGGTATTGTGAGGATTGCCTTGATTGGGACAAGACAGAATTGCTAGGCGAGAACCTCAAGGAGTACGAAATTCTAGGGTTTCCAGCGGTAACTCAGGCCTTCTACATCAAGTGTCCTGGTTGTCACGATCACCACAGTGAGGACCCTAAGGCACGTATCTTCTGCGATAAGGAGGCTGCAAAAATCGACAAGCGGTATGCAAAGACTGTCAAGGGTATGGACTTGATTGTAGCAGCATCCGCCGTCGCGAAGAAAGCTACAGCGCCCCCTACTCCGGCGGAGTCTTTGACTAGTGCGACCAGTGTAGAGAGCTCTGGGATCAGTACGCCTCGCTTTGCCGATGCGGACGCTTTCCCCAGCACGGAGAGTCGGAAGCGCAAGGCTGCGCCACTTTCGTTTAAGAATGTACCGACACCCACGAAGCGCTCGAAGAGAATCTCCGCTTAGCCGCCGGCTTGGTGGGGCATCGGTACCCGTGCAGTTGTGTTGGAAGACTATCAGCACTACGGTAACAGGCTAGCATGGCCTTGGTAAAGTTACGAAGTTACGAGGAGCCACGTTCTGAGCATGTACCAATAGGGAGGAATGTTCGTGGTCAGGAGAAAGTGTAGTACACTACTAGACGAGGATTCTGGCTATGACCGGGTTCAGAGTTACAGAAATGGCACGGTGTCGGGAAAGGCATATCGCTTCATTTGCATGTACTGGAGATAGACACAGATCGTTTACATGTAGTCTAGTGTAATTCATGAAATAGAGTGCCATCAGAACACTGTCTTCCCTTCGAAATGCTTGCATGATATGAGAGAGTACTTGGACGTAACCGTACCAGACTGATCGTTGCCACCTAACTCGAAAGAGGGATCGGAGCCAGCAAAACCACCCTGCCTCCACCCTTCAGATCCTACAGTCAACTCTTTAACCACAAGCTTAGATCCCTTCTCTGCAATAAGTTCTTGGTATTGGCGATAAGAATGCGACGCTAAAAGTGATCATTACAACACAAACGAAGAAGCACTATTCCTAATCTAGCCACTTTCTTAAATTTTTCCGACGAACATCTATGCTAAGTCCAGACCTCACCTCATCCCCACCCTCGAATATGGCTGTCTTCGCAAAGCAGAATCGTTGTTTGTTGGAGAAGGCCACAGCCTCGACGGCCAAGGCTTCTATAGGGCGTCTCAACTAGGACTAGCGCGATATGATTTGACGCGCCAGCCGGAACCTTCGATTTGTTTGACAAGCTCATCAGTCCAGACCACAGCTAGGCCTTAAGATTCCTGCCCTCTCCCCCTTCCCTAACCAGCTGAATACATGGTGACTTGCTGTCTTTCTCACATCGAGAGAATTTAGAAGATTTGTGGAGATTTCCTAGTGGAGCGCTGTGAGACTAAACCCGAAGTCTGTGGTCAAGTCAAGGAAAGATTTTCACTGACCACAAGGAGTCATCGGTCTAAAATGATGAGCAAGGGTTGAATTACATACTAGAGTGGAACTACTGTGCACCATTGGGTGTCAACATGCGGTTTTCTTTCCTTGATAGAAAACCCAACCAACTGTCTTCGTCATGACCTTGACACATTACAAACCAGTCTGGATTGCGCGCTCTGATGGAGAGCTTGAGATCAAGTCTTCGAGATACGGGAAAGAGTTCAATGCACCTTCAGATATCCAACTCAACAAGGAGTCCAGCGAAGATGACTATTACGAGCTTCTCCCGGTCTGGCATGACATAGCCCAGGAATGGAAGCGGATCCTTGGCGGTATGCTTCAGCGAGAGCAAAAAGGCCCGATAGATCAGAAGTGGATGCTTGTGGACTTTCCGGAGAACTATCGGCTGTACAGGCGTATCAAGAAGGGGGACCAGCCATTGGATGAATTAACGAAGTCTAACAAGCTCCCCGAAGCCTGGCTCTATGGCTATCCTCTAGGCCGCAAGAGACGGTATAAGTCTGCTGTTGAATTCTTTCCACATCTTCTTTGGCTGGCGGAGGGGAAGAGCGACGACCACACAGACTGTGCATGTAGATACTGTGCGCCAGAGTGGATCCAGGAAGTGAAACCTCTGCCTGGGAGAGATACATTTGGTCCCGCCAAGGGGGTTCCAGCAGTGAGGAAAGCGGCTGCACCAGTCAAACAGCCCATTGCTGCAAATCCACAAGTCGTGATCCCGCAGCGCTCGGGCTCACAAGATATCAAAAACATCAAGCCCATCACCAAGGTTGCGCAACCTCCCGCTCCTAGAGTTACACCAACACCTACAAACCCGTCAGTTGCTCGCGCGCCTGCTCCGCCTGTATTGGCGCCAACTCCTCTGCCATCCGCTAAATCTTTCGACCAAGATCAAGATGCACAGATGGGCAGATATATATACCGACCTGGCGAACTCACCTGGTTCAATCGAGGTTCCGCGTGGGGTCTGTCTGTCATTACGAAGCGTGGTCTAGTCAAAGACCAACGCGGCTTGAACAAATCATGGTATGAGGTTCAGCCACTCTCACACCCATTCCATCATCCACCAGCGAAGAGAATGGAGTCTGAAGCAGATCTACGTCCATGGCTTGCGTGGAGTGCCCCAGGTCCTACCCATCAGTCTCTAGCGTCAGCAAACCACAATTTTAATACTGTGGATTGGAAGGCTGTCCTCGGAGGCCGCTACGGTGTCGGGGATGTGGAAGTCGACGGCAGCATCTATGCCGCCAAAATGATAGACGAAAGCTTTTCACTTGTCGAGCCTTTGAGCAATAATACTACAACTACAGGCGAGCGCACTTACAATGGGCTCTACTTCGGCGGCGAAAAGATGTGGGTGGGCGAGCCTGTCCGCCTCCGTTTTGGCAATGGTCAAGACATAATGATCGTCCATCAAATCGTCGAGAAGCTCAAACCCAACTCCACAAACATTCAATCAGCAACCGTCCACGTCATTGGCGATATCTACCGCTACACCACCATCCCCTACACCCAAGGCCAAGAGCCCGCCGAAAACCCTCACCTCCCAGTCCGCCTCCGCCAGGACCTGCTGAATCGCAACCGCATCACCATCGCCTCCAAACGCACCATCTCGTACTGGAAGATCATGCAAGCCGCCGCCCGTCTGGGAATCTCCGACATCAAAGGTCGCTGGTACGAATCCATGATCCTGCTACCAATCCTTCACGGCCAAGTAAACTTCGACCAAGACGTCAACCGCGGCGAGATCAGTGATGTAGGCTCTTGGATTAATGGCCGCGGTGACGCTACTGGCGCTGCAGGCAAGGCAGGTACACGGTACAAAGACCGGCTTGATGCGATTGGGAGGGCTGTTCCGACAGGTACGACCATTAGTAAAGGGGACGAGATGTCCGCGGCGAAGAAGAACCCAGATACTCGTATGGTAAACGCACCGCCGGCTGTGATGGCGATGCAGGGGTCGTCAGACCCGGTGCCTACGAGAGAACAACAGGTCCCGGGGGTTAGTGATGGTGATATCGCTGAGTTCATGGATTTGGATCGCTTGGAGGACGGGTACGCGCAGAACTATATCGACCATGGTGGTCAGTTTTGAGGGGGAAAATGGCTTGGAGAGAGGATGGGTCAATATTACAAAGCATGGAGTCAGCAGAGCGAGAAGGTGAATCGCGATGGACCTGATGAGAAGGCCGTTTAGGGGTTTGCGGGGAGAATGAGATAAGTGGTGATTCAAGGGTTTGACTTTGATTGCTCGATACAAGAGCTGAATTTCCGATTCGCGTACGGCCTCAAAAGGGGGAGGGTTGCTGATCGTGAATATCTTTCGTGCAAGTCATTCCCCTCATAGACGATGATATGTGTGTAAACCAGCCCCTTCCCAAAACCTCTCCCCCCAGTCTCCTTCCGCTACACCCTCGCTCACCGTCTTCGCCCCGTCTCTCCAATCTCTCTCACCGATGCCATCGCTATTACAGAGTTCCTTCTCTCCGACTGCAACGAATTCTTCACCCCAGCCACGATTGTAGCTTGGTTGTCAAAGTCCGCCGTTCTTTGGGTGCTGGGAATAGAGGCTTTCATTCTTCCACCGGTCTACCTTCCTACCTCAATACCTTAAAAACTTGGTGAATTGATGTCGAGTCAGCGGATGATGACCATGCATGCATAATGCCGCCGACCGGTGCTGTTTTGGTCCACGGAGCAAGACCAGCTGAGTATTAGCTATCCAGTGACTACGGCCTGCCGCTCATTAAGATCGAAGACATTGTCGCCGGCATCTTCCATAACATATTATCAGAGTGCATATAAGCTTTTAAGGCTCATACGCTCCCTTCCAGACCCTATCAGGAGGTACTTTACTTTAAGTTGTATCCGCGTTTATATTTACGCGCAAACTCAAGCGCGGGTGTGATGTCACTGTTTCCCCCACCAATCCCAGAGTCTGTTCTCTAGCTGAAAAACAATCTGTACAACCCACGCAATATCCTCTTCTTACAAATCTCGTAATAGCTACTTCTCCAAAAGCACCAATCAGCCAACATGAGCGGAACATCAAGTGTCGGTGGACGCGGAGTCTACGAAGCTGGTGACCAGCGTAATGCCAAAGATTCCGAGCTCAATACTGCAGAGAGATACAAGGAGGGGCAACCTAACAGCCATCTGGCCAATGACTCCAGTATGTGCATATTGCTGCAGCAGATTTTCTGTTTGCACCAGTCAGGGATGCTAATTAGTACCTTTCCAGAGGATGAGAGGTCAATTGCGAACAAGCTAGCACGAGAGACGAAGGCAAGCTACTCAGTAACTAAAAATCTTGCTGTAGCTGACAGTCTTCAAGCGTCAAAACGAGCCTGAGCCAATGGGGAAGGAGGAGGCTGAGTCCAAGAAAGACCCAACACTGCCCGTATGTTCGTCCTTACCGAGAGGTGTCCAGGTGCTGATTATGTTGGTTTGAAGGCCAAGAACCACGGCAACGAGCCATCTAAGGGTGCGAAGATCGATGCTGACATTCAGGCTGAGGAGGAGGAGATGCTAAAGAAGAAGGGGGCTTTTGGGCCAAAGTAGGAGAAATATGATAGGCATACCGTGATGCTGCCGTTAGCTCCGACATGACGATGAGGTAGAAAGCATGCATGAAAATAGCGTATAGACACATTGAGCCTACTCATTTAAAGTGAAGAAATCGCTGCGACCTCAAAGTACCTCCACTTGAAGTGGTCGCGTGATCTGGGGCGACAGTTGCGTGTGTTCATCGTCCTGCCCTTGCACGCTCCCTGACTATGCTCTTCGACCAATCTTCCAGAGCTGAATCTTTACACTTCGTTGCTCGACTTCTAGGGCGATTTAGGCAGATCAAGGCCCAGAAAAAAGCACTGGAAAGTACTAACGCTATGCATTATCATCCAGGCGCAGGTCTAACTTCGATACCATGAGCCTGTTAGTACACTATATCCGTATACAAAGGCGCCATCGCACCCGTATGGGTCGCGCTCGCCGAAAAAGATGAATTAGAAGATATCGAGATAAGAGTGAGAGAAGGGGAGTAGAGGAGTGCGTATAATAGGTAGGGGAGGGAGAGGGTAATAAGGAGTTAGGTTAAATTATAAGGATTTAGGGGAAGGAGGGGGAGGGAACGGAAATAAATAGGAGAGAGGTTAAAAGGGTTAGTAAGGTAGTAAATTAGGGAAGGAGGAGGTAAAGGGATTTAAAGAGCTAGGGAGGGAGAATTAGAAAATTATAGAGGGGATAAAAGTAGAGTAGGAGAGTAGGTAAGAGGAGGTAGATAAGGAGGAAGGAGTTTAAAGAAGGTGTAGTAGTTCGCTAAGGTAGTATAAATAAAGATAACTTTTTACTTATAATATATCCTTCTACCTTAATTAGCGAGAAGTACTTATAACTCTCGTATTACGTGCTGGGGTAACGATCCCTCCGATTGAACAATCCCTCTACTCCATACCTCACGCACAATATCTCCAACTCAGCCTTATGATCATCGCTCCATCTCGGCCCCCGTATCTGCAAATTGAGCTGCACCTTTTCTAAGCCCAACAGTCCCCCAGCCAGCAGATCGTGTAACCGCTCAAGCCAATCCTTTGGCCGATCCCAATTATAATTCTCCCAATCTGCAAGATCGTCCGTCAAGCAGAGGTAGCGAAGCGAGTGTGGTAGCAGCGATGAGAGCGTACGTGTGTGGCGAGGGATATGGTGCCAGCCCGTTAGCATGGCGAAAGGGATCTCTAGATGCGTCAAATGGGGGAAGTGGTGGAAGGAGTCGATAGTGCCGGTGAAAGGGCCGTTGCTGTAAACCGGTACCTCGTCGGAGTCGGGCTGGAATTCGATTTCTAGTGTCAGGGATTCCAGCGTGGTATAGACGTATTTTAGAGCACGTGAGAGGGTTGAGAGGTTGAAGTATTCGCCTTCAGATTCCTCCGCGGCGCTGTAGTTGTAGAGTAGCTCTTTTAGTGGGGGCTTCGAGGATAGGATACGCTCAAGGGCGTCTTCCGTGGCCTCGCAGTAGGTGAGCTTTAGAGTGGTTAGAGATGCGAGGGTTGGGCGGTTCTGCGACAGGCTGGGCCATTGAAACCGCTTCGCTGAGCCAAGTCCAATGGTCAAGGTTTCCAGGGAGGGAAGGTAGAAAACGGAGTACATGTCTAGGAAGCGCACTGGGCCATCGCTGGCCACCTCCATCCGTACATCCCGAAGTAGTTCATACGACGGAAGCTTGCCGAACGGTGGCGCTTTTGCCACAGGACCCACTGCGTGTGTAAAAAGAGATCCGATGAAGCGGCTGTTGGTTGTACGGTCGGTGCTTAGAACTAGCGAGCAGAGCTTTGGGAAGAAGGCCAAAGTGAGAGCGAAGTAGGCTTGGATGTCGCCACGTCTCAACGCCTCGCTCCAGTGGTCTGGCGAAGCTACATAGAAAGGTTGCACCCGTTGCAGGGCTGGGTGAATCTCCCTCGGCGAAGCCAGGTCGAAGTGCTCTACCCATTGCGTGACCGTGCCAATTCCGCTTGGTGCAACCTTCGGCGAGTAAAATGGAGCCCAGAGAGCGTCCTCAGTCCTCGGTGGGAAACCGTCCGCGTTCTTCTGAAGTTGGACATGCTCGACATGGTCACCAAGTTGTGGGTTCTCCGTCACACTCCGTAGCAGTAAATGCATTGGTGGCGAGACAGTTTCCAAGTTGTGAGCTTTCTGGACTTCCCAAGTCCAGCGCAATGTCCTGTAGACTTGCGGTAGCGAGATACTTCTGAGTCGCTTGCAGGTTTGAGAAAGTCTGGAAACATCCTGCCGAACAAGTACAGAAAGCAGTAAATGGATCAGTTCAGGGGCAAGAGTAGATAATGGCATTAGCACGGCAATAGTAACTCAATAGCAGCGTGATTCACGGTCAGAAGTGTAAAACCTTGACGTCAAGTTGATTTTGGCAAACTTATACCTTATTGCAACGTGTCATCATTCACTGAAGTCTTAGAAATGATGAGACGGCTCGATCTCTGGAAAGCTGATCGTTTCGAAAGCTGAAGAAACCCCCAGGATTCGCACAGTCACACGCGAGTGATGTGTCTCAACAAGGCAGGCTTGTGCTGACAGCATACAACGGCGGGATGAAACGAAGCTGTGGGCAGTGTCCACAGCCTGAGAATCCTTCTTGCTGAAACCAAATGTGCCTAGCAACTACACAGACTTTTTGGCGGAGCTCAGCAATGATCGTTCAAGTGGAGAGTGCTGGAACTCGTTAGGTGACTTTGCAGCCTGCAAGGAACGAGTAGTTCTACTAGCGAGCTGATCACAGCCCGCGTTCGGGCATCGCTGGGCGCCATAGGGCTACGATATAAGTGCTTCAATAGGCACGATAGAGCTGTTTGCCGTCTACTTGGTACAGATCAAATAGATCAATCTGTTCTCTGATCATATCGCCTGGGCCTCGCCGCTACTCTACTGCAGCAGTGATAACAATGAATCAATTGAAGCAAGATCTCTGAAAGACATATATGTGCCTTATGATTGTAGGTGAAGTGTCCTGTTGTCGACAAAATTGCTCACTCTCTCAAACGTTTTGTCCCTACAACATCATTTCATACTCCCGCAGCAAGTTAAATGTAAAGAATTACAAACCCCTCGGCTCGCCACAAGTCTGCTTCGGCATCCCCACTATTCTGCATGGCATCCTCGCCAATCCAAAACTCCGCGTCAAGAATCATATACACACCGGCAGAATCCGCGGGCTGGGAGTGTAGTCCTTGTCTTTTGCTTCTGTGTTTTCTCGAATAACAACCAAACCCAAATCTCGAGTAAAGGCGTTACAGTCCCAACGGTCCTGTACAGCCCCGTTCTCATCGAAAATGCCACAGGGCTTCATCACACCGATCTTGCCCTTCTTTATTTGTCCCCATGTGACAACCTACCAGCGTCAGATTTTAATCCACAGATAAATAGCTAATAACATACCTTGCCACCATTCAACGACGTAAGTCCAGATTGGAATGCTATGTGTGCCGCCATGGGCTCGCCGCAGCCAGCGAGTGTCCGATGCTTTGTGTTACCACCAGTCTCCATTTGACATTGGACTAGAGCTTCTCTGACTGTCGCATGTGCAAAAGGGGTGTAACCCAGTCCACCGCCTCTGACTGAAGACGATACAAAAAGGTCGTTGTCCGAAAGCGATGGCGGACATCGCTAATGGCGCACCCTTGGGTTGATCTGTTCCAATATTGTTCGTTGGGTCCTTCCATGGAGGGTCGTTCCTGCTGAAATCAGCATTCATGTCGTCGAAGCCTCGTCTAGCCAATCCAACGATTTCCTCGTCAGAGAAGATGTCGACAACGTTCTTATCAAATTCGACGACTAACATCCACACATGTTTGTGTCGCGGATTGTCGGCGGGCTCTATTGCCAATTGTACGTTCCAGGAGATACCAAGTACGCCAGCGTCGATGCCGAAAACACTCAATGCGAGACAAGAGAGCAAAAGAAAGGTCAGTAAGGGTGATACATTCTTTCTCGCCATGGTAAAAGTAGACGAGACTTATATATATGGAGACTGGGGGTGAGAATGCAGGCTCGACGTAACAAGAGACGGTGCAAATGAACTGGTGATGCGGCTCTCACTCAGGGAAAGATGAACATGTACGAAGGCTTGCAAGACATCAACGAACCAGTCCTGGGACTGGTTCCAGGGTATCATTCCAGGAAGTCAGGGGGTCAAATTGACCAAAGACCTTCGCAAGAAGCTCAACGACCTGGTTGTGGAGGCCAACACGAAGATCAAGGGTGCCATTGCAGGCCAATCGGGCAGTACGCGGCCATCGAAGCTAGACATCGCGATTGCGGACTGGGACGATGCTGTCGGTAAGAACAACGGACGCTTCTGCGAGGAGGGTTCCGCCGACGACCCAGATGATCCAAGCAATGCGGGACTTATCTTCCAAAGGCTCAACGCAGCACCCCAATTCATTCCGCGCGAAAAGTCAAAGGCACTGGAGACGAGCCATCGCCTGGGCAAGCGCGTCCCGGACGACATAGCCAGAGTCTTCCATCCAACTGAACTCGGGCAGCAAGTGATTGCGAGTTTTGTTCTGCTCGCTTTAATGGATGCCAAAGGAAAGCAGTTCGGCGGCACTCCGCCACAGTCTTGCTCCACTCCCCCAATCAATCCTCCATCCTGCAGCGCCAGCTCCAATCAAGGCATCGATAAGGACAAGTTCCAGGAAGCAAGGGACGATTGGTGCAAGGATACTAGCAAGCCCATCGACCCATCGAAGGATTACTCCAAATACTTCAGTCTCGAATTTAAAAAGACGAGTGGTACTTGCCCTGCCAACGACTGTGTCGATACGCTTAACAAAGCGTGGATCACATGTAAGTGGCCCGGAGTCCCACAACAACCATGGGCAATGGATTTAACAGTCATTATAGGTGCCGAATACGCTTCTCGCCTGGACGGCGACAATGGCCCTCTCAAAGGACACAACGGTCCTCTCCGTGGCAACGGTCAAGCAGATAGCCAATGTGGTACCTACAGCTTCAAGTTGACAGACGGTCCTCCAAAGGAGTCTCCGGATTGCGGGCAGAAACAGGGGCAACCTGCCTGCGCAGGAGTCTATAAAATTCACTTTAAGCAGTACCTCGGTGGAAAAGATCCAAGTCCTTTGATATCGTAAGTGGTTTCACTAGGCTTGGCGAGGCTATTCCCTTGCCATTGATCACTTCGACTGACGGAGTATTCTCCGCAATAGTTACGACGTGACCGATGATGGCACCCAGAAAAGTCTGGGGCGCGGCTTTGCCCAGACAGCGTCCTTTCCAGCCAAATTAGGTGGCGATGATGGTCTTCAAGTCGATTCGAAGGATCCGAACAAGAAGGACACCACCTTGACGTTTCAATACATCAATTATGAAAATGGCAAGAGAGGGAAGATATACGCAGATAGCGACAGAGATGGAAACATGTTCCATTGTGATCCACCATCGGAGTCAGTGGTTGACGGTAATCCCGATAAGTCGAAACTGCTCGGTTGCTGGTTCAACGCCAATGAGCTGGCGGGTAGCGCTACCTGAGGGCAGTCGCTTGGGATTCCACGGCTGCTATTATAGGAAAATGACGAGAGAATTATCTCTTGCTGCGCCGTTCTAACGCGGAGTGCCGCGATCTTGTAGTTGAGGGTGACAGCTCGGGCTTGACATCACTCCCGATAAGAGGACTCAAACGGATGTTGTTTTGATCTTCGATGGATGCTGCTAGTGATTATCTCGTTTGCTGAAGAGGAGCGACATTCCTGCGACAAGTCTACTCCGTCGAGCCAATCGCTATAGCCACATCACTTCGATCCTGCAGAAACCATGCTTTTCACGTGATCTTCAAGCCTTCACCCCAGAGGTCCTTCCAGAATTGCTTGAATCCATACTTCGGTTTCTTCAAGTCTCCGACCGCTACCTGATCAATTCCGAATCTCTCTAGAACGCCGCCAGGCCTATGACCGACCACTGCCACCCTGATCCCCGTCCAGTCTGCGCGCCCTCTCCCGAATTTCGTTGGGCAGCTGGGGCGCGACATCCGCAAAGCAGTAACGCAGTTCGCGATCAAGCGAGAAGTAGGGCTTTTTGGCCAGATCGGGCGCTTGTAAGTTGTACGAGCGGGATAGTTTGTTAAGTTCTTGAATAGCAAGGATGTGGTAGCCTGTTCAGTGGTTTGCCAGATGGGGTCACGGGATGGTTGGAGGCGGTTTTGCGATGGTTCCAACAGGTCTAACAGCTCGGTATCTCCTTCTGTAGACTTATTCTCAGTACCAGGGAAGGCGTTTGGCGGTGAACTATGTGGAGATGGAGGGGATACCTCTTCAGCTGATTGCTTTGTAACGATGATCTGGGAGTCAACTGAATTGCTTGTGGGTGTTGGAGTTTCCGTCGCTATCAGCTGGGACAGCTTCCCTTCATGATCAATCTCAGTCATAGTTTCTGATCTTGTATGTTTGAGATTATTTACCTCCTCAGCTGCTCCATAGTATGCTCTATTGCTGCTCCATTGCTGCTCCATTGCTGCTCCATGGTATACCCCATAGTATGCCCCATTGTTGCTCCATAATATAATCCATTATTGCTCCATGGTATGCCCCATTGCTGCTGCCCCATAGCATGCTCCATAGCATACCCTATTGCTGCTCCCCCATTGTTGCTCCATAGTATACCCCATTGTTGCTGCATGGTATGCCCTTTGCTGCTCCATTGTTGGAATCCTGAATGGGTGCAGGTTGTTCATTAAGAAGGTCTATGCTGTGGGAGCTATCTAGCGATATGCCAAGGCGCTAGGCCATATTCCAACATCCATAAGTACCTACCTTACCTTACCTTACCTTAGTATGCTATACCTCATTATGGCCTATTCGATTGTATACGCCGTATTGTGACCCTATTACCTACACTATATTAGCTCTGTTGTACCCCTATCTATGGTCCTATTATGTATCTATTCTATACCACTGTCAGTCTATGAAATACCCGTCTATAGCCTTATTATAGGTCTATATCCTCTTATGCTGTTGGTGGTTGCCCCACACAAATTAAGATGCGCGGGCCATCCGTTTAGCGCTTCCGCCAATGGTTTCCGAATAAGTAGAGAACGCCGCCCGTGCCGCCTCAGACCATCTCGAATCGGGTGCCTTCTCACCTGCACACAAACTATGCGCGTCCATCTTGGACTAACCACCCTTCGACTTATTCAGGCAAATCGTGAAGTCATACAACACTGCATAGTCTTTTGGTCTTGGCAGTGGAATTCCGCGGCTGAGCCAAAGATGCGGAAAGAGCATCTGTCTCACTCCCAAGGTGACGATTGAAGTTGAAAGAGATTAGGAGATGGGTCAAACATTCTCGCTGGCGACTTTGTCGGCGGGCTCTGCGGGTATTGATGTACCAGAGCTGTCGGACCTTACCTACGAGAAGTCTCTGGGCAGTGCTCGGTTCATGAAGAGCATAAGAGCGAGGAATCAGCATGGATTGGTGGTAGTCAAGCTTGTCATGAAGCCGTTCCCCCAGCTGGATCTCAGTCAATATGTGAAAGCTATACGGTGTGAGTAGGTGGCTGCCAGTGTTCTCGACAACGGCCTTATGACTGAACGTCCGTTGTAGCGGAACGTGATGCACTCAACGACGTACCGAACGCCCTTCCATATCAACGCATATTCGAGACAAGTACGAATGGTTACCTAGTCAGGCAATACTTTTACAGTTCGCTGTATGACCGCATGAGGTGCGTGGTATGGACGCCTTCATCAGCATGGCTCTAATGCGAACAGTACACGCCCGTTCCTGGAAGACATTGAAAAGAAATGGCTTGCATACCAACTTCTCTGCGCCTTACGAGATTCTCACGCCAGTAATGTGTACCATGGCGATATCAAAACAGAGAATGTGTTGGTCACCTCGTGGAACTGGCTGTACCTGACCGACTATTCTTCGTCCTTCAAGAAAACATATCTCCCTGAAGATAATCCTGCTGACTTCTCCTACTATTTCGATACCTCAGGTCGGAGGACTTGCTACCTGGCTCCGGAGCGATTCCTCGGGGACGGCGACAAGGACGATGGGAGAGGAGTCACATGGGCTATGGACGTCTTCAGTGTTGGCTGTGTGATTGCAGAGCTTTTCCTGGAGGCTCCCATATTCTCTTTGAGCCAGCTCTACAAATACAGAAAGGGGGAATATGACCCGCAGTATGGCTATCTCAGCAAGATTCAAGACAAAGATGTGCGCGAACTCGTAAGCCATATGATCCAATTGGAGCCCGAATCGAGATACTCCGCAGAGGAATATCTCAATTTCTGGCGACGAAAAGCCTTTCCAGAGTACTTCTACAGCTTTCTTCATCAGTATATGGGCCTTATCACCGACCCCTCATCAGGGCGTTCACCAGTCCTACCAGAGACCGCGAACTTTGGCGAGGCTGATGATCGGATAGACCGAGTTTTCTACGACTTTGACAAGATATCGTACTTTCTAGGTTACGAGAACGGGAAGACTCAAGGCAATGAAGGTTCGGATTCCCGAGTCCCCTCGGAAGGGCTCATTCCTCTTCAGGTTGACATTCCGAACAACAGACACGAAGCTACTAGCGTGGGACGGCGCCCCGTCGACGACGGGTCTTTAATATTTCTCACACTGGTAGTCTCATCGCTGAGGAATACAGCTAGATCTACCGACAGGGTTCGGGCTTGCGATCTCATGCTAGCGTTCGCGGAAAGGGTCACGGACGAGGCGAAACTTGATCGTGTGCTGCCCTACGTTGTGGCGATGCTAAACGACCGTGCGGATATCGTCAAGGTTGCTGCTATTAGGACTTTGACGCAGTTGGTCTGCAAGCGCCTCCTTCAGTCCAGATCTCTGCATATCTAACATTTGACAGCTTGCGCTCATTACCGTGGTATCTCCAGTCAATGCTTACGTCTACACGGAGTACATCCGCCCTCGGCTGCAACCATTCATTGCGGGCTCGGGTGCCAAAGCAAGCCCACTTCTTCGAGCGACCTATGCGTCATGCCTTGCTACGTTGGCCCACAGCTCCAGCAGCATCCTGGACATGTTGCAAGCTCTTCGTGCGGATGGATCTATTCCTAGTGTCGATCCTGAAGCTGAAGACGGCGTTGCTACTGATCTTACCTATCAGCACTCCTTCGACGTGGCGAAGCTGGAGTTGCTAGAGCATTTCGAGGCGCATACGAAAGCTTTGCTGACAGACCCAGAAGCATCAGTGCGACGAGCGTTCCTTGGTTCGGTAACAAGCTTGTGCGTCTTCTTTGGAAGTTCAAAGGCAAATGATGTGATACTAAGCCATCTAAATACTTATCTGAACGACAAAGACTGGATCTTGAAGTGTGCTTTCTTCCAGACTGTCGTTGGTGTTGCCACGTTTGTCGGCGGTACGAGCCTCGAAGAATTCATTTTGCCTCTTATGATTCAAGCCTTGACCGACCCAGAAGATTTTGTGGTCGAGAAAGTACTCACATCATTTGCGAGCATGGCAGAGCTTGGCCTGTTCCAGCGATCTAGAATCTGGGAGATGGTAGATGTCGTTGCACGATTCATGATGCATCCGAATATATGGATCCGAGAAGCTGCCGCACATTTCATTTCGGCCTCCACAAAATTTCTCCAAGTCGCGGATCTCCACTGTGTCGTCTCCCCCTTGTTGCAACCTTACCTTAAGTCGTCAATCATGGATTATGCAGAAATCAACATTCTCGACTCCATAAAACGGCCTTTGCCTCGACAGGTACTGGAAAGCGCAGTATTATGGGCATTGAAGGGGGAAGGCGGTCTCTTCTGGAAGCCGGCTCAGCAACAAAGAACCTTTTCCTTCGGCTCTCCCGAACAGGCTCTACCGACTATATCTTCCAAAGATTTACGACCCAACGCGCTGAGCAAGATTGCAAAGAATAGCGAAGATGAGCAATGGATTAGGAGACTGCAAAATATTGGCATGAGCCCCGACGATGAGTTCAAGTTATTGGCTTTGAGGGAATACATATGGCGCGTTGCGCACAAGCGACCAAAAATAGACCCTGAAAGCTCTGCCTCGCCCCTGACTAGCATCCTTCGCCTCAAGGAGATGAATGTCACTCCGCAGACTATCTTCTTCGAGACCCAGAGAAAGAAGAGCAAGACTCGCCGCCGAGCGTCAGCTGGTGAGCATCGTACTCCCTCAAAGAAGGATCCTGAAGCAGCATCCCATACCATTACCGACGCCTTGCTAGACGCATCTACCACAATTGATGATCCGCTCTCTCAGCGCAAGAAGCCTTACGCGAACGCAAGGAAAGAAAGGCTCAACGGCAATTTGCAACCCCAACCTATTCAGACAAATTCAAGACGCGGGTCTTCGAACCTTGCATCGCCTCTGTCCACTTCGCTGGGCGACCGCATAAGATCGAGAGACCGATCTGGACGCAGTACAGACAATGAAGCCAGGCGTAGATCCTCCGATAGAGGTGATAACGCACAGAGTGATGGCACGCTTACACCAACGGACTCTTCGAGAACAGGTAATGGTCGGAATGGAGGCGTGAAACACAAGTCCAGTGCTATCAATCTGCTCAACCGAAGAGACACCTCCAAAACGGTTGCGGAGACGGGTACCACTTCCACGAACGCTTTTGGCAAAGTTGATGGTCCCTTCACTCGAGAACCCTCCGAAGCTCGATCTAATGATAAGACGACAAATATTGATGAGAAACGAGATTCGAGGGGTGCAAATTATTCTGGTCACACATATGATGGCAATGACCCTAGTGTCATTAGGCTTCTAGATTCTCTTGCCTCCGAGAACTACCCGCACGACATTTACGACTTTGGCCCAACGGTAACGCCTATCTCGAGCAAAAGCCAAATGATGACGAAAGCAGATCCTCAAAAAGCTGACAAGCACTGGAGACCCGAAGGGACGCTAGTCGCCACCTTTGGCGAGCACACAGGTCCTATCAATCGCGTGCTTCCCTCGCCAGATCATGCGTTCTTCATTACAGGGTCTGATGATCGCACAGTCAAAGTATGGGACACGCTGAGACTGGAGCGGAACCTTGTACATCGATCACGGCAGACACACAGTCATGCGGAAGGAGCAAAAGTCAAGTGCTTGTGCTTTGTCGAGAACACCCACACCTTCGTTAGTGGTGCAACCGATGGGAGTATCCATGTTGTCAAAGTCGACTATCACCTGATAGGCAACACATCCAAGTACGGCAAGCTTCGCATGATGCGAGAATATCAGCTGGCGCGCGATGAATATGGTGTCTGGATGCACAATTGGAAATCGGACTCAAGTTCTATCCTTCTCATCGCGACGAACAGGTCACGGGTCCTTGCCTTGGATCTCCGAAAGATGACTCTGCTCTACTCTTTCCAAAACCCCGTGCATCACGGCACACTGACCTGCTTTTACGTAGATGAAAAGCACAACTGGATGTTGCTCGGGACCTCACACGGGGTACTCGACCTCTGGGACCTACGCTTTCATTTACGCCTTAAAGCGTGGGGTCTCGGCGGGGGTACACCAATTCATCGCCTGATCAAGTACCCATTCAAAACAGGCAACAAGTGGATCTGCGTTGCTGGCGGCACCGGTCAAACAGATATAACCGTCTGGGATGTCGAAAAGATCGAATGCCGCCAAGTCTACCGCGCAGGCGTCGCTACAAGTAGCAACAAAGAAAACCTCAAAGTCTACGAGCCGTGGAAAGTCGACGACGAGAAGCCAGAAGGCATGCTCGGCCGCTTCGCCACTGCAATCGACCCATCTGGAGGTGGCGGCGGCAATCCAGATCGGGGTATCCGCGCTCTAGCTATCGGCGTCGACTCTCCCGACAACAAAGGGGAAAGCAAGCACGGCTTCTTTGTTACAGGCGGCGCGGACAGGAAATTACGATGCTGGGACATCTCGCGCCCAGATCTATCAACGGTAATCAGCGGGCTTGACACAGAGGAAAATCAGCCTAAATTCTCAACATCGCAGCCTACGACTTCACTTGTCATTAATACAGAGAGGATAGCTCACCAGGCCCCATCCGCGCCCAATGCTGCTGCTGGTGCGAGTTCGGGAAAGAAAGGTAGTGTGAAGCAGCCAAGGAGCACGATTATTAGTGCGCAGCAGCAGCAGTTGTTAAGGAGTCATTTGGACTCTATTTTGGATGTGTGTTTGCTGGAGAGTCCGGTGGGGATGACCGTTAGTGTGGATCGGATGGGGTGTGTGTATGTTTTTCAGTGATGTAGTAGGCACTAGAGAAGTGATCGAATGGGTCAGTAGGAGTTGCAGGCCTGTACCATTTGATCTTATGGTGTCAGTCATACAAATGGATGAAGGTCTATTGATTCCACACGAATAAGGCAGAAACTTTTAAAGCGATGGTTTTCTTTCCATGTGACGCGACGCGCAGACATACCCGCATCCATCCACCTTTAATGTGCCTTCATAAAGCTGCTCGCAAACAGCCTGGTCGCGCGCGAAGAGCACCTCAATCATCCAAGCAAAAAGGACTAGCTCGATATTTTGCTAGTCCTATTGAAGGTTCTATGGCTAAGGGTCCGAATCTAGATTGTTGTCAAAACCTCGAATTTAGGAAGAATGCGAAAGAATGCGAAAGCCTCACGCTTCAGTCCCCTCGGAATTCACACAAAGCCCACTCAAGATACTATATGATTGATAGCTCTAAGCGGTAGAATACATTACCAACAACGGAAGCCTTGAACGATCGGACCTTGAATTTGACATTAACGCCCGTTAGGTTTTTGGCAAAATTTGCCAAATTTGTTCTCGTTGGTGCGAGAAACTCCAAAACAGGGGCAGGAGCCAAGGTCTGAGCAGTTTCTGCGCCTCAATGCGAAGGAAAGAAAGACACAAACCAAGTTGCAGTAGCAGAAGATAATCAAGACATTCATCGTGAATCAATGATCTCGATTAGGACTAGTGCCATCACATTATCCTACCTGAGTGTTTGCGTCGACCTCTAACATCTACCTCTTCTTGCCTGGGCGCGCATTCTTCTCGCGTTTCTTCTCCTTTGCACCTCGCTCTTTCCTAACATCATCAACACCCTTGATCTCACTCTTCCCCTTCCCATCCTTGAATCTCCCTCGTCGCTCCTCTTTCGCTTTCTCCACCATCTTCCTCCGCTTATAATAATCATCCCTATACCTATCCGCCTCCTTCGGCGCTTTTTCCTCCTTATGCTTCCACCTCTTGCCACCCCCTCTGTTCGCTGCATTCGCCGCTGTTTCGTTCTCGCCGGTGCGAGGTAGTCGATCAATTTTGTTCGACTTCCTCCAGGCATCGAAGCGTCCGCTGCGGAAGCTCGCAGCAAGTTTTTGGCCGCTTTCGCCTATGATCATTTGTTTGCCTTTGCTGCCGTCTTCGTCGTTGGCTCGGGCGACGTATTTCTTGCTTTTCTTGTCCCAGCGCATGCCTTTGGGCCGGCTAGGTTCGGCGAAGGCTTTGGCGCTGTCGTCGTTCGTGAGGTCCATTGTGGCGGAGCGAGCGGCTGTGATGAAACTAGAATTCCCTCCTGAATGGACCCCGTAGCCACGGTCTTCTGCTAGGTTGATGGTCGATGGTGTGTAAGACATGAAGAAATCCGAGTCTTTATAGCCGTTGAGTTTGTTCTCCTTATTCGATAAGGGCTGTGAGAAAGTAACTTCGAGCTCATCTTCAGAGGCCAAATCCATGTTGGGTTCGTCGTCTGGCGCGTCATTGTTGTCTTCCACAATGACATTGGTTTTACTCAAAGCTGCAGGTAAGTCCGGCGAGTCTCCAAGTTCTGCATCTTGCATTGCCTGCTTCTTTCGCCTCTGATTCTCAACGGTCACTCTTCGCTTCTTCATGATCTCGGCAGCTTCTCCCCCTGTACCTCGCTTGCCAATTTCAAAAACTGTTTCTTGAGGTCTGAAGCCACTGACTCGAGCCAACATCTTTGCTCGCTCAATCTCGGAGTAGTCTATGTCATCGTTGAAGAGCGGATGTAATGCCATCCAGCTTCTCGAGTCAGTCACTTCCTTCGATCTTCGGGCACTTTCGCTCGATGCTGCATTTCTGGTTTTAAGGTATAGCTTCTCTCCCTTAACAGAAACAGACCGAAGTGCTTGTAATTCATCATCTTCATCGAGTAGCTTGCTAACCCATTCACAATTCCTTTCGAGTCGGTCTCTTACAAGCCCACCAACCACAACGTCTTCCACATAATTTGGCTCGTCACCAGCATCTCGCCCAAGGACCAATCTTTTACTGAGGAAAAGCTGTAGGTCGAGAAGGTACGGTGCATCTAAATCTCGCACAAGACTGTAACTCCACCCTCTTTGGCCAGCTCTCGCGGTCCTTCCTACACGGTGAACGAAAATCTTAGGCTGGGCTGGGAAGTCGTAGTTGATGACGTTAGCCAGGACTGGGATGTCAATTCCTCTTGCAGCAACATCTGTTACCACAAGGATGTTGGTCATGCCAGTACGAAAGTCTTGCACTTGTATTTTTCTTGCGGTCTGATCCAATGAGCCATAAGCGTGCGAGACAGCAAATCCTGACTGGCGTAGCAAAACTGCAAGATAGTCAACATGATGTTTAGTGGCTGTAAATATAATGGTCGAGTGCTCTGTGGGTGATTCGTGCGGCTTCACGCCGTCGACATTTCCACGCTTTCGCTTCTTGCTATTTTTGCTCGCTTCCTCCTTTGCACGAGACGCAGCTGCTGTTTGGCCTGTTGGTATTTTGATGATGTCGCTGAGAACATGTAGAAGCGCACCCTCTTTCTCGGCGCTCTTCATGGTAAAAAATGCACTCTGAAGGTCAGGCGAGATCTTGCTTTCGGCATCTAGTCGGACAAGATTTGGCTCTTGTAGGCCTGCTCTAGCAAATTCGACAAGTGATTTTGGCAAAGTCGCGGAAAATAACAACGTCTGCCTCGATGAGGGCAAAGCATGTAGGATCTCGGTCAACTGAGCTGCAAATCCCATCTCAAACAGGCGATCCGCTTCATCAAAAACCACATAACGAATAGACGATAGGTCGAGCCCCATCTCGACCTTTAGATGTAAGAATCTTCCAGGTGTAGCAATCACTATATCCGGGTTCGCAGACATGAAACTGAATTGCTCTTCTAGAGAGTCGCCTCCCACAAGCAATACGCATTTCAAGTCAGTTCCTCGCCCAAGCTCTTTCACGACTTTCAGTGTCTGCAGCGCGAGTTCTCGTGACGGTGAGAGAATCAGTGCCCGGGCGCCGACCTTCGCACTGTGGCCCTTGAGTTTTTCAATCATTGGCACGACGAAAGCCGCTGTCTTGCCAGACCCTGTCCTTGCCATACCAACAACATCCTGCCCGTCTAGTACCAGCGGTATAGTCTTCCCCTGTATCGGCGTCGGCACAGAAAAGCCTTTTCGAGTAATGGCTTTCAGCAAATGGGCATTGAGTCCCATTGCTTGAAATCCACCGCCTCTTTTTACTGTCTTTCCTTTTAGATTGGCCGATTTACGATTGGAGGCTACCTGAGTATCGGCGATGAATCCTGCATCGTCTGAACTGTAGTCGCCCTCGAGATCTGGCATTTCTCCCGGCTCCAGCATGCGGGCTTTGCGATCTGGATGTTGCGTTTCATCGTCCGAGCCCGTGCTACTGCCATCGTTGAAGAGGGTGCTAGAGATATCCAACTCGTTCTCGGAGGCCGCTGGTGACGGCGCTCGGTAAGGCATATTGGCGATCGAGGAGAGCAAGGAGCTCTTCTCGATGAAAATAACGCTCAAGAAAAAACCCCACAAGGATGATCAAAACTCTTCGGCTTTCGGTAGATTCTCGGGCCAATAATCATGAGGACCCGAGAGCAGCCCTAGGAGCGGCCCGGTAGATCCTCCTCAAAGTGGGTACCGCTAAAGATTGCTAGTTGCACACGGTTCTAACAATTGGTTCATTCGTTCTCATGAGTAGTACTATGTGGCTGTCTAGGATTTCCCGTTGAGAAGCTACGCAAGCAAAGTTTTGCTTATGGTTTTGCTTATGTAATCGACCCCTCCAACACCGCGGAAAAAATCCCAAGCCCCTAAGGTGTCCTTATAGGCGAGACATATCAATGATAGGCAATCGATCGACCCCAATCCAATGCCGGCACTGGTGACGAGGACAGCTTGGGCAACAGTCAGCCCTCTGCAGCTACGACTTTCGCCCTCGTCTGAAGACTCGGCATGCGGCTTGAAGCTCGATACATCACCTCTCCCATCACAAGCTAATTTAAGGAACTGGCCAGGTCAAGATTTGGTATCGCGAACGGATCGAGAGAAGCTTGCCATTAGACATCAGGGCTGCATAGAGTTTTGACTGCTGCGTTCGTAGTGGCTCTAGTCAGTTGTCAACCTTAACCATGGCAGATCGAGGCTACAGAGAAGACTTCAGTGTACGAAGGCATGGGAAATAGAAGAGGGTATTGATTCACGTATTATTCCAGTGCGTTGGCCAATCAGATGCCCCGTAATTGCTGATCGAAGTAACATTCAAAAGGCTGTACACCGTAGTACGACGTGGATCTAGAGGTGTCCGCTACGATCAACGCTAATTGTGCCACATCCTGATCCTTCGAGAGTTATCCCGCTCTGATTCGTGTCAACAGCAGATAAAAGAAACAGCCAAGGGTGATAGTTTTTGGGGTTCCTATACTTTTTTTCCCCATACAGTCTCTTACATGTGGTCGTGGAACAACCTGATGCAATCCGTAGCGTCCGACCGCGACAGGTCGATTTGAAGCTTAGCACCACCAATGGCAACTCCTTCGAGGATCGTACTTTCGCCTCAGATGCGTGGAGACTATGCTGTGGCAAATATTACTGAAGATTTTGCACACGCGACGTCCAAGGTCCTGCAAAAATAATATGAAAAGCACGACATCATATTCAATAATTTTGGCCTTCACAGTGAGCTTCAATAGCGATCTGCGTATTTATCACACCCTCTTTGTTGTTGGCGGCCTCAGAGCGAGCAGTTCGAAAGGCTCTACATGCGAACCGCAGAACATTGAAGCTACTTCCTTGTCGATCTGTAACTTATGTCTGAGGATGACTCAGCATACACAGTTTCCCTGACGTGTTGTAATAGATCATCTAGCCTACTAGATGCTCACCCTCTTCGCCCTTGGAGCAACACTAGCGGATCTCCTTGCTCGCTACGACCGGACCGCCGCTTAACAGCCTGCACCTCCACCTGTCGATGGCCAGACTGTGCACGAACTTGGCGATTCGGTCAAATTCCTAGAAAAGCTCAGCAACATCAGGTATCACTCCAATTACCTTACCTTATTCAAACCAAAGATCGAGGAGAATGGCGTCGAGGATGTCGTGAACGACTATGTTTTCAATGGCGACGAAAGGGCAAATATCATGTTTGCTAGGCTCTATGCTGGTATGCTACCGCTCTATGAGATATTCCGCGGCAGAGGTTCTCAGAGATATTGCAGGTACTCTACATCCGTTAATCCGTTTTGGTTTTGGTGTCGAATTTAGCCAGCCAGCAATGCTTGCGGAAGCGCTGGCCCAAGCAGCCATACGTCCAACACATCTGGACCCGTACTTCTTCCAAGCGGACCAAAAGGTAGAGCGGACACTTGTCGATATCTTGGACGGCATCCGAGGAGACAAAAGATCTGAGTACTGCGGCACGTTGGAACGGCCAAGATATGATTCGTGACGGTGTCTTAGCCGTATTGATCCGGACAATCTTGAGGAAGCAACTGCTGAAACGATTAACGCGGCTGGTGGATTCCCCCTTTCTTGTCACATTCTTATGCAGTCCATTTGACCAACAATGCTCAATTTACTTCACTGGTGGCGCCCAATAGCCCCCAAAGCAAGTCAAGTTTGAGTTTTACTTCATACGTTCCGTCAATAGCTCCATCTTCTTGTCCTCGTTCTTAAAGCAGACGTGGATCAGTAAGGCAAACAAAGCAAAGATGCTTGAATACAGAGGTAGAAATATTATGTGCCAACATGCGTCATGGGGAGCGCCGACGCCTCTTCTTGATGTCATTATGAATTACTTGCACAAGCGCAGGGAGCTGTCCGAGAGGAGTGCGATTATCGAAAGAGCCAAAAAGGTTCATGATGATGGATATGCGTGCAAGTTGGTGAGCTCGCTTGCGCCCGGCGAGCTGATGTGGGAAATTAGCGAGAAGTTCAGGATCAAAGGTCGCATGTGGCTGCAGCTAGGCAACATGGGTATGGATGTTCCATTCCGTCCTCTTTGCATTTAGATGAATTGATACGATCTAGCTATCGACTCCGTCGAAGGCACTGGAGAGCGCTGGGTTCGGTCGGATGGCTTTGACGAAGCTTGGGAAAAGTAAGCTCCTCTAATCCCGCATGCAATCTTTCGTTGATCCTGAGCAGCAACAGATACAAGGATCGGTCTCAATGTTGAGCAATCTACTCTGCGGATCCAGGGTGGAGAGCAAACTATCCTCATTCTCGCCGTGTGTTGCAAGGAACCTTGCTGATAGACCCAGTCCGCGGCTTCTGATTTCCGACATTAGCATCAACACATTCCGATCCACGTCGCTAGCCTTACACCTCAATACCGATGGACTTGTAGCTCTGGCTGCGCTAATCTCCATTGTCTACGCTTTTTTCATGTGCTGAACGATTTGGTAGATCGAGTTCTTGATGAAGCGAAGTCCTGTTTGGGTGGCTAACTATTCTAGTGCTTAACATCATCATTGTATGCACCAGCTCAATGTGCCATTTGTACCTTAGGCTATGGATTGGGCGTTCCTGACCGGAAGATATTCGATGTCGGATCCAAACAATTTTCCTCTGCTAGGGAGTCGGACCTTTGGTGGATATTAATCAAACTCCTCGTGTAAGGTCGCAAACTTACACGTTATCTCAAAAAACCCTAGCATCAACCAAAAGGTGCGAGACTGGCGAGGCTTGCGGCCTGCTCCAACATCGGGCTCTGGTGAAATTTCGGCCCGACTGAACTAGCGCGTAAGAAACACTCTACACGTCTGACGCGATTGGTAAATAGAGGCGATTGTTCGACTTCCTTGCTCAAGTGTAGAAACCAAGAACACACTCACCTCGACTCTGAGAGCGATCAACTTGATCACTAGACTACGTAAGAGAGGAGTGTTCTTTACTGTCCACCCAGTGTGTTCTGAGAGCAGGTTCGGGCAACCTCCAACCTATTCCACAGCAAGGAGCTTTCCAATATGGGTGGGTAGCACCCCAACACGGTCGAGCTGTTCTGGATTGACTGTTAAATACAGACTATGGTGGCGGCTATTCTACCACTTCTTATGGTGCGCAAGGCGGGGCAGGAGGCGGAGGCTTTATGGGAGGATCCCAAGGTGGAAGTCAAGGTGGAGCAGGCAAGGTGAACCCCTACAGAATTGGGACCTTAAAGGCCTGCATTCGTCTGACACTTTCTGAGGGAACATACGGAAAAGATACTCTCAGACCAGTCACCATAAAACAAGTCCTCGAGGCACAACAGCCTCACCCAGACGCAGAGTTCAAGATCGACGACGTCGAGATAACCCAGGTCTCTTTCGTAGGCCAAATACGCAACATATCCACCCAAACTACAAATATTACATACAAACTGGACGATGGTACAGGCACCATTGAAGTCAAGCAATGGATCGATGCGGACGCAACAACCTCCATGGACATGACCTCAGATGGTACAGCCTCAAAGCCTAAGCTGATAGAGAACGAGTGGGCTCGTGTATGGGGTCGCCTCAAAGCATTTAACAATAAGCGCCACGTCGGCGCTCACGTCATACGGCCCATCACCGACAAGATGGACATCACATATCACCTCCTCGAAGCCACATACGTCCACCTCTACTTCACAAAAGGCTCGCTCGACACGATCAAACAAGAGACTGGTGGCGCTACCAATGGCAACCAGGAACCTGGCTACGGCGGTGCTGCCGGCGGAGACACAATGAACGGACGGCCAATGCCAAATGTAGGGGTGAATGCGAGAAGACTGTTTCAGACGCTCAAGAACAGTCCTCAGAATAACGAGGGTTTGCACGTACAGCAAATAGCGTCGCTGATGGGCATGAATGTGCAGGATGTAATGAAGGCTGGTGATGAGCTGCTCAGCCATAGTATGATTTTCACGACCGTGGATGATAATACCTGGGCTTTGCTGGAATTTTGAGACGGATGGGAGATGATGAAAATTTACATGCCTTAGCTATCAGGTGTATCAAGAGAGACCTGAACTGAACGATGAATGCCTCGCTCGAACGCCCACGCTATGCAATGATATACATTGCCTCTGTATCCATGCAGGGAAGCTCCCGCATTTCTCTTCCAACTTCGTCTGACAGACGCTGTCGTAGCAATTGTCCTGATCTCCCGCCAACATCCAACGTCACGGCACGAAGAAGTCCTCCCATCCCGGCCTCCACCTCCTCTTCCCATGCAATAACGCATCCGCCTGCGCCTTCAGACTCTTCCTATCTGCCTCAACCGGCACCCCCCTCACAGTCCCCTGACGAGTCCTGTCCTCCCTCTGCACCCTTCTCTCCTTCTGCTCCGCCCTCTGAACCTTCACATCCCACGGTTCAAGATCCTCTGGCTCCTCCGGCCACACAAACGGCATACTCTGCGGCATTTCAATAGTCATTTTTTTCTGCTGCGGGAGTCGCGAGTGGTGGCCAGTGCGAGGGTCGCGCACGACTTTGCCGTGGATTATGTAGGAGCGGACGTGTACGGAGCGAACGTTGTAGGCGTTGTAGAGATAGTCTTTTAGGTCAAGCTTGTTCATCCAGAGGGGGGTGAGGAAGGAGGCGAAATGGGGAGGTTTTTCGGCTTCGCGGAGGAGGGTGAGGGTGAAATTTGGGCTGGGAGAGGGATCAGTAATCGGAGAAGAATTTGGATGTATTGGAGCATGCGCAATGTGCCAATGGGAAGGAGTTTGGTACATACAGAAAGACTTGCTTCTCGCCGCGAGGAGGCTTGAAGCGGTTTGGTCGTAGGGGGCGGAGAGGTAATGGCGACGGTTTCTTGTAAAACCCTGGATTGGGCCGTGAGATGGCAGCTGCGGCGGTCTTGACCGTGTTCATCATTGATTCATGAAATAGCGTAGAGGAATGGGTAGACATCTTGAGTTCGGAGAGCTTTGCGGACTTCAATGCCAAGACTTTGCGGCCGCTAAAACCTACCGTTCTCGTCATTTCGTCTCGTTTGTAACAGAGGTCAACATATTGTCATTATATGACATGACTTGATGTTTAGGGCTCTTACTCTTCATGAACGTCTTGCTAATTGATTACCAGAGCTGCTTCGTACCTTTGCGATCAAATATAGATGATAAGTCACTGGTTCTTTCATGCACCATAATGTCTTGTGTCTCCTATCTTTATCGACGACTACGTAGAAAAGCTCGACGCTCAAGAATAATGACATTGCTCATTCCGTTGACGGTCATGTGCATTGTGATCTCGCCTTTCTATGTGATATATAAACCACCTACGTTTCTTGTGCGCTATTTCCAGCGTCGATGGCCGGATGTCCTCTGGCGCATTTCGACATCTACGAAGGTCATTGCGCTCACGATGGACGAGTACGTCTTTCCGGAATGCTTTTTTCCCCATCACCCCTTTTCTTTAACATCAAGTCATGTTCCAGAAGTCTCTGCTGGCAATGCTGACTCTGAAACGATGAATAGCGGGCCCTCTGAGTACACCCAGGAGATCATGCAGATCCTCAAATATAACAGTGCAACCGCGACATTTTTTATTATCGGATCGCAAATAGCAGGCCACGAGGAGGTACTCCAAGACCTAATTCGCAACGGCAACGAGCTGGGAAATCACGCAATGCACGATGAACCTTCGCGGGCCTTAAGCGATGCCACTCTCGTCGACCAGATCCAATCAGTGGAAGAAATGCTCCACCAGGCATACATTGCCACGGGAGGGGAGCCTCCTCCCAAATACTTCCGTCCAGGCTCAGGTTTCTTCAGTGGAAGGATGCGAAAGATGCTGGGCAAATTGGGCTACCGGCTAGTCCTTGGTAGCATTTATCCTCACGATCCGCAGATACCCTTGTGGCGTATCAACGCTAGCCACATAGTGAGTATGCTGCGGCCCGGAGGGATCATTATCTGCCATGATAGAAGGAAATGGACGGCTCCTATGCTAGGAAACGTGCTCCCTGAGATTCGGCGTAGAGGTTATCGCATAGTCACTGTCACAGAACTGTTGAAGGAGGAAAAGACATAAGGTGGCTGAATGCATTCTATTTGTTTGCCCAGGGGGCATGGTCTCTAGACAAGGATCTAATGTTCGACGTGCATGCGAATTAGCATGAAAACTCGATCGAGAGCTGCATTATCAATAGCAACGCATCCCAATAACTGGCCTCCTCTTCTCAGAGCCTAGTCATGATCCTCGTCATCAATAAAATCATCTTACCCCCAGGTAAAAGGAAATACTCATTTCCCGGACATCAGAAGCTCCTGGCCAAATCGGTCAATCCGATGATACATCTGCCAATGCACCCCATAGCCCATGAAAATGTCCAAAGTGACCTGTTTATTCCCAACTCCGTTCTCGAAAGGCTGCTTCACCGCTCTCCGCGACGCTCCCTGGTACATGCCCGTGCCACGCACCAACAGTGCAGCGAGCCTAGAGTTCCAGTCGCATGGCTCATATCTAAACTCGTCAGATTCGTACCCACTATGTCTCCTTCTGAATCGGGGACGACATTCCACGCACTCCATTCCCCCGGCTTGGACCTAAGGACGTGCTTCTCGGTCCGTGTGGCTCCTAAGCCGCTATGCGTCACGACGCGCCGTGTCGTCGTTTGCAGGAGCTCGTCTTGGTATTCGGAGTGAGTGTGCGCTCGGGAGGTGATTTCGGATTTGCCGTATCGTGGGAATTTTACCCTGATAATGCGACAATGTTGTGTTTGTCGCAGGAGGTAAGAGATAAGCTTTTTGGGAATGGGTGTTCAGTTTGCTATTCTTCGTAACGGGATGAATCGAGGCCGACCATCTCGAATCATATCCTTGCTCAGAAGAGCCTTGAAATGTGGGTACTGGCTTCTGAGTGTTTAAGAAGTAGTAGGCACGAGGCTACTAGAATTTCCACTGTCTGTCCACGTCCGGTCCAGAAGATAACCTCTAATCCGCATCAAAATATCTAATCCGGACCGGACCGCTATACCTTCTGTAGGTCCACAATTTTTATGGGTCTAACTTCCAGTGTCTACAGGTCCGGACCGGTTCCTAGGTGGTGGCTACAAGAACAAGAAAAATACGAAGTTTTTGAAACGGTCTTTAAGCTACTCAATTTCTTGGCTCGAACTTGCTGGAAATTTACACAATTCCGAATTCGAGCATGTTACTCGTCCCAAATTATAAGTATTAGATGATTTTATTCGATCGCATCCTTCTTTGATCCATGTAATGATCCACACTCAGCATGTTTTTCGTTGATCGAGTCTGACAGCTTTATGATTCCCATTCCGACCGTCAATGGACAACACTGCTGTCGAATAATCGTCTCGCATCTTGAGCTACGTAGCAAAGGAAAATCAATGTTCAGGATTCATTACTGGTTTCTAGGCCATTGCACACCATCATCCAGTTATGCCCACGCTACAATTTCTCTAGCTTTAGTATCTCTTAAGGCCACGCAAGTGCCAATCGTTTTCACACCTAGCCTGCAATCCCTTCCGCAATAGCATCAGCGTGCTTGCGAGGGTAATAAGCCTGCTTCAGAACCACCTCTTTGAAGCTCTTCTCAATCCAATATGGCCTCGCCGGCCCCAGAGTAGGCGCCAAGACTTTCTGGGCCAACTCCGCACCATTTGCCATGCGCCAAATGACGTTCTCTGGTTGAGAATCGAACCAAAAGGGTACCGGTGGCGGCTCCTTCTTGAGGCTTTCGAAGTCGTACTCGGATATATGCGACACTCCTACGAGTCTCATCTCCACTATGACTTCCTCAAAGCCAACGAACGATGCTAAGATGACGAGGACTTCACGTACTACCATCTCTGCTGTTGAGGGATAGACCTCGAAAGACACGCGGCACGTTTTGCGGTGAATGGCGGCGCTACCAAAATACCTCAGAGCGTCGAGCTCCCGGTGAAAGTCATGGTCATTGAAGAAGTGGTACGCATATCTGGCGTACACATTGACACTGAGCGTCTGTATATGTTTGGCCAAGCTTCTCGTCGGCTTCATCACTGGTGGGCGCCACTTGTATCCGAAAGCTATACGACAGACCCCATCCTTGAAGAGGAAGTCAGATCCCTCTTCGTTGATGGCCTGAGAAAGGCGAAGAATGTTGATGTGACCAGAGTGAATCAGGAGGCGGTAGATTTTGTGCCGAATCTCAGGAGGCAGTGTCATGAGCGTGCCAAAACCTGCAGGGATCTGGGCGGGGATTGGTGATGGTAGGAATTTCTCTGGCAAGGTTTCACCGAGCTGTGCATAGATCTGTATGATAGAGAGTGTTATGTCGTCCTTTGCTGAGCTGTCTACGTGGGGAAAGCCGGCGAGGAGGCTTATGGCGGAGTCATGAATCGGCTGCTTGGTCTTTTTAATTTCGAAAACCGGGTTTGCTGCCATGATCTTGGTTGTAAAGGAGGTTCGGTGGAAGTTGGTGGAGATTGCGAGGTTTACGACAGAGAGATGGCGATCTTAATGTAAAATAGTAGCTTAAGTGTCAAAGGCCATGTAAAACACACTGTAAATATGTTCGTGGGCGGTGTTACATGTGTTTGTAGGACAGCATTGATTTGACTGCCTTTCATGCCATTCTGTTGGATTTAGATATTACCTCAATGTTATTTCCGGGCTCTTTTATTCATCCTCCTGGTTGCACAGCATAATCTCATGCAACGTAGGGAACTTGATCTACTTTCAAATTCTTCTCTGCAGGGTACGAAATAAGTCCATTGCGATAAGTCTCGTTCTATTTTTGTCCTGTTGAAAATATGAGCAATTTAAAAGCATGTGCAAGAGTTGTCGTAAATCAATGACCACCCCTCTCGATCCTGTGACCTGTTTAGCCACGACCCATCATATTTCACCTTCTATCCACCACCATACAGCTCCCTAAATCCTTTAGCCATACGAGTTCGTTACATTTGTCGAGAAAGACTGAAGAAGCAAATGAAACGTCGTCCATAGCCATATCTGCAACCCTGCGCCTCCCTCCCTTGAAACTCTTCCATCCTTTCCGAATGCCATTTTTGCGATCATGATCATGTCTGTATCCATTTCAAAACCTCGTCACGTCGTTGGATGATTTCCATATCTAGACGACGACCAAGTCCTCAATCCCATCATCACTCTCATCCATCTCATCTTCATCGAAGTCACCAACCTCAGCGCGGTCAGTCTCATCACCTTCATCGTCTTCCGAGTTGAACAGATCAGCGTAGTTCTCGTCTTCCATCCTCCCCCTCCCGATTTGAGTCCTCCTAGCTTCGTTTGCAGCCAGCTCCTCAGCCGCCTCGATCCTCTCTTGAGCCTCCATTTGTCTCCTCGCATAGTCCTCCTCATCGTCATCAGTGACCACAGTATAGCTGTCGTCGTCCTGATGAGATGAAGCTGCGTCAGTTGAATCAGTTGCATATACACGACCACGATGCATATGATCAGAGAAGCCGCGGTTGTTGGCCATAGAAGTGTTGAATGTGCTAGCAGCGCCCGAATGCGTGCTGACCATATCAAATTCGCTTGATGCTGTACTACCTGCAGGAGTAGTCCCATCATGCACGTCTGGACCGGCTGTCGAGAAGCCGAGATCGGCTATGGGGACCTGGTCGTTGAAAACGCCTCCGCTTCCATCATCATTGCCGCCGGCCCAGAGAGGGAGATATTTCCATTCGCTGTCTTGTAGGCAGACGAGCGTATTAGCGATACCAATCTCGAGGGGATCTGGCCGTTCGGAATGGTCGGCAGGATGTAGCTTATTTCTAGCGAAGTCGACAATGTAGCCTTCGGCTTGTAGAAAGAACTCTTCGAGATTGAAGAATTTGTTAACGCTAGGCTGAGACGAGAGCTGGGACGACGGATCCTCCCTCTTCCCAGTCTTTCGGAGAGCACTTGATGGTAGAGTGATGTCCTCTCCGAAGAATGGCGGCGTTAAGCGGCCAGTCGATTCTGTCTGCTGCACGGAGATGACCTCGTCAATTTCTTCAATCCCTTTGGAGGGGTTTTGGGCCGAGTAATCACGAGAACAAGGCATCATCTCTTCAAAGTTCTCCATATTTCCCTCGAACTCCTCCATGCGCTTAGCGAATGGCGACGTTGAGCGGCCGGTAGGCACTGGTCGCTGTGCAATATTGATCTCATTGACTTGCTTGTCATCAGTGAGAGCTTCACAAGACGTCCAAGATGAGAAACCTTCTGGTGCTGGGAGCTCTGACATACTCTGGTGATCAAGCGTAGACATGAGAGAACCATTCATATTTCGCAGCACGTCTAACGCAGAACCTTGTCGTTTTGCATTTGACGCAGGATATTGTCGTGGTGCACCGAAAGGCCATTGTGCACTGAGATCCTGCACGATTGCTCGATTGTCAGGCGTAAATATAGGGTCAGGATTGAATGCTGCTTGCGGGACTCTAGAAGGCTGTCTGATGTCGATTGGCTGTGTTGGAGTGTATAAATCCGGCTGAGTAATCTGAGCCCCAATAAAGTCGTCGTTAAACTGCATTAGGTCTGGGGATTGCGTATTCGGCTCTGTGAAAGACACATTTGCTCCAGGTAAATGCGCCCTAGGTAGGCCTGCTCCAGGTAGGCTTCGGATGGGCAGTGGAAATGATGCCGGCGGGGCATTTTCTTCAAGCCAACGAGTTCCTGCCCAGATGAGATTTTTCAGCACCAAGGTCTGGACCTCTCGATAAGTTCCACGACCCATCTCAAGCTTTTCGAAGCTGCTCAGCTTGGGGGTATCCCATATCTGGCCCCAGCCCTCTTTAGTTTCGAGATTCGTACGACCTCGGAACAGGCTAAATGATTTCAAGGCTTCCCAGAAGGTTCGCGACAAGATACGCTCATTCATAGAAAGATTGTCGATCCAGACATCGGAACGGCTCACTCTTGGAAGAAGGTCTTTGCCACCAGGATGATGTAGATCTTGAGGGGGTACATGGTCGTAGTTGACGCAGAGCAATTTGTAGATCGTTCCTCGTACGTAGTCCTTGAGGAGAAGCTTCAGGTCTTCGATGTCCTTCTGGAGCTCGGGCTGGGTATGTAATGCGAGCCTCCGGCACTCGGGTAAATTCTCCATCCACAACATATCCTCAGTAAATTCCATGAAGTCATTAGTAATTCGCTCTAAGAAGCTTTTACTTGCATATTCGACACGAGTGTGAATATGCTCAGGCAGGTCCTCCTTCTTCCGGCCATACGTGGTGAGCTTATTATTGATGCTCGGGTTGCGGGCGCGGCGAAGATTGTCAAGTGCTTCCTCGCCAACAAGGATCGCAAAGGTATCGCGGGCGAGCTCGTAGTTCTCTAAACCTTCGGCAATTTGAAGACTTACCTCTGGTAAGACCTCCAGAAAGTATGAATTGGGGTAAGCGCGGAGCCAGCTGATGATGTAGTCATCCAATCTGCTGTGCTTGATACCATAGTATTTGGCAACAGCGAATGTCGTCCATACCTTAGGTGCACTATCGAGCTTAGGATCAGAGCCCAGAAGAGAATTTAGAACACGCTCGATAGCAGAGCGATGTCTTACGGGAGAGTACTCCAAAGTCATACGTGTGAGTTTCGATGTCAGAGATGCAGGAGTAGACGACAAATCTTGCTGTGCAAGTGTCTCCGTGTCGGTGTCAACATTTGCTTCTGCAAAGGTTGCCAAGGGTTGGATCTTTTGAGAAGTCAGCAAACCAATGACTTCGTTAATGGCTAGGAATCAACTTACGGGCCTTTGTGATTTGACAGAGGTATACTCTTCTTCACCTCCTACCAAAGTGCTAGCCACCTTCCAAATTTCACTGGCCCGGTACCAAAGTCTGACACCCTCGGAGCAACACAGCTCAGTCATCAGATAGACAGCTTCCTCGCCCTCGCTTAGAGGTGTCAAATCAATGACATATTTAACATTGAACTCCATACCAAGTGCTTTGACTAGGTTGCGGCGTCGTTTGATACGAAATTGCACGGTAGGCTCGAACAATCTGGCGAAGACGGGCGAGGAATTGGTGAGAGTGTCTTTCTTCATGAGCATTGGGTGTTCGTAGCGCTTGATGTACCGTGCGTAGTCAAGTAGATCTTGCTCAGGTTGCATCGGTGGAGGATCGATGAAGACCCAGGTGTCCCCACCTAGCTCATGAACTAGAGGCAGCTCGATTGCCGCGCGTACTGCCATGTCTTTGATCCTGTCGTCAATATTGATACGCTGGGGTGGTAATTGCTCAACAACCTCACTACCAGTCGCGATTTCTTTCTCAAGCTTCAATGGTGGATTTGAGGAATTAGCCTGCAGAGACGCCTTGATGGCATCTTGGAGCGGCTTGTCGTCATCATCATTGGGATTATTAGACGCCATCTTAGTGCTGGAAAACGTGAGTTTAGTAGCGCGATAAGACTTCTGGACGCGATAGATACCGACGATCTTGACTATGGACAGGGCTGGTGCCTGATGGAGTAAAGGCAAGTGCTGGTAGTGGTGCCAGGAGTGGATCAGACGTCAGGGAATCGTCCATTGACTATTCAAACCAATTGGTGGTGTTGAAGAACCGAGCTTAGGTAATTTCGTAGCTGTTGGAAATGGAATAAAAACTTGCGCTTGGCTAGGTAGTAATCCGCAAGGAGAGTAAGATACAGCAAAGCGACGCAGTCGCTGTTGAACAGAAGAGTGCAATGGAGAAGAAAGAAGAAGAAAGAGAAGTTGACAAGGTGAGGCTACGAGTGAGTTGGCTGGCCTTTAAAGCTAGCGAAAGCTCGTCGATGAGTCGCCGCCCTAAGGTAGGGCAATATGACTCAATCGGAATCGAACAAAACTGACGTCGTGATAGTATAACAAGCTCATCCAGTGGTCAACGATGTGAATTATAAAAGAGCTGTGAGTCTGGAGAGTTTGGGGGTGCAGACGGCTGCAGAAAGAGTAAGATGTTCTAAAATGCAGGTGCTGTTGCCTTGTTCTGCAGCTAGCGGTAGGCCGCTTTTCATAGGCTGGATTCTGCCGGTATTCTACCGACCTCCCACTTCACTATACCACGCCAGTTGACGGCCAAAATGCTTGAAGTCCTTGAATTACCCCATTTAAAGTGGTAAACTGTTGAATTGGTACCACCACTTCAATATCTTTTTTGGACCCTCATATGAGAAGGACGGGTTTTCTGCATAAGTAAGAAACTTCAAGATCCGCGCGAGTCCTTCCTGGTCGATGCGGCTGGAGGAGCTGAAACTGAAACTTTCCTGTCGCGTACTGGCTACTTGCTTTGTACAAAGTCTGCCTGCCTGCGCCTCATGCATGTTTGCTCTCTCCGTCACTGCACTGGCTCCTTCGGCCGGCATTGGTCCTCCTAGTGGGAATATCTAGGCCGCAAGGCATGAGAGGCGCCTGCTGTTTCACGCCAATTTCGAGAAAGTCGGGAAGCATTATATTGCGCACTCTTTGACCGCGTGGTAGTACTGGGGAAGAATTCCGAGCGCAGAATAATGTACGCTAAGTCGGCTCAACCTCGGAGTAATTCTATGGCTTTTAAAGATATTATTGAGAGAACGTAAGTAAGCCACATAGAAAAGGCGTCACAAACTCCTCTTCACCTGAGAGTGTTATAGCATACTGGCCGAGATGACTTAAGAGAGATCCTCCCATCTCCTTGAACTTCTGTGAATCTGAACAGCGATACATCATGGCCAGAAACAGCGCACGAGATATTGACAGTTTAGGGGGCTACGGCAAGCTCGGACGATCGCTCCGAGCTGTGGGGAAGCTTTGTGGGGTGAGGAGGAGAAGCTCCTCTCGCCCCAGCATGATATGTCATTGTTGACTGTTGGGCATTTGAACTTGCTGAAAAGTATCCCCTATTACACAAATCGCAATACCATAGCCAATGAGCTTTCCCAATGAAACTTTCAGCCGTCTGCCAGACTGTTTGAGCAAGCTTAAAGCATAGCGACTACGACTAAGACCAGTGACGACCTATCCACCCAGCTATGTCAGGCACGGCCTCGCTCCTCACACGTCCATTAAGTCTCGGGGCGATTGCCGTTGCAGGGAGCGGTGCCTTCTACGTGGGCCTTAAATACCGCCCATTAACGGCACCGGAGGCGCAGCGGGGCCCTGGCTCGAATCAGGGTGGAAGCAAAGACAAGAACTTCGAGGTCAAGTCTGGAAGGGAAGGTGGCGGGGTCTGATGGCGTGGGGAAAAAAGAGTAATTGACGTCTGGGAATGAGATCTAGGGCTTGATAAGGGTCGAGAGGTAGTGGAGGATTTGGGAATGAGAAACAATGGGTGGAGACCGGTACCACTGAGTCTTGAAAGGCAAGATTGGAAGTGGATAGGAGGAGATAGCTGGGGACGGCAATTGCAGATGGACATTGGGGATCAATTGTGGTAATTCGAGTTCAGAAGCTATGGTAATGACAGACAATTCACGAATCTTAAGAGCAGCAAATCACAATTCAATGTGAAACATTTGAAGTTCGACGGACGTTATCTTCTTGCGTTCTTGAATTTCTCGTGCCAATTCTTCGCTTTGCCACTGGTCTTGGTAGGTCCAGATGGATTTGAGACAACTGCTTCTTCAGCGCCCTCACTGAACACGATGTTGCCCTTGCTAGGCTCCGCGTATTTGCCCTGCGTTGCATCCGTCAGACCAGTTTTCTTCCAGATGATTGGGGCGCCATACCTTCAATATGTCTAGTATAGCATACTTCCTCCATTTCTCTGGTAATTGATTTTGCCAATCTTGCAAGAATTTTGCTGTTGGTATGGTCTCGCGCGGAGACTCGAGGAGCACGACTCCAACCCATGGAACAGCCTTTTCCCTGTCGAGAACAGCATCTGTGTACGCTGTCAGGATCCATATTCAAATTTTCAAAATCGGAGCAGACTCACATTCGTCCATCAAGTCTTCAATACCATCAAAGCTGAGCTTATTCATGACCGCTTGAAACAAAGCACTTGAGTGACCATCCTCTTCCACAGTCCCTCGCAGAGCAGCGATAGAGAAATCCTCTCCGAGATCAATACTCCTCACAGTAGCTGCTGATATCATTGACTTCCAGACGCCAAAGAGGACTAGAGGTGTCGGTAGCCACGCCTGGCTGCCTTCCTCAAAGACGCACAGTTCCTTCCAAGCCTTCTCGAACTCGCCAGACGAGAATGGTGCATCCTCTAGCAGCGCAGCTCTACACTTGCTTTCCGAGGCTTCTGGTTCTAACCTCTCGTCATCATCTTCTGATCCCCTGTAGACTGGTATGGCTTGTCTCAAGAACGCAGCGCCTGAAGGCATCGCAGGAATCAGCTCCAAAGTAGCTGTACATCGCGCTATAGCTGACAAGCTTGGCAATTGTATGTCATCATCCTTAGGCTCGGTCTTGGAGGCCTGTAGGACAAAGACAGAATTTGAAGACTGAACCTGGCGGACCTGGTATGTCTGATTGTCTGTGCATAGTACAACATTCCGAGGTGTCTGGCTCGAGTCTTCAGTGGGATTGAGTGCCGCAGACTTCAAAGTCAAACTCTCTGACGCGTCAGCATATGCCTGCGGCAAGATTGAAGAGCGAGCCTTACTTTGAAAGTCGTTTAGATGTGATTAATTCGAGTAAAGTCGGAGGAAGCTCGAGTAGGCGGAAGTTTTCCTGCTCGTTGGAGACCTCAAAGGAGATACCAGAGTCACCTTGTGTCGACATCGCAACCTTATAGAAGCACGTGGCCACAAACTGTGCCCAAATGGATTCTGTATCCTCTAGTTTTGAAGCTGAGCCTTTGCTTGGACCGAGGCGGCGAGGACGGCTAAACTACGGCTAATCAACACGCGATCAGGACGCGACTTCTCAGGCAAGAACTTTTTCCGAACACCAGGGAATCACGGCCATAGTATCACGTGAGGGGACCAGTGAGGAGTGGACATTCGTTCTATGGAGGCACAGATGTGACATCAATTGCGCTGTTTGATGTGCTTACGTTCGAGTCTGCTGGCAGCTTTCCCTTCTTTCAGCAGTGTTGATAGTCCCCGATTTCACCCACTTTCACCCAACACAATTCACCAAGTCAAAAATGCTCGGGTTTATCAACGGATATCCGCAAATCGCAAGGTATCAGGGAATTGATTGACCGTCTATTGTTCCTTTTCACAACGCAATTATATCACACCAGTTAAGATGATCCCTCTTTCACCAGCGCTACCAGCGCTCTCGTCAGGTGTGCTATCACTCTACTTCACTAAAGACGCTCTTTTGGACGACTTACCGGTTCTGGTATTCTATGGACCAGCCACTACAGGCAATTCGACCCAAAACAACTCACGGGTCCAAGCGCACGTCTACTCTCTGGCTGGCTTCCAATCATTCCCGCGGCTCACTGTTGCTCCTACATCACCTTTGTATGCTGCTGTCAGCCATCTACCCGCGGAGCAGCAGGGCGATGAGCTCTCTCGGGGCTTGGCTATGAGTTTGCTCAGCTACTTCGCAGGACTACCTAAGGAATTGAAAACGACTTTACGGGATCGAGCTGCAGCCACTCGACCAAATGGAGTTGCTCCAATGATGTTTGATGAGATGCATGCCGGGGATCTAGCCGCCAGTATGGAGCAAATCGAAGACAGCCAATCGATTGCCAATTACATCATATCCGCTCTTTCAAGGCAGGTGCTCTCGTGGGTTAACATGGACGTAACCTTACCTGTAGGAGCAATACAACGAGCCACGTCTCCCGAAGGGCCGGACCAGATCCAGATGGTCGATGCGGGTGGACTGCCCTTGTACAACTATGGTCCATACGCTCCAATTGTTGAGCAGCTCGGCTCATCTGCATTCTTACCTACTTCGAAACTACAGCGAGCGCCATCAAGACCAACAGCCCACAGCCGAAGCAAGGTTCTCTCCAAAGATCAGAAGATATCTTTACGTCAAGAGATGTGTGAGCTTATCGACACAGAGAGTAGATATCTGGGGAAGGTTAATGAATTAGTCCATTCAGTCGCTATTGACTTTCGACAAAACTCTAGATCGGACCTCGTCGATGGATTATTTCCCGAGAGCCTGACACAGATTCTGGAGACAAATGAGGCCTTTTATCATGACATACAGACTATTCTGGACGACACAGAGAACGAGGCGATCAGGGACATTGAAGGAGGCGCCAGCAGCGACAGTGACCTTGGGAGCCCCGTTACTCAGGGCAGGAGGCGGGATTTGACAGGTACAAGCCATGTCGCCAAAGCTTTACTCAGATGGTTCCCCAAATTTATGATCCCATATCAGAATTATCTGCGCGCCAGCACCAACTTTTCGAGTATCATCGGTCAGTTGCTATCGGATAATTCCTCGAGTGTCTCAACGCATCTGCACAATTTTGGCGAGCAGCGACTAAGGTCTGCTCTAATCGAGCCGGTACAGCGCCTACCTAGATACAGTCTCTTGATTGACAATATGGTGGCTTTACTACCTGCTTCACATCCAGCATTGATCAATCTTTTGAAGGCGCGAGACGTAATCGCGGACATCTGTTCACTCGACCCATCTTCTACCACAGATAGCACGCGCTCGGGGAAGATCCTAAGAAACTTGGTCGCCGACTGGCCTGTGTCCTGCTCACCTCAGGGTCGTCTGATCACAGCTGTGGACGTTCGTATATTGAAACCGCCATATGCCGCAAACAGTGAGGGAGCATCAGGAGTGCTGCTTTTGTTTCCGGACACAATTCTGGTACTTGAAAAGGTTGCTGCCAATGTTATCTCTGCCAGAGGCATACTTGCCGAGATTGATCATCCGACAACACGTACAAGCGCCATTCTATCGTCCACACTAAAACTCGACCAAAGTCTTAGATTTGTCGACAGCTACGATAATTTCAACGTGCTTTGGTCTGAGTCAGAAGATGGCCACCTCATCCGATTGGCACCTTCTGTATCCATCACTACTTCTAGCTATAATACGAAGGTATTTTACTTGCTTGGCCCATACGATGGGAGGGCGGGAAAGCTCAGCGAAGAATTGGTAAAAGCCAGGACAGAGGGTCAGTACCCAGAGATGGTACGTGAAAGTGGAAGATGGGCTTTGCGATCTATCAGTCCATCACAGGAAAGCTTGGGCATTCTTCTCGCTCTGTTGGAAGATCGCCCAGAATGTACAATCACAGGAGTGCGGAATACATGTCCGATACAGTTGCATGTGGATGGCCTGCAAGATGCAAGATCAATCTTCAAACGGAGCCGTGATATAGATGTTGCAGCTTGTATCAAAACTTTGGACACGGGATCTTATCGAATGGAAACCGAAGGGGCAGATGGCACATGCTATACCGATAATTGTACTTCAGAGAACCTGGCTGGGGTTCTTTTAGCACGACGTGAGTCATGGAGTCCTTTTAATAGTCCTTTCTAATGATAAGCAGTGGGCAATCTCGTTCGACTTCAAAACCAGCCTCAGAATCACCGCCTAATTGAATCACGGATCCAATACCATCACACAATCCTTCAGACCATGCCGATAGACAAGCCGCAAGAAGACACCAGACCTCGAGGTTTCCGCCCGATCTCACCGGTCAAGATGATCTCCAACTTCTTGTCAAGCCAGCCTACTACGCCTTTCAAACACCGCCACAATGCTTCCGTAATGAAAGATGTGCCCGCCATGCCACCCCCTACGCCCAGCAAGTCCAGCGCCGAAAAAGGCATTAATGTTCAGGGCGATCCATCAATCAGCAAAGTGAACCTTGTAGAATCGGGTCAAGAAGCCTACAAAAGCCCTATAGCTCTCCTCGAAGATACTATCGCGGCCTATATGGTTGCCCTACGATCACGGAGCGGCAATGTAGTGGGTAAGGTACTACGGAGTCGCGCGACCGCGAATGAGCTTGATGTCAATGAGCTATACAACACCCTTCTTGAAGATCCCAGCAGACTACAGGCAGCTGCGGAAGTGCCTGTGGATGTTCTCTTCGCAGCTTTTGAGAAATTCCTGCGAAGAGCATGGCGAGAGCGCATGGGCCCTTTGCTATCCGCAAACGCCCTTCAGAGCATGCAGTCGAGTTTTGATTCCGGAAGACCGGTCGTGTTTGCACAGCAATTCAGAAAATCCCTGGAGGACATGTCACCACAGAACAGAAGGGCTTTCGCAGCTACGGTGAGACTACTGTCGGATCTCCTTGACGCTTCAGGCAACGATGGAGATCGAGGTGCTCTCATTGCGAGCTTCGCTGAAGCCTTGGTTCTTGATGGCAACCCTCATGATTCCATCATGCTTCTTGACCGCCTAGTGGATGACTATGACAACCTTTTCGATGCGTCTTCCACAGGTCTTGGCGAGGGTAACAACGCATCTGCCACGGGCTCCTTGACCAGGACTCGATCATTCAACACCGGGTCGTTGAGCTCGAATGCATCATCCTTGAAGCGCAGATTCGGACTTGGCAACTTGAGCCGTGAAAACAGCAAGAACGAGTCCGAGTCAAAAGTCGCTTCGATCTGGCGGACGCTTAGCAAAAACGCAAGGAACCCTGGCGATAATCACTCTCAACCGGCGAGCTTGTCAAAGGCCTCGTTAGTGAGGTCGAGATCCACAGATATAGATAATCGTATGCTTCCACCATTGCGACCAGGTTCCCGAGACAGGCCGACTACTTCCGGCTCTGCGCCTTTGGATGAGCCCAAGTCTCGTCCAGGTAGCTCACATCTCAACACAAGCACATTGAGTAGCATTGGCGAGGCTACTCCAACCAAGGTAACAACGCTGCCCAAGAAAAAACGACGCAGCTCTCTCTCAGATTTGCAACTACTCAAAGATCCTGACCTTGTGAATGCATGGTCTCCACTGCAGCCTCGCAGACCTGCAAATCTCCGAGCCAACGAGAGTTTTGGAACACCACCGAAGACTCCCTCTCCAACGAAACGGCATCTAGGCCACCAATCCCCCTCGCCATCCGGTCTGCCACGGCGGTTCGGGTCGCCTCAGCGCAAGGAGAACTCACCACTACGCGAGACCTCGCCTCCAAAGATAGGCTCACCCCTGATGCCTCACACACCAAGTGCCAAGACGGCTATCAAGCACAGAGCAGATGAGGTTGTGATCACGAGCTTTAGCCCTCAGAAGCGGCACACTTCTCGCTCTGGCATTCCAGCGCCGAAAGGCGGACTTGCCGAGCGCACTTGGCCTCCAAATGGCACCAACACGCCAGCAAAGAAGCCTCAGTCCCCGCAAAAGCTGCGCATGCAAAGCCCTCAGAAGATACGTGAGCGCCTCAGCCAAGAGCAGAAGACCCTGACCATCAGCGATGAATCCTTCCAAGCCGAGATGGCACTGATCGGAGAACAAATGGCTACCTACAAGCTGCAACGTTCACCTACAAAACTCAGGTCCACCGGGCCTGGCTCTCGATCTTCATCTTCAACTGCTACGCTCGACAGTCTCTCCACTCAGCTAGCCACCCTCTCAACCACCCTGAAAGACTTCACAACCTCACACACCGCCTCTCTCTCCTCCATCTCCGCCGATGTTGACTCTTCCCTTGTCGTCAGCGAAAAGAAAGCCCGCAAACTTGATGAGCTATACCGCGAAGCCAACGCTGAGAATGAAGCCTTGTATGAACGCTTCAATAACGAGCTGGGTAAGATTCTGGGGAAATTGAAGAAGGGCGAGGGCGTGGAGGAGATGCGAAGCAGGCTGAAAGAGGCACAGGATGAAGTGGGAAAGTTGAAACGGGAAAATGCGAGGCTCAAGAGGGAGGTTGTGGGATCGAAGAGTATAATGAAGGGAGAGTAATTGATTAGATGACTGAAGAGATGGAAAGGGGGACTTGCAATTGGTTTCAGCGCGTACATGATTCGATGATGGACTTGGGGTATGGTGTGATAGATCCAGGATTTGGCGTTGAAAGGGCTGGAAAAGCAACGCTCGTTCGGTTCAGTCCTACAACTGTATACTATGTACGAGGAAGCTGCAGGCTTTCATCTTGTTAGCATCGTATTTATTTCAATGCAGACTCTTCAAGAATTCGAATGGTCTGTTCAAGCCAGGGTCGTTTACGATCTGAACGTTGTGAGACTTCTACTCCACTAGCCTAGCGTGAGCTCTGTTTGTTTTCGAATTCGAGCTCGGAACTTACACAAGTGCTGTGTCTCTGACTGTTGGTCTAATTGGCGAACTAATCCAAGCTCATATTCTTGAAGTCTTGGGATTTTATGCTTTAATGAGCACAAGGTTGGCAAAAATCTAAGAAGATCTGACAAGCATAATGAGACTGTTTGAGTAAAGGTCCCGAGTACTGGATGTTGAAGGTGCTTTTTCGGTGAGACTGACACTGTTAAGTTCTGGGGACTCTCTACTCGATTCCAAAACATGAGCAAGAATGATATCGCCAGCCCACATGCTACTAAGCTGAAGGGTATCGTCCAGCAAAAGAATTATACCGCCATGATGTAGAAAATGCAGCAGTGCAAATAGAATAGCCACAACAATGTTCAAGAATGCCACCATTCTATGCATGCCCAAAACCCTCGCTAAAAAGCTAAATAGAGCTCCCTTGTCACTTCTGCACACCATCATCATCGCCATCACCCTCCTCATTATTCTCCTTATCTTCGACTTTCACCTTCATCCTCCCTTCCTTTCTACTATTACTAACCTTCTTATTTCTCGCCCGCCCAACCTTCATCTCTAGTGCGAGTTCATGTCGAACATCGTCCGCAGCACTTGCACTTCTAGTCTCCTCCTTTCTCCAGTCTTTGACCTCCTTCAGAATGTCTCTGAAGCCTTCTTCAAGAGCATTCATCCTGGCCAGCATGAGCTTGCCCATTCTTTGCTGATCGTCGTTTCCAGATTGACCAGCTCTCATCGCATGTGTCGCATACGCCATCTGCGTGGCGAAGCTATTGGGAATAGCGCCAACATAGCCACCACCGATGGCTTTGTTATCGCCGATGTCAGAGCCCAGATCCATCGTCAGGGAGTGGCGTCGTCCACGGCGAGTGTCGAAAGTGAGCATGCCAGCGAGGTCAGGAGCAGACTGGAAAGCGGAGCGAGGTGGCATGATGGGCCGTGGACGAGTAATGCCTGGTAATTGGCGTTTGGGTGTACGTCTACCAGCGGAAGCTGGAGTTACTGTTCCCGTGTTCTTGGCACTGTTTCTAGCTGTGACAGCTTTTCGAGTTGGTGACGAGGTCGAGGAATCATTCGCAGGAGCTGGAGGGTCGTAGAGGACAGTGTCAGTGGAGGCATTCCTTAGATGCGGACCTCGCATAGGACGCGGGGCGTTGTTCCGTACGGCCGCTACCTGCTTTGGCGGAGAGGCCTTGTACGGGTTCGATGCCATCGAAGACGAAAAATGCGGTATCCTAGGTCGGGCAGTAGGCGTGCGCTGAAAGTAGTCTTCTTGCTGCTGGCTCAAGTTTTGGGCATTCTGCTTGTTTTCGCCAGGCGTGCCACTGGTTGGATCCATAGTCAGAAGCTCGTCTTCGTCATTGGTCACGAGCTCGTCGTCTCCATCAGCGTCTGTTTGCCGCAGGATGTCGTCCATGCTCATGGTTGGTAGATCACTATCTTCACGACGATACAACGGCATAGTAGACTGTCCGTCAGGAAGAAACTCTTCAGGGTCAGAGACATGCGGCATGGTCGCTTCGGTGAAGTTCCGTCGACGTCCTAGTTGCCGCCTCCGGATCACTAATTGTGACCTACGATGTGCTAGCCGCCGAGCCTCCAATTTGTCGAGTACTGTTTGGTCTTGTTCCACGGGTGGACTTGCTGTTCCGTTGGGTCCCATTTCCTGCATCCAGTTGTTGACTACATTGCTGGTCTTGCGGCGCTCTGCACTCTCCTGAGTATTCCGCATCGTGTTGTCTCGGAACGGTCGCCTGAAGACCTCGTCGAGTGCTCTGTCTTTATGAAAGGTCGCTACCGAATGTTCACGCAGTCGGTTCAATTTCGGGCTGAAAAGGTTGAGCCTTGCACCTGGTGCTTCGAACGCTCGCACTTCAAGACCCTGTCGTCGCCCTCTCTGCTCCACGAGATCTGTAGGCTCGTATAATGAGCCCCTCAACATGAGCCGCTCATATGCAAAGATCATGAAGAGGACCGGAAAGTGGGTGACCTTGATCACAGTCCTATTGATGCGGACGAATTGGCGAAACGGCAGTACGAAGCGCAGTGGAGCCAGAAGCCAGGCGATGACATTAGTAGGGGCGACATATGAGAAGAGCGCGTCTGACTTGACCATCGATATAGTATTGACAGCAAACACAAATTGATGCTCCTCATTTGCATTCTGCACAATGGCCATAAACGAATTTGTCAAGACTGTGATGAGGATCGTCACGATCAAGAAGTGACATATGAAGAGGAAAAGCGTCAGGATCGCCTTGCCGAGTAGGTTGTAGGTTCCCCAAGAGTCCCAAGCTGCGGGAGTAAAGCCCATTAGCATCTGGAAGAGAGCATAGGCCACAGATGCAGCATCATAATCTCTAGTACCGAAGGACAAGGTAAATGCAACGAAGAAGCCACTGCAGCTGATGACGATAAGTATGAAGACAGCCACCAGATCCATTGCCATCATACGGAAGGCAATCAAGAGCTGTGAAAAGTAGCGGTAGTGGTCCAGCACAGAGAAAAGGCGCGGAAACAGCAGTACTGCGTTTGCAGCGAGGAGATCATAGGCCATATCGGCAACATGATGCTTGCGAGCAGCCGGCATCAAGATCCCATAAAGCCGCATGCCATAGTAGCACACCAAGAGAAGCAGAATGCCGAGATCGAAAGCATTCCAGAAGCTTAGGATATAAAGACTGAAACCCTGCTCGTTGAAGCCGACCACTTCGTCAAGCATGAATCCGGCACTCCAGAACCAAAAGACTACCTCTAGGGCGGTAATGGTGAGTGACCTTTCAATGAGTACAGCCAGATATAAGCCAAGCAGAACTGCGAATGAGCCGGTGGAGAGGAACTGCCGATACCGAGGTACTCGTAGTCTAGAAAGCTTGAAAAGGGATGCTTCCCGGGGGTCATACAAAGTCGCTGATCGACGTACTGTAAATATGACTGGTTCAAGATGATCCCTTTGCTTCGCAGGTTGTAGTCGGTCAGGCGAGGCTTGTAGGACTGGAGCTCTTCCACCTATGGCGCCATACCCACGGTTTTGATTTGGTGTCACCATTTCTGGAGATCGATGTAGGTTGTCCGCAGCCGAGTGGAAGACAATTGTACCGGCCCAAATGGCTTCAAGCTGCTGTACGACCAAAGGATGGGCCAGGAAACGCTTTGACTGGGCACGTATCGCTATCTCTAGCGTGGAAATCCGAGCTGCACGAGCCTGAGACTTTTCCTTCGGTGGGGGGCCCCAGTTGGGCCCTGGAGTGAGATTACCGCTACTCGATGTGGGAAGACCTTGAAGCGGAAGAAAGTCGTAAGATAGGGCATCTATCATCATGTTAGCACAATAGAAAAAAGGTAAGATGAAAATCAAATCACCAATCTAGCGCTTATCAGCTCGTTTTGTTCGGACACAGGAAGAATTTTTAACATACCAATTCCCTCGTGCTGAACTCCTTGAGCAGCTTGATAGCAAGAAGCTCACAGACGAGTGCTCTTGTCTTGCTAGCTCCGCTGTTACCAGGGTTCATCGACACCTCCTTGTTGAATTGTAAGCAATTTGCTAAGAGGGCGTAAAGCGTAGCTTTGGAGAAGTGAGATGTTCGGATCTGCTGCTGTATCGGCTTCACCAGAAACTGTGACACTTGTGGGGAGCGTAGCTGGTCCCAGGATAACGTGGTCTCACATCGAGGCACAACAAGTAGACGGATTGTATGAGTAAGATTGTAGACTGGTAGAGCATCTACATAGGGTCAGCATTTGGAGAAAGCATAGCTATAGCAACGACTCAAAGGAATTATGTACCTAGCTGTGCTGCGGAGAAGATGGGCAACAGAGGCGAAAGCTCTCCGGCCTCATCTTCGCCAATGTCATCTGGATCCTCCTCCTCGTCATCGTCCTCTTCATGGTATTCTTCTTCAATTCGATCTGTAGGGCCTGGCAAGGTACCATGCTCATATTTTGCAGCTGGGCGTCGACGCTCTTCGAGTGAGCTGCGTCGTGCGGCTATTGGGGAGGCATGTAGATTGGAGTTTTGGGACGAGAAGGGGGACCGTTCTCTGCCTAATGGACCCTTAGACCTCTTTGACCCGAGAAACATCACAAAGGCTGCCAGTACGTCATTTGTAAAGACAGTGGTCCTGCTGTATGGTGGGAAGGGGGATGTTGCGGAGTGGACGCGGTACGCGTTCCCTCATTTCGATAAGCGTCGAGACGGGAAGATATGAGCGCAATATCCTGCTCCTTGTGGCAGCTAGGCAAAAGGAATGCATTAGCAGGTCACGCTTGTCATCTGATCATCGACGGTGGATGCGTCCGTGTGTCGCTTCACACAAGGCTCGAAGAGGGTCGAAGAGGAATGGACTGCTTTGTTTAAATCATGCGGTGTGTCTCATAGCGTTGCCAAGCCTGCGATAACGGCCTCCTTATCGCAACAGCTGCGACTCGTTCAAAATTCCCTGCTTTCTGACTTGTCTCCGGGGGATAGAAACATTCCTCTCGTGGGTCGAAGTGGTAAACGAAACTCCTATTGTACTCGAGATGATGATGGCGACTCTGTTGACGAGCAACCGTCAGTGCAAACTAGACTTCGTCCTTGCTCGTGATCGCCTGGTTTGATCTGGCTTGAGGCAGTCCTTGCTCGTTGCTATCTTTGTGATCCTTTGGCAAAGGCTTCTGCGCACCAAGGCGCTTCTGATATTATCTGACTATTCAGATCACTGCTGACTACTTCAGCGAGCTGCGGATCCTCATTCTCTGCTCTGGGAAAGACATTAGGTCGTTGATATGTCGGCAATATACCATGCGGAAGCGTACAAAAGAGATGAAGCCATGCTTAAAGTGATACCAAGACCAAGCTCTTTCCGTTGGGAGTATTGACATTGATATATAAACGTTCATGACAGGGACCTGCTTGGAGAAAGTGCCTAGAGCTACCGTCCAAAGCCAGCTTTTTCACAGCGAGGGCCCCAAAACTCGTACCTTAAAGAGCACCTTTTTTATTTTCGTTGCTCATCTAAAAACTAAATATGTTACGGCCATGCTCGGATGATGACCCGCTGCTTCCTGAGATAGAAGAAGATCGTCCATGCAGAAGACCATCATTCAAGATGAAAATTCATGCAGATTTGAAGATCTGAACTGCGTCAGATGGTGTTCTTTTCCTCAGGAAACGTCGTTGCAGGATTTTTGCTTGAACAAGTACCAATCGTTTTCTTCACAAATAATGTAAATTGCATGTTGTACATGGTGCCTGACGTCTTTGGTGCTTCCTCGTACATAGTCTTCCAACTTCTGAGAGGGGTAGGCATATTGAAGTCATCTCTTTGAAAGTTCTACCAAAGCTCTTTAGATAAATTGGCATCTTCCCAATACTCTTGCTTTCTACTACTACACATTGATAGCAGACGTTTTAGAAGCAACCTTCTTCTAAATCTCATCATGGTCTCTATAACCAGTCTGCTGCCTTTGATACTTGTTCCATTGAGAATTCACGCTCAGACATGCACGACGTTGCAACCAATCTTCGAACTGCCATTGGATGCCACGAGCACGGCGTTTTCTTCTACAGCCACTTCCACAAGCTCTGTTGACTGTGGAAGTTGCTCCCTGGTAGTCAGTACCTTCAGGGCAGTCGTAAGCACTCCAGTACCTACGCCAACGACAACAACCACAGAATCCGCCACTACTTCAGCGACGTATGTCCGCCTTCCTAAGGCACCTGCCACGACTACCTCCTCAAGCTCGACAAGCTCGCAAGTCTTGGTTCCACACCCACCCCCTCAGCATCACCACTGCCACCAGTCAACTCCGCCGTCCAAGTTCTTATCGGCGAGCTGTCAACCGCAATCCTTTACGCTGAGCTCCTTAACAATGACGGCTTCTCAGCCAAGCTCCGCAGCCTTATCAACCCATCCGCCCTAGACGAAATCAGTGGCATCGCCATCAACGGAACTGCCGTACAAAACGAAATCTGCGCCCTCGCTGCCATCGACTTCAACAGTCCCAGGCTCAGCGCTCCCGTTGTGGCTGGAAATCAGAAAGGCGTCTCTCTTCTCGCCACCGCTCTCTTCGCAGTCCAAGTAGCCGGTGATTACGCCGGCGGCCCCAACCGCGTAACACTCTGCTCCGAGATCGAAGCCACCTGGATCGACAACCTTTTCGTCAATTACATCCCCAAGGTCGGTACCAAGGTCAAAGACTACGTCTGGAGTGCCGCATCCGCATCCGCCTCCCCAAATGTCACGCCAACAGCAGCATCACCTCCCTACCCGGCGAACACCACAGTCGCAGGCACCACACGCTCATCTCCATCCGGCTTCGCCAATAGCGTAATCCCTGCCCCACCCGCCATTGGATCATCATTTGAAATCTCCCCGCCTTTCACGAACGCGCACACCGTCTTCATAATAGACGGCCTCGACGCGCGCCTTTCTGAAGCCGCGGTAGCTTCATGCTATCTCGATCAGTGCATAGCCCACCAACCCAATAGCACCACTGGACCCTGTCTGAGTTTCAATGTCAACCTTGGAAAGCCGATTCCACCTACTGGTAATGGTGGGCCTACGCAATGGTTTTGCTCAGGCTACGATGAATTGCTGGCGGAGGATGGGAGTGATTACGTGGGGATTGATGTGCCAGGGAGTTATTTGTTCGGGCTAGGGGTCAATCGGGTTTGTGGGGGGTTGTATAGAGCTTATTAAAAGGGCGACGAAGAATGTAGAGGGAATATTTTATAGTGACTTAGTGTATGTATAAGATTCGGATGTAAATGCTGTCTAAGTACTACTTTGGGACTCCTCCCAGCATGATGGACGAGACTCTTGATTGGCGCGCCTGCGAGACTTGCATGCTGAAATCATGATGAACATTGAAAAGAAAACAAGACAGCCTCGGCCATCTTCGCACGTTGAATACGTTTGTTGGGCTGGAGTCCAATGAAGTTTGCTTGAAGAGGTATGGCAGGCAAGTCGCTATAAACAGCAAAACTAGAAGGACAGAGTTTAGACCGCAGATCAATCGATTCGTCAATCCAATACAGAATAGCTAACGATAGGACAGTTTGTAGGCTCTTGCCCAGTCAACAAGACGCCAAATGGTATATTCGCAAGGTAAACCAAAGATTAAATCTGCAAATTTTCGACGTCAAATCAATCATTCGGGCTTCTAAGCCCCACAACGATCAAGCTCAGCACCATCCATACTTCTCGTTCCCAACCCACTGTACTTTGCTACGATCAGCCTTCACACCATGCCACCTCAGGCTAGCAATACTTTCCTCGTCTCTGTGTATGACCTGAGCTCCCGGCTCAACCTCCTTCGCCGCCAACACAGTAAGGGGCGTCGGATTCCAGATTTGGACGTTCCCCATCTCCCACCTCGCGGCCTCTTCCTGGGCAGCGCGTAGCACCGCTGCACCAGCCCGAGCTTTTGCTTGGTCTGAAGGCTCAAGAACGATCGGGTCATTTTCGTTCTGGCGGACGAGTTGCTCGCCTTCGATGACGAAGCGGAGGATGTTGAGTGTGTTGCCGTCAGCTGTGCTGCCAAAAGTGCGGGTCCAGATGCACCAGACTTGGTCGCCGTTGACAGTTGTGGAGTAGGCACCTTTGATATCTGGATCTTTCCCCAGCATCTCTCTCCCCGCGAATTCCTCTCGCGCGTGGTGCCATTGCATAGTTTTGATGTCAGGGATGAGGGCTACGCGAATGGAGGGGATGTTTGCAGGCTTGCTGATTGAGTCTCGTAGCCATTGATCGTCTAGGGAGCAAAGCTTAGCCAGATCACCCGCGAGTAGGGGGCGGCTTTGGATTGTGGCGGAGTGGGCTTTCTGGGTGGTCGAGGGAGGTAATGCGATGTGACTAGATGGGAACGCTTCCCAATGCATCCTCGAATAGAACCTCTTCCCAATGTCAGAATACAAGACTGTGAAATACGCCTTTCTCCCCTCCTCCTGCTGATGTGTATCCAATTTCTTCCCTAATTCGGTGATCATCCTTTGCGCGTAGCCTCTATTCCTGTATGCTGGGTTGCAGAATACGCTCCCAATACCGTGGCTGATGATGTCTTCCACCTTTCCATCCTCTCTAGCGATCAACGCCTGCTTGCGGAAAGATTCGCAGCTGGCGAGGATTGGACGGGCATTGGGTTGTGCGGTAGTGTCGACGAGAATCCAGAAGGAGATGCCGCCGTCGCGGGTGAACCCTTGGTTCTCGAGATATTTCTCACGGCGGAGATAGGTGGACAAATTCATGGCTCCCTTCCATACTGATCCATTGAGCCTCCATGTTGCTATCTTCTCCTCTTGGGTTGGATGGAGAAGGGCAAGCGTGGGGGAATCGCTGGGAGAGAGCTCGTGGGTTGAGTGTACCATTGTGGACAAGATCGATGATAGATGCTATGGGGGGAGATGCATAGAATGAGGGTCCATGCTGGCCCTTTGTAGCGGGAGGTGCGAGAAGCGTCACGGTTACGAAGAATGTTCCCGTGATCTGCATTCGGATTGGAGTTTGATAACCGTTTCTAACCGCATCCTAGCCGCTGATCTTAGATCGCTTGGCGGGTAGAGCCGTTAGCGCGATGTGGGTTACCTCGAAGAGATCGATTCTGCAATGTGACAGATTATGCGGTCAAGGGAATTGTGTAATTCGGGCTCTTCACCTGACCGAAAATTCATGCAAGTGACCGGCCGTAAGATAAAGCTTGATGGAAAGTAAAGTATGCGTTAGTCGCTTACTTTCAATCGCGCTTACGAATTTTATCCATCCTGCCCCACTGCAGTCCACACTTCCTCCAAATCTTACTTACTTTGTTCATGTATCTTGTACAAGGTAAATAACATTCATTCAACATCTGAAAGCCTCGGCCATGGCCTACGGCCGTATCTGATTCTTCAAGCCCCCTATTGACACTCCTTCGTATCACTACGCCTTGCCATCGACACCTTGTCTCACTGGCAGGGCCCCACCAATCTAGCTTTTTGGTCAGACCGATTTTTGTGCTCCAACACTTCTACTTATACAACACTGCCATGGTCGAGACTTGATTTATTTGATTCCTCAACCAACACGCGTTCTCCCTGACAATACATCTTCCACGACGCACTCCGCAATGGCCGGCAGAACTCAACGCGATGCCATCGACGTGGATTCTGATAGCGATGATTTAGTACCATACGGCGACTACCTAGCCTCAAGCGATATCGAGGATGGTGTTCAATCCATCGAGATCAACCGCAACGACCCAGCCCCTAGACCAGCAGCGCCGGGACCGGATAGGAGCGGCGTTCGCAACATGTTCGACAGCTACGAGACTTGCTTGAAAGAAATCCTAGAGGTGTTCCCAGACATTTCTATTGACCATGTGCAACAAATATACAACAAACACACTCAGATACTGGGCCCCTACCAACCCCAGGAGGTCACCGTAGCCCAGACACTAATCGAGAAGATCTTGGACAAAGGTACTTATCCGAAGGAGAGAGACAGGATTAGGGAGCTCAAGCGAAAGAGGTCCCAGGGCAACACCGACGAAGAGGAAGCGGCTAGATGGAAGTATGCCGATATGAGGGACGATCCTTTACAATATTCGAGAGTAGCGTATGTACCCCAGCCCCTTCAGCCTCCCGAGACTAGGGAAGCGCCTTATTAGTGGACATGAAATGCATCAAATTCTGGCCCCAAGACCGCATGCTCGCCGCCTAGATGCTCTGTGGAGCTCGATATATTGCGAGGGGGGTCATGTGGCATCGCTGATATATGTGTTTAGGAAACTCGCACTACAAGAAGCGTTCCAATTTGTACCTTCCAAGTTCATTGAGAGCACATTCAAGGAGCACAACCACTACTATGGCGCCTACTTTGCAATACTAGAAACAGAACGTCGCCACGGGTCCGCGGCCAACCCACCGTATGATAAACTGCAAGGTAGACGAGGAAGTTCAAGGATGACCTCTGCAATATTAATGGAGGAACTGCGCCAAGAAGGTTTCGACTTTGATGGGCTGAAGCAGGAGATAGACTCTGCCTTTCAGCGGAGGAAGCGGGATGATGGTACGTATTGAACTGTCTGCTTATCCCTCTTGATCTTTGAATCTGGGTGTCATCTCTATGATTGGCTATGAACGGGACTCTCTGCTCGCCTTTGTTAGTCTACACGGGAGGGTTTCTAGTAAGATTGGCTATGTGTTGGACTTGAAACCTGTCTTTCTTGGGCCATTCAAGGGGTAAGATGGGTATCTTACCCAAGACTGGTCGTATCGACATTTGGCTTGTCTTTCGTAGGCCCTAGTAGGAAACTTTTTCATCATGATGGGCCATGTATTGGAGTAGCTTCTCAATCTACTTGGTCCGTGTTGACGCGTATCTACCGATCATTTGCTTTGTTCACTGAACGGCAAACAACTCCCTAGCATATCAACCCTTTTAAGAATACTCTGACAGTGACTCTTTCTAGAAAAGCGACGAACTGCCGATCATGCCAAAATGGCAGAAGAAGCACAAGAGCAAGAGCACCGCGCGAAAGGCGAAGTCATAGAGTGCGGATGCTGCTTCGACGACGTTACCCTGCTCAAGGTTACCTATTGCAATGGGGACGAACCTCATTACTTCTGCCTCGATTGTGCTCAACGCAATGCATCGAACGACATCGGCAGTTCACGCTACGAACTCCGGTGTATGCATGAGAGCGGTTGCACGGCTACGTTTTCCCGTCAACAGAGAACACGATTCCTCGACGCCAAGTCGATCGAGAAGCTAGAATGCCTTCAACAAAAAGACGAAATCCGCAAAGCTGAGTTGCCAAACCTTGCGACCTGCCCTTTCTGCGATTTTGCCGCTATCTATCCGCCAGTCGAAGAGGACCGGGAATTTCGATGCTATAATCCCGAATGTGCAGAGGTCTCTTGCCGGCTTTGCAAATTAAAGTCACACATACCACTTACCTGCGAAGAATCCAAGAAAGAGAACGGTGTATCCGAACGCCGCGTCATCGAAGAGGCTAGGACCGAAGCTTTGATCAGAACATGCGGCAAATGCAAGGTTCGCATTCTCAAAGAGGACGGCTGCAATAAGGTGATCTGTACGAGCTGCTACGCGGTACTCTGTGACTACTGTGGAAAAGACATCACCAAGGTCATGTACAACCATTTTGATGGTCAAGGACGCGCCCCTCCAGGCCTTCTCACGGATTCAGGGGGGAAATGTCCTTTATATGACGAATCTTCGAAGCGAAAAGATCAACAAGTCGACGAGGCAGAGAAGGATGCGATGTCGAAAGTTCGAGCTGAGCATCCGGAATTATCAGAGGAAGACCTGAAGATCAAATTTGCCAAATCCGTCCAGGGCCCACCAGATCGTCATGGCAGCATGTATCGTCACCATCATCGAATGATGCGTGACGCGCATGGTTTCCAAGACTTCGACTTGGACGACTTTGATGCAATGGGCGCCCCAAGAGCAAGACAGCGACCAGGTCGCGTAGGCAGACAGCCTGATGTGGGTGGCTTTGTTGGACGTTTCGACGAGCTCCAGGGTGAGTTGAGAGAACAGCAAGCGGCGGTGCGGCTAGCACATCAGAACCTTCGACAGCAACGCCAGGCAGTCCAGGCAAGATATCAGGAACAGGTAGCAACGCACCATCGTCAACAAGCTGCACAGGCTCAGCGAATGCAGCAAGCTGCACAGGTTCAGCGAATGCAGCAAGCTCAGATTGCTCAGTTGAACCAGCAGAGGAGAGCGCAACTTGCTCAAGTCCGAGCCCAGCGACAACAACAGCTGGCTCAGCAGGCGGCTCAAGCACCTGCGCCCGCAACCCTTAGCAATGTTGTCCCCAACCCCTTCAACGTCCCAGCGCCCTTCTGGAACGGTGGTAACAACGATCCATTCGGTGGACAGAGCTTATTCGGAGGCGACAATGGAGCCTTTAATGGAAATGCGTTTGGCTTCTTCCAAGATGTCCCTGCCTTCAACAATGCCAACTATCTCCAGAACCAGCCTGCAAACCAAGGTAGCCGCGCCGAGGCCCAAAACCTCAACACACTGGCAGCGCAGTCGCGTAACAACTACGCTACGCTCCAAGCTAATCGGGCACCACAGCAGCCACAGTATAATCCGTATGCTGCTGAACAGGATCCACTGTTCAATGACTTCGACTTTGAGGGCTTCCTAGATCCTCCCAGGGCTAATAACGATCAACCACCTGCTACCGCATACAATTTTCAATTCTAGATGGGTAAGGAGCCCCACGGTATTGGCGTTCCGAGGGGGCATTTCCGGTGTCTCGGTGCACATAGATACCCATTTCTTGTGCTTAATGACGTTGATACTTGCAACAATGGCTTGGACAGAGCACACATGCGCGCGTGTAGTAAATCTAGACTGGGGAAATGTGCGTTGATTCAGCTGCTGGGTAGCTAGAAATTGAGAATTATTCGCTATGCATACAAATTGAACGGCTGATATATGGGTCACTTGCAAAGGTATTTTACCCAGGAAGGTGCCATACATTGCGCTCATACACTGGTCCAGGGGTGACCGTCGCTTTCTGACCTCGCTTCTCACCGCTTTCCTGCTGAATACCCCTCTAAAGGAGACTAAATTCGAGCAACACCTCTGCATAGAACCTAGCAAAATGATCACCTGGACGGCAAAACCCCCTGAAAAGAGCGAATAAAGCGCTCATCTGCGCTCTTTATTCTCCATCTTGGCGATTGCCCTACCCAAGCATCGCTCTCCAGAAACCTCACATGGACACAGTCCCTTTCCACTTAATCCATTACCAGCTCTCCAGCTGACTACATGCCCAATTTTATAGCAGATACCTCACAATCGCTCATTCTGTGCTGGCGGGGTCCCTTTCCCTATCCTTGGAGGGCGGGATCCTCCAGAACTTTCGACTCTTTAGAGTGGCAAGCTGCTCCAAGTTCGTGAGCAAGCCGTGCTCGAATATTTGGGGCCTTGTTGGCCACCTCGCGATCGCCCAGCTAGAGAAAGTGGCGCAATGAGCAACGAAAGATAAGAATGTTGTGCTGCTTAGGCCGTTTCCCTTGCAGTAGGATGGCTACACTATCCAGTACTGTCCCACCTACTGACATCTCTCGCTAGCCATTCCGGATTTCTTGCAATGGATTCATATGAGCTGCTGGGAAAGGAGTCGAAGTATTTGAGGGACTTTGCCGTGGGAGAAACCACCAGCATGGATTGCTGTCCTAGTTCACTGGCACGGAGACGTGGTCCACAGCCAGCAGGGTCTAATGCATTTTGGGGTCTGATTCTTTCTCATGCCGCGTGCTTCGTTGCCATGTTGAATAAGTCACCAGTAGGGTAAATTTTCCAATCATCAGCTTCGTTGCTCATTCAGAGGAAGATTATCCGTGAGAGGAAGTATACTTTTCTATGATTTTCGCGCTTGCCGAGTAGCCATGGGCGATTCCAAAAGACAGATTGTGTTTGCTTGGGATTGTAAGGGAAAAGAAACAAAAAGTTGGTGGTAAATGATCAGGGAGCTATTCATACTCTTCTTTATCATCTTCAACCTGCGCCTGGAACTTGCCTCTGCCCTCCTCGACCCATACCTCCATTCTGAATGCTCCAGCCTCTAGAGTCCTAATTGGCGTCGTCTTTACCCCCCCCAGATCCTTCCCTTTCCGACTTCGTTCGAGCCCATTAGTATTCCCTGCATCCACCTGCCTACGCCCTTGCCGCTCCTTTTGTAATCCTGGCTCAGCAGCTACCCACCCTCCCTCTCCCCCAAGCGGTGCATCTACATCATCCTCATCCCTCAGTTGAATTGCGAGTGTAAAGCTGCTGTCTTCAGGTAGCGGTCTCAGCCCAGTCAGCGACGTAGAGAGCCGGGCGAAAGTGGCGCGAAATTGCTCTGGAAGGTCAGAAGTTGGTGGTGGGTCGAACCGCTTGGTGATGGTAGGGTCCGTGGGAGGATCATCTGGGTCTTCGGTATTTATAGAGTTGGGAGCAAATGTCGTCCGTGTCTCAGAGGGCGGAATGCGAGGGAAGGAGGCGGTGGAGAAGATGAAGCGTTCGAGTGGTTGGGAGGTGGGTGGCGGAGCGTGGATTATCAGAGAGGTTTGGGCGATCGTGCACTGGGCTTCGTCAGTACCCTTGAAAGGTAGCTCACGGTCACAATCTCATATGGACAAAATTCATTCTAGCATTTAGGCACTGATGTGGACGGAGCCCGCCGGTATAATCTCCACAGTCTAAAGCTTAGGGAAGAAGTATTGTGATGAAAATACTCCGCAGGTTTGTTAAAAAATCAACACAACTGCATTGCAGAATGGTAGCAGTAAAGGGCTTGACAAATGAATTGAATGATGCCTATCGTAAGACGATTGATTCACTGTGTTGGCCGAATAGATACATATTCACAGCTGAAACAGTTTGCAGCCGTTTGAAAAAGGCATTATGAATGGATATATTCAGTTTTTGATGCCGAGGTTGCAGACAGGAAGTAAAACTGTATTCAGTGGGATATCTTACCTTCAGCATCTCAAACTCGACAGCAGCAACAGCGTCCTGAATCCATTTGCACAGCTTCGGGTGCCTACTCTGCCTAACAGGGTAGTTGTATTTCCTTGCCTTGATGAAGGAGGTCGGAGGGTAGAGATTTCGCTCGGAGAGGATAGTGTGAATAGCAACAGTGAGGAAGTCACAATATGCAAAGACAACGGCTTGATCAGTGTCCAATACAGGGGCTTCTGAATTGTAAGAGGCCATCATCGATAGTCCCCAAGGGGGTTATAGTCGCCAGAGTAAGAATGACTATTCGTTGAAATGGAGATAAACGACTCGCTTCTCCGACGCTAATTTGGTGCAGCCGCAAGGAGCAAAAAACGCGTCGGTCCGGAAAAGCTTGGTGCATCAACAAATCGAAGGTTAGCAGCCCTCACAGTTTCGTTTACCTCAGCACAACCGCAACAACACAACGAAAACCACTCGTTCCTTCTTTGCATGGTACCGACAAGATGGAGCAACAAGTGCTGGACCTACTCGCAGCAACGCTCGACGTTTCGGGCCCGATCCGTAACGGTGCGGAGCAACAATTGGAGCAATTGTATACTAATGTAAGTTATCCTCTTCATAAATAGCCCTCCTCTCAATTGTGTGATTTCGTGGGTCCGAATGAATGTCTTGCGAGTACTTCGTTGTCAAGACACGGCTCACGACTCGAAGCCCGCTTCGGAATTGTGAAACTGACCCCGAAGTCACGTAGGAAGCATTCCCAATCTCACTACTCGCAATAGCCTCGCACAAGTCAGTCGAGATTCAATTTCGTCAGGCAGGACTGTTATCACTCAAGAAGTTGGTGGTGAAGACGTGGTCGCCCTCTCTCGACGAATATGAAGGGCCGAGTACACTTAGCGACGCGACTAAAGAGCAAGTACGACATTCCGTCCTTTCCATTGCCACAGCCGGAGACGAGGATAGGAAAATCGTCGGAGCCGCCAGCTATGTAGTCAGCAAGATTGCAAGCGCCGACTTTCCAGAGCAGTGGCCTGGCCTGCTTCCGACACTGTTGAACCTCGTCCCTCAAGCAGCCGAAACACAATTGCATGGGGTGCTGGTAGTGCTCGGGAACCTGGTGGAAGATGGTTTCGATGAAGAGCAGTTTGCGGGGAGTGCGATTGACCTCGTCAAATGCATATACGACGTGGCTGTCAATCCAGAGAGGAAGTGGACCACGAGGGCTCTGGCTGTCTCGATATTCCGGGCGTGCTTCGATACGATGGAGATGGTGTATCAGAATAACCAGGCCTCCGTCAAGCAATTCATGCAAGATGCTTCGGACGCGTGGACACCTCTCTTCATCGATGTCATCAAGATGCCTATGCCTGAGATACCAACTGAGGAGCAAGAGATGCAAGGCAGCCCAGGGGAGTCGCAAGGTATAGCAGGGCCAAATGTGCAGCATTGGCGAGGTGTAATTGCTTTGAAGACTCAGATAGTCAAGGTAAGTAGCAGCGTCTCTGTTCACGAACCTTCATCTTACCAGTCTGCCAGGCCCTGGACAAGATCCACAACATGTTCCCGCACCTCCTCACTTCGCGTACGCCTGAATTGTTCAGCGCAATGTGGGAGGCTCTACAGGCTCACCTCCCTCCGTACCTGAGTATGTACTGTGGCGACGAACAGAGACAAGGCCGAATGGAAGACGCCGATCGCTTGCCGTACACTCTGGATTTCCTTGTCATCGAAGAGCTCGATTATATTCAGACGTTGCTAAACACTGTAACGATCAAGAAAGAATTGGACACTCAGCTGGCGCCAGAGAGTGTCGCGAACGGAACACACAACGCCACTTGGCTTTCGCAAATAGTAGCCCTGGCCGTCGGTTATTCTCAAGTCCTAACGGAGGATGAGGAGCTCTGGGACATGGATGTCAATATCTTCCTGTCCGAAGAAACCTCAGAGACAGCAAATTACTCATCCCGCAACGCTTGCGCTGGTCTTGTGACGAAGCTCTGCAGCTACAACTGGCCCGTGCTCGAGAGTCTCCTGAGCCATAGCAAGACAACATTCGAAGATACGTCGTCGACTCCAAGGGCGAAAGAAGCTGTACTGTACATTGCCAAGCAAGTCTTGGAAGAGATAGGTTCGTATGATGGAATGGTTGCTCCGGAGCTTGCGAACCCCTATCTTGACTTTGCTCGTGTCTCAATGCAGGATGGGGAGCATGAGTTCCTGCGAGCCCGAGCAATCATTGTCGCTGGTGCTTTGATCACGACATCTGGCCAAGCATTGCAAGCCCTTGTGCCCGACTTTGCTCACCAGTCCCTTAAGGCGATCGAGGAAGATCCTTCAGATATCGTCAAGGTCTCGTGCATGCGCGTGCTTCAGGGTTACTTGAAGGTCCTGCCGAAGACGAGCGCTCAAGAGTTTCAAGTAAAAACGGTGGCAGCAATATCCAATTTCCTTGCTTCACAAGATCTCAGCGAGGTCAGCGAAAATGAAGACCTGCTCGATACATTAGTGGAGACCCTTCGCGATGCTATCATGATGGATCCCACCCTGTGTCTGGAGCACCCAGCCTTGGATGTTCTCTTCACAATGGCATCTTATGGAGCAAATAGCTGGCAGACAACGATGCTTGTGAACGAGACGTTCGAATCGGTCGTCTCCACGATGTCGTCGCAAGGGCCTGAAGCATATGCTCGTCTTTGTGCAAAGGTTCTTCCTAGTTTGACTGGAGCTCTGGACGTTGGTGACATGACACAAGAGAACTCCCTAAGCGATATGGCGGTATCTCTTCTAGCCACGCTGGCGGAGTATGGTTCCGAGCCTCTGCCCCAGGGGTTTATTGCCGCGCTTTTGCCAAAGCTTTACCGCTTGCTGTTTCTGGATCTGGAGTTTAGCGTCCATCAGTCAGCCACGGTCACCATCAAGTATATCCTTGTCCACGATCCGGTCCAATTGTTTGCTTGGCGTGATCCAGAGACTGGGAAGGAGGGTCTTGAGATTGTTCTGATGATCATTGATCGCCTCCTGGGCCCGAACGTCGATGACTCCTCAGCAGCAGAGGTCGGAGCTCTCGCTATGGAATTGGTCGAGAAGGCAGGTGCTGAGAGGCTGGGTCCGTATCTCATGCAGCTTCTGCAGGCTGTTGCCATCCGTCTGAGCACAGCAGAGCGTGCAAATTTTATTCAGAACCTGGTACTTGTCTTTGCTCGCTTGTCCTTGACGAACGCTCAGGAGGTCCTGGATTTCTTGGCCCAGGTGCAAGTCGAAGGTATCAATGGTGGAACCGGGCTCGAGGTCGTTTTGAGGAAGTGGCTTGAAAACTCGGTCCACTTCTCGGGTTATGATGCCATCCGACAGAATGTCATGGCGTTGACGAGCATCTATAAGCTTCATGATCAGCGATTGGCCGGCATTCAGACGAAGGGGGACCTCGTGGTGCAGAACACAACACGTATCAAGACTCGCTCCCAGGCAAAGAAGAATCCGGATCAATTCTCAATCATCCCTGTTCCTCTCAAGCTCACCAAGGTACTGATTCAAGAGCTCGCATTGCAGAGCCCAGGTACTCCTGGGTTCAGCCTGAGAAAGGGCTCCAAGATCAGCAGCCCTAGTGACTCGAATAGCGATGAATGGGAAGACGAGCCTACCGTGTTGGACCTGGGACTTCCAAGCACTCGTCAAGGTCAGTCTTTTGTTTCCACCCTCACTGAGATTGACACCGCTGACAAGTATCCATTTTTTAGACCTCATGGGGTACATGGACGAGTCTCGCTGGAACACTCGTCAGATCGATGACGAGACACAGAAGTACCTCGTCGAATTCTTCAACAACGTGTCCAACGAGCCAGGTTTCCCGGAGCTCTATCAAGCCTTGAATGATGAAGAGCGTGAGAAATTGCATAACATGAACGACACCAACGGACAGTTGCCTTTACAGTCTCCTGCTCAGGTGTCTGTCCAGCTACCCGTTCAGTGATAATGAGAGAATGACGATAAAAGAAAGGTTGACGATCGCGATGTATATGAAAAAAGGAGGGGCGTTGAGAATGTAAAAATGGAGCGGCATAGCGGGTGTTTCATGTCTACTGGGTCAAGAATACCCCTTGTTGCGCGTCAGATGAATATTCGTGACTAGAGAGCGATGCATTAGCATGCTGAGAAATGTGTGTTTTTTATGTGTACTCAAGAAGCAATGATCAAGATAGATACAGAATAGAAGGATTGTTCACATACCATTGCTTCATCGACTGTCTAACCGTCGCCCGAATCTGTTTCCACGGTCGGACTCTATTCGAGATGTATTTGATCTAGGGGGTTGGTGTATCAAAAGACTGTCGTGGTTGTTTACGCGAAGGCTGCCCGGTTAGTATAGTGCCGGCTAGTATAGTGCCGGAGATAAAAGAGTCGTACTATCCGGATGTAGCTAATTTTGCGCTATATCACCACAGTTGTTGCATAGGACAAACTCCAAATTTTTGGGGCTATTTAATCTAAGGTATCGAGAGACAAGTGTAGATGTATTAAGGGAAGAAAGCTGCAGAAAGCTGCTGCTCTGCTATCGTCCTGCAAAGAAAAGTTCCGGGGCTACAAATATGGGTTCTCTATCTTCCAATCTCAGCTTTGTGCTCTTTGCTTTGCTACTTTTTCAGGTGTCACCCGTAACCGCCTTTGGAGCTGGAAATATTGGTATGGGCTCAATGCCAACAGGATCCTGCCCAGGCTAAGACTTTTTCCAGCTTCAATATCCAAGATCGAAGGACATAATTGGCGCCATGGCGATATTGAGGACATGCTCAAAACCATTGCTTTCATCAAAGGTCACAAGTGGACCAGTATGATGATCAAGAGGGCCTACTTTGGTAACTGGCTTCGTGACTATAGCCAGGCCATGGACGTTGGGTCACTCAAAGGTGTTCAAGCTGGCACCATTAGGATCCTTGTTTGGGTGCTATCTTTCCTGAGCTTTGGGTATGCGACTGCTGAGTTCGAGGTCACGGATGAGAGACTTGGGGTTTACAGGTGAGGATCTCCTGTGCGAGCTACCTATCCTTGGCTTACGTCTGCAGGCCGGAAGAGCATATAGATAATCCGAAAGGTAGGATTAGCTCCTACTTTCTTGGCGATAAGTATTGGTCAAGTCTCTAACAGGAGCCAGACTATGCGGACAATGTCGATGCTAGGGAATATGACCAGAGACTACGACCACCGGTGGACCCAGTTGAGCTGCAGGTTGATCCAAAGACAGGGATGAAGAATTATATTGCTAATGAGAACCTTGGCATTGCCACATCAGCTGGCTATGTCAAGTTCTCCTTCACCCGGAGCATCCACTTCGGAAGAGTATACACCAGCGGAGAGCGCGGTACCAGAGGTAAAGAAGCAGACTTATGTGAAGCGTTGAGATGCCTTGGCCAAGGACTGCATTGCTTGGAAGACTTCGGTGCTCACACAAACTACACCGAACTTGCTTTGCGAGAGATGGGCTACAGAGATGTGTTCGCTCATACCGGGAATGCGACTGAGATTGATCTACATGGTCATCGAGTCTTTCCCCTAGTCACTGGGACATTCGGGGTGGTTGATTTCCTTCACAGTGTGCTTGGCGAGGCCACTGATCATTTCGCCCAGACTGAAGTCGAGCAAATGGACATTGCTCTCAAAGACGCTGAAGCCCAGAGCAAGGCTGGTGACGGAAGCCGTTCCTCGGAAGGCTCTGGATTGTCAAGCATGACCGGTCTTCTATCTCAAGTTCCCGGAGCGGGTGACTTGGCTTGGCAAGCACGCGATCTCCAGGCCCAGTCAGAGCATCAGAAACAAGAAAACATATTTGCAGGACCTCCTGGCTCAGAAGGAGGTCCCCCAGGACCGAATATACCTGGAACGAATTTCGACCCCATGAAGACGGCATCTCAAATCTATCCCATCCTGGAATTCAGAGACAAAGTAGTAAAGATCATGACTGCCACTATCGAGAAGATCCCAGGCCTCGAGGCTTTGGTGGAAAAGATAACAGAGACATTGACTCTATTCGTTCTTTCACTCTTGGCTCCATATATCCGCCCGATCATCAACGCTGTATCAAAGCAGCTCAAAGCAGGAAGCGGTGGGGTGATAGACGCCTCTGGTAAACACCAATACGAGCCTTGGACTGATCCCACCTGCTCGGACCCGACACACTCTCTTCTCTCGAAAGACCACTTCTCAAACATTTTGAATGAGCCTGCTGGCGAGGTGGCATCAACTATCCTCCAATACGTAGCACCACGTGTCATATACGCATGGCAGCATCCCGACGTACCTGTCAAGCAGGTCCTCGACGACGTTATCCAAGTCTTCCATCACCCGGCCATCCGCGATCACCGCTGCGAATTGCACCAGAACATGTATAGCACGGTTGAGCGTTGGGCACACAGGCGGCCAGATGGTGGATCGAATCTGAACGTCCTCCTTAGCTCAGATAACGTCAGACATGGCAGGAATCACACAGTAGGCGCCAGTGAGCAATCACATACCCACGGCGGTTTGCCCAGCACCGTTGGCAACTTCTTTGGGGCAGGTAGCCATAGCGAAGTCAGAGGAGCTCCATGGGAGACCCTTGGCAAGGTACGAGACAATCCAGATATTGGCCCTGGTAGCGACACTTCGGCAGTTGGCTCTACAGCTTGCCCTTCTTGTAACGGGAGCACTAAAGGCATGACTGAACAGGTGAGTCAAGACTGATGTATCAATGTTAAGGACGTTTCTAATGAGCCATAGCAAATATCGGAGCATGTCAACGACTGCTTAGACGGAAAAGCCAAACCCTTACCCCAGGACGTTCCAAATGTTTTCCCTGGTACTCAAACCAAGTACGAGTCTCGCCCACCCATGGGCTCTGAACATGATTACTCAAACCAGCAAAACCGAAGGGCCCAGCAGCCGTATCTAGGCGCACAGGAGCACTTCCCACCATACCCTCAGCAAGGTCCAGAGTCAATTGGGCAATCGTCGCAATGGCAGCCTGGGTATCAAGCCCCTCAAGGTGCACCGTATCCCTCCCAGGGCGGTTATCCACCGCAGCCTCCGAATTACGGATACAGTGGAGGACCGCCTTATCGCTACGACCCGAATGCTCCTCCACCTTAGCCGGATAGCTACGGTCCACCACCTCCTGGGCCGCACTATGGCGGGAGACCTTATTGAAGCTCTTGTCACTTTTGCATGGATTACGTAGCTTTCACCAAAACAGTACGGTTTCGTAGCTATTGACGCTCAATACCCAATCCACAATTCAAGCGCATATTTAGATCGCGTGATATACGAGCGCTCTTTACATGCTCAAATAGATAAATTTACTGACCGACCAGATCGTCTGGAAATTTAAAACCGTTAACGAACAAGTCTATAAATCTTACCTGCACATCCACCTACCTATCAACCCTATCCTTGCCCATCTCCTCCACCAATTCAACCCCATCACTGATGCCTCCCTCATTCCCATCCCCTTCACGATCCCTATACCCCTCTCTCCTCTCCTCCCCCTCACTCTCGGCCTCCCTTCCCACCTTTACCCCAGCACCGGGATTATCGCCCTCCTCCTCCCTTCTCCCAATAACTACATTTCCCACAACCAGCCCCGCAGCACCCACCCACCAAAGCCCAGGCAATTTCTCCCCGAATACCATCCAACCTGAGAATGCAGTAAGCATAAAATTAGCGCTGGTGTTGATGATAGAGACGCGGGTGGTGGAAGAGGCGCGGGTGAGGGCGGCGGTGAAGAGAGTCCACATTATGGCGTTGAAGGCTAGGTTCATTGAGAAAAAAAACTGTGTATCCATTAGATAGGCATTATATGCGTCGGCTGTCAGCGGAAGAGGATCTCACTGCACGTATGATGAATTCAACAATCTTATTCGTAGCGGCGAGACCGAGGGAGGTGGAGATTGCGGACGCCCATGAGGAGGTGAGTTCGGTCGTCGTACTACTGGGGTTAGGATTTGTAGACATATAGGAGGAGAGGCAACGCGCACAGCTTTGCGAAGACGCCATTGAAGGCTGCGCAGGCGCCGCTGAGCGCGGCGAGTGGTATCCAGGGGAGCTTGTTGCTTATGACTGTGGGCTTCTGCGGGCTGTCTGACGGTGGGATGGCCTCTGGCATCAGGGGTTCTGCTGCTGGTTCCATGATGTCATCTACGGCAGTAGTATATACAGTTGTTGGAGTTGGAGTCGAGAGTTGTAGGATGGAGGGAGTATCTATGTGAACTAGGCTTTGAGACATACAGCTTGGTACGGATTACACGAATTACATCTGGAAACTACTAAAACATTTGAGCTAAACGCCTTGCATGTGCTGGATCATGGTATTTGTAAATTGATCGAAGCATCGCATGTCCATGCAATGGTGCGAGAGCCTTTCGCAAAATTGGGTATCTTATGAATCATTTCTCCCCGTCAACGCCATTTATGGATCTTTCGGTTTGCTACGCCAGGTGCATGCAATTTTCCTTCACTGAACATGCTCAAACGTTGTCTGATGCCCTTTGCCTCGTCGCTTTCCTCGAGAGGAACAAGCCATCTCCTATTGCTCTCCAGGCTTCTTCGCATTGCAGCTCACGATCTTGATCTTGTCCGCCTGTATATTGTTCTGATTGTCGAGCTTGAAGTTGACGTCTTTGATTAGGAATGTCCAGACTTCGTCGCAAAAGCGATAAGTATCCAAATGACCCTTAAGGTGTCTACTATCAGTCATAGATCCTCAACCGATTGCTTCCTGCGGCGCCAGTACCTTGAAATTCATACGCGCCTTGACCTTGTCTGCCAGCACTTCCGTGATAGACTTATCAAACGTAGCGATGACTTTCATGGCCGTCTGGGGCTCGATGCGACCTGAGTGAACCAACTCATCGAGCGTGTCAATGAGTGCCATCCCGATGCTACAAATGGACTGTTAGCAGCGCTGCCTTCACAAACAGCTTAGCTAGATAGTACCTGCTACCGCGGTAGAGCTCGTAGTAGGATCCAGCGGCAGCCATAGTAGTTACTGCGTTGAAATGAGTGTGGTTGGAGAAGAAAGAAAGACGACGTTGAGGTTGTGGGGATATACCGGATTTTGCGCTAGGCAGAACTTCGGTCCCCCAAAGCCTGGGCATCCGTCTCAAACATGCTCGACTTAAACATCTTCTCCAGCTCTACTGCTGTGTTTTCGCCGCCCACAGAATTGATCAGTCGCTGACCTTTGATTTGATCATGAGTTACTCATATGGAGCCTATGGCGCTACTGCTGCACTGGGAGTTGTGGGGCTCTGTACGAGCAACGCCCCTTCTATCTTGAGGTCATTGCTAATGTAGACGCAGATCTACTGTTCACAGGAGATGGGGAAGCTTTCAATGTAGGATTTGTGAAGAGAGGATCCGAGGGGCAAGATCTGACACCAGTACATAGGTCGGACAATTTCTAGAGAGCGTATCGCCATACGCTTGGGCAGATTTAGGCATCGGCCTTTGCATAGGCTTATCAGTCGTTGGAGCAGCATGGTACGTCTCAAAAAGGCCTACTGGGGAAGAGCAAGAGGCTGAAATGGCATGTCTAGGGGAATATTTATCACAGGCTCTTCGATTCTCGGTGGTGGTGTGAAGGCGCCTAGGATAAGAACGAAGAACTTGATCTCGATCATCTTCTGTGAAGTGGTGGCGATATACGGAGTTATCATGTCAATCGTGTTTTCAGCAAAGCTAAATATGGTCGAAGGGGAGGCGCTGTATTCGGGGAGGAACCAATACACCGGCTACGCCTTGTTCTGGTCAGGGTTGACAGTGGGCATGTGTAACCTGATATGCGGTGTTTCGGTTGGGATCAATGGGAGCAGTGCCGCATTGGCAGATGCCGCGGATCCAAGCTTGTGAGTGAAGAGTTGTTTGTGGCCTCTACGAGCGTTTGTTACTAATGGGCTCCTCTAGGTTCGTCAAGATACTTGTCATTGAGATCTTCAGCTCTGTTTTGGGATTGTTTGGGCTCATCATTGGCTTGCTGGTATCTGGAAAGGCGCCGGATTTTCGAGTGGACTGAAGGGAGCCGGCACAGAGGAAATCGGAAGAATAAAACACCGAGAGATGTCTATATGTAAGGTACTGGTGATGCATTTGCAGGTGTACTCATTGAGGCCGTGCATACGGATCAGTTCTGCACACGGTTCCAGCGCTGTATTTTACCCTAGATATATTCTTTCAAATGACCATTGATTGAATTATCCTGATATAATTTCTTCACTGCTCTGTAAACATGAATAGTAGTGACTTCAATACTAGCGACTTTGACAATGTTAACCTCGCTTAGCACAAAACATTCCTGGACACTTTTGTTATTTCATCACATATATCCTTGATTCCCGTCTTCCGGAAGCCTTTACAGTCATGACATCTAGATCATCTCTGAGCATATAGCCATGGATAAACCCAGACTGAAAGCGGCGATACTAATCATTTCAGACACAGCATCCCAAGATCCATCGACAGACAAAGCGGGAGATATCCTCTCCGATAGCATTGCAATCCACGGCAACGATCAGTGGGACTTCACGAAGCGTGAAGTCGTCCCAGATGATATCCTTGCCATCCAACGCTCAGTGATACAGTACTGTGATGGAGAAGACTTCGTCAATGCTCTCATTACGACCGGTGGTACTGGCTTTGCAATCAAAGATCGAACTCCGGAAGCCATAAATCCATTGATACATAAGCATGCTCCTGGGCTCGTGTAGGTCAAGTCATACCGAATCGAGAAAGCACATTGCTAATGATGCAGTCATGGCATGCTCGCTGCGTCTTTGGAAATTACACCTTGTAGGTAATTCCCTCGTTCTCTAGCCATGCGTTCTCGAGCGGGAAAAAGAAAGGATTCTGTCTGTTCATTTTAAGTAGAGCTTGGACTCAATGAGACATGCCACGTTAAATCTACGCTCACCGTCTATGTCTCGCGGCTAATTACTTTACTGCAAGTCGCCCTTATGTCAAGACCCGTTGCAGGGGTCCGCAATAAGACCTTGATCATCACACTACCCGGCTCCCCAAAAGGAGCGAAGGAGAATCTACAAGCTATCATAAAGCTACTACCACATGCATGCTGGCAAGCTGCAGGCGCAGATTCGAGAGCAATCCACGCTGGTGGCGTTGGAAAGCTCGAGGCAGAGGCGGGTGTCAACGGTAACAAAAAACCGAAGCATAACAATCACGACTACGGTCACAGCCATGGCCACAGCCATTCGCATGGACAAGGTACCCATGTCGTACCGAAAGCTCACACACGTCCCGAGGAGCGGCCTATCTCAAATGATCCTCGAGCAGGCCCAACAAGCCGCTACCGAGAGTCGCCATATCCTATGCTCTCCGTCGAGTCCGCTGTCAATCTAATACTGGAAAATTCTCCAGCTCCAGAGCCTATCAAGATGTCGGTCAATGGCTCGCTGGTAGGCTATGTACTCGCGGAGGATGTCCAAGCCAGTGAACCTGTACCAGCGTATCGAGCAAGCATAGTCGATGGCTACGCTGTTGTCGTCTCCCCAGATGGACCAAGCACAAAAGGCGTCTTTCCTGTTGACTCGGTATCTCACGCAGCACCAGGGGAGATACCGGCCCTGCACCGTGGACAGATCGCTCGGATAACCACAGGTGCTCCGCTACCGCCCGGAGCAAACTCAGTGGTGATGGTCGAGGACACAGTTCTCAGGAGTATGACTGAGGATGGTAGAGAAGAAAAGGTGGTGGAGATTCTGACAGACCAAGTCAAGCCAGACGAGAACATAAGAGAAGTCGGTAGTGACATCAAAGCAGGCGAGATCGTCATGAGAAAAGGTGAAGAAATCACTGCTGTTGGTGGCGAGCTGGGTTTGTTGGCTTCAGTCGGCAAGACAGAAGTTCTGGTTTACAGGAAGCCTGTCATTGGTGTGCTTAGCACTGGCGATGAGATTGTGATGCATGATAGAGCAGGACCGCTGCAAATGGGAGAAGTCCGAGATTGCAATCGACCAACCCTGATGGCTGCTATCAAGGGCTGGGGGTTCCAGGTGGTGGACTATGGTATCGCGAAAGACAAGTACACCCGCCACTACCTCCTTAGTGCTACATGATCCTTTGCTGACACTACTATTTGCAGACCTGGCTTACTTGAAGAACATCTCCGTGGTGCTCTCCACAACGTGGATGTCATCGTCACCTCTGGTGGCGTTTCGATGGGGGAGCTCGATCTGCTGAAGCCAACACTCGAGCGCTCTCTTGGTGGCACAATACACTTTGGTCGAGTGTCGATGAAACCCGGCAAGCCGACCACCTTCGCCACTGTCCCTCTCAAATCCATAGATGGCGATCCAGTAACAAAGCTCGTCTTTAGCTTACCTGGTAATCCTGCATCTGCGCTTGTAACGTCGCACCTTTTCGTATTACCGTCCCTGCAATACTCAAGTGGGAGAGACGGTTTACTTGGTCTACCGAGGGCGAAGGTAGTTCTGGAAATGGATGTGTTGTGTGATCCAAACAGATCAGAATACCATAGAGTGTCATTGAACGTTGGCAACGACGGACTATTGCACGCAACCAGCACCGGCGGCCAGCGGAGTTCAAAGGTGACAAGCTTGAGACAGGCGAATGGGCTGCTCTGTTTGCCAGCTGAGGAGCGGACGATTGGCAAAGGAGCGATGGTTGATGCATTGCTGATGGGTGGACTAGGTGGACTGGGTAGCCAATGATCCCTACTGATGTAGCAAAGCAATATTCGCAAATTTGCTCTAATTACAATTACCTGCAATTTAGAACAACAATAAATCGCAAATGATCCAAGTTTGATGAACGAATGGCAAAAAGCTTAGATGGCGTCGACTCGGTCGACTTGACCCTATCCTACGAAAGCCTCTCGCTCAAGTTTTTCAGTTTGCTGACCAAGTGCCTTACCTGTTCTCAGGGACAGATCCTGGTAGGATACAGGTATGAAGGCTAAAAGCCACTGCGCGAGACGAGCTGGCGAAAATTGGGTCCTAATAGTGTCAATGAAAAACAAACATCACTTCCAATCTTAGGTTTACGTACCTGGGCTTTCGGTGGCAATTCACCATACTTCGATCGCTTTTCAAGCACAGTAACGAAGATCACGTCGCTAGGCCGGCAGAAGGATCAAGAAATCCCAAGTAGGTACCGCGCCGCTCCCTGTCCTGGATCTGTGTTCAGATAGGCTGTAGCACCCATAGAATGGCACTCAACGCCATCATGATCATCGTCGGCTTCACTGACTCCCCTCTTCGCACTCGCGGTGCAACCCCCGTAGCTAAAATCAGGAATGCTGCCGCCGCGCCGATGCTCCTCCAAGACGGTATCAGGAGCAAGAAGCCGCACACAAGGTCAATGACGCCAACAAGCTGTCGCTGATCTGCGGGGGAGAGTGGAATGAATCTGGATGCTGTCTCATTTTCTTTGGCAAGGTACTTGGCGTGGACTTCTTCCGTGATTCGATCTGTGAATTTGGCCTGGCCTGCGGAGAGGACTGTGAAAGATAGGATGAGAGCGCAGAGAGTGGCAAAAATGGGTGATAGAGACATTGCGGGACTGGGAAAGGGGTTTCGGACTGCCTGAGATGTCCTCGTCTGGTTGATAGATGTCAGTGAAGTAAAGTCGTGGGTAAAGCGTAGGCCGTTTGGAGAAGCTCAAAAACTGGACTGTTTACTTTGTATACTTTACTTCGGAGATTTCGATGCGCACGCCCAGATAGGCTTAGCGCGGGGGCTCACAGGGTCCCCACGTGGCTTTCGCAGATCATCGCTCGCTTATCCCGGGCACTAAAAACTAGACTCGGTCCCTCGGGTGCAATTTTTTGGTGTGCATTGTCCTCCGTCCTCTTACAGCCATGGTACGGATCAAGCATCGCTACCTTCTGGTACATATCTTGTACCCAGAATCAAATACAAAGCCGAATGCTGGGCCTGGATCAGATGATAATTCCCTCCCGGATATTGTCCAATTCCACAGGCCGAGCCCGGAGTACCTTGAACCCCAGCTTCTCGTACGTGCTGTTAAGGATCAAGTGCTACTGCTATATGGTGACTATGGACTTGGCCTAGTATCAACGGGACTAAATGGTAGGGAATTATCATTAAATCAACGTAGGTCTCTACTGATCTTTCTTTAGTTAAGTATCTCTCCCCCGCAACCTCCACGGCCATCATACGATGCTCACGCGATCATTATCGCCTCGTATGGGCTGCCCTGTCTTTCATGACGCAGCTGCCAAAAAGGTCTAAGCAAGATTCGCCTCGGTCATGTGTGATGCAGGTGGTCCGAGTATCGGGTACAATCAAGAAAGCTGAGGAGGAAGCTATCAAGCGGGCTAGAGCGGCTATATTACGCGCAAAGAGGGAGAGCGGTGAAGGAGGAACGGACAACTTGATGAATTCTCTTGGTCACGGACATTCTGATGACGACGCGCTGAGCCAGAGCGCACCAATAATGGCAAAGATAACCGGTGGGTCGGAAGTCTCAGACGAGGATGAGATGGATATGGACTCAGACGACCGGGATTGAGCCAAGAGCCAATCCTTTGTGCTCAACATCTCAGAGCCTGTTCGAAATATTTCTATGATTGGCTGCCCGGAACACTTACTCCAATTGATGGATGATTACCAGGATTTTACAGCGACGTAGGTACAATTCCCCAACTTCTAGCCTTTCAAGTATGATGAACTTCGTGTCGCCCCTATCTGACCCGAGCTTCCGCTTGGATGGAGACGTACCTGTCCTAGCCAAACGGACTTCCTGACTTATTGCATGGTTTCTTGCCTCTCAATTGCAATCCTCAGCCCTCTTGAGCTTTAAGCTGATATACATTGTTAGGGTACCCTACCCAAAGAAAGCGAACATTCTAGCTCATCTGAGCCTTGACGTCTAGCCTTTTGGATCGTTTGAAGTAACGGATTGTCAAGCTCAGAGGGGCAATGCCATTCAATATAACATCTAGCCCGCTCGAACCCATGACGACCCCAACTTTTCAGTCATGGAAGAAGCAGTCAGTCCAATGCGAGCGGCATCTTGCGTAGTTAAGACTTCGATATCCGCTGACACACGAAGCCAACGAGACACTTTTGAGGCTTGTTACCCGTCAAACACCAACATTCTCATTCATACGCCTAGCAAATCTTGGTCCAAATGAGAGGCTGCTTGCCTCAAGTCCGCCGCACAATCTTGATGCCGTTATCGGGGACATGCCCCATATCTTCAATATCACTATCGACATCATCCCCGCCATCTTCAGTCAACGGAGGGGTCTCCTGGGCTTTCGCTTCTGCCTCTCGCTCTTGTCGCTCAAACTCGTCGAACTCATCCTTTCGATCAATCCACCGCTCCTGAACATCGCCAATTGTCATCCCCTGCATGCCTTCTCTCATGGCAACCTGCCAGACCGTATCATTCGCGCCTTCAGCGCCCCCAAAGGCATACCCTCCTGCTCTATCAATCGCCTGAAGCAGCGTCATCATGCTTCGCTTGTCCTCCACTGCCAAGGTTTCGAAACCAACGAGACCGAAATCCTCCACTAGCTCCACAACCGCGTTGTTCAGACCGTCGAACTTCGGATGGCGCATGACTGGATTCTCGCTCGCCAGATGGGGAAGCAGGTACGAGAGATCATGGACCTCAGTATAGAAGTCCAAATTGAAGGGCAGAGGTCCATAGCTTGCAAGCTTATCGATCTTGGTGAAGACATTGAGATGAGGGAGATCCATTTGCAGCATCACCCTCAAGGAGAGCAGGAGTGTCGAAATGTATAGAGAGGGGAGCGTTAAGCAATAGGAATCCGTCAGATGTAGCGCTACTAACTATAGATCCATGAGACATCAGCTTGATCTTGACTTTCGAATACTGTGAAAAGGCGAACGGGAAAGCGGACTCTGTACCCAAGCTTCTGTATCCTAAAGAAGATGTTCCGCAGACTCGAATGATGCGTGAAAAGCTCCACCTGCCCTGGGCAGTCGAATAGCACGTAGTCCTCCCCAAGCCCTTTCAAGCCTTGTTCTAGCCATTCCTTGTTGTGTTCCAGCTCTTCTAGCGCGTAAAGCACCCCTCCGTTGGGACCCAGCTCTTCGTCTACCATTATGTCTTCTAGCGTGACAAGTTCTCTTATGTCGAGCGCGCACGGGTAGTTCGTTCGGTCGTTGGCGGGGTCCAGGTTGACGACTGAGCATTTGCGGCCAATGGCGGACAGAAACTGATGCATCCCATCGCAGTAGGTAGACTTTCCAGAGCCTGGAGGCCCAACCACTAGGTGTGCGAAGGGCATGGTGACTATTTGAGGTGACAATATCTAGGAAAGCTCACAGGGTTGTTCTGGTGCGGAGTGAGAAGTCTTCCGGCAAAAGCTTCCTTTTCCTCGACACAACTTCACAAACAAACCGCCAATCGACTTTTACAGCGTTAATATGACTACGCGTAAGTCTCAACATGTGATAGATGCGTTAGCTGACGTCTCAAAGCGCAGTTCGAGCTGGCCAACCCGCCAACAGACGCTCTCTCAGCCATTCAATTCGCGCCCACCTCCCTACGGCTCCTCGTAGCTTCGTGGGACAAGTATGTCTACCTCTACGATACCGCCGAACAAGGCGGAAGATTACTGCAAAAGTTCGAGCACCGCGCCCCTGTGCTGGATGTCTGTTTTGGAGAGAGCGAGCACGAAGCATACACAGCAGGTCTGGATTGGGACGTGAGAAAGTAGATACTTGCTTCCACAAGATTCTGGCCGACTGCTCACACCGTCTCCAGAACCAACCTCACAACAGGCGAACAAACAGTCCTCTCCACCCACAATTCTGGCGTCAGATCCATTCTCTACGCACGCGCCCAAAGCATCCTGATTTCAGCCTCTTGGGACTCAACCCTCCATATCCACCATCTTTCCAGCTCCAAACCCCCAGTCACAATCTCGCTACCCAATAAGCCCTTCTCGCTTTCACTCACACCCACCAAGCTCGTCGTAGCAATGGCTTCCCGAGCTTTACACATCTACTCCCTTTCCGACCTGGCATCAAACTCCGCAGCCCAAGGCGTAGAACCCTGGCAACGGCGCGAATCCTCTCTCAAATTTATGACGAGAGCAGTGGCCTGCATGCCCAACGACGCCGGCTACGCGTCGTCCAGCATCGAAGGCCGGGTAGCAGTCGAATGGTTCGACCCCTCAACCACCTCACAAGCCCGCAAATACGCCTTCAAATGCCACCGTCAGAACTCAGCAGAGACTGAAGGCATCGATGTGGTGTACCCAGTCAACGCACTAGCGTTCCATCCTGTGCATGGCACGTTTGCATCTGGAGGTGGAGATGGATTTGTGGCGCTTTGGGATGGCGTTGCAAAGAGGAGGATCAGGCAGTACCAGAAATATGCAGCTAGTGTGAGTGCATTAAGTTTTAGTGGTGATGGAAAGTTTTTGGCTGTGGCTGTTAGTCCGGGGTTTGAGGACGGGAAGGAGGGGGTGGGTGAGGGTAAAATAGGGGTCTTTGTGAGGGAATTGGGAGAGAATGAGGCGAAAGGTAAGGGAGCTAAGTGAGTGACATTCTAGCAAGCTTTGTGATGTGCTCCAATAGAGAAGAGCCATTTTTGAGTATTTTATATTGCCTGCTTCGCAGCGCCAAACATGTCGCACATTGGTCGAGCTGTCTGCAGACCAGCTAGAGTTACGGATGCATTGACATCTCGATCTTGCAGCAAGATTCCTCATGACAGGCCATTGGGTGGAGATTAAAGCTAGAGTGCCTAATATGGGCAAGAGCAGTGAGCCAGGAATACCAGTGGCTCTATGTGATTGGCCTGTTCGAATTCTCTTGCTAATTTCTTGTACCGGCGCATATGCTGGCTGCAGGTATAAGACAGGCTGTCTTCACTCTCCTTTCTCTACTCCCGCATGCATCTTCAATCACCTGATGAGCTCTTATGCGCTGTGAATCCCCTTCCCATCAGCCATGGATACGGGGAGTATCGGGAGATATTCAATGTGACATCTGTCGAGATTGACTTCCCAAAGCCACGAACCACGCATCAGCGCTTCTTCATGATCTGCTGCAAAGCCCTGTTCCAAGAATCCGGTGACCATGCAAGATGCAAAGCTCCGAGCTGCGGCCGCCCAAGGGTTCGAGCTTAGCTTTAGCTACATGAGAGCCCGCTGTCATCCAATAGCCCACCTCCTTCGACTCCTGCCAGACCAATGATCCTTCTTCCCCTTTCCTTGGGACCCGCTATCAAGATGCAAGAAGACGCGACACAATCAATAGTGAAGTAGGTACTGCGGTAGTTCTTGGGAAGCGGTCAATATAATCCGAGTCTTCCCCAGGCTCTCTATTAATTTTATAACGCGCAAATCGTACAGAGTATATCGTGAGGCCATTCTGCCTTTTCAAATCTTTCGTGCACCCACTCTGATTAGGAATCGACCCCAAGCTGGCCCCACAAAGTGCCCTCATCCCTCTACCCTTGAAGCCAAAGAGCAACGCAAGCTTCCAATCCGCACAACAACCAAGCCTACCACCTCTCGCCAAAACCCACAAAGTTCCAATGGGTCAGCATGTCATCTCCGAAGCAGTAAAACAGTAACACCCCCCCTACTTCACCCGTCGCGTTGCCCGAATGGCAAAAATCATACAGAAAGCAGAGGAAGTCTTGAAGAGCGACCTCGAGGAATACGGATCCACCGTCCCAAGCGACTCGTACGCGAGTACACTCTTCGCCCATGACAAAAAGGACCGCATTCGTACCGGACAAGGAACAGATGACACCTCGCTAGGCTCTACGCTATCCAAAAAGATTGATTCGAAGACCTTTGAGTCGGATGTAGCAGAATACGGAACCGAATCTTTCCATTCGGCAAGTTCGAATTCTACATCAAGTTCAGAAGATTCGAAGAAAAATTGGTCAAGGCGCTCGACAGCTGAGAGGATTGAAGGCATGGGGAGTCATCTCCCAAATGGACTTGATCCATGGGTAGAGCCCATGTTCCGACCCAGGACAGACGAACAAGCGCGCTTTATGATTGATCGAGTCAAGCAAGCGAATGGTAAGCTACCGGCTCGCAACATCGTCTCCCCGTTTGACTAACATTTCTGCTAGCCACGTGCCGTGCGGCCGATGCGTTTGAAGTCCAGCAGCCTTCGCCCCTCGACTCTGCGTGCGAATTGTTCATACAACGTGAACAGATCTCGAGCTCTGTTGATGGCGCGAGGTGGATTGCGAGGGAGCGGAACGAACAGCTGCTGGACCGAGAATGGGTTTTGGTCTCATATAAAGAAACGCAGCCTGTACGCGCATGCTGTAGGAGGAGATACAAAGTCGTGAGCCTTCTTTTTGTGTCTGCTGTCCTTGCAACCTTCGTTATGCTGAGCTTGGAGCTTTGGGTTCGGATCTGGCTTATTTGATCAGGGTAGTCTTGATTTCTGGCATCTAGCGAGGCGTTCTCCTGCATGGTCGGAAACACCCCAGGAGATGCATGTGTTTGGAATGCTGTGCTTTTGTTTGGCGCACATCATCAATAGATATGGGATGGGTTTTTGCGTCCCCACCGGGGCTCAAGCATGGTATCCGGAGCTCGATGAGCTGAATTTAATCTTAATACCATAGACATGTCATTTATCGAGACCTCTAGCTTTGACAAACCGAGCTACCTGATCCTTGCAGACCTTCTCAGAGTACGACTCCCATGCTTCGTACAGTGATATGATCTCCTGTGAGCACTCAATGACGGCTTGGATGTCAACCTCCCCCTCGGCCACCCAGCTCACTAGGTTCTGCACCTTCCTTTGCTGTGCTTGTGATGCATTTGTAGCAGTAGCAGGCCCTTCCTTCGATATTGTGGAGGCACCGCCTTGGCCAGCGGGATTACTCATTGCAGCCTGTAGACCGGCCTGTGTCGGCTTCAAAGTCATTGCTAGGAAAATCGCAGTGACTGCAATCACATGCGGAGGAGCAAGGAGTGGCAGGTCTGTTAGATAGTGATCGTTGATAACAGACCATGCGAGTGAGATGTCGTCTTGGGCCATGCTCAATGTACTTTGTAATTCGTGCAAGGTTCGATAGGGGTGATGCACGATGAGCTGTGAATTCATTTCGGATATTAGAAAGAACTCGCATTCCGCTAACTTCGAAACGTCCGAAATAATGAAGTCTGCTTGGCAAAGGTCTCAGTCAAAGCCAAACACCACGATGTTGAGAGCTACGAACCAGGCCACATCTGACGAGCTTCGCTCACAACCACTCGGATATGCTGAGGGCATTCTTCCATCTTGCAAGCCAAGTAGAGCGCAGTTGCGAATACCAGATACGGATTTGTTCGCCGGATTTCTACCTTGCTGTAAAAGCGTCTGATATAGACTTGAGCTGTGGCAAGAGCCTGTTGCCTGACGTTCATCCTTTTCCCAAGCTTCGTCAACTCTATACACGGTCAGTATATGTGCCGACCTCCTCATCCGATAACATACGTTGATTGAAAAAGAGACTCAGGTGTCGTCGATCAGGCAGAGGGTATTGCTGTGAGAGGTTTGGTTCTTCATCCTCGAGCTGTTGCCTGACTTCCGCGAGGCTTTCCCGTGAGAATTCCCAATGGCGGCGCTGCGTGGAAGCCCAGTAATTTGCTGCCATCTCGTTCAGAAGGCTTCCAATAACCATGTACTCTCCACCTCGAACCGTAGGACATTCGATACTCGCCACAGTTTACTGGGAGTTTCTGCAAGCTGAGGCTAGAACTCGGACGTTCAATGTTCAGTCTCGCCCTAACAGCCAATCATAGTACATATTTCAACGGGGTGGGATCGCTAGACTCGCACTCGATCCCGGGGAGTGTTTTAAAGCAAATCAGACACTGCTTAGTATTTCTGGGCATTCAATATCAATAGTAACTCGTAATTTTAAGGGAAGAACTTGATCCTGAGTAGAACGCAGGCTTTCAACATCTTCTTTACGATCGAGATCTTTTTCAGTTTAACTTTTTCAGTCTCGGGAACGATTCCAAAGTCTTTCCTATCAAGCGTGTAACATGTTACTTATAGCAATGTTTTCTTGTCTTGAAGTGTGCTTGAAGCAATACTTAACAAACAAGGATCAGCCGTTACAGCACAAGTATGGCGGCACAAGGCCATGGTGCTACCCCTATTTCAGTAATGATAGGCCAAATTTATTTTTTTGGCGCACCCCACCAAATCCCAAATCCAAAAATCACTTATTTAGACTACCACGTCACAACCACCTATCGTAAAGCTATTAAAATTCTAGGAGATGTTATTCAACTATACTTCTATCATAGTCTTAATTCTTAGATAATTAGGATCTGTGATCATAAGGGTATATAAGGTATTACTGATTTCGCGCTGATTTTGTATGGAGGCTTGGCGTATGTCGGTAAAATTTCGGGATCTACCGACCTACGCCAAGGCTTCGCACGAAATCTACGAAAACTATATATACCCTATTGGAAATAGATCCTAATTATCTAAGAGTCAAGAATATGATAGAAGTATAGTTGAGTATTATCTCTTAGAATTTTAATAGCTTTACGATAGGTGGTTGTGACGTGGTAGTCTAGATAAGTGATTTTTGGATTTGGGATTTGGTGGGGTACGCCAAAAAAAAATTAAATTTGGCCTATCATTACTGAAATAGGGGTAAGCTTTCTGGGCTTCCGAATATTTGCCGGTTCTATAACCCCACGATTGTATCACTTCCTTCACTTCACCCGGTAACAATCACCTAGCAACCTTACATAGCATTTTGGAAATACGCGCCTGCGTGTTGCAAGCCTCTCCTTTCTATGGAATGGCACCCCCAGCTACGCGTAAACCAAGAATTCATCCAGACAAGAAATCATGAAAGCCCAGCGGTAAAGCCCAGCTTCTCGCGCCATGGAAGGAGAGGACCAAGCTGCTCAGCATGCTCGGGTTGAGAAGCTATGGAAAGACTTGGATACTGGGAACGAGGGCCAATTAGATTTCAATGGCCTGAAGAAGGGATTGGGCAAGCTGAATCATCGTGGGTACAAGCATACTTTCAAGCCCAAGCATCTCTGACCAATGTATAGCACTCAAGAACGCAGACTCTCTCCTACAGGACGTTCTGAAAGCTGCAGACACGAATGGGGATGGCCGAATACAATATTCAGGTGCGTTCGGAGAAATTCATCAAGCTCGGGCGCGGCTGAGTGAATTGACTAGAATTTCGGAAGTTTGTGGAGGAAACAGAAAAGGAGCTTTGGCAGCTTTTCAAGAGCATTGATCGCGACCACAATGGCCAGTTGGATAAAGGTGAACTCAGGGTTGCCTTTGATAAGGCTAGGATTTCACTCCCTGGCCCGAAGCTTGATCAATTCTTCTCGCAAGTGGACAGGAACCACGATGGAGTGATTACTTTCGATGAATGGAGGTATTGTGTGACAACGTACTCCGTGGAAATGCTCGCAGCTGACCCGATGTGTTGGCGCCTAGGAACTTCCTACTCTTCATTCCCGCAAACGACCCGAACCTACGAGCTGTTCTCTCCTACTACTCCTCCACCATGACCGTCAATCCAGAGGGGGATGTACACATTTCCGGCGATACTGTCGAGGGTTTAGGTAAACACCATTTTTCTAGGACTGTATTTGGCGCTCTTTCCGAGATCTTCAAACCGCCAAAACCCCAGCTTCCACCAAAACTATCCGCAATGCCAAAACCCTCTGCAATGCCGATTAAAACGATCAACACGAAGCAAGCCGCCATGAAGTCGATACAAGAGTTTTTCCCATTCGATCCTGGTGATCAGTACCCTCAATACGAAGACTACATTCCGCACGAAGTGTTTGCGGCCTCTCAATATAGAGAAGTGCTAAAGCTGACGGATCTCTTGCCTCCCGTAGGCTACTTCGTCGCTGGCGGTATTGCGGGCGCTGTTTCGAGAACCGCGACAGCACCTTTAGATCGACTGAAGGTGTACCTCATAGCACAAGTTGGTATTAAGGACGACGCTATCAGCCACGCAAAGTCGGGCGCTCCCGTGAAAGCAGCGAAGACAGCCTCGAGACCATTGATCCAAGCTACGAAAACATTATGGCGTATGGGAGGGATGAGAAGTCTCTTCGCTGGTAAGTCAGACGGTTTCCAGTATTGAGTGTATACTAAAATATCAGGGAATGGTCTCAATGTCGTCAAAGTGATGCCGGAATCAGCTATCAAGTTCGGCTCATACGAGGTGAGAATAGAAGTCGAAGCCCCCATGCAAGCTGACCTGAGACATAGGGTGCCAAACGAGCAATGGCCCATCTCGAAGGCCACGACGACCCCAAAGCTCTCCGCCTACGATCACAATTCCTCGCGTCAGGCTTTGGGGGCTCAATATCCCAATTCGTCATTTACCCTCTGGACACCCTAAAATTCCGTATGCAAAACGAAACCGTAAAGGGCGGCCAACACGGTAACGCCCTCATTCTCACAACAGCGCGCAAAATGTGGGCCTCTTCCGGCTTGCGCGCCTTTTACCGCGGCCTTCCCATGGGTCTAATAGGCATGTTCCCCTACAGCGCCATCGATCTTACGACTTACGAATACCTACAACGCTTCCTCAAATCCCGGAAAGCACGTCTCAATAAAACTGACGAGGACGACACTAGCTTGAACGCTTTCACTACAGCTGCAATAGGTGCTTTTAGCGGAACATTTGGCGCTAGCACCGTCTATCCGATCAATCTACTCAGGACAAGACTCCAGAGTCAAGGCACTGCTATTCACCCGCCTACCTATAATGGAGCCTGGGACGTTACTATGAAGACGATCCAGGGTGAAGGGTTCAGAGGCCTTTTCAAAGGCATTACGCCGAACCTGCTGAAGGTGATACCGGCAGTCAGTATCACTTACGTGGTATACGACAAAGCGAAACAATTTCTCGGTCTGAAGTGACGACTCGATCAATGAATCAGCCCTTTTGTGATCAGCCGAGAAATCCAATGGCAGTGCCAAATCAGCGACTGCGCATATCAGCCACCAATAGGTGACTGCAAAAAGTAAAGAAACGAAGATACCCAACGTTGCGCTTTGTTGATATGAAAGCAACGGAGATTGTACATAGATGCAAATCTCAAAGAAATGAAAATACTTAGAAACCAACGGCGCCCGATTCGCGTGATAGGTCTCAGATTGTCTCGTAATTGTGATCAAAAGATAAAGTCAACATGAAGCACATTCTCTGCATTTCAAGGCCAAAAGCCCAAGTAGTGCGCGTTCTTTGATCTATCTGCTACCCTCTAGACTAGAATGCCTCATGCATGATTCGTAAATGCCTCCGCTATTAAAACATACAGTCCCCTGCGCCCCCTACATGTGCTACGAAAAGCAAGCAAGCAAAGACCAGGCCCGCTGGGCATCACAACCCACCAGCACATCTAAAACGCGAAAAAGAGCGCAACCAGAACAAGTCCAACAACTGCACCAATCCCAATCTCCGTCTTCCCAGCACCACCCTTCTTCGTAGCAGATGGCGAAGGCGCCGCAGTCCCACTGGCACCTCCAGACGTGTTGCTGCCGTCAGGCGTGTTGCTCTCGTCATTAGCAAGTGGCTTGATGGCCAAGTTCTTGATTGGACTGCCGCTGCTTGAATAGACGGGCAGGACTACGTTGTTTGATGTGATAGGAACGATCTTTCCTACAGGCGGGTTCGAGATACCATGATCGATCATCGTCTGGCCGCCTGAAGGAACCGCTGGAAGAGTGAAAGAGTTGTTGAAACCGCTGGAGGATATCAAGCTGCTGCTGCATTTTGGCGACTGAATACTCGTCGCTGAGGAGTTCATGGATTCGAGAGCTTTGACATCCAGGCTGTTGTATTGCTTTTGCAGGTTGTCGTAGTCTACGAGGAGCTGAGATGTGCCGTTGTCGTAAAAGGCTACTAGCCCGAAATTGTTGGAGGTTTCTTCGTAGTACTCGTAGACCAAGCCACCGCTCATTACTGAGGTCATGTTTCCGTACAGCACTGGCACTTCCTCGAAGACGCGGGGTTCCACCTTGTTGCAGCCGTATTCGGAGAAGAAGACCGGGATGCTGGTGTTGCCGAAGGTTTCAATGACAGTGTCGTAGCCCGAGGCTTGGTAGTTGGCCGTAGGACTGGTGGGACCGCACCAGGAGTAAGAGTTTAGACCGAAGAAATCGGAGCGGGAGGGGTCTGAGGACTGGCCGTTGATGTCGCAACTCAGGTACGCCCATGAGTCTGTGAGGATCTGAGAAACATCTGCTGCGGAATAGCCGACAGGGATCATTCGGGGGGAGTTTTTCTTAATGTAGTTCTTGAGATCTCGTGTCACGGCGCGAAGGTATGGTGGCACTGTTCCTCCAGTGTTAACAGTGTTCATTACTTCATTACCTCCAAAGAATCCTAGGAGATTGGGGTAGCTTTGGAAGGCTTCCACGACGGCGAAGATGTGATTTAAGTAGGTTGAGCTATACGACCCTGCGAGGTCTCCAGGGTTTAAGCTCTGGTTTGGCAGAGGAGAGTTGACATCAATCAACATGTAAATTCCCACGGCGTTGAAAATCGACACGCACATGTCATGGTTAATGGTGGGGTCAAGGTTGTAGATTCTTATGGTATTGACACCGAGGGATTGCATGAGGGCCGCATCGCGCAAGCAGAGGGTTCCATTGCTGAGAGGGTCGATGCCAGAGCCGGGCATGAAGCCCGCTGAGCCTCCGGGCTGGTAGGCTACACCAATGATTTGAAGGCGATTGCCGGTGACATTGTTGATGAAGTCGGAACCTTGGACCTTGACATTCTGGACGGCTGATGCAAAGGTTACGCAGAGCAGTAACGCTGCAAAGATTGACTGTGATGATCAGATAATAATACGGTGATATGGAGAAGCAGCATAGTACTCACGCGAAACATGTCTCGCGAAGGGCAGCAATGGTTACTGTTGGTGTCTTGGGGATGCCAGAGAAGCTCAATGCAACGATCGTGGTTGTTTATTTCTTGGTGAGAGGTGGAAAAGACAGACAGGCGGTCAAAGACCCAAAGATTGAATAGACTGAAGGAGAAGGAGAAAAGGGCAGGTGCCAGCCAGCCAGCCAGCGCTTTCCTGTGTAGAGGCACCAGAGGTGAAAGATGTGGTTGTCACCAAATTGCGGTATTGCGCGGCCCGTCACGCTCAAAATTCTTTGCAATGAGGGCCCCGGAGCTACCCTGGAGTTGCCCCGGGAGCTCCTCCGATGAGCGCGTAAAACCACCCTCGGGGGCACTTGCTTGCTTTAGGAGGCCCCTCATTGCAATTTATTTTGATGACGGGCGCGGCCAAGAGATATTGATGCGCGAGTCGAGACCTTAGAACTACACCAATAACCAATCAACGCCGCTCGTACCACCGGCGGGGAAGCCTCGAAACTGCAGGCATGTGGTATCAAGAAATTTGACCGTTTCATTACTGCAATGGGTGAAATGCCTGGAAAAGATCACGATCCTACAGTATCTTCAGGTATGCATAGATGCTATGTGCGCTTATATTACTTTGAGAGTCTCCTCTGTCAAGGAGCAGCGCCTATACTCCTACTTGCCCATCCAAGTAACCCGTCTATCCTTTGCAAAGCCCACAGGCCTGGGCCCCGAGCAAACACTTGACGCTATGTGCATTCAAGTAACACAATGGTCTGAAGGGAGGTATGACTGAGTCGAAGGCGTCGTGTAAAGAGGAGTGCATAAGGTATGAAGGGTGGTATCGTCGAAGAGGAGCTTAGTCGTCGATCCCAGTAGCTGAACCGGGTCCTGAACCACCCTGCCCAAATGGCCCAACGCTGATGGTGTCATCTTGAGCAATCATCTCAGCCAGTACGTCGATGACTGGCTTTGGCACTGTCTTGTCGTAGATCGAGATCAGGTCCTTCGGTTGAGGGTAGACCTTGAGAGCTTTGTAGAAGCAGAGCGCTGCCTCTACTTGCTTGGTACCTAGCAATAAATCTTAGCATGTAAATAGCATCCTCGGTGCTCTTCTCCGACTTACTGTCCTGGCACAAGACTTCTCCCTGCCCAACCTCGTTCATGAAGAATGCCTCCTTATCTTCCACGTCCGTTGGAAATCCTTCCTCTTTAGCCTCGTCCACAGCAGCTTTGATTGCCTCCTTTTGCTGCGCCCCTTCTGCCTCTTCCTGCTCCTTTGCTGCACGTGCTTCCCTCCGTGACTCCCTCTTCAAGGCTTTTCGAAACTCTGGGTCACTCCGCCGCTTGTGGTCGAAGTAGACTGCATATCCTGTGGAAAGTACAGAAATCAGCGAGTGATCCCAAAGACGTGAAAAGCGCCGGGCTTGCTATAATCTAGGCCATCAAAAGTTCGCGAACGACGTACCAAGAAAGCCTGCGATGATAGTAGCTGTCGAAGCTATCACGATGGTCGACGTTCGTATTGAGGATGAGGACGACATTGTAAGACGGTCGGGTAAGAGTTTGGCGAAGAAGAGAACACCTGTAGTCGACCTCTTCTTGTTTGATGTGTAGACAGTTATGGACACTAGATGGTACCTTATGCTGCTCTCCAGTGGACGGATATAAAATTCTAGCAAGCAGTCTCGCAGTCCAAATCAACAAGCGCCAAGGCCGGAGCTTTATACCTGCCGTTCCCCCGATCTTGGAGCTCAGAATTCACTTAGAGCTTTGCGCCTCCTGTTCACCTGCTGGTGACATGGAACGGTCAGTCTCAAAGATGGAGGATAAGGGGAAAGGATTCTCGCTACGCCAGAAGAAGTCACGGCGAGCACCACCTATCAGTGGGCCCAAGCATATATCAGGTCCCATTAACACCGCCCAGCATCAACCGCGCTCGAAGCCTACACGCCCGAATGCCAATGGGGATACCTCGACCGCCAATACCTCCGATCTAGTGAAGAGAAGATACTCCACGCGCTTTACCAATCTCCCTGACTTCAGCAACGCCGATGCGTCCCCTGTGCCAACAGTCCCAACGCTTCCAAGCCAATTCGCCCAGCCAGATTCTCGCCCATCAACAGCAAGACAGGGGCAGAAAGTATCCATCGATGTCAATGCTTTGAAGGACACCAACCTAGAAGTCGAAAAGTACTCGACCAACCTCCTCGCCGATGCTTCCGATCAAGAGCTCCGAGACTACCAGTCGAGTCTTCGAAAGCTCAAGAACCGGGCTTCAACGGATTTGCAGCAAAACGTCTACCAGAATCGTACTCAGTTCATCAAGATCAGCAAAGAGGCGGAGAAGCTCAAGGGAGAGATGCGGACCCTCAGAGGGTTAATGTCAGAACTTACAACATCTCTCAATCAAGCATCCATAAACGTAGGAGCGCCAGAACCTCGAGCAGCTCCTGATGATGGTGCAAGGACCCGAGCACGAAAGCAAGCAAACAGGAGCTCTGTTGCGAATCTTGAGGCTATGTGGAACACTCAATTGCATGCTCTATGGAAGAATGTGGAGGGTTCGCAGAAATTTCTGCCAGCCATACCAGGCAGGCATGTAGTAATTGAGCAAAGCTCTTGGCTCGAACTGGATGGTGCAACCTGGAAAGCCAAACAGGTTGCCCACATCTTTCTTCTCAACGATCATTTAATGATCGCTAGACGAAGAAAGAAGCGCGTGGATCCGAGTGCCACGACAAATGGGAATACTGGGTCCAAGAGCTCGTCAAGAACAGTTGCAGAGAGATGTTGGCCTCTGCAGGATATCGATATGGTGGATCTTGCTTCGCTCGGATCGTCCGGTGCTGGTAGCAGGGATGGGATGGCCAATGCAATCAGTATTCGTTACGGCAATGAATCGTTTACCTACCGTAGCGAAATGTCTTCGAATTCGGAGAAGACTAGTCTTTTGACCGCGTTTCGAAGAACAGCGGACGAGCTGCGAAGGGCCTTGCGGGCTGATATGGAGGAAAACACCAGCAAGGAACAGGAGACTGTTGAGTACTTGACGACCAGGGACCCGGCTCTTTCTAACAAGACTGATCTGCTGCGATCTCTGAGTGGTGCTAAGGACCGTCCAGAGATTCTGATTGATGTCGATGGAAAGCGTCAGAATTTGAGGTGGGTTGAAGGGCAGATTGATGAGCTGGACAGCGAGGTTGCTTTGCAAAGATTCGAGGACGCTGTACGCCATGTCGAGAAGCTCCGAAAGCTGGCAAGGAGTCTCAAAGGCAGTATGATAGCCCAGGACCTCATCACCACGAAAGTAGATGAACGTGCTAGGCAGCTTGCCGGTGAACCCCACCCACCATACTCCTAAATCAATTCTGCTTGCTAACATAATCTACAGACATGCTAACCCTCCGCCTCCAAACAACCCACTCCTCCCTCACCGCCACCCAAACAAACATCGCGCACCTAGTCCGCCTCGCCTTCACCGACCTCGCCCGCAAAACCTACCTCACCTCCCGCACCAGCCTCATCACCCAATGCGCCCGCCAAACAATGTTCGAAGGCGACCTCCGCCACCACATATTCCAGCTCTCCTACGTCTACTTCAGCCTCATTCGCAACACAGTGAAGGTCTTTCAGCAATGTTTCCCGCCTGTGATGATGAGTGCGTGCGTTAAGTGGGCGAAGGAGCGCTTGGATGAGTTTAATGAGATTTTGGCACGGCAGTTGGGGAGTGTGAGGGTGGGGAGTGAGACGTGGAAGGATTGTATGCAGAAGGCGAGGGAGCATGCGGGGATGATGGGGGAGGTGGGCTTGGATTTTGGGGGGTTAGTTGGCGTTAGGGTGGGCAACGGTGAGAAGGTGAATGTGGAGAGTTAGTAGATTGGGTATATAACTTGGAGAATACGTCTGTATTTTACCTCTCTGTTACTTATATACCCTTCTAGTTCAATCCATTACCGACATTCCTCGCAAGACCAAATTTTGGATACGTGCGTCAGAGTTTCGAGGTCTTCACGGATCTTCTGCTTCCAACCCTCCACCATCTGTCGCTCCACATAAGCCATGTTAGACCCTCCCTCCGCTCAAGTTGAGGCAAACCCTCCACGGCTCCACAGTCATGTCTCGGCCAAGTCTGATTTTCATTCCAGGCTGAGCATTTGAGGGAAAACGAACGCCTTGTTCAAAATCATTGTCTTTGATTTCTAAGATACATACATTGGGCGCGCTTCAAATTCTTACTCCAAAGAAAATGGGCCGCCCAAAGTCCACTAAAATGCAATCCAAAATCCTTCTTCAACCGCTAACCTTCGTCTTTCATTGCCCATCCTAGTAGGGTTATCACTCATCTGACTACTAATAATTATCTTATAATTCGTGGTGGTGATTTTCTCAAAGAAACGGACTGGTGAACCGAGGTGCAATCTTTGCGCCGCCGGCGCTATGGAAGCCTGAACTGCAATCTGCCTATGCTTTTGGGCTGCAACCTTCTAGATGGTGCTCCCGCTACCAGAGGTGTGGGTGAAGGATGTATTAGGCGAAAGACTCGTGGAGGCGACGGTGTAGCTACCATGGAAGGTGTAGACGAGGTAGGGTATGTCCTCGGTATTATTGTTTATTGTCGTTAAAGGGCATCTGACCGCTGATCTTGGTCTTGAAAAGTGTCTCTTTCCTTTTTGGTGATCAATTTCTGATATACCCTTTTGGTTCACTCTGCTACCACACTCAAAAACTTTCCTATGCCTCACTCTAACTTCCTCTCGGAAAAATTGTCAGATAGGTACGAGTACACCCGCTTGACCTGGGAAGTCAAGGCCCCAACTCCCCACCAGATCCACTCTGTCGTCTCTTGAAAACAAGGCAGAAGGCAGCTACTCATCATGATACGGCGTACTGTTTCGTACCCATACCTTCACTGGAAACACTGTGAAGACCGCCAAACGCTACTTGATTAACTCAATATCAGCTATGTGAATTCGCATCAGAGTTCTTCACGTCACATCATATAAATCCCCTCACACCTGGGCCGCTTCTTCTTCCCTTTGGTTTCGGCCAGTCTCACATTACCGAATGCTGCGCCTGTCTTCTGGAGCCAATGAGGGCAACCTTTCCATATCCACACCTCGAAGAACGTGATAGGCGGTGTACCCGCGTCAAGTCGTACCTATGTAAGGCTATCGAGAGACTTGACAGCCACTGCAATTATACTTCCGAAGATACCACGAAAGACAGCTTCCTCTATCCTGTCGTATGACTTTGAAGGGAGAGATTTTGGAACGTCAGGATTTACTCTACTCCAAAAAGTTTCTGTCGCTCCGTGTCTCATTTGGCTACTTGTTATGAGCCTGGATCTCTGCTTTCCGGTAGGTCCTACTCTCTTCTCAGCGCTCTTGCTCTTTCTCTACTCTTCTGTATTGTGACACGAATGTCACAGCAGTCATGGCCACCCAAGATGGCAAGAGCTTTCTTACCAACTTTCCCTTGTAAAACGAAACCTGCAGCTAGGTTTCGAGCATTGGCCCGAAAGCCTGCGGAAACTCAGCAGAGCAGACATAAACATTGGTGACTCATCTGGAAGCTCAGAAGCTACATCACTTCACATTGCTATATATACAAATATTCTTTCTCACTTCTGCACAATCTCTCCTCTCATCAAAAATATCACACCTGGCAGTCGACAAAAAATCTTCCAAAGCGTCCAGGCTTCCTCCGTCTCGTGCTGGCCACGCACCAATCTTATTCACGGCTACAAGGCTACAAGCCCCCGCAAGCGCACATTTCATGACTTTCTCCAAGACCATCCCCAACCTACTACGGTACCTACTCAAGCAACAAGCACCATCGAAGGGTACCGAGCCCGGGGTTGGATCCAGCGAATAACGGTAATTTACCTCGCTTTGTTCTGTGGAATCCTTCATATCGCCGCTGTACGAGCTACGAACTCGGCGAAGCGCCGAGTAGTGCAGTCGACTCGCCGGCATATATCCCGTGTATTCAGATAGCTCTTTGGGGAGGCTACCATCCAACCAATCACTCCAACAAGGTTTCAACCATCCCAACCCTCCGTCAGTACCCGACCAAGAACCCAACACATACGACGATTTCGTTCCCAACCAAATCGTACAAATTAATTAAGATGGCAAGCACTCCTGACAGCAATGGCATGAGCTGGGGATTTACCCATACACCCATACTACCCGTGGCTTCAAATCCTTCGAAACGATGTTTTGCTCAATTTCTACCCGACCATCCCAACCCTTCGTCAGTACCTGATGGTAACGTACCATCATTGTACAAAAGGATCAGAGTTCATATCTTCAATTATGTCTCAATCTGCGCACGATTCACGAAGCAAAATGTCGAATCTGCCTTTCGTCGACGGCAAGATACCGCACTGTTCCGCCAGAATGAAGGGCAAGGTACCACGATTCCAATCACTCCACGCAGATCCCGACCCTCATCCAGATACCGCATCCCGGTACTTGCACCCTGCCCCCTCCCCCCTCCCTCCACCACCCAAGGCGGCCTACCAAGTCGTGGCAATACCTCCATCACTCACCAAGAGACGTGTGGAATCTGCGTTTCGTCGACGGAACCACTAGTCGAACAACCGGGAAGACACTGCACTGTTCCCAGAGCTTTATTGGAAGAACGTTACCACAGCTGATCACGACTCAGCTTGAGCGAATTCTTTTCCAATCTTTGCTCTCTTGCATGCCATTCGTGTTGTTTTCGGGTCCGAAAGTCAGAAATATATATACATATGGGCACGCCTGACACCAACGATATGTCATGGGAGTATACCCATGCTCCCGTCCTATACACAGCTTCAAACCCGGACAAGCGCGCTTTTGCTGAAGTCCTTCGAGACCATCCTAAACCTGTCTCGACATACAGTGGTATCTTACCGGGTCAATGGCAATATGCCAACGGCAATGTACCGCCTTGGCACAAGAGGTTCGGGGTTGTTGTCCTCAATACCATTTTATACACCGTTCAATATACCAAAGGCCGCCTGGCATCGGTGGGCCTCCGACACTCTCGCCACTCATCGTATCGGCAAGATACAGCGATATCCAGACAGCTCGAAAGGCAAGCTACTAGTACGTCTATTACTCCACCAATGTTTCGGACTACCTCGGGATACACAATACCGGACACCTTACCTACCCTTTTCTTCCACGCAAGCAGCGGCAATAGCCCCATCACCACCAAAAGTGTCCAGGGTACCGTCCCCTCGCCGTCACCAAGTCCAGCGGTCCGATATTCTCCAACGGTTACAGTACCGGGTACATATCCAGACTCGCCCTCGCATACGCAGGCGCATACCCCATCGCCTTCACTACTGTTGGCGGTAGCCCCTGTCACGCCTGTGCCAGCTGTGGTATTAAGTCCATCACCATTATGAGATGTTAGAGTACCATCCCCGTCCCGTTCATCAATTGTAGTTCAACCCCTTCACAACCGAAGGGCAACGAAAGATAGAGGTTGGCACTTAGACAAGGATTTTGGAGAGACGTCGCGGCGAACTTTAGAGAACAAATAGTTCTGAGCGCAAACTTCGAAGCGCATCTGCTGTTTTTCAGGTTTCTAGGTCAAAGCTATGAATTTTGAACGAGATTTGCATTCCCAGCCAACGTGATTGGAGCAAAGTATCTGGATATCCTAGTAGCATACCTACTAATAGTGCTTCATAGTGGGTGATTCGAGGTTAGCATCCCACAGACTAGGTCGTCGATGATGCTTTGGCAATCTGCATACTATTGGCTGTGATATACAGGAATGGCACCTAGCTTAGAGCTTTCTTTTAAACGTGCACAAGTTTGCGGTTGCGGCGCCATGATGGTTATATATAAGTACTTTTTACGGGAGACTTTGTCTGCGTCAAACCTGCAGATGCTGGCGTTGCGCAAAGGTACGCGAAGACTGGTAGCTTTCATTCCTTGGTACATTAATCTCCGTTCTACCGGCTTCAGCAACACCCCTATAGGCAGGTCAAATGGTTTCCATCTCATCTTGGCAAGTAGGTCTACGAAGATCTTTCGTCTATCAGATATCGGTTCGAAAAAGTGGGGCTAATGCCAAGACACCAGCGCTCCCATCGCGCTAATGGCGGGGTTCACGCGCCCGATGAGAAGAGCAACTTTTTGGCAAAGGACTGATTTTATTGTCTACTCCTTTTCCCTTGCTTACAACTTCTATCTGTCTCTGCCTTTATCTCATCTTATCTTCGCTCTAATCTGAACCGATTACATTGGATTTTCCTCTTCCTATTTGACTTCTCCGGCGTTTTGTTGACATTTGGGGACTTGCATTTGTATAGTCTCAACGCTGGCTACGCTCAATGTTGCAATAGTCAATTACCTGCAGTGTTGGAGATTCCAATAAACACAGTGCTCTAACCCATGAAGCCTTGTTGATTTAGTCTCCTTCACTCTTGCCATTCTCGGGAGCTTCCCAACTCAATCACGAGACCACCCCGCATCTATCAGCTACCTTTCACCACCCAGTGCTCGTACTTCTGAGGCTATCAATCCGATGATAGCAAGGCCCACCTCTTGCAACTTCTAGAGACTCCCTAGAGAGCTTTGACAAGGGAGACTTAGGTTCGAGAAGGAGCTCGAGGCTACGGCTGCTGTCCGGACCAGTCTCAAACGCCTCCTCTTGGTCGATGAAAAGCAGAGATGTCTGAAACACTCGTCCACCATCCAATTGCAAGAACAGCCTTAACTCCTCCGCCACACACAACTGCATTAAGCCTCGACACTTCCCGCCCTGGCTCGACCCCAATTCCCAATAAACATATTCCTTATTGTCCGCCTGGGCCTACGCCTAGAAGCTCACAGCAGACTCCCGCGACACCTCCTGCTTCGCCACCATCCAAGCATGCAGGTTTTCAGACCTTTTCGCTTCTCCATCCTGCAGTCACCTATCCTACAGCGCTCGACAGCCCACTTGTCTACTCAATTGACGCTTTCACCCTGACTGCAGCAACCAACCAGCTGGCCTCGCAGCTTTCCCCAGATCCGCAGAATGTATTCCCATGGCTACACGGCTTGCATGCTGAAAATCAGGTCCAATTGGCATTCTTCATCTCTCGTCGCAGAACCCTCCGAAATACGCCAAGATGCTTCCGCGGCATCACGATAGTGAAAGCAGGTGGCGATCTCTCCAGGTCGAAGCTGAAAGGGGCTGTAAGCCCCGAGGAGATCCTGAACCTTGACAATGGCGATGACGCTACCTTTCTAGATGTAGATCCCAGGGAGGGGTTCTCGGTTCGGAACTTTCAGATACAAGCTACGAAGCTGGCTATGGTGTCGGACATAGTGGTATATGGAGATGATGAGACCGAAGAAGAAGAAGTCCGAGATCTTGCCAAGAAAATTGCAATTGCCCAAAGCACTTGTCGAGTGAAAAGCAGCTTTGGTGACGAATATGCTCCGGCGTTCAATACATTCGTGGTGTCAAGTAAGTTCGAAGACCTGCATGCTAAAGTGGTACTGACATTGATTAGACCGCTTCGATGAATTTGAAAATAACCATCCTGGAATGGTTGCCCTTGACTCTGAGGGGCAAGCAACAGGCCAAGTGATGGACTTTTGTAAGTCTCACGTAGCCCAGTGCCGGTGTCAGTGCCATACTAACGCAACACAGTCCAATGGGAACGACAAGAAATGTGCAACATGTCGAGAGCGTCAGAGATAGCCAATAACGTCTGGCTGGGACCCACTCCGGACTCATTGCTTTGCCCTCCTTCAGAAGATGACCCCGAATTTGATATCTTCATCGAAGCCAACGACCTTGCTCAAGCTCCCGACGCCCAGGCTCTCAAGCGCACCGGTGAGCTTAGCTACTCTGCTCCGCAGCACCTGGAATTTCCATCCTCCGGAAGCATCATGCCGCAAGCACACGCTAAATCGAAATCGGACCCACTGAAGATTATGTGCCAATGGATGCACAAGCTGGCAAACTCAAATACCACGCCTGTTGCCAGCGAAGACGAGGACAATGACTCTGAAGGCGACATCCCAATGAAGGTGCTTTTCCCGCAGTCAAGGAAGATTCTCATCCATTGCACGGACGGCTACACAGAAAGCACACTGCTGGCACTTGCGTACTTTATGTTTGCCGAACAGATACCCATTCACGAAGCCTGGCTACGGCTGCACTGCGAAAAGAAAAGGAACTTCTTCGCTTACCCAACTGATGTGGCATTACTGGCTTCCTTGCAACCTCGTCTAATATCTGATTTGCCGCTCACGAGAGGGAGAATAGATTCTGCGCGAGAAGAGCCAGCTTGGATCTCGCGCATCGACGGAAGTTTGCCCAGTCGGATACTTCCTTACTTGTACCTCGGGAATCTTGGACATGCCAACAACCCGGACTTGTTAAAGGCAATGGGCATCAAAAGGATACTCAGTGTTGGCGAACCTGCGAACTGGTCAAAGGCTCAGATAGATAGCTGGGGACCGAAGAATCTCCTCTTCGTGGATCGAGTGCAGGACAATGGGGTAGACCCTCTGATGAAGGACTTCGAGCGTTGCTTAGACTTCATCGGTGAGCCAGTCTTCTCTATCACCGTCCGCTCAAAAGCTGATATAAGAACAGGGAGAGGCAAAGCCGACGCATCAGCAACCCTTGTCCACTGCCGCGTCGGCGTCTCTCGCTCCGCTACAATATGCATAGCAGAAGTCATGTCATCGCTCGGCCTCTCCTTTCCACGGGCATACTGCTTTGTGCGAGCCCGGCGACTGAACGTAATCATACAGCCACATCTACGCTTTGCCTACGAGCTATTGAAATGGGACGAAGTGTGTCAGCAGAAGAGAGGGGAGCCGGTCAAGAGAGAGTTGGAGTGGGCGACGATTGCGAGGGAGATTGCTGCTATGAATAAACCTTATGCGAGCAGATGATTGGCATGATTTGATGACATACTTGGCTGCATGGCGTTTGATGAATTGGGCATGTATGATGGATGTTTTATGATTGTATGAGCATGCTTTGATGGTTCTAATGATATTTGATGATGGTTGGATGGGCTTACGTGATGGAAATGGGTCTTGGAATTGGAGATTGGTGAACATATGTGAGCCAGGATGGAATACGGGTTCATGACATGGGTCGTTGGGATATTGTTACTCTGTAGGACACCCACCAATTGTTGTGCGAATTCCAATGTCCCACACTGATCTGTCGTCGAACCCTCTTACTGCGAATACTACGGTCACGGTCCCTTTGGTGCTGCTTCCCAACAGTATCGAGCCGCGCTACCTTAGCTCCAGAAGGTTCCGGGGCCATGTGATGATGGCTTGAAGCTTTCCAGGCAGCAGCGTCGTAGAGTTCTCGAGAGAAAAGCCCACAAGAGCTATGAATCTTCCAAGAAGGAGGTGTTCTGTTTACGCCCGCTTCCGAAGCCAGAACCACGATAAGCCAATTGCGAGTTTTGAATGGCCGTTAGCCATTCTTACCGCGGGCTTCTAGGAAAGAGGGGTGATGCTCTGGGCCAACTTGAAGATATTGAGGGCTAAGATACGATAATTGCGAAGTTAATTGGGCATAGCCTTTGTCGCTGCGAGCTTTCAGCGTGAATAAGGGTTGGTGGCAAATGCTCGTCATATGCAACAGGGTGTTTAGGCTGTTCCAAAAGCCCTTTCTCGAAAGAATAGCGACTCTTCAGTGATGAAGGCAAAGATCACCCAGGAGGGCTATAGAACGTAGAAAAGAAAAGCTTCTAGCGCAGAATGCAATCTGGCACAGTGCCACAGTGCCACCGCGGCTCTGCGGTCGCCCCCAACCAATTGAAACCCAACTGACGTGCATTAGTTGCCGTGGCGCAGAACGTGCATCACCTCAAGCTCTGAGCCCAAAAGCCATCATCATTTTCAGCAGATTCTTTCCTGTTCGCCCAGAGCGCCACATTGAGCAGCTTCCGAAGCTGCGGGGCCTCATCGTCGCGGTGTGATGATGAGGATGACTCATCGTCCCCAGCAACATAAATTTTCTTTTGTTGTTCTCACTTTCCTCTGATGAACAACCACCTTCCCATCACGCACAATTACGAACAATAGCAGCAACGACACCAGACCAACATCAATATGGCAGGAATTCCAGATGGTAACGACATGTCGTGGGAGTTTACCCACGCACCCATCCTCTTCACGGCTACAACCAGCTTGAAGCGCACGTTCAATGACTTTCTTGAGGACCATCCCGAACCTTCTGCGGTAGCTTACCAAGCCGAAGGTCCTGTCGAAGGGCGTCAAGAGGGCTGGGCTCATCGATTTACGGTAACATGCCTCACTTTGCTTTGCGGGATGATTCAGATCGCGGCTGTACGAGCGGCAAATTCGGCAAAACGACGAATTGTGCAGTCGACTCGGCGGCATGTGCCCCGTGTTTTCAGAAAGCTCTTTGGGGAGGCTATCCTCGAACCGATCACACCACCAAGGCCTCGTCCCTATATAAGGTACCGCATCCCGGGTACCTACCCCCCCTCTCCTACCCAAGCTACGGCGATATCGCCATCACCAGCAAGAGTCTTTAGGGTACCTTCCCCTTCGCCATCACCAATCTCAGATGTGGCTTACCATCCGACGACGACCATACCGGGTATGTACTCAGATTCACCCTCGCCTGCGCAGGCATACACTCCGACGCCGTTACCAAGCCCGGCAGTAGCCTCCCCTGTCACGCCTACACTTTCACCGGTATCCATGCAATCTCCATCACCCATGCGAGTGGATACTCAGCCAAAAGTGACACCTCCTGCGGTCAGAGAGTTACGAAAATTGCGTAGAAAGCATTGTCCTTGGATGTTCAATACATGGAAAGGAGCAGCCTCAAGCAAGCGCCAGTACCCGAACAAATCGATCAACTCGAGCCCATCGTCGTCGTCCGAGCTATCTTCCCAGCTATCATCGCCATTCACCGAGTACCCGTCACCTAGCCCACCCGCAACAAATAGCGAGATTCAGCACGCGGGCGAATCGATCGAATCAAACCGATCTTCATCCACTGAGCTGCCTCCTCAGACACCGTCACCAAGCCCAGGAGCAACGACGAGCGAGACTCAGCACGCGGGCGAATCGATCGAATCCAACCGATCTTCATCCACTGAGCTGCCTCCTCAGACACCGTCACCAAGCCCAGGAGCAACGACGAGCGAGACTCAGCACGCGGGCGAATCGATCGAGTCAAACCGATCTTCGTCCACTGAGCTGCCTCCTCAGACACCATCACCAAGCCCTGGAGCAACGACGAGCGAGACTCAGCACGCGGGCGAATCGATCGAATCCAACCGATCTTCGTCGAACGAGCTATCTCCCCAGGAACATCAATCTCTACAAGGCGCAAGCTCGACGCACACCAATGTCGCATTAGGCGGCAATTACCTCGCCATGCTTCGCCGAGCTAACTCTGCCAGGATCAGCAGTAAGAAGAAGTCTCCATTGAGAGATAGTTTCAGCAATGTCAATACCCAAAGGACTCTGTGGCCAAGGAAGACCGTTTCCTTTCCAGAAGATCCAGTCACTCGAGTTAAGAAGTATGCCAAAGGCGAGACAATCTCATTCCCTAGTCCTACATCCTCTGGTGACGAGAACGGTATCTTGAGCATGCACGCTAGCCCTGAGGCGCAGTGGTCGAGCCCAACCCAAGCCGAGCAGGAAGCCTACCTCGACGAGCAGATGAAGGATATTTCAACCAGCCCTGCAACTTCGGAAACCGACCTTTCAACTATTCTGTTGGAAATGGCAATGGAGGATCAACCTGCTGGACGTCGCGGATCCCGGCGGTCAGCAAGGAAGGCCGAGGAGGAAGCCGCACTCGCAATGAAGGAAGCTGAAGAGGAGAAGGAGAAGGCTCGTCAAGCAGAAGAGGAGCAAGCTCGCATTGATAAGGAAGCAGCTGAGGAAGAGGCCAAGAGAGCGGCTTCTTTCCGTCGCATGCCCTTGGAGCCGGTGATCCAACCTTTGTGTGCCGACTGGGAAGTCAAGGTTACCGCGGCGCTGGCCAGGCCAATGAACGCCCAAGTCGCTCACAGCGTTACAGCGACACCAATCTCGCGACGAGACATCGGTCGTGTCGTGCCCCAGGCTGGCAGGGACCCCGCCAATGGCTGGCTCAATGACGAAGTCATCAACGCCTATCTGCAAGCTACTGTACACCATATTCACGAGAAGGCCAAGCATCGTCGGGGACAAACCCCTATAATGCACGCATTCAATCCATTTTTCTGGTCGAACCTCGACGAGTATGGTCCGGAGAAGGTTGCGCGCTGGGCTGGCAAGGCCAAGTTTGGGGGTGCTACCCTTCTTAACGTCGAACAAATCTTCATTCCCATCAATCGCGGCGGGAACCACTGGACACTTGCGGTTGTTTCCCCAACATCGCGCACCATCGAAATCTTCGACTCCATGCACGGCAGCTCGGCGGGACCAATTGGCAAGATACGAGCTTGGCTAGCTCGCGAACTCGGGATTGCGTACCATGCTGAGGAGTGGAAAGTCATGGAGGATCCCGCCCATCGCGGCAAAGGAAAGGGACCTACCCAGGACAATAGCAGTGATTGCGGAGTGTTCACCGTAACCACAGCAAAGATGGTAGCTCTGGGGGTGCATCCGATGGCAGTGTCGGCGGAGGACATGCCTCTACAACGGCGGAGGATTGTTGCGGAGCTGATGAACGGTGGTTTTTCGGGGGCGTTTGAGCCCAATGTTGTGTTTTCTTGAGCGCGCTTTTACTCATGGTGTTTTAGGGCAATCAAAGCGTGTTTTGTTTCTATGTTTTTTCAAAACGGCGTTCACAGTGGTGAAGATACCCCAGTTGAGCAATGGCTCCTGGTTCATGACTCTTTATTACGATGGCGTTTTCGAATAGCGAATGAAAGAAATTAATAAGATCCCTTGTGCGTGGGTGAATGTGAGACTGCTAACGTACATAGAAGGAAAAGTACCCTTCAGGTTCTACTAATGCTTCTGTATCTTACCCTTTTGTGTAGTGCACAAGAAGAGTAGGGAGCTCCTACGGGAACAACGGCTTGGGAAAATGCAAGGCTACTAACATTCATCTACGGGCAATTTGCCCTTCATGTTCTACCAATTCTATAGTTTCTTCCCCTTTGGTGTAGTGTACGAGTACATAAAGGGTAAAAGACCAAATGTTGATTCGGTTAGATAGCTGCTGTCTAACACTTACAATAAATACTCAGTACGGGCGGTAACTTACCCTTCTACGTCTGCTATCATGAGGATATCATCCCTGCTCCTTTAATAAGTGTGAGGGGTAAGAAGCCCAACTGTTGGCTGGAATGGACAGCTGCTTTCCTGAATATTACGCTGAGTACTCTGTAGAAGGGGGAACTTGTCCTTTTACTTTTATTATGATTCGGGTATTGGCCCTACTCCTTTGTTACACATTAAGGGTAAGGAGGCTAACTGTTGACTAGGTTAGACAGTTACTTTCCTGGACATTGTGCCAAATGCGTAGGAGAAGCGGTAAGCTACACTTCGAATTTCTCTAGAGTCAGGGAAGAATACCCGAGATTTTGATCGAAAAAAGATAGTTGCAATTTTAAAGACTATAGTTAAGGCTTGTTGTAGCGGTAAGGTATCCTCGTATGTCATCTTTCTTTAAGAGAGAATGGATTGGATACTGATTGAATTGGAGGAGCCGAATTCCTGAATGATAAGCTAAATTCCAAACCTAGCGGTAAATCACCCTTGATTGTCCTTATACTTATTCTAGCACCGACCCTGTTGCTCAATCAATCTTTCGGGTTAGGAGCCATGTTGTGTACTTGGGTAGATTACAAGTATGCGTGTTGGTACTCAAGTCTACTATTTATTCTAGTACCTACCCTGTAGTTGAACCTACTTTTTGGGTATCTCCAGCGCTTGGGCTTTCATCTCATTAGCTAGTCGCTCCAAGTAGAACCTGGCCATGTCAGGGGGTAAGTTTTTGAAAGATTGCGCAATCTTTCCGATATCCTTCCTGCCCTTCTCGTATGCCTGCATATCACGATTGCCATATACATCTCTCCCCGGAGCGTAGCCAGAGTCCAGGTCGCGGAAAAATACATTGACTGAGATGGAGATATTGTCGATGGGCGAAGCGGTATGGAGCCATAATGGGGGGATAAATAGAATATCTAGGTACATTTTTGGGTTAGCAGGTCGCTTTAGAGGTGGGCAGATTGCCCATGGAAAGGCAATGTGAGCCAGTTGACTAGATATTTAAAAGGCAGATTTAAGGCCGTGAAAGGCAACCTTTGACGAATTTATTGAGCTGTAACAAGGCTTTTTTTGACAGTAGTTGCGCAAGTGCTCACAAAGTATGGCTCGCTATCCTAATGGGAGCACATTTTGGAAAGAGTTCAAGCGCCAACAGGACAAGTTTGGAGGCAGACCGGCGAATAACAGGGCATGTTAGGGAGGTGGTTAAGCAGTGAAAAGAAAGTTCTTGGGCAACGTTGAGCAGGGAAAGACATGCTTGGGGAGATGAATGCAAGGCGATCCGATACAATTAGGAGTCGGTTGAGCAGAAAAAGACATGTTTCATGGGAGACTACCCGGAAATGTACGTACCACCAGGCTCAAGTAGGACTTCATGAGGGTGTGCTGAAGCGAGAGCGAGAGATCTATCCGGGGTGGGAGCAGTATCAAAGCAATTGACAGAAGAGCTCGAAGCTCCGGGAGGGATCGAGAACAGTGAGACGTCGGACGGAGGATACAAGATTAGTCGCTTGCTCCCGCTAATCTGGCACAGTACATTTGCCATTACATCGTAGTGGAGCCACATGGCAACTGGCCCAGAGATCCGGAAGACTGAGCTATGCATGCTGTTCTTCACAATGTCAAAATGTGGTGGGAGTACGAAGTCGGGCGCTAATTCTGGGAAGTCGACCCAGAAATTCGCTGGTTGCCCAGATGGATTCTCCACTGCTAGGGACCGTAAGTACTGCCTTGAGCCATCAGCAATCTCGTCTGCGAAGACACTGAAGGGCTTCTTGGCGTATTTGAAGTTCTTTTGATGGAAATCCATCTGTACGTCTGTGGCTTCGTGTACGACAATCTGCAACGGTCAGCATGATAAAAAACCAGGGAAATTGAAGACTGACATTTCGATCATGACCAATCTTAGCTTTCAAGACATCCAAAGTCCAGCCTTGGATACATGTGCCCAGATCCATACCGCTTACGGTGACCGGACGCCGTTGGTTCATTACTTTCCTGAAGTCTGCTGGTGATTCAATGCGGATTCTGACTACCGAGGTTGGGTCATTGTAGCGAGGATGAGATTGCGGGGACGTTGCGTGGTCTACTGAGTTGTCTAGTGGTGGAATTGTTGCGGCAGCCTTGCGGGTTCTGTGTTCATCCTTGGATGAAGTGAAAATCCGCTGCCCACTGGCTGACAATGCGACTACAGTGCTATTCCAGAACGTTCCAAATGAGAAACATACCGCTCCTCCGCCAACGATTATGACAGAATCCTGTAATAGAATTATGCTATGACCGATAAGCAAGGGACGACTGCCACCGATCTGGCAGTCAATGAAAGCGTAATGCCATGTGTTCTCCTCCGGATCGATGGATAGGTTATTTGAAAGGCAGACAATTTCCTGGTCTTGAGCCAAAACCTCGGAACCTACACCACCTATGAGTAGGATACCTATGGGAGATTTTGTTAGTGAAGCGCCCATCCTTCCAATGACATTTTGTCCGCTGGCAGAGCGAATTGTCTTGAATTGTCTTGGATGTATAGCTAGAACTTCGCATTTCTGGAGCGTTATCGTTGGGATCTCCTTGTCCATGAAGAGAGTCCACTCCCAAAGTTCGTCCATCATGGTGCCATCAGCTTCCATACCTCCAAGTAATATTCCCGTACGATTGCCATTTGATATCATTGCAGCACCAAAACGAGGCCGCAGCTGATGTTCAGTAGCGACTACCTCCACCCAACCAAAGTATCCTCGCCATAGGAACCACTTATTACAGACTTGGTTTGCCTGGGTCTTGCCTCCATAGACCAATACACCCGAGCTGTTGTCGCTTCCGAGCATCACTTCTGTTGCACTATGCCTGAAAAGCGGCATTTGAAGGTCCTCGGATCTGCACCAGCAACCCCTGATCAGCTGCCAGCAATCCTGCAAAGCTTGATTGGGGGATGTCCTCCCACCGACTAGGAGGGGCTCGTGGTTAGATGCGGTGATGGTGTGACACATTCGAGGTTCAATATCAGCTTCAGCTGCGTAAGAATAAGGAGGTACCACGAATCCACCGTCGGAGAGACTATAGACATCCATGGTCCCTACACGGCTTTGAGATCCTAGCCCGCCGTGGTGGCCTACACTGTCTGAAGAGAGCTGGACCAAGGCCCCAAATCTTCGCATGCTGGGCTTGGGAAGGATTTCGGAATTCGCACTAATGATTTTCTCGCCCACATCGTTCATGAGATCCTTAGGTGCTTCTTTGCACAGCGGCTGAGATGACGAGTGGCTTTCCGAGGATGAGCTCCGATCAGCAACGAGAAGAAAGTAATGAGACGCGAACAAAACAAACTCTTCCCATTCATCGAAAGGCTCGATGCCATTGAGGGTAAGCCGCTGGTCTTTCGGTACAACGGCGGTATCGTTCCACAGATTGCATAAGCTTCTTGCCGTCGCCGTCGACCATCCGGCTTGAAGGAAGCGCTGTTCCTGATCTCGCAGTCCAGGGTAGGAGTCAACGTTTTTGAGGGGTGTCTGGAGATTTTTGAAGTGTTGTATCATTTTCTGCGCAAAAGGATGGTTTGCTCCGTCAGGGAAGTATTGCTCCAGCAGACAGAAGCGTACTCCGCACTGTCAGCGCTTGGATCTTGATGGTTGTAGGGATGCTAATTTCACCTACTGTTGTCATATCGAGCCCCCCAATGTATCAACGCATCCGCGGCTCTCACATCCATGTATGTGATCGATACCTCGGCTGTACACAGTATCAAAGAAATGGAGGGGTCGAACTCTTCTGCGAGCAACTCGTCGAGTCTGGCGATGTTGCCAAGATCGCATCCTAGCGCTAGGTAATGTTCACTACGCAGGAAGATCCCAGTAGTATTCGACACCCTCTCATGCGGGCCGAGTATCTCTCGAAGCTGGGGTGTATCGACGATAACATCGCTTTTCTCCGCGACCAGATCGGGGAAATCGATGTCAATGAATCGAACATTCCGACACAGCGACGAGCTTCTAGATAGCCACTGAAATGCCACAGGATCGCTGTAGATCTATTAGTGTAAAATCCGGGTCTAAATCTAGCAGCACGCAATAAGTCTTACTCACTACCCACACCCAAGATTTAAGACGATTTTTTGTTTTTCTGAAGGCTGTTCCAGGAATTGCCGGAGTACTTGCTCGACAGCTTGCATTCGTAGCCAGTATCCACCTATTGGTCCATCAGACATCAAGCACTCCGACATTTGCTTGAAATGTTGACAAAGACTAGAACTGATTTGACAGATCACGTGTAGGCTCTTCCCTCGATGCAGTCAAAGAGTACAGAGCCCCACAAGGCGAGCTACCAAAATAAGTGGCAGTCTTGGGCCCTGGCGCGTTCGACTTGAGCACCACTTCGGGCTTGAAGTCCATTACAGAAGAAGACTCTACTGTCCTGTATCTTTATTCGGTGACTTTGGGGCTCTGGTGGTCTCGCAACTGCCACTTCTTTTGACACCCAGCCTGCCATATAGATGAAACACATCAGGGCAAGGAAGACCGCTAGGAAACCAAGAACGCAAGAATCCGTATACAGTACTTACGATTGATGAGAGGTGATCTGCGCAGAGGTTTTTTAACAAAGTAGCGGTAAAAGTGTGGCTCCGGATAATACAAACGCTCCACGCTTCTTTTCGAGACAATAGAGCTATTGTTTGTAGCCATAACGGAGTCATCTCGCTTGGATTTCCGCCTCCTCGAATGATCTCGACCCTTCTGGGTCGTCATCGACATTCTTCCAGGGAGTCAAAGCACTCGAAAAGCGTGAAAGGGGACTCGGGAAAATTCAGCCCTAGAGATAATCTCTCCAGGAGCTCTTCGGGGGTTGTTTGGGGGCTGACTGCGGGCGCTTAGAGCGGGCTTTGTTGGCAGCCGCCTGATCAAATGGATATTGCACAACTACGAGTAACACTACCAAGCACAAGAATCTGACAACATTCTGGGATAGACACCAACCGTCAAGCTGACTCACACGCCACAGATACCCATATATTTCCCTCAACCTCCTCAGACACATGGCACCGTCGAGAAGCCTCTCACATCGCTCATTCCCCACGCCATTCCAGTCTGCTTAACAGTGTTAAACTACTTCCGAGGCCTGCGTCCCCCCTACTGAAGTTCAGGCGGGGCCATCATGTCTCTGAACTATGTGACTTTTAACCAAGACTACAGCCATCTGGCTGTAGGTACGTCTTCTCATCGGCCTGAGTCCGGCGTCGTCTGACCAGCAGCTTACAGGCACCTCCAAAGGCTTTCGCATATATACCACCGATCCCTTCTCGAAGTGCTTCGAAACTAAACAAGGCGATATCGCCCTGCTGGAGATGTTGTTCTCAACATCGTTGGTTGCCCTCATACTTTCTCCCAGGAGGCTACAGATCACGAATACCAAGGTACGTCCTTGACTTGCTAAATCTGCAAGAGCAGCAATGATACTTGGACGATTAGCATGACGTTAGACTGTTAGTCCATATCCGTGTTATGGATCCAGCTGACCAGTGTTATACTCCACCAGAGGCAATCAACGATATGCGAGCTCACATTCCCCACTACTGTGCTGGCTGTACGAATGAATAGAAAGCGCCTGGTTGTAATACTGGAGGATCAGTTATACCTCTATGATATCAGCAACATGAAATTGCTCTATACCATTGAGACTTCTCCAAACCCCAACGGTAGCATACAGCTCACCCAAGCTTCCGTACACCTGCTGATAGGCCTTAGCTATATGCGCTCTCTCGCCCTCCTCGGAGAATTGCTATCTAGCATATCCCCTTCCTCAGAAAGCCATGCCATCTTCCTTCGCACCTCCATCTCATGCGCCTCCCGGCTCGACACATATTGCTCCAACTAGCGGCGACGTCCTCCTCTTTGATACCCTTAAACTTGAAGCGATCAATGTGGTGGAAGCACATCGGTCACCCTTGTCCTGCATCACCGTCAACGATGCGGGGACACTTCTTGCAACTGCTTCTGACAAGGGAACCATCATCCGTGTCTTCTCAATACCATCAGCAAGGAAGCTCTACCAGTTCCGGCGTGGCTCCATGCCGTCCCGCATCTACAGCATGTCCTTCAATGCTGCATCTACTCTTCTATGCGTCTCGTCCGCCACGGACACGGTACATGTTTTCAAGCTTGGTACAGCTCCTCAGCAGCGCAATGGAGATCAATCGTCCATACTTTCGACTTCACCCAGTCAGCGCGAACGAAGCGTAAGCCCTGGTGGGAGTGATTCTCAAGCTGATCTTACCCGGTCAACCAGCAATGCCTCAGATTCACTATCATCGAATACGCGGCAGCACAATGGCACATTGTTGGGTATGATTAGACGCACTTCGCAGAGTGTTGGCAGCAATTTCGCAACGCGCGTGGGTAATTACCTTCCGACCGCTGTGTCTGAAATGTGGGAACCAGCGCGAGACTTTGCATGGCTGAAAATACCTAAGGCTCCCCCCTCCTCGCAAGGAGGTGTAATGGGCTCAACTGCGCCTTTGAGAAGCGTGGTGGCTATGAGTAGCAATAGTCCACAAGTCATGGTCGTGACGAATGAGGGGCATTTCTATGTTTTTGGAATTGATCTTGAGAAAGGAGGCGAAGGGACACTGGTGAAGGTGTACGAAGTAGGGGGTGAAAGTGAGCGACTGGGAGCAAGTGTCATGGATGACTGAACTTCTCCTTTCATGTCTACCATTGAGATCTAGCAAATCGTTGGCGTCTACTCCTGCCTTTGAGCGGGGGTTCAGTGCGGTCTACCACTTTATACCATGGGCTGGGTTATCTACTTTCTCGTCGATCTATAGTTACTCCAGTGTACAATGTACTTTGATTTCACACTCTCCCATATTCAAACAGCACAGAATATTGCAGTACTTCAAGGAGTATTGATGCATCCACGACTTTAGCAGCGCTTGGCTCTACATCTGGTCTAACCGTGCCACTCTCGGCGCCTTCCGCTCGGCTGCAGATATTTTGCATGGTAGCTGCACATTCCATGTTTCAGGCATTTATCGGGACTTATCAGCCAAACTTCCCACCCATTGTGTTCATAATACTGCTCTTTCGTCGGATAGGATCCTAATTTTGTCGACCAACTGATGGGCAACGGCCCGTTTCTGAAGCTACCAGATCCTCCGCATGGCACCGCTACCACAGACTCCACTATCTGGGGGGCCTCAGTCCGAGCTTTCTCTGCCAAACATAGACGATGATGAACCGCTTGTTGAAGTTGTGCGGCAGCTTTCTGCGTAAGTCACAGATTGGGATTCATTCCGGTCCGGTTACAACGTCTATTTTTGTCAGATGTGGAGCGTGGTGCTTGACCATTCGATTGAAAGCAACGAGCATTTGACCAGCTCTGACGCTCCTCCCATAGCTCTAATGGAATGGTTGCGGGGCTACTTACCCTTTTCCACCCCCAGTCTTTCTGATCATATTAGCGGATTGCTTCAACCAGATGAAAGCTCGTTGGGAGGGTTTTAGCTAGCAGCGGAACGATTGTGAAACGCTCTTGAGACACAAAATGGCAACGATGAAGTTCTCCTGCCCGAATCGGATCTGGGAGTTGTTTGTTATGAAATCGTGACTTATTTGACTAAACAGGTACATCGAAGACGCAGTTGTAGCACCCCACACGTTCGAGCAACTACGGACAGCTTCTGTAGGCCACATCCTCAGGCCGCTTACCAAGTCGCTATCCGATAGGTGTCATCATCCTGATATCGTGTCTGCCCTACTGATCACGAGGTGGCAATTTGGCTCGGGTGAGCAAGACGATCGTGGTGTCAGCGAAGCCCGTGGCTATGCGTGTGAGATAGTCGCGTGGAGGTTTCTCGCATTCCTCCCAGAGGCTGAGCTGATTGACTTCCTCTTGCACGAGCTTCCACCCCGCCTAATATCCGTCCCATCAAGGATAGACCCCGAAAATGAGGATGGCAGGCGGCATAGCGACCACAGCAGGCTTCTGAGCGATGGAGAGGATAGCGAAGAAGTAGAGGACGAAATGGCACCATTCATTGGACTCAACGCACTCGAGATTGCTGCTGTCGCGGATGCGAAGAAATTTCTTAGCCAAAGAGTCGTCCAGAAGATCGTGGACGATATCTGGAATGGCCGAGTCATCTTTTGGGAATCTCTGAGTGTTCACAGCAAGAAGAAAGCTAAGATCTACAATAAGACGCGGGCGGATCCTTATTGCAGGCTTCGGGTGCCGAAATACCAGAAAGGGTTCCAGGCAATTTTTTTCGCCTTATTTCTTGTCCTATACTATGCAGTCCTTGCTGAGCGGAATCCTCAAAAGATCAGCGCCGTCGAGGCCCTACTCTATACTTGGATCGCGGCCTTTGCCTATGATGAATTTGGCGAATGGCAAGATGCAGGCAGCTCCTTCTACGCTACCGACTTTTGGAGTCTATGGGATCTGGGAATCATTGGTGTCGGATTTGCGTACATGATTTCAAGTGGGTCACTTTCAGCCTTCAAATTAAGGCCTGCTAAACCAATTGCGAAGGATTCATGGGAGTGGTGAAGGGCAGCGCTCATATCACCGACGTATCATTCGATATCCTATCCCTCGAAGCGCTCTTCCTGCTTCCGCGGGTCTGTTCTTTGCTCTCTCTGATCCCATTCTTTGGGACATTGGTAGGCAACTCTGCTCCAGTCACCATGTCATAGTCCCAGGCTGACCATCTAGATACCTTGCCTCAAGCAAATGGTGTGCTGCCACAGAGCCGATGTCTCCTCGGTCGTTGTGCTGATGAAGGTTAGACTAAAGACTTTGTGAAGTTCCTCGGCATAGTAATTATATTGTTCTGTGGCTTTTTGACAACCTTTACAATGCTCGCGCGAGGCGAATTCTCGACTAGAGAGATGTTGTGGACGATGATCAATGTATGTTTCTCACGGGGTTCGGGCATCTTTCCCAACATGTATACCGACCGCTTCCTATTCAGCTAACTTTGCTAACGCTGCGAAGGTCTTTTTTGGGTGAGGCTCAGACGAGGACTCTTCGGGAATTGGCTAACAGCGAACCAATTAGTTCAAGCTACTTGGGGTTTGTAAGTGCAATTGCAGTGCCTTCATGTTGGGCAGACTCCCGGATAACTGACAATAATGGCGCAGGACATCGCTACACAAGTGAGTCTCGATTAAGCAAAGCGCCTATTTGAAAACATCCCTGCGTGGTGGCAAATCAAGAAGCTGATTGGTGCCTTAGATTAGCCCCGCGCTTGGCCCCGCCGTTCGTAGCTCTCCCGCTTGGGATGCATCAAAAAGCAGTCAGGCCACCGCCAAAGGATGCAGGGCTAATCAGAAAATAGCTCATGCTGTGCTTCGTGGTGCTCACCAATATTCTGCTACTGACATCACTTATCGCCATATTGAGTCAAGTATTCACTACGGTATGTGCGCTACGACTCCAGCTGCATGAGGCACTGTCTGCGAAGGCGGTGCGCGCGGTTTTGTAACTGCGTTTCTTTGGAGACGAGTCCTAGGAAGAATGTTGATTGTTTCGTCAGGTCATGGATCATGCCCGAGAAGAGTACCTATATCAGTAAGCCTGTGTGGGGTAGATGGAAGAGGCTGAAGTCGAGGAAGTGCTAATCGACGTTTCAGATATTCGGTGTTCGTGCTCGAGGTAAGCGATGCCTGTATGGAGCATTTACTTGCTTGCTGAAGATATTCAGGCATCGGCGTCGCGGCGCCTGACCTACTACTTCCCTCCATTAGTATGTTCAATTGTAGAATGGTCTCTACAACGAGGGCGACGATTGACGATATTGATCTAGAACCTGATACCGTTATTCCTCTTCCGACCATTGCGACTGTGCCTGCCATCAGAACAGGTCAGGTCAGCACGCATTGTTCTACTCAAGATCACTCATGTTCCGTACATTGCCAGCATATGGGTATATGAAGAGCTGAACGACATCATAAACCGCTGGCAGGGACCTTCACCGACGCGGCTAAAGTCGTCGAAAAGCGCATCGATTGGGCCAAGGACGCCACAAAGACCGCGTGTTAGGAGCAAATCTGGAGGCTCACTTCCACAATTATCGACCACTGGTGGCACGTCGGACTCTGACATCGCGGCTGCATTGAGAATGATTGAGCAGAGACTGGCTAGTCTTGAACGCAAGGTCGACGGACTCAGTACGTGAAACTTAGTACATGAAGGCTGGCCGGCTACCACCAAGTCCTAGACGGCTACAGTTGGTCAAGTGTGAATCAAATGGGGCTATCGCCAGTCCAATGCGCTGGACTAGAATTCTTTTCCCTAGCGAAAAGAAGCAGGCTGAGCATCAGAGGCACGTTCTCGCAGAACCAGGACTTAGCCCAGGCCATCAACGATATCATCGCAAAGCTGATCAACGACAGTCGAGAACTGGATGGCACATCCCGGGTGTAAGCGAATAAATTTCTCCGTTGTTTCAGATGTTGCACGATGTTATGCGAACTATTCTCGTTTTGTGCTAGGCTTATCTTCGCCCACGTTATCCCCATGTGCGCTCTGCACATCCCGATCGGCAATGACTCGGACCCACCGAGAAAGAAAATCAACAAATCTCACGCATCCAACATTTGGATCATTTCGACGCATTGAGCATGATGACGATTCTTTTGTCCAGCGAAGCAATTTGAATTGCCTGCCGGAGAGCCAGATTATAAGTCGGAGGAACGGAGACTTCATCTCCGACTCGACAAGCGGTAGATCGCGCAAAAGCCCAGTTGGAGGAGGGGTCAGGCAAAGAACTAAACCAAATCTAGTTGGATAAATGATCGAGGATGATGCTGATACTTTTTCCTGATGGTGTGCAAAATTGGAGTTCGTCTGACTACGCGGAAACGAGGCTAATTTAGGTGTAAATTACAATACATGGCTGGGGTTGTTTACCCCCCTGCTCGGTACCTTGGCTGTGGGATTAGACTACGACTCACTAGGATAAGGTATGCACCCCTGTTCATGGTCTGATATTTTAGCATTTGAGCAGTTCGAGGCGGTGGACGTATGGGGCAGGGATGTGAGCTCCTAGCCTCCTAGCTCCTTCGCAGCACTCATGCTTCTCATCTCTCTTGTCTCACGCACCTTCTCCAGTTCCTAAGATAAAATGGTGGGCAGTGCCGCCTTTGCTTCAATCTCGTCCAAACGAATTGCACCCTGACTGCTCCGACGCTGATTGATAGCGCATATTCTGCCTTGACTCAGTATCACCCATCTTTCTCACCCCCACAGCTTCACTGCCTGCCTGGAGCTAGCAACATTCATACTTATTGACTCCTCCCGCCTTCCAACATCAGTCCGACTTCCTTCTCCCATCTACTATACTTGGATCTTCCCTTATACATCTCACACTCATAAAAGACTATCGATTCATATCAACATCATACCATTGTCATCGAACGTCCTTCACACCGTTCAATGATGGACATTACGCCTCAATCAATGCGCTCGCCAATCTCGCTCTACGACCAACAGTCGAAACAATCCTTCTCGTCGCAAAGACCCTGCTACCCTGCTACGCCTCAACCAGAACCACAGTCTATGGAAGAGCCAAACCGTGGACTCGGCATAGACTTCGAATGCCCCATACCAACGCAGAGCACAGTCCAAGAACTGCCACCTTCACCACAACCATCAGACAGCTGGTCGCATTCCTCAATGATGGACCAAGACTATTCGCAGACGTTTCAGCCTCCAGATATCTCCTCAGCAGCCTTCGATCCCTTCTCTGGTTACTCAAATGGCGCGAACAATACTATGATGACCACACAATCGCCTGAAGCACCGGGACTTGTTTTCTGCCACACACCTCCAAGCACCAACATGCCTTCGCACCGATCATCCATCTCTTCATCCTATTCGCCTTCTGAGACCTACTCTGAGCATGGAACACAATACTACACACCCAGGGTTAAGCAAGAGGACTCGCACGAGTGGTATCCAGCACCGGGAAATGAGCAAGTCCTGCACCGATCATTGACCACTCAAGGTCTGACGCCCTACTCGAACGGAGTGTCGCCCATCAATGGCCCATCAGAAGACTTCTACAACAAGCAACCTGGCGACTGGTCCAAGCAAAGCTCCGGATACCCCACAGAGTTCCACAATCCCTTAAGCGAAGAAGCACGCTCGAAATTCGACGCCGCGCCAGTCTTGCTAAGTGTCAACCGCATCAAGAAGAAGCGCCAGAGGACGACACCTGAAGAGGCTACTCACGAATGCCGAGTTTGCGGCAAGCTGTTCAAGAGGAGCTACAACTGGAAATCGCACATGGAGACACACAATCCGGAGCGCAAATACCCTCATCCTTGCACGCACGTGATTGGCAACCAGCCCTGCACGAAGAAGTTCCAGAGGAAGACGGACTTGGACAGGCATGTCGATAGCGTAAGCCCGCCATCCTATTCAATAATGACTCATGTCGTAACATCATCTACAGGTCCATCTCAAAGCTCGCAACCACCGCTGCAACCTATGCGGCAACCGCTTCGCTCGCCGCGACACACTCAGGCGTCACACCGAAGACGGCTGCCCAAAGCGATTCGAGATTGGCTTCCGCGAAGGCTCGGACGCAGCACCAGCACGGTGGTCATTCAACAACTTCCCAGCGCGCGCCAGATCCTACAGTCTCGGAATGTCACAGTCACAATCGATGGCGCCACCGATGTCTGCAGCGCCATCGTCTACATTCCCTACCTACCAAAGGCCTGAATTCGCGAGCAGTCCAATTCAAGCCCCTTCGTTATTCCTCTCATAAAGCTATCGTGGCGACACTGGTACGAACACTGTATTCTACGATCACTGTATTCTACGAACTTGGACGGCTATGATTGGTTGCATTCTGCGGCGTTTCTTTGCTTACGGAGGCAATTCTGAATCACGACTTATTTTTCAGCTGCCGGACTTATTCATCGACGTTTGACACATGAACCAGGAAAGGCGTTATTGGGCTGGCAAAGTCAGACGGAAATATTGGGGGATCTTTGTTGGGGCAGAAGGGAAGGCTGTGTCGTGTTTCATGTCTGCCACGGGTCTAAATGGACGATCGCTGATGGGTAGCGCGGGAGGGGCTTGGATCTGCGCATTTTGCGAATCAATCCTCGGACCCTGAACAAGCAATGCAAGCGAATGTCTTCTGTCATTATGTATCCGACTCGAATACGTTTGCAACGCACACGTTTTATTGATTTAGTTCGATCCTTTGAGATACCACTATTTCCTTATTCGATCATGCTCATTGCGCATACCCCGTTGTGAGCGAGCTTACGTGGTCGCTACTACTTCTGAGGGCGAGAAGGATGGCAAGTTTCTCCGTCAGCGGTCGATTTGGAGGTTGAATGTGACTCTGCAATCTCATCAAATTTACAATTGTGGTGTGCCCAGCAGGCAATTCCATGGGTTGATTACGTATACGGAGTCCAAAGTACAGTATTGTATACAAAGCAGTCAGCATGCCACTCACTACTGTATCGATCCATAATCCTGTGCATCATGATTCTAGACCCACCAAAGTTCCAGTTCGTGACTTCACGAAGGATGGATATGTGGAGGATGCATCACCCAATCCCCATCGCGCATGCATTTCATCCCGTGTTGGTAGCTGAACTCCAGATCTCAGTTCCGTTTGTCGGCGCTTACAGCATGTTGCACAAAATTTAGGACTATTTACACCATTACGATGTGAATTTGCCTGGCTATAAATTTAGACGCCGATGCACGTCCGATGCCCCGTCTCTCAAACCCAATGGTGAGGCTGAATGCATGCAATCTTTTCCATGGAACGGCTCTCACGTTCTCGGCGGTTCCTGCATCATGCAAGTGTGCTGCATTGAACCCTAAACCATTCCTGTGTGCTGGGGAGCGGAGTGTGGGTGAGTCAGATCTTAATCCTTTGCAAAGTGGAGAATTTCGCATAAGGAAGGATGGGTTTTTCAGCTCGTGTGCACTGCCTCCTGGATTTTTACTGCTTTTCTCCATACGGACACTCGAGGGAGCGGAGGATCTGCGGTAGGATTCGTGCTGCGCACTGTGCGCCTGAAACATGAAACATGAAAGATTGAATACTTGGGTGCTTGGGACGTTGACTCGCATACGTCATGTACAGAATCCTTCGTGCGAGGCTTGGATTCTGTAGGATTCGTTTGAGGTTTGAGATTCTGTTGTGGAGGGCTGCGGCGGAATGGAAGCGCGGGTGCGTGCGTGCGTGCGCTTCCTGAGGCTGGGAAGGGCACGGTGTTGCGACATTGACAAGCATCGAAGCCAAGAGATACGACTACACTTTTCTACGATCATCCCAATTTCTCGTATGTCCTTACCATCGCCAGTAACGTTCAGCCAGAAAACCCAGGTCATCTCCGTATGCACGTTGGACGCCTGCGCACCAAAATCTTTTAGCATTGCACTGGCCAATGCGATCCTACTTTACATTATTGGGAGCCTTTAGCTCCTTTTTCCAGAGCAAATGTACAAGTTGTCCAATTGTACTCCGTACCTCACTGCCTCAGGTCCAAAATCCACCAGTTGCTACCCTACGGCGAAATGCGCATTGGCTCAGCATGATTAACCGTTTGGGTTTCAGGTACAGTGTGTGACAACTCATCGCCATCCATGCGTCGGCCGCTCCCGCATGAACCGCTATGCCAATGCTGGGGGCTGAGATCATGGAAACCCTGAACGCAAAGCCAAAAGCCGTATTCCGTAGTGTTTCATGGATGACGGAGGTGGTTGATCAATTAAGCAGTGATTCAAGGAATTTGATTGCTTATCACTATCGACGGTTTCCTTGGCTTAGCTAATCGCCCTATCGTTGTCCCTACATGAAGCTACTTTATCTTAAGTGTGGGGATTTAGCTTTGAAGATACGTATCTATCTGGTATCGGGCCATTATTGCAGCACCGTTATGCTTGCAGCTTGCATGCGTTCGCAGAATGGTATCTTGGTACCAGGACAGTGGATGCGCGAGTCCCAACACCAATAGATGTGCATAGCGGAAGCAGGCCTCCCGTCCAATCAAAAGTCCCATGGTAAGAAATATTGTATGACCCCGCAACGCCCAGAAGAATCGCCGATTACGCTCCGTTCCGCTACAAGGGCGAAATGCTACCTCAATGCGGACTCTAGTCTCTAGAGAAATTGCGAAACCGACGACTCCATGCAGAACATCTCTTGCTGCGACCAACGTGTGACGGGACGAGTCGTAGCGCCACCACCGGATGACCATTGCAAATGTCATCTGAACAGTATGTGGAGCGCATCGTTAACATTCCAAATATAATCGGTCCTGTGTAGGTGGAGCTGAGGTGAGAGAGGCCAATCATCCAAATATATCAAGTTGTTGGAAGTGTTCGCTACGTGTTGGATTCATATCTGGAATTTATTCCTCTGCGGGCTGTGCATACTCTCCATTCGCACTCTCACTCCCATACCAAGGTCGGTACCGTAAAGAAGCTTTTGTGCCTAACTTGTCTCCACATGCATTCCTACCCCAATGCAGTCAAGCGACTGATGGCAGCTCGGCAATGCAAAGGCTAAAATTTCGGATAGCTCCGTACTCGGGATTGAGATGTTGGTGGCGGCGCGGGAAAGGACACGTGCAGCTTCCAGCCTGCGTTAGTGTGCAGATTCTTTACAGCTTCAATTTTACAATACCATTCCTAGTGCTCTGGTGCAGAAGCGATCTTTTTGGTGCTGACAGGGGGCTGAGGCGATCCGGGACTCGTTTCAGATTTTAGAGTATTTGCTTCCGAGGTGGGCTGAGATGAGGCGAGTGCGGACTTCCTCATTCTGTCATGTGGTGATGGTGGTGGCCGTGCTTGCTGTATCCTGTAGGAACAGTGCCAGAGACACCGCAGCACACGTCCGTACACCACGTTCTGACTGAGCGTTGTGTTTCCGATTGCTGATGATGAAGACGGCTATTTACGACATGGAAAGACCATACTACACCAAAATCTGTCCTCGACGAATCACAGACAATGCACCTTGAGCTCGCAGCATTAGCAAGCGATGCGACGACTAACCTTCCTCACGGGTTTGCCACAACAACCCCTCCCAACAATCCAGACACGCTCCATGGAATAGGATCAACAAGCATACTAAGACTCTTGTCGAACAACGGATGCTGAAACACGAAGATCATCGATCCATCACCTCGATGTGGTAATTCGAGCAGATGAATCCTAGCTTTCGTCCTAAAGTGTTCGTCGCCTGTTACTGCGAACTTTTCCCACACCGCCAGCGGTAACACCGCCTTTCTCCACAGAGAAGCAAACCAACAAGTGGCTCGTGCTTCGGTAAAGACAGCAATCACGCCGCTCGCTCGCTCTCTTGAACCTTCTTTGCTGAATGATACTCGAGTCAGGTGCTGGAAGTTGGTTTTGTTTCTCGTTACCGCAGATCCGGCATCCTCGGCGCTAGTGTCTCCGAACCCTAATCATTGTTAGCTGCAAGTCACCGAGTGATACCTTAGGCGATAGGTAGCAGTTATCATCGTCGAAAGTAAGAAGCTGTTATGAAATCAAGGTATGGAGACAAGACTTTTCGTGCTTGATATTGGCTGTTCGTCTTGGCTGTCTTACCAGTCGATGTGGGGTGAGATCGTTCAGGATTCCAGTCCGCACTTTCTTTCCACAGCTGCTGCAAGACGCACTAAGACTTTGCTTTACGTTACATGCTTCCAGAGAGCTCAGATACGATCCATGGTATCTTGCAGTCCAGACAGTGGCCCGATTAGTTGCCACCGTCTAAATCCCATCCCAAACCATGGTCCGTCGACGCTCCCAGCCAATGAATACCAGCAAGTCCAGCCACGCTTTTACACGCTACCAAGCACGATACAACCTCACCAAATCCTCCTACTGCATGCTTAGATGACATTCAATCTACCAATTCTCCAAAGGTACCCGGTAATGGCCCCCAATTCTTGCGTATTCGTCTGCTTCCTGATAATTTAGGCTACGGTTTCAAATTGATAGAGCTTTTCGGGCCCACCCTTCTGGCCAAGAGACAAATTTCCGTGGCTCGCCACCTCGGAAATCGGCGCCGAGAGGCTTCTAAAATGCTGGTGAAAGCAGTATTCTAGCCTTGTGCGTTATGTGCCTGAATGGTTCGAGGTACCTCAAACTGGATACGGGTGTAAGTTGACGTCTGGATCAAATCTATTCCTTATGCACACCATTTCTTCTTCCGGCGCGGAGGCTTCAAGTCTCTCTTTGATAGTGGCCAATTGGGTCTTTGGAGATGTCGTCGCTCGTATACACGTGAAACATGTCTTGCCCCAAATCGGTAATCAGTCATCGCATTCATAGGTCACGAATCGCAATCTGGCCCATCTCCTTTCTCGAAGAAATCGTAAACCTTGCAAAGGTTAGCAATTGGGGGCAGAATTTTTTTTCTACCCAATGTTCGTGTAACCATATGTAAGATCATCGGTCAATCCGGATCTTTCGCCGCTCGCAACAATTGCCCAATTGTTGCACACACATATGCACCTTCCCGTCCACTTCAGATCGAAGTACAGCGACAAGCATCTCCACCACCACATCATCCGGTGGCAAAAAACCTTGTTCCGACGTACATGTCCAAGTAAGGCTTTCGATGCGAGAAGGTCACTCGAAGCGGCCTTGACGCATGTTGCAAGGTTATAACCACACCAGACATCGGAAGAACAGACAGATCCATGCGGTACTATTGCAATGCCTCAAACGCAGGGGCAGATCGATGAATGTGGCCTTGACAAGGATTTCCTCGATGTCAGTATCTCGTGGCCTGATACCCGCCAATTGCCACAAGCGCCAGAGAAAAGAATGACACATTTCGTAGTGCAATATCTTGATGACCATTACTGCATTGACGATGAAGATGAAGGCCATACAATCAGTGCTGGGATATGAACGAAGAAAGCCATTCCAGATCGTAGATGCACGATATATCAATCATCCACATATCTCCCGCCACTCCACTCCACGAAATGCTTTCCCATCACCCAACCACAGCAAGACTATCAGCACGCGCGCAGAAACACGTCCCGAACCTACTCTGCCTGTACCACAGGCAGACACGGGAAGGGCGGGAGGGAGATGGCGACGACCCAACATGTTGTTGATAACTCAAACAGAGATAAGCAAGTAGGTAGTCATAACGTAGCGTGGTGAGGCAAAATCATGATACGTAGACCTAGTGGTCACGAATTAAGATAATGAGACTGCCTCGCATTATCTGAATGTTTCAGAAAACGCCTTTGTGTATGCCTCGCAAGGTGAGACGAAAAGGGTCTGCCAAGATATGTTACCCCTTTTCGTTTGGTGCATGGCCGTGTGGGGGTTTCTGCATGGCTGTTGGAGATTTGTGTCGGCTTAAGATTTCTATGCAGGGCGTGCATCGTGGGTGTGAGATACGTAGATGGCTGAGGGTGGACGATTAAGTGCTTGGCGTGGAGAACGACGACGATTGGGATATGGCTACACTCGGTACATACGCATAATGTGAGTTGTCCGAAAGACTTGCATTGTCGATCAAGATACGTACCTATCTGTATCTAGTTGTCTAGGAACTTACAAGGGCACCTCCAAGCTCGGGCAGATCTCGTAGACAATTCATTCCACGTTAGCCATTGTCATCATGTACACTCTCGCATACCCATGCTTTTGCCATTGCCTCTCCCATCCATGCAAACGAAATTCCTACCATGTATTGATGTACTACATAGCGATCTCTTTCATATGAAATCATTTCCCCCAAACCCTCCAAAAGGATTAGGAGGTCCACCACCACCAAAGCCTCCTCCACTACCCGGGAAGCGTGGCCCACCGCGTAGATCTCTAGGAGGGCCATCGCCCGGGCCTATGGGATCGTATCTCGCACCTGGCGGCACCTGTCCGTTGTATCCACCTGCACCACCAGGGCCACGACCACCAAACATTGGGTCGTCGAAGGTGGGGTGCATGCCTCCACCACCTGGTCCAAAGCCGCCGCCTCGCAAGGGGTCGTGTGGCCCGAGGCCGGGAGGGTAAAGGTCTCGCTCTCCTATGTTGAGCGGCCTCCTCTCTCCACCTAGGCCTCCTCGTGGACGGTTGATTTCGTACTCGTCTTCGAAGCCTGGTGGTGGGAAGTCGCCAGCCGGATACGGTCTCCGTGGCTCAGCGGCAAGTGGGTCGTTGAATGGTCGAGGCTGAGCGGGAGGAGGTAATCGATCATCGCGCAAAGGATCATGTGAAGGCTGCGCTTCTCCTTCCCGACCTGGCCCCGGCTGTCGATACCAACCTTGTTCCCGCGACGATGGGTTCGGGCTGGCTGAGTGCGCTGACTCTTCGTAACCCTCCTTGCTTAGGCCAGGCGCGAGCTTTTGTATGATTTGTAGCTTCAATAGCGATGCAGCGTCTGTCATTCGACCGGCTGATATGAAAATCTTTCTCAATGACAATGTGGCTTCGTTCATGCCCTCAGACGAGGGCGTTGTATGCGGGAGCGACGAGGGGGAGACAAAGTCTTTCAAAAGGAAGTCCAGAGTGTGTACTTTGTCATCCCCAATTCCCAAACCATTGATCACAGCTTTGTTTCCTAGCCGGCTCACTTTGACTAGGTATTCCAATGAGGACTGGGTGTGTGCATAGCGGAAAGCGTAGTCGTTTGAGGACGAGGCATTCCATTCTTGAGGGAGGGGTTCCGGGTCGTTAGGATCTGATGTAATTTCTGTAGCTACGTTAGACTTTGTCCTTGCACATAGTCTGCGTAGCGGACACACACCAACCTTGTGGTTCTCTCCAAGGCCTACAAGCCTGAAGCCAACAGCCAGCATACAAGCATGGCTAAGGAGTGCGATAGCATCGTAAGAGTCTTTGAGCTGTGGGGTAGACTCTTTTGGGAGGCTTTGGTACATGTACTCGGAGAGATTGACGGCGCTGAAAACGTTGCCTGTATTTATCGACATCTTGGCGGTGTATTTGCAAATGTTAGAAAACTCGGCAGCCAGATGTGTTGTATGCTCTTACGAATAGGGAATCTTAGCTAGAGAGGTGACGAAAGATTGATGCCTCCCGCGTCGGTGCGGACCGATTCCGTTGCTGGCCAGGGTGAAATGGTGGGTGGGTTCCAGGTAAGCTACAATATATCGAAGCAAGTGGCAGTTTTACGGACTATAGAGTGCCGAATTTGCCAAAGGAAATGCTAAAGAGTCGAGACTTGGTTCATAAAGGCCTATACTGTGTCGCTGTCGGCGATTTGATGTCTCTAAAATGGGCTTGAAGCCCAATGTGTACCATTCTTGGACCCCCACGGAATTCTCCAGCTGCCACTCAACTTGACAACAGCCTGCTTCGCGGCTGCATGGATGTCAGGGTTCTGAGCGAGATCTGTGGGGGTGGAGTATGGCACGTCTATTTGCGTAGCACTGTCGGCGGACTGCGATAGTTGGCTAACGAGGAAGATTGAGGATGTGGGGCCAAGACGCTGAAGACACTTGATGATGAAAACTCGGACTTTGATCTTAAGCCTCATACAAGACGTGTCAGGGGCGACGACTCCAACGCGAAATATAAAATGATAATCGTCAAGCGTTTGCCATAATTTTGGCACCCAAATTCGGATCAGATGCCAAAATGGTCGACACCAACATCAGAGCAAGAAAAGCAAAGAACGCTTTCCCACATAGCGATGTGAAAGCCAAAAAAGAGATTTGTGTACGCCGATACCATCATACTAATTCCTTGAATGGCGGCCTGAATGGCACGCTTGACAACGTTCTCCTCAACCTTGGCGTCATACCCAGCTCCAGACTCACTTGCTTCATCTGAATTGGCCTTCGACCCTTAGTCGGGATCGCATTGACACCGTATGCCCCTTGCTGTGCTACAAAGCCCATAGGCATATACTCCATCGCAGTCAAGTTATCATTGCTTCCATGGTCTCTAAGTGTGTGTGACTTTCGCCGCAGAACACTCTGAGGCCCTTTTGCTGGCGAGCTGAGCTGCTGAACTGCGTTAGAAAAGTATCTTCCAGCATTGACAGCTGCTTCGGGGAAGGAATAGTTCGGGTGTTGGCTAAGATCGAGGGACTCGGGCCCCATCTCATCAATCTCCGATGATTCGCCTTCCTGGTTTACAGGCAGCCTCTCGATCTGGCTCCTCATGTTTCTAGGCAGCTTCATCGCTTGCTTTCTTAGAGAGCGTCGGATATCTCGTTGATCTTGGGAGTCCTGAACTTCTAAGGGTCGAGATGATGCAGCGACCTGGAACTGCGAAGAAGGAACACGCATGAATGGTCGCTGTGTGTTGTTCCTAGGCGAACTCCAGGCTCTCGGAGTGGTGCCTTTAAGACTTTGGGCGTAGAAACCAGACTGCCGGCGCTGATGACTCGGAGGAGCACTATTGAGTGTATCTTCGTCCTCCTCAATGGGCTCTATTTGTGACGCAAAACCATTGTGGTGTGCAGCGCTGTTCGCATGCGTGACATCTCGAGGGAGCGGCTCCCGTCGTTCCTCGCCGTACCACTTAGCTTCATGCATTTCGAGTATCTGCTTGGCGTTCTCCTGGGCTTCTGCTTGCCGATTTTCATTTGATGCTGGCTGGAACCCTTTATCAATCTCATCGGCAAAAATGACGATCCGACGCCGTTTGAGCCAGCCGTTCTGTTCGGACTTCGATGGCTCTCTTATACTCTGACTGGTCTCTACTTGCTCAGGACATAGGTTCGAAGGTCTCCCAGGCTTCAATACTGTATGCGGAGCTATGGATGCGGTTTGAGATCGCTGACTTCTTGCAGGTGTAGATGTTTCATTTCGGGGCCGCAGCAGTGCAGTAAGTGCCCTTACCTGGTTTTGAATGTCCTGGTCTCCAGACTGAGGGTTGTGGATCCCCGGCATAGTACCTGCTTCCGGGGTCTTCGCGACTGGGTCTACTAAAGGACCAGGGTTTCTGGCTTCAGCAGGCATAGCCGAAGGTCTGTGCGTGGGACGAAAGCTGGGTCTTAACTTGCGCTCTGTTGGTGACAATTGGACTGAAAGCTCAAGCGGACGTAGAGAAGGCGTGGTGAACCTGGGTATCTTTGAACGCCTAGCCGTTCCCTTGCATGATCCACTAGGCCTCTTGCCATGGATCTTATCCAACCTGATGCCTTCAAAACCGCTTCCCAGTTTCCACCCTGGAAATCTCTTTGCTTTGGGTGTCGCTGGTGGGAATTTAAAGCCCTTGTGTGAGATGCTGCGTTGCTGCGGCATGGCAGTGTCTTTGCGAAGCCTTGTGACGGGCTTCCCAATGTTGGCCTTCTTGGCCCTTTTAGCGGTATGTGGGGAGTGGTCTCTTTCATCAACAGGCTCAAGACCGGGAAGATGTTGGATCAGGTTACCCTGCTGCTCCACAGCGTTAGTAGCCATTCTTTTAGGCCTGATCAGGCTATCTGCCTTCGCTGGCAGCTCTGAAACAAGGGCAAGCTCATTGACAGGTGCTCTTCTCTTTTTTGGCTTTTTGCTTTCAGTCTTCTTCTTAAGCTTTAAAATCCCATCGCTTTCCCATTCAAGAGCGGTCGCTCGCTCAGGCTCAGGCTTGACCGCTTTGGTTGGGGCAGCGCGTCTACGCTCCATCACGTCTGGCACTGTGTCTTGATGATCTGTTCTTCTGCGGCTGGGCTTCTTACTCAAAGGAGGCTTTCGCGGAGAGAGTGGATCGGTCTCTGGCTGCGGGCGCGACTCATCACAAGGGTCTGCCGATGCTTGGGTGCAGAAAAGGGCAGGACTCTCATCGCTTTGTAATTTTGGTCGTGATGGAGTAGGCCTCACTCTCTTCGAGTATGTTCGAATGATGTCCGGTACTCTCATTGATTCCAGTCCCGCTTGCGTCATCGACTTTGTGCTAGGCTCTGGCTCTTCTGTCTGGAACAAAGAATCGATGCCATGGTAAAATTCATGAATCTCTTCTTGGGGGCAAGACTCGGGTGGATCTAGCAAGTGTGAATTATGCACGTCGCTGACCGTTGGTCTTGCTGGAGCCACTTCATGGAGTGTGCGAGTTGGCGTCACTGCAGCCACTGGCCTCTTCAAACCCCGAAGAAAGTCATGGACGCTGATGGGCTGGCCTGGCGTGATATTGAAACGTGTCTTCCGAATGGTTGGAAGTGGCGACTGGACCCTAAAAGTCATCGTCGACCAAGCTCAGACGATTGGTGGGCCTGTAGGTATGCCAGCTTTCCAAGAAATATCCATCAACTCATATCGAAAGAGAAATTCAGAGATTAAGATCCCAGCTATTTGACCGAGGTATCTCACCAGGGAGACAGCGACATAGGTAAAGAAGGAGAAACGAAGTGGGAATGCTAAGAGATCTGGAAGGGTCTGATGGGCGAGGCATGCAAAGACGGAGGCTAGGCTTGGTGACGACCATGTAATTAGCCTTGAAAATGACAATAATCAATGGGGCTATTTCCAGCAGAATCGCTAAGAGAGCGAAGAAGCACAGTTAGAGGACTTCCACCCCAAAGCGTATGACGATAAGGGTTTGACAAGAAGCCAGATGTCGTAGCAAGGTTTGGTGAAGGCTTGGCGGTCAACCAAACCTGCGTATGGTCTGGACATTAAGCTAACAGCAGTACACCATATGACTTTGTACTCGCAGTATGCTTGAAGTGGGAAGCCTGAACAGACCCTTTTCGAAGACCAGCTCTAGTGTCATTAACTCTATGAAACGTTGAGTGCAAATTTAAGTACTCGATCGCTGCACGTGCCACTGTGATTAAGAAACAGTAGACGTAGCCTTTATGATACCCCCAGTCTTTGATGCTATTTTCCATTCGCAAGATGCCGCACCAATCATGACATCCAACCCATCTCACTCTGCTCTACAAGAAGTAGTCGGGGGTCCGCCTGGAGACCATTGGTTCCCCTGCCCTTGGGCATGGATCAAATTGTAAGCTGCGAGGTATTAGCATGGCCTTTAGTAGCTTGCTCAGGTTTACGCTTACAAGGTGTATTTTAGGTGTTCATCAATTTCCATGATGGCTGCCTGGTTCCCACATCTATAGCAGTAATTGGGTGCTAGAAAGTTAGTACGCTTATTTTCAATGGGAGGCAGAAGTCATACCCGAGAAGATCGTGACTACGTTCCTATCCTGACTCCAGTTGTAGCCCTCCATAACAAGCTGATGGGCTCGTGCCACGAGTGTCAACCCGTTGTTATGGTTGAACGCCTCTGAGATGTCTTGCCCAAAAGTATAGCCAGCACCTCTGGGACTTATCCCCCACCCACATCGGTCGTCCGGGTCACTCCAAAGTAGATCGCACATGGGCCCTTCATGCGGCACTTCTTGAATGCGGTCTAGCGCCCTGATGTTGTCCAGTGTGTCAATGCTGGGTGAGAGACCTCCGTGCAGACAGAAGATCTGGTTATCGATGAGGGCGGTGAGGGGCAGGTAGTCAAACAGGTCCGTGAAGTATTTCCAAACATTAGCGTTGCCATACTTTCGCAGGCATTCGTCGTAGAAGCCGTAGACTTGGGTGATCTGTCTTGATTCATGGTTACCGCGGAGGATCGTGATTCGTTGAGGGTAGCGGATCTTGAGGGCGACGAGGAGGGTAACGGTTTCGACAGAGTAGTAACCTCGGTCAACGTAATCACCTGCGAACAGGCACATCAATATGCGGGATAATGTCAACGAGCGTGGACCTCACCCATGAACAGGTAGTTGGTGTCAGGGTTGGGCCCTCCAATCTTGAAGAGCTCCATTAGGTCATGGAATTGACCGTGTATATCACCGCAAACGGTAACAGGACATTTCTGCGGAATTGCATTAGTATCTACATCAAGCTATACGGTGGGTTCTAGGGTACGTACCACTGGTTGCACGTTCGACTCGTCTTGCAGCACCTCTCGTGCCTACACCAACCTTTTTCAGCACTCACAGCTCTTTCACACGCTGTCAGACACCATAGCCAGATTCCCCTAACGTACCCTATCACATAGTCTCTGTACATCATTCTCCGCCAGCTGCTTGCAATTCATAAGGTTTTCGATCCATCCATCCAGCGTTGGTATCGAGGCAGGCTCAGTTGCGGGCGACAGTCTATGAGGCTCCGGCAGCTTCCCCATATCCACATCCATCTTCGAATCCATCTTCGCAGAGCTCTGAGGTCGAGAGGCTAGTGGAAAAAGTATTGTCGAGCTTCAATCAAGGGCGAGTAGATCGGAAGGGCGGTATTGTCGCGTGTGTAATTGGAGCACCTTGGGAATTAGTATCGGTAAGGGCTACTTCGAGCTGATGGGGGACTTGGGTATCAAGAATTAGATGTCGTTCTGTGCTTTGATATTCACAGTAAATCGTTGGATTGTAGAAGAATGTTGTGCTGCTCTGAAATGAAGGCTCGACAGCGCCAAGGATTCAGCCTTGGCATTGATGATGTACTACAAGTAAACATCATCACAGGGCTGACTCTTGGAGTTCTATACAGCAAGTTGTTGGCATGGTATCCCTTGGTCAGGTTGAGATCTTTAAATTTCACACTAAATTCGCCTGGCAGCCGGAACAGAAAAGTTGCTTATAGACCTATGTAACCGGCCAGTAAACGACAATTTAGTTCCTAACCCAGACTTCTACAATTGAGCCTGCACAGCTGACTTTCCAATCGCCTTAGACGCAAACGCCCCGAAATACTCGTTCAAAGCATCAACAGTCCCATTGCCCTCCACCAGGCCCAATACACATCCAACATGTCCATCTGGCCTGACGACAACGACACCGCCCTTCTCTGCGTCCAGGCCCATTTTAGCATGAGCAGAAGCCTTGGCCTCAGGCACTCTGGCATCCCAAACGTCATCAGCGTAAACGTGATCACTGTATCTCGCGAGCACAGGAGGCAGTAGTTTGGGAATACTGATTTCCACGTGAGGCGCCGCAAATGTCGTGCATATACTGAAGAATCTGGAATGAGGATTATCCCGCTCGTGGTATGACACACTAGCGACATCCTCTCGCTCAAAGGTAGAGTAGAAGCTCCTCTTCTTCTGCAAATTCGTGGCGAAGTCCGACATTGCTTTTTGGTTAGCTGAGGGGCCACCGGCGAAGATGAAAATTCTGAATGAGCCGTTGAGCGGAATCTCCTGCTCAAGCTGAACTTCATTGGCGTCTACTACCCTAGTAACATTCGCAGTGGGCATGACTCTCCCTGTTCGGAGAGTACTGCCTTTCGGATTGAAGAGATGAGACCGAGCGGAGTGTTCTGGCGGCCAGTTGAATTCATTTGAACCGTAGGCGATACCATAGCCCGAAGTGAATTCTGCACTGGACTTGAACACCTCGACGAATTCATTGATGTCACTAGCTTCCTTTCCCTCTGACGCGGCACCCACTTCGCTAGAAGAGGGTGCGCGCTGAGAGAAGAGAGCTGCATACTTAGCATCGAAACTAAGTAGGTCTTCAGCGATACGCTTCCGCTCCGTTTCGTAAGATTCAAGTATCGATCGATTGGCGAATCCTCCTTCAACGTGATGGATCTTCCAAGCTAGATTGAGCGCGTCGTGGAATGCTGTGTTCATGCCTTGTCCGGCTTTCGGCTGCTTGTATGTCAGCTATGGCCTTAGTATGAAACTCGAATAGACATACACTATGTGTGTGGCAGCAATCTCCACCCATAAAGATTCGATGATCGATAGTATACTTCTCTGCGATGCCTTGGCCGATCGGGTAGACTGAGTACCACTCTACCCTGTCCCATTCGATATAATATGGCTGTAGGATCTTCTTGGCTGACGCTTGTACTTCGTCCGCGGTAGCTTGTTTGCGAGGGTTGAAGTCTTTGTCGGTAGAGGAAGCGATCTGTATGTAGAGCCTGACCATGTTGTTCTCTCGAGGGATTATCATGATCGAGCCGTGATCGCTATGTATGGTACATTTCATCTTTTCAAATTAGCGAGCCGATTCTGTGCAACAGTTTGAGCTACTGACCTTGACGTCTGGAAAATCTGTCCTTACAACCCCATCCATGACTCCCCAAACATGGGAGATAGGATCTTTATGCCGTATCTCCACACCCAATCGGTCTCGTATAAAGCTCCTGGCGCCTTCTCCGCTGAACAGGTACTTCGAATGCACAGTCTCCTTCTCCTCTGTTTGCATATGCTTGACATTGACCTCAACAGGGTATGTTTCGTCTTTTCCATCATTTTTGAAGCCTGTGATTGTCCAGGGCCTTTGCACATCCGCTCCGTTCTTGTGCAGATCATCAATGAACACTCTCTCGATCAAGCCCTGGTGTAGCAACGTCGTGAATGGATATCTAGCGTCTATGAAGTTTGGGCACGACGCATTATTGCCTGTCCTGTGTATGCCCTTTCCACCAGATTGAGGATCCCAGAAAGCTACTTCATAGACCTTCGCTGGCTCGTGAGCCATTATCTGCCTTTTCAGACCCATGTTGCGGAGCAGATGAAGAGAGCGTGGTTGGATACCATCCGCACGTCCGGTGAGGGTTGGAAATTCTCTGTTATCTATATTCTTGATCTTGTAACCCCATCTTGCCAAGCACACTGCGAGTAGCAAGCCCACTGGACCTGCGCCAACTATCACGATATCGTATTTCTCCTCCGGGGCCATAATTTGACGATAACCTCTTGTTATAGTCGCTTTATGTCATGGACAATTGATATGAGCACGAACAAATTGGCTTTTGGTGTTGAACGGGCATGTTTAAGTCCCACGTCACCCGAATAGTTACTACTGAGTACTGATTCACTGTCAGGGCGGTGGAGGCAACACGTCTTGTGACCAAGGGTCCCTGTATGAGGTGACGATTGCCGATATTTGGAGTGTTCGCAATCCAAGTCTGACAGCGCACAGTCTCCCCTCAATAGTAGGTGTCATGATAGGAAGTATATCTGTCCGTGCTGCAATGATTAATAGTGAGGTGCTTGGAGCCGTCCACCTGTTTGCGGGGCTTGGAGTTGGTCTGGGATGGCCACGGCTGTGAGTGCGGCGGCCCTGGCGGCAACTGTTGACGGCTTCCCCGCAGAGACACTTCTCGGGCACCTCGGGCAATTGGGATGTCTTGTCATCCCAAAATATATTCAGCCAGCGAGATTGGTAAGTGAAGCAAAACCTCTTCTTACGAGATTGTATGGATTTTTTCTGTCATCGATAGAAATACCGACGATGAGTTCTTCCCCGGCTCCTTGGCCGCTCCAGGTTCTTTCATGATGTTATACCAGATACTCATACTGCTTTTCATTTTCTCATTCCTCGTCATATATCTTCGTGCATTCTCAGGCCCATTGGGTAAAATACCCGGACCTTTCAGCGCTCGCTTGTCAAGACTATGGATGGTAAGACATTCGCGGGATGGTGACATGCACCGAAAAATAATTGAGCTTCATCGAAAGAATGGCGAAGTTATCCGTACTGGTCCTAATGGAGTCAGTGTCTCAGATCTCTCCGCAAGCAAGAAGATTTACGGCGCTGGTACCAAATTCCTAAAGTCTGATTGGTATAGCGCTTGGCAAGGCCACAGAAAGTTTGACCTGTCTGCAGAACGGGACGAAAAAACCCATGCTTCACAGAGGCGTCTGGTTAGCAAAATATATGCTATGGAGTCTCTCAAAGATCTCGAGAAGTATGTTGATCATGCTATTGCTCATTCTGTCAAAATAATGCACGAGCGGCAAAACAAGAATGTCAATATGGGTCTTTTTGTGCGATTGTTCGCTTTCGGTAACATACCATCCGCAATCTTGCTACTTCGTAAATAAAAGCTAAGTGAAATAGATGTCATTGGAGAGGTTGGAATCATAACGTCTGGCAGTGCTATTAGACTTATTACGTTCGTTAGGTAACCTTCTCGAAAAGATTTGGGTTCATGGGTGCAGGTAAAGATGACGGCTTTCTCGCCCAGATAGAAGGTGCGCTGCGAAGCGCCACCTGGATTGGTCAGGTGCCTGCACTTTACTGGCTTCATGACTTTCTGTCCCCAATCATCGGCAACCATCTCGACATAACGGCTCGACATGGGGGTCTAAGGACTTTCGCCGCACAGGAGATTGCAAACAGAAAGGACCGTGGTAGCGACCATCAAGACATCCTTGATAAGTTGTTTGAAGTACAGAAGGAAAAGCCCAAAGACATGGACGACGCCAACGTGTTGTCGATGGCGACGAGTAATATCTTCGCTGGGTCTGACACCACTGCTATCTCGACAAGATCAATCATCCACTATCTTCTCAAGAACCTCGAATGCAAGAAAAAGCTAGTTGAACAAATTGATACTGAAAAGAGAGAGGGGAAACTGTCCGAATCAATTACACTTGAGCAAACAAAGCAAATGCCCTACCTCCAGGCCTGTCTCTATGAGGGTCTTCGTTGTCACCCAGCAATTGGTATGAGCCTCCCACGTGTGACACCGCATGGTGGTATCGAGATCGATGGTCGATATCTTCCAGAGGGAGTAAGTGCGGTCGCTATCGTTGACACACTCTCGCTAATTGTGTTTTGGACAGTCATAGGCGTCAACCCCTGGGCTGTACATAGGGATACTAAGGTCTTTAGAGAGGACGCAGAGCAATTTCGGCCAGAGCGGTGGTTAGAAAAGGATGACAACGGTGACATGGGTATAGCACGCTGCTGCATGCTTGTCGGGTCCCTGGCTAACATGCCCCTGCTACAGAGCGTTATTTCTTTGCTTTTGGCTCCGGATCTCGTATCTGTTTAGGCAAGAGTACGTCACCCTCGTCTTGAACGTTGCTTCCGAAGGATCTTATTCTTGATATTGTCCCTTTTTGCAAGCTCCCACGAGATTATAAGGATATATATTCGTCGCGACACTGGATAAATTGATACCCACTCGCGTTGTACAAAGGCTACGGGCTGACCGAGGTGTCGATTTGAGCTGGATGGAAATGTCGAAGCTGATCCCGACATTGTTCTTGCACTTCGATATGGATTTAACAAATCCAGAAGCAGAGTGGAGGGAGATCTGTTGGTATGCATATTGTCTATCTTCTCACCATACATTTGTGAAAAGCTGATACGATCTCTAGGTGGTCTGTGAAACAAGAGGGTGTCTTTGTGACTGTACAACCGAGGTCATGTGCTCTATAGCCGGATAGTGTTCCCGCATAGTGAATGCAAACCGGTGCTCACGAATTGCAAGATTTTCCGACCTTTATAGTGCCTATAGAACGTCGTTCTAGAGGAATTACAAGTCCCAAGTCCCAAGTCCCAAGTCCCAAGCCTTGAGCATTTTTTGTTTTCTTGCGGTTTCTACATCAAAGCTCCTCTCGTTGTGTTTTGATCGCTTTACGTGCTCATCAAAACCTCTTCTTCGCTCATCTACGGCAAAACATAGCAGATTCTGTGCAGATCTCGCTCTTCCTAGACTTAATATGTTTACTTCACCACATCCAGAAAAGGAGCAAGCTGCCAAATTCGACGCATTTAATGCACAGATCACCTTATTCGAGTGTTCGGTGACCAAGAAAGTATTTTGCATCAGTATGGCATCAGGAAATGATTGAACGAAATCGTGGGTCACCTAGCGCACCGTTCCGGCCAGGAGTACCGTGAACAACTTCTCGAAATAATTAGTCACCAGCTCTCTACCAGCGAGAACGACGATGAATTTTGGGGTTCGTGGAGTTTCCACTACGCCATTCAGCAGGTAATTTACCCCTAAGATATGTGTCATCCACCCCCTAGCTCATACACATTCGCAGAGGAACATCGAGAAATTTCCTATGAAACGTGCTAGAGAGCGCTGCCATGAATGGATTGAACAGCATAACTCGGACTCGCAGCCTCTTCAGCGTACCAGAATGAGAGAACGCTATCCGCTTTTCGTCACAGAGTCCGACTTCGAACAGCGCGTTGATTTCGCCAATGGCAGCGTCGTGGCCTCAGACCTTTCTGAGCGGCCACAACCACCGGCAGCAGACGATTCTTCATGGCGTGTTTCATTCGTAAAGAAGCATGTATCTGACGCAATAAGGTGTCTCTTAGCCCGACCCCAGCTCAATACGCAGGAGATTCTGAGTGGTGTTGCTTGCAAATTGAAGGGAAGGGAGGCGGGTTCTGCCAGCGAGCTTGGGCTTCTTGAGCGAGATTCGAAGTAATTGATCGGTATAGTAGTCACGCAATTTACCTAATTTTGATTTTACCGCTTCATCTTTAGCATTGAGCTCGTGATTGTGCCAAGATACGAAAAATTCCCGAGACTGCGCGTCTGGAAATGCAACTAGGGTCATTTGTCGAGCAATATATTCGATACCTTTGGTGGAATTGCCACTCGAATGACTTCTTTGATTAGATTTGGATACACAACAAGTCTCGGGGCGCATACCGCTTTTGCGTCGGAACTGATTCGGTAACTGCACTGAAATGTGTCACTTCCCGCTGAGGTATCTTCCACAAACCTTGAGTTCAGCCTTGCACTTGAGCTGAGAATTTGATGATTTTGGGGGGAACGTACCCTCCTTTTGCACCCCGATATTAGAGCAGAGCCGAAAATTCGGCAAGCTCTCGGTTAACACATTCGTTATTTGACCCAATCAATATGGCATTAGAGTCAAGGACTTGGCTTCGTTAAAGCAAAAGCTCCTTCACTTCACAATCTCCTATTCCCATAATAATCGCGAGCTCCACTTCGGCAAGGCGCTCTATTGTTGTTGGCCCGGTAAAGAATCACTTCACAAGATTCTTATTGTTGTTGTTGACAATGCTATGGAAAAGGCTCCACATCCGAAACCCCAACGTCTCATCATCTTTTCACCAGCTGCTGAGCGTCCTGAAAGGTTTTCAGCTAGATCCACGGACACCTTGAACGAACACCCTGACAAACAAAAGCTTCTCGGCCTCACTCCTAACGTAGTCATTCCTGCAACACCAGCAAGGGAAACATCAGAATTCTTTGACAACCTTAATAATCTTGACCCAGTCAAGTTCAGCCCTCCAGACTCATCTCAAACGGCCAAAAAGGCCGCAATGCCTGATTTGTAAATTACCCACCCGCGCTCGCGCTGTTGATATTCCGCGCAAGTCAAATGTCAACACACACTAAAACATCACAGACAAACCTCCTACAGCAACTTCGCAAAGCTCAACCCATTCTACGACGAGCGCTACACACGTCTTGCAGACTTCTACGAACCTGAGCCATTCAAATACAACGCCACCACCATGGATAGTCCACCAAAACCACCACCAAAGCATGGCCACAAGTCGCCCTACATGTCGCACTCCCAGTCGGAAGGCAACATTGACTATCGCTCAAACGACGCGATCGCGCACAAGATTCGTGTAGGCAAGATGTTCATTCCTCACGGTGATCAGCAGAGGTCCAGCGAGGACACGGACAACACTGCAGTCTCGTCGGTATACTCGCGCGGTCGAAGCGTTACTCGGACACCGTCGCCGGCAAAGATCTTGGAGGATATCAAAGAAGATCGCTCTCCTACCTCTCCTACAACTCCCACTAGTACCACTCCCACTCCAAGAAAGCGCTCTCGCTCCCCTATGAAGAAGCTGTTCGGGGACATGGGGAGGCTCGGGAAGAGTGTGAGCATGAAAGAACTACCCAGCCAGGAGTATCGCAAGAAGGGTTTCAAGCACTGGGGTGAGAAAGTCAAAGAACGTGTCGAGAACCTGGTCTGCAATTACGATTTCTGCTGCTGTTGTCCAGACCGCTAACAAGTCAGCAGACCGATGACGTGTCAAAACTCATACCTGCATCGGTCTCCCTTCACTCATCCCCGTCTAGATCGTCCCCCTCCAAGTCGTCCCCTTCCAAGTCATCGCCTTCCAAGACACCTCCAAAGTCGAAGTTTCATGTCTCTCTGAGCCCGCCAATGCAAGCAAAGCTTTACTCAGAAATGGAGCTCATGATCTGCGCAACAGCAAACCAATACCTTAACGTACAGAAAGACGAAGGGCGCATGAGCGTCGAGACTGTTGCAAAAATCACGCATTACTGGGCCAGCAAAAACCGCCCTCAAGTCATCGAATTCATGTTCGACCAAGCAACTCAACGTGATCTCGTGCTTTACAACCTCAAAAGCTTCCGCTTCTATGGGCCCAATGCCGACAATATCGTCTCGATGAACAGCATGATGCAGTCTTGGAAGACTCTGGCGAGGGAGATGGCCGTGAGGACTTTCTGTACGCCTGACAGCGTTATCAGGAAGCATATGCATGACTGCTACAAGATATTGGAGATGTTAGGTGCTCCGTTGGTGACGTTCTTGGCGTTCCAGGAGATTCAGGTCAAGGCGCTAAAGATGATGAGAGACGAGCAGAAGAAGAGGGATGAGTATGAGGCCATCAAGTTTGGTGTGGAGAAGAGGTGGGAGCCGCCTGCGAGGACCAGCAAAGATGGAGAGTTGGAAAATCCGTTCCATTGATACAACTGGAGTGCTCCTTATTCGCCACTCTTGGAGCGTCTTTTGAAAGAATTCTCGTGCTCGAGGCAGACGCTACGCATAGGTCGCCAGAGCTGAAGTGTCCTATCTGGGTAGTGGACTCTGGTTGAAGGACTAATATGCTTGACGTGCTGACTCTACGCCTTCGAAGCCACTATGACCGCCACTCGTTGTCCGGGATCGTTGGGTTAGTCAACGGCAACGGCAATTTTCTCGATGGGGAACTCTTGCTATTACATTCGCTTCATTCATCAGCTCTATTATTATTGATTGACACAAATCTTGTAATACAATCCTGTTAGGCGGTCTTCGAATGCTCCAAGAAGATTGATGCATGAGGTTCACTCTAGCGATTAATTCCTCCATCCCATTTAGCAGCTCTTTTCTAGACTCGAGAGCTGCGCACTGGATGTGGATATATCGAAATTTGTGCATACAGAGCGGATAACATATCCTCATTACCATAAGTCCATAGTACTTCATCGTTGATGTTCCCCTTGCGCGGATGTCGGTGGTTGGTGGTCGTTGGTCGTTGCCCCCGGACGGATTTGCTCGCTCTAGCGCACAACTTTTGGCCCCCACCTTGCATCATTGCGTGGGGTCTCTTGAGCGTTTCCACTGGTCGTCGTTTCCATCTTGTCCACGTTTACTTCTAATGATCCTAACGACTTTCCTTTTCGAAGACATACACTTCATAGATCATTGCTTTCGATACCCTAATATGAACTTTTACTAACCCTGACACCAGCCTCCAGTTTTCTGCATTACCGATCCACCTGCAGGCAGGACACTATACACCTAATCCGCCCCTCGGCCTTCTAATACCAATACACATTCTTTATTGCCCGTCTGCGGGCGACCAACACCATGGCTTCGATAGGCCACACCTTTGGCCCCTCATGTATGCTCCACACTACTTCTAATACCTTCACGAGACGGGCCTCGGAGGCTACGATCGATCCACCAAAGATCAGCGCCCAATTCTTCTACTGCTCAGCTCTACCTATTGATGACCCTCTCTCGCCTGTACCTCCACCTACGAGCAATCCTACAAATAAATCCACACGACTGCCCCCACGACCGTTCTCTGTCCGTGACAACATAGCCCTCGAATCCGCATGGCTTAAGCTTCAGCAGCCAGCTGACTCGAAGCATGAATCGAGTTCAGAGGGCAAAAAGCACAGGACCGAGGATCAACCAAAGAAGCCAGAGCACATTGCGAAGATAACCAGGGATGTCCACATAGAGAAGTCTGCTGGAAAAGAATTGGCGGTTGGGACTCAAGCTATTAAGGCACAAAGCAATGCTACAGACATGGCACCTGGCGCGTCAGGTAGCCTGCATTGCTTTTCGGCGGAACATCAAGAAAATCTCTGTGATTCCACTCTCTCTGATGATCCAAAACACATACCGTTTGACGACACCATGCCAGTCACCTCCGAAGAAATTGCCAAAGACGAATTCGAAAGCGGTATCACTAAACGTAGAAGCCGGAGTCCGTTTCATCGAAAAGACAAGAGCGAGAAGCAAAAGGACAAGCGCGAGAAGTCAATGGTCAGGGGCGGGAAGTTCAAAGACAAGGACGAGGAAGGTGAGGACAAGGACCTCATATCCCGTAGAAGCTCTCGAAATTTATCACGGAGCGGGCTAGGAGTTAATGACGAGACCCTACTGAGTACAAGTCCAGCGGATACAACTGGTCAACCCTTTCTACGCATCCCATCTCGTCCGCGCCGGTCGAAGTCCAGGTCAAACTCCTCAGATCGGCAACAGGATGCGGAAGCTAGCCAAGCTGACGGCGCTGGAGCGGGTGCATTGGAACATCAGCCGAAACAACCGTCGCCTCTAAGGCCAAATTTTCAGAAATTGTTCTCCTCGAGCCACGCTGAATATGGAGATCGACCGAAGGCAGACAAGCACACCGAGAAGAAACCTAACGAAGCCCACGTTGCAGTAGGTGTGTCCCGCCTTCATGTGGTGGAAATGCCGAGCTTGAAGATGGGCCCAATCTATTGGGATCCGGTGCATGATATATCATCCGTCGTTCGGGGAACGTGGTTCTACAAATCCACGATGTGTCCCGTTGAATCCGATGTTGCAAATCAAATCGAGACAGGGTACGAGTACATCAAACCGTGGACTCCGACCTACCAGGATGAGCTGAACAGCTGTGTTGAGATCGGACCAGAAGCTGAATTGAAGATCGCCCACAAGCTATGGCCCCCTGAAGAGTCACAGCAAACGGATAGTAGACCCGGTACAGCGAAGAGCAAGCTGTTCTCACACCTTGACCCTGATGAAAAGGAACGTCAGCAAGCCTTCGAAGTAGCAGGATTAGCACCGAATAAAGCGGCAGGTATTTTGGCTGGTTTTGAGACAATCGCCAGGCTCTACGCAAAATCGAGTATTATCTACGCCAACGGGAAGGATGCCCAGATTTTGAAGCCGAGCCAACTGCCTTCGGCTGCACGAGGTCGGAAACCTTTGGCAAATATCCGCAAAGGTAGAGCAATTGGTATACCGGTCGTCCGTGGCTTCGACGTGCAAGCCTGGGAGAAATTGTGTCCGCCAACGAAGAAGCCTGCGAAAGCATCTCGGGAGCCTGTGGGCGCTGTACGGACATTTACCGGTACCACTACACAGAAGCCGTGTCCTGCTTGTGAAGGTGCAGAAGAACAGCCAAAGCCTACTGACTTGGTTTTGGTCATTCATGGGTAAGTTTCGCTCATCTTGAACATTCTCTGGCTTCCATCTACTTCCGGAATCTGATTCAGAAGGAACCCAGCCCTCAATTCTCTCATGTTCGTCGCATGAGTGCGATTCGTATGATTTGCTTGCGAATGCATCACCACAAATTTTATACTTTTTCAAAGGCTGACATCTATCTCACCTACAGAATCGGACAAAAGCTTTCCGAACGCGTTGAGGCCTTCCATTTCACGCACGCAATCAACGCCTTTCGCAGGCAGGTCAATATGGAGCTCAACTCTGATGAAGTCAAGCCATGGCTACGTCAAGACCTAGGAGGTGTGATGATTTTACCTATCAATTGGCGATCGACACTCAAACTCGAGGACGAGGGTCCGGTACTAGATCCAAACCAAAAGGATCACAATACCACCAAGAATCAGTTCAACCTCAAAGACATCACTGCGGAATCGATTCCAGCTGTTCGGAATCTAATCAGTGATGTCATGCTGGATATCCCATATTATCTATCTCATCACAAGCCTAAGATGGTGGAAGCTGTTATCCGTGAAGCTAACCGAGTCTACCGCCTTTGGTGTATCAACAACCCTGGCTTTCACGACACCGGGAGAGTCCATCTTATGGCGCATTCCCTAGGTAGCGTGATGGCGTTGGATATTCTGAGCAATCAGCCCACCAAGTTGCCAAAACAATTGGACCTCAACCCCAGCAAAGCCCGCAACGATATCTTTGAATTCAATACTAAGAATCTCTTGTTCTGTGGCAGCCCCGCAGGATTCTTTCTTCTTTTGAATCATGCCTCATTGACGCCTCGCAAGGACCAGGAAAAGCCAGGTGCAAAAGGCGAATCGGCTGGCGTTACTGGTCACGCTGGAACTTTTGGGTGCCTGGCCGTGGACAACATATACAATGTCATGGCTTACAATGATCCCATAGCGTACCGTTTAAACGCCACCGTGGATGTTGACTATGCTGCTGCTTTACAGCAAGCATTTGTCCCCAGCGCTAGTCTTTCTTGGGGTCAGTACTTCGGTTCGTACTTCCGGGGCAAAGCCATCGCGCCGACCAAAACCATGACCGGCCTCGACAGTCTCCCCACGCGCCCGACCACGGCAAGGCTGCCTACGACAGTCGAGATGGAGACGCATGATTTCACAAAGGAGGAAATTGCGGAGAAGCGGATGTATCTGCTCAACGACAATGGGCAGATTGATTATACGATGCAGAAAGAGGGCGGAGCGCTGGAGTTCCAGTACTTGAACATGCTGAGCGCTCATAGCAGTTACTGGACAAGGCAGGACTTCGTGAGGTTCTTGGTTGTGGAGATTGGGAGGACCCCGGGAAAGACGGCGACTGTGAGCAGTATCAAGGCTGTGAAGAAGCCATTTGGAAAGAAGTGAGGACATGTAGGCATAGCGACGGTGCTCATTGGGCTTTTGGAGCGCGGACTATACCCCTAGAAGTATTGCTTTGCTCTTTAGCGCTACGATTATATCCCGAGACAGCCGTCCTTGGGACTACCACCTATTTCTCCCTCTCTATTTCCATGTGGGTCGTCACAATTCCCACTTTTTATTTGGCTTCCTGTCAGTAAATTTGCGAGCCAAATCTGGGGCAGCCTCCCTCGGATTGACACAAAACGTCATTCTTGAGCGGCGGACTGATGTTCTTTGATCACTAATGCGGCTACTAGGCTGTTTCTCTCAACATTGGACTCTTCAACTTCCTCATTCCCTTGACCAAACCCGCTCTTCTTGAGCCTTTGTATGCCAGCCTTTTGGCAAATATAGAGAGTAATTCTCGTATATCTGGGCCATGTCTTCAGAGTGCGTCCGTTGACCGACTACCCTGTCACACTCTTTCTTCCATTCTTAGACAGAAACATGGTTCTCAAAACCGTATTGTCTCGCGCTTGACTCGGGAGCCTCATGAGCACGGTCAATTTCTCTCAAAAATTCTTCAAGCTTTTCATCGTCTTCTTCCGTGTGAGCTGTTTAGTATGCCCCAACCGCGCGCTTTCATCACCCCTGCTCAAGTCCCTTGCCCTCCCTCTCCCCCAGAATCTTCGCGAATACGTCGACCCCCTCTACACCCAACGCTGTGCCCACTCCCACTGCTACAGCACCCACACTTCTCATCCTCCGATACCCATCAGCGTCACTCACACCTCCAACGCCAATGACCTCAATACCTTTCAGCTTCTTGTGCGAATCTAGCATATCTCTTAGCGTAGACACGTTTCCGAGAGCGAGCGGATGGAGCGCCGCGCCAGCTAAGCCGCCTATGCCTGTGCAGTTGGAGAATTGAGTGCCGGTGCTAGAACTTCGTCCAAAACGAGGGAATTACCAAGTGTATTTGTGGCTGTGATGAAAGAGATCGGGCAGGGATGGTCTCGAGAACATTCTAGAAGGGCGGAAACGACTTCATCGAATTGGGTTTGGTAGGTGTAGGGTGGTGTCTTGATGCCTACTTCAATCGCATCTAGTATGTCGCTAGTATGTCTTCCGAGCTCGTTGAGGTACTCCAGCAAGGCCTCTTTGGAGTATGCGGGTGGTGGTTTGCCAGCTATGTTGGGGCATGAGAGACTTATTTCCATAATTAGTCTGGGCTTCCACTCGAACTCCTCTTCGAAAAGCGCTTGCAGACCTGCGATCGCGCGGTAGTGGTCTACGATCTCGGAGGAGCTGCCGGTTACTGAGACGATGATCGGTTTTCGGTGGGAGCTGTTTTGGAGGATTGTGGAGATTGTGTAGAGGTAGAAACTTGTTGAATAGGGACTGTAGCCCAGCGTATTGAGACTTGACACGGAATCAGATGCCCCATATTCGGGTTCGTGAGGCGCTGCTCGTGCGCTGTGATGTGCCACTTTGTGGTCTTTGTCACCAAAGAAGCAGTACTGGTGGGTTTCATCGGCGTGGTTGAAACCATCGCTGGTAGAGGTACGAGTCGTGACTGCACCGGTATATGGGCAGTTGTACAAGGTTTGCAGATCTTTTTCGTCTGTAGCCCACGGGTTTGCTGAATTCAGCAGGGGAGGGTTGAAGTTTAGAGGCATGACGAGAAGGAGCAGGTATATGCAGAAGTCAAAGTATCTCTTATCATATGTCAAGATATATCAAAACATGCGAACAAGGCTCTGATCATCGAAAGCCTCCACACAAAATCTACAATATCATAAAGTGGCACCGTCTAATCAAAATAGGCACCAAGGTTGTCGTATGGAAAGTGGCAGATGCAGATCCCACGAGGCTGTCACTATAAAGAATAAGACAGGCCTGAATTTCCAGGAACGTCCGAAATAACAGTCAGCGTGTCACCTTAAGCGCAAGTACAGAAGCGGAGTGGAATACTAGCGCCATCATGTCTTGGCATGATGACTCGGTAATTGATGTGGCTGAAAAGGCAAAATGCTCGTACTTTCTCCCACACGCCTGGAATAGACTTGGGGATAGCTTCGGGAGGCCGTACAATCGGGAATGATACGCCTAGAGTCCTAGTTCCGTCCATCCTCGTAATCCCGGTCCGGCAGGGTCACAATCAGGTAAAACTCAGAGTCTAATCATCAGGGCAGAGCCATGTCAATTCTGTTCACGACCGAAAGCTAGAAATGGATGAAAGAGCTGTACTCTATGTTACATAAAGTCGAGATGAAGACTTTTCGACAGTTCAAGAGGCTCGATGCGGGAGATGGTATGCTCTGCACCTATGCCGGTGCTATTGAAATAGGAGTACTCTCTTTCGGCTTTACCATGAAGCCTATGGACACATAAACAACAGAAATCTGAGCTAGATAGTCGACATATCCTCTGAGACATTCACCAACTATGAGAAGGATCTCTGAGCCCAGCTCAAACGCAGCCGAATTTATCTACGCTGTTTCGGAGAGCAGCCAGCTCAACTCGTCTGCTTGGCGACTCGATAATAAATCAGGAAGCACCTCGCCTGGCATGAAGTAATGATCAGAGAATTTAAAGCCAGGAACGACGATCTAGTAATCCATGTCAGGAAAGCTGCCTGCAGTAGATGAGCTTTGGGAGGCTTCGTGACTTGCTTACCTCACTAATCAGCAACCCTTCGCTCTCTGACCCTCCCTTCGAGTCCGGCAGGAGAAAGCTCGTATTGTATTTAACTCCTTCCACAAGCCATTGTAGCCGCTCCCCGCGCTGTATGTCTTGTCCAACAACAAAGGCTTCAATCCTCGCTTTCTGTCCGTCTTGCTTCTCGTCTGAATGGATTATGATATAGCGCCCACGTCCCTTATGCAAAGTGTGCATCGTTCTCCCTTTGTTTATGTGGAATACGCCTTCTGGACTTGCAGGGATTAAGAGATCATATATGGTTGTACATGCTGATCGGGTGGATTCGTCATTTTCTGTGTTGGCGGATCGTTGCTTTGCGCTGCCATTGCTCGACTGGAAAGGATTGGGTATTCGCAAGGGATCGCGATCGATCTCGGAAATAATCCTCCTTCCGGGTGCTTTTGCGGCTTGAGCTTCTTGATGAGAGCTTGGGCGTTGGGTGACTCCACGTTTGGCGCAGGCATGAAAGAAGGACAAAACGCTCCATTGATCGTGGACATCCTGATACAAAGATGGTGGAGATGGCTGGGGAGTCTTGACTGACAATCACGCCGCTCTAATGGTCGGTTCTTCTGTTTCGACTTTTCTGAGAAATAAAGGTAGGCTGCAAAGCTGTCTGGAGAGCCTTGTATTTACTATCTGAGGCTTGGGGAGTAGACGTGTAGCGACGGCAGATTGGACACGAAGTGGTACGCCGTCGCGGTTCCTTTCGAAAAAACGAAACCGCCTTTGATGACGGCTATCACATACACTCGCTTTGCCTATGAACATAGTCATCAAGGATTGTTGGCTTAGTCTTGAGGAAGCTCGGGCTTCAGCTTCGCCCTCGCCATCTGGTAAAAATTTTAGCGCTTACGATAGGCATCCCACCTGCCTTGCTTCGTACTCCTGGTGACATGGGGCTACGATTCAAAGTACATCAGCTGCTAGGATACGATCTGCACTTTTAGTAATCAACCAGTCGTTGTTTCTTGTTGCGTCTGATCTAAGAAATCTTCTCCGTAATTAACATTGACGGAGGATTGATTAGGTCTGGTGTTTAGTATGCTTAGTTCATTAACCAACTATCTCGGGATGTCTTGCATATACCACTATATGATATTCGCATGCCGAATTCCGCGGGTGAATGTAGCAATGTCAAGGCGATGGTTGTACATCAGAGAGCAATAGTGCGGATATGAAAATCGGATTGAGATATATATCCAAGGTCCACGAGGGTCGCAGCTAAATAAGGCGAATTCTACATTCCAATATAGACCCATCTTGAATGGGTAACGCAACTCTCAGACCAAAGTAAACAGGGAACAAACATCAATCGAAAACCCGGGAGACAGCGAGCACTAGCGCCATCGCGCCACGCGAAACCCAGCGCGTCACTTCAGCAACGCCAGATCTGGCGCTAGCAAACGTCATGTTGACCCTTGTCTGATCCCTCAAACACACCTACCATTTCAACAGCATCTCTACATTATCAGCCGGACAGTCTTCAACCACCACTCCAGTCTTTTACCGCAGTCACAAAAATGCCACCAACCCGCCGTAAACCCTCAAACCCCACCACCCGCACCCAAACCCCCCTCTCCTTCGGCCCCAATTCCAATAAAATCACAAAACCCACCACGACCGCCCCTACCTCCAAGAAATCCTCCAAAGCCGAGTCCACAAAGCTAGAGAAAGCTATCAAAGCAGACGTCTCAACGCCGCCGCCCGCACCAGAAGATGTGCAAGAATTAATCCCCGAGAGTCCCAGCCGCGATCTCCCAATAAGGGACCAAGCAGCACCGAAGCAAGCGCACGGTAGCGAAATCGAACAGAAGGCCGCGAGAGTGCCGGAGACTCAGATACGGAAGTATTGGAGGGCGAAGGAGGATGAGAGGATTGCGCCGAGGGTGCACCAGCAGGGTCTTTCGGTAAATGAGAAGATTCTGCGGCATTTTGATTTGAGCTCGCAATACGGGGTGAGTCTACCATTGTGTTGCAGCTTTGAAAACGTTGACCATTAACGTGTTGTGGGATTAGCCATGTATAGGCATCTCGCGAATGCGGCGGTGGAAGCGAGCTGATGGATTGGGACTGAAGCCGCCGATTGAAGTGCTAGCTGTGTTGATGAAGGAGGAGAAGGGGGAGAACAAGACGGTGGAGAGGGCGTTTATGGATGGGTTATTGACGAGTAGGCTTGCTGTTAATGAGTGAAAGAAACCACAGGGATCGATATGGTGCATTCTTGCAAAGTGCGAGCCGTGGAAACGATTGCGTTCAAATCATTGAATACTGAGTTGCACGCATTATAGATCTCGATCTATCTAGGCCTTGGGTAAGGGCACTGATTCGCTCAGTAATACATCTGTCGAAACGCCTGAAGTATTCCAGCTCTCCATCTAACACGCACATGGATTGTGATGTAACCAGTCCTGTAGCTCTTCTGCGCCAATGACCTGAGATGTCTGTCTCCTGTAGAATGAACGCGCCAATCCGCTGACTCACAGAGCGACTTCGACTCTGCCCTCATTCCCCGGAGCACCTTGTCCCAAGCTTGGCAAGAGGTAAGTGATATCATCCCAAGGATGCCTATACAAGCCGGTTCGGAGACGCTTCTGGTCAAGGTAATGTGCAATCAAACCAATGCTCCGGCCAAGGACAAACAATCCGTTGAGAACACCCATGCTGAGATAGTCTTCGGCCTCTTCAGGAGTGAAGGCGCCGCAGTTGCGCATCAGGTCAACGAAGCACACGGCGACACAACCATCGACATTGAGAATCAGGTTGTCTTTCTTGCTAGTAGTGACAGTCTCGACGGCGATGGCGTAATCAAGCATCTTACAGCTTGGAAAGCGCTTCTTGACGAATTCTTTTACAAGCTCAACGCGCAGATCAGGGTTGTTGCGGGACTTGACTTTGTGGCCGATGCCGGGGACTGTAGTCGTTAGCTAGAGTTTAGCATAAGAACCTGTGGGAGGCATACTGAGCTTGTTCTCTTTCCTCATAGTGTCAACGAAGTCACGAGGGCTGAGACCCTTGTCAAAAGCCTTGGTAAATTCTTCTGCTGCGCCATCCAAAGCACCACCAAATCTTGAACCAATAGTAAGGAGTCCGGATACCAAAGCGCTGATAAGATCCTTTCCTGCTCTCGTTGTGATGATAGTGTTCATAGCGCCAGAGACAGCTGGACCGTGGTCGGCGGTCAACATGAGGACCATCTCTAGGAAACGGCTGGCGTACTCTGGGAGACGACGACGGAACCAAAGCAATGACATGACACCGCCAATACCGATCTCCTCCTTGAAAACATCAGAGATAGGCATCCCGGCGTAAAGAAGCTCCTGGCCACGATCGTCAGAAATAGTTGAGATGAAAGCGGCTGGTTTACGGATGAGCCCAAGCTCCTGTGCCCAAGAGTAATCGATGGGAATCTTCGGAGGGACTGGGTCTGGCTGTGGCTTGATCGTACCCTTCTTAACGAGGCCTTGGTAGACCTTCTCAAGGAGGTCGGGCATGTCCTCGAATGTGTCTGGCACGTAAAAGCCAGCATCTTTCATCGCCTTGTTCTTTGAGACCGCAGTCTCGAGCTGAGAGTTGGCAGATGAGCCAGCGTGACCGAATTGTACTTCTGTCTTGAACATGCTTGCGCAAGTGCCAATTGCCCAGGCAACGACGGGCTTTGTGATGGTACCGTTCTTTACGGCCTCGATAACCCGGTATTCCTCAACGCCTCCAACCTCACCGAGGAGAAGGAGGAGCTTGCATTCTGGGTCGGCTTGATATCGGAGCATATGATCAATGAAAGTGGTACCAGGATAACGGTCACCACCAATGGCAACACCCTCGTAGACTCCGTCGGTGGTATTGCAGACGATGTTGTTGAGCTCATTTGACATACCTCCCGACTTCGAGACGTAGCCAACAGAGCCCTTGCGGTAGAGCTTCGAAGCAACAATATTGTCCATCATTCCTCCGGTGTTGCCGATCTTGTAGGATCCAGGCTTGATGCCACCTACTGTGGCTGGACCAATTATAGTAATACCTTTCTTGCGAGCCACATGAAGAATCTCACGAGCACGCCGCTCGGGCACACCTTCTGCGATAATGGCAATTGACTTGATTTGGGGGTAGTTCATCAAGTCCATTGTGGAGCTGTAGACACTTCGAGAGGATGCGAAATTAACAACGGTGTCCACGTCTGGGTGCTTGGCCACTGCCTTTTCCACATCTTGGTACACTGGTAGAAGTGTTTCGCTAGTTCCCCAGTACCTACAATCGCGATTGTTAACTTCTGCTCTGGTCTTGCCGTACACCTGGTGGTCAAGGGTTTTGCTTACATTTTGCTTACGAACTGACCGCCAAAGGTGTAGATAATACCGGCAACTGAGGGTGTTTTCCGCTTGCAGATGAAGTCAAAATCCAACATGCCTTGTACGGCACGAGGTTGTAGGCCACTGAAACATCCGTTAGCAGCCGGTCCATACTGGAGACCCCAGCTCTGAGTGCTTACTAGACGAAGCATCGTGTCTTGTCACTGAAGAGCAAATGCTCGGCTCTTGGGCTCAACGGTCTGCTAGGAGCGACGAAGCGTCGAATGTTGTCATTTGGAGCGGCCCCAGTGGCAGGACCATTGCCATTGGTTTGGGGCGCTGAGGTGCTCGCCATGGGCGTGCCGTTGGTGGTCGGGGCAGGCATGTTCGTGGTAGGAAGTAGAAGACGTGAAGATGAAAGTGTTCTGTGATGGCAGTAAGTTAATCGGAGACCGAGCTCTTTAACAAATGCATCCCATGCAGGTCTTTGATCAGCTTACCAGATTAGGATTGCTGAAAGCACAGTTGGCTGTAGATGGTGCGGATGAGCAGGTACGTAACTGTTGGGTTGCAGAAAAGAGGGTAATATGCCTTTCTCATCAACGATAAGAGAAAACAAGGTGTGTCTAAGTCGTCAGATTCTCAGCAACAGAAAGATCTCGGTGGCTTGACTGTTTACACAACTTTCTTTTCGGTGTCGAGTCGGCCAGCTTTTGTCGTTGAGCTCCAATCTGGGGAGTACTAAGCCAAGAAAGGTTAAGCGAGAGGCAGCCCTACCTGTCTTACATTGTCTACAACTTCTCTATTTGGCTCTTTAAGAGGCCTGTGAGAAGTCTTTCGGATTTGAATATCTACGTTACAGCTCGACATTCTACAATAGAATCATCAATTTCATATTGTTGTCGGTCACCGTACCTTTCGGCGAATACTCAGGATCGACGACTAGTCGGACTAGCCCATCTCAACCAACGGCCTTTTTCAAGCTCCGCCGTGAAGAAAGATAGCTCTTTTTTTCACAAATCCCAAAGATTCTCCCAATCAATTGACTTCGGCAATTTGCTTCAAAGCATCATATCACTCATACTCCCAATACACCCAAATCTTCCAAATCACCTGAGCGGCATTGACGGATTTCGAGAGATCTGTGAGCTCCGAGCTGGACCGCATATGTAGGTCACACAAAGTGCAGATTGTCCGTCAATCTGCGGAACTTTCAATTGCTCACAACTTATAGCTAGCAATTTTTCCGATCTTTCTCTTCCACAATGGCAGCCAAATCAATTCTTGAAGCTGATGGTAAAGCCATCCTCAACTACCACCTCACACGAGCCCCAGTCATCAAACCCTCGCCCCTACCTGCTGCCTCATCTCACAACCCACCCTCAAAACTTGCCTCTCTCCACTTCCCAGAGGATGCCGATGTCAATGGTATTCTAGACCAAGCCGAAACCACATACCCATGGCTACTGGCCCAAGGCGCAAAATTCGTAGCAAAGCCAGATCAACTGATCAAGCGTCGAGGCAAGAGCGGGCTTTTGGCCCTTAACAAGACTTGGCCTGAAGCTCGTGCATGGATTGAAGCACGTGCAGGAAAGCAGCAACAAGTTGAGACGGTAAAAGGGTATCTAAGGCAATTTCTTGTCGAGCCTTTCGTACCGCATCCCGAGGGCACCGAATACTACATCAACATCAACTCCGTACGAGACGTAAGTTTGCCCTTGCGATCGTGCCCAGATTTTGAGTCCCAGACCTTCCTAGATATCTACCCTGTCCTTCATGCATCTTTGGATACGGATTCATCATTCGCAAGAGCGCTGCTAACATCCGTCTACAGGGAGATTGGATTCTCTTCACGCATGAAGGTGGTGTCGACGTTGGCGATGTTGACGCGAAAGCCGAAAAGCTCCTCATCCCCGTTGATCTTTCGGAATACCCGTCAAACGAAGAAATCGCCTCTACGCTGCTGAAGAAAGTACCAAAGGGCGTTCACAATGTCCTCATTGACTTTATCACACGTCTCTACGCGGTATACGTGGACTGCCAATTCACTTACCTCGAAATTAACCCCCTTGTCGTCATCCCCAATAAGGAGGGTACATCCGCCGAGGTCCATTTCCTAGATCTTGCAGCCAAGCTCGATCAGACCGCTGAATTTGAGTGTGGTGTAAAATGGGCCGTTGCTCGAGGGCCGGCAGCTCTTGGTATGCCAATCGTCAAAGCCGACAAAGTCAGCATCGATGCAGGCCCACCCATGGAGTTCCCAGCACCTTTCGGACGTGACATGAGTAAGGAAGAATCATACATTGCTGAGCTGGACGCCAAGACCGGTGCCTCGCTCAAGCTTACGGTGCTAAACGCCCAAGGTCGTATCTGGACTTTGGTCGCTGGTGGTGGTGCTTCCGTCGTCTACGCGGATGCCATTGCTTCAGCCGGCTTCTCGGACGAGCTTGCCAACTACGGAGAGTACTCTGGTGCTCCAACTGAGACGCAGACATTCTATTACGCCCGTACTGTCCTGGATCTTATGCTACGCGCACCAATTTCCCCCGAGGGCAAGGTCTTGTTCATTGGTGGCGGTATTGCTAACTTCACAAACGTGGGTAACGTTCCGCTGGTATCATTGATAATTACTAACGAAGTCTTAGGTCGCTTCAACTTTCAAGGGCGTCATCCGCGCGCTGAGGGAGTTTGCTCCAACGCTGATCGAACACAAGACCTCGATCTGGGTCCGTCGTGCAGGACCCAATTACCAGGAAGGTCTCAAGAACATCAAGGCCGTCGGTGAGGAGCTAAAAATGAACATGCACGTGTATGGTCCGGATATGCACGTCAGCGGTATTGTGCCTTTGGCTCTAACCGGCAAGGAGACGCACGTTAAGGAGTTCGTCCATTAGACGCTGTTTCTGCTCATATAAGATTTGAAATATTCATGGTGTTCTGCATCCGAAATAATGTGGCTATTGGTGGCCGCTCATACGTCTAGAAAGTTATATTTTGGCGTCCTGATTCGCCTTCGATCCAGCCACTAGAAGGTCAGGAGATGTACAACAGACATTTAACAGGACTCGAGGCGATTATTCCTAGATAACATGCAAAAAGTCCAAACGTGTGTTCCAAAGCTTCACTGTCACTGCACTCACGTTCAAATTCTTTCTCCGTGAGCAGGTGACTTCGGCTTCGCCACCAAATGAATGGTTACACGAAACGACAGCATCTGTCTTCTTACATGACATTTCCGCTTTCTCTTTTGTTGGGTTGTATTCCACAAATATGCACTCGGAACACAAGCATGCTCTTACTGGATCTCCTACAGAAAATCATACTGATCGCGACAACCTACTTTGACGCTAAAAGTGACACCTGCACGGTTCGCAGTAACCCCAAGCTCTCCTTCCATCGAATGACAAGCCACTAAAATCCACAATAGCACCAATATCCACAAACCACCCAAAACACACCAACTCCCACCCACCCGCAATGCCCCATCCCAATACCCTCTCTCTCCGCGCTCCTCTTAGTCCGTCAGACCTCATCAGCCTTTTTCGACCCCCTCGCCCCGACACAAGCAACCGTCTTCTTCGAAACAGCAACAGCCTACCATGTAATCTCCGGCACCACAGTCTTCACAACCTACACAGACCTGATCTCCGGCACCAACGTAATCCCCTGGCCGCCTCCATCCACATCAATCGCCGCCACCACCTCTTCCTCCACAACAGCGACCAGCGTTCCCATCTCAGCGCTTTTCCCCATGGTGCCGGGACCCATCAGTGTACCTCCCGGCTCTAGTACCCCGGTACTGAATTTCAGCCCGTGCTCGACGCAGACGCAGGGGGCAGCGGGGTTGGAGGCTTGTGAGGCGAGTGTTGTTAGTGTTGTGAATGCGGAGGTTGGGGTGACGAGTTCTAGTACGAGGGCGACTGTGACGCAATCGGTGGGGTTGGGGAGTGTAAGTCCGACGGCGACGGTGACGATGCCGTATTTGGGGACTGTGGTTGCGAAGGGGAGGGCGACGTGGGGGTTGGATGGGGTGGGGAGCGGAGGGGTGAGGGTTAGGGGGAGGGGGATGAAGCTGAGGTTGGAGGGCTGTGCTGTTGTTGGGTGGGTGGTGTTGGAGTGGTTGCTTTGAGGGGGTTTGGAGGGCTCGTAGGACTGAAGTCCGAAGTGAACTAATAGTCGAGAACGGAAGGAGACGCACGATCTTTGGGTATACCATGCTCTCTCCCTCGGCAGGAATGCTTGCAGAGGACTACTGCTGCGATGCTGCTACCGGTCCACCTTTACGCCGTGGGTTCCTCGGCTCGCTCCTGCTTTTTAGTGAAAGCTCGCATTGTGTTTGCATAGATGATGACAGCTGGCCTTTGCCGGTCACCAGTATCTCTCCCTCTGGATTGAGAAAGATGATACTAGTCTAAATCGACGTCATCACTGTCTTTCAATCATTCCAAGTAGTTATAACGTCTCGATTTCTTCCGACTGATCTGTCATCTTTCCAATCCAAATGGATCTCCTTGTACCGAATGTCCCACGCAAGTCTTCTCATACAATTTTCATCCTCAACGTGCAGTTGCCCGGTCTGGCCCAGTGTTGGCAACGCAAGCACTCTTCCTGGGTCATTATTGTGGCCAACTTCTGCGATTGTAAGAAGAGTCCACCGCAATTGCTCGGGAGCGGCCCGCCCAAGATGATCGTGAAACATTCTCCATTGTCTTGAAGGAAGTGTAGCTTTCAATGCTTGAAGGTCTGCGATTTGGAAAGGCCGTACAATAAGGGGACTAACAGAAAAATTGAGAACTCGGATCCAGTAGCGACCATCCCAAAGTTTCCAGGGAGACCAATTGTATACCGTTGAGATGATATGGGTATCCGGTCGGGATACACCACTAAGCGGAAGTGGAGAGATAGTACTCAGTGTTGACGAAGCGACTGTGAGCGTAGGTAAGCTTGTCGAAAATGGTTGCCGTGTCAGCTTCCATACAAAATCAGGATCTAGTTTATGCCAGTCGGAACCAAGATCTTCTCCATTATCTTGTATGATGTCCGAGCGTAGCTGCTGAGGTAGAGGCGACCTAAGGCGCTTGAATTGGACACTGCATGCTGTGAAACCCTCTTCTTGAAACCTTGGGTCGCCATCAAATTCATCCCCACGTAATTCAGGGAACATCGACAGCACAGCGAAGCGCAAGGTTCGTAAGGCTACCTCTTCTTGTGGTGTAACCATCTCAACAATACGTCGGAGCATGACAGTAGAAGACATACGGACGTTAGCTATATACGCCCTCAATTGGGGGCTTCGGCCACCGACTTTCTTCCTATTCATCAGTGAATTGGGTAGCCGAATAATCAGGCCGCCCGAGCGTACATCGAAAAGCAATATCTCGCAGTGAGAGAACATCTTTGCACCGATTGCAGTTGTTTTGTGCATTTCTTCGCGCTTTCGATAAGCTAGGCTAATCATCGATTCTTTCTGCAACGCTGCTGGGAGGATGGAGCCAGATAAGAGCTTTCGTATCGCATTGCGGGGTGTCCTCCATACGTTCTTGTTAGTCTCGTCTTCTTCCCATGTCACGTTTTGAGCACGACACGTCTCGTAGAGCCTGCTTTTGTTGAATCTAAGGAGTGGTCTGACGATAATCACTCCACCTTTTTCGATTATAGGTTCTGACGCAAGTATACGCCTGAGGTCCCGCGCACGCTCTGTGGGAAGATCTTGATGCTTCTTTTCGAGCCGTCCAAGTCTGATGCTTGCAGATTCATAATGACCGCTTTCGTGAACACCATGAATTCCCCAACATTCGGGTATCTCGGATATTCCCAACATCCCCTGAAGACCTGCACCTTTATGACCAGAAGCCATTCTCATGAGCACAGTCTCTGCCTGGTCATCCTCATGGTGGCCAAGTAAAAGATACTTGATCTGCTTATCACGACAAGCGGCTCCTAATGCGCGATAACGAAGATTTCGTGCTCGACTTTCGAAATCCGCCAGGTCTAAAGGCTTGACTCCACACGGCCAGGTCAACTGTAGAACATTTGGATAGAGACCTTCTTCGTCAACGTCCGACCAGAATCCTAGGTCAAGAACTGTTACCCATATTTCTCAGACGAATTCTGACGCGCTGTGCCTCCTCTGTGCTTCCTTCACGTGCGTTATGATCAACAATAAATGGCTGAATTGCAAAGCCAAAAAGCCTTTTAGCTGGATCATATCGTTGCAGACCGGCACAAAGGTGAGCCAATGCCATAGAATCAACACCACCACTGACAGCGATACCTAAGCAATCATGAGTTACGGATGTCTTGCCTGCTGAGCCTAGAATTACCTAATCGCATGCCTTGGTGCGGTCGAAATTGCGCGATGTGATATCTGAATTCTTGAACAAAGAAATCGTAGAATTCGGGGACACCGATTGGGAGGCATGATGCAAATCTTGAGCCCAAGACTGGCATCGTCCTCGCCCGGTCTGTGTCGTGAATTGGGAGACGCGAAAGAAGCTATATGAAAAGTACGCGCCAAGGAGTGCGGAATCTTTCCGGGCATGGCTTTCAGAAATACTCCACCTTCGCTCAAAGATACATCTCGAAGATACCTTCGAAAGGGATCAGCTTTCTCGGCCTTTTAGATGATATAATGGCTGTCCAGTCTCTGAGTCGGACTTACTCCGAGGTCCTCCGGTAGCTCTCTGTGACGATCACCGTGAAACATCAACCATGCCAGCTTCAACCTCCACCTCGAACCCTCGATTCAAAGTCGAAAACCCTTTCGCACGCGCCCTCCTCGTAGGCCGCCCCCCCCCCGCCTACCCTCTCTCCCCCCCTCCACCCCCGGACGCTGCAGCCTCTAATCTCTTTTTCCCCAGGCAGGCGCCCTAGCAGGCACAACAGTCGATCTCTCCCTCTACCCAGTCGACACCCTAAAAACCCGCCTTCAATCCTCCTCAGGCTTCTACCAGTCTGGCGGCTTCCGCGGCATTTATGCCGGCGTCGGCTCCGCAGTGATTGGCTCCGCCCCGGGTGCCGCTCTCTTCTTCGTTAGCTACGAATCTATCAAATCCCTCCTCAAACGCGCGCGAGAAGCACCCGAAGGACGAAAATGGATGGGCGAGTGGAGCGAGCCAATTGAGCACATGCTTGCTGCGTCCGCCGGGGAAGTGGCGGCATGTGCCGTTAGGGTGCCGACGGAGGTTGTCAAGCAGAGAGCGCAGGCTGTGCAGGCGCCGAGTTCCTTGGCGGCGCTAAGGCAGATTGTGGGGCAGAGGGGAATGATTGGGGTGGCTGGGGTGTGGAGGGAAATGTATAGGGGGTGGAGTATTACTGTCATGCGGGAGGTGCCGTTTACGGTTGTTCAATTCCCGTTGTGGGAGGGGTTGAAGGAATGGAGGAGGAGGAAGACGGGAAGGGAGGGGATTACGGCGATGGAAAGTGGGGTTTTTGGGAGTGTGGCGGGGGCGGTGGCGGCGGCGGTGACGACACCGTTGGATGTATTGAAGACGAGGTTGATGTTGGCGAGGGAAAGGGAGAGGGTGGGGGTGCTGCTGGTGAGGATATTGAGGGAGAGTGGACCGAGGGCTTTTTTTGCGGGTTTGGGCCCGAGGATTTTGTGGATTAGTGCTGGAGGTGCTGTGTTTCTTGGTAGTTATCAGTGGGCTTACAATGCAATGAATGAGCCTCGATGACATGATTGCAATTCTCTCTCCACGTGAACGTTCATGTGTAATTAACATTGTTCCATATCATCGAAGTATATGCATTATTTCATAAGCCAAGCAGGTGTGGTCTAAAAGGTACAGGATAAGACGTCTGAAATATGGTACGTATCAACAACGTTGAAAAGGGGTATATCCAATTAGTTGTTCATTACCGGCCCAGTCTTAGCTGAAGGCTCCTCAGCGGCTTGCTTCGCCTTTCTCTCTTCGTGGTCTTCCTCAAGCTCTGGTCGTCTTCCATTCGACTTATAGTACAATACAACGTCTCCACCTGTCTTCCAGATGTGGGCTCGAAGGGTTGCCAGCGTAGTATTATGTGCGACCAACTATAGCATTGTGAGTTCGTGAATGGAGCAATGGGTGGTTGTGTTAGGCATGTACCTGATTTTGGCAATACAATTCCAAGTATTCTTCAGGTCTGAATGCATCAGAATCTGGGTGCTGCGAAGGAACCTCGATGCGTTCGGCAACGTAAGCAAGGATTTTCTTCGCTCGCAGCATGCGATTCGCGTTGAGTCGAGAATTTCTGCCAATAGATAAGTACTCCATTATATGTAGTCCAAAAGCGCATAAAACCCACCCATCAGCACTCGCAATGCTTGGTAAAAGGTCTTGATAAGGCAACAGCACGAATGAGACCTTGGGGATCTCCTTGACAGGCAGCTGGTTCTGATCTGATCAGTAAATGCATCACTGGTAGATAGCAGACATTTGGCACCTTTAGTAACAGATCGCCCAGCCACATTGGACCGACTTTCTCGATTAAATCTGCGTCTATACCAACGGAACTTATTGTTCCTCTATACAGGTCTGCGACACCGCCCGAGTCTGGACGCTCATTCTGAATTATGACTGTTGTATACGGCGGTAGCCTGAGCACAGGAGTCTCATTGAGCGAGCTGGGTGTGATACTTGACGGAAGATGCTGGGAGGCTTCGTATTGCAGTCTTTCCTCGTAATCATACCTAATCTTCTGTATGCTTCCGAAGAAGTTATCCTGGACAGTCTTGTCTTCCTTTTCCTCGGACTTGTCAGATTCCTCGGACTTTTCGTCCACGACGGTGGGCTTGACATCCGTTGATGCTCGTCCTAGCTTCTTGGGAAATTTCATGCGAAAGCTTTTACCGAACAACCCACCTTCTTTGGTCTTCTCATCTTTGTCTCCATCGACTGGTGACTGGGTGGTGGCTTCTTGTAACGCATCTCCAGGAGTTATAGGCACTTTTGTCTGACCATCAGTCGGACCCTTATGCTGAGTACTAGAAGAAAAGTAGTCATTTGACTTCTCTGTCGAGTTCCTGGGCTGGCTATGCAGGGACGCTCGCTTCTCTAGAGATGTGCCTTCGTCTGCTGTAGAAGGCCGATTACCATTCATGGCACCGTTAAGGGTGGGTGTCGCTGAACCGATTGCCAGCCCCGGAGTCATTGTAGGCGGAGCAAAGCCATTTGGTGGTCTTGGGGTGATAAGAGTATCGTCTTCACTCATAGCATCTACTTGAGCTTGTGAGGTAATAACAGGCAATTGAATGGAAGTCGGCGCGTTATTCCTTCGCATACTAGTCGGTCTCGATGTATCTGCCATGAGTCCTTTTCTAAACTTCGCATCACGGCCAAGTTCTTCTTCAATTAACTTGGCAAATAAGAACCGCAATATCCATTTTCCAAGATTTACTACAAGCTTGTCAATGCCAGTTGATTGGGGTTCGTGGACACGGGGTGGAATTGCATAGCGTTAACAGTAAAAGAAAGACTTACTGCGCTGATCATCTCTGAAATCGCCGATGTTAACAATCTCCCATTCGTCTGCGTACATTTCGGCATCGAAACAATAGTTTTCCTCGAGGATGCACGCCAATCTCCCAGTTCTGGTGTCGACACCACACCAGTTGGCGACGCTTTCGGTTGTATTAACTTCAGGCATGACATCCTCTAGATGTCTTTTGCCAAAAGATTGAACGGGCACACCCTATTGGCCGGTCAATTTTCACGCTCGTAACGATACGAAGTGCTTACTTTTAGAAGATCCCACATAATTACTTCGCCAGCGGTGTCTAAAGTCAGGACTCTCCTTCGGTCATTCAGCATCACATGCTTAATTAGTCCATTCTGACCTTCGATGGTCTCCTCTGGAAGGTCGTGAAATGGTAATGTGATTCCTAGATCGTGATCTATGACTACCTCAGATAACTTCCTCGCACTGGCTCCAGAATAAATCGGCGAGGCTTCTGTGTCTCTCGGCCTTTGGCCCGGGAAAGTGGCATTATTAGAGATTCGTAAAACGCAAGCTAGGGGTATTTTAGATTTTGTCGCCCCGTTTGTTGCCGGAGGTGAATTAGGAGGAGGCGATGGAACTTTCGAACGTGAGACGACGCTGGACCTTTGACGCTGCCGCATCGATTCAGGAGATTCTACCTCGCTTCTGGTGTCAACGTCATGCCATCGGTTGATGCTTGAACTAGACGTTGCAGTCCAGAAGTAATTTCCTGCAACGACCACCTTGCTGACACCTTCGTGCTCTTGAGCGACAGCCAAAGACAAGCCTTCATCCATGTCAACACAGTCGCGAACGTCAGTCTTAGCGACCGCTCCGGATCGATCTGTCGAGTAGAAGAGCGATAGTTGAGGATGGTCGGAATAGAGCGACCACACGCTGTCATTGTGCATTGTCAAGGTATACATGCATCTTCCGGCAGTAATGGACCAAACTTTGATAGATTGATCTGAAGAGGCAGTCATGACAGTGTCGCCGTCCTCATTGACTAGAATGTCTCGAATATTGTCCGTGTGTCCAACAAAGTTTTTTATCCGCTTACCGGACTTAGGATCCCACAACCTTACAATACTCTCTGGTCCTCCGCTTGCCATGATTGAGCCTCGAACGCTTAGAGCGTATACCGAGCCCTTGGCGCTACTTTCATCTTCTCCGACATCGATGTGTAATTTCTCCCCTCCACCATTCAAATCCCACAGTCGTATTTTATGATCCAGGCCGCCAGATGCCACCCAGTCCGAATGTGTTCCTGGAGAAGCCAGACATTTCACGTAGTCGCTATGTAATCCAATTGTGGTTGGTGTTTGACTTTCCTCAGAATGTGGTCGCCATACTTTTACTGTGATATCTGAAGAGGCAGAAACTAGGGCAGAGTTATTCTGAGTGAGCAGAATGTCGTTCACCCAATGAGTATGGGCTTGCACTTGTTGGCGAAAGGAGGACTGAGGGTGTTTAGATGTGGCTTTCGCAGGATCCTCTGGTGAGGAGAATGGATTGTCATCGTCGTGAGGCTTCTTCTTCAAATCTAGGTCCAGATCCCAGGCACATATCAAACCGTCTCGACCGCCTGAGTAGCTAATTTGCGAATTAGCGAACGTGTCTTATCTTGCTGATATAGCAGGCTTAATCACAGTATGGATCGATCCGGATCGACTGCTAGGCCATTTACTCCAAGGCGATGTCCTCCAGGCGAATTGGCAAGCGGAAGGACTACGAGAGAGTTATGTCAGCTTGGGGACTGCAGTCCACTTTTTATTGGCTTACCATAACTGATCCGTTGGCGGGCTTTGCGCGCCATCTGAAAGGTACTTCCACATGTAGGTACCTGCTTCCTTATAATGGATTGAAGAGGACTTCGTAGAACGATTTGCGGAGAAGTTGGGAGAGCTGCTCTGTGCCGCCTTGGTCTGTCAGGGTGCACTGGCGGGGTTAACAATCATATCTCCGGGCTTCTACGGAGAAACTGCGAGCTCCCCACTCTCCCACGTAACCCCAGTCGAATTATGGTACCGACGTTAATGAGAACATAGCAGCTCTTGTTAGGCAGAGTTGGGGCATGATTTGTATATTTTCAACAGATCTCTTCCCAATCACGTGCCCGTGAGCTGTCTAGACAGTGAGCATGACTTCCCCACCTCCGACGCTGCGGCCAGGACGTTTATGGAACACTCGAAGCCGTTCTTCGCTCTATTCCTCATCAGCACCTTTGGCTGAAGCTGCCGTTGCAAAAGACCTCGAAGATGAATCCGATGATGATCCCGACAACCCCATAGACGAGGATGACGCGACTGAAGATGAATCCGATTCAGAAGTCGAGACACTCCATCACACGACTAGCCGAAATTCTATAGGTCCTTCCATGGTGGGTTCTTACATAAGACCTAGCTTCACGCTAGCAGGCTCGCGAGCCACCATAGCGACTGGTCTTCAAGGTTCAATGCGAACTCAGACCAAAAGTGATAGGCGTGAAGCCAGAAGAGAAGAGCGAAGCCTACTCCGAGATAATAAGTAAGGCTATTTCTGAATGGTTTCTTCCCAAAATGTGACTCGCGCCGAGTCGCCAGACATGTCTTAGGAGCACCAGCTCACTAATGACTCCCCACACATGTATCCAGACTCATTTCCTACCCTAAGTGGGTAATGCTTATCTGATTCCTCCGATAGTATGATCCCGCCAAAACACCCTCAGCAAAAAGGAGACGGGTCTGATACTTTTGGGCGTAGATTATCCCGGCACCTCTCCGTGCCCAATCTTGGGATCCCAGGAGGCGACCGAAAGGTGGTAAGATCTGACGAAGAAACATCACGAGATCATGGTCTCCCAGAAACAACTCCTTTACTAGGTGACCCAGGGTTGCCGTATGGCGGTCAAGATTCTCCTACCAACCTGGACAAAAAGTGGGAAGTAGCAGTACTTGAAGGAAAGATCCAAACAACGTGGCAGCGTGAAAGCAAAGTGCTAGTCCGCTATTCGGCTCCCTTAATTCTCACTTTCCTGCTTCAGTATTCTTTGACGGTTGCCAGCGTCTTCACCGTTGGGCATCTCGGCAAAGTCGAACTTGGCGCAGTGAGCTTGGCAAGTATGACAGCTAACATTACGGGTTACGCGGTCTACCAAGGACTAGCTACCAGTTTGGACACTCTTTGTGCACAGGCTTATGGTTCAGGAAGGAAAAAACTGGTAGGGTTGCAGACTCAACGGATGGTGTATTTTCTGTGGGCAATCACGATCCCCATAGGAATAATATGGCTCTGTGCAGACCTGATCCTAATGGTTATCGTACCGGAAAAGGACGTCGCTATCTTGGCGGGACAGTATCTGAAAATCGTGCTCATTGGAGCTCCGGGCTACGCAATCTTTGAGTCTGCGAAGAGGTACATGCAAGCTCAGGGGTTGTTTTCTGCGTCTCTCTACGTTCTTCTCATTTGCGCCCCGCTAAATGCCTTTTTGAATTGGCTATTCGTCTGGGTAGGCTTCATCCTCAGTATCACTTGTCTTACTCCTGAGAAATACCGAACCTTGCAGTGGTTGAATTGTAGACAATGCCTGACATCTTTCGCATCTTTAGCAATTTCAATGGGGCTTCAAAGGTGCGCCTATCGCTGTAGCCATTATCGACAACCTTCTCCCTATTCTCCTCGTTCTGTATGTACCTTTTCCAAAGTTTTTTGCCCTCCAGGCGCCCGGCAGAATCATTCACCGGACATTTCCCGAGAAGGATGGAGACCACATACCTCTTGAATCTTCCTAAAACATGTCGTGTGGCTCTCGCGGTATCCGATTAACAAGCTAACTGTGCAACGTTACAGCTACGTCCGCTTCATAGCAGGAGCCGCTTGCTGGAATGGGTTCACCAAACGAGGTAACACACTATCGTCTTTAAGAGCTTATACGTTTTCTAATACTCTCCAGCATTGCAGAATTGGCGTCCAATGATTCGGCTCGCGTTACCGGGCCTTCTAATGGTTGAAGCTGAATGTCTGGCCTTCGAAATCCTAACACTTGCATCATCTTTTTTTGGGAGCTCTCACCTTGCGGCCCAAAGCGTACTCGCAACGATCGCAGCGTTGACATTTCAAATCCCCTTCCCCATCGGCATAGCTGCTAGCACACGGATAGCAAACTTGATTGGCGCAACACTGGCCGACGCGGCTAAGGTAAGTGATTATACCATCTTCGCTATAATCTCTTCGCATGCATTGTACTACAAATGGGCCTTCCGTCCTAGCTTACTCCCTAAACATCCCTGAAAGCTTTCGTTCTGGTCCAAGACTTACTAATCGCAAAACTGCAGGTGTCCGCAAAAGTCGCAGTCTTCGCGGCTGTGGTTGTGGGAGTATTCAATGTCGTTCTTTTAAGCAGCTTGAAAAGCTACTTGCCTCAGCTTTTCACCTCGGACCCAGAAGTGATAGACCTTGTCGCGAAGATCCTCCCAATCTGTGCAGCATTCCAGCTCTTCGACGCTTTGGCCGCTTGTTGTAATGGTATACTACGAGGGCTCGGTAGACAAGAAGTGGGCGGGTATGTGCAATTGTTTTGCTATTATGCGGTTGCGATGCCAATTAGTATGGGTACGGCTTTTGGCTTGGGGTGGAAGCTCGAAGGCTTGTGGGCTGGTGTTGCTATTGCGTTGGGGTTGGTCGGTATTATCGAGGGAATTTTCTTGTGGAGAACGGATTGGGAGCGAAGTGTGGAAGACTCGAAAGGGAGAAATGAGAGAGCGTGAGAGATGAACGGCTCATGGGCGTTTGGACTCAAGGGGATACACGAGTAGATTTGGTGTTTTCCCCTCATTTGTGGGTAGTCGCTTGGCGCTTTCAAACCCTTCTTGGGTGCATAGTGCATCTTTTATTTTTGGTGGGAGAAGTATAGTGAGTTATTCATATCCCTAATGTTGAAACGTCAATTCAGTACGCTCTTTGCGAAATATACAGATTGATTCCCTGGATTCAAGCCGAGGGCCAAATAGCACTACCCTGGAGGCCGCTTCCAGGATGCATGGCTGCTCTTCATGCGCTTCTCATGGCACACGTAAGGAGCGCTGGACCGTCTATCCACAATAACCTTCTTCCACTCGTTGGCTGCGTCCCTGGATACCAGACCTAGCGTAAGGGCTTCCACCGCCTCTCGTAGTATGCCTCATGACCGCAATGCCTTCATTGTATGCAAATCTTTTCATCCTCATTCTTCATATATACCGAAACATATTGTTCTTCACACCTCTCTTCATTGAGACGGGCTGACCATTCTCGAGCTCCATTCCTGCTGCCCCGCCATCGCCTGCTATGCCTTCTAGCTTCTGGCGCACCTCCTCGTCTAGCTCAGCCTGAGTTTTCCGTTTCTTAGGCGCTTCTTCAGCAGTGGACTTGAAGCTATCTTTCTGAGTATTCTAAATTCGTCAGCTCCGTGATGTAGAGGCTAGAAAAACCGGACCTTGGGTTCAGCTTCCGCGGTCTTGTCCGAGTTGGAGGGTTGAGTAGATGCGAATCTCGTGTTGACTATCCTAGGGGGATTTGCGAGAACGGCTGTAGAGCGCCTAAACCCACCGCTAGCTGTAGGTATAGTGCGTAGCATTATTGGAGTTGTTGAAAAGGCTGAAAAGTATCATATTTGCTATGAGGCCTAATCTGAGCAAGGCTCCACAAGTGACCGTCAATGCTGAGACTTGGCATGTCGGCCCGGTTTATTACCGCTGGCCGGTCAGGACTTCCATTTCTTCGGGATGTAGTAGGCACGGGGTCTAGCCCTTGCCAAGCCAGGGTCAGGCGAGCGCATATGCTCAGCATATGGGGCTCTCACCCCGGCTGAACTTGCTGCATATGCGCGTTGACACTGGCTCAACTTTGGCTTTTGGGGCCTGAGGCCCTAGCCGTCCCTAGAACTCCAGGGCTAGTACCCCGGGGCAGACAGCATATGCTTAGTATATGCTGGCGAAGCGCCTATAATAAACGACACCGATAAGGGTTAAGATAGGCGTAATAGGTATAATAGCTATAGCGGCCATAACGGCTACCGCCAGCTATATTTCGACCTTGATGTAAAAATATGGGAGGTGCTACAGAGACACCCCCTTTGCCTATATAGACACCCCCCGATCGCTACATAAACACCCCCCCCTATGTTTGGTTAGTGGCCGTGGTTGCCGTAACCATTAGTATGTCTACCGTAGGCTGGCCCAAGCCCGGCTCTAGGCCCGGCTCCAGGCCCGGCTCCAGGCCCGGCTCCAGGCCCGGCTCCAGGGTACGGCCTCCAGGGTCCGGCTCCAGCGTTGCCAGGCCCTTAAGGCCAGCCCCGATAATAGGCTTTAATAAGTCAACTGGGTAGCTGAGCTGACTCAGCGTTTTTTTTTTTTTTAAAAGACGTCGGATTTGAACGATTTAAGGCGTTTCTACTATGGGCGCGTTTTTCGGCCAGGATAAGGGCGAAAATAACGAAAATCCTGTTCATACTTACTCTATAGCGATTCTATTATTAAACGCTCGCTATGGTACCTAGATATATACTATGTTTGAAGATCTGCCTATTTAGAATGCTAATATATCTGACGTCGTCGTCGCTGACGGTGTTGGGGATGAGGTAGTAGCCTTACTACTATGCGCCCGCGTCGCCTGAACAATTTTACAATGTTTTGTTACGGCAACCCCGACCACTAACCCAATATGGGGGGGTGTCTATGTAGGCAAAGGGGGTGTCTCTGTAGCACGTCCCAAAAAGATTACCCTTACAGGATAGGCGCTTTGTCGGTATATGCTGAGCATATGCTATTATCCCCGGGGTACTAGCCCTGGAGCAAAATTTTGACCCGAGATCAGCGCCGTGCATATGCCGAGCATATTCCTTACCCCGGCTCAACCCTGATATTAGCGCATATACTGAGGATATACTGACCCGGCCGGAGAAACTTTAGACCCCGTCCGAGCTACAAGCCCCCATTTCTTCGAGGTGACATTAGGGACGGTCTCAAAGTATCCTACTCTACACTTTACCTCATCTGCTTGCTAATCCACCAGAAGAATCATCATGCCCGTCGTCAAAGGTGGAGTGTGGACAAACATTGAGGACGAGGTCCTCAAAGCCTCTGTCTCAAAATATGGTCTCAATCAATGGGCCCGCGTGTCTTCCCTTCTCGCGCGCAAAACACCCAAGCAGTGCAAGGCAAGATGGGTGGAATGGCTAGATCCGAGTATTCGCAAGATCGAATGGTCGAAGGAGGAGGACGAGAAATTACTACACTTGGCAAAATTGATGCCAACGCAATGGAGGACCATCGCGCCTATGGTTGGGAGAACGGCTACGCAGTGTTTGGAGAGATATCAAAAATTGCTCGACGAAGCCGAAGCTAGGGAGAATGATGAGCTGGGTCTGGGTGGACCGGCTGGCGGAGAGACTTCGGCGCCCAGTGCGGATGATGTGAGACGATTACGGCCTGGAGAGTTGGACCCAGATCCGGAATCAAAACCAGCGCGGCCTGACACCATCGACCTCGACGAGGACGAGAAGGAGATGCTCAGCGAAGCGCGTGCGCGGCTGGCCAATACGCAAGGAAAGAAGGCCAAGCGGAAGGCACGCGAGCGCCAGCTGGAGGAGTCTCGAAGATTGGCGTTACTTCAAAAGCGCCGAGAGCTAAAGAACGCTGGCATCAATATCAAAATCACCAACCGCAAAAAGGGGCAGATGGACTACAACGCCGACATACCATTCGAGAAGAAGTCTGCACCCGGTTTCTACGACACCCAAGAGGAGCAAGATCGTAATGAGAAGCAGCGCGAGGCCTTTGATCCCCGAAAACAGCAGCTAGCTAACAAGCGGAAAGGCGATCAGGAGGAGGATGGCCAAAGGAAAAAGCAGAAGGGTGATAAGCCAGGCCCTTCAACCGCCTTTGCAGCTGCAGCGAAAGCAGGTCAAATGCAAAAGATTCGAGAGGCGGAGCAGAGCAGCAAGAGACGTTCGCTCAATCTTCCTGCACCACAAGTGGGCGAGGCCGAGCTTGAGGATATTGTCAAGATGGGGATGGTTGGCGAACAAGCTCATCGATTAGCGGGAGAAGGTGACAATGAGGCCACGAAAGGCTTCATTGGGAATTACACAGGCATCGTAGGTGGGACGCCTATCCGAACACCAAGAGCACCACCTCAGGAGGACCACATCGCAAACGAAATTCGCAACATCCGGGCCTTAACAGAAACACAGTCATCGTTACTGGGCGGTGAAAACACGCCTCTACATGAAGGTAGCGGCTCTACGGGTTTTGACGGTGTCACTCCAAGGAAGCATGTGGTAGCCACTCCAAATCCCATGGCAACACCCATGCGTGGTGTAAACGGAGTGGGAGAGACACCCATGCGAGCTCCCGGCGGTCCAAGAGCAACGCCCATGCGAACGCCTCGAGATAAATTTAAGATGAATCAGGACGATCCCGGGACCATGCAGGTTGTCAGCAGCACCCCTAGGGACATCAAGTTACGAGAACAAGCCATGCGGTCGCAACTTAAGTCCCAGTTCGCAGCGTTACCCAAACCAAAAGAGCTTGACTTCGAACTTGAGCTGCCAGAGGAGCAGCAAGAGGGCGTTGGGATGATAGAATTGTCCGAAGAGGACGCTGCCGTGCGAGATCGGCGGAATCGAATGCTTCTTGAGGCAGCAGAAAGAGCAGAGTCCAAGCGGCGAACTCAGGTCATGCAGCGAAAACTACCACGTCCTTCGATGGTGGACATTGACGCCCTGCTCCAAGCCTGCTCTGAGATCGCAGATCCCACCGAAGCTATGATCGCTAAGGAGTCCGCACTCCTGATTGCCAATGACACATTTAAGTATTCTCTCCCCAGCACCAAAGTACAGGGATCTTCGAGACCTCTGGAAATTTTCGATGATGATGAGTTGAACAAGGCGAGGATGGAGATAGCAATTGAGCTGCCGTCAGGGGGAAGAGAGAAAAGGCAAGATGACTTCGAAACCCACTGGGAAGGCGTGCATCATGCTGCTTCTGGCCTACCTGGTTTGACGGGCTACGAAGACGACGAAGACGATAAGATGCAGGTCATGACAGATGCTTTTGACAAGGTTCAAAGTACCATCGCCAATGACGCAGAAAGGGGTAACAAGCTGGAGAAGAAAGTTGCTCTCCATTATGGAGGGTATCACCAACGTGCCAAAATTCTACGACAAAAGATTTGTGAAGCTTCTGAAGCATTAGAGGAAGAAAAGATCAAGTTGGATTCGCTACGGACGTTGCAAATTGCTGAAGAAGCTGCTCTACCAAGGAGATTAGAGAATTTGCAGGAAGAAGTGCGATTCGTCCAGAAGAGAGAAAATGAAGCCCAAGATATGTATAGGCTGAGGACGGAGGAGCTCGATGGTCTGACTAATGGAAATGGCGTTGTGAATGGAGGTCATTAGAGGGGCTATGTCAAATCTGGGGTAGCCTTGCGAGCCAAGCGATGGTCTATTGGTTGATGGCCCGGCTTCTCGGCACCCTACCGCTAAACATAGACAGGGCAAGATGTAGCATTCTCAAGTATCCACCGTTAATAAACATGTCATCTTCCGTCGAACCTGACCCTGACTCTCACCCCACCCACGAACTCACAAAAGCTTTCCTTTTCCTCCGCACTGCATCAACAGCCATCACGAATCTCAAGACACAAGTCGAGTCTACGAAGGCTTGCTGCCGCTGGAACTCAGTGAATGGAAATTACAACGAACATTGGGCCTATGAGGAAGAATTAGCAACCCAAGAGAAAGACCTCGAGGTGTGGGAGACAAGATACGCACAAGCGGGGGCCGGGCTGGTCAATTGGACGGCGAAGGTGAAGACGGGAAACTGGTTGCCTGCGGAAATATTTGGGATGATTGGGGAAATGCTATACAGTCATGGTATGGATTTGCCCAGGATATGGTAGCAAAGCTGTGGAGGTTTTGGAGCACCATGCCGATGGCAGAGGCGTATGGTCAAGCAATTGTGCTAGAATATCTTGCTCAACACCCTCCTGACCTCTGGCTGCTCTGTCTTTTTCTCCGGCTTCCCTTTAACCTCATTCTGTCTGAATCTTCTCTCGAAGCCTTTTTGCTTGGACTTTTCACCACGTCCTTCTGTGTCTTTCACTACTGCCACAGCTTTTATTTCCACATCTCCCTTCCTAGCCTTTTCACCGTCTCCCCCATCCCCCATCTCCTTGCCTTCTCTCTTCTCCCTCTTCTGCTTCCTCGTCTCATCCACCCTCGCCCTCTCCAGATTCCTCAAAAACTCCCCCCTCTCCCGCCCCTCCCTCCCCACACCCACCCTAACCCTCTCCTCCCTCTCCCTCTCCTCCTGCCTCACCTGGCCCATCAAATCCCCCCAGCCGAAACCCCTCAAATACCTCGCATTCCACACATCATCCCGATACCAGCCCCCCTTCTTCCCGCCCACAATCTGCCCATTGATAGCATCCACGCAGACCTTGGCGTCTTTTTTGCGCGCAAACTCAATCCAGCCGTCGATATAGCTGTGTTTCTTGTTGCCGCCGTGTTTACGCCGGGCGAGGTAGGCGGTGGGGGGTTCCGGGGTTAGGAAGAGTTTTGTTACGAGGCCGTGGGGGGAGAGGAGGGTGCGGACTGTGGAAGGCTTCATGAAGGGGGGGATGCGGGAGAGATAGATGACGCCGGGTGTACTGCCGGAGGTCTTTGAAGAGAGAGGTGGTTTGCGCTTCTTGGAGGGTTTGGATTGTGAGGGCCTTGGTAGTGGCTCTTCGACATTTGCGGACGTCACCCGATCGCGTTCACTGTCTGGATTTTCGGCATGAGATATCTGGGCTTCTGCTTCGCTCCCATCGCGTTCATCTCCAAGTTCGGGTTCGGAGCTGCTGGAGCTGCTGGCGGTCAGCTTTTGGCGTTTCGAGCTGCGGGAGACCAGGCCTGCGGTTCTGCTGTCCGCTGCGGCTTCGGTGTCGCTGGGCAGCAAGTCTTCATCGTCGCTGCCGATGGTATCAAGGTATTCGTTACGTTTGCGGACTGGCATGTTTGTAGTGGAGGACTATGTAGAATGTTGACAGAAATTCGTGCACGAGCGAAGTGGGAGTTAGGCTAGCCCTACTATTAGCCCTAAACTATACGTATAGGGTTAAGTACGTCTCCGTCGGATTTCTCCGCCAACGACATCTCTTCATGCTTGACTCGTCCAGCAGTAAAGGACACTGTACGGAGCATGCTATCTATCAAAACTCTTGCTACAATGGCATTTGCTCGAACTTCGATCATGTTGGTGTCTGACCTTTCCGAGAGCGCAAAGTTGGAGCAGAAACGGAAGTTTCAAGACGTCGATCGGAAGGCTTCCACAGACGAAAATGTTGTCCTTGAATGAGAATGATTTAGTTCTGGCTGGCTTCCGGCCTATCTAAGAGACAGTAGAGGTTGCCAGCAGGTTCGGGGTTGCAGTCTGTGGCAATTCTGGACGACAATACCGTAACCTAGGGGGGATCGCGCCATCGGCTTGAGCTCTAGATTTGACAGCGACTCATCTTAAGCATTGATAGATCCACTCTTTGCTCTTTTGTTTGTTATGCTGCCAGCTTCCGGCCCTGAAACCCTCGCGACTGCCACTTGATTCGATAGCTCGCCCGGGAGAGTGGATACGAGGGGAGTGGGAATGGTGCAAGGTTGACGAGTCGTTGGCACAAACAGCATGGACTTGGGTCAAAGCCACTAAATGGGGTCAACGTATCAGCTAGCTGCATCGGAACCTTCATTAAAATCAAGCCAAAAGTATCAAGGACTGTCATCTTGAATGTAAATTGTTGTTGGGATTAATGGTGTTGTGTGTGCTGTCTTTCGGGTTGATATCGGGTAGCCTGGCGCTCAGATGTTGGGACGAGCCGCCGCTGCGCTGATATTGATACGATACCACTAGCGCCGTACAGTATGTTCCGATGGTCCTGAGTTCGAGCCTGAGTTGCAATTTTGCCGGATCTTTTTCCCATGCTTTGAGCGTCCTTGATTTTGACAAGTATACTTTCCTGATCATGCCGTTCAATACTTAGCGTTCTCAGTGCTTTTTGGGGTATTTCTTTGCCCGTGAGACTGGGTCTACGTGTGGGTTTTTTGATCAAGTGGATACAGCCCCTTTTTGCCACTCACCGACGGGAACATCAACACCAGGATCCGAGGCCCTACAATTGATGGGGTGCAACTCGAGAACGACATTTGATATGCCGAAGGTGATGCAACAGGCTGCATTGCCTGCACAATGGTAAGGAACCTACTTTTCGTGGTGCTATGGGATCATTATTCGTGTTCAAGTTATATATTTGATTAACGCCGCTCACTCAGTTCTGGCTCGTGGTCAATGTTTTCTTCTACAATTTGTAAGAAAACTACGCTAATTCATTCACAGTATCAGTGTTTTCTATTTAGCGTTAGATCAGGCCCCGTGGTGACTGCAGCACCCAGCGGCATAGTTAGATTTGATTAGATCAGGTTTTCATGTCTTCGCTTCAAAGCAGCACTTAGCGAGCAAACACCAAAAAAAAAAAAAAAAAAAAAGGGCCAGCACAAAAGACTGGGTACCAAAAAATTGATCACTAAGAAAAAGATCAAAAATAAAAAGTAAGTACTACATTTCATTACAAGACCACGACCAGAACTTCTTTTTTTTGGGCCTTGCCGCTTACCAAGTTCCTACGCAAGGACAGCGTGCCATCGTATCAATATCTCGCGGTGCACTTTCACAAAAGCCTTTTGGCTCCTACAAGGCTGTAGACCTCATCCACTTTCTTCGAAGCACGAAGATATCCGTGACAGATGATTCTGTAGCTTGGTTTTTGCCTTAAATGTACAGAGCAACCGATGTCTCTCAGCTCTACTCTACAGTCCTAGAGTTAAATCCTAGAGTTAAAGACCAGTGTGCTCAAGAAACCGAGGGTGACGCTCATTCAGTAGAATGGCACAGGAATGTGGGATTCTCGGCAATGATAGATAATTTTGACTCTGTTAGAGGATTCCATTACTACCATGCAGAGTAGCAAGACGAATATATGATATTGTAAACGTTGCCCAAAATCTTTCAGCACTCCCTTGCGCATAATGTATTGCCACTTCAAAACTCCACTTTGACGATGCAGCCACCTCAGATCCGAAACGGTCCACAAGGCTTGCTCCTAGCATTGGCCAGGAAGCAATGTTCTCACCAGCCAGCACCTTTCTCGCCAGTGCTTTCTTCCTTCGAACCTTCAACGACTTTCTTCGGCTCCTGCTTGTGAAAGCCATTATGGTTTGGAGAATCTTGCTGAGATTCGTCTTTTTTAGGCTCTTCTTTCTTAGAATCATCCTTCTGGGGCTCCTTCGCAGGCTCAACCTTTTTAGGCTCGGAAATCTTGGATTTATCCTTCCGGGGCTCATCCTTCTTGATTGGGGTTTGCCCTTGCCCGCTGCCTCTCCCAGCCTGCTGAGCCTGGCGCTCCATCTGCAACTTGAATTCGTTCTGAGTCTCTTTGCTACTGTCCTGCTGAACTGCTGGCTGTTGCCGTACTTGTGGTGCGCGCGGTTGTACTGGTTTAGGCTTCTCCTCCTGTCTCGCCAAATGCGCCGATGCTTCTTGCTTAGCGTTGCCTTGCTGCTCAGCTGGAATCTCGTCCTCGCCGTGCGGTTGCTGTTGTGGATGAGGGGCCTTATGGTGGGGCTGGGGTGGTTTCAATGGATCGTATACCTCATCACGATGGCAGAATAGATCAAGGGCGCTATTGGGCTCTCGGCGGCTGGCTTCGCTATTTGCTTTGCATCCTCCAATTTCGCGTCGGTAGGTATTTGCGAACGCAATGGCAGCTTCGTGGGAGAGTTCTCGTGTGATGCTGATGCCATTGTAGGAGAGAAGAGGTAGATTGGTGAGCTCGGGAAGGTCGCCGGAATTGGGAAGAAGAGAGACGAGGTTAGATGTAAGAAGAGTATGTTCCGTGTTAGGTGGCGCTTTGCGGTCGTGTCTGTCATACTCTTTGGTCAGGGTCTCATTAGGATCCAGGTCTGGTGCTGGAGAGTCTGACGTGGTAATTTTCTTAGAGTATTCCTCGGGGACTAGATAAAGTTCGTCATGAATGGTGACAATTGAGTCCTCGTCAACTAGGAAATTGGGGTATAAGAGAGAGTAGCCGCGATTACGCATGAGCTCGAGGAAAAACTCCAACCACGAGGGATGCTTTTCGCTGAATACTTTCCGGCGAGCTGAAGGTGGTTTCGCAAGGCGAGCGGTGAGGAAAGAGTGGAACTCCATCCACTTGTTACCAAAGTAGAGGGCCGCGTTGCTGTTTGGAGCCTGCCAAAGGAATGGCGTGCGCTCTCCAGGCTGGTCGTTTTTCCGTATACCGGAAGGCTTCTTGACCACCGGAGGAGCGAGCGGAGTGGTATCGTTTAGGTAAAAAGCAGGGCGCTCAAGGCTGAATCCAATAAGGTTTGGAGCTTCCTTTGCAGCTTTAGCGTGGGCCGAATATCTGTACTCGAGGAGATTGTAAACAAGGTAGTGGTAATACAGGGGAGAAAGTTCGACCTGAGGCGAAAGGAGTAAGACATGAGAACCCTCAGACCTCACGGGGTAGAAAGACTCTGCGAGCCTTGCAGAAGCTTCATGTTCCGTCAATGTGCGCCGCGGTATCCGATGTCGTAGTGAGACTTGCGAAACATGTGGTGCTCCAGACCAATCCAATGGTGGCCAAACAAGATTCTCCAGATAGCGCCACGTTGATGGCTCAATGTCCGCGGGAAGCTCAATCGTTAAATGCGGTCGTCGAATCCCAAAGTAATCGGCGTTCTCGACCGACTTTAGCAGTCGCACAAGAGAACCTGAGGAGCCTGACGGAGCCTGTACAAGTATATCCACATATGTCGTTGTCCAAGCTGAGAACCCAATTAGCGATTGCAAATACAATAACGCGCAAAACCACCAACCTGCAAGCGATTCACTGTCCAGTCTTGTAATCCACATCATGTTCTCCGTAGCATCCGTGGGAAGTTCAATGACCGGTTTCCCGATATCCACCGCTTTGCTTCTCAGAGCCGTAGAGAAAAAAGTATCTTCTCTGCTTGAATCATCTACAAGGATGACCTGTGGGTGAATGAAAGTCTGAATGTGCTCTAAACTGGCTTTTACGCTCACTTCCATCCGGAAGTCAGAGCTCCAACGGGAATAATCTGGGCGGGCGTCTAGATCCTTGACTTAGCCGATGCTTCTGAGAAGAAGGAGGCTAGCCTTACCATGCCAATGCACATTGCAGTCCTCCCCAGCACCGTTAAGCTTCTTGATCTCCTGTATGTCCATATCATCTCTTCCCATGGTAGCAAAGTGGACATCGTTTCTATCCCATCGAGCCATCTCGCAAGCCAATGGTATGATCTCTGAGGCGCTTTTCAGGTTCGACGCCGCAAACAGGACATTCTTGTTGGACTCATGTTGTCCACCCAGGCGCGCAACTGAATGCAAAGATGAAGCGAGCAAGTAGAATTTTATTGGCCCGTCGTGATAATGTTCCTCTGCCTCGGAGGGTGTAGCAGGCTTTCTGGGCTTCTTTGTAGGCGGATCCGAAGACCCGATGGGGAGCTTCCCTCCTGGATCACTGCGCAAGCCTGGCGCGAACCTTGGGCTTGGTCCAAGATCGGTAGGAATATTCTTGACGAATACATAGATGGAGAGGAGGGCGCATATACCGTATATGATCCTCCTCTTGCGAAAGGACGGTGATTTCTTCCGAGTGGACCATTGTGTAGATGTTGCTGCACCATTCAATGGCCTGTGATCATCGTCCTTCTTTCCCAGCTCTTCATCCCCCGCAAAGCCCAACCAAGACATCTGGCAGCTACCCGAAGCTCGCTGGAAGCCTCGAGCTCATCTTTTATTACCGTAATCGTCTGGACATTGGCGAGAACTAACTACTGACAGAGGGGTCGCTATGCTATAGGAGAGTTGTCCAGAGGTGCAGGTACGAGGAAGGCAGGGGTACCTTCTAACGAGCCGGTGCATCTGGAGCCATTTGGACAGCTAACAACCTCATGTTAGGGATGATCTAGCCTTGGTACGGTCTTGGCCCTAATCTAAGCGACGCGTCTCTTGGCAAGCGCGCTCCTCTATCAGTCTTTCGTACTCCTCAAGCAAGAGCATTCGAGGTAAGCCTAGAAAGCGAGATAAATTTTAATAGAAAGATTTTTGTCCCTGGCTGTGGGAGTACTCTGTTCATGTGGGATGGACGGTACAGGCGCCGTCGGAGATGCAAGCAGCTCCGGAAAGACCCAACATGTTAAGCGATTCTTGCCACTGAAGAGCGAACAGCTGGCTCCTATCTTCCGAAATGTCAGAAGCCATGGATGTTGATAGGGATTTTTCTCGAGGAACCAAGCGAAAAGCTGAAGAGTCTCAGCTGGCTTCACAAGCGCCAAAGAGAATCAAGGTAGCCAGAACTGACATCATGCCATGAGGCCGGGCTGATGCTCCTTCCAGGCCCTTGATCAAGATGTTGTGAATAAAATAGCTGCCGGAGAGATTATTGTCGCTCCTGTTCATGCTCTGAAAGAGTTGATTGAGAACGCAGTGGATGCTGGTTCGACTGCTTTAGAGATCGTGGTGAAAGAGGGAGGTTTGAAGCTATTGCAAATTACAGACAATGGACATGGCATCAATGTCAGTCAGCTGTAGAGACACGGTGTCAGCACCAAAGGAAAGAGAATTTTCTGCTAATCGTGCTGACAGAAAGATGATCTACCGATCTTATGTGAGAGGTTCACTACCTCTAAACTCAAAGCCTTTGAGGATTTGTCCTCAATAGGAACCTACGGCTTCAGAGGAGAAGCATTGGCTAGCATAAGCCATATTGCCCATTTGAGAATTACCACGAAAACCGCGGACTCGAGCTGTGCATGGCAAGCCCATTACGGCGATGGTAAACTCGTCCCAGCAAAACCAGGACAGAAGCCAGATCCCAAGCCCACCGCTGGTCGTGGTGGAACTCAGATAACAGTCGAAGATCTCTTCTACAACGTTCTGTCTCGACAAAAAGCGTTCAGGTCACCGAGTGAGGAATACGCGAAAATTCTTGACGTTGTAGGTCGCTATGCTGTCCATTGCACCGGCGTCGCTTTCTCCTGCAAGAAGTTCGGAGAGTCTTCGACGTCCATCTCCACTCCATCAAATGCAGGTACAGTTGACTGCATTCGCCAGATATACAGCAGCGCAGTTGCCAATGAGCTGATCAATTTCGAAGTCAGCGACGATAAATGGGGTTTCAAGGCTTCGGGTTGGACGAGCAATGCCAACTACCACGTCAAGAAGACGACCATCTTACTCTTCATCAATCATCGTTCGGTGGAATCTTCAGCAATAAAGAAGGCTATAGAGCAGACGTACTCAGCTTTCCTCCCCAAAGGCGGTCACCCTTTCATCTACCTAAGTCTCGAAATCGACCCCCAACGCGTCGACGTGAACGTGCATCCCACGAAGCGTGAAGTCAACTTCCTCAACGAAGACGAGATCATCGAAAGTATCTGTGCTGCGATCGGCACCAAACTCTCACAAGTGGACACCAGCCGCACGTTCGCGACCCAGTCCCTCCTTCCCAGCTCTAAAGTTCCACTCTCAACTTCCAAAAGCCAGGGAGAGCGTCCAAAATTCACTCAAGCTGGATCGACCCAGAAACCACCACCTTCGACTCCGGCTAGACCCTACGAAAACAACCTCGTCCGCACCGACCCCCAAGCTCGCAAAATAACCTCCATGCTCCCCCCCTCTGCCAAGAGCCCCTCAACGCCCGCACCCTCACCAATGCACTATCTCACATCCCCCAAGACTCCCATAGTCTACGGCCTCACCTCCATTAGAAACCTCCGTGGCGCAGTCCGCGAGTCCATGCACGCCAACCTAACCGAAGTCTTCGCCTCACACACCTACGTCGGTCTCGTAGACCCCTGCCGTCGCATCGTCGCCATCCAGGGCGGCGTCAAGCTCTTTCTCATCGATTACGGCATGATCTGCAACGAGTACTTCTACCAGCTCGGCCTCACTGATTTCGGCAATTTTGGCACTATCAAGTTCGAGCCACCCTTGGATGTACGTGCTCTGCTATCCATCGCTGTTGAGCGCGAGCGGGCGCTTGAGAAGCCGGAGGACGAAGGCGTGCCGTGGGAAGATGTGGCTGAGCTGGTCACGAAACAACTTGTCGATCAAAGGGTAATGTTACTGGAGTACTTCAATTTTGGCATCTCGCCACACGGTGATTTGAATAGCTTGCCGCTGCTGATGAAAGGGTATACGCCAAGTCTAGCAAAACTTCCACGCTTCCTCATGCGATTAGGTCCGTGTGTGGATTGGCTCAATGAGGAGAACTGCTTTCACACTTTTCTGAGCGAGTTGGCGAGCTTCTATACGCCGGAGCAGTTGCCTGCTGCTGGATCAGAGGGTGGTGAGGGGGACGATGCTGGTATGGGAGAAAACATTGGTGAAGAAGATGCTGAGGCTGGTGTCGGAATGAGGAGAGAGGAGATGGGCAGGGTGCTCGAGCATGTGCTGTTTCCAGCATTCAAGGCTAGGCTAGTTGCGACAAGAGGACTGCTGAAGGGTGTGATTGAAGTGGCTAATCTGAAGGGGTTATATAGGGTGTTTGAACGGTGCTAATTATCACCAGATGCGCAGGCAAATAGAACAGGACGCGGGCAAATGTCTAGATAAGTAGCATAACATGTTCATATCATCATTGCTCAAAAGCAAGCACCACGCAATCAATTCAAAAAGCACGATCTGTCTCCCTCATTCCGACCTTCCCAACCTTGTCAATCTACCAATCTATCCCGTTCCCATCAACCAATGGCCTCTTTCAATTTCCAATCGAGTATTCCCCCACAAACTTCGAGGTCTTGCCTGCAAGCTTTTGCGCCACTGGTAGCCTCGTCATGATATCCAGCTCCACTGGCTGTGTGCCTTGATTGAGATGGATCTTCTTGACGAGGTCAAATCCGAGTCTCTTGTAGAGCTTGAGGTTGAGCGGGTTGCTACATTCGAGGTAGCTGGTGCGGTTTTCAGTATCGGCCTAATTTTGCGATAAGCCAGCGTTCCAACATATTGCTCCCCGGCCTTTGGTGAGAAAAAGAGGTGCCGACTTACCTGCTTCGTAGTGTGCTCAATCAGCGCCTTCGCATAGCCTCTACCCCTAGACGCAGTCTTCGTGCCAATGTAGACAAGATACCAAGAATTTTCATTGTCTTTGCCGAGGACCTCGGTTTTCGTATCATGCAACAGAGGGATGAATTCGTTGAAAAGGCGTTTTCGGCCTTCTTTCGACAGTTTCCAGTTCAGTGCGATCATGCCACTCCATAACATGGTACACCAATCGTCCATGTTCTTGCCTGGCGGCATCCTAAAATCGAATGTGTTTTAGTCGTTGGGAAAGATGAGAATTTTGTTAGGCGAGTTAGCTCACCATAGAGCTACGCAGTCATAGTTCGGACCGATAGCAGTAGCTAGTCCGCTCATGCAGTGCGCGTAGGTTATGCACTCCATGATGTGAAGATGCAATTTCCATTCAGCAGCCGGGCCAGCCATTCTATCGCCAGTCTTGACGAAGTACATGACCACATCATCGTCTTTAAATGCTTCCGCGAGGCAGAGAGCGGCTTGCTTGTACTCGCTCTTGTTGAGAATACGCACTTGCTCGTTGCTAGCCGGTTGGCTTGAGCTGGAGGCTTGTGACATTGTCGGCATTGATTCGATCGTGATCGCAGCTTTGGTTTTCTCCATGATTGCTGAGGCGCGAAGGGGGGTGTTGACTAAGGTGTTGATTATCGGGCTGGTTTTCGAGAAGGTCTTGGTCTAGATAATTCATTCGCCTGTTCATCGATAGGTATCGTCGATGCGCAACACCAGATGATATATACTCTCACGTGGTTTCTTGGCCGACCTTTAATGGCGATCAATTGGTCTCGTTAAGTCTCCACTATGTTCTTTCGATAGTTGCGTTCTCGACACCGTCTCAAATCGGGACGGATAACGCAAGCAATTGAGAGATTGGCGTATTTCAACCGACATCAACGCAGATGCTGAAAAGCTCTGGAGATTTAATGGATAAAGAGGGGATGAGGATGGTGATGTGATTGGAAACACTTGAGATTGGCCAAGTCTTGGACGACACAGAAGTGACGCAGAAGAAGTGATATGAAGTTAGGCTCTTTTATTCACAAGAAATGTAGTGATGAAAGTGTGTCGGGCGTGGTGAAAGTAAGCTTACTATACTCGTAGTCTTACCGTCTCCAAAGTAAATCCAAGATCTCAGACCCTAGGACAACGCTGATGTTTCCAGAGTTGTAGAGAACAAGAAATTTGCAGTCGGAGACGAAACGTCGGAGAATTTAAAGAACCCTGGTCGATCTTGTGATGGGGAGTGCATGCAGCAAAAAGCAAGCCGCCTGTCGGATGCAAGCGATGGCGGCGGGGTGCTGTCTAGACTGCATATCCAAAGTTCTGGGTCCTGATTCCTGCAGTATATTATGACTTGGGCCATTAGCATTGGGTGAAGATACTGATAAGACGTGTGGCTTGCTGATTCGACTGCCGTTGTAACGGTCCAAGCTCCTCTACGCTGACACTTCAGACACCTCTACAGCGTACGAAATGTCGTTAAAATCGGCGGGCGAGCGAGGTCTTCCAGGGAAAACATTGAAGATCTGCAGTAAGGATGTTTATATCGCCTGCAACTGCCATATTCGGCATGGTCATTCTCGCTCAGAACCATATGTAAGATGCGTCGGGGTATGTCTATAGGTAGAAGATATCCTTCCCCTTTGTGTGGTATCATGCACGCTAAATGAAAGAGACCCGTCATGAGCCGTCATAAAGCATCCACCTCGCTACATCCGCCTAATCTCCTTCTCCCCCGTGTACTTGTCCAATCCACTATCAAGGTGCTCCCACCATTCGAACAGCATTGTGTTGCATATCAGCTTGAACCATGGCGTGAATTTCAGCGTGTTGTCCTCGAACATTGTCTTCAGTTGGCTCTCGGAAACGTATTTGGTGTCTTTGACTTCGTTGGGGTTAGGCGTGAGGTCGACATCGGCCTGGATGAAGAGTATGTAGTCGACTTGAATAGAAACATCAGCATTCACGTATATCAATTAGTAGTAGAGACAGCTTGACCCACTTTCGTGCTCTCCCCACTTGCCGTCACTTGGAGCCTTGTAGTGTATCCTCGTCAAGAATTTGAACTTCTCTAAGGACGCCTGCTCGGCCTTGATCCCAAGCTCCTGGTCCAACTTCCTTATCGCTGCCCTCTTTGTACCCTGTACAGCATCTTCAAGGTTGGACCCCGTTTCTCCAGGTACTCCCAAGGGATGCGAACAACAGGTGTTGGTCCACATGTCGGGAAAAGTAATTTTTTCGGAGGCTCGCTGTTGCAGCAGTAATCGACTATTCCGGTCGAATAGGAAGACAGAGAACGCTCGATGTAGTAGCCCCTCGTCGATGTTCTTCATAAGATGGCCTGCAAGCTTGTCAATCATCTGGTCTATTGAGGATGGGCTTGTGTACCATACAGTATTTCTTGCTCGAACTTCCAATTGGAGCATCATCTTTGTCCAAGATTATGCAGACCTCTCCCATCAATCGAGTCTGCTCGTCGTCGTAGCCTTGCAGATCGCTATCATTAGTAGGTACTCGATGCGATTCAGCGAGATGGGTATCGACGCCCGCGAACAAATCTCGCACGTTATCTGCAGTGATTTCCTGCGTTTGCATCATGATGCTACCCATACTTGCAATTGATGTCAGGGAAGGGGAGTATTGTCTGTAGCGACGCGCCGGTCGTATGTAACAAGAAAGCAATCTGAAGTAGTACACAGAAAGGCCGGAGAAGTAAGAAGAGGCCAATTTGAAGCTAAACCTCATACAGAAAGCCGATTAGGGCTTTCAAGTAGGGCAGGAGATCCTCGGCGCATCCTCGCGTGCCTCGCTCGAGATTCCAACAATAGTTTAGATGAGGCAGGTCTACTTCCATGTAATGGATGATAGATTGATTTGATGGACCAAAATTGGAAGCATGTCACATTACATCTTAACACCTAACTCCTGATCATCATAGAACATGCAAAGCGTACAGGATTCAGAGCCAGCTCCCCTGACAGTAGCAAATGTGTATTCCGTCTCCCATCGTGACGCAATCTGTGTGTGGGCAAACCCAACTTGTTGAGGATTGGGATGCGAAGATCCAAGCAATTCGAATGTGCTTTTTCCAAGTCCTTGTCACAGCTGCTGCCTCTGCGGCTCTCAAGCCAGCGGCCCCGTCCCCAGAATGACCGTCCAACGCAGCATGTCAACGATTGAATATCACCAAAGACCTGACGCCAACAAAGCTTCCTGTCTGACATGTTAGTAAGCTCAAACGTCGTTCCCAAAGTTCTTCGAGAATCCGAAATCATCGCTGGGTTTCGAAAAAGCGTGGACGCTTGAGGTCTGCGGGCTTGCTCGGCTTTCAGAGAAAACAGTCGATAGGAGGTAGAATGATTTGGAAACGGTCCTGAACATCATCGACTTGATGCAGCATTGGTGGAGAGAAATAGTACACAAACTGCTACTATAGATGAAGCAACAATAGTGAAGACCTGGGTCTGAATATCAGCAAGTAATGTTTGATCTTGTTGAAGGGAAGCAGGCCTACCACTTGTGTCTTCCACCCACTCTGGACCAGGGCCTGCCTCCTCGAGTACTTCGTGACAGTCTTGACATAATTCGCAAAGCCGCTGACCAAACAAGCCACGCTGAGTAGCCAGAATACTATGCCCACTGGCAGAGCTATTCGCTTCTCAATGCTCGTAGGCTGGGACTTGAGATGAAACGATATGATGATAGCAACGCTGACAACGGACATATATATGCTTAAGCGAAGCCATGATAGGAAGGTGCGCTCGTTGGCGCAATGATCGCGGGCGTCGGAGGATTCATTAGGAAAGAGTAGAGGAGCAAAGAAAGGGCGAGCAAGAAACAGCTGAGACGTCGAGGAACTATTGAATGTTAGTAAGACTAGACCAGTAAGGCTGAATAATGGACTTGCTGGTCTATAACAACAGCTTGAGTCCTTAAAGGCTCTAGAATATCTGCCATGGAAGGCATCACGAATGCAATGACCTCTGTGTCTGGTGCGGCGAAACCGGAGAAAATGGGTTAAACCCCAGCCGTTCTTCCCGTAGCGCTGAAGCCTGGAAGCCCCTTCGGCCCCTAAAGAACACCCTAGAAATTCGTCCTCCGGGCAAAAGTTCGGGAATTTCCCAGGATCAAATCTGTCGCCTAAGTAATCAGCTCTAGGGGTTAGGGGGTAGCGAGCGGTTGAGGGGTGAACCACCAAGCGGCGCCTAATTGTCACGTAACCTCGATATAAATTGTATAAAGTATCCATGGAGGAAGCCGTTCAGAGAAAGCCGGCCTAATCGTCAAATTTCCTAAGCTGTCGGACTTTCTACTGTCGTCTCAGCTCAATGAACGCTGTTGCCGATGATGCCAACAGTTTGCTGACCCCCAGACCCTTCGCTACCAGATCCCAATGGCTCCTCCAAAAGCTGAGAGCTCGTCAGCTTCAGCGCCGGATCTTGATATCCTTGGGGACCAAGTGACCATACACCCCACCGGCTATGTCCAACCTCCGTCATCCCAGAGTGCAGGCCACGAAAGAAATCTCGTGGAGCATATGGCCACGTTCCGAGAAAGCCCATTGGATTTTCTCCGAGAGGTCTCGCTCCACGTCTCTGGGGTGGGCTGGAGAGCGTATGATGATGTGATTGGTCAACCAATTTTCTATAGTGGGTTCTCAGAAAATATGAAGGCAACAGTGCTGAGGACGCCGATGCTGAGAAGCCGGATTAAGCAGCTCGCTGAGCAAAGACTTGAGGCTGAGGAGGAACAAGGCTTACTTGGGGAGGAAAAGGAAAAGGACAGATTCCGAAACAGGATACGAAGGAAGACTGAGATTGAAGCGAGCCTGCAGGAAGTTGCAGCAGATCTGACGGATGGTATGATCTGTAAAATGGAAAGCAAGAGATTTATCAGAGGCGCCTACTATCTGTGTACCCAGCTATTAACTCGAGCGTATCACCAGGGAATACATGTCTCGAGTGTTGAGGTACTGCGGCTGAAATCAGTCGCCGAGCAAGCCGCGAAGAGAAAGCAGTCAGTAGTCTTCTTGCCGTGCCATCGATCGCATTTGGACTACGTTTCGCTCCAAATCATTTTATATAGGATCGGTATCGCTCTCCCGACTGTAGTCGCGGGCGACAATCTCAACTTCCCAGTCGTTGGGTCGTTTCTGCAGCATGCCGGTGCCATGTGGATCAGAAGGAGCTTCGGCGAAGATGCCTTATACACTACACTCGTCCAGTCATACATTGATAGCCTCCGTAAGGATCCTTCTCCCCCGTGAATCAAGCCCTCGATTGACATGAAAACAGTCCAGAATGGTTTTAACTTCGAATGCTTTATTGAGGGCGGACGCTCCAGGACTGGCAAATTACTTTCGCCAAGATTTGGGATACTGAGCTTTCTTCTGGATAGCTTATTGTCCGGACGCGTAGAAGATGCCATCATATGCCCTGTCAGTACGCAGTATGACAAGGTTATCGAGACTGAGTCGTACATCAGCGAGCTCCTTGGTCAGCCAAAGCCAAAGGAGAACTTACAAGACTTCCTCTCGGCATCCTCCATGTTATCGTTGAAGCTTGGACGAGTTGACGTCCGCTTTCACGAACCATGGAGTCTTCGGGCATTCATCGACGGGCAACAAGCTCGTAAGGATCAATCAGCCCCTTCACATGGCTCAATCAACATGCAAAGTCCAGAACACAGGATCCACCTTCTCAGAACATTAGGATTCAAAGCGCTTTCGGAAATCAATATTGTCTCTGTCGTCATGCCCACGGCTTTGATCGGGACCGTGCTGCTTACCCTACGTGGCCGAGGTGTTGGCAAATCAGAGCTGATACGGAGAGTAGAATGGCTAAGCGATCGCGTCAGGAACAAGGGCGGCCGCGTCGCGCACTTTGCTGGGGCTCCTACAGAAGTGGTTGTCAATCGAGGACTTGAAGTCTTAGGGCCTGGTCTAGTGGGTGTAGTGGATGGGCTAGCAGAGACAACCTACTACGCCGTTAACCGATTCGAACTTTCCTTCTACAGAAACCACACCATTCACCTCTTCATATCTGAAGCGCTTATTTCCGCAGCTATGTACATTCGCGTAAAGCGAGGCGGGGGCCCAGACAATCAGCAAATATCCTTTGAGGCTCTCTACGATCAGGTGTCCTTTCTCTCTCAGGTTAGATTAGTGCTGAAATGGGGAGTATTTGCTGATATGCATAGCTTTTCCGTGGTGAATTCATTTACCCTACTGCTGGCTTCCTCACCAATCTCGAAGTCACCCTCCTAGGTCTTGAAAAAGATAAAGTAATCACGCTGGACCGCGACTCAGCGGGCAAGACAATCTCAGCGGGGTTGCATGATACCGAAAGGAAGAGTGGACGCGAGAACTTTGACTTCTATTGTTTCCTCATATGGCCTTTTGTCGAATCAACTTGGCTAGGAGCTGTATCTCTGATGGGACTCACCCCACTTTCAGACGAGAAGAGCGATGTATGGCTTGATGTTGTAAAGACGCAAGACGCGGCTCAGCTTCTGGGCAAGACCTTGTACCACCAAGGCGACCTGTCCTATTTTGAAGCAGTAAACAAAGAAACTCTGAAGAATGCGTTTCAGCTATTCGAAGACGAGGGCATTGTCGTACTACACAAGAGCCAAGACAAGAAGAATCCTTCGACCATCAAATTAGTCAAATCATGGACGCCCAAACGAGACAGCGGTGGAAAGATCGTTCCAGAAGGAAAGCTTTGGAACTTTATCGAGAACATCGCTCAATCAAGAAGAGAGGGGAAGAATCGCCGCGATGGCGCTACTGTCAGTAATCGAGTGCTGGTACTGGCAGACAGAATCGGACGACAGCTTTTCGACAATGCTGCCGCTCGAGTCGACGCAGATCTAAGCGAGATGACAACACCGAAGAGGAGGCGAAGGGAGACACAGGCGAAGGCAATGCTGTGATCTCGCTGTCTAGCATGATATCCGCTACCACCCCAAGCTTTTAAGATTGAAAGAAGCCGGAAGTATCCACAGCTCAACACCAGCGCCCCGAAGAACGAATCCTATCGCGACGAGCACATTTATTGAAGGCGTTGCGCTGTATCCTTCCTCCCGTCATCTACCGTGAATATAGCATATTATCTGCTCCGACAGGCACCAAGAACCACAAATGAACGATCAGCGAGAGCAATAAATGCGCCATTTTGGCCTTGTTTTGAGCGCTTACAATGCACGTCGACGGTCCAGCATACACTTCTGGCATACCATTGATGCTCTTGATGACGGGGATGAAATGTCCAGAATGCAGGAAGCGATGGGTTTTAGGATGGGAGCTATTCAAGAAAGTTCAAGAAGGAAGAAGCTACCACTGGCGAAGCGGATCGGAAGAACTGACCCATGTTTATCAGCACTGTTTGATTCTACTAGATTGACATCATGCGTCATTACACAAGCAACTAGCTAGATTGATAGAACATGTATCCGAGCAATGAATTTTCGTTGCCTACACGCAAAGTCTCCAATATAACAAGCCCATGAAGTTGGCTCTATGCCATCGAAATTGGGCCACTTCACGGCCGAGATACTGTAAATAGCGTGAATCTTGAAAATCAAGTCTTCAAATAATGTGTGACAGAAATTTGAATAATGCCAGTCTTTTCTAGTCATTTTGAGGGACGATTAACCTTCCAATCTACCGTCGGCTGCTTGAACTACCCTTAGTCGTGTTGGCATTCTATTCGGCGTGGATTTTTGGGCTGTTTACCCTTTCGATCCACCCCCTGCTGCTCGAAATATCTTGTAACGCCAGCATTTCCTTGGCGTGGAGTTTGTAATTGGTCATCCTCTAGATTGGATGCCCTTTCAATCCACCCCTTAGTACTCGGCCTACCTCGATGATCCCAGCATCTTGTTCGACTAGAACTGGTAAGTGGCCATGTTATGGGTCAGATACCCCTCCAGGTCACCGTATTTGGCTCAAATTCTTGGGACCTATGTCGGCATTCTTGTCATGATAGAGCGCGCGGACTGTTATATCCATCTCTATGCTTGTCTCGCATGACTAAACGGGATACACCATCACTTGGAATGGAAGCCCCACAAATACAGGCACCCTTATTGAAGAAGTAGAACAGTAGGAAGAAGTATAGATTGCTAAACTGCGTAAATTTCTTCACCAAAATATGCCTGTGGGTATTGCCTTTACCTACACCGTGATCGTTCCATGCGCCGACACACCACCAGACGACGCCAGCCCAGCTCATCGGGCATCTAAAATGTTCATCATCTCAGTCAACCAAATGTCTGAGCGTGGCCACCATAATAAATCTTTCTACACCCACTGCAGTTTCTATCCTCTGGAGGCCCTGCTAAGCAAGGTATTAAACGACTTCCTGTCAAACCGTTGAATTAATTCTTCGCTCATCACTTGCGGAACATCCACCTGGCTCAGCTCATGCCATCGAACCACGGGCACTGTTTCTGTTGCGGTAGAGCTGAGATCGGTCCCAATCTCGGGGGAGTCGTCTCTCCTTCTAATTCGGTTTGCGAGGGAGTCTCAAAGCCATACGATCCGAAGCCTATTCAGTCTTCAAGCAGTGGCCCTAGAGACAGACCCTTTGGCCTCGCCGGACTCGCTCTCCTCGATCGTCTACCCTCAGCCATGCCCACTATTCTTTCTCTGCTGTCGGTTCTACCAATAAGTCCACTTCTTTCCATAGCATTACCTGCAGACAGACCAGGTCCATGACCGCCGCCCAGGCTCTCGAACCGTTCCCGAGACTCGTTGACAGCCAGGCTGCTGCGACTGCGCGGTGTTGCCCACCCTGAGGTCTTGCTGGCGCCGTGGGAGCTGCTGGACGAGTCCGAGTTGTTCAAGTCCTCGCTAGCGTCATCGACAGATCCGAGCTCGAAATTGTCGACTGTAGGGCCATCCTCAAGCACACGCTCGTAGTCGCCCAAGCTGGAGCCGGATCGGAGAAAGGGTATTTTGCCACCAAGAAATCGGCGTTTCTGGGGTGAAGCTGTACTGCTCTTTCTTGTTGGTGAGATGAATCGGGAAAATATTCGTTGACGGCGTCCGCGGCCGCAGAGCAGGAAAACAGCGATGGAGAGTATGAGCATGAAGAGAATGAAGCCGGGTATGCGGCGAGGAGAGGAAGCGCGGAAGAGGTCGGAGTGCCAGTGGTCTTCTTCAAGAGCAGATGTAGCATTGTTCGCATGTGGGACTATTTTGGACCCGGCATATTGGAAGTCGGCTGGTATATAGCCAGGCACATTGCTGCCAAAACCGACGGGTAGGATCTCGTCACCCGAGGGAGGGATCTGGCTTGATGCATACAGAACCATCTTTCCTAGGGTCCAGCTGACTTCTGTGTCATCGATCTTGTTGACTGCTTGGAATGATGCCGTGTAGCCTTTATTCTTCGCACTGTCCAAGACTTTCTTCGTACCGTTGCTTTTGCTGTCAGGGGTGTTCTCCAATCCAATCCGAGGGATTCCAATACCCTCATGTAGGATATTGATCAGCCAGCTTGCTTTAAAGCACACCTCTACAGCCGCTTGCTCGTCCACTTTCTTTCCCCACTCGTGCTTGCCCACCCCTTTACTTATAAGATCCCAATCTTGACTGCAAAACTCGCTCACGCGCTTTTGATAGGTATTGAAGTCGTATGCCTTGTCTTTGTGTCCATCCTGGAAGATCTCATGAGTAGTATGCCAGTATTCGCTAACGCCAACAAAGTGATTAACGTCGAAATCGATGGCCGGAACATGCACGCCATTCAGTAGGCATGGGTTGTCCTCGCAGATATGGTCCTTTTCCAGCATTGGTAGAGTCTTGACCAAACAATCATCAAATTTTCCCGTGCCATTCAGGTACGGATTCTGACCATTGACCGCATCAGATCCTGGCAGGAAAACATCACCCTTGACGGTAGTGCTCAGACCTGCGGGCAGACATGGGTCTTGCAGAACCTTGGTGTCAATTGCCCCACTAGCTTTTTGTAGCGATTCCACGTATCTCCTCCTCGCTTCATTGACTCCGAATCCCAGCCATGTTGTTGTGAAGACCTTGTATTCGGCAGCCGCCCCGTCTACCGTCCTCATCCGCATTAATTTGAGATCGTCCGCATGCCGCTCAGCTTCCGTTGCATTTGGAGCAAATGCAATCTGTGCTGACGCGCCTCCCATGTCCAAGAACCCATATGTACGATGATCTTTTCCACCAGCGTGTTCCTTTGGTGCGTCGAAGCCTCCAAGCAGGTAGTTGGCTGCCACCCATCCATATAGTCCTTCTACTTCTCCAGATATCACTTTGATATGTACGTCGCAATCAGGTAGCAGAAACTTGGTCTGCGAGCGAGTGTACGAGCAAATCTCCTTCAGAACTTCATTGCGCTGAGACTCGGGCAAGAGGCGCATGCCCGCCGTGGCGAGGAGGAAAACGGGAGTTCCGGCGGCAGCATCATTTGGTATGACCTCTCGCGCTTTCTCGTATAGCTCTTCCAGATGGTCTGGCCCTACGCGACCAGGTTTCTCGCCGAATGTTGATATGCCAGGATGTATCTTCTTCGTCCATTTGCTTCTTGTCTCCAAAGCTGGCAGCGATTGCAGTTGTCTCGCACCTGCGTTCTGAGGGGCTGTATCAATGTTCAGCCATCTGTATATGTGGAGGCGAGTACCCGATGAGCCCGCATCGAATATAATTCCGTAACGCCATTTCTCGGATCTTTCGAACACATTGGCAGGCATCGTTGCGATGCAAAAGGTAGTATATTAATGCATCCTGACTTGCGAAGTTTTAAATAGAAAAGAAATGAGCAAAATGAGTGGCAAGGGACGTACAAGTTGACTCTCGTATACCTCGTCGAGAGTAACGCGAGTAGGGCGATGAGGAGCGATTCTTTGCCAAGCCCGCATACGTCTCAAAATAGGTCTGTATGACGAATAGCCGAGCTTCCGCCGACACGCTAGTGGTTGTACCCGCGAGCCTTGCAGCCTCATGAACTCGTCCCACCTGTCCATGGAAGAGCTCCAGGTACTTGATTGATCTGATGCGTCAATACCACTACCGACCCTAGTACTGTTGTGTCTGTATATCCACCAACTGCCGTGATACATACTCAGAAACAATGGACAAGGCCACTTCCTTCGACCTTCTGCCCACTGAGATCGCGTAAGTCCTACGAGAAGTAACCCTCTTCTACATGACTCTTCTGACATGGCCAAGCAATTATATCTGCGGTTTGCTCAGTCAGTATGACATCTCAAGACTTTCACAGGCCAGAAAGGCAATCTACCAACTTATTCGACCCATTCTCTACCGTCACCTCAAAATCACATCCTTTGCATCGCTCGTCCTCTTCCAACGCACAATCACTCAGGCAACCTACATGGGCAAGATCGACCACAAATGGTCAACGCAAGAGTGCTTGGATCAAACAAAGACATTACATCTTACGATCGATCCCGTGAACGACAGTGCTCCAGCTGCTGTCTTGGTGTCAAAAATGCTGCAGGCTATCGAGCGACGGTGTCCTAACTTGGCAATCATTCTTTCACTGGAACACTGTCAATGTGACGCAACTCCTGTTTCAGTCCTCATCAATGAGACATTTCCACGAGTCACCAAGGTTATTGTCTATGTGGGAAGGCATGACCCTGACGAGCCTCTCGATCCTCAGGAAAGACAGCGGCACAAACAGACTCCTTGCGTGCCAAATGCAAATTTCTGGAAACCTTTCGTCAACGGAATGTGTTTTCCCGACTGCAAGGATATTGAGGTTCGACATTTCTGGGCAACAGCTCCACCTGTCAATGCAACTCTTGACTTGACAATGACCCCTGAAATCACGGAAATGAATAATGGAAGCTTTGGCGGACAAACATCGTATCACCACCGATATGGTCGTCGTGGGGTATCTACTGGGCGTCATACTGCGGATGTACCACAAATAGGAATGACTAACGGTGTGAGAAAGTTCGAGAGGGTCGTCTTAGAGTGCCCTCCAGAGCTCAACTCTGGCCTGCTTATGCAGCTGCTTGGCAATCCCAATTCGGTGGCTTCCGGTCTTACAAGTCTCGAATTACGGTTCTGCAACCTGGATACTGAAACCATCTCAAAACTGCTCTACCATGCACCGCCAAACCTCAAGCATCTGGTTCTGCTATGCGTGGATGGTAGTGATACGTATCATGGTTTCGCTCCTCAAGAAGGCCCGCATTTGTGCCCTTTGATACGAGAATTCAGCAAGAACCTCGTCCGTCTGGAATTCGCAGCATCCACAGTCTGCCGGGAGCTATTCTTTGACGACCTCGAAAGGGAGACCCTAAGGCAAAATGGTGTAACAACCGGTCTCGGGACATCTGGAGGCGCAATCGAGGGATCTGAGAGACTAGACGCTCACGCTGTTCGTGAGACCGTTCTCGCTTGTAGGAAATCAAAGAGGACCAGATACCGCAGTATCCGCATCAAAGAAGCCATCAACGCAGCCAAAGAAAAGGTCAAATGCGAAGCAGCACCATCCTCTTTGTTTGGTGGAGTGGTGAATCCGAATGCTAGTGCATCTAGAGCTCAAAGAGAAACCGAAGCATTGCTTGATGAAGAAGAAGAACGACGAAGTCGATTAATTGCAGGCTCCAAGAAACCCTGGTTCAGAAGAATCATTGCTTGGGAAGGCCTCTGTTATGCTGCTGATACGTGGGCAGAAATCGAGCTTGCGGTTGAGCTGGAGGAGGAAGGAGTGGAATGGGTGATTGTCAGTGAGTAGCCCACCATTTACTTTCATTCTGGAAGCCATTAGCTAAAGTTAGTACAGACAAAGAAATCCAATCAGCAAGTCAACATGCTAACGGGAAGCCATCAATGCCGATAAATATGCGAAAAGCGCTGGAGGAAAAGTACAAGCTCGAGCAATGACTCGGTTCTTTGTGACTGAGGAAATGTGATGAACGACCTTTACGTAGTCCACGACATGTCACGGCATTAGGATCGTAAATGAGTAATAGTATGCGGGTATAGTAGATTCCCCAGCCAAAGGCATTGTTTAGCGCCTCACCAGCATTAAAAGTTACGGTAGCCATGGCATAGAACCCTGCTATGGATGCTTTTGCTGCTCGAAAGACGTTTGGTCGAACACCTTTCCTGCTCCACCAATTCCATACTTGAGATTGCGTCCGTTCAGAGTACTCTGTTCAAGCCGCGCCTCGGCTAGTGTTGACATCTAAGCATGCCCTACAAGGCCACTAGATATGTTCGGTTGCTACGCACAACTTTCACCGCACCCTTTCACTACAACATCGAATGAAAACGAGTGATGTTTTTCGTGGTGGCACATTGAAGGTTCTCGGCCTTGAGCGATGGGGCCGAGGGGGCGGTGTAGGATCGAGGGCTTCCGCTAACGCAAGCTACTGCAGGTTGTTCTTCTCTCCGCCGCGGACACTCGTCGTCTCAGGCTTTAATGTTGTAAATCTGTCCAATGCGCAAAATCGGCCATCTCCAGCTCTCTGAAAGGATGTGCTGGAGGATTTGGTGGCCCTACGAGTAATCAATTCGTTCTCACCAGAGATGCTTTTAAAATCTAGGCCTGCTGACACTCTGTCTAAGGCTTTTATTAAACCAATCAAAAATCCTGATCCTGATCCTGATCCTGATCCTGATCCTGATCCTGATCCTGATCCTTCAAATTCCAATGGACCATGGTTTGCAACGCAGGTAAGATCTTTAAAAGGATCATACCTTACGATTGCTGAAACCCGGGACCTCCTGGTATGCCTACGGGCGCATAACGGGAAGTGGGCAGTGGGCGACTATTTGTTTGAAGCTTGAGGCTTTTTGGGACAAGTGGGAGGGTGACTCGATTCGATCGTCATAAACTTTTCCGCTTCAATGCTAGCATTGCAATTGTGCCTGTTGGCCCTCTTAGCTCCTTGGCTCTCCCCGCCTCTCACCCTCCCTCTTCCATCCAAACATCAACGACGAACTTCCAACTTTCATCGCATAACTACTCGTACTACTAATCCATAACACCTTCACTTCTTCATCCTTTGTTTCTGCCTAATTGCTCTTCCATAATCGTCGTCTATACTCGAATACAATTCCTTGACTTATCGACGACCGGATCCCTTTCTTGTTTTCCCGCCGAAAGCATCCGCTTAGAGCACAGCCGCAACTGGCCATTTGCTTCATCATCCTCCGACATCAACTTCCATCCTCTCCGCCATGTCGGCCTACTATTACGGCCCACAGCATCACCAGCCTTCGTCGTCTTCTTCCCATTCCTCCTCTTCGTCGCACAATCATCATGGAGGCCGATCTAGGAGGGCGCCGCGCTTGTCGGCATCTCAGAACTCTCATAGACAATTCCGAGGGGTTCGAAGCATGACACAGTTGACCGAAAGCCCACCGACCTCGGCCTTCCGCGTTCGATTCGAGGCCGGAAGGTCGTTTGACTTGGACGACGACCTAGAGTTTTGTCCGGGCTTGTTGACTGAGGACGACGTAAGTTGCAGCCTATATGGATGCGATGATTGCCATCCTACTTTCATTTGACAACGAATACTCACGATGCGCAGCTGCAATCCATTCATTCTTCCTCATCCGACGGCTCTTTGTCAAGCGACTCCCCTCATTCCTCCCCAACTCAGCCGCAGCTTCAACCATCGCAACAAGTCACACCCAGCTTCTCCATCTCTTCCGCCGCCTCAAACAACTCCTACAACCCCATGACTGGATACCAATCCAATAACAACCAGCAGATGAAGATCCATCAACCATCGGCTTTACGCAATCGCAATCCGGTTCAAATAATCAACCCAACCACTGGCACGGGAATCAAACTCCCAAGCCCCCCTTCCTCAATATCGCCCGCCATGATGCAGCAGCGGACCTACCAGCGTCAGTGGTAGTGGAGTCGCACCGATCTGGAATTCTGCACTTCACTTATGACCACCGTCTGCTGCATCATTGTGTCTTCAGGGCGGGCGCCACACTCTTTGATACTCACGGCGCCTTTCTCCGCTGTCGTCAACCCTTCAAAATTCCCAATATACCCTGATTGACGACTGGTGGATTTGCCTGCCTCGACAAATACCCCTGTTTTGAGTATGGTGTTTTTCCGGACCTGGATATAGATGTGAGATGTAACGGATGATTGTCTTGAGCGACTCTGCTAGGTTTCTGGATTGAGCGACTTCTGCGTATAGCATTGCGTTGTGTTTTGGCGAACGAATGATAAAACATTGGGATCGGGTTGCATAAAGAAGGAAAATGAAAACGGATAAGCAGTTCACAGATATCGCGAGTCAAAGCATTGTTGGGTTGGGTATGGGAGCTGGGAATATTTGTTGGGTGGATGTGATACCATGTTCATATTTGTGGGATGACTGGGAAGCTTCATTTGGGATGACGATGGTGTTCTCATGTTCATGATAGAATCTTCACGACTGCACATATATCCGGTAGTTCTGTTGGGTCGGGTTTTGGGGATGTTAATACAATCTAGCGAGCTGGGATGAGCACTGTACCCTATCAGATATCAATAGACGATCTCCCATTACTCATTGGCATATTACAAATCAAAATCGATTTCCTCCTATATACTCCCACGCAGAAGGCACCTACAGCCATCACCCTTCAAGCATTATACATAAGAAGAACCTCAATGCTACTCGTAGTCTTAAGTTGTGTAGGCCTCGCCCGACTCCGAATCGTCCAACAGATAGAACCTACTTTGGCCTACTATTTAACTGCTGATACCACGACATCGACGACCAGAAGGCCACCCCGAGAACAAAATTACACCTATTCACTTTCTCCGATCGGATCCGGAAAGACGATCGATTATTTTCGTCAAATCCGTTGCACCACGTCTCGAAAAGGCAGGTAGTTCTTAGTTTAATACTACGTTAATCAGGTCTCTACGAGCACTGCGAGTACGACCCATCAAGTAAGAGGTGAGTGTGTTCGTGTTCACGATTTGTAGCCGAGACTGTTCTTCTTGCTGATGTTGATGTCGTATTATCCATCTGATTGCTTTCTCGTGAGGTGGTATTTGGGTAGCTTACTTTAGCTTGGTGGGCGATAAACGGGGAAGGTTTGTACTTTGGTGCTCTATCAACAAGCAAAGACCGATTTCCGCTTGCACTTTATCTCTCCTTTTTCCCTCCCGTGTGGCATCCTCCCAGTTGAGCGAGTCATATGGTCACATTTTCTCACCCAAAACATGAAGCATACTACCCCTTCCAGAATCCACATTCTCGTGCTACCACCAGTAGGTGACAAAACTCATGTCCGCTCTAAATACCCCCGTAAAACCAAACTCCTTCGTCCCTAATAGCCGTTCCTATTACTATTACCCCCGCGGTGTAGGATACTATGTAGTAATAGGGATAAAGTAATTAAGTTAAATCTATTGTAGAAAGCCGTTTGAAGTAATAAAATCCTCGGTAAACTACTTTGAAACGTGTTGCCTAAATAGGTTAGAGCGGACATGAATTTTGTCACCTACTGGTGCTACTACTCAGCACATTCGAGTTCGCTCTCTTCATCCCAGGCTTAGCCCCAGTACCACTAGCTGTGGGTCCCTATACGGCTCCTTCCCCTACCTTCCAACCCAGCACATATGCTTACACAACCTTCCCAGCACCTCCTCGAGCGCGCCGCCATTCCCACCACCACCACATCGCCTCCACCAACCCCCACAACAAGCGGAGCCGTCTGCGATCCCAACAACTGCAACGGCGCAGTGACCACTGGCGACGGGACCGTCTCCTGTATATGAACCCAATCCGTGCCTTCTTGAGCTCCGCCAACTCCCCCCTTTTCACAAACGCCTGCTCCAGCTCCGCAGTCGTCCCGCTCTTCGCATTCACAAAACGCCAGGACACACAATCTCCCACCCCAACTCCCACCGACAGCCCCAACGTATCCTTCGGTATCTGCGCGCTAATCAAAGACGGCCAAGGCAAATTCGACGGCCTTTATGATCCGGATAATTCGAAGGGATTCAATAGTTCGCATAAGTGTCAGGGAAAGGTTTATCTGTGCGTGCTTGGCGGGGTGGCGACGTGTTATAATCACGCTGCGTTGAAGCGGTTGAATGCCGGGAACGGGGAGTGTGTTCTTTGAAACACCAAGTGTGCGTGCAGGTGGTGGAGATGGATAAGGAGGCGGTTAGGGTGTTGGCGTGGTCGGGGGCGTTGGATGAGATTTCGAATGCGGAGGAGGGTATGGGGATTGAGTTGGCTGTGAAGAGGGTGGGGGTCGTGAGGGAGGGGAAGATCTAGAGGGCGGTGCTTTTTGTTGTTTATCAGACTCGGAGGTATGGGCCGCAGAATGGGCTTCGACTTGCGCTCGTTAAAGAGGGGGTGAGGGTGGAGGATGCGAGGGAGAACTTGAAAGGGTTTGTGGAGCACGGCTTGGAGGAGTTTGTGATTGTGAAACCTGATGAGCTTGCGGAGAATGGTGATACTGCTGGTACGAGTTTGAATTCTGGATAGGTATACGTTTGAGAGATGCGGTAGAGAGCGTTTTGAGAGATCCATAGGTAGAATCTTGACAGCTTCAACATGCGACTGCTGAGAAAGTTTGGAACAGTCAAGCCGCTATCGCTCGAAGCATTTACATCAGTAAGTAGCCAAGATTGTTGCAGGCCTGGGCCTTACCGTGATATTATGAGGCTTCTCTTGATCCCTCCGATCATCGAGCTATGCAATGGTGCTAAGCGGTACTTAGGTTTCGAGTAATTCTTCTAGATACTTGCAGCAGCAAAACCCCGTTGTGGATTTCATCGATTTTGAAGTTCGATGCTGTGATCTTCATCCTCAGTCCCATCGAGTATATCATGTTGCAAGGCCCGAATTGGTGACAACCGATCTCTTGGGTCCAAGGGATCGGATTGTAGAAGTCCTGGACCCCTTGGTGCCCCACTGAGCTTCACCCTGCCACCAGAAATACTCATCACCTTGTCCGCGATCCAATCGGCTGCTCTATTAATGATATCCCACAATTTTTCTTGCCTTGCATCGAGCGTCGAGTCATCGCGAGTAGTCTCGTGAGCTTCGACCTTGAATTGGAACTTCAAGCAATCTTTCACGGTAACGAGACCAGCCAATCGACCTCGATAGTCTACGAGAATCACCCTGGGCCCCATCTTCTTAAACAGCTCCATAACGGTCTCTAGAGGTAGTCGTGGATGGACCGCGAGCGGCGTTGGGTCTATGAAGCGACTGAAATCGACGCTTTGCTGACCGGTTGACGATTCGATCGCGTCGAATGTCACTGGTGGCGCTGCTGTCGAAGGTGTCTGTACGGCCGTAGAATCAGGCTGGCTGAAGAAGCACTTTGCATTTGGCGATATGAAACCTTCTTTCTTAGCTCGATCAATGGCATATCGTAGTTCCGTACGTCCAATGTAGCCGATCAAGGATTTTGACGTACGGTTTTCGATGATGGGAAAGCCCTGGTACTTGTTTTGAGACATTGTAGCTTCCAGTGACCGAAGATTGAGACCTGAAGAAGGTAGGGAAGTGACATCGCTGGTCATAACCTGAGAAACAGGAACACCAAAAGTATGCTCTTCTTTGTTGTCTAGGAATGGAAAGCCATTGAACCAGATCATCCGGTCTGCTATGCCGCCTTTGCCAAAGCGCTCGCTGACTGCTTTGGTGACTCCCACAACTATCATCGTCGGCAGAATGTACGTCAGCGCTCCAGTGAGTTCGAACATTATCACCACGACTGAGACGGTGATGTGCATGATGCCACTGAGTGCTGCTGCCGCACCAAGAAATGCGTAGGTGCCAGGCGTGATGCATGGTACGTCAGGTTCGCAAGCGGCGAAGAACTTTGCATTTGGGAACGATTCATGCAAGGCCTGGACCAGAATACCGATCATCCTTCCGAAGGAGGCCCCAATCGCCATTGAAGGTACAAATATACCGGCCGGGACCTTGCAGCCGTATGAGATGATGACTAGGAAGGTCCTCATGATGGTAGCGAACAGTAAAGAGAGGACCATGGAAACGCGATTTTCAGCTCTGGAAGTTGTTAGCCAGCTGACTTCAACCTTCTCGGGACCAGAACCTACTCGCAAAGGCCGTCGTAATCATGACCTCCTTCGCACTCAAGGAACAGCTTCTCCATAGCCTCGGTCATGTCGATTCGTAAAAACATATTGGGATAGCATAGTATTGCTGTAGCCCCTGCCAGAAGTGTGGCCTCAAGAATGGCGTATTTCGAGAGATACTTCTTCCGAAACGCCTGCGCTCGTAAATTCCATTTCATCACGAAAGCTCCATATAAACCTCCAAAAACACCAATGAAAATGAAGAATATGATCTCGAAGAAATGCCATGATCTGTCATATCTAACCTCGAACATGACGAGTTGTCCAGTCCGAAAAGGGTTCATTGCCTAAAGGGTTTCGCGATCAGCAAGACCCAGACATCAGAATCAGGCTGCTCTTACCGCTAGTACTGCAGTGGCAACTAAAGCACAAAAGTAGCTCCTCCACATGGTCTTCAGGGGGAAATAAGAAGACATTTCCTGAGAACGTAAGCGTGCCGTTACCGTCTTCCTACTAACGCATTGCTTGCCTCTAAAGAAAATAGAACGCCTCCGATAGGACTTCCAAACGCCACAGCCACTCCGGCAGCAGCGCATGCACTCAAGATCTCCCGCGTCTTCGCCGCATTGCGTTGATACTTGTCGAAGAATCTGGATATCACATTGCCGGTACATACGGCATAGTGTACACTAGGACCTTCCTTCCCCACGGAAAGGCCAGATGCGATCGCCAGCGGCAAGCATATGGATTTGATCAAAAGCGTCCAGAAGCCGAGGAACCCTTTCATCACGAATCCTGCGATGATGCATTTGATCTCTGATATGCCCGACCCAGCAGCGTATGGAGCATAGGCCTTGACCAAGCTTGCCGACGTAAGGGCAAAGATTATGGAGAAGACAAAGTACAGAATGTAATTGACTGGCCAAAGTGGTGTCCATCTATGCCAGGCGTCACAAGAGTCCTCACCCCAACAGCAGAAGTCCTCGTTGAGATAAAAGGCTGTAGTACAATATCCGAGCTTCACGTCAGATAGCCATTCCGTAATAATGTTCAGAAATGCTGCGTTCAACCCTATAGCTGCTCCAACAAGTGTAACCACAATCCAAGCCTGACCAGCGTCGTAAGAATCTCGGAGCTTCCGCCTCCACCCTAAGTGTCCATCTCTTTCGAAGAAGCCTGCGTTCTCCTTCCGCCGCGCTCTCCTCCTTAACTGCTCCCGCGCTGCATCCTGCACCCAATCTATCGTCGTAAAGTCCTCATATCTCTTGATCTTTTCAAGCTCTTCGGTAAGGTCGTGTTCAGTGCTGCCTGCCGGAGCTCCATTTTGCCCGTTCTCGGCATTCGAAAGGGCGGAAAGCCGTCTGGAGATCCTTCGCTCTGGCAGGGACGGTCGGCGCGGAGGCTGCGCAGAGAAGGACGTTGTATGGGCGTTCATAACATCAGGTCATGATTGTCAACTTCATAATCCTGCTCTGCTTATCCCAAGTATCTCGAATCGAGTCTTGGCAGGCCTGAGCAGAGGCGCGGTAAGCGCGTAACATCCACGCGACTCGTGTGTACAGTAATTATTTTGCCCACCTTCACCCCGCTCCTTCCTTCACATTGTGTTCAGCTTAGCAGGGCCCAATTGACAATCAAAACCCTTCAGGTATGTGTCAATTCTACTCCTTCACCTACGCTATGTCAGCATGGCTAATCGTGTCTTACAACTACAGCAGAGCGAAGGTAAAGCAGGGCGGCTGTCTGACGGTCCTCTTTCGAATAGCCAGGTTTTAGCTCTTTTCCGGAATCCAGTCCCAGTACCTGGAGCCTCTTATTTGCCCCAGAGGAAGGCTCAGTACGTCCAGACATCGCCACAAACTTGTATTGTGCGCTCTGAGCCTCCCCGCTCTATTCCACTAGATCCAGACCCACAACAGACTCGTCGGCAGGATTCCCCTCAGCAAGGACGGCCTTCCGAGCGACGTCCGCTCCGTTCGCCAATAAGCCTTTGGTTTGGCTCGCCTCCAGAGTCATCTCCTAGCTCTCCCAATTCAGCACAGGTCCGAAGTGACTCGCCCCAGGAATTCGAAAGAGATCCACGGCTTTCCTTTAAAGCTGCTACCGAAGCAACAAGGCGACTCGTCACAGGCCTTGAGCTAGATCTTGAGCCAGATTCCGGACTAGAAGCAGAACCGTCGAAGACCCCCCAGAAGCACCCACCTACGAGAGTTTGGAAGGTGGCTTCGCTGCGAACGGAGCCGCTTTCATACACTTCTTATGACCCAGAGTCTCCCGAGATAAGTGCCACTTCCAGGCAAAGGAAGATGTCAGGCTCTAACTCCCCGCACATGCCGTACAACAATGCGACCATACCTCCCCCAGAGGAGATCACCGGGTCTGCCTCGCTGCCGTGTAAGTCCTGGCCACTGCGAGTCATGAGGGTTACTGACTCCTGTGTTGCCAGTGGCTCGTGTCAAGAAGATATTGAATGTCGATGAAGATACAAATACGGTGTCCAACCAGGCAGCTTTTGCAATAACGATAGCTACGGTGAGCCGGGCTGTGCGACAATCTGCAATGGATAAACCCTGATATGACTAGGAATTGTTCATACGCTATTTGTCCGACCAAGCCATGAACGTCGTTAAATCAGAAAAAAAGCCTCGACGAAACATTCAATACAAGGACATTGGTACGCCATCCTGTTCTTGAATATATCAGTCTCCCTACTAAGGTGATCCAAGCGGATGCTGTTGCTCGGGTCGACAATCTACAATTTCTCGAAGACGTGATTCCAAGGACTACAACTTACAAGCAATACAGAGCGAATAAGGCAAAGAAGGCAACAAAGGCTGCTCAGGGCGCCGAGAGTCTACAGAATGGGCAGACCACGTTGGATGGGTCTCGATCACTGCCACAGCGCCCAGTCGGGACCGCTGAAGCTCTTGAGGATGCTATGGATAATGGAAACATATCAGATGGGACCATCGACGAGCCTTCAGCGGCAGATACTCGACTCGGCCCATCGAGAAGCAATGGGACTGGTGCGCTGGTATTTGAACATTACGAGCCTAATGGCACCTCTAAGCGCGATGGGTCCGGAGACGTCGAGATGGATTAATTTCATCTCTCCCGTGCTCTGCACTTATGCCTTCATGCTTGTATTTAGCGTGGCGTCAGGAATGGTGGTATGGCTTGAAAATATAGCTTACGGAGTCCAGCATAGATAGGGTGAAAAGCATTAGGGTTCCATAAGAGGCTCACAGGCGATCGAAGAACAATGCAGATACAACCTCAATCAGATTCACATTCAGTGTCATGGACTCGTTCTAATGCTCACAAAAACATGGACATGGAGTGCGTTTATGCGAAAGCGGTGGGAAGGCCGAAGCAATTGGTGCTGAGGCGAGCATGATGTAATGCGCTTGTTTGCATAGAGGACAACCTCTGATCGAGGGACGAATTTTCGTCAAAGACCTGAACGTTCAGTGCAAACGTCGATAGGATTCTGTTCCCTTATATAATCATCGCAAAGCGAGTTGTTCAACGTTGTTTACAGTATTCACAGCTTTGACACATCTTTCTCGGAATCTTCATCGTCTTCACTGCGGCGCTAGAGAAACATTACCTTTAATGATCTCGATCCCATGATCAATGAAATCAGCGACAGACTTCTGGACCATCTCAGCAAGTTGCGAAAAGCCTTTGATAGCCATATTCGAGCGCCTCGAGGCCCATCTTCGGACTGCTCAACGACAGATCAAGACAACATATCACATGAGCACAAGTATTGCGTAACACGTTACTCATACAATCTGCCAGAGCCATTGACGCCTATCCAGTGCAAGCTTCCCGCGAGGATATCAAAGATGGAGATCTTCATGAGCGAATACAATCCCGAATGGCCAGCACAATTCAACGTCATCAAAGAGGAACTTGCCGGAGACCTCGGAGATGAAGGAGTCTCATACCTGTCTATAGAGCACGTTGGGAGCACATCAGTGCCCAGCCTTCCAGCAAAGCCAATCATCGACATCTTAATCATCATCCCCACTGCAGATTTCGACTTACAACACCTCGAGCAATTCAAGGAAGCATTGACATGGGGAAAACGTCAAGGTGGATACCACTACAACGGAGACGGCGGCGTACAGGGCAGATGGAGCTTCAAGCTGTGGGAGAAGGAACCAATTAGGCACGTGTATGTCGTTGCGGAGGGAAGCATGCCTGTGAGAAATTGCCGGGCGTTAAGGGACACGCTTCGGAGACACCCAGGATTGAGAGGGGAATACGGGGCCGCGAAGATCGAGCTGGCGAGAAATGAGTATGACAACATTATGCAGTACTCGACATTGAAGAATCCAGTCATTCGGAAGATTCTAAGGGAGGCGGGCTGGAGTGAGCAGGAGATCGATGAGAAGGAGGCACAAAGCGTGACCAACTTCTCGAAGGAATTGCAGGTAATTTTGAAGAGGTCTTGTGGGGATCATGCTCTTTCATTTCTTTCTGCAAGTTTGCGCGCGCCTGCACAGTGTTGGTGGAGCTTGAGGCGTTGGTTTAGTAGAGACCATGCCGGGAACAGTTGCAAGGTTTATGCTGAGACGGACTTAGAACCACCAGAATAGTGATAGTATGCAGAGGGTCATATCGATAGCTCCGGAACGCCTGACCAGGTGAGGACCATCTTCATTAACAGAGGGAGTGAATATCAGAATGCACATGATTTATATCTTAGTCGGGCCTTTCGTCTTTCACGAATCAGTGTCACTGCCCCCATACCATCTTCACGAGGTTGTAGAACGCTTTTCCCCGAAGAAAGGATCTTCCATCGTTGAGAGGCGATACTAAAGCTGATGGCAGAGACTTCCAACTCTTTTTAAGGGGACAAGTATATGCCGGGTGGGGTTTAATTTCAAATAAGCAGTCTTAGACGCTAGTACATCGACTTTAGCATAAATTAAGCAAAATACAGGTCATTTAAACTTATTTAAGAGCTTGTATTTACGCCACCACGTCTTGTCTTGAGCGTTAATAGTAGACGGGTGGGGGACCGGCGGCGAGGAAGTCGGCAAGATCGGAGTCCGGGTCTGTGATTTGATGCGAGGGAGAGGAACTGTACAAGCTTATAAACACTTCTCCAGAAGGGCGCGTTTTAGAATTAAAAGAGGTCGCAGACCGTCTCGAAGTTTCTGTGTTATTCGGGGCAATGAGATCGTATAGACACATTTTTTGGGGAGAACTTATGTAGAACCCAGAAAACGAAATGTAGGGGCCCCAGTCTTTAGGCTTGGGTATAAGCAGAGGGAGCAATTTCTCACCAACAGTGGGTATACGGTATCCGTAACCGGCTTAACGTACTCACCGCGGTCACATGTGAGAGGCTGCCTAGGTCTAGAGTCTCTTTCCTGAACTTGTTGATAATGTCACCGAGTCCTCGCCAGGTCATCATATCAACAGGGGTGTAGCTGATTTCGTTCGTCATGCTTCCGCTAGCAGTGGATGATTTGATGTTCGCAATCGGATGCGGGAAACTATGGGTAGGGGACCAGGGCATACTAGATAACCATTCTAGTCAGAGCTGTCGTGGCTGGGAAAGGGTGAGCTCGAGCCTTACCTGAACATTAGATGCAATGAGATTCCCAATTTCTCTGCGCAATGTATGTGTGCGAAACTCGGCGAATTCGCGATGATGGCTTTAGCGACGAATGGCTTAGTCTTCGGCTCATCATCTGCATGTCTTTCGCCTCATCTGCATCGGCACACGATTTCCAGCAACCCTGGAGGATCTCGGCCATGCCCTTGCGTCTCTTACCTACGTCGCCGGCTTTGAATGACTTCATTCCAGGGATGAGCCGGGATTTTTCTCCATAGACGCCATCAGCTCGGCTGGGTCGCCGCCAATATCAAGAAACTCCAAGCCATTTTCTTCGACAAACTTCTTGAATATCTTGTGCGTGGCTTGGTGCACGCGGTAGGCGGAGTTGTTCTTGGGCTCTCGACCAAGTGCAACGAATGGTAGGACGTCACCTCTGGAGCCGACGACGTGAATGACGATGTTGAGGGGCGGAGGAATTTCGGCGGGCCTCCTCGATGTGTATGGCGGGGGTATAGGGTGGTACGGACTGCTCTTCTTGAGCGGCTAATTGAGTCTGTGCGAGGTGTTGGGCAAGCTGTGCGTTGCTCTCATTTATGTGTATGTCTAGGCGCCCATCATCCGTTCTTTTGGTTAGCTCAAGCCTCACTAATGGCGCGACGAGCGAAGCTGGCCTGCGACTCGAGTTTGAGCATTTAGATAATCCTGGCGAATGTCCATGGTACCTTCCCCAATATTGTAGGCTGGTGGAGCACCTTCCCTCGGAGCTGTACTGTCGGATGATGAATGAGGAGGAGGGTTGGAAGCCATGGCCAATTTTGTGTGCCGTTCCAAGGACGTGCGTTTGCAGCCTTCTCGGATGGTTGACTGGCTAAGATTAGAACCGTTCTGAGCTGCAATATTGGGCTCGCCCAAGGTTACAAGTAAAGTATTAGTAAAGTACTTTAAGGGCCGCAGGGGGGTTTGGCAAATCCTCGTAGTATGCTCCCAAGAGCCTCTAGGACTAATATATCTTCAGTATAAGCACCTCCCCATTGACAATTGCGACAATTAACGTATCATGATATACTATAGGGCAGATATACCGGGAGCCTTTTATTATTTCAGGAGATCCGCTGATCAGGAGACCAATAATACCGCGATACTGAGTCAGCGGTAAAATACAATACTAAGGTTTATATAAGTACCGAGTAGTACGATATACCCCTGTAGAGCACCCCTAGTAGGCGTAGGTCACCCTCCTCGAGGCGAAATCAGCTGAATCTTTCGAATCTATCATCAGAATTTTTCTGGTGTTGATGCGTATACCGGTATTGCATACCCGAGCTACTCGTATAGATCCTTGGCGCTCCCTGTTTTATAGATACCTTGTATCGTATTTAAGTGACCGTACCTGGTTACGCCTCTTTCTAGGAGATCCTGGTGCGCGAGGAGATCCCCTAATTATAAGGATCCTAGGCCTTTTATCCTAATACTAGAAGGGTTCACTGCCCAGTGGGCCAAACCGCCCAGTAGGCCGGCCTGTTAAGGCTAAGTACCCAGAGATTTTAATTTTGCTACTCCGGGGTCTCGCTCTAGGGGCCGCTGAGGTATAATTAATTAAATCATCATAACTTACGAACCATACTAGTATGAATGAAATTGTTAGTATAAAAGTTATAGTTATCAGTAATATCTATAACTTTACCTGCGAAAATATAGTATTAAAACCTACAGTGGTGGAGTTAGAGCAGAGTGGCCCGCTGGGCGGTTTGGCCCATTGGGCAGTACGAGGTCAACTTTTAAAGTATTGGGAATGGCTAACGTAGCCAAGCCGGCCACCGTACCACCAAAATTGGTTTATCCCGCAAGTAGATATATACGGATTATCAGCCTTCCTAAGACCTCTATTAATAACGGTAAATAATTATCAAGTATTCTAAATAGATAAAATTCAGGAAGTAGTCGTTATAAGTAATTATCCCGATCATCTAAGCCTTAGCTTGATAACGCTATTATTACTATCTCAAATAAGGAAACTGCGCGATATCTTGATGTTCCATGATCGACACGGTGGCCATTCCCAATACTTGAAAAGTTGACCTCGTAAACCCTTCTACCAACTATATGAACGAGTCTATCCTTAGTACGATATCTTACGTCGTAATTTAAATTAGGATACTCGTACTATAACAAGCCTATGACGAGGCTTGCTACTAAGAGGATTTCATTCAGGAGGCTTGCGCAAAACCCCCCGCGGCCCTTAAAGTAGATAAAAGGCGGCTGTGGCGGGATTGAACAGCGCGCTTCTCAAACGCGCTCGGGTGTCGCGGCAGATAAGTAAACTCTCGATACCCAAATCTCCCTTGCCCAATCACTCACAAACAACCATGACTAGTACCTCACCCATCCGCGTAGCCGTCCTCGAAGCCGACATCCCCATTGACAGTGTGCGCACTAAGTACGGCAGCTACGGCGCCGTCTTTTCCTCGCTCCTCCACAAAGCCGCCAACGCATCGAACCTCCCCAGATCTTGCCTATACATCTCTGGCTGGGATGTCATCAATAGTGAACATGCGCCGGAGGGAGAGATAGAGGAAATGGGTGGAGAGTGGTATTGGAAACGGAGGAGGGGATACCCGAGGTTGGAGGATGTGGATGCGGTGCTGATTACTGGAAGTCGTATGTGGGTCAAATCTTCTGAGGCAATGTGATGGGAGGGACTGACCAGCTGGCCAATAGGGTATACTGCTTTTGATAACGAGCCTTGGGTCGTACGACTGGTGTATTTTATCAAGGAAGTGCTGGCGCAGAGCAGGGTGAAGGTCATCGGAGTCTGCTACGGGCATCAGATTGTGGGGAGGGCGCTGGGTGCGAAGGGGGCGAAGAGTGAGGGTGGGGCGTGGGAGGTCAGTGTCTGTCAGGTTGAGCAGACTAGTAAGGGGAAGGCGTTATTTGGGGGGAAGGATCATCTGGTACGTACTTCCACTATACTGCGCTAAAGATTACGAATTGATATAGCCAGCAACAGAACATCTTCCAGATGCACAAGGATCTGCTCTATCAATACCCTGAAGGGGTCGAGGAATTAGGATCGTCAGGCCCTTGTAAGGTCCAAGGCATGTATATTCCGAAAAAGGTCATTACTGTCCAAGGCCATCCAGAGTTCACCGAAGAGATTGTTGCGGAGCTGTTGAAGTATAGACGGGGGCTGGGGATCTTTAGTGGTGAGATATATGAGGAAGCAATGACGAGGGTCGGAAAACCACAGGATGGGGTGGTTGTAGCTCAAGCGTTCCTGAAGTTTCTCATGGAAACTTGAGAGACTGTCTGTGATAGCTTGATGAGATCGATGATATAGATAATAGAGATGACATGATTAGTGAGCACTGCTAAATAAAGCAGCAAAACGTTTTAGGGTCTATCAGCATAGGACAGAATAGTCTATGCTAACCGAGCCATAGTGAACGGCGGACAGCTTATTTTCTTCCGAACGAACGTCGTCAACGTGGCCGCAAGATTAGCACCAGTACCCCAACAAAGGCTACTCCAGCAGCAGTTCCTTCAAGCATGGCCGTGGTCAGGTCGACCCGACGAATGGTTATTTGTCGCTCACTGAACATGTCACTCAACGTCTCTCTCATGTTATCAAGCTTCGACGTATGCATTGCAGGTGTAAGCTTGGCGCTGGCGGCTTCAGTGACGGGTGCGACTTCCTGGATCAGCGGAATCTCTTCTGGGACACTCTCCCCAACTTCTAGCGTGGGGGTAGCCTCGACTTCGATAGACGGCATTCGTGCGTCTTGGGTTTCATGCATCTCGACGATCTTTGCTCCTGGTCCTGGTCCCGACCCGTCCCTCTCCAAAGCTTCCATGACCTTGTCTTCGAATCCTTTCACAAGCCTTTTCCTCCTCCACGGCTCGACTCCAATCTGAAATACCACAAACAGCAGTATATTGATACCCATCAAGCCCCAAGTTCCCCACGTGCTCATTCGCCGTATCTTGTCACTCCATATTTGCTCCTCATGATATCGAGCTAATATGCATGCGCTCAATTTCGCTCCAGCTTCTTCAGCACGTCTCTCAATTGCCATCAGGTTTTCTTGAGCAGCAGTCTCGGCTTGTTCGTTTGCATGATCAGATCGGTATAGCTCCGTAAAGCGCTCTAAGTCGTTGGGCGTCCAAGCGTGTTTTCTCTGTAGAAGTTCGTTTACTTCGCGTTGGGAGCCGGAGCGCTGGCTGATTGCCCTGGTATAGGCTTCTCGGGCATTCTGGAGCGATTCTCTAGTCGTTTGGACCAGCTTCTCTACTAGATCTTAGTGTTCATCGAGTTCGCATTAATCACGGCGTTGGCCAACCTTGCTCCTCGATATCCTTCTTCAAAGCCTCAATGCCTGAGTAGCCGGTCAAATCATTCAACCGCTGACCAGCTATGAAGATATTGCTTTGTAAATGATCCATGACGTGATTGAATCGCTTGGATAAATGAGACCTTCGCCCTTCCTCCTGTGAAGGAAGGTCATTTCGTGGTTTGTCAGACGCATGGTTGGTGTCTTTCATTTGTGTCCTGGGCGGAGATGTAGAGAAATTTTTCCTGTGTATCTGGGTTCGGCGAGATTGATGTAACGGCGAGATGATTGGATGAAGTCGTAAACGGCGTTTGTTCAGGTCTGAGAACTGTTCATTATAATGGCGGCAGTGTTGGCAAACCCATGGCTTAGAGATCGATTTCGCAGTGGTGTCGTTAATCAGAAACAAATTGTGATACGAGATGACCCTCGGGAAGGCTCTCCTGGGTGGACTCGAGACACCTCCGAGCACAGATTTCATGGCCTGCAATCGATGCTGGATTGCGGAATTGAGTGCGGTGTTGGCCGCAGATTCTTGTTCGGACGCGACAGACACTGTTTCGGGTCAAACATTTTTCCCACCACCAGATAAATCGTGTCCGCTCTAACCCATTTAGGCAACAAGTCTCATACTAGTACTATATACTGAGAATTCTATCGCTCTACACGCCTTTCTACCATGATTCTGACTTGATGGCTTTACTGCCATTACTTCATAGTATCCTACACCGTCGAGGTATATTAGCGATCCGCCTTGAATCTCTGTTTTGGGGAGCTGGTGAGGGCTTGGCGACTACCCGAAATGGGTCAGAGCGGACACGAATTATGCCACCCACTGTGCCAATGTCACTCATCACGGTGGCAGCAACGACCTCTTGCATTCTGAAATTCGAGGCCGACAGCCATCCCAGACCGGCAGAACATGCCAGGTCCTTCTTCAATCACTGTTTGGGCATGTCTATTCGCCATACGCTACTCGGACGGCGCCGAATGGCCGCCGCGGAAGGAGCATTCACACGTCATAACGAGCCGTAAAGGCTGGTGCTCTCCTCAATAGCCTTCGCTTCAATCCGGACATCTAGCATTTGTATCACCCCAGCTGATATATAAAGACATCGTTGCTCTTGAACGAACTCATCATGGCACCGCCTACACCAGACATCGTTCTTTACACCTCTGGCACACCCAATGGACAGAAGGCTAGCATCACACTGGAAGATCTTGGATTACCCTACAAAGTGGAGAACATTCAGATCCGCAAGAATATTCAAAAAGAAGATTGGTACCTAAATATCAATCCAAATGGACGCATCCCCGCATTGGTAGATCGAACGCCCGGCCCAGATGGCAACCCGCGAGAGAAGCGAATTTTTGAGTCTGGTGCGATGATGTTGTACCTATGCGAAAGACATGATCCAGAGCAAAAGCTGTCATATAAGTATGATTCAGGTGAGTACTGGGAAGTCGTCGAATGGCTAGTGTGGATGCAAAGTGGGCTTGGGCCGATGCAGGTATGCCAACATAGTCTCCACGATGTCCAGAGGCAAGTATACTCACTAGATGGTACAGGGCCAAGCCAACCACTTCTACCGCTATGCCCCGGAGAAGATCGAGTACGGCATCAACAGATACCAGACCGAGACTAAGCGCCTATACCAAGTGCTCGAGGACCGCCTTGAACAGCAGGCTCAGGCTGGCGCAAAAGGTCCATGGTTAGTCGGCGACAAAATGACAATAGCGGACCTTGCATCTTTCTCTTGGGTCAATTGGGACGTTTGGGCTGGCGTGGACGTGAAGCAATTCAAGCGTCTCCACGAGTGGTCAGATCGAATCAACAATAGAACAGCTGTTCAGAAGGGTTTGGATGTACCAGAGCCATTCGAGATGAAAAAGAAAATGCAAACAAAAGTAAGACACCCAGAGTCTTGAAGCACCCCATCTCTATGCTAACATCTGGTAATAGGAGGGCGAAGAGGAATACCAAAAGATGCACAGCCAATGGGTCATGAAAGGACAGGAAGCTGATGCCGAGAAACATAAGTGAATGCGAATACCATGTCGAAGAGCAGAGGGATTAGGCTCGTAGTTGAAAATTGATGTTTCGAGAGCGAATGATCAATTTAACATGTCTGAGAAACCTTGCAATATAATGTTGTGATTGCTCCTCGCAAGATCGCTCTTCATAAGGGCATCTCGGGCGGTGTCTGTTCCTAAGGATCTTTGCTACCCGCAGGACCGCTATACCTACCGAAGGTAAAGTACGCTTCGGATTGGCGTGGGGATCCCCAAAGGGAATGCTAGCGTGGGGTAGGGTGGGGTGGGGCTTGGGGTGGGGATCGCGGTTCGATCCCCACCCCAAGCTAGGGTGGGGTGGGGTGGGGATTTACTAAGGGATCCCCACTGCGCCAAGATAATAACCTTAGGGACGTATCATAGCTGCTGCTGCCCCTATGGATATGCGTACTTATGGCTGCTGCTGCCCCCATAGATATGCGTACTCATGGCTGCTACTGCCCCCATAGATATACGCATTCATGGCTACTACTGCCCCCATAGATATGCGCACTTATGGCCACTGCTGCCCCCATAGATGCGCGCACTCATGGCTACTGCTACTGCTGCCCCCATAGATATGCGCACTCATGGCCCCCATAGATATGCGCACTCATGGCTACTGCTGCCCCCATAGATATGCGCACTCATGGCCACTACTGCCCCTATAGATATACGTACTCATAACTACTACTACTCCTATTATAGATTATACTATAGAGAGACGATTATCATAATGATTATTATACTTAATATCTACTATTATTCTTTACTCACCGATTTTAAATCGAAATATTCTTCGGAATAAAATAATAAGTTTAAGGGAAAATATTAATATTAAAACGTATTAGTAAATATTTAAAAAGGGTTAATTTTAAATTTAAAACTAAACTATTATTTTAACGTCCCCTTAATTTTAAAATAAACGAATTAAACTACGTCTTTAATAAAACCTTCGGTTATATCTAACTTTAGGCTAATAATAGTTTTAATTTTAATATTAACTTGAATAATTATAGGTCCGAGCGTTTATTCCAGTGGCTATAAGTGTGTATATCTATGGGGGCAGTAGTAGCCATGAGTGCGTATATTTATAGGAGCAGCAGTAGTAGTAGCTATAAGTGCGCGCATTTATGGGGGCAGCAGTAGTAGTAGCTATGAGTGCGCGCATCTATGGGGGCAGCAGTGGCCATAAGTACGTATATCTATGGGGGCAGTAGCAGCCATGAGTACGCATATCTATGGGGGCAGCAGCAGCCATGAGTGCGTATATCTATAGGGGTAGTAGCGTTATTAGAATAATTATTAGAAATCCGCCTTAGCGTAGTGGGGATCCCTAAGGGATCTCTACCTACCCTACCCTACTTTAAGCCCCACGCCAATAGATCCCTACGCTAGGCTAGGGTAGGGATTATACCTCGATCCACACCCTACCCCACGCTAATCCGAAGCGTAATTGAAGGTCGATATTTATAAGGTACCTAAAGTAAAGTATTAATTAATCAAGTTAATTATACTATTATTATTATATGGAATAGGTAACTAGGGCCTAGGGTAATCCCACTCCCTTAACTAGCTTTAATTATATATATTATTATCGAGTATAAAACCCCCTAAATTATATATATAATAAATAGTATATTCTTTAGGGCTTAAAGATATATATAAAGACTAATTATTCTTTAGGGAAAAATCTTAAAAAATCTTCGAAACCTAAGGCCATTTCATTATAGATATAGAAAGCGGCGGGGGAGGTTATTTTAGTAATTAATATTATACCTATTTAACCCCTAACTCCTACGGCCTACGGTATAGTATTAACTCTCCTCCTTTTATAGGCCTCTCCTCGGCTAGGTTTACCCTTTTATCTCTTATTATAATCGTAACCAAAGATTCTACTCGGTAGACGACTCTTCGAGATATCCATAAAGCGTAGCCTTTTACGTAGTGTACCGAGTCTCTTTCTTTTCTCGCCAGTGACGTACCCCCTATAGGATTCGAACCTAAGCTGTATACTGTATCGAGTACAGATCATAGCAGTACCAGTAGTAGTGCTTGTCAGGCACCGCCGTTGGGGCAGGTAAGGTAGGTATACAAAGAAACGAGGAGTACTAGATTTGCTGGTGCTCTAACTAGTCTGAGCTTAGCGCCAGACTGTCATTCACTCTCGGTTCCAAATGTTCAGCCAGACCCCTTTGTTGAACAGAAAGCCTAGCGGTGGTGATCTTGGAGTGGTGAAGAAAAATAGGATTCAGTGACAATGGCTGTTCCGCCATTTGTCGCGGCTTTGTCTTGCTTCCTCGCGTCAACGCCCCGCCCTCAACCTCACTTTCGAGGACCACGCTCACACTCTTGAGCTTCGCAACCCATACCCAACGTTTACGTTCTTCCAAACACTTCAATATCATGTCTTTCTTCGGTGCTCTGGCAAGAGCAACGGGACTCGCTTCGCCTGCAAGTGAGGCTCCTGGCAGCTCTTCGACCTCGACTGCATCATCATCAAAGCTCAATCAACACCTGGTTCGCGACGCCGTGAGCCCAATCAATCGCAATGCTACATCTTCTAATAAGAACACACCGCGACAAGCCTCCAGGGCTATGGACCTTCACACAGTTAAAGGGAGCAAGATCAAAGGGAACAAGATCAGCAAAGCTAAGGGTCACGACCGCAAGGACAAACGCAAGAGCCTCTGGGACTTTGCCCACATCTCAAGCTTCTTCGGCAAGGATCAAGATGGAGAAGAAGAAAGCGAAGGTGACATGGAGGGCGATACCCTGGTTGACTGTGACAGCCCGATACCCACCACTGAGGATGGAAATGATCGTACTATGGTCGAAGATGCTAGGTATGTATATTGCTGTGGGGATCTTACCCTTTTTGGACTGCGCATTGAATCTTATAAACGCGCCATGGGAGCGAGAATAAGCTTTTTGTCAGCTCTTTGCTCCAGAGACCTGTCTTCATGAGCCACTGGCTGTCCATAACACGCAATGCTAACTTTGAAAAATTATAGAGAAAACGTCACACCGGAGCCAGTGAAAGTAGAGAAGATCGCGCCCATCGTCCGCCCCAGTAAGCGCGTCTTCTCTTACGACGATCCACGAGTTGCGAAGTGGACTCAGGACGAGATTTGGCTCTTCAACAAGCTTGCCATGCGCGGTTTGGAACCATTGCTTCCTCAAAGCATGGCAATGGACTTCCAAAGCTTTCCCGATCGCCTATTTAGCAGGAATCCAAGTCGTGTCTTCCTCAGCTCACACCAAGGATCAGAGACCGGCCGTAAGTCCATCCCCTTTCACTGTCTACTTAACACCCAGCTTACCCCTGTGCGTGACAGACGCTAATGCCCTTTGCCGTCTTATTGCTGCTGGTCCCTGGGTGCGCAACAACGTTGCCTCCAATCTCTCTCCCGAACGACCCATCCATCGCGAGCTCGAGTCTTACTACAAATGGTCGCTTCGAGACGGTGGAGTACAGTGCAAAGAGCACATCCCCGTAGTCGTCATCGTATCTCCAAAATATGGAGATGAATCTATTCGCAAACTCGTCAAGCGCGCCACCCAGAAATTTCATGAACTTGCCCACCTGTACCGTGAGAAATGGCGTCACCCTGACTCCGATGGGGATGACACCAAAGAACGTTATGTTCACGACTTACCAACCTTTTATGGATTTATAATCAAGTTCAGCGTCCTAAGTATTGTGACTTACGATTCCGCGAAGCCAGACGCCCCGATCAGAACATTGGCAACGTCGAATTGGGCAAGACAAGGTCAAGAGGTATGGTATGCGTTCGCCGTAGCTATCGCCATGGTCAAAGCTAGGAATTACCTGATTCAATTGGACGAAGAGGGCGAGTTGGGACCCAGGATCGTCGAGAGTGATCCTGACCTTTGATTGAAGGATAGGGGAGGTAATACCGAGATGTTTCACAACTGTGTAACATGGAAGATGGGATCCTATGACACGTTATGAGAGCATTACAGGGGCATAGGTCTACCAAGATGTTCCGGTGATCTCTGGTGTTGGAGATACCCCATACGGCATTGCGCGCGTGTCTTTTTCAGATGAATGTCCACACATCAAATAAGGCACTATCATTTGCCATCACCGCCTAGAAACTGGTGTTATAGCATTGCTATGTAATGAATCTTGCTTACATCAGTCTTTGCCGTGGACAGATATGCTACTTAAGAGGCCCTCAGTTGACCACTTTCATGCCGCATCAGCTCTGAATCTAAAGCTTCTCCTACATACTCAAATTACTCGACAAAAGCTATGCTTTTCACCTCGTTCTACCATGTGTATGCAAAAGTACTGTTAGGCCGGAGAAGGGAGAGGTCTATTATGTTGACCTGAATTGAGGTGGAAAGGAAGGTATGAGAGTAGGAAACGAGTCGAATGGAACTTTTCTAGATCCTTGATGTGAAAATGAGTTAGGCATTGCCGAATGCAACTAGCGAGGCACAGTCCATGTCATGGACATGATGGAACTCGTATCCCTCCTCTTGGAAATACTCTACCACAAACCGAGAGCCCTTGAAACCAGCCCACTGTAAAGCGTCCACATGGGCTCCTACACCACGCTTGTACGGATCCGCACCAGCTTTCAGAAGCAGCTTGACCACGTCCAGGTGGCCTCGAAACGCCGTAATATTGATGGGTGTTGCGCCGCCACGGCCACCCCTGACTTCGAGATCTACCCCAATCTCTAGGAGATACTGCACCGCGGTAGTCAGAACAAACGAAGCAGCATAGTAGAGCGGTGGAGTGTTCTTGGCAAATGCACTTTCTGGAAGCAGAAATCGGACCCATGTTTGGGAGTTCTGCCTTCCATGAGTCGCGCTGAGGAGGAATGACTGGAGGATACCCCATAGTGGCTCACCCAGGTCTCTGGCCCCTTTCGTATAATATAAGAAGCCCAGTGCTGTACCGCATAGTCGAGGAAATCTTCTCCCGGGTACATAGGCGAGGCTTCGAACAATGACGCCATTGCGTCGCTTGAAAAGGCGTCAAAGCAAAAGAAACTCCAACAGTATGTGGCCATTGGGCCTCCTCGTTGAGTTGGTGTGCTAGCGTGATAATCTCGGGTTCCTCGTCATAGGTCAGCAAGCTACCGCAGATATCGAGAATGTCTTTGGGGTGATTGAGACGTTTGCTTTCGTCGAATGTACGCAATTCTGATCTGATTTGTAGGATTTTGCAAACCCCCAGCAAGGTCAGTGGCCGAAAATTTAATGCAACGATTTGAAGTATTTGTTGTTTCAATTGCCTATCCTCTTCTCCGTTAATACGACCACGTATGTCCTCGTAGCTCTTGTCTAGATTGGGCGGTAATGAAATTAACGCTCTCTGTATGGCGCCTGGCGTTCTGAGCCGGTACAGCAGATCGAGTTGGCATCAAACCCATCAAAACCCTGTCTGATCAGTAGGCGCATGCTGGGCAAAGAAGTAACAGGAGTTTTCCAATCACTTACATGCCTTCCCCTCTATTGGTCAGAGCGACTACTATGTTTTCCTTCAAAGATGGCGAAAGTTGTTTCAGTCTAGGATGAGACTCGAGACTCCAATGGACCAAGAGCGCAATGTCTTTGCCGATGGCGTCTGGGTGTAATGTTCCAGTCCGCAAGCCGGAAAATTCTCACATGTTTGCTTCAATACCCTCCCTTCTCATTAACACTAGAGACCAGGATGCGGACATGTTTCAAAGTTGAGATGGTCTTCAACGCTTGTGAAATCTCTGATGGTTCATTGCGTTCGCTGACTCCGTCAATCAAAATGCAGAGGTGCTGTCGATTATTGCTTTGTTTGATAAGCAATTCGATCAAAGTATTCACGTGCAGCCTACTGGGCTTGCCCAACATAGCTTTGGGCGTGGTATCATACCGTGATTCGAGTTCTTCGTAATAGGATCAGAGACTTCACATATTTGTGCTAGCATCGAGCCGAGGAAATTTTGCCGACGTAGAGATTCGTCATCGCTGAAGGAACAATAGAAACATGCTATATTGATATGTTCAGGCTGCGGCAAAAGAAGCGCGTCAATGGCAGCTGTCATAATAGTACTTTTTCCTTGCGCCTGTAAATCCGTTAAGCCACAATCTTTGGCTCGAAGTTGGTGTTAAGTCACTCCAGCTTTTGAAAGCATTGCCACTTATGAACCATGTGCCAGTACCCGGCGTTCGTAAGCAGGCCATTTCCTGCCTTCTTAAATCTGGGCTCACGGGCGACAACCACTCCAAAATCTTCGTATACTTGTTTCCTATCGATCTGATCTCATACCATCAGGTCTAGTATGGTACCTTACGAGTTTCGAATGCCGTCCGCTTGTTATTGGATTCTGTGGCCAGGGTTTGTAAAGCAGTAATCCTGCGAGCCGTCTTCTGTGATCAATCACTACACAAGAATTTCAGGCCAAATTCGCAGTCAATTAGTTGTAATAGGGGTAACGAACCCTTCCTCGGTAAACAGCGAGAGCATAAAATAGCTCTTGACTCTCTCCAATCGAATTAGATGCTTCTTCATCTCGCCCTTGATGAGGGGCCATGTTAAAAAAGAATGGAGATTTTGTCGCGGCCTTTGGGCTTAGCCAGTGCTTCTTGCAGCTCTTTGAAAAGTTCAATTGTATCCTCCAAAGGTTAGTCTGAGATTTTCTTTTTGCGAGTCGAGCGTAGAGACTCTCGTCTCGACTCGATTGGAGATTGACGATTGCTGGAACTCGGAGTATGTGGAAGGTAAACCGACTTTCACATTGTCTATTTGAGTGTGCTATTGCTGTAGCCTAAGATGCTCCAATACGCCGAGCAACCCAAACAGCTCGTTGCTTAGGCTCTGGATGTCGCGGCGGGCCCCTTTGACATTCTTAAAATGGGTGTACAGTTCGGACGTAAGCTTGAGGGAAATAGAAAGGGCGGATACCACGAGACTGCTGAGATCCATGACACTTTCGCAGTACGTATACGGTAGACCAATTGCCGTGTACGAGTTTCAAATATGAATTGCAATAGCAGTACCCAACGTTGCGCAGGGGACGGATACATCTGATTCGGAGGGGAACGATGCGAAAAGCTGCAAGCACTCGCATCAAAGACAGAGAAATCAATGCTAGCAATGCCAGCAATGCCAGCTACTTGAACCAACTCGTTAGATGAGATCAGACATCGGGTAGGAATATTTGAAAGGCAAGGCGGTCAGAGAACGCAAATGTGCGAGAGCCTAAAGCAAGGCTTCTAATGCTATGCGCACTATTCAGCATACCGTGGTATAATCATTATCATACGCCCTTTTCTCCTTAAAAGTGCCGTGCAGTATCGGGTCCATACCGTACCTTAAAAGCCTTGGCCGCTTCCCAAAGCCCGAGTCTGCCGCTAAGGCTCTAAGCCTATCTGACTCCTAATTATGATCTAGACAAGAGAGAAGTGCTGCCATCAATACACACGGGTTTGAGCATCTAATGTCACTAGCGGTGTTAGAGGAGAGCTTGTAGTAAGGTTTTTGTTCTATGTTTCCACATGACCTACTCCTATACACATATCTAACACGAGTTGTATGGGCAGGCAAATGATCGCCTCACTCTCCCTGCACGGACGGAGGAGCTGAAACCTGAAATTCAACATAGCCTATAGCTCATCATGACCACCCTCATCCTCGTCTCCATCCTCCCCTGTTGGCATGTCGCCCATACCACTGTATAGCTTGCTGGTGATTGGATAGGCCACATTGCTCAACTTCTCCTTTTGTTCTTCGAAGTCCTCGGTGGTGGCTTCGCTGGCGTTCTCCTCTAGCCATTCGGAGGTCTCTTTGATGGCTTCCAAGAGCTGGTATCACGTTAGCGACTTGCTCATAAGGGATGGCTGAGAACAAGAAGACTTACTGTTTCCTTGTCATCATCATCGATCTTGCCGCCAAGACCTTCCTCGTCATTGGCCTGGTTCTTCAAGCTGAACACGTAGTTCTCGAGACCGTTGCGGGCCTGGATCTTCTCTGAGATGGCCTTGTCTTCCTCTGCGAATTCTTGCGCTTCAGCGATCATACGATCGATCTCATCTTGGGATAGGCGGCCTTTGTCGTTTGTAATGGTGATACTCTCGGCCTTCCCGGTGCCCTTGTCACCAGCGGTGACCTTGAGAATTCCGTTGGCGTCGAGTTCGAAGGAGACCTCAATTTGAGGGACTCCACGGGGAGCTGCTGGTATACCGGTAAGATCGAATTTTCCGAGTAGATTGTTGTCCTTGGTCATAGAGCGTTCACCCTCGACTAAAGAAATGTGTTAGCAAACAAGTTTCGGTTAAGAAAACAACGAATCAACTCACAAACTTGAATGGAGACGACTGGCTGATTGTCGGCAGCCGTTGAGAAGATCTGACTCTTGCGAGTAGGGATGCTGGTGCCTCTTGGGATTAACTTGGTCATGACACCACCCGTTGTTTCAATACCCAGGGTTAAGGGGTTGACATCCATCAAGATCACTTCTTTGGTTCCCTCGGCGCCGGAGAGAACACCACCTTGGACCGCTGCACCGAACGCGACAGCTTCGTCAGGGTTGATGTTCTTGCTGACCTTCTTGCCATTGAAATACTCCTCCAACATAGCTTGGACCTTGGGGATACGGGTAGATCCACCAACCAGGACTATATCGTCGACCTCGTTCTTCTTAACCTTTGCGTCTTTGAGCACCTGCTCGACTGGCTTCAGGGTTCGCTTGAACAGGTCCATGTTCAGTTCCTCAAATTTAGCTCTCGTCAGGGTCTCGGAGAAATCTTCCCCCTTGAAGAAGCTCTCGATTTCCAAGCGGGTCGACATTTGGCTCGAGAGGGTTCTTTTCGCTTTCTCAACCTCACGCTGGAGTAGACTATTAGCGAAACGAATCACAGATTGTAGGAGGCCACATACTTTGAGCTTGCCCATTGTTTTCAAATCTTTGGTGATGTCGACACTCTTCTCCTTATTGTACTTCTTTGCGAAAAAGTTAATGATTCTCTGGTCGAAATCTTCACCACCAAGATGGGTATCTCCAGCTGTTGCTTGTACTTCAAAGACACCGTTGTCAATGGTCAAGAGAGACACATCAAAGGTTCCTCCTCCGAGATCGTAGACGACAATTTGGCGTTCCTCCCCGGTACGGTCCAGACCATAAGCGATAGCGGCTGCTGTCGGCTCGTTGACTACACGTAGAACGTTAAGACCGGCGATAGTGCCAGCGTCCTTTGTAGATTGTCTCTGATTGTCGTTGAAATAGGCAGGGACTGTGATGACAGCGCTGGTAACGGTCTTTCCCAAGTAGCTCTCTGCGATTTCCTTCATCTTTCCAAGGACCATAGCGGAGATTTCTTCGGGGCTGAAGGATCGGTCTTTGCCCTTGACATCCACGGTGATGGCGGGCTTGTCGTTGGTGTTGGTGACTTTGAATGGGAAGTGCTTCATATCGGCCTGAACATCCTTGTCGCTGAACTTCCGTCCGATCAGACGCCTGAATGCATATCAGCAAACTTTCTTTCATAAGTGAGCTGTCAGAGGCTCACTTCGAGTCAAAAATCGTCCTCCTAGGATTTGAAGCGTATTGATTCTTTGCTGCGTCTCCTACTAATCGCTCTTCGTCGTTGAATGCTACATAGGATGGTGTGATTCGATGTCCTTGGTCATTGACCAAGATTTCGACTTTGCCATTCTGCATCACGCCGACGCAAGAATACGTAGTCCCAAGGTCTATTCCGATGACTATATATGATGCGTCAGTCAAGGTTTCAGCAAGCTTGAACATTTTCAAGGTGCATTACCATCGCCGAGATCCTCTCGAAGGGGGGCTTGATCATCTGACTGTGCGCTGGCCTGGTTGAGAAACAATAAAGGAACGACAAGAACGAAAAGGAGGTAAAAGATGGTGGTCCACGCAAAGGGCGTCGTGGTGCCCCTTGAGGGTCGAGCCATGATGGCCGATATTATCTGTGAAGCTCTATGAAAGCAAAGTGGAGATCCGCTACGGGAGTCAGTAGGTTAGAAGAAGGGGAGAATGAAAGCTATGGTCGAAGGCCAGAGATTCTAGTCCACGCGAATCTGTGAAGAAATTGACTTAGGTGAAATTGAGGGAAGATTTAAAGGAGGATATCGCCATTGTTAACGTGGCCTTAAAAAAAGTTGTCGGCTAACTTGCCCGAAATGATCCTTACACGGTGGCTACAACGCTGACTGTTTCGCCGCAGTTGTCCTCACCACCTCACCAATCTCAAACGGGCCAGCTTTGAATTACTCTAGTAATTTACTTTCCGGTGTTTCGGCATCCACTTCGGGCCGAGGTGTAGTTGCTACCTTCCTCGGTATATTTACTCACATAAACAAAATATCAATATCAACAACTGCTTTCTACCTCTTATCGCTAGATATGGACACTCAGCCTGATTTCAAACAGCTTTCTGAAGTGTTTACCACCACTTCTACGCTATTTGATACTGCCTCTCGTGAAATAGCTCGCATCCCAAATGTTCCTACTTTTAATGACGGACAGCGTCTTTTCGAAGCAATCAATGGCTTAAATACAACTATTGAAAGCAAGTTCACCACTCTCGAAGCCAAGTTCACCACTCTCGAAGCCAAGTTCACCACTCTCGAAGCCAAGTTCACCACTCTCGAGGCCAAGTTCACCACTCTTGAAGCCAAAGTCACTACCCTCGAAGCCACTATTGAACGCCGGTTCAGCAAGCTTGAGGATAGTATGAATGCAGAGTTAGATTATCTTCATTTTTCCCTCAAATATTATACTAACATTACTTTACAGCGCCGTAAACCATGAAGCTAGGCTATACAACTCGCACATTACCAGTCGTGAAACATCGCTCAAGGTACTGCACAATCGACAGAATATACCCGTGGAAGGATTTCCTATCAATCCCGCTGCTCTCATGCGGTTGACAAGTTAGTTACAACACTTGGTACTAAACTTGTTTGTTGAACTAAATCATAATAGGTCCCGCGTTATCAACTCTCTTCGACGGGTACGGATTACCAGCTGAAGGCAATCTTGAAATCATAAGAAGAAGGTTTAGGGAGTTTGTCGGGCTTGTTTCTGACGCATGAAGGGCATACAGTATTGGTGGTTCTAAGGAAGATTGAGCAAGAGTTGTATTTTAGCCGGTTCGAAAGCGCTTTGAAGCTGTTATTTGAACTCTGAGAGTCCTAGGACTCTGGATTCGGCATTCAAAACACCACGAAGCATATTCTATGTGTTATATCTCGAGGCTGGAATGCGCTTTATTGGGCATCGGCAAGATAGGATAATTGCACAACCTCCCACTTAGCATGATAGAAAAGAGTGGCAGGCTTGATCATTTGGTTCAGACAAGTAGACATCTGGAGTACGTGGCATAAATCACTGCGTACCCGAATGCCACCAATGATCTCGTAAAAGCCATGATTCCATAATGACATCTAGCGCCAGCCTCTAACTACTCACGTCTGCACCTTGTGGTCTCCTCGAACTGCTTGCTCGTAGGATGGTGGAACGCCGCCCTCAGCCGATCCTTCTCCTCCCTGCTGCTGTTGCTGCGGCACCGTCATGTTCTCCGTAGTCCCATACCCTCTTTGCTGCTGTTGCCCTTGCGCCATACCCTGCTGCCTCGGGTGCTGTTCATTCGGGCTTTGGCTGACGTAGTAGCATGTGACTCTCCCATTCTCGCCCTGATCTTGTGGTATAGTTTCGTAGTCGTAGTCAGGTTCCGGATATAGAGAGATGATGTACCAAGCGTGGAGCAAGCCGGGGAGGTAACCGAGAGTGCAGAGAAGGATGTTGATGACTGGCACATTTCGGAGTCAGCACTACCCTTTCAAGACGAGAGAATTGAGCAGCAAGACGTATTTCGGGAATGATTTTGGGATAAAAACCCACGAGCCTACTCCACAAACATGTCTCGAGACTCCAGAAAGGGTATCAAATAGTGAAGAAAGACTCCGAAAAGCGCCTTACGGGAGTCAGCGGTACAAATGCCGGACTTGATCCATCTGTCAGGAGCGCCAGTCAATGACATTCGAGGTTTAAAGTAGGAAAGACTGGGATTGGAAGGTTGATGCATACACTGCGATAGGAGGGAAAAGGATGGCGAGGAGTCCTAGGAAGACGTCGCCTGAGCACATTCTCCCGGACGTGTAAAGATTCACTTGAGGAACGCGTGGATGTTACGAACAGTTCGTAGCGGGATAGAGGTTGATATACAATGTAGTGATTGCTTCTGCCTGGCAGTAATGTACTTTCGAATCATCTCTGAGAGGCTGAGCCAGGCTAGTAACGTCGATCATGTGGAATCTTGGCACTTGAACACGGCGCGTGAAAGAAGCGCGTTCTCACATCACTTCTCGACGGAAGCGGCCACCGACCTTTTCACTAACGAGCTCTTTATTAGATCAACGCCTTTCCAAAGGCTTTGACATGATCAAGAATAAATTCTCAATGCATAATACCACGAGATCGATTGCTGTCGCCGCCGCGAATCGCAGGCACCTTAACACATCCTCTTCAACACGCGCTAGACTGCAACGCAAAAGGAGGAACAGTGAATCGCGCCGGAGCGAGGGAAAAACTGGATGACAATAGGAGCAGGAATTGTCATTGGATATTATTGGCCTTTGGTGGCGGGTTGGTCAATACATCTTGGGTGGATGAACAATAGCTTTGCTGGAAACTCAATCCGCCAAAGTGAATTCCATCATCACTTTCACGGAATTTGATAGAGCCACCAACCACCGCAATATTCACCAGCTCCTTCGGTTCACCCAGCCTCCTCCATTCACCCTGCCTTCTTCCTGTGAGCGTTCTTTCTCAAACCCCCTCTTCTTCCCATTTCCTTCCTTCTACCTACATACATACATCTTCAACCTTCAACCATAGATTTAGTCCCTTCTTCTACAGCTGCAGGCAAGCTTCAACTTCTCAAATACATATTTAATAAAAGCTGCAGGCTAGCACATCATTCTATTAGCATCTCAATACAGTCTTCTGGAAAGCTGTAACACCAACGCCTTTACTGCTCTGCCTCTGTTCCTTTCGATAAGGAACCAGAGACTTGTAAGCTCAAAAACTTCTTCTGCAACGACATCGCTAACTCCCTGCGAATTACAGCTCATCAGCTCCCCATATCACATCACCTACAGCCTACACGCAGATTCTCTACACCAGATCTCAGTATAACACCATTTATTGCAATTATGTCAACCACCAATCAGCGCGTCACCCGCTCTGTATCCAGAGCTCTTTCGGAGGACGGAGGTGCTAGCAGTCGTGCAGTCTCTCCGGTATGTATATTTCATAGATACCTCATGCGAGAAACAAGTTTTTTCATGCTCATCGTTTTTTGAAATATATCTTTCCTTCTCGGAAAGGATCTTCACTATGCCTTTTCATTGCTTTTTAAAGATCCTTGATTTGTCTCGTCGTGCTCCTCCAATTTGCGAAGCATGCATTCTCATTTTGCACAAAGTCCGAGAGTTATCGTGTCACTGCTCATTTCATCTTCATTCTGGAGACATGCTGACTCTGAGACATGCGCAGGCTCGCTCTACCCGTGCAAACACTCCTGCTCGCAGCAACCGTGAGGACACTCCAGCCCGCACTGGCTCAGCTCGCACCACTCCAGCTCGTGCCACTCGTGCTCGTGGCGGGCGTCGTGCTACCACCGCTGCTACCGCTGCCACAGCTGCCATTGTGGATGACGAGGTTGTTGAGGAATCCGAAGTTCTAAGCAAACCCAATCAAGCCTATGGTACGACGGGCAAGTTAGTTCCTCTCGAGGAAGGCGTCGATGATCAGGCAGCTGCACAGGTAGCTGCTCTCCCCCAAGCTGACGCTAATCCACCCGTCGAGAATGCCAATTCAAGTGGACTTACACCGGTCGCCGAGGAAGATGAAGAGGAAAATGTGGGCGAAAAGTCGGACAATTCACCGTCTTCATCAGAGCCACGCCAGCGCAAAGACTCCGGCGCCGGCCACGGTACCAGCGGCGGTATCAAAGCTAAGTCAGCCCATGTCGTCGCTGAGCAAGGTCGAGTGGCATCTGCGCCGGCCCAATCCGGACCTGAGACTGAGCGTTCTCGCTTCTTTTCCTTTTGGGCTCCTCGTAACGGCCAGCTCGATGTTCCAAATGTGGTGTTTGCACACCAACACAATCTGTTCTCTCGTTTCTCCACACTTGGATTCATTCTCACGGTCCTGCTACTTTCGGCCTTGTCTTCATTCATCTTCGAGGCCCTACGTGGTCCAGTGCTGAATCCACTGCGTTTCAACTCCGTCAACAACACCTCAGTCAACTCCGCCGGCATTGTTCAGCAAGTCCTCCACTCCACCTCTCGCGATATAAACCATCTCAATAGCCGGATCGCGACACTCGAGCAGCAATTGCAAAACCTGCCACAAGAATTGGCCGTCACGCCCAAGCATCAGGTCGATTGGTTTACGCCCGGATTTGGCGCGAAGATCGATGAATTTCTCACGTCTCCGACAGCCGCCATATGTGTCCCCACATGGAGTCCCTGGCCTTGGAATATCGCCTGGGGGCAGTCATGTCTTGAGGAACCGGTTTCAGGACCACCGACTATGGCCCTAGAGAAATGGGATGATCCAGCCTGGGACCGCTGGTGCGCACCGACTCCTCCACATGGCAAGCTTCAACTCACCGTCAACCTGGAGAGAATGATCGCACCAACAGAGCTCGTCGTCGAATATGTCGCGAAGGATGCCGCCCCGGTCGGCCATATGAAATCGGCCCCGAGAGAGGTGCAGCTTTGGATCCAAGTCATCAACAGCGAGAGCCGTTCAAAGCTTGGAGAAATGATTGATCGTCTGTACCCAGATCTATGGACTGACTCCAATACTCAAGGCAGAGAGCTCGCTGCAGCCCAAACTCTCGGATACGGGTACTTGCCCGTGGGTCGATGGTTTTACGATATTAACACCCAGCAAGAAGCCCAGACCCTCCGCATCCCGCTGCCCCTTCACGAATACGGTATCAAGACCAGCAGCGTCGCTGTGCGTGTCAATTCTAATTGGGGCGATGCGGACTTCACTTGTATCAATCGCTTGCGACTGCACGGAGTAGATGCCTCAGGCATCACGGAGAAGCTCGAAACTCCAATTCAGTGGCCTACAGTGTAGACTTTGCAGCGGAATTTGATGAATGGGCGTTGGGGTATGCCGTATGTCGTTGTACAGGTCAATGTTAGATAGCATTGGCATACTCAATCAAAAGTCGATAACATGAATTTCTATTAGGTGTCGTGAATTGCTTATTCTACTTCAAAAGTTCTTGTTCTTTTCTACAAGATGATACTATCCAGGCACTCTCTATCAGTGGCAAGCTGTTTCCTTCTTACTTGCATATATCGAAAGTTGCTCCTACTCGTCCAAGAATAAATACAAATCATATTGCTACAGTGCTCTCCTCAACCGCGTTCGCATGCACGCACATGACTCGACCAGGTCGCTGAAGGTACGGGTGACTTGCAAGCTGCTGTTGATAATCCAAGTGGACTTGCACCGGTGACCGAGGAAGACGAAGAAATTTCGAGCAATCATTCTAACGCTTCAGTGACTACAACTTACGCGAGATTTTGGATACATGTCCGCAACCCTGCCGAAGCTGGGCCAGCCAACATCGAAGCTGCACCAGCCCAAGTCGCACCCGCAACTTAGTGCACTAGCTTCGTATCCGTATGGGCTCCCCGCCTCGCCCGTTTCAATCCTATTGGCTTTTTCCGTGGAGAGCCTGTCGTTTCGGGCCTCACCGAATTCTTGGAAGAAGACTCTTTCGCGAAAAGTGGACCTCGGGCCATATGAAGGAGGCCACCAAAGAAGTCGAGCTATGGGTCCATATTATCGACAACGACGTCCGCGCGAAGGTCGTGGCACAATGATCGACCAGCTTCATCCCGACTCATGGACTGATCCATCCCGCGGCAGAGAGCTCGCCACTGCACAATATCTTGGCTATGCATACGTGCCTGTCGTCCGATGGGCTTACAACATATATACCAAGGTGGCCGCCCAGACACTCCGTATCCCGTTGCCTCTCGGAGAATACACCATCGGAGGATACGGTGTTCAGACTGCCAGCGTCGCCGTGCGTGAAAGGTCCAGCTGGGGAGAGGAGGACTTGGAATAGGAGATTTTGGATGCGGATCAGGTTCAGAATTTGGCGTGCTAAAGGGATGATAGCGGTGTTTGGGGAGCAACGCGGAATATTCCAAGATCTATGTGCATATATCACCGAGGAAAACATCAATCGAGTCGACCAAATACTTCCGGTTTCAGATTCAGCATGGTCTAATTACAGACTACTCATGATAAAGTGTATAGGATTCGGACTGGTATCACGATTCGCAGTCACCAAGGTTTATAGATCCCGAAGGAGGATTGGGATACCATTTCGACTAGCATCGCCCCGGGCTCTTTATGCAAGGATAGGGCATACCAAGATCGCTGCCGCGCTTGCAGCGCGCAGGTCTACGGTAAAGCAAGTGACAATCGCCGAGGATAGGAAAGAAAATGACTCGTATAATCCATCCCACCCGTTCCTTCTACTCAGTCCGGCCTTTCCTCCGTTATCGCTAGACGACTTATGCAGGATGGGACCATCAACGGAATCGGAGGGGGGTGGCCACATAGCTATAGACTCAAACGATCCTCCTTCCACAGCATGGTAGAGGCTCAGGAGTCGTGTTTTCCATGTGTATCTAGAGCCCTGAATGAGAGTTTTACAAGGCTCGGCGTAGCGAGGATAGTCTGAAATTTTGGGATTGACTCAATGCATATTGTTCACAGCCTGCCAATGTTGCTTTCGAAGAGCTTATAAGATGGACTCTTCAGCTCTACCATGGCCAAAGTTACCCGAACTATTACTCCTACTCGGTCTAAAACTATCCTAGGTGCGCTCTACACGGTGGTTGATACTCGATACTATTCCTCTTGTTTGATCTGGATTATCTGACATATACTTAATCGAAGTACCAAATGGAACCCATATCAAAATTCATAGAATATTTCCGCCGCAAAACTTGTCCTCTCGATTTTGTTACTGCTAGATTGTTGACAGTATTACTCTAGAACGAGGTAATTTGCTATTTAGTACACTCCCTCAGTATTGTATCTAGTGCAGCGTCGAAGGCATTGTACCGGTCTGGCGTGTAAATGGTAGAGGATTAGCTTGAAAGTTGGCGGATTTTCGGGATAATATTGGTATTTGGAGAGAGTGGTAAAGTCTAGAAGCCTAGAATCAGGCATGCTTTGTGTATTTGATAGAGTAATTCCCGTTCATGTCGAGCAGTACAGCTCTAGAATTAAGTTGAACCATTTAGATTACTAGATTTATATCAAACAGGGCCTTTTTGGAATATTATACTTCACTAAATATTCAACTTTAACTATGGCAAGCTTGTCACCTTTAGATATTATACTACTCACAGTTAGATAGTTAACTCTAGGGACTGCAAGAACTCGTCACCTGAGATATCACACCGCTCAAAATACAGATACTTGACTCGAGTAAGCTCATTCATCTTGGGCATCACACCGCTCAAGATACCAAATATTTAACTCTAGAAATTGTAGAAGCTTGTCATTTCGGGTATCATACCGATCAGGATACCAGTAGTCTATCATAATAATTCACCTTTTGAAGCCGAATAAACTTTCAACTTGGATATTTGTTCGCACTTTAACCCCGAAATATACCCATTTCAAGCTCAAGTACGTTCACAGACATGCAGATGCCTTCGAAATGTGAAAATCATCTCGATCTCTGCCCGTGTTGGGCAGCCAGTCCTGGGAATCTTCCCATGAGCGCACCGTTTTGCTTCCCTCTATGGGGACCTGTCTTGAGCACGGTATCCACCTGTTTCTGGAGTGGCAAAGCCGATGGCTTATAGAGCTATGGCCAATTATCTATGAAACATGAGCTTTATCCATAGTTTACAGCGTGTAGAAGAAGCAAAAACCATGCATAGAACATGATTTCCTGCCCGTGTTGGAATTCAAAGACATCGCGTGGAAAGAGCGTCTTAGGAGGTGTCCTCGAGCATCAGAAGCGACATTTTGAGTATCACATGATCATTTTTATCAACATCCATTTTTTAGCACTAGTTTTCCTTAAACTCTGTGTACGACTTCAGCTGCATTCTCATATCCAAAACTTGCAGAACGTGCTTTTGAGGGACGTGCTTCGTCAGTCAGTCTGCTCTGGCATGGATGGTGTTGACTGTACCCTTGCTTTTGCTGCTTCCACACCACCCTAGGTCTATTCCAGCATGAACAATCTTGCTCATGCGTTGGCTACGGCTCACGCCATCCCACACCATGTCTCCTCTAGCTGCGCGCCCTGAAACCGGCACACGAAGTCACAATCAATAGTAGATCCAGGGTATCGGTAAGTCATAATGTTGTAAGCATGAGGCGGCCAAGTGTAAAAGGTGTGGAAAGCAAGGTACCAGGAGTTTGCGGCGACACCAATCTCGCTTTTCAGGCGGAGACTTTTGCATTTGGAGCGCTCAGATACGGTCGTTATCTCAAGATAGGACACACGCTTTGCATTCAATCGGTTCAAGCACAAATTGCTTGTCGACTTGAGCGCGAAACCAGGCCTATCCCAGCGATATTGAAGCTTCGATCGCGACTCAGCTCGAGGGTCAGGTAGACCAAGGTTCCCACTCTTCTGCATATGTTGTTTCAGAGAGTTGGGGGTCTGTAAGCCTCGAAACTGCTATTCGTTTGTTTCTGATAACTCGACCGATACGTGGGGTCCTTATCTCGGTTGCAAGCTGTCTTGACAGCTCGCTTACCCTCTCGCTGCCAAAGTTCAGATTTCATGATCGAGATAGATCGATGCAGGTAAGAACCTCAAGACTTTGATGAGGGGTCGGTGGGGTCGTCAAAAATCCTTATTCTGCAACTCTGGGGTCCACCAGCGGTGTCCGCGCGGCGCGGCAATACTACCCTTCCCTTTCATCTATTTCTCTTGCTCTAGTCATAGCTTGCACGTCATATGTGGTGGAGAAAGAGTTGGAATTGAATGCGACATCCTAAATAATAATAATAATAATAATAATAATAATAATGAAAATAAATAAATAAATAAATAAATAAATAAATAAATAAATACTCCGTAGATGCACGATAACCAATTCTGCACCTCTTCAGATGCATCGTTGATCACTGCATGCATGAGATACCAAACACAGGCAGGTTACTCCCCCCAATCGGCCCCCAGCACTTTGTTCGCAATGCTACTTCCTCATTCAGATGCTCCTGGAAAGAGGACGTCATGCGTGTGGGAGTGTTTCAGCTAAGTTCGTTGCCAAAAGTGCCCTTGCAGGACAATGAGGTGAATGATTGGCTTGATTCAAGCCAAGCATTGATCAGCGTACTTTACTTTACAGTATTCTTTAAGGTATGGTTTGCTTCACGTTTCAAGTAGCTAGCTCATTTCGTTAGCGGTTTTAGCGTGGCATCAATCGACCACCTAGAGACCACTGCACACCCCACCTCGTCCATACTCTCCACGGCGGCCAGCTGGCCTCCTACCAGTCCACTTATCATTTTTCCATTAGTCATGATCGCCGCCAGGTAGGGGGTTCGAGCACTTTGAATGATTCGGGAGCGGCGTGGTAGCCTTGACACCCATGAAAGGGCAAAGATCCATGACGAAAAGGGAAGGGAAACTCCCTCCAGCGCCTCTCATTAATTCTACACGGCCACGGCTTTTGCCCCTAAGTGCCCTACTAGTTCATGTCAGTCTCACTCTGTGAACAGTGCACCCTCCTGCTTCAGCTCTTCAATTTCTCTCCGTTGTCAGTTTCCGTCTGATATATACGCATTCGTTGCCGTGATGCTGTTCGAAAGACCATAGTGTGACGTTGTTCGTCCACCTTGATGTCCATGAACCCCTACTGCACGCCTTGACTAGGTTACTCTCCCAATCCACGGGAAGCAATAGATGCGCTCAGCCGCTCCATTGACGCCTCTACGCGATCCAATTGTTACCATATCCCGCTCGCAAAAATGGCGGTAGAACTGACTGCAGGTCAATCCAACGCCTTTGCTGTCACGGAACGAGTGACTTCTATCTTCTCCCTCCTTGGCATCCTCTTCATCCTCTGGACATTTCTGCTCGGACGAGGCTTCGATAAGCCCATCAATCGATTGGTGTTTGCCGCATCATGGTCAAACTTGGGGATGAACATTGCGGCTTTGATCGCCGAAGATGGTGTCGCGGCCGGCCCAAAGTCTTCACTATGTCAATTCCAGGCATTCGCAATTCAGATGTGAGTCGGAGTGGAGGAGGCTACACATAGCACCCACTAATGGTAGACACAGGTTCCTCGGGGTTGATGCTTTGTGGGCACTTTGTATGGCTTTCAACGTGCACCTCGCCCTTTTCCGTGGATGGACAACACAACGCATGCGCGCTCAGGAGTGGAAATACTTCCTTGGGTGCTATGGCTTCTCCTTCTTACCAGCCCTGGCATACCTCTTTGTCAATACGAAAGGCCGAGGCAGAATCTACGGACCGGCTCTGGTGCGTACAACAAGCCATACCTCTACGACATCACTGACACTCAACTAGCTGTGGTGCTGGATCGACGCGCGCTGGGATTTCCTCCGCATCGCAACCCTTTACGGCATCGTCTGGTACGTCCCCCCTTTCCCTCCAACCCTCACCCTTGCTGCTAAAATCCACATCTCCTACAGGCTCGCCCTCATCCTCGCCCTGATAATCTACACCATGGCCGGCCTAAAAGTCTGGCGCAACCGCCACGGACTCCGCGGCCTCTTCAACCTTTTCAACGAAAACCCCTTCGAAGGCACCGTCACCACAGTTATAGACGTCACAACGCACGCCCGCCCGGACAAACCCAACCGCTCCGAATCCTCCGCCTCAGTCCGCCCCTTCGACGAAGAAATACCAATACCTGGTACCGAGGCGCAAAATACGAGTGCGGGCTTTGATCCGTACAGTGTGAATGTCGAGGTCGGGCCCCAGGACAGGCAGAGGAAACCAAGTGGGCCGGAGATGTTTCGCGTAAGGAGTTTGACTCGGAATGCGGCATTAAGTGAGACGAATCCGGATGCTTGGTTATATGCCCGAGTCGCTTTCTTGTTCTTCCTCGCATTACTCATCTCCTGGGTGCCATCGTCGATAAATCGCCTCTATTCGCTCGCCAACCCCAATAAACTCAACTTCGGACTCAACTACGTCGAAACCCTCGTCCTACCCCTCCAAGGCTTCTTCAACGCAGTCGTCTACATTATCACATCTCAAACCGCCTGCCGGAATCTCTGGCGAAGTATAACGGGCGGACAGGAGTTGCCACGCAAGAATAGCACTGTGGTGGGCTTGGACGGAACCCCGCTTGGGAAAATGGGCGGGGCAAAGCCAGATTCTAAGCTCGAAAGGTTCACGTCGAGACGGACGAGCCAAAGGTTGGAAAGCGACGTCACTAGCACATCCAGTCTGCGGAATCACTGACAGGTTCTGTGCAGACTGAAGAGCTATAGCGGAAAAGACGAGGAGGGTCGCGTTTGGCCTTCATAAGCGGCAATGCCGTCGATGTGAGTGGGAGAGTGTAGGAGTTGTTGGGTTTTATATCTGTGGCTGATTTATGTGGTTTTTCTAAACGATGATATCCCCCAGAGGTTTTGGTGTTCCGTACATGTGGTACCCTACCGAGTACTTATCTGTTGATCGGCGAGGTCAGCATGGGAACTGAAAATATTAGGCGTGATATAAGATCAATTTATCATCCATTCAATTTTTCCGCTTTCCAAGGAGAAAATTGAAAGGGATTCCGGTATGCTACCCAATGAGGGAAGACCCATCCAATCTGGCAGTCTAGGTATTGATCGCGCTCTTCGAAAGTACTCTCCACTTCACAGCTCTACAGCCCGACTTGATGGCTCATATTCCAGGACTTGATACCCTCCAAGTAGCAACAAGTCGCCCAAGTATCATTATCCTTGACATACGCGAACTTCCCTGCTTGCCGTTCTTCTCCCTATAAAGCACAACACTCTCATCATCATCATCACATGAACATCGTTTGGTCATTAATCTACAGGATCTTTCCGAGTCGATATCTGTCATGATATGCTATTCTATCTGATTGGCTCCGTATCGATCAAGGCTTTCTGCACCTGTGGATCCAAACACCACCGTTTCGCATCTCAGCTACATCTTTTCTTCTCCATCCCTCTCGCGTCTCCCAGAGACGGATCTTGCACGGAGGAGGAGATTGTGGTTTCCAGTATAAGTCGAAATCCTGCAAATCTTTCATTCTCTCCCAGATGACGCCATCCCTTTTTGCGGCAGCTCCTCTCCAACTGCCCCTATCTGCCTGTGGGATCCCTCCTCGCCTGCCTCGTGGGAATCGGTCGATCATGATGATTCTTGATTACAAGCCCCGTCGTTTGGATGAAGACTACCATGTTTGTCGTCACAGCTGCCTTTGGTATGATCTGGGAGCCGTTTGCTGCTTTTCGAAAGACTGCCCTGATGTTCGGAGCATGTGTGGTGTGTGTTTCTTGATTGGTCCATGGCCTGCGGTTGTAGGTTGGGGTGTAAGGATGTTTCTGGGCGGTGTTGGTGGGAAGAGGGGTGCTCTTGTTGAAGATCTGGCAAATCAACATCATGTACCTCATCTTACTCCGTCCCGTCATGGTAGGGAGTGTTTTGATTTGGATTTACTAGGGAGTTCGGTTCGAGATATGCGGCATCCATGTATGGCTCTTCAGACGGTCCGAGATAAGTTGCATTGAAGAGTCCACTTTCATCATCGTCCCCTAGCAGTCTGTGTGGATAAGATGTCATTTTGGAGAATACTTTCGGTATCTGAGCAAGAAACAAGCAGAAGGAAGGGGAGGTTGTAAGTAGCCCACAAGGCAGAAGACCTGCCATTCCTAGCCTCCTTGATTCTGAATAGTGAAGACATGGCTGGGCTTCCAAAACCCGAACTGTCAATCAAAAGGCTTCGATTCTTCTTGCGAGATTTTGTTGTCGGAGGGCTGCTTAGGGAGCATCTCTCATGATTAATGAGGGCCGATATGAGCATTCGTGAACACAATAACCTAATCTTGAGGCCAGGATTCAGTCGCAGGCCTCCTCCTGCTGGCTTTTGACTATCGTTTCTGACGGCGATGATCATGCACAAGATTACACGATCCTCCAATAAACCTGAGCCGAACATATTGACTAAGAACTATGGTCAAAATGAGATGAGATCAGAATTGTACACTTATGGGTAGGAGAGCAAGCAGGGAAGTTCGCGTATATCATTAACAATACTCAAGGGACTTAATGCTTCTTGGAGGGTATCGAGTCCTGGAATATCAGCTATCAAGTCGACGTACGCCCCTACATGGGCCTCCACTGCCGGTACCTCGCTTTACATTGCTCCGCACTCCTGCTAGGCGTAATCAATTCCCCAACACTCTTCCGCCCATATTTCACAGGGTCAAATCCCCGCACAAGGCTGATAAGCCTCTCGTCTCATTAGCTTGAGTCCACAAAAAACCGACCAATATCGCACTCTGGGAAAACTTCATGGGTGTCACAGTACGAATCGTACCCACGAGCAATATCTGTAGTCTTTCTCCCTCCTAGAGAAAGATGTTGCAGTGGGGACGCTGTGGCTTGTTTTGAAGCTGAGAGCTCTGGGATGTCTTGACTGCTCGCAATGGCATTGTTTCATGAAGCTCTCTCCGCTACGGTGAGAGTTTCATTTTGGCTCAATGACTGTAGGTGGCGCATGGTACGAGCTGAAATTGTATGCACCGTTCCGTATGTTCCATACATATTCTCTGGCGCTTTCCTATAATGCCTGGAAACGGGCTGAGAGCAATACCTTCGTCTATAGAAGTTGTTGTGTGGATGGAGAAGGTTTTACTTATGGAACAAGCGGTAACAGTTCGGCCAGGGATCTGGAGGCTTAAAGAGTCAAATTGTTTCCCATCTGTTCGAAGTCAATGAAGTCTCCTAATCTCCTCGTCGCTCCCATGCGCGCCGGCGCTGCTTGTGAAATGGTGTGATGCCATGTATGGATATGAAGTGTGTTTGTAGAAGATACAGGCTTAATCTTCACGAATTATGGAAGAATTTTATGTACTGCATGAGACAAAATTCTTATCTTATTATAAGCCGTCATCTCGGCCAGTGAAGACATCGCCAGGATCTAAGGACCCGGTACATCAATCAGAAATGTGTACATGTTCGTGCGAGCTGTTGTCGTTTTGGCGCCTGAGTGATGGTTCCAGACGATCAGGGAGACCCGACATACCACGGGTGTAATTTGACTCCATCCTTAAGCCGATCCGATGCATCAGACACGTCACCCCGATGGAGGCTTAGAGAGCAAGACATAACTGAGGATTCTGGTATGTGGCGACGATATTCGACTTCGGCACAGCTCCACTCCACTGAGCGAACAGTCAAGCACGTGAAGCAAGACGCTGTTGGGAAGCTCGCTTGGCGTTGATGTCCTTCTGCATCCATTTTCTTGCAAGGAGCCAAGAGATCATAACGAAGACCATCTAATGGTATTAGTATGTCTCAAGCAGGATGACATCGACGCACAGCCTTTTACCAGAGGTGCAGCTGCAGTAAAATACCTGAGCTGCAGATTAACATAGTAATGATAGCCGACACTGTTTCTACTTACCACTTCAATGGTGGATTATACTTGAACTCATCTACGTTCATGCCGAAACGACCAGCTAAGAAGGTCAATGGTAAGAAAATGAATGTGATCCAACTTAGCCGCCACAAGCTGGTGTTTAGTTCGAGTGACTGGCGAGCATCGTGGATGCTTATTGATTTGTACATCTGAAGAGTTTTGGTGAGCAAAAGAAGGCGAAGAACGTTGATTGGAGACTAACAAGGTCTACCACGTGCGCAATAGGCTTCTTCAAGGTCTCTTCCAACTGGCTGCCCAATCTCACATATTCCTTGAGATTCTGATCGAGCCAGTGCTCATTCATTGTACGATCTGTGAGCATGGGTAGATCGTTTTGAAAGTTCTCTAGCAAGAGGATATGGAACTTGATTAGCCTCTCCGCCTGTAGAAGCTGCTTAGAGATGTTCCACAACTCAGGTGCTCGCTGGTCATTAGCTGGCTGTTCACATATCTCCTCTTCAAGAGTGACAACATAATTGTGCACCGAGAGAATGTAGCTGCTCCACTTCTCAGCGATTGCTTCGAAGATGATCTGCACTGTAGCAAAGGCGATAGAGTTCCCACGACATAGGTCAACGAGATCGAAGTCATCAGGGAGCTGCTGCCAAGATCGTTTGCCTGGTATAAGTTCATCAGCAGAAACGTCTTTGTGCATATAGTCAAAGATAATCATGGTGTTCTCGAGGGTAAATGTGGCTTTGCGTGAGGCCGCAGTTGGGGGGTTGGTAGGTGTAGCTAGCTCTGCGGAAGCTTTTGCACGGGGCTTTTTGAGCTGCATGTACACGGAAAGCCTTTGCAAACGGGCCTCCGGCACACCACTTGACCGGTCCTTTTCCTCTTTACGAGCTCGCTTTTTGACTTTGGCTCCATCAGAATCGTCCGTGGGAATTATTGGTCGCCGTGGGACGAGGTACTCTAAACCAAATCCTGCGCGAACGATGTTGTGCGCTTTAGAGAGAACCGGCCTCTAAAAGTCCGTCTGCCATGTAGCCTTATGCTCAGTATCTTCTTCAGGCTTTATAATGCTCCAATTGAGGAACCCTGTCTGGTTGTGGGCAAAGCTGATTGAGAATCCCTGGTCAAGCTTTTGAAATGCTTCGATGTCGTCTTGAACGAAGCTCATTTCATCTTAGCGAATTGTAGCAACATCCAAAGTGTTCTGTTGGTGATGACTTACATTACCCTCAAATTTGGTGTGCCTCGGAGACCCTCAGCCTGCCAGAGAGTGAGTGGAATGTATGTGCGCCCGGAAAGCGCCACAAACCAGTGACAAGTGCTCCTTCAATTCGGCATGAACCGAGATGTCTTCTGCGCTGGGTACATCGATACCTTCTTGGCCTGACTTTGCAGACTTTGTTTCCCGGTTCGGTTGGTCTGGTAGTGCTGGTTCTTTTGGAAATTCGTGGAAAGTGAAGGGTGGATGTACTGATCCTTTACGCGCAGTCTTGTACTTTCTGCCATATAATCAGCAACGGCTGATTATTCAGAAGAGCAGTAGGCTAACCTTTGGCTGGCTGCTCAATGTTGCCGTATTCGATAATCAATACCTTCGCTCTTCGAACCGGATCTCGTAGCAAGTAATGTCCGTGAATGCCTAGAGGGCTGTTCGCTATAACAGACTTCCCTATCTTAGCCACCTCTATCTTCACCCTTTCGTCGTTACGGAGTCCAAGTCGTGGCTTCAACCGATGCCACTGCAGAGTAAGTAGCTGTCGGATGGAAGGCTCTGATAGATTGGTGACTTCTGGCTCCGAAGCCTTCTCTACGTCAGTCTGTCTATGTGGCTCTATGAAGCCTGAGGAGTTGTGCACGGAAACTTCTGGCAGACGGGTTTTTTGCCCTCGTCCACGCCTTTTAGAACTTGGGGGCAGCGATTGACGTTGCTTGACCTTGTGGTCTACTAGGCCGTCATATCAGCTCCTCGACTGCTTCATCTCTATCACCATTGATTGCCTACCTTCTCCGCTGGTGGCCGAACCTTCTTCTGAAATCGACGGCCTAGACCCTGCACGCATTGTAGAGGCATGTTTAGGACCAATGTAGTCTTCTGCATTGTGTGTATGTCGTTGCACCTCGAGTGAGCCTCCTCTATCGCTCTGTTCGGTAGAGATGGTATAATCCCTCGCACGTCGATGAACATGGTCGCCTTCAACATGGTCGCTATGTCCCTTCTTCTCTACTGCGTCTAAGGTGTTCGTCTCATCCGGGTCGCCCGCCTTTTATCTTCGATGTATCTTGCGGAAGGGGTTGTAGTTGGGTGCGATTGCGGTATCCTCGTCATCATACCAGATATCGCGCCGTGCTGCGGCTTTGTATTTTGGCATCGTGTGCAGTACTTCCTGGAGGACGTAGAGAATCGTGAAAGGGAAGCGGGGTCGCAGGTCCTTTGCAGCCATCTCGAGGGACTAGATCTGCAGCCTTGTAACTCGGCCGATTCGGCGGTATGATTGGCTGAGACATGCTGTCCATGAATTCAAAGTACTATTACTCTGCAACGTTAGCTTTGTGGTGTCCTGTCTCTCACCTTCGCAATGTGTAAGCAAAGAAGAGAAAAAGATGCTATACAAAGATTGTCACGTTGGATGGTTCTGTGGGGCGAAGCGTCCAAAGGCCGCTAGCCATAGGGTCCAACAGGATGACCCTGCAGAACATCCCTAGTGACAGATACCTGGTAAGATCGAGAGCTGCGATTTGAAGAGCTTTGTCAGTGAGTGCTTTTGTCTATGTCTAATTCAGAGGATCATCGAGTGATCTAAGCCACAAGTCTAACAAGAGCTCGATGAGCAAACGCCCAAGCAACAATGGCAGCACAACTGCCCACTCAAGACATGGGTTTTCCTGCTTTACGATCCGCTTCCAGCCTATCAAGCAGCTCTTGAGGCGGCTTCTGCCTGTATCCTTGCGGGTTGTTCTTTGTCCATCTCCACAGATCCTCACATGCATCATATAGTGTGCGCTCTGCTTTCCACTTCAGCTCCGTATTTGCCCTCGTAGGATTCGCCGTCAAGTCCAGCACGTCACCTGCCCGACGCCCAACAATCTGGTATGGCAGCTCTTTCCCCACAGCATCACTGAATGCTTTGATCATCTCAAAGACAGTGCTGCCCTTCCCAGTCCCTAAATTCCAAGCTCGAACACCGGGATGGTGGTCTCGTAGGTAGTTCAGGGCGACGAGGTGACCTTTCGCAAGGTCAAGAATATGGATGTAGTCGCGGATCGCGGTACCGTCCTTCGAGGAATAGTCTGTTGTGAGTTCTGTGAGCACGCGTTCTCCATAGAGACCACCACAATGAGAAACAGCAGTCCTACCATCACCGAAAACAAGTAGTTTGTCCAGGTTGCCTACTGCAACCTGGGCAAGCAGTGGCAGGAGGTTGTAAGGGACACCTTGGGGGTCTTCGCCCATGACACCGCTTGGGTGCGAGCCAGCGGGGTTGAAGTAGCGCAGCATGGCTGCGTTCCAGTGGTCGCCAGACTTTCCTTCCTTCTTCAAGTTGTTGCGCTGGGCCTCGACGTGGTCGGTGATGAGTGCCTCCACCGTAGACTTGGTACGGCCGTAGGGGTTTGTGGGGCCGATGGGGCAGATTTCTGGGATGGGAATCATGTTCTCGAAGCGAGTGGCGTCGCCGTAGACGGTGGCAGACGAAGAAAAGACAATGTTCGAGACATTGTGGCGGGTCATTGAGGAGAGGAGGCAGATGGTGCCGTAGACGTTTGTGCGGTAGTATTCCAGAGGAATCTCCCCGGACTCGCCTACTGCCTGCAAATGGTCAATGGACGTCCATCTTTTCTGCAACCCAGTAGATAGACCAAACTTCTTTATATGGCGTACGTGGCGATCTGAGAATTATAGGCGTACCTTCAAAGCAGCAAAGTGAATCACACTGTCGATATCAGGGTGCGCTTTGAAGACCGTGTCAAAGTCTTCCTCTTTTCTGATGTCGACATGGAAAAATTCAGGTCGCTTGCCGCTAATGAGCTCGATACGGTTGATCGTCTCGTCTGAAGAATTGAAGAGGTTGTCTGCGATTACAACTTTGTAGTCCGCCTCAAGCAGTGCGAGGGCGGTGAAGGACCCAATGTAGCCTGTTCCCCTATAAACGTCTTAGTGCTTTTCTCGGATTGTTCGAGCGTGTGTTCTTACCCAGTTACTAGTACTGATCCTACGGTCATGTTTCCGGTTCTGCGTGAGGTGTTGTGGTTGACCACTTGAGTCCTCGAAAAGTGAGAAATGGTGAGGCTGTCAAACGAGTCAATTTCCATTGGTTCCTGAGCTATCAGATTAGGGCTGCCAAGCCAAACCCTGGAAGCGGAATAGTCCGAGAGCTTATCTCCGGAAAATCGTCATAAACATCCGCAGCAGTGGCATAATTGTACAAGATTCGGAGCGGCTCTTTGCTTTCTTTTTGATTACTATTCCTCTCCTACACAACAGATTTGCATGCCTCTATCCACCCGCAATATTTTCTCCACATTCCCAATCCAATTGACCGAATTGATCAAATCAACCACCCGCCTTTCTCTCCTCCACTCCCACTTCCCCCCAAGAAACCTCAGGACAATGGCGTCCTCAACCCAATTCCCGAAGACCATGAAGGGCATACTAATCGAAAAGACAGGTGGAACAGATGTCCTCCAATACAAGACCGATCTCCCCATACCCACCCCAAAAGAAGGCGAAATCCTCGTCAAGAACGATTTCATCGGCATAAACTACATAGACACCTACTTCCGCACCGGCCTCTACCCCTCCCCCAAGCCCGAAATCCTAGGCAAAGAAGCCTCCGGTCACATCATGTCCCTCGGCCCTTCCGTCTCCGGCTTCTCAGCCAACGATCGCGTGGTTTTCCTCAGTGGTAACGCAGGGTACGCAGAATATACCGCCGCGCCAGCTGCGAAAACACTCAAAATCCCCGAAGTTATTAAGTCGGTGGATGCGTGCGCTGCGCTATTGCAGGGTTTGACGGCGTTGACGTTGACGGAAGAAGGCCATGCAGTGAAGAAAGGGGATTGGGTACTCGTGCTTGCGGCCTCGGGCGGCGTTGGGACGTGGTTGTGTCAAATTTTGAAGGCGAAGGGTGTACATACGATTGCTACAGTCGGTAGTGAGGGAAAGGCTGCGACTGCGAAGGAGAATGGAGCGGAGGTTGTGCTGGTGGAAGGGGAGGGCGTGGTACAGGAGAAGGTCAAAGAGTGTACGGATGGGAAGGGGGTGATTGCTGTGTTCGATGGGGTGGGGAAGAGTACGTTTGATAGGAGCTTGGAGGTGCTGGCGCGAAAGGGGACGCTGGTTAGTTTTGGGAATGCTGCTGGGGCTGTGGAGCCTTTTGCTATATCGTGAGTGATGTCTTCTCCTTCTGTATGGGGGAATAGAGAGGTGCTGATGAAGCTATAGGCGATTGTCAGCGAAAAATGCGAGGGTTGTGAGACCGACGTTGTTCAATTATATTGCTACGAGGGAGGAATTTGAGAAATACGGGAGCGAATTGTTCAAGCTGATGTCGGAGGATAACTTCATAACGCGCATTCATAAGATTTATCCTTTGAACGATGTGGCGAGGGCTCATAACGTAAGTTAATCTTCGTTCGATTTAGCGAATGCTGTGCTAATGGAGATGCAGGACCTCGAAGGTCGGAAAACTATGGGCAAGCTTCTTTTGACGCCGTAGTTAGCATGTTGATGCAATGATGAGTCCGAAATGACCATCCCTTTTGTCATAAATTCGCCGCATGATAGCTGTGCGGAAGCCTGACTTTGGATCTTCAGTTGTGCTTCGTGAATTCGAAGGTCTGCTCAAAAACCTTTTCCGGGTTTTCAGGGACGTCAACGAATCCACATCCTGTCTTGCGCACCTCGACGCCATAACTCTCTTCAGGCTCTCCGAAACAGTCCATGACACTCTTCATGTCCTCCTTTGCAACAGTGAATCCTTCTTGAGTAGGATTATCACTAATTTTGTCTTCTATCTGATGTCCTTTGTCTCCATTGTCAATTTGGGTTTTGTCGACAGCCTCCCTTGTTTGGACGTCGTTGCCCATGTTCGGCCCCACTCCTTCGAAATCCTCTTCGGCATCTCCATCAGTAGATTGAGCAAGCATGTTCTTCTTCTTCATCGGCAGCCACTCCTTCTCGGGTTCCCTCCATCCCGCCATCATTTCATTGGGTAGCACCTGATAGAACGAGCAATGCACGCCAATAATGGCATCGAAGTAGGAAATACCAAAGCTAAGCTGCGTAACCGTGGCGTCGAACTTCATGCCAACGAAGCACTTCTGCAGCAGCAGCTCCTCGATCCAGAACTCGTAGTGCTTGATTTCCGGGGTTGATGCGGCCAACGCAGCTTCCTCTTCCTCAGTCAAGTCTTCGCTCTCCTGATTGGGACTGAACCATGTCTTCGCTTTCAATTTTCCGACGATCTTGAGATCTGCGTATTGATCTTGCGCATAGAGACCTTGGGCCGAGCTATTAGGGAATACGATCTCAGTGACCTCAAAGCCAGTGTCCTCGACGCTCGTGATACGCCAAGTCTTCTCGTGAAGCTGGTCCTTGTATTTCTGAAAGATTTCGTCGTCTGCGTTGGCAGCCAGGGCAATCTTGAAGGTATTGCGAGCTCGTTCCGGACTGATCCCGCATTGGTAGTCGATGTCTAGTCCCTCCATCCACTTTTGATTCTCTGAGTACATACCGTGGTACATGCCTCCAAAAATCTCTGAGCAAGCCATGTTGAAGTCACCTGGTAAAAGAGGGTTAAGTTGTGTGATGGCCCAAAGTTCCCTCTCTGCCTTGTCGCAGATGACGCGGCTGGCGTTGATCTGATCTTTGTACTCCGGGCAGACGTCATGGTGTAGAAGGTAGTTGAGGAAGTTCCGGATGATATTGATGAGGTATTTGAGTTTCTCCTCGCCAGTGATCTCCCATTGAGCAGGAAATTGAGAAGCTCTTTTCGCTGCATTAGCTCTCGAAGCTTCTATACCCGCAGGAACGACTCACAGAAAGGATCTGAGACAGCCTTGAAAGTCCACTACCCAGACAGGGTCTCCTGGTTCGCCTCTATCAGCACTAACATAGTTGGTCGCGGTCAGCTCAGCGATTTCTGCAGTATTCATTGTTCCCAGTGCGTCGTTATCGAGCCCTCCGCAGAACATCTTGGGGCCTGCGTCGACACCTCCGTGGATGAGATATCTGTCGAACATCCTTTTGCGTTCTGAATCGAGATTTCGCTTCGCAACATAACGCTGAACGGCCTTCTCGATGCGCCTGAGTGACAATTAGGGTCTCCAAAGGAGGTCGAAGGGGAGAACGTAATACGTACTGCGCGAAAGGGAAAGAACTTTAAGACGATCAGTGAACGACTTTTCAAAGAGCTTGATGGTTACTCACCTGTCATACATACTCTTCTCCTCTTCATGCTCAGCTGGGGTGAGAGGAGCGTCAACGTAATACTCCTCGAAACCTGTGGGGGCGTTCTGTAGTGTTGATCAACTGATCAGCAGAGTCACTTTCGGCTAAAGCTTGGAATATTACCAATCCTCTCTTGCTCTTTGGCTTTTTCTTCTTCTTCTTCTTAGTGCCAATCCCGATCTGGGCGTCTTTGTCGTCTTCAGGCCCTTCATCTTGATCTTCACCTTCTGCAGGGACCCTCTCAATGCTTGGATCTCCACCAGCTTCTTCTTCGCCTGGCTCCGTAATTGACACTTTTTTGGACTCGACGGTAGGCATGGCATCATTTCCGTTACAGGAGTCTTTCTTGGACGAGGTTTCGTTGACACTGGCGACTGTATTGTGGTTGATTTCGGTCAATGCTGTAGTCTTCGAATAGCCATTATCATTCTTATGCTCGGCATTGTGATGCAGTCCAGGGAGGTGGTTAGACTTGACGTCAGCTGCATTCGCTTCACTTAGTGAGAAATTCTCGATGTGAGCTGCCAAGTCGTGGTGGTTCTCAGCCATTGCTTTTGATGCTTCTGATGCCTGTATGCCGTTCGTTCGTGTTGGCCGGCCGTCCATGTTGGTTGGTAAGTGAGAGATGAGTCTCGTCTAAGTGCAGAAGTGTAATGGGTAGCAGTAGTAATCGAAGAAAAAAGACGTCGCAATAAAGCAAGGGTGGAAGTAGATGTGTTTGAAGATGGAAGATGTCGTGTTGCAGTGTAAACGTGAAGGTGAAGTAGACTTCGAGAAAATAGTGAAGTCGATTCGAAGTCGCTCTTTGCAACTAGGATCAAAGTGATTGCATCTACTCCTTGTGGATGTTCGAATGATGCAAACAGACCTAGTGAAGTACTGTTTGCTAACGGTATCCAGCCTTTCAAACGTCACCTCGAACAGCACATTCAAAGGTAGCTGATTGGTCAACGCGCAGCTCCCGCTCGTGAATTAACTTCTGTATCGCTGGATACTGTAGCACAGCAAGTATGCGAAACCAGCAGTGACTGGCTACCTAATGGTGTTTGCTACTTCATGTAGTGCTTCCCAACGACGAAGCCGCATTTCCCACTTCCGACTACGAACGCGCTTCATTTTCTGGCATTTGCCTTTGACCAACCATAAAAGATACGTGTCTGCAGCTGCTTAAGCAATGGATTTCTTAGTTATGGGAGACAGAAGCTGAAGAGTGCATAACACTTGATTAGTCAGCCTCGACGTCCTCCAATAAGCTCTAGGTAAGGTACCTTACTTAGGGATAGGTATCCGGTTAGGGGTTAGAAGGGTTCACCCCCCAACCGCGCTCACCCCCCAACCGTTCTTCCCGTAGGGCTGAAGCCTGGAACACCCTTCGGCCCCTAAGGAACACCCTAGAAATTCGTCCTCTGAGCAACAACTCGGGAAGTTCCGGGGATTGTATCTATCGCCTAAGTGGTCAGCTCTAGGGGGCTCTTTAGGCGGCTTCTAGGTGTCAGCCCTACGGGAAGAACGGTTGGGGGGTGAACCCTTCTATTGGCACTAATTCCGGCCACGCAAAATCTGCTCCTTATATCCACTCACCCAAATCATATGGAAAGTGTCCAAGAGAATCCATAGATTTAGATTAGATCCTAGAAATAGCACTTGTCTAATTTCCATTTCTAATCGCCACTGTGTGATGAGGGATGAATTGTTGAAAGTCTGTAGTCGATCATCCTTTCTGCTTGGCCGGAATACAAGCTGAATCGCTTCAAGCCACTGACAGGTCGAGTCTAGGTAATACGTGGCCTTCAATTCCCTTCACTTTTCTTCATTTCATGGCTATGCTCAAGGCTTCACGTCGTCGACGATATATTAATACCCCCCTTCTGCTCAGCATGTAAACAGCAATACCTCGCCTTCCCGAAGATGGCGGACAAAAAGTCCTATCGAAAGTCTCAACTTATCGCTTTTGACAACGTCGCTGCTGGCCAGTAAGTCATACCATTTTCCCATGTATGATCATAGTTGAAAATCGGCCATAGCGATGGTGTTCTTTCAGATCCGTCAGGCGAGATCGTCGTCAAGCCTTGCAAGCTGTCTGAAATCAATTTCTACGAATCCACTCCGGCGCATCCGGATTTCATACCTCATATCCCTACTTTCATGGGCAGACTCTCCCTTGGGCCCGATACAAGTGTAGCGCAGGCAGCTGGAACACTCATCCTACCAGGCGAAACGATCCCAGATCCACAGGCTGGATCCGGTATCGCTGGCGCAGCAGTAATTGAGAATGCATGGAAAGATTCTAGTGGCGGGAAAATACAGACCGATTTGGCGATCGTCTTGGAAAATGTTGCAAGAAATTACAAGAAGCCAAACATACTCGATGTCAAGCTGGGTGCAAGACTATGGGCAGATGATGCTCCCGCAGCTAAGAGAGCGAAGTTGGATAAAGTTGCTGAAGAGACGACGAGCAAGCCTCTCGGTTTTCGCATCGCTGGCATGAAGACTTACCAAGGCGAGGACATGGTCGGCAAGGGAGACGTTACGGCAGATGGCTACAGGTTCTACGACAAGTTTTACGGACGCAGCTTCAATGTCGATACGGTCGCTGAAGGATTCCAGGAGTACTTCTTGCTGCCCAAAGGAACGAAGGTGGAAGGACCTACCAGGAAAGTGATCAGGAGGTTCATCGGAGATTTGAAGGAAATGGAAGAAGTGATCGAGAAGGAGGAAAGCAGGATGTACTCAGCGAGTCTCTTGTTCGTCTACGAGGGTGACGCACAGGCTCTTCAGGACGCATTCACGAATGAAAAGGATGTCCTTGCCTCACTTCAAAACCATTCGCCTTTTGATCACGACACTGACGACAACGAAGATGATGAGGATACACAATCCAAATTCCCAGCCATCCAGAGTCTCAAGCTCATCGACTTTGCGCATGCTCAGTGGACTCCAGGCCAGGGACCGGACAAAAGTCTCTTGCATGGGATCGGGAATGTCATCAAACTACTTTCTGAGATTGCAGGATGAACATGCCAAAAACGCTGTTCATTAGAACTGCAAAACTGCCACTTCATTTCTTGCTTCAATATCGGATTTTTTGCCTCGAAATATGAATATACATTGATCTTGTTTAAGCCCAAATGCTGAAAATATATACCATTCTTCCTACCCTCTCCTTCTCCTTCTTTTCTTTGCAGTGAATGATGTGCATAGATATAAGCCATATATGAGGTCACTGGCCATGCACCGGAAGCTGTCAATGTCCACAATGTCGCTGGCTCTACCAGCCCTAGACGAGCGACTCGACCTCAAAGCAACTAACCCCAAGAAAGACTTCGACAAAAACGCTTTCTATCTGGAGTGTTTCATGGGCCTGGGTACCATCAACACCGACATCGAGAACCCCACTGACATGCATCACGCGTTGTGTCGCATATGCGCAATAAGTACAACCATTCTTCAGCATCACCTCCTGGAATGAGGCCTTACGATTTACCAGCGAAGCGTTCGAGCGGCAAGCTCCCCTTTACGAGCCGGTCTCAGGACCTCCGGAACCAGTATTGGCATTCGTGACCCTGACCCTCCCAGGCACATTTTTCCCAACGAACACAAGCGCCTACGCCTCGCAAATATTAGGACGACGGAGGAAGCAGCTCTCGGACCGCTCCCAGATGACTACAAGAATGATTTCTCCCTTGTCGAAAGCGGTGATCGACGACTACAAACAAAAGATTCGCCTTAAGTTGAGAAAGCCGGCTATCAGAAGCCAAAAGCTAGGGACGCTGTAGAAATTAAGTTTAACAAAGCTATCCAAGACAGACTGGGGCCCAGTACAAGCTACTTATTACTATACCTTCGACAAGTGGTGGTTAGAATGTAAATTTCCCTGTCCTTAAAGTTGGGCTACGGCGTCGTTGCTTGACTAACACGAATCGAATCCGAAAGTGAAAGATGCACCATCTCCTCAAGGGAGTTCCGCCCCCAAATGCCTGGCGAAGGCTCTATACTGGATGATGCTCCGAAGTTTTCCTACTGGCACGGGCGCCTCTCAAGCTCAAGAGCCGGATACAATGGGGGTCTCGCGGAGAATAGAGCGGGCAGGGGAATTGAACCAGAGGAGGATAAGGGGTAGGAATAAGCTTACGGAGTCTCATGCAGTGTGGGTGCGAAGCGATATGAGAGCTCATTCATGATGACGATCGTGATTGGACCGTGAAAATTGCGAGCGGGATCGTAGTGAGGGTTGGAAACCAACGTTGCTGGAATCATTGAAAAGACACCAATTGTTTCACAACACAACTAAATCCTTCGTCTATCGCCACAGCTCGCGCTCAAAAGATTTTACAAGAAATTGGGCTCACGTGAAGCACGAGAAATCCTAGAGACAATCCGACATAGCGTGCTTGTACTCGTACATAGCATGGTCGAAATAAATGAGCCTACAGCAGCCCTAGCGTCATATCTGAACCGTCCAAACTGCTCGACCGTCCACTCGTAGGGCTGAAGCCCGTAGTCCCCCAAAAGAGTACCCTAGAACCCGTTGTTTAGGTGACAAGAGCGGACCCGAAAGATTCATGCTCGGTTCCTGGAAGGCGTTTTCTAGGGTCCTCTCTCGGGGGACTCCAGGCTTCAGCCCAACGAGTGGACCGTCGAGCAGTTTGGACGGTTCAGGGGTGACCCCTTCTAACCCAGCTCACAGAGCATTTTTCTAAGAAAATTCAAAAGACCAATAGAACACACAGGTAGCGCAGTGAAACAGAGCGGCTTCAATTGCCAAAAACAATTAATGGAATAGGGTCGTAGAATAATTGTCACTAATACTGAATAGCTGCTTTTGGCGTTAACGACCAAATGTCTAGTAATTCCAACGTCTCAGACTGAGCAAACATCATCCCATCGAAATTCATGTCTGCTGCTCCAGTGTTATGTACTTTCCAACCTACGCGTTACATCATGCGTAGTCGAATTGAGCATGGAACTGTACTTTAGGCCCGTGACCAGACCCCGGAGGTCCAATTGAAGGGCAGCAGGACACTTAAAAGATCCTGACAATTGAGATACCAATAATTTAGATGGAAGATTTCTGGCTTGTCCCTTGGTGAAGGTGGTCCCCCCAAGCGCCTTCGGAATAAGCGCTTGGAGGCCGCGCTGCGTGAAAAACTCAATGCCGATGCAGATTACAATTCGTCTTTCTCTTAACCTTACTACAGTTGTTCAAAACGCTAATGATACAAGTAGACAGATAGCTCGTAGTAAGAAGTCATAGCGACCGTCTTTGGGATTTGCGAGCTCGTACTTGAGCTGGCTTTCCTCGGCGATTAGCCCTTCTAGGTCGGCATAGAATTTCGATTTCTACGCAAAGACTACCTATTTGAACGACCTGCCAACTCCTCTCAAAATGTCGTTGCCAGGTCTTGATCTTCTGTCTGCACCTGTCGAAAAGCCGCCTACACTACCTACTGTCCACGAACTCAAAGAAGGCTCCGAGTGGAGGTTTGAAGTTGCGTTCGGGACCCAGGTCGAGGTCAAGGTACACTTGTTCCCCAACACAAACCGTAGAGGGAAGGGTCATGAAGCACGTAGTTCAAGCTGACATCGTTCTCATAGCTCCTTTCCGGTACCGCTGAGCTGTTCGGCACCGAGCTCGCTCTGCAACAACCTTATACGTTTACAGGTTCAAAGGCAGCCATCTACACTTGGCATGGCTGTCGAATTGAGGTCCTTGGCGAGTGCCAAGTCGAGTACATTGCTGAAGAGACCCCCATGATCAGCTATGCAAACCTACACTTCGCCCTCGAGAAACTACGAGAAGAAATCTCAGCAGGAGGAAGAGATGGTCCCCGGGTGCTGGTGGTTGGCCCTGAGAACGCTGGGAAAACAAGCCTCGTCAAGCTGCTCACAGCATATGCTACACGATGCGGGCGACAGCCTATCGCAGTCAACCTCGATACTAAGGAAAGTATGCTAAGCATACCGGGAAGCATTTCTGCTACGACATTTACTTCTATCATCGATGTAGAGGAAGGTTGGGGAAGCAGTCCAACGAACGGACCTACACCAGTGCCCGTCAAATTACCGCTAGTATACTACATGGGTCTTGCGAATCCTGAGGATAAGACAGCTGTGTACAAGTCTGTCATTGCGAGGCTCGCGCTGTCCGTCATGAACAGACTGCAGGATGATGCTGATGCGAAGGGGACCGGGTGCGTAGTAGATACACCTGGTGTCATCAGTCAGGGAAAAGGAGGCTATGAGGTGATACAACACATCGTCTCTGAGTTCTCAAGTAGGCGCAACAGAATGTGCAAAGGGGTTACAATACCTGACTAACGTCAATGTGTAGTCAACGTAGTCTTGATCCTTGGGTCAGAGCGACTTTATAGCGACTTGATGCGGCGATTCAGTGCACACAGGACCAGCGCCGGCGAGCCAATATCTGTCATCAAGTTAGATAAGTCTGGCGGCTGTGTAGACCGCGATGAAGGATATCTCCAGCAATTTCGGCAAGCTCAGATTCGAGAGTACTTCTTCGGCGACGCCAAGAGCACTCTAAGTCCCCACACGCAGCAGATCGATTTCGATCAAATGAGCGTCTACAAATTGGCAGAATGTGAGTAGTCATTTTGCATTCATACTTCTTGGCTTTACTGACAATTCGCCACAGCATCCTCTGCACTCCTCGCCTCACTACTTCCAGGAGATGCCGCTGAAGACAGTCTACCTCCTCCCATCTTCGACAAGATAGACCCTTCTCCTCAGATGCAGAATGCTATCATTGCCATTGTGCACGCTGATCCAAACGATACGCAAGACAACATCCGTGATGCTAGTGTCATTGGTTTCATATACGTTGCCGAGGTTGACGAGAAGCGGAAGAAGCTGAAGGTCTTAGCGCCTTTAAACGGCAGGCTACCGAATAATGCTATGATTTGGGGTGCATGGCCTGAAGGAGTTGCAGATTTGGTTGGTTGATAGGCCAACTTCATGCCACGAGTACCTTTGTTACTTTAGCGAGGCGTTGGGGAAAACGTATAGTCTACGAGTACAACATACGTGCTTTCAAAACTTGGAAACGTATATTATACGCAATACCGATGCTCTTTGTCCATGAGCTCGCAATTGAAATTCATGGTAACCAGCTATTAGCCGTCGAGAGTGAGTGAGTGAGTGAGTGATTCATACACGGTCCCGCCTTTCGGTATACCGGGGAGTCTCAGCCCTGGGACCACCCCAGGACCTGGCTCGGAACTAATTAAATGGGGCTTATATTATAAGTATAAAGCCTTCCCTCTACTCCTTAGAGACCGCCTTAAAAAGTTATTTTTAATTTATAAATTATTAATCCTATATATTTATAAACCTATACGAAGGTTATTTAACTAGGAGGCCTTAACCCCGGTAGTACCTCTTTATAATAAATAAATAATAGATTATCCGCCTAGGCCGGTAATTATTTAAAAACTAATTATTAAAAATAAAATTAAAAAAAAGCGCTTATAAAGGATATATTATAAATATAATTTTTAAGGGTATTTTTTCGGGGTTATATACCCGAATAAATATAAACCGTTAATATTATTATATATAAATATATATTAAAATATTCTAAATTATTCCGTCCCTATTTAAATTTATATAATTTTATTTTATTTTAATTTATTTCCTCTCTCTTTATATCGATAGCGATAATTTTAACTATTTATAATATATTTATTTAAATCGTTCCGGGTATATCTTAATATTTCTAGAGGATTTAGATTAACTATAGATTTTATTTAAATTTACCGCCGTCGATTTTTAATAATTAATATTAATATAATATAAAAGTATACCCGTCGTAGGGTCTTAAAGGTATTATAGAAGGTATTAAAATTAATCGCCGCGCTATTTAATAATATACTTTATATTATAATTAATAATTATTTAATAGTTCTCGCTAGTAGTCGTAGAGCTTGGCTAGATTATTTAGTTTTTCGCGTCTCTAGTTATAGAGCTTAATTAGGTTATTTAATAATTTTTATTAATAATTATAAAGCTTAATTACCGGCTATTAATATCGATATATTTTAAAATTTAATATAGTTATACTTTATAGTCTTTTTTATTTATATATATAGTAAACTACTTAAGTCGCCTATATTAAATAAGAAATTAAATAGTTTTAATTATTTATTCCGGGTTCCTAAATAAATTAGTTAAGTTATTTACTCTTTTATTATTAACCTAAATAATTTATTTTTTTAACTCCGCGAATTTAGAGTAATATAATAATAAGTAATCTCTAATATCCTAGTTATATTTATAGTATAAATATTCGGGTCCGTTAATTCCTTAGTAAATATATATTCTTTATAAATAATTATTTAGGCCGATATATTAAATATAGATTTAAATAAATATCGAGCTCCGCGCGCGATCTAGGCTTTTATATTTATTAAATATATACGGGTTAAAGGCTGACTTTAAGCGGTATATAATATAATTATATTCTAAAATCTCTTATTTATTAACCTATTATTTATTAACGTATATTTTAATTAAGTATATTTAGGCCGTTATTAATATATATATTTTAAATAAAATAGATATTAACGGGCTAGTTAGATTTATTTCCCTTTAATTTATTACCTCTTTAATAATTCTATCCGTTAATTTATTCCTAAATATATTAATATAGACTAGAATTTAATAGATTTCGATGAAGTATTATTAGCGGTAGTTTAATTTATAAATAATAAATTTAAAGATATATTACTCGGATAAATATTTCGGGTTATTAATTAATTATATAATAATTTAATTATCCGTGAAGATAATAATTAAATATTAATTATATTCGTAGTTATAATAGCCCTCTTTAGGGTCTTTTTCGGTTATATAAATAATTATTAAAAATTTATAAAACTCCTTAGCGTAAATTATAAAGTTATTATTAAAATCGAGGAGTATTATATTTTATTTAGCTTTAAACGGAGTAGTTTCGATAAAATTACTTATAATAAATAAACTAATAGTATATATAACGGAGGCGCTAATTAGGTCGTTAATCCCGCTACTATTAATATAATAAATAAAGTATCGGTATCTATTACGGATATTATTATAATCAGTAGTAATTTACTCGGCCGAAATTATAATATTAATAAAAATACCCTTAAATTACGGGGGAGTAATAATAGGGGATTTCTACTCTAATTTCTTTAATTTATCTTTATATATAATTTTATATCTAAACTCTTACTTTTAAAGCGGGCTAAATTTCGTATATATAATATTTAATTATCCCGTTAAATTTCGGTAGGGATTTAACGGATCCTAGATATAATTATTTATAAAAATAAATTACCGCTCTCGAGGTTAAGAGAAATAAATATAAGTAGGTTCAACTTTATATATAAAAATATTATAATAAATACTATATCTAGGCGTTTTTTATAGGTAGTAGATAGAGTTTAATATTTAAACCTATCCTAGAAGTAATTCGAAAAGTACCCGCGATAATTACGGTAATTCTTTTCTATACCCGGTATATATAGGTTAAGGTTTTATCCTATTTTCCTTTAATATTAAAACCTTTATTTAATATATATTAAATAAAGTAGTAATAAAGAAACTACGGGAGTATAGTCGATATATAGATATTATAGAGGTCTTCGATATTGATTCTTTAAATAAAACCGGCGAGTATAATAAAAATAATTAGTTTCTTAATAATTTTACTTTCTATATAATTAATATAATCGTCCTAGCGTAGATTAATATCGATTATTATTCCTAAATATATATATTTCTTTATATTCTTTAGGATTATACTACCGCTCTTTAGGAATAATAATATTATTAATATAACGAGGATCCCCTTAGTTTTAAGGATAAAATAAATAAATTTAAATTTTAAAATATTAAATACGAACGTATAACGTGAAGTCTATTATTAAATTTATACTATTTTTTTCTTTAAGGATAAAATAGTATTCTTTATTATTTCGTTTATTACGAGGAATACTATATCGTCTACGTAGCCGGTTATTATAGTATTTAATCCGGGATTATTACTTAGTTTTATAAAATTTATATTATAAAATAAATAAAATATAAGAGAGACGCCGGATCTTTATAATATATTTATATTAACCGGGAACTTCTTAGTTTTATAATCTAGAAATTTTAGGGATATAGTCTAGTTAGTAATAAAACTCGTTATTTATTCCGTAGTTATACTATTTATCCTTCGTTTACGAAGATTATAGAGTAATTATTCGTACGATATATTATTATAAATACCGGTAATATTAAAATAAAATAAATTATAAATACGTCTTTTTCTTTAAGCGGAGTAGATCTTTTTAATTAAAATATATATAACGTTCTTTATCGAGGTTTTTTTATAATCTTTAAAGTAACCTTTAAAGAGTAAACTCGTTTATTCGGTAGTATAATTAATTCGAAGTATTATAATACTCTTTATTACCTTATTAAAGGTAGGTAATAATACGATAAATTAATAATTCTTAATATTAGAGTAATCGCGGTAATTATCTAGTTTTTATAATATTATCGTTATAAAGTCTTTAAAGGTAATAAGGTAGTTTTTTATTCAAAAATACTCGTTATAAAATTCTTAAAGTCGAGGAAGAAGTATAGGGAGTATTATTTTAAATATTTTATTTATAATATCGTTAAGCCCTAGAGCTTTATCGGCTTTAATATCTTTAACGGTATAAATAATCTCTTCGGCGGATATATCTTAAAGGAAGTTAAATAACGTAGGGTAATTAATATCGTCGATATTATTTAAATCGAGTAAAGGGGGTTCTAGAAAGAATCTCCTATAAAAAAACCTAGTTTTCTCGGTTTTATTATAGGTTATAGTTTTATCTAGGCGCTAAAGATCCGGGGTAAAAAATTTAAATAATATCTATCTACCCTTCGTTTATTTTATAAATTTCTATATTTTATTTATATTCTTTATTACCGACTCGATTAAGTCTTTATAAATTTAACGAAGAGTTATTTTAATAAATTAATTCTTTATTTTAATAATAGTTTTATAATTCTTTTTAATTTTAGTTACTTTTTTATAATTTACCCCTCTCTTTATAAATCTTTAATTTATTTTATATAATTTCTAAATTTTAATAATTATTATTTTATATTTAGAGGTAAACCTAGGAACTATATATATATTATAGCGATTCTTCGGTATATAAAGTTAGGTAGTATAATAAATAATATCGATAATTCGGTTTATATAGTATAGGGGATTATATATTTATATAGGCGGTATTTTTATAGATTAAAATTCTAGTTTAATATTTAGATTCTTAACGTCTATTATATTTTATATAAATATCGGAGGCGTAATTATCTCGTCGATATTAATATTAAAGGTAATTACGATTAAATTATAATTTAATCCGTAGTCTAGGCTAGGAATTACTTTATAGTATAATATATAGTCGCTAAATTCTATTATAGAGAAATATAGATCTAGTATAAAACTAGACTCGTTATAGTTTATATACGTTTTAATATTTATAGGTAGGTATTATATAAATTAGAATTTATTTATAAATTATAATATAATATCTACCCGGCTATTAGCGCTTATACCCGTATTATTTTAAATTAAATAATAGATATTAAAGTCCCCGATAATAATGTACTTTTAGTAGTTATTATTAGTATTATCGAACCTACCCTTATTTTTTAGCGAGTAGTAAAGATTATATAACTCGTCGACTTATCTTAGGCGATTATAAATATTATATATATTAATATAAACTTCAATATTCGTCGCTATTATCGTCCTCGTTTATATCGTATAGTGCGATTTATAGTAATATATTATAGGCGGTATTAAAGGTACTTAATTATTATACTCTCCGAGCGGCGATTTTATTATAAATAAAATAATATATATTAATAAGTTTATCGTATTTACCTAGGTCGGGGTAATATAATTTAAAGAATTTAAAAATAAAATTATAAATCGAGTAATTATAAAGATTCTTTTAAGGTTTTTAGATAATAATAATATTATAGTCTTTAATAGTCTCGTCCTTAAGGAACGAGGCTATAACTATTATTCTCGATTTATAAATATTATACTATAGAATATTCAGTTTATTTATATTCAGTATTCTTTAACGGGAGTAAATAGGTTAGGATATTAAAATTAAAAGTATATCTACTATATTAACTCCTACGAGTTATACTAAGACTATTTAGGTTAATATAAAAGTTTATATAATAATAAAGGGTAGTTAGGGGAGATTAGGAAAAGAGTTTAAAACTATATTAAAGAATATCTTTAAGTAGTATTAATAAAAGTAGTTAAAAATAAACTATATTAACCGATTAAATTATATTAATTAAAAATTAAATACCGGTAAAGAGACTAGCCTATTAAGGCTCTCCGTCTAATATTATAATATAACGTCGATAGGACCTAGGTTAGTACTCGTAGAGAGAAGTATTAAAAATTAAAGAATAATAAACTTCGTATTAATATAAAATAAAACTAGATAAATTTAATAAACGTTTATATTTAGAATTTATAATTAAAAGTTTTAAGGGAAGTTAAATATAAAATTTCTATCTACTAGGAAAATACGTAGTTTATATAATAAAAGGAAATCGTATTAAGAGTAATATACTCGGTATACTCGCGATTATAAATATAGTGAGTATATCTTACTCGCGATATTTACTAGTATAAATATAATAAATATACCTACTAGTATCGTAGTAGGCGTAGTATTTATTATAATTTAAAAATCGTAATATTATCCCCTCTTTTATTAAGTTTTAGTTTTAAAAGTTTTTTAATTTTATTATTATACTACCTCGTAGAGTTAACCTTCGTAATTTAATATTTTAATAAAAAGAACTATTAAGTAACTTAAGAGATATTAGTATTATAATATATTTATATTAAAATTATATAAAAGGATCGAAGGCGTACCTTATTAAAGAGTCGTCGGAGAAATATATAAAATATATTCGCCTAGGACGAGATTACGACCTCGTTATTTCTTTATTAATATTAAAGAGAATTCGTAATAAATATCTACGAATATAAAAGGAAGTCCGAGAAACTTATATTTAATTAATAAAATAATATACTCGAGTAGGTTATTTTAAATAATAACTCGAATATCTAGAAAATAAAGAAGAAAGACTAGTAATTACCGAGTAAAGAAATATTATAAAATTAAAGGAGAACGAGTAACGAGTTATTAAAATTATAAAGATATTATCTAGCGACCTCCCGTTTAATATTTCTTTTAAATAATTTTAAATACCCGCTAACTTTAATTAATTAAATATCGTTTATTTTTTTTATAACTCTAATAGAACTCCTAAAGGAGTTATTAATAATTTATAAAATTAATATTAGACTTTTATATATTCTTTATTTTATTATATCTTTTTTATTTAATAAGGTAATTTTAATTTTCCTTATCTAAAATTCTTTTTACCTCGAACTCCGTTTTTTCTTTAATTTAAAAATAAAAAGTATTTTAAAGTTTATTAACTTTAATCGAGAAATATAAAATATTAAATATACTTTAATATCGGCTAGAAGATTTAGTTTATAATTAACTAGTCCTTTATTTTTCTTAATCGAAAATAATCCGATTTTAATATAGTCTAGTTTTTTACTAAGTTTTTTATTTATTATATTTTTAATTAAGAGGTATACTTTATCCCCCTTCTTTAATTAAAGATACTCTTTTTAATATTTATTTTCTATTAATTTAATCCGAGTATTTATTAATTTAATCTAGATTTATATTTCCTTATATAATATCTTTATATTAATTATATATACTAGCGCCCTATACGCGTTAGGGTTTTATTTTAAATTTAAAAATATATTAATATATTTACTATAGTTTACGAAGAATAATATAAGTTTTATTATATTAAACTACGCGTTATTAAACGTTAATTATATTATAGGTAGAAGTTTTACCTAATTATTCTATTTCTTATTTACGTAATATCGTAAATATATTTTTATTATTTAGTTTATCTACTTTATCTACCTATCCGTCTATAAGTAATATACGGTTAATATTCGTAATTTGGTTCCGATAGTATTAATTAATATCTTCTAATAATTAAAAGTAAATTATTTATCTCGGTTAAAAATAATCGACCTAGGTATTTTATAATCTCTAATAAATCGATTTAATAGTATAAAGACGATTTATTCGACCTTATAAATTTCTTTAATAAATATTATTATAACGTATTTATTAAATTTATTATAAATTATTATTATCGAGTTAAAGATTTCTAAAATAATTAGGTACTTTAATTTTAATAATTTAATAACGAAATCTATTATAATATCGTCCTATAATATTTCTAGTATTAGGGCGAATTAAATTTAACTATATTTAATATACTTTATAAATTTATTTTACTAGTATTCGATATATTTCTTAATATATTTCTCGATGTACGATTTTAATCCTAGCGCGTTATATTCTTTATAAATAAATTTTATAATTTTAATAACTCTAAAGTATCTTTAAACCGGATTATTATAATGATTATAAATAATTTCTTTAAGATATCCTTTAGGAAGATAAATTTTTTCATTATATTCTAATAATCTAGTCTATAATTATTAACTTTTTAATATAGCGGTTAAGGTATTATTTTTATATTTTTTCTAAATACTATTAATAATTCCGGGAATAAAGATATATAACGTCGTTACTAGTTATTATATTAGGACTAGCGATTTATCCTATTATTAAATAAAGACTAATTATATTATTACGTTCTTATCCTCTATATAGTCTTTTTATTTATTGAATATATCGGCGCGACCGTTATCTTTCTCTAGAGTATAAAAGATCTTAAATTTATATTATCCTAATAGTTCTAATTATCTAATTTACCTTCGGTTTGATTATTTTATTATCGTAAAATTTAAAAGATTTTTATAATCTATAAAGATAATAAGGTTTAAATAACTCTTTATATATATTTATTATTATTCTAATACGGATATTACTACTAGTAATTCCTTATTATAAATATTATAATTCTATTCCGTTAATGATATTTTTTTAGAATAGTATATAATAGGGTATTATTTATTATTTTTCTACTAGAGTATATAAGCGCCTATTATTAAATTTAAAGCGTCGGTTTCGATTCGAGTTAATTTATTACTTCGAAAGAAATATAGTATCGGCGGTTTTTTATAGGCCTTCTTAAACGCTTTAAAAAATTATTATTATTCTTTCCTTTACTAGAAAGTAATATCTTTTTTTATAATATCCGTTAATAATAAGGTTTTTTTAAAATAATCTTTAATAAACCTTTTATTATAATTTATAAATCTTAAAAAGCCCTATACTATCTTAATATTATATAATATAAATTATTCCTTAATACTCCTAATCTTTTTAGGGCTTATATAAATATCTTTAATATTAATTATAAATTTAAGGAATTTAACCGATTCTTTATAAAATTCGTATTTCTTTAATTTAAGAAGAAGTCTAGCTAGTAATAAATAAATTAGGATATCCTATATATATTAAATATATTCTTCCTTATTAGTAGAGTAAATTAAGATATTATCGAGGTATATAATTACTATTATATCTAAATATATTTATATAATATTATTAATTAATATTTAATAGATTATTAATATATTAATAAATCTAAAGAGTATTACTAGGTATTTATAATAACCGTATTTAATTCTAAAAATAGTCTTCTACTCTTTATTTTTTTTTATTTAAATTAGATTATACGCGCCTCGAAGATCTAGTCGCGTAAAGATTTTTATTATTATAAATTAATTTTATAACTCGTTAATATTTAATAAAGAGTACCGATTCTTTATTATAATATTATTTAATTTTCGATAATCTATATAAAGTTCTAGACTTTTATTCTTCTTTACTATAAAGAGGATTAAATAACTTATTAATAATTTAGATTCTCGAATAAATTCTTTTTTAAGATTCTTATCGATATACCCGCGAAATACTTTAAGTTTTTTTTTAATAAAGTATAAATAGGTCTAAATATTAATATTTTATTAAATTCGAGTTCGATTTTATAATCTTATAATTAATATTTAAATAATATTTTTATAATTATCTTTTCCTAAAAAAGATACTTTTATTATTAATACTTTTTAGAGATATTAGGAGGTTCGTTTTTATTTCTAGAAACTTTAATTTATTCGCCTTATTAACCTCTTTAGTTAATATATATCGAATTAAATCCTCGTATAAAGTTATCTTTATACGAAGATAAAGTATTATAAATTTCGACCGGGTTACGATTCGATTTCTTATTTATAACTATTCTTTATAAGTATATAAATATTATATTAATAATATTTTTAATATATAGAAATATAAATATTTCTCTCTTCTAATTTATTATTAAATTATATTTCTTTAATTAAGGTATTCCTAGAATAATATAATAAATAATTATTTTTATTATATCGAAGGTAATTTCCTTATAGTAGCGTTAAATAATAACTAGTAATAAGAATATTTCTTTATTTATTTTTCTTATTAATAACTTCGACCCGTCGGTTAATTAAAATTTATATTATTTCTTTTTTTTTAAATTAATAAGTTAATTACCTAAATTATTATTCGAGATATAAAGTTACTAGTTATTTTTAAATCTATTATCGTAACGACTTTATATCCGTTAACTTTTACTAGTATTCGTATATATATACCGTACTAAACTAAATATAGATATTATTTTAAAACTAGTATATTAATCTCTTTATATTTTCTTTTAATATAAGGGACTAGTCTTTTCCCGACGAAAATAGAAATTCGTAGTACTTTTTAGACTCGAAGTACCTCTCGTAATCTTTAATTAAATAATAATACTATTTATTTTAATTATAATATTTTATCTTTTTACTATATCTTATCTAGTTTTATAATTATAATTATTATTCTTTATTATAATTTAAAAAGACTTAGTTTTCTCTTTTCTTAATTAAATACTACGGGTAATTATCTTTAATATAGTTATTTTATTAATTATAATTATATCCTAGTTTTATAATATACTTTCGCTCTCCTAAACTATCGTAATAATATTTATAATATTCGCTTATATATATTAACTAGTATATTTCCTTATATTTTAGGTAATATTTATTATAGGTATAATTAATTTTAAAGATTTATCTTTTTTCCTTTTTCTCGTCTTCGGGTTTTTCTTTTAATATAATAAATTAAATTTTAAAATTATCGAGGTAGTCTACTATTTAAATTTATCCTTTAAAATTTATTATATTTTATTCTTATTCTTATCCTTCCTCTAAATCTTCCTTTAAAGTTTTATTATTATTATTATCTAATTCTTTAAACTTTTAAATTCTTTAAATAATTTTTTCCTTATATCGGTAAATTTTAAAAGTAAATATTAATATACTTTAAATATTATTAACCCTATTAGAAAGCCGTCTACGGGTTTACGTTAAAACTCTATATTAAATACCGACCCGAGGTTTAGTAGGATTAGTAAATTAGGGGTCTAGGTAGAGTCCTATTAATAAATAATACTTATTATTAATAGGTTTAGTAACTCGATAAATAATTAATAATTTAAATATTAGACGAATAGGCCTATTATATACCCTATAATATACGTATTTATATACGTATTAGTATGCGCTATAATATAGGTTATAGTATAGGCTATAATATACCCTATAATATACGTAATAGCGTACGTAGTTTACGAATAATATACGAATAGTATATATAAAAATATATATAATATACGCCCCCCGTAGTAGCCCTTAAAATATTAGACGAAAGCCCACTATAGTATACATAATTATAGTATACACTAAGGTATATACTAAGGTATACGCTATAGTATGCGAAATAGTATAGTATTTATATATATATACTCCCCGGATATACCCGAGTAACGCCCCCGCGAGAATTTTCGTTAAAACTTATTATTCCGGGCCCGGTAGGTCGTTAGCGTTAATAATCGTCGCTAGGGGTCGCTATCGTTAATAGCGATAATTATAAAACTTTATTTATTTCAGCCCTATAATAGGGCTGGCTACTATTAGTATATTAATAATATATATAAATTACTAAAGTTATTAATCCTATTAAAATTAACTCGGTATCACGGGGTAGACTTTAGTAGGAGTATTACTATAGATATCTACTAAGACGGCGGGCTAAGCCCTACCGCTAGCCCTATCGGGACTAGGGTAATACTAGGATTCTAGTATATTAGGGCCAAATCCTCTATAGAATAATCAATATCTTTTATACTATATACTATTATATTAACCCCGTGTTAAATAGTAGTAACGGCGATATTAATGTAGAATCATACCTCTTCTATATTAGTAAGAACGATTATACTAGTTATAAGTAGTAAAATAACCCCTAAAACGGCTAATATACTCCCTATTAACTACTATATTTAAAATAATTTACTCCGTATCGATAACGAGTCTTACCTACGTTATACCTATTTAACGCTTCCGTACCGTATTTTATTACCTTAAATAAGTACTTCTAAACTCTTTATTAAGTTATTAAAATAGCCTATTTAATACCCTTTTTATTTAGGGTATTTATAGTAAATATTAAATTAAGTATTTAGAACGTCTCTTTATTTATTTCCTTTTTATTAATATAATTATCTATTTTAATAAGTTACCTATTAGGTAAATGTCCAGCCTAATAAATATATTACTAGTTATATCTCTTACGTTTCCGCTACAGAAAAAGAATACTAGAATATTAAATCTTTTAATACTACTTTTATTATTCGCCTAGTATTACTATTTTTAGTATTTATTATTAATTATTATTTTGGTTATTACCCTAGAAGAAGCTTAACTAAGCTTTATTATAATTAATTTTATTTTCTATTTATAAGAATTCCTATTATTAAATAAATATATTTTAAAATAAATAAAAGTTATTTTTAATATTAGACGAGTAGTTACTTAGATAGTTATACGGTCTCTTTATCCTCCTACTAAAGTACCCCTTTAGTATTTATTAAGGAGGGGCTGGAAAACGAAGTAATTTAACAACGACCTTTCGGAGTATACTAAATTTAAATAACTTACTATATAACTACCCTAGGTTATAAATAAGACGTTCGTAATACCGTTTATCGGTACCTTCCGAAGGGATATTAAAGAGCTACGTTAACGCCTATAAGAGGAGTAGCCTTTAAAGGACGAATTTAAAAATAAAGAAGTTATAACTCCTCCCGAGCCCGAATAACCTATTATAAATTCCGAATAAGTAATATAATTTATAGAATCGTTAGAAATTTAAGTCTTTATTATTAGGCTAGTAGTTAGGATAAAGGAAAGCCCAGTAGGACTTTAAGGCTTATTAAGAGTAAATAGTTTAACTGGCTAAAATAGTACTAGTATTAAAGTAAACGCCTAGAATAAATTAAAACTCGAAGAGATTAGATTCTTCGATCTTAAAGGTAATAAAAAGGATGACCTATTTACCTTAAGAAGGTATATTATATATAAAAACGTTTTCGATTTTAAGGATCGCGTTAATAATATAATTAAATAATACGGCGAAGAGGAGGTATAAAAGTTTCTACTTTTATATTTTAGGGGAGTAGCCTTTAAATAGTTCTCGAATAAATTAAATATTAATATTAAGGTATTAATACGTACCTTCGTTAGCCCTAAATAAATAGGTCGTTTTATTAAGCGATTTAAAATAAAGACGCTAGAAGTTATACGTAAGCTTCGTTTTAATAAATATAGATTTATTTAGGTACGTATTAATAAGACGCCTAGATAGTATATAAATAAGATATTTAGCCTAATTAGGGCCGCCGATATTCCTAGCGTATATTAATAAATATTTATAATCTACGATTATATTAGTTTTAATTTTAAGCCTTTTATTAATCCGCCTAAACTTAATATCCTATTAGATAAATTCCTTAATTTATTTAATACTAAGGAAAAAGCCTAGCTAGGAATAGTACGAAGTAATAGGACGATTAGGCCTCTACCGCCTTTTAAACTAAAGGGTTTATAGTAAGGCTAGTAGAATTATTAATAACCTAACCGGTTCCGGTTATAGTAGAACTAGTTACCTTAGGCTACTTCTTATTAATTTATTAATCCGGCCTATTAGAATATATTAAGTATTCTTTAAACGTAGTAGTAACCTCGTTAAATTTAACCGCTACCTACTTAGCTATAGATTACTAGTAGTAGTACTAGTAATATATCTTTCCCTCCTAGAAATAGGAATCGTCCTAATTTTTAACCGCGTTAAGAAAACCGCGGGCCTATAACCGGTAATTATAATCCTAATTATTTCGGGCAATAATAAGTACCCCCTAGGTGTATAACTACTTACTATAGAACCGAGGTATAAAAGGACTATTCTTAGGAAGATAATATTATAAAGTAATAAATAGAAGAGTAATCTACACTTAATATTAATTACGTTAAAGAGTAGAGCCAGGATTAGTAGTAAAAGGATTACTATAATAAATAAAACGAAATAACTGGTTATTAGGTAACTATTATCGATTTGTTTAAATAGGTCGAGTACCGTATCTATAAGGAGTCGTTCTCTTTTAAAAACGTATTATATACGTACCTTAGAAGTTAAGGCTTAGGTAGGAACCCTACTAAAGCCTCCTACCCTAGATATTTAATTATAAATACTATTTAGAAGAGTAAATAGCCTTTAATAATAGACGAGAACACGGAAGCTTATTACTAAGCTAAAACGAATAACGAATTACTAAAATAAAAGCCCATTATTAAATTAAACTACGACTCTTCTAAAAATATAGGAATAGGATAAATATTTAGGAAGTACCGGTATACCGGTATTCGGGTCGGCCTAAACCCTGAAATTAAAGTAGAAAAGGGCTATAAAGATACTAGTTATAAAGTAATTATTATTAATTATAAATTTATAATACGCTTCCTCTTAAAAGCTAGAATTCGTATTATAATAACCCTACTCTAAGTTACCGGTATTAATACTAACCGTTATACTATTTCTAAATATATCGTTACCTCTTTATACTTCCCTAGGAAAGATAAAAGCGGTAATAAAATAATAACCGAAACCGCCCCTAAGGAAGTCCATATTATAGATAATCTTAAAGTAGGTATATTTATTAATATGGACGTTATAGCCCCTAAAGGAATTAATATACTAGTATCTAGTTAAATAGCCTATATCGGTAGCTACGATATAGAGTACCCTATCGACGTCTATTTAAAGAGTATAAGTATAAACCGGTCGGTATATACTACGAAAATAAAGGTTATCCCCCTATAAGCTACTATAATTATCGAAGTCCATAAGTTTAATTTATTAGTACGAGATTATTTCTTTAAACCGGTAGATACTAACCTATATCTCTTTACCGGAATCGTTAACGATAAAATAAAATTAATACTTATAAAGAATAAGACGGATAAATTCGTTAAAATCCTAAGAAATATAAGGCTTAGCCAGGTATTAGAGGTTTAATTTAATAACTACTATAGTATTACTATAGGCGATAACGATATTCGCGAGCTCGTTATATAAAGGCCTCCTTAGGAGTATAAAGAAGCTTTTATTAAAAACGCTTTTAATAATACGATTACTATTAGTACTAATTTATTACTTCTTAAACAGCCTTTAGGGGGTAAAGATATAGAGAATTTAACCGGTTCCCGGCCTTCTATTCTATTAATAAAGGTAATTACTTCGGTAAAGAATAATATCCTCTTAAACGGTATTATTATTTATAGTAAATAACCGGAGCTAATAAAGGTTATTAATTAATTCTTTATACTCTAGGTAGAAGGAGGCTTTATTAATATTCTAGAAAACGAATAAATATATATACTACTTCGCGCCGACTAGGAAGATAAAGTATTTAAAACGATACGTATTTATCCTATAAGTAACGAGAGCCGGAAGATTATTAACGAAATCTTTAATAAATTATATATTTAGGGACGATTTAAATAAACGATATAAGCCACTTTATTCAGTTTCCTAGTCTTCGTTATTTAGACTATAAGATTAAACGGTACTAAGAAGGGCCGTACCGTTATTAATATTCGAGGTTTAAATATTATAGTTATAATAAACGTCTATTACTTACCTTTATAGAATAATATAATCAGCGCCGTTAAGGGTTATCATTAAATTACCGTTATCAACGCGGCTAGTTTTTTCTATTAATAGCGAGTATACCTTAAGGATAAATATAAACTCACCGTCGTATTATACCGCGACTAAAAGACTTTTAATATTATAGTAATAGGATTCAAGAACTCGCCTACGTATATATAGCGGTAAATAAACCGGATCCTACGTATCTATAAAGTATTCGCCCGAGTATATATCGATAACGTTATAGTATTCTCTTAGACCCTCGAGGATTATATTCAGTACCTATATATAATATTTTCTTTATTCGTTAAATTTAATATTTTAATTAACCCTAAGAAGGTATTTATCGGTTATCCGTTAATTATACTATTTAGCTAGAAGGTTAACTCGTTCGGGCTATTAACTTCTAAAGAAAAGTTTATAATTATTAAATAACTAACTTTCTCTTAAACGCTAGTAGTATTTAAAACGTACCTAGGAATAACTAGTTAACTAAAAGATTATATTAAAGATTATACTACTCTAGCCAGGCTTTTATAAAATAAAAAAACCGCGCTACTAAATAAAGTACCCCTTATAGGCGCTTAACGATAGGAATATACTAAAAAGACTAGTTTTAAGTCACCTTCCCTATAGGAGATTCGTTTATTTAAAGTTATTTAGAGTGCCCTTTCTAAGCCTTCCTTTTTATACTACTTCGACGATAAAAAGGAACTATTTATCGACTTTAATACTAGTAAAGAATTCGGTTACGGGGTTATAATTTATTATATTATAAAAGAGCTAAAAGACCCTTATCCCGATTGGAAGTAGGTTTAGTCTATCCTTTTCTTTAGCCGACTCTTTAAGGATATAAAAATACGCTATTAACCTACTAAAATAAAACTAGTAAAAATAATATAAGTATTTACTAAGGTTAAATATATAGTCGAATTAACCTTTAAAACGGTCGTTTATATTAATTATAGAGCTACGCTTAGTATAGTTAAATAAATAAATATAACTACCTTATCTACGGTAAAGACTAATTTACGTATCGTACGGGCCTTAGATTATATTTAGTATTTTTAAAATATAGAGATCCGTTATAAACCTAGCGCTAAATATATAGTACTAGATACCTTATCCCGACTATAGTAAAAGGATATAATTAGAGACTTTTTAAAAGGCGAGCTAAATATACTCTAGGTATATATATATAAGGTCTATACACTAGTAGAAATAAATATATAATTTAAATAAGAATTATTTTAAGGGTACTAGAATAACGACTTTTAGGCTAAAATAAGTTATATACTTAATTATAATATAGAAACTGACGAGGACGCCGTAGATTTTCTTTTTTCGAAGGGGAATAACGGCTTAATATAGTATACCGATAATTTAGTTACTAATCGAGTATATACGCCGGAACGCTTATATATACCTTCTTTATATATTAAAGCCTTATTTAACGTCGTATATTCTAGCTTATATATAAGAAGATATAAATACTATAAGATTATAACTAGGTACTAGTATATATATAAACTAGATAAGAAACTGGGGGAGTATTTACGATACTACTCATAATATTAATTATTCGGTACTCCTAGGTATAAGCCTTATAGAGTACTATAACCTATTCTTATACCGCCCTCTCTTTTCTATATGATTTTTATCGATTTTATCCTAGCCTTACCCCTTTTATAGGAAGGATTCGATAATATTATAACCGTTATATATAAATTTTCCCGAAAGGTAACCGCGATTCTAGGAAAATTAATATAAAAGGTAGAGTAATAGGTAGATATACTATTACGTCGCTTATATTTAATAAATTAGGGTATTCCGAAGGTTATTTTTTCCGACCGCGACCGTAAGTTTATAAGTACCCTATAGAAGGCTTTATTTAATAAATTTAGAGTAAGTTTAATATTCTCTACCGCCTATTATCTATAAACGGATAAATTAAGCGAGCGTATAAATTAAATTATTAAAATTATATTACGATTTTAGATCGTTACTTTATAAAACCCTAAAACCTAAGAAGAGGTACTACTTTTTATAATTATATAATATAATAATATATTTTCCTAACCTATTAACTATACCCTAAATAAAATAACTTTCGGTTTTACTATTAATAACGCGTTAGACCTAGGAAGTTAGGAGAATAATATTTTATTAAAAGAGCTAGTACGTATTTAAACTTCGAATATAATTACCTTTATTTAAATATACGATAAGGAGTATTATAATCGTATTTATTACCCCTAATATTTCCGTAAAGGGGACTAGGCTTTACTACGCCTATATAAAGATTATAATATTCCGGTAAATAAACTTACTGGTCGTAAATATAGTTAATAAATAACTAGTTTATTTAAGGTTCTTAACTATATCGGAAGGCTCGTATACCGCCTTAATATCCCGGAAAATTAGAAGATTTATAACGTATTTTTAATAATATAACTAGAGTAGTATCTACCGTTAGATTAGGATTCTTTTAAGCGTCTACGGCCTACGAACTTTAAAATAGTAGAAACCGAGCGAGATAACTTAAAGCTAGAATAAGAACTAGAGTATATCCTCGATAGCCGCGTTATTAAAAAGGGGAAGGGTTACGCTACCGAATACCTTTTATCCTAGAAAGGCTAGGGATTTATATAGGACCGTTAAATAAATATAAAGAACGTTTTCGCGGACGAATTTATTAAGGAATATAAATAATAGGCTAGATATTAAGCCAAATTCTTCTTCTAGGGTCGATAACTCTAGAAGTATAACTATACTTCCCTTTTATATTACCGCCCTTTACCTACCCTTATTAGGAAATAACCGTTATATTAAATCTACCTATCGAGCTCTATTTAGAGTACGGGCACTACGATAATATTAAGGGGGTATTATATCGAGAACTAGTAAAACTACTTCTTTATAATTTTAAATCATTCGCCTAGTCGTACGTAGAGCTATATAGCCCGAATATTTTAATAGTATATTATTTATATACTCCTTTATATAAACTTAGGTATATACCCCTCGTTATCGCTATTTCTTAACTAGGTAGTATACTTATAAGGGAAAAAGCTTCGGATTAATTAAATCGGGACTAGCTCCGCGCTAAAATAGTTTTAATTCTAAAAGTACTACTAAACGACTTTCCCTAGCTAGCTAGATTTACGTTAAGACTTTATTTTTCTAATATATATTTAAGGCCCTAGTCCTTTAGTACTAATACTTTTATAACGCTACGCGTATACGCCCCTATTTCATTAATATTATGGCTCCTACCGCTAACTATCTATATTATCCCTATACCCCCCTATCGCCTTACCTCGTTATCGCGATTTTAATATTAAGCTTTACGGCTCTACGCTAAGCTTTAAGGCTTTACGGGCCTACCCGTAATTCGGTTAATAATTTAGAATATATATTTCTTATTTATTTACTATTATATATAGACGTTATTTACGTTATTAATTACGATACCCTATATAAACGTATTAACGAGGGCGTTAACTTCTTTCTTTTAAAAGGGGCGATTTATTACGGGGTAGACTTTAGTAGGAGTATTACTATAAATATCTACTAAGACGGCGGGCTGAGCCCTACCGCTAGCCCTATCGGGACTAGGGTAATACTAGGATTCTAGTATATTAGGGCCAAATCCTCTATAGAATAATCAATATCTTTTATACTATATACTATTATATTAACCCCGTGTCACTCGGAGTTATTAATAGGATATTATCTAGACCCCCGATTTATTAAATTTATTAAAAATCACTTACCTAAACCCCTAATTTACTAAATCTATTAATAGGATATTAATAGTTTTATCCGTAAATTAGGGCTACTAATAACGTTTTATTAATAATTTTTCTTAATAAAAATTACTAGTAAGACGCTACTAGCCCTATCCGCGCAGTCGGTAACTAGGGTTTTAGTAGGAGTTTTTGAGATTTATTAATATAAACTCCTCTTACTTCTCGAGTAGGTCGTTAAATATAGAATTATTTTATATTAAATCCTTAAAGGACCCGGCTACGTTATTTAATATCTTTTTCTTAAATATATTTAATTATTATCGATTTATTATATTTTTCGAATAATAATTCCTAGTAATATAGCCCGGTTTATTATAATTATAATAATTTATTATTTTTTTACCCTTTTATTATTATTTACTTTTTTTTTAAAATTCTTTTATAAATCCCTTCTTAGTAAAATTAAATTCTATTAATATATAATTATACGGGTTAAGTTTTTTATAATAGTAATAATTAGCCGAATTATATTTATTACTATAAACTTTTAAACGTCCTTATCCGTTAACTCCTCCGTTATAATATTTCTCTATTATACGTTCGTATAACTTATTATTAATTCTAATTATTTATTTTATAAATATATCGAGGTCCTTTATAACGGTTTTTATTTATATAAATTTATCTTTTATATTATCTTTTAGTCCTCGTCGATATATTATTATAAAAATAGTATCGTCCTAGTTTATTATTACGATCAAGGTTCGCTAAGAATCTTAGTAGATTTAATATACTTAGTATACTAAAGGTCTATTTATTACTCGATATAATATATAGACTAATAAATAAGTAAGTATTTAACCACTTATTTACTCGATATAAAAGTAAGCGAGTAAACGGATAAATAGTATAGTTTCTTTTTTCTATATAGACTATATATTTTCCTAGTAGATAGAAGCTTCGTATTTAACTTCCCTTAAAACTTTTAATTATAAATTCTAAATATAGACGTTTATTAAACTATTAATTAAGTTTATTAAATTTATTTAGTTTTATTTTATATTAATATAAAGTTTATTATCCTTTAATCTTTAATACTCCTCTCTACGAGTACTAACCTAGGTTCTATCGACGTTATACTAAAATATCGAACGGAGAGCCTTAATATTTTAAATACTTTTAAGATAAATACTTTAGGATTAATAACGTCGGCAAAACGAAAAGTGGCTCGATCGTGGCTTAGGGCGCTCGACGGGCGCCCCGGGAGCCTTAAACGCGACACCTATCTACCGACTCGAGGTGCGCCCGAGGCATATAGCTAAGGGGCCTAGGGCTACTCGGGCGTATACCGAGCAAGCCTAAAACGGCCACTAATAAGCGCTAAATTAGGGGTACGCCACTAACTTTGACCCCCGTCTATGGCCCCTGTTCATGGCTATGGCCCTATTTTATTCATGGCCATGGCCCCATTCCATTCATGGCTATGGCGCATTCCATTCATGGTTATGGTCCTGTCGCTGTCGTACCCTTATAACTGTCACTGTCGCACCCCTAAACCCCTGGCGCATGCCCTGGCGTATGGCCTGCGTACACCCCCGCGAGGATTTCGCCTGAATCGATCGATTCCGGGCATCAAAATTTACTGGCGTTAGGGGTCGTTCCGGGGGGTCGCTACCGTCGATAGGGGCGATCATAGAACATCAAGATTTTTAAAAATTTTAGGTAGTAAATTATATGATTTTCTAAAGTTAGGGCCCCTAAAGCTCCGGGCTTAAATTACGCTCGTAGGGAGCCCGACGTTTATCTTATAACGGCCTCGGGCGCCCGTCGAGCGCCCGTCGAGTAATTTAACGCTCGAAGGGTATTCGGCGGGCGCTCGACGGGCGTTTAAGGCCGCTTAGGCACCCCGAGCCTATCTTAGGCGCCCGAGGCAGCTTACCTAATGGCCCCGAGCCGCTAGAGCCGGTTTTCGATTTACCGACGAAAGGCCCTAGCCTTAAATACTTAAAACGGTACTAGAAAACGTAATATTATAGAAGAAGGGGACCGTATTAAAATTACCTAACTAGACTATTATTATAAAGAGCGTGAGAAGTTTAACGACTAATTATTATAACTTTAGTTATTCTTTATATTTAACGAGAATATAATACTAGTTATTAAATAAATAATCTTTATAATAACTTATATAAAAGGTAATATATAGAAATAAATTAAACTATTCCTAAAGTATTATATAAAAGTAGTAAATAATACCGATAATTTATTAATAAAGCTTTGGATAGAGAATTTCTTTAGGTTTAAAACTAAGATTCGTTATATATTTAAATTATCTAACGAAAGTAGTATAATAATTTATATTATTTAATACTTAATATAACGAGGGTCTACGTCCGATTACTCGGTATAATTTTAATATTATATAATATTTACGGACTAGGACGATACTACTTTTATAATAATATATCGACGAGGATTAAAAGATAATATAAAAGACGAATTTATATAAATAGGAGCCGTTATAAAGGACCTCGATATATTTATAAAATAAATAATTAAAATTAATAATAAGTTATACGAATATATAATAAAGAAATATTATAACGGAGGAGTTAACGGGTAAGGACGTTTAGGAATTTATAATAACGGATATAATTCGGCTAGCCGTTACCGCCACGAGAAATTTAACCCGTATAATTATATATTAATAAAACTCGATTTTACTAAAAAAGGACCTACGAGAGGATTTTAGAAAAAGAGTAAATAATAATAAAAGAGTAAAAAAATAATAAATTATTATAATTATAATAAGCCGGGCTATATCGCTAGGAACTATTATTCGAAAAATATAATAAATTAATAATAGTTAAATATATTTAAAAAGGAGATATTAGATAGTATAACTAGGTCCCTTAAAGATTTAATATAAAATAATTCTATTTTTAACGATTTATTTAAGAAATAAAGAAAGATTAAAGAAGAAATTATTTAAAAAATTCGAGAGCTCGAAGAATTAAATAATAATAACGATAAAACTTTAGAAAAAGATTTAGAGGAAGGATAAGAATAAAAATAAAATATAATAAATTCTAAAGAATAGTTTTAAGTAATAGATTACCTCGATAATTTTAAAACCTAGTTTATCGTATTAAAAGAAAAACCCGAAGACGAGAAAAAGGAAAAAAAAAAAATCTTTAGAATTAATTATATTTATAATAAATATTACCTACGATATAAGGAAATATACTAGTTAATATATATAAACGAATATTATAAATATTATTACGATAGTTTAAAAAAGCGAAAGTATATTATAAAACTAAAATATAATTATAATTAATAAAATAATTATTTAAAAGATAATTATTTATAGTATCTAGTAAAGAAAAAGGAGAATTAGATTTTCCTAGGCTATAATAAGAAATAATAATTATAATTACGAAACTAAATAAGATATAATAAAAAAACGAAATATTATAATTAAAATAAATAGTATTATTATTTAATTAAAGATTACGAGAGGTACTTCGAGTCTAAAGAGTACTACGGATTTTTATCTTTATCGGGAAAAGATTAATCCCTTATATTAAAAAGAAATATAAAGAGATTAATATATTAATTTTAAAATAATATCTATATTTAGTTTAGTACGGTATATATATACGAATACCGGTAAAAGTTAACGGATATAAAGTCGTTATAATAATAGATTTAAAAGTAATTAATAACTTTATATCTCGAATAATAATTTAGGCGATTAACTTATTAATTTAAAAAAAAAAGAAATAATATAAACTTTAATTAATTAATAAGTCGAAGTTATTAATAAGAAGAGTAAATAAGGAAATATTCCCGTTATTAATTATTATTTAACGTTATTATAAGGAAATTATTTTCGATATAATAAAAATAATTATTTATTATATTATTCTAGGAATACCTTAATTAAAGAAATATAATCTAATAATAAATTAAACGAGAGGAGTATTTATATTTCCGTATATTAAAGACGTCGCTAGTATAATATTTATATATTTATAAAGAATAGTTATAAATAAAAAGTCGAATCGTAGCCTAGTCGAAGTTTATAATATTTTATTTTTATATAAAGATAACTTTATAAAAGGATCTAATTCGATATATATTAGTTAAAGAGGTTAATAAGGCGAATAAATTAAAGTTTCTAAAAATAAAAACGAACCTCTTAATATCCCTAAAAAGTATTAATAATAAAAGTACTTTTTTTAAGAAAAAATAACTATAAAAGTATTATCTAAATATTAGTTATAAAATTATAAAATTAAACTCGAATTTAATAAAACGCCGATATTTAGACTTATTTATACTTTATTAGAAAAAAAACTCGGAGTACTTCGCGGGTATATTAATAAAATTTTTAAAAAAGAATTTATTCGAGAATCTAAATTATTAATAAGTTATTTAATTCTTTTTATAATAAAGAAGAATAAAAGTCTATAACTTTATATAAATTATCGAAAGTTAAATAATATTATAATAAAGAATTAATACTCTCTACTAAATATTAACGAGTTATAGGATCGGTTTATAATAATAAAAATCTTTACGCGATTAAATCTTCGAGGCGCGTATAATTTAATTCGAATAAAAGAAAATAAGGAGTAGAAGACTACCTTTAGAATTAAATATAATTATTATAAATATTTAATAATACTCTTTAGATTTATTAATATACTAGTAACCTACTAAATATTAATTAATAATATTATATAAATATACCTAGATATAACGGTAATTATATACCTCGATAATATATTAATCTACTTTATTAATAAGGAAGAATATATTTAATATATATAAAACGTCTTAATTTATTTATTATTAACTAGACTTCTTCTTAAACTAGAGAAATACGAATTTTATAAAGAATCGGTTAAATTCTTTAAGTTTATAATTAATATTAAAGGTATTTATATAAACCTTAAAAAGATTAAGAGTATTAAGAAATAACTTATACTATATAATATTAAGATAGTATAAAGTTTCTTAGGATTTATAAACTTTAATAAAAGATTTATTAAGAACTATTCTAAAAAGGCCTTATTATTAACGGATATTATAAAGAAAGATATTACTTTCTAATAAAGGAAAAAATAATAATAATCTTTCGAGGTATTTAAGGAGGCCTACGAGAAACCGCCGGTATTATATTCTTTTTAAAGTAACGAACTAGCCCGAATCGAAACCAACGCTTTAGATTTAATAATAGGCGTTTATATACTTTAATAAAATAATAATAAATAATACCCTATTATATATTATTCTAGAAAAATATTATTAGCGGAATAGAACTATAATATCTACGATAAGAAATTACTAGTAGTAGTATCCGTACTAGAATAATAATAGGTATATATAAAAAATTATTTAAACCTTACTATCTTTATAAACTATAAGAATCTTCTTAATTTTATAATAATAAAATAATTAAATCGAAGATAAGTTAAATAGTTAGAATTATTAAGATAATATAAATTTAAGATTTTCTATACCTTAGGAAAGAATAACGGTCGCGCCGATATATTTAATAAACGAGAAAATTATATAAAGAATAAGAATATAGTAATATAACTAGTCCTTATTTAATAATAAGATAGATTACTAGTCCTAGTATAATAATTAGTAGCGACGTTATATATCTTTATTCCCGGAATTATAAATAGTATTTAGAAGGAATATAAAAACGATATCTTAACTACTATATTAAAAAGTTAGTAATTATAGGCTAAATTATTAAAATATAATAAAAAGACTTATCTCCCTAAGGGATATCTTAAAGAAATTATTTATAATTATTATAATAATCCGGTTTAAGGATACCCTAGAGTTATTAAAATTATAGAATTTATCTATAAAGAATACGACGCGCTAGGATTAAGATCGTATATCGAGAAATATATTAAAGAATATATCGAATACTAGTAGAATAAATCTATAAGGTATATTAAATATAGTTAAATCTAATTCGCCCTAATACTAGAAATACTATAGGACGATATTATAATAAATTTCGTTATTAAATTATTAAAATTAAAGGACCTAATTATTTTAGAAATCTTTAACTCGATAATAGTAATCTATAATAAACTTAGTAAATATATTATAATAATACTTATTAAGGAAATTTATAAGGCCGAATAAATCGCCTTTATACTATTAAATCGACTAATTAAGGATTATAAAATACCTAGGTCGATTATTTCTAACCGAGATAAATAGTTTATCTTTAACTATTAAAAGATACTAATTAATACTATTAGAACTAAATTATAAATATTAACCGTATATTACTCATAGACGGATAGGTAGATAAAGCGGATAAACTAAATAATAAAAATATATTTACGATATTACGTAAATAAGAAATAGAATAATTAGGTAAGACTTCTATTTATAGCGTAACTAGTATTTAATAACGCGTAATCTAACACGACGAAACTTATACTATTCTTCGCGAACTATAATAAATACGTTAATATATTTCTAAATTTAAAATAGGGACTTAACGCGTATAGGGCGCTAGTTTATATAATTAATATAAAGATATTATATAAAGAAATATAAACCTAAATTAAATTAATAAATACTCGGACTAAATTAATAATAAATAAATATCGAAAAGAGTATCTTTAATTAAAGGAGGGGGATAAAATATACTTTTTAATAAAAAATATAATAAATAAAAGACCGAGTAAGAAACTAGATTATATTAAAATCGGACTATTTTCGATTAAGAAGAGTAAAGAATTAATTAATTATAAACTAAATCTTCTAGCCGACGTTAAAGTATATTTAATATTTTATATCTCTCGATTAAAATTAGTAGACTTTAAGATACCTTTATAAGATACCTTTTATTTCTAAATTAAAGAAGAAACGGAGTTCGAGGTAAAGAAGATTTTAGGCTAAAAAAATTAAGACTACCTTATTAAATAAAAAGATTATAACGAGTCGGAAAATATTTAAAAATTATTAATAAACCTAGTTAATTATCGGGAACTTCTAAAGGAGTTTTAAAAATAATAATATAAAAAAATTAATCGAGGGTCCCTAACGAAAGGGATTTTAAGGATATAAAGTTATTAAAATATAGAACCGAGGTTATTATATATTTTATTTTACCGAATTTCTTAAGCTTTTTTAGACGCTCTAACTCCTTTATATTTATAAAACTTTTATCGAATATCTTTTATTTATACTCCTTTAAGAATTTCTTTTATTAGCGAAACCTTTTTAACTTTATATTCTTTTAATTAACGACTTCGTTCGCCGCTTCCTATATAATTTTAGTTTTTTTTTCTTTATATTCTAAGCGCTCTAGAGCCTTATTAATTCCTAAAAAATTAATAATAAATTTAGAGGGCTCGTACTTTTTCCCGGTCTTAATATACTCCCCGTACTTCGATAATAATAAGGATAATCGATATTCGGTTTAATATATTACGTAATATATATATATAATTATAGTTATAAAATCTTTAGAAATAACCTATTCCTATAGTTTATTACGTTATTTTATTTAACGAGAAGATATAGAATTATCTTTAAAAATAAAGAAAGTTAGAAGGGAGGGGTAATATTACGATTAAGATTCGCTAAAAACCTTAATAGATTTAGTATATTTAGTATACTAAGGGTCTATTTACTACTCGACGTAGTATATAGACTAATAAGTAGATAAATATTTAACCGTTTATTTACTCGATATAAAAGTAAACGAGTAAACGGATAAATAGTATAGTTTCTTTCTTTTATATAGACTATATACTTTTTTAATAAATAAAAGCTTCGTATTTAACTTCCCTTAAAACTTTTAATTATAAATTCTGAATATAAACGTTTATTAAATTATTAATTAAGTTTATTAAATTTATTTAATTTTATTTTATATTAATACGAAGCCTATTATCCTTTAATCCTTAATACTCCTCTTTACGAGTATTAATTTAAGTCCTATCGACGTTATATTAAAGTATCGAACGAAGAGCCTTAATATCTATAAATATTATATAATATTAGAATTATACCGAGTAATCGGACGTAGACCTTCGTTATATTAAATATTAAATAATACGAATTATTATACTACTTTCGTTAAATAGTTTAAATATATAACGAATCTCGGTTTTAAACCTAAAGAAATTCTTTATTTAAAGTTTTACGGATAAATTATCGATATTATTTACTATTTTTATATAACGCTTTAGAAATAGTTTAATCTATTTCTATTATTATAGTATAGCCTCATTAACCTAGTCTAGCCTAACCTACCTTAGATCCAATTTAGGTCTAAGTTAGTTTCCCTATTTCCATCCTAATATAACCGGGATAGGAAATAAATAAATACTCTATATATTAACTCTTATTTAAATAGTAGCTGGCCCTGCCCTAACTTTCGTCCTTTATCTTTTATCATGGCCTACTCCTATATTATAATTAGGTTATAGTTTAATAAATATCTAGATATTAATCCCGTCTTTTAATATTATAAAAGACTAACTACCTAATTAGTACTCCTTAGTATTAAGATAATTATTATAGGGGATTAACCTCCTAACCCCGAAGACCGCGTATAATAGTTCCTCGCCGAAGTTTAGAATAACTTTACTAGTTTCCTAAATACCTTCGATTACCTATATATTTAAATCGAGAGTAATTCTTTATTCGATACTTTATCCTCGTTTATACTTCCTCCTCCTCCTATACTAGATACGTAATCCCTAGTTTATACTATCGTTTAGGTAATGGCCTAGGCCGTATTTATTATAGCCTAAACTATACCTTAACCCCCGCTTTAGGTATTCGATAAAAATACTTTTAATAATATTATTATTATAGGCCTACGCTCGTCTTCCTCTTTAAATATTTAATAACCTACTCCCTCCCGATCTCGAATACCTCCTAGATCCGAAAAGCTCCTAGATATCTCGGAATATAAAAAGGGCTAAAATAAATTAAATATTTAGGAGTAAACGTTAATATAGTAGATATATATTAATTATAACCGCTACCCTACTAATAGCGATAAGATCGTTTATATAGAGTTTAAATTAGTTATCGGTAAGAAGGCCTCTAACTTAATAAATCGTTACTAAAAAGAGGGTCTTTATACCTTAATTAACTTTACCGATTAACGAAAGAAACTACGGGAAGTATATAGTAACCCGTTTAAATAAAAGGATACTCGGAATTATATCCGGGAATTTAAATAAGGCTTTATATCTTTTAACGAGTACTTTAACCTCGTTATTTAAAAGAAGGAATATTTTTAAATAAAGAACGAATTCTTAATTAATATTATAAAATATAATATTAATTATACTACCTAATAGGCCTCTATCTCTTAAAGGAAAGTTAATAATTAACGGTTATATACCTTCGATAAATACGTCCGTATATACTCCGAAATCGACTAAGAACTTTAATAGATTAAGTACCGTTTACCTCGCTAGAATATTACTCCTATTAAATTAAAATAAACCTTAAGGAGGTTTATTATATTTTTATTAATTTTTACCTTTATGGCCCGCTTTATTATAACGAGTACTTTTATCCCCGTTATCGTAGCTTTAACCCTTTTATTTAGGGAGTTAATAGACCTCGATTCTACTTAAATTATTATTAAAGGTAAATTAACGAGAACCCCGGTTATTAAGGTTATTTATAAGAAGTAGAGGCTTTACTTTTATTATAAATTATTTAGGTATAATATAAAAACTTACCTAATTAAACTAGCCAGTCTCCGATCTAGTATTATAATTATCGTCGACGACGATAAAAGCGTTATAAGAGGAGTTATTTTAGACGCGGGAAAAGAATAGTCCCGGTATAAAGTCGCGTATTAAGATTATAAGTACCTAGAACCCTATATATATTTTTTTACCTTTCGGTTATATCGTTTAATTTACTTTCGTTATTAATTAAGTTTTCGTTTAAGTCTATTATATAGCTTTTTAAAACCGACTTTACTTTTCGTAATAAGTATATAGTTATTTCTTATTAATTATGGAATAACTAGTCCCGAATTTAAATCAAAGCTTTGATTAATACTAGTATATCCGGCTATTTTTTTATTAATTATAATTTTATATATATTTAATGTCTACCCCTTCGCCTTCTTCGTTATCCTCGTATTATCCGACTCTTTAATAATATACCTACCGTTATAGGATATATTATTTATATCGTAGAAGCGATTTTAAATATTTATAATTATTAAGAACGAATAGTCTTTTTCGTTATTAAACTTAGTTAATACCCCGTTATAATCGGCCTATTATACCTCTACTATTATAAAGTTACTACCGATTTTTTAGATAATTCTTTAACCTTCGCCTTATATTTTTATTTAAGAAACTATATCTTAAATCCCGTAAAAGTCTTCGCGGAAAATAAACTCTTTTTTATACCCTAAGAAAGTTTTTAGATTTAAGAATCCTAATCTTTAGTTTTATCCGATACCCGCGTAAAGTAAACCCCGATTTAAAAGGAGTCGCTAGTATATAGAGAGCCGTTATTATTTATAAACGATAATGTTATTATTAAATGATTAATTCCGACTCGAGAGAAATTACTTTAGTTTTAGGTTTATTAATAGTATACCTAGTCCTAGGTTTATAAAAAGTAAACCTCGATTTAAGAAAAGTTAATTTAATTTTAAATTTATTAGAAGTAAACCTAATCTTTAGTTTAATCTAGTACTCGTATAAAGTAACCTAGAATTTAAAAGGAGTTACCCTAATTTTAGGTTTATTAATAATAAATTTAGATTTAAGAAAAGTCTTCCCCGCCCTAGTCCTAGTTATTTATTCCTGTAGGAACTAATTATAATAACGAGTATAATCGTATCGTTATTATTATTAAATAAGGAAAGACGCTTAAGATTAAATATCGTAGCCTAGCCTCGTTTTATTTTAAGTTTTAATATTAAGAATAACGAACCTAGTACCTAGCTACTCTTAATATATATAAAATAGGATCTTAATTATTTACCCGGCTCATTAGGCTTAACGAGTAAACTATATTTAATTTATTATTTATAAAAATCGATCGATTTTTAGGTATTTTAGAAGAAATCTCGACCTTAAATACCTAGCCTCGTTAAGAATCTAGATATTATAAATTTAAGCCCTACCTTAATTAAAATCTTAAATTAAATATTTATAATTAAGTCTAGAACCGAGTTATATTTAAAATAAATAGGGAGTTCTACCTCGTCTCCGTCGTTACTTAAGAAAAGCTTTAAGCCTACCGAGATAATAAGAATATTAATTTATTTATAATCTTACCTACGCGGTACTATAAATTCTTAGATATTTTTTTAAGAAAAGATACTAATATTTTACCCCTATATCGGTTATATAATTATATTATTAAGTTTAAAGAAGGGTTATAACCTCCGTCGTTTAGTTTATATAATATAAGTCGTAACGAGATCCTAAAGCTCCGCCGTTACCTAGATAAGAATCTTAATAAAGATTTTATTCGAGTTAATCGGTTTTATACCGCGTTTTTTATCTTATTCGTAAAGAAACCTAGCGGAGGCCTATATTTCTATATTAATTACCGAGGGCTAAATATTATTATTATAAAGAATAAGTACTCTTTACCCTTAATATTAAAAACCTTAAATTAATTAAATCGTATTAAGGTATTTTTTAAATTAGATATTATATCTATTTTTAATCGCCTCCGTATTAAAGAGGGCGATAAAGAATTTATTATATTCCGTACCCGATTCGGTTTATTCGAATACCTTATTATATTATTTAGATTATATAATAACCCTGCCTCGTTCTAGTACTATATTAATAATACTCTTCGTAAATTTCTCGATAAGACTTATACCGTATATCTCGACGATATTCTAATTTATAGCGATATCGAGGAAGAGTATAAAATCTATATTAAATATATTCTTTAGAAGCTCCGCGAGGCGGGGCTCTAAATAAATATTATTAGATACGATTTCTATATTAAGGAAGTTATATACCTAGGATTAATTATTACTATTTAAGGGATTAAAATAAATTTAAAGAAAATCGATACGATCTTAAATTAATTATAGTTAATTAATATTAAGGATATTCAAAGTTTCCTAGGGTTCGCTAACTTTTATCGGCGCTTTATCTATAGGTTTAATAAACTCGCTATACTATTTATAACCTTAATTAAGAAAGGTATTATCTTCGAGTAAAGTACTCGATATTAAGTAATTTTTAATACCTTAAAAAAGACTTTTATCTTTAATATTATTTTAGTCTATTTCGACCCCGACTGTAAAATTATAGTAGAAATAAATATATCTAATTATATATCTAGGGGGGTCCTGTCCTAGTACGATAATTAAAACGTCCTTCGTTTTATTATTTATTTTTTAAAGAAGTATAATCTTACCGAGTATAATTATAAGATTTATAATAAAGAGTTTATAGTAATTATCCGCGTATTCGAGGAATAGCGCCTTAAACTCGAGGGATCTACTCTCTTTATCGAGGTAATATCTAATTATAAGGCTTTTAAATATTTTATTTTATTTAAGGTACTATCTCGCCGTTAAGCGAGGTAGAGTAAGTTTTTATCCCGTTTTAATTATAAGATTACCTACCGGCCCGGTAAAGAAGGTAATAAATTTAATATATTAACGCGTCGGTTAAAAGACCTTCTTAAAAAGGGGGATAAATTAGACCCTAGATATTAGTATTAATATTAGATTATATTAAAAAGAAAAAACCTAGCCCTAGAAGTCCTTAAAGACTATATTTATAATATATCGTTAAATATAACGACCCTAGCCTTAGTCCTAGTTACTTTAGTTATATCGGTAGTAAATTTAAAGATTCTTATCTAGTCTTTTTAGTTATATCTCGTATTAATTTATATAACCCCGATAAACCTCGATATAAATATCGATTTAGAACCTTAAACCCTACCTACGTCCTATAAATTTAAATTAAATAAAGACTAGTTTATTAACCTAGATAAAGACCTATATAATACCCCGATTTATTAATTATAGGATATAATTAGTTAAGCCGATTAATTCGTCTTTAAAGTCCTAGAAATACTGCGTTCTAAAACGCGCTATTATAGCGGAATTCCCCTCGCTAAATACGAAGATAAGGATAAAGTTCTCTACTTCCGAGGAAAGAGATATATTCCGAATTCTAGTAAACTATACCTTCGTTTAATCTAGCTAGCCTACGATAGTATCGCGGGTAATTATTTAGGTCGTATTAAATATTACGAATTAATTAGTCGGGCCTATTAGTGACCTAATGTCTATACTACTATCTAATAATTCGTTAAGAATTATTATATATACCGAAGAATTAAGTTTTCCCGCTAGTATATTTAAGGATAGCTACGTTTATTACCGCCCCCGTAACGACGTTACGGAGACGTCTCGATAGATTATATAAATCCCCTACCGCTTTATACCTTTATAGGAATCACTTATTAATATATCCTAATTTTCGTAGACCGCTTAACTAAGATACGGTACCTAATATTAATTACGTCGATAAAAGTAAATAAAGCCTACGATACTTTCTATTAGAATATATAAAAACTTTATAAACTACTAGATATCTTTATTTTAAATCGAGGATTTTAATTTATATCGGAGTTTTAAAAGGCCTTATATAAGCGCCTTAAAATCGATTAATATATATCTACCGGGTACTATCCTTAAACGGATAATTAAACTAAATAGTTTAATATTATAATAAAATACTACCTCCGTATATATATTAATTATATATAAAATAATTGGGTGAAATAGCTCCCTAGAGCGGAGTTTTCTAATAATAATATTAATTCTTCTAATACTCTAGCCTCGCCTTTCTTAACTAATTATAATTAATATTTATATATCGGTTTCGAGTTTATTAAATTTTTACCCTAAGATCTTATTATTTAAACCCGTACTTATTTAATCGCTACTAATGAATTCGTAATATAAATAGAAATCTTAAATAATTACCTCCGCGATAAGATATTTATCGCCTAAGTTATCTTTAAATCCTCGGTTAACTAACGAAGGCGCTTATATCCGATATATTTAATAAACGACTAAATATAACTAAATATTAAGAATCTAAATATTATATACTCTTTAGTTAAACTCGACGATTATAATATCGGCCCCTTCCGAGTCTTTAAGGTTTTCGATAATCCTCTTGTAGTTTAACTAGATTTTCTATATTTTATAAAAGTTTACCCCGTCTTCTACGCTAGCCTATTATAATTATATAAAGTAGTAGTACGTTATATACGCCTGCGCCCCGCTAAAGGCGCTAGTATATTATATATACCTACGCCCCGCTACCTTTATAATATTATTATTTATCGATACGGGGTTCTAGCTTTAATATCGCGGGGTTCTAACTCTTAATAATCCTATATCGAGTTAATATTCCCCCGTTTTATTAGAATCCTTAGAGATTAGTTCTATTACTAAATCTAGGATTTAAAAACTACTTAATAATAAACCCCGTAACTATTTTATATCTTTTATATTATTATTAAGCCGCTAGCTCTACGCTAGCGGCTTTAGGTATTATAGTTCTAATTTTTTAAACCTTTTTAAAGAAAAGGCCTATTATCGTTATAATATCGGGTTTAACCTCGGGACGTCTAGAAGAATTTAATAATAATAATATTAATTAAACCCCCTCCGACGACCCCCGCTATAAAGACGGTAACGAATTCGAAGGTATTATTACCCCCGAAGAGACTTTAAACGTATAGCTTAAAGTTACTAAGGAAGAAAACTATCGCCTTAAATAATAATAAAAGTTAGGGGTATTATAAACTTAAAATTAAAAACTATATAATCCTATTATTTCTACGCCCGTTAACGGAGCGCTAATAGAATCTACTATTTATAATAGAGGTCCCCTAATTATTATACCTACCGGTGGAATAATAATAAGTTTAATTATATTTAATAAGGATATCCTTATTAGGGCGAAAATACTACGCCTTAATAAAATACGTTCTTATAAAGGTACGAGCGAAGGTGAATATTTATACTAGTTCCGCGACGTAAATATTAAATTTTTAATTAGTCCTAAGTATTTCACTACCGATTATTTAAGGATCGTATATTATATAGACTCGTTAAAGGGTAACCCTTTAACGTAGTAGTATAAATACTACGATTTATATAGTTTAGTTAGTATTACGTTTAGCTTTTTAAAAAAGTTTCTTTTTAATTTAATAACGGATCTAGTTAACCGTCGTCTCTTTATTTATAAAAAGTAGGAGGAAGCTAAATAATAATTTTATTAAAAGGTATTATTATTTAAAGCCTACTTTAAAGAAATAAAGGCCTAGTTACCCCCGTTTTCGGAGGAGTATAAGGTAAATTTCTTTTTAACTAAATTTAAACCTAAATTTAAAAATAAGATCCTTAATACTAGTAGTATATTTATTTAAAGAGAAGAAATTCTTACCTAGGCTATTATATAAGAAAAGAATCTAAAGTATATATAATTAATAGGTAGCTCTAATTTTAATTCGGGTTCCTAGTTAAAGAACCCTAATAAAAGAAAACTTATAATAAACCGAATCATTAAATCTAATACCGGCGATAACGTTAAGTAGGCGTATTTAAAGGAGAAGGGTAATAAATATAAAGTTAATACCACTAATTCTTTATATAATAAGATTATTTATTATTATTATAGAGTAGAAGGCTATATTAAGCCTAAATATCCCGATATAAATAAACTAGTTATAAACGTCGGTATAGTATCGGTAAAAAATAATTAAATCTAATTCACGCCTCGGAAGAAAGATAAGAAAAACGATTAATAAAAATATACCCTTTTATTCTTTCTAAAAATTAGATTACCCTCTAAGATAAAGTTAAATAATTTATTACCTTAATTAACTTAAGAGCGTAAATTAATTTAATTTTATAATAATTCGTTATTAAAAATAATTTAGAACTTTATAATATTATTTTACCGCTAGCTAAAGTAATTAACGGGTAAAGTATATATTACTATAATATATATTAATTAGACTATTAAATAGTCGATAGTTAAAGTTAAGGGTATAAGTATAATACTCTATTCTATATTATAAATTTTAAAGATTTAGACGTTATTCTAGGTATATTTAAATTACGTTAATTAAAGATATTAATTAATTCTAAAGCGGAATAATAGCGGTTTAAAATTAATTCTAGTAATTTATAGATTAAGGAACCGGCCAAGTTCACTAGTAGTTTTAAAAATAAACCGAATATATTCGCGGTTATATACGCTATAATATCGTAAGGCGAATAGGAAGAACTTCTTAACCTAAAGGTTCCTAAAGAATTTATAAAATTTTATAAAATTTTTTTTAATAAAAAGGCGAGTACCCTACCTACTTTTAAATAAAGGGATTATATTATCGAGATAAAGGTTAATAAAGAACCGCTTTATAGGCCTTTCTATAATTTATTTTAAACTAAACTATCGGAGCTACGGCGTTATTTAGAATCCTTATTTTATAAGGGCTAGATTCGTTATTTAATTTTATTAATTAAAGTATTTATTCTTTTTATACCTAAAAAGGATAATAGGCTATATCTTTATATAGATTACTAAGGCTTAAATATAATAATTATTAAGAATCGATACCCGTTATCTTTAATTACCGAGATATTAAACCGCTTATATAGTTTTAAAATCTTTACGAAGTTAGACCTTAAAGATATTTATTATAAAATCCGGATTAAGGAAGGCGATAAATAGAAAACTATTTTCCGAACTCGTTATAATTATTTCGAATATTTAGTTATACCTTTTAGGCTCGCTAACGTACCGGTAATATTTTAAACTTATATTAACCGTACGTTTATAAGTTTAGTAGATATAACGTATATAGTATATTTAAATAATATCCTAATTTATAGTACTAAGCCGGCGGAGTATTAACGGTATATTAAATAAATATTTAAATAATTATATTAATTCTAGTTATTTATTAACTTTAAGAAGTACCGATTTAGTACCGAAACGGTCGAGTTTTTAGGTTTTATAATATTTATTAATAAAATAGTTATAAACCCGGAACGCGTTAAGACTATTAAGAAATAACCTTAACTAAAAATATATTAAGAGGTATAAATCTTTTTAGGTTTCGTTAACTTCTATAAATAGTTTATTTATAGTTATTTTAATATAATTATACCGTTTACTAGCCTATTTAAAGGTAGTAAAGTAAATAAAAAAATAAATCCGTTTAAATAAATAAATAATACTACGGAAGCGTTTTAGATCTTATAAAATATATTTATAAACGCGCTTTTTCTACGCTATTATAATCTAATTAAATAATTATATATAGAGATAGATACTTCTAACTTTAACCTTAACTCTATATTATTATAATAGGATAAAGATAATTATTAGTATTTTATAATATTCTAGTTACAGAAATTAAATCCCCTAAAATAAAACTATAAAACCTATAATTAAGAATTACTCGCCGTTATAGTAGTAATAAAATAATAGCGATACTACTTAAAAGGTAGCCTTTATTATATTAAAATCTAAATTAATTATAATAATCTAAAGAGTTTTATAAAATAGAAGGAGCTAAATTTTAGGTAGGTTTATTAAGTATTTAAATTAACTACCTATAACTTTAAAATCTTCTATCGGGCTAGGAAATTAAATCCTACCGATATATTATCGCGGCGCTTTAATTATAAGGGAGTATCACCGTTAAATATTAAATTATTATTAATGTTTTAAAATAAACTTACTCTTTAGACTAGCGGTTAATTATCGGAAAGAGATAAGGAAATAAAGATAATTATAACCCCTACTTTTTAGATTATAGGGTTAAGAATAGTAATTTTAAGGCGGGATATTATAATAGTATTTAAAATTATATATAATAATTTTAAAAGGCCTATTAAAACGCTAATTCGGGAATTATAAATCTATAATAATTAAGTAAACTCTTTTCGAACTAGAGCGAATATATTAAAGGACCGCCGTTGTATAAAGAATAAAGTATAAATTATAGACTCTAAGGGATTATTAAAATATAACGGTCGCCTTTATATATTAAGGGATAAAGCTCTAAAGGAAGAGTTTATAAAGAGATATTATAATAATCCTCTAATAAACTATTTTAGCGCTACGAAATTATATAAATTATTTACCCGAAAATTTTTCTAGGAGGGTAACTTAAAGTAAGTTACGAACTATATTAAAATTTACGATATATATTAACGGACGAAGGCGCCGCGATATCGTTTATATAACGAATTAAATTCGCTTCCTATTACTATTTAATTATAGAAGGAAATTTCTATAGATTTTATAATTAGTTTACCGCCTAATAAGTATAGAGGTACTATCTATAACGTTATTTTTATCGTAGTAGATCGATTTATTAAAATAACTAGGTATATACTTATAATTATTAAAATCGATACTATTTAACTAGCGGAAGTATTCTACTTTAAAATTATTTACCGCTATAATATACCTAATAGTATCGTTAGCGATAGAGGCTCTATTTTTATAAACGCTTTCTAATCGGCTATATATTTTTATTCGAAAATAAAATAATACCTAAATACTATTTTTTACTCTTAAACGGATAAATAGATAAAGCGCCTAAATTAAATATTAAAATACTATTTACGTATATTTACTAATAATAAATAAATTAATTAGGCTAGATTACTATTTATAATAGAATTCTTAATAAATAATAATTAGAGTGCCGCCGTCGGAACGACGTTATTTTTCCGTATATATAGTTATTATCCTGAAATCCGCTAGGAGGTCGAGGACGACTCTAGGGAAAGAAGGGTATTAATTATAAATAATAAAATACGATAATTATAAACTCTAAAGAATAAAGTTATAAAATATTTTTAAAGCGCTACCGAATACTAAATTAAATAGTATAATAAAACGTATAAACTATAAAGTTATAAGGTTAGTGATTTAATTATATTAATAATTAAGAACCTAAAGTAAAAGCGCCTAAATAAGAAATTATCCTATAAGTTTATAGGGCCCTTTAGGATTATTAATAAAATAAAAGTATAAATTTACCGCCTATTACTACCTTCTATATATAGAATCTATAATATCTTTTATATATCGTTATTTAAGTTATATTATCTTCGCGATTACGTTAATACGGCGGAATCTTTTATATAAGCCCCCGAACTTATTAATAATAATAAGCTATAGGAGGTAGAAGAGGTAATTAATAAAATTAAGAATAAGGAAAGTATCTAGTATAAAGTTAAATAAACTAGTTAAGGCGAAGAATATAATTAATAACTATTAAACGAAGAGTTTATTAATATTAATAAACTAACTAAAGCCTTTAAATAGGCGGGTAGTAAATATAAATATATAAATATAACTAAAGAGGTTACCTAGTCGTATAAAATAATAAGGTAAAGTAAACGGAGCCGATATTAAAAGTAAATATTACTATTTCTGTATTAATATTTATATAACGGACGTTCTCCTTTATATTTATAACTTTATTATACGGTTTTAAAGTATAACTAAATTTAATTTATTATTAAACTATTTATATACGATAGCGATAAGATATTATATTTATAAAAATATTTTTATTTTAGGTATAGTCTATATAGACGTTTAGAATATACTATTAAATAATATATCTAGGTAAGTTTAGCTAGCGCCGATTTAAGAAAAAAAAAATTCGATATCGCTACTATATCGTACGAAAGATTTAGTTATTATCGGAATTATTAAAAGAAAACGTAATCTCCTTAATATAATCCTTAAGGATATTATTTTCCTCGGGATTCTTTAGGTCCCGTTTATATTAACGGAAACTCTCGGCCTTTTTTTCGAGAATTTTATTCATCGCCTTTAATTCCTTAATACGCTAGTTCGCCGCCGTTAATTAATTTTATAGGTTAGTAATTATAGTAGAGGTTTACCTACTAGTTATTACCGTTTTATTATATATTTTACACTACTAGGTAATTTCCTTATTTATTAAATTATATTTATATTCTTCTTTAAAAGTCCTATTACCGATACGGGCGTATTAATATATAGACCTCTTTACCTTCCTTCGGAAAGGTTTAGAGATTTATTATTATTAATATACGCCGCTTTAGAGCTTACGGTTATAATTTACCTTTACGTAACGGTCGATTCCGTGGCGATTAATATAATAAAGCGTATAAGGAGAGGATATACCTCGAATATAATTATCGTTAAACTAATAGAAGTAGACCCGGTAAAGGAGCTATAAAGCGTAATAAATTATTATTATAATTAATATTACGCAGTCGCGTTAATAGCGGACTAGTTATATTTACTAGTATATTTATAACTAAAATAAATCAATATAAATAAACTAATACTATCGGTGAATAGGAGCCATTTATAGAGTTAGAAGAAAGTTATATATAACGAGAGTATTATCTATATATTAGTTATAATACTAGAACGCTATTATAAAGTTAGAATAATAATATACGAAAGAGGCTAAAGGAGTTACGAAGAGAGAAAATAATAGGCGGGCGAGTTTATTTATATAATAAACCGTCGCGCTAAGTACCTTATCGTTATAGTACGTCGATACGCGCCTCCGCTCCGCTACCTCGCTTTTATTAATAGATATAATCGTTACTATAGTAGTTATATTATTACTAATCTCCCGGTATAATATTAGGACTATACCGCTTATATATAGTACTTTACTACTAGTATTTATTATAGTATAGTAGGAGTATATAGTAAGAGTGGCTACTACTATTCCGCTACTAGTACTATAGGTACTATAAAAATAATCTAATATACTATATTCACTATAAGTACTACAAGCGCTATAGGAACGATAGTATATACTATTTCGCTCCGTTACTATTATATATAATAGCACTATAGGGACGAAAGAAATATTATTTATTTAATTACTATTACTATATATTAGCGCTGTAGGGATAGTTTTATAAATATACTATTCACTTACTACTAGTACTACTATATAGTAGGGGTAGTTTAATAGTATTACTCTTCCGTTACTAATACTATATAATAGTACTATAGGCAATAGTTTCGTATCGCTCCGCGACTAGTGCTATATATTAGCGCTATAAGACCGATAGTATAAACTGGAAGACTTTTTTCTCTTATTTCTTTTAGGGGGTTTTAAAGGTTTTTTTAACGAGCTTCGACTAATTAACTAAATACTATTCCGTAACTAATATTATAGGTACTAAAGAATTAGGTACGTAGCCTTATATTTAGGTTATTATATAATAACGTTATCGTACTAGATAACTTTTTTCCCTTATTTCTCTTAGGGGGTTTAAAGGTTTTTTAATAAATATTTTTTAACTAAAGTATTTAGGCACCTAGGGACTAGGGCCTAAAGAGGGAGATAATTATAAAACGATAGTACGTTATATACGCCTACGCCCCGTTAAAGGTGTTAATATATTATATATACCTACGCCCCGCTACCTCTATAATATTATTACTTATCGATACGGGGTTCTAACCTTAGTATCGCGGGGTTCTAACTCTTAATAATCCTATATCGAGTTAATATTCCCCCGTTTTATTAGAATCCTTAGAGATTAGTTTTATTATTAAATTTAGGATTTAAAAACTATTTAGTAATGAACCCCGTAACTATTTTACGTCTTTTATATTATTACTAAGCCGCTAGCTCTACGCCAGCGGCCTTAGGTATTATAAATTAATAACTAATAACTCTTTACCTAGATAAGTCTAGTTTATTCAAGAATTTATAACTACCGAAGATAGCTAACGTAAGTGGTATATTAACGGTATTTTAAATTCTAAATATAATCGCCGCTATAGTCTACCTTTATTAAAGTACTACGTTAATTAAAAAGGTTATATCGTTATATAGGAACCCTTCTAGTACCTTACCCGTTATTAATAATTTATTAATAAATATTATATCTCGAATCCTAGCGCCGTTGGTCTTTATAAATTACCGTATACTATTTAGAGGTACTAGTATAAGGAACCTTTATTATCTTCGTTTTAATTTAATTTTTAAGAAGTTAACCCTAGCCTATACTTTAGTTTATTCTCTATTCGTTATTATTCCCTCGGTTATCGTTCCGTATCGGCTTCGACCGATACTTCGTATTATTATATAAATAAATAGTACCTTATAGCCCAGCCTCGCCGTTATTATTTATAAATAATAACGTTAACGCCTAGTTTTATTCGTATACCGCCGCCTATTCCCCGTCTTATCCCTTATCTATTATTATCGATTATTTATCTCGTAGAAGCTCGACCTTAAAGAGGGGGCTATTATTATAATATAGTTTTATTAACCTAGCCTAGCTTAATTTACTTTAGATTTAATTTAGGTTTAAACTAGTTTCCCTATTTTTATCCTAATATAGCCGGGATAGGAAATAAGTAAATACTCCGTACGTTAACTTTTATTTAGATAATAACTGGCCCTACCCTAACTTTCGTCCTTTATCTTTTATCTTAACCTACTTTTATACTATAGCTAGGTCATAGTTTAATGAACCTAGCCGTTAATTTAATAAATATCTAGATATTAATCCCGTCCCTTAATATCTATATATTACTTTTTATATAAATTATTATAAAGATTATCTATTTAATAACTAGTATCGTACTTTTATTAAATACGAAGAATAATTAAAATTATAATAACTAGTTATTAAGCTTCTCGCGCTCTTTATAATAATAATTTAGGCGGGTAACCTTAATATAGTCCCTTTCTTCTATAATATTACGTCTTTTAATACCGGTTTAAATATTTAAAACTAAGGTCTTTATTAATCCTAAAGTATTTATTTTAAAAGTATTTAAAGTATTAAGGCTCTCCGTTTAATATTATAATATAATATCGATAGGACCTAGGTTAATATTTATAGAGAAGAGTATTAAAGATTAAAGAATAATAGATTTCGTATTAATATAAAATAAGACTAGATAAATTTAATAAATATTTATATTTAGAATTTATAATTAAAAGTTTTAAGGGAAATTAAATACGAAGTTTCTATTTATTAAAAAAATATATAGTTTATATAATAAAAGGAAATCGTATTAAGAGTAATATACTCGGTATACTCGCGATTATAAATATAGTGAGTATATCTTACTCGCGATATTTATTAATATAAATATAGTGAGTATACCTACTAGTACTATAGTAGGCGTAGTATCTATTACGATTTAAAGATCGTAATATAACTATTAAGAATAACGACGATAATTATAATAAAGTATTTAGGTTAATTAGGGGCGCGTCCTACGCGCCCTCTAAATATTTTTTTATTCTTAAATTATTAACTCCTTATTAACTAGTTATTCTAACTCGTTTATATTATAATTCTAAATATAATAATTATTCGGGGTTAATAATATCCTTTAGCGAACCCTCTTTAAATATTTAATAAAAGTTCTTAATATACTTATTATTATAATAATCGACGCTAGTAATTACTAGCGTGTTTTATAACGCGACTTTTATAAAGTTAAAGTAATTTCTATTTATTTTCTACTTTTTAACCTTAGGTAGCCTAGGTAGAGCTCGTATAATTATTATTTCGTTATAAAAGTACCTTATAAATATCGAGAAATTTAACGAGGTATCGTTATTAGTTTTTCGCTTTAAAGTTCCTATTTTATCTCTATTTTCTAAGAGCCGTTTTATAAAACGATTTATATTTATTTATTATTATTATATAGACGCTTACTACTATTATTATACCGTAGATATTATAGTTATTATAGTTATTAATATTATTTTCATAAATATTCCGGTTATAGGCGTAGGTATTAGTATTAATAATACTAGAGTAATAGTACCCGTAAACGGCGCCGTATTTTTAGGTATCTTTAGCGCTCTTTAAAAAAATCCTACTACTACTACTACTACTCTAGTAATATAAAACTATAATAATTCTAGGTTATTAATATTAAGAGGAGTAATTTAAAGATTATTATACTCCGGGTTATCTAGTACTAGTTTAGGGTAGAATATTTTCTTAAATAAAAAAATCTATATAATTTCTTTCTTCTCGGACCTCCGCCTTAAATAGGTCTTTAACTATATATAGTATATACTAGCCTTATAATAATAGTACTAGATAGTAACCGAAGTATACTTCTTTTTATAATAATTAGTAGAGGTGTACCTCCTATATTTTTTCTTAAAATTATATTAAACTCCGATATATTTATATCCGTTATAGTTAAAGTACTACCGAATAATATAGTTAGAGATATATCTTTTATATATATATATATCGCCCGCCTATAATATACCTCGATATATAATATAATTCGCTATTATTAACGACCTGAAATCTATAATAATAGAAGTATATTTTTATTCCGTAGTCTTCCTCGTTAGGTAACCTATATATTTAATATTATAAATTTTATTAATACCGAGGATTAAGATATTAATTATTTTTAGAATTTTCGCGATATTCTTTTAATTATCTTTAATATTAAAATTTATCGTTTCTACTTTAATTAAACTCGCGATAATTTTAAATATAAATTTGAAGAGATTAATAATTTAATTAAAAATTAAATATTATACCTTCCCCGAGCTAAATAAAGAAATATTATTTAAATCGAATATTTTAATTTGGAAGTCGCTACTCTATAACTAATAAATCGCGTATATTAATATCTACGGGTTATTATCTTTAAGGTAGTAATTTAAGGGTATTTTTATAAAGAAATCGGCTTTAACGGTTTTATTTATATCTTTATAAATTTATTTATCGCTAGTCTTATAACGTAAAGCGATAACGGTCTTATTTAAGAGTTTTATAATAAATTTATAATTAAATATATTTAAAATATAGTCAGGCGCTATATCCCTTAATTTAATATATATAATATAATCTTTAACGATCTTTATTTATTTTTAAAGTCCTTTTAAAACGAGCTTTATATAGATATTATTATCGGCGACGCGTTATTATTAATATTAAATATTATTAATTTAAAGTAATAACTTTATAACGGGCGCGTATATCTTTTTAAAGAGTATATTATATAATTTTATAATATACTCGAAGGTCCCGAAAGGAATATAACGCGTTTTATTATTATTATAAATAGTATTAACGATATTTTATATATTAAAATATAGTTAAGAAATATATTTAGTTATAATATTAATAAAGTAGTAAGCCCGTATTCTACCGAAAAAGGTAGAAAAGGCGTTTAGATCTATTTAGCTTATGTGCTAGCCCTAAAGATCGATTTAATACCTACTTTCGAGTCGTCTAAAGTATCTAAATACGTATTTAATACCTCGACTTATTTTAAATAAATTTAAATAAATAAGAATAAACTAGTTTAAATAGTACCGGTAGATAGTTAGATATATATAGTTATAAGTGAATTATATAGTCTATAATACCGCGCTAACTTAGGGGGTATTACGCGCGTATATAATTTTTATAAATTAACGTAATTTAAAATCTAAATTAAATTAGCGTAGTTATAGTATTTTATATAACCTTAACGAGCTACCCGGCGCTAGTAGAAAATCACGGATTTAAAATCTTAAATCCGAAGTTACTATTTTTAGGTTTTTTATTAAAATTTTTTTTTTTTTTTTTTTTTTTTGAACGTTATCTTTTCGTTATCTTTCCGCCTAAAGCCGGCAAAATACGTATTTAGTACCTCGACTCTTCTCGTACGGTCTCCCGCTTTGCCGATCGATAAATAAATATAAATTATTTAAACCTAGTATATCGAAATTATATTTACCTCCTATTATTATAATTTAGATATAAAGATAACTACGGACGAGCCTTTTTAATAACGAGAGTTTAAGCGTGATAAAGGCGTGTCTTGGTAGTTATTTTTTAAAAAGTGGTTTTGAACGTGTGGTGTTGTTTTCCTATTAGCCGTCGATCTTGAACGTCCGTACTCTAGAAGAGGTCACCCCCGAACCGTCCAAACTCCCCAACCGTCCACTCGTAGGGCTGAACCCGTTGTCCCCCCAAAAAGCGCCCTAGAGCCGCGGGAACCTTCCTGGGACAGATCTTGACGCCTAAGCCACGCGCTATGGGGTCTTCGTTCTGGGCGTCTACGGGCTTCAGCCCTTCGAGTGGACATTTGGGGAGTTTGGAGGTGACCGTGGTGACCTCTTCTACTACCTAGCTAATCCCGCTTGCCAACTTCATACACAGAACGCGAAAAGCCAGACCTTTCCACAGCACTACATTACATGAGGATATAAAGCGACGGCCTACAAGAAGCCGCGAGAACATCTCACCTGTCGCGCAAGCACCAACCTCGACAATGTTGAAATGAAGCGACGCAATGGGAAACCAACGTCATGTGAGCCATGCCGCAAATCGAAGATTCAATGTGATCACACCGTTCCCACTTGCGAGAAACATGAAAGACTCGTAGTCTTGTTGCTCAGTGCTTCTACCACCCTGCTCCGATGACTTGACCTCGCAACGAGATCAAATCGAATCTCGCCACTAGAAGGTATTGGACATAGCGCAGAAGAGTACGTTCTTGGCTCCATAAGGCCTCAAAAACTTGACGCGAGAGCACAAGCGGTGTTGTTTTCAATGGACATCAGCCAGTTGAACAGACGCTGGGCTTCCAGCACCCGAATCATTCTGCATCGACTGGGCCTTCAAGCCTGGCCTCAACGAGCTAGGAAGACGTTTCGGCCGTCATGGCTGCCAGTGGCCGCCTCTCGGAGGTATTGAGCACTCAAGCCGCTACTCTACTGCCCGGTAAAGGTCGTGTGGAGCCAGATTCTGTCCAAAACGAGTACACCGGCAAGCTCGTAGGGCTTCTACGTCCTTTCTCGATCTTTGAAGACTTGGCTCATCCCCATTTCTTAGCTATCCAGGCTTCTACTATTGTATCATCCTTGGTTTTAGGGGCTCTTCCCTATGTCAAGGTTTTCATCGAGCAAGCCAATATCAGTGATGAAGCTCTGTCCCTGACCATTACCGAAAATAGTCTTCGGCCACGGTTCCCACTTCAATGACTATTAATGAGTTACACTTATCGTTCACGGGTCAGGACCTGCGTTGGGAATTCGTTGGCTTTCTGTTTGCTTGTGCAGGGCGCTCTGCCAAGGTTAACCCACTTGGTGACTTTCTGAATGCCAATTTCGAGGTCATCGATTGTACTACCTTTGTGCATCAGCTTGTGATGGCGAGTAACACATGCGCGTCATTGTCCCGTTGAATTGGTGGCGCGCTGGATGATATTTTGATCTGGCTGCTTTACAAGAATTTACTCTTTTTGACGATGCACTACGGAGAATTCAGTTGGTTCCCTATCTCTAATCACCTACGCATCACCAGGGATTGGCACTGATTTAGGTCCATTAGTGTGGCAACGCCTTGGTGATCTGTATACAGACATCTTCTCTATGGGTATCTACCGAGAGCCTCAACATCCCGAGCAGGTGCCATTCTTCCTGCAGGAAACGAGACGGAAGATATTTGCAGCAGCCTATTAAAGCGACAAGACTCTAGCTACGTATCTGGGGCGACCGCCAAGAATCCCCAAACAGTACACCTATGTACGACCACCGTTAGACATAAGTGACCAGACGCTCGTGGCAAAGGGTTTGGCCCTTGACACAGTGCTTTCATCGCTCGACGCAAACGACTGGAATACTGAGGGTAGTATATGGCCAGCGGGCTTCATTTGTTTACGATACACTACGTGCATGTTTCGCGAAGAGATTCTGGAACTCTCTCTAGGCAATGAACGTCATGACATGGTCCGCAATTTGAAGTAAGTCTTACGCCAAGTCTATGATATGTTTGTCCTCATGACTTTTCCTTAGTGACATTTGGAAACGTTGCCAAGAAGCATGGGACGCCTTCCCAGATCGCCACCACTACGAGATCAGCTGCTGGGACTCTGGCAAGCCGCTTGGTGTCTGTCTCATGCTTTTGTCCGTCTACCTTGACTACCTGAACAGTGAAATTCACATTCAGAGGCTCTTGTCCAAATACTCCGAGGCAGGCACTCATTCCCTGCTTGAGACCTCAAACAAGATGCTCACTACAGTCATGGTACTCATCAGACAGCACAGCCTCACACAAGAAATACAAAGCGACTATGCCTGGACAGTCCTACTCTACGGCGTATCGAGCGCCGGCGTGCTAGCCGCAGAGCTAAGCCGCAGCTCACGAACCAACCATTCACTTCCTCCTCCAATGTCCCGATCTGAAGTCATCAGAAGTCTGAGCGTACTGATCTCCTATCTTGGGTGGGTAACACGCCCTGGCGATGGGAACTATGCGACTTGTAGCGAAGCAAGCAGAATGCTTACACGGATCCTCGATGAAGCGCTTAATCCACCGTCGATGCCTCCCAATCAACAATCACAACAGCCTGTACTCGAGCCTGCTAGGAATGAGGATATGCTCGCGCCAGTCGAAGATCAGATCATGCTGGAATCAAATCGGAATGGAAATGAAACGCTGCCTATGGATGGTGAAGCATTCCTCGACTGGTTCGATAGCGTGTACTGGAATGATCCAGTGGTCTTTTGATGGCTCAGAGTACAGCGGTGATCCAGAAAGAACCCCACATCCATGCTATAAAGTGATGGGGCAAAGGCTATGCAGAGAGACTGATTTGATTGGTAACAACCCCTGGAAAAGGCAAATATAGCGCCCATCACCCTGAGGAATTTGCCACGAGCACGACTCATATTAGCTCAGTAGATCTTCCCAAGCTTCTGTCCTTGCAAAACTTAAAGCCGAACTCCTTTCAAAAATCTCTGCACACGGTAAATGACATTACCGTCATTACGCGCCTTCCTGGATGTCCTTACTCTGTAGACCAAATGATGGGGCTCTGTTGAAGCGAATCGTTTCTCACGTTCGGAGTGAGTGTGTCCCGGTGCTGGCAATAAGATATCGTCTTGATGCTACCAACCATCGTTCATCTGGATAGAACCTCCATACCTTTCTCGGCCTATTAATTTTATGGGTCCAACTTTAAGCATGTCGAAGCTAAATTGTATATTAATATTTGCCACCTCGCTAGCACTTGCCTGATCGAGCTCTAATGTCTTACCAGAGTCTAGGGTACTTAGACGTAAGCAGGTGTTTACCCACCTTTGACTCTACTTTCGCACTTTACAATCGTTGTATCCATCACTTCTGGTCCCCTTATGCAAGAATCGCTAATGCTTTCTCATTCATGCCTCGTTCCATACCATCATCATCGTCAATGCAACCTTCTTAGCCCCTCCACCATCTCCCTCACCCCCTCCACCCCACCCCTCGCTTTCCCAACCTCCCCCAGCGCTTCAACAATCTCTTCTTGCACAGTGCTTCCCAGATCTAAAAAGGCTTCGACTAATTCCCCGTCCACGAATCGAAACGGCTCTTCCGCCTCTCTAACTTGGTTTTTGAACGCCCTATACGTATTGAACGGCACGTTGCCCAAACTTTGAACCAAGGGCGCCAGGGCAGCTTGCAATCTCATAAGGAGATCGCGGTGACTCGGCGCAATGAGGCCGAAGAGGTAGATACTCCCCTCAACAGTCCCCATAAACGCTTTGGGCACGACAGGCGCAGGGTTCTTGCTATCAACCTCGACTTCGAAGCTGCGGATCCTGTTCACCATCTCCCCCAAGCGGATCTCACTCTCCACCTCCAACCTCCGTCTATCATCCACTGTCACACCCACCACGTTCTGCCTCAGTACCATCAGATTACCCTCCGCATCTGCCTCAAGCCATGTATCCTCGCTCACATGAGCCACGGCTGTGCCCCATGCCGTTTGGAAGTGGCGTCCTGTTTCGACAAGGGTGTCATCGAGACCGCCTTGGCCGGGTGTGTAGGTGGTTATGGAAATGGATTTCATGAGGTCAGCGATTGCGATTTGGTTGTTGTGGATGGATATGTCGATGGGGGCGGTGGAGGTGCGGTAGGTGGCGCGTTTCTCGAGGTGGCGGTTGATGAGGGAGTAGATTACGACCTGGATAATACATTAGCTGGTGCAGGGAATAGGGGAAAAGGGAGGTTCATACTGTTTTTACAAGTGCTGCGACGATGTTGCCGTTGATGGCGCCGAGCGCGCGACAGGCACCTTTAACGGGGAGCTCGGTGATGACCTTGAGGGTTCGTTCGGTGGTCACTGCGAATACGATGATTCTACCGCGGATGTTTTTGTCTTGCTCGTCGTCTAGATAGGCTGTGCCGACGACGAAGCGTTCGACCAGCTCGCCGGAATCTTCGCGGATATCTGCTCTGACGACGCTTTCGACGAGCTCTTCTTCATTGAGTTCGTAGGTGTCGAGCTCTTTGAACATGACCTCGTCTGCAAGCTTGAAATGCCCTTGAACTATTTCTTGCGATCGACGTAGTGATCTGTGGATTGTACCAATGCCAAAAGCCTTGAGCTTGGTTGAGTAGGCTATCCTTCGTACCGTCTCTCCAATTGGCAGCGTCTGAACATGCGTAGTGCGCTCAGTGTCGACAAGCGCAATCCTGACGTCTTCCGGAGTAGCTATCGCGATAGCACCAGGATAAGCCTCTGCATCAAACGAACAGATACACGATGCTTTCTCGGCAGTGACTGCAGAGTAAACGATGCGGCCTTCAGACCCATAGATCAAGCTTGGATGCTCGCATGTAGCGAACACGTTGGAAAGCCCATCACTTCTTGAGAGCGCTTTGAAATTGGCCTGCTCTGTGCCAAGTACTACGACTTTCTTTGAGGAGAGTGTTGAATTGTTGACGTCCAAGAAGAATGTAATTACCTCGCCATTTGCCATTGCTATGAACAGCGTTGGTGGCTGTTCAGGAAGAATCTGAGCCAGAACGATCGAGCGCGGTACTGAGACTGCCTCATCGCTGACAACAATTTTCTGCACGGTCTCAAGCGTATCAACCTTCAGAAAAGCTACCGTGGCGCTTTGCCAAAAACCAACAAAGCAAAGGTCCGTTGACAGATGAGGGACATGGATGCAAGCAATCTGGCCTTCCGCTGCGAATTGTCGTCTTGCCTTGACTTTCAGATCACTCTTGAGATCCAGGCTCACAGCTTCTAATCCACTCACAGACAACGCAAGAGTTTCAAAGTTGCCTGACGCGGCCGTGATTGTGGTCCCATTTGGAGGGGACCACTCTGAAAGGACCATGCCATTTTCTGAGTCCATAAGCCTGGCTGAGGATCCAGTGACTTGAAGAAGACGATCATTTGGAAGATTCTCAGCAAGGAGAGTGCTTTCTAACATTGAGAAGCTCTTGAACTCTGCCCTTTCTTCTACCTCTCCATCGGGTTGAAACTGGAAAATCCTTGTTTCTCCAACAAAAGTCGCAATAAGTATGTCAATACTTTCGCTAGTATCGCTCGACCGTAGCGCAAAGAGGTCAGTGGCATGAGCCATCTCTCCCAGAACACCCTGGTCTTCCAGGCCGACACCACTACGAACGCTTCGAAGACTTCCATCCTGGAAAGCGCCAGAACCAGTCACTATTCGTGCTTGGCCAGAGGAATACTCATTGGTCTGTGCTTCGCCTGATCTGCTACCCATGTCCATAATCGTGAAGTCCAATATGGGTGCAATGTTCGAAATAGTTTGAATAAGCTTGACGCCCTGCCCCTGGATTTTTACATATTGTGAATCGCCTTGATGAGAACCAACGAACATGTAGCCTTCGTCCAGGTAAACAAGCACCGAGGCTCGTGAAGTCTCTCCAATCACATCAAGCTTCCAGCCTGTTACTTCATTGTCGATGTCAAGCACGAGCATCAGGAGATAAAGCTTCCCATAGTCGTCTGCAAGCAGCCACCGTTGGTTGTCGATCTGTGTCCATGTCACAAATTGAGTTGCTTCTTCCAGATTTTGGCTTAGTATTTCGCCCTCAACGTTGTCGAGGTAGCTAACAGAGGTTTCGGCAACGACAAGTAGACCGTCTGATGATCTGTCAGCGTACTCGTGCTCTTCTGCCCTGGCTGCAACCTACAAGCTGGTCCTGGTACAGGTATCAAATGACTTGCGCCCAGCTCCAAGTCATTTCGGGTGCCAAGTATGGTCTCTAAATCGGCACTACCTGGATCTCCACTTCCACCAGCAGTATAGTCGAGCTTGCGTGAGCTCAGACATACTTTTTGATGGTTGTCCTCGTAGAGAAAGGCAAGCCTGGGTGCTTCACCCTCTCCGTCCCGTGGGTACAAGAAGGCCACCGAACGCACGAACAAATCCGATATTCTTGCCGGCACTGGATCTCCCAGTGTCCCAATCTCACCTAATCCCTTCTTTTTGCCCTTTTGCGAGATAGGTATAATTGTAACGATGCCATCATAAAGGAAAAGCGACATAAATCGTCTGGTAGGGTCGATCAGACATCGGTCCTCGGACTGCGAATCTCTTGATGTCTTGTCGGCTTGATCTCGATAGGTTTGTTCCGTTCGTAATTGACCTGCGCCTGAGTCCCAGGATACCGTGAAATACATATACCGATCCGTCCCAACGAAGAGGTGGTCTGTTGCGGAATTCGTGGGGCGTAATTTGTCCAGCATTGAGACTTTACCATAGAGCCGGCGTGTATGGATCAAATTTATTCCATCAGATGTCTGGGTGTATATCTCGAGCCTGTTGGCTTTTCTGCATAACTATCAGTCTCACTTCCCTATGCTTTGGATGTACTCACGCCAGGACTAGACATTCTTCATCCGGACGTAGAAGTTTGAGCTTCAGCGCATGCCTCACACTGGTGGACCGATGTATTGGAGCGAGATATGCCATATCTGAGCAGTATACGCCTGATCTAAGAGGTAGAGTACTCTGATATACTTTAATACACTCCCGTCCAGACCGTTACGGCCAGTACGAGCGCGGGTTTCGGCCGATAAGCTGAGAGCCAATGGATAAGCTGTGTAGCCGCGCGGGATGTCACCGATTTCTAGCGCGTTTTGACATGCGATCGACTATCGATTTTACTTTATCGAACTTCCCACTCACAAGTTTCACAAGCCAACAACCATGCCTCGTAAGAAGAAAGGGCTTCCCGCCCATATCAAAACTATGGGGGAGGCTGAGGATAATTTTCAGCGTCAGCAGGAGGATGCGCTTCATCCTGAACCATCATTGGCTGCCGGCCCTAGCTCTGACCTTCCCAAATATATTGGCTACCAGGAATTTCGGCGTCTACACCTTTCAAATCTCAAAACGAGCGTGGAAACAGCGCTCCAACCGCTTCCAGACGAGGGAACGGAGGATATGGAGGACTATCTACCGCTCCAAGATGGCGATATGGATACCTTACCGCTTCCAGATGCTGAGATGGAGGATACCTTACAGCTCGCAGATGCCGAGGACACCTTGCAGTTCCAAAATGTCGAGATGAAGGACGATGTACCTCTATCAAGAGCGGTGATTGACGAGTACAAGCAAAAAATTCGCCTCATGTTGACAAAGGCCGGTTATTACGCCAATCGTCCCACCACAATGAACTCCGAGGATGCAAAGGAAGCCAAGCTAAAGGCAGCAACTCTCAAGAAGCTAGGACCTGTTGTCAAGCAGTACAAGCTGCTCGTAAATCCATCTACGAAGCGTAGCTTACTGCTACAGTATCCAAACAGGGAACTTGGGCAAGAGTACCGTGCTGCGAGTGGACAGAAGCCTCTTGAGCTTCGTATCAAGCCAAAAACTGGAATAGTCGAGGTCGATATCCCAATCAACACCCACGCAAATTACGACAAGGTCAAAGGCATTGAATACGGAGAAGCCATGCGCTTAAGTCGCGTTCTGCAGCAAGGAGGCTCGTACGGTCTCGCAGGTGGGCTGGGCGTTGGAGCAAAGCCACCGGCGAAGGATGGTCGGCGAGCAACTGCTCCAGAGGGACCGTCACAGGAGAAACTACTGAAGAATTTCGAAGACGCAGACAACAAAGGCCATGTGATGAACAAGATCACTTTAGGCGGTCTGATAGTCCCATTTAAGGACGGCGATCCTATCTACATGATTGCAACATTCAAAGGAGGTAAGTCGAACCTCTCAAGTCACAGTAAATCTTCACTCACCATACTATAGATACCTGCACCTGGACAAAGCTTGACGCCATGGTACAGCTCCGTCCTAAGTTTGACCATCTCGACGCCCTCGACGATCAAGGCAAGTCAACCTCCCGCGGTGGGGGAGCTGACGAAGAAGAGGCCACCGAGAGGCCTGAGAGGGAGGCTAGAGCTGTCAACATGGCTGTCAAGTCCGCCGAGACTAACGATGAGTTGGATATGTATGGTGGCATGAGTGAAACCCGCAAGCTACTCATCGCTATGAGAGACGAGCCATGGCAACGCTTGAAATGGATCGATCAAGATGTCAGCCACTTCAGTGCTGAACGCCTTGTGTGTTGCTAATACTCCATAGGATGATGAGTCGTTTGATGTATACGATGAGAATCTGGTCTACCAAAATCCGGACAATGCTCCCCAATTAGTCTCCGAGATGACCAACGAGCAGTACCTTGATGCGATAAGTTGCCCTCGAATTGATCCAACCAAGCAAGGAGAGAACGTTATGACTGGGAGCCACCCCTCCACTGTAGAGTCCAATGCGGATGGAGACGAGGAAGAGCTGAATCTCGACGACACGGAAGACGACCCTGAAGACGGCGATGACGAGTTGACCTTACCCCTGGGTGTTGTATATCCTGATCTCATGATGCAGATACGTGTAGAAAATGCTGTCAGGAAAATCTGCCTTTCCCCACAGACCAAAGAGGCTGCCCAGGAACGAATCCTCAAGCAGAAGGTTCTGACCAATTCTAAGCTGGCGACCTGGACTTTCTTGTTCCCGGGCAACAAAGACCACGCCTACTATAAGTGGCGTCTATCTGAAGAGAGGGCTGGAAGGGGTATCGAACCGGAGGAAGACATGGCCTAGGGATGCTGTTGTGGCATCTCTTGCTGTCGACTACAAGATTATGTGGGAGCTTATGATGACAATGTACATGGTCATCATGGCAAATGGTTGAAAACGCATGCATAGCGACTGGTGTAACGGCTTTATCTTTTAGAGATACCCTACAAAGCGTGATTGAGTCGATGAAACATACAGCAGTCTTTCTGCAACATTACATTACCTCAATATGGTTTTAGGCCACTCTGTTTTCGATAGCCCACGCCACAAATCTGAAGAGCTGACTTTTTACTCCCAACATTACTCACAATAGCATTAAACAGGTTTCCGCTTGAACAAGATATTTCGGCCTTTGACATGCAAAAGGCAACAAGCCGGCATTTGGTATCTTTGCAGCAGGTTTTGAAACAGTACCGTGGAGTTCTTCAAGGGTTCATTTTCTGCTTCGAAGAATCAACCGACAGATTTGCGTACAAAGAAAAGCCCTTCTTGGCGTCGAACACACGAAGTTGCGCAATCTGAAGACCCTTACACTGCTGTCTCGACATCGTAATACCCTAAGATATTCATTGATACGCTTAGCGCGAAACCGGCGCCAGCGATAGCTTGACTAACACACGAAACAGCGACAACGCCTAGGCAACTTTCGACCTTGAAAAAGCAAGAAGAAAGAAAAAAGTGGTGGAATCTAACCAAGGGCTTACTCAGGAGTCGAACCTGGTACCCTTTCAGGTTGCTAACCCTGAGTACTTTTCAGGAGTTGAACCTGGCGTATTGGGGTCGGATCTTCGCAGCATTGAGCCTCTGTGCATTGGAGAACTGAACTTTACAGTTACCCATTCGAACACTTGGAGTCGAACCAAGTGACATCTTTAACATAAGCTAAAGGCTTTTACACGTTGTCTCTCAACCACTTGGACCAAATGACCGATGATATTAAGCTAACCAACATAATGACAAATATATTCCATAATTTGAACTTTGCACAAAAGCCTTGGCACACACACCTTACAATCCGTTTTGCGCATTCTTCTCTTTCACTGCAACCTTCAGTATTGACGGCTTTTATACGCGACTAACACTGCATCTCAAGCACAATCGCACCAAGGCCTCATTTCGCTCATTGTCGTCAAAGCATCAATTCAAGGAGTCACGCGCTTTGTATGTACTGGTACAAAGCGCATTATATCGTCAAGAGTGAGCCCTGATATCACAACAGCATCAACGCGGTTAAGACGCATGCGACTATACGTTGATCAACTGTGTACAGATCAAGTGGCTGTTACCACATCATTCGCGAAGATTCAAGATGCAAAATGCGCAAGAATAGGGGCTACGAATGTCGTTTGATATGTTCATTGCAATATCAAATATATGCGCAAACCCACCCAGTACACCCAGTCCTCTAAAGTAATGAGCTAGAGGTCAACTTACCAAGCTTAGTTGGATGCGACGAAGCAGCAAGTGGAAAACGTTGGCTTAGAAACATTTCGAGTACTATTCAAGAGGCTCATAATCTAATAACGGACCGTTCATGACCCTAGGGACGAGAAACATGTTGAGGAGGCTAAAGTGCTGTGCATTTGGGTGCGAGGATGAGAGGATGTCGTTGGAGAAAGCGCTTCCGCGCCTGGCTGCCCGCCTCTAGTTCCCGCTGTGCATATACCACGGAAACTTTGAGTCGAAGATTTTGGACGCGACTGAAGATGTGTTACCGTGTCGGAAGAGTCTAAGAGAACACTTCATGACATAGTTCAATCTCGGCTGCGGGGAAGTTGCCACAGCATGGAGATCCGAGAAGATATTTGATCCAGAATGCCGGCATCACAAGAATTGGAAGATCGTCGGCCATTAACACCTAAAATTAGAATGGATCACATTCTCCCCAGCAGTCCAGGAGTCGCTGCTTCAGTAGGCGTACTAAATGGCGGGTTCAACGGTGTTGCCGCCGATCCTGGGATCGTGAATGGGTACATCAAAGACTCTACCTTGGAAACTTTGGCTTTGCCAGACATGGGAGCAGTCGCAGGGGAAGCGATGCAACTTCAATTGCAGGACGGGATCACGTATCAAGGCGTGAGCTTCGGAGCAAAGAGAAGCATTGCAGGAGAGTTGGTGTTTCAGACAGGCATGGTGGGATATCCAGAATCAATTACAGATCCTTCTTACAGAGGACAAATCTTGGTGGTCACATTCCCATTGGTGGGGAACTATGGGGTGCCTTCGCGAGATACCATGGATGGTATCCTAGGACATTTACCTGCACATTTCGAAGCTGCTCAAATCCACGTCTCCGGACTTGTTGTTGCATCCTACGCTGGAGAAGACTACTCGCACTATCTCGCAACATCCTCTCTAGGTACATGGTTGAAGGAGCAGAACGTGCCCGCGATGTACGGCGTGGATACTCGAGCGTTGACGAAGAGAATACGAGAAAAAGGTAGTATGCTTGGAAAGATGGTCGTGGAGGCAAAGAAAGATAATGCTATGGTCAACGGTCACACGGGACACGAAAGCCGGACGAGCCAGGCCTTGTACGAGGAGATAGAATGGTTTGATCCAAACACGAAAAACCTTGTGGCCGATGGTGAGAGTATCCCGCCTGCCAATCCAATCCCTCGCCGACCTCTGACAGCTGCCAGTCTCGATCCAAGAGCCTCGCCTCTGTTCTCCACCTGCGGCCTCGGCTTTATTCCATCCTTCTGGCCGTCCTGTCAGAGTTTTGTGCGTTGATGTAGGACTGAAGTACAATCAGCTTCGTTGTCTAGTATCCAGAGGATTAGAGGTGCTCGTGGTTCCTTGGGACTATGACTTTCCACGGCTCGCTGGCCAAGATTGTGATGGGCTATTCATTTCGAATGGTCCTGGAAACCCTGCAATGCTCACAAAAACTGTGCAGCATATCTCAGTCGCCATGCAGGAAGGCAGGACTCCGATCTTTGCTATTTGCCTGGGTCATCAGCTTCTGGCCCGTGCTGCAGGTGCTCAGACGTTAAAAATGAAATTCGGCAACCGAGGTCATAATATTCCGTGTACTCATTCGATATCCGGGAATTGCTACATCACTTCGCAAAACCATGGCTATGCAGTCGATGCCATGAGCTTACCATCTGGTTGGGAAGAGCTCTTTGTTAATGCTAACGATGGTAGCAATGAAGGTATCAGGCACCGTAGACGCCCCTACTTTAGCGTCCAATTCCACCCCGAGAGCACGCCAGGACCGCGCGATACCGAGTTCCTCTTTGATGTATTTGTCAACGCTGTCAAGGAAAGCGTCGAGTCTGTCAAAGCTCTGCTCCAGCCCATCAGTTTCCCCGGCGGCACCGCAGATGAGAACGAGAAGCTGCATCCTAGAGTCGTCCCCAAGAAAGTTTTGCTGCTTGGAAGCGGAGGTTTGAGCATTGGCCAGGCTGGCGAATTTGACTACTCTGGCAGCCAAGCGATAAAGGCATTGAAACAGGAAGGGATCTACACCATTCTGATCAATCCAAATATTGCCACTATACAGACATCGAAAGGCCTTGCTGACAAGGTCTATTTTCTACCAGTGACAGCGGAGGACGTCAGGAGAGTCATTAAACGTGAGCGACCAGATGCGATCTACGTCACATTTGGGGGCCAGACAGCGTTACAGGTTGGCATCCATCTCAAAGACGAATTTGAAGAACTGGGTGTCAAAGTATTGGGAACTCCCATTGATACCATCATCACCACTGAAGACCGGGAGAAATTCGCTCGCAGCATGGAAACGATAGGAGAGAAGTGTGCAAAGTCAGCATCCGCAAGCTCAAGAGAAGAAGCTGCATTGGTGGTCAAGGACATTGGCTATCCCGTAATTGTGCGAGCAGCATATGCTCTTGGAGGTCTAGGTAGTGGCTTTGCGGACAACGAGCAAGAACTTTTGGAGCTCTGCGATAAGGCGTTTGCCGCGAGCCCCCAGCTGCTGATAGAGAGAAGCATGAAGGGATGGAAAGAGATTGAGTACGAAGTGGTCCGAGACGCTAGAAATAATTGCATTACGGTCTGCAATATGGAAAACTTTGATCCGCTGGGGATCCATACTGGCGACTCCATCGTGGTGGCTCCTTCTCAGACCCTTTCCGACGAAGACTACAACATGCTTCGCACAACGGCAATCAATGTCATCCGTCATCTAGGAGTGGTTGGCGAATGTAACATACAATATGCTCTCAATCCGTTCTCAAAAGAGTACTGCATCATTGAGGTCAATGCGCGCTTGTCGAGATCATCGGCTTTGGCTTCCAAAGCGACTGGTTATCCATTGGCGTTTATAGCTGCCAAGCTAGGTTTAGGCATACCGTTGAACGAGATCTCAAACACCGTGACGAAAGTCACATGCGCCTGCTTTGAACCATCGCTGGACTATGTTGTTGTAAAGATACCGAGGTGGGATCTGAAGAAGTTCACTCGAGTCTCTACGGAGTTGAACTCATCAATGAAAAGTGTGGGCGAAGTAATGAGCATCGGACGGACTTTTGAAGAAGCCATACAGAAGGCCATAAGATCCATCGACTTTCACAATCTTGGATTCAACGAAACAAGTGCTCTGATGTCCATTGACAATGAGCTTCAGACTCCTTCAGATCAACGTCTATTTGCCCTCGCCAATGCTATGTCCGCTGGCTACACTGTGGACAAGATTTGGGAGATGACTCAGATCGACAAGTGGTTCCTGCGGAAATTGAAGAGATTGAGTGACTTCGGGAAGCTAATGACTACCTTCAATGCCGGTACTGTTCCCCGGGGTCTTATTCTCCAAGCAAAGCAGCTAGGCTTCTCAGATCGGCAACTAGCCAGATTCTGGAGCTCTAACGAGCTAGCTGTGCGACGCCTGCGTGTTGAAGCAGGTATAACGCCATTTGTGAAACAGATTGATACTGTAGCAGCCGAATTTCCTGCCTTCACCAATTATCTGTACCTGACGTACAATGGCATTGAGCACGATGTGAACTTTGATGATCACGGTGTGATGGTCCTTGGATCTGGTGTATATCGTATTGGATCATCCGTAGAATTCGATTGGTGCTCAGTAAGAACCATCCGAACCATCAGGGACCAAGGCTTCAAGACAATCATGGTGAACTACAATCCGGAAACAGTCAGTACAGACTATGACGAGGCAGACAAGCTGTACTTCGAGACTATCAACCTAGAGACGGTCCTGGACATATACCAGCTTGAGTCATCTAGCGGGGTGATCATCTCCATGGGAGGCCAAACGCCTAATAACATCGCGTTGCCACTTCATCGCCTTAGCGTCAAAGTTCTTGGAACTTCCCCCGAGATGATCGACATGGCGGAGAACAGGTACAAGTTCTCCCGCATGCTCGATCGCATCTATGTCGATCAGCCTGCGTGGAAGGAGTTGACTAGTATAGATGATGCGCGGAAGTTCTGCGCTAAAGTGTCATATCCTGTCTTAGTACGACCGTCGTACGTTCTTTCTGGGGCGGCGATGAATACAGTCTACTCGGAGGATGACCTTGCAAATTATCTAGCCCAAGCAGCGGAGGTGTCGCAAGACCACCCAGTTGTGATCACCAAGTACATTGAGAATGCGAAGGAGATAGAGATGGACGCCGTTGCACGAGATGGTAGCATGGTTGGACACTTCATATCCGAGCATGTCGAAAATGCCGGTGTGCACTCTGGAGACGCTACTTTGATACTTCCCCCGCAAGATCTTGATCCAGAAACCGTCAGGAGGATAGAGGATGCTACGAGGAAAATTGGCAATGCTCTCAACGTGACTGGACCTTTCAACATACAGTTCATCGCTAAAGATAACGAGATCAAGGTCATCGAATGCAACGTGCGCGCTTCGAGATCATTTCCTTTCGTATCAAAAGTCATGGGTGTAGACCTTATCGAGATGGCGACCAAGGCTATCATGGGAGTCCCTTTTGCCGAGTATCCGCCCACTAACATCCCCAATGACTACGTTGGAGTCAAAGTACCTCAATTCTCCTTCTCTAGACTTATTGGAGCAGATCCTATTCTTGGAGTCGAAATGGCATCCACAGGCGAGGTTGCATGCTTTGGCCGAAACAAATACGAAGCTTATCTCAAGGCTTTGCTGTCCACGGGGTTCAAACTTCCGAAAAGGAATATTCTCTTGTCCATCGGTTCCTTCAAAGACAAGGCGGAGATGCTACCCTCGATTGGCAAATTGCATCGACTGGGCTACAAGCTCTTTGCTACCGCTGGGACAGCAGACTATCTTCAAGAACACGATATACCCGTGAAGTATCTTGAGATCCTCAGCAATGAATCCAAGAACCAGAAGTCTGAATACTCACTTGAGGACCATCTGCAGAACAATCTCATTGACTTGTACATCAATTTGCCCTCGAATAATCGCTTTCGTCGACCTGCAAATTTTACTAGTAAGGGCTACCAGGCTCGGAGGATGGCGGTAGACTTTCACACGCCATTGATTACGAATGTCAAGAACGCAAAGATACTTGTGGAAGCTATTGCTAGGCATTTTGACTTCGAGATTCAAAGCATTGACTACCAGACCGGACACCGAACTGTTGTATTGCCGGGTCTGATCAACGTCGGGGCATTCGTTCCTGGGGTGGCAACGCCGGGTAGCCGCGACTTCCACATGGTCACCAAGGCTTCTATTATTGCAGGTTTTACCATGATCCGCATCATGCCATTAGGCATTGAAGGATCAGTGACTGATGCAAGGGCGTTGAAGATAGCTCAACAAGGGAGCCGTCACGGTGCTTGCTGCGACTACAATTTTTCAGTTGCAGCGACTCCATCAAATGCGGAGCAGATCAGACAAGTCGTGGACGATGTTGGTTCTCTCTTCATGCCTTTCAACCACTTGTCGGGAAATATCAACAAAGGCGGAGCTATAACTTCTCATTTCGCCGCATGGCCGAACGACAAGACGATTGTTACTGATGCTAAGACTACGGATTTGGCTTCAGTGCTGCTATTGGCAAGCCTGCATAGTCGAAAGCTCCACGTCACTTGTGTAACAACGGAAGACGACATAAAGCTGATCGCGTTGAGTAAATCGAAGGGGCTGAGAGTCACTTGTGACGTTTCCGTGTATGCCTTGTTCTTGTCGCAAGACGATTTTCCTCAATGCAGCTTCCTGCCGACATGCAAGGACCAGAAAGTCTTATGGGATCACATGGCCATAATCGATGCCTTTTCGATTGGGAGCCTTCCCTATCAAATTGCCGTTACCATCCACGAGGCAGCTACCCCAGCAGTAGGCATCGAAGATACTCTGCCACTACTGTTCACAGCGGTGTCTGAAGGAAGACTGACGACGGACGACATTATTGCTAGATTGCACGACAACCCAAAGGCTATCTTCGAGCTTCACGATCAGCCAGGAACGACGATCGAGGTCGAGGTAGATCGACCCTACGTGATGCAAGAGCAACCGGTATGGTCGCCGTTCGTCGGGAAAACAATGAAGGGCTCAGTCCAGAGAGTCATTTTCCAAGACAAGACAGCCTGCCTGGATGGTGAAGTCATGCAGAATATGAGCTTGGGTAGGGATATGTCTGCCCATACCCTCTCAGTACAATCGCCAGTAATGCAATCTCCACTTGTGAGGCCGGCACAGTCCCCAGCTCTACGCCCAGATACCTCACGCGACCGCCGACAATCTGTGCTCTCAGTACGCCCAATCAGCCGGCTCAAGCAGCTGGATGGCATGAGTGCGTCACCTCCCATAGGTGCTCCAGTGCAGTCACAGTCGCCCATTGTTCAGCCTGCCATGGCGGCGGACTTCGGCCCTCCATTACCTCCTTCACTTCCGCCTATCTCCAACAACCTGCAACAGCTCCTATCGCGATCCCCTTTTAAGCAACACCACATTCTCTCAGTAAGCCAATTCAGTCGCCAAGATCTTCACTATCTCTTCACCGTCACCCAAGAAATGGTCCTTGGAGTGGCACGCCACGGAATCCTCGACATACTCAAGGGCCGCCTTCTCTGTACTATATTCTACGAACCCTCTACCCGCACCTCTGCATCCTTTGACGCAGCTATGCAACGCCTCGGTGGCCGCACAGTCACCATCGCAACTTCCCACTCCTCCACCCAGAAAGGCGAGACACTCCAGGACACGATCCGTACCCTAGGCTGCTACGGCGATGCCATCGTTCTCCGTCACCCAGATCCCGCCAGTGCCCAAATCGCCGCCAAGTCCTCGACTGTTCCCATTATCAATGGCGGCAACGGCAGCATCGAACACCCTACCCAAGCTTTCCTGGACCTCTTCACCATCCGTGAGGAACTCGGCACTGTAAATAGCCTGTACATCACTTTCATCGGTGACGTGCGCTATGGCCGCACGGTCCACTCACTCGTCAAGCTTCTCCAGCACTACGACGTACACATCCAACTCGTATCCCCACCGTCTCTGGCTTTGCCACCAGATGTGCGACAGCAGCTCATCGGATCTGGACAGCTGGTGCTCGAGACTACAGAGCTCACGAAAGAGGTCGTTGCTAGGAGCGATGTCTTATACTGCACACGACTTCAAAAAGAGCGATTCGAGGATCTTGATGAATACGAACAGTTGAAGGGGAAGCTGGTCGTTGACAACTCTGTGCTGAAGCATGCGAAGAGCCACATGATTGTGATGCATCCGTTGCCGAGGAATGAGGAGGTGGGAGAGGATGTCGATTTTGATCAGAGGGCGGCTTATTTTAGACAGGTATGTTTTGTTCGGGTCTGCCGACTCTTAGCAAACGTTGCTGACAGTGATGTTTACAGATGAGATATGGGCTTTACTGCCGGATGGCATTGCTTGCGTTGGTGATGGCACCTTGAAAGTGACTTGGAGGCGGGAAAGTGGTTATTGGCTATTCAAAAGTTTGGATCGCGATCTTGATAGGAAGTCACGATAAATTGCATGCATATAGATACGCTGAACACGAAGATCTAGCCAATGCGAAAAAAGTACATAGAACGACATGCTTGTCAGATACCATCATTGATGGGGCTGCAATTTCTTCAATTACAGCATGCAAACTAATCGTGAATCATTAGTACTAGCGGTATCTATGGTTGTCGAAATCGCTCTTCGATTTTCGCAAACGCATGCCCCTTTTCAATAAATTGTCGACCAAAACCACTTCTCCTCATATCGCACTCCCCACCATCCCCACTCCTTTCCCCTCCTTACCAACCCAGTCTTTTTGCTCTCCATCGCAATTGCAATGATACTGCTGCCGAAACTCGAACGGAGCTAAGCCCTGCAACATTTTCAAGGCATTGCTGCTAGCCTTGACCTTCGCGTTCTTCCCACTGCTTGCCTGTCCCTCTGCTACAACTTCGCCATGGATCATGACACCTGCGATTGAGGTGACTGGCCCGCCAGGCACCATCGAAGGGATTTCGTCGGCCATGAGGCGGTAATCTGCGCAGCCGAAGGAGAGGGTCATGAGGTTATGGAGATAGGTCTGCGCATGATTTGTTATCTAGGTATCGATGGGAGGGTGTGAAGCTCTTACGGTTGGATGATTATTAGCAAAGGTGTCGTAGACGGACATATCCTCGAAGAACCAGCGAATATGCTCGTCGAAGAAGCGCTCAACCTCCTTGTAGTTGTACTCTGAGTCTACGAAGATGGCGCCAATGTAGGATTCGACAACGTCAGATAGAGCCTAGATCTGGGTCAGCTATGGCTTCATGCAATGTTGCGGGGATCTGTACCTTCGGTGGCTGCTTGGTATTCGTCCAATAGTCCGGGGCGCCCTTAGCTTCCTTCTCTGCCTCCTGGATCTCTATCACGTATTCTCGATTCTGGTGCTCAATGACGGCACCATTGGACCTCATATGCCTGTGGAAGCCGAGTCGAACGGACAATGCTGCTAGGAATTTATTGGAGACCATTGCCATCTGTGACAGCATCAGTAGAGGATGCATGCAACTAATATCTTCAGGGTCCCAAGGATATACCTTATGCTCAGTCAGCCATTGCGGGTCTCTGTCTGGATGACGATGAAATAGGAAGCTGATAGAAGTCATGTCAAGTAAGGCATCGCCCAGAAATTCAAGTCTCTGGTAGCATGGAATCTTCTCTGCCGCGAATGTATACGAAGGATGTATGAAAGCCGACCTGAGTAGCCGGGGGTACTTGAAGTGGTAGCCGTGGGTTTTCTCGACTTGCATTGCAAGATCCAGCTGCGACGCTGTAGCCTGAGCCAGCTGATACTTCGGCTTTGTATACAGCGGATAGTAGTCTGCCCATCTGCTGACATTGTGATCTTCGTTGGATACGAATGCTGTGACCGCCTTTACGGCCATATCCACACTGCCTGGGTCATTGGAAGAGAGTAGCGCGGCGCCGATCAGTGCTTCACACACATCCGCAATCGTCTTATCACCAAGCGGATGTTGCATGACCGCTGTCGGGGGTTTATTAATTCCCTTGCCCTTTAGCATTTTCAGTCCCTGAGGGTACCAATTTCGTCTGCGTGAGTCAGCACCGCTTTAAATCATCCTGCACACTGGAACCCACCTTGAGAAGCTGACAGTCCGAATGTACTCATATAGCTTGAGCTTGAGCGCGGTGCCGAGTAAGTTCTTGTTGCATATCATCAGCATACGCCGGACGTGATACTCGTACTCATCATTGTCTGGAGCGGTGGAGAAAAGCGTGATCGAAGTCGCCATCTTCAAGAAACAATCGCCGATGAATTCAAGTCGCTCGTAGTTCTTGCCCATTCCCCTTTGGACGTGTATCTGCTCGCTCTTGTGCTCTTCTGTGTTGTCAGAATCTTTGGTGAGTGCCTCAAGCGCTAGGCCGGGCTTTACGGAGAGACCTAGCAGATCACAAGCTTCCAACGCAATGAGGTACGCTTCGAGGCGACTGATGATAGCCGGCAATAAATAGCCCATAGTAGCTACACTGATGGGTAGCTGTGGCCTCGTCAGCATGTTCCTGGTGAATGTCCGAAATTACTCACGGCAGAGAATTTAAATGGCTCTGGACATAAAAAGCTCGTGGTCGTCACCTTTTTCTCTTTCTCATTGAAATCGTCAAGATAATTAAGGCGATGTAGAATTCTCTCCGCTCTCAAGACTGGTTGATCTTCATCCCATTTAAAGTGAGCTCTTGATGCGGACCAAAGACTAACGCTGTAGTCCAGTATGTTGTTCATGTGTTTCTGTTTCCTTTCTTGAAAGGTCTCTCCAGGAATAGGATCAAGAGGCTTTACCTCTGGTTCTATTGCCACAGAGAAGAAACGTCTTGCTCCATCCCATTTGTCGATGAGAAAGCGGTTGACGAGCTGGTCGTGAGGTATGTCAATAGACCATTTGGTTTCTGGATGGTCTGAGGTTCGGAAGAGTCGGGCAACGTGTTTGATGAGTCCCCAGTCAAACAGCTCATCAGGAGCCTGTTGATCGGTGTAACGCTTCCAATCCTTTTTCACTGGAGCGAACCAATAAGTCATTTTCGGCTCGTCGTATTGGTAAGTCTTGTTGAACAGATCTTCGAATATGCATAGGGTGTATTGCGTAAGATCACTCAGCATCGCAGTGTTTACTTCTAAGCTCCGAAGTATCGATTTGCAAAGCACGTTGGATCTTTTGTCGATCTGTAAGTGGAGCAAGAACGGAGGAAAGTCTGGCAGCTTCGTCCTCGTTAGTAGTGCCAATGGCTGGCATGGTCTGCCAAGATTTTCTGGATGTTCCAGCTCAATGACGGTCAAGTAAAGCCTGTCAGGTTTCGACCCGCGTGTCTGCTCCCACAAGCTTGGCTTGATCTTCATGACATAAGAATTTCTCTTGTTTGTGTTCAAGGCTAGCTGAGCATTTCTCATCTGCGGGAGGTACTTGTGGTAGATTGGCAACAAGTGCTTGTCAAGATAGCCTTTCTGTCGGAGAAGGCAGCACGCTTCGAAAGCTGCTGAACGCTTAGCAAGTGACTTCCTTGAGCATGGTCGTCCAGTCGCTGAATGTATGGGCGAGCCTTCCGTAAGTATGACTTCACAGACAAACTTCTTGTCCTTGAAGGACATGGCGTAGTTCGCTTGTTGTATCACTTCATCATGGTGGGGCTAAGTTGTGTCAGTCATTGGGACCTGCTTTGAAATCGAGACAGCACTTACCAAAGACCCAACGAAGTGTGCAAGGATGATGAGACTGTTAGCGTAGTTCAATACGGCGCCTGTCTCAGGATCAATGTATTTCCTCTGACCTTTCTCATTCGCAAGAGCTGTCTCTATATCACCGTCGTTGCCTTCCAACAGTCGGTCTGCAGGAAGAGCTTCGCAGAATTGTCGCATTACCTTTTCTCCAAGGCGGACATTGTCAATGCCTTGGAAATGCATTCTATTGTCTTCCTCTATCATGTGGATGTACTTGGAATTTGCGTGGCGGGCACGCCCTCGACTCTGGATGTACTGAATGAGAGTATCGTAGAGATCAAACCTGATCACCAAATTGCAGTCTGGAATATCAAGGCCTTCTTCGGCTATGGAAGTCGCGAAGAGGCAATTAATCTCTCCCTTCTTGAACTTCATGAGGGTAAGGATCTGTTGGCGGAAGCTGACCCTGACATCACCAAAGTCACCAAATCCACTGCCTATCAGCAGATCGGGACGAAGGTGAGGTGTCCCAATGTCCCTAAATAACTGCGCAAGAAGCCTGGCTGTCTTGCGGCGCTTCACGAAAATGATACATTTCGCATCCGTGGGCTTCTCAAACGTCAACTTCAAGTATTGGTGTAGAAGCACGACTTTGGGACTGAGGTTGTTGCCTTCCAGAACCAGGGGAGGAGTAATCCACTCGCTGACGATCTGTTTGGCTTCCCGTAACCGAACAAGCTCTTTATCGAGCATTTCCATTGGACGATTCTCTTGATCTCTGAGGAACATTCGCTCCATCTTCCGTTCTACTTTGCGCGACTCTTCCTCTGCCAAAGCGAATCGCCACACTTGGTCTGCACACCAGTCTCCCAGTTGAGATGTGGCCTCACGAGCAAAGCCGAAGACCTTGGAGAGAGATTCTAGGTCTCCAAATTTGGACCTCAGGAGGGAGCAAAGGGGCGTATCGTGGGTATGAGACAGGCGCGTGTAGAGTGCGACCTTTTCTTGCGGACGACTAATGGCGTTGCGTAGAAGAGAGAGATCAGAGGCAGTTGCGATTTGGCAGTCTAGCATCGTTTCAAGGTCCCTATGTCCAATTAGCCATAGCGCTGAAGTTGATGAATTGACACGTTTTACTTAGCAGCTTTGATAACGTCCACCCTGGCATCGACTGGAGACGCCGTCATTCCAAAGATCTTTGGGCGCTTAATTGGGTCCTTCCGAGATATATAGAAGTCTTTGATTATCCTATCCCCAATTAGGACCAATCTCACCCTCTAATTCCACATCTACTGACCTGGCATAAGCATGATTCTTTTTGGTATGGTGTGCCTCATCAAAGATGAGGAGATTGATCTCATCTATGGAGATGAAGGAATGAAAGAGACACTGATAAAGTATTTCTGCGGTACACACAATGACCATGTTTTCGTCGAAGTGCTTTCTCCATGTGGCTTTTACCCATAGATCGCATCCCATCTCACCGCAGAATCTTTCGATCTTTTGGTCCAGATTGCACTCGAGGACGGCAAATTGTTGGAAGACCAGTGTCACGCAATCGACCTATTGGCATGTTAGTACATGGCAAAGGAAATATTTTAAATAGGTCACTTAAGAGAAAAAAGGAGATCCGCCGCTTTTTGCCCATTGCTCGGTCCTCGAGCTCTTTGTCAATCATGTATTTCAACAACAGAACTGCTATCAACGTCTTCCCAGAACCTGAGCTTCGGTCAGAGAGCGTGAATCCTTGTGAAGTCCTCCATTAAACTCACCTGTGTCAAGTACGGCTATTATATTCTGCTTCTTAGCTTTCTCAAAGAGTTCGAGCTGGTATTCTCTCGGGTCAGTGATGATGATAGTGGACTCCTGTTTTGCCATGAGGGTACGAATTGAGAGTTTCTCCTCGTCAGCATTCTCAATGACGGCTTGGACTTCGTCCTTGGTGACTTTTGCCTTCCGCTTGTCTAACCTGAAAGAGTCTGTCAGCACTATCACGAGTCATCTTGCGACTTAGTATGTATTACCATGCCGAAAATTTGAGATTGTCAGCTTGTCGCTTCTCAGAAATCCTTGGTACTTTTGCGGCTAACTTTTCATCAGCTTCAGAGTCTGATTCGATAGTAGGTTCATCGGCCCCCATCTTCATCTCCACAGACTCCCTGTCTGTAGGTTGTGCGGTTACTTCTCGTTCGTGCTCTTCAGGTACCAATGAGTCCAACTGGGAAACAGAAGCTGTCGCCATCAATATTGAGGTCTTGAGGAACCAAAGATCAGAAAGCTAGGAGCTGCGAGGCCGGACAACACCTGCGTAAATTCGAAGGTACCGGAATGCGTGTTACTAAAGCGCAATCACAAGCTCATGATGGACAAACGTGGGCTAACAAACAAGTGTTGACCAAGGCAAACAGACGCTATGGAGATAGAGTAATGCTTTTGTTTCAGCTAGGGTAGAGGTAAGGAAGAAGGAGGAGAAGAATCGAAGAAATTCGAGAAGAATACCACAGTGAATGAAGTAAGGTTGGTATGTAGCTCAAAGTTTTATAACACACTTCGCACAAGCTAAGTAACGCCAAGTACCTTGTGAGAAGAATTTTCAAGACATTTATTCTTGTAGCATTGATTGTTGTTGTATGTTATAGAAGATCTGGTTGGTAGTGAGTGTTGTTGAGGCTCGGACTGGAATTGGCCCCCCGAGGGCGGTTGACACTACTTAATTCCGGCAACGCAAAATCTACTCTCTATATCCACTCGCCCCAATCTTATGGGAAAGATCGGTGAGAATTCACAGATTCAGATTATAGACCAGAGATAGCACTCGAATTTGGTTTCCTGATTCCCACTGTGTGATGAGTAATGAGTTACCTTAGCGGCCTTTTTACGGTAGCTACAATACTAGTACGATAGTCTCACAACACTTACTTAGAGAAGGCTAGTATATTAGCGCTATAATTTACTTATATTAAAATAAATCATTTATCTTAACTATATATCAAATACTACGGCTCGATATCGACTATTATATTTATATAGTCCTCGTTTTATTATAATCGCTATAAAATTATTATATTAAATTATAGTATCTAGGGTATTTATAGTAATATAAAAGTAAATATAAAACCTTAATAGGAGAATAATCTTTATATTTAAATAATAGAATTAATCTCTAAAGAGTTAAAGTAAGGGCTCCGAGTCTTTTATTTCTAAAAAAAACTCCGGAGTACCGGAAACTATAATATAATACTATAATATAAATAGTATAACTACGTCGTATACTCTTTATATAGAATTTATATACTATATTTAGTAGTTACTATAAAGTTAGTTTTAATATAATATAATAATTACCTCTCCTTCTAGGGGTTTCGCCCTCGAAATTAATAAATATTAATTTAATACTTCGATATTTCTAACGAAAGAGTATAATATAAAAGAATCTAAATTAAATACAATATACGCGTAACGCCTACGCCTTTTATCTAATTTTATTAATCTCCTATTTTTATAGTAATAATATATTAATAAAAAACCTCTAAATCTAGTAGGAAAAAAGGAAGGGAAATAAACTATATTTTAAAACTAATAATATATTATATACGTCTCGCGTACTAGTGTAGTTATATAGTCGTAGATTATATTAGGTATTTAATAAAAACCCTAAAATCTAAATAGAAAAGTAAGAGAAAGAATATTATAATTATTATCGAAAACTATAAATCTTTACTATTAATAGAGTTTTAATAATATTAGTAGTAAAATAAATTATTCTACTTTATTATTTAGGAAGAACTCTAGTTATAGGAGTAAATATATACGGGTAACGATTTTAGTATAGGTATAAAACCTTTATTAATTTTCTAATTTTTCTTCTTCTATAATATTTTATTATCTTCTATATATATTAACTCCTATATATTACTATCGATAGTTATACTATATTTAGACTTTTATTAATTTATAATAATCTCGGCCGTATTTTTAAACTCTTTCTTCGAGGTTATAAATATTATATATATATTTCGTAGGTAAGGCTAGAGTTAATATATTATAATTTAAATAAATCTTTCTTTTCTTCTCTTAAATTCTTTCTTTAATTTCATAATTATTAAAATAAATAAATAACTTATTCTATCTTTAAATAAGGTATTTGTCTATATTTTAAAAGAATTAATATTATCGTGATATTTATTTTATTTTTAAATTATTAGTTCTAGATTTTATTTTATTAACGATACGTATATAACTAGATTATTTTAATATTTAGTATATTAGTTTAATCTCTACGATATATAATATTAATAATAGTATTTAGATATTTAATATATTTTTAACTCTCGTTTTCTATAAAATAACCGCCCGCTTTATTTTTTAGTACCCCGCTTTTATTTATATTTTTATACCTCCGTTACTTTAAATAAATAAACCTAGATAACTACGTCCTATATAATAAAATACTATATATAAAGTATATTTATTACGTAAAGAATAAGTACTTATATAATTTTATATATTATTAATATTCCGAAACTAAATTATATTAACGTATTTAGATGCCTTTTAAATTTTATACTTTTATAAATTCTCTTTTTAACTATTTAGAACGTCGAGGCTTTAATAAATATCTTCGTTAATATATCGTTAGATATATAAAAGATATTCTAACCTTCCTTCGGGAGACTAAATCTAAAGATAATAACGTTAAAAAAAGAAAGAATATACTATAATTAATATCTCGGTTTATTATAAGTATCGAGGGTATAGATAATATCTTTTATACTCTAATAAATTAATATAATTTAGATACGATTCGTATATTAATAATTTTTTAGGGAGGGATTATTACCCGGGATATAAATATATCTTAAAGTAGAATTATATAATATTAACTTAATAATTTATTTAAATCGATAAACGAAGATAAAACCGATTATAAAGCGGAGGATAAAACTTATACGCGATATATATAAAACGCCTCCGAATATAACTCTTCTCCCGGCTTTAATCCCGTTATTAATTAATTTAATACGTCTATTTTTAATAATCTCGATATTATCGATCCTATTTTATTCTTTAACGGTATATAAAGAGTTATAATATTTTATTATAAAGTTTTTTTAATTAAAAATAATATAAAGCCTCGCCTTTAATACGACGGTATAGAGGGTATAAGTCGCTATATTTAAAATAAACTAATATCTTCTCGCGACGTTTTTAAAAAAGAAGTTAAAGATAAAGTTAATAATCCTAGTCTTAATTTTACTTTTATTCTTTATTTTTTAACTCGACTTCTCGGTCGCGCCTTTATTTATAAATAACCGAGTTTTAATATTAAGAAAATTTACTACCTTAGACGTAAACCTACCCGCGAGCGCTTTATTAACTATAAAGATACGTTTTACTCGAAGTTTATTAATAAGAAATAACTAATAATAATTAATAATTAATAATATTTTCTATATCTTTTCTATCTTCGTATTCTCTTCGAATATTTTTTATAGTTCTAGCGCGTTATTTAAAGTATCTATATTAATTTATTTATTAAAGGTCTCTAGTTATCCTAGTTATTTTATAAAGTAAAGTACCTCGTTCTTTATCTTCTTCTTTTTCAGTACCTTTTCTATTTTTTATTCGTTCGTATTATTTATTAATTCCGGTAGAGGTATATTAGGAATCGAAATATCACCTTATTATTAATAATACGACTCTAGAAGTAATATATGAAAAATATTATAAATATAATAAATAGTTAGTAATCCTAGGTAGTATATTTATATTCCGACAGTATCTAAAATCTTAAATAATTTAATTACTTTATAAAAGAGCTTTTTATTTAATTATTTTTATATTAAGTTTTTAGTTAATAATAATATAAAGTTATTTATATTAAATAATTTCGGTATATACCTTTTATTATAATTATATTTTTACGCCTCGACCGCGATTATTTAAACTCTTATTAAGTACTCTCTTAAAGTATTTAATTTTTTAATTTTTTTTATACCGATAGTACGTCTCCCTCGTACGTCTCGCCCTCGAGACGCGGTTTAAGAGATAGATTATAACTATATATAACTATAAATAGTATCTATTTTATTATTATATATTACGTATTATAATATATTTATTTTATTATAAATAAAAATATTATTTAATTATTTTACTCGCTTAAAATAGAAGGTTCTTAAATAGTATTTTAAAGTTTAATTCTAGTATTCTATCTAGTTATCCGTTTATAGATAAAATACGGTATTTAAATACCTCTTAATTTTTATTAAATAATATACCTCTAATTAAAATATATTTATAAAGATAGAATCTCTATTAGAAATAATCCTATTAGGAACTTTAAACTTTAGGATAATTTCTTCGAATATTAACTCTATTAACCCTATAGAGTCGATCGTTTTAATAATTAAAATATATCGTAATATCTTTATATATTTATTTATAATTATAAATACCGTATTATAAACGCGTTTATATCGTTTATTTAAAGGTAAATTAATAATGAAATTTATTATAATTTCCTTTTACGGCCCTATAGGATATAATAAAAAACTAATCTCGTTATAAAGGCGATATCGATATACTTTAACCTATTAATATATATTATATATATCGATACATTCTTATACGTCGGCCTTAAGAGTACTCTAGAAATATTTTTTAATAAATAACTCCGTTATTTTCTTAATACTAAAGTACCTTATTAATATATTATTATAATATCGTTTTAATAGCTCTTCGCGGACCGATCCTTCTTTAAATATATAAATCTTATTATTATATCTAAGAATTAATATAGAATTTAAAGTCTATACTTTAACGGAACGCTAGTAATCCGCCTATATAATTTCGGCGATTTTTATTTATAAAAAGGAATTATTCTTTTATAAAATACGAATTATTTTAATTATTAATAAACTTTTAGCGTTATAAACCGTTTCGTAAAATACTATTAATTTAATAATAATATATAGAATAAATAGTTTATAGTTTATAGTTCTAGCGATAAGGTTAAATAATTCCTTTATTATATTATAATTGATTATAATAAATATCTTATTTAAACTCTTTAGAATTTCTTATTTAAATATTAACTCTTTAAACCTAAATAAATATACTATCGAAAAATATACTTTTTTTATAGTAAACCTTAAAGACCCTAATAATATAAATTTTATATATATTAGGTTTTACGTAATATCTACGGATATATTATTTAACGCCGGCGAAATATTATCTATATCTAGATCTTCTATATCTACGAATATATTTTATATTATAACGAAAATAGGGCCTTAACTAGTACCTTTTAAATTTAATAGCTTTTATTATAATATAAATAATATATTATCTAAAAAGTTATTTTAGTCTTTATAATTAAAATAATATAAAAAATTATTAATTAAATTACTCTTCTTAAAGTAATACGAAATTAAGAAATTAAAAGATAAGAGTTTTATTACCTAACGCGCCTAGTAATTATTTAATTATTTAATATTTATAAAACCTCTTCAATTATTATAATTAGTTAAGATTTTTATTTTATATAAACTACCCTCGAGGTAGTATCGCTATTATTTAAATATTATAATAATTACGAGGAGCTTTTTATTATAAATCTTATATCGAATTTCTAAATCTTATATTTTACGGGACTAAAAAGCGACGGGATATTATTCGTTATTATTTTATAATTATATTAAAATCGTAGCTACGGTAAAATTAGAAGTATTTATTTTAATCGGAATTTTTAATTCTAGATTAAAATATACTAGAATAAGTATATATAAAAATAAATTATAAAGTAGGTAAAACGTTTACTCTATCTCTTTATATTATTTAAATAAATTAAATTTTTTATTATTTTAACTATTTTCTAATAGACCCGTTAATAGGCCTTTTATTTCACGAATAATAATAAATAAATCGATAATAAAAATTAATAAAGCCTAAAAATATTTATATATTATAAAAGGACTTTAGTTTTAGTTAGGACTAAATTATATTAATCCTATATTCGTTTATCGATATATTTTCGGTATTTATAATAAATTTTAGAAACTTAATTAACCGAGTAAAGAACTCGTATTTCTTAAAATTCGCGAATAAAGAATATTTTCGTAGGCGTTCGGTATTTATTATATATAATTAATATAATCCTCTTTTAAATTTAAATAAATTAGGATATTATCTAGATAAATAATACAAAATATATTTATTAAACCCGTTAACGATTTAATAATATAAATTTAAAAAATAATAAGTATATTCGTTAAATTAATTAATATTACTATATATTCGAAAAGATTATATTATATACGAAATATTATCTTCTATTTATCGCCTTCTTTAATTCTTATTTAATAATAAATATCTTTTAAATTAAGTTTCGTAAATTATATAATATTATTTAAATAGTCTAGCGTCTTATTAATTAAAAGGTAACGGGTAACGATTTTTAATAATAATTTTATTAAGACCTCGGTAGTCGACGTATAATCGTAGTTTATTATTTTTCTTTAAAATAAAAAGGATAAAAGCCCCGGCGGGGTTTACGGAGTATTTAATTTAACCCTTCGTTAAGACGTCGTCTAGGTATCTCCTTAACTTTATTAATTTTAGGTTCGATAAATTATAAAGAGGCCTGTATAATAGGTTACTCTTTATATTAATTATATAATTATTATCTTTATACAACGGTAATCGACCTACTTCTTTATTTAAAAAGATATTATTAAAATCTATAAATTCGTTAAGAAGCGTAGGCGGTATAATAATAAAATTATTAGAAAATATTATATTAATAGTAGTATCGTTTTTCCTAGCCTCGTTCCTATTAATAGGATCTTAATTAAAGGGACTAGCCTTAATATAAATTAATATATATATAACTAATTACATTCTTAATAATTTCGTAAAATCCTTAGGTAATTTTAATATATATATATTTAGCGCGATACCGAACCGTTAAATATATATATTATAATCGGTCTAAATCTTTTCCTTTTTTATAACCGGTATATTTATAATAATAAATAAATCTTTCTTATTAATAGAGTAAAAAGTATTATTATACTTTTTAGTCTATTTTTATAAATCGGTTAACCGGTAGATAATATTATAAATATTATAATAATAGATAAATTATCCGTTTATTTATTTAAAAGTCGGTAGCGGCTCGCTTTTAAAATACTTTAAGTTATATTATTATATAAATATCTCGTTAATAATATTTATCTCCGCTTTTAAATCTTTATTTATTTTAATATAAATGATTTTTATATTAATATTAATTAGGTTCGTAATAACTTCGCTATCGATATTTATACTCGGTCGGGTTCTTATTTCTTATTATTCCTTTAAGATAAAGACTTCTCTAAGGGTTTATTATTTTTTAACTCGATAATATAATCGCCGATATAATTAATAATCTTTATTTTCTTCTCTAGATATTTATTAAAATAGTAATCGAATTTATAATAATTAAAATATTTAATATCCTTAAGATTCTTATCGCTCGCGCGAGTTATATATATTTTATTTATATTTTTATAATTACTACTATTAGAATTTTATCCCTTTATATTAGATTTATTTTTATTATCTTCGTTCTTGAATCTTTTTTTATACCTTTTTCGAGGTTTTAATTAATTATTTTAATATTTATTTTATATCTTAAAGTCCCGATTAAGATTATATTTATAATATACTATAAACGATATAAATTCGGTTCGTTTAATAGGAATACTTTAGACTTAATTAACTTCTTTTAAAATATTAAATCTTAAGCGGGTTATTAAATAAATTATTTATTACTCTTTATTATAAGGAGGTAGTTCGGTTTTTAGGATATTAAAATAAATATCGAAATCTCGTATTAATTAATTATTTCTTTAACGTATATATTAATATTTAAAATTCGTATTTATAACTCGGTTTAAAGAGTCCTCGATTATATTAAATAAATAATCCTTAAAGAACTTTTATATTAATATATTTATTAAATAAAGTTCTTTATATTTATTTTATAAATTTTCAATTTACTTTTTTAAATAGGGTATCATATATAAAATCTTCTTTTCGTTTATTCGAAAGTTTACGAGTATTAAACGGAATATAATCTCTACGTTATAAATTTATTCTCGATAATTTTACGGATTCTTTATATAAAAACATCGGTAAATTTCAAAAACTCCTACTAAAATCTTAGTTACCGACCGCGCGGATAGAGCTAGTAGCGTCCTACTAGTAACTTTTACTAAGAAAAGTTATTAATAGAACGTTACTAGTAGCCTTAATCTATGGATAAAACTACTAACGTTCTATTAATAGGTTTAGTAAATTAGGGGTCCGGGTAGATAACTTTTAATAAATTTAATAAATCGGGGGTCTAGGTAGTATCCTATTAATAACTCTAAATTAATTTTAATAGGATTAATAACTTTAATAATTTATATATATTATTAATATATTAATAGTAACTAGCCTTATTATAGGGTTAAAATAAATAAAGTTCTATAATCGTCGCTATTAATAGTAGCGACCCCTAGTAATAACTATTAACGCTAGCGACCTACCGGGCCCGGAATAATAAATTTTAATAAAAATTCTCGCGGGGGCGTTACCTAAATATATCCGGGGAGTATATATATATAAATACTATACTATTTCGTATACTATAGCGTATACCTTAGTATATACTATAATTATATATATTATAGGGGGTTTTCGTCTAATATTTTAAAAGCTACTACGGGGGGCGTATATTATATACTATTTAAAATAACCTTTACGTATATTATTCGTATATTATTCGTATATTATTCGTATATTATTTAATAGTATACGTAAGCTACGTACGTTATTACGTATACTATAAAGTATACTATAGCCTATACTATAACCTATACTATAGCGTATATTAATACGTATATAAATACGTATACTATAGGGTATATAATAAGTTTATTCGTTTAATATTTAAATTACTAATTATTTATCAAGTTACTAAACCTATTAATAGTAAATATTATTTATTAATAGGATCTTACCCGGACCCCTAATTTACTAATCCTACTAAACCTCGGGTCGGTATTTAATATAGAGTTTTAACGTAAACCCGTAGACGGCTTTCTAATAAGGCTGATAGCGTTTAGAGTATATTAATATTTACTTTTAAAATTTGCCGATGAATCCTATAGTTTCGATAATTATAAATTACTTTAATTTATATTAAAACCGATTTAACTACGATTTACCGTCGGGCCGCTTTCGTCTTTTATATTTAATTTTTAAAGATTATTTTCAATTTCCTTATCTCCTTTACCTATAATAGTATATCGTAAATTTTCGATATTTTTTTAAATTATAATAATAGAGGCCTTTTTCTCGAGGGCCTTTTATTTATATTTTAATTCTATAAATTATTAATTTACCGTAGAATTAATATTCTTTAATAAATCTCTTATATTTTCGTTTAAAATATTAATCCTATACGTCTCGCCTTCGGGATAATTATTTCTAAAGAGATTTTTTATACTTTAAATAAATTACTATTTAAGAAAATTAAAAGAGATTAAAATTATTAAATTATAATACCTAGAGTATTTATAATAATATAAAAATAAATATAAAGTTTTAGTAGGAGAATAATCTTTATATTTAAATAATAGAATTAATTTTTAAAGAATTAGAGCGAGGGCTTTAAACCTCCTATTTCTAAAAAGGGCTCTAAAGTACCGGAAACTATAATATAATACTATAATATAAATAGCGTAACTACGCTATATACTCCTTATATAGGATCTATATATTATATTTAATAACTACTATAAAGCTAGTTTTAATATAATATAATATATTACGCCGCGATAAAATCTTAATAAAAAATAATAAATACTACGTCGTTCTCTATTAAAGTCTTTTATATAATATATATATAATATTTCCTTATTAATGATCTTTTATAACTACTATATATTAAATATATATATATATTATATAATTATAGAAATTACGTATTTAAATTATAATAAACTTTTTAGTATAATAATTATATACTCTTTTCTAGTTATATTTTTTAGATAATATAGTAAAATTATTAATAATAATAATATCTAATTATTTATAACTATAATATATAGTAGTTTTAATTAAAGTATAATTATTAAAATCCTAAATTAATTCTATATAAATCTCTTTTTATAAGAATTTATAAAGTCTATTATTTATTCGGTAGTTATAACTAAATATTTAAAAAGAGTTATATTTTCTCTATTTTCGTCTTCGTCTTTTAGAGATTTTTTTTATAAATATTAATAAAGTTCTTTAATATCCTTTCGAAAAATATTAATAAACGGTATTACGACTATTTTATTAATAATTTAGAGTAATTATATAATAGATTATTTAAACTTAATAGACTCCGAGAAGTTATTATTAAATTATCTTACTTTCCGACCTCTTTTTAATAAATACTAAAGAGGTACTTTAGTAAAAGAATTAAAAATCGTATAATTATCTAAAAAACTACTCGTCTAATATTAAAAGTAAATTTTATCTATTTTAGGATAAATTTATTCAATAATAGAAATTCTTATAAATAGAAAATAAGATTAATTATAATAGACTTTAATTAAATTACTTCTAGAGTAATAACTAAGATAATAATTAATAATAAATATTAAAAATAATAATACTAGGAGAATAATATAAAAGTAGTATTAAAAAACTAATATTCTTTTTTTATAATAGAAGCGTAAGAGATATAATTAGTAATATATTTACTAGGCTAGATATTTACAAAATAAATAATTTATTAAAATAAATAATTATATTAATAAAAGAGAATAGAATAGAAAGACGTTCTAAATATTTAATTTAATATTTATTATAAATATACTAAATAAAAAAGGTATTAAATAGATTATTTTAATAATTTAATTAAGAGTTTAAAAATATTTATTTAAAGTAGTAGAGTACAATAGAAAAGTACTAAATATATAATATGAATAAGGCTCGCTATCGATACGGAGTAAATTATTTTATATATAATAATTAATGAAGAGTATTTTAATTATTTTAAGAGTTATTTTACTATTTATAATTAATATAATCGTTCTCATTAATATAGAACAGATATAATTCTATATTAATATTACTATTACTATTATTTAATAAGGGGTTAATATAATAATATATAATATAAAAGATATTAATTAGTCTATAGAGGATTTACCTTAATATATTAGAATCCTAGTATTATCTTAGTCTCGATAAGGCTAGCGGTAGAGCCTAATCTATTATTTTAATAAATATTTATAATAATACTCCTACTAAAGTCTACCTCGTAATAGAATAATTTAAATCTATTTAATTTTTAAAGAATAATATAATTTATATTAATTCCAACCCTAAATATATAATTTTCTTCTTATATAAAAATAATTCGAGGTATATTTTTATATTATTTTAAATATTAATTCTTATAAATATATAATTATATCTTTTATATATATTCCTCGGCTCTTTTATTTTAATACTTATATTAATATCGAAATATTCCTACTTCGAAACTATTACGGGGTAGACTTTAATAAGAGTATTATTATAAATATTTATTAAAACGGCGGGCTGAGCCCTACCGCTAGCTCTATCGAAACTAGAGTAATATTAGGATTCTAGTATATTAGGGCCAAATCCTCTATAGAATAATTAATTTCTTTTATATTATATATTATTATATTGACTCTTTATTAGAAACTATATTAAGTAATATTTATAAATAATTAAATATTTAACTCTTCTTTTTATAAAGTTTTTATAAATATTTTTAATAATAATATTACTTCTATATAAAAAATTATTCGAGGAACTCGGTTTTTATATTTATTATAAATAGATAATAGAGCTAGTTTAAAACTTTTATTACTAATTATTTAATATTATATATTAATATAATAAAGGTATCTCGGTTAATCGTAATAAAAGTAAACGAATTTTAATTATTAAATTAAGAACTTTTATTAATAAGTTATTATTCTAAAATATATAAAGTTATAGAAATATTTATCTCGAGGGTTAATTAAGAGTATTAAAGAGTAAATAAAAATAATACTTTTTTACGATTATATAATATATATGAATACGTTATTAAATAAATAGTAAAATTATACTTATATTTAATTAACAAATAATAAAGATAAATTTATATTTACTTTATATATTTTAAATTAGACTTCCCGTTATAAAATATATCTAAATATATAGTAGATTAATATTTCAAACCTTTTATAAAAATTCCTTTCGATATCGAACGAAGTTTTTTATATTTAATAGTTATACCTCTAATTATTTATAAAAACGTAATTAATACTAACTTCAAATTATTTACTAGTTTTAAAAATAATTTATTAATTAGTTAAAACTCTCCGTTACTAAATACGCGACGTAATATAAAGATTATAAAGAAAGTATTATATATATCTAAAATATATATTAGAAAACCCCGTGTAAAGTAGGTCACGATATATAATATATAATTAATAAATAATAATTCATAAAAGTTATATATTTAAAATTAGATCTGATTTAGTTTCTTAATAGTTATTTTATAAAAGATTTAATTTTTAAAAAGATTTTTAATCTTTCAATTCTAAAGCTATTATTTACGCGCGATATATACGAAATTATATATATTTATTACCTTTAATTTCGTATATAGTTTACGATTCTTAACGCGTTATAAAAGACTATAAAAACGATATTAATTAAAGAACTCGTAAATAAATTATTTATAATTATTTATATATATAAAAAATTAATTATAATTATAGTAATAAATCTTTATATAATTTATAATAAACGGATTATAATAACCTCGAAGGATATTAAATTTATATAATAATTCAAAGCGATATTTATTTATTAAAAAATTATAAAAATATTACTACTCTTTATATCGATTAATTAAATATTATCTTTACTTTATTTATAGATTATAGACTTTCGATATTTTCGATTTACTCTAGTTTAGAATCCGATATCGAGTATATTCGACTCTTTAATAATTAGTAATTAATATTTTTCTTATTAAATTCTAGTTTAGAATTATATAATTAATAATATAGTAATTTATCAAATTTAATTTTATTAAATAAATCTACGAGATTATAATATTATAGAGACAAATATCACCGGATTATATTAGAGTTAAATACTTCTATTTTATAAATAATAATATTATCCTAGTTTTCTTTTTATAGTATTTATAACTAGTATTCAATTTTAATTATTATTAACGAGAATAATATAGTTTTCTTTTAAATTATTAAGAAGTAGGATAATATACTCTCGATTTAATAAATATCTAAAATATCCGAGCTAAAGGCTTTTATTATTTAAATTACTCTCGGAGTAGAAATTATTCGCTTCTTATATAAAGATTAGGTGATATAGAGAAGCGGAATAATATCGTCCGACTCGTCTTCTATATTTAATTTAGAAAGAAGTAATTCTACTCTATTACCGCCTAGTAAGAAGATAAGATCTTTTATATCGAAAAAGTTATTCCTATTATAATTATAGTAACTAGAGACGAATAGGATTTTTTTTAATAATATATTTAAAATAACTCGGTATTAATATATCTAGAGTCTATCTAGGATAACGTCGTACTAATTTAATAATAGAGTAATTAATATTAAATAAATAGATTCTTTATATTCCTCGATAATATAATTGAAAAGAATTATATAAATAACAAGTTTTTTATTAAAAATACTATTAAAGTCTTTTAATAATTTTAACTTTAAGAGTAGAACCGAATTAATATATTACTTTTTATAAATATAATTAATAATTACTTTATTTATAATTATATAAATATTAAAGTAATCTTTATCGACGAGAACTTAGAGTATCTAATACTCTTAATGAGAGAATATAGTAACTTTTATATTAAAAGAGCGGCGTCCTAGCTCGTCTTTTGTAATTATTATTAAATATATTTTATTTCTACTTTTTATTAGGTTTTTAATAAAGATTACTCTTTTCTCGAATTAAAATCGAATACTAACTACGTATATTCGTAGGTATTATTTATATTTATCTTGTATATCTTTACTACTTCGAAAGTCTTTTTAACTCGAGATAAATTAAAGTAATTACGACCGAAATATTTAATTTTACTATAATTATATTATTTATTTAAAGAAGTAAATTCCGTTTTAATATTAAAGTAACTACTATAACTTTTCTTGAAAAAGTATAGTTACTAGTTATTAAAATAAATACTAGACTACTATTTATTATAATTCTTATATTCGTAGAGATAATTTAATTTTAATATTAACGAAATAGGAGTATTAAAGTTTATTTACTTTAAATACATACTTCTTTTTCAATTCTAAAAACTTTAGACTTTAATAAATTTATAATATAATTTCAAAATATAAATATAGTTTAATAAAATCTTTAATATATAAAGTATAATCGTTTTTATTAATCGATCTCCTAAAACGGATATCTTTTAAATGAATTTTTTAAATAAACTAGTTAAGTCTTTACTATAGAGTATTTTAGATATATAAAGTAATTATTATTTAATAGAAATCCTCGTTAATATTTTAAAAGTAGGAGAGGATTTCTTTTAAATTCTAGAAGAGATTAATAGTCTCGATTCTTCTTTTTCATAATAGATATATTATAATATCGCCGCCTACTTTAGAGGTAAAGTAAATAACTTTAATTTATATAATAAAGAAATAATTAATATTAAATAAATATTTCTTCGTAATTTTAATTACCTAGTCGGTGTTTTAAATAAAATCGTTTCTACTTATAAATATTAGCGGATTAAAGAACTTAGGAGATTTTTCTTTTTTATCCTAATTTCCGTGAGGCTCTACCTCGGAGTAACTACTAACTATTAAGTTATTACTATAATAATTACTTCTCTCGATAATAAGTTATTAATTTCTCTTATATCTTCGCGGTTTACTCTTAAATTTCTTCTAAATTATTCTATATAGTTTTATAATAAATAAAGATATTACGACAGAAATCTATTTTAAGATATATATTATTAAATATTTCAAATATATTATTAAAACCGTTAGAGACTTATCGATATAATTAAACTTTTCTAATAATATTCTAAAGAGTTTCGATTATATACTCTTTAATTAAAGTATTATTTAATAATATTAAATAATATCGAGTTTTTATCTCCTTAAATACATTATTTAGTAATTAATTCATAACTCGTTATTATCGATCTCCGTCGTATTTTAATATAAGTATATAATATAGTATAGAAAAGTATTTAATATATATTAAAAATCGATTTATTAATTTATTTTAATTCGTTTATAGTAAAAATATAGTATTAACGAAATAAGATATATAAGAATTATAGTATTAACGAAATAAAATAGTAGTTAAGATTTAGTCTTAGTATATTATATATTAATTAAATTATTTATCGGTACGAATAAGTTATTATCTTATATTAAGATACTAGTAATTATAATAATTATCTTTATAAATAAAGGGCCTAACGTCTTTAAGACTATAAATTATTAATATAAATATATAAGCGAATTAGTTTTACTAAAAATAAATTATATATTATAATTATTATTATTATCCCTCTTCTTTTCCTAAATTCTACCCGCGTAATATATGAAAGATAGAAATATTTAATCGAGGCGACGACGCTTTTATTTTAGAGTATCGAGAGAAAGACCGGTTATTAGTTTATAAACTAGAGGAGTATCTCTATTAAAAGATCTAACTACTAGAGTATATACTATTATCGTAATTATATGTTAAGGCTCTCCGTTAGACACCGTAGTATAACGTCGATAGGACCTAGGTTAGTACTTATAGAGAGGAGTATTAAAGATTAAAGGATAATAGGCTTCGTATTAATATAAGATAAAACTAGATAAATTTAATAAATTTAATTAATAGTTTAATAAACGTCTATATTTAGAATTTATAATTAAAAGTTTTAAAGGAAGTTAAGTACGAAGCTCCTATTTATTAGGAAAGTATATAGTTTATATAATAAAAGGGAATTATATTAAGAGTAATATACTCTATATACTCACGATTATAAGTATAGTAAGTATACCTTACTCGCGATATTTATTAATATAAATATAGTGAGTATACCTACTAGTACTATAATAGGCGTAGTATTTATTATGATTTAAGGATCGTAATATTATCCCCTCTCTTATTAAACTTTAGTCTCGAAAGTTTCTTAATTTCGTTATTATTTTATTTTATAGAGTTAACCTTCGTAATTTAATATCCCGTCGAAAGGAACTATTAAATAATTTAGGAGATATTAACGCCGTAATATATTTATACCGGAGTTATATAAAAGGATCGAAGACGTATCTTATCGGGGAGTTATTAAAGAAGTATATAAAATATATTCGTTTAGGACGAGATTACGATCTCGCTATTTCTTTATTAACGTTAAGGAGAATTCGTAATAAATATCTATAAATACGAAAGGAAGTTCGCGAAGCTCGTACCTAATTAACCGAGTAGTATACTCGAGTAGGTTATTTTAAATAATAACTCGAGTACCTAGAAGATAAAGAAGAAGAACTAGTAATTACCGAGTAGAGGAATATTATAAAATTAAAGGAGGACGAGTAACGAGTTATTAAAACTACGAAGATATCGTCTAACGACCTCCCGTTTAATATTTCTTTTAAATAATTCTAAATACCTACTAGCTTCGATTAATTAGGTATCGGTTATTTTTTTTATAATTCTAATAGAACTCCCGGAGGAGTTATTAATAATTTATAAAATTAGTACTAGGCTCTTATATATTCTCCGCTTTATTATATCCTTTTTATTTAACGAGGTAGTTTTAATTTTCTTTATTTAGAATCTTTTCTACCTCGAACTCCGTTTCTTCTTTAATTTAGAAATAGAAAGTATCCTATAAAGGTATCTTAAAATCTACTAGCTTTAATCGAGAAATATAAAATATTAAATATACCTTAATATCGGCTAGAAGATTTAGTTTATAATTAACTAGTCCTTTACTCTTCCTAATCGAAAATAGTCCGATTTTAATATAGTCTAATTTCTTATTTAGTCTTTTATTTATTATATTTTTTATTAAGAAGTATATTTTATCCCCCTCCTTTAATTAAAGATACTCTTTTTAATATTTATCTATTATTAATTTAGTCCGAGTATTTATTAATTCGATCTAGGTTTATATTTCCTTATATAATATTTTTATATTAATTATATGGACTAGCGCTTTATACGCGTTAGGTCCTTATTTTAAATCTAGAAATATATTAATATATTTATTATAATTCGCGAAGAATAGTATAAGTTTTATTATATTAGACTATATATTATTAAATATTAGTTAAATTATAGGTAGAAGTTTTACCTAATCGTTCTATTTCTTATTTACGTAATATCGTAAATATATTTTTATTATCTAGTTTATCCGCTCTATCTACCCATCCGTCTATAAGTAATATATAGTTAATATTCGTAACTTGGTTCCGATAATACTAATTAATGTTTTTTAATAGTTAAAGGTAAATTATTTATCTCGGTTAAAGATAATCGACCTAGGTATTTTATAATCCTTAATTAGTCGATCTAGTAGTACGAAGGCGATTTATTCGGCCTTATAAGTTTCCTTAATAAGTATTATTATAGCGTATTTATTAAGTTTATTATAAATTATTATTATCGAGTTAAAGATTTCTAAAGTAATTGGGTCCTTTAATTTTAATAATTTAATAACGAAATCTATTATAATATTATCCTATAGTATTTCTAGTATTAGGGCGAATTAGATTTAACCGTATTTAATATACCTTATAGACTTATTCTACTAGTATTCGATATATTCCTTAATATATTTCTCGACGTGCGATCTTAGTACTAGCGCGTTATATTCTTTATAAATAAGTTTTATAATTTTAGTAACTCTAGGGTATCTTTAAACCGAATTATTATAATAATTATAAATAATTTCTTTAAGATATCCCTTAGAAAGATAAATCTTTTTATTATATTTTAATAGTTTAGCCTATAGTTATTAACTTCTTAATATAGTAGTTAAGGTATCGTTTTTATATTTCTTCTAAATACTATTTATAATTCCGGGAATAAAGATATATAACGTCGCTACTAGTTATTATACTAGGACTAGCGATCTATCCTATTATTAAATAAGGACTAGTTATATTATTATATTCTTATCCTTTATATAGTCTTCTCGTTTATTAAATATATCGGCGCGACCGTTATTCTTTCCTAGGGTATAGAAGATCTTAAATTTATATTATCCTAATAATTCTAATTATTTAACTTATCTTCGATTTAATTATTTTATTATTATAAAGTTAAGAAGATTCTTATAGTTTATAAAGATAGTAAGGTCTAAGTAGTTTTCTATATATACCCGCTATTATTCTAGTACGGATACTACTACTAGTAATTCTTTATTATAGATATTATAGTTTTATTCCGCTGATAATATTTTTCTGGAATAATATATAATAGGGTACTATTTATTATCTCTCTACTAGAATATATAAACGCCTATTACTAAATCTAAAGCGTCGGTTTCGATTCGGGCTAGTTCGTTACTTCGAAAGAAATATAATACCGGCGGTTTCTTATAGGCCTTTTTAAATATCTTAAAAGATCGTTATTATTCTTTCCTTTATTAGAAAGTAATATTTTTCTTTATAATATCCGTTAGTAGTAAAACCTTCTTAGAATAATCCTTAATAAACCTTCTATTAAAGTTCGTAAATCCTAAAAAGCTCTATACCGTCTTAATATTATATAATATAGGTTATTCCTTAATACTCTTAATCTTTTTAGGGCTTATATAAATACCTTTAATATTAATTATAAACCTAAAGAATTTAATTAATTCCTTATAAAATTCGTACTTCTCTAGTTTAAAGAGAAGTCTAACTAGTAATAAATAAATTAGGACGTCCTATATATATTAAATATATTCTTCCTTATTAGTAGAGTAGATTAATATATTATTAAGGTATATAATTACCGTTATATCTAGGTATATTTATATAATATTATTAATTAGTATTTAGTAGGTTACTAGTGCGTTAGTAAATCCGAAGGGTATTACTAGGTATTCGTAATAATTATATCTAATTCTAAAGATAGTCTTCTACTCCTCGCCTTTTTTTATTCGAATTAAATTATACGCGCCTCGAAGATTTAGTCGCGTAAAGATTTTTATTATTATAAACCGATCTTATAACTCGTTAATATTTAGTAGAGGGTACCGATTCTTTACCGTAATATTATTTAACTTTCGATAATTTATATAAAATTATAGACTTTTATTTTTCTTTACTACGAAAAGGATTAAATAATCTACTAGTAATTTAGATTCTCGAATAAATCTTTTCTTAAGATTCTTATCGATGTACCCGCGAAATACTCCGAGTTCTTTTTTTAATAAAGTATAAATGAGTCTAAATATCGGTATTTTATTAAGTTCGAGTTCGATTTTATAATCCTATAATTAATATTTAGGTAACATTTTTATAATTATCTTTTTTTAAAAGAGGTACTTCTATTATTAATACTCTTTAGAGATATTAAAAGGTTCGTTTTTATCTTTAAAAACTCTAATTTATTCGCCCTATTAATTTCTCTAGCTAGTATATATCGAGTCGGATCCTTTTATAAAGTTATTTTTATACGAAGATAAAGTATTATAGGTTTCGACCGGGCTACGGTTTGATTTCTTATCTATAATTATCCTCTATAGGCGTATAGGTATTATATTAACGACGTCTCTAATATACGGAAATATAAATACTCCTCTCGTCCAATTTATTATTAGATTATATTTCTTTAACTAAAGTATTCCTAGAATAATATAGTAAATAGTTATTCTTATTATATCGAAGGTAATTTCCTTATAGTAGTATTAAATAATAATTAGTAACGGGAATATCACCTTATCTATTTTTCCTATTAATAACTTCGACCCGTCGGCTAACTAAAACTTATATTATTCTTTTTTTTCTCGAGTTAGTAAATTAATTACCTAAATTATTATTCGAGATATAAAGTTACTAGTTACTCCTAAATCTATTATTATAATAACTTTATATCCGTTAACTTTTACCGGTATTCGTATATATATACTATATTAAGCTAAGTATAAATATTATTCTAGAGTTAATATATTAATCTCTTTATATTTTCTTTTAATATAAGGGACTAGTCTTTTCCCGACGAAGATAAAAATCCGTAGTACTCTTTAGACTCGAAATACCTCTCGTAATCTTTAATTAAATAATAATACTATTTATTTTAATTATAGTATTTCGTTTTCTTATTATATCCTATCTAGTTTCGTAATTATAACTACTATTCCTTATTATAACTTAGGAAGATTTGATTTTCCCTTTTCTTAACTAAATACTACGGGTAATTATCTTTAGTATAATTATTCTATTAACTATAATTATATCTTAGTTTTACGATATACTTTCGCTCTCCTAAGCTATTATAATAATATTTATAATATTCGCTTAAATATATTAACTAATGTATTTCCCTATATCGTAGGTAATACTTATTATAGGTATAATTAATTCTAGAGGTTTATCTTTTTTCCTTTTTTTTATCTTCGGGGGTTTTTTTTAATACGATAAATTAGGTTCTAAAGTTATTAAGGTAGTCTACTACCTAAAGTTATCCTTTAGAATTTATTATACTTTATTCTTATTCTTATCCTTCCTCTAAATCTTCTTTTAAAGTTTTATTATTATTATTATTTAATTCTTCGAGCTCTCGAATTCTCTAGGCGATCTTTTCTTTAATCTCCTTTTACTTTTTAAGTAAATCATTAAGAGTAGAATTATTTTATACTAGATCTTTAGGGGACCCGGCTATATTATCCGGTAACTCCTTTTTAAATATATTTAATTATTATTAATTTATTATATTTTTCGAATAATAGTTCCTAGCGATATAGCCCGGTTTATTATAATGATAATAATTCATTATTTTTTTACCCCCTTATTATTATTTACCTCTTTTCTAGAATCCTTTTATAGGTCCCTTCTTAATAAAATCGAGTTTTATTAATATATAATTATACGGGTTAAGTTTCTTATAGCGGTAACGACTAACCGAATTATATCTATTATTATATACTTTTAAATATCCTTATCCGTTAGCTCCTCCGTTATAACGTTTCTTTATTATATATTCGTATAATTTATCGTTAATTTTAATTACTTATTTTATAAATATATCGAGGTCCTTTATAACGGCTCCTATTTATATAAGTTTATCTTTTATATTATCTTTTAGTCCTTATCGATATATTATTATAAAAGTAGTATCGTCCTAGTCCGTAAATATTATATAATATTAAAACTATACCGAGTAATCGGACGCAGACCTTTATTATATTAAATATTAAATAATACGAACTACTATACTACTTTCGTTAGATAGTTTAAATATATAACGAATCTCGACTTTAAACCTAGAGAAATTCTCTATCTAAAGCTTTACTAATAAGTTATCGGTATTATTTACTACTTTTATATAGCGCTTTAGGAATAATTTAACTTATTTTTATATATTACCTTTTATATAAGTTATTATAAAGGTTATTTATTTAATAACTAGTATCGTATTCTCGTTAAATACGAAGAATAGTTAGAGTTATAATAATTAGTTATTAAACTTCTCGCGCTCTTTATAGTAGTAATTTAATCGGGTAACTTTAATACGGTCCCCTTCTTTTATAATATTACGTTTTTTAATACCGTTTTAGGTATTTAAGGCTAGGGCCTTTATTAATCTTAAAGTATTTATCCTAAAAATATTTAAAGTATTAAGGCTTTCCGTTAAATACTATAATATAACGTCGATAGGACCTAGGTTAGTACTCGTAAAGAGAAGTATTAAGGATTAAAAAATAATAGGCTTCGTATTAATATAAAATAAAACTAGATAAATTTAATAAACTTAATTAATAATTTAATAAACGTTTATATTTAGAATCTATAATTAAAAATCTTAAGGGAAGTTAAATACGAAGCTCCTATCTATTAAGAAAGTACGTAGTCTATATAGTAGAAAGGAATCGTACTAAGAGCAATATACTTTATATATTTATAACTATAAATATAGTGAGTATACCTTGCTCGCGATATTTACTAGTATAAGTATAGTGAGTATACCTATTAGTACTGTGGTAGGCGTAGTATTTGTTACGACCTAAAGATCGTAATATTATACTCTTTGAGGTAACTTTCGTTATCGCCGTTTTTATAATAATATCGAGTTTACGTAGAACGATTTATTTATCGGTAATAATAAAGTTAATAATAATACGCGTGGCTTAATTATCGGTAGTAACTTTATTAATAATACGATTATTACGACTAAAGAAAGTCTCCGTAGCGGTACCGAATTAATTATATTATTTATTATTATCTTTAATAAGTTTACCGCCTAGTATAATATCGGTAGTTATCTACTACTTAAACTTCTCTCGATTATATACGCGTTCTAAAGCGGGATATCTTTTAATTAATATATTTATACTTATATTAATATTAGCTAAAAGATTATTAACGAAATCTTTAATACCGTTTACGTTTTTAACTCTTTAGATTAATTTTACCTACTTATTATCAGTTAATTAATCTTTAGATATTTCGATCTCTATAGAATCGAAAAAACTCCGTAATAAATAATCGACTTAATATTAATTTAAAAGACGGCCTCGGTATTAAATAAAAATAGTATAAAAGATTTCTAGGATTAATAAAACGCGGATTATTTTATTATTAACTTTAATAATAAGTTCTTTTAAGGAATCTATATAGTTACGTAAAATAATATTATAATTCGCTAGGATCTTATTTCTAGTTACTAGTTTATTTATACGGGTTTCGGATTTAACGAATACTTCTTTAGTAATCTCGATTAAGGACTCTCCTTTAGTATTATCGCTTAAATTCTTTAATAATATAGAAATATCTTTAATCTCCCCTTTTATTTTTAACGGTTTAATTTATTTATTAAATTTAATTTTCTTCGAGTACTTTATTCCTAAACCGGTTACGTTCGCTCCCGTAGTATTAAATAAGAAAACTTATCTTATTTTACTCTTTTTATTTATAGTAGAGTTAATATAATATATATTATTTATTATAAAAACTAACTCTTCGATATCCGTAGTAAATTAAGTATTTAGGTTAAGAGTAATACTTTCCGATTAATAATATACTAGCTCCGTAATCTACTTCCTATTAATATATAATAATATAGAATAATCCTTTATTAAAGATAGTATTATCGTTAACGTAACCGGTTTAGATTTATTAATTATTATAAAAATACCTATTATTATTTATACTAAAGGGGCTTTTCTTATATTTAAATTAATTAAGGTTTTATTTTATTTAAACTTCTTTATTATATATTTTACTCTCTTTTATTTAAAGTTTTTAAATATAATAGAAAAAGAAATAATTTATTTAAAAATCTCGGTTATAAGGAAAGTCGAAATTTAAAATATAATTTAAAATATAATTAAGAAATCTTTATTACCGATTTCGACTTATTATTTTATAGTCGTAGATACTATAATTTTCTTATTTATCTACTTCTTCGAGGGTGTAGATAAAGTAGTTATAGTTTTCTACTTTAAAAAATTTAAATCGGTTTTAGTTTCGACGGCGATTTTTATTTTAAATATTTCCCTAATTTTATTTAACTATTCTAGTTATATAACTAGGTTATCGGATATTTATATAATTTTAATATATTTCTTTTAACGTTCCTACGCCTCGATATTAAATAACTTTATATCGGCTAGTTAAGAATTATTATTATCGATTAATTTTACGAGGGAGGTTATTTTTAAAATTAATTTCTTTAATAAAAATAATTTTATTATCGATTCCTTTAAAGATTATTTTAAAACCGATTTTTTTTCTTTTATTTTAGACTCGCTCTCGTCGGTTATATTATCTTTATTAATTTTTTTAGATATTAATTTCTTTTATATTAAAGACTTCTTCGAAGTCGTAAACTTCGTCGCCCTCGGGCCTTTTTTATCTAGCTTTTTTAATAGCGTCGAGAGCTTTTTTACTTTTATTATTTTATCCGCCGAGAGATAATAATTATATTCTTTTACGAAGATATATTAACTATATTTCCCCCCTTTTATTAAAATAATTAATTTAATTTCTATAATAAGTTCTCTTTATTCCCGTATAATTACGTATAATTAAAAATAATCGCGTATTTTATACGATCGTTCTTTATTAATCGTATTATAATTAACTACCCGTTATTTATTTATTTAAATTATAAATTACTTCTCGAGTTAAATATCTTTAGCTAGTTTTTAAATCGCGTATTTAAGGAAATTTTATTATATTAAATAACTAGCTCGGTTTATAATAAAGAAAGATTTCTACCTATTAATAACTAGGTATCTTTATCTTCCGTTATATTATATATAGATTTATTATACGATAATTCCTTAACCTCTTCGTTATTAACTTTATCGTCGACTTCGGCTTTAATAATTTACTCGTTATTTATTTTATCGCTCTACCTAGAAGTAGAAGCGCTGGACTTTTTATTATTATTTTTATTCGCTACCTTTTTTAATTTAGTTTTAATTATTTTCGTTACTCTCTTTACTTTTACTTTATTACTCTTTAAAATTAACTTTATCGATATCTTCGAAATCTTTCCCGAATATAATTTAGTTATATTATAATTAATTTAAAAATTTATTAAAACGAAGATATCGTATTATACTCGATCGGGGCGAGCGATATAAATAAGTAATTAATATTAAAATTAAAAGAGGAAAGATATATTAATATTATTTAACGTATAAGATATTATAACTAAATATTATAATAGCGATAGTATTTATTAATCGTATCGAGCGAGAAAAAAACGACTTATTATTATTTAAGTAAATTAGAAATATTATATTAACGTGGCGGGGCTACTAAGAAATTCGTTATTATTAAATAATAAAGTTATTATCGCGTAACGAAGCGAAAATAAAATAAACATTAATAAATAAATAAAGTAATATCGTCTCTTAAACTATTTATATAGTTTATAACGATTTTATATTATAGTTATTAATTACGCCCTCTACGTTTTTAAAATTATATCTATTATATTATATATTCTAGTAGGGCCCCTAGCCCTTTTATTTAATTAAATATTATATTATTAACCTCTTTCCTCGTTTTAAAAGTTTCTTTATCTTTTTATCTAAAATACGTTTTATTTTAAAGTAATTATTTATACCTTTATTATTATTATCGAGAATAGTAGCCTACCCGATCTTTTAAAAATAATTATATAGATCCTCTCTTAACGGAGTAAATTCTAAAGCGGCGACCGAAATAATAGAGTAGATATTTATTATCGGCGGTAGCTCTAGTTTATAGGCTAAATCGTTTATTTATTTTAGAATTTTAAACGGGCTAGTTCTTAAATTTAAAAGTTTATAATTCTTTTAACCTAAAATTTTATTATCTTTATATAGTTTTAAAAAAGTTATATCCCTTTTTTATATTATTAAAAGTATATATTTATTATTATATCGAAATTTAATATTAATCGCCGCGAATAAAATCGTGTTAACGGTTTTCTTTTAATTAATAGTTTTAATATCGATAAAATCTATCTTTCCTATTATATTTTAAATTAAAATTCTATTATTAAACTTTATATTATAGATAATCTTATTTAATAAAAGCGTTATTATTAAACTTAAAGAATTATTTATAATAAATTATAAAGTAATTACGAATTTATTTTATAAACTATTAGGGTAATATATTAAATAAAATTATAAAATTATTTTTATAGTTTAATTTATCCGTTTCGACTAGCCGTTAAACTAAGGATAGTAGATAGTAGAGATTATTAATTTAGTTTCTAATATTTTGAAAATTATCTTTTATAAATTTAAAAGAGATTTAGGGTCTCTATTAAAAATAATCGTATTTAGAATTTTTTAGTCGGTAAAGACGAGAAGTAACGCGTTTATTTATTTTTCGGCGTTAAACGTATCTTTCCTTAAGACCGTAATAACTACTTTCGAGAATTTATAAATAATAATTATTAAATAATTATATCCGTTTATAAATATAGAGAGTATTATAATAAAATCGATAATAATATAATAATAGATCTTTAACTCTATTAGAATTAGTTTTAAAATATTATATAATATATACCTCTTCATTTAATTAAATTAATATTAAAGGTAGTATAAAATATAGTATTTAAATCTTCGAGTTAAATACCGTATATAATAATTATCGACGATATTCTTATATATTCTATAAAATCCTATATAATTTCGCTTATTATATACGAGTTCGAAAATATTCTATTCTATTAATTTCGGGATATATAAATATTCCTTATTAATATAATTATTTTTATACTATATAAATAAATCTTTAAAGAGGAATAGAATATTAATAATAATTATATCTATATTATTTATAGACCTTAGGGCTTCCTTTTTAAGTTTATTCTTCTTATTTATAAAGAAAGTCATTATTCTTAATTATTTTTTATTTTTAAAATACGTTTTTTATAATTTAAGGCGGTATTTAGAAGATATTTTAATTAAAGTAAAATAAAAAGCGAAGATATCGTTTAAAATACCGGGACCTTTAATATTAAGATATTCTTTCTTACCGAGAAAACGAGATAAAGTATTTAATATAATATTTTACTTCTTAGGATATTAATAAATATCGAGATCGTATTATAATATATATTAGGAAATTTATATTAACTATAGGTTCATCTTATTAAAAAATAATAATAATAGTATTATTTATCGAGTAACATTAATAATTACCGAGTAATTAATAAAGATAATAACCTTTTTTATTAGGATTTATATAAATAGGTATCGGATTTTTTTTAATATCTAAATCAAGTTTATTATTTCTAATTCCGTAGGTTAGTAGCGCGACTCCGTAGAATTCAATAATTTAAATAAGAATAGAATTAATTATATATTAATATAGGGGAAATTATTACCTTAAGGATTTTCTTTAATATAATATATTATCGCGCTAATTCCGTACGACTTTAATATATTAATATTAATATATAATTAACGAGTTAGATCCCGATAATATAAATAGGTTTTAGAGATGAACGCCTTTTAGAGTAAATTAAAAAAAACTTACTTCCTCTTTTATAGACACGAAGTAAACTTTTCTAAAATAAGTTTTTTATATATTTTTACTTTAAGACGGCGAGCTCTTTAAAAGTTAAATTTTCTAGTATTAAAATAATTTAATAACCTAGGCGAAGTATTTAATATTATTTCGTAATTAATTTATTATTCCGATATATATTTCTAAAGCCTATAATATGTCTAGGAAATAAAATTCCTTAATTATTATAACTCTTTCTTTAAGAGTAATTAAGTTTAATTTATTTACTTTTTATTTTAAAAGTATAACGGAGGGGTAAATTAAAAAGGATTTTTTAAACTTAAACGAGATCTTAAGGCCTACGAATAAAGCGAAAATAATTATAAAATATTCGATATATTCGGAATAAGACCGTGAGAAAATTATAACGTCGTCGACGTAGTATCTCGCGAATACTTTATATAGGCGAAGAAAAGTATTTATTTTATATTAAATATACGGAATTAACCCTTTCTATCCTATTATTATAATATTATAATACTCCGAACTATAATAAAAAACTATTATAAATTTATAATAATTATCTCTCTTAACTAAAAAAAGATAGAATTAATTATTATAATAAATAATATTTATATAAGTATATTTTTATATTAACGAAATAATATCGTTTTATAGCGGAAGAGAGTAGTTATTAAAGATAATAATTTTATTTAGATTATAAATATCGACTACAACTTTACCCTTCTATATCGGTATTCTCTCGGGGCCTTTATATATCGTCTATTATATAACGAAGACGAGGAAAGCGAATAGGGAAGACTCGATAAATTATAATATCTTCCTTTATTAATATATTTTATCGAATTTCTCGTTTATTAAAACTCTTATATCGGGGTTTAATAAATATACTTTATAATTAAATTTCGTATTAAACGATTACTAGTTCGTAGTAAACGGAATCGATAATTATTAAAATTCGGGTAGGTTAATTATATCTCCTATATTTTTTTAAATATAAAGATACTACTTTATAATCTCTTTAATCGCGGTAATATCGAAGTCGTTATCGTAGATTATAATTTTATTCGGTAGTTTCGTTTTTATAAAAGAATCGACTTTAGGTTTTAAAATTAACCTCGGATTATAAAAATTAATAAAGCGTAATATAATTACGTCGTCCTTATAAATTTTCGCTATAAGGGAATAATTATTTAAGTCGATAAAATACGCTTTTTCTATTTTATATTCTATAATTAATTTTATTCGTTAACGGTAAAGAATTATAAAAGGTATATTCCCCTCGTTATAAATATTAATAAAGTTAATTATTAAGTATATAAAGTAGGTATAGATTCCTTTTATTTATAGTTCGAATAAGAAATCTCGGTTTAGTAATTATAATCTCCTTTTTAAGCGAGATTATTACCGCTAATATAATTTATACTAGAATTATTTAGCGGCGCTCTAACTATATAATATATTAAATTCTAATATTATTCCTTATTATAGACTAAATAGGAATTATAATATCTTTATAATTATCTAAAATTATTTAATTATTAAAGAAGTCGATAACGGTCTTCTCCTAGCCTAGGATATCTATATTAATAAATATATTAACTTTAAAGTTATCGATAATATAGAAGTCTTTAATAATTTTAATTATTATTTTTATATTATCCTTCGTTTTTCCGTTTATATAGAATATAATTAAAGTGTACTTTATAATTAAATTAAAGTTCGAGCCGATACCTCTTAAGGTAATGATTTTATTATAAATCTATAATTAAATACCGGGAATTCGTTATATAATAAATACTTTATCGATTATATTTATCGGATACTTAGTATCGAAATATCTTAATTCTCGAATAATATTTAAAATAAGGCCTATTTAGCCGGTAAAATAATACTATATACGAAATATTATCCCGTTATTTAATAAAGGCGGAGTAGTAGATTCGATTATTAATCTACTCTTTTATTAAGGCGAAGATTTAGGAGTTATTAACTTTAATATTACTATAATCTCTAGTATTAAAATCTTCGGAGTAATATTTAACTCGGTATTTTTAAATTTTATAGAGGTAGGACTAATTACCTTTTAAATATTAATCGAGTATATATATTTTCTTTTTTTCAGGTATATATATAGAAGATTATTCGACGGGAAGTTAAATTTATAATTTTTATAAATAGGATATTAACTTATTTTCTCCGCCGAAATATAATACGTAATTAGAACGAAATTAATATTAATATCTTTATTAATACTTTATTCTTCGTTTATAATATTTACCTTAATATTATAATAACTCTTATCGGCGTTTATATAATAATTATAATAATTTATCGGCGGAGCTTCGGGAGAGCCGAAATAATTATCGATATATTTAATAAAAGTAAAATTTATATTCTCGTTATTAAAGTTATTATACGGTTTATTAAAATAAATAGGCTATATTTATATTTAACTACCGAAAGTATTATACGGTCTCGGCGGGTAGTATAGGCGCGTCCTACGGTTTTTATAATTTTAATTATTATAGTTTTAATTCCCGTAATTTTAGTTCCCGTAGCCCCGATTCTTAATAAATCAATTTTAATTAGGTTAAGTATTTCCGGCGGTAATTAAAAATATTTATTTTAATAATAATAGAGCGTTTTTTAAAAATTCTTACGGGGGAGGTTTTTAAATTTATTATAATTATTACTATTATTATATCTAAGGTATAGTCTACCGATTTTAAAAATAAACTAGTTAATTATAAAGATTAATATAAAGAAAAGAAGGTTTAGTTATTTACTAGTATAAAAAAAACGAGAATTATAAAGATTCGGTTCTATAATAAATAATCTCTACTCTTAAAAACCTTAAGACTAAAGACTTTAAAATATTTAAAAATCTTAAAATTAAAAAGATCGATACTATTACTAAGGCCGATAAAGTATTGAGTTATAGTATTTATTTTATTATTATAGCGACTATTTATCCCTAGGTAATTATTTATTCTCTTTTATATTACGATTTTTTTCCTACTCTCTAATTTCCTTTCGATAATTCTTATAGTCTTTTTTATTCTTTTAAGTTTATATCCTATATTATATCTCTTTCCTACTTTTAAACTACTCGATAAATTATCTAATCGAAGTATTATTTATTAGAGGAGGAATAATAACCTAGAAATTAATATCGAGGTAATTCTACGTTTATATAATTTATATATATTTTTCGGTAATATTAACCTAAACGACGTACTCGGCTATATTCTAGATTTAGATAAATAGATTATTTTATTCGGTCGTATCCTTCGATATATATAACTAGCGACTAAACTCTTTTAAAGTAGTAGATATTATAATTTCAAAATAATTTTATAGTCTAGTAATTTAGCGCTATAAATTATTCGGTAATTATATTATTATATCTTTTTTATCTTAGGAAAGGATTTTAAATTATTAATTTATAATAATATTATAAAAGTAGTTATTTAAATTTCTTTTTACTATATTTTCATTTTTTATTATAACGAAATCTTAAGTTTTATTATAAAAAGTATAGATTTTTTTAAATATTAACTCTTTAAGATTAGAGACGATATTACTAATACTTTATTATTTTAAAGAATTTAAATAAAAGAAATCTAACTCGCCGATACGGAAATACCTAGTTTATTATTATATTAATTAAATATACCCGTTTTTACTAGTTAGTTTTTATAGTTTAATAAGTTTTAAAGACCCTCTAAAAATTTAATTTTAATTTTAAAGAGTAACTTTAATAGTATTTAATATAATAGATTATATAGTCTATATCGGTAAATTTTAAAAGTAAATATTAGTATACTCTAAACGTTATTAGTCTTATTAGAAAGCCGTCTACGGGTTTATACTAAAACTCTATATTAAATACCGACCCGAGGTTTAATAGGATTAGTAGATTAGGGGTCCGGGTAGAGTCTTATTGATAAATAGTATTTATTATTAATAGGTTCAGTAACTCGATAAATAATTAGTAATTTAAATATTAGATAAATAGGCCTATTATATACCCTATAGTATACGTATTTATATACGTATTAATATACGCTATAGTATAGGTTATAATATAGGCTATAGTATACCTTATAATATACGTAATAATATACGTAACTTACGTATACTATTAAATAGTATACGAATAATATACGAATAATATACGTAAAGGTTATTTTAAATAGTATATAATATACGCCCCCTATAGTAGTTTTTAAAACATTAGACGAAAGCCCCCTATAGTATATATAATTATAGTATATATTAAGGTATACGCCATAGTATACGAAATAGTATAGTATTTATATATATATACTCTTTAGATATACCTAGGTAACGCCCCCGTAAGAATTTTTATTAAAATTTATTATTCCGGGCCCGATAGGTCGCTAGCGTTAATAGTTATTACTAAAGATCGCTATCGTTAATAATAATAATTATAGAACTTTATTTATTTTAGCCCTATAATAAAACTGGCTACTATTAATATATTAACGGTATATATAAATTATTAAAGTTATTAATTCTATTAAAATTAATTTAAAATTATTAATAGGATACTACCTAAACCCCTAATTTATTAAATTTATTAAAAGTTACCTACCCGGACCTCTAATTTACTAAATTTATTAATAGGATATTAGTAGCCTTATCCGTAAATTAAAGTTACTAGTAATATCCTATTAATAACTTTTTTAAATAAAAGTTACTAGTAGGACGCTACTAGCCCTATCCGCGCGGCGGTCGGTAACTAGGGTTTTAATAGGAGTTTTTAAAATTTACCGATATAGATTATAGTATTATATAAATTTAAATCGATCTTTATTTAAGGAGGCGGTATTCGTAATTAATCTATAATTTCTTATTCTTATTAAGATTAAGGATTAAATAAAGTAAAAAAAATTCCTTTAAAATTATTAAAACCTCTTTAACCCTATCTTAAAGAGTTAGACTAGACTTTACTATTATTAGTTATATTCTTAATTTAATTAAAAATAATTCTTTATATAACGTTATTTATAGTAAAAATTAATTCTTATAAAAGGAATGAAGATATTAATTTTCTCGAAGTTAATTAAATTATAGATTTAACTAGATTAAATAATAAAGAAAAAAATAAAGTTAGAAGAGAATAAATAAAAGTAATTAAAATCCGGTCCTTAATCCTTTTTTAAAAATAAGGAAATTAAGGATTTAAAATCTTTTTATTTTATTTTTTTTTAATTATTAAAGTATACCGAATCGGTATAATATTTAATACTTTTAACGAAAGTCGTTAATACTTCCGCGATTAAAGGAGGGTACGTCTAGGAAATTAGAAATATAAAAAAACTTTCTTCTATAAAACTTTCTTCTTCTTAAATATTAATAGAAGTAGAATATTCTTTTTTTATAAATAACTTGCTACTTATTAATATATTTAATAGAAAATTATACTAGTTAATAATAAAAAGAACTACTTCTTAAATTAATCTATTAATATTTTTACTATATTACTCGAAATACTTTTTCGAAAATATAAATAATTAAAATGTTAGAGAGATAGTAAAGTTTAATAAAAATAATTTCTTTACCTCCGTATAACTTATAGGTAAGAAAAATAGGATAAATTATATATATTTATAAAAATCTTCTACCGGTATATAGTTCGAAAGTTTATTTATATAATATTAAAGATTTAGATTTTAATTATATAAATTAGAAATAGCGAAGTAAAAGATAAGAAATAAAGAATTAAAAAGAAATTTTCGGGGTTCCTATTTTAACGCGGGGAAAATCTATTAATTTCGTTATAATTCTAAATAAAGTAAATATCGTTTCTCTACTTTCGGGTAAATATAGGCTTTAGATTATAAGAAAAATAAACTCTACTCTTAATTTTATAATTCCGGCGCGATTTAACTTTCCTAATAATTAATTATAATTAAACCGAGATCTTTAAGAAAAGGTAAAGATTTTTTATATAAACGAAAATAATAATATATAATATAAACGGCGGCGACGCTTTAATTTAATATAAATCGTTCCTTATACCTACGGCCGAAATATAGAGTACTTTTTATAACCGAGGTATAGATGTTCCTTTAGGTTTATAAAACGCGTTTATAAATTAATTTATATAACTATAAAAACCTAGTATAATAACTCGATTATTTAAAATTAAGGGTAGGCGTAACTAGTATTAAGAAATACTATTACTATATATAAAGATTAAAACGAAAACGAAGCGAGTCGCTTCGTTCGTCGTCGTAGAACGTTAATAATTAAAGAGTTAATATTAATATTATAGCTAGTAATAAATATAAAAACGAATTATAATTAGTTTATAATTCCTTAAAATAATTCGACCTATATAAGGAAATAATAGTACGGATAATAATTATATCTTCGAGATATTAGTAGAGGATTTAGTACTTTATAATTAATATTTTAAGGACTAGTAACCGGTCTCCTTTTATTTAAAAATAGAATTCGACTATACCGTTACTATTAAATAGTAAGAATATAGTATTAAAGAAATAAGATACGTAAGAATTATAGTATTAACGAAATAAAATAGTAGTTAAGATTTAGTCTCAGTGTATTATATATTAATTAAATTATTTATCGGTACGAATAAACTATTATTTTATACTAAAGTACTAGTAATTATAATAATTTATAATAGAAATAATTCTCTAGTTTCTTTATTATTTATTTAAATACGAGTTCGATACTTTATCCCTCGAGGCTCTTTGTATTCGATTTACCTAAATAATATATTAATTTAAAGATACGATATTATTTAACGATAACGTAACTCCTATTAATATTTTCTTTAAATTCGATAATTATTCGAATAAATTAAATATAGAGTAAGTTAGCTATATTATCAAAAACAGTATCGATTGGGATTAAAATAAATATATTAAATAAGATAATTAACTAGAGAGTAGTAGTAGAGGCTATTATATATATAAAGATATATAGAAATATTAAAATAATAACGATAACCCTAGACTTAATAAAATATAAATATAAATATAATATATAATATAAACTATATCTTAGGTACGATCGTAATATGAATTTAATAATATCGAAGTTACTATATCTCCCCGTTAATATCTACTACTAGTATTTATATTTTATTATAGAGATTATCCTCTAAACTAAATACCTAATATAATTTAAAAAAATTATAAACTATACTCGCTCCGTTATATAGATTTTATAACTTTATAATTTTTATTACTCTCGATAACTCTTTTAGGCTCGATAAAGAATATAAAGAATAAAAGTTTATTTTTATTAAAATTTACGAGTTTTTATAATCTCGGAATAATTTAATATAAGAAGAGTTTTATATAATATTTAATAATATAGTCTAGTTACGTAAATATATTTTTAGGATTATAATTCCTATAAAGAGGGGTTTATTATATTTATTACTAATTCTATTATTCCTTTAATATCTAGTAAATATCTACTCTAGTTATAGAGAAAATCCTTGAAAATATACTAGACGAAAATCTATTCTCGATAAACTTATATTAGACGGTTATTTAGATAATCTCATTTTCATATTCTTTAAATAATATTAATATACGGTTTTTTTTAAATTATAATTAAAATTCCCTCTAATTATTAAAAACTAGCGTTTGAGGAATTTTTAATAAGAACTCGATCTCGATTAAGATAAATAATTATAGAGAGAATATTCTCGATTTAATTTTATTAAATTGATATTAAAGTAATAAATATCTATCCTCCGTCGGGTTTAGGTTGAGCGCCGCTTTATTCCTACGCGATCTAGGTAATTAAAGTTTGAAGGGCCTTCTATAGAGGCTCCTAGGGCCTTATTTTTATAATTACTAACCGAGGGTCGGTATTAGAATTTTTGTCCGATATCGTAAAAATCTCTTTAAATAAAATCGAGTAATTACTCTACTAAATTACTTTAAATATTAGTATTTAAATAGAATCTCCACTATAGTCTAATTTAGTTAAATGTAATATTATTTAATAAACTAGCCTTATATACTAAATATATAGTAATAGTAATACTATAGATAATAATTAATTATTCAACTTCTATTATTATCTATAATTAGATATATATTCTAAAGAGTTATAAACCTAGGTTTAATATCTACTACCTTTTAATAAATACGTTTAAAGAAGTCTTTAAACTATATATATAATAATTTTAATACTACCCCTAGATCTACCTCTAGATCCTAGTCTATATAGTAGTAAATAATAACTATAACGAATTACTAGGAATTCAAAATTAAGAAGTTAAATAGGCCGAAGAACTAATTTAAATTTAAGCGCGAAATAATAAGTAAATACGTCCTCGATAATATTAATTAAATAGTATTAAATAAAGAGCTTCGATTTATTACTCCTATAAAATTTATTTAAGAAATAAAAAACCCCTTTATTAAAAAGGAAAAAGAGGACTATAAGAAAAAACTAGTAGAATAATAAAAGATAATAAAGGTCTAGGATAGAAAAAATACTAGGGTTATAATTAAATTAAAATTCTTTATTAAAAAAGACCTATAAAGGTATATAAAAAGTATCGAGAATATTATTAATTAATAGGTTATATTTATAAAGTTATATAACGAGAATAATCTAGGTACTAGAGACGAAATAATATTTAAAATCTTAAGAGTTAACTCGTCGAAATATATTACTATCGAGGTTTATATTTTAATAATTAAAATAATATACTAAATTTTAATTAAAATAGGATTATTATTACTAGAGTAGATATTTAATACCTTCTTTTATATAGGTTTAGAAGAGAGTCTAACTCCCCTATTATTCAATTTAATTCAGGGTACTAAAAGGAAATAAAAACCTAATATTAATAATATAACTATTACTCTCGGTTAATATAATCGGATAATTAAAGATAAAAAAGAAAATTAATATATTTATATAACTAGATTTAATAAATAGGATAAACCCAGAAAAGAGAAGCCTCCTACTACTAATAATAATAATAATAAAGACGAGAAAGATAAGAAGGATAGAGGGAAATCTCTCTACTCCTACTATAAATCGCCCTACTATAATAAGAATAAATACTACTATCTTTACCCTAAAATACGTTTATAAAACTAGAAATTATTTAAAGATAAAGAAGGCTATATAAAAGAGAATTTTAATAAGAAATCGAATAGAACTATAGTTTAAAACTATGATAATAATAATTCTAAAGGTATATAAATTGAATTATTTATAACTAAATAGAAATCTATTAATACCGATATCGTATATAATATTAAGAAGGATATAGTCTATATAGATATTGTTATTAATATATATATATTATAGGATAGAATTAAGTTTATTTCCTACGAGTTATATAACGATTCCCTAAATAAAATCAATAGTTAATATCTTCGTATAAAAGTATAGGATCTATATACTATCCGATAATTATCGATAATAAACTAGATTAAATTATCCTTACTAATATATACTATATATTTAGAATAGATTATAACTTACTCGTAGTTACTACCCTCGAATAGAAAGGATATTCTACTATTATTATAAATAATAAATTCGATATTATAGATTCTAATAATAATAAGGTATTATTAAGAATATATATTTATACTAACTACCTACTAGATTTAAAGTATTCGAAAATATTATATATATTAAAATCGTTATATAACTACCCGGTAGATTATTACTCCTAGGATAAGTAAATAATATTAATATCTAGTATATTTAAATATATAGGATATAAAGAAGCTAGCTACTATAAATAAATTAATTAATATTAACGAAATAAATTATCTTTAGAGATTAATTCTAGATTATAAATTATATAAATTATATATAATAGGGAAATAGATTAAAGAATTATTTTATTAACCTCGTCGCTAGAACCCTAATAAGCGGGAAATAGTAAAGAGTATATTTATATACTTTAATCTCGTAGAGGGAGGATTAATTAAGTAAATAATAAAAAATACTTTTATACTAACTTCTTTATAAATAATACTACCGATGTAACTTTTATAACTTTACTAAAGAGTAAATTCAATATACTAGTTATTATTAAGAATTACTTAAATTGGATATTAACCTAAAGTTACCTAGTAAAATAATTTAATACTAATAATAAAGTTATTTATATTAATTATAAAGTTTAGGATTTTCTAAAAGAATATAGGATTTAATAGAAATTATCTACTCCGTATAATTTAAATTAAAACCCTATTACGGAATATACTTTTCGTATTTTATTCGAGAGAGTTAGAAGTATTCTAAATAACGCCGCTTTATTTTAATTCATATAGGGCGAAATTTTAAATTTTATAATTTATTATAAAAATCGTTTACTTATTAAAGTATTTAATAAAATAACTTCTTTTAAAAACCTAGTATAACTATAAACTCCGAGTCGATTATATATATACTTTCGGCTACGTTACTTATATATATAATATAATTCCGATATTTAGGAAACTAGATAATAAGAGTAGAAAATATAAATTCCTTAATTATAAAGAAATAAATTAATACCGTCTATAAAACTTTAAGAATAGGTAAGTTTTTCGCGCTTTATAAATAAAATTTAACGACGTTATTATTAATAAAGAAACGGGGGGTAAGATATATAATAATACCTCCTAGGATTTTTTTTCTAAAGATACCGTCAACGCTAATTTAATACTAGTGCGATTTATAAATAAAGAGATAGATAACCTCGATAATAATACATAGTAATATTATTTATTAATAATATAAAGATATTTCCTAAAAAAGCTAAATTATAATTTAAATTATTTATTCAAAAAATAGAAATATTAGATAATAGACTAGTTTCTTAATTAAAAGTTAGTAGGAACCGGGATAAAATTAATTATCACGAACTCTATAATATTAAATAATATACTAAGCGCGGATTTATATTAAGAGTTAGTAAAATTAAACTAGATAATATATTTACCGTCTCGTTAACTATATAAAAAGTACTAAATAGACCCGATAAGGAGAAATAATATATAGTATTTACCGAAGATTTAAATAACTTTATAAGTAATAAAGTTTAGGATCTCGTTCCGGTACTACCTAATAAAAAAGTACTACTAGGATAGTAGGTACTAGTAATCAAACTAGATTTAATAAAAGTATTTAATCGGTATAAGACCCGTTAGGTTATTAAGAGATTTAAATAAATCGAAAGTCTTAATTATTATAAAATCTTCTTATTAATAGTAAAGTCTTTAAATTAATATATTCTATTAACGTTAGGAGTTAAATACGACTAGGAAATAAAGTATTTAAACTAGTTTTAATATTCCTAGAAATACTACTATAAGAGGAGATCTATATCGAATAACTATATAGATATATTAATAAAGATCGTAATATTATTTATTTATTAAGGCGTGTCTTATATAGTTTCAAATAATTATTTTATAAATAATATAATACTTTACGTACCTTCTTCGAGGTAAATAAATACGAGTATTTTAATAAAAACTATTTAGTATTCGTTTATAAAAATAGAATAATTATTACTATCTATATTAACGATATTTTTATTTTCATTTTTAATAAAGTTAGTACTAGCTTATTAAAGTAATAACTAAATAAATACTTTAAGATAAAATATTTAAATAAAATTTTATAGTATCTAGATATAAAGATTATTCGCGAATATTCTAATTATATTATTTATATTAACTAGGCTAGCTTTACTAAGTAACTTTTTAAATAAATCGATATACTCGAATACTACTCTACGGTAATATTTATAAATTAGGGTAATAATATATAGAAAACTCTTAATAACTACGAAGTTAATAAGGAAGAGATTAAAGTATATAAATTCTTAATAAGAGTACTATAATAGTTAGTAACTATAACTAGGCCCGATCTAGTATTATTATTAATAAATATAGTCGTTATATTATAAACTCTACTAGTATTTATTTTAATATTATAAAGCGAATTTATTAATATTTAGCTAGTACTATAAGCCTAGGATTATACTATAGGTCGAATATTTATAATACTAGTCTTAACCCTAAGAGTAAATTAATACTCTAGATTAATAATTTATAAACCGACTATAAAGATACTAGTCGTATTATATCTAGTTATATATCGTAGTTATAGAATAGACCTATTATTTTATCCTTTAAATAATAAACTCTATATACTCTATCGATTATTAAAGCTGAGTATATAGTTTAAATTAATATTATTAAAGAGTTATTATTCCTAGGTTTATTCCTTAAAGAGTTAAAATATAATAATAATAACTTTAACTTTATTCGCTTTAATATTAATAATTAATTAGTTATTAAGATAGCGTTAAGCTCGGTAAACTACTCGTATATTAAATATATTCGGAACTACTACTATTTTGTGAGGTAATTAGTATCGGAAATATATAAATTAGAAATTATTTATATTAATACGTCGGTTATAGTTATTAACTATATAACGAAGCCGGTAGGCCCTAATAAGTTCGCCTATATACCGGCTTTACTAGGACTAGTTATAGAGGGTATTATTTAATAGACTAGTGCTGTTGTTGATATATAACGTCGTCGCTTCTGAATGGGAGTGTTGGTATTTGGGCAGAATCTCTACTACAGTCTAACTTAGTTAGGCTTAGCGTTGCTTAGTAAGCCAGCCTTACGCACCAAGTATGTAGTAACAGCAACACTATAGATAATAATCAACTGTTCAACCTCCACCACTGTCTATAATTAGACGTGTATTCCAAAGTTAAATATACTCTAAAATTTCGAGGGCTGTACTTAAGATACATAAGAAAAAGCCTTGTGATCTTTTCTAGATTTTTTCTGGCACGTTATGGTTGTCTAGACTGTTGCGCACGTAAACACAACTACCTTATTTTCACGAAACCAATATTCATGCGCTGATCTTTGGTTTTCAGAAGTTAGGATTGAATTATTAGACTAACCTTTTAGACAAGTCGAGGCATTCTATGTACTGAACCAAATCATCAAGCAAGTAGCCTGTACAATATTTACTCTATCAGTACAAATTGACATTATACTACTAGTGCAAACGGTCCACCGCACTACATATGGTGAATCCTGCGATCCGCGGCCACAATGTCCAACGCAGCGCGATGTCCAATTGCATACGCCGTCGCCTGCAACGCACACGTCGTAATCTTAGGCGCGGCAGCCATACCCACGACCCGGAGCCCCTTCAACCCCTTAACCCTCCAATTAGCATCCAGCACCGTCCCTAGCGCCGTCGTTCCAACAGGATGGTGCCAGCTCTGCGAGCCATGCTGGATGGCCTTCCAGATATCAGCGTCGCTGGTGACATTGGCGCCAGGAAACACTTCTTTGATGGTATACTGCTTCAGCTCGTCGGAATTCATGATGCTGCGCAGTTCCTTGTAGCCGTACGTGATGGCCGCCTTGTCGGCCGCGGTGCCCCAGTAGTTGGAGTAGATGAGGGGCGCGTCGCGGTAGTCGGCAGATGCGAGTTCCACATGGCCCTTGGATTCGGGCTGCACCACGGCCGCGAACGCGGCGACGAGGCTGACGTTGGGTCCGTTGGGCAGGAAGGGCGTCGTGGCGTACTCGTAGATCATCTGCGGTCGATCGGCGGGCAAGCTCGTGTGGAAGGTGCCCTTGCCTTCGAAGACAGAGTCCGGGAGGCGCAGCGCGCCGAAAACGTCGCCGTCGTTCGTGCCCAGCAGACCGCCGCCGTTTTGTGCGTAGCGCTCGCGTTCGATGGGGGCCTCGGTGGCGTTGTCGTGCCATTGCCAGACGCTATCTACACCAGGGATGGTTTCGTATTCCAGGACGGCGTAGTGGTGGTCGTACAGATTCTGGCCCATTTCGGAAACGTCTTGCACGACAGAGATGTTGAGTTTTCGGAGGCTATCCGCGGGACCTACACCCGACAGCATGAGGAGTTGTGGACTGTTGATTGTGCCCGCTGTGACGATGATTTCCTTGGCGTGGATGGTGTGCATCTTGCTGGTCAGGGTGTCGTTGTAGGTGACGCTGTCGGCTGTCTTATTGGTGAAACCGATATTAGAGGCCCAGGCGTTGTGATGTAGCTCGAAGTTGGGTCGGTTATTGGCGAGATAGCCAAAGGTGTTGTAAGCGTAGGAACGAGTGCGATTGGAGGCGCGGATCGACTCAACGGCTTGACTGACACCAATGCCAACGCCGGAGACAGAGTCGATTTCTGGGAGGCCGAATTGTTCTTTGAGTTTGTTGAAAAAAGGTTCGTCGAACGTGTACAGCTCACGTTGGCGGCTGATTTCCAAAGGGCCATCGCCGAAGGAGCTGATATTGATGGACTGCTCATAATCGATCGAGGCCTCATCTGTCCAGTGAGTAGTTGCTTTGAACGACTCGAACATCGAGTCCCATTTCAGACCCTCGTTTCCGGAGATCTCTGCCCACTCGTCGAAGACGGACTTGGCCCCACGGCAGTAAAGCATGGCATTCACGCCAGTTCCGCCGCCCAAGCATTTTCCCTGTGCCAAGTTCTGTTGAATGCCTCCAAGGTTAGGATCGGGTTGTGAAAGGTAGAGCCACATGTACGCTTGGGTATAGAAAAAATCCGCGGGCGCTAAAGCGCGATTAGCAAAAAATAAGATTCGTTAAGATTTTGCGTATTAGGTTGCCTGCAGTAGGTCCTCTGCAATGACTGACGTACTGGTAACCAAGGGGTCGGCGCTCGAGTCCGGCCCGGCTTCCAAGAGAACCACCTTAACGTCAGGCTTCCGAGTCAAGTACTCGGCAAGCACAAAGCCTGCTGGTCCTCCACCAACGAGGACATAGTCAGCTTTGCCGTATTTCTGTGCTGGTGCCGCCAATGTGAGGGCTGCTAGTGCGAGCAAGCCCACGAGTGTGATGTTGTTGCGAGCCATGTATGTGTGTGGTACTATGCCTGCAGGAGAGAGAAGATGTCCAAGAAAATATCCAAGAAATAGCCAAGGAAATACCCCAGTAAATGTCGAGCCCTGCTCCATCTTCTCTGCTGAGTCCGCCATCGGGAGGAGGCTCTTGTTTTAGCCCACCTTCATCGGCCACCGACTGTGTAGTGTTCGGAAATGCGCACTCGGAGGTGCGGGAGGACTTGTCAGGCTGACCCGACAGCTCCGAAGCCATACCCTTTCCCAAAAAAGCTATTGCACGCGAATAGAAAACCGGTCCGTAAAGGGCATCCAAGTTTTTTTCTGTGGTGAATGTCCATAATTGTTATCGTTCCAAGATCACCCATCGATCCCGCACCTCTCATCCCAAAGGAATTCTCAGCATGGCCACACATCCTACCTACGAAGGTCCGTCCCGCCCCCTTTGCTTTCTTCGCCCATCACCAGCCTCTAATCCACCAGAAAAGATGTCCTAGGCTGCCAAGCCGCCCTTTTCGAATGGGCCGAAAGCTATGACACCAAAGACCGGGAGCGCCTTTCGAAATGCATAGCCCCCACTCTCCGCGTCGGTCTCCCGCTTCCCCCTCATTTCGCACCTCACCCACCCGAAATGCTAAGTCTTGAACATGCATAGGTCGACTATCGCGTTTTTCTCAACAAACTCTGGGAAGCCATGCCCGCCGATGCCTTTGTAGACATGGCCACTGACCCAAAAGTCCTCGGCAATCCCCGCCTCAAGACGCAGCATCTTGTCGGCGCCTCGAAATGGGTAAAGACGAGCGAGACTGAAATCACAGGCTACCATCAGATGCGTGTCGCGCATCAGAAGTATACAGATGAGAAAATGACCGAGGTCGCCGCGAAGGGACACGCCCATGGCAAAGGTACCATGTGGTATCGCAAGGTGGACGGCGTGTGGAAGTTTGCGGGAATTGAACCAGATATTCGGTGGTCGGAATACGATCACGACAAGATTTTTCAGGAGGGCGAGGAGAAATTTGGAGAGAATGGAAGTTAATCTGGTTCGACTAAGATCTCTCTCCAGCTTAACAGGTTGAACACCTGCAAATGAGGGTAAAATGTATAGCAGAACAACAATTGCTTCTCTACAGCAGCTGAGACCTTAGCACGACCTCTAGCAAGTGACGAAAGGGCTTTTAAAGATGGAGATAGCACTTAAGCGGGATAGAGCATTCTCTTCTCCGCCTAGATTTCAAGTCAAATGAAACTTCTAAAACATAGGCAGAAGCGATTTCTACAAGTATCGCCGCATGACTTGAATTGATTCAATAGCATGACATTGTTAAAAGAACGACATTCGTTATACGATCAATATGTATTATATGAATAAACTCCGCGGTACAAGTAACAGCTATTGTCTAGAGAATGTACATATTATAAACGACGTCTGATCCAATTACGACCTTTGAAGACTCTGAAATCCCTAACGCGCGAGGTATTGTGCGTTCAATATTACGAGCCTACCTTAGACCATCCACAACCCAAAATAAGCTGACCTGGAAAAAGTCGAAGCGACCTAGAATTTGAGCAGCGACAGCGATGAGGTCAACGAAGGGACCAAAGAAAGCAGCTTGATAGAGATGCTAATGAGAGCTGAGCAGACCATTAGTAAATAACCTCCGAAACCCTTGTCAGTAAGCACTTCTTTACAAATAAGACCAACGAGCTAGCGAATTCTATATGTATGACCTTACCTCTCATAGTAGCAGCAAAGGTGGGTCGTTTATCAGATTTCATAGCGAGGCCTATGACGGAGCAGTAGCACGTAATCCGTCCCGCAGTGCCACAGGTAAGCGTTCTCCGCCAGACTTGCTCGCTATCCGATGCTTACTCCTACAGCACCTCGGAGATCGGCCAAGTGCCAAGGAGAACAATTCCGTCGTTACACCATTGGTTATCCGCCTAAAAGGGTGTTTACCTGAGACAGGCGTTGAACGTACTTATATAGTATAGTTTGACTTACTGACAGCACATCGGCAGTGCCGATCTTCCTGTATCATCAAGCCTTCAACAGGTAAACAGTTTTAGCAGAGAGAAACTACCTTTATCCCTTCCATTGTTGCCGTGGATGTAGTTTTGGATGCTCCAGTAGCGTCGTCAATCATACCCAGAATTCTCCGGATGCTGGCGTATAGCGAGTAAATCACTGCCTTGAAGCCATCATGGTAGTCTACACTCCTAGTCGCTCAGACACTGAGATGACTTCCAAGATGAAGGTTGTTTATTTCAGCAATGAGTTTCCACATGACGACCTACCAAATTTATTTCGTGAACTTCACCAGCATAGCAAGGACAGGCGACATCCTATCCTCGCCCGGTTCCTAGAGGAAGCCACACTCGCTATTCGCGAGGAAGTACGACAATTACCTACCGCTTTGAAAGCTCTGATTCCACCCTTCGAGACTATTTTAAATTTTTCAGATTTCGCCGACCTTCGCAAGAGTCAGCTTTGTGGATCTATAGACGGAATTCTCCTCTGCACTGTCGAGCTGGGAACACTCATTGGGTAAGCAAAATATAATGGCATGGTGATGGATATCCTGACTCTTCTAGACACCTTGAGAATTCCCCGAATGCATTCGACTTTGATGCTGTCAGCACCTCTCTCGCTGGCCTGGGCATTGGGCTCTTGGCAACTGCAGCAGTCTCATTAGCTCCCACAGTGGCAGACCTCCCGCTCGCTGGGGCCCAAGTTGTGCGACAAGCCTTTCGTCTTGGAGTTGTGGTCGACGAAGTATCGGAAAACTTGCAGCCTCGCGACTTGACCGACAACGGCACACCGGACACTTGGGCTTACGTGCTGCCAGATGTGGCCGCAGATGAAGTCCAACAGGAGCTCAATGCGATTCACGCAAAGGAGGTTAGTAGGATCCAACCCAGATGTCATATTGTCATCTAACGAGAAGGCTAGAAAACGCCTGAATCCAGCAAGGTCTTCATCAGCGCACTAAGTGCGACTTCGATAACCGTTAGCGGTCCACCAGCAAGATTAAAGGGCATGTTCCGTACGGCCGACTTCTTCCGTGATCGCAAGTCTGTTGCTTTGCCGGTGTATGGAGGCTTGTGTCATGCAAAGCACATATACAACGAGGACAATGTGCATTACGTTGTTCAGACGCGCTCAATGGAATTGCTGAACACCAAATTCTCGCCACGGATTCCCATCTACTCAACCAGCATTGGCAAACCTTTCCCTGCAACGAACGCGACCGATTTATTCGAGCAAATCATTACGGAAGTCCTCACTCAGCCAATTCAATGGGATAACGTTGTCCAGGGCGTGGTTCAACAAGCCCACGACATAGGAGCGTCTCAGTGCCAAGTGCTTGTTTTTCGGATCTCTCTTCCTATTCATGACCTCTCCGCCGCTTTGAAAACACTCCCAGAGTTCGAAGCATCCACAGAGGAGCTCATCCCTTGGATCCACGACAAGACTATATCAGAGGAAGTAGGACCGAGAGGGCCACTGCAATCCAAGATCGCCATCGTCGGGATGTCATGTAGGATGCCTGGCGGAGCGACCGATACAGAGAAATTTTGGGAGCTGCTGGAAAGCGGCCTGGATGTGCACAGGAAGATTCCTGCCGACCGATTTGATGTCGATTCCCATTATGATCCTGCTGGAAAGAGGGTCAATACCAGCCATACACCATACGGTTGCTTCATTGACGAGCCGGGTTTATTCGATGCGACATTTTTCAACATGTCGCCTCGCGAAGCACAGCAAACTGATCCTATGCAGCGACTTGCTCTTGTCACTGCATACGAGGCACTCGAGAGAGCGGGCTACGTCGCGAATCGGACCGCTGCCACCGACTTGCACCGCATTGGGACTTTCTATGGCCAGGCCAGCGACGATTACCGTGAAGTCAACACAGCGCAGGAAGTCAGCACGTACTTCATTCCAGGCGGATGTCGTGCGTTCGGCCCTGGCCGCATTAATTATTTCTTCAAGTTTTCGGGGCCGAGCTACAGCATTGATACCGCTTGCTCCTCGAGTTTGGCGACCATCCAGGTTTGTCATAACCTAGTCTTCTCCATCCAATGAGTACTGCTAACTATTCTCTTCAGACTGCCTGCACTTCACTCTGGAACGGAGACACAGACACCGTCGTGGCCGGTGGGATGAATGTATTAACCAATTCAGACGCGTTCGCAGGCCTCAGCCATGGTCACTTCCTGTCTAAGACGCCGAATGCGTGCAAGACGTGGGATAGCGAAGCTGATGGCTACTGCCGTGCTGATGCCATTGGGTCCATCGTCATGAAGCGGCTCGAGGATGCCGAAGCCGACAACGACAACATCCTTGGGGTGATTCTTGCCGCGGGGACAAATCATTCGGCAGAAGCTATCTCCATAACCCATCCTCATGCAGGCCATCAGGCTTACCTAGGCAGATTGGCTCTGAACAGAGCAGGTATCGACCCGCTCGATGTCAGCTTTGTGGAGATGCACGGAACGGGCACCCAAGCCGGCGATGCAGAGGAGATCCAGTCGGTGACGGATGTCTTTGCACCCATCACAAAGCGCCGCAGTACCAAGAACCCGCTCCACATTGGCGCAGTGAAGGCGAATGTTGGCCATAGCGAGGCTGCCGCTGGCGTTACGGCATTGATGAAAGTGCTCCTTATGCTACAGAAAAATGCCATCCCACCGCATGTCGGCATCAAGAACAGCCTCAACCCGAAGTTCCCTAAGGACATGGATAAGAGAAACGTTCGTATCCCGTACGAGAAAACAGAGTGGCCACACGTGCCTGGGAAGAAGCGCCTTGCTGTCGTCAACAATTTTAGCGCTGCAGGAGGCAACACAACCCTCGCAATTGAAGAAGGACCTGTGCGAGACGTGACCCAAACAGACCCTCGATCCACGCACGTCGTTGCCATGTCGGCCAAGAGTAAGGTTTCGCTCAAAGGCAACGTCGAGAGGCTGCTTGCGTATCTGGACAAGAATCCGGATGTCTCGCTGGCAAATTTATCCTACTCCACCACCGCTCGCCGCTACCACCACAACCATCGCGTGGCCGTTACCGCTTCTGACATAGCGCAGGTGAAGAAACAGCTTACGTCCACTCTCGGATCTCTTGACTCACACAAACCCATCCCGACGACGGGACCACCCCCGATTGCTTTCGCTTTCACCGGCCAGGGAGCGTCCCACAGTTCCTCCAACTTAGAATTATTCCATCACTCTCCGTATTTCCGATCCCAAATCCTGCACTTGGATGCGTTAGCCCAAGGCCAAGGTTTCCCGTCCCTTGTTCCCGCGGTGGATGGGAGCCATGCAAAAGACCATCCACATTCACCAGTCATCACGCAGCTTGCTCTTGTCTGCACTGAAATCGCTCTCGCCAAGTACTGGGACTCTTTGGGAGTGAAGCCTAACGTTGTCATAGGGCACAGCTTGGGCGAGTATGCGGCGCTACATATCGCCGGCGTCCTTTCCGCCAGTGACACCATCTTCCTCGTTGGGCAGAGGGCGAGAATGCTTGAGCTGAATTGCAAGGTTGGCAGTCATAAGATGGTTGCTGTGCGGGCCTCTCTCGCTCAAATCCAAGAGAGCGCTGGCGGCAAATCATACGAAATCGCGTGCATCAATGGTCCGAAGGACACCGTGCTTGGTGGCCCTGTAGCAGACATGGATGCTATCATTCCTGTCCTTGAAGCGAACGGCTGCAAATGTTTCAGCCTCGATGTCGCTTTCGCATTCCATTCCGCGCAAACAGACCCCATCCTTGACGAATTTGAGGCGATTGCAAACAGTGGTGTTCTCTTCCAGGCACCACATCTGCCTGTCATCTCACCTTTGTTGAGTAAGGTTATCTTCGATGACAAGACTGTGAATGCCAGTTACGTTCGTCGGGCCACTCGTGAGTCAGTCAACTTCCTGTGGGCTCTGGAAACTGCACACGAGATTGGCACAATCGATGACGAGACTGCCTGGATCGAAATTGGGCCTCATCCCGTCTGCATGGGCTTCGTCAAGTCCACCCTCTCGCCTGTCAACGTCGCTGTTCCCTCGCTTCGTAGAGGCGACAACAACTGGACGACCATAGCGCCGAGTCTTGCGACCCTGCATTGCGCTGGTGTGCAAGTTGGCTGGAATGAGTTCCACCGCCCGTTCGAGAAGGGACTGCGGCTCCTGGACCTACCCACGTATGCATGGAATGATAAGACCTACTGGATCCAGTACAACGGCGACTGGGCTCTCACCAAAGGCAACACCTTCTATGATGCTGAAAAAGGACTCAACAAGACCCAAATTGCGCCGCCGGTGCCCAAGTCCAATCTCAGCACGTCGACAGTTCAGCGGATTATCGAGCAAAGTTTCGCTGGAACAGCGGGTACGGTGGTCATGCAGTCCGATTTGACGGAAGCAGATTTCCGCGCTGCAGCCAAGGGACACATGATGAATGGGTGTGGTGTGGTTACATCGGTAGGTCCATTCTAAATTGTCAGCCTTGATGATGAAATTAACCTCGTTTTCAGTCGATCCATGCCGATATCTCATACACGCTTGGTGAGTATCTGTACAAGAAGCTCAAGCCCGGCAGCAAGGAAGTCCACATGAACATTGCTAGCTTCGAGGTTCTCAAAGGCCTTGTCGCAAACAACAACACAGACACGCCTCAGCTCATCCAAGTCTCAGTGGCCACTGCCGACATCAACTCCAACACTGCCGAGCTGAGTTGGTACAACGTGCACGCCAACGGCACCGTCGATGACCCCTTCGCAAGTGCGATCCTCTTCTACGGCGATCCCGCTGAATGGCTTGCCTCTTGGGTCCCCGCAACCCATCTCATCCAAGGCCGCATTCAAGACCTCGAGCGCATGGCCGAATCGGGCATCGCCAACCGCTTCACGCATAACATGGCTTACCTGCTATTCGCCAACAATCTGGTTGACTACGCCAACAAGTACCGTGGTATGCACTCAGTTGTGCTGCATGGCTTAGAAGCTTTCGCCGACGTGGTGCTCTCGACGGAAAAGGGCGGCTCTTGGACCGTGCCGCCGTATTTCATCGACAGCGTTGCGCATCTGGCGGGCTTCATCATGAATGTCTCTGATGCCATGGATACCAAGAACAACTTCTGTGTCACACCGGGCTGGCGCTCGATGCGCTTTGCAAAGCCGCTGGTAGCGGGAGCCAAGTACCGGTCCTATGTCAAGATGATTCCGACAGCTGAGGACCCGAGTGTCTACTTGGGCGATGTGTACATTCTCCAGGATAACGTGATTATCGGTATGGTGGGCGGCATCCAGTTCCGCAAGTATCCACGCATCCTACTCAGCCGCTTCTTCTCTGCTCCAGACAATTCTAAGGCACCACCCGTTGCAACAGCATCTTCATTGAAGCCTACCGCCGCGAAAGCAACGGCAACAGCTCCACAAGCTGCCCCAAAGCCTGCACCAAATCCTGGTCCTGCTCCCGCTCCTCTTGCTTCCGTTTCTGCTGCAGCTCCGCCTCCAGCTCCTGAAACAGCCATCAGCGCTGTCATGGAATCTGACACTACGACCGCTAAAGCCATCCAGATCATTGCCACAGAAGCAGCACTCGACCTCGCGGACCTGACGGATGACGCCAGCGTGGCAGGCTTGGGCGTCGATTCACTCATGAGCTTGGTGATTGCCGAGAAATTCCGTGAGCAGCTGGGAGTCGTGGTTTCAGGCAGTTTGTTCTTAGAGTTTTCGACGATTGGGGACTTGCGCAGTTGGTTGCAGGATTGTTATGATTAGATGCAAGATGCAAGTACCTAGACTTTGCTTAGATTAGCGGATGCGCTAGTCGAGCTAGACCCCGCAGCACCTCTGTACTTAAATTAAGGTAGATATGTAGAACGTTTCGCGATTACAGTATGAGTATTTTCAATGTTTGATAGAGTAGGTACTATATCTCCAATCAGAATATACATACATTGTTAAAAATAGTCTATTATTTGGATAGATTGTGTTGACACAAGGCCAATTGGCACAGCTTGGTGGGATACCTACTTTACTTACCGTCCAATTTTGACAGGCCGAAGACCCAGAATGCGTGAGATATCAGCGCCGGGCAAATCTCTAAGGCTACTTCCGGGGCGCAATGAGCAGATTTTCGGCGCAAGGCCTAGGAAGGGTACCTAAAGTCCAGAGGATTTTTAACTCCGGGGCATTTCTCTAGGGTCACTTCCACGCTTTAATTAATTATTTTTCTGACCACTCTAACTCCCAACGATAACAGTAACTAAATAATTGATATGAGAGTTATGATATATTAATGCTCTACCTTATTGACGGAAACATGACTTCATACTTGATAGTTGTTACGTCTCAAGTTACTAGGTGAACTCTTCTCTGAGACGGCTTGATAGAACGCTTTGCGCGTTCCTTCGTATTTTATCCAAATATTCGAAAGGTGCGACTAGTTTTGCTTTCGAGGTCATGTTTCCCCAGGTTGAATCTTGGGTGTTTCACGTCGCTTGGAAGTTTGCTGGACTTTGCGGCATCAGTAGGCCGATGGGTGCATCAGAACATTCAGTACTTACATCTCCAGTAGGTAGGGAACAGAAGTCGTTTTTATTGGCGTACGTCAACAATAAATTACTATTAAACACGGGTCTATAGCCATTAATGTTATCGCAAACTTGCTTGAAATCTATCCTAAATGTCATATTATTTCCTTTCGAAGAACTTAAAAAGTCACACTTGTCACATAATCGTTGCAAAAAGGGTGTTGATTTTTGTTACACAGTGGTACATCCTGAGAGAACATTGCTACAAAGGACAATCTGACAGAAAAGCTCATTTCATTTCAGTCAGTGATTGCCTGCTTACGCTTGCTGCTACTAGTCTGGCAGAGCCCTAATCCTAAGTCCAACGTAATATAACGAGCCTTCGGCGTATCACCTTGTAGTTCGGACTCCACAGTCTGCGAAATATCTAAAGTTACCCCACCCTCTCATCTTCAACAACACAACAACACAACATACCATTTACTGTCAAGGTCTTTCTCACCCCGCTACACTAGAGCTCCTACTCAGGTTCACTATGGCCGACGCTCCAGAGATCCCAGCGCCCCCTCTAGGCAACGCAAACTATCAATTCCTCTGCCTCACCATCTGTGGCTATCGCCGGCCCGGCATGAGCGAAGACGACTACAGACACCACATGACACAAGTCTCAGCGCCGATGACAAAAAAACTGATGGTGAAGTACGGCGTGAAGCGGTGGACCATGGTGAGCTCTTCCCCCTCGCATCCGTACTCTAGCTAACGTTGAAAAAGATCCACAATACAACGGAGAGCCGCGCTCTCATGGGCCGGCTGTTCGACCACCAGATGGCCAACCTAGCCGACTTTGACTGCTTCAGCCAGGTTGTGTTTAAAAGCGTGGATCATTATAAGAAGATGAAGGAGGATCCGTGGTATAAGCAGCATCTAGTGGGGGACCATGAAAATTTTGCAGATACAAAGAAGAGCATGATGACCATTGGCTGGATTACGGAATTTATCAGGGACGGGGAAGTGGTGGACGGGATGAAAGACTCTTGAAAGATGAGGATTGAATTTCTCAAGGTTTCGTTACATTGAACTCGCTGGGTAAAATACTTGGAAACATGGTGCCATGATTTTTCCTAACGTATCCTTCGCCATTCATACTCGTGCGAGCCGAAAGTGAGCGGATTGATACGGAGAGGACACCTGTCAATTATTGCGGTCTGGAGCCTAGTCCCAATCAGAAGATCTGATTGATCTTTCCAATGAGAAAAGTGATTTGCTTCTGGTCTGTACGAGTCCTCAATCAAAATATCGTATAGTAGGCATCGGGATGAATTCTGAGAAGCTCTTGCGTTCCGCATTTTTCGCCCGGAAGATGTCGGGCTTCGGGATTGGCATAGATGACGAAGAGCGACATGGGTTTCCCATGGTCAGCCTCGCTACCGAAGTCTTGTCCTAGCGCCGTGCTTATTAAACGAAGCGGGCTCTTGCGTTCAATTCGCTGGGAGATCGCCCACTTTTCTAGGGAAATTGAAAAGCAAACATAGGGAATATTATCAAAAAGATAAAAAATTGCTTACGTCGCCGCACCTTCGACAACCGCCATCACCATGTCCACGATCAGCGCTCAAGCCACCGCTCTGGTGACGGGCTCCTTCCTCTCTGGTATGGACTAATGATGTTGCTACTTTATAGCCGTGAAGACCTGGACTAACCATTCCTCAGGAGCCATGATGTCGCTCTCCCTCATGGCCGTCCCCGTCCTCCTTGACACCACCACGCAAGCACCCCAGCTGTTCCACCAATGGGCACGCATGTACCACTACGGGCATCAAGTGCTGCCCACTATGGCCATCGGGACCTTTCTCCTCTACGCCTATGCATCTGCCAAAAAACGCAGTGCTAAGAAATCATGGAGCATTTTCGCGCTGGCGGGCGTGACGACGATGAGTATCTTGCCGTTTACGTGGATTTTCATGGTGCCGACGAACAATGAGCTGTTTCGATTGGAAGAAGTGAGCAAGGTGGAACCTTTGGTGAAAGGGATTGTTGAGGCGAAAGAGTTGGTGGTGAAGTGGACCTGGTTGCATACTACCAGATCGTTGTTGCCTTTGACAGGAGCAGCTATAGGAGCGGTAGGGACTTTTGGAAAATAGTGAGCGGAAAGTGCATACCTTAGCGGGTGGCTATGGTGCTAGGAAACCGTACCTGTTCAGTATTAGTTTGTGACACCGCCTATAGGCCGTATCTTAGTGCTAAGACTCTATAGCCGAAGTTTCTTTAACACGCTTTAAACTTTTAACGATTCAATTTTAAAAATAGTTGATAGATAATTTTATTATAGTAACGTTATAATTCAAATAACGTAAATTTATATAAATAGTAATTTACGATAAATAAAATTAAATAATCCAATATAGTTGTATTATTAAATAAATATAATAGTACTATTATTATTATTATTAAATTTACGGGGAGTTTTACTCTACGACTATATCTAGAAAATTATTAAAATAATAAAACTATAACTTTACGATAGTATATATAATATAGTATATTAATAGTATAATTACCGTAATATTTTAAGAATTAATAATAATAATAAATATTATAGTAATCGAGCCCGCTTAAAAGTTTAATTATTCTCCTCGTTTTTAATTCTAGTTCTTTAATATAGATATTATTATAGTATAATCTTATTTACTTTAATTTAGTTTAATTTATTTTAAATTTAATTTAAATCTAAACTAGTTTCCTATTTCTATCTTAATATAATCGGGATAAGAAATAAATAAATATTTTATATACTAGTTTTTATTTAGATAATAGCTGGTCTTATTCTAGTTTTTATTCTTTATCTTTTATTTTAACTTACTTTTATACTATAATTAAACTATAGTTTAATAAACCTAACCTATAATTTAATAAATATTTAGATATTAATCCCGTTTCTTAATATTATAAAAGATTAAGTACCTAGTTAATACTCTTTAATATTAGATAATTATTATAAGGGATTAACCCCTTAACCTCGAAAACCGTATATAATAATTCCTCGCCGAAATTTAAAATAACCCTATTAGTTTCTTAAATACTTTCGATTATTTATATATTTAAATCGAGAGTAATTCTTTATTCGATTTTTTATTCTTATTTATATCTTCTCCTCCTATACTAGATACGTAATCCCTAGTTTATATTATCGTTTAAATAATAACCTAGGTCGTATTTATTATAATTTAAATTATACCTTGGCCCCCGCTTTAAGTATTCGATAAGAATATTTTTAATAATATTATTATTATAGGCCTGCGTTTATTTTCTTTTTTAAATACTTAATAATTTATTTCTTTATAATCTCGAATACCTCCTAAATCCGAAAAACTCCTAGATATCTCGGAATATAAAGAGGACTAGGATAAATTAAATATTTAGAAGTAAATATTAATATAGCGGATATATATAAATTATAATCATTACTTTATTAATAGTAATAAGATTGTTTATATAGAGTTTAAATTAATTATCGGTAAAAAGACTTTTAATTTAATAAACTATTATTAAAAAAAGAGTCTTTATATTTTAATTAATTTTACTAATTAACGAAAGAAGTTATAAGAAGTATATAATAACCCGTTTAAATAAAAGGATACTCGGAATTATATCTAGGAATTTAAATAAGATTTTATATCTTTTAACGAATATTTTAATCTTTTTTCCTAGAAGAAAGAACGTTCTCGAATAAAGAATGAATCTTTAATTAATATTATAGAATATAGTATTAATTATATTATTTAATAAGCCTTTATCTCCTAGAGGAAAGTTAATAATTAACGGGATATATATATTCGATAAATATATCTATATATACTCCGAAATTAACTAAGAACTCTAGTAGATTAAATATTATTTACCTCGTTAGAGTACTATTTTTATTAAAGTAGGATAATTTTTAAAGAGATTTATTATATCTTTACTAACTTTTATTTTTATAACTCGCTCTAGTATAATAAATACTTTTATTTATATTATAGTACTAGTTCCTACTCTTTTATTTAGGGAGTTAATAAATCTCGATTCGGTTTAAATTATTATTAAAAGTAAATTAACGAGAACCCCGGTTATTAAAGTTATTTACGAGAAATAGAGGTTTTATTTCTATTATAAATCGCTTAAATATAATATAAAGACCTATTTAATTAAATTCACTAGCCTCCGATCTAGTATTATAATTATAGTCGACGACGATAAAATATTATAAAAGAAGTTACTTTAAACGTGGAAAAAAAAAAATCCTAATATAAAGTTATATATTAAGACTATAGGTACCTAAAATCTTATATCTACCTTTTTATTTATTAATTATATCGTTTAATTTATTAATTAAGTTTTCGCTTTAGTCTATTATATAGCTTTTTAGTCCCGCTCTACGTTTCGTAATAAATATATAGTTATTTCTTATTAACTACGGAATAGTTAGTCCCGAATTTAAATTAAAGCCTTAATTAATACTAGTATATTAAGTTACTTTTTTATTAATTATAATTTTATATATATTTAATATTTGCCTCTTCGTTTTCTTTATTATTTTTATATTATCCGACTCTTTAATAGTATATTTATCGATATAAAACGTATTATTCATATTATAGAAGTAATTTTAAATATCTATAATTATTAGAAACGAATAATTTTCTTTATTATTAAATTCAATTAATACCTCGTTATAATCGGTTTATTATACCTTTATTATTATAAAGTTATTATTAATTTCTCCGATAATTCCTTAACCTTCGCCTTATATTTCTATTTATGAAATTATACCCCTAGTTTTATAAAAGTCTTCGTAGAAGATAAACTCTTTTTTATACTTTAAGAAAAATTTTAAATCTAAGAATCTTAATTTTTAATTTTATTTAATATTCGTATAGAGTAAACCCCGATTTAAAAGAAATCGCTAGTATATAAAGAGCCGTTATTATTTATAAACGATAACGTTATTATTAAATAATTAATTCCGACTCTAGAAAAATTATTTTAACTTTAGATTTATTAGTAGTATATTTAATCCTAGGTTTATAAAAAGTAAACTACGATTTAAAAAGAGTTAACCTAGTCCTAGGTTTATTAGAAATAAACCTAGTCTTTAACCTAACCTAGTATTTATATAAAATAATCTAGGATTTAAAAAGAGTTACTTTAATTCTAGGTTTATTAATAATAAATTTAGATTTAAAAGGAGCCCTCTTCGTTTTAGTTCTAGTTATTTATTCCTATAAAAACTAACTATAATAACGAATATAATTATATTATTACCGCCGTTAAATAAAGAAAGATATTTAAAATTAGATATTATAGCCTAGCCTCGCTTTATTTTAAATCCTAGTATTAAGAATAACGAACCTAATACCTAGTTATTCTTAATATATATAAAATAAAATCTCGATTATTTACCCGTCTCCTTAAACCTAACAAGTAAACCGTATTTAATTTATTATTTATAGAAATCGATCGATTTTTAGATATTTTAGAAGAAATCCCGATTTTAAATACCTAGTTTTATTAAGAATCTAGATATTATGAATTTAAACCCCATTTTAATTAAAACTTTAAATTAAATATTTACGATTAAACCTAGAACCGAGTTATATTTAAAATAAATAAAAAGCTCTATTTTACCTCCGCCGTTATTTAAGAAAAACTTTAAATTTATTAAAATAATAAAAATATTAACCTAGTTATAATTTTATCTATATAGTATTATAAATTCTTAGACGTTTTTTTAAGAAAAGATATTAATATTTTACCCCTATATTAATTATATAATTATATTATTAAATTTAAAGAAAGATTTTAACCTCTATTATTTAATTTATATAATATAAATTATAATAAAATCCTTAGAACTCCGTTATTATCTAGATAAAAATCTTAATAAAGATTTTATTCGGGTTAATTATTTTTATACTATATTTTTTATCCTATTTATAAAGAAACTTAACGGAGGTTTATATTTTTATATTAATTACCGAGGGCTGAATATTATTATTATAAAGAATAAATATTTTTTACTTTTAATTTTAGAAATTTTAAATCGATTAAATTATATTAAAGTATTTTTTAAATTAGATATTATATTTACTTTTAATCGCCTCTATATTAAAAAGGGCGATAAAGAATTTATAATATTCTATATATAATTCGGCTTATTTAAATATTTTATTATATTATTTAAATTATATAATAACCTTACCTCGTTTTAATATTATATTAATAATACTCTTTGTAAATTTCTCGACGAGATTTATACCGTTTATCTCGACGATATTCTAATCTATAGCGATATCGAGAAAGAGTATAAAATTTATATTAAACGAATCCTTTAGAAACTCCGCGACATCGGTAAATCTAGAAAAATAATTTTGTAAAATCGCTACTTAATCGGTGTAAAATGCGTATTTTGCAGCCTTAGTAAATCTTAGCGCCAAGATTTCTAAGTTAAAGTTAAGGTCTACGCGGGAGCGCTAAACTTAGTCTTAAAAATAACTTTATAACCTTATAGGGCAACGTTAATAAAAATCTAATTAAAAATTCGGAATCTAGGCTAAAAATAGATTTATTAAAATATTTATATTCCTATATAGGGGCCTTAGTCTAGATACTCTTAAAAGTTAAAGTCAAAAAAAAAGTTACTAAATCGGTATAATATCGGTGTATTCTCGGTATATAATGCGCTTAGAATGCGGGACATGAGTAGATACGCATTTCTAGTATTTTATATAATTTTAATATAAAATACGTAAAAATCGGGGTTTCCGGACTTAACGATAGAGTCGGGGCTCTAAATAAATATTATTAAATACGATTTTTATATTAAGGAAATTATATACCTAGGATTAATTATTATTATTAAAAAGATTAAAATAAATTTAAAGAAAATTAATATTATCCTAAATTAGTTATAGTTAGTTAATATTAAAAATATTTAAAGTTTCCTAGGATTCGTTAACTTCTATCGGCGCTTTATCTACGGGTTTAATAAATTTATTATATTATTTATAACTTTAAATAAAAAAGATATTATCTTCGAGTAGAGTACTCGATATTAAATAACTTTTAATATCTTAAAGAAGGTTTTTACCTTCGATATTATTTTAATTTATTTCGACCCCGACCGTAAAATTATAGTAGAAATAAATACGTTTAATTATATATTTAATAAAGTTTTATTTTAGTACAATAATTAAAATATCTTTTATTTTATAATTTATTTTTTAAAGAAGTATAATCTTATAAAATATAATTATAAAATCTATAATAAAGAGTTTATAATAATTATCCGTATATTCGAGGAGTAACGCTTTAAATTAAAGAGATCTACTCTTTTTATCGAGGTAATATCCGATTATAAAACTTTAGAGTATTTTATTTTATTTAAGATATTATCTTATTATTAAATAAAATAGAGCGAGTTTCTATCCCGTTTTAACTATAAGATTATTTATTATTTTAATAAAGAAGGCGGTAAACTTAATATATTAACGCGTCGATTAAGAGACCTCCCTAAAAAGGTGGATAAATTAAATTCTGAATATTAATATTAATATTAAATTATATTAAAAAGGAAAAATCTAGCTCTAGAAGTCTTTAAGAATTATATTTATAATATATTATTAAATATAACGACTCTAGTCTTAGTCCTAGTTATTTTAATTATATTAATAATAAATTAAAAGATTCTTATCTAGCTCTTTTAATTATATTTTATATTAATTTATATAACCCCGATAAACCTCGATATAAATATTAATTCGGAATTATAAACCCCGTCTATATTTTACGAGCCCGAGTTAAATAAAAATTAATTTATTAATTTAAATAAAGATATATACGATACTTTAATTTATTAATTATAGGATATAATTAATTAAATTAAATTAATTCGCCTTTAAAGTCCTAGAAATACTACGTTCTAGAATATATTATTATAACGGAATTCCCCTCGCCGAATACGAAGATAAAAATAAAGTTCTTTATTTCCGAGGAAAGAGATATATTCCGAATTTTAATAAATTACGCCTTTATTTAATTTAACTAGTTTATAATAATATCGCGGGTAATTACCTAAATTATATTAAATATTATAAATTAATTAGTCGGGCCTATTAATAGCCTAACGTTTATACTATTATCTAGCGATTCGTTAAGAATTATTATATATACCGAAGAATTAAGCCTTCCCGTTAATATATTTAAAAATAACTATATTTATTACCGCCCCCGTAACGATATTAGAAAGACGTCTCGATAGATTATATAAATCCCCTACCGCTTTATACCTTTATAGGAATTATTTATTAATATATTTTAATTTTCGTAGACCGTTTAATTAAAATATAGTATTTAGTATTAACTATATCGATAAAAGTAAATAAAGCCTACGATACTTTCTATTAAAATATATAAAATTTTTATAAATTACTAGATTTCTTTATTTCGGATAAAGGATTTTAATTTATATCGGAATTCTAAGAGGCCTTATATAAATATTTTAAAATTAATTAATATGTATCTACGGGGTATTATCTTTAAACGGATAATTAAACCGAGTAATTTAATATTATAATAGAATATTACCTCCGTATATATCTAAAATATATATAGAATAATTAGGTAAAATAACTCTTTAAAGCGGAGTTTTTTAATAATAATATTAATTCTTCTAGTACTCTAGCCTCGTGTCACGGGGTAGATATTAGTAAGAGTATTATTATAAATATTTACTAAAACGGCGGGCTGAGCCCTACCGCTAGCTCTATCGGGACTAGGTTTATATTAGAATTTTAATATATTAGAGCCAAATCCTCTATAGAATAATTAATATCTTTTATACTATATATTATTATATTGATTCTATATTAAATAATAATAATAGTAATATTAATATAGAACTATATTTCTTCTATATTAATAAAAATGATTATATTAATTATAAATAGTAAAATAATCTATAAAACGGTTAATATACTCCCTATTAATTATTATATTCAAAATAACTTACTCTATATCGATAGCGAGTTTTATTTATATTATATTTATTTAGTATTTCCGTACTATACTTTACTACCTTAAATAAATATTTCTAAACTCTTTATTAAGTTATTAAAATAACCTATTTAATACTCTTTTTATTTAGGGTATTTATAATAAATATTAAATTAAATATTTAGAATATCCCTTTATTTATTTCTCTTTTATTAATATAATTATTTATCTTAGTGAATTACCTATTAGGTAAATATCTAGCCTAGTAAATATATTATTAATTATATCTCTTATACTTTCGTTATAGAAAAAGAATACTAGAATACTAGTCTTTTAATACTACTCTTATTATTCGCCTAATATTACTACTTTTAGTATTTATTATTAATTATTACCCTAGTTATTACCCTAGAAGAAGTTTAGTTAAAATCTATTATAATTAATTTTATTTTCTATTTATAAGAATTCCTACTATTAAATAAATATATCCTAAAATAGGTAAAAGTTACTTTTAATATTAAACGAGTAGTTATTTAAATAATTATATAGTCTCTTTATCCTCCTACTAAAGTACCTCTTTAATACTTATTAAAGAGGGGCTAGAAAACGAAGTAATTTAATAATAATCTTTCGGAGTATACTAAATTTAAATAACCTACTATATAATTATTTTAGGTTATAGATAAAACGTTTATAATATCGTTTATTAGTACTTTCCGAAGGGATATTAAAGAGTTACGTTAATATCTATAAAAGAACTAGTCTTTAAAGAACGAATTTAAAAATAAAGAAACTATAACTCCTCCCGAGCCTAAATAACTTACTATAGATTCCGAATAAATAATATAATTTATAGAATCGCTAGAAATTTAGGCTCTTATTATTAGTTTAGTAATTAAAATAAAGAAAGACCCGATAGGACTTTAAGGTTTATTAAAAATAAATAATTTAACTAGTTAAAACGGTATTAATACTAGAGTAAACGCCTAGAATAAATTAAAGCTCGAAGAGATTAAATTCTTCGACTTTAAAGATAATAGGAAAAATAATCTATTCATTTTAAAAAGATATATTATATATAAGAACGTTTTTAATTTTAAAGATCGCGTTAATAATATAATTAAATAATACGACGAAGAGGAGGTACGAAAACTTTTATTTTTATATCTTAAGGAAATAGCCCTTAAATAGTTCTCGAATAAACTAAATATTAATATTAAAGTATTAATACGTACCTTCGCTAGCCCTAAATAGATAGGTCGTTTTATTAAGCGATTCAAAATAAAAACATTAGAAGTTATATATAAACTTCGTTTTAGTAAATATAAATTCGTATAGATACGTACTAGTAAAACGCCTAAATAATATATAAATAAGATATTTAACCTAACTAGGGCCGCCGATATTCCTAGTATATATTAATAAATATCTATAATCTACGATTATATTAACTCTAATTTTAAATCTTTTATTAATCCGCCTAAGCTTAACGTCTTATTAAATAAATTTCTCAATTTATTTAATAGTGAGGAAGAAGCCTAGCTAGGAATAATACGAAGTAATAAAATAATTAAACCTTTACTACCTCCTAAGTTAAAGGATTTATAATAAAATTAATAGAATTATTAATAACTTAACTAGTTCCGCCTATAATAGAACTAGTTACTTTAAGTTACTTTTTATTAATTTATTAATCCGGTCTATTAAAATATACTATATATTCCTTAAATATAGTAGTAGTTTTATTAAATTTAATCGCTACCTATTTAGTTATAGATTACTAATAATAGTACTAGAAATATATCTTTCTCTCTTAGAAATAGAAATTATTTTAATTATTAACCGCGCTAAGAAAACCGCGGGCCCATAACCGGTAGTTATAATTTTAATTATTTCGGGCAATAGTAAGTACCCCCTAGGTATATAACTACTTATTATAAAACCGAGGTATAAAAGAACTACTTTTAAGAAAACGGTATTATAGAGTTATAAATAAAAGAATAATCTACATGTAATATTAATTACGCTAATGAGTAGAGCTAGGATTAGTAGTAAAAGAATTACTATAATAAATAAAACGAAATAACCGGCTACTAGATAACTATTATTAATTTATTTAAATAAATCGAGTATTATATTTATAAAAAGTTATTCTCTTCTAAAAACGTATTATATATATATTTTAGAAATTAAAACTTAGGTAGGAAGCCTACTAAAACCTCCTACCCTAGATATTTAATTATAAATACTATTTAAAAGAGTAAATAGTCTTTAATAATAAACGAGAATACGGAAACCTATTATTAAATTAAAACGAATAACGAATAATTAATATAGAAGCCTATTATTAAATTAAATTATAACTCTTCCAAAAATACGGGAATAGGATAAATATTTAGGAAATACTAGTACGCCGATATTCGGGTCGGTTTAGACTCTAGAATTAAAATAGAAAAGAGCTATAAAGATACTAGCTATAAAATAACTATCGCCGATTATAAATTTATAGTATACTTCCTTTTATAAGTTAGAATCCGTATTATAATAACTCTATTTTAAGTTACCGGTATTAATACTAACCGTTATATTATTTCTAAATATATTATTATCTCTTTATACTTCCTCGGGAAAGATAAAAGCGATAATAAAATAATAACCGAAACCGCCCCTAAAGAAGTCTATATTATAGATAATTTTAAAGTAGATATATTTATTAATATAGATATTATAGCCCCTAAAGGAATTAATATACTAGTGTCTCGATAAATAACCTATATCGGTAGCTACGATATAGAGTACTCTATCGACGTCTATTTAAAAAGTATAAATATAAACCGGCCGGTATATATTACGAAAATAAAAGTTATCCCTCTATAAACTATAGTAATTATCGAAGTCTATAAATTTAATCTACTAGTACAAGACTATTTCTTTAAACCGGTAGATACTAATTTATACCTCTTTACCGGAATCGTTAACGATAGAATAAAATTAATATTTATAAAAAATAAAACGGATAAATATATTAAAATCCCTAGGAATATAAAGCTAGGTTAAGTAGTTGTAAAGCGGTAGTGTGTTATATGCGCCTACGTCCCGCTATAAGGCGCTAGTGCGTTATATACGCCTTCGCTCCGCCACCTCTATAATATTATTATTTATCGATACGGGGTTCTGGCCTTAGTATCGCGGGGTTCTGACTCTTAGTAATCCTATATCGAGTTAACGTTCCCCCGTTTTTTTAGAATCCTTAGAGATTAGTTCTACTATTAAATCTAGGATTTAAGAACTATTTAGTAATGAACCCCGTAACTACCTTACGTCTTTTATACTATTACTAAGCCGCCAGCTCTACGCCAGCGGCCTTAGGTATTATAGTAGTCGAGGTTTAATTTAATAACTACTATAGTATTACTATAAACGATAACGATGTTCGTAAACTCGCTATATAAGAGCTTTATTAAAAGTATAAAGAAACTTTTATTAAAAATACTTTTAATAATATAATTACTACTAGTATTAACTTATTATTTCTTGAGTAAGTTTTAAAGAGTAAAGATATAAAGAATTTAACTAGTTCCCGGCCTTCTATTTTATTAATAGAGGTAATTATTTCGGTAAAGAATAGTATCCTCCTAAACGGTATTATTATTCATAGTAAATAACCGGAGTTAGTAAAGATTATTAATTAATTCTCTATACTTTAGGTAGAAGGAGACTTTATTAATATTCTAGAAAACGAATAAATATATATATTACTTCGCGTTAACTAGGAAGATAAAGTACTTAAAACGATATATATTTATTCTATAAATAACGAGAGTCGGAAGATTATTAACGAAACCTTTAATAAACTATATATTTAGGGACGGTTTAAATAGACGATATAAACTATTTTATTTAATTTCCTAGTCTTCGTTATTTAGACTATAAGATTAGAGGGTATTAAGAAAAACTATACTATTATTAATATTCGAGGTTTAAATACTATAGTTATAATTACGCTGCGGAACAGGGAAGGGAATTTTGACTTTTTCGAAAATCGAGGAAGGGAATTCAAAAAATTAGGATAAATATTAATATAAAAAAAATTCTCTTCCCTAAAGAAGGGAAGGGAATAGAGTTAAAAAGGCCGATTCCCTTCCCTATTCCGCAGCGTAGTTATAATAAATATCTACTATTTATCTTTATAGAATAATATAATTAGCGCCGTTAAGAGTTATCGTTAGATTACTATTATCGACGCGGCTAGTTTCTTCTATTAATAATATATATACTCTAAAAATAGATATAAGTTTACCGTTATATTATACCGCGGCTAGAAGACTTTTAATATTACGGTAATAAGATTTAAGAACTCGTTTATATATATATAATAATAAATAGACCGGATCTTACGTATTTATAAAGTATTCGCCCGAGTATATATCGATAATATTATAATATTTTTTTAGACCCTCGAGGATTATATTTAGTACCTATACATAGTATTTTCTTTATTCGTTAGATTTAATATTTTAATTAACCCTAAAAAAGCGTTTATTAGTTATCTAATAATTATACTATTTAACTAGAAAATTAACTTATTCGGGTTATTAACTTCTAAAGAAAAGTTTATAATTATTAAATAATTAAATTTTCTTTAAATACTAGTAGTATTTAAAATATACCTAGGAATAACTAGTTACTTAAGAGATTATATTAAAAATTATACTACTCTAGCTAGGCCTTTATAAAATAAGAAAACCGCGTTATTAAATAAAGTACCCCCTATAGGCGCTTAGCGATAGGAATATATTAAAAAAACTAGTTTTAAATTACCTTCCCTATAGGAGATCCGTTTATTTAAAATTATTTAAAATATCCTTTCTAAATCTTTCTTTCTATATTATTTCGATAATAAAAAAGAACTATTTATCGACTTTAATACTAGTAAGGAATTCGGTTAAGGGGTTATAATTTATTATATTATAAAAAAACTAAAAGACCTCTATTCTAATTAGAAGTAGGTTTAGATTATTCTTTTCCTTAACCGACTCTTTAAGGATATAGAAATATACTATTAATCTACTAAAATAGAACTAGTAGGAATAGTATAGATATTTATTAAAATTAAATATATAGTCGAATTAACCTCTAAAATAGTCGTTTATACTAATTATAGAGCTACGCTTAATATAGTTAAATAAATAAATATAACTACTTTATTTATAATAAAGATTAATTTACGTATTATATAAATTTTAGATTATATTTAGTATTTTTAAAATATAGAGATCCGTTATAAATTTAATATTAAATATATAATACTAGACGCTCTATCCCGACTATAGTAGAAGAATATAATTAGAGACTTTTTAAAAGGCGAGCTAGATATACTCTAGATATATATATATAAAATCTATATATTAATAGAAATAAATATATAATTTAAATAAGAATTATTTTAAAAATACTAGAATAACGACTTTTAGGTTAAAATAAATTATATATTTAACTATAACGTAGAAACCGGCGAGGATACCGTAGATTTTCTATTTTCTAAAGAGAGTAACGACTTAATATAATATACTAATAATTTAGTTATTAATCGAGTATATATATTAAAGCGTTTATATATACCTTCTTTATATATTAAAACTTTATTTAATATCGTATATTCTAGTTTATATATAGGAAGATATAAATACTATAAAATAATAACTAAATACTAGTATATATATAAACTAGATAAGAAGCTAGGGGAGTATTTATAATATTATTTATAATATTAATTATTCGGTACTCCTAGGTATAAGTTTTATAAAGTATTATAATTTATTCTTATACCGCCCTCTCCTTTCTATATAATTTCTATCGATTTTATCCTAGCCTTACCCTTTTCGTAGGAAGGATTCGATAATATTATAACTATTATATATAAATTTTCCCGAAAAGTAACCGCGATTCTAGGAAAATTAATATAGAAGGTAGAGTAATAGGTAAATATACTTTTACGTTATTTATATTTAATAAATTAGGGTATTCCGAAGGCTATTCTTTCCGACCGGGACTATAAATTTATAAATACTTTATAAAAGACTTTATTTAATAAGCTTAAAGTAAATTTAATATTTTCTATTATCTATTATCTATAAATGGATAAATTAAGCGAGCGTATAAATTAGATTTTTAAAATTATATTACGATTCTAGATCGCTACTTTATAAAACCCTAAAGCCTAGGAAGATATACTATCTTTTATAACTATATAATATAATAATATATTTTCTTAATTTATTAATTATACTCTAAATAAGGTAGTTTTCGGTTTTATTATTAATAACGCGTTAGACCTAGGAAACTAGGAGAATAAAATCTTATTAAAGAAGTTAGTATATATTTAAACTTCGGATATAATTACTTTTATTTAAATATATAATAAGGAGTATTATAATTATATTTCTTATCTTTAATACTTTCGTAAAAGAGACTAGGCTTTACTATATTTATATAAAAATTATAATATTCCCGTAAATAAATTTACTAGTCGTAAATATAGTTAATAAATAACTAGGTTATTCAAAATTCTTAATTATATTAATAGGCTCGTATACCGCCTTAACCTCCCGGAAAATTAGAAAATTTATAACGTATTTTTAATAATATAGTTAGAGTAGTACCTACCTCTAGATTAAGATTCTTTTAAATATCTACGGCCTACTAACCCTAGAGTAATAGAAACCGAGCGAGATAATTTAAAATTAGAATAAAAACTAAAGTATATCTTTAATAACCGTATTATTAAAAAGAGGAAGGATTACGCTACCGAATATCTTTTATCCTAGAAAGACTAGGGATCTATATAGGACCGTTAAATAAATATTAAAAATATTTTCGCGGACGAATTTATTAAGGAATATAAATAGTAGGTTAGATACTAAACTAAATTCTTCTTCTAAGGTCGATAACTTTAGAAATATAATTATATTTCTCTTTTATATTATCGCCCTTTACTTACTTTTACTAGGAAATAATTATTATATTAAATCTATTTATCGAGCTCTATTTAGAGTACGGGTACTATAATAATATTAAAAGGGTACTATATTAAAAACTAGTAAAATTACTTTTTAATAGTTTTAAATTATTCGCCTAGTCGTATATAGAGCTATATAGTTTAAATATCCTAGTAGTATATTATTTATATATTTCTTTATATAGATTTAAATATTTACCCCTCGTTATCGTTACTTCTTAACTAGGTAGTATATTTATAAAGGAAAAAACTTCGGATAATATATTAATTATATAATTATCAAGTCGAATCGGGACTAGCTCCGCGCTAAAATAGTTTTAATTTTGAAAGTACCGTTAAACGACTTTCTCTAATTAGTTAAATTTACACTAAGATCTTATTTTCTTAATATATATTTAGGGCCCTAGTCCTTCAATATTAATACTCCTATAACGTTATACGTATACGTCTTTATTTTATTAATATTATAGCTTCTATCGCTAGTTATTTATATTATCTTTATACCTCCCTATTACCCTATCTCGTTATCGCGATTTTAATACTAAGTTTTACGACTCTATATTAAGTTTTAAAACTCTACGGGCCTATTTATAATCGGTCGATAATTTAAAATATAGATTTCTTACTTATTTACTTTTATATATAGACGCTACTCGTGTTATTATTTACGATACTCTATATAAACGTATTAACGAGGGCGTCAACTTCTTTTTTTTAAAAGGGGCGATTTATTATAAAGTAGACTTTAATAAGAGTATTATTATAAATATTTATTAAAACGATAGGCTAAGCCGTACCGCTAGCCCTATCGGGACTAGGGTTATATTAAGATTCTAGTATATTAAGGCCAAATCCTCTATAGAATAATTAATATCTTTTATATTATATATTATTATATTAACCCCGTATACGCTGCGGAATAGGGAAGGGAATCGGCCTTTTTAACTCTATTCCCTTCCCTTCTTTAGGGAAGGGAATTTTTTTTGTATTAATATTTATCCTAATTTTTTGAATTCTCTTCCTCGATTTTCGAAAAAGTCAAAATTCCCTTCCCTGTTCCGCAGCGTAACCCCGTGTTATCTCGCTTTTCTAAATTAATTATAATTAATATTTATATATCGGCTTCGAGCCTATCGAATCTTTATTTTAAGATTTTACGATTTAAACCCGTATTTATTTAATTATTATTAATAAATTCGCGATATAAATAAAAGCCTTAAATAATTACCTCCGCGATAAGATATTTATTATTTAAATTAATTCTAAATTTTTAGTTAACTAACGAAAGCGCCTATATTTAATATATTTAATAAACGATTAAATATAACTAAATACTAAGAATTAAAATATTATATACTCTTTAATTAAACTCGACGATTATAATATCGGCCTCTTCCGAGTCTTTAAAATTTTTAATAATTCTTTTATAATTTAGTTAGATTTTCTATATTCTATAAAAGTTTACTTTATCTTCTATACTAGCCTATTATAACTAATAATTAATAATTCTTTATTTAAATAAATCTAGTCTATCTAAGAATTTATAATTACCGAAAATAATTAATATAAATAATATATTAACGGTATCTTAAATTCTAAATACAATCGCCGTTATAGTATATTTTTATTAAAATATTACGTTAATTAAGAAGATTATATCGTTATATAAAAATCTTTTTAATACTTTACCCGTTATTAATAATTTATTAATAAATATTATATCTCGAATCCTAACGCCGCTAGCCTCTACGAATTATTATATACTATTTAAAGGTACTAGTATAAAGAATCTCTACTATTATCGTTTTAATCCGATTTTTAAAAAGTTAACCCCCGTTTATACCCTAATTTATTCTTTATCCGTTATTATTATTTTAGTTATTATTTCGTATCGGCTTCGACCGATACTTCGTATTATTAAATAAATAAATAGTACTTTATAGTCTAGCCCCGTCGTTATCGTCTATAAATAATAACATTAATATTTAATTTTATTTATATATTATTACCTATTCCTCGTTTTATTCTTTATCCGTTATTATCGTTATAACTAAACGTTCTATATTAAGCTTAACTAATACTTCGTATAACTATATCGATAAATAATATACTTTATTTTATTTCGTTATTTATCTCGTAGGAGCTCGATCTTAAAGAGAGGGTTATTATTATAATATAACTTTACCTATTTTAATTTAACCTAATTTATTTTAGATTTAATTTAGATTTAAACTAGTTTCCTATTTCTATTTTAATATAGTCGGGATAAGAAATAAATAAATACTTTATATATTAGTTTTTATTTAGATAATAACTAGCTCTACCCTAATTTTTACCCTTTATCTTTTATTTTAGCCTATTTCTATACTTTAGTTAAGTTATAATTTAATAAACCTAATCTATAATTTAATAATATCTAGATATTAATCCCGTCTCTTAATAGATACTACTTTCTTTATAATAAAACGTAGTTACGGTAACTTTTTTTAATAATACTATCTAGATCTTTATACTCTTAATACTAAATTAATAAAGTAAATATATAGGAAATAAAGTATTAATTACGCCCCGCTAAAATATATAGAAAGTTATTAATCGTTATATAGAGAGTTATTAATCGTAAATTAAATTAAATCCTAAATATATAATAATTTTAATTATAGTCTTTTGATTTATTATCCCTTCTTTAATATTAGAAATAATATATTTATTTATTATTAATAGCGCTCCTTTAAAATTTAAAATTTAAAAGATTTATTTCGGAGTTAGTTTTAATATAAGTATATTTATTATTTATAATAATATTAAATTTTAAAGTCAAGGTTATAAGAATAAATTATAGAGAAATAAATATAAATTAAGTAGTAGTATAATCGAAACGAGGGTTTAGTAATAATAATAAGATAATTATAATAAATATCTCTTCGTTAAAATTAAACTCTTTTGAAATATTATTATTATTTTCTCTTTTACTAGTAACCGAGTTTCTTAGTAATATTTAGATTAGTAATTTATAACGACGACTTTTTAGTATTATTTTATCTTCTTTAATTTTAATATTTAAAAACGCGTCTTTATAATATATTTATACTAATATAGTATTAGTAGTTTACGAATATTTATAAAACGAATATTATTATAACGGGCGATTACAACTCTTATTAATATATAAATACTCGTTATATTAATAAATATATGGATTATAAAGTAAAACTTTAATTTATTATTTCTAAAATTCGAATTTACTAAACTTCGTAATATCGCGGTATAGATTTAAATCTATAGCGACTTTAAATTAAATTAAATCGCGAAGTTCTTTTTTAATATAGTATAAGTTTTTTTAAATAATAAAGTTATTTATAATTTAATAAACTCTTTTTATAAAGAATAATAAATCAATATTATTTTCGTATCCTTAATTCTTTTAAAAGATTTAATTTTATCTTTTTTATCTCCGTTTTTTCTAAGAACTCATTTATTATAATATAATAAATATATTTCCCCGTATTATTTTAATTAGAGTAATAAAGATTAAAGTTTTTTAAAAGAATATATTCGTTTTTCTTTATTAATACTTTCTTTAATAATAATAATATTAATAAATTATTTATCGAGATATATTATACTTACGCTGCGGAACAGGGAAGGGAATCGGCCTTTTTAACTCTATTCCCTTCCCTTCTTTAGGGAAGGGAATTTTTTTTGTACTAATATTTATCCTAATTTTTTGAATTCCCTTCCTCGATTTTCGAAAAAGTCAAAATTCCCTTCCCTGTTCCGCAGCGTATTTATACTACTAAAGAGTTATATATATTATTAATTTAAATCTTTTTTCGTTAGAAGTCCCCTTCGTTAATATTATCTTTTATATTAAGATTATTTATTTTAAATTCTTATCTCGTTTCTTATTTCTTTAATATAATTTTTATTAAATATAAATTATCTTTGTAATAAATTAACTCCTAGTTATATTTGTCGATCCTTTTATCTATATAAAAATATATATATATTTCTAGATCTTCTTCGTATATTAAGTAAAAATAACTAGTATTATTATTATATAATATTCAGGTCGCCGGATTCTAACTAGGTTTTTAATTAACTAGGATATTAATATCTTTAATTTACTTATTTCAAAATAATATTATTATTAACTTCGATTCTTTTTTAATATTATATAATACGATCTTAAAAGAGATCTAATTATTTATCTCGTATTAATATTATATTTATAAATTCTTTCTTTAGTTCTTAATTACTTTTTACTAGTATTAAATCTAGTTACTTTTTATTTAATTAATTAAATACTATCGCTAGGAGATCGTTTAAGATCTAGATTATTATTTGATTTAAAATAATTTATATATTAATTAAATTTTAATTTATTTATTCTCTTAAGAGTAATAGTAATATCTTGAAATTTATTTATTATATTCGTTAATGTCTTCTGCTTTCTTATACTCTTAGTTAGTATTAATATAAATTCGTTATTTATTAATTATATATAAGAGCCCTAGAGTATTATTCTTAATAATATAATAATTTATTTCGGTTTATTCTCTAATTTTTATTTAATTAAGTATATTTCTTTTTATCGAATTATATACTCTTTACTCTAAAATTTATAATATTTAAAATAAATTATATATTACTTTTTATTTAAATTCCTAATTTTATAATCTTTCGATTAATATAATTCCGCGTATATATTATATTTAGGCGGATTCCTATATACCGGAGTTATATAATTATATCTCTAATAATTAGAGTATTATTTTAGATTACTAGTTCTTTTTAACCTCTCGTATAGTAATAATTATTCACTTTTTAAGAAATTATTTATTATTAATTTATTCGTTATATCCGAGTCTAGGATCTTAGAAAGGAGAATCGAATATTTCTTCTTTTAACCTTATTTATTTAGTTTAAAAATAAATCCTAATTATTTAATATTTATTATTTTAAGTCTAGGTATAATTTATAATTATTCTTTTTTAATATCTTTATCGTCGTTTTTTAATTATTTATATCGATAGTTTCTTTCTTTATATTATATACCGCTACGATATATATTTATTTTAATACTCTCGTTAAGAGGTTAATACTCTTTTTTATTTAATTACTTTCTTTAATTATTATTTTACTTTTATTATTATTATATAAAGAATAATATCCCCCCTCGTTATTTATTTAACTTTAATAATCGATTTTATTATTAAGTAAGTTTTATTCTAGAATATTTTAATTAATTCGAAGTTAATTATCTTTCCGAGTTATTCCCTAGCCTTAATATTATTTATTTTAATTATTAATTACTTTACTTTCGCGTTAGTCGTTATTATAGAGGAGGAGAGTTTAATTCGGTCGGGTATTTTATTAAACTAGGTATATTTCTACGAGTAATACTAATTTCATTTATTATTAATAATATAATTATATCCTTCGCTCCGAGGTCTTTAATCTTTTATTTTAATAATTTTATCTAGGCCTCCTAGAGCCTACGCTCTTCTATCGATTTTTATATATAATTAAAGATTATTCCTAGCGCGACCTATATTAATTATAACCCGCGATATATTATTTATTATACCTCCTTATATTTTATATTCTTTATAATCTTTATTATAATTATTATTAAATTTTCTAATATTTTTATACTATCTTTATATTTTCTCGTTTATTTATTAATTTTACTTATTTATTACGGCGTCTTTATCGCGCTAGAGTATATTAATAATATATATTTACTCTCTAATTTAGTACCTTAAACCCTATCTCTATTACTTTTTATTCTCTCGATTTAGTTTATTATTTCGCTAATTATATATATTAGGGCTACGTCCTATATTAGGAGTAATTTTAACTTTACTCGCTCGTTTACTCGTATTCGCCGGTTCGTCTATTCTTTTTCTTATTCTCGGTATTTATATAAATATATTAAAGATATTACTATCGTATTAATTATATTAATATTTTCGTAGTTTTTTAAAATTACTTTTATTTATCTCTTTAAAATTATTACATAAAACTATTTACGGACACCTCGACGAGGAGTCTTTAATTAATAAATAATTCTACTTTAGAGTTACGTAGACCCGTAATTTCTCTATAATTTATTATAGTTATATTTACGCCTTTCTTAATAATTTATAATTTAGATTAATATTAATAAAATTCGATTATATTAAACTCCTCCCTCTCTTTTATTACCGATAATATTTCTCCTACGCCGTCTATTTTATTAATTTAATCCGTCGCTATAGTAACTCTTCTTACTTTAATTAATAAAGTTATAATTATATTAACTTTTAGACTTAACGACTTTATTAAAATAGACTACGAATATATAAAAGATATCGACGTAGTTAATTATTTCTTTATTATTTAATTAATATAATATAACTTCTATTCTCTCTATCTTTGAATAAACTCTACTCTTATTAACTCTTTACGTTAATAAACTTAGTATTAATTAATAGAGACGACGATTTAATCTAGTTTTTAAATTAAGTATTTTAACGAGTTTCTTTATATACTATATTTAAAATCTTTTAATAAATTAGTTATTATTTTAAATTAACTTTATAGTTATTTATATTTATTAGTAATTTTTTATAAATTTTAAATATCTCGCCTCCTAATTCCCCGCTATTTATTTCGCTTATTAATAATATTAATATACGAGTAGTAGTTGTAGAAGAGATTATTTTTATTAACCCTATTAGTCCCTAGGTCGATATAGTAATTAATACCGAGTTTATAAATATTTAACGGGTAGAGTTATAAACTAGATTTAATAATATATATAATAATAAAGAGCCGCCTAGCTTTTATAGACTATAGAGACTATTTATTTAAAGAAGTACTAATAAGTCTTATTAATACTTTAAAGAGATTAGTTTTTTTGATTTTTATTTACCTACGTCGTTTAGCCCCGATTTTATAATTAGAGAAAATAAAAACGTTTATTATTAGAGTATTTATTTATTTATCGAGTATATTAAAAATACTATAGTTATTTAAAGCGAGGAAGTTATAATTATAAATTTAAATATATACCTTCGCGGTATTATTCTAATTTAGTATATAAATAAATTTATAAAACTAGAATACCTAGCCCTTCGCTAGATTAATAGGTAATAAATAGATATATTATAAAAATGTTTTCCTCCTAATTACTCCGTAGCCTCAATCTCGGTTATTAATAAATATTATATAATTACCGGCGTTTGCGTAAATAGGGAGTTATATATATATATTTAAATTATAATTAATTATACTAGAGAGACCGTTTTCGATACTAGTCTCTAGTAGTTAATTTAATATAGAGGTAACTTAATTCCTCTCTAAAATATAATATTAATTAATTTATAGAATAGATTATTCTTAGTTAATTTCTCTAGTAAATTAAAGTTAAAAAAGAAGTTTATTGAAAAATCTATATCTATAAATTTGATTTAATAGATATTATTTAGTCTAGTTAATAGAATCCGCGGTTATAATAAAAAAGAGGTTTTAGCCTACTAAATTAATAAAATAAATATTTATTTAATATTAATATATAATTTTATTATAACTCTCATTAAAGTTTTATTAATAGTAATTAATACTAGTATATTATTAATTAGTTTATTATTAACTACCCCGTTTAGCTCTTAAATACTCGATAAATATAAAATTTATTCTCTCGATATTTATTAAGAGCGCCGAATAGAATATAATTTATTCTAGTAAACGAGTTAAATTCTAGGCCGTAACTATACTTAATATAACTATATATTAGTCGTAGCCGTTATGATAATAACTTCTATAAAGAATATTAAGGTAATTAATAATAAACTATTTACTATATCTTGGAAAATAATAATAAAGTATATTATAGAGAAGATTAAATAGTCGATAATACTAACGATATTCTTATTAATTTCGAAGATAATGGGTATTTATATACGGGTACTAACCCTCCCTAAAACTAGCGCCTATATAATAATATTAGTACTCTTTTCATTTCTTAAACTAATCTCTTTTATCGTCGTTATTAGTTTATCTTTTGTTTTAATAATAAATTATATCGTTATATAAAGAGTTATAAAATTAGATTAATTATAGTAGACGTCGATACTTTACTTTTATTTACCGATAATATTTAATAATAGAGAGTTATAGTAATATATATATCTAGTATAGACTAGGAAGATATTAGATTTAGATTATAAAAATACTCGATAATTAAATATATTATTAAAGAGACTAACGACCTTATTAATACCGACGCCGATATATACTATAGTGTACTCTTAATTAATAAGATATAGTATTTATTTAAATATTTATAGGCGGTAGTAAAGTAAATAAAATCTACTATTAATATTCGTAGTATAAATAATACTTTTTATACTAGCTCCGAATAAATTTACGGAAGTTTCTATATTTTAATTAAAATTACTAAAGATATTTATCTCGTCGATAACCTCCGTATTAAATTACTAATTAATATAGATATCCTCGGCCTAAAAGAGTCTATATTCGATATCTCGATATAATATCTTTACTTTACCGGTAATTTCTAGTATAAACTTAATACTAAGTTATTTAATAAATAGTAAACCTCTATTATTAAGACCGTAGCCTCTATAATAATTAAATTATTTTTAGTTATTAATATCGTTATTAAAAGATACTCGCTTCCGTAGAAAAGAGATTATATCTTCGAGCCTTGAATTTTATTTATAGATCTTAGTAATAATAACGAGGCCTTGGCCTATATTATCGATATTAATATCTTTATAATATAAATACGAAATACGTCGCCCGTACCGGTTATTATTTTAAATAAAATATTGAAGCTCGGTAAAGTCATTAAATATAAAGAAAAAAAATATTTTCTTATTAACCTCGATAATACTCCTTTAATTATATAATTATTCTAGAAGAAATAAGCGCTATATTTCGTAGTCGCCGCTTTAGTTATAATTACTATTTTCGAATTATTACTTTTTAACTCGGAAAGTATTATATCTAATAACGTTATTATTTACTAATATAATACGGACTAAACGGAGCGAATTAGAGTTATTATTTATTAATTCCCTTCGATCTTTAGAGACTTTAGAGGAATTATTAATATTTTAGAATAAGATTAGATATTTATTAATACTTTACCCTCCGAAAAGTCGTATATTATAAAGATATATTTTATTAATATCGAGGATTAATAGGTTATTAATAAAGAATTCGATTATCTATATAAAGATAATAAAATAAATTAGACTATTTTATTTATAATTTACGGATATTTTATTTTTATAATTTAGCGAATAATCTAGTAAAGTAGTAAAGACTTTATCTAGAAAAACTAGGTAAATTTCGAGATTCGAGGGCTAAATAAGATAATTAATACTAATACCTATTTAATATCTTTATAATTAGATATTATCTCCGTAATTTAAAATTACAAATATATTATTATTATAAATAATACTAGTTTTTTCTATTAATAATTTATTAAATACGTCGATAAATATAAACTCACCGTTGTTAACTATTAAGATAACGAAAAGTAGAATATTATAATTATAAAATTTAAAAATAATCTTATTTACGTTTAAAGATAAATTAATAGAATTATTTATAATTTTAGAATTTCCCCCGTATCTACGTTAATAATATCGTAGTTTTTAATAATACTCTCGACGAATATCTATAGTATCTTAGGTAGATTTTCTCTTTATTTAAAAATATAATATCGTTATTAAAATTATCTAAGACTTTTCTAGTCTATTTATTTATCGTCTTTTTAAATTAGAAAGTCGATAATTTTAAATTTAATATAATTATTAAAAAAATTACTATAATTTTAAAACTAGTATTCTCGCTTATATTAAAAGACGTCGAAATTTATTTAAATATAATAAACTAGCTTCGTGATATTATTATTTATTATATTTAGATTATAAAGATTTTATAATATTAAAATACTTTAATATTTAAAGATATCTTTATTAAAGAGAAAGTATATAAGGTTTTTAATAAAGATAATTATCTAGATATACTCTTTATACCTAAATTACGAGTATATAAAACTCTATAAAGTATTTTTACGAAGTCTACTTTTCTAATATATTATAATATTTTAAGAGAATTCTCTATATAAACGTCGATACTTTAGAGAAGGACTACGATACTATTATATAATATATTAAAAGTAATAAAGAAGTCTTGGATAAATAAAATATCGAGTTTATTCTTTTCTTTAGTAAATTATCTTATATTAGTAGAAACTCGCTATTAGTTTATAAAATTAGAGATAACTAGTTTAGTCTAAATTATTCGTCGAGTAAAATATCTTATTATCGTTTAATTAACTTCCTCTATACCTAGGCTCTATATTGTAATTTATATTTATTATATCGTAACTACGATTATAGTTAAATAAACTAAGTTTTCTTTTAATAATATTAATAAACTAAATTTATTACGGTTATTTAGTAAAGTACTAGACTACATTATATATAATTAATATATTTACTATTATAAATACGTAGGTTTTATATTTAGGAATAATATCTCTTTTACTATTTATATTATTGAATATAACTATATTATAATATAATAGTAACGGCTTTATTCGATATTAATTAATTATTAAATTATTTATTAAGAGCTCCTCTATTAAGACTTCCGTTATTTATTAACGCCTTCGTTAATTAATTAGACTAGAGTAGAATTCTACTCTTTCTAATATCTTATATAAATATAATTACTTTTACGCCGAAGCCTTCCGTAGGACGGGAATTATTAAAATAAAAAGTATTTATATTATCCCTTTATATACTAGTCTTTGAAGTTTTTAATAATACTTTATTTTTAGTTTCTTTATATACAAGTACCTTGTTTATATTTATCGAAGTAAAGTTTCTTAATAAAAGTTAAATATCTATTATTTTATTAGTCTAGTAAAGTATTATTCGATTAAATAAAATATTTACCGAAGTATTCTATTAATATTTAGGGTCTTATTAATATCTCTATTAAATAATCGATATTATCGGTTCTTTAGGTCTTTAGTAAATTAACTTCGAACTTTCTCTATTTAATTAACGAATATATCTTATTTATAATCTAGATCTTTAACTTCGTTAATACTACTAGCCGAGTATATATCGACGAAGTTCCGGAATTTATAAATTATTTAATCGATTATATTATTAGATACTACCACTATTTAGTCTCTAGTAGAGTTTTAGTTTCGAGACGAATTAATGGAGTTACTTCGATAGAGCCTCCTATTAATTTATATTAATAATCTACCGATTTATTAACTTTTAAAAGAGTTATTAGTACCTTTATAATTTAAATATAAAAGCTCCGAGAAGGCCTAAAGATTAACTAGTAGACATAATAATATTTCTATCCGTTTATAAATAATACTCTTACTCTTTCTAGAAATTATATATTAAACCCGATACCGTCAGATTCTTCGGATTTACGTACTCGATAATCTTTATATATATTAATTATATTTATTAAAGAAGGTATATTTAGTTAGTTAATCAGCCTTAATAATACCCGTGACGTCGATATAACTTTTAACTTCTAGAATATAACGTAGGATTAATTCTAGTAGTATTTTACGAGAGTTATTTAAATAATAATCTAGTAATTACTACCGTAGAGTCTATAAAACCTATAAGGTTTATTAGGCCTACTAGGTACCGATAATAAAGTATTCAATGATAATAAATAAAACTCTAGTAAATTTAACTATTTTAATTCTTATTTTAATAAATTATATAGTAATAATAACGTCGTTACTATTAAAAGAAACGTATACTACCGAAGTACATTTTAATTCCTCGAGTATATTTATAATTTTACTACACTTAAAGATATTATTATAATACGGACAAATTTTATTATTTTATTTAAGAGAGTAGTACTAATTTAATACTCCGTTGAGTTCTCTAATTTTAAAAGACTTAGCCTACGAGTTAATAAAAATAATATCAAGGAATAATATATTATTTTTATTAATTGTTTTAAAGAAGTTACGGGAGTAGCTTTAATTTATTTAATAAATAAAAAATATATCTTATACGGCGCCTATACTCGACGAGAGTTTATTAATTATATTTAGGTTATTATCTAATATACTAAATCCACTAAGATTAATAATATCGAAAATTAATTAATATTTATTTATTAAAATATAATTATCGAGTTTCGTATTTTTATTAATCCGCCTAGTATTAATATAATAGTATCGTCGTTTATTTAAACTCTAGAATTAAAGAAAGATATTTAATTCGAAATAAATAAAAGACCTTTAACTTTCTAGAGCTAGAAATTATAAAGTTAATATTAATAACTTTAATATATTAATAGAAACCTTCGGTAGGGCTTTCTATTTTATAGAAATAATAATACTTATTAAATATAATAATACTTCGATTATTAACCGTCGAATTTCTATTTTTAATTCTTTTATAATAGATAATAATAGTAGCTTTTTAATTATTAATAATCGTAATCTTTCTTTATTTAAATAAGTTAATTTATTAATAACTATAATTAATAATATAAAATTTAATAGAACCCTCGTTATAATCTTTAGTCGTAAGATTAATAAAGTTAAGAAATTATTCTACTACCTCCGTATTAATAAATATAAATTACTAGCGCTCTAAATACGTTAGGTTCAATTTTAATATTTATTATACTAATTTATATCGGTAAGTCCGGAAAAATAGTTCTATTTAATCGCTACTTAATGGGTATAGAATACGCATTTTGTAGCCTTGGCAAGTCTTGGCGCTAAAATTTTAAAGTTAGAGTTAAGGTCTACGCGGGAGAGTTAAACTTAATCCTAAAAATAAGTTTATAGCCCTTTAAGGCAACGCTAGTAGAAATCTAATTAAAAATTCGGAATCTAGACTAGAAATGTATTTAGTTCAAGATTTATATTCCTATATAGGGGCCCTAGTCTAGATACTATAAAAAGTCAAAGTTCAAAAAAAAAAGTTATAGAATCGCTACGTAATGGGTATATAATACGCTTAGAATACGGGATATAAATAGATACGTATTTCTAGTATTTTATATATTTTCGGTATAAAATACGTAGAAATCGGGGTTTCTTAAATTGTCGATATAATAACTCTAAAACGGGTTTTAAAGAAATCGTTATTAAAGTAGAATTTAATAATAGTAGAATAATTACTATAATAAAATTATAACTTATTTGTCCTTAAATAAAAATAAAAATACTAAATCTAATTAATAAATCGATAGTATTAATAATTAAACCGAGTTATATTATATTAGCGAGGATTTAAATTATTATAAAAAGGAGAGTAATATTTATTATAATAATAATTTCTCTAACGAGGAAATCTTTATTAATTTTATCAATATTAAAATTTATTTTCATAATTACGAAGACTCTTTTTTATTAAAGATTAAATTTTATAAATACTTTCGAGGAGATTATTTATTAAAGACTTCTATTAATAGATTTAATAAATCTTTAAACCCTAATATAATCGACGCTAATATTATAATTATTGAAATTATCGACTCCGATTCTTTAGATATCATTATATTTAATATAGGATTTTTTTTCGAGGTTATATTTATTTATTTATTGAATTTGATCCTATTATTAAAGAAAGTAAAGAAGAGGACGAAATCTATATTAATATAAAATATAATATTATTTAAATTAATAAATCTTAAATCTTATCTTAATTACTTAAAGTATAAATTAAAAAAATAACTTTACTACTCCGTATTAAGGGCGTTGGCTCTATTATATATAAAATTAATAAATATATTATTATTCTTATCTACGTCTCTAGCGTAAAGAATAATAATACTAAAATATTATATTATATACGGAGAGAGATCTACTTTGTTAACGATTTAGAAGCGAAGATATTTATAAATAATAATATTATCGGGTTAAAGAAAATCGTTATTAATATCTACGATAATAAAATATACGTCGGAAGTTACGATATTATTATCTTTATTACGATTTATTAACGAGGATAGTATACGCGCCGTTTAATTTACTTTTATAAAGTATTGATTATTATATCTTAAATCGAAATTATAATTCTAGTCTTTACGCTAGTAGATTTACTAGACCGCGATTTTATCTTCGAATTTATTATATAAATAAATTTAATACTTTATATTTACTTTATTAATTCTAAGATCTATAATATCCTAGTAAAGAACGAGACCGATATTATTATTTATATTCTATAAAGGCTTCGCCTAGGTATACTCGATAAAATAAATTATAAAAAGATTTACTTCGCCGAGCCCTTTATTTTACCGGAGTCTTTTATAAAATATATTAACCAAGATTATAAAACTCCCTCTTCGGTAGTAATTTCTAGGACCTAGTATAACTAGATAAAGAAAATAATTATACTAGTTATAATAGTAACTTTTAGTTTATTTATATTTATAGATAATATTTTTCCTAGTACTCGAAGCCTCGCCGCCTCGGCTAGCGCGGGCTTTATTAATATAATAAATAAAACGAAGTTATAAAACGATATTATAGTCTTTAATAATCTCGAAGAGATAAGAGCCTTATTAGACTTTATAAATAAATTTAATATATTATAAATTAACGATAAATTTATTAACGTCCCTAAGGAGAAATAAATAAAGATTCTATTATATAATAATTATTAAATTAAACTTCTTAGTAATATCCGTATTAAGCTCTACCCTCTTAAAATTGAAAATAAAATAGTCGTTAATAAAACTTTTAACGAATTATAGAAATAAAGTCGTTTAAAATATATAATATAGTTTATACCTTTTAGTTACTTTATTTTTATTATATAGAAAACCCTCACCGAATAATAAATACAAGAGTAGAGTAGTAATAGATATATATAAATTTAACAACTTTCTTTTACTTAATATATACCTAGTATCTTTATAATCTAATATAATTACTAGATAACTAAATTATATTTATCTTTCCGTATTTAATATTTATTTATTCTTCTATTAGTAGTTAATATATCTAGATTATAAATATATATTTACTATAGTAATATATTATAGCTAGGAGATATTTAACGTCTTTATTATAAATTATATAAATTTATATTAATGATATTATTATTAAATTAAAGTATTTCCCTAGATACTTTAAGTATTTACGTATTCTCTTTTAACTTTTATTAAAATTTAATATTATTATCGCTTCTAAAAAGATTTTCCTAGGTTATTTTAATATTAATTTATTAAAACGAAGAGTAAACTTATTTAATATAATTACGATTAAAGATTATTAGTACTTTTAATTATCTAGTATATTTAAAAACCTCGAATATTATTTTAGACCCCTAAGCTACCTCCGTAATTTAATATATTATTATAAAATTTAAAAACGAGTTTATTTAAAGAAGTACTAATTAAAAATACTCTATATAAAGTCTACTTATCGCGTTACTAGTTACTACTAGCGATAAATCGTAAAGAAGTAAGTTTTCGAATCTTTTAATTAATATTATTAATAACCTCGATCTTAGTTCACGTCGACCCTATTAGAAATTTATAGATTAATTTTAATACTTTTTAAAAATAGAGTTTTAACGTATAAATATTCTACTTTAAAAAGAATATCTAGCTCGGATATAATAAATAATTATTACGAATTATTATCGAGTTAATTATATTCTTATTTAAGGTATTTATTTTTATAGAAAAAAACTAATAATTTATAGAGTTTAAGATAATAGAGTTTAGATAAATAATTAAGAAAGTTAAATATTTTATAGAGTTATCGAAGTATATTATCGTAATTTAGACTAACTATTTCGTTATTCTAGATATTATAAATAATCTTTAATTATAACTATTTTATTTATTATAAAAATAAATATAAAATTAATTAGAGCCTCCTAGTTCTTATAGTTATTCCGTCTTAACGTACGATATAAACTTAGTAAAGAGTATATTATTTTAGATACTTTATCGAGATTTATTAACTCTAGCCTATTAATATTATCGGATAATTATTCCGAGCTTAACGTATTTTATAACTCTATTTTATAAAGTTTTAAAATTAATAAACTCTACTTTTACTCTACTACGTTAATTAAAATAAATAATAATTTCCGATTACGTTTAATCGATAACTATATTATAGATCTTTATTAATAATTTATTATTAAAATAATTAATATTAATATAGCGAAGCGACTTAAATAAATAAATATAATAACGTTAATTTTTACTACGGAAGTATAGAAGTTTAAAAAAAGAGTATAAGACTTTATTATAAAAGAGAAACCGAACGATAATAACTCTAACGCGGTCTTTAATCTTTTTTTTATTCGGGGTACCGAGGGCGCCTCCGGCCTAATCTTTTATATATTTTAATCCCTTATTAAAGAGATATTAAATATCGTATACAGCGCCTATTACCTAGGTTTTAATAAATATTTCGAGATTATATCAAAATCTTAATATATCTACGGGTTTACTAGATAACTACGTAATTATATTAAATACTACCCAAATTACCTATTATTATAGATAAGTCGATATTATTTATACGATATTATATAATTTATTAAAAGTCTATTTATTTTATTCTAGATATTTATACTCGACTAGATCCTAGTTATATTTATATCCGTAGAAGGCTTCAATTATTATACTTTAATAATTATATATAAATTTACTATATACTTTATTTATATTCCTAGTAAATTCTTTAGTAGGTTAGTAAATAAGTTATCGCGTTACTAAATTAACTCGATATTAATAATTAAAGTATACTTATAGTATTATTATTCGATAAAGATTTTAAATTCTTTATTAGTTTCTAGAAAATTATATTCAAATACTTAAAGATTAATTTACTATATTTAATAATTTACTACTCTTAAATAAATAAAAGTAGTAAATATATAAACTAAACTACTAATATAGCTTTAAGATTATATATATATATAGTAAATAACTCGACGTTTTAGTTTATAATATTTCCTTATATTTAAACTTTATTAAATAATTTATTTTCTTCGAAAACGTCGAAAATCTTTAACGAGATTTTATATAACTTTACCCTAAATAAACTTCTCGATCTACTAGAGTTAAGTATACTAGTAATATTATAATAAATTTATATATATATAAAAGTAGTTGATACTATTAACTTTATATAAATAAATTAAAAATACTACTACGATCGTAGATATTAACCTATGCATTTTAAGAAGAGCGAGAAAGTTCTATTATATTTATATAAAGACTACTCTATCCTCTAGGCTATTATAATTACGAAGGTATAAAAGTTTAATTTATAATATATCGGGCCCTTTAAAGTCTTGGAAAAAGAGTAAAAAGATAAATATATCGACTAATAATACTTAGTTACTAGAGGGTTTACCCGGTTTTCTCGATAATATAACTAGAATTTTAATTTAATATATTTAATTTATTTAACTACCCTCTACCCGAATAGTTTAATTTAATATATATTGATAGTAATATTAACGAATATATTTATTTACTAAGAGAGTTCGCTATAGTAATAAAGTTGGGAAAAATTTATTTATCGAATATCTAGTACGTTAGAAAGATTACGGCCTCGAGTTTAATTAATAATATAATATTAAGGACTTTAATAATATTTAAAACCTTATTACTAATTATAAGCGAGAGATATTTATAATTAAACTTAATTCGATAGTTTTAATAATACGTCGCGGAAGTTTTCTATAGATACCTACTATATTAATATATATTATATTAAGAGAGAAAGTCTTATTAAAGCTTCCCTCGAAATCTTCTACTAGAAGTTTATTAAAGATACTCGCCGTTTATTGAGGCTCTCCGTTTAATACTTTAATATAACGTCGATAGAACCTAGGTTAATACTCTCAAAGAGAAGTATTAAAGATTAATAAATAATAGTCTTTATATAAATAATTAGATATAGCTAGATAAGTTTAATAAATTTAATTAATAATTTAATAAACGTCTATATCTAGAATTTATAATTAAAAGTCTTAAAAGAAATTAATTACGAAGTTCCTATTTATTAGAAAATACGTTATTTATATAATGAAAGGAAATTGTATTAAAAGTAATATATTTACTTTATTTACTCCTCGAGTATAATAAATAGTAACTTATTTACCTTATTTACTCTCTAATAGTAGTAAATAGTTTTACTACTAATATTTATTCTACCCTTTCGCTGGGTAATTATAATATCGTGTAATATTTATAATACCGTAATTATTCCGAAACGCGATAAAAAGTAAGATTTAACCTAGTTTATTATAAAGTAGAAATAATATTATATATTATAGTCTATATTAAAGTATAACTTTTATATTAATATCCTTATTATATATATTTTACCGACGAGGACGTCGATAGTTTCTTTTATTTATAGTATATTATTATAATTACTTAATAAAGTAGTAGATTATATTATATATAACTAGTATATTTACTACTATAAATACATAGGCTTTATATTTAGGAATAGTATCTCTTTTACTATTTATACTATTAAATAAAATTATATTATAAAATTTAAAACTAATTCGCGTATTAATATATTTATCGTAATTTAATCTCGATATTAAATACAAATTTAATAAATAATCTCGACGTTAAATATAAACTTAGTAAATTATATATTATTCTAGATATATTATTATAATTACCCGTTATTACTAATGTTATTACCGACGCTACTCGCGCTAGGAATATGTATATATTATATATAATCCTCGTCGAGATAGTTAACGACGTTTAGGAATCGATTAAAGGAAAATTATATTGAAAATAACTATTAACGCCGTATTTTTAATCTTATCTTTATATAGAATATCTCCGAGAACCCTTAAAGTCCTTATTTTCGATTACGAAATAATTTTATCTACTTTATCGATAAATAAAATAATAGAGAGCGTTTATATATATTAAAGACTTTATATAAGGAGGTCTTCGAATTTATTTATAATTAATAAAGTTATAGTAGTTTCTATTATTTATACGACTAGATTATTATTTCTCTATACTTTAGAAAGTTATCGCGTTATCTACGGGAATATATTCATTATTATCTAGAATATTAAATTAATTAGATAATATAATATTGTTTATATAAAGCCTTATATATAATATAGTCCCCGCTCGTACTATTCTATATTATTATACTAGACTTTATTCTCGTTATATCTACTATTATTAATAGGGTAGATATATTTCTAATAATTATATATAAATTTAGTAAAAGTGTATTATTTATATTCAATTATAATATCTTGAATACTAGTTAATAAAGTAGTATTTTATTTATTTTATAATTTTAATAAATTATAACTAGAGAGTCTCCTAGGTTATTACTAATAATAAAGACTATAAATTTATATTCAATTTATAGATAATTATATTCGCTAAACTCGTTATTAAGATATTAATAACTATAATCTATTATTTCTAAATGAACGATTAATCCGAGTATATAAACTAAATAGTCGAAATTACTCTTTAGTTCTTTATTATAATTTACTCGGATAACGAGTTTACTACTATATTATTTTATTTATAAATAATTTTAAATAATTTACCTAGCGCCGCTACGAGTATATCGCTAAATAAGATTATTTATAGCTTTCGAATAAAAGATACTTTAAATATACTCGCGGATTTACTAGGAGAAAACTTCGATAATATTACGGGGTAGACTTTAATAGGAGTATTATTATAAATATTTATTAAAATAACGGGCTAAACTCTATTACTAACTCTATCGAGACTAGGGTAATATTAGGATTCTAATATATTAGAGTTAAATCCTCTATAAAATAATTAGTATCTTTTATATTATATACTATTATATTAATCTTTTATTAAATAGTAGTAATAGTAATATTAACGTAGAATTATACTTTTTCTATATTAGTAAAAACGATTATATTAATTATAAATAGTAAAATAATCTCTAAAACGACTAATTTACTCTTTATTAACTACTATATTTAGAATAATTTATTCTATATCGATAGCGAGCTTTATTCATATTATATATATTTAATATTTCTATATCGTACTTTATTATCTTGAATAAGTGCTTTTAAACTCTTTATTAAATTATTAAAATAACTTATTCAATACCCTTTTTATTTAGGGTATTTATAATAAATATTAAATTAAGTATTTAAAACTTCTCCTTATTAAATCCTCTTTTATTAATATAGTTATATATTTTAATAAATTATTTATTAGGTAAATATCTAACCTAATAAATATATTATTAATTATATCTTTTACACTTTTGTTATAAAAAAAGAATACTAGTCTTTTAATACTATTTTTATATTATTCTCTTAATATTACTATCTTTAGTATTTATTATTAATTATTAACCTAGTTATTACTCTAGAAGAAACTTAACTAAACTTTATTATAATTAATTTTACTTTTTATTTATAAGAATTTCTACTATTAAGTAAATATATCCTAAAATAAATAAAGATTATTCTTTATATTAGACGAGTAATTATTTAGATAATTATATAATTTTTTAATCCTCTTATTAAAGTACTCCTTTAGTATTTATTATAGAAAGACTAGAAAGCGAAGTGATTTAATGAAAATCTCTCGAAGTATATTAAGTTTAAATAACTTACTATATAACTACCTTAGATTATTAATGAAATAATTATAGTATCGTTTATTAATACTTTCCGAAGAGATATTAAAGAATTTCGTTAATATTTATAAAAGAAATAATCTTTAGAAGACGAAGATAAAGACGAAGAAAATATAATCCCTCCTAAGTATTTAGTTATAACTCCCGAATAAATAATAAATTTATTAGAATTACTAAAGATTTAGGTCGTTATTAATAAATTAATAATAAAAATAAAAATAGACCTAGTAGGATCTTAATACCTAATAAAGAAGAATAACCTAATTAATTATAATAATAATAATATTAAGGTAAGCGCCTAAAATAAATTAAAACTCGAAGAGATTAAATTCTTCGACTTTAAAGATAATAAAAAGGATGATTTATTTATTCTAAAAAGATATATTATATATAAGAATATCTTCGACTTTAAAGATCGTATTAATAATATAAACAAATAATACGACGAAGAAGAAGTATAAAAGCTTTTATTTTTATATCTTAAGAAAATAACTCTTAAATAACTCTTAAATAAATTAAATATTAAAATTAAAACATTAATACGTACCTTCGCTAGCCTTAAATAAATAGGTTATTTTATTAAATAATTTAAAATAAAGACGTTAGAAGTTATATATAAACTTCGTTTTAATAAATATAAATTAATTTAAATAAGTATATAAATAAGGTATCTAATTTAACGAAGGTCGCCGATATTCCTAGCGTATATTAATTAATATTCATAATCTACGATTTTATTAATTTTGATTTTAAGTCTTTTACTAATTTATCTAAACTTAATATCTTATTAAATAAATTCCTTAATATTAAGAAAGAAGTCTAGCTAGGAATAATAAAAAATAATAAAAAATTAGGTCTCTACTACCTCTTAAACTAAAGAGTTTATAATAAGGCTAGTAGAATTATTAATAATTTAATTAATTTCGACTATAATAGAATTATTTATTTTAAATTACTTTTTATTAATTCATTAATCTAGTTTATTAGAATATATTAAATATTCTATAAACGTAGTAGTAGCCTCGTTAAATTCAACTACTATTTATTTAATTGTAGATTATTAGAAATAATACTAGGAACGTATTTTTCCCTCCTAGAAATAAAAATCGTCTTAATTATTAACCGCGTTAAGAGAACCGCGGGCCTATAACCGGTAGTTATAATTTTAGTTATTTCGGGTAATAATAAATACCCTCTAGGTATATAATTATTTACTATAAAATCGAGGTATAAAAGAATTATTCTTAAAAAGATAATATTATAGAGTTATAAATTTAAAGTAAATTATACCTAATATTAATTACGTTAATAAATAAAATTAGGAATAATAGTAAAACGATTACTATAATAAATAAAGCGAGATAACTAGTTATTAGATAACTATTATTAATTCGCCTAAATAAGTCGAGTACTATATTTATAAAGAGTCGTTCTCTTTTAAAAATATACTATATACGTATTTTAAAAGTTAAGATTTAGGTAAAAACTCTAATAAAGCCTCCTACTCTAAATATATCAAGGAACGGGATTAGTATCTAGATATTTACTAAACTATAAACTAGGTTTATTAAATTATAACTTAATTATAATATAGGAGTAGATTAAAATAAAAGATAAAGGACGAAAATTAGGGTAGGGCTAGTTACTATTTGAATAAAAACTAGTATATAGAGTATTTATTTATTTCCTATCCCGACGATATTAGGTATAAAATAAGGAACTAGTTTAAACCTAAATTAAATCTAAAATAAAATAAATTAAATTGAAGTAAATAAAATTATATTATAATAATAACCCCCTCTTTAAAATCGAGCTCTTATAAAATAAATAACGAAGTAGGATAAAATATATTATTTATTAATACGATTATACGAAGTATTAATTAAGTTTAATACGGAACGCTTAATTATAATAATAATAACGGATAAAGGATAGAATAAGGAATAGCCGGCGATATACGAATATTATTTAAATATTAACGTATTTATTTATAAACGATAGTAACGGGGCTAGGTAATAGGGTATTATTTATTTATATAATAATACGAAGTATTAATCGAAGCCGATACGGAATAATAACTAAGGTAATAATAACGGATAAAGAATAAACTAGGGTATAAGCGGGGGTTAATTTTTTAAAAATCGAATTAAAATAATAAGGGTAAAGATTCCTTATATTAATACCTCTAAATAATATATAATAATTTATAGGGGCTAGCGGCGCTAGGATTCGAGATATAATATTTATTAATAAATTATTAATAATAAATAAAATATTAAAATCGTTTTTATATAACGATATAATTTTCTTAATTAACGTAGTACTTTAATAAAGGTAGACTATGACGGCGATTATATTTAGAATTTAGAATACCGTTAATATACTATTTATATTAATTATCTTCGGTAATTATAAATTCTCGGATAGGCTAGATTTATCTAGGTAAAGAGTTATTAATTATTAATTATAATAAACTAATATAGAAAACGGAGTAAACTTTTATCGAATACGGAAAATCTAGTTAAACTATAAAAGAATTATCGAAAACCTTAAAGACTCGGAAGGGGCCGATATTATAATCGTCGAATTTAATTAAAAAATATATAATAATTAGATTCTTAGTATTTAGTTATATTTAATCGTTTATTAAATATATTAGATATAAGCGCCTTTATTAATTAGCCGAGGATTTAAAGATAATTTAAATAATAAATATCTTATCGCGGAGATAATTATTTAAAACTTTTATTTATATTACGAATTTATTAATAACGATTAAATAAATATAGATTTAAATAGTAAAATCTTAAAATAAAAATTCGATAGACTCGAAACCGATATATAAATATTAATTATAATTAATTAAGAAGGCCGAGGCTAAAATATTGGAAAAATTAATATTATTATTAGAAAATTCCGCCTTAAAGAAATATTTCACTTAATTATCTTATATATAGACTAGTAACGAGATCTAGGTATACGTCCTACTAGTTACGAACTTTTAGTTATTATTTATAGTAGTTTAAAGAGTTAAAAGATCTTATATCGCGATATATTAAACTTATTTTATAGTAGTATCTATATTCTTAACGCGACCGTAGTATTAATAATAAGAAATCTCTTTTTTTCTTTTTCCTCCTCCTCCTCCCCCCCTCTCTCTTAATGAATTAAAGTGATAAATAACGAACCCTCTATAATATAATCGATTAAACAAGTAACTATAATCGCGGCCCGATATATTAGAAAAAGGGAATTATAAAAAAAACGCGTCTATTATATATATAAGAAAGAGTATAGAATAGATATATATATATAAAGCCGAAATCTTAGGCCTAAATAAGGGCTCCCGTTTAACTATTTATTAAATATTAATAATATTTAAATTATAAGGGGCTTCCTCTATTTTAAGAGTTATAAAATAATCGTTATATAAAACTCTATAAAACTAAATATTTTCCTCCGCCGTTAACGAGTAGGTAAAGTATAAATATATAAAATAAAACTCGTATAAATAAAAAAACCTCTATTTATAATTTTAGATATTAATATTTATATAGGAGTCGTAATTTTAATAGCCGGGTAATTATACTAAAATACTAGTAGGATATAAAATCCGTTATAACGAAGAAGTAGTTATATATATATAGTTAAAAATAAAGGCGAAAGAGTATAGAATAATAATAAAAAGGGATAATAGAGCTAATATACCGGTATAATAAAATATATAATACTTGGTTATAGTTATATTTATATATACTATAAGGGCTTAGGCCCGTAACGGAGATAAATAATAAATTTTATAAGAACGGGTAAATATAAAGAATAAAATAACGAAGTTATTTAAGGTTAATATAAAATTACTAATTTTAAAGATCTACGCGAAGAAGAAACTTAAAAGAAGAACTAGTAATATATAGAAAAACCTATTAATTAGTAGGTTAAAATATTTAGAACCGAGATTAAGGATAAACTAAAGTTTTTATTCTTTTAAAAGGTTTCTTTAACGGCTATTTAATAATACTATCGGGTATTATACGTATACTATAGAACTCCCTTCTAAGCGAAGTAGTTTTATTTAAATAAGTATATAAATTAATTAATTAATCAATTAATCAATCCTATATATAATTAATATATATACGGAGGTAATATTTTATTATAGTATTAAACTACTCGGTTTAATTATCTATTTAAAGATAATACCCTATAAATATATATTAATTAATTTTAAAACGTTTATATAAAGTTTTTTAAAACTTTAATATAAACTAAAATTCTTTATTTAAAATAAAGATATTTAATAATTTATAAAGTTTCTATATATTCTAATAAAAAGCGTCGTAGGCTTCGTTTATTTTTATCGATATAATTAATATTAGGTACCGTATCTTAATTAAGCGGTCTACGAAAATTAGGATATACCGATAAATAATTCCTATAAAAGTATAAGGCGGTAGGGGATTTATATAATTTATTAAAATATCTTTTTAATATCGTTATAGGGGCGGTAATAAACGTAATTATTTTTAAATATATTAACGGGAAGGCTTGATTCTTTAGTATATATAATAATTCTTAACGAATCGCTAGATAATAGTATAGATATTAAGCTACTAATAGGCCCGACTAATTAATTCGTAATATTTAATACGACCTAAATAATTACCCGCGATATTATTATAAATTAATTAAATTAGACGAAGGCGTAGTTTACTAGAATTTAGAATATATTTCTTTCCTCGGAAATAGAGAATTTTATCTTTATCTTCGTATTTAACGAGGGGAATTCCGCTATAATAATATATTACTAAACGTAGTATTTCTAGGACTTTAAGGGCGAATTAATCGACTTAATTAATTATATCCTATAATTAATAAATCGGGGTATTATATAGATTTTTATTTAAATCGATAAATTAATCTTTATTTAATTCGGGCTCGTAAGATATAGGCGGGGTTTATAATTCTAAATTAATATCTATATCGAGGTTTATCGTAGTTATATAAATTAATATAAAGTATAATTAAAAGAGCTAGACGAGAATCTTTTAATTTATTATTAATATAACTAGGGTAACTAGGACTAAAGCTGGAGTTATTATATTTAATAATATATTATAAATATAATCTTTAAGGACTTCTAGGGATAGATTTTTATTTAATATAATTTAATATTAATATTAATATTTAGGGTCTAATTTATCCCCCTTTTTAAAAAGGTTTTTTAATTAATATATTAATATATTGAATTTACTACCTTTTTTATTAAGCCGGTAAATAATCTTATAATTAAAATAAAATAAAAACTCGCTCTATTTTATTTAACGGCGAGATAATATCTTAGATAAAATAAAATATTTAAGAACTTTATAATCGGATATTATTTTAATAAAGAAAATAAATCTCTCTAGTTTAAAATACTATTCTTCGAATATATAAACGATTATTATAAACTCTTTATTATAGATTTTATAATTATACTCTATAAGATTATACTTTTTTAAAAAATAAATTATAAAATAAAGAACGTCTTAATTAATATATTAGGATAAAACTCTTTTAGATACGTAATTAGATATATTTATTTCTATTATAATTTTATAGTCGGGGTCGAAATAAACTAGGATAATATCGGAGATAAAAACCTTTTTTAAAGTATTAAAAATTATTTAATATTAAATACTCTACCCGAAAGTAGTATCTTTCTTAATTAAACTTATAAATAATATAACGAGTTTATTAAATTTATAAATAAAGCGCCGATAAAAGTTAACGAATCCTAGGAAACTTTGAATATTCTTAATATTAATTAATTATAATTAATTATAATTAATTTAAAATATTATCGATTTTCTTTAGATTTATTTTAATCTCTTTAAAAATAATAATTAATTCTTAATATATAATTTCCTTAATATAAAAATCGTATTTAATAATATTTATTTAGAGCCCCGCTTATTAGAGTTTCTAGAGGATATATTTAATATAGATTTTATACTCTTCCTTAATATCGCTATAGATTAAAATATTATCGAGATAAACGGTATAAATCTCGTCGAGAAATTTATAAAGAGTATCGTTAATATAATAATAGAACGAGGTAGAGTTATTATATAATTTAAATAATATAATAAGGTATTTAAATAGGCCGAATCGGGTATAGAATATTATAAATTTTTTATTACCCTCCCTAACGCGGAGGCGATTAAAAATAAATATAATATCTAATTTAGAAAATATCTTAATACGATTTAATCGATTTAAGGTTTTTAAAATTAAGGGTAAAGAGTATTTATTTTTTATAATAATAATATTTAGCCCTCGGTAATTAACGTAGAAATATAAACCTCTATTAAGTTTCTTTATAAATAAAATAAAAAACGCGGTATAAAAATAATTAATCCGAATAAAATCTTTACTAAGATTTTTATCTAGGTAACGACGGAGTTCTAGGATTTTATTATAATTTATATTATATAAACTAGATAACGGAGGTTATAGCCCTTCTTTAACTTAATAATATAATTATATAATTAATATAGAGGTAAAGTATTAACGTTTTTTTTTTAAAAAATATCTAAGAATTTATAATATTATATAAATAAGATTATAATTAGATTAATATTTTTATTATCTCGATAAATTTAAAACTTTTTTTTTAATAACGATAGAGACGAGGTAGAACTCTTTATTTATTTTAAATATAACTCGGTTCTAGGTTTAATCGTAAATATTTAATTTAAGATTTTAATTAAGGCGGGATTTAAATTTATAATATTTAGGTTCTTAATAAAACTAAATATTTAGGATTAAGATTTCTTCTAAAATACCTAGGAATCGATCGATTTTTATAAATAATAAACTAAATATAGTTTACTCGTTAAATTTTACGAGATAAATAAATAATCGAGATCTTTTCTCGTATATATTAAAAGTAACTAGATATTAGGTTCGTTATTCTTAACGCTAAAATTTAAAAAGAAGCGAGATTAAACTACGATATTTAATTTTAAACGTCTTTCCTTATTTAATAATAATAACGATATAGTTATATTCGTTATTATAACTAGTTTCTATAGGAATAAATAACTAGGACTAGGATAAGAAAAACTCCTTTTAAATCTAGATTTATTATTAATAAATTTAAAATTAAAGTAACTCCTTTTAAATTTTAAATTACTCTATACGAGTACTAGACTAGGCTAGGGACTAAGTTTATTTCTAATAAACCTAGGACTAGATATATTATTAATAAGCCTAAAATTAAAGTAATTTTTCTCTAGTCGGAATTAATTAATTAATAATAACGTTATTATTTATAGATAATAACGACTCTTTATATACTAGCGATTCCTTTTAAATCGGGGTTTATTTTATACGAGTATCGAATAAAATTAAGAATTAGGATTCTTAGGTCTAAAAGTTTTCTTAGGGTATAAAAAAGAGTTTATTTTTTATAAAGATTTTTACGGGACTAGAGGTATAATTTCTTAAATAAAAATATAAAGCGAAGATTAAAGAATTATCGGAGAAATTAATAATAACTTTATAACGATAAAGGTATAACGTCCTAGTTATAGTATTTCGTTTCTTTATTATATTTTATCTAGTTTCGTAATTATAATTATTATTCTTTATTATAGCCCGGGAAGATTTAGTTCTCCCTTCTCTTAACTAGGTACTATAAATAATTATCTTTAACGTAGTTATTCTATTAACTATAATTATATTTTAGTTTTATAATATATCTTCGCTCTCCTAAATTATTATAATAATATTTATAATATTCGTTTATATCGTAGGTAATATTTATTATAGGTATAATTAATTCTAAAGAGTTATCTTTTCTCTTTTTTCTTTTCTTCGGGGGTTTTTTTTAATACGATAAATTAAATTCTAAAATTATTAAAATAGTCTATTACCTAAAGTTATTCTTTAGAGTTTATTATATTTTATTTTTATTTTTATTCTTCTTCTAAATCTTTCTTTAAAGTTTTATTATTATTATTATCTAGTTTTTTGAACTCTCGACTTCTTTAAATAATCTCCTTTTTAATATTCCCCTACTTCTTTAATAGGTTATTAAATATAGAATTATTTTATATTAAATCTTTAGGGGACTCGGTTACGTTATTCGGTATCTCATTTTTAAATATATTTAATTATTATCGATTTATTATATTTTTCGAACGATAATTCCTAGCGATATAGCCCGGTTTATTATAATTATAATAATTTATTACTTTTTTACCTCTTTATTATTATTTACTCTTTTTTTAGAATCCTCTCGTAGGTCCCTTCTTAATAAAATCGAGTTTTATAAATATATAATTATACGGGTTAAGTTTTTTATAATAATAATAACTAGCCGAATTATATTCGTTATTATAAACTTTTAAATATCCTTATCCGTTAACTTCTCCGTTATAACGTTTCTCTATTATATATTCGTATAGTTTATCGTTAATTTTAATTATTTATTTTATAAATATATCGAGGTTCTTTATAACGACTCCTACTCGTATAAAATCGTTTTTTATATTATTTTTTAGTCCTCGTTAATATATCGTTATAAAAGTAGTATCGTCTTAGTTCGTTAATATTATATAATATTAAAACTACGCCGAGTAATCGGATATAGATCTACGCTATATTAAATATTAAATAACGCGAATTATTATACTATTTTCGTTAGATAATTTAAATATATAACGAATTTCGGTTTTAAACCTAAAGAAATTCTCTATTTAAAGTTTTATTAATAAGTTATTAATATTATTTACTACTTTTATATAGTATTTTAGGAATAATTTAACTTATTTTTATATATTACCTCTTATATAGATTATTATAAAGATTATTTATTTAATAACTAGTATAGTATTTTTATTAAATATAAAGAATAATTAAAGTTATAATAATTAATTATTAAACTTCTCGCGCTCTTTATAATAATAATTTAGGCGGGCGATTTTAATACGATCCCCTTCTTTTATAATATTACGTTTTTTAATATCGTTTTAGGTATTTAGAGTTAGGGTTTTTATTAATTTTTAAATATTTATCCTAAAGATATTTAAAGTATTAAGGTATTTTATTTAATATTTTAATATAACGTCGTTAAAATTTAAATTAATACTTATAGAGAGGAGTATTAAAGATTAAAAGATAATAGGCTTCGTATTAATATAAAATAAAACTAGATAAATTCAAAGAATTTAATCGAAGGTTTAATAAATATTTATATTTAGAATTTATAATTAAAAGTCTTAAAAGAAATTAAATACGAAGTTTTTATCTATTTAAAAATACGCTATTTATATAATAGAAGGAAACCGTACTAAGACCTTTATAATCTTCTATAATAATATAATTATTAAGAGTTACTATAAATAGTCGCTCGGCTAGTATTACGATTATAATCGTAGTTATTTTTATCGCGGGTTTAGTTAATCCTGCGCCAAGATCGTAATATATATAATATCTATAATAAGATAGTAGATTAATTAAAAGAAGGGAGATAAATAATATATTTGAACTAAATTATTATAATCTTTATCTATATTAATATAGACTTAATTATATAATAAAGAGAAGGGATAAATAAGGGTAATCCTATAAAATAAAATGAAATAAAAGATAGGGGAGTCTAGAGATAAAATGGAATAGATAGTAGTTAAATTATCAATTAATAATAAGAGATATAATAATTTAATAATTTAACGTAGGCGATAATTAGAGAAAAATTAAAATCTAGTAATTACGGGTAAATATCTAGTTCGTATTAAATTTTCAATAAATTTAAAATACTTTATAAATTCTTATATACTTTATAGTAATAACCTCGTTAGATAATATAGATATAAATTAAAAAATACGATTTATAAACGGTTTTTTAAATATAATATTTTAATATTATTATCTATTCTTTATATAAAATATAACTAAAAACTAAAGTATTATAAAAAATTTACGACGTTTTATCGAATCTATAATAATAATTTTACTAAACGTATTATCTTTCCGTTATTCGGATTCTATAAATTAATATTAAAAATAAATATTTAAAGTCTATCTCCGCCTAAAGACGGAGAGATTAACGAAAATATATTACGTATATAATTATTAATATATCGTAAATAGACCGTAAAAATAGGACCTTATCGAGCGCTAAGGTATATTCTTTTGGTTAGTACCTAGTCGACGATGAGGCGGAAATAAGGTTTAGCGAGTGATTAGCGTAATCTACTCTAGACTTAGTTCTCCCTTCGGCATTGTAAGCTCGGAAGTGCCAAGCATGACATCCCGAGGCCCGACCTCTGCTTCTTGCTAAGGCTTTCTGACGACCAGGGCTCGGCGTCAGCAGGCTAGTCTTGTGTGTGTACGGACTTTCATTATATCCGTATGAATAGTTGAGATAGGAGCGATTGACATCCTCTAGTCGTCCTGTGTCTTTACTTCTTCTGATATGCAGCGCCATGTACTTTCTTTTATTGCTATTGGGGTATTCTTTCAGGGCGCCCATCCGGGCTTTTATTTTGTCAATCTTATCTCCAGAAAACAAAGGGAAAGAGCGTGATGGCGCTATTACTGAGCAGCTGGCTGAGATCGATGGAGGAGTTTGGGAGCGCTTGTCTGTGTTGGAGCATGTTGAGCAAGGTTTGAAGAAAAATCCGGATGGGCCAGCCGTGATTTGCATGTTCCAGCCTGCGAGTTGCCTCGAGGATTTGGTATCTGGGGATGGGAAGGTTCAGCAGCCGAATGCGTTGTGGCAACAGGAGCTCCATAATGAACCCATCCAGCAAGTCAATGGCTTTCACGAGCAGCAGAGCAACGGCCACAAGAATATCGTCCTGTGGGGCAAACAACAGAACGGTCACGCTATGGGCGTCAAGCAACAAAACGCTACCCGAAATGCAATGCCTAAACCCACGTGTCTAATTCTCAGCTACGCCCAACTGCATCGCACCGCCCTAAAACTCGCCGCCGGCCTTCTTGCAAACGGTGCCCAGCCCAATACCACTATGCTTATGCTCATCCCAAACGGCGGCGAATACGCTCTGCTACTCTGGACTTGTATCCTGCTGCGGATTACTTACGTCAGCTTTGATCCCGCCTCGCTCGATATCTCAGGTTTCACGGAGCTCAAGTACACGCTGCAGACCCTGAAACCGCAACTCGTTGTCGCTCCTGACCACATTAGCGGCAAGGCCCTCGACGTCGCTGTGTCGGAGCTACAACTGCCTCAGCCAATCCGCATCTGCCTCTCTCCCAGCCAGTCTCGGAGCTGGAAATCGCTCGCTAATGTCGCCGCTGATGCAGCGAGATTTCCTGTCAACGAAGCCGCCCTCGTCGACGCTGCGCGACATGACAGCCCAAAACGCATCCACTCGATCATGTTCACATCCGGCACATCTGGCCGCCCAAAGGGCTGCCCCATACGTGTAGCTGGCATGTCCCACGTTCTACACTCGCAATCCTGGCTCGTTGACTCAGAAGCCGGCGCTTTCGCCCTCATGCAGCCACACAACTCGCGGGGCATAGCACCAGCGCAGACACTGCAAACCTGGCGAGCAGGCGGCGCGGTGGTAATGACTGGACAGAATTTCAGCGTCAGCGCCGCCGCCGAGGCGATCAGCCAATTCGGTGCGACATTCATTGTGCTGACGCCGCCAATGGTCCACGAGATGGCCGCGGAGCTGTCTGTTAGACCTCTGGACGTTAGTTCTGTAAAGAAGATCCAAATCGGCGGGGATGCCGTCACCAAGGGTGTGCTTAGCAGGTGCGCAGCACTATTCCCGTCAGCGCAGGTATGTGTGAATCATGGCATGACAGAGGGCGGAGGCTCGTTTTTGTGGCCTCTGTTCGACACCTCGGTTTCAAATATTCCATTCTTTGGCGAAATTTGCCCCATTGGAGCGGTGGCGCCTGGCTCTATCATTCGAATCTGGGACAATGAGAAGCAATGCGTGGTCGAGAAAGGAGAGCTAGGAGAGTTGCATATTTCGGGTGGGAGCATTATAAAGCATTATTTGCAAGGCAGGTCCGAGGAGTCGTTCTATGATGATAAGAAAGGTAGATGGTTTAACACGGGGGATATGGCAATGGTGAATAGAGATGGCCTAGTGTTTATTCTGGGAAGAAAAAAAGACATGATTAAGCGTGCGGGTATAGGCATCATGCCGGCAGCGATTGAGAGCTCCATCGAAGCCTTCACGAGCGCCCAGGTGAGCCAAAATTACCCCCTTTTCCCCAAACCAGCAAATTATTTTTTTACTAATGTATTGTCCACACGAAGACTATCGTAGTGCCAGCCCCGCATCATGTACTTGGAGCCGAGCCTTTCGCGGTGCTCAGCTCGTACAATGGCAAAAGTGAAGCCCAGATCAAAGACCATGTGAGGGCTGTCTTTGGCAGAGATTATGCGTTGGGGGGGATGGCGGAGTTGAAGCAGCTGGGTCTTATTGAGTTTCCGGTTAATCAGACGCATAAGATTGTTAAGTCTAAAGTTCAGATGGCGGTGGTGGAGCATCTTAAGAGGGTTTCGAGGGAAGGTGGAAAGGTAGTGTAAGCGATTTCTTGCCATTTGATCAGTGATAGGAAAGGAGACAGTTGTACCAAAAGTATAGCTTCTGCACTTATACTATTTCTATGTGAATATCATTTTCTTGTCTTTGATGTATGATTCTAGATTAAAATAGGTTTAGACACATGTTTCAATGTACCTAGAGATGTGGTCAATGCGGGCACAGCTACATTGGTGTAATAGCCGACCTAAGGTAGGTTACCTTACTCTTGAGAAGAGGGTGATCCTCACACCGCATCGGTCTCCGACTTGCTCTGCGCCGAGCATACCGAACGCGTAATGCGAGTACTCGGAGATGCCGGTTCTACTTATTACATCACGGAATTCCTGGGGATGTTGGGCTCGCGAAAAGCCCAGACTAATAAATAGTGCTATAGAATACATGCAAGTAGTATAATCTCGAATACTTGGCTTCAGCGAAACAAACTTCTCGAGGACCACACATCCCAATCCTACCCTACTATTCCAACCATGGCCGCCTCCCCCATTCGTCTCTCCCCCTCTCACCTCGGCCTCATCAAAGGCGCTAAAATTCCCTCCGGCTCCCTGGAAGAATGCAACCGGCTATTGCAAAAAAATCATGAGAAATTCCACATGTTCTTCCGCGACACAGCGGGCCATAACCACATCGTGCACAGCCTGCTTTCTATCCTCTCGCTGGGCGCCAGCCCTCAAGAACTCCAAGACCGCTACGACGACGGTATCGGGATCCAGCGCAAGATTCCCGAAATCGACCATGCGCTGCTGGAGAAGCTGTCCGATTCCGAGACCCTCTACAACTCGATCGGGAAGATCGACCAGTACCACACCTTTCTCGAGTTCTTCGAGCGCGAGATCGCCGCCAAGGGCTGGAAGGAGGTCGTTCAGGAGTACGTCTTTGCGCGCACCAAGGTCGCGGATACGATGCTCGCGCGCATGTACGAGGGCGCGTTCCACCCCATCATCCACCTGGGGCTCGGCATCGAGTTCGAACAAGCCTCCATCGTCGCCGAAGGGCTCGCTCAGGCTGCGGCCCACGACAACGCCAACATTGGGACGCTGTTCCAGAACGCCGAGAGCGAGGCTTCAATTATCTATCCAACGGCTAAGCCGAAGCCCATGATCCAGCTCGTGCATGAGGTCCGCGCGAACGAGACCATCCGCAACGCGCCGCGCTGGACCGACTTTGGCAACAAGATGCGGGACGGTGTCATTGGGCGCGCGGGCGAGGAAATGCAGAGCATCGCGGCGCAATTCCGGATTCGCAAAGACGAGAAGGAACTCGAGAGAAGGACGGCCGAGATGATTAGCACGTGTGCGTATTTTGCGGGCGCGGCACAGCGCGAGGGCCGCAAGAGGAAGATTGATTTCTTCTACATGCATAACGTCACCAGCAGCATCTTCTTCACTATCCTGATCCGCCAAGACTGGATCGAGCTCGAGGACCGCGTGCGGCTGGTTGAGTGGAAGGCGCGGCTGGACTTGGCCTGGTATGCTGTGTCCGGGTGCGCACCGCTGGACGGGGAAAATATTTCCACTTACTCCAACCCGGAGAGCGATAGGTTGGGGTGGGCGGAGCTGTTCAGTGCCGTCAACAAGGAGCATGATGACGGGCACGCGGTCAAGTTTATCCGCGCGATGAAGAATGGCGAGGATGTGGCCAGGGAGTTTGAGCAGGGCGAGTGGGAGGCGTATTTCCCCATGAAGGGCGATATGTGGCTGAGGTTGGCCAGGATGTGTCAGGATACGACCAAAAATTTGCCAACCGATCTGAAATGGGTGCCATTTACGGGATTTAAGCAGCCATGGAAGCGGCCGGATTTGGCGAATTAAGGGGATTTGGTGCCGGTGCTAGATACAAGGCAATTAACACTAACCGGGGTTTTGTTCTTCTAAATACATAGCGATTGAACTGTATAACTCGCGAGATCTATGTGTGTGCCTTGTTTAAGATGTGTAGTGTTTCAAATCATGGAAGAGTATAACAAAAAAGCCTTCGGAGTTCAGCCCTAGATGCCGATTCTGCCAAGGCTACGCTAGTCTGAACGAGTAAAGCTTAGGTAAAGTCTATGTAGTGAGAAAAGAAAGAATACTTAGGGTTAATATAGTACTATAGTATTATTCAATATATAAAGAATAAGTTAATTAATTACTAGTAACTATTTATAGGTTAATTATATATAATATCTAGAATACTAAAATAATAATAAATAAATAACAGAGAAAAGTATATTATTTAGATATTAATTATATAAAGTTTTTCTATTAATAAAATATTTCCTCTTTTAATAATTTTAGGAAATACGTATATAACGCCCTCGTAAAATAATTTATCTATACTATTATTAATAAGTAATTTCGTATACTTTTAGGGATTCTAATATTATTTTAGAATATTTTTAATCCTAAAAAATCTTCCTAAATAGACTTTTAACTAGTTATTTAATAAATTTATCTCGAAGATATAAAAATAAGATCTACGTCTTTATTTATATTATATATTTATATATTTAAAAGAGGGGATATACTTTATAGATTTTTATTATTATTTATATTAAGAGTATTTACTCCGTTAAATATAAATTATATACTTTCTATTTAATATATTAAATAGTCCTCTTAATATAGAAGTAATAATAAATATCTTAAAAGTTTCTATAGTAGTCGTTATATTCTTAAGGAATTTATAATTATAAATATTAATTTAAAAGTACCTACTTTATTAAATATAAATTATATACTACTATATTAAATTAATTATTGTCGTAATTCTTATTATTTAGTATTAATTATTAAATTACTTCTCCGTGGATCTTAAAACTATATATAAATTAATAATATCTTCTAATTATTATAGTATATTTATAGTATAATAATTAGTTTTATATACTTTTAATAAATCGTAGTAATTATTAATAAAACTCTAATATTATTTCGTTTTATTTAAGATCTTGTTATATTTACTCTTTTTAGAATAAATATATTTCTCTAACGTACTTCGCTATAAATTTAAAAATAAATATAGTTTATATAATACTTAAGGCCGCTAGCGTAGAGCTAGCGGCTTAGTAATAGTATAAAGAATATAAAGTAGTTATAGGGTTTATTATTAAGTAGTTTTTAAATCCTAGATTTAATAGTAAAACTAATCTCTAAAGATTCTAATAATACGGGGGAATATTAACTCGATATAAAATTATTAAAAATTAGAATTCTATAATACTAAGGCTAGAACCCCGTATCGATAAATAATAATATTATAAAAATAGCGGAGCGTAAGTATATATAATATACTAGCGCCTTTAGCGGGGCGTAGGTATATATAATATAATATTATTTTATAATTACCTTCCTCTTTAAGCCCTAGTCTCTAGGTATTTAAATATTTTAGTTAAAAAATATTTATTAAAAAATCTTTAAACCCCCTAAAAGAAATAAAGGAAAAAAATTATTTAATATAACGACGTTATTATATAGTAACCTAAATATAAAGTTATATACTTAATTCTTTAATACCTATAATACTAGTCACGGAATAATATTTAATTAATTTATCGAAGTTTATTAAAAAATCTTTAAACCCCCTAAAAGAAATAAGGAAAAAAAGTCTTTTAATTTATACTATCGGTTTTATAACGTTAATATATAGTATTAATCGCGGAACGATACGAAACTATTCCTATAATACTATTAAATAGTATTAATAATAGAAAACTAATACTACTATACTATCTCTACTATATAATAGTACTAGTAGTAAATAAATAATATATTTATAAAGTTATCTCTATAGTATTAATATATAGTAATAGTAATTAATTAAATAATATTTCTTTCGTCTCTATAATACTATTATATATTATAATAACGGAGCGAAATAATATATACTATCGTTCCTATAGCGCTTATAGTACTTATAGTAAATATAGTATATTAGATTATTCCTATAGTATTTATAGTACTAGTAGCGGAATAGCGGTAACTACTTATAACGCCATAATATATTCTAGCTTAAATATTATAATAGAGGTATTCTAACGTTAGCCCGAATACCCTACGCCGTTTTTTTAACCTATTAATATATACCTTTAACGTTATAATAGTATTCGGGCCACGCTTCTAGACTAGTTACTTAAGAGTAGGCCGCTAAAGAGAGTTATATAAACTCTACTTTAGGGTTTTAACTGTGCCAAGGTAGGGTATTCGAATACTAGGGGATTCAAATTATTTTCGGCTCTTAGCGCTACGGCGCCGGAATAATTAAATTTCGAGGGATCTTCTAGGTTAAAGGTACCTAATTAACTTTATAACTAAACTAATTAAGTTTATAAGGTACCTATTATATAGCCCCTAGATAAGTCGTATTCGTACGCAAATTACGCTTATATATATATACTCGGGGTTACTCTTTTAGAGCTCTAGTAATACCCGTTTAAAGACTCTAGAAACTATTAATAGTACCTATATAGGCCCCTAGAAAAGTCGTATTTATACGTACTCCGGTGGTACCTTTCGAGGGCCTTAGAACCAAAACTATATTTTAATATACTTTCTAGAGGTGCCTTTCGGGGGCCCTAGAAAAAACCTTATAAATACTTAATTAACCTTGAAACCTATTAATAGTGCCCGTTAGGGGCTATAACGCCGCGTTTATATATATACTCTAGAGGTGCCCTTCGGGGGCCTTGGAACTAAACCGCGCCTATATATATACTCTAGAGGTGCCCTTCGGGGGCCTTAGAATAAACCGCGCGTTATAGCGCACTGGTGGCGCCCTTCGGGGGCCCTAGAACTCGGGTTTTAACTCCTAAAGTAGCCGCGTATACTCGGGGTCGTACCCTTGGAGTTTAGTTACTTTTTATACTATAATTACCTACTTACCTTTACTACAAGGACGTGGCTCTAGGGGGGAGGATAATTATAACGTTATAATATATTCCAATTTAAATACTATAATAGGGGTATTCTAGCGTTGACCCGAATACCCCACGCCGCTCTTTTAACCTATTAGTATATACCTTTAATATTATACTACTCTTATTATATACTCTTATTATACTATAAAAATACTAGTAGTCAAATATTATATATAAACGATATAGCCTTAATATTATACCCGGAGATTAGTAATAATATAACTACTATAATAATAGTTATATCTATTAATAAAAGTGAGGTAGCGGAGCGGAGGCGCGTATCGACGTACTATAACGATAATATATTTAGCGCGACGGTTTATTATTAAAATAAACTCGCTCGTTTATTTATTTTCTCTCTTCGTAACTTCTTTAGTTTTTTTTATATATTATTATTCTAGCTTTATAATAGTGTTCTAGTATTATAACTAATATATAAATAATACTCTCGTTATATATAATTTTCTTCTAACTCTATAAATAACTCTTATTTACCAATAGTATTAATTTATTTATATTGATTTATTCTAGTTATAAATATACTAGTAAATATAACTAGTCCGCTATTAACGCGACTACGTAATACTAACTATAATAATAATTTATTATACTTCGTAACTTCTTTACCGGGTCTATTTCTACTAGTTTATTTAATTATTATATTCGAGGTATATCCCCTCCTTATACGCTCTATTATATTAATTACTATAGAATCGATTATTATATAAAGATAAACTATAATCGTAAACTTTAAAACGATATATATTAATAATAATAAATCTCTAAATCTTTCCGAAGGAAGGTAAAAAGATTTATATATTAATATATTTATATCGGTAATAGGACTCTTAAAGAAGATCGTAAATATAATTTAATAAATAAATAAATTATTGAGTAGTATAAGGAATATAGTAAAATAATAATAATTAGTAGGTAAATCTCTATTATAATCGCTAATCTATAAAATTAATTAACGGCGGCGAATTAGTATATTAAGGAATTAAAGGCGATGAATAAAGTTCTCGAAAAAGAGGCCGAGAGTTTCTACTAGTATAAACGGGACTTTAAAGATTATATTAAAAATACTATATCTTCTTTTAAAGATTCCGATAGGAACTAAATATTTTATATAATATAATAATAATATCGAATTCTTTTTTTCTTAAATCGGCGCTAGTTAAATTTACCTAGATATACTATTTAATAATATATTTTAGATATTTATATAAACTATATTTAAAATAAAAGTATTTTTATAAATATAATATCTTATCGCTATCGTATATAAATAATTTAATAATAAATTTAATTTAATCGTACCTCAAAATTATATAATAAAGTTATAAATAAAGAGGAGAATATCCGTTATATAAATATTAATATAAAAGTAGTAATATTTATTTTTAATATCGGTTCCGTTTATTTTATTTTATTATTTTATACGACTAAATAACCTCTTTAATTATATTTATATATTTATATTTACTACCCGCCTATTTAAAGGCTTTAATTAATTTATTAATATTAATAAACTTTTAATTTAGTATTTACTAATTATATTCTTCGCCTTAACTAGTTTATTTAATTTTATACTAGATACCTTCTTTATTCTTAACTTTATTAATTACTTCTTCTACTTTTTATAACTTCGTCGGTAAATCGAAAACCGGCTCTAGCGGTTTAAAGTTACTAGGTAAATTATTTTAAATACCCGAGATAGATTTAAAACGCCCGAATAATTTTAAATACCCGTCGAGCGCCCGCCGAGTATCCTTCGAGTATTAAATTACTCGACGGGCGCTCGACGAGCGCCTAAAGTTATTATAAAATATATATCGGGTTTTTAACGAGTTTAATTTAAATTTAAAACTTTAAAGGCCCTAATTTTAGAAAATTATATAATTTATTACCTAAAATTTTAATATTCTATAATCGCCTTTATCGACGGTAGCGACCCCCCGGAATAACCTTTAACGCTAGTAAGTTTTAATCCCCGGAATCGATCGATTTAGGCGAAATCCTCGCGGGGGTGATACGTAGGCCATGCGCCAGGGTATGCGCCAGGGGTTTAGGGGTGCGACAGTGACAGTTATGAGGGTGCGACAGCGACAGTTATGGGGGTGCGACAGCGACAGGACCATGGCCATGAATGGAATGCGCCATGGCCATGAATGGAATGGGGCCATGGCCATGAATGGAATAGGGCCATGGCCATGAACAGGGGCCATGGACGGGGGTCAAAGTTGGTGGCGCACCCCTAATTTAGCGCCCGTTAGCGGCGGTTTTAGGCTTGCTCGGTATACGCCCGAGTAGTCTTAGGCCCCTTAACTATATACCTCGGGCGCTTATCGAGTTAGTAGATAAATATTATATTTAAGGCTCCCGAGGCGCCCGTCGAGCGCTCTAAACCACGATCGAGTCACTTTTCGTTTTACCGACACTTATTATTATTAATAAATTCGGGGGCTTATATAAAAAATTCCGTCGTATTAATATAATCGCGAAGATAATATAGTTTAAATAACGATATATGAAAAATATTATGAATTTTATATATAGAAGGTAGTAGTAGGGGATAAATTTATACTTTTATTTTATTAATAATCTTAAAGAGCCCTATAAATTTATAGGATAATTTTTTCTTTAGGCGCTTTTACTTTAAATTCTTTACTATTAATATAATTAAATCGCTAACTTTATAACTTTATAATTTATATATTTTATTATATTATTTAATTTAATATTTAGTAGCGCTTTATAAATACTTTATAACTTTATTCTTTAGAGTTTATAATTATTATATTTTATTATTTATAATTAATACTCTTTTTTTTCTAAAGTCGTCCTCGACCTCCTAGCGGATTTTAAAATAATAATCATATATATAAAAAAACAATATCGTTCCGACGACGGTACTTTAACTATTATTTATTAAGAATTTTATTATAAATAATAATCTAGCCTAATTAATTTACTTATTATTAATAAATATATATAAATAGTATTTTAATATTTAATTTTAGTACTTTATCTATTTATCCGTTTAAGGGTAAAAGATAGTATTTAGGTATTATTTAATTTTCGAATAAAAATATATAATTGATTAAAAGGCGCTCGTAAAAATAGAGCCTCTATCGTTAATAATACTATTAAATATACTATAACGGTAAATAATTTTAAAATAAAATATTTCCGCTAATTAAATAATATCGATTTTAATAGTTATAAATATATATTTAATTATTTTAGTAAATCGATTTATAACGATAAAAATAACGTTATAAATAGTATTTTTATATTTACTAGGTAGTAAGTTAATTATAAAATCTATAGAAATTTCCTTTTATAACTAAATAGTAATAGGAAGTAAATTTAATTCGTTATATAAACGATATCGCGGCGCCTTCGTCCGCTAATATATATCGTAAATTTTAATATAGTCCGTAATTTACTTTAAGTTACTCTTTTAGAAAAAATTTCGGGTAAATAATTTATATAACTTTATAATACTAAAATAATTTATTAAAGAATTATTATAATACCTCTTTATAAACTCTTTCTTTAAAGTTTTATTCTTTAATATATAAAGGCGACCGTTATATCTTAATAATTCCTCGGAGTCTATAACCTATATTTTATTCTTTATATAACGGCGGTTTTTTAATATATTTACTCTAGTTCGAAAAGAGTTTATTTAATTATTATAGATTTATAATTCCCGAATTAATATTTTAATAGGCTTTTAGGATTATTATATATAGTTTTAAATATTATTATAATATCCCGTTTTAGAATTATTACTTTTAACTCTATAATTTAAAAAGTAGAGATTATAATTATTCTTATTTCTTTATTTTCTTTCGATAGTTAATTATTAATCTAAAGAGTAAATTTATTTTAAAGTATTAATAATAATTTAATATTTAACGGCGATACTCCCTTATAATTAAAGCGCCGCGACGATATATTAATAAAATTTAATTTTCTAGCCCGATAAAAGATTTTAAAGTTATAAATAGTTAATTTAAATATTTAACGGGCCTACCTAAAGTTTAGCTCCTTTTATTTTATAAAACTTTCTAAATTCTTATAATTAATCTAGATTTTAATATAATAGAGGCTACTTTTTAAATAATATTATTATTATTTTATTACCGTTATAATAACGAGTAATTCTTAAATATAGATTTTATAATTTTATTCTAAAGGATTTAATTTCTACGACTAGAATATTATAGGGCGCTAATAATTATTTTTATCCTATTATAATAATATAGAGTTAAGGTTAAAGTTAGAAGTATTTATCTCTATATATAATTACTTAATTAGATTATAATAGTATAGAAAAGGTATATTTACGAATATATCTCGTAAGATCTAAAACGCTTCCGTAGCGTTATTTATTTATTTTAATAGATTTATTTTCTTATTTACTTTACTACCCTTCAATAAGTTAATAAAGGGTATAGTTATATTAAAATAATTATAAATAAACCGTTTATAGAAGTTAACGAAGCCTAAAAAGATTTATACCTCTCGATAAATTTTTAATTAAAGTTATTCTTTAATAGTTTTAATATATTCCGGGTTTATAATTACTTTATTAATAAATATAATAAAATCTAAAAACACGATTATTTCGGTATTAAATTAGTATTTCTTAAAGTTAATAAATAACTAGAACTAATATAATTATTCAAATATTTATTTAATATACCGTTAATACTCCGCCGGATTAATACTATAAATTAGGATATTATCTAGATATACTATATACGTTATATTTATTAAATTTATAAATATATAGTTAATATAAATTTAAAATATCGCCGGTACGTTAGCGAGCCTAAAAGGTATAATTAAATATTCGAAATATTTATAGTAAATTCGGAAAATAGTTTTTTATTTATTATTTTCTTTAATCTAGATTTTATAATAAATATCTTTAAGGTCTAATTTTATAAAGATTTTAAAACTATATAAATAGTCTAATATCTCGGTAATTAAGAGTAGCGGGTATTAATTCTTAATAATTATTATATTTAAATTTTAGTAATTAACGTAAAGACGTAATTTATTATTCTTTTTAAATATAAAAAGAATAGATATTTTAATTAAAAAAATTAAATAACGGATCTAGTTTTTATAAAATAAGAATTCTAAGTAACGTCGTAACTCCGATAATTTAATTTGAAATAAATTAAAAAAAGATTTATAAAGCGGTTCTTTATTTATTTTTATTTTAATAACGTAATCTCTTTATTAAAAAATAAATAGAGTACTCGCTTTCTCGTTAAAAAAAATATTATAAAACTTTATAAGTTCCTTAGGAACCTCTAGATTAAGAAGTTCTTCTTATTTACCTCGCGCTATTATAACGTATACGACCGCGAATATATTCGGTTTATTTTTAAAACTACTAGTGAATTTAGCCGGTTCCTTAATTTATAAATTATTAAAATTAATTTTAAACCGTTATTAATCCGCTTTAAAATTAATTAATATCTTTATTTAATATAATTTAAATATACCTAGAATAATATCTAAATCTTTAAAGTTTATAGTATAGAATAAAGTATTATATTTACGCCCTTAACTTTAACTATCGACTATTTAATAGTTTAATTAATATATATTATAGTAATATATACTTTACCTGTTAATACGCTACGGAATAGGGTAGGGAATCCCTTCCCTTCCCCGGCCAGGGAAGGGAACCGGGGAAAGAAAGGGAAGAGAACGAAGGCTCGGTAATTCTCTTCCCCGGAGTAGGGAAGGGAAGAGAATAACAGGGAATCCCTTCCCTGCCCTCCCTATAGGGCTGCCCCCATATATGGCCATATATGCGCGTATGCATGCCCTATTGCTGCCCTATTGTTGCCCCCATATATGGCCATGTATGCGCGCATGCATGCCCCATTGCTGCCCTATTGCTGCCCCCATATATGGCTATTTATGCGCGCATGCATGCCCCATTGCTGCCCCATTGCTGCTCCCATGTGGCCTATGTATGCGCGCATGCATGCCCCATTAAGTGGTACAAAGATTAGGACAATTAGGAAAGCGGTTAAGAAACGCCAAGCCTTATGCCTAATATGGACTAGCGCAGCAATAGGCCATATTTTGGAGCAGTAATGGGCACATACATGGGCCATATATGAGAGTATCAATGGGGCATGCATGCGCGCATATATGGCCCATTGTTGCTCTTATATAGGGCCCATTCCTGCCCCTATATATGGCCTGTTGCTGCTCATGTACATGGCCCATTCCTGCCCCCATATATGGCCCGTTGCTGCTCTTGTATATGGCCCATTCTTGCCCCCATAAGCTACCTTATGTATAGCTAGTGCCAAGAGGCTAGTCCAAATCAGACATAAAGCTTGGCGTTTCTTGACCGCTTTCCTAATTGTCCTAATCTTTGTACCACTTAATGGAGCATATATGCGCGCATACATGTGCCATATATGGGGGCATATATGGGCCATATATGGGGGCAGCAATGGGGCAGCAATGGGGCATGTATGCGCGCAAACATGGCCATATATGGGGGCAGCAATGGGCCATGTGCATGAGCAGCAACAGGCCATATATGGGGGCAGCAATGGGGCATGCATGCGCGCAAACATGGCCATATATGGGGGCAGCAATGGGGCAGCAATGGGGCATGCATGCGCGCAAACATGGCCATATATGGGGGCAGCAATGGGGCAGCAATGGGGCATGCATGCGCGCAAACATGGCCATATATGGGGGCAGCAATGGGGCAGCAATGGGGCATGCATGCGCGCATATATGGCCATATATGGGGCAGCCCTATAGGGAGGGCAGGGACAGGGAATAACAGGGAATCCCTTCCCTTCCCTGTTTTCTTTTGGTATTCCCTTCTCTTCCCTATCCATTCCCTTCCCTACTCCGGGGAAGGGAATAGGGGTTAGTTTTATCCCTTCCCTTCCCTATTCCGCGGCGTACCCGTTAATTACTTTAGCTAGTAGTAAAGTAGCGTTATAAAATTCTAAATCATTTTTAATAACGAACCGTTATAAAATTAAATTAATTTATACTTTAGAGTTAATTAACGTAATAAGTTATTTAATTTTATCTTAAAAAATAGTCTAATCTTTAGAAAAAATAAAAGGGTATATTTTTATTAATTATTTTTCTTACTCTTCTTCCGAGGCGTAAATTAGATTTAATCGTTTTTTATTAATATCGCGCCGACGTATATAACTAGTTTATTTATATCGGGATATTTAGGTTTAATATAACTTTCTATTTTATAATAATAATAAATAATCTTATTATACGAAGATTTAATAGTATTAATTTTATATTTATTAACTTTCTTTTTTAAATACGCCTATTTAATACTATTACTAGTATTAGATTTAATAATTCGGTTTATTATAAATTTTTCTTTATTAGGGTTCTTTAGATAAAAACCTAAATTAGAATTAAAATTACTTATTAATTATATATATTTTAGATTCTTTTTTTATATAATAATTTAGATAAGAATTTCTACCCTTTAAATAAATATATTATTAATATTAAAGATCTTATTTTTAAATTTAGATTTAAATTTAATTAAAAAGAAATTTACTTTATAGTCCTCTAAAAACGGGGGTAGTTAGGCCTTTATTTTTTTAAAATAAATCTTAAATAACGATATCTTTTAAGTAGATTATTATTTAGTTTCCTCCTACTTTTTATAAATAAAGAGACGACGGTTAATTAAATTCGTTATTAAATTAAAAAGAAACTTCTTAAAAAAGCTAAACGTAATATTAATTAAACTATATAAATTATCGTATTTATACTACTATATTAAAGGGCTACCCCCTAACGAGTCTATATAATATATAATCTTTAAATAATCGGTAGTGAAATATTTAAAACTAATTAAAAATTTAATAATAACGTCGCGGAACTAGCGTAAATATTTACCTTCGCTCGTACTTTTATAAAAACGTATTCTATTAAAGTATAGTATTTTCGCCCTAATAAGGATATCCCTATTAAGTATAATTAAATTTATTATTATTCTACTAGTAGGCGTAATAATTAGAGGATCTTTACTATAAATAGTAAATTCTATTAACGCTCCGCTAGCGGGTATAGAAATAATAGAATTATATAGGTTTTAATTTTAAATTTATAATACCCCTAATCTTTATTATTATTTAAGGCGACGATTTTCTTCTTTAATAATTTCAAACTATACGTTTAAGGTCTCTTCGGGGGTAATAATATCTCCGAATTTACTACTACCTTTATAGTAAGAGTCGTTAGAGGGGAATTAATTAATATTATTATTATTAAATTCTTTTAGACGTCCCGAGATTAAACCCGATATTATAATAATAATAGGCCTTTTTTTTAAAAAGATTAAAAGATTAGAATTATAATACCTAAGGCCGCTAGCGTAGAGCTAGTAATTTAATAATAATATAAAGAATATAAAATAATTACGGGGTTTATTATTAAATAATTTTTAAATCCTAGGCTTAATAATAAAATAAATCTCTAAAGATTCTAATAATATAGGGGAATATTAACTCGATATAGAATTATTAAAAATTAGAACCCCGCGATATTAAGACTAGAACCCCGTATCGATAAATAATAATATTATAGAGGTAGCGGAGCGTAGGTATATATAATATACTAGCGCCTTTAACGGGGCGTAGGTATATATAACGTACTACTACTTTATAATTTAATAATATCTCCTAATTTTTATAGTTTATCTAGAAGTAATAAATATAAATATATATTTTTATGAAATTATAGTAGTTATCGTCGATACTTCAACTTTATATTATTTTATCAATATCGGAAAACTAGAAAGTAAAATAAAGTAAAAGGAATAAATAAATAATTTAAATAATCTCCGACTAACTTACTCTATTATTAGTTGAATTACGATAGAGGAAATAAATAAATAACCCGAATACTTTTTAAATTCTCGAGTTATATTATTTTTATTACGCGGAGTATTAAATTTAAAGTATTATTAAATAATTTCTAAAGAAAGAAATAAAGAAATAAAGTTAATATTAGTTATAATTCTCGTTTATAACTAATTTTTATTATATATATCTTTTCTTCTTCTTTTTATATTTCTATCCTCTTTTCTTAGTATTAATAGTTATTATATCTTTTCAAAACTAGTATAAATCCTTATTTTTCTCACTTATAATTCGTACGAAATTGATATTTATTTATTATTCTTAATTACTACCCGAATCCGTATTAATCTCGACGATATAAATCTTTAACTCTTTATTTTTTAGAGATATTTTTAGTACTTATATTTATACTCTTAATATTTTTCTTTTTAATTTTATTAAGTACTTTATTTATTTTCAAATTAATTTACTTATAGTTTTTTATTTACTCTTTAATTAAGCGCCTTTAAACTCTTTATAATATTAATAAAAAATTAATCTATCTTTAAATTATAAGATTAATCTATTTTATATTTTTAGAAATAAGTTATATCCGTCGCTTAAATAATTTTATTAATTTATATAATTCTTAATATATATTAACTCTTTTAAAGTTTTATAGCCGCGATTAAAATTCTTTTTATAATTATTATAACCGGGGTTTTATATTTACTTTAGGATCTACGGATAAAAAAAAATATTTTTAATTTATTAAATTCGACGTAGAGGTTAAGAGAAGGTATATAATAATTATTTATAATACTACCGTTTTAATCTTTATTATTTATATAGATTCTTTAATTCTTATTCCTAAATCTTATTAATTACTTATTAAATTTAATAGTATTAACTCCTCCTTTTTCTTTAACTCCTCCTCCTCCTCTATTTTTAATTAGTCGAAAAGAAAGGATACGCGTAAATTATAAAAAGTTTAGTACTACTCCTCTCGATAAAATTATCTTTAAAGATTATCCTTTTATTTATTTATTAACCTAGTTTTATCGTCGTTATTTTCATTTAGAGATTTTTATAAAAGGGTGAACCTATATTATATTTAATTATTATTTTAATAATAATAATAATCTTCCTTTCGAAGATATTATTTTTAAGATTTAGAATTATAATAATCTTATCTTTAAGGAGTCTAAATCTACTTTTATTTTTATTATTACTTCGGTTTTTAAATTTATCTTATTAATTTTTACTTTTATTATCGAGTTTATTATTCTAATTATCGAGTTTATTACTCCGGTCTTTACTCCGCGTATATAGTTTCTTTTTATTCTTAATATATAACCTCTTTCGATTCCTAATAATATTATAATATTAAAATCTTTTTATATTAAAAATCTTTTTTTTACTTTAATAGTCCTAGCTCCCGTAATTTTAAATCTTATTATTTTAAATCTTACTCGTTAATTATTCCCTAATTTAGTACTAAATAATCTTATTACTCTTCGTATTCTCTATATTATAATTTTTACTTTTATAATTCCGACTCGACCTACGTTTACTTTAATCTATATAATTCCTCCTCGATTTATATATATATTATTTTCTTAAGCGGAGCTTCGTACTAGTTAAATATAATAATATATATACTTTTTATATAAGGATTTTACTTTGGCTCGGCGTTTATATAAAGAGTAAAAAATAATTTAAGAAATTAAACTTTATAATTAATAATAAAGATAAAATTAAAGTCTTTATTTATTAAAGTATAAAAAGTATCTTTCTTTATTTATATAAATATTTAACGAACTAAATATTAATTCGTATATTAAATTAACTAATCTTTATATATTATCGATAAATTTATATTATTAATACTCTTTTAAGATTTTCTCTAAATATTAAAATTCGGAATTTAAAATTAGTAAATTATCCTACGCGATAATAAGTTAACTCTAGACTTTACGAGTTTTTATTAATTATATCTAAATTAATTTAAATAGGTTTATCTTTAAGAGTTTATAATTTTTACTTCTTTTACTTTTTTTTTTAAGAATATCTTAATCTAACTTTATAATTATAATAAAATTAGTACTAACGTAGTATATAATTATTATAAAAAAGACCTAATATACTACGTCGATTTCTAGTTCGAATTAAATAATATTTTCACTTTATTAATAAACTATTACTACTATTATATTAAATTAATACTATTAATATTATTAAACCTTCTCCGAGACTTTCTCTAAAGTTTACTTATATTTTAAATATAAAATTAACACTAATATAAAATACCTTTAATTTAAGAAAAATCTAATATATTAAATTAATTCGTATATTTATATTAAATATCTTAATTTATTAGGGTTACTTTATCTACTTTATAGTAAATAAACTAGGTAATTATACTGGTTATTTAATCTTTAGTTTATTTTCTTTTATTAAGCGAATTAATCTCGGAAATTTAAATTCTTTCTTATTCTTTAGTTTAAGGTATTTTATTTAGATTTAAATAACTTTAAATAATTTATAAAATACGAATACCGCGTCGTTTTTTCATTATTTTTTATAAATTTATAAATAGAGTCTTATTTACTATTATATTTTATAATAATAAATAATTTTTTTTATTTAGACTCGCTCTTTAGTTTATTTATTCGCGTATTTTTTAATATTATAAATTATCCTAAAGTTAGAAGTGAAGTCGATTTTATATTTATATTATATCTTCTTTTCTAAAAGTCTTTATTATTAATTAAGTAATATAAGATAATTTCTTTAACCTCTACTCTCTTCGTTATAAATTCCTAAATTATTAAGAGTATTTCTTCTAGATTTAAGAGATTTATTCTAAATAAGAATAAATTAAATATAATATCTCTTTTAAATATATTTATAAATTTAACTTTATAAAGAAACTTTATTAATAAATATTTTAAATAATTAATTAAATATATAGTAATATTTATTATTAAGTTTTAGATAAAGAATTCAAATAATTTATTTAAATAAATTTCTCTTCTCTTTTTAAAATATTTAATTAGAATATTATTTATTTTCTTAATTATTTTTATAGTATATTTTTCTCTACTCGGGGTCTTTAATATTATAATATCTTTCTATCGAAGATACGATTAAAGTTTATTATTTAAAAAATATAAATCTATATCGAAATATATTATATTCGGGGCCGAATTCTTAGTAAGGTATTTTATTATATTTATTTTAATATCTTTTAAACTATAGTTATTTATTTATTTTAAAAATAATTCATAATATAAAGTATATATAATTATTTATCTTTATTTAAAAATAATTTAATAAAGTTAATCCCTGGTAAATAAAATAATAATAATATTTAAATAAGTAATAAAAGTAGTAATTTCGTTATATTTATTTATTTAATATAGAGGAGGTACCCTTTAATATATTATATAATTTCCGTAGTCGTTTTTAGCTAGTATACTATATATTTTATTTTATTAAAAATGATTTTAATAGAGAAATATTCACTATTATTATAAATATCTTTTAATAACGTAGTTATTTTATTTTCTATGAAAGAAATAGTCTATTTTCCTCTAAATTAGTATATTAATTTATTCGTACAATTATCGAAAATAAAGAAGGCGACTTTATAATTAAAGACTTATATTTAATATTTATTAAAATCTCGTAGTTTTTCCTATCGAGTATTTAAGCGATATATATTCTTATATAAATTATTATTCTCGTAATCGACTTTATATATTTTAGGAGGTAGTAGGTTATATAGGAGTATTAAATCTAAGAATATATCTTTAAATATCTCTTTATTAATTATTATTATATATATTACTATTATTAATCTAGAGGCTAGATTTTCGATCGTGAATAAAATTAATTTAATAATAATAAGAGTTAACCCTTCTCTTCTTTCTTTAATCTTATTTATACGATTTTCTTCGCTAAATTATTTAAATATATTTATATATTCTCTCTTCTCAGAATTCTAATACTATTTTAGTTTATTATAATTTTTAACCTTCTCTATAAGATTTATAATAAATTTATCTAGTTTATAATTAATATTATTAAATATTACTCGTAAAGAGTTATAATAACTATATTCTTCTTTCCTACTATATATTTTATTTTGATATATTAAATTAGCGGAGCTTTATCGTTTATCGAGTAAAAATATCTTTATAAAATTTAGTATTTATAAACCTAGCTAGTAGTTTATAATTAATATAAAAGATTAAAACTTCTTTATTATTGAATATATAAGAATACTTTTATATAAAGTAGACGATTACTTTTAGTTTCTATAAATAAATATTATAGTTTCTTTTTACCTTATTTAAATATAAATAAATTATATATTATTAATCTTATCTCTCTTTTTTATAACTAGTTAATAAAGTGCCCTCTTTTATATTTTAATATATTATAAAATATAGTAATTAAGTCCTTCGAGTTCTATAAAAATAATCTTCTATTTAATAAATAAATTCTTTATATAAATATAAGGAATAGGTCTTTTAATTCTCTCTATATTTATTCTATATTTCTATATAGTCTAGTTAAAGAGTAATTTGTTTTAATATACTCTTTTTTTATTTTCTTATAAATTAATAAATCCCTAAAAATCTACGAATAATAATTTAGTTCTACGGTATCGATTAATTCTTAAACTTTTTAATTATAGTTAATTTAATTTATACGCGCTCTTTAATCTCGTATATCTCGCTGAGTATTTTTATTTTTATTATACCGATCAATAACTTTAAGAGCGAAAATTTAAAATCTAGTTATAATATTCGTAGGAAAAGATAGTTATAAAGAAACTTATATTATTTCTTCTAAAAATTATAGGCCCTAAAGATATTATTAATATAAAAAGCTAGGCTAGAATATTTATACTAATTATTATTATTAATAGAGAAGGGTTTGAATTTAGTTCTAGTATTAAATTTAAAATAATATTTATTAATTCGATAAAAGTAAATAACGAAGTTTTTATTACTTAAAATATTCGAGTTAACTAGAGCTATCTAAGACTAGGAATCTTCAATACTAGATAATATCTATTATCTAGGTATACTAGAATAATTTAATAATATATTTAATATTTATTTAAAGAAATATTTTATATAATAAGACTCTAGAAAGATTATATATCTTCGTTATTAATTTTATATATAATCTAGAGGGATCTTCGTATACGAAGTAGTAGTTAAATATAAAGTTTAGTTAGTTTTTCTCTTCTTTTTTAACTAGTATTAGCCTAGTATTTTATTAAAAAACTTATTTATTTACGATAATATAATACTGAAAATAATTTACTTTTATATTTCTCTCTATAATTTTACGGAGTTATTATTCTTTATTATTCGTAAACCGCTTTTATATCGCTTTATATAATTTTAAACTATCCTTTAATATAATATAATAAATAATTAAATTTATTAAAGAGATCTCTTCTATTTTATTTACTTTTATACTTTTATAAATCTAGATTAATTATAATAATTGTAATCGAGTCTCGTTATCGAGAATAATTTCTCTTAAAGTAATTTGTTTATCTTTTATCTATTTTATAAAGACTTCGAAATTCTTTATATAATTAATTTAACGACGTTATATTTATTTTATAATAAAGAATAAGACCTCTAGATTCGATATTATCGCTTCGTATGAAATTATATTATTATATATTATAAGAAGGGCCCTTTATCTCTTTTCTTTCTCCTTAAAATAAAGAATATATATATATATATACTTTTAGAGTAATATCTATAAATTAGTATATTATTATATATAGTACGTTTATGAGTATAAGTATTATAGACGGTAAACTTATAGTTTATACGAATAAAAATAGTCCTATTCTAATATTTTATTTTTAATATATCGTCGTCTTTTTTTATTTCTTCTCTTAAATTTTTAATATTATCCCTAAGATACTTTAATTTAATAAATTATTAAAACTCAACTCCTCCTCGTTCTTTTTATTAATTAATAATTTCTTTAAAAAGTTCTTTTCCTCGCTCTCTTTATAACTTTTATTATTATTATTTACTTTCGATTTTAGGATTTATAGAATAATAATAACTTTTAATTCTCTAATTCTTTTAATCTTATAAGATTTAATAAGTTTTATCGACTCTCTTTTCTTAATATCTCTAATAATAATAAAACCCTTTATAATATTTATCTTTATATTAATTATACGAAGTTATAGAAAACTAAATAAGATAATAAACTTAAAATTATTCTATATAAATACGAAAGTTTATTACTCTCTCTCGATACCTATTATATTAATCTAGAAGCGAGTCTAGTTTTTAATAATATTTTCTTACCCGTTAATAATTATTACTAAGACGTACTATTTATTCCCTAGGAGTTTTATTAAAAACTTCGGTAATTTTATATCTTTAATTAATAAAAATATAACGATAATAATATTTAAATCTTAATTTAATTAAATTTTATATAACTCGATTAATATCTTTAATACTCTTTCTTTTTATATAATATAGGAGATTATTTATTTTATAAACTTTAATATAAAAATCTCCTTTATCTCTTTATACGGGATATTTATTTTAAACTTTCCTATTTTCCTAATTATAGTAATACTTATTATATTAATTAATTATATTAAAGTAATAGTAATAGGGTTATCTTTATTATTTTCTATTATTATAACTTTCTTTCGAAGTTTTTTTACTATTTATTTTAATATCTATAACTCTCTTTTAAAATAAAAGGAAACCTATAATATATATAAAAATAAAAGCGAGACTATTATATTTAATAGTTTTTTATAAATATCTAGTTAAGATTTATTTGTAAATTTTTCTATAATTAATAATTCTTTCTTTATATTTAATTTCTTAATTAGTATATCGGTAAATCTCAAAAACTCCTATTAAAACCTGAGTTACCGCCCGCGCGGATAGGGCTAGTAGCGTCCTATTAGTAACTTTTCTAAATAAAAGTTATTAATAAGACGTTACTAGTAACCCTAATTTACGGATAAAACTACTAGTATCCTATTAATAAGTTTAGTAAATTAGGGGTCTAGATAAATTACTTTTAATAAATTTAATAACTCCGAGTTAATATTAACCGGATTAATAACTTTAGTAATTTATATATATCGTTAATATACTAATAGTAACTCAGCCCTATAATAGGGCTGAAATAAATAAAGTTCTATAATCGATACTATTAACGATAGCGACCCTTAGCGACGACTATTAACGCTAGCGATAACTATTAACGCTAGCGACCTACCGGGCCCGGAATAATAAGTTTCAACGAAAGTTCTCGCGGGGGCGTTACGCAGGCATATCCGGGGAGTATACGTACATGTACCATAGCATGTCGCATACCATGGCGCATGCCTTGGCGCATGCCTTGGCGCATGCCTTGGCGCATGCCTTGGCGCATGCCATGAATGCGCATGCTATAGGGGGCTTTCGTCTGATGTTTTAGGGGCTGCTGCGGGGGGCGCACATCGCATACTATTCAGGATACCTTTACGCATGCCATTCGCATGCCATTCAATAGCATGCGCAAGCTACGCATGCCATTGCGCATGCCATGGGGCATACTATGGCCTATACTATGGCCCATACTATGGCGCATGCCAATGCGCATACAAATACGCATGCTATAGGGCATATAATGGGCCTATTCGTCTGATATTTGAGTTACTAACGATTTATCGAGTTACTAAACCTACTGAACCTATTAATAGTAAATATTATTTACTAATAGGACCCCTAACTTACTAATCCTACTAAACCTCGGGTCGGTATTTAATATAGAGTTTTAGTATAAACCCGTAGATAGTTTTCTAACAGGGCTAATAATACTTAAAGTATATTAATATTTACTTTTAAAATTTACCGATACGGTCTTTTCTTTCTTTCTTTAATAAGCGCTTTTTATATTTATAATTATAAAGTCTCTTTTATAAATTCTTCTATTATTTCTCTCTTCTTTAACGATCTAGTATTATATACTATTATTGTTTATAAAGTAGTTATTTTTAGTATTACTATAATTTATCTAATAATATTATATAGTATTAATATATTATATTCTTAGTAGACTTTATTACATTAAGGAATTTTTATCTTGTACGAATTTATTATATTTATTATTTTAATTATATTACCGTCCCTCGATTTAAGGAGGAATTATAATATAATATATTATAATAATCGAATTATCTCGTTTAATTTCCTTAATAACTTTTTTATTAAACTCTTTATTTAATTCCGGATTCCTTTATATTAATATTTTAAAGAGAATATAAAAGTTATTTTTATTCTCTTATTTTTTCTATTATACTTTATACTCTTCCGCTTTTTTCTATATCTCTTAAAAAACTTTTTTAATATTATATTACTCTTCTTTAAATAATTAAATATTTATATATTCTATAATCTTATAGTTAATAATTTCGTATAATATATATAAAGTAATAAATTATAATATTTCTATTATTCCTACTTCTTTAATCTACTCGTATATAGATTAGAAAATATCGTATAATTATACGAATTTACTAGACGCTAAAATAAGTAGTTATCTTTATTAAAAATAATTAAATACTTCTAGTTATAACTATAATTACTTCTAGTTAAAAGATTTTCTCCGCGAGAATTTTAAGCTATAATTTTATTTTTCTTTATATATAACTAAAGTTTAGGATTCTTAAATTATAAATAATACTTCGTATAAAGTTAATAAATATACTCTATACTCTTCTAAATAAATATAGGCTCTATTAATTATTATCGGTTTATTTAATTTATTATTTACTAAATTTAAACGAGTATCTATTATCTCTTAAATATTTTTATTATAATTACGATATATTAGCTTTAGTAATATAAATAAGAGAATTAATAATATATATTTATTTACTTTTACTATTTATTTTTAGAAGTCTTTATAACTATTAATTTCAGTTTTTTCTTATATAAATATTACTATCTCGTTTATTACTAGTAGGATTTTTATTAAATTCTATATTTTCTTAAATATATTATATAATAATCTCTTTAACTCTATTTTATATTCTATTATATAAATATATAATTTATTATCCTTAATATCTTTAATTTATTTACTAACTATATTATATAATATTATTAATTCTAGCGGCGTTATTTTCTTTAATTTATTATTTTCTTCATCTTTTATATTAATTACCTTTAATAATCGGATAACTCTCGTATAATATATTTTAAACTCTTTATTCATATTTAATTTTAGGTATTTAATTTTATTTAAAAAGTATTTTTTAATTTACTAAATACGAATTTCGTTTAGGAACTCTTTTTTTAAAAATATAATAATTATCTCGTTATTATCTTTTATAACTTCTTTAATATTTTTATCGAAGAGGATTTTATTTATTTTTAAAGTCTTTAATACCTATTTAATAATTTTACTTTATAATTTAATACTAAATTTTATAAATTAATATAATAAGATTAAATTCTTAGAGATTTCTTCCTTAAGATTATATAACTACTTTAATATACTATCTATATTATCGAATAAAGTTCGGGTTATTATTATAAATATTAGTTAAAGTATTTAAACTAAAATAAATAGTAATATATTCCTCGATATTAGAGTTATAATAAACGGCGAGGTCTTTTATAATAATATTATTAATACTATTAATAAAGTTATAACTAAAAAATTAATTATAAATTATCGGTAAAGAAGTTTAAAATAAATAACTTCCTTCGTATAAAGAAATAATTTCGAAAATTTTATAAAATTTAACTATATTATTTATAATAATAATAAAATATTTAAACTTCGTTCCTAAGAGTATTTTAGGTATATAAAATAATATATATAATTAATCTAATCTTATTCCTTTAAAGAATAATAGTTAATAAATTTTAATTATAAACTTCTCTCCTAGATAAAGAAATAACTTTTTCGAAAATCTCTAAGTTTTCTATAGTATCGTAAAATAATAATAATAAGATATTAGGATTTCTTTCTAATATTCTAAAGAAAGTAGTTCGATTTTATTCTTAGAATTACTTTTTATTTAATAGATCTTAAAACTAAACTCTTCTCTAAAAAATAGAGAAATTTAAATTTAAATTTAAATATAAAATATTACTTCTTAATTTTTAAAGTATAATAAATTAAAGCGTCAACTAGTAAGAATCTTAAAAGGGTTAAAACGAAAGATAATTATTATAAATAACTCTTTTTAAAGAATCTTTTAAGGTAGTCTCTAATATTATATATAAATAAACTAATAATAATTAATAATTATTTATTCTTTCTATAATTAATAGTAATAATAAAAGAGTATTAATTATAATATAAATATTATAAAATAATAGGAAAGTAATATATTTTCTAGTAATTAATATTTTATAAAAAAAGTACCTCTACTTTCTTTAATAAATAAAAACTTAATTTTATAAAAAAATAGTAGAATAATATAATAACTAGTATTAAATATTATAAAATTCTTTCGTATAAATAAAAATAATTATTAAAATCTTTATTATTAATAAAGTAGACTTTTAATTCTTATAGAGTAAATAAACCCTTTTAGAGTAAAATTATTAATTTCGAAAGATTATTTTAGATCGTACCGTAGTCGCTAGAAAAAGAAGAATAAGATTAATATAATATTATAATATTATCTAATATATATAGAATAAATAAATAAATTACTAGTAGCTATTTATAGGTTAGTTATATATAATATCTAGGATACTAGAATAATAATTAATAAATAACGGAGAAAAGCATGCCGCCTAGGCACTAGTTACATAAGGATTTTCCACCAATAGGATATTTCCCCTCTTGACATAGTGGGTTCTTGATGAGACATTCCTGTTGCTTCTGTATTTTTACCAAAGAAGGAGGGTTCACGCCGCAAATTGACACGCTCAGGAGCAAGTAAATGCTTCTCCTAAGCTATTCATAATCGATACACTAGGCAGGCCCTGTCGACGGCAAATAAGGATGTAACCAAGGGAAAAAATGCCTTGCCAGCCCCATCAAAATACACATTGGGGTCCCTCTTGGGAAACTGGCCCCAACTCCACGCTTCTGATTCACCACGCAGACGTTCCTCCCGTCATACCGTTCCTCCTCATCATCCGCTGCCTCAATCATGCCTGCTGAGAGATCTAGATAACTGATAAAGCTCTCCTCTTCGTCGAGCGTCAGCCTGTGCCCGCGCGAAATATCCGGAGATAAGCCAGCTGGCTTCATGAAGATGGTGGAGACCCAATCCGAATGAGAGCGCAGGAAGTCCTCGGTGCGCCGCAAGTCCGTGTAGACGTGCGAGGCGGCGGCCAGCATAATGGGACGGAACCAGCTGGGCATGTCGCGCGCCAGGTGGTCATCGATGGTGGCGGAGCTGAGCAGGACCAGCTTCGGCAGCTTGATCCCAGTGCCCGATTCTTCCTTGATCTTCTGCAAGGCCTGGATCACGGTGGCGGCGCTGTCCTGGCTGACGCGGCAGCCGGGGATGTTGTCATTAGTCGTCACCACTAGGAAGACGGCTTTGGTGCCGCGCACACAATCGGCCATGAGCTCGACATCGTAGATACTGCCTTCGAAGATTTGAGCCTGCTTGTTGTCGACGACTTGAGGGAGCAGGCGATGCAGCTTGGTCTTGTTGCGGCAGTAGGCGTGAATTTTGTTCTGGGATGACTGGAGGAGGTTCTGGATGAGGGCGGAGCCACAGTTACCGGTACTACCTAGGATGGCGTAGGTGACCATGGTGGTGATAACGATCAAAATACACGAAAAAGTATTGTTAGGCCAAGGGTTTTACTTTCTTCTCTTCCCCTCCTAAAGCAATGTCAACTATGAGGAGCCGTCGCTGAGGGCTTTTGACTAATCCAATAAATTTTCTTTTTTCTAGCAGCCCACGAACGACCTACAATTACATTAATTCCAAGAAGGGAGGTTTCAAACATAAGGCAATCCTCTAACGCATGCGGCTCTGGCACGACGATGCAATAATGTGTCGAATATGATACGCCCTAGTCGAGCTCCGAGACGGTCGGGACCCCGAATATTCGGTATTCCCCACATACATCGGAGAACGAAGCGCATAGTTGGCAGCTATGAGCATGGATAGGTGTAATGAGGTAAGGTAATATGACTCCCTAGATCCGCGGATGCATACTGTGCATGTTAGCCAACTCTCGCGCTCTTCCCTCGTTCCTTGTTATCTAAGGTATCTTGCACGGGACGGAATTAGCGGAGCCAGTGCTAAAGTCCGTATGCAGTCAGTAAATTGCCAATAACCTAGGCAACTACTACATCTCGTTCTCCTAACCTCTACGAGTCCTTTCCACCTCACCTTCAAAACCGCACATCATGGCCTTCCTTTACAGTCAATTCTTCGTTAGGCTGCCCTATCCAAGGGGCTCCTACGCCGGCAAAACCGTCATTGTTACCGGCAGCAACGTCGGCCTGGGGAAAGAAGCCGCCCGTCACTACGTCCGCCTGGGCGCTAGCAGGCTGGTCCTCGCCGTACGCAACTTAGACAAGGGCCATGCCGCCAAACAAGACATCGAAGCCTCTACCCAATGTGCAAGTGATGTCGTCAAAGTCTGGTCGCTCGATATGGCCAGCTACGCCAGCGTGCAGAAATTTGCTTCGCGTGTTGACTCCGAGCTGGACCGCGTCGATATCTTCATCGCCAACGCCGGCGTAGCGCACTTCAAATACGCAGTGGTTGAGGACAATGAGGCAACCATTACGGTCAACGTCGTCTCGACTTTCTTGTTAGCCGCACTTCTTATGCCCAAGATGAAAGCTACGGCGGCCAAGTTCAAAACCCGTCCAACGTTCACCATTACAACCTCCGAGGTCCACGGCCACACCCAGTTCCCGCAGAAATCGGCGCCCGACGGCCAGATCTTCGCCACCATCAATGACAAGGAGATGGCGGGAAAAAAGGAGATTTGGAGTGACCAGTATCCAGTTTCGAAGCTGCTCGAGGTGTTTGGCGTACGCACCATCGCTGAATTGCATCCCGTCTCCAAGTTCCCTGTCACGGTCAACTGCGTCAATCCAGGACTATGTCATTCGGAGCTGGCTCGTGAAGCTACTGGATGGAAGTTCTTTTTCATCAAGCTCATTTTGGCACGGTCGACTGAGCACGGTAGTAGAACCTTGGTCCATGCCGGCTCCCGGGGTGAGGAGGCGCATGGCCAATACTTGCACGATTGCGCAATTGCGCCACCAGCTCCTTTGGTCACGAGTACGGAGGGCAAGGAGGCGCAGGACCGCGTGTGGGGCGAGCTAGTGAAGAAGCTGGAGGCGATCAAGCCGGGTGTGACGAGTAATTTCTGAGTTGGAGCTGGAGCAGATGACATGGAAAGGATTAGCAAAAATGGTCTCTGAAGTGAAAAGGATTAGCTCTTTCTATCCTTCTATTCCTACTTTACACTCCCTCAATGCTTATGACCAATCCCCATCCAACAAATCCTCCATTCTCTTCCCCCCTTCAATATCCCGATAAACCTCCTCAATCGTCCACGGCACAAACTTATGCCCTGGCGGAAAGTTGGTATTCGTAAACTCGGCATTCGCCACCAGATGCGCAAATGCTTGGCCATACTTCTCATACACATACGCCTCGGGATCGTGCCTGAAAATCCACTTTGGAAATCGTGTTCGTATCTTAGGCGGGTCTTTCCAAATGGCATCCCAATCCGTTGCCGTTTTAAGCTGCGAGTTCACAAAAGACATCTTCTGTGCGCAACTCACGCGCTCATAGCGTAGTAGGTTGAAGATCTTGGCTGCCAGTGGCGCATTGCGAGCTCCACCACCCAGTTGCAAGCACGTCGCCAGTGTGATGGCGTCTTCGAGCGCCTGTGTCGCGCCGTTGCCCGAAGTAGGGATGAAGCTGTGTGCGCTGTCACCCACTTGGACCACATGGCCCCCTGGCGACGTCCACTCACGGCGCAGATCCCGCCACAGCAAAGGCCAGTGCACAATTGCGCCCTTAGGGGCGGTACGCACTAGGGCCGAGATGGCTGGGTCCCAGTCTGGCGCCCGCAAAAGCGCCTTGACAACGTCCTCCGGGTCGGTGTCAGGTTCCCAAGATTCAGTCCCGACACCCTGCGTATCGCGAGGGGTGAAGCCCCATGACACAATGTCGGGGGAGAAGAACACTCCAATGTACATGCCAGGCCCGAGCCAGTACTCCCACACGGAGGTTATGTTGCCCCATCGCTTCCGGACCGTCTCGTCTCGCATGGCTAGTTCGCGTGGATAGGCTGTGCGGTAGATGGACATGCCACTGGACTTGGAAGGGGTGTGCTGTCCAGCGATGAGAATTTCGGAGCGCGACTTGAGGCCATCAGCCGCGACAACAATGTCCGCAACTTGGATCTCGCCGTTTTCTAACACCACGCCACCTTTGCCAGCCGCCTTGTCTTCAAAATAATTGCGGACGCACTTGCCGTAGTCCACTTTCAAGCCCAGTTTTGCCACTTGGCGGAGTAGCATTCGAAAGAACTTGAGGCGGATCTGTGCAGGTGCCACGAACGGTCCTTTTCGATCAGCTACATACTCAGGGTCGTTGAATGATGGGACTGAGGGTCCGTAGATGTGCTGGCCAGTGTGCATCTCGTAGCTTACGGCGGCGTTGACCTGCTCTTCTTCCATGTCGGACCACATGTCAGGCCAGTGGCGCATGACGGATACAGCTGAGGGCTGCATGACAATGATGTCCCCTGTACGGGAGTTAGGCACTCGTGTTATCGCCATGTGAACGTAGAGCACGGTGCAAACCAGAGTATACCGGGCCTTCATTTCGTTCCAGGATCCCAACGATGTTCTGCCCCTTTCTCCAGCATTCCAATGTGGTCATCAGTCCACCCATGCCGGCACCGATGATGAGTATATTGATACCCGTCTCTGGGTCACGCTTTGGAAGTCGTGCACGGGTCGTGGCTCCATTCTGACTAGCCGCAGCTCCATTCTGATTGGTCGCTGCTCCATTTTGATTGGTCGTTGCCCCATTCTGATTGTAGGTGGCTCCATTCTGATTGTTTGTTGTTGTCCAGCGTTTTGGATCGAATTCATGCTTATCGCCAGCGATATTGACTGTATGTTGTGCCATGATCCTGAAAGAAAATGCAATGTGCACGTCTTAGATCTACAGGGCAGGGAAGCTTAGGAATGATGTGTGCAGAAGGCACGCCTCTGCTTGTAAACCATCAAACTATTATTGGTAACAACTGGCGTGCTTCGGCGTTGCACATCCGGGCTAGCTTATTAGGTGAGACGTGCGAACGCCTCCTTCGGTCCGACTAGCATAGCCTATGTCGGATGTTATCTTGATAGGCAATCAAGAATCAGGCTGACAAGCCTTTGGGGGATTGATAAGACACCGTTTACTTTCCCTCGAAGTCAAAGCAACAAACATCTTTGTTCACGAGCCAGCCATGGAGAACGAAGCTCCTAAACAACACAAAGGCGGCTACCGCCAGATCAACAAGACGCTTAACATCTGTGCTTTCGAAGACTATCTCGAAGCCCAATTATCGCGTTTGCCAGAGATAGCAGACATAGAGCAAATCAGCCCACGGGTGATTCGTGTGCTTGGTCAAAACGCTGGAAAGGTAACCATTCATAGGCGTAATTATTACCCAAGACAAGGCAGCTCATGTCGTTGCTAGTTCACACTTCAAGGCACAAATACCTACATTATAGGCACTGGCTCCAAAAGACTCATCATCGACACCGCCCAAGGCATCCCAGAATGGGCCAACCTGATCTCCTCTACGCTCTCCACCTCTAAAGTGGCCCTCTCTCACGTATTGCTCACCCACTGGCACGGTGACCACGCGGGCGGCGTCCCCGACCTCCTCCGGCTTTATCCTGACCTCAATAACTCTATCTACAAAAATACTCCCAGCAGAGCCCAACAACCCATTGTCGACGGCCAGATATTCAACATCGAAGGTGCCACCGTCCGCGCTGTGCACGCCCCTGGCCACTCGCACGATCACATGTGCTTCGTCCTCGAGGAAGAAAACGCTATGTTCACCGGGGATAATGTGTTGGGTCACGGTACTGCCGCGGTTGAAGAGCTCAGCATCTGGATGGAATCGCTCCGCATTATGAAATCGCATAACTGCGCCATTGGGTATCCTGCCCACGGCGAGGTGATCCGGAACCTACCCGGGAAAATTAACGCCGAGCTGGCGTCCAAGACGAGGCGGGAAACGCAGGTCTTGCAGGCGTTGACCAAGATCAAACGCAGTGTAGGGCGTGGGAAAGGCAGTGTGACGGTTAAGCAGCTTGTCTCAGCGATGCATGGGGATGAGCTGGATCCTCAAGTTAGGGAGATGGCGATTGAGCCATTCATGGTGGAGGTATTGAGGAAGTTGGCCGAGGATAGGAAAGTGGCGTTTGAGATTAGAGGGAGGGAAAAGAAATGGTATGGGATCCAAACGGTTGAACTAAATTAGACATTGGTATGTAAATTTCCAGCGATTCTTTTTCACGAGGGTTAGAGCTCTGGCGTCGGGGTCAGGCATTTTGGAATTGATACTTTCTATATACAACATCATATAGATTTAGAACTCCAAGAGTCGAGACTGATGCACATTTCGCGCAGTTCAGCTGGGCGCTCAGCATCTGGGTGCTTGGTGGAAGCATAATTCCACAGCAAAGTGGCGCAACTACATCGCATAGTTTACAATCTGTGCTCCGCTATGCTACACTAGATCTACGCATCAGCTTCAGTCTTGGGCACAGTCATCAAATGACCAGATCTGCGCCCCTTGGAAAGCATCATTGGGGACTCGGAAGTCGGAGATCGGAAATCGGAAATCGGAAATCCTGTACATATTCGGGAACCAAGTGACCAAGGCAACTGAAACACGGAACCTCGAGCCACTACCTTACGGGCCCGATCCTCGAACATGCTAGGACCTAAAGATAAGATAATATCACGCGATCCAAGATACAGCCACCCCCAGCAAAAAATCCACGACGGAATTACTCGCTTAGTCCAAGATGTCGTTTGGTACGTTCTATACCCACAAAGTAAGAAATACAGGAATCCGCCCAAACAAATCATAGTTAGGATTCAAAGAAACTGATTCCAAACGGCTAGCCCAACCCCCGCTCCTTCGCCATCTTAGCCATCGTAAAAGCGCAAGGCCTTAAGTTGGATATCGTGTATGCCGACCCAGCCAACGCGGAAAATTATGCCAAGCTTCTCGAGATCAATCCTCTGGGCCAAGTTCCCGTTTTTGTAGGCAAGGACGGCTACGAGTTGACGGAATGCGTTCCTATTGCTTTGTATCGTAAGTAGATATATTTCGATTTTTTCCTGCGGAAATAAGTTAGCCAGATCTGGAGAGAACTATGTCGCATGATTCAGATCAGAGAGTGTGTGTGATGGGCTGATTGGATGTAATCTAGTGACAGCGCAGTGCGATACGACAACCCTGCTAGGTTCCAGTCGGAGAGACTACTACGACATCCAGAGGTGGATGTCGATGGCCAACTCAGAGCTCTTACCCAATATCGGCGGCGTCATCCTGCCCCTCCTCGGCAGACATATGGCCATACGCAAGAACGGCGAGGATTGCCTACGCGCTTTTCACGCGGACTGCAAGCTTCTGGAGAAGCATTTGCAGAAGAATAGGTATCTTGTGGGGGGCCAGCGGACGCTGGCGGACTTTTTTGTCGTGGGTACGTTGGTGTTTGCGTATATGGTTTTTCATAAGGTTTTTGAGGCCGAGTATCCGAGGCTGGCGGAGTGGTTTGTGGAGATTTATGAGGTGCCTATGTTTAAGGATGTGGCGGGGGAGTTGCATTTGTTGGATATGCCGTTTCCGACGCTGCCGGTGGATAAATAGGTGTTAATTTTACAAGGTTTTTGTGAAGTCGAGAGAGTTGATTGCGTATGCTTTTTTTGAAATAGAGAACCCTTCTCTCGCGAGACGACAGGTGTGATGCTTGTTCTGCCTTTGAGACTCAGAGTCGCAGCGTGTGACATGTCAAATCAACGGATATGTAAATACACTGGCGTTCGACTGTAAGGACTATTAAGCTTGACGCACTTTCCAACAAGGAAGCCTGCCTGGCGTTCTGCGCGAGTATTTAGAGCGTCGACTCTTCCAGCCTAAAACATCAAGAGAGAGGCTGTTGTCCTGAGAGATAGCAGAGCACTACCTACCTGATTGCTGTTCATATGAGAAGAAAACCTCCACCAGCGGTAGACAGAACTTATGCCCTTCTTGCGCAAACCGAAATGAAATGACTGTAAAGAATAATCGCTGAAAGCAAGATCTACAGCAACCTTGCTTGAGACTTACTTGTGATATCGCACTTTTTGCTTTTGGAAAATTGGAATTGGTAGTTTATCATATTTGAGCTCGTTTGAAAAGTCACAGTGGCGGCGCAAGTGTTCCAGAAAGAGTCAAAACTTTTATCATCCGCTGGTACGGTGAGGTGGAATTCTTCGAGGTCTGAGATCTTGCTGGCGACTTTACCTGATACTACTAATCTGTAAGTAATAGAAAGTCGTCATGTGGAGGTGTGATCAAACGCCGATGACCTTCTGGAGTTTTCGTGGGAAAAGCGATTGCCTCATGAAGGATAGAGACTTTTATGTTTCTAGGGTTTTCCCAGGATTTTCCCGGAGCCTTTCTGGCAAGGTCAGTGACTTTTGACGACCCTTGTGGCTTTCAAGTAATTTAAGCTGAGGATACCAATTCAGCTGTAGCGTCTTCCATCGACGTCATAAATAAATTTACCGCAGGTGAGATGATTGGGGACTGGCCTCATCATTTACTCCACTCTATAGCCTCGAGCCGAAGCACCAGTCTGGGTAAATTTCCGCTTTAGGCACACTCAGACTGCACCGAAACAAGTATTTGTCAAGCTGAACATGTGACTGTTACAAGCTCAGCAATGCAGCAGAAACAGTTTCGGAAAAAGCGAGTTTGGATCTGATGCGTTTCTCGCTTAATTATCCAGCTATCCAACCGCTTTACGTCACGACTTATGCCAATTACTACCAACCAGTGTGCCTGTTTCGTTTTTCGAATATTATCGCGCTCAGACTGGAACAGGAGGTTTCAACAGAAACAAGGAACAGAACCAAGTTGTTTCGGCACAGCCAGAATCTCTCTATTGTATCAGTTCCATTTCGATCTCGAAGAAGTCACGGGTAGGTACCCGACTTATAACCCTGAGATGCTCTCAGGACTACTTTATTAACCAAGGCTCAAATCCGTACGCTAACTGCGCAACACTACGTATCTTGCATACTCAGACGGTGAAATTGCATCGGGAAACCTACCGCCCAGCTCGTTGTAGACGGCTCATTAGCATCAGCATTGGCATGCCTAAGGCGGTTTGTCCTCTAGAAATGCACCCCATCCTTTGATAGAAAGACGTGATACATACTTGTCTACTTTGCCACAGCACACACTCGTACACGACCCATAGCTTTGCAAGGATCTCTGGCTTGCCCGTTGGACGTCAATTTACGTGCATTCTTAGCAGGCCCAGCGTGCATCTTCGCAACGCCGTTCTTGAGTACCTTCTCTCCTTTCTCTTGGCTCTGGAACCAGCTTGTACGTCAAGGTTGTCACTCGATGCGCACGAGGTCGTCCAGTGAATCTAGGATGTCTGGACAAGATATTTGATCGGCTAAGGTAGTCTATGCACTCTTCAGCCTCCCTTCAACTACGACAAAATTGCTGCCTTCGGTTCGCCACATCTTGTTCAATTTCAGCCCGACGGAATCCAAAAGATCCGACCACTGCTTCTCGGTCCGCTCCGTTCCACCCAAACCCATCATGTTAATGTCCTGAAGCGTCAACTTGGCAGAAGCACCTACGGCCGGGACCTCGTACTCGGCCAACAGTACTTTGCTCTCTGGGCCCATCGATGCCACAGTATTGGACAGGATCGTCCGACACACAGGATCCGACCAGTCATGCAAGACTCTTCGGAAGAAGTAGGCCCGGGCATTCTTGACAGGATTCTGCTCAAAGAAAGACGCAGCCTGGGGTTCGATTTCCGATGACAGGCCGCCAGTGATTGCATCTTGGACAACAGATTTCTGGTCTTGCAGCACCAGGCGTCCTTTTAGCCCGGGGAACCGCTGCTTCACTCTCTCCAACGCATGCCCGCGGCCACCACCCACGTCAACCAGCACTATATCTCCTTCCTTGACCGCCTCCCTATTAAGCTCAGCTTCGAACGGATATGAGCTGTCGAAAGCTTTGACCGTAGCCTGCGAGCGCATGCCATTATTGAAAGCCTGCAGCTTCTCCGGGTCTGCCTCGAGGTACTCCCACAAGCCCAGCTCAGTATGCGCGCCCAGATGGAACGCCGAGTTGTTGTAATCCTCGGGGTTCTTCCAGCCCGTTTTCTGGAGGAACTCAGGCAGCGCGTACGCACCTTTGCCGACCAAGTCGTAAATCTCTTTGAACATGCTGAGAGTTTCCGGCACTAGGAAGCTGCGGGACAATGCGTTGTGAGCGTAGAGCTCTTCTCCCGCCTCGGCGAAAATGTGACAGGAGACGAGGGCGCGCATAATGCGGACGATGACGATCTTCTCCGCTTTTACGGCTGACGCGATATCGCTGGCACTAATACTGGAGTCTTCGGCAGACGGGACGACGGCAAAGATGTTCAGCGAGCAGGCGATACGGATGGCGGCATTCTGCGTGATTCTGGTCACCGCGAAGAAGATATTCTCGTCGGGGTAGCGAGCAGCGATGGCGAGTTTCTCCGCAGCTTCGACGAACTGTGTACGTGTGTCTTCGTCTGTAAATCCATTATTGGCGTTCAAGGGCTTCGCGAGTTTGTTGAGCTCCTCAAGGAGAGCAACAGTTCCCTTGGTATCAGTTGTCATCTTGTGCTGCACGACAAATTGGCGCAAGTCTTGGCACTTGGGGCTTGGCACTTGGGGCTTGGCACTTGGGGCTTGGCACTTGGGGCTTTGGGTCTGACAATTCCTACATCTGAAAAATAAGCTGATATATACTAAGTATCCGGCCCATTCACGTACACTCTCAAGACACTCATGTTGCCATGTCACGGCTTCCGAAGGATTCATAAAAGCCGTCTCCGACGCACACTCTCCGAATTGCGACATGGCCGATGGCATTTCTTCCTTGCAGATACAGAGCACTATCTCCAATTAGCACCAACCAGTACGGCGGACCCCATTACCGGATACCCTTTTTTGCAGACATTCCGCACTTACTAAGTGAACGTCCAAGGGACATTAGCCTCTTTATAGATTATTGGATGACTACACGCTAGCTATAACGGTCGAGTGCAGTAGAGGTCAAAACTAGAATCTGAGACGATCGTTATCAGTGTTTAGGTTAGAACTTAAAGTGTGTATTTTTACTCTAGCCAAAGATAGAGTTATTACTATTATCGAATATTCTTTACTAAATAACTATATAGAAGGATTTACCCTCTAACCGAATATACTCTAACCGAATAACTCTATAAAACTATAGAGCGGAGTTTTTTTTTAAATTACTATAATCGATTATTTAAATTAATTAAATTAAGTCCGAATTAATTAAATAATTAACTCTATACTCTACGTAGTCTACGAACTCGTAGGCCTCGATTATACTACTTTTAATTAATTATATTATCGTATTTCTCTATATTCTCGTAGGGCTAGAGCCCGGGCTATTATTATTATTATCGTTATTAACTTTATTATAATTCCTAATTCGTTACTTTTATATCTAATAATATTATAAAATTCCTAGATTTTTTAAAAATTTACTCCCTCGAACTATAATATCGCCGGTCTCTTTATTAGAGTTATTATAATAAACGGAGTAAATAATTTATTTAATAAATATTAATAATCTTTAATTAATATAATAAATAAATTTCTTCTAGTAGATATTTCGATCTTTATAGAATAAAAAAACTTCCGTAGTAAATAATCGATTTTATATTAATTAAAGAGGCGAGCTCGATATTAAATAAAAATAATATAAAGAATTCTAGGATTAATAAAATATAAATTAATTTATTATTAATTTTAATAATAAGTTCCTATAATAAATTTATATATTTATATAAAATAATAATATTATTTTCTAAAATATCGATTCTAGCTTTTAGTTCGATAATATAAATTATTTATAAATTTCAAAAACTCTTATTATAAATCGATTTATCGACCGCGCGGATAAAGTTATTAACGTTATATTAGTAACTCTAATTTACGTATAAAACTACTAATATTCTATTAGTAGATTTAGTAAATTAGAGATCCGAGTAATATTTTATTAATAAATTTAATAACTCGGGGTTATTATTAATAATTTATTAATAAATTTAATAATCTTTATTAATTAATACTATATTTTTAATACGGTTATTATTTATTATTTATAAATAATATATTATTAGTTTTAATAATATATTTAATTTATTAATAATTACGTTACGGAATAAAGAAGGGAAGAGAAGAGAATAACCCCCGTTTTCTTCTCTTCTAATAAAGAAGGGAGTAGAAGAGAAGGAGTAGGAATTATTAAAAAAAGAAAGAAATTACTTATTATTTCTTTCTTCTCTACTCTCCCTATAGGGCTACCCCTATATATAGTTATATATACGGGTATATATACCCTATATATACCTCTATATATAGTTTATATATACGTTTATATATACTTTATTATTATCTTTATATGGCCTATATATACCCCTATATATAGTTATATATACGTGTATATATACCCTATTACTACTCCTATATAGTTTATATATATATTTATATATACTCTATTACTACTCCTATATAGCCTATATATATACGTATATATATTTTATTACTACATCGGTAAATCTTAAAAGTAAATGTTAGTATACTCTAAATACTATTAACTCTATTAGAAAGCTGTCTACGGGTTTACATTGAAACTCCATATTAAATACCGACCCGAGGTTTAGTAGGATTAGTAAGTTAGGGGTCCTATTAATAAATAGTATTTACTATTAACAGGTTCAGCAGGTTCAGTAACTCGATAAATCGTTAGTAACTTAAATATCAGACGAATAGGCCCATTACATACCCTATAGTATGCGCATTTACATGCGTATTGGCATGCGCCATAGTATAGGCCATAGTATGGGCCATAGTATACCCCATGGCATGCGCAATGGCGTGCGTAATGGCGTGCGCAGCTTGCGCATACCATTGAATGGCATACGAATGGCATGCGTAAAGGTATCCTAAATAGCATGCGATGTACGCCCCCCGCAGCAGCCCTTAAAACATCAGACGAAAGCCCCCTATGATATGCGCAATCATAGCATACGCCAAGGCATGCGCCATGGCATGCGACATGCTATGGTACATGTACGTATACTCCCCGGATATGCCTGCGTAACGCCCCCGCGAGAACTTTCGTTGAAACTTATTATTCCGGGCCCGGTAGGTCGCTAGCGTTAATAGTTATCGCTAGCGTTAATAGTCGTCGCTAAGGGTCGCTATCGTTAATAGTATCGATTATAGAACTTTATTTATTTCAGCCCTATTATAGGGCTGAGCTACTATTAGTATATTAATAATATATATAAATTATTGAAATTACTAATCCGGCTAAAATTAACCCGGAGTTATTAAATTTATTAAAAATAATCTATTTAAACTCTTAATTTATTAAATTTACTAATAGGACGCTAGTAGTCTTATCCGTAAATTAAAACTATTAATAATATTTTATTAATAACTTTTATTTAGAAAAATTACTAATAAAATACTACTAGCCCTATCCGCGCGGGCGGTAACTTAGGTTTTAATAAGAGTTTTTGAAATTTACCGATATACTCTTATATAGCCTATATATACCCTTATATATAATTATATATATATATATATATAATTTATTACTACTTCTATATAGTTTATATATATATTTATATATATTTTATTATTAATTTTATATAGCCTATATATACCTCTATATATAATTATATATACGTGTATATATACTTTATTATTACTTTTATATAACCTATATATACCTCTATATATAATTATATATACGCGTATATATCCTCTATTAAGTAGTATAGATTAAATAGTATAAAAATTAGGATAATTAGGAAAGTAGTTAAGAAATACTAAATTTTATATCTAATTTAGACTAGCGTAGTAATAGCCTATATATATACGGAGTAATAAACTATATATACGGGCAAGAATAAACTATATATAAAAATAGTAATAATTTATATATAGAGGTAAGAATAGACTATATATAAAAATAATAATAAATTATATATAGGGGTAAGAATAAACTATATTTTAAAATAATAATAAATTTATATATAAGTTATATATAGAAGTATTAATAGAGTATATATACGCGTATATATAACTATATATAGGGGTATATATAAACTATATAAGAGTAGTAATAAATTATATATATATATATATATATATAATTATATATAGAGGTATATATAGGCTATATAGAAGTAGTAATAAAATATATATATATATATATATAAACTATATATAGGGGTATATATAACTTATTTTTATTTTTATAAATTATATATAACTAATACCAAGAGGCTAGTCTAGATTAGATATAAGATTTAATATTTCTTAACTACTTTCTTAATTATCCTAATCTTTATACTATTTAATAAAGTATATATACGCGTATATATAAATATATATAGGGGTATATATAGGTTATATAGGACTAGTATTAAAATATATATAAATATATATATAAACTATATAAAAGTAGTAATAAGATATATATAAATATATATATAAATTATATAGGAGTAGTAATAGGGTTTATATATATATATATAACTATATATAAAGGTATATATAGGCTATATAGGAGTAATAATAAAGTATATATAAATATATATATAGGCTATATGAGAGTAGTAATAAGGTATATATATATATTTATATATCTATATATAGGGTAGCCCTATAAAGAGAGTAGAGAGAAAGAGAATAATAAGGAATCCCTTTCCTTCTTTAAACTAGGGAAGGGAATTACTTCGGGCCTATTTCTTCTCTTCCCTACCCCTTCCTCCAAGGAAGAAAAAGGAAGGAAAAGTAATCTCTACTCTATTCCGTAGCGTACTAATAATATACTCGAAGTATATTTAGTAAATTAATTATATATTAACTTTTAATAATTTAATATATTTACTATTAATCTTTAAATTTAATTATTATTTAATATTTAATATTCACTACTAATATTTATTATAAATTATATTATCGTAACTAATTTTTTCTTTATATTTATTAGAGTTATTATATTTTATATCTATACTTTAATCTCTATTATCTTTACTAGTACCTAGTTTAGAATCTTTACGTAAAATACGTCTAACTTTCGCGTAGTTTTAATAAAACTTCTCTCTTTAATTACTTTTTCCTTTATTATTATTATTAATATTTATTTTAGTTATAGTAATACTATTAATAATAAAGATAATAACGAAGAAAAAATCGACGACGTTGATAATATAATTAGTAAATTAGATAGTAATAAATAATTTAACTTTATAAATAAAGAGTTTATAATAATCTAAATATAACCTAGTATTTTTATTAATAATAATATTTAAAACTTTTACGTTTTTATATTTAAATTATTTTATAAATTATCTAGGACGCTCTAGGAGCGAATAATAATAATAAAAGATTATAGAACTTTTCGTTATAAAGTATTTCCGTATAGTTTTTATTCGATTCGAATAACTACTATATCCGATTTAGATAATTATTATATCCGACTCGGATAATTATCTCGTCCGACTCGAAAAACTACTTTATTCGACGCGAATAATTATAGAATATCCTAGAATTTCTATTTATAATCGTTATAAATATTTAGTCTTTTAGCGTTTTTAATAAAGTAAATAAAAATTAAATTAAAGAACTCGTAAAGCGAGTAATATTTTATTTTTATAATATTAAATCTATAGATATAATCTCTATTAAAGTTATATCGTTATTATCTACCGCGATATTTCTTCTATAATCTCTTATTAAACGAGATTCTAGTCGGTCTCCTTTTTTTCTATATTAAAATATCATTAATATAAACCCCGTTAATAAATATTTTAAAAATAAATATTTTAATTACGAAAACTAAGATCTTTAACTTATAATATTTAATAATAAATACTACGTTAGTCTTCGCTTCGATATACTTTATAATAAACTTAAAGTTATTATTATTTATATTATACTCCTATTTTGATAATATTAATAATTATTATTATCTTCGTAATTATAATCTAGTAAAAAGAAAGTAATATCTATTTATATTTATAAACTAAAACTTTTATTTAAACGATAAATATATAATTAGGCGAAGATACTATTTTTCGTAATTAAATTAAAATTATATTTACTTTATTAAGAACCGGATTTTTAACTTTTATTAAATAATTATATTACTCTTCGTCTTTATAATTTTATTTATTATATAGCCGAATATATTTACTAGGCTCTATATTATAGGAATTAGTTATTAAAAATTAGTTATTATAACCGGGATACTATTTAGATTATTAATATTATTTAAATTATTTAAGACTTTTTAAGGTCTTAGAGCCTAGTTTAAAAAACTATTAATATTAATATATTAATTAAATAAAACGAGTATAGCTCTAAAGTTATCGTCGGAGAGAAATAATTAATATAATTAATAAATATAACTCTTCGGTAGTTAATTTATCTTTAGGTTTTTATATTAATTAAATAAAATAAATACGACTCTAAAATTATTATCGGAGAGAAAAAAATAATAATATTAATAAATATAACTTCGGTAACTAGATTTTCTTTAAGTTTATAAATAATACTTTTTTTTAAAAAAGAGTATAATTTTATTATTAACTTCGTTTTTAAATAGGGTCTTAACTTTAATAATATAATAAAATATTTACTATGTAATTTCTTTCTCGTATTTTAGATTTTTAAACTCGGTAGTAATTTTACTCTCTTTAATTTTAATTCTTTTTATAATATTATCTTTACCCTAGATATATATTTTAATAATTATATTCTTTAAAATTACTTTAGTAGAGATCTCGGTCTCGAATTTCAATTATATTTTTTATATATATATAAGATCTTTAAAGTCTTCTAGTATTAAACGGATTTAAATAATAAAATCTAGATATAAATAAATTTTAAATTAATTAATAAATTTTCCTTTTTATATTTAATCTAGGTTTTAATAATATTTAAAAACTTTTTATATTTATTAAAAGACCTAATTCTCTTTATAATATTAGGGTAAATTTATTTTAGAAATCTAATAAAAGTATTTTAAATAATATTATATATTTTATTAAAATTAAAGTATTTAAAAGATATAATATAATCTTTTAAACGAGGGACGATATTTAAAAATTTATTTAATATAAATTATATCGATTCGTATAATCTCTTTCTAAATAGTATAGAGTTTAGTTTAATATTAATATTAATATTAAATTAGGAATTAAATTTAAAAGTAATAATATTCTTCCGGTTTAATATCGATAAAGTAGTAGGTCTATATTCTATCGAAAAAGATAGAAAAAGCGTTTAGATCTATTTAGCTTATGTACTAACCCTAGAGATTAATTTAATACCGGAGTTACTAAATATATATTTAGTACCTCGATTTATTTTAAATAATTTTGAATAAATTAGAATAAACTAGTCTAAATAGTACTAGTTTATAATTAGATATATATAGCTATAAGTGAATTATATAGTCTATAATACCGCGCTAGTTTAGGGGGTATTACGCGCGTATATAATTTTCGTGAATCGACGTAATTTAAAATCTAAATTAAATTAGCGTAGTTATAGTACTCTATATAACCTTAGCGAGCTACCTGGTACTAGTAGAAAATCACGAATTTAAAATCTTAAATCCGAAGTTACTATTTTTAAGATTTTTATTTAAATTTTTTTTTTTTTTTTAATTAATATTCTCTTTTTATTATTTTTCCGCCTAAAGTAGTAAAAAGTGTATTTAGTACCTCGATTTTCTTATACGGTCTCCCGCTTTACCGATGAAAGAATTAAATATAATTATAGACTCATTAATTAATATATTATAAAATTAATTAGGTGTTAACGGATTTAGTATTTTAAAAATTAATCGTAAATCGGTTAAAATCTTACGAAATTATAAAGTTTATTTATTCTATTCTTTTTGAAAAATATTAACTTAAGCGCCCTCTTTAATATACTTCTTAATTTATTACTTAAATTTTACTACTTTTTATATAATAATTATTAGAAGATTTTTATCTAACGGCTCTAATAACTCCTTTAATCTAATATCGATATTATCCGCTTTTTATTAAATTTTATTAATAATACGTAGGAGACTAAACGGATATTGGTAATTATTTTTAAATAATAATAAACGAGGTTTATTTATCTTTTCCGAATATAAACGGTTAAATATTTAGAGAGCGCCGATTATAATAAAAGGGTATTAAAGCGTTTATTATAAATACTAAATTTAATAATATAAAACTCGTTTAAATTAAAAAAGATATCTTTTTCTCTCTTTATTATAATATAATTAACTCGGGTATCCGGATTATTTTTAATAAAATAATCCTCGAAGTTATAATAGAGGTATTCGTTATTTAATATTTGAATTTATTATTTAAGAAACTCGCTCTCCTATATTTAATCGAGTTTTATTAAATAATTAATTATTTCTCTTTTTATTTTAACTTTCTTTACTAGACTAAAGATACTCGAATTAATAAAATTATTAATTAATATAAAAGTAAATAAAGACGTTAATATAATTCTTTTTTTAAATATATTCTTTTTAAAGATTTCGTATAAGATTAATTAAATAAATTTCCGTTAAAATCTTTGATTTATTTTTAAAAATATAAACCGGTTTTTAGAGTTTCTAGTTATTATAAATATAAATTAATTACTTTTATTCTATCTAAATCTAGAGAGTTTAGTTAGATTTAAAACTCTAAACTATTTTCTTCTATTCGAAGATATATACGGATAAATATAATTTAATAATTATTGGAAAATACGGGATAATAATTAATATAATATATAATTAATAAAGAAATAAAAAAGTAAAGATTTAAAAAAGAATAAATACGAGGAAATAAATAAATTAAAATAAATAAATAAATATTAATAAATAAATAAATATTAATAAAAGAATATTTAATACTAGAGTATTATATATTTAATACTAGAGTATTATATATTTAATAAGATAAGGCTCGTTATAACTACGGACTAAATAATTTAACTAAATTACTAGAGCGTCCTATATTTATCGGTAATTTAAGAAACTCCGATTTCTATATATTCTATATTAAAAATACGTAAAATACTAGAAATATATATCTATTTATATTCCGTATTCTAAATATATTATATACCGATTAAATAAGGATTCTATATCGATTCTATAACTTTTTTTATTAATTTCAACTTTTAATAGTATCTAGACTAAGACCTCTATATAGAAGTATATTTATTTTCTAAATAAATTTTTAAACTAGATTCCGAATTTTCAATTAGATTTCTACTAGCGCTATTTTATAAAGTTAGAAAATTATTTTTAAAATTAAACTTAACTCTTTAATATAGATCTTAACTCTAATTTTATATTTTTAGCGCCAAGACTTACTAAGGCTCTAGAATACGCATTATATACTAATTAAATAGCGATTAAATAGAACTATTTTTCTAGATTTACCAATATTCGTTATTAGATAATAAAAATATTATTATATTATAAATATAGATAATAATATAAATACTCTAGTTATATTATAATTAAATATAATACTCTAGTTATATTATAATTAAATATAATAAGTAGTACTATAATATAAATATATAAAAGAAGAAAGATTAAAAGTATATAAATTATTTCTTATTTAAATAATTTATTCTTTTTTAATATTTAATATTTATTAATATAAGATTCTTTACTAGCTCCTAGCGTTATTATATTTTTCTAAAATTATTCTTATTTAGAGCTCTTAAAAGGTATAATATTTTAATAATAATTTAATTATATATATTAATACTTCTTTAGTATTTAGCTCTAGATTTTCATTAATAATTTTAAATTTTCTACCGTATTTTTGTATTAATTAGACGGAGGAGATATATATTATATAATTAATAATTAAACAAATCCGTAGACGTTAAATTTATCGAGATATAAAAGATTAAAAAGGAGATTATTAGCGCTATTATAAATAATAGAGAGAATATATAATTAATATTAATATTTTAATCTAAAGTTATTTACTCTAGAGGGAGTTATCGTATTATTTTTTTCAAAAATATTTATATCTTTACCCTAAAAGCGATCTTTATTATTAATATCGTCCTCGTTCTTTTCGTCTCTATAAATTAGAGGCTTTATAGGATTTTTATAAAAACGCGTTTATTTTTTATATATTTAATTAAGGTTATTAAATCGGCTTTTATATCTTTTATAATATCGATATTATCGATTTATTCGTTCTAGTAATAATATAATTCTAATTCCCTTTTTATAATAAGTTTATTTATAAGGTAAGATATTAATTAGTTAAAGAACTTTATATAATTAATATCTAGGTAATTCTAATACTACTCGTTAAATACTCGAGATATATATAAATAATATAATATATTAAATTATTTTTATATTAAATCTACTAGACTTCGAAGGTAAAATTTAATCTTCGGAATATTAAAGAAACCTTATAAGATTTTAGAGATAAATTCCCAATATTAAAAATAATAATTAACTAGTATAACCGTAATAATGAAATATTAATATTATAAAGATATTATCTAGTTTAGTATAAAAAGAACAATAAAAAGAAGTTATATATTTTATTTTATTTTTTTAGACGAAAAAGAGGCTAGATTAAATTTATATATTAAATACTAAAGTTAGGGAAAGGAATCTTTTACAGAGGCTATATATAAAACAATAAATATACGAGAGTTACTTTTCAATTTCAAATTTATAGAGATTTTTATATTATCTCTTTAACTCTTTATCGGATCTTTTATAAAAGTATTTACTATTAAAGCGAGATAATTACCTACTAGTATAAGAATTCCTTTATTTAATAAAGATATAATATACTAGTTTATTATATCTCTAATAAATATATTTAATAATTATAATATTCCTAATTATAAAAAAACTTTACCGGTTCTAATCTAAAATATAATACGATATTAATTAAATAATAATTATAACCTAAATTTATTATTATATTTAATAGTAATTATAAATTATTTATAGTACTAGAGTATAAACCTATATAAATATCCCGATAATATAATATTTAGTTAGAAGTAAACGATTTTTTATATTATTTCTTTTATTTCTTTCTTTCGTTATATCTTCTTTTATAATATATTAAATATAGTATTAATCGACTAGGACGTTTCTTATTATCCGGTTACTTTTAAGATTTAAGAATTTATAAAATTAAGAATATTAACCCTTAATACTAATTCTATAATAATTTGAATATAATAATAGTTTTATTAATTACCTAATCAAGTTCAATTCCGCTCTAATAAGTATTTAATTATATATTATTAATTTATATTTAATAGACGAACTTAATATTATTTTAATATCTACTTTTAGTTATTATTATTTTATTATCTCTTACCCTCTTTACTTTTATTAAAACCTAGGATCTTCTACTTTATTATATTCTAGTATTATAATAAATAAGATTTTATAATTATTAATATTAAGTTTCGATAAATTTAATATTATCGTTTTAGCGCTATTAATTATAAAATAAATAACGCGTTTATTTACTTTATCTATCGAAAGTCGATTTATATTTTTTATTTATCCTTTCGCCCCCCTTATTTATTAATTATATTTTATCGTCTTTATTTATTAACTATACTTTACTATCTTTACTTTTACTCTTATTAATAATATTTATTTTAACCTCGTTATCTAATATAAATAAATTATTTATTATAATACTATCGATTCTTAACTTTTATATTAATATCGGTATAAATAATCTCCGATAAAATCTCGGAAATATTGAGCTCGGTTTATAATATACGCCGATATTCTTCGTCGTAATTAAAGTAAAGTTAAAAAAGAGAATATAAGAAATAAGAACATTAAGTAGAATTTTATATAATAATAAAATTAAAGTTAATCGTCGTTAAATTATTTAATATTATTATTATTAATCTTAATTTATTTAATTATTCTCCTTTATTTAAAGATAAAAGGATACGGTAATTTATTTTTAATTAACGAAAATTTTATAAAAATTATAAACGATTAATTTAAATAAGAATCTTTATATAAATCCCCGTATTTTAAAACTAAAAGAACCGAAGTTAATTATTTAAAAAATAAGTTTTATATAAGAGATTATACCTCGCCCTCTCGAGTATTTAAAGATCCTATAATAATCCTTTTAAAGATCTCGTATAACTATAATAATTAGATTTAATTTATTCGATTTAATATTATCTTAAAAGATAATATAAAGAATTATAATAACCTCGTATAATTCCGGGTAAATTATATTAAATTAATTGATATCTTAATAATAAAGTATCTTTAGGACGAGTAAATTAATTTATATTATAATAAACTCTAGTATTCTAGTTTTATTAAATATATAAATATTAATTATAACGAGGACCTATAGGATATACTAGTTAATATATAATAAATTAATAATTTTAAATAACTTCTTTATATTATATATAGGCCTCTCCGTTAATTAAGTTTTTTTATATAATAATTAAAATACTAGTTAATAGAATTATTAAAATTAATAAAAAGTATTAAATTTATAAATTAGATAATATATCTAAGAATATTATAATCTTTTCCCGCGAAAAAAAGATTTAGATAAAGAGATTCTTAATCTTTATCGAATATTTAAAAAAGTCTTTTATATTATTTTCTATTATTTAATAATTTTATTAAATGAATCCGCCTTTATTTCCTTTTATTAAGCGAACTAAAACCTCTATCGAGATATTATCCGATAATAATAAAGAGGAAGAAGAGGCGCCGAAAGAGTTAATTATTAATTAATTATATTAACTAAAGAACTTATCTTTATATAATATTAATATATAAAAAATAACTACGGCGAGAGTTATAAATATAAATATTATTTCTATAAATAAAGACGAGTAAGAAACTCCGTAAATTCTTTATTCTTTATTTTTCGATTCGATTATAATTTATCTACTCCGGAGTTTTACTATAATTAACGAAGAGAACTAATCTTAATAAAAAAATATAATATAAATATTTATAAAGAAATAATAAGATACTAGCCCTTAAATGGAATATTTATTAATTATATAATATTATTTTAGAGAAGGCGGCGGGCTTCTTATTACGAAGGAGTTATTAATAATAATAATATAAATAATAATAAAGTTCGTACTCAGTTTTGAATCTTTTCTAATATTATTATTAATTCGGATAATTTTAACGTCCGAGTCGATTTAAATACTTATAATTTTCTACTCCTATATTCTCGAATATTAGAGTAAAGTATATAGGTATAATTCTTTTTTTATTAAAGATTTTAAGATTTTTAAAAAATTTAAAGATTCTCTTTATTATAATAAATACTCTTTGTACGAAATAAATTTATAAATAAAATAAAAGATCCGTTCTTTTACGGACTTATTAATCTCTAATTACTTTAATATTTATAAAAATAAAGATACTCTTCTCTTTCCTAAAATAAATTTTATTTTTATTATTATCTAGATAGAGGTTATAAATAATTAACTAAAATAGTAAACTAAATAAATCGATATAAATAATAAAACTTTAAAATTTAAATACTTTTATATTTATTTTAATAAAATATATTATTTCGTTATTATTAAAGAATTTATCTATAAGAAAATAAAGTTATTATATTATAATTTTAATAAAAGTATAAAACTCGACTAAAAGAGTATAATAACTATTTATAACTTTTATTTATACAGGATATAAATTAAATAAATAATATATAACGAGGGTATTAATCTTAAATATAACTTCTATATAAAATAAATCTTTATAAATAAATTTTATAAAATCAAAACTAAAGAGGGTAAAACTACCGAATTTATCCGAAAAATTGAATAAAAAATCGAAGAGCGAGTTCTAAAGATATTACCGAAGGATAAGTTAAAAAATCCGAATTATATTAATAATATAAATTAATATATCGTTAAGGTTTACTTTTTGTATCAAGTTTCTTTATAAATTTATAAACTCGTATTTTAAAGAAATATATAACTATAATCGAAATTATAATAATATTAAGACTCGTCTACTAAATATATAGTATTATATAAAATTAAAGATATTAATTAAAAGATAATAAACTTACTCGTTAATATATATTTAAATAAAGATATAAAAAACGCGGTAATAAATAAAATAAAAGTAATTCTTAATTTTATTAGAATTAAACTAATATCTTTTATAAAGAATTTCGAGGGTATAATTAAATTTATTAAAATTCCTCGTTATTAGATATAATAAATCTATTACTTTATTATAAATACTCGATAAAAAAACCGTTACTAAAGGTAGTCGCGAATTTATAAAGAAATATAAAAAAGGATCGCGAAGTTATATTAATTATTAGAAAGAGTAATAAATTATTATTTATATTAATTATTAATAATTATTTTAATAAAATTTATAAGCTTTGTATAATTAATATTATATTAAATTTTCTAATATTCGCTCGAACCTACGGCCTAATAATAATAAATCACGAACTCTTCGTAAATTCTCGGTATAATAATAATAAAGATTATATAATATCCTTTAAATTAAGAGATATAAATAGAGTAGAATAAATACCTAAAGAATAATATTTATATTTATTATTTCGACGAGTTTATTATTACTAAGTTATAAATTATAAAATCGTAGGTATATATAAAATTATAATCTATAAATAAATACCGGTCTTAATTTATTTAAGATTTTATTTTTAATAATCGACTCGCTACTTTACTATTATATTTAGATTTTAGATATATTAGTTAATATTTTAATTATTTATCCCCTTCGACCTAGAGTAAACTTTATAATAATATTTATATAGAGATTAAAGAAGTACTATTATAATAGATTTTTATAATATAATTAATTCGTATATTAAATTAAACGAGACGAAGATTATATCTAGTTATTTATAAAAGAGAATAAAATCGCTTTCTCTTATTTATTAAATATATTTTTAGGACTAAAGTAACTTTAATTCATACTTTTTATAATATTAATCTCGATATAAACTAGATATAATTCTTTAATATTTAATGAAACGGGCGGGTTACGCGCTTATTTTAAAAGAATAAAAAAAAGATTAGTACTTTATTTTAGATAATAAGAGTTATTTAGATTTAAAATTATAAACGAAACTTCTCTTTCCTTAAATTAACGTCTTTCTTTAATAAATTTTAAATTAGAAGCCGAGTAATTTATAATTTATAAATTTAATATTTATTTTCTTTATAAGGTTTATAACTCCGCTCTTTATATTTAATATAAATATAATATTATAAACCGATAACGATTATTAATAACTAGATAAGATAATGAATTAAAATAAATAATATAAATAAAAGGCTTTTAAATTATATTAATTTCTATATTTATTTAATAGATAAAATACTTTAATATTAATCTATTGTTATTACCTCTAAGAATATATATTACGTATAATATTAAATTAACGCAAAGACTAAATTCGATTTCGATTTTAATTAAAAATTAAATAGTATAATTTCTATAATTTATATCGGTAAGTCCGGAAAAATAAACTTACTTAATCGCTATTTAATCGATATAGAATACGTATTCTATAGCCTTAGTAAATATTAGCGCTAAGAATTTAAAATTAGAGTTAAGGTCTACGCGGGAGTATTAAACTTTATCTTGAAAATAACTTTATAACTTTATAGAGTAATACTAGTAAAAGACTAATTAAGAATTCGGAATCTAGGCTAAAAATAAATTTAGTAAAATATTTATATTTATATATAGGAGCCCTAGTCTAGATACTATAAAAAGTCAAAAATTAAAAAAAAAAGTTATAGAATCGCTATAGAATCGCTATTTAATCGCTATATAATACGCTTAGAATACGGGATATAAATAGATACGTATTTCTAGTATTTTACGTATTTTTAGTATAAAATACGTAGAAATCGGGGTTTCCGGAGTTACCGATATAATACCCGTTATTAATAGTTATTTCTAGAATATTTATATTCTTTTATCGTATATTTAATTATTATATTCAATAATTATTTATAATTTATTAACCGAGTTTACTAGACGTTAATTCTTTTAAATATAAATTATAAATAATATTATAATTATTAACGATATAGATATCGATAAAAGAATAAATAATTATATTTTTTATAACTCCGTCTTCGTTAGTAAATAACTCTCGATAGAAAGTATTATAATATAACGAATATAATTTATTTATAAAATTTATAATACGTAGAATATCCGACTCGGATAAAATATTAAAAAAAATTATCCGAGTTAAACTCGAAAGAGAAACGTATTATTCGGTTAATATTAAATTATAAATCTTTTCTTCTCTCTAACTTCTATTTTATTTTATTTATTTTATATTATACTTTATTAAAAATATAGGATATTAAATACCTTATTATTTAAATATTAATTCTTTATAACCTCTTTTATATATATTAACCTATTTTTCTAATAATATAAATATATCTTAAATTAAAAGAAATAAGAAAGAAATAGTAAATATAATCGAAGAAAGATTCCTTTAAACTATTTAATCTTATATATATCTAATATTATTATATTCTAGTTTTTAGATTCATTATATTAATTACCCCGATACTACTTTTATTTATTATTATATTTATCTTAATAAATTATAACGATTAGATTTAATCAATATCTCGCGTTATTTATTTTTACTCGGATTCTTTTTTTTAAAATTATTAAAAGACTCCCGGCGTTATATAAAGTAATATTTCGCTAACTCGTAATATATTCGCTATTAAAGATTATTTTTATATAATTAATTATAAATAGAATAAAGATTCTAATTATTATTAAATAATACGAAGATATAATTTAATCGCTAGATTTAATAACGTAGCTTTACGTCCTATTAATATAACTCAAAAGCCGGAGATATAATATATAATATTAATATAAAGTATTATATATAATAAGTCCGTTACCGGATATAATTATTAATATTTACTTTAATAAATATAATTTAAACTATAATTTAAATCGATCCCCTTAATAGGCCTAGTGTATATTCGTCGAGGTAATAAAAGAAAAAAGGATTTTAAGAATTTAAAAGACGTAAACGAAGATAATTAAAGATATTATATCGTAGGTAAATTATTTCATAATATAAAAAAGAGATAAGAGGAGTTAGAGGTATAATAATTCGACTCGGAGAAAATTTCGAGTCTAATATCGACGAAATCTTAGTCGATTTAGTAAATCTTTATTCGACTCGATTAAATATCTTTAAATTAAGTTAATTAAATATCTTTAAACTAAGTTAATTAAAATAATTAAAATAATATAATAACGATATATTAAAGAAAATTTATTTTTCCTTAAAATTTTCGCTCTCTTTTTATCCCGAATTCTAAATAATCCTCTTATTAATTTTTATATATTATTATTAAATAATAACTTTACGTAATAGACTTCTAATATAGTTTATTCGATATAATAAATAAATAACGGGTAAATCTTAATAATAATAAAAGATTAAAAATCGAAAGTTATTATAAAAGTTATTACGAAAACTACTATTACGAAGAAGTAAACTACGAAAAAACGAAAAAATAAAAGATATATTTAAATATACGTCTAGATATAATTATTATTAATATAGAAATATATTAAATCTCTTTGAGGAGACTATAATAAAGTTATATAAAATAATAATAACGAAGAAAATAATATAAAAGGGTAAAGAAAATATTAAAAAAAAAAACTATAATTTCGAGAATATTATCGATATATTTATAAACGACTAGGTAGTCCTTTCTAAAATAATAATTAATATTAATATTAATTAATATTGTTCTCTCGATAACTTTAGTTTTAAAAAGGACCGTTTATTTATAATTATTACTAAAGTATATCTTCTTAATTATACGAAATATATAAAGTTAATACTAACTCTTATATAAGAAATAAAATAAATAGGTTTTCGAAATAAAAGTTATATTATAACTATAAATTATATTAACTCCCTTTTATAAATAAGAGTTAATATTATATTTAATAGAAATAACTTTAATTATTATTACTAAATATTTACGACTTTAATAGTAGGTCGTAATCTAAAAAAAAGATCTAAGTTATCGACTTTTATCGAATATATATCGAGTATATTAATATATAGAGAATAAGTTCCGACTATTAAAAGAGCCCTCTAAAAAAGTTTTAATATAAAGAAATATTCTTTAAATCTAATAAATAATATAATAAAAATATATTATATATAAATATAATTATTGTATTTAGTAATATAATAACGAAGTAGTTAAATATTATTAAACTAGAGATATTTTTTCTAATTTAAAAGCAACTAGTATAAATATCTAAATAAAAAGTATTTACCGGGATTAAGTTTATAACCGAATATAAATAAAAGTTAATAAAGGAACTAAATTTTAATTAAAGAAATATATTATTAATGAATTTCTTTTAAATAATTAATTTAATAATAATTAATCTTTATAAATTATACGAGGCGAGTAACGATAATAAATAAATAATAAAGGGTATTTTTAATATACGTAATAGTAATAAAGTAAAATAAAATAAATATTAATATCCTCTCCTAGTCGTTATATTTTAATATTTAGATATATTAAGTTTAGATATCCGCCTCTTTATATTCTATACTTATAATTAAATTCGATATTAAATATAGAGATAAAAGTAATAAAAGTATTATATAGACTTTAATTTCGATCTTTTAAAATAAAAAATACCGCTATTATAAAATAAAATACGAAAGTTTTAAAATTTACTAGTATATTATAAATATTACTATATTTATATTTCTTTTAAAAATAAAAACTTATAACGATACTAATAATCTAATATCGTAACTAGAATATTTTTATATAAAAGTAAATAACTTTATAATTAAAATATAAAAGAAATAAAAAACTTTACTTCGATATATATAAAAATAGTAAATTCTAGTTTAATTACGTAATTTAAGTAATATTCCTATTTTTAAAAAAATACGGAAAGCTATAGTCTCTATTTTTATATACTACTCGTTATATATTAAAAAATAATTAACGACGACGTAACTCCTAAATAATTTAACCGGCTTTAGAAATTAAATAATAAAGAAAATACGAAGTTAAATTTAAATAATAATAAAACGCCTAGATTTAATAATAAAGTAGAGTAAAAATAATATATTAAATTATATATTCGACCTACGGTTTACTTTTCCGGATTTATAAAATAGAATAAATATTATTACTTTTTATATTTTAATAAAATATCGGCAAGTCCGGAAACCCCGATTTTTACGTATTTTATACCGAAATTATATAAAATACTAGAAATACGTATCTATTTATATCCCGTATTCTAAGTATATTATACACCGATTAAGTAGCGATATTATACCGATTTAGTAACTTTTTTTTTTGACTTTAACTTTTAAGAGTATCTAGACTAGGGCCCTTATATAGGAATATAATATCTTAGTAAATCTATTTTTAGTCTAGATTCCGAATTTTTAATTAGACTCTTACTAGCGTTATTTTATAGGGTTATAAATTTACTTTTAAGATTAAGTTTAGCGCTCCCGCGCAGACCTTAACTCTAATTTAAAAATCTTGGCGCCAAGATTTACCAAGGCTACAAAATGCGCATTTTATACCGATTAAGTAGCGATTTTATAGAATTGTTTTTCCGGACTTATCGATGAAGTTTATTATTTACGAGTTTAATATAAGAGTCGTTTCCTAACGCCGTTTATTATAGTAATAATATATTGTATATTCTTTTATAATAAGATAAGCGGTATTAGATTTAAACGGTATTATAAAAGTATATAAAATTTATTATTTATTAATATCGTTATTCTTGTAGTAACGGCGCTTTATTATAAGTTTTAAAAATATTAAATAAGATATTATATTATTAAAAAATAAGATAATAATAAAATTAGAGGTAAGATAATCTCCTAGAATATAAATATTAATATTTATACTAATAGATCTTCGAGTTATATTCGAATAGATTACGAGAGCGTAGTACGAGTAAAGAGAAATAAAAGTACGCGTCGTTATAATAATATTATACGGCCGTATAATTAAATATTTATAATAAAAACATATATAGTAAAGATTATTAATAGCCAGTTATTAATTTATTTAAAGAATCTCTAAAGAACCTTAAGAGTAAACTAGACTTTAAAAAAATAATTACGGAAATATAAATAAAAGATACTATTAACTCGCTACTCGACGATAATATTATTAACTCGTTATATAACGGAGAGACTATTAACTTAATTAATAAGGATAATAATATAATTTAAAAATAAGAGTAAATAACGGGTAATATAATTTCGATATATATAAAGAGAATAATTTATAAATATTACTATTTAATTTAAATAAATAGACCGAAGATATATTTAATAACCTAGTCGTTAAGAAATATTAATCGAGGGAAAAGAAAGAGGATATATTTAATACGAAAATTATTAATATTAATAACGATAAAAACGATTTCTAGATTAAGATATAATAATTATAAAGTCTTTATACCCTCTTAAACTAGATCTACTTTATCGCGGGGCTATAATATAAGGAATATTAAAAATAATTAAATTATAAATAATAAAGCGAAGTATAAGAAAATAAAATAAAAGTAGTTAAAAGACGAGTAAATAATATATTTATCCGCTAATATTATATATAGAGAGGATTAAATAATTAATACAAATAATAATAAATAAATTTGTATTTATTATATAATAGTATTTAAAAAAGAGATCTGAGTTATTTCTTTATATAAATACGAGTATATATATTTATTAAGAGTCCATCGAGTTATAAGAATCCTATTATATTTTAAAATTATCCGACTTGGACGATACTACGTATATAGGTAAATTATTAAAGTCGTTCGAATTAAATAAATTTAAGATTAAGAAAGATTTAAAAGAGTTATAAAATCTAGATAATATATACTAGTAAAGTATTTAAGAACGTAATAACTAGTAATTTAAATAATTAATAAAGTTTATAACTAATAGTAAACTTATATTATAAAAGTTATTAATATATATATACGATAAGTTAGAGTTACTGAATGTAGTAATAATAAATATTATTTATTAATAAAACTCTATTTAGAACCTCGAGTTACTAATTTTACTAAACCTCGGGTCGGTATTTAATATAGAGTTTTAGTATAAACTCGTAGATAAATTTCTAATAAATTTAGTAGCGTTTAGAGTATACTAATATTTACTTTTCAAATTTATCGATATAATTTATTATTAGACTTTAATAATATACCCGAGGTCCTATAATAGAATCGGGCGAATAAATAAAAAAGTATAATAATCTCCGTTATAATTTATTAGAGAACTTCTATATAATTATATTAACGTATAATAGTCTCATTAAAGGAAATTCGAATTATATTAAAAATATCGACGATATTAAAATTAAAAAGAAAGAATTAATTAATTTTCTTCTCGAAATTACAATTATATATACGAATACGTTTATCTAGATTATAAACGAATAAATATTATATATACTTCTTTATATTATTATATACGAGATATTTCTTTTTTTAGAAGTATTTATATAAGAGTTTATTTAGTTCGAATAAATAATGAAAAGAGATATTTAGTAATTAGTTACGGTAATAAGTATTATTTCTATTAAAGGCCTATATTTTAATTAATTAATTATAATATAATTAATTTTATTTATACCGAGTCTTATTAAATTTATTATTAATTTTTAACTCGATATCGATTTAATTTAAATAACTTTTATTTTAATAATATTATTATACTAGGTTAAAACGTCCCGAAATTAGATAAGATTTAATAGATAATATAAAGTCTAGGGTATTTGTAATTTAAATACGAAAATATTAAAGCGCGAGAATAAATACCCGAGAGATTTATAATTATATCGAATTTATTATTAATATTATATATTATAGCGAAGGTAAATATTACCCCGTCTCGTTTTTCTAAATATAAATTTTATTATTATCTCGTATTAAGAGCTTCCCTAACTATTAAATAATAATTTATAAATAGATTTAAAGCGTCGGGTAATAATCTTCTTATTAAATTTCTTTATATAAATTATTTTATCGAGAAATATAAAACTTATATTAGTATATTTTAAAATAATATTTATAATAATATAAAACTCACGTCTTTATACTCCTATACTAGTTATTCTCTAATAATTATATTATAATCTAGGTAATATAATCGATATTAATAAAAATAAACGAAAAAGCGAGTTTATTATATTAAATATTTAAATACTACGACTATATATATAGTATACGGATATTAAAATAGATATTATAATATTAAATTTATAAAAGAAGCGAGGAAAAGAGTAGGAAGATATAATTAAATATTAGAGAAAATAAATATTATTAATACTTCTTAATAGTAAATAACTAGAAAGATTACACGAGTAAAAATAAAAACTTTTATAAATTTATTTATTTATTTAATATAATCGAAGGCCGTTCGATAATATTCGATAATATTAATATAAAGAGATATTTAATATTTATTTAATTCGGCGCGAAAGATAATTAAAGATATTAATAAAAATATTTATTTTAATATTATTTTTTAGCGTTCGATAGTATTCGAAAATACTCGATAAATAATATATTTAATATTTAATTCGATTAAAATAATAATTCTAACCTCGTTCTAAAAATTATTAAAAAAGCGCTCGAATAACTTAATCTTATTAATCGGATATTTGTGAAGCGCTCGGGGGGCCCGATATATACTCGAGAACTTTAATACTTTAAAGACTTTAACGGTAAAAAAGATTCCTTTAATAAATTTGATAAAAAAACTTTAAATTCACGATTTTTAAAGCGCCTAAAATATAACCCTAAATTACTTCCGGCTCTCGGGGTTCCGTAAATACTTATTTAATAATTTTAATTCTCGAGATATTCTATATTTTAACCCTGAGTCGCTAGAGCCGGTTTTCGATTTACCGACGTAGTATATTTTAGAGATAACGTAGAAAACCTCGGTTAAAATCGTAACTTTAATTATAAATAATAAAAATCCTTGAAATAATTCTAGTTTAAGATATATAACTATTTCGATTTATATAAAAATATCTATAGCGACTCTAGTACGAGTTATTTTTTCTAGAAGAAAGCGAGTTTCTATAATTATAATATCGAGTTTAATATTTAGAAAATCGATTTAGAAATCGGTAATATTCTTTTTAATATTAATTAATAAATAAAAATCGTTATAAAATATATTAAAATCCTTTTTATACTACGCGTAGTTTATATTAAATAATAATACCGCGAAAAAGTCGTTAAAATAATACAATATTAAAGATTATTAAAATATAGTTATTAGGATTTAATAAATACTTTGAGCGAAGAGGTCGAGGATAAAAATTAAAGTCTTAATTTAAAAAATAGGAAGTAATTTATCTAATAATTATTATAATAGAAGAAGTTAAATAACTAGAAATTAGGTTTTATAATAAGATTATAGCGATAGATATCTATAAAGTCTAGTTTAAAAATAATAATATATCGTTTCTAAATTAAAATTGCCTAGAAAACTTTATTAATAATAATATATTCGATAGTATTATAAATAGAGGGAATTTTGTTATTTACTAATTCTTTTATAATAAAAGAAAAACTATAAATTCGATATTAATTATTATTGTACTTTAATACTAAACCTAACGATAAAAATATAAAAAGAGGAGAGAATTAACTATTAAATTATCTTCGATAACTATATAATTATTATTTTATAAAGTCTACTAGTAGGATTTCGAGGGCGTTTAGAGTTGAATTATATAAATAATTTAAAATAAAAAGATACTACCTACTACTATATTCGACTTTAACTCCGCGTCAGATAATATAAATAAATATAGCGACGTAGTTCTTATTACTATAAATAAAAAGTTATTATTTTTATTTATTTATATATAAAGAGCTCTATTTTACTAGAAGTAGATTTAATAATAATATTAAATAATAGAGGAAACCTTCTTAAATAAACTATCGCGATATTAATATAATAAATAATTATTATTTACTCTTAATAAGAATAAAGTTAATAATAAAAATAACTAAATTATAAATCTCTTTTATATTAATCTTACTACTATATATTTTATAAATATAATTATATTAATAATCTACTCTCTTATTATAATTATTGATTTAGTATTTCCTATATATATTTAAAGTCTTTAAAGAGTAATAAATTATTATTATTAACGTTATAATCTCTAGTAAAGACTTTATTTGAAGTAGTTTAATTTATTATTTAATTTCTAATTAACTAAATCGTTCTTCTTTAAATATAAATGAGTATAGAGGAAGGTAAAAAATTAATCGTATATATCTACTATAATATTATCGAAGAAGAGGTCGATTAATTTAATTTAATATTAAGAGAAAACCTCGAATTACTCGATACTAATAAATTGAGAGATAAAGATAATTATAATTAATTAAAAATAACTAAAGTATTTTAGTATTAAAAGAGGTATATTAATTTTATTATTCTTTTTAATACTCTAGATATATTTATTTTATAAAATAATTAATTTTTTAGGATCGAAAATCCCGCGATAAATTTAATATATATATTATTTATCGAGAATAATAAATCTTAGTAATATAGTTTAGAATAAAGAGAGTTTATTATTATATTAATATTTATACTCTCTCTCGCTATAGTTAGAATTATTCGACGAGGACGAATAATAATATTTTATTTTATACTTTACTTTAAACTCTAAATTATTACTAGATTCTAATTATTTCTTTTTCTAACGTCGCGAGATTTTCTTTAATAATTCCGTTATTATTATATTATTTTCTTCGTTTATATTAATATTTATAAATTCTTTTCTAATTTATAATCGAGTAAAATATTTTAGATAGATTATTAAAATAATTTCGTCGATAAATTTCTAAATCTCGTTATCGATACTAGTTTATTCCTTAGTAATAATATTAATTAAAATAGTATTTCGTTCGCGGGAGTTAATAGCGCGAGTAGTAATAAATATATTAAAGTTCGATTTACTAGGTTTATTAGAGATTTAATTATTATTATAAATAGAGTTTTAGTTTAAAGAGTTAATAATAATAATTATTATTATAGTTTTAATAGATTTTTTAGAGATATATTTTAAAATACTTTTATTAGAAATTATTATATTTATTAAAATTATTATATTATAATTATTAAAGTAATTAAAGAAAATTAAATAATATTTTAAATAAAATAACTAAAATAATTTAAATAGAATAAAGAAAATAAGAAACCCTAGGGTAATTACCCTCTATATAAAATTACCGAAGCCTATTTTATTTTCGGCGATTTATAAGAAAAATATATTAACGCCCTTAGTATTAGCCTAGGACTAGGGCGGTACTAATTACTACGGCGCCAAGTAATTAATTAAGTAAAAAGTCGTCCCTAAGAATCTATTTTAGCGGCTAGGCGTACGCTACGGAATAAGGAAAGGAAGGGAAGAGAATAACCCCCGTTCCCTTCCCTTCTAATAAGGAAGGGAGCGGAAGGGAAGAGGTAAAGATTATTAGGGAAGAAAAGAGATTACCTATTATTCCCTTCCTCCCTACTCTCCCTATAGGGCTGGCCATGTATGCGCGTATGCATGCCCTATTACTACTCTCATGTGGCCTATATATACCCCTATATATAGCCATGTATACGCGTATGTATCCTCCATTAAGTGGTACAAAGATTAGGACAATTAGGAAAGCGGTTAAGAAACGCCAAGCCTTATATCTGATCTGGACTAGCCTCTTGGCACTAGCTATATATAACTTATAGGGGTAAGAATGGGCCATATATGCCCCTATATATGGCCCATGTATGCGCGCATGCATGCCCTATTGCTGCCACCATATTGCTGCTCCCATGTGGCCTATATATGCGCGCATGCATGCCCCATTGCTGCTCCCATATATGGCCCATGTATGCGCGCATGCATGCCCCATTGCTGCCCCCATATATGGCCATGTATGCGCGCATGCATGCCCCATTGCTGCTCCCATGTGGCCCATGTATGCCCCCATATATGGCCATGTATGCGCCCATATATGCCCCATTGCTGCCCCAATATATGGCCCATGTATGAGCCCATTACTGCTTCAAAATATGGCCCATTCTTACCCCTATATACTATATATAGCTAGTGCCAAGAGGCTAGTCCAAATTAGGTATAAGGCTTGGTTGTTTCTTGATCGCTTTCCTAATTGTCCTAATCTTTGTACCACTTAATGGAGGATGCATGCGCGCATACATAGGCCACATGGGAGCAGCAATGGGGCATGCATGGGCGCATATATGGGCCATACATGGGGGCATACATGGGCCACATGGGAGCAGCAATGGGGCATGCATGCGGCATACATGGGCCATATATAGGGGTATACATAGGCCACATGGGAGCAGCAATGGGGCATGCATACGCGCATACATGGCCATATATGGGCAGCCCTATAGGGAGAGCAGGGAGGAAAGGAATAGTAGGGAATCCCTTCCCTTCCTTGGACCAGGGAAGGGAATTACTTTAGGCCTATCCCTTCCCTTCCCTACCCCTTCCTCCAGGGAAGGGAAGGAAAGGGAAGGTAATCTCTACTTTATTCCGTAGCGTAGCTAGGCGTAAGGCCTAATAACCGTAATAGTACTATATTATTATCGTTACCCTCGAAGTACGTCTCTTATTAATTTAACTACCTTTAAATAATCCTATAAAATATATAGTAATCTATTTATTACCGTATTAAATTTCTAAATAATAATTAAGTCCTATTTAATTAACTATATCTTATAAAATAGGGTCCGGTTTTAAAATATCCGTATTTTAGTCTTAAGAGGTAGTTAGTAAATATTTAAAATATATACCTACCTCGTGTATTTTAGTTATAACTTTTCGTAATAACTCCCCCGCGAGAAAATCGGCTGAATCGACCGATTATAACCCTAGATTTTTGAAAGTATTAATAAATCTCTACTACCTATATACCCGAATATAAGACTTAGTATTTTTAATAGTACTTTTACGATATTTTATTATATCCGTATTTATACGGTTCTAGTCTTTAACCGTTATCCTAGGTATAACGCTTCTTAATAATACGGTATTTATAAACTACGTACGATTGCTAGTACGTAATATAAGAAGTACCCGTAATAGTATCGAGCGCCTAATCGCTACGGTACTACACCGATACTTCTATTTTATACGGTACCAGTACCGTTATCAGCCCTCATACCTTTCCGCTAAGGTATATATTTTGCTAATACTATTCCCCCTTCTCTCCCCGAGCACGATATCTTCCTAACCGCGAGCATCAGAACTCCGAAAGGTCAACCGCGGTGGTTCGAACAGGTACGGAAAGCGTGACATCCAAGTTCAGCCCCCATTGTTAGCCTAGGACTAGGGCGGTGCTAATTACCACGGCGCCAAGCGACCGATCAGGTAAAAAGTCGTCCCTAAGAATCTATATGTTCTGCCAACACTGGCTAGGCTTGAAGCATCCACTGGCCCAGACACACTCCATTGGGACTTCGGTGATAGCATCGTTTCGTCACTCAAGACTGGCCCCGTCGACAGAGATACTCCCAGACCTCTAGATACTCAACAGTCATTTCACTTCTCCTGCAACCATTCGAATGAGTTTCCAACTTGATTAGGGGTCGTCTCTGGAGGAATTCACGGTTGACCAGCTGACAAAGTCAGCTACAACAGAATGCCCATCGCGGAATTCATCGAAAGTCGGGCTCGTTAACATCTCTTATAAAAAGATAGCAGGTTCAATTGAGGCTTCCCATCATACCAAGATCAGTAGCTGACCAGGAATTCCCAAGGCACGCATCCTACAGTCCGGCAACGGCCATAAGACCGCCTCCAGCATTGCCCGCCCAAGCCAGCAAGAAGTGTGATGATGGAGCGGCAATCCTGGGTGCTCGGATACCTACATTGACCTCATAGCACCCGGGTTTTCTTACATTCTTACGTAATGACGGTGCTAGACGCGACTCCACAGACATCACTCGACTGGAACCAGATGACTTACTGCATCAAGATTCCACGCAAGACCGCTGCGCAGGGTATGCGCAGTATGGCATGGAGCGAAGCGTTCATGTACTGTTCAGATGCTACGGAGAGGCCTTCTTCCTGGGGAGATGGCTTTTCAAGTCAAACATTGAGGAGCATCCTCTAGCAATGGCTAGAGGCCGAACCAGTCTGTGTAACCTACAGTACATCATGCAGAAAACCTGTGATACTTTCTGGCAGCTAGCTGTCTTGAACTGGGAAAGTCAATTGCATTGTGAAAGGAGCATCTCAAGAATTCCGGGACCCACACCCACTATGAGATCTAAAGACTACAACGGAGGGCAGGCTGCACCACTACACAGAATACACGTTCCAAACCCCTTCATTTCGGTTTGCATACATTATGTACATCGTAATAGATCTAATCACCACGCCGTCCTGTCGCCCGCCGCTGCTCCAGCCGGCCTGGGTGAAAAGCCTCAGCTCCTAGGTACGTAGTGATGTCGAGCTCGCCGCTGCGCTTGAACAAACAGCTTACAAACGTCTGCACGCCATTGCCATCCTCCAGGCGTCTGTGCTCGGTCAAGCTCTCTAGCATGTCCAAGTATCGCTGACAATACGCCCCACGGCCATGGGCCTCCATCCATCCTATGATACCGCGTGCATGGCTGAGGTCGTTGTGCGCGTAGTACCGTGTTGGTATGAAGATCTTGATCTCCGGGAGCGCGTTACCCGGCGCGATGTCGAAATAGTACAGAAACCCGGACAACATCTTAGCCAGCTCGCCGAATTTCTCCTTACGCGAAGAGTCCCACTGCGGCGCATCCGGCACCTCGACGTCCTCTGGGGCGTCTTGCGGCAGCCCCGTAACGGCCTTGATGAGGTCGTAAAGGTCGGCGAACCCCGCAGCTAGGTTCGGATTGGCGATACGCCCGCCCAGGGTCATAATGTCACGCACCGACGCAAAATTCGTGTGCGGTGTGTGGAAGTACCACTTGAGGCGCGACTTTACCGGCGCCACGTTGTCGACGCCTAGGGAGAAGGGGGTGAGGAGCTTGCCTTCGGGACTGCTAGTCACAAAATCGAGCAATGCGGTACGGGCAGCGTTGTCGGGATCTAGCTGGCTTATAGCGGCCTCCCACTGCGGCTGCGGCATGAGGCCCTTCTGGCCGAGCTTACGCGGGAAGAAGTACGCTTTGAGCGCCATACCCTTAGGCAAGAGCTCGGCAGCGATCTGAACGCTGGTGCCCAGGTAAGCGCCAGCCACTGCGGCTTCTTGCGCGTACTTGGCATTGTCGTGGTCATACAGCGTGGACAGAAAATGATTGACCCAGGTAAGGTCGACCGACGGCATAGTGGCGGCAAGGCCGTGCAACATCTCGCGCAACGCCTGCTGGTTCAGGGGATCCAGTACCGTGCCTGGAGACTGGCCAATAGGCTCCATGACGTAACGCACATCCGGCTCGCTCGTGGTCGTGTTCCATTTCCACGAATACTCGATCGGCGAGCCATCAAGTGATATTAGAGATTTCCACTTGATAGGCAGGCCGTCTGACCGAGGCGCTTGACCCATATAGGGAACCTTTGACGTCGCATTAGGGAGAGCCTGACCCTACAAGAGATGCGCGGCTTACCGCCCAGTGGTAGTGGAACAAGAGTGCCTCATACTGCTTCTCGATGGGGTATCCGGCAGCTTCGACAATGGCGGCTAGGTGGCGCCCAGTGAGTCGCCACCAGCAGTCGCTATCTGGGTTGCGGGTGGGTAGGTACTGCGACACCGCCCTCCATGCCTGTGTGGACTGGCCGTCGTCTTTGACGATACCATTGGCCTGAGGCATGATGTACAAGTGGAACTCTGGTGATCTTTTCCATGCCTGCCCTTTTTATACCTGATCGGTATCTTACCAGAAGTATTGCGATTCCAACGAAGGCGGAGTCCGGAACGAACTCTGCTCTCCACGTGGACTAAGCAAAATTCGGGTTACCGGTAACCATACCCTAGGGCGGGAGCTAAGCTTTCCTGGGCTGCGTCATGCCAAGGCTGGCCCGTCCACCCGCTGTGCTCGGAGGTGTCGAATGCAGCGTCCCGAGCCCCGATTTCCGATTTCCGATTTCCGAGTCTCGAGCCCTACGCAGGTACAGGATCACTAGGTACAGTACACAATGTAAGCCTTGCCTTATTCGCAATGTCCGAAAGTTAAAAAGGAACTGTATATGATCGATAGATCTGATATATCATCAATCGTCTTGCCCTGTTGATCAAGACTTTACCCTTTCAAGGCTGCAACTTCGTAAATAAGCTCTCACTTCCAGATGGCCCTCCCAAAAGTCGCTCTCAGAGGCCTTCTTCTTCTCTCAGCAGCTTTGCAAGCAGCGGCCTGGAATCAGTCCTGTGTAAGCTGTCTCTACTCGTATTGTTTATCAGACTGTGACCACTAACCTTACTCGCAACATCCAGTGCGCTGCCCTTAGTAAAGCATTACCAAACGAAGTCTTCTCCCCTGCGTCAGACAATGCCACCTACTCGTTGCTGAACGACAACCGCTGGTCCAAGACAACCGTCCTCACTCCTAACTGTATTTTTGAGCCGTCGTCGCCAGATCACGTCTCGAAGGGGGTCAAAGTCCTGGTAAAGAATTCATGCAAGTTTGCCATCAAGGGAGGGGGCCACAACCCTCTCCCCGGCGCAAACAATATCAATGGAGGCGTTTCTGTCGATCTTAATCTGCTCAACTCAACTGCACTTTCCGCGGACCGCACGTTTGTCAGTCTTGGAGCCGGCGGCCACTGGGGCGGCGCTTATGATGCGTTTGCAAGTGACGGTGTCATTTTCCCGGGTGGCTTGTGCGGAGGCACCGGCGTCGGCGGTGTCTCAATAGGCGGCGGCGAGTCGTACCTTCAGCCTAGAGTCGGCTGGGCCGTGGACAACGTGCTCAACTATGAGGTTGTCCTCGCTTCAGGGCAGATAGTGAATGCGAATCAAATGTCCCACCCCGACCTGTACAAGGCTTTGAAAGGCGGCGGGTCAAATTTTGGGATCGTTACTCGGGTTGATTCCGCAGTCGTCGAAGAGGCCAATATCTGGGCAGGACAGGTCATCAACCCTGGCCTCCCAACGACCCTCGAGGCGACTCTCAAAGCCACGGTCGATTTCACTACGGCGGCCAACATCAATCCCAACGTTGGCGCACAGGTTGTTTTGACGTTCAGTAAGGGCGTTCCTACCATTATTTCCTCTATCGCTAGCACCGACAACACTGTCAACGCCAGCGCACTGCAACCCTTCCTTGCGATAGAGCCGCAAATTGCGAACACGGTCCACTCGAGAACCTTGAGTGACGTTGTACACGAGCTTGACACGAATCAGAACTCCACTTACAGGTAAGCTCATCTGCTCTCTCGACAGATGTGTTGCTACGATGTTAATCAAACTTTAGGGATGCCACAGCCACCATCACCTTCGCCAACGATCTCAACACCCTTACCGCGGTACAAAACGCGACAGACGAGATCTTGGCGAGCGTCAAGGATGTTCCCGACATGGATTTCATCATTTTCTATGTCCCCTCTCCCAAGATCATTGAAACGTACAGCGCCGCAAGGGGCGGCAATGTGCTAGGACTGACTGATAGAGACAAGGATTTAATCGGTAAGCCACTCTCTTGCCGTCGTTCCGTGTACTTACATGCTAACGTCCTGGCCGCAGTCGCCTTCATCACCCCGAGATGGCTCGATCCAGCCTACGATGCCGTCATGTACCAAGCGTCGCAGAACTGGGCCGTGCAGACGAAAAAAGTGACAGAGTCGCTCGGAACTGCGGATCCGTACCTCTACCACAACTTCGCAGCTAAGACGCAGAAGCCGTTCTGCAGCTATGGGCAGGAAAATGTCGAGTTTTTGCGGAAGGTGTCGGCTAAGTATGATCCCAAAGGCGTGTTCCAGACTCTTGTCCCTGGTGGGTTCAAGGTCAGCCAAGCATGTTGAGGTTAATTTCGGCATACTTGCATCGAAAGAGATCTCTGGGTTAGAGACAGGGCCGAAAATCTGTAATTATGTTGTAGATAAATGATTAGAACATAGATCTGTACCTATCTTTCGTTTATGCTGAACTATCACCGCGACCGTGTAATGGGGATACCTCGAAGCATCAGTGAGGGATAAAATCCATGACCAAGTTTTATTGGCGTCTATCGAGAAACAAATTGCTGTCGAATACGGGCCTTCTAGCTATTTGAAATCGCCCCACACTTGCTTTAAACTTACTTGAAACGTCAATATTTGCTCCTAAAGAAATCGCTTACGCCACTTAAACTTGTTCAGAAAGTTGTAGTAGTTTAGACACCTATCACGGAAGGGATGTTGACTTTTATCACCTACTGGTGAAGGGCTTTTCTTCTTCTCGGCAGTCAAAAATCGAGAGAGTTAATTCTATCCCTATCCCTCTCTCTCTTCCCCTTTCTTCTATCCGGACCCTAAAATTCACCACACTACCACCATTTCCATACCTCATAAAACCGTAGCCGCGAAAGCATCTCCGCTCCACCTTACAACCTACCTAAATTGCTCAAAATCTCCCCTGTAGCCCCCAACTCATCCCACAATACAAATCTTAACTGATGTATCTGAGAGCTGTTTTGCAATCGCTTATCAAGTAAGTAATCTATGAGTGAAACAACGCCCTCAAACCCCATTCTCTCTCGTATACCCTCCTAGGCTTCTTGAAAGGCGAATTAGAGGCTCACTTCTCGCTGATGGAAGTTGGGAGACAGGTAAATCGTTATAGGTATTGGGTGATGGGAGGGGAGATAGGTTTCGTGGGTTTTTGGAGGGCGTTAGAGGTTGGTAGAGGTACTTTGCGTGCGGATATAGGGTGAGGAAGAGGAGGGATTGGCGTGGGGATGGGATGGGAGTTAGTTTTCGTAGGGGTTTTGGAGGTTGGTAGAGTTGCTTTTTCCGATATATATGGGAGAGAAAGGGGGGAATTAGCGTAGGGATGGGATGGCAATTAGCAAACTAAAAAGAGTTCCCAATATTATACTCTCGGGGTATATCTCGTTGGCAACGTCCATAGGTATGGTTCTTTCATGTGTTGATGTAGTTCATTAAGGAGTAGTATCTATGGCAATTGCCAGCTATGTAGGGTGGCACTACAGAGACACCCCCTTTGCCTACATAGACACCCCCCAGATCGCTAGATAGACACCCACCCCATATTTGGTTAGTGGCCGCGGTTGCCGTAACAATACCGGCGTGATTTGTTCGGGCGACGCTAGCGTATAGTGGTAAGGCTACTACCTTATCCCTAAGACCGACAGCGACGACGACGTTATATATACTAGGATTCTAAATAGGTAGATCTTTAAATATAGTATATAACTAGGTTATAAATAAAGGGTTTATTAATAATATCGCTATAGACTAAATATAAATAGGATTTTCGTTATTTTCACTTTTATCCTAGCCGAAAATCGCGCTTATAGTAGAAAGGCCCCAAATCGTTTAAATCCTACGTCTTTTAATTAAAAAAAAACTATTTTAGCGTCGCTGAGTTAGTTTAGTTATTAAGTTAATTTATTAAAATTTATTATCGGGGCTAGTCTATTATATTTACGACTTTATTAAAATTAAAATTAGAGTTAGAGTTAGAGCTAGACTACCGTTTACTTAAAATAAATATATTAATAATTATAATAACCGCGGTCATTAACTAAATATAGAGGGGGTATTTATCTAGTAATTTAAAGAGTATTTATATAAATAAAGAGGGTATCTCTATAGTATTACCCGTTATATATTATTTTAAAAGGTTTGCCCTAGCCCTAAACTAAGACCTATTTAATAAACTAGGTTAAGCGGGAATAATAATTATAATTTAATACTCCTATTTACTATTTAACTATTAATAATATTACTATAACGACGTTATAGTTCTATACTAACTCCGACGCGAGCCCTAGTATAATATTAAAGGTTATGAACTTTATAAGATTTAAGAACTTCGCTAATTTATTTATAATTATAACCGTCGTCGATATATAATTAATCAAAAATATATTTATCTTAGCGACTATTTCGCGAATAATATAATAATTAGAATTAATATACTTAATAATAGGGTAATTAATAGGGTTGATTACTATTTTAATAACTACTTAATTATTAATTATTATTATAATATAGTTTTACCTACTTTAACCTAGCTTAATTTATTTTAGATTTAATTTAAATTTAAACTAGTTTCCTTATTTCTATTTTAATATAATCGGGATAGGAAATAAATAAATACTCCGTATATTAGTTTTTATTTAGATAGTAGCTAGCTTTACTTTAATTTTCGTTCTTTATCTTTTATTTTAGTCTACTTCTATATTATAACTAGGTTATAATTTAATGAATTTAATTATTAATTTAATAAACCTCTAGATATTAATCCCGTTTTATAATATTATAAAAGATTAACTACCTAGTTAATACTCTCTAGTATTAGGATAATTATTATAAAGGATTAACTCTTTAACCCCGAAGACTATATATAATAATTCCTCGCCGAAGTTTAGAATAACTCTACTAGTTTCTTTAATACCTTCGATTATTTATATATTTAAGTCGAGAGTAATTTTTTATTAAATATTTTATCTTTATTTACGCCTCCTCCTCCTCCTATATTAAATATATAATCCTTAGTTTATATTATCGTTTAGGTAATAGTTTAAATTATATTTATTATAACCTAAATTATACCTTAACCTCCGTTTTAAATATTCGATAAAAATACCTTTAATAATACTATTATTATAGGCCTACGTTTTTTTTTTAAAAATATTTAATAACCTACCCCCTCGCGATCTCGAATACCTCCTAGATCCGAAAAGTTTCTAGATATCTTAGAATATAAAGGGGACTAGGATAAATTAAATATTTAGGAATAAATATTAATATAACGGATATATATAAATTATAACCGTTACCCTACCGATAATAATAAAATCGTTTATATAGAGCTTAAGTTAGCTATCGGTAAAAAAGTCTTTAATTTAATAAATCGTTACTAAAAAGAGGGTCTTTATACTTTAATTAATTTTACTAATTAACGAAAGAAGCTACGGGAAATATATAATAACCCGTTTAAATAAGAAGATACTCGGAATTATATTTATATATACTCCGAAATCGACTAAGAATTTTAATAAATTAAATACCGTCTATCTCGTTAAAGTACTATTTTTATTAAATTAAAATAAACCTCGAGGAGGCCTATTATATCTCTACTAGCTTCTATCTTTATAACTCGTTTTAATATAACGAGTACTTTTATCCCCGTTACCGGATTAATTTTTATTATTTTATTTAAAGAGTTAATAAACTTTAATTCGGCCTAAATTATTATTAAAGATAAATTAATAAAAACCCCGGTTATTAAAATTATCTACGAGAAATAGAGGCTTTACTTCTATTATAAATTATTTAGGTATAATATAAGAGTTTATTTTATTAAGCCAGCTAGCCTCCGATCTAGTATTATAACCGTTATCGATAACGACGAGAGCGTTATAAAAGGAGTTATTTTAAATACGGGAAAAGAATAATCCTAGTATAAAATCGTATATTAGGACTATAAGTACCTAGAACCCTATATATATTTTTTTATTTATCGGCTATATCGTTTAATTTACCTTCGTTATTAATTAAGTTTTCGTTATAGTTTATTATATAACTTTTTAAGACCGACCCTACTTTTCGTAATAAATATATAGTTATTTCTTATTAATTACGGAATAATTAATCCCGAATTTAAATTAAAGCCTTAATTAATATTAGTATATCTAGTTATCTTTTTATCGATTATAATTTTATATATATTTATCGTCTACCCCTTCGCTTTCTTTATTATTTTTATATTATCCGACTCTTTAATAGCGTAACTATCGTTATAGGATATATTATTTATATTATAGAAACGATTTTAAATATCTATAACTATTAGGAATAAATAATCTTTTTCGTTATTAAATTTAATTGATACTCTATTATAATCGGCCTATTATACCTCTACTATTATAAAGTTATTATTAATCTTTTAAATAATTCTTTAACCTTCGCCTTATATTTTTATTTAAGAAATTATATCTTTAGTTCTATAAAAGTCTTCGTGGAAAATAAACTCTTTTTAATACCTTAAGAAAACTTTTAGATTTAAGAATCCTAGTTTTTAATTTTATTTAATACTTATATAGGGTAAACCCCGATTTAAAAGAAATCGCTAGTATATAAAGAGTCATTATTATCTATAGACGATAACGTTATTATTAAATAACTAATTCCGATTCGAGAGAAGTTATTTTAGTTCTAGATTTATTAATAGTATATTTAATCCTAGGTTTATAAGAAGTAAACCTCGATTTAAAAAGAGTTAATCTAGTTTTAAATTTATTAGGAGTAAACGTAATCCCTAGCCTAATTTAATATTTATATAAAATAATTTAATATTTAAAAGAAGTTACCCTAGTTCTAGATTTATTAATAATAAATTTAGATTTAAAAGGAGTCTTCCCCGCCTTAATTTTAATTATTTATTCTTATAGGAACTAGCTATAATAACGAATATAATTATATTATTATTATCGTTAAATAAGGAAAGATATTTAAAATTAAATATTATAGCTTAACCTCGCTTCGTTTTAAATTTTAATATTAAGAATAATAAACCTAATACCTAGTTACTTTTAATATATACGAGATAAGATTTTGATTATTTACCTAGCTCGTTACCCTTAACGAGTAAACCGTATTTAATTTATTATTTATAGAAATCGATCGATTTTTAAATATTTTAGAAGAAATCTCGACCCTAAATATCTAGTTTTATTAAAAATCTAAATATTATAAATTTAAGCCCCGCCTTAATTAAAATTTTAAATTAAATATTTATAATTAAGCCTAGAACCGAGTTATATTTAAAATAAATAAAGAGTTTTACCTCGCCGCCGTCGTTATTTAAAAAGAGTTTTAAATTTATTAAAATAATAAAAATATTAACCTAACTACGACTTTATTTAAGCGGTATTATAAATTCTTAAATATTTTTTTAAGAAAAGATATTAATACCTTACTCTTATATTAGTTATATAATTATATTATTAAATTTAAAGAAGGGCTATCACTTCCGTTATCTAGTTTATATAATATAAATTATAATAAGATTCTAGAACTCCGCCGTTACCTAGATAAAAATCTTAAGAAAGGTTTTATTCGAGTTAATTAGTTTTATACCGCGTTTTTTATTTTATTTATAAAGAAACCTAGCGGAGGCTTATATTTCTATATTAATTATCGAGGGTTTAATATTATTATTATAAAGAATAAATACTCTTTACCTTTAATTTTAGAAATCTTAAATTAATTAAATCAGGCTAAAATATTTTTTAAATTAAATATTATATTTATTTTTAATCGCCTCCGCGTTAGGGAGGGCGATAAAGAATTTATAATATTCTATACCCGATTCGGCCTATTCGAATACTTTATTATATTATTTAGATTATATAATAACCCTACCTCGTTTTAATACTATATTAATAATACTCTTCGTAAATTTCTTAATAAGACCTATATTATATACCTCGACGATATTCTAATTTATAATAATATTAAGGAAGAGTACGAAATCTATATTAAATATATCCTTTAGAAACTCCGCGAGGCGGGGCTCTAAATAAATATTACTAAATACGATTTTTATATTAAAGAAATTATATACCTAGGATTAATTATTATTATTAAAGGAATTAAAATAAATTTAAAAAAAATCGATATTATCCTAAATTAATTATAATAAGTTAATATTAAGGATATTTAAAATTTCCTAGGATTTATTAACTTTTATTAATATTTTATTTATAGGTTTAGTAAACTCGCTATATTATTTATAGTCTTAATTAAAAAAGGTACTATCTTCGAGTAAAGTACTCGATATTAAATAACTTTTAATACCTTAAAAAAGACTTTTATCTCTGATATTATCTTAATTTATTTCGACCTTGATCGTAAAATTATAATAAAAATAAATATATCTAATTATATATTTAAAGGGGTTTTATCTTAATATAATAATTAAAATATTCTTCGTCCTATTATTTATTTTTTAAAGAAGTATAACTTTACCGAGTATAATTATAAAATCTATAATAAAGAGTTTATAGTAATCGTCTATATATTCGAGGAATAATACTTTAAACTAGAGGGATCTACTTTTTTTATTAAGGTAATATCGGATTATAAGACTTTTAAATATTTTATTTTATCTAAGATATTATCTCGCCGTTAAATAAGATAGAGCGAGTTTTTATTTTATTTTAATTATAAGATTACCTACTAGCCTAATAAAGAAAGTAGTAAATTTAATATATTAATATATTGGTTAAAAGACCTCTTTAAAAAGGGGGATAAATTAGACCCTAAATATTAATATTAATATTAAATAATATTAAAAAAAAAACCTAACCCTAGAAATCCTTAAGAATTATATTTATAATATATTACTAAATATAGCGACCCTAGCCTTAGTCCTAGTTATTTTAATTATATTAATAATAGATTAAAAGATTCTCGTCTAGTTTTTTTAATTATACTTTATATTAATCTATACGACCGTTATAAACCTCGATATAAATATTAATCCGGAACTATAAACCCCGCCTATATTTTATAAACCTAAATTTAATAAAGATTAATTTATTAATTTAAATAGAGACTTATATAATACCCCGACTTATTAATTATAGGATATAATTAATTAAACCGATCGATTCGCCTTTAAAGTCCTATAAATACTACGTTCTAGAACGCGCTATTATAACGGAATTCCCCTCGTTAAATATAAAGATAGGGATAAAGTTCTCTACTTCTAAAAAAAGAGATATATTCCGAATTCTAATAAATTATACCTTCGTTTAATCTAGTTAATTTATAATAATATCGCGGGTAATTACCTAAATTATATTAAATATTACGAATTAATTAATCGGGCCTATTAGTAGCCTAATATTTATATTATTATCTAGTAATTCGTTAGGAATTATTATATATACCGAAGAACTAAACTTTCCCGCTAGTATATTTAAAGATAACTACGTTTATTACCGCTTTTATAACGATATTAGAAAGATATCTCGATAGATTATATAAATCCCCTACCGCCTTATATCTTTATAAGAATTATTTATTAATATATTTTAATTTTCGTAGACCGTTTAATTAAGATATAATACTTAATATTAATTATATCGATAAAAGTAGACGAAGCCTATAATATTTTCTACTAAAATATATAAAAACTTTATAAATTACTAAATATCTTTAATTTAAATCGAGGATTTTAGTTTATATCGGAGTTCTAGGAGGTCTTATATAAGCGCTTTAAGATCGATTAATATATATCTACTAGGTACTACCCTTAGACGGATAATTAAACCGAGTAATTTAATATTATAATAAAATACTACCTCCGTATATATATTAATTATATATAGGATAATTAGGTGAAATAGCTCTTTAGAGCGGAGTTTTCTAATAATAATATTAATTCTTTTAATACTCTAGCCTCGCTTTTTTTAGCTAATTATAATTAATATTTATATATCGGTTTCGAGTTTATCGAGTTTTTACCTTAAGATTTTACCGCCTAAATATATATTTATTTAATCGCTACCGATAAATTCGTAATATAAATAGAAGTTTTAAATAACTACCTCCGCGATAAAATATTTATCGCCTAAATTATCTTTAAATCCTCGGCTAATTAATAAAGGCGCCTATATTTAATATATTTAATAAACGACTAAATATAACTAAATATTAAGAATTTAAATATTATATACTTTTTAGTTAAACTCGACGATTATAATATCGGCCCCTTTCGAGTCTTTAAAGTTTTCGATAATCCTTTTATAATTTAGTTAAATCTTTTATATTTAATAAAAATTTACCCCGTTTTCTACCTTAATTTATTATAATTAATAATTAATAACTCTTTACCTAGATAAATCTAATTTATCCGAGAACCTATAATTACCGAAGATAACTAACGAGAGTAGTATATTAATAGTATTTTAAATTTTAAATATAATCGCCGTTATAGTCTACTTTTATTAAAATATTATATTAATTAAAAAGGTTATATTATTATATAAAAACCCTTTTATTATTTTACCCGTTATTAATAATTTATTAATAAATATTATATCTCGAATCCTAGCCCCGCTAGCCTCTATAAATTACTATATATTATTTAAAGGTATTAATATAAGAAATCTTTATTATTTTAGTCCTAATCCGATTTTTAAGAAGTTAACCCCCGTTTATATTATAATTTATTCCTTATCCGTTATTATCCCCTCGGTTATTATTCCGTATCGGCTTCGACCGATACTTTATATTATTATATAAATAAATAGTACCCTATAGCCTAGCCCCGCCGTTATTATCTATAAATAATAACGTTAACGCCTAGTTTTATTTATATACCACCGCTTATTCCCCGTCCTATCTTTTATTTATTACTATTAATGACTCGAATACTCTAACGCGCTTTTATTTTAATTATTTCGTAACTTTAAATAAAAGTTAAAGTTACGAAATTTAATTAATCGAATTAATTATTTATTCATTTTATAGGAGCTCGATTTTAAAGAGGGGGCTATTATTATAATATAGTTTTATTTACTTTAACCTAACCTAATTTATTTTAGATTTAATTTAAATTTAAACTAGTTTCTCTATTTTTATCTTAATATAGTCGGGATAGGAAATAAATAAATACTCCGTATATTAATTCTTATTTAGATAGTAGCTAGTTTTACTTTAATTTTCGTCCTTTATCTTTTATCTTAACCTACTCCTATATTATAATTAGGTTATAATTTAATAAACTTAACTATTAATTTAATAAACCTCTAGATACTAATCCCGTCCTATAATAACTATAAACTAAATAATCTTTATATTCTTTTAAATATATCCTATTTCTATTAATAGGGGTATTAGGAATTTTAACTCTATAATAATATTTATCTCGCCGATATACTCTATTTCTATAGTTAACCTAGCGATAATCTTTTAACGTTTTATTAACTAGTTAATAAATTTATTCTATAAAAAGTAAATATATTTTAAAATAAAATATTTAATATCTAGGTAGTCTCTTTAGGACGAATTTATAAATTCTATTTATAACTCTTTAATTCCTTCTTTAGGGCTATAGTATAGTCCTAGTTTAATTATTCTAACTAGGTAATTAATAATCCTTTTAAATATAATATTATAGGTAGAAAATAGTACTTTTAAATAACAATTATAGATACTAACTACGTATACGATATTAAGGCGAGTTATAATAATAAATAATTATAGATACCCGATTAGTTTCCTAAACCCTTTTAAATTTTCTTTATTAACGACGTAGTCGTTAATAACTACTCTTAGTTAAATTAATAAATTTATAAAAATCTTCTATTTTCTATAGTACTCTATATCAAGTTTAATTAATATTTTATTAATATAACTAGCCTAGTTTATATAAATAGTATAGTTTTAATAACTTCGTTTAATTTTTATATTAAGATAGTGCGATATCTCGCCTAAATCCTTAATATAGAAACGTGTACTTAGTTATTCTTTTAGTTATTCTATTAATATTATTATTAAAATAAGAATAAATAGGTCGTTAATATAAAGACTAATTATAGAATTATTTTTATAAATAAGTACTAAATAGTCCTTTTCAACCCGTATAAAATTAATAATTTTAAAGAATTCCCTAAGAGTTATATATTATCCTCGGGGTATTTATTTAAGGCTATATAAAATCTTCTTAAATAAATAAACTACGTTACTTTTATAGAAATTATAAGGTTACTTTATATAAATTATATTATTAAATAGAGCCTCTAGGAATATAGTAATAATATTAATATAGTGGATTTCTCGGTTAAATTTCGCACTAAATACTAGTAGTAATTTCTAAGAGTATGATTTTAATACTCCTAAATATATCTCGTTAAAGTTAATATCTTTAATTTATTAGAATTCTTTTACGACCTAGCGTATCTTATATCGAGTAATATTACTAGTTAAATCTATTTTAATAAATAAGACCTAGCGGCCTAGTAGAACTTTCCTATTATTAAATACTAGTATTGAGTCCTAAATTTATTAAACTTTATAAGAATTGAGTTCTTTTTAGAGTATTATTAGTTATTATTATTTATCTAGGCTATTTAGAGCCTTATAGATAATTATAGGAATATTAGAGATTAAATTAATATCTATTTTAATAACGCGTATAACGAAACCTCGTTTAATATTCTACGTTTTATTACCGACGTTTTTATTATATATTTTATTTTTAACGGGTTTAATCTTCTTCTAGAAGTTATTTATAACGGCGTAGTTCTACGACTTCTTATATATAAGACGTAGGGTTATTTTACTCTTATCGGTAAAGAATTCTTTAACTTTATAACTATCGTCCGATATTTTATCTTTATTTTCTAATAATTTATTTAAAAAGGTATATTACTTTTCTTTATTCTCGTTTAATTATCTAGGATCGACGACTTTATCGAATATTATATAAACTGAAACGATTATCTTTTTACTATTTTATAGGCGGAATTTATTAATACTATTATATTTTATAAAATAGTATTTAATACCTCTATTATCGAGTTTCTTTTTATTATAATCCTTATTATAATAATAAACGATATATCCGAATATACGAAGGTATTCTATAAAGGGCCTAGTACTTATTAATACTTTATATAAAATTATAGTATTAAGACTCCTAGTCGGGCTACGGTTATAATAATATATAACTATCTTAATTACTTTACTTTATAGAGTTTTCAGAAGTTTAGAGTTAAATAGAATACTTTTTATATATTTAAATAACGTGCGAATATATTATTCTAACGCTCTATTTTAATTAGGGTTATATATAGTAATAGGAATCCAATTAACTCTATATTTAGCGAATAACGCCTATATTCTCTTATTTATATTTTCACTAGTATTATTATCTTTAAAGTACTAAATAGGCCTCCTAGTATTTTTAGTATACTCGAAATAAAGATTTATTATATTAATTATATCTAACTTCTTTATAAATAAGTAAATAGTTAGTTCGTTAATAATATTATCGAGTAGAATAAATATATAACGTTTTCCTTTTAGTATATATAAGTATAATTCGACTATTATTAATAATATCGGTATATATTAACTCGCTCTAATCGGTAGTTCTCTTTATCCGGTCGGATTATTTAAATATAGGAATAATAATACGATATTAATACCTTATAATATATAGTTTATACTTTTTAGTAGGTAGTTCTAAGGCCTAAAATAATATAACTTTTTAAATATTTATTTCTTCTAATATATATATTAACTTTTTAATATTATTTATATTCAAATAATAAAGTCTTTTATATTATTAAATTTATAATTCGGATTTAACTAAAGGGCTAGTAATTATAGAAAATAGAAAAAGAGAATCTACTCTAGTTTTAAATATAAATAGGGATTTTCTTAAATTAAGCGAGTATTTAGTCTCGATACGAGTACTAGATAAATAAAACTCCCTCTATTTATTTAGGATATCTATTCTCTTATTAATTATTTAAAATTTATAATTATTCCGCTCTAGTATTCTTAACGATAAGAGATTATATTCTATATTAGGAATATAGTATATATTTACGAGATCTAGCTCCTTATATTTATTATTAATAAATAAGTTAAAAATAATAATATTAATATTATAAATCCTATATTAGGATTTATCCTTAATTACTATATTAATAAAGTAGTAAACCCGTATTCTATTAAAAAAGGTGGAAAAAGTATTTAGATTTATTTAACTTATATACTAGCCCTAGAGATCGATTTAATACCTACTTTCGTCTAAAGTTACTAAATACGCATTTAGTACCTCGACTTATTTTGAATAATTTTAAATAAATCGGAATAAACTAGTCTAAGTAGTATTAATAAATAATTAGATATATATAATAATAAGTGAATTATATAGTCTATAATACCGCGCTAGCTTAGAGGGTTTTATATATATATATAATTTTCGTAAATTAATATAATTTAAAATCGAAATTAGATTAATATAATTATAGCGCTCTATATAACCTTAGCGAGCTACCCGGCGCTAGTAGAAAATCACGGATTTAAAATCTTAAATCCGAAGTTACAATTTTTAGGGTTTTTAGCGTATTCTATTTTTTTTTGATTTTTTTTCAATATTATTTTTGATTTTTAGTTTTAAAATTGTAAAATATATATTTTAAACGCCCTAAACGGATTTAATACTATAGCTCTTTTTATATAGGCTCCCGTTTTACCGATATATAAATTTATATCGCTTCTCCTTGTATATAACCTTATCGAATAAAGAGAAATTATATATAATATAAATATCTATAACCGAGTCTATCTAGAAAGTATTATTTTTATTATTATTTAATATTTTAGTTTTATTTATATAGTTAGAAATAAATTCTTTTTTAATTTTTTTAACCCTAGTAGATTTCTTACCTAAACCGTTAATATAGTTTTTAATTAAAAGGTATTATTTACTTTTATATATCTCCTAACTTTCGGGCCTTTTATCTTTATAAAAATAATAATAGTTTTCTATAAAGTAATACCCTCTATAATCTTTATAATCCTTTCTTTCTTTATATAGTTTATTATTAAATTTATTTTTTCGATAATCTCTACTATTTTTACCCTTACTATAATTAGGATTTACGAAATTATTCCTAGATCTTAATCTATAATTAGAAGTATTACGATTTCTACTTTTATTATTTCTATATTTATTCTATTTTCTTAATATTAAAGCCTTTAAATTTTATCGATAATTATTATATTCTAGGAGTTTATTAAATATATCGTTTAAGGTAAATATTATTTTATCTCTTTCAACTAGACTCTATATATTAGCGATATATATATATAATTTAGGGTTAATTCCTACCCTAAAGTATAATACTAGTATTTAATCGGGTAATAGTATCTACAAAAGTGTAGGGTAGGCTCTAAGCGCTATAAGCGCTCGTGAGCCGGTTGAGCTGGTTTGAGCGGGGTAATACTATGTCTTGACTCTAGAGCGATATAAGCGCCCCTGAGAATCTAACGCGCTCCTGAGAATGTTTTTGGCTCGTGAGAATGCCTAAATTTAGAATGCGCCACCAACATGGCCCCCATGCATGGCCCCACTTATGGCCATGGCCCTATTCCATTCATGGCCATGGCGCATTCCATTCATGGCCATGGCGCATTCCATTCATGGCCATGGCCCCATTCCATTCATGGCCATAGCCCCATTCCATTCATGGCCAAGTCCCTCATTCATGGCCAAGGCTCTGTCGCTGGCGCACCATATAACTGCACCTGGCAAAACGTCGCCATATATCCGGAGTCGCATAGCCCGGGCGTCACCCCCGCGTAGATTTCGCGCGAATCGATTGAATCCGGGAATCAAAAGTTACTGGCGTTGGGGGTGGTTCCGGGGGGTCGCTGCCGTCGATAGGGGCGATCATGGAACATCATATATACGCGTATGTATAGGCCATAAATGGGGGTATGCGCGCATCTATGGGGGCAAGAATGGCCATATATGCGCATATCTA